>Ga0208436_1003_pt1 | contig 787651 bp, 698 predicted proteins | sample RumMetMCoCulture_FD_188357 | JGI IMG/M metagenome (GOLD analysis project Ga0208436, IMG submission 188357) | Rumen microbial communities from New Zealand - Rumen Methanol Enrichment MEC1 Co-Culture (SPAdes) (version 2) | ecosystem: Host-associated > Mammals > Digestive system > Stomach > Rumen...
CCGTTTTCTTGCTCCGTCCAAGCTTGACATGCCGTTTGTTCAAAACATCAGCGTTAAGTGTCCGGGATTCTCCTGAAGAATGACTAAAATTTTGAAATCGTTGTCCAAAATATGTTGACTAGTGCAATTACAACCTCCCCAACCTTCTCCCTACCCCCACGACGACACAAGCCACAGCGAGATGTCCCGATTTTTGCATGCTGGTTCGGACTGTGCGGCCTTTACCACAGAACGAGCATCCAATTCTTGTTCAGGACACAGTTCCAGCATCGCCAACCGGACCTCGGAGGGGAGATAGGCGAACTCATCGGTAGCATAGAACCGCCGCAAAATTTCCCGGGCGATGCGCCTGCGCTCCGCGCCCAGCTTTCTGCCGGGACGTTTTACGATTTTCCGTTCTTCCATAAGTGCCTCCTTTTGTATTCAGTCACAGGGCAGGATGTTGCGCTTTCGCCTGTAAATCACATGAAGACGACTCTTTTTCCAAACATCGTATCCTGTCCCATTCACTGACAAATGATTTTTCATACTTGAGAGCCGTCAGTATCATTGCCCGCAGTCTCGTACCATGGACACTCCATATAGAAAACTGTATCGCTCAGGGTGTCCAGTCCATTGCGGGACATACATTTGGGAACACACCCCGGATTACCGTCCGAACGGTTTGAACGAGCCGTAGAATGCACCGAATACGACAAGTATTGGCGACAGGACTATGGTCAACAGAACCAGAACCGCAACTCCCGCAGGAGTACAAGTAAGCTTCTGAAGCCAGGACGGATTACTTTCTGCCAACGCCTCGTCTATTGACGTATTCACCAAATCCATTCCGATATAGGAATTATAATTTGGTTTATTATATTGTTTCCAAGATTCGAGAACCTCTTGTTGTTCTATTGCCATAGTCATCGCCATAGTCACCCCCATACGAAATGCAATGTATCGTTTATACCGACAGTATGTCGTATCTACCATGATACAGAATGTCATAGTAGAAGATTTTTAGCAGGAACTAGTTTTCATCGTGACTGGGGAGTCAAAGCAAGTTCAATCGTCCTCGGCCCGACTGCGGCGATTGAGATCTTGTATCCCGTCAAATCGTCCATTGTACCGGCTATGGTCCGCCGCAAATATCCTACATGGCGTTCAACTCCATCGATCCCCTTGAAAATCACTGCGACAGCATGAGGATCGTAGGCGTTACTCATCTCATGAACCAAGCTGACATCAAGCATTGATTCGACTTTCCGGAGGAATGCAGATTGGAATCCATCGACGGAGATATTGCCTCGCAATCGTTCTTCCAGCAAGAAATCATGAATCATCCGCATGTGCTCCACTAGGATGTCCGTCGCCCCCTGATGAAAATGACCGCCGACTACGGGGAGTTGAAGTCGATGGGGATGGTTGTCCTTGAAATACGACAGGAGCCCATCACTGTCGGAAAAAGGAAGCGTCCCACTGTTTCCTGCGAAACTTGTCAACACCATGTATTCATCCGTCGTATCCCCCGCATGTTTAACGGCATAACGCAGGTTCTTGCCGGCATCCTGCGAGAAATCATACAGATGATATAGAATCAGCGGCCAGAGTGCCGTGTCCTGGTAGACATATCCCAGCAGGTTATGGAACATGCGAAGCTTTGAGGAACGGAGAAGAATCCGCGCCGCGCAGAGGAAATCCCCACGTCCCATCGCCAAGGAAAAATCCGGATAGCGTTGGCAGAAACCATGAAGTGCAGCATCCAGGGGCACGGAATCATCCAAGGGACAGAACAACGTAATCGTACAAGTCTTGTCGTATGCTTCAAAAGCATGTCCGTCCCAGTCCTGTCTGATAATCGGTATTTTCCATTCCAAGGGAGACTGTCCACAGGTTTCGCTGACAAGCCGTCGCAACGGCGAACTATCGGCTTTGGCGGCTGTAGCCACATAATCCAATGTACCGGTCTTGCTGATACTGAACATATCGACACGCCCATTGAACGAAAATCGCAATAGTCTCATCGCATACCATCCTTTTCCGTTTGTTTGGACAGCATACGGCACCTGCTATGACACATGATGTCATAGCAAAACCATTGTGAGATAATTTTACTGACAAAAGAAGGAGCAAGTTTGTTTAAATCCGACCGAATCAGCGGTTCCACATATCAAGACCTCCGCGACCCCTAACCTGCGGCTCACGTAGCGCCATTTTACACCTGAGCATCTACAAGGCACACCATATCCGCCATGCCCTTGACCTGTGCCCTCCACCGCTCGACGAACTCAGGAGGGGAAACGGGAATCGCGGAAGAACCGAAGGAAAGCACTTTGCTGAGGATTTCGGCCATGTTTACAACGGGGATGGCAATGGTCATTTCAGGACGTCCGTCCGGGCCGGTGGCCACGGGGGAAATCTTCTGGTCCTTGTGCCACACCTGAGTCTGGATGGTATAGACCGCGTCTCCCAAAATCCGGATGGTGACTTCGACGGTCTTGTCGCCGCCCATGAAGATTCCGAACCCGCGGGTGAGGTATTGTTCCAACTCATCATCCGAATAATGATTCCCGATATGGATATCCGTCATATGGATGGATAGTATGCGCGACAGGTGGAACGTGCGCAGGCCGGTACGCAGCAAATCCCAGGCGACTACGTACCAGCGACCGGAATAGCTGACGAGCCGCAGCGGTTCGATCTCCCGGTCAGACACCTCCCCTTTGGCGTTCCGATACTCGATCAGCAGACGAAGCCGCTTCTCCATGGCCGAGCAGAAAGCACCGAAAACTTCATAGTCGGGCAAATCCACGACAGGGGTTGAAAAGATGATCTTGTCCAGCAAGGAACGATATTCACGGGAAAGACTCAGGTCGATATGTTGCTGGACCACGTCGCTCATCAGCGGCATCAGACCTTGGGAACGGGCAAGTCCCCGAAAAATGGCGTTAAACACCAGCATCCGTTCGTCAGCGTTCTGAAATTCATCGAACGTTTTTGTATAGACATAACCACGCCGCAGCCGGTCATATTCAATCGGGGCGAAAAGGCGGTCGCGGAGATATTCAATATCCCGTTTCACCTGGCGGTCACAGACTTCAAAGGCGTCCACCACATCCGCAGTACGGACGAATCCCTGACGCCGAATCTGCCTGTCGATAAAAAAAATACGTTCTGTCTGACTCATGGCCATATTATACGGGGAAATCTTATACAAAAAAACTCTTTTTGTATAAAAACCGTCTCCGCGCTCTTCACTTTACTGACAAGATTACATAATTTGTAATTGGTGATGATGAATATGAACAGGTGGAGTATGTTTCCATTGTCGCTTTCCTCAGTGGTGGCGATCACCATAGCGAGCCAAATCCTGGCCGCATGGATCGCGGACCATCTTTCATACGGTCAGCTTGAAACCTGGCGGCGACGACTCCGGCCCCGAAACTGGGAGCAGGATGGCGCAGTCTATCAAAAATGGTGCAAAGTCAAGACCTGGAAGCCATTGATTCCAGACGCAGGCGTTACTTCCCCCTACAAATTCCGAAAGAAACATCTCAGGAGTCTCGGGCTTGACTATATCCATCAGTTCATACTGGAATCGGTCAGGGCGGAGCTTACCCACGAACTGACAATATTGTTCGCGATACCGTTGCTCACCGTCTGTCCTTGGCAGTTCGCCAGATGGCTCGCCGCCTACACGGTGCTGATGAATATCCCCTGCACGATTATCCAGCGATACAACAGGCCGCGGTTCGAGCGCATTCTGAAGAATCGGAACAAAGACACCGCACGGAGCTTGCGAAAACCAGTCGCCCAACCCTCGTTGGCGGTCTATGAAGAACGGTCGAAAAGAAGCTCTTTCCGCTCATAGCATGCTGACAAGCCAGGCCGTCAATACAAACGTTCGCATCAACTTTCGCAGGCGCGTCTGCGCTGACTGCTTGCTGACTGCTTGCTGACTGCTTGCTGACTGCTTGCTGACTGCAACATATCAACTTCCGCCTGTACGTCAAGCAATATTGCGCCATGCCAGCGATCTCGCCCTATACGTCGAGAATCGTCTTGTCCCCATGAATAGCCGACCAGTTCACCCTAAAATCCGCAACGGCCTTCGTAATGGAAGGCATCCGCAGCCCCGTAGTCAGCAAATCGCAAGGGACGGTACAACAACTGGCGCCGTTGGCATAGGCGGTGGTAATCTCGGAAATATTCTTGAAGCTCGCCGCCAGCACCTGGCAGTTGCCAGGATTCGCCCAAAGCAAACCGGATAGCTCTTTGATGACCTTGGCTGCATCAATGTCGATGTTCAGCATCCGGTTATAATAGACCGCGATATATCTTGCGCCGGAAAGCATTGCGAGAATTCCTTGAAGGGAGGTATAGATCGCTGTCGCAGTAATGTTGACCCCCTCGTTGACCAAGTATTTGATAGCCCGCAAACCATCTTCGGTAACGGGAACCTTGATAAAGGTAGACTCTCCGACCACTGAACGGATTCGTTCCGCCTCCTTGATAATATCTTTCCAACTCTCGCTGATAACCTGGACATGCAGACTTCGCTCCTCTCCGATCAACGCCCGGATCTTCTTGAGCTGCTGAAAGAAATCAACGTTCCCCTCCGCCTTGAGAATCGACGGATTAGTCGTAATACCGCTGACTGGATAGATTTCGAGACATTTCTGAATGTCCTTTATATTGGCGGTATCAAGCATAAGTTCCATAACGCACCCCCACTTCTTTTATTTGATGATGAATCAGCCATTCCCATTCTGCCACAGTCGATGGGTTTCCTCAAGCATACGGGCCATTTACACTTGAGAATTCTTTTTGCGCCTTACGCCAAAGACCGGGGGTCGTCCCATAATGGCGGCGAAACTGAATGAAGAACCTCTGCACGGAATAGAAACCGCATTCCTGGCAAATCCGCTCCATCGTCAGATCTGTGGACCGAAGCAGGCCGCAAGCCTGCCGCAGACGCTCCTGTTGCAATTCGTCCAACAGGGTTCGCCCCCGCGCCCGTTTGAAACGTTGTTCGAGACAGCGACGGGACACCGGCAGCGCATCCACGATATCAGTCACGTTGATTCCTTTGTGGACATCGCGGCGAATCATCTGGACGGCCTGCGCTACCATCGGATCCTGTTCAAGAACCAGCGTAGTACTCTCCCGCTCAACGACATCACCGGGGGCGATCCGGCGGACGCTGATCGTCCCGTCACCATATCCGGGAGTCTCCAACAGGCGATCCAACAAAGCGGCGGCTTCGTATCCTATCTGCTCACAGTTGAGCCGAACACTGGACAAGGACGGCGTGGCAAGCTCACAGAGGAGTTCCTCATCATCAACCCCAAGGATGGAAAGATCGGCAGGTATATCAAGTCCTAGACGGCGGGCCTCCACGTCCACTTTCATGGCGACCATATCGTTGCTACAGAACAGCACCGTGGGACGGGAAATCCGGTCCAGCCATGCCTGAAGCTCTAAAGAAGCATCATATAGCTGCTCCCACCATTTCAGGGAACGTTCAAACCGCGGCATCCCCGCGGGGGACACCCCCACCGCGCCACAGAATCCAATCAGGCGCTCCCTCGCCCAATGCACCTGCTCGACGCCGCACCAGGCATAGGAGGCGCATCCCAGCCGCCTGAGATATGCTCCGGCGCAAGCTCCGGTCGCATAGTCGTCATTTCGAACAGTATTAAAGAAATGCCGGGTACAAGCCCCGGCGATGTCCACGACTGGAATTTCCAGCGTCGCCAGTTCATGAGCATCGTCATCGCCTTCAATTCGAGCAATCAACGCTTCGCATCGTTCCAATCCTTCAACCTGCAACGGCAGGAACCACGGGCCGGTCCCCCGCAGCTCCCAATCCGGCTTTGAACGTGTGTACCGGATTACACCACGGGCTACGGCCATATCATAGCTGTCCCGAAAGCGAAGTCGCAACCCGATATACCGCAGGCCATCCCTGACTTGTTTATTTCCCGCCATGGTTTCATAATACCATTTTTTGCGCAAAACAACAGTAGATATACGCATTTTAAGCATTGCGGTATACACCTGCAAGGATATCGTATGGATAGACGAATCATTGCGGGAGCGTGACATGACGACAGTACCCTACAAAACCATAGCGGCTACCGGGGCGAAGATACCGGCGATAGGCTTCGGTACGTTCGGAAGCGACCATATCAGCAATGCGCAAATGGCGCAGTCGGTACGAATGGCGTTGCAGGCGGGTTATCGGCATATCGATTGTGCGGGAGTATATGGAAACGAAAAAGAAATCGGAGAAGTTCTCGCGGACGCCATGGCGGGACGTATCGAGGGAGGGCCAAAGATCGCCCGCGACGAACTTTGGATCACCAGCAAGCTCTGGAACGACAAGCACGCCAAGGCCGACGTCGTACCGGCTTTCAAGAAGTCGTTGAATGACCTGGGGCTCGAATACCTCGACCTGTACCTCGTACACTGGCCGTTCCCCAACTATCATCCCCCCAAGTGCGACGTCGATACCCGTAGCCCGAACGCACGCCCCTATATCCACGAAGAGTTCATGGACACCTGGCGACAGCTGGAAAGTCTCGTCGACGCAGGTCTGGTCCGGCACATCGGAACGAGCAATATGACGAAGCCCAAGCTGGAACTGTTGCTCCGCGATTGCAGGATTCGGCCAAGTGTGCAGGAAATGGAGCTTCACCCTCACTTCCAGCAGCAGGAATTTGTGCAATACGTGCAGGAACAGGGCATCGTAGTCGTCGGCTACTGCCCGTTGGGTTCTCCAAACCGTCCCGAGCGGGACAGGGTGCCTGCCGACACCGTGGACATGGAAGATCCCGTACTACTCCGTATCGCGCAGGCGCACGGCTGTCATCCTGCGGCAGTCTGCCTGAAATGGGCGGCGGCGAACGGGCACATCCCCATCCCCCTTTCGACGAAGGAGCGGAATATCGTTTCGAACCTCCAAGCAGTCTGCGAAGATCCTTTGTCAGATGATGAATATCGCCAGCTCCGTCTGATAGACAAGAATTGCCGACTCATCAAGGGGCAGGTCTTTCTTTGGGAAGAAGCGGACGGCTGGGAAGACCTATGGGATTTGGACGGAAAGATTCCGTGTCCACCACGATATGGGCAAAATAGCATCTCGTAATCCAAATATGATCGCGATGCAGGAAACGGGCAGTCCATCCGCAACCTTTGCGAAGTACAGCGACAAGATACGAGCAAATAAAAAGGAGACAAAGCATATGCAAGGCAAAATGTTAGGAGCCACCCTCCCCGGAAACAGTACGGTAGCGTTCAAAGAATATGACATTCCCACACCGGGACACGGGCAGGTGCTGGTCAAGACGAAATGCACGACGATTTGCGGAAGCGACATCCGGTGCATCTACCGGGAACATGTCGGAAAAGGGCCGGAAGGTTACCAAGGCGTTATCGCAGGACATGAACCGTGCGGCATCATCGCGGAAGAAGGACCGGGACTCAGACGATTCAAGAAAGGCGACCGGGTAATCATCTACCACATCAGCGGCTGCGGAGTCTGTCACGATTGCAGGCAGGGGTTCATGATCTCCTGTTCCAGCCCGTTGCGGGCCGCCTATGGATGGCAACGGGACGGAGGAATGGCAGAATACATTCTGTGCGATGAAAAGGACCTCGTCGCGCTCCCCGACCAGCTTACCTACGCGGACGGCGCCCAAGTGGCCTGCGGATTCGGTACGGTGTACGAAGCGATTGAAAAAATCGGCGTCAGCGGCAACGACGCTGTATTGGTAGTCGGGCTCGGCCCGGTGGGCCTGGCGGCGCTCATGCTCTGCAAGGCGATGGGAGCGAACAAACTCATCGGAATCGAGATGCAGCCCTCGCGTATTGAACTTGCCAAAAAGCTCGGTCTGGCGGATCACGTGTTCACCCCGTCCGAGGAGAACGTCCGACAGGTGAAGGAAGTGACCGGCGGTTTCGGCGTAGAGAAAGCCATCGACTGCTCGGCCAGCGACCCAGGACGCGCGACGGCGGTCAGGGCCACCCGGCAATGGGGCAAAATCGCCTTTGTCGGAGAAGGCGGCACGGTACACTTCAATCCCAGTCCCGACATGCTCCATGACCAGAAGACCATCTACGGCAGTTGGGTGACTAGCATCTGGAAGATGGAGGACCTGGTTGAACGGCTGGTACGGTGGAGCATCCACCCAGAAGATCTGGTCACACACCGCTTCCCGTTGGACAAGGCTGATGAAGCCTACGCACTCATGGCAAGCGGGGCGTGCGGAAAGGTCGCCGTCTGCTTCGATGAAGAGCTGAAATAAACGGACGGGAGGGCGTCGCGCGGAATGTGCGGCGCCTTTCTTTGATAGTCCCGGATGATGAAAACCAGCACAGCGCGCAGGTGTGCGTCATTTTACCTTTAGGTTTTGACTTCTTGCTTCACCGATGCAATCCACTGGGCATGGATAAAGAGTCTGTCGTCCTGAACATGACGAAGCTTATCCAAAAAGTGATTTTGTAGAATTTCAATAGCGACCTTCCCTTTACTGCGTTTAAAACAGACGCCTGCTGGACGATTTGACAAAGGACGCAGCCAGTCATCATGAAACAAAGCTAGGAAATCAAATCGATTATCGGAAACGCCGTCGCCTATGAAGCGGCTCAGGTTGGGCGGGAGGTCATTATCTTCTAGCGTTTGTTTCCGATAGAGAATGCTATCACTCCACCAAAAAAATCATCGTACCGGCTCATTTATTTTGTTATCATATGATTTCTTGTTTGGCGCACACATCGGCAGACACAGAGGCTAAAGCACCATCCTGATTGAAACAGCCCACCCGAACTGTTCCAAAAGTATCTTTTTGAAAGATAGTCCTTTTCCGGCAGGCTGAAAATACAGTTTTTCGATTGTTAAGTCGGCTTTAGGGGCAGTCTCCCCAAGCCGGTTCCAAAGCCGAGACCCCATTCAACTGAACACGCAATCAAGGCGGGGGATGTCCTCCATGGCGGCGACAGCGGCCTGCTCGCGGTCGTCGGTCAAGATCCCGCCGTTCGCAGTCATCACCTTGATCGTCGGCGGAATGACGATTTTCTGAGGAAAGTCAGATCTGTCCCCGTTCAGACGCTTGATCAGAAGCTTCGCCGCGGCCTCGCCCATCTGCTCAAGGGGCTGGGCGACCGCATAATGGCAAAACCGGAGCAACGGGGCGTAGTGGAGATAGTCGAAAGCGCCGAACACAATCTTTTCCTGCGCGGCGCGGTCGCCATGTTCGTAGAGATAGCTGCTCGCCCCCACATGCACCATGTCGTTGACGATAAAGAAAGTATCGGGCCGATCATCTTGCGCCAGGACCTTCTGCATGACCACATGCCCTGACTGCTGGGACATGCCGTCCATCAGCACAAACTTCTTCTCGACCGCCAAACCATGAGCGTGCATGGCACTGAGGTATCCATGCAAACGCTCCGTAGCGGTATGGACGTGCAGATCGCCGCCGAGGAACCCAATCCGGGTGTGACCCTCCCGGATCAACGATGAAGTGACCTCATATGCACCCTTCTTGTTGTCGGTAAGCACCAAATCGACATCCAGGCCGGGGATCTGCCGGTCAATCATCACCAGAGGGGTAGTCTCGAAGATCTTGCCGATGAAGTGCTCGCCGGTGTCGCTGGTGGGAATGACAACTAGCGCATCCACGTTCCGTTCCAGTAGGAGACGGAGCCTGCGTTTTTCCTCCTCAACGGAGTTCTGTGAAGAACAAAAAAGCATCGCATACCCAAGAGGGCCGAGCTGCCTTTCAAGCTGTTCTACGATTTCCGAAAAGAAGGTATTGGACAGTTCAGGGGCGATAATCCCGATGAGCTTCGTCGTACGGGTCTTCAACGACCGGGCTATCTCGTTACGCTGGTAGTTCAGCATCGCTACGGCGGAAAGCACCCGGCGCTCCGTATCGGGATTGACCACTCCGAGATGGTTCAGGACGCGACTGACGGTAGCTATAGAAACGCCAGCCAGTTCAGCGACATCCTTGATCGTGACAGCGCCATGCTCGGCACGTGCCTGCGTGCCGCCCTCCATCACGATTTCTCCCCTCCGACTGTTTCTACCCATCTCATTTACATCCTGATGCTACACAAATCTGTACACCAACCTTACACCTACTTGCATGCAGGTGGCAACAAGAAATACTGCGGCGATTTCATAAAACAGCGCTAGATGCCTTGCAGAAAGGGCGGCGGAATCCTCCGTCGCCCCCCAATCCGAAATTCACTATGCGCGCCGGGCATATTTCTTCATGTCGAAGAATACGGCGATAATGATGATAAAGCCCTTCACCAACTGCTGATAGTAGCTATCAATCGCCAGGAACGTCATACCATAGTTGATCAGCCCCATGGTAAACACACCGATTATCATGCCGCCGACCGAACCGACGCCACCGGTCTGGGATACGCCGCCGACCGTCACCGCAGCAATCGCATCCAGCTCCATGCCGTTAGCGGTCAGCGCGTTCGCAAGACCAAGACGACTGGAAAGCAGCACCCCCGCCACACCGTACAGCAGACCGGCGTAGGTGTAGACCATCATCAGCTCGCGTTCGACATTGATACCTGAAACCCGGGCTGCCTGGGCGTTTCCTCCAATGGCATAGAAGCTCGTCCCCTGGCGGGTGTGGTTGAGCAACACCCAGACAATCAGGGCTGCAATAATCACATAGACGATCAGATTCGGCAACGGGCCGAAGCTACCCTGTGAAATATTCTTGTAGTTCTGGTTCAGGGAACCCACTACGGCGGCCTTCGTGTATATCAGTTGCAAGCCCTTGGCGATCGACATGGAACCGAGGGTCGCAATGAACGGAGGCAACTTGCCATAGGCGACCAGCCAGCCGTTGAACAGCCCGAACAGACCGCCGGCGACGATGCCGGCGAGAACAGGTACGATCAACGGGAAGCTATGGCCGGAGTAGATCGCTGAAGAATAGTTGGGGTTCTGGGCGAACGACGCGGCAATCGACGAGCAAAGGCAGACCACATAGCCGATGGACAGATCGATGCCCCTGGTAATGATGATCATGCCTACCCCCAGCGCGGCAAACGCACGAACCGATTCCTGTATCAGCAGGTTTCTGATCGATTGCCAACGGAGCGCCGCGCCCTTGGTCAGGATCGACAGCAGCAGGACCAACGCGACGAACGTGACCCATGTGGTATATTTCGAGGCGAATTTCCTTGTAGTCGCCCATGCGGACTGCAACTCATTCTTTTCGGTATCTTTTCGAGCCATATCACTATCTCTCCTTTTGGCCTACGAGAATTGCGTGGCGAGCCGCATGATGTTCTCCTGCGTGATATCGCCTTTTTCCAATGTACCGGTCACATTACCTTCGCACAGCACCATGACTCGGTGGCTCATGCCTATCAGTTCAGGCATTTCGCTGCTAACCATGATGATTGATTTCCCTTCCTTGACGAGGTTGGCCATGATTGTATAGATCTCGAACTTGGCGCCAACGTCGATACCCCTGGTCGGTTCGTCCATGATCAGGATATCGGGGACCGTCATGAGCCAACGGCTGATAATGACCTTCTGCTGATTGCCGCCGGACAGGTTCTGAATCAGCGTCTCCATCGTGGGAGTCTTCGTCCGAAGCGCGTCATTGTACCTACGGCATTCCGCCTCGATCTCCTTATGCTTGAGCATCTTCAGCTTGGTCCGGTATTCAGATAGCGAGGCCATCGAGGTATTGGTCGTAATGCTGAGCAACGGGAAGATACCGCTGCCCCGGCGGTCTTCGGTAATCATGCCCAGACCGTTGTCAATGGCAATTTTCGGCGTAAGCTTGCTGAACTCCTTCCCATTGACCGTAATCTTGCCGACCGCGACGCCACGGATTCCGAAAATCGCTTCCACCAGTTCCGTCCGCTGCGCGCCGACTAGGCCACCGATACCAAGAATCTCGCCCTTGTGCAACTCCAGACTGACATCCTTGAAGGAACGTGGGTTGATGGCGGACAGATGCTCGACCCGCAGGCAGACATCACCAATCACACTCTCCACTTCGGGAAAACGTTGGGTACTGTCCCTTCCGACCATCAGTGATATCAACTTGTCGTTGTTCAGATCCTTTGCATCGTACGTACCAATCATCTGCCCGTCGCGCATGACGGACACTTCGTCGGCTATCTGGAAAATCTCCTCCATCTTGTGGCTGATATAGACTACAGCCACGTTCTGGGAACGGAGGTTCCGGATAATCTTGAACAGGTGTTCCACCTCATTCTCGGTCAGGGAGCTGGTGGGTTCATCCATGACGACCACCTTGGCATCGTAACTGACCGCCTTGGCAATCTCGCATGCCTGCTGCTTTGAGATGGACAGACTACCCATTCTTTGACGCGGGTCGATATCCATCTCGACTCGTTTCAGCAAATCCGTCGTATCCGTTATCATTTTCTTATGGTCGAGCAGACCGAACTTGTTCTTCGGTTCACGTCCCAGCCAGATATTGTCCGCCACCGACCGTTCAGGAACGTTGGAGAGCTCCTGATGGATCATGGAGACGCCAGCTTCCAAAGCATCCTTGGAACCATGGAAATGAGTCTCTCTACCTTGCAACAGGATTGTCCCGGCATCCTCTTTATAGATGCCGAACAAACATTTCATCAGCGTGGATTTCCCGGCGCCGTTCTCACCCATCAGCGCATGCACGGTTCCCGGCTTTACACGGAACGTGACATTGTCCAAGGCAAGGACTCCGGGAAACTTCTTGGTGATATCCAGCATTTCGAGGGCATAGCTGTCCATACTTTTTCCTTACGTCTGCAAGACCGGCAGGAGTACGATTCCTTCCGCCCATCAGATTCATTTTTCACTTCGTATACGGGTGATGAAAAAACCGGCCTGTTCTGTATGGCAACAGGCAAGCCGGTCACAGGTTAAAAGAACCGGTCGGCGGAGGCATGGCCTCCGCCGACCGGACGGGAGGTCGATTACATCAGATCCTTGTAGTTCGCCTTGGTGACGGGCTTGAAAGGAACGAGATAGCACTGGCCGATGACCGCCGGATCGGTGGCGGGTTCTTCGGCGATAACCTTGGTCGCGGGAGAGAGGCCCCAAGCCACGCTTCCGTTGGCGGTTCCGTTCTTGGCCATGGTGAGCATCAGTTCGAACGCGGTGGAACTCTGTCCCACGGAATCCTGAAGGACGGTGGCGTACAGCTTGTTCTGGTCCATGGAGTTCAGGGCGTCGGCGGTGGCGTCGATACCGAGTACGGGAACGGTCAGGATGGTTCCGTCATCGGCGTTGGCCTTGGTGAAACCGTTGGTAATCAGGGATTCAACGGCGCCGAGAGCCATGCCGTCGTTCTGGGCGACCACGAGGTTGAACTTGCCACGGAAAGCGGCGAGCCAGGTGTCCATCTTTTCCTGAGCCTGGTCAGGCGTCCAGTTGGCGGTGTCGCGGGCGATGAAGTTGACGGTGTAGCCACGGGCTTTCAGTTCGTCAATCATGCCGGCTTCGCGGTTGACCTGGGCGGGATGTCCGAGCTGTCCCTGCAAATACAGGATATTCAGAACCTTGCCGGGGGCTTTGTCAGGGTATTTGGTAAAATAATCGTCAATGATCTGGGCCTGGTACTGTCCGGCGACCGCCTCGGGAGAGGACGCAAGATAGAAGTCCTTGCCGACCTTCAACGCCTCGACGGAAGGCTGGATGTTGGAGAAAGCCGCACCGCCGCCGACAGCGGCGATCAACTGGGCCATCTGCTCAGTCGCGCTGGGATCCTGCGAGATAATGACGAAATACTTGTAGCCCTGGGTCAGCAGGGTGTTGAGCTGGTCGAGCTGGGTAGCTACGTTGCCCTGGGCGTCCTGAAGGTTGAGCTCCACGCCATTCTGCGCGGCAAGCTTTTTCAGGTTCTCAGCATAGTCTTTCACGAACTGCTCATTGAGGTTGCGAATCAACGCGCCCATCTTGATCGTGCCGGACGAGGAGGCTTCCTTGCCACCCTGAGCGAATACGGTACCGCAAACGACCGCAAGAATCAGAAGGACGACCAACATTCTCTTTTTCATACCTTGTTCTCCTTTTGTACGTTCAGGGTTCGCCACCCTGACAGGCTTTTCTTCGCGTTGGTTTTCACCGGGCGGCGAAAACATCCCCCACCCGACATTTGTATCTTCACATCGGTTTTACGGTTTGTCAACTAAAAAATGTAAACGTTTACAAATCATTTTCAACAGCAAGGATGATTCATCCTCATCAATCGATAAACAATATCCTGAAAATAGAATTTCATAGATTTTTTTGTGGTGATGATGAAATTTGGTGACATCATTTTAGTTGTTGGCAGAATTGTTCAGCTACAAAATCGTTCCTATGAACTGCCGCAAACAATGCGTACAGACCCTAAAACGGAGCCCCTCTTGGACAATGGGCGAAAAAGCCCGCTCCATGAAAGACCGCAAGCGAGGGATAACAATGGCTTTCAATGCAACGTCCTATCTCATTGGGGAAAACAATGACGGGAATTCATTGCCCGACGGTTTTATCCACGATATCCAATATGCACAAGAAAAGCTGATAGTCCCTACGTTCCATAGCCTCATATTCCGCAAGCCGCTCCATCTCACGCATCAGCCCCGCCACCCCTTCCCCGGCGCCTTCCGCCAGCAGATGGACGAATTCAACAGTCGGGACGGGACGCCCGTTTCGGCGGTTCTCCACATGGCTGAGGTTCTGCTTGTCCATGCCGGTCCTGTCGGCCATCGCAGACAGGGACAGGCCGTTGCGTTCACGTACGAGCCGCACCGCGCAGCCGAAATACCTGCTGATCCCCCACGGTCCAGGACGGGCCTTCGATCGCTCCAGGACATCCTCGGGAACATCGCCGTCCTCGTCCATCGCCATCGTCATCAATGAGGACGCCAGCACATCAAGAACATCACACACGGACTCCAGCGTATCGAGGCGGGGATTCCACCGGCCACTGCGCACGACCTGATGAAAATATCCATCCCTCACCCCGCTTTGCCGTTCCAATTCCCTCAGGCTGACACCCCGTTTTCCCGCCAGCCGAAGTACGGTGGTCGGCAACCTCCACGATACCAGTCTTTTCATCTGGACCTCCGTTCCCTTCCTTGGGATTACGGAAAGCCACTATAGCCGTATGAAGACAGGTTCTGTCCAGTGGTAATCTACCGCACGGACATGGTCCTGATTCATGACAAACCGGCGGGAAATAGTAACTACATGGCAATAAACATTCCAAAGGCAACGGAACGGAACGATGGCGCATTCCAGCAAGGAGAAAGCGTGGGAAATGGGTTTCAAATAGAAACGAGAAACCGTGAGAACAACCGAGGGTATTCGGACGAAAACGGCCGTCCATCGCCAGGACGGCCGCAAAACAGGATACGCCACAACCATTGAGAGAACGGCGTGTCCATATCATCAGAGCAGGAGGACGGCAGCTCAGCGGGGGACGAAAACCTTGACTTGCTGCGCCTTGCGGAGCAGATCCCTTCCCCCCTGCAGCGAGGCGATATCGCCCATGGCGAGCATCTGGACCATCACGTTGCCCAACGCGGTAGCTTCCACCGGCCCTGCGACCACCGCCAGCCCCGTCTCGTCGGCGGCCCACTGGTCAAGAATTTCGTTCTTACTCCCACCGCCGATAATGTTCAGCGTCCTGAACGTCCGCCCCGTCAGGCCCGCGAGATGTTCAATCGCCTCGGCGTAGGCCTTTGCAAGCCCCCGGTAGATGGCCACCATGTATTCGCCCTTGGAGGACGGCGCGGCCATCCCATGCTCGCGACACCACTGTTCGATGCGGGAAGTCATCAGAGATTCATGGCTGTTCGGCTTCAGGAACCGTCCGTCGTTTGGGTCAATCATGCCATGATACGTCTTGGCGGCGACCACCGTCTGTTCATCCAGCTCCTTCCAGCCGATTTTTTCTCCGCAAGACTCCCAGTGCCGGACGCACTCTTGCTGAATCCACATTCCCATGATGTTCTTCAGGAACCGGATGGACCCGCTTGCGGCGACTTCATTGGTGAACCCGCAGTCGATCGCCTCCTGTGTCAGCAACGGTTCAGGCAGCTCCACGCCGAGCAAAGACCAAGTCCCGCTGGAGATGTACAGCGGAGTCTCGCCTGAAGCGGCGGGGACGGCGGCGACCGCCGAAGCGGTGTCGTGGGCGGCGGTGGCGATCACCTTGACACGTTCGGACGCGCCAAACTCATGCCGCAACGCCTCCGTCAGACTCCCCAATACCGTCCCGCTGTCAACGATCTGGCCGAACAACGACCGGTCGAACCCCATCCCGTCGATAATATCCCACGCCCAGTCGCCGGCCGCGGGATCATAGAGCTGCGTAGTCGAAGCGTGGGAACGTTCGTTGCGCATCTCCCCGGTGAGCCAGTAACCGAGCAAATCAGGAATCGACAGATAGCGCCTCGCCGCGGCGAAGGTCACGGGACGGTCGCGTTGCATGGCGGCAAGCTGGTACAGCGTATTGAACGGCTGGAACGCGATTCCGGTACGCTCGAATACAGCCAGCTTCCCGCCCAATTTCGCAGAAACCTCATCAATCAGACCGTCGGTACGGGAGTCGCGATAATGATACGCGAGGGAGACTAGGGAACCGTTGGCATCCAGCAAGCCGTAGTCCACCCCCCAGGTGTCGATTCCGATGGAAACAATATCATCGCCATATTCAGCGAACGCCTTCTTCAGCCCATGGCGGATTTCGGAAAAGATACCGATGACGTTCCAGTACATCTCACCAAGTATCGTCTCGTTGTGCGTGACGAACCTATGTACGACAGTGAATTCGTGCAGGTCCCCCACGATGACTCTTCCATTGGAAGCCCCCAGATCGACCGCGATATATTTCTTCCGTTTCCGTTCCAAAACTATTCCTCCTTTCGTCATGCGTCCCCCACCCGCCACTGATAGTTTCTGGACGCTACCGGCTCCCGGTAACCTTTGCCCGCATCCTGTCGCTATCGACCGCTACCAGGCGCTCTCTGCCGTTTCCGGCTACTTCCGGCGATTTCCGAACTGGTTGCGGCCAAGTCATATCCAGGACGAGGCAACGCTCCTGGCTCAGTCGCCGGACGGCACGTGGGAGAGCAGATGCCGTTCCGCTTCCGCAGACCACAGGCCGTTGTGCTTCTTGACCAACCGGTCAAGCTCTGCGTACAACGGGTCGCTCTCGCCTAGCTTGGCGAAATCGGCGATGGCGGTCAGCGGCAGGTCCATGTGGGTGTAGATCAGCTTCTTGCCGCCAGGAATCGACGGCAGGTCAATGACCGTCCGCGGGACGGCTGACAGCCCACCTACATGCGTGACCATGGCGGCGGGGTTCAGCAAGCCCTTTTCCATCATCTGTAGCGATTCAATCATATCGGAGGTATTGCCGCCGCTCGTCCCCACGATATGGTGGGACGCATAGTGGACGTTGTAGAAGTTCATCGACGCAGTGAAGTCGGTCTTGTTCGGCCCGGCGAAGAAATTCAGGCAGCCGTCCTTGGCGAGGATGGCGTCGCCCTGCTCCACCAACGGGCGCACCGGCGCCATGACCAGAACATCGTCGTACCCCTTGCCGCCGGTCAGGTCCATGAGGGCCGCTATGGGGTCAACGATATCCTTTGTATTCAGGTAGACGAGTTTGACGCCGTTGCGGGCGGCCTCCTCGACGGTATAGAGCTGAGCTGCGCGGGCGAGACGGGCCTCGTCGATATCGGTGACGACCATCAGGCCGGGCTTGCGGTCGCAGTGGATGCCGTAGTCGATCGCGCCAAGACCCATCGGCCCTACCCCCGCGATAATGGCGAGGTTGCCGCCTTCGACGATACCCATGTCGTGGACATACGAACCGGCGGTGGTGTGATACATCGCATGGTACGTCCCGACGATGCAGGAGACCGGCTCGGCCAACGAGCCGAGGAAAAAGGCATCGCCGTCATAAGGAAGCAGGCAGTCCATCTCCATCACCTCGCGGGGGATGACGATATAGGTCGCGTCGCCGCCGATGTATCGGTAAGAATAGCCGGGCGCGGCGAGGGAACCCTTGTAGTTCAATGCCGGCTGAATCGAGAACCGCTTGCCTGGAAAGAACCTGTCGGCCCATTTCGCGCCGACCTCGACGATTTCCCCGCAGAATTCATGGCCGAGGATAATCGGGTTGTCAGCCACATCATCGGGAACGCGCTTGTGCGCCGCGCCCTGTCCAGCGGCCTTGTGGTCGCTCATGCATACGCTGTTGGTCACGACTCTGGCGAGGATTTCATCATCCCCTATGCTCGGAAGTGCGAATTCCTCGACCCGCAGATCGTTCACTCCATACAATCTCACTGCTCGTGTCTTCATAATACGTTTCCCCTTCTCAGAAACAATACGTGATACAGCGCCGCGAACCGGCCCGCATCCCTAGTTCAGCATTACCTGCCCGCCTGTGACCGGTACAGCCTGGCCGGTTTCATATTTCTGCTCGATGATATAGCAGATCGCGCGAAGGACATCCTCGGTACGGCATCCGCGGTTCATCGGCACTTTCGATTCATAGAAGCGGCGCACGTCGGCCACCGTCTTCGCGCCAGGGACTTTTCCTGCGTTGAGGTACTGGACGAACAGCCCCTTTTCGGGATCGGACCAAAGCGGGCCGTCGAGGAAGTTCCCCGGACAGACGGCGTTCACCTTGATATTGTCAGTCACCAGTTCCAGCGCGTAGCTCTGCGTAAGGCCGAGCGTCCCGAACTTCGCCCCAGAGTAGGCGCCGTTCTTGTTCGAGCCTTCAAGCCCCGACTTGCTGCTGATCGCGATCAGGTCGGTATAGTAGGCCCGCGACGGGAGGTTCTGGAGAGCCAGTTGGACGGAAGCGTGCTTGCTGCACAGGAAAAATCCCGTGTAGTCGACGCTGGTAACGAACTGGAAGTCCTTGAGCGCCATGGTCTTTACGCTTCCCGCCCGCAGCACCCCGGCATTGCTGATGAACACGTCCAGCCCGCCGGTATGGGCGGCCACTTCATCCATCATGGCGATGACGGAGGCTTCGTCGGTCACGTTGACCGCCAGCCCCGCGGCGACGGTACGCCCGGCGGAGGCGTTGAGCGCATCGGCGAGCTTCCGGGCGCCAGCCACGTTCATGTCCGCGATGTACACGAACGCGCCGCAGTCGCACAGCCCGCGCACCATGCCTTCGCCAAAACCCTGGGCGCCACCGGTAACAAGCGCAATCTTGCCGCGAACCACGTCGCCGCGGTCGGTCGAACCCGCGACACCGGGACGGACCGAAACGCCCTCGCCCGCCGCCGCTTCATCGAACGAAGCCCCCAAACCCATCCGAAGGTCCTGTCCTGCGACCGAGACGATGGCGGGAAACGTCGAGTGCTCCGCATAATACGCTTCAAGCTGTCGCCTCCAAGCCTCTATCGAAGCCTCCACGCCGTCCGCGACCGCGGCCAGTTCAAGACTGGCCGGTTGCTTCGCATCGGGTGGCAAGGTATGGACGAACAACCCCTTTTCACCGTCAAACGTCAATCCACGAAGCAGAACGGGAATTTCCACGATTGGATTATTGAAACTTGTCATGCTATATACCCCATTGATCAATGATTTTTTCCGGATGGAAGGGATCCATCTCCCTACCCAGCGCCGCGTATTTCGCCAACCTAGACTGCAACGGAAGCGTCGCCAGCGGATTGTCCTTGCAAAACAGCCCGAGCGAGGGGTCGCAGATGGAAAGTTTCTCATGGGCGACCAACGCCCACGCCGCATCGACGAGATGCCGGCAGCAGGGCTGTAGCAATTCAGGGCAGTTGAAGCTCTGGCGCGATGAGTTGATGTCCACCCCGCTGATCTCCATCAGGTCCCGCTCACGGGCGAGCTTCTGAAGCCGTTCCATCTGGGCGACGGTATTGCGCGGGGGCATATAGGTGATCGCGGGGTATCCCAAGTCAACCAGCACATCCATCAACTGGTCGAGATATCCGTCCTCGAACTGTTCCTTCTTCTTATCCCCGGTAACGCTGTCCCCGACATCGCCCAGATAGGCGTAGGCGGGAATAGCCCCGATGGATTTTCCGAAATCGACGACAGTTCTAGCGTCCAGGCATTCAGCCCTGCCCGGTTGGATGAAGAACCGGGGGAGGAAGTTGCTTTTGAACACCCCCAGCAGGTCATAGGCGTAATGGGGGTTGTCCGCTTCGAGCAACAGGCTTTCAGTCTTCGGGGTGAGCGGAATCTGAAGTTCCCTCGACAGGAAACCGACCAGCTTCTCCCCTTTGCCCTTCATGGCTATCGTCTGCAACGCCAGCGCATAGAGAATATGCCGTTCGGTGATGCTCCCGCCTTCGTCGGCGTGGGAAAGGGGTACGACGTCTCGCTCAAAGTCGAGGTCGTAGCCGTACTTGCCGACAAGAGACTGTAGCCTTTGCACTTGTTCCCGATTGCGCCTGTTGCGTTCATGGTTCACAGGGGCGAGGAAATCAGCGACTTCACCGATGCGCTGCCGTGGTACTCCATGCACGCACATGTAGACGATCCCCCGCGAATCAGGGTTGTTGATCTTCCTGTCGGCCAACGGGGTATCGAGGAAGCTCACCCGCAGTTCAAAGCCTACGGTGCTGGCTATGCCGATTAACGCCGAGGCGTCAAGCATCTCCTGCGCCGCACCGATACTGTCATGATCGATGCTACCGACGATGCCAAGCCCGGCCTTCCAAGCCTGCCATGCGGCGGCGGCGGGTTCATAGGGGCTGAACGACCACGTGGTATGGACATGGTTGTTCACCTCCTCCAACGGAGTCCTGACAAGCTCGCCCGCCCGAATCCGCCTGCCCAGCTCGGCGGCGGCCTCCAGCCGAATCGCCCTGTCCGGAGCGTTGATCTGTCGTTCAAGTTCTTCCACTCTTAACGTCTCCTCTACATCTCCCGCACGTCCCGCTCGCGTCTTCCGCCCAGGGAACACCCCATGGCGGCCCGACGACAACCGAACACAAACCTTGCGGGAATACCGCGCTTAACCATACGGTAGTCCCACATCGGCCAACCGTCAATGCATATCGTCCGGCAAGGCGTCCAATAACGCCGCACCCCGCAACTCTCGCCAACAGTCAGTTGGCCAGGCTGCCAATGGACCAGGCATCCGCGATGGGACGCATCCCGCCATCATGTAAAGACATGGAACATGATGACGATCAGGATGAGAGCCACGCGACTATTTGCACGGCCCGCCGAGGACAACGCCGCCAAATGACTGTTAATGAACATCGGGGGACTAGACAGCCGCAGTGGGACAGTGCTATTTGCACGGCCCATTGCGGATGACGACGTACAACGATGTTCATACCCCGGAGCGGGAGGTACGGAAGAAATCACCATCGGTATAGTTATGCTTCGGCACATACCCCCCCAAAGGCAGAATCTGCTCATGAATCGCGTCAAGTATCGAATCGGCATGGGCGAAATAGTATTCCTCCATCTCCGCGGGCGGGGTAATCCAGTTCTTGGAGCCGACCACCACCGGGGGAGCGTCGAGATAGTCAAACGCAAGACGACCGAGATTGGACGCCACCGTATGGAGGTAGGAACCTCGCTCGGCGGAATCAGTCACCAGTACGCAGCGCCCAGTTTTCTTGATGGACTCGACCAGCGATTCGTATCTGAGCGGGTTAATCCAACGCAGGTCAATGACCTCGGCCTTGAGATTGAACTCCTTCTCCAGACGGTCGGCGGCGGAGACGGCTGTATACAACGCGGGGCCGAGGGCGATCAGGGTGATGTCGGAACCCACGCGACGGATGGCGGGCTCCCCTTCGGGAATTTCATAGTAACCTTCGGGAACGCCGTTCTTCTCAAACTGCTCGCCGATACCGTAGAGCTTCTGGCTTTCGAAGAACACGACGGGGTCGGTGCCACGCAGCGCATAGTTGAGCATGCCCTTCACATCGTAGGGAGTGGCGGGATACATCGCCTTGAGGCCGGGGACGGCGGCGACCATCGAAGTCCACTCCTGGGAATGCTGCGCACCGTATTTGTTGCCGACGGAGACGCGGAGAACCAGGGGCGTCTTGAGGGCGCCGGCGCTCATCGCCTGCCATTTCGGCATCTGGTTGAATACCTCATCGCCCGCACAACCGAGGAAGTCGCAGTACATCAGCTCGACCACGGCGCGACCGCCGGACATGGCGTAGCCTACGCCGCTGCCAACGATAGCCGACTCGGAAATCGGAGAATTGAAGAACCTGTGGGCGGGAAGCAGCTCGGTCAGGCCACGATAGCAGGCGAACGCGCCGCCCCAGTCACGGTGGTCTTCGCCGTAAGCGATCATCGTCGGGTCAATGGCGAAACGGTGGGCCATCGCCTCGAACACCGCGTCACGGTACTGGTACTGCCGGGCGGCGGGATACGGCTTGCCGTCGGCGTCGAAAGCGTATCGGTTGCGCTGGGCAATCTGCTTGACACGGGGGTTCTCGTCGAGGGACTGCAACAGTTCCGGCTGTCGGTCATCCAGCTTTTCCTCGTGGCCGTCGGAGAACATCACCGATTCCACGAACGATGCGCCGACCATCGGACTGACTGTATCGTCAACCGTCAGCTCCAACGTCCTGCGCATCTTTTCCAACAAAACACCGTGCATGGACTCAAGGTCCGACGCCTTGGCAATCTTGTTGGATACCAGATAGTCCCCATAGGCGGCGATTGGATCCTGATCGCGGAAGGCCTGAAGTTCCTCCTTGGTCCGGTAGGTCATGGCGTCCGACGGGCTATGCCCGCTGAATCGGTAGGTGATGGTATCCAGGAATGCGGGGCCATCACCTTTGAGCAACAGCTTCTTCTTGCGTTCGGTCGCATCCGCGACGGCGAGCGGGTTGAACCCGTCAACACGTTCGGTATGCATGGAAACGGAATTTACGCCGCACCCGACGCGGGCGGCCATGCCGTAGCCCATGGTCTCGCCCACCGGCTGCCCGCCCATCGCATAGAAATTGTCGAAACAATTGAGCAGGAACGGCGGATTGCCGGGATTCTCCTTCCACAAGGTCTTGTACTGATCCATCGCGGAAAGGACGAGTCCTTCCCAGACTGGCCCGCGAGCGAGGGAGCCGTCGCCGATGTTGGCAATGACGATACCCGGCTTGCGGTTGATTTTCTTGTACAGGGCCGAACCAACGGCGATTGTGCAGGAACCGCCGACGATGGCGTTGTTGGGCATACTGCCGAATGGGGCGAAAAACGTATGCATCGAACCGCCTAGACCGCGGGAAAAACCGGTACGCTTGGCGTATATCTCGGCGAGCGCACCGTACAGCACGAAATTCTCCGCGAGATCCTTGACATTCTTGCCGGTAAAATGACGCTCCACGACATGGAACGTCTCCCCGCCCATGAAATCCTCCATCACCTTGACCAGTTCGGTATCCTCCATCTTCCAGATGGCGGACAGGCATTTAGCGAGGATTTCGCCATGGCTCCGGTGAGAACCAAAAATGTAGTCCTCAGGGCCGAGGACCATCGACTGCCCGACCGCGGCGGATTCCTGACCGGCGGAAAGGTGGGCAGGTCCCTTGTGGTTGAAGGAGATGCCTTGGTAGACGCCCTCCTTCTTGATTGTGTCGAGCATCGTTTCGAATTCACGGATCAGCAACATGTCATAGTAGGCGCGCACCAGACGTTCTTTGCCGAACGTCTTTACCTCTTTCTTGGCGTCGGATACATACTGGTTGACCGGTATCTGCGGAACATCGATCATCTGCGGCTTTCTCAGCGACGCGGGATCAAACTCAATCTGTCTGGACATGTATTTATCTCTCCTTATCATACAATCGTCAAAGCTTCGTCCCGTCGGCCGCCCCTATAGGGAATGGTCGATGGCGAAACAGGTATCCTTGATCAATTCAGAGACGCTTGGATGGGGGAATACGACTTCCTTGACGTCGCACACCCGCAGCTCAGCCTCGATCACCGCCGCTGCGCCCCAGATCATCTCACTGCTGTACGGTCCGAGAAGATGGATTCCGAGGATCACGCCGGTATCGGCATGCGCCACGACCTTTACCAGCCCCGCGGCCCGTTTGCCCTGCTCGGCGAGAAAACGACCGTTGGCCCGCATCTGCGTCGTGGCGGTCTTGACGGGAATACCGTTCTTCGCGGCATCCTGCTCGGTCATGCCGCAACCGGCCGCCTCAGGCTGACCGTAGACGGCCCAGGGAATCGCGTTGTACCGCATGCGCTGCCGCCGGGAACCGCAGATATGCGAAACGGCGACTTCGGCCATGCGGGAGGCACTATGGGCCAGCTGGGAACGACCGTTGACATCCCCAATCGCATATATATTGCTGACATTGGTCTGCATGTAGTCGTTCACGACCACTCCCTGACGGGAAATATCGAGTTTCAGCGCTTCAAGCCCCTTGACGTTCGGACGGCGGCCGACGCTCATCAGTACCATCTTCGCGGGAACCTCCTGCCGCTGGCCCCTCGCGTCGGTGTAGACCACCGCCTCCGGCGTGACCGCCTCGACCTTGCAACCAAGGTTGAAGGTCACCGCCTTCAGCTCGCGCCGCATCAGCTTGGCAAACTCGCCGTCCATCATCGGCAGGATTTCCGGCATCATCTCAATGACGGTGACTTTCGTCCCGATCATGGAAAAGAACGAAGCGAACTCCACCCCGATTACCCCGCCGCCAATGACGGCCAGGGATTCCGGCGCTTCCGTAAGCTCCAGGATACCGTCGCTGGTCAGCACATGGGGCAGGTCGTGGCCTGGAATCGGCGGCACGAACGGCGATGAACCGGTGGCGAGTATCAAATAGTCCCCTTCATAGGAGGCGGCGCCAACCGTCACATGACGGGCGTCGGTGAATACAGCCTCGCCGAACACGACATCCACCTTGTTGGACTTCATCAGGAACTCGATTCCACCGCGGAGGGTCTGAATCGTCTCCCGCTTCCATGCCATGGCCTCCGCAAGATTGAAGCTCACGCCCTCGCAATGGACGCCATACTTCCCCGCTTCCAGCGCATGATGGTATTGCTTGGCTGAATTGAGCAGGCTTTTGGTGGGAATGCAGCCACGATTGGTGCAGACCCCTCCGAAATGCTCCTTTTCAATCAGCAGCACCCGTTTGCCCAGCGCACCGGCCCGTTCCGCGGCGACATATCCGCCCGGCCCGGCGCCGACCGCTATCAGATCATATTTCTCCATATCCATATCCTCGCTTGTCTGTAGCCAGTAGCCAGTCGATCCCGGATTATTTCGCCAGCAACAAATCGATGGCGGCGATATTCGCCGACAAAGCCTGCAAGAACCTCGCCCCCGGAGCACCGTCCACCGCCTGATGGTCGATAGTCAGCGACAACCCGATATGGGGAACGAAAGCAACCGAACCGTCCTTCCCTTCTACGGGCTTCAACGAAATGCCGCCGACTCCGAGAATCGCAACCTCCGGCACATTCAGAACCGGCGTGAACGCTTCAATCCCGAACGAACCGACATTACTCACCGTAAAGGTACTTCCGGTCAGGTCATCCGGCGCAACCGTCCCTTCCATGCAGGAGACGGCAAGCTTCTTCGCCGCCGCCGACAGGTCGGCCAACGACAGCCGGGCGGCATCGCGGATTACCGGCACGAGCAGTCCCCTGGGGGTATCCGTCGCCATGCCCAAATGGACCTGATCGAACCGGAGGATCCGGTCGCCAAGGAAATGGGCGTTGAATTCTGGAAACTGAACCAGCGTGCGGGCGACGGCGAACAGCACCAGGTCGTTGATCGTAATCTTCGTCAGGCCTAGGCCGGGATCGCTCGCCTTGAAACCGGCGCGTAGTCGTTTGAGCGCGGAAGCGTCGGCGAAGGAGTGTAAAGTAAGCTGGCACGTACCATGGATAGACTCCATCATCCGTCTGGCAGTGACCTTGCGAACGCCACGGACGGGAATCTCCGTCACCGCGCCGGGGAAGCCCGCGCCATCGGCGGCGACGATGGCTGCGGCGGGTTCGGAAACGGCGGCATCCGCACCGGCGGGAACCACAGCTACATCAGAGGAAAGAACCCTTCCACCGATACCTGAACCAGCGACGGGAGGCAACTGTCCGGAGGCCAGGGCAGCGGCTTTGGCGGCGGGGGTCAGCGGTTGTCCGACCGCACCGACGACATCCCGCTCGATAATCCGGCCTTTCGGACCGGTGGCGGACAACGCGGACAACGGCACCCCCAGGGAACCGGCCAGATTGCGGGCGCGGGGGGACGCTCCAGTTGTTTCGACAGCTCCGACAGACATGGAAGCGGACGCGGGCATCCCGGCGGGCGTATCTACGACAGGGACCTCCACGACGGAAGAGGTCTGGACATCAGTTGAAACAGGAGCGGGAGAACCCGTCCCCTCGAATTTTTCCCCTAGCTCTCCGACTACCGCGATGGGGAGCATGACGGGCACGTCCGCACCTTCTTCATAGAGCAAAGCCAACACAGTCCCCGCGGCGGTCGACTCTACGTCGATGGTGGATTTGTCGGTTTCCGCGGCGCACAGGACATCTCCCACCGCAACAGAATCCCCGACCTTCTTCTTCCATTCCACAATGATGCAGGACTCGACCGAATTACCCTGTTTGGGCATCACCACCTGACTTGCCATTCCTACAATCTCCTTCGAAGTCTGTTTCTTCATCGAGATTCCCATCGCCGCCTTCCCGGCCGGCCCATTGGAATCGTTTACATTCTTACGTATGAAAAACACCCGCCCATGCGGATGTCATGGCTATTTCGCAATAACTACCTTCACGCCGAACCCCTGCAACCGTTCCACCGCGTCCTGAGGGATTCCCGCATCGGTAATAATCGTATCGATGTCGGTGATCGGCATGATACGGACGAACCCGCGGTTCCCGAATTTGGAGGAATCGACTACCAGCACCCGCTTCGTCGCCTGGGCGCACATTCGGCGTACAATTTCAGCGTTTTCTATCAAACCTGTAGTCAAACCATGTTCGATGGTGATTCCGTCAGTTCCGAAAAACGTAATAGGCACATGATAGTCCTCGATCTGGGCCACTGCTGCAGGCCCTACCAACGCTTCCTCCTGAGGGCGGAACTCCCCTCCCACGACGGTGACGGCAAGACCGCTGTTGGCCCGCGCATAGGGAAGCAACAACGTGGAGTTGGTAACGACCTTCACATCCTTGCGCCCGAACAGATAACGGGCAATCAAGGAACATGTCGAGCCATTGGTAATCATGATTGTGTCATTGTCCTTCACAAATCCGGCGGCGACACGGGCGATAGCCTCTTTCTCCGCTGTATTGCTCGACTGCCGCCGGGCCATCTGCGGGCAATCGGCGGCTATTGCCGTACCTCTGGTGCGGACAACCAATCCCTTGGCATCAAGGTTTTTGAGATCATTGCGAATGGTAACGCTTGAAACACCAAGTTCCTCACTCAACCTGACCACCGAATATTCCTCTCCGCCACGCAATAATTGCAGGATCTGTTCTTCTCGCTGTGAAATTCCGATCATTCCGACCTTCTCTTTTCGAAATACTTTCAAATCTCTTTCAATAATATTACGAAACTCTTTCAAAAGCAAGAGAAATCATCACCACTATCGGAACGACCTCGGAATACGATATCAGACAGCCGCGCCCATAACTGATTCTCCAATCGGCACACAGGAAAATTCCGCGACGGCCGGCGTACAATCCAGGCGACCGGGCGTACCCCATCATCCGAAATCGCCGTTCCATGAATACGTCGGACACCCAAGAACCGACGGCTGCAACGCTACAAGGCAATGCCACAAGACAACAAGGCCATAACGCAGAAGGCCATCGCAGGGCTATGACAACCATGGACGGCCTTCAATCACACTCAGTCCATATGGAACACTTCTTTCAAAGGAATCGACACGGGAGAATTATCGGGATTCGTCTCCATGATGTCCGCCATGTAGGCCCACCACTTCTTGACGATCTCCGTACTTCCCAAATCCTGGGACCCTCCCTCGCCGCGGATGCGCTGGAAGGCGAACAGGTTCAGCGTCCGCCGGTCCAGAAAGATTGAATAATCATAGACCCCGCTGTCGGAAAGCAGTTGCTTCAACTCCGGCCAAATCGCCGCATGACGCCGCTCATACTCATCCTCATAGCCGGGTTTGAGCTTCATGACGAACGCCTCACGCCTGTCCATGCGCCACCTCCTGTACCATATGTTCCGAACGGAGCTGCTGGAGCCGCAGCTTCCGGTTCGCCTTGTAGATATCGAGCAGGCGGGGCAGCAGGACGGCGAAAATCAGCAATGCGCCGATGACTATCGTCATCATCGTGCCTGAGAGTTTGAGCAGTCCCATGCCGAACTTCAGATAGCCGATCAGGAACGACGCGACCATTACGCCGAACACCGTACCACGGCCACCGGTAATCGCGACACCGCCCAAGACGACCAGCGTAATCACCTCCATGTCCCAGCCCGTCGCGATATTGGAACGGACGCTGAGGATGCGGCTGGCCAGCAGGATGCTCGCGACGCCGCTGAACAGGCCCATCAGAGTGTAGTTGACTACCCGCACCCGCTTGACATCGATACCGCAGAACCGGGCAGCTTCCGCGCTGTTGCCGATCGCATAGAGCTTGCGCCCGTAGGTGGTCTTGTGAAGGATGAACGCGAACAGCAACGCGAACACGACATACAGTACCAGCTCGAACGGAATCACCGTTCCGGCAATGAACTCCTGCCCGAAAAACCCGAAACCGGCGGGATAGGTGGTGCAGGCATGCTCTTCAAGGATTCCCTGGGCGATTCCCCGGTAGATCGACTGGGTGGCGAGCGTTACGGCGATTGCCGGCATGTTCAGCCCGGTAATCAGCAACCCGTTGAGCAACCCGGCGGCGGTTCCGACCAGCAGCCCCACGAGAATCAGGCCGGGGATTCCGATGCCAGCTTCCGCCGCCATGCCGATTGCAAACGCGCACAGGGCGACGATCGAGGCTACCGAAATATCAATATCCCCGCACATGATGATGAATATCATCGGCAACGCCATAATCGCCTTTTCGGAGAACTGGAACGTCGCGTTCATCAGGTTGAAGTAGTCGAGAAAATATCTCGTCGCGCAGGAATAGTAGATGAACATGACGACGAAGATAATGCCCAGCAGCACTTCCCATTTGGTGAAAATTTCTATGAGACGGTTCCTCAATCCGGATTCGTCAAGCAATCTGCCCTTCGAGACGAGGTCGTTTCTTCCAGCCATAATCATCCCCTCCTCTGCTCAAGCAGCTTTCTGGTCTTTCGCTGATCGACAATCGTATTGATTGACAACGCCAGCAAGACGATCAACCCCTGGGCGAACAACTGCCAGAAGGTAGAGAGATAGATTACCGGCAACGCATTGTTGACGACGCCGAGGAACAACGTACCGAGGGCGACCCCGATGATTCCTCCAGCCCCGCCGGAGAAGCTCACGCCGCCAAGGACGCACGCCGCCACCGCCTGCATCTCGAAACCCGTGGCCATCTCGTTCACCGCCGACGCATACCGGGCCGTCCACAACGCACCGGCCAACCCACAGAGCAACCCGGAGGCGATGAACACAACCAGCCGGACCCTGGACTCGCTTACTCCCACGAACTTCGCCGCCGTAGGATTGCCGCCGATCGCGTAGATCTCCCGTCCCGTGCGGGTATATCTGCTGAAATAATAGCAGACGGCGATTACCAGAAAGGCGATCCACAGCAGGACTGAAACGCCAAGGACCGAAACACGGGGCAGACCGATATAGGAGGCGGTCATCTCATGGGCTGTCACCCAAGTGCCTTTGCTCAACACAAAGGTCAGTCCGCGGTAGATGCTCATCGTCCCAAGCGTGGTGATGATCGGGGGAATCTTGCCGTATGCGACCAGCACGCCGTTGACCACGCCCATCACCGCGCCGATAGCCAGCCCGACCAGCAACAGCAGCGGGGCGGGAAACGCGGGGAAGGACTCGTTGATCATGCCGCAGGCCATGCCGGTGAAGGCGATGACCGAGCCTACCGACAGGTCGATGCCGTTGGAGAGGATGACGAAGAACTCACCGATCGCGACAATAACGAGAATCGCCATGTCGTTGAGTATCGTGCCGACGTTGCTCGGGGAGAGGAATTTCGGGGACCGGATGGAAATCGGTATCAGCAGCAGGATCAGCAACGTCACCAAGCTCGCCTCCCGGCGGGAAAAGAGCCGTCTGACCAGCGGCTTCCAGTCAAGCTTCTGTTTTTCAGGCATCACTGGACCTCCTTGATATCGCCTATGGCGGCGCGCATGATGTTCTCCGCCGTCGCATCCTTGCGGTCGATCGTCGCAGTGACATTTCCCTCGTGCATGACCACGACCCGATCCGACATGCCTACAATTTCAGGCAGTTCGGAAGAAATCAATATGATTCCAACACCCTTGGAAGCCATTTCCGACACAAATTCATGCACGGCGGCCTTCGTGGCGACATCGATACCCTTTGTCGGCTCATCGAGAATCAGTATCTTCGGCTGCGTACCGATCCACTTGGCCAAAACGACCTTCTGCTGATTGCCGCCGGACAATGTTTCCGCATCCACATGATACCCGGCCGCCTTGATTTCCATCTGGTCGCCGTGTAGCCTAGTATATTCAGCCTCCCGCTTGTTCTGCGTAATGAAACCATGACGGCTCAGGGCACGCAGTCGCGGCAGCGAAATATTCTTGGTCAAGGACATGGCAAGCACCAGCCCCTGCTTCTGCCGGTCCTCCGGAACCAAAGCGATGCCCTGCTTCATGGCGTCGTGCGGGCATTTCGGGGCGAACGGCTTTCCATACAGCCGCATGGAGCCGCCGCTTGAGGAATCTATACCGAACACCGTGCGCACGACTTCGGTGCGCCCCGCGCCGACCAAACCGAAAAAACCGAGGATTTCACCGGCGTGCAGGGTCAGGGAGACATGCTGGAACGCGCCGAGCCGGGACAGATCCTCCACCTCCAGCAACGCATCCCCTATCCGGGCTTCCCGCTTGGGGAACATCTGGTCGATGTCGCGGCCGATCATCATGTTGATGATCTTCTCCTCCGCGGTGTCCTTTACATAGCCTTCACCGACATACCTGCCGTCGCGCAGGACAGTGAAGTATTCGCAAATTTCGAAAATTTCCTCGAACTTGTGCGATATGAATACAATGGCCTTTCCTTCGGCCTTGAGATTTTCAATGATTCGGAACAGATCCTCGACTTCACGCGAGGTCAACGCACTGGTCGGCTCGTCCATGATCACGACTTTCGCGTTCAACGACAACGCCTTGGAGATTTCGACCATATGCCGCTGCGCCACCCCGAGGTTCTTGACCAACGTATCGGGATCGATGTCAAGCTGCATCTGTTCCAACAGCCTGCGGGTGTTCTCCGTCATCCGCTTCCAGTCGAGTTTTTTCAGCCGGGGCTCACGAAGATGATGCCCCATGTAGATGTTCTCCGTCACGCTTAGTTCCGGGAACATCGAAGCTTCCTGATGGATCGCCACGATGCCCGCCTCCTGGGCGTCAATCGCATTGTGGAAGGAAACTTCCTTCCCTTCCATGGTGATGGTTCCGCCTGTAGGGGTGTAGACTCCGGTGAGGATTTTCACCAGCGTTGATTTTCCAGCGCCGTTTTCACCAATCAGCGCATGGACCTCTCCGGGACGTACCGTCAGATGCACGTCGTCCAACGCCTTGATGCCAGGGAAATACTTGGTCAGATTTCTAATCGTCAGTACGGGTTCCTGCTGTATCATCCCGTTTCCTTCCTTCGTAGTAATCGTCAGGCGACAACGGTCTTCACCCTTCGACAACGCAATATCGAAGCCATGGACGGAAGCCCATGGCATGTCCTCACGGCAAAGATACTCGCCTGATGGGCCGCCCGTTCTCTCGCAGGACAATTCATCGGCTCGCTGCCGGATGGCTTGTCCTGCGGATTATCCAACGATTCGCCCTATGCAATTGAACATCCGGGGATGGCCTCTGAACGCGAGGACCCAGGTCAAGCTGCATGTCCCGCGGTCCTCCCGATGCCGCCGGAAGAAGGGCCCCGCCGCCGAAAAGCGGGGCCTGGCCGACAGCCAGGCCCAAGCAGAGCCAGAGGAAACTTAGAAAATCGCCGCATATTCCTCGATGTTGTCCTTGTTGAACACGTACGGGGTGCTCATGTAGATGAGTCCGTCGTTCTCAACCTTGACGCTGTTCATGCGTCCGGCGGAGATCACGGAACCGACGCTGCCGTCGGATTCGCCGGCGATCAACGCCTTGAGGATGTAGGTGGAGGTGTAGCCGAGGTCGACGGGATTCCACAGAGCCATCTGGCGGCAGGTGCCGTCGAGGATATAGCCCTTCATCTCGGAAGGCAGCCCAAGACCGGTGACTTCCACGACACCGCTCTTGCCGGCATCCTTGACAGCCTGCGCCGTAGCGAGCAAACCGACGGTAGTCGGGCAAATGATGCACTTCAGGTCGGGATACTTCTTCATGAGGGCGGTCGCTTCACGATAGCTCTTGTCCGGAGCGTCATCGCCATAGACGACTTCCACCAGCTTCATGTTGGCGTACTTGGAGTCCTTGATCTCCTGCTTCATCCAGTCAATCCAGAGATTCTGGTTCGTAGCCTGGGCGGAAGCGGACAGGACGGCCACGTCGCCAGTATAGCCGGCAAGCTCGGCGGCGAGCTGGATCTGCTGACGGCCGATCAACTCGGCGCCCGAAGGAAGCAGGTCGACGATACGGCCGCCCGGATTGATGCCGGAATCGAAGGAGATGACCTTGATGCCCGCGGCCATGGCTTTCTTTGTCACGGGAATCAGCGCGTCGGCGTCGTTCGCAGAAATGGCGATGCCGTCCACCTTCTGGGCGATCAACGTCTCGATCATCTCGATCTGACCTTCGGCGGTCGCCTGTGTCGGCGCCATATAGGTGGTCTTGATGTTGCCAAGCTCACCGGCGGCTTCCTGGCTTCCACGGAAACAGGCGTCGAAGAAACCATTTCCCATGCTCTTGCAGAGAATGACGATGTCATACTGCTCGCTCGCCGCGGCTTCCTTGCCGCCCTGTGCGAACAGCATGCCTACGGACAGCAATGCCACCATGAGGACCAGAACTGTTTTTTTCATGCAAAACTCCTTTTGTTTTTCGGACCGGATCCGAATATGTTTTTGTTTCCGGAAAACCGGAAGACACCCCTTTCATTCGCCCGGCTTCTCCCTTTCCTGAATCCGCCGGAGCATTCCATCGCTATTTGAGGACGGATGAACGATACTTCTCCACCTCCCAGGTACGGATGAAGTCTATCATGGCGTCGTCCATGAAACGGGCGCCGCCAAAAGTTTCCGTAAACACCGATACCTTGACGGTATCCAGAAACAACGCCAATGCGTTCTCACCGAAAGCGAACACCCCGCGCCCCTGGACGCAGACGACCTTGGGCCGGACACCTTCCTTCTCCGTGAGCTCCCCGCACGACCGGGCGATTTCACCAGCGGGATCAGCCAGAGAAAATACCGAATCCTCAATCCACAGGGGTTTGAACCCGCTGTAGACGATATGGTCCGGGGTAAACGCAGAACTGATGGAATAGAACGTCTCCTTGTCCTGCAACTTCGTCTGAAGCTCGACGTTCATTACCATGCGGATATCTGCGTCCGCGCCGGCGAACCGCCGCAGGCCGTCGAAAATCTGCCCGATGTCGTTCATCTTGATCGTCACCTCTGAAAAATTAGGGCGACGTACGACATGTCCTGCCAAGGTCTTCATCACATGTTCATAGATGCCGTGGATCTCATCGGGGGTATCGGCCCCCACGAATATGCCGTGATTCTGTAGGAAAATGATTTTGGGAACCAAACCGTCATGGTCCGTGGCATATTCGGACATCGCCCGGCGGACAACGTCGGCCAGGATATACCCAGGCTTTACCAACGGAATCCACAAGGCGTCGGGAAACAGGATGGCGACGGCGGCCTGGCCGCATTGCCCGCATGTCAGGCCATTGACCATGGCGGGATGCAGATGCACGACATAAGTGTACGGAATCAACGCATGGAGCAGGGCCTCCACACTCGGACGGGCCGTTTCCCCTGGACGCCGGCAGTCCATCATATCCCTCAACACCTCGTCTTCACGGACGCTATCGTCGGCGGGATACGTCTTCGTCCAGATATTGGCAAGTTTCTTCAACGACATGCGGACGAAGCCATCGGCGGAGATTGTACCAAGAGCATGGCCGGAGGCCTTGACGTACATGACGTCCCCCTCCTTGGCGGAAGTGTTGCCACCGCCCAACAGCACATACTGCGGGTCATTTCCATAATACCGGGACAATACAATCAGTTCATCGAGTTTCGTCCTTTCGTTCATACCCTCAGCCCTTGTACATTCGCTTCATAGTCCATGATTCGCTCCACGACGCCAAGGTCGGACGGCGCGCCGTTGCGGCGGCAGAATTCGTCCCAGACCGCACCGAACGGCATGACCGCCATATTCTCCAGCAAGGCCATCTTGGCATAGCCGTTGCCCTGTTCTTCGTAGGTTTTCAGTTGTGCCTGAGGTTCGAGCATTGCATATAGCAGGGCCTTGCGCATCGACCTGATGCCAGTGACCCAGGCACCGACGCGATTGATCGAGGCGTCGAAGTAGTCCAGGCCAATGTGGACGGAGGAAAGCTTGCCGCTCCGTACCAGCTCTTCCGCCACGGCACGGACTTTGTCGTCGAACAGCACGACATGGTCGCTGTCCCATCGCATAGGACGACTCACATGTAGCAGTATTTCGTCATCAAACAGCAGGATCGCGGATAATTTATCAGAAATATCCTCGCCTACATGGAAATGCCCCAAGTCCATGCAGAGCATATGTCCGTTCCTGGCGGCATAGTTCATATAGAACTCATGGGAACCAACAACGAACGCTTCGCTTCCAATACCGAAAAGCTTCGTCTCCAGCGCGTCCCGCATCTGGTCCGCCGGATATGGTACCGAGAAGATTTCATCAAGGGATTCCTTGAGAATCCGCCGGTAGCCAATCTTGTCCACGGTATAGTCCTTGGCACCATCGGGAACCCAAGTGTCAAGGATGCAGGGGCTTCCCAGTTCCTTGCCGATCCATGCGGCTATCCGCCGGCAACGTTTGGCATGCTCAATCCAGAAGGTGCGGATTACAGGATCCTTGCTTGCTAATGTAAATCCATCATCAGCAAACGGATGACTAAAAAACGTCCCATTGAAGTCAAGACCGATGCCACGCTTTTTCGCCCAATCGACCCACCCCTGGAAATGCTTCTCCTCTATCTGGTCGCGGTCGATGAATTCACCGCCGAATTCCCCATAGCTCGCATGAAGGTTCAGCCGATGCGCTCCGGGGACAAGGGAAAACACCTTGTCGATGTCGGCCCGCAGCTCCTCTATCGACCGGGCCTTGCCGGGAAAATTACCGGTGGTCTGGATGCCTCCGCCCGCAAGCGTCGAATCTGGTCGCTCAAATCCACCGACATCGTCTCCCTGCCAGCAATGGACGGAAACGGGAACAACGGCAAGCGATTCCAGTACGGAGTCCGTATCTACGCCCAACTTCAAGTATTCATTCTTCGCAACTTCGTAACTGGTCACCAACCCCTCCCTGATAGCCGGTCATGGGCTACCATCTGTTATTATTGTGGGGGTAGTTTTTCAATTTCACCTTGACATATCAACTAATTTATAGCACGATTTTATCATGATACGGCTCAAACTGTTCGCCAACGACTACTTTTACGATCCGACCTTCCAGATGAAGGTCATCAAGAGAGACCCGGAGCTTCCCTACCCGCTACACAGCCATGACTTCTATGAGCTTGTATTCATCGTTTCGGGCAAGGGAGTCCATTTCACCAAGGAAAACGAACTGGCGCTCCGTCCGGGAAACCTGTTCGTCATTGTCCCGGGGATGGAACATGGCTATAAGGATGTGCAGGATCTGGTCCTGTACAACATCCTGTTCGGCAGACGGCTGTTCAAGGATAGATTTTTTGATCTGACCGACATGCCGGGCTATCAGGCCCTGTTCACTATCGAGCCGATGTACCGCAATGATACGCGGTTCTCGTCGATGCTCCGGCTTACACCGGCCCAGATCGCCGAGTTGCTCCCGCTGGTCGAAAGAATGCTTGCGGAGTCTGATTCCACAGACTACAACAACGGTGCGAAAAGCATCGCCTTCGCCTACCTGATGCAGTTCCTCGTCATGATCTTCCGCATCTATGAAGAAACTCCACGGGGGGACAACCAAATGATCCTCCGCCTGGCCGATGTGTTCAGCTATATCGAATCCCACACCGACCAGCCGGTTACGACGGAAGAATTGATGGAAGTGGCGAACATGAGCGCCAGTACGCTCAATAGGTATTTCCAGAAATGCACGGGGCTTTCGCCGGTGGAGTTCCACACGCACAAGCGCATCGAGCTGGCTTGCAAGCTGATACGCACCACCCCGCTGTCGATGGCGGCGATCTCCGACGCGACCGGTTTCTCCGATCCCAACTATTTCTCCCGCCAGTTCCGCAAGGTCATGGCAATGAGCCCCCGCGAATACAAGGAGGATCGTACAAGCTGGTACCGGTAACGGAGGGGACTGACCGAAAAGCCAGTACACGATAGCGAATCCGGCACCTGTCCGTTCCGTTGGAGGCGCATGGCGGATGGCGGATGGTTCCCCCCGGCCTTGTTCTGGCTCCACCGTCGGCATGCGATATGTGCATGCCGATTACGAACGTTCTTTGCACATGGCAAAGCCCGGGGATCCGGATTTCTCCACCCCTCCACACCGACAAAAGTCTCGGTGTAGTCCTGGAATATACAAGCGGAATGCAAGCGAGGCCTAGCGGAGACGTTATAAAACGTTACGCAATCACGCCTTTCTTGAGAAGGATATTGGCGTACAGAGCGGTTTCGCTGGTGGCGACTACCGCATAGGCCGTTTTAGTCCTCTCATAGAAGCCGAAGCGGTCGATGTATTTGAACTCCTTGAAGTTCGGGTCGCCTTCCTTCGCCAGCTTTTCATAGGTCGCCCAAACCGGAGTCTCCACCGGGTCGCCGGGAACCTTCTCCATCAAAAACGCATTGTCGGCATAGATGTCCAGCGGAAACAACTTGAGGATCGCTTCAAGCACCTCCGGCACGCCATGGCCGTCAAGCCTCACCACCCTGTCATTCATTGACGCGGCGGGGAAATTGCCGTCACCGATGACCAGTTCGTCTCCATGGCCCATCTCCATGAGTATCTTCAGCAATTCAGGGCTGATGATGGGGGGAATGTTCTTCAGCATGTCTTTCTCCTTTTGCAAACCCCATGTTTTATGATACAACGGACGCCAGCGCCCTGTCACCCATGGATATGGACCGGTCATACCACGTCAACGGAAGGTCACATCATCCAAAAAACAGGTTGCAAAACTGGCGGTAACGTGTATACTGAAATCGAATGTAAACGATTACATAGCTCTGACTCTATATATACCACAGGAGGTACGACATGGCAACAGTTTCACACATCACTTCGATCGGACCCGAAAAGAGATATGCGGGGGAATTACCGAAGCTTGGCATCCGCCCTGCGATCGACGGACGGCAACGAGGAGTGAGAGAATCCCTGGAAGTCCAGACAATGAATATGGCGAAAGCGGCGGCAAAGCTGATCAGCGAGAATATCAGGCATGGGAACGGACTCCCCCTAGAATGCGTCATAGCGGATACGACGATTGGCGGCGTGGCGGAAGCCGCGGCCTGCGCCGCGAAATTCGCACGGGAAGGGGTCGCCATCACGCTAACCGTCACCCCGTGCTGGTGCTATGGAACCGAGACCTTTGACGACGATCCGTTTACCGTGAAGGCGGTGTGGGGCTTCAACGGCACAGAACGTCCTGGAGCCGTATATCTCGCCGCGGTCCTAGCCGCCCATGCGCAGAAGGGCCTTCCCGCCTTCGGCATCTACGGACGCAATGTGCAGGACAGCACCGACACGTCGATTCCCGCCGACGTCTCGGAGAAAATCCTCCGGTTCGCCCGCGCGGGCCTGGCGGTGGCGACCATGCGGGGCAAGAGTTATCTTTCCATGGGCGGCTGCGCCATGGGCATCGCAGGATCCATCGTCGACCAGGATTTCCTCCAAGCCTATTTGGGCATGCGGACGGAAGCCATCGACATGTGCGAGATTGAACGCCGTATCAATGAAGGCATCTACGACAAGGATGAGTTTGAACGGGCGGTGAAATGGGTTAAGGAAAACTGCAAAGAAGCCCCCGACATGGTCAATCCCCCCCAGTGGCAGCGCTCTGGGGAACAGCGGAGGAAGGACTGGGACTATTGCATCAAGATGGTGATGATCGGCCGGGACCTGATGATCGGCAACCCGAAGCTCAAGGAAATGGGCTATGCGGAAGAATCGAACGGCCACAACGCATTGTTCAGCGGGTTCCAGGGACAGCGGCAGTGGACCGACCATTGGCCGAACGGCGACTTCATGGAGACGATGCTCTGCACCTCCTTCGATTGGAACGGCATTCGAGAACCGTTCGTATGCGCCACCGAAAACGATCATCTCAACGGAACGGCGATGCTGTTTGGAAAACTCCTGAGCAACCGCGCCCAGATTTTCAGCGATGTCCGCACCTACTGGAGTCCGGAATCTATCGAACGTGTGACCGGTTGGAAGCCCACCGGCTTGGCGAAGGATGGATTCATCCATCTGATCAACAGTGGCGCAACCACGCTTGACGCCACCGGCGCGATGAAGGACAAGGATGGAAAGCCGGTCATGAAGCATTTCTGGGAGATTGTCCCGGAGGATGTGAAGAACGTACTGGAAAACACTGAGTTCAGCGTCGCCAACGGTGGGTATTTCCGTGGCGGTGGCTACAGCTCCACCTTCCTCAGCGAAGGGGCGATGCCCGTGACCATGAGCCGCCTCAATATCGTCAAGGGTCTTGGTCCTGTGCTTCAGATTGCGGAAGGATGGACCGTAGAAGTTCCCGCCGAAGTGTTCCAGGCTCTCAACAAGCGGACAGACCCGACTTGGCCGACCACGTGGTTTGTACCCCGTATCGATGGTAAGGACGGTCCTTTCAAGGATGTCTACTCCGTCATGGCGAATTGGGGAGCCAACCATGGCGCGATCAGCTATGGTCATATCGGCGCAGACCTGATCACCCTTTGCTCGATGCTGAGGATTCCCGTCTGCATGCACAACGTACCGGACGGAGACATTTTCCGTCCAAGCTCATGGAATGCGTTCGGCATGGACAAGGAAGGCTCGGACTATCGTGCCTGCGCCGCCTACGGACCGTTGTACGGCAAGTATTGATCATTCCCCGGCAGATAGAAGAAGAGCCGTCGCACAAGCTGAAAACTTGGGCGGCGGCTCTTCCCCTATATCAGTGACAATCACTTTCAACAGTACCTCAACTCTGTCCAGCACCATCATCCGGCGGCGAAAGAGTCATCCGGTGCTTGTCGCCTTTGGAAACCCGCTTGTCCTTGCGCCTGGCGCCAGCAGTATGACAATAGGCGATGATACGGTCCTTATACTTAATGCCGACCAGACCGATGACGGCGGTCAGGACAAACAGAATGATGGCAACCTGCCAATTCCCGTCGCTTACCGTTGACCCGACCATCAGCGAAAGCACCATGGCGGGAATCCTGGCAAGCATGGAAATGATCAGGAAACTGGACATATGGATGCTGCTGATCCCCGCCACATAGGTCAGCATGTCCTTTGGCGTCCCTGGAATCAGAAAAAGGATGAACGTCACCGATTCAATCCGTTTGCTATCCCGCAAGAATGTAAAGCCATCGACTTTTTCCTTGCTGAACAACCGATATATCAACGGCGTCCCGAACCGGCGTGTCAGGACGAACACCAGAGCGGAAGCGACCAGACATCCGACAAGGCAGATGATCAAACCGAAGATTGTACCGTACAATGCCCCCGCTATGATTTCAACAGGGCCGCCGGGAATAAAGGCGACCACAATCTGCAATACCTGTATGCCGAACAAGACGAGCCATCCCCAAGGGCCCAACGAAGCTACCCATTGTTGAAACTGGGTTCGATATGCAGGGTCCGTAAGTTTTTTCACGAATGGCCACAATGCGACCGTCACCATCAGTAGCAAGGCGCAATACATGATGATCGTCCACAGCAGTTTTTTCGTCGTCGCGTCAATTCTCTTGTTCATGCCTATGAAAATATAAATGTATCAGCCGAGAGAGCCTAGAGGAAACAAACAAATATCAATGAAAACAGACGACTTTATATCAGGCGGGATGCAAGACGTTCATTCCGATCCAAAACCTATAACCACGCGCCATGTGTCCGCACCAACAGGGTTCTACAGGCGTTGGTCTGTTACCACACTTCGCTTATCCATCTTTTTCCAGCCCTCCAGCGGCACACCAAGAACGGAGTTCCTCCCGGATTGCTCAGGTCGCTAATGCCGCCCATATCGCCGGGGTACCGCTCAGGTCGTTGACATCGCCCACATCAACGAAATAGTCCAATGGGCGGTGATTCCGTCATCGAGAAAAAAACAGGCATACAAAAAAGGAAGGCGCCGCCCAAGTCAAACGACTCCTGCGACGCCTTCCTGAAATACAATCTAAATTACAGCTTACTTGCCGCAGCAGCAACAACCACAGGAACCCTTGGCGGCCTTGAGGTTCGCCTCCAGGGTATCAAGCATGGCAGCCAGCTCCTTGGGCAACTTGTTGCCGAACTTCGGATAGTGATTAGTGCGGATGTCCTCGACTTCCTTGAGCCAGCCGTCGACATCAACAGCCAACAGCTGCTTCATGTCTTCTTCGGACACGCCTTCGGGGCGATCGATCGCATCTACGGTCGGCATGACGCCGATTGGAGTATCGACAGTCTTGGCCTTGCCATCGCAGCACTCGAAGACCCACTTCAGGACGCGGCTGTTCTCACCGTAGCCGGGCCACAGCCACTTGCCTTCCGGAGTCTTGCGGAACCAGTTGACGTAGAAGATCTTGGGCAGATGCTCGGGAACAGGGGCGTTCTTGCCGATGTTGATCCAATGCTGGAAGTAGTCGCCCATGTGGTAGCCGCAGAACGGCAGCATGGCGAACGGGTCACGGCGGATGGTACCAGCCTTGACGTCAAGCGCAGCGGCGGTGACTTCGGATCCGACGATGGAGCCAAGGAACACGCCATGGTTCCAGTCGCGGCTCATGTGTACCAAAGGAATGGTGCTGGGGCGGCGACCACCGAACAGAATCGCACTTACAGGCACACCCTTTGGATCTTCCCATTCAGGAGCGATGGAAGGCGCCTGCTTGGCGGGAGCGGTGAAGCGGGAGTTCGGATGGGCGGCGGGAGCCTGCTCCTTGTTGCCCTTGTCCTGAGTCCATTCATTTCCATGCCAGTCGATCAGCTTTCCAGGAGCGTCGTAGCCGATGCCTTCCCACCAGACGTCCTTGTCCTCGGTCAGGGCGACGTTGGTGAAGATGGTGTTCTTGGAAGCGGCGATCAAAGCGTTGGGGTTGGACTGTTTGGAAGTACCGGGAGCGACGCCGAAGAATCCAGCTTCGGGGTTGATCGCATAGAGGTAGCCGTCCTTGCCGAACTTCATCCAGGCGATGTCGTCGCCGACAGTATGCACCTGCCAACCGGGGATGGTAGGAATGAGCATGGCCAAGTTGGTCTTTCCGCAAGCGGACGGGAAAGCGGCGGTGACGTACTTGGACTCGCCCTGAGGATTGGTAATCTTCAAGATAAGCATATGCTCGGCGAGCCAGCCTTCATCGCGGGCCAGGACGGTCGCGATGCGCAAGGCGAGGCACTTCTTGCCGAGCAGTGCGTTCCCGCCGTAACCGGAACCATAGGACCAGATTTCACGAGTCTCCGGGAAATGGGAGATGTACTTGTGTTCCATCGGGGCGCAGGGCCATATGCCATTATCAGATTCGCCCTCGGCGAGCGGCTTGCCGACACTGTGCAGACAAGGGACGAAATACCCGTTGGAACCAAGCAGGTCAAGAACCTTAACGCCGACACGGGTCATGATCATCATATTGCAGACGACATATGCGCTATCGGTAATTTCAACGCCGATCTTGGAGATAGGAGAACCGAGAGGACCCATGGAGAACGGAATGACATACATGGTGCGACCCTTCATGCAACCGCGATAAAGGTCGGTCATGGCGGCCTTCAGCTCCTTGGGGTCGATCCAGTTATTGGTTGGACCGGCGTCCTCCTGCTTTTCGGAAGCGATGTAGGTACGCTTCTCAACACGCGCGACATCGGAAGGATCCGAGCGGAACAGTACGCAACCAGGCTTCTTAGCAGGATTCAACCGGGTGGCGAGCCCACTCGCGATAGTCTCCTCGATCAGTTCATCGTACTGGGCGGAGCTTCCGTCCGCAACGACGATGGCGTCAGGAGTGGTGAGAGCAGCAATCTCATCGACCCACTTCTTGAGCCCCGCATGCTTGAGTTCATTGATATTCATGGACTTCTCCTTCTCGTAGGAACGTCATCTGGCGCAACCGTCCCTTCCGGATCAAGCGCAAGCATTGCCCCGGTCGTTCCATCAAGCCGGCCCGACTTCCATCCTACGAATACATATAGACACACAGCAAGTCCGCCCGTCGGCGGACACGTGTAATGTTCTCGATAAGAAAGTATCGTTTTTTCACCCTTTTATCAAGTCAAAGTGAAAGACTCCCCCTCTCCTTGAACATTTTCCGCTATAAAAATATCGAAAGGGGCAAAATACATGTCTGCGGGACGCAAAAACTCCCGGCTCAGTTGTGTTTCATCACCAGGAGAATTCCCCTCAGCGACCAGTTACAGCATGCTTCCATGGAATCGGGTATAGCAACTCATGTACAGGTCGGGCGGTACGTCTGGCGGAATCTCAAGGAACAGGTCGGCGTATCGTTTGAGCCGCTCCTTCAGGCTCAGTTTTTTCGGTTGCCGCCCGCCCATCTCCTCGATGCAGTCGTAGATGACTTCCTGCGCAACTTTCAGCTCATCCATCACGCTCTTGAAGCGATGGCTCAGATCCTTGATAATCACTTCGGTCTCTTCGGGATGACTGGCGATGAACGCACCAAAATCCTTTTCATGAATCTCCATCAGCTCACAGTCGGTCAATGCGACGGCGGTGGCGTTGCGTGGTTCCCCTTCCAGCAGTCCCATCTCCCCGAGGCTTGATCCTGGTTTGGACATCTCCAGCAACGCAAACTGCTTCGGCGTACCGAAATAAAGATACAGCCCGACCTTGCCATCCCTGAGCAAAAACATGGAATTACAGTCGGCGCCTTGCTCATAGATTACCGTTCCAGCGGGGACTTTCACTATATTGTCTTCCATACAGGCCTCCTTGCGGCCGAACTCCCTCACCTTCCGCCATCAACATGCGGTACGACAAGTCACAAGTCCTAGTACGGAAAAACCGTACACGAGACGACGTTCGTCGCTGAATTATAAACCTATGCCATACCAAAAGGCAAGAAAACCATCAAGAAAGCAACAAGCGTGGGGAGAAAAATCGTATTCCGGCCTTTCAGTCAACGGGGGATGAAATAAGTCGGAAGCCTAAGACCCAAAAAGTTGGACAGCAGGTTCAAGCCTTCGTTCAGGCCAGTATCCGACCGGAAGCCGGAACATAAAACTTAAGCGGGAACAGGCAACCCCGCACATCAACCATACATATTATCACACATGGAAGAAAATACAACGCGAAGGGCGATTTCGTGCTATGATGGGTCGCATCGGGGGTATTCTCATGAAACGCACAGCGCAAGAAGCCACGTCCGCCGGCATCATCGGAGAAAAAGTCGGACGCGGCGAGAAACTGGCCTATGGGTTCGGCTGTTTCGGCCAAAACATGATCTACAGCTTCATGGCCAACTTTCTTCTGTATTTCTATACCGACATCTTCGGACTGCTGCCGGCCGCCGCCGGAACCTTGCTCCTGATCGCTCGGATATGGGACGCGGTCAACGACCCGATGATGGGGGTTGTCGCGGACAGGACGAATTCACGCTGGGGAAAATTCCGCCCGTACCTGATTTTCACCCCGATACTGTTCGTACCGTTCGCCGTCGCGACCTTCTCCGCCCCTCAGTTCTCCTATACCGGAAAGCTCATCTGGGCGTATGTCACGTACATCGCCTTCAGCATGATCTACACCGCCAGCGACATCCCCTACTGGGCCTTGTCAAGCACGTTGTCAGCCGATACGAACGAACGGAACAAAATCATTGTATATCCCCGGTTCATAGCGACGATCGCCGTAGCCATCGCCACGGTGGGGACGCAGCCGCTGCTCTTCGCCTTCCAGAACCTGTTCGCCGGCAACGGGACGGCGATCGCCCAAGTCCGCGGCTACCAGTTCACCGCATTGGTCTACAGCCTGCTGACCGTCGCCTGTTTCGCAATTACTTTCTTCTTCGTCCGCGAGCGGGTCAAACCAGTGAAACAGGAAAAAGCGTCGTTCAAGGACATCATCCATACCTTCACCCAGAACAAACCGCTGCTTCTGGTCATTATCAGCGGATTGTTCACCGGCATCGCCCAGACGGCCAAGCTGTCGATGCTCATCTATTACGCCAAGTACAACCTCGGCAGCGAAATACTCTACACCCTGTTCGCAGGGCTGAACATCCCGTTCATCCTGTTGGGCATCTCCGTCGTTCCCTGGTTCTCCCGCAGGTTCGGCAAGAAGGCGACCTGCATCGGGGCGAACCTGCTCTATGCCGTTGGATCCCTCGGTTTCTTTTTTAGTGGATGGGGCAATTTCTACGTCCTGCTCTTCTGGAACTGCGTCAGTTCAATCGGCATGGCCAGCCCGCAGGTAATCCAGACGGCCATGATCGCGGACTCAATCGAGTACGCCGAGCTGAAAACCGGCAAACGGTCCGAAGGCGTCATCTTCTCGTCGCAGACGTTCCTTGCGAAACTGACCGCCGCATTGGTATCGGTAATGATCGCCTCGTCGCTCGCCCTGCTCGGCTATGTGCCGAACGTGCCGCAATCCACGCAGGTACTTCAGGGGATTCATGCATTGACCGCGTTCATCCCGTTCTTCGGTTGCATTCTTGGCATCATCCCGTTATTCTTCTATCCGCTGACGGAGAAGCGCCATGCGGAGATCGTCGCACAACTACACAATAGGGATGGTTTGAAAGACTGATGATGGAACTAGCGTTACCGGCGGGCTCGTTGCAAGCGGCGTTGCAGGCCTTCAAAGAGGGTGCGGACGCCGTCTACCTTGGCATGAAACGTTTTTCGGCCAGAAAAGGAGCGGCGAATTTCAGCTTCGACGAACTCGCCGCATTGCGCCGGATCGCCGACGCCGAAGACAGGAAAATCTATGTCACCGTCAACACGATCATCGGTGACGAAGAACTTCCCGAAGTCATCTCAACGCTCCGTCAAGTGGCGTTCATCGGGACGGAGGGGCTGATCGTCCAGGACCTCGGCGTGGCCCGTATCGTCCGCAACCTTTTTCCGTCGATTCCTCTCCACGGCTCGACGCAGCTCGCCGTCCATACGGCGGAGGGCGTCAGGGCGATGCGGGAAGCAGGGTTCTCCCGCGTCGTCCTGTCGCGGGAGCTGACGCTGGAGGAAATCCGCCACATACGGGTGGCTTGCCCCGACATAGAGCTCAAGGTATTCATCCATGGTGCGCTCTGCTATGGCTTTTCCGGCCTGTGCATGGCCAGCAAGCTTCTATGCGACAGAAGCGCGAACTGCGGTGCATGCGCCCAAATCTGCCGCACTTGGTTCACGCTGGAGCCATCCCCCATCTCCCCTACGTCCCCCAGGCCCGCCGACAGGAACCTTCGCGACGCATGGTTCTTTTCAATGAGCGACCTCTGCGCCGGTCCTGTTGTGCGAGAACTGAATCAGATGGGCATCGATTCCGTCAAAATCGAGGGACGCATGAAAAGTCCCGCCTATGTGGCGGCGGCGACACGCTACTATCGGGCCATCCTCGACGGGACGGCGACCGAAGCCGAGGAAAATCGCCTGCGCGAAGAACTTATGACGGTCTTCGGCCGCACTGCCACCGCAGGTTGGCTTGCCGGCTACGGCAGAGACGTACAGGAGCGACCGGGCCAGCCGGTCCAGCGGCAGACCGGTTCCTTGGGCAGCGTCGAATATCCCGGCCATATCGGAGTCGCCGCAGCCACCGTCAACGCCGTACTGAACACGGGTAATAGAACCTATTTGCAGATTCGCACACACCGGCCGCTTGCCGTCCGCGACGGCCTGATGTTCCTGTTTCCAGGAGAGACGGCTCCGATGGAAGCTGCCAAATTCAGCCTTTCTTCAATGTTCGACCGACAAGGCGCCGCTTTGACGCATGTCGAAGCCGAACGGCAAATCGCCATTCTGATACCTGTGGAAGCCGCCGACCATTGCAGGGAGCTCCGGGCGGGCGACATGCTGTACCGGATCTCCGCACATGACCAGTCAGTCGCCTTGATACACGACGAGAACCTCCCCCGGAGAAAACGGGACATCGACTTGCAAATCGAAATACGTCCCGACGCGCTGACGCTCACCACATCATGGTCAGCCGACTACCTGCCGCCACGAACGATATCCCGGACATACAAAATTACAGCGACCCAAGCGCAGAAGCCGCAACCGCTTTCCGAAAACCTCCGCAAGGTATTCGGCGCATCGGATACGAGCCTGTTCGCCCTGGGAAGCCTGACGGTCGAAAACCATACGGGACTGGAAAACGGCCAAGTGTTCCTCCCCCTCTCCGGTCTGAAAGAAATCCGGAGGGACTGGTACGGCCTGTTGGACGATACGTTGTACCAATGGTTCGATTCCATCGTCGATGATCCCGATGAGTACCAACAGTTTCTGTCCACGCTCCCCGTAGCTGCGAAAACGGCGGAAACAAAACTGCCATGGCGCAGCGCGATCATCTCCCCGATGAAGGACGCGCTCCCTTGGGTTGATATCCCCTATGTCGCCAATACGCTGGCGAAAACCACCATAAAAACCTCTGGAGACCTATACGGGCTGCTCCCCGAAGCTGACGGCACTTTCTACGCCCCGCTCTCTCCGGTGATGTTCGATGAACTTGCCTATCTGGGGGCGTTGGATAACCTTGTCGATGAACTGACCTCGCGGAAGATGATCAGCGACGTGATGTTCGGACTGAACAACATCGCCCAGCTCCGCTGGGCCCGCAGGCATCCCCAAGTCCGAGCCTTCTGCGATGTCTACCTCTATCTGGGCAATGGTCAGGCCGCCATGCAGTTGCTTGAACTGCTTCCTACGTTGGAAGGCGGCTACTATTGGCTGGAACGTCACGACTGGCCGTCGCTCAAGGGCTGGCCGTTCGTCCCCACCGCGGTCGAAAAAAAATTCGTCCCTCCGCTGTTCATCAGCCGCAGTTGTTTCCGTCATGACTCCCTCGGCCTCTCGTGCGACGGTTGCCCCCGCACAGGTTCCTGGGACATGTCCCAGCACGGCAAGCTCTACAAGGTGCGAGTGAACCACTGCGTCACAACGGTATCGAAGGTACAATAGGGATACATGGAGATCTTTTGTTCCAGCTGTTTTATTGCGGCACAGAAAAGTACGTGGAGGACGATCAGACAAGGGCCAGTCTAGACGGAACATAGTCGAAACACTACACAAGAAAATCTTTCGTTGACGGGTAGAAACTATCTCAAAACTCCAGGGTTCTGGTCCGCTGCCAAAGAAAGCTATCTCTAAAGATGGGAATCACAGACGAACGCTAGCATCCATAGCGTTCGTACCTATTCCGAAACCTGCCGAAAGCAAATCAGGATGCCAGGACATCGGTGGGTTTTTGTCATATGAAGGAGGGCTTGCTCAGACACAAAAGAATTCCCTTCTAAAGCAGCCCTCCGCTATGGTCACAACGCTTCAATCCGTCCCTTGTCCAGACCGGTACTGTCGGCGATGATGCCTAAATCGACGCCAGAGGTCTTCAACGCCCTAGCGGTTTCAAGCTTACCGTTCAACAAGCCTTCTTGCAGTCCCTGTTCACGTCCTTGCTCGATACCTTCCTCAATTCCTTGTTGAAGTCCTTGAGCATGCCCTTCCGCCAGCGCTTCGTTCCAAGCGGTCGATATCGCCCCCGCGGCCTTCCACGCCGCGTTCAGCTCCTGTAGCATTCCCAGTTGCAATGCCTCGTTGTCCGTCAGCAACGACTCGATGTATCTCCTGCGGGCCTTCTCGATATCGGGATACGAACTGACGACTTCGCTGACTTTTCTCCGTTCTTTCTCCTCCATCTCCGAACCCTCCATGGCCACATAGTAGCACCACGCCAGCCTTGCGTCAAAGTCTTTCGCCTCCGTTGCCCTCCCAGCAAGCCTCACCAGCGGCAGGTTCACATGCAGGGTCTTGGGCAACGCCCCCCTGAGCCGATATCCGGGCTGGTCGGTATCCACCCTTACCACCACGTACGGACTGGGACACTCCTCCAATCCGGGTAGCGCTTGTTCCCCGAACGACAGACCGACGACCTTCTGCAACTCCACCTCCTTCGTTCCACCAGGGGTGTAGTGCGTTACTAAACGAGACACATACAGTAACAGCCGGTCGTTGAATACTGCGTCTCGAGTGCGTTGCATCTCTACATCGTACAGCCGTCCCGCCTGGTCCCGGGCGACGATGTCCATATGGCAGGTACGGCCATCTATGTTGGTGGAAGCGTATTCCTGTGGCTGGAACCACAGTTGCTCGATGGGAGTATCCAATTCCCCGCCAAGTACGGCGTTAAGCATCGAGGCGAGAATGCCTTCACACTCGGGCAAGCCGAAGACCATCTTGAAAACCGGATCAAGGGTCAGGGTGAAGCCTTGTCCCATTTCCTTGAGCGTAGCAAGTATGTCCGGATTCGATTTCAGTTGCATCATGTGTCTCCTCTGTGTCAAAGGGGCGTCAAAAGCCCCGACGACCTGTGTCGGTTTGTCTGCGGGAATACACCCGTAGGGTCGCGGCATTTTTGCGGCGGACACCCACATATGCATGAAAAAGTCGCCAGTGATTCAAAGTTGCGTTTCTGATATCCATGGAACAGATTTTTGGACTATCAGAATCACGGAATATCTGACAGCGAACGTTTTTCATCATCAACAGATTCCAAAGAAAGATTGGCACAAGCGATTCGGACAGGAACACATGAAAATTCATTTCCGTTTCAAAAAACATCAATCCTGATTTGACAAAAGGAGACATGCGGAACAAAATGCAAGGACAGACGATGAGCTATATGGTACATGGAATATCCGAAAAAACAGTCCGGACGCTTGAACTCGAAACAGAATGCCAGGCATGAGGGGATTTGTGCAAGGAAGGAACAGAGCAATGCTCAGACAAATCAAATATTTCCAGACAATCGTCCACCTTGGCAGTTTTACAGAAGCGGCGGAGGAATGCTATATCTCTCAATCTGCGATTTCCCAGCAAATCCAAGCGTTGGAACATGAACTGGGCGTCAAATTGTTGAATCGTCAGAACAGGAAATTTACCCTCACTCCCGCAGGTGAGTATTTCTACAAAAAAAGCCTTGTACTGACGGCTGATTTTGAAAAGCTTTGCCGGGATACCGTCAAGCTTGCGAACCAAGATGATTTCCAGCTACGCATCGGATATCTTGCGTGCTATGGCGGATATGAGTTTCGACTCGCTGTAGCGGAATTCGCTGAAAAATATCCCAATATCCCGGTGTCCATCATTACGGGAAATCACGAAGATCTCTACAACGCATTGCGTCTGGGCGGCGTGGACTTGGTGCTCAACGACCAACGCAGGGCGTTTTCCGATGAATATGTGAATCGTCTTCTGACTACCAGCAATTGCAACATAGAAATCGCAGCAAGAAACCCTATCGCAGACATGGAGTACGTCACGGCCGAGGAGCTCAAGGATATCACCTGTATTCTGGTCGCTTCCCAAAACCAACAGGAAACCGAGCGAACCTACTATCGGGACATCGTTGGAATTCATGGAGATTTTTTGTTTGCAGAAAACCTGGAGGCGGCAAGATTGATGGTCGTCGGGGGAAAAGGCTTTCTGCCAATCGAAGGTGGGGAACAACCGCCGCAATTCGGATCTTCGCTGAGGAGAATCCCCCTCCTGCGTGAGGGCAAGCCAATCAGGAGGACGTATTGTGCGTTCTGGAAAGCCGACAACTCCGGTTACTACATCGAAGATTTCGCAGACATATTGAAATCAAAGTTCACAAACGGCAACTAGCTGCATAGCCTCCATTCGCCACAGACCCATGGCAAAGCCACATCATCACCATATTCTGTATCACGATACCATGCGGAAATAGGCCGTTTTCATATGTAGTTTTTTTTCGCATAAGTTTTACTTATGAACCAACGCTGAAATTCAAATTGTTTCCGCCAACGCAACTTTATACAATTTACGCAAGATGAACGTAGTCATCAACCATGGAGGCGGAGGCGTGAAAGCGCTGGCAATCAGTACAAGCCCACCGAAAAGGAGGCGGTATATCCGAAACATCCGCCTATCTGCGTCTTGTGAGCGGATACCGCCAATGAATTCAAGCATCGATAGGAGATAGAGAACATGAAAGATGTAATGATTGTGACCGGAGCGGGCCAAATCGGCATGGCCATCGCTAGAAGGATGGGATACGACAGAAAGATCATCATTGGCGACAAAAACTTCAAGAATGCGGAAAATATCGCAAAAACCATGCAGGAGGCGGGGTTTGATACGGTTCCGTTGGAAATGGATATCGCCTCGAAAAAATCAATTCAGAGCTTTCTTGCGGAAGCGGAAAGATATGGAGAGATATCCATGCTCGTCAACGCCGCGGGGGTTTCTCCCAGTCAGGCGTCAATTGAAACAATCCTTCACGTGGATCTCTATGGAACGGCGGTACTGCTGGAAGAGGTTGGAAAAATCATCAAGACCGGAGGTATCGGCGTTACCATATCCAGCCAGTCGGGACACAGGATACCTGCGCTCAGCACTGAAGATGACGAGCGCCTGGCCACTACCCCAGTCGAGGAACTTCTTGCTTTGGATATGCTTCGGCCTTCAAGGATCAAGGACACCCTCCATGCCTACCAGATGGCGAAACGATGCAATGTAAAACGGGTGATGGCGGAAGCCGTCAAATGGGGTGTGAGAGGGGCAAGGCTCAATTCCATTTCACCTGGCATTATCGTAACGCCACTTGCAATGGATGAATTTAATGGTCCAAGAGGCGACTTTTACAAGAACATGTTCGCGAAGTGTCCAGCGGGCCGTCCAGGGACCGCGGATGAAGTGGCGAATGTCGCGGAATTGTTGATGAGCACTCGGGGAGCGTTCATCACGGGAGCGGATTTTCTGATTGATGGAGGTACGACGGCTTCTTATTTCTATGGCCCGCTCAAACCAGAAAAATAATCTTCTTTACGGTGAGCGTAGCTTGCCGAATCAAATCAAAAGGATTAAGAGAGATGAAAAGACTTCTTTTACTTACTACAGCCTTTCTCCTCCTGTCCATGGCCTATATCAGCGCCAATGGAGCAGAAGAAAGCAGTTCCATTGAAACGCCTCATGTAACGGCGGCATCGTCCAAAGAGCATGTCCTTGTAGTCTATTTCTCCCGAACGGGGGAAAACTACCATGTGGGCGTTATAGAAAAGGGCAATACGGAGATTGTCGCGGAAATCATCAACGAACGGGTCCAAGGCACGATATTCCAACTCCAGACCAAAGTGCCATATCCAACGGGATATCAGGAATGTACGGATGTCGCACGGCAGGAACAAGCTGCCAACGCACGACCGCCGTTGTCCAAAGATATCGGGATTGATGAGTATGATGTGATATTCCTCGGATATCCCATCTGGTGGAACGATCTTCCAATGGCGGTATACACATTCCTGGAAAACCATAATTTCTCGGGCAAGACCATTGTTCCGTTCTCTACCCACGAAGGAAGCGGCCTGTCGGGTACGGTCCGCAGTATATCGGAAGCCGCTCCAGGAGCGAAAATCATGGAGGGACTTGCAATCCGAGGCAGAACGGCGCAATCGTCGTACCAGGAAACCCTGCGGACAGTTGATGTTTGGCTTGATGATCTTGGTTTTGCTCCGGCGAAATGACTTCCAGTCCTATAGCATCATAGGAGCTTGGTTGGACGCATAGCCCCTCTGCCGCATCTATATGCGACAAAACAGCATTGTTGGTGCGGTCGTGATACTGTCGTATCGCACCACATGTGCAAGTAAAAGAATGGAATGAAAAACGGCCCGTAGCGGAAATACTTCCATCTACAGACCGTATGGAGTGTCTTGGGAGAATCTGCCACGCACGAAAAATCATCTACGAATCAACGTGGCTACATCAACATTACTCGACCGTCAGACGGGGACAGTGCCATGGGTACGGCCCCGTCACGGTGACGACGGGAGTAGACTGATTACCCGAGCAGGCCGAAGCGCTCGACGAAAGCCTCGGCATTCTGAATCGACCCGCCCGCGGCTCCCTTGACGATATTATTGACCAGCAGGCAGAACCCGATTTTGCCGTTCTTTTTCTTGACGCGGCCGGTATAGACGACCATGCCCCTTGGATTGCCCCAGAAGGCGTACTTCGGCTGCGGGAAGGTATCCTCCGCGCCATAGACGACGGGCTGTTCCGGAGTGGATGGCAATTCGGTCACAACTTTAAAATCAGCCCAAGCCTTGATAATGTCCTCAATCTCAACATCCTGCTCAAGATCGAGCCAGACGGTTTCCAAATGTCCGAACATGACGGGCACACGGACGGTGTAGGCATAGACATCGGGATTGATAGACAGAATCTTCTTGATTTCCTTCTCGATCTTCTCTTCTTCACCTTTGATGAACGGAATGCAGTTGTCGGTAATGTCGAAAGACGACAAGCCGGGATACCCAGCGCCGCTGACGGACTGGTAGGAATTGATTGTAACGGTTTTGATTCCGAACTGACGGAGCGGAGCGAGAGCCATGGCCAAGCCAGTGGTAACGCAGTTGGCGTTAGTGACAACGCAACCAGTCTGGGGATATCCCTGTTTACGAACCAAGTCGAGCTGGTCAACATTGGTTTCAGGAATCAGGATAGGTACATCGGAATCGTACCGCATCGCCGCGGCATTGGAGAATACGCAGAAACCATTGGCACGCAGCTGCGGTTCCGCTTCAGAAGCGACGGCGGCGGGCAACGCGGAGAACACGATCCTGACTCCGGCTTCCTTCATCGCATCGAAATTGAATTCTCGGACTTCCATATCACGGATGGACGAGGGCATCTCAAACGGCAGCACCCAATGTACGGTAGAGGCATATTTCTGTCCTACACGAGCGGCGGAAGCCGTAACATAGCTGACCTCGAACCACGGATGGTCCGCAAGCATCCACATGAATACCTGGCCTACTGCCCCGGTAGCACCGATAACCGATACTTTGATCTTGTTGTCCATAGTACAAACTCCCCCGTATAGCTTCCAACCACATCGCGGGTTCCGACGATGATCTGGATTCAACTCGATGGCGCTACAGCCTCGTGTTGCAAGGTACAGTATCGCTTTTGTGGCGTAAAGGGCAATAGGTTCGACAACAATTTGTTATAAATTTTATCAAAATGTCATTATAATAACATTTTGTTCAATATCTTAAACTCAATTGCCTTATTCTACCTTATTAGACGGAATTTTTCCAGATTTCGTCCTTTGCGAGACGGCCAGTCCGCAGATAATCAATCCGGCCCCGAGAATTCCCATCCACGTGACAGGTTCATCAAACACAAGATATCCCGCGAGCATGGAGATAAGCGGAAGTAGATAGATGTAGACAATCGTCACACTATCACCCAAGACGACAACGGCGTGGTTCCAAATCAGATAACAGCAGGCTGAAGCGATTACCGCCAGATACAGCACATTCAGTACAACGGGCAAAGAGGCAAAATCGGACAGGGAAACGGAAAAGCCCGTAAATGGAAGACAAGGAAGTAGCCCCAGGATGCCATAGAAGAAGATACGGCGGGTACTATACAGCAACGGCAAGCCCAGATGATCGACCTTCAGCAACAGCATTGAATATACGGCCCAGCAAATTGCAGCGATAAAAGCAAGCGCATCGCCCGCAGGAGAAATGCTCAGCGTAATATTGCCGTTGAACTCCACGAGGACGACGCCGCAGATAGCGAATACGAACCCGATGAAGAAACTTCGGCCAAGCCTTGCGCCGCCGAACAGCTTGCCCAGCAACGCGGTACAAAGCGGCGCCATCGCCACGATAATGGCGACATTCGCAGAAAGCGTCAGGGTCACCGCATACGACTCAAACATATAATAGGAAGTCACCCCGATCAGCCCGGTCAAAGCGAACAGCCCTTCCCTTTTCCATGACAGGCTGTCCATATGCAGGTGCGGATGAAGTACAAATAGCACCAGATAGCTGATGCAGAAGCGGATGAACAGCAATTCAATCGGTTCCAAGACTCCGAACAGGTATTTCATCGACACCAACGTAGTACCCCATACGAGCATGGCGGTCAGTGCGCAAAGATGGGCGGCGACGGTTCTATTTTCCATGGAACATGAGCATACTCCAACAACAGAAAACTGCATAGAGGGCCGGACGGCCCGTGACGATACGCATGATTGTTTTTACTGATTGCAGGACGAAAGATTCATCTTGTGAAACGCTGATCCATGATCATGTACCGGAGATGGAAAACACACTCGCCATCGGCTCGCTATCCGTTACACATATCCATTATCCACCAGACTCTCCATTTACCGTCAAAACCCTGTTTATTCCGAAAGCGATATGTCCAAGACAAGAATCGCGGACAGCCGTAGATCATCAACTCCGACAATCCAGCCAGTTAAAAATAATAATCTTTCAGCGGCGGCCATGGTTATCACTACCCGTTGGCGTCCATTGAGCAGACATCGACCATTGAGGAATCACCCGCCCATTGGCGGCGTTCATCAACGAACAACATCTTTTGTTGACAGCTGGGAAAAGTAGTGGTAGTCTAAGTTCGGATACTTTTTACGAGCTTCGTAAAAAGTATCAAAAAAGGGGATATCCGGCATGCTGGACCAAATGAAGATTCAGAACCTGACCAACATCATGACCTGCCTGCTGTCAAAGCGGGAAGCGACGAAGGCAGAATTGGTCCAGCTGACGGGTCTAAGCAACACTACCGTCTCGGATTCCATCAATAGCCTACTGAAAAAACAGCTTGTCCTGTCGATTGGAATGAAAAACTCCATAGGAGGACGACGCGCCACGATCTACCGGCTCAATCCGGATTATGGCTTTTTTGTCGGCATTGAGCTTCATGCCAGACAAATGGGAATCTGTGTCACTGATTGCGAGAACACCACCTTGCAGTCAAGGCAGGTTTCGTTGCCGGAACAGATTCCAGTGATCACCACTCTGCTCCAGTCCATATCTGCGATTACCAAGATATACCCAAAGTTGCTTGGCATCGGAATAGGGATCAATGGAAAAATAGACATTCAGGAACAGGTGGTCATTGATTCTCCCGAATACCGCTGGGAGTTGGTGCATCTCAAGGAAATCATTGAACGTCAGTTCCTCGTGTACACGACGATCGACCACAGGAGCAACGGAGCGACGGTGGAGGAAGGATTGCTCGGGAGAACCAAGGGAATGGCGAACTACCTTTGTTTTTATGAATCTTCCCAGTCGAAACTTGGCATCGTCATCGACAATGAGATTTGCAGGGGCAAGGACAACATGGCGGGTCAACTGCGATCAGTTGACGTATTTCTCGACCATATAGAGGAATACCGGCTATTGTTCTCGCCAGAGGCGATGATCGTCAAATATACAAGTCCAGAAATTCGTCAGAAAGCGTTTGCGGCTCAACAGAAATTGCCTGAACTTGTGACGGTGATGGAGGAAGAAGAATTCAATTTGGCAAAGGGAATGGCGATCACAGCGCAAAAAGGCTGGTTCAAGTCCATTTACTTTATTATGTAGCAACGGGGAGACCGTTCAGGAGGAGAGAAAATGACAACAGCGTTAATCATCATCATTTTCGTTGTCATGTGCGTACTTATGTACACAAAGAAGCTGTCGGCTATGTTCGCATTGCCGTTGATGGCTTTTTTGATCGCCCTGGTAGCAGGTATACCGTTTACCAATGTCGTCGTCGACGGCACGACATCCCCCGGTATACTGACACTACTGTTCGTCGATGGCCCCGGACGTCTGGCATCGTCGATGTTCATGCTGATCTTCGGTGCGATTCTGGCGCAGATGATCAAGACCTCGGGCATCGCGGAAACCATCGTCCGCAAGGTGTCGGAGCTTGCCGGCGACCGTCCGCTGGTCTTGGGAATTGCTTTTCTGCTAGTGTTGAGCCTGCTGTTCACTACGCTGGGCGGTCTAGGCGCGGTCATCATGATTGGAACAATCGTGCTACCGATCATGACCAGCGTGGGAATCGCCCCGCTTACGGCCGGCTGCATCCTGCTGTTCGCCCTGAGTACCGGAGGAATCTTTAATTTCGCCAACTGGGGGCTGTATATCAGCGCATTGGGTCTGACCGTCGAACAGATACGATCATTCGCCTACTTCCTCGGTGCGATTTTCGTCCTAGTCGGCATCCTGTTCGTCGTCGTTGAGACGAAACGCGGAGGCAGGCTTTTCAGACGGGAAAAGAAAACCGCCTGGCCAGCTCCCGCCGAAGAAACCGCTCCGGCAAAGAAAGTCCATTGGTGGGCGTTGCTTTCCCCCATCATCCCGTTAATCATGGTGCTTGGCCTGAAGGTGGACATCATTACGGGTTTTGTCGTGGCGATTCTCTATTGCCTGTTGACGACAATCAACAAGGACTCGATGAAACAACTGACCAAGGCGGTCACCCAGGGAATCAGTGATTCCGCGGGGGCAATCTTCTTGATGATCGGGATCGGTATGCTGCTCAAGGTCGTCATGGACCCGAGGGTCACAGCCCATATCGGCCCGCAACTCGCATCAATCCTGCCTTCGCATAGCATCACTTACATCTTGTTCTTCTCGATTCTGGCGCCGTTGGCGTTGTATCGGGGCCCGTTCAACGTCTGGGGGCTTGGGCTTGGTATCGGAGCGATCATGATGACCACCGGACAAATGCCCGCATTGGCGATCATGGCTGCCCTGATGAGCACTGGGCAGCTACAGGGTATCTGCGATCCGACCAACACCCATAACGTATGGACGGCGGCGAGTACGGGAGTCGATGTCAACGACATCCTCCGCAAAACGATTCCATATGTATGGGGCGCCGCGATCATCGGACTGATCGTCGCAGGCTTCCTCTACATGTAGCTTGTATTGATTGACACGGGGGACCGGGGAATCCGGCCTCCCCTCTCCTTTTGGTGGTACACATTCATGAATGAAAGAACGATTCTTGTAGGCATAGACGTCGGCGGTACATTTACCCATGCCGTCGCGGTACAGCAGCCGGACAATCAAATCATAGCCCATGCGGTCACGCCTACTACCCATTCCTCAAAGGATTCCGTTTCAGAAGGAATCATCACAGTATTCCACGACGTACTGGAGCAAGCCCGCGCCTCCAGCGACGAAATACGGTTCGTGGCCCATAGTACGACACAGGCGACCAACGCGCTGCTTGAAGGCGATGTGGCGAAGGTCGGCATCATAGGCATGGGCAAAGGCTTGGAAAGCCTGCGGGCGAAAGCCGATACGCAAGTGAAAAACCTTGAGCTGAGCCAGGGGAAGTTCCTCTCGACGAAGCATGCATATATCAACACCGGCTCCGGGGAGTTCTCGGACCAAACGATACGGAATATCCTCACAGAGATGAAAAAGGATGGTTGTGAGGTAATCGTCGCAACCGAAGCGTTCAGCGTCGATGATTCCCAGAACGAAGATAAAGTGGTGGATCTGGCGGTGGAGGGTGGATTCCCGGCGACCGCAAGCCATGAGATTTCGCAGCTTTACGGACTGAAGGTCAGGACCAGGACGGCGGTCATCAACGCCAGTATCCTTCCCAAGATGACTTCGACCGCGCTCCTGACAGATAGAAGCGTCAAGGAAAGCGGCATCAAGGCTCCTCTGATGATCATGAGGAGCGATGGCGGAGTCATGGATCTCGAGCAGATGAAACGGCGTCCAATCCTGACGATGCTCAGCGGCCCAGCCGCAGGAATCGCCGCGGCGTTGATGTACGCGAAAATCTCCGACGGCATCTTTCTGGAGGTCGGAGGCACCAGTACGGACATCTCCGCGATCAAGAACGGCAAGGCGATGAGCAAAAGCGCTTCCGTCGGAGGACATCTCACCTACCTCAAGACGCTGGATTCACGCACGGTCGGCATCGGCGGCGGCTCTATGGTACGGATGAAAGGGTCGGAGGTTCACGAAGTAGGCCCCCGCAGCGCCCATATCGCGAATCTCGGGTACATCGCGTTCAGCGACCCGAAAGAATTGAAGCAGGTGCAGCCCCAGTTGGTACAGCCGATGGAGAACGATCCGTCGGACTATCTGGTGGCGGTCAATCCGAACGGCAAACGATTCGCTATTACACTGACCGATGCCTCCATCGTCATGGAGATGACGAAACCTGGCGACTATGCGTACAATCAACAGGATACGGTGCTCGACGTGTTCACACAGATTGCCTCTGCATATGGGGAAACCGCCCGGGAATTCGCTACAGCGATCTTGGACAAAGCGATTGCCAAGATCCGTCCCGTAGTCGACGGCCTGTTGGCCGAATATGAACTGGATCCGACGTTGGTATCCCTGGTCGGAGGCGGTGGAGGCGCGACCGCCGTCGTTCCCTGGCTGGGAAACCGCATGGGGATGAAGCATCTCATCGCCCCGAAAGCGGAGGTGATTTCGGCTATCGGCGCGGCGCTCGCGATGCTTAGGGATTGCGTTGAATGGTCCGTCATCAATCCCTCAGAACAGGATATCGTAGGCATCCGAAAGGAAGCCGTAGGACGGCTGGACGCCATGGGCGCGGATCCGGCGACCATCGAAGTCCAAATCGAGGTCGACCAGAGCAAGAACATACTCAGGGCGATAGCCACAGGAGCGTTCAGGATGGACAAGGACGCCCATGAAACGGCGGATATCACTGAAGATGAAAAGCTCCGCAAAGCCGCCGAAGCCTTCAAGTGCGACACATCGCAAGTCCAGAAAGCGGCGCGGACCTCCCGGCTTTCCATTTACGGGCATATGATGATACAGAAACAATTGTTCGGGCTGTTAAAGAAAAACGTGCAGCAGTACAGGGTTCTTGACAGCAATGGAGTGGTCAAGCTGCAATCAAACCGTGGAGCCGTCCATCAATGCACGGCGAAAGATATGGCCGCCATTCATGGATTTATTGAACGGGAATCGGAGTACAACGATGTGGGGATGGTGTTGCCGGAAGTATTCATCCTCCATGGCAACCGGATCGCGGATTTCTCGACGATACTGAATTACGACCAGTTGAAGAGCCTGGTCGGCATCGAATTGGAAGGACTGCCGGAGAATGAACCGGTCGTCGTTTTCATCAACAGAAGGAAATAGGAGGACATGTCGTGCGGTATATGGAACTGTTGGCACGGAAAAAGCCGACGTTGATCATGAGTCTGCCGGAAAATAATCCGGAGTTCGCCAAGATAGCCTTCGACAATGGAGCGGATGTCGTCAAGGTGCATGTAAACCTGCACCATCATGCCAGTCAGCACCAATTCGCTACTTTCGAGCAGGAACGTGACAAACTCGCCCAAATACTTTCCGATGCAAAGGGGCCTTGCGGCATCGTGGCGGGACAGGACGTGGAACAGGTGCGGAAGGTCTACTCCGACATCGTTGGCATGGGGTTTGAATTCATTTCGCTGTACGCCCACCATACCCCGCTGGAGCTGCTTCGCTGCGACAAGGTGAAAAAGATGATCGCTTTCGACAACACCTACGACCTCGCGGATCTTGCCTATCTCGCAAAAGCCGGGGCCGATGTATTTGAAGCTTCGGTCATGGATCCCGACACCTACGGACAGCCGCTTTCCGCGAGGGAGCTCATGACGTATGAACGGATATGCAAGAACACCGATCTGCCCGTAGTGATTCCCACTCAACGGGCGATTCGCCCGGATGAAATGGAACAGCTTGCGGCCTGCGGCATATCGGGCATCATGATCGGGGCGATGGTGACCGGACTTTCCGGTGAATCCATCGGTGCGGCGGTGGCCGCGTTCCGTAAGGCGATCGACCGACTATAGGAGCTGGTAATGACCCGGATGGTACTGCTTCCGCTTGATTCTCGTCCCTGCACATACGATTTTCCCCGGCGATTGATGCCAGAAACATCCTGTGAACTGCGGCAACCTCCCCTTTCCTTGATGGATTTCTACAGGACGCCTTCAGACTATGCGGCCTTGGAACAATGGCTTCTGGAAAATTGCCGGGACACGGACGTACTGGTCCTGTCGGTGGAGCAGTTGCTCTATGGCGGCCTGCTTGCGTCACGGAGCAACCACGTTCAAGAAAAGACCTGCCTGGAACGGTTGTCGCTTCTGAAACGGCTGAAACGGGAAAATCCATCCATGGAGATATACCTGTTCTCAATCATCATGCGGGCGACGGTCAGCACACTGAATGCCGAAAGCCAACGGTGGTGGGAACTGGTGGCGCAGTACTCCCAGGCCGCATACCAAGCTCAAACAAATCCTTGCGAAGTCAATACGCAGGCTCTGGACCAGCTCGCGGCCCAGATACCTTCCGCCGTACTGGAGGAATACCATGCCGTAAGGAGACGAAACCACGAGGTCAACAAAGCCTGCGTCGGTTTTGTCGGACAAGGAATCGCGCGACGCCTGCTCCTGTTGCAGGAGGACTGCGCCCCACGAAGCCTGCAAGTCCTTGAACAGCAGTCGCTCCGGCGCATGATCGATGAAATGGGCGTATCGGATCGGGTTGACCTTCATAACGGAACGGACGAGGCCGCCGGCGAACTGTGCGTCAGGGCGTTATTACAGGACAGGACGATGCCGCTGCAAATCCTGTGGCTTGGAGAGAACAGGGACTTCATCGCCCGATACGAAGATCGTCCGTTCCGAGAAAACCTCGCCAGCCATTTTCGGTTGATGAATTGCAGGGAAGAAGCCCAAGCCGCTTCCGTACTCGCCATTCTGCCGCCGAAGCGGGAACAGTTCGACAACTGCCCACCCCTCCACGATTCTTCCAACGACTATACGGAAAAGGATTATGAGGAGATGGTTTTCAAGTTGCTTGAAACACAGCGGCAAGGCAAGCGTTGCTACCTGCTGGACCTGACCCATGCGAACGGCGGAGACGTTCCTTTCATGCGTTTTCTGAACAGCAGGCTACCGCTGGCGGAACTTACGGGATACTCGGCGTGGAATACGGCGGGCAACGCATTGGGAACGATTCTCGCCCAGATCGGTTCCGATTTGATACGAGGAAGCGAACCGCCAAGAAAATTCCTGCGGGAACGATTGCTTGACGACCTGCTATACCAAAGCATCGTGCGACAACGTTTCCAACAAGCTCTCAAAGCGGCGGGCGAAGACATCTGGAATCTATCCGACATGGAAAAGGCGCAAGCGACGCTCTTCGATTGTTTTCAGGAGATACAGTCTTTGGTTGATGAACTGATGGGGTCAAACATGGAGTTTACAGCGAAACTCCGTTGGCCAAGGATATTTGAGATAGATATCACAACCGTGGATGCGGTGACGCAGCCGTAGGCGCAAAGGCCGAAAAGTAAATATTCGAAGGAGATCGTGCGATGAACAAGACATACGACGTAATCATAACAGGAGCCGGCCCCAGCGGCATGGCGGCGGCATTGTCCGCCGCTCGGAACGGAGCCAGCGTTCTTCTGATTGAAAAAAACGGCTATCCGGGAGGGATGAATACCGCCGCCATGGTGTGTCCGCTCATGACATTCCATTCAGGAGAGACGCAGATCATCAAAGGAATCGCACAGGAAATCGTGGATAGATTGGCCGAACGTGGTGCGACGTTAGGCCACATTCCTGACCCGATCGGTATGGTCAGCACCATCACCCCGATAGATCCTGTGATTCTCAAGCTCGTTTATTTCGAGATGTTGGCGAAAGAACCGAATATCACGACGCTGTTCCATACCTTTCTGACGGGAGCGACGGCAACGAGCGGCAAGGTGGCATCCATCACCGTCGTCAATAAAAGCGGAGCCGCGACCTACCAGGGAAGATGCTTCATAGATGCGACTGGAGACGCCGACCTCGCCTACTTGTGCAAAGCGGAGTTCACGCAAGGACGCAGCAAGGACGGCATGTCCCAACCGATGTCCCTGATGTTCAAGATGGGAGGTGTCGAACTGGATAAGATCGCAGAATATGTCCGCGCAAATCCAGAGCAGTTCATCCTGAGCCCAGCCTGTGACCTTTCCAAATACCTCGCCGTATCCGGTTTCTTCCGCGAAGTGGTCAAAGCGAAGGAGAACGGGGACCTGACGGTCCCTAGGGACAGAGTCCTGTTCTTCCAGGGAATACGGCCAGATGAAATCATCGTGAACATGACGCGGGTGACTTGTCTTTCAGGGGTCAATGCAAAAGACCTGACCCAAGCCGAGTTTGAAGCCCATAGGCAGGTTGATGAAATCATTCGTTTCTTTAACAAATATCTGCCAGGCTTCGAACACGCCTATATCCAGAATATCGCGGACGTTACGGGAGTACGGGAGAGCAGGCGGATCATCGGCAGGGCGACACTTGTCGCTGAAGACATACTGGAAAACCGCAGTCATGAAACGTCGGTCGCCATGTGCGCCTTCCCAATCGATATCCATGATCCCGTCGGCAATGAACTCAACTGGATCAGAAAGGAACGGGCGTGCCGCTACGACATACCTTTCGAGGTGATGGTTCCAAAACATTTCTCAAATTTGCTGGTAGCCGGCCGTTGTATATCGGCTACCCACGAAGCACTGGCTTCCGCAAGAATATCTCCTACCGCCATGGCGTTGGGAGAAGCGGCGGGACTGGCGGCGGCGATGGCCGCAGACGCAAACACGGCGTTCGACAAGCTTGATGTCGGTCAGCTACAAAATCGGCTGGTAGAACAGAACGCTATCCCGGGAAAGAAATGGCTTGAACAATAGAAGGACGGACCATTGATATACCTGAGTGATGATGCGAAACAGATACGACGGCTCGACGGCTTGCTCTGGCTACAAGGGTATGCCTGTGCATCCATGACCCAGCGGGACATGAATCAGGCATACGCCTTGGCCATAGAATTCGGCCATACGGCGGCGGAAAAGAACCCGCTTCCGACTGCCTCCACCCCACAAGAATTCGACAGCCAGCTTCTTGCACATGGAATCAGAGCCGTCAACACGTTCTCGCAGTCAGGGGAATCAGGACGATTCGCTCATGCCTATTACAATGAACAGACGCAGGCCATCGCCTATGACGAAACCTTCGCCGCGGAGATTCTGAACGTCAGCCGAGGACACCTCCCCTGGACGGCCGAAGATGTCCGCCAGGCGTTGCTCCTGCATGAATTTTTTCATCACCTGGAAATAATGAACATCGGACTCACCTACGAATTCATCCAGTCGCGGACCGGAAGACGCATGCCGAAAGCCTCCAGAACCCTCTGGCGTGACATCGCCGCCTTTTCCTTCGTCCATGAGCAACGCCCATCAATGTATTGCCAAGCGCTGGATCTATGCTGGTTGAAACAACATGCGCCAGAACGATACGCCGTTCTGGCGCCGGACATCCAGCGAATCCTACCGCAGTGGGACATATGAAGATCTCTTGTACTTTATGTGACAATAATATGCTTTTCTTCAGCAAGTGACTGCAGGTTCTGTGCAAACACGCAACAAACAGGCTACACTTCCATACCAAGGGAGGACTTGCAATTGAAAAAAAAGATACGGACGCTTTGCATATCGTTGGCAGTCATCGTCATCATACTGATCATCGCGCTGTTTCTGGTCGCAAACTACTTTTTCGATTTCGCATTGAATCCGACGTCAGGTACCAACGGGCCGAACTTCAATCTATCAGAAACAGAACAGAACGGGCTCTCAGGGAACGACGACAAGCAATGGCTCAAAATGAGCAGCGATGAGATTTTCATAGAAAGCGACGGACTCAGACTACATGGCTATATCGGCGTGCATCCTTCAGACAATTCACACAAATACGCCGTACTTCTCCATGGCTATTCAGGACAGGGTACGGACATGGCCTCTTTCGCCCGCCATTACTACAACCAAGGCTGGAACTATCTGATCATGGACCATAGGGCCCATGGACGGAGCGAGGGGAAATACATCGGCATGGGATGGCTCGACCGCCTTGACATAGTGAAATGGCTCGACTACATCATTCAACAGGATCCACAGGCGGAAATTGCCCTGCATGGTATTTCCATGGGAGGAGCCACAGTGATGATGGTGACGGGAGAACCGTTGCCGGAGAACGTCAAAGTCGCGATTGAAGACTGTGGATACACCTCGGCATACGATGAATTCAAAAACCAACTCAGGAACATGTTCGGGCTGCCGTCATTCCCGATTATTCCCGCTGCGTCATGTATCACGGACATCAGGGCGGGATATTCCTTCAAGGAGGCGAGCTCGGTCAGGCAAGTGGCGAAATCAGCAACCCCGACACTGTTCATCCATGGTTCTGCGGATACGTTCGTCGATTTCTCCATGCTGGAAATCGTTTACGAAGCCGCAACCTGCGAAAAGGAAAAGCTGGTGGTCGAAGGAGCGGGCCATGCCAGAGCCAATGCCGTCGCTCCAGAACTCTATTGGAGTACCGTCGATGCGTTTGTAGGCAGATATATATGATACTGGCTCCGCTCCCTGTATCGTGAGTCATTTGAAGCATATTGTCATGACTATTTTCAAGTTTCAATGGACTATACGTATGTAATGCATGGCCAGAACTCATCCACCGCCAAACGAACGACAGCGCACAAACCGGTTACGGCGCTACCCTTCCGCCTCCACAGCCCGGCGCTCCACAGGATGCCCGTCCACTACGGCATGAAACCGAAAGCAGGTATCGTAGTGGTCATTGATCATGCCGCAGGCCTGTAGATGCGAGTATACCGTCACCGAGCCAAGGTACTTGAAGCCCCGCTTCTTCAAGTCGGCGCTGATACGGTCGGACAAACCGTTGCGGGCGGGCAGGGAACCCTTCTCATGTCCGTCGTACAGAATCACCTTTCCATCGGTAAAAGCCCAGAGGTACGCACTGAACGTACCGAACTCACACCGGATTTCCTGAAACTTCCGGGCGTTGAGAATCACCGCCTCGACCTTCCGGCGAGAGCGAATCATACCGGGCGCATCCAGTATCCGGAGGATATCGTCTTCGCCATAGGCTGCGATCCGCTCAAAGTCAAACCCATCGAAACAGGCGTGAAAGATTGACCGCTTCTGGATCATCATGTTCCAGTTGAGGCCGCACTGCATGGCCTCCATCATCAGGAACTCAAACTGCTTGCGGTCGTCATGAAGCGGCACGCCCCATTCTTCGTCATGGTATTTGACCATAGCCTCATTGCCCAGACACCAGTCGCATCGCTCCATGGATTCGCTCCGTTCTGAATATCGTTCCATCAAGCATAACCTGAAACAGACCGTCCCGGCAATCAGTATTCAGTTTGAAAACCAGCGAGAAACAACCACTGAGGACCGACGCGACAATGCGGTGGCAATACTGCCGACGCGATGCGTCAGGACTTTCCGGCGGCTTTTCGTTCCGCTTTCGCGGCGGCTTTCCCGGCCTTTCCAATCGCCTTCAGCTCGGCTTCAAGATCCTCGGCCAAGGCATCGGCCGCAGCTGTCGCAACCGCGTCTACAGCGGCCGCGGTAGTCACGACCGTGGCAAGACCAATCGCGGCGTCTTCCACTTCCTGTCCTGAAGCTACGACCGTATCCAGTTTGCCATCCCCCGTAGTATCAGCGAGAATCGTATCAGGGATGCCGTTCAGGTCAGTATCCATCAACACCGTGTCGACCTTGCCGTCTCCGACCGTATCGATTCCGACAGCGTCCACGTTCCCGTCCCCGGTCGTATCCATCAGCACGATATCAGCCTGCCCATCCCCGGTAACATCTATCTGTAGTTCATCCTTGCCGCTCTTGACGAGCGAGTGTTTCATTTCTTTGTCCCGCTTGATCTCTTTCTTGATATCTTTCAGCGTTCCCATCGTTTTCCTCCTTGGAACCGACATGCCGTGCCTCCTAAGGCAAAAAGATGCCATGTACCTGTCCATGACACGAATATCATGCTTTCCACATGCGCCCGTCAAGAAATTCAAAAGAATTTCTTGGGATGATGCATGGGACTGTCACGCAAAATAACCAAGAACCTCCGTCAGTCGAGAACAATCCACAACATCACACCTCATCATCATCCATATGAATCCCCGCATCATGCGAAAACAATCCACGCGAAGGTCAATGGGCAAACTGACTGTTGTACAATGTACTGTAGAACCCCTTCTGAGCGAGCAATTGCTCATGGTTTCCCATTTCAATCACTTTTCCACCCTTCATGACAAGGATGACATCGGCGGTCCTGATCGTTGAAAGCCTGTGCGCGACGACGAACGATGTACGCCCCTCCATCAGCAGGTTGAAGGATTCTTGAATCAGCAGTTCGGTGCGGGTGTCGATGGAACTGGTCGCCTCGTCCAGAATCAGCATCGGAGGCAGCACCAGCATGATGCGGGCGATACACAGAAGCTGACGCTCCCCCTGGGACAGCGCCGCCGTCTCGTCGGAGATTACCGTGTCGTAACCGTTTTCCAGTCGGGCGATGAATTCATCGGCGTGGGCCAGCCGGGCGGCCCGTTCAACATCTTCCCGGGAGATTCCGGAACGCCCCATGACGATATTCTCATAGACCGTACCGTTCTTTAGCCACGTATCCTGCAACACCATGCCATAGGACCTGCGGAGGGAATTCCTCGTAACTTGCGAGATATCCTTGCCGTCGATCGTGACGCTCCCCGAGTCAACATCGTAGAAACGCATCAGCAGGTTAATCAGCGTCGTCTTGCCGCACCCTGTAGGACCTACGATGGCGATACGGCTGCCCGCCGTCGCGGAAAACGAGAAATGCTCAATCAGATGCTGTTCGGGAACATAGGAAAAACTGATATCATTAATTGAAACATCACCCTTCACCTGTCCCAGTTCCATAGGAACATCAGGGCCCTCAGGCTCCTCATTGATCAACGAGAACACTCGGGAAGCGCAAACGAAGGCGTTCTGAAGTTCGGTGATCACCCCGGAAATCTCGTTGAACGGCTTGGTATACTGGTTTGCATAGCTCAATATGCAGGTCAGATCACCCACGGTCAGCACCCGCTTGATCACGAGCAGACCGCCGGCCAACGCTACGGCGGCATATACCAGGCTGTTGACGAACCTGGTCGAAGGGTTGGTCAGGGATGAGTAGAACGTAGCCAGCATGGAGCTTTTCCTCCAACGGGCGTTGATTTCCCCGAACTGCTCCATGACGGCATCCTCCATGGAGAACTCATGAATCTCCTTCATGGAAGAGATCATCTCATCGGTAATGGCCGTCTGCTCTCCTCTCGTCATCGATTGCTCCCGAAAGAAACGGCTCGTATGCCGCGCTATGAACGACGAGACGAACAAGGAAACCGGAGTGACCAGCAGTACGACCAACGCAATGACATAGTTAACCGTAAACAGGAGGAACAATGTCCCCAAAATGGTGATGACCCCCGTAAACAGTTGCGAGAACCCAAGTAAAAGACCATCGGCAAGTTGTTCGACGTCGACGATAATCCGGCTAGTCATATCTCCGGGAGAATTGGAATCCAACGTTTTCATCGGAAGTCTCTGGATTGTACGGAAAGCATCGTCACGAATATCCCGCACGACGGAACAGGTCATCCGGTTGTTCAGAATCCCAATCAGGAACTGGGCGAGAAACCCGACCCCCAGCAATATGGCGATCTTGACGAGTATCGTGGCGATCATGGCGAAATCTACACGACCTTTTCCAATAATAGCGTCTATCGCCCGACCAGTGAGAATCGGAACAATCAGGTTCGACGCTACGGCGGCTACCGCAAGCACCAGGGCGAAGAAGAAACTGAACCTATAACGTTTCACATATCCCAGCAGTTGCTTCAACGTGGTCTTGTGGATGCTTGCGGAAATCATTTCGCCACCTCCCGGTCGGAGTATTGCGAATCATAGATCTCCTGATAGACCTTGCAGTCCTTCAGTAATTCGTCGTGCCTGCCGTGGCCGACCAACCGGCCGTTGTCCAGCACAAGAATCTGATCCGCCTCACGTACCGCATGGGTCCGTTGGGAAATGATGAACAACGTACAGTCCAGCCGATTCAACGCCATGCGCAACGCCGCATCGGTGGCATAGTCCAGCGCGGAAGTGCTGTCGTCCAGAATCAGCACCTTCGGTTTCGCCACAAGCGCCCGCGCAATGCTTAGCCGCTGTTTCTGCCCGCCAGAGAAATTCTTTCCCCCAATTTCGACCGCCGAATCAAGTCCCTGTGGCCGGCTTTCGACAATCTCTTTCGCCTGGGCGATATCCAGAGCCTTGAACAGGGTATCATCATCGGCGTTCTGGTCGCCCCATTTCAGGTTGCTCCTGACAGTTCCCTTGAAAAGCTTCGCCTTTTGAAGGACCGCCACGACATGCGAGTGGATCGCATTGTTCGTGTAGTCGGTGATATTCCTGCCAAAAATGTCCACTTCGCCGTCAGTCGCGTCGTATTGGCGGAGCATCAGGTTGACAATCGTACTCTTGCCGGATCCTGTACCACCGATGATTCCCACAGTCTCCCCCGGATGGACTTGAAATGAAATATTGGACAGCGCAGGGGAAGCGCCAACGCTGTACGCGAACGTTACGTCCTTGAATTCCACGATCCGATCTGAGGTCCCGTCCAATTCAGGGATTGCATCGATAGCACCCTCTTTCTGCGAAGACTCCAACTTGAAGACACCATCGACACGTCTTGCGCAGGCCAGCGCCTTGGAAATCGTCACCAGCAGGTTCGCCAGCTTGACCAGCTCCACAAGAATCAGGCTCATGTAGTTGACCAAAGCGACGACCTCGCCTTGGGAAAGCGTCCCGGCATCGACCTTCATTCCCCCGGTCCAGATCAGCATCATGATGCCTATATTGATGATGACCATCGTCAGCGGGTTTGTCAGTACGGAAAGCGTCGCGGAAATCATCTGGCGTTTCTTCAACGCTTCGTTCTCACGCACGAACGTTTCCGTCTCGTTCCGTTCCTGGCAGAACGCCCGCAATACCCGGACTCCATAGAGATTTTCGCGGACACGTGAAAGCACTTGGTCGAGATTCTGCTGTACCTTCCGGTACATGGGGATGGTGCAGGCCATCAATATTCCGACGATTACCAGCAATACAACGATGATTCCCAGAAAGACTCCCGCAGAGGTCGAGTCGACTAGGATAGCCATGATCGCGGCGCCAAAAACAACAAAAGGCGACCTCAACAACAGCCGCAACGTCATATTCACCCCAGCTTGCACCTGGTTCATATCGCTGGTCATCCTCGTCAGGAGCGTTGAGGTCCCCACCCTGTCGAGATCAGACGCCGCCAGTCCCTGAACATGCCGGAATAGATCGTTCTTGGCATCATGGGCGAATCCCGTCGCCACCCGCGCCGAAAAATACTGAGCGGTGACGGACACGCCGAGACCGAGGGCCGCGAACCCGCCGAGCAACAGGCACATCCGCACGACATAACCGTTGTCGCCACCAGCGATACCGATGTCAATCAAAGAAGCGACGACAAGCGGCACCAGCAACTCAAGGAACGCCTCGAACAACTTGAACAACGGCGCCAGCACGCATTGGATTCTATATGGTTTCAGATATGTGAACAATTTCATAGGGAATCAAACCACCATCGCATATGGACATCTTTGAATTTCGTGACTGCGACTACAACGGCACAAACAACGATTTTCCGTCCATACCCTCATCCGCCATTATGACGAAACAGGCATATCGGTGCAATGCGGGGACATTGGTTTTCAAGAATTTCGCACGCTCCCCAGCCTGACGGAACGAGCAAAAGAACAAGCCGCCGTAGAACTTGCACGGCCAACGGCGGCGTACCTGGCGTCGAAGCTCAGGGCATGCCCGGAGTGAACACCAGTTGAACACTGATCAAGCCTGGAGAGAACACTAGGCGAACACCGAGCAAACCTAGAGCGACCCGGAACTCACGGTTCCTGGCGAGCCATCAAAAACGGAAGATGAAGCGAGCCCTCAGTCCAGTACCAAGGACGGAGCGTTGTAGACGCGGGTTCCCAGCTCACTATTGAGCATGTAGAGTCCTTTCGCGTCCGTACCGAACAGCTCCATCTTCTTGATCATGTCCTCGGCGTTCTTCTCTTCCTCGCCCTGCTCCTTGACGAACCAATCAAGGAACTGCATGGTGCGGAAATCCTTGATGGAATACGCAGCGTCATAGATTGTGTCGATCAGGGCGGTTACATAGCGTTCATGTTCCAAAGCGGCCTTCAACGGCTCCATGTTGTCCTTCAGCGCCTTGTCCGGCTTAGCGATGGCTTCCAGCTTCACGCATTCACCGTTGTTCTGTAGATATTGAAGGAACAACATGGCATGATCCCGTTCCTCTTGCGCCTGGATCCTGTACCAATTGGCGAAGCCGTCCAGACCGGCGTTGACATAGTAGTTGGAAAAATCCAGATACAGGTATGCGGAATAGAATTCCTTGTTGATCTGCTCTTCCAACAGTTTCGCGACTTTTTTGTCCAACATGTTCATTCTCCTTCGATATGATAGAATCGGATGATATAGCGCAATGCTATCTTTCGTTGTTGCGCAAATCCCCCAGATAACATCAACGCCACCGATACCACCAATCGGTGACAAGAAATCTACCGGATGAGATTGCGATCTACCGAAAATATACTGCAAGGAAGGCCCGGCGGAAAGGACAAACAGCCGTCCTTCCTATAACTCAGACCATACCAGGTTCTCCTTATCCAAAGGAACGTATTGGACATGCGGCATACGTCACAGAAACTAGTACCTAGCGCGGACATCCTTGCGTTATGGCAACCCGTATTGGTCAATAGAATTACAGGGAAAAATGAGTTACGGAGCAAGGCCGTCAAGTCTCTGGAAACACAACCCGACGCGTCGAGATTTCATCTCATGCAAGCATCGCTATGTTGAAACCGAAATGGACTAATGCCACGAACACTATCGAAGGATATAGGGAGAAGACAATCATAAAAAACATCCCAAAGCAAAAAAGTACAATAAAATGAATTGGAATAAAAATAAAATGTATCAGTGCGAAAATGACACTCACGACAATCATTGACACAAAACGAGGGACTTTCATCTCAAGCAAAATTCTGAACACTCCCGCCTTGAACAATATCTCTTCGCCAAATGCGCCAAGCAAGAAAACCAGTATTGTGAGAATGAGAGCATTCAGCCTGTATGATTGTGGACCATAGGGCCAATGATTGAAATAATACGCACCGGCCGCCTTCGCAAAAATTATCAGAAAAGACAATCCAATGGCAATATTTCTATGGATTTTATATCTTGGCCGGTTTTTCTTTTCCTCAATCAACACATTCGACCAGATGAACGGATTGCAGTCGGGAACGAACAGAAACAACAGGATACAAACCACACTGAAGAGAGCGCCCGAATGAAAAGGCGGGATGCTCCAGCGAGACCAAAGCAAAGGAGAGATGATCCACGAAAAGAGCGAGATCAACGCCAGCAAGAATATCGTCAGAATCGTCAGTCTCTTTCGCTCAACGGGATCTGTCATCATATCCGTCATATTCTGCATCCTCCCTGTATCGCGGACAAATAGGCAACGATTCATGACCTTGCCACACTTTTGGGATAATCCCGCAGACCTCCAATCGAGTATAATCTATGTCCACGAACGGGACTGTAAGACAAAACACATTATTGACAGCATTCATGAGAAAGCAGGATCATGCATTTATATGTCTAAACCACTCCAGTTGCTCTACTTGTGCACTGTTTATGTTATTCTGGATGGTTTTTACTATTTCATTTACATCCCGACACTTTATATTGACAACCATTCTTTTATGCCCCAGAATTGAACGGCCTACCCAGTCATGCCCCCAAGCTTCATTGATAAATATCATGCCACGAGCCTGACTCGACCTATTCCACAGTTTTTCCAAGAACTGAATGGCTAAATCGTTGTTCGCATATTCATAATAGGCATTATGAAAATCCCAATCGGCTCTAAGATACCCTATGAAGTCATTATATGAATTCAATTGTTCCTGCACATGAATAATCTGTTCCATGTATTCAATGCCAGATGTACCGATATTCAGACACGCCTTGCTGGCAATTTCAGGTTCAATTGCCATCCGCAGCCAAGCGATATTATTAATGTCTTCTTCCGACAACGCCCTGACGATGGCACCCCCAGAGGAAGTCTTTTCAATCAGGCCAGTTTGGCTGAGATTGTGCAATGCATCACGAATCGCGACTCTTGAGACATTGAACCTCTCAGCAAGATCCGTCTGAACCAATCGTTCTCCAGGTTTAATGACACCTTTGTATATCAGCTCTTGGATTTTCTCCATTACAATCTGGCTGAGGCTCTTCACTTCATTCAATTTATATAAATCGTTGTTCATTCAACTTACCCAACTATAGTTTGTTTCACTCATAAACATGGGTATCATATCATATATTTCATTGACAAACATCAATTATTGTTTAAGTCCGGTAGACGCAATGCTCTGAACAATATATTTCTGTAGAAAACAAAATGCAATTCCCAACGGGATGATACTCAATATTGACAGAGCGGTGGTAACGCCAGCATGAACAACACCGTTTGAGCCGCTTGTATATCTAATCAAACCGATTTGGATTGTGCTGAGACTCTGTTTTGTCAAAACAATCATGGGCCAAAGCAAATCATTCCAGACATGGATGATATCCAAAATGATGATTGTTGCGACAATCGGCCCCATTAACGGCAAAAAGATTTTAAAATAGATGCGGAAGGGGCCCGCGCCATCCACTATACCAGCTTCATACATGTCACTCGGTAAATCATCACAGAACTGTTTGACGAAGAATATATACATTGCGTTTGTCATGAGCGATGGTAACAAAATTCCCAAATAGTTATCGGTCAGCCTGACAGCACGGATAACTTCATAGATCGGCATCAGCTTTGCTTGGAAAGGAACCATCATGTTCGACAAGACGAACAGAAGCAACACGCTTTTGCCAAAAAAACTTCCCTTTGAAAAACAGAATCCCGCCAATGTAGACATGAACACATTGCAGACAGCGGACAGAACCACAAGGAAAATAGTGTTGAGGAGGTATTTGACGATTGGCACATTGATCAAGGCCATCCTATAGTTGAACAAGCTCCAATTTTTGGGGAATAATCTCGGTGGGTACGGGAGGGAATATGTGTTCACCTTGTCAAAACTTGTGGACAACAACCAGATGAAGGGAAGAACCACCATCAGCGCCATCACAGTGAGAACAATGTAGTATACTATCATTGAAACACGAGATTTCTTGACTTTCATTTTCTCCTCCCATGTTTGCGTTCCCTCGTGACAGTGAAATTCAAAATTGTAAACGCAAGGATAAGTAAAAACAGTATGATGGAGGCCGCAGAAGCGAGTCCCAAATCCTTATAGTTATATGTCGAAAAAGAATTTTTATAGATATACAACATAATTGTATTCAACGTGCCCGCAGGATTACCGGTTTCACCGCTCACTGCATATACATCTGTAAAACGCTTCAAGGCAGCGATGGTCGTTGTAATCAGAACGAAGATGAATGTATTCTTCATGCATGGAACAGTGATATTCCACCATTTGCGAAATTCGTTTGCTCCATCAATATCAGCCGCTTCATAATATTCGGTTGGTATTGCCTGAAGTCCTGCAAAGAAAATAATGATATTATAGCCTACGCCTTTCCAAATTGACATCGCCACCAAAGATTCTCTGGACATTGAAAGATCATTCAAGAACCCCTTGGGTGTTATATGGAACCATCCCAGAATATAGTTAATGACACCGGAATCATCGGGCATCATCAGATATTTAAACATGATTGCCACAGTAACCATGGACATGATCATTGGAAATAAGAAAATTACTTTATAAACATTCCTTGCTTTTGGAATCTGGTTGAGCATATTCGCCAGAATGAAGGCAAGAGGAATATTCACAATAACTTCAAGCACAGCCATATATATGGTATTGATAATGGCCTGCTGAAAATCAGAATCCAATAGCATAATCTGGTAATTAACGAGTCCGATTGGAACACCTTTCATGTTGCAAAAACTGTCATGCAAGGACTTGAACAACGGGTATACGTTGAACAGCAAAGTCCCAAGGAGAGGAATCATGATCAACAGATACCAAATAGTATTAGTTCTTAACTTATAGTTATTAATCTTCATATAAACAGTACCTACCGGAAGTGGCCCGAAGGCCACTTCCACAGATAATCAGGACTTAGTCAGCAACCACAAGCACAATATTTCGAATAAATTACACGAGTCACTGACCCAATTGCCTCTTTGTATCGGACACCCATTTCTTCACGCCGTCGTAGAAAGCCTGTCTTGCTTCTTCCGCCGTATATGATTTCGTCAACAACCTGTTGCAAACGGAAGAACGCAAGACACCACGCCAATTCCAATAATCATCGGTCATGAACGTAGTGGCGGCTTGATATTCATAACGTTTCTGGTTCATCTCATAGTCCTCAAGAATCTTCAAACCTGAGATGTCCTTGATTACCGGCAATTTGTCCGGCTGTATGTAAGTGATGTAATAGTTGATGATGTCCTTACTCGTCACCATGATCTTCAGCACTTCCCAAGCCAATTCAGGATCCTTGGCCTTTTTTGAAACAGCGAACCTCGTGAACTCAGGAAATCCCTGGTATCCCTTTGAATTTTCGGGAATGAACACAGGCTGGAAGCGATCGGTAATATGTGTCGCATTTGCGAACATGTAGCTCAACCAAAGAGAATTAATCGTATTCACATCAAAATTAATGGCGATGTTGTTGTCTTCGGCGAAGAACCGCTCTGCACCGGAACCAGTCGCAACACCTGCGGGAGAACAATCTACAAGCCTGAGCATCGTTTTGAAAAATTCCAGCACTTCCGGTGAATCCTTGATATATTCTACATACTCATTCTCATCAATGTTGGCAAGAATCATATCTTCGCTGAACAAAGGTTTCACCGCATCAAATGAAACTGAGAACCACTCCATCCAATGATCCGATACAAATGCCCCATAGGTTTGTTTTCCTGTAACAGGATCTATACCGGCCATCTTCTCTGCCATGTCAGTCAATTCCCTGAAGGTAGTTTTCTCAGTCGGATAGGGCACCCCGTAGTGGTCGAAGATTTCTTTATCAAACACAAAGATTTCATTGATAATCCCAATGGGCAAACCATAGACATTGTTCGTATACTCTGGATAGTTGAATGACTTATAGTATGAATAATGAACAGCGGACGGTATGAATAAATCATCAAAATTATTGAAGTTGATGTCCTTGTCCTGTGCCATATAGGGTGTAAGATCCATGTACCAGTCCGGCACCGCTATCTGATTCGTAAAAAATCCGATATCAATATCCCCTGAATTGTTCAGCACCTCCATTTTCTGAATCCATCCATCCCAAGCTACACCGATCAGCTCAACATTGACATCAGGAAGAGTCTTGTGAAACTGTTCTTCAAAGAATTTCTTAGACTTGCTCAGGCCGGGAGTCACAACACCTGAAATCGGATCAATTGTATCCGTCTCACTGACACCAGGTATGGCAATACGAATCGTCCGTTTCGTAACATTTCCCGTTTCAGCAGAGCCTCCGGCAAACAAAGTTGTTACGATCAGACAACCAATCAAAACAAAACATACAAATTTTTTCATTTCATCCTCCTTTGTATATCTGTTTGTTATTTTTTCTCAAACTGTTTTTCAATGACGGTACCATCCGCCATGAATACGACGGCTTTCAAAATATCCCCGTCGGAGGGGACCCAGGGGAATGAAATCCAGGTCTGTTCCGTGTGATAGAAAAATGGTTCGTCATAAGAAACATCATCTAGAACCCCATTCAAATAGTATTCGACTTTATATATCTGTTCTGGCTTCTTGCTTGCGATTCGGAAAAAACAGAGTCCCTCACCAATGACATCCATTCCCGTACCACCCTGAAGGACGATATCTTCATCACAGGATGCCCCATCAGGCATGTGAATCCCCAAGGCATCGACCATTTTTTCAGCGAAGAACATATCTTCACCTCTGGTGATATCATAACTGCAAGGCGGTATCTGCTTTGTATAGTTATTGTAATATCCCCACGAAACGCCTAAATCCAACGCAATGTCAAATCGAGAGATACAAGCGCTGTCCTCATTGAAAACAATGGGTTTCTTTCCTCCTACAATCTTGATGACGTTCTTTGTAAAAGTGTAGAATTCACCCCTCGTCAATCCGTTTCCATGGACAAAGACCACATCGCTGGCTTCTGCGACCTCAGAGTTGAAACACCCCCCGCCACCGCTACAGCCCGTAGGAAGACCGCCGCTCGCCTCTTTTGCCATCTCTATCAATGCAGCCATGCATTCATCCTTATTAATTAATGGATGTTTCGCAAAATAATCGATAGTATATTCGTTGGCGACATCGATAATAACATTGGAATACCCCCCGTCTTTCAGGAATCGGCATCCCGTCTGGATTGCATTGACAATCGCCTGCCCGTCTTTGAACTTATTAGTCTGGGCCCAGTACAGAAAATTCACGATAACGACCATGCCCAGCTTATCGGCCACTTTGATAATCCGGTCCATCCTCATCGCATATGCATCATCCAACGAACAACCATCAGCTCCAAATGGATTGTTGTTGAGTTTGTCCGCACTTACCGCACTATGAGGCCATCCTCCTTGAAACCCAACAGTAATCGCACGTAAACCAACAGCGTACCAATGAGGCAGAGCTTTAATCAGTAAATTAGTATTCTCGTCAGGATCAAAAGGCTCCATCGCCGAACGACGATACCGTTCCCTGTTTCCAGTATCATCGAACACCCCCTGAATCAGTCGCTGATTGAACAGCAATCCCCGGCAATTAGGCTTGCAGTTTGGGTATTCCGAATATGTCAGACAATCATTGATATAGAATTTATCTCCATGAATTGATAATCTTGTCTTTCCCATTTTGTTCTAGCTCCTCATCCCCAACACGCCTTCATAGAACGTCTCCAGAGCGTGTATTGGATTTCTCCGTTTCATCGCGGCATCCATTTTGGTCTGGTCAATCCGCCGACTTAGAGCTTCAAGTTTTTTCACAACTCTCGCTGCAAGGGAAAATACGGATACCACATCGTTCTCCTTGGGGCAGATATCGAACGCCATCCAGCAATCGTCACATCCCATTTTGCCTAATGCATAATAGAACTCAACGATTTCATTGATATGAAAAGCGCCAGGAACCATGTCCCAATCCCATAAACGATCATTGTCATTCATGTGCATATAGAACAACCGGTCGGAATGCCACAACATGCTCGCCGCCTGCGCAGGTCGTTCCCCGACTAGTAAGGAATGTCCCACGTCAAGCGTCACCCCTAAATTGGGGGCTCCCACATTCTGGCAAAAGCTCAACGCCTCCCCCGCGGAAGCGAAGAAGCAGCGTGTCCGAGGATCGTTCAGCTTATATTCAATACAAATATTCGTCTCACTATCATGTTCCACTATTTTCTGAAAACACTCTTCGGCGTATTCATAGGCAGCCAGATAGTCCATCTCAAACGGATAGTCATGTCCATCATTCAAGGGACAAGTCGTGAGCCTCGATACACCAAAATCTTTCGCGATATCGACAGCCTTTTTGAAACCATCGACAAATTCATTCCGCTCCATAACCTTTTCAGAAGTAAAGGACCCCCGATACCATCCATCGGTCCGCCGCGACCTGACATTGATCGCAGAAATCCCCAGCCCGCTGTCTTCCATCATTTTTCTCAATGTCACGGCATCACTGAAATCACCGGGGTAGCACAACTCAAGGCCATCAATTCCATCAATTTGCTTCGCCAGTTCTATTTTTTCAGTAATTGTTCTAGGCTGTGAATACTGCATATATCTATTTTTTATGTCACCCAAAAATGATGAAATAATTGAATACTTATACATGTTTCCTCATCTCCTTTAAAACATGGATACCTGCATAGGCACTTTCTTTCTCCTGCTCAACGACAATGTCGTTTTTTTCACTCCACCCTTCCAAAACAAGGGATGGGAATTTTTTTCCTTCAAATTCCTTAAATAACCGTCCAATATCAAGTACTCCTTCGCCTAGATCACATCCCGTCACTTTCAGTCCAAGACCATGACGTGCTATTACGACATCTTTGATATGGACCTCAGAAATGTATGGGCGAAGCAAATCCAAGGTTTCAAAGGTTGAGTAATTCCAGATCAACGAATTAAAACAATCAAAGCAAATTGAAAAGCGAGTGGAACAACTCAGCGCGAAACGGACAAGATTCAACGTATCGACAGGAGAGTATTCAAAATGGTTTTCAAACATGATCTCTATATCATACATTTCAAGCAGTCCGGCCAAAACACATAGATTTGTTTTGTCAAACAAGAAATTATTTGCAAAAACCACATTATATAGAACCAACCGCATTTTGTGGGCACCTAAAGCGCGTGTTAGTTCAATACAATCAATCAGACCTTTGAAATCGGAAACTTTGAATCCGGTTTCTATATCGATTTTACCCGCACAGTGCCCTTTAATCGTATCCAATTGAAAGGCATCTAAAGAGAACAATGGAAGATTATCACACAACTGGACGATGTCCAGATCATTTGCCAGAGCAAATTCAATTACCCCACAAGTATCAATCATGCCCTTCTCGCACATCCATCGTAATGTATAGCTGTTAATTCCAATCCGCAGGTTCCGCATATTTCATCCTTTCTGTAATACAGTATTACTGAAATACAAAAATGTCAACAAATAATTATCACTCAAGTTGGAATGAGAATGACACCTTGTTCATGTATACGGGCAATGTGAAGAATTCACGTTAACTTACAGAGTTCGCATATATCACGGGAAACAAGGATATCAATGTAGCCATTGAGAACGCAGGGGGTTCTGGAAAATCCGAAGCGGCATGGAACCATTTGAGGTGGTGAAGAACCGTAGGTTCAGTATGCCTCAGGACATCGACAGACAAGTTGCAAAGTAAAATGACCACTTAATTACTCTTTGTTTTTTCATCAGGAAACCCCCAGCATGGGTGCAAGGACTTGGGCGCCACCGAGAATCCTGTGATTTTCATTCCCGGTGGTGACTGGCACGTCTGCATGAACAAATGCGAGGTCACAAGCTCATCAAGGAAACGTGACTCCTTATCTTGATACCCGTGAAAAAGACACACTATAGACCATACGCTAGATACCGACGAGACAGACATCCACGATCCATCGGCGACCGTATGTGCCTTGCATCCTGAATTCTTTACAATCCTCCCTGCATTCCTTACGGTAGAGACCGAAGGGACTGAACGTGGCAGAGTGGTTGTCGATCATACAAAACTCAGAATGAAAAACCCCACAGTGAAGGTATGTGCAGATGTCGAAGCGGAATTGGTGGAGGCGGAATTAAGACGGGTGCTGATGCGGCATGGCCGTATTTGACATGCCCACTTGCTAAAGGGGCGGCACAGGATCATTACAGCGAGGCTCATCGCAAGTACAAATTTCGTAACTTCTGTTTAGCGTAAACCATTCGGTTTATCATATCCACCAAATTCTGGAGGAACCCAGACGGCTTGAGAGCCTATCAAAACCATGCGGCAGACCGGTCAATTCATGAGAAAGTGACGTTACGGTTTTCCATCTTCATACCGCAAAACACATTCTCGTCCCATTTCTTTTGGCTAAAAAGAGGTTTTATGCTCTAGTCAGTGTAAATTTATCCTGTAACATACGAACCTCCTGCTTGCCTATTGTTTTTTTTGTCGATTGAACATTAAATAGTAGCAGTCGCCTTCAAAGACACCAAATCAATTGTCCGAAGCACCAATGCCGCGACCGCCGATATCAGACTTCATCGTCCTGATAAGATGCATGACTCCGTTCTATCTCGGGATACGCCTTGTCGAAGGCGGCGACTATGGCGGGTGAGAACTGCGAGCCGGAGCAGGCGTCTATCTCAGCCTTCGCCCGCCCGTCGTCCCAGGCCTCCTTATAGCAACGTTTGCTGGAAAGCGCGTCGAACACATCCGCGACGGAGGCAATCTGGCTCGCTTCCGAAATCTCCTCCCCCTTGAGCCCGCGGGGATAGCCCTTGCCATCCCACCGCTCATGATGTTCCACCGCGATTGTCCTCGCCAGCTTCAGCGTCCTGCCAGTGCAACGCTTCAACAACTCATCACCCTGGGTCGTGTGGGTCTTGACGACCGAGAACTCCTCAGGAGTCAGCTTCCCTGGTTTTTCCAAGATATCGTTGGGAATCATCAGTTTGCCGAGATCGTGCAGCATGCTCGCTATCCTGATCCGGTTGACCTCGCGCGGGGAATAGCCGAGCACTGTCGCAATGCACGCCGTATATTCCGATACCCGTTTTATGTGGTTTCCGGTCTGCCCGCTTTTCGCCTCCACGATTTCCGCAAGCGAAAGAAAGATCTCTTCCTGGCTGGCCCGGACGTCCTGGGACAGCCGTTCCTTTTCCCTCGCATCCTCCAAGGTCTTCCACTGCTCCTGGAACAACGAGAAAAGCACATGGAAGAAGAACATCATCAGGCCGAACGTCACGATGCCGACCAAGGCGAGCCAGAAGGACATGATGGAGACGTCCACGGCGGACGTGAACCGCAGCCTGATCTTGATGCCGGCCATGAGAATCAGGTTGGCGAAATAAGCAAATGTCAGTATCCGGTTGATATGGGCGATTCCCGGCAACTCGATATCATCCATCAGCCTAATGTCATTTCTGAACAACCAGTACCATATGGAGGTAAGGACCGCGAGAACCAACGGGTAGAAGGCGACACGGGAATCGGCGATCAGCCTGGCGTTGAGGTTGATGATCCATGACATGACGAAGATGAAATAGCTCAGCCGCTTGCGCCTCCCCGCCAGCCTGCTGTAGCCATGCAGAAAACATGGCATCGGAATCATGAAACAGACCAGAGCAACACCGATACGAATGCAATAGTCAATGCCGTCGGGAACCCGGGACAACATCCCGGACAGGGCGAAAACGATCATGTCGTAGAGCGTTTCAAACACAATGATATAGAAAAACGGACTCAAGAAAAATACCACGCTGTTCAGGACAAGCCCCAGCAGGATATAAGATAAATCCGTCATGAGACCTATTGTATATCGGGTATGGACAAATATGAAGACCGGCACCTCTGGTTTTGTGAGAAATAACCATTTTCATCCCTTGGGAATCCATCTTCATGAAGCGGAAGAAGGACGGTTCGCGGAACAATCCGATCACGTTTTTGGAAAGATGGTTCTGGCAAGAGATAGAAGTTCTACGACTACGACCTTGCACCCCGCAATGGAAAATCAGTCTATCCAGATGACACAATCAGATACAGGCGGTGGCAGTCAGAAACTTCTGATCAGTCAGGCACCAGCTTGGAGCGTCAGGGAACAACGGGCAACCATCGCCCCCTGCCATATCGCCATTCAGCTCGCGGATTATCACAGGTTGCCCCCGACCCATCTGAAAGCCGCTTCAAGCCTCGCGTCGTTCCCCAGGCTGAAGTCATCACGGTTAAAAGCGACAACTTCATCAGGGGCGCAGCCTTTCCCTTCATGGGATTCCTTATCCGCATCAAGGATCTGGGCATAAGGAGTGTAGACCTGCGTTATGTACTTTCCTACCGTGAACTGACCTGCGTTCAGGTCAAGATAGTTCCCGGCCAGAGTACCCTGAGCTCCAAAAGTCCTTCCTCCGATCTGGCGTCCTTTCGGAAGGCTCTTCACAAAGAAAACGGTCATCTCAGAATTTGAGACGCTCAGGTTGTTCGTTATGACCGCCACAGGCTTATCATAGAGATGGGTGGCATCTGTATTACCATAGTATTTCTTAAGATTTTCACTTTCAGGATATACATAAACAGGAAACAGCCCACTGAAATCGAACCGGTTATAACCGGTCTTGTTTTTCTCATAGCCGAATAGCTGGGGCGTAGAGAGAATATCGCCGAAGAGATATTCCCTGTCCAGATTATAACCACCGCCATTTCCCCTGACATCCAGCACCAATCCTTTTGCATTCCCATCCGCCTTGTAGCTATGAAATTTTGAAAGATATTCATAGACGGAAGGAGCAGTCTTATCGCCTTCAAGATATCCTGCGAAACTGAAAGCTGAGAACGTTGTGTAGACGACATCGGAGGGGGCGCCTAGCGCATCATACTGTCTTGTGATGCCGCAGAAGGCGATGGTATCGATCCCTACGCCATAAACGGCATTGCCTGCGCCGTCATGGCTTGAGACTTTATTATCCAGCACGATCATGAGCGTCCATTTTGAAAAAACCTGATCGACCAGAGATGAGCCATCCACCACTTCGCTGTTGGAGAAATACTTTACCTTTCCCCAGTCCTTGGTGACTTCAGTCTCGCTACCATGCTCTTCTGAATAAAGAAGGACAGTCTTACCCTCCTCGTTCTTATAAGCGGAATGCGCGGTAATGACATCCTTCAGATTGGCTCCGTCTTTTAAAAAGGCGAATTTGAAATCATTTACCAGGATATTGGGCGTTCTCTCATATCTTGCCTCGTCAGGAAGCATCGGAAATATATTGCTACCATACTCATTGGTGCCGTAAGTCCCGTTGAAGATATCCGCATCCGAATACCCATTGGCTTTCGCCAGGCGGTTGAAACCTGGCATCACGGTGAAATCGGCGCCTCCGCTGAACATCTGGTCGTCAAGATGCAGAGTGAATCCATAGTGGCCATCAGAGAGGTTGCATGAGATGTCATAGAAATATCTTGCCGCCGTCTCGTTCTTGCCATCATCGTCATCATATTTTCCAAGAGCCTGGAACTTCGGAAGGTATTCAGAATAAACCCTGTCCCAATCGGTACCATCTACATCCCAGAATACATAGTTCTCATTCATTCCATGCCAGTATCCCTCGAATATGCCGCTCCAAGTGCCATCGTCAAGGTACTCATACGGAGCTTTCGGATTGAAACTGTTGTCGCACGCCACAAGCAAAAGAAGTGTAATGAAAATTGAGACACACATGCCGATCCGCTTCATTTCGCACCTCCGAATCTGTACAGGGCTCCGATTTCCGCCGTGATTGTGCTGTTGTACCTTCCTATCTGGAAAAGCTGATAAGTCTTGCTAAGATCAGTGACGGAAATATTGTATGAACCCCTCATGAACAAGACGAACGGATCAAGCGCTATCTCAAAGCCCGATCTAAAGAGAAAACCGAACTCAAAGCGGTTATCAGACTCTGAGAAGGAATACAGTGTCCTGTATGCATCAGCCATCCCCTCTCCTCCGATGCCAGAAGAGGAATGATAAGGAAGCCCCTCTCTGTACGAAGCCGCCCAGAAACCAAGGTACACCCCTGTGGATACAATGGCCGACACGCTCTCATTCCCTACGGAGAAGCAGAGGGAAAGCGGGACCTCAATGAAGTGGTTCGTCTGTTTTTCATATAGTTCAGTCACAGAATTGGTATCTCTTATCGTCTTTCTCCACAAATAGTTCTTCTGCACATACCCAAGTCCTGTTTCAATCCCGAACCATTCATTCACCTGATAAGAGACAGGTATTGAAACGCCGAATCCATGTCCAGGTTCATAGCTTGTCCCGATATAGTAGCCACGCTGGGCCATCAGCATATTGTAGTCATAGTTCCCGGTGACTCCGACATACCATGCCCCTGGAGTTCTGGCAGATAGAGACAGAGGCAATAAGGCCAGAACCAGTATTATGAAAATAAGTGATTTCTTCATTGTTTTAGGATAGTATGAATCGCATTTCATTATCAATATGGTGAGTCTTGCGAATGACAAGTACTTATTCATCAAACCCATGAACGCTTCTCGTAGACCGCACTACAAATCTCGTTTTCCAGATTTGCACGAAAACCATAAAAAAAAGTCCTCGCAATTGCAAGGACTTATCGACTTTGGAGGTAAGGGGAATCGAACCCCTGACCTTTTGAATGCCATTCAAACGCTCTAGCCAACTGAGCTACACCCCCAGTGAATCAGCGAGATGTAGAATACCCGTCCATCTGGTTTTAGTCAATACCCCGAATTGAATCGCATAAAAATCCAGCACAAAACGCAACCAGCTTAACAAAAGCCGGAAAAGGTCATAGGTTCGACAAAAAAAGGCGCGGAGCAACAACACAAGATTAAGTCAGTCCAGAGATGGCGCGCACACGTACAATAGTCGCACATGGAAAACTAACGCAACATTCCCCGGCGACATCGACTCCTACGCAAGCGAAAGGCATCAGAAAACGGAAACCATTTCCATATTGACACATCGCAACGAGATACCTACAATTCAACTAATTTGGAAATCATTTTCAAATTGACGGAGGGGAACAATGTCTGGAACATCTCAATATCGGACAAAGCAACGGGATAAACTACTTTCCTATCTGCGTTCAATGCACGGTTCCCATGTCACGGTGAACGATATCAGCGATCATTTCCAAGGACAAGGTGTTGCAATTGGGGTTACCACGATTTACCGGCAACTGGAACGGATGGTGGAGGAAGGTCTGGTCAACAGATACTTCCTGGACAAGACGAGCGGCGCTTGCTTTGAATACATCGACAAACAGGAGAACTGTCAGAAACCGATATGCTTCCACTGCAAATGTGAAGCTTGTGGAAAACTCATCCATCTGAAATGCGGAGAGCTGGAACAGATACAGGCCCATTTGCTGATGCAACATGGATTTGAACTCGATCCGGCAAAGACGGTCTTCTATGGTGTCTGCGAGCAATGCGGAACGGCTCATCCCGTAGCAGCCAAGACAAAGATCGAAGGAAAGGAAATTATTGGATGAACGATAGGATGACAGGGAAAAAGATACTGCTCATCGCATCAGGACTGGTATTTCTTATCGTCTTGCCGTGTTCCGCATTCTTCATCCTGCACGAAGCGAACCATGACTGTACCGGAGACTCCTGCCCGATATGCGCCAGCATCCATCTTGCGGAACAGACCTCCAGACAACTGTATGCGGAAACCGCGATGCAAGCCAGGACGACCCTCCCTCCCCCGCTGCCGGCGGCAATGCTGATACCGGTGGCAGTGCTGGCTACGCATCCCACCCTCATCAAACAAAAAACAAGAATCAACGACTAGAACCTCTTTCAAGGCACATCTCGCTCATCCGTCAACGGTATGGGGATGTCCTCGCGCACATGCGCATAGGCAAAAATACAGCACAAACAATGAAAGAGGTAACAAACAATATGAAACGTATTATCCATATCCTTGCGATCGTGGCGGCAAGCATGCTCTGCATGTCGGCCTGTACGAAGCAGGGCACAGCCCAGGCACAGGCAAGGACGGAAGAACACAGACTTCAAGTCATCACCACGATTTTCCCCCAATATGATTTCGCCCGGCAGATCGGCAAAGATAAAGCCGACGTAACCATGCTGCTCAAGCCAGGAGCGGAAAGTCATTCCTATGAACCATCGCCCAAAGATATCAAGGATATCCAGAATTGTGATCTATTCATCTACACTGGCGGAGAAAACGACGCATGGGTGGAAAACATTCTCGCCTCGATGGAAGGACGGAAACCTGACATACTGCGGTTGATAGATTGCGTAGATACGGTTACGGAGGAAATCGTGGAGGGCATGGAGGGGGAACATCATCACGAAGAAATTGAAGAATCCGCCATCACTCAGGTCTACGACCATGACCACGCCCAAGCTGACCATAGCCACAATCACGAAGGGCACGAAGATGACGCGCTTAATCACGAGGGGCATGACCACGAAGAGGAAGTTGACGAGCATGTCTGGACGTCGCCCGTCAACGCTATCGCGATCGTCAATGAGATCGCCCGGTTGATGATGGAGCGCGACCCGGACAACGCCGGAGCATACGCAGAAAACCGCGACGCCTATGTCGGACAATTGCGGGAACTGGATCAAGCGTTCCGACAGGTGGTGGACACCGGAATACGCAGGACCGTCCTGTTCGGAGACCGTTTCCCCTTCCGGTATTTTGCAGACGCATATGGACTGGACTACTACGCCGCATTCCCCGGATGTTCAGCCCAGACCGAAGCCAGCGCGGCCACAATCGCTTTTCTGATAGACAAAGTACGCCAGGAACGGATTCCGGTGGTATGTACCATCGAACTTTCCAACGGAAAAATCGCGGACGCCATCTGCGAGGCCACCGGCGCACAGAAGCGAACCATGTATTCCTGCCATAATGTCACAAAAAAGCAATGGGAGACGGGAATCACCTATCTATCGATGATGATGGAAAATGCGCAGACGCTCCGTACCGCCTTGAACTGACAATCGGCGGCGGGTTGACGGGGAGTCTGTCTGAAAAGTCGGAGTTTCGATGTTTGACCGTTTGCCCAGAAAAACCAGGGGGTGTCGGGCATGGGACTGTCGCAGGCGAGTGACGGAGCCAAGAACGAGATCGGGGGCGACTCCTCTTTCAGACATCTTAGACAGAGCAAAAACCGGCTGCATCATTCATCGTGCATCGACTTTTCGGACGACATGGGGGCATGGGGAGGAAACAAGGCGATTCCCCGTCAACCGTATTCCAGGGGGGTATCGCAAGAGATTAGGGGGATTGTGATGAGTTTGATAACATGTACAGGCGTAAACCTAGCCTACGATGGAAACATCGTAGCGAAGAATATAGACTTTGCCGTAGAGGATGCCGACTATCTTTGTATCCTAGGGGAAAACGGCGCAGGAAAAAGTACCTTGATCAAGGGTCTGTTGCACCTCAAAAAGCCATCCAGCGGTACAATCAAGCTGGGAGACGGCCTTGTCGCAAAGGAAATAGGATATCTCCCCCAACAGACTGCGGCGCAGAAGGATTTTCCCGCCAGCGCATATGAAGCAGTGTTGTCAGGATGCTTGAACAGCCTTGGCATCAAACCGTTCTATACAGTCAACGAGAAAAGAACCGCGGAACGGAATCTGGAACAGTTGGGGATCGCGCCGTTACGAAACAAGTGCTACAGGGAACTGTCAGGAGGTCAGCAGCGGCGGGTTCTGCTTGCCAGAGCGTTGTGCGCGACGAAGAGGCTTCTGCTGCTGGATGAACCCGCGGCGGGACTAGACCCCGTGGCGACACAGGAGCTGTATGAGTTAATCCAGAGAATCAACGAAGAGATGGGAATCGCCGTCATCATGGTCTCCCATGATGTCCATGCCGCAGTCACATATGCCAAGCACATACTGCATCTCCAGTGTTCTCAGCTGTTCTTTGGCTCTGCGACTGAATACCGCGCCAGTGATGTAGGCCGGAGTTTTTGTGAAGGTTGCGCATATGTTTGACCTATTGCAAGATATGTTCTCCTACCCTTTCATGCTACGGGCGCTTATTGTCGGAACGCTTGTAGCGCTTTGCTCATCCCTGCTTGGCGTCAGTCTCGTCCTCAAACGGTATTCGATGATTGGAGACGGGCTTTCCCATGTGGGAGTCGGCGCATTGGCGGTAGCGACCGCATTGAATATGGCGCCTTTGGCGGTTGCCATTCCTGTGGTGGTGCTTTCCGCGTTTCTGTTGCTCCGAATCAGCGAGAATGGCAATATCAAGGGCGACGCGGCGATCGCGTTGATATCCACAGGTGCGTTGGCCATCGGGGTGACGGTGATCTCCATGACCACAGGAATGAATACCGATGTCTACAACTACCTGTTCGGTAGTATCCTCAGCATGTCAAAAACCGATGTCGCCCTCAGCGTGGCCTTGTCCATCATAGTTCTTGTACTGTTCATCCTGTTCTACAACAGGATTTTCGCCGTCACCTTCGACGAATCCTTTGCGAAAGCCACGGGAACCAACGCCAGCCTGTACAATATGCTCATCGCATTGCTTACCGCCCTGATCATCGTACTGGGGATGAGGATGATGGGGGCGCTGCTGATTTCAAGCCTGATTTTGTTTCCCGCGTTAACGTCCATGCGCCTGTGCAAACGCTTCAAGACGGTTGTTGTCAGTTCCGCAATCATTTCCGTACTGTGTCTTTGGGCGGGGATGACGATTTCCTACGCATATGCGACTCCGACGGGAGCCAGCATAGTCCTCTGCAACATCGCGGTTTTTCTCCTATACTGGTTGATACGGATTGTCAAAGGAATAATTTGACGGGATGAACTCCATTCTAGCCGACACAAACAATCATGAGTACCTTATCTACATGTACTTGTAGCAAATACGAAGGATTCTGCTATGAGGGGCAACGTAGTTCGGCGGCTTGGGCAGAGAACAATGACCAAGGGTAGCGCCACTACGCCGCATGGCTCGCATCATCAGGGATAAGCATTCGAAGGAGAATGCGTGACAGGCAAGGAAAAATGAGGTGGACAGTGCTTCGCTTCGCTCTCATCGTGCAGAAAGTGCTTCATGGATTCGCGCTTTCCTTCGATGTGCACGACCGCCGAGTGATGACGCCGCATGGCTCGCATTATCCGAGAAGAAGGAGAAAATAAAATGAACCTAGTACTCATCCGCCACGGCGAAAGCGAATGGAACAAACTCAACCTATTCACCGGTTGGACAGACGTAGATCTCTCTGATACCGGCAGGCAAGAGGCGAAAAACGCCGGAAAGCTGTTGAAGGACGAAGGTTTCGACTTCGACGTGTGCTATACCTCATATCTCAAGAGGGCGATACACACGTTGAACCTCGTTCTGGAAGGGATGGACAGGGAATGGCTGCCGGTTGAGAAGAGCTGGTTGCTGAACGAACGCCACTATGGCGCGTTGCAGGGGCTGAACAAAGCGGAAACGGCGGAGAAATACGGAGAAACCCAAGTCAAGATATGGAGAAGGTCCTTCGACATCCAGCCCCCCGCCCTCGAAGCGACCGACGGACGCAATCCCCGGCTCCAGGAGCAGTATCGGGAAGTCGAGCCTGATAAGCTTCCCTTGACGGAGAGTCTGAAGGATACAATAGCGAGGGCCGTCCCATATTTTGAAAACGTCATCAAGAAAGACATGCTCGCCGGTAAACGTGTGCTGGTCGCCGCCCACGGCAATTCCTTGCGGGCGCTGGTCAAATTTTTCGACGGTCTTTCCAATGATGAAATAGTAGGCGTCAACATTCCCACGGGAGTCCCGCTGGTCTATGAGTTCGACGACACGTTCAAGGTCATCGGCAAACGGTATCTCGGAGACCAGACCGCCATCGCCGAAAAAATGCGGAGCGTCGCGAAACAGGGCAGTGTTCAGAAACAGTGAAGCTCCCCCTGCTCAAGAGCATACCGAATACGAAACGGCAGACGGTCGGAAAAAACTATTAGTTTCCTTTAGGAACCGTTGATTGTCCAATGCGGGGCCGCAAGGGGAATCACTTTAGCGGCATTCATGGCCGTAGCCTCGGAGAGGTCGTGGGTCACAAGAATCACGGTCCTGCCTTCGGTAACGGTACGGGTATACGCAATTACCCGTTCCTTCGTGGCATCGTCCAAGCCTTTGAACGGTTCGTCCAGCAACAGTACGTCGTAGTCGGCGAGAAGCGCCCTGACCAGAGCCACACGACGGCGCATGCCGCCTGACAACTCCCTCGCGGGCTTGTCCAGGCAGTCTCCCAATCCAACAGCCTCCAGAGCATTCTGAATTGACCTCCGGGAAACCGTGGACGCAGTGACCAGTCTGACATTCGAGACAGGAGAAAGGTTGTCGCAAAGCCGATCCTCCTGGAATACCGCGCTAATCCGAAACTGCGGAAACGAACCGACATTCCCGGCGTCAGGGCTGTCCAGCCCCATGAGAATCCTCAGGAACGTCGTCTTGCCGCAACCGGAAGCTCCCGAAAGCACGTTCACTGCGGAGGGAAGGAATGAGCAGTCAAAACCATCAAATACGACTACATCGGAAAAACGCTTTTGCAGACCATGGATTTCCAGTTCCATCACATTCTCTCCAGCTTGCCGACAATGGCGTCAACCACCGCCAGGAACAGCTTCTCAAAACAGACGCTGACCACGATGACAACCAACGTCCAGGCGAATAAATCGGGAGTATCCAGATAGATTTTCGCCTGATATAGTTTCTCCCCTATCGAACCAATGGGAATACCGATGACCTCCGCTGCAATACCTGATTTCCAACTGAGTCCAAGCGCCACAGAACAGGCGGACCGAAAAAATGGAAGGACTTGAGAGACATAGATATACCGCAGGCGTTTCCAAGCCGGCACATGGAACACGTCCGCCATCTCCAGCAACTGACGGTCCGCACTACGGATACCCGCCAGCACATTGGTGTACATGATCGGCAACACCATCAGGAAAGAGATGACGACGGACAAGTTGCGGGACGGGACCCAGATAAGGATGAGGATTACGAACGACGCGACAGGAGTCGCCTTGATGGTCTGAATCAAAGGCGCCAGCAACATTTCCACGTTCTTGAACCGGTTGGAGGATATCGCCAACAACGCCCCGAGCAGGGTCGCCAGAGAAAAGCCTCCGGCGATCCTGAGAAACGAGAATAGTACTGAGTGCCAGAATGAACCGGCGAGAACCAGTTCCGACAGTCTGCGCAATACGGCGACGGGGGAAACCAGCAGGATGTCCTGACCGATGGCGACCGCCGCGACCTCCCAGATTACAAGCCACAGCGACACCGACCAAAGCCTGACCGTCCCCCGGCCCTTGCCCCCGCTAGTGGGAGAAGTAGAAATCATCGAGCGGCAACGCCCCGCCTACGCTTTTGGGATTCTGGTCGAACAACACGGCGAGATAGCCGGAAAGCTTGGCCTGAAGCTCTGCGCCCGTCAGGCAGACGATGTTGCAGTACGGCAAAGCCTTTGTGGCGACCGCCGCGGGGATGATGTCATATTTCTCGATCAGGGCAGCAGCTTCGGGAATGTTCCGCTGTACGAACGCAACCGACTGGGCATACTGCTCCAGGAACGAAGCCACCGCCTGCGGATGTTCTTCGATAAAGGAGGTGCGGCCGACTACGACGCCGGTGACGAGCGTGCTCTGCGTAGCGGACCGCTTCTGCAAATCGTCCCACAGTTGCGTCATATCCAGCGCAATACGGATTTTAGGGTTCTTCACCATGGCTGTGGTGACGAACGGCTGGGGCAGCATGGCGATGCCGTTGGGCGTCGCGGCAAGCGCGGCGACACATTCCGCGTGCTCGCTCTTCCATTCAATCGTCACGTCCTTCCACGGGTCGATTCCACTTTGGGAAAGAATGTAGTTCAACGCATATTCGGGAGTGGCGCCTTTGCCGCTGGCATAGATCGTCTTGCCGCGGAGGTCTGAAACGGAGGCTACGGTATCGCCGCTTTCAACGATATAGAGAACGCCGAGCGTGTTGATTGCCAGAACCTTGACGCCACCTTTCGTATTGTTGTACAGCACTGACGCAAGGTTCGCGGGAACGGCGGCGATATCGACATCGCCCCGTACAATCTTCGGGGTGACTTCGTCTATGGCGGCCGCAATGGTGAAGGAATAGTCGTTCCCATCGACAGGGCCGGCTTCGGATTCATCCATCAGCTCCACCATCCCCATGGCGGTAGGACCTTTCAGGGCGATGACACGGACTTCGGCCGTCGGCGCGGCTTCGGCGGTAAAGCCGGACCAATCGACGGGTACGCCCTCCCTAGTCCCTGCGGCGAAGAGACAGACAAAACTCATCGACAAGACGAGCAAGACGGCGAATATACTTTTTTTCATGACAGCTCCTTCTATGCCTCCCGGCATATATGACTTCCTATTGCTGGAGAAAATTCTCCAGAATCTCACGGTTGATGACAATGATACGTGATCCTTCATTGAGAATCGCGCCAACCTCCTGCAAACAGGCCAATTCACGATACAGGGCGGCCCTGCTAATTCCGAGCATCAGGGACAGGGATTCCTTCGTACCGGGCAACGCCAGAGCTGCCTCCGCGGACTGTGAAAGCAGATAACCCGCCAATTTCGCCCGCGCCGAATTCAGGGAAAGTTGTTCAATGCGACGGATCAGGAACTGAATCTTCCTGTTGCACAGACCCGCATATTCGGACATCGCTTCAGGAAATTCCAAGATAGCGGCTTTCAACGCCGTCTTGGGGATGAACAGGAGTTCGCAATCCGTCTTGCATTGAAGTACGGTCCGAAGTTCATCCTGTTCAAACAGATTGCAGATTCCGAACATGTCCCCTTGCGAAAGCACTGAAAGCAACACCTCGTTGCCATCTAAAGAAACACTGAACACCTCGACTTGTCCCGATCCCACCAGAACCACGCACGCCTCGTCGTCCCTACGGTCCTCCACAATCCGACCTTTGCCATACTGTGCGTAGAAAAGTTTCCCGGCGGCAATCCGACAGGCGGTCAACAGCTTGGGAAGGGGTTTGGAAAAGGGGGGACGAGACTTCAATTCGGCGGTGTTCATATATTTCCTTTTACGATTCTTTATAAGTTAATTATTGCTAACTTATATTTCATCATATTGAATCATACATAGTTAATCAATAGCATTTTTCCTGTAAAACACGTCTCATATGAGACTGTATGAAAAATTTAGTTTTAGTATGCTAACACACAGAGGATATAGGATGAAACGAGTTGTCATGATTTCGGGAGGTTCCGCCGTCGGCAAAACTGCGCTGATCAAGGCGATAATCCCCTATCTCGAACGAAACGGACGGAGCTGTTGCGTCTGCAAGATGGATTGCCTGCACAGCAAGGACCAAGAGATATATGACCGACTGGGAATCCCCTGCGTCACCGGATTAAGCAACGACATTTGCCCGGATCATTTCCTAGTCTCGAACCTGCCTGAGCTATGGGGCTGGGCACAGGATCGGCGGGCGGAATTCCTGTTTATTGAAAGTGCCGGACTCTGCCACCGGTGTTCGCCCGCTACGGAACAGACCGCCGCGATCTGCGTCCTCGACGCGACGGCGAGCTGCCAGGCTCCGTCACAGATGGGGCCAATGCTGACGCAGGCGGACAGCGTGGTCATCACGAAGGTGGACATGGTATCCCAGGCGGAACGGGAAATCATCGCCTACAGGATCAACGAACTCACGCCGCGGGCGAATATCTTCTTCATAGACGGACGGGAGGGCTACGGTACGGAACTGGTCGGGGACTGGCTCCTCGCCCTCCCCGCCATCGAAACCTACGAGAACGACAAGCTGCGGCATACGATGCCTAGCGGGGTCTGCTCATACTGTGTCGGGGAGCGCAGGGTCGGAAGCGATTTCCAGCTTGGGGTGGTCGGAAAAATTGACTTTTCAGGAGCGAGGGGATGAACAGCATCACGATGCTGCCAGGCAGGAACAAGGCGGGCGACAAGGAAACCTTCGACGAAATTGTGTTGCGAAAAGGCGGTCTATACACGATTGTCGGTAGTACGGGTTCCGGCAAGAGCCGGTTGATCAAGGACATGGAACAACTGGTCGATGGCGATTCCATCACCGGTAGGCGGATATTGCTTGACGGGGCTTCCGTCCCGAGGCGCGACAGGAACCGCTTGTCGAATTCACTGATCGCCCATCTGGGGCAGAACATGAAATTCGTGCTGGACATACGGATTTCCGAGTTCCTCAGACAGCATGCGGCGGCGAGGGGTCTTTCCTGCGTCCGGTACGAGGAGATCATCGAGACGGCGAACACTATTACCCAGGAACCGATAACATTGGGCCAGAATCTCAGCGAACTGAGCGGTGGGCAGAGCCGCGCGCTGATGGTGAGCGATATCGCCCATGTTTGTGATAGTCCGGTCGTCCTGATCGATGAAATTGAGAACGCCGGCATCGACAAAGAGGCCGCGCTTCGGGTACTGACTGGCAAGGAAAAGCTGGTGCTGATCGTTACCCATGACCCGCATACCGCGTTGATGGCGGACATGAGGCTCGTTCTGGAGCATGGGGGCGTCATCCAGACGGTACGGCGCGACGAGGCGGAACAACGGCTGTTCCAAGAGCTGGAACGGCAATACCGGAGACAGAACCGTTTACAGGCTCTGCTGAGAAAAGGAGAACATCTGGCATGACGGACATCAGCGTATATTGGAACAACATCTGTGTACTGCATCGGCAGGAGCTGGCATATCTTGAAACGTGTGTAAAGACACTGCGACATGAGGGAATCAACCTACGGGTGGAAAGCTTCGGCCTGGGATATCCGATGCATATGTCCGACTACCTGAGAAAACCGGACGCCATGTTGCCGGATATCATCGTCAGCGCGGACTTGGAGGTGTTCGAGGACCATCGGGTATTTTCCAAGCTGGAGAGCGACCTGCTTCCGCTCCGCGGATGGTACGGCGTAAAGTCAACAGAAGGAGTTCCTGCCGTAGAGCGAGGGGATTACTTGTTGCCTTTTCTGGTCATACCGCTTGTTTTTTTCACTCCGGACATGAATCGCGACACAGCTCTGAGCCTGGAGGAAGTCGCCAAACAGGGGCTTCCCGTCGCATTCGGGGGTATCAACAACTCCGCGGCGAAATCGGTGGTGAAAACCGTCTGGAACAGATACGGGCTCGACGCCGCAAGGTCGTTGTTCCGTCAGGCGGCCGTTACAGGGATGCCGGTACAGGCCTTCCAGCTTGCAAAGACCAAGGCAAAACCGCTGGCGTTGGTTCCGTCGTTGTTCGCAGTGAACACGACCGAAGGCAAAGCGTTCTGTCCAAGTGATGGCGCCGTGGCGGTCCCTTCGTACATCTGCGTACGGAATACAGTCAGCGAAGATAACGCAAAAAAAGTCCTCGACCTGCTGTCCTCCAAGGAATTCCTCACCTTCTTCGTTGAAAAAGGAAACCTTATTTCACCGCTTGCAGGCAGTCCCATACAGCGCTGGATGGAGCGTCATGGTTCAAAACTCCAGATCACCTCGAGAAAATGGCTGAAAGATACCCGGCCGGAGGAATTTTATCGTTTCTATTGCGAGATGATTCCGTCAGCCGACAGGCATTGAACAAGCCCCATTTGGCGCCCGACTGCTTGGTGACTGCTTGGTGACTGCTTGGTGACTGCTTGGTGACTGCTTGGTGACTGCTTGGTGACTGCTTGGTGACTGCTTGGTGACTGCTTGGTGACTGCTTGGTGACTGCTTGGTGACTGCTTGCTGACCGCCTGGTGACCGCCTGGTGACCGCCTGGTGACCGCTTGGTGACCGCTTGCTGACCGCTTGCTGACCGCTTGCTGACCGCTTGATAGACACAATATCAGCCTGTCCGGGCAACGGAAACAGGTATCACGCTTTGGTAGCGACAGCCATCGTACCAGCATTCGTGAATCCGGACGTTCACGTCAAACGCGCGGCACATATTGCATTCAGAAACGATTTCAGAAGTTTTACCGCAACAGTTGGTCAGATCGCGATTCAGCAACAACGCCTGGTCGGAGATCTTCAGCGCATGGGCGGGATAATGGGTGTTGATGACGGCGGAAATGCCTTTTTGGTCAGCCAGACCGCGGATTGTGTCAAGTATCAGCAGTTGGTTCTTAAAGTCCAGATTGGACTCCGGCTCGTCAAGGATGAGCATTTCCGGCTGGGTACAGAGGGCGCGGGCGATCAGGGCCATCTGCAACTCACCGCCACTGATCCGGTCGCACCTCTGGTGGGCGAAGCTTCCCATCTTGACCGCTTCCAATGATTCATCGGCCAATCGCCAGTCCTCGTCGGAGGGCTGGCTGAACAGTCCCAGATGGGACGAACGTCCAAGCAACACCATTTCACGGACGGTACAGGAGCTGATATTGGCTTTCGCCTGCGGGACATAGCCGATCCGTTTCCAGATATCGGTCGCTTTGTACTCGTCCAGAGGATGACCGTCAATTGATGAACATCCGCCGTTCCATTTCAGCAGACCCATCATACAGCGCAACAACGTCGTTTTACCCACTCCATTTGGACCGAGCACTGCCAGAACATCCCCCTGGGGAATGGAAAAATTGATATCCCGGAGAATCGGACGGCCACCGTAGCCGAAGCAACCGTCCTGAACCTGAAAAATCATAGTCTCGCACCTCCCATCTTGCGGAGCAGGACGATGAAGAACGGAGCGCCTATCACAGCGGTCAGGATTGACAGCGGAAGTTCTCCCGCCAGCACGCTTCTCGCAAGAGTATCGACCAATACCATGAACACTGCGCCAAGTCCCATGCTTACGGGAACGATCCGCGTATTGTCACTGCCGCAGAGCAACCGCGCGATATGGGGAACCAACAGGCCGACCCAGCCGACCTGCCCGCACATTGACACACAGGAAGCGGTTACCAAGGTCGCCGCGCCCATGATCAAGAAACGGACCATTCTCACCCGGCCCCCCAGCGCCTTGGCCTCGTCCTCCCCCAGGGAGACAATATTCAACCGCCACCGCAGCAGCAAAATAGTGGTGGAACCAACGAGGATAAACGGTAGACCGAGCAATAGGCTCCGGTACGAGGCACTCGACATGCTGCCCATCAGCCAGTAGGTGATCGACGGCAACACATCCTGCGGATCAGCCGCGAATTTGACGAAAGAAACGAAAGCCTGGAACAACGACGACATCACGATACCAGCCAGAACAACCAAAATGATACTATGGTTTCCCTGTATTCTGCTGATCCAATAGGTCACCGCCAATGCGCCGATCCCCATGACCAGCGCGCAGAGCTGGACGACTATCAAGTTTTGTCCAAACAGAAGCCCTATCGCGGCGCCAAACGCAGCGCCGGAAGCGACACCGAGGGTATCGGGAGTCGCCAATGGATTGGAGAACATCGACTGGAACGCCGCCCCGGAAACCGCCAGCCCCATTCCTACGGCCAGTGCGAGAAGAATGCGGGGCAGGCGTATACTGAACAGCACCGAATAATCGGTGGATGCCACGACGGCTCCGGTCAATGGCGACAGGAGAGTCCTGATGGTAGCAGGAAGGGAGATATGGTATCTCCCTATCCCGATGCAGCATAGCGCAGTGAGAAAAGGAAGGCAGACGACAAACGCAGAAACAAGTTTCTTGTTCATTCCGACCCATCCGCCCTACTCATCAGCGGCATCCCTGGAGGGATGGAAAATCTGGAAAACCTGGTCGTCTGACAGTTCCATGTTGTAGAAGCGCATGTAGTAGTCGCGAACCTCCTGTTCCATGTCGATGTCGGCGAACAAGTCCGGCTGATTGTGCTTCGCAAGCCACATCAATACCAGCGGAGTGTCAGAAGATGGCGGATACCAGCGGTACATGCCCAACGGGAACTTGTAGACCTTACCCTCCTGCACGGCCTTCACATGGCTCCAGTCATGCCCCTCGATCACGTTGCCGTACAGGTCCTCCGGCAGATAGCCGATGAAGTTCGTGATATAGATGATATCGGGATTCCACTGGTAAATCTGCTCCATATTGGTTTCAGGAATTCCTTTCAAGCTGGATGCCACATTCACGCCGCCAGTGGAATCAATCCAATATTGGCCGAAATGGGTGCCACCGGCAGTATTGATCTTGCCGTTGTGATACCTGAACAGGATCAGCGCCTTGGGCTTCTCCATATCCGTTGCCGCCGTGAGCCGTCCCTGTATCATGTCGTATACTTCCTTGCCGTATTCTACGATACCGGCGGCCTGATCTTCCTTCTGCAAGACCTCGCCCAGCAACTCTACCCACCCATTGAAAGTCTCAATACTGTTGAAATTCCATTTTGAAACGCTGAACGCCACGGCCGGGATACCCGCCCGGCGGTACTTTTCCCCTTCGGCGGTACTCGACGCATTATAGAACGCCACATCCGGCTTCAGCTTCAGCACTTCCTCGATATTGACCTCAGAACCGCTGATGAAATCCGTATTCACGTTCACGATATCAGGCATGATAGCCGGCAGGATGGAATTCTTCGCGGCGGCCATGGAGGATGGATGCATTCCCACCAGCTTGCTGGCGTCACCTTCAAACAGACAATAGACCGAAGGCAACGGGAACACCGACGATATGATGATCCGGTTGATTTCGGCGGGAATCGTCACTTCGTTGCCCAGATGATCCACGACAGTCCTGGTAGCCCGGGCTTCACTCCGTGCGGCGGAATCCTTCGCCCCCTGTCCGAATGCCGGAGCCACGCAGACCAGCGCCAGACAAACGAGAATCAATGCGATATGAGATTTCTTCATAGCGATATCTCCTTATATGACGTATATATCCGACAGCAACGCTGTCTCTATGAAACCCTCATTCCCCCACTTGGAAGAATGGCTGAATATGATGGTTAAAGCCCTTTCCGACCAAGTCGGGTACCCGATGTACCATCAGCTTGCTTGAAACCGGATACTGGGGATACGGCAAGAACCTGACGCCGGTCAGACGCAACAGAGGTTCAAGCAATGGATCGGCAATGATACAACCGTACCGTCCGTTGTTCATTTCAGCGACAATCGCTTGTTCGTCAGGCAATGAAATATCCTGGGAAAGACCAAGCTCCTGTTCCATGCCGAACAGCCCTCCTACGGCGACATTTCGCATTCCACGATCCAGGACAAGGGCATTCCGCACCGCATTGCAACTCACCTGCTCCCCGATGACCAGAACATTACGCACAGAACATTCTTCACATGCTGCGGGCTCAGCATGTACGACTCTCGGCACATTGTCCACCAGACTATTTTCTACAGTTTCGACATAATGCGCGCCACCGTTTTCCCCATACGGCAAACCGACCACATACGGCATGCCATACAGTTTTTGGAGCAATCGGGCGGTTGAAAGCCCGCTCCGGCTCACCACAAGGTTCAGCCATGCGCTGGGAATCGCCCTGAGCGATGACAGGGAAAGCCCCGCCGGCATCTGCGTCCTGATGACAAAGCCACGGGAAGCGAGAAAGGCGCTCAATGAACGAAGTGGTTCAAGCCCCCCGAAATCTATCGCATCGGCGCCCAGAATATTGACGCTCGGCTCTTTCGTTTTCGGGGCGTCTTGCGTAAAACGCGATACCAGCGCATCGCAAGCCATGGAGAGACCAACATCGTAATAGGCGGTTCCGGTCGTATCGAACCCAAATGCAGGCACTCCGGTCAAGTTTTCTATCTCCTTGGCGATACCGGCCACGTCGCACCCCACGATCATCGGAACAGGACTGCCGATTATGGCGATCATGTCGGGACGCAAACTCTTCTGCGCGACAAGAATCTTGTCGATGAGTTTTTCATCATCCCCCATAATGGCGTCAATCTCACGCAGGCCGGAACAATAGATTGGAACGCGGGAACCATACCAGCGGGGTTCATCGTATCCAGTATAATTGCCGGTACACCCCGAAGCGTCGTGCAATACGGAAAGACAATTCAGGTCGAACAGCGCCGAAGCCACACCAGAGTAGTCCGGCGAGAACGGCGGAAGGACAATTGACAATCTGGCCATCACACCACCAACCCATAGGTATTGATCAGAGACTGCAACTCCACCGGCCGTTCGACGGCGTCGCGAATGCGGTTCATCAAACGGACGACACCGCCATAGCCGAACATGCCCTCGTCATTGGCCATGTCCACCGGATAGCGGGAACCGGAAAAATAGGCGCCCTCGACGCCGACGGAAAGGCTCTCTTCAAGCCGCTTGTCCCCCTTGACCATATCGTGGTGCAACGGCTGGAGGACCTCCATCCGGGGGTATCGTTCCAAAATCCAGCGTTCGTCCTCCTGATCGGACGGAATGCATTTCTGCGCCATGATCCGCCGTACATTGAAGCCGTATTCGAGCAAGGCGCGCGCCAACCCAAACGGGCGGCAGACAGCGGAAGCGTCTATGACGACGGACAGGTCGCCAATAACCCGTAAGGTTCTTTCGATAGCCTCCAACGCCGGTGTTTTGTATGTTTCCATATTTGAAATAGCAATCTGTGGTATCGATTTCGCTATCGCTTCATATTGATGGCCGATTTCATCAAGCCGGTAGCTGACGGGAGAAAACAGATACGGAATCCCAAGACATCGTTCCATCTCCCGGGAAGCGTAGACACCGGGAGGGGCGACCACGAGGTTCAACCGGCTTCTCGCCATCAGCTGGAACGCATCGTAGTCTTCGCATACGGAGATATGGGCGAGGGACATGCCGGCATTCGCAAGAACCTCGTACAGCTCAGAATCTGCTGCGACGGGGTCAAGATTTCCGATGCAATTGACTACCGGCAACCGTCCCTCTTGGGCGATTGAGGTTTTGAGCAATCCATACATCTTTCGCTGAATCGTAACGGGCGGAGGGGAATTCGTATCCATCGTGATCGGATTCATATGGCAGAACTCAAAATCAATTCCAGGATGCTCTTCGCGAAGACGTTCCAATAGCGCTTCATGGTCAGTACCGATCAGGTCGTCCAGACAGCTTACGAATATGAACAGCACTCTGGGCTGTTTCCGCAATGAAGAAAGCAATCGGGGAACATATTCCAAAATCAGCGCATCGTAACCGTCGATGATATCCGACTGATCCACATACAGGTAGGACAACCGGTCCTTGAGTCCCTGTGTCAGCGCCCCGATCGCTCCGTGCCGACCACAGGCGAATGGGCAGACGAACAGCTGGTAGCTTTCCGGCACCAGCATGCCGATACGAACCACACCCCAGCCACCGTGGGCGGGGGATGAATAATGCAGAGTGTCAGCGTACCGTGAACAACAGCAATCCATCACACCCCTCCTCCGACCACCAGGGCGGCGAGTTCCCTGTAGCAGGCGGCCTGGTCGCTGTCGGGGAACGCCTCGACGACAGTCTTGTCAAGCTTTTCCGCTTCCTGCACGATTCCGGCGCGGGGGATCCTGCACAATATCCGCGAGCCTGCGTTCCGAGCGAAGTTCTCTACGATTCGGTCTTCATCCTCGACGTTCCTGCTGTTCTGTATGATACCCGCCAGCTTGGCGTAGCCCCTTTTCGCAAAATTGTCGATCGCCATAACGATATTTCCCGCGGCGAACAAGGCCATGCGCTCTCCGGAGGTGACGATCATCACTTCATCGGCATAGCCGTCACGAATCGGCATCGCGAAGCCTCCGCAGACGACATCTCCCAGCACATCGTACAACACGACATCAGGCTTGAAGACTTCATAGGCGTCCAGTTCCTCCAGCTTGTTGAATGCGGTGATGATACCGCGCCCGGCGCAGCCAATTCCCGGAGTGGGTCCTCCGGACTCAACGCAGACGACCCCATAGGATCCTGTATAAGCGATATCGGCAAGCTGCACGGAATCCCCCAGCACCTTGATCTGGTCCAGTACGGATGGGATTTTTCTCCCTCCCAACAACAATTGAGTGGAGTCGGCCTTGGGGTCGCAGCCGACCTGCATCACCCGCAAGCCTTGTAACGCCAATGCCGCGGAAAGATTCGCCGTAGTGGTGGACTTGCCTATACCGCCTTTTCCATAGATCGCAAATTTTTTCACAACACAGCCCTCCCCAAGACGTCACAATGAGTACGTACCTAGAGTGTCTGCGAATAATGTTAGCAATTACAAACTTATTTCGCAAGGAAGGGATACGTGATACCCTTTACCGTATGTTTCTGATGCGTGACACAGAACTATTGTGGAAAAAGCAAGGACAAATGCCATGATTTATTATAATAGTTATTTGTATTGTAAGCCTATATAAATACCACACCAATATTAGCACAAGATTATTTGAAAAGTCATATCGATACCCCAGCCCATTAGATGGAACGTATCAGGCATGTACAATATGTTAGTCGCTACTAACATATTGTACAATCAACCACTTTCACGGGCTGTTGATGCATTTCTCTGATAACGAAAACGTTATTCCATCAGCACGAACCACTTGAGAATTGATTGCTTGACTGCGAATACGGTCTGGTCGATACTTCTGTTCTCCAAACCTTTTACAATTTGCTCATGGAATTCCACTGAATATTTACCGTTGTAACCACGGGATACGGAACGTTCCAACGAGGGCTGGAACAGTTCCATCGTAAATCCATAGATTTTCTCAACCAAAGGATTCTTTGTCGCTTCCGCAATCGTAGTATGAAATTTCAAATCGTATTTGGCCAGCGTCGAGATATCACAGGAACCGCTTTCAACGGCGGCGGACATTTCCTCATGAGCCGATCTGATTTTCTTCAAATCTTTTTCTTCCGCATGTTCCACTACCATCTTCACCATACCGATTTCCATAAGTTCTCTCAGTTCCAAGAGCTTCTGCTTGTCAAGATCGGTAAGAATCATCTGAAACAGCAGATGATCGAACAAACCATCGGTCATTTCCTGAGAAACGTAAGTGCCATCTCCACGGCGGATTTTCACTATTCCATAGGAAGATAGAACCTTCATCGCTTCCCGGACGGATCCCCTGCTAATTTGCAGACTTTCGGATAGCTCCAATTCCGTAGGAAGTTTATCGCCAGGACGCAACTGTTTTGTGATGAGAAGCTTTTGGATCGTTTCAATCGTTATGTCTACAGCAGATTTTGGTTTTGTCCCAGAAAACAGCTTGGCATCAATTTGAGCCATATTCCCACCTTTTGTTTAATCATACTACATTAGACATTTTCTTCGAAATATCAAAAATCTTCAACCACTTTCCCTCGCTTCTATAGAACAAAAAGCGTATCCAGGTTTTTCAGGCTCCTTGACACCCATTCTCTCTCCGTTTCAACAGTGGCGTCTACGCCTTTTGGAGATGGGGGCGTCCACAATTCCAGAATCGCATGAGGATTCCTGCGCTTGATATGGGGATTACCAAGCAACAAGCGAATATCAAGCATTCCTTCGCCGGCCGGGGTCCCTTCCACAGTAAATCCCATGTTGTGACATGGACGGAAGATACGGAAATCCTTGAGATGTACATTCACCGTATAAGGAGCTAGATTGGAAACAACCGTTTCAGGGCCTTCCAGCGCGCCGAATGAATTCACCGTATCAAGACAGATACCTACATGGGAACTGTCAATTCGTTCCATGATATCCGCCAGCGTCCGAGACGAGAACCTATCATGATTTTCAACAGCTAAAATGATATCCCGTCGTTTTGCCTCAACCGCCCATTTGCGAAGCGATACGGTAATTTCATCGGGATCAGGATAAAAACCTGTCGCATCCGTGACTATCCGAAGTATCGGAGAATCAAAAAAATCAGCGATTTCCAAGTATTGCGCGATATTGTCATTAGTCAACCCTCTTGTGCCGACCTCTATCTCTATGGCATGTCTCCCAGCATATCCACGCAACGCTTGCAACTGTTCAGTGGAAAGCACATGCAAAGGAAGGTTGTCCGCTATCTGGACCAGATGGACTCCAAAGCTATTGGCGGAAGCCAGAAAATCAAGGCCGCTCATGGGACTGGATGATTCCAATCCCGGAACGCCTATCGACCAAGTATATGCGAACGTACTGATGCCAAGTCTCATGCGGACTCCTTCCTTTGCTGATATCAAGCCATTGAAATTATTTTCTAATCGCCTGTGTGATGCTCTCCACACTTTTACGGATACTCCCCAGATTGAAGATGTTTTCCTTCCAGTCAGACTTGAATATCTTGTCGCGGGCCTGTCTCATGGCGAGCAAAGCGCCATCGGAAAACTTAAAATCGGCGAAACCGAACAATACCGCAAACTGGATTCTGGCATGTCCCATGAAAAAATCCAGCGCCGCGTCCTGGGGTACGCCCATCTTAACGACTTCATCAAAGGCCTCTTTCATTGCTTCAATGAGTGTCGAACTGAAAGTCTCGACCAATGCAGGTTCCAGAATTGCCATTTGTTCAACCGTAACCCTGAAGGTCCGTTTCACGGGAGCATAAATTTCACGCGCAAGACGCTCCCCAATGACATACGACTCTTCCGGCCCATGATACAAGGCGCACATTGCGCTCTGTTTCGCGATTCCACCAAAGTAGTCTTGTTGCGCAGCGGGCTCTACTTCATCATTGAACATCGTTGGATGCGACGGATGGGCCACGAAATAGACCAGATCATCCCGGACCGGCATTACCTCCGCATATGCGGCGGCAGGATCGAGACTCAGGAGCATTGTACCGGACGCCAACATCGGTACGATTTCATGCGTGATACGTCCAATCAGAACATCAGGAACAGCAAGGATGACTACATCCGCACGATCAAGAGCTTCCGCCTGCGGCACAACTGAAAAACCCTTCTCTTTCAGCCGCGCGATACCGGCGTCGCTGACTTCCACATGATACACATCATAGGCAGGATTGTCTTTCAGGTTGTCAGAAATCCGACATCCCATCTTGCCACCGGCTCCCATGATCGCTATTTTCTTTTTCATATACATAACCTCCAATACTTCAGAGTTCGCCCCCGAAGTCTATTTCCACACTGAATACCTACAAACCGGACAATCAATAATGAACGGACGTGCCAGACAAAACCGCGGCGGCCTCCATGACGGCCTCCGACAAAGTGGGATGGGCATGAATATTGTGGGCCAATTCCTCGTATGTAGCCTCCATGCTGTTCGCAAGCGTCAACTCAGGCAACAATTCGGAAACATCGGAACCTATCAGTTGGGCGCCAAGGAGTTCCCCAGTCTTTTCTTCGCAAACCATTTTCACCCAGCCCTCCGCTTCTCCAATTCCAAGCGCCTTCCCATTCGCGGAAAACGGAAACATCCCGATCCTGACCTGATACCCGGCGGCAACAGCATCCGCCTCTTTCCATCCAAAGGAAGCTATTTGTGGGGAACTATATACGACATGAGGAATCATCCTGTAATCCAAAGGAACTATAGGTTCACCAGCGATGGCGGCAGCACACAGAGCCGCTTGGGCATATCCCGTATGGGCGAGCATCAGCCTACCGGTCACGTCACCAATCGCCCAGATACCGGGGGCTGACGTGCGCATATCGTCATCGACTTCTATCGCACCATTCTTCGTACAACGGACACCTATACGTTCCAAGCCGAGCCCGCAGCTGTTTGGTTTAAACCCGATAGCGACGAGAACGACATCAGCGCACAACTCAATATCCGTCATTTCGCCGGATTTTCTTACCCTGACGCAAACCTTCCCTGCATTCTCAGCGATATGCGTCACGGTCGAGCTGGTTAGAATATCAATCCCCTTCTTCCTGAAAGAACGGTCCAGACATTCCGAAACCTCCGGGTCTTCAAGAGGGGCGATATGACTTTGCATCTCCACGATATGGAGAGGAACCCCATAACCATTCCAGATTGTGGCGAACTCCAGTCCGATGGCCCCAGAACCGATGATTACCGCAGATTTCGGTAAGGTTTTTCTCAAAATCGCCGTACGATAGGAAAACACCCGGTCACTCACAGCCATCCAGTCGGGCGGCTCGATGGGTTGCGCACCGGTAGCAATCACTATATCTGACGCAAGATACGCTGAAACATGCCCGGAACCATCGGTAATCCGAACTGATCCCCGTGCCAGTACTTCGGCGGTCCCAGAAAGAACGGTAACTCCATATTTTCGCATCAGCGACGACAATCCCCTTACAAGACGGGAACTACAGGCTCGGGAAGCTTCATACGCAGGAAGGAAATCAACTTTCAAGGAATCAAAGGACAAACCATAATTCTGAGAATATTGTCGTATCGTACGAATGATATCGGAATGATGAATCAATGCTTTCGTCGGGATGCAACCGACATTCAGACAAACACCGCCAAGAGTATCCTTTTCAACCAGCGCAACCTTTTTTCCTTTACGTGCGCATCGGATAGCGCAAGAATACCCCGCAGGGCCTCCGCCAATGACCATTACATCAAAATTCATTGTAGACTCCGTTTATTGGTTCGTCTGTTTCGAAGCGAGGAACAAGACGAAGATGATGAACAACCCTGTAACAATTTGTTGACTTCCGATCTTCATGCCTGCGACCTGCATCGTAGTAGTCAGCAAGGTCAGGAACAAGCTACCGAAGAATGTGCCCAAGGGAACCGCCTTTCCACCGGAAATCAACGTTCCACCCACGACTACGCTTGCCACCGTCTGCATCTGATAATTATCACCAAGACCGAGGAACGCCCCTCCGACCCGGGCGGAAATCAGTATTCCTCCGAAAGCGGCGAGAAAACCGCTCAGACAATATGCTATGATCTGCATGGTATTTGTATTGATACCAGCCAGGCTGGCCGCTTCAGAATTCTGTCCCAAAGCCACCAAGGATTTCCCGAACCGTGTCTTACGCAGGATAAAACCGAACAACACAACAAGAGCGATGACGAGAAGTATCATGGTGGGAATAATGCCAAAAATTCGATAGCGGGATATCGATACCAACGCCGGGGCGACATCGAACACTCTGAAATTCTGGTTGTACAGCATGATCATCGTCGTGATGATATAGTTCATTCCCAATGTCGCGATAATTGAGGGGATTTTCAGGTACAATACAAGCAGGGCGTTGACGAGACCGATAAGCAACCCGACGCAAAGGACCACGGGCACTACATATAGCAGACGAAGATTACTGCCATTCGCCAGCCCGGTCGCCAAGAACGCCGACAGTGTGATAACACCGGAGATAGACAGATCGATTGCCCCGCCTCCGGTAGTGATGACAAGCATTTGCCCTATCGCGACAATCGCCAGGAAAGAGGCGGAGGTCGCAATAGTAATCAAACTCTCGAAACTAAATTTACCGGAAAATATACTCAACAACATCCACATGAGGATAGTGCCGATCACCGCCCAAATCCATGGATACCTCGTAATCCCCCTGACTGATTTCATTGATATATTCATACCTTCACCCTCCTCAGCAACCTGGAAGCGAGAATGACTATGAGAATAATTCCTTGAACCGCGGTGACCCAGCTGGAGTTCAGGCGCATGAACCCCAGCAAGGCGCTGATCAGGGACAATGTTATCGCGCCGATCACAGAACCATAGGAGGATACGATACCGCCTACTAGTTCGCTACCTCCGATGACTACCGACGCGACCGTCAGCAAAGTATATGAGGTAGTCGAATTCACATCTGAAGCTCCGGTGCTGGCGGTGATAGCCATGCCTCCGACAATCGCGAACAGACTGGCGAGCGCATATCCGCAGATGAATGCTTTCAAAGGAGACCAACCGCTTCGTTGCACAGCGGATACATTGTTGCCAAACCCTCGCAGAACTGTTCCATACTTCGAACGATAGAACAAATATGCCGCCAATCCGGCAAGAAGAATCAACAGGAGACTTTCAGGAACCGGCAAATCAAGGTTGAACATTTTTACCAGCCACTGTGGAGCCTCTCCGCCCGGGCGTTCCTGAATCGTATAGGCAATACCCAGCCATACGTATGACATCCCCATGGTCACGATAACGGCGGGAATATTACGGATGTAGATGATGGCGCCGATTACTCCGTAGACGACCACGGACCCCAGGATAAAAAGTACTCCGACCAAAGGCTTATCCAGCAACCATGTCGCACACAAGACATTTATCAGCCCCATATACGCACCGATCCCAAGATCAATTTGGCTGAGTCCAATGATGAACATCTGGGCCATGGCGGCAAAAACCAGCGGGACGGCTCCGCTAATCAGCAAGTCGATACCGAAGCTGGTGAACACTCCCCGTTGATATATTCCGCTGATGATGAATACAGAAAGCATCGCCGCAAGGGGAACCCATATGGAGGATTGGAACCGATGCATCCCCATTTTCTGTCCCTGGGTCTTGTCCAACAAATCTTCGCCTTCAAAACTCGCCTCGATAATCTGAGATTTCTGAATATCATCTCCTTCAAGCTCTTTGACAACCTTACCATACCGAAACACCAACACCCGGGAACACCATTCCAGTTCATCATCCTCCGTGCTATACCAGATCACAAGTTTTCCATTCGCAGCGGCCTCACGGAACAAGAGGTACATCTGGTTTTTGGTTGCGATGTCGACGCCTTTTGTAGGATCATCCAAGATGATAATATCGGCATCCGCAAGAAAAGCACGAGCGACGAGGACTTTTTGCTGATTGCCTCCAGAAAGGGACAAAATGGAGGCATGAGGTCCCTCGGCCTTGATCTGCAGACGCTCATACCATTTCTTCACCTTGGCGGCAAGAACTTTCGTGTCGAGGATTCCGAAAGGCGAGGATTTGTTGACTTCAACCACTTGCATATTGTCCGAGATATCGGATAAGGGAAAAATTCCTTCTTTCTTGCGGTCACCGGTCACATAGCATACTTTACCTGACATTTCTATCTGCTTTGAATGTCTTCCAAAGAAAATAGCCTTAAGGAAATCCCTTTGTCCGTTACCGTCCAATCCGGCTATTCCAACCAATTCACCACCCTGCAACGAAACATCTATTCCTCCAAGTTTCCGTTGAGACAGCCGATGAGTCCGAAGGAAAAGCCTCTCATTCTTTTCGGCCAACGGAATTTTTTCCTTCACACGGTGTTCCTGCGAGGGATCGACGGATTCGGTCATCCTTTCCACCAGATCCAGTTCGTCGATACCCTCATTCCGGCCTTCCCAAGTTTTCTTACCGTTGCGCATGACTACGATACGGTCCGCAAGCTGAATGACTTCACTCAGCCTATGAGAAATAAAAATGATGGAGATCCCCTGTCGGCTTAATTCTTTCAAATGGGCAATCAACTGTTGGGTTTCATGTACACCAAGCGAGGACGTCGGTTCATCGAGTATCAGAAGCTTCAGCCTTTTCATGCTGGCGGCCCTGGCGATTTCGACCATCTGTCGGTTGGACAAGGAGAGATTTCCCAGACGGACCTTCGGCTGTATGTCATTACCAGGGAACACCCCCTCCAATGCTTCGGTCGAACTGACGACAAGATCCTTCCGCCAATGAAGATTTCCCTTATAGGATTCATGTTGATCGATGTAGAAATTTTCATAGACAGAAAGATTCGTACACAGCGACAATTCCTGGTATACGACACGGATCCCCAGTCTATTCGCTACAGCCGGATTATAGGATTTAGCCGACAATCGCTCCCCTTCAAAGACGAGCGTCCCCCCAGGATCAGGTTCCGTCACACCTGAGACAACTCGCATCAAAGTACTCTTGCCGGCGCCATTGGAACCTATCAGACAGAGTATCTCGCCTCGTCTGATAGTCAGGGAGACATCGGCCAAAGCGGTTGTCGCCCCGTATGTCTTAGTGATTGAATTCAATTGGAACAGACATTCATGATCCATAGTTTTTCCTTCAGGAACGTTCCGGTAAGTGATATTCCCGCCGTCTCACCGGTAACCGTAGATTTCCAAGAACGCCTGCGGACCAGCCAGTTACACATAGAAGTCCATACATAGGTCCGCAGACAACAATAAACATTCACAATGGAAACAGGGATTCCCCCTATTTGGCCAGAATATTCTCCAATACGAACGCTTCATCATACTTTTGAGCAAGTACAGTACCAGGTTGGATATCCTTGTACTGATCCAATGTCTCGTTCGTCAGCGCTACCAACGGCAGCTTGATGGTCTTGGGAACATCTTTACCTTCCAGAATTTCCAAGGCAGTCCAGAACGCGATAGCGCCGATGCTGGGTTCCGTTCCAAGACTGATCGTCTCATATCCATTCTTTTCTTTTTCATCCGCCCACCATTTGATGAATTCGGCTCGGTTGCCGCCGATGATGACCGGAAGTTTCTTACCAGCGGCTTCGTAGGCTTGTACGACCCCATAGGAACCACCTTGAGTCACAACGGCATCGATATCACCCAAGCTGGGCAGGACGTTCGCGACCGCATTCTGTGTCGTCGCGGCATCGGCCTGACCATCGATTTCCGCAACGACCGCAATACCAGGATTCTGACTGAAAACCTCTTCGATACCGGCATGTATCTCAATCTCAGGAGCGGAACCGCGGATACCACGCACTTCCAGGACCCGAGCGTTCCCGTTGAATTTGTCAACGATATATTGAGCCTGGATTTCTCCCCAGCTCTTCAAATCGTAGTCCATCTTGTACGCGGCGTCGGTAGTTACAATGGAATCGAACGTCAATACCATTATTCCCTGTTCAACAGCCTTCTCAATGACGCCGTTCAATGCCGTCGGAGAGGCCGCATTGATACAGATCGCATCGACGCCGCTGAGAATCAGACTATTCAACTGTGCGATCTGTGTATTCTGAGTGCCGTCTCCGTTGACGACCATGTACTCGGATATCCTACCGGCGGCTTTCGCCTCTTCCGCGGCTTCTACGAACGTATCCACCATCTGCTTCCGCCAGGAATTTCCATAGAACGAATTGGACAGCGCAATGACATAGCCATCATTGCTCGCAGAAGAGGATCGCTCCTGAGAACCATTCGCGAACACGCCGCCCATAGATACCAGCATTATTACCAATGTTACTAATGCCACCCTTTTCATAACTTCCTCCTATTTTCTTTTGGAACGCCTTGTTCATATCAAAGCACGGCTTCTGGCATCCCAAGGAAATACAAAACTAATACACGCTCCCATTGCGACATGAGTCAAGCGCTTGAACATACCGCAGGACAGCCTCATGCTCTCCGACATCTCCGATCTTCAGCTCGCCAGAGACAGCCCCGTCATAGCCAAGACTCTTTAGGCAGCGAAGGCCACTACAGATATCCAGATGTCCATATCCCGGCAATAACCTGTTGGAATCCGCGATATGTACATGAAACAACCGCTTTTTACCGTAGCAAAATCCCAATGAGGACGGAATTGACGCCTCCTCGATATTCATATGAAAGAAATCCAATACCAATCCAACGGAAGGAGCATCCAACGCCTCAAGAAAACCGCAAGTTTCCTCTACATTTTGCAAAACATCGCATTCATATCTATTCAGCGGTTCTATCGCGACCAGGACACCCCGGTATGAGGCCCTTTCAGAAAAACGTAGCAACCATTGTCCAAAATCCAATAATTCATCGGAAGCTTCAGGATTACCACGTACACCTCCCAGTGTAAGGACAGGGGCATGCAGAGCCTCGGCAGCATCCACCATACGGTCCAGAACTTCAAAAATCTCGGTTCCGCCCATCCGCAATGATTGGAAAACCGTCGTGCCCAGACACAGACGGACCGACCCCGTTGAAACAGCATGGACCTGCAGTCCATATCGTTCAAATTGATCCACCAGCACCCCATTGTCGGCGTTTCCTAAAGTCATCACTTCCAGACCTTCAAGCCCGGACTCTCCAAGCCAAGGAAGTTTCATCGACACCCCACCCTGTATCATCGCAAAAGGGTTGGGCAAGGAAACGTCATCCAAGGTGACGGTCGCACAACTTTTCCACATAGACGTTCCCTGTCAGCGATACAACACGAATCCATCTTCACCTACATGGTGGACCTCAAGTCTTCCTTTCTCCCCTTCTGTCACGTAGATGTCACCGGAGCCTTCTGGGCCGAAAACAAGATTCGTAGGGCATTTCCCCCCAAGGACGATAGAATCGACTACTTTGCCGTTTCGATCCAATACAACGACGTCTCCTTGACCAAAGACGGTACAATACAGATTGCCGGAAGCGGAAAACTTCATGCCGTCAGGACCTCGGTAGTACACCTTCCCGTCATCATGGATGACATTGCCGAACAACTGCCTTGTCCGTCCGGCATACTTCCCGTCAATCCGAGCATAGCGATAGATGTTTCCTGTTATAGTTTCATTCACATACAGAAGATCGTCCGGTCCTATCGCAATTCCATTGGCGAACTTGATTCCGTCGTCTATCAGTTCAATCTTCAGAGTAGCGGGGTCGATACAGAATACTTTGCCATCATAAGACGCCGTCGCATAGTCAGATCGGATTTCTCCATCAATACTGAAGTTTTCAAACTTGATACCTGAATCCGTCATATAGAGCATGCCATCGGAACCAAACGCCAGATCGTTCGGGAACAGAAAAGGAACTCCGTCGCACCCTTCAAGCACCACTTCGGTCTTTCCATCGAGAAAGACTTTCAATAAAGAAGGGTGTTCTGATTCCGCTGTCCAGACTACACCGGACATATCCACCGCGAGACCATTGGGTCTACCGGTATGAACGATACGCACACAATGTCCGGTCTTTGTATCGATGCGGGAAACCGTCCCGGCATCCGCTCCCATCTCCACGACAAGGAAATCCCCATTATCCAGCAGTACAGGTCCTTCCGGCGATGACAGAGCCGGCGATATGAATTCCTGTTGTCCCATGATTCCTCCTTAAGATACTTCAGCGGTCTGCCCGCCATCTACCGCAAGGACCGCCCCGGTCACGAAAGACGCATCATCGGACGCCAAGAACAAAATCGTTCGTGCGATTTCTTCCGGTTTGGCAAGCCGTTGAACAGGAAGCGTCCTGGCGAACGCGGCTCTTCGAGTTTCATCCATCTCTTTCCTGATCATCGCAGTATCAGTAGGTCCAGGAGCGACGGCATTCACCCTGATATTGTCCATCGCATGGTCTATCGCCAATGCCTTGGTCAATAGTGTGACACCACCCTTGCTGGCGATATATGCCACGGAATCCTTACAAGCGTCATAATTGCCTGTCGAAGATGAAAAATTGACGATATTCCCCCCATGGTTCTCTTTCATATAGGAAATAGCCGTCTTACAAGAGAGGAATGTACCCGTCAGGTTGATATCGATGACGCGATTCCATTCCTCGACTGATGTATCGCAGATATTTTTCAGAACCAGAATAGACGCGGCATTGACGACGACGTCAAGCCGTCCGAAAAGTTCATCGACTTTCTTGTATAAAGCGGTCACGGAAGACATGTCGGATATATCAAGCACAAATCCCTCCGCCTTTCTTCCTTGTGATGTCAAAGAATCGACGATCTCTTTGGTCCCGGACGCATCACAGTCCCCTACCATGACAATCGCTCCATGTTCAGAAAACAATCTGACGCACTCTCGGCCTATTCCCGCCGCACCGCCGACGACGACCACTACTTTGTCTTTGAATTCCATATACCCCTTCCTAGAAATCTTCCATAACCTTTTTGAGCATGGAAAGGAACTTCGCCCCAGTAGAACCGTCGGCACACCGATGGTCCATGCCGAGAGTGACTTGCATGACAGGTCTGACACAGACGGCACCGTCCTTGACGACCGGAGTATCCATAATTGCACCGACTGACAGAATCGTGGCCTGCTCCGGTACAAGTACCGATGTAAATGACTTGATATCGTATATACCGAGGTTGGAAACAGTACATATCCCGTCGGAAAGCGCTTCGATAGGACATATCCCTTTTCTTGCCGCCGCTACTAAATCTCTGAGTTCATCGTTTACTTGAGCAAGCGTCTTCCCATCCACTTTTTTTATCACGGGCACGACAAGCCCTTTATCCGTTGCGACAGCCACACCGATATTGATGTCCTGCTGGACCTGTAGACCGGATTGAACATACTTGGCGCGCAGTTCAGGAAACCGTGCAAGGCATTCGGCCACTTGCTTCACAATAATGGACGTAATTGAAAGTCGATAGCCTTTATCCAATTTCAGTTGCGGATCAACCGTATTTTTGAAACGAAGAACCTTATCCATGTCCATCGGCGTCTCTAAATAAATATGGGGAGCCTCGTTCCAGCTTTGAGAAATTCTCTTGTTGGAGATAGCGCGTATCGTACTGAATTCAATTATGTCAGCATTGACCGTCTCAGATTGATCCGCAACCTTTTGGGAAGACCGGGACACTGAGATATGGTCCTCTATGTCAGTCCTCCGGATCCGTCCCCCCGGACCGCTGCCGCTGATATCCCTGAGATCAACAGCATGGAGTTTCGCAAGCTTGCGGGCAACCGGAGTGGCCAATACTTTAGTCGTCTTTTCCGATATCCGACGAGGAGTGGACGCATCTTGCCCTATGGCCTCCGGCATACCGACGTCACAAACGGATTCTTCAGAATTATCTTCTGCCGCAGAATCGGTATCAAACGATGGGATTTCCTCTCGTGTATCGGCTACATATCCGATGATTTTCTTAACTGGCACTTCGTCATCGCATCGAATCGACGGATTCAAAAAGAACAAACCGTCGGATGGAGCCGTAAGCTCTGCCGTCGTCTTGTCGGTTTCAATCTGGAACAAAACGTCGTCCTTCGACACTTTTTTTCCATCGGCGACGACAATCTCAAGTATCTTACCGGATTCCATATTGCTGGACATCTTCGGCATCATTATTTCGGCATACATCTACATTCCTCCTGTATTCCCGGATTCAATATGCCAGCGTCTCTTTCGCCGCACGATATACATCTGAGAAATCAGGCCATTGCCCCATCTCCAGGCTGTAGGCATATGGAACCGGAGTATCCCGTCCTGAAACCTTTACGACAGGCGCTTCCAGATAATCAAACGCACCCTCCATAATGGCCTGAGCCCATTCATTCGCCACATTGTAACTTCTATGAGACTCATTCACGACGATCGCCCTACCGGTTTTTCTGGCAGATTCCACGATAGTCTCCCGGTCAAGGGGACTAACAGTCATGACATCCACGACTTCCGTCTCGATACCGTCCTCTTCGTGGAGTTTCGCCGCGACCTGCATAGCAAGCCAGACCATATATCCATTGGCAACGATCGTCAGATCGGTTCCTATACGTTTGACATCGCATTTCCCCAATGGAACGGTATAGCCTTCCTCCGGAACATAATTCTTGAAATTATATAGGAGCTTATGCTCCAAAAACACTACAGGATTATCTGAACGAATGGCCGATTTCAACAAGCCTTTCGCATCATACGCAGTAGAGGGATGCACCACGGTAAGTCCGGGAAAATGGGCGTACAACGCTTCTAGACTTTGGGAATGCTGAGCGGCTATCGCCTTTCCCGCCCCGCCTCCCTGTGGCATCCTAATGACCAATGGTATTTTTACTTGTCCAGCGGTCATATATGAAAGCTTTGCGGCATGATTGACAATCTGGTCCATCGCAAGCGTAGAAAAATCCGCGAACATGATTTCCACTACAGGGCGCATGCCCACGATAGCGGCCCCTACCCCTGCGCCGACAAAAGAATTTTCGCTGATAGGAGTATTCCTGACCCGCTCTGGACCAAATGTATTGAATAACGTCCTGGTAACACCGAACGCACCCCCATGAATACCGATATCCTCGCCCAGCAAAAATACGGACGGATCCTTGTCCATTTCCTGATACAAAGCTTCTCTTATCGCTTCCTGACTCGAAAGCATCCGTCTACAATCGCTTTGAATAATCAAATCCGGGGAAGCGGGAGGAATATTCGCCCCCAAGGAGATAGCATCACGTTTGCCAATATCCATAAGTTTCGCCATGATTCTTTTCCTCTCCTCACATATAGATGAAACTTGTAGCCAATGCATGGTCTGGTTCCTGACTTTCCAATGCGAACTGACAGGCAATTTCTAGTTCCTTGTCGATTTCTTGTTCCAGAGCGACCAAAACTTTTTCCGTCGTCCGCTTCTCCTGCAGCAATCTCAGCCGGAAATGAGTGACAGGGTCATGTTCCCTGATTACTTCATTGACTTCATCCTTTGTTCTGTAGACTTCCGGTTCTCCAGCGTAATGCCCTTCGATACGATAACATTCTGTGACCAACAGCGTGGGGCCTTCTCCGTTTCTTGCCCGTTCCACAGCTTCCGTCGCCGCCTGATAGACGGCTACAGGATCGAATCCATCAACTCGTATACCGGGGATTCCATATCCCGCGGCGCGAATGGAGAAATCCTCAATATTTGACGAGGTTCTACAATTGGTAGAAACCGCATAATGATTGTTCTCTATCACGAATATAACGGGGACGTTCCAAATTGACGCCATGTTCAGGCTTTCATGAAAATTGCCGGTATTGCATCCACCATCGCCACTGAAAGAAACCGCGACACGTTTTTCCCCGCGCATCTTGAATGCCAGTCCAGCCCCAAGTGCTATTGGGATACCGGCACCTACCAGACCGAAAGCGCCGAGACTTCCAGTTTCGAAGGCGGCGATATGCATCGATCCTCCGAATCCTTGGCAATACCCGGTGGCTTTTCCCAAGATTTCTGCCATCATCCGATCCGTTTTCGCACCTTTAGCTATATTATGGCCATGACTCCTGTGTGTCCCGGCGATCAAATCATCATCATGCAACGCAAGACAAATTCCCACGCCGGATGCCTCTTCTCCGATATAGGGATGGACAGTTCCTTTTACGTAGCCTTTCATGAATAAGTTTTTCGCAGAAAGTTCAAATTGTCGGATCCGATACATCCGACGATACATCTCAAGATAGAGACTTCTTTCCAAATCCATGGTTCCTCCTTTTACCTCAGTCGCATATCTCGTAGCTAGAGTTCCTGATGAATGATTCAGAATTCAAGTATAGGTTCACATACAAATATTAATTTGTCAAACATTTTATGTATAATGTTTGTCATATGATGAATAGATAAAAAAAGAGCGATTCCATATTCTTGACCGATTATCACAAAGAGATTAGTCCAAATGTGAGTACTCTGCTTTTGCACAACGAGCCCTACGTGTGCTTCAATAGGCAGAACCGCCACGATATACAGGAAGCGACAATACTGAACAGGATGTAGGGCAACGACAGGCTGGATGCCACTTCCGTTTCCAGAAAGCGCATGAGAGATAAATGTATTTTTGAGGTTATTACCCCTATGGCGGCGAAAGGGCTGCCACCAACGTAACACTTCCAGCCGGTAGAACGGGCCCCCTCTTAATCTCGATAGAGCTGGTTTGAAAACAGCATATCTACCATGGAGGCTTACAGTATCAGTACAAAGGACAATTCCCACAGACGGATGTTATATCTTCAATCATTCTGGGTATTGTCGTTATCAGCATGCCCACAGACAATTTACCTCTCGCATCAAAAATATATGTTGATGGGTTCAGCCGCTTGTTTTACCCTACGAACTTGAATCCGGCATCGGCGAGAGCCTTGCGTATCTGGCGGATGTGCTTGTGGTCTCTCGTCTCCAACGTCAACCGGAGAGTACAACTGTTCAGGTCGGTGTCTTCTCCGGAACGGTCATGGTGGACGGCGACCACATTACCGCCGAGACTGGCGATGATTGATGAAACCTCTACCAGCTGGCCGGGCTTGTCCAACAGCTCCAGCGTAAAATCCGCCGACCGCCCTGATTTCAATAGGCCGCGGGCAATGACACGAGACAGGATCGTCACATCGATATTGCCGCCGGAGACCAGACAGACGGTCTTTTTCCCCTGGATATCGACCTTGTCGAACATGGCGGCGGCGACCGCGACGGCACCCGCGCCTTCCGCGACAAGCTTCTGTTTCTCCATAAGGGCCAGGATGGCCGAAGCCACTTCATCGTCAGTCACGGTAACGATATCGTCCACATACCGTTCACAAAGATCATATGTCAGCGTTCCCGGCGATTTGACGGCGATGCCATCCGCAACGGTAGAGACTCCTGAAAGCGTGATTTTCTCATGGCTGCGCATCGAATCATACATCGAAGCGGCACCGGCGGCCTGAACGCCGTAGACCTTGCATGCAGGGCGCAACGACTTGATGGCGTACGCCACTCCAGAAATCAGACCGCCTCCACCGACGGGCACGATGACAGCGTCAATGTCGGGAAGCTGGTCGAGCAGTTCAAGCCCGATGGTCCCCTGCCCCGCGATCACGTCCTCATCGTCAAAGGGATGGATGAACGTACGGCCGGTCTCATGCTGGAGACGGCACGCTTCCTGATATGCGTCGTCATAGACGCCTTTGACCAAGTTCACCGTCGCGCCGTAAGCGCGGGTCGCCTCGACCTTGGATATAGGCGCGCCTTCAGGAATACAGATAATGGCTTCGATACCGCTCCGCCTGGCGGCCAGCGCCACCCCCTGGGCATGATTGCCGGCGGAACAGGCTATGACGCCTCTGGCCTTCTGCTCATCAGTCAACTGGGATATCTTATAGTATGCGCCACGAACCTTGAACGATCCGGTAATCTGTAGGTTCTCCGTCTTCAGATAGACCTCTGAATCGGGGAAAATACGAGGGGCGCGAATCAGGTCGGTGCTCCTCGCTATGGATTTCAGCACATAGGCCGCATGATAGATTTTGTCGAGCGTCATGGAATCCTCCAGAGCCCTCCATCGGAGAATCGGTTGGAGGAAGGGCGTCGGAAGGCATCATATCACAATACTGGTGAAGATGTCTCTTGACAGCGGCGCGGTTTCGGGTCAATTTTGCAGTATGAAGGTTACATACATCCACCATAGTTCGTTCCTTGTGGAGGATACCGCCCGTACCCTGCTGTTCGATTATTTTGAAGGAAACCTGCCGCCCATAGCGAAGGACCGTCCACTGTATGTCTTTGCCAGCCATCGCCATGGAGACCACTTTTCCCCGGCGATCTTCGACCTGGCGAAGGAAGTCCCGGATATCCGGTACATACTCTCCGCCGACATCTGGAAGAAACGGATACCTGACGACTTGCAGGACCGGACGCGATTCATCAAGCCGAATTGTGGAATCTCGCTCGACGGGATGAATGTATCGACGCTGAAGTCCACCGATGAGGGGGTGGCGTTCATCGTATCGGTGGAGAACTGGACGATCTACCATGCGGGGGATCTGAACGACTGGTATTGGGCGGAGGAAAGCGACGGCTGGAACATGAAGATGTCCAAGGCGTACCATGCGCAGATTGAGAAACTGCGGGGTAAAAAGCTTGATGTGGCGTTCGTCCCGGTCGATTCCCGGCTGGAAGGCGCCTATTCGTTGGGCGCGGAGGAGCTGATGGAGGCGACGGTTCCGACCTATCTGTTCCCAATGCATTTCTGGGAGGATTTTTCAGTCTGTGAAAAACTGAAGACGTTGTGGCAGCAAAAAGGATTTCCAACGAACATCATGGAGATATCCCGCAAAGGAGAAAGTTTCGAACTTCCGTTGTAGAGTCCCGTCGGCCCATGCAGCCGAATGTTTTTCGTCTTGAGTTCCCCCTTGTGCAGATTGGCGTCAAGGGTGTATTTTCAGAAAGCATCAGCTGGGAATGTAAAAAAAGCATTCGAAGGAGAATGCGTGACAGGCAAGGAAGAACGAGGCGGACAGTGCTACCGCACGGCCTCCGAGTGATAACGCCGTTTGGCTCGCATTATCCGAGAAAAGCATTCGAAGGAGAACGCGTGACAGGCAAGGAAGAACGAGGCGGACAGTGCTACCGCACGGCCTCCGAGTGATAACGCCGTATGGCTCGCATTATCCGAGAAAAGCATTCGAAGGAGAACGCGTGACAGGCAAGGAAGAACGAGGCGGACAGTGCTACCGCACGGCCTCCGAGTGATAACGCCGTATGGCTCGCATTATCCGAGAAGGAGTAATTTATGGAATTTCATTTCGCCCACAACAACTTCAACGTCATTGACCTTGAAAAGTCACTTAAGTTTTATCAGGAAGCTCTGGGACTCAAGGAAGTCAGGAGAAAGGAAGCGGCGGACGGTTCGTTCATCTTGGTCTTTCTGGGGGACGGCAAGACTCCGCACCAGCTGGAACTTACATGGTTGAGGGATTGGGAAAAGGACCATTACGACCTGGGGGATGATGAATTTCACCTTGCGTTCTCCGTAGACGATATGGAAGCGGCCCACAAGAAACACGAGGAGATGGGATGCATCTGCTTCGAAAACAAGAAGATGGGTATTTATTTCATCAATGATCCTGATGACTATTGGCTGGAGATCGTACCTGAAAGAAAGTAGATCCGATAGCTGAAAATTGGTTAATCGACCAAGCCAACGTGCCTAAACGCCTTGTACAAGCCATCGTCATTGATGTCCGTAGTCACATAGTCAGCAATCTGTTTCAACGAATCGACACCGTTGCCCATAGCGATGCCGGTTCCTGCGTATTCGACCATCTCCAAATCATTGTATCCATCCCCGATGGCTATGGAGTCGGCAATGTCGCAACCATAATGTTTCAGCACGATCTCGATGCCCGTAGCTTTGGAGATCCCCAGCTGGGACAATTCCCCGCTTTTATCCATCGGCAGGCCAATCGTATTGTTGATGACCATGAACCGTCCAGAGAAATGCTTTCGGACTTCTTCAACAAGAGTAGTCTCGGAAAGGAAGAATATCTTCGTGACATCGCGGCATTCGTAGAGGTTTTCCTTCGCCACGATTCCTGGAATCACCACTCCATCACGCTGGGAAGACGTGACCGACATACCGAGCATGGCGGAAAAAGCATCCAAAGACCGTTGGCGCGCATACGTCATGGCGGGACATTGGAAAAATCCATGGATATGATGTTTATCAAAATAGTCGATGATCTCAGCCACCCATTCTTCCCGCAGTTTTGCAAAAAAAACATCGGTACCGTCGATATCTACGAACGCACCCGCGGCTCCGACCATCCCATCGAAGCCGATGGACATCACCTGAGGTTGCAACTCGGCACGGCTGCGTCCAGTACAGAGCAATACTCTGTTTCCGTTCTGCCTGGCCATGCGAATGGCCTGTATCGCACTTTGCGGGATCGGTGCGTCAAATGGGGCGATTGTCCCGTCCACATCGAGAAAGACGACTTTTTTCGGTTTCAAAACAAGCTTGTTATCATCCATGGATGCATTCAAGTATTTTTTATCGACATAGGTCAATAGCCAAATGCGGAAGAACGCTATCCAACAGTCATGTTCTTCTCGGCAATTATACGAGGTTCATGAGCACCCCTGGAATCAAAGACCGCCCGATGTACAATGGAACGGAATATACATCGGTGAGAGGAGTTCCTTCGACAATGCCGGCTGTCATTCATCCCGTTTTATGTTGATTTTATGTAGTTTTTGACATTCATGGGGGTCTCCGCTTGCCTCCGCCGTTTTTCAGAATCATATATGTGAATATGAAAAAACCTATAACGGAGAAACATATGAAACAATTAAAACTTCGTGTCATCGTATTGCTTGCATGCGGAATTCTGATGATGACAGGTTGTGCCGTCACAGATAATCAAACATCCATACTGACGGAAACCAACAGTCAGCAGATTACGGCATCCCAGCCCACTACAGCCGAAACGGGAATGCCTACCGATATGCCGCCCGAAATGTGGCCTCATATGGGGCAAGGCATGGGACCTGGCATGAACAGGACCGGGGAACCGGCGACATTCGTATCGACGGTAGAGACGGAAGCCTATACCGTTTCAGTTTCCTCCCCCGATGATCCCCAGACGTATTACAATGCCGCGGATATCGTGGAGAATTATGCATTCCAGGACATTTCCATCAGCCTCAGCGGAACGAGCTTCACCACTGACAATACAACCGAAGTGTCCATCACCCAAAATTCCGATGGCAATATCGTCGTCAAGAATTCTGGAACAGGGCTCTATAACTACATCCTCTCCGGCAATTTCACCGGAACGGTCATGTTCACCAGCGACAAGGCGAACTATATGGTTACGCTCGCAGGACTTGATATCACAGGAACATCCCTCCCCGCCCTGCAACTCAAAAGCACGACAAAGGCGTTCGTCAATCTCGCTGAGGGAACTACAAACAGCGTGGCCGACAGTACGGACAACGAGAAGAAGGGTGCGCTGACCAGTGGCGGAGACGTCATTTTCTGCGGGGACGGGATGCTGACCGTAACGGCCTGCAAAAAGCATGCGGTCAAGGTTGACGGAACCGTTCGCGTGACTTCGGGGGTACTCGACATCGTTACCGAGGAGAATGCCGAAGGCAATGGAATCCACGCCGACGATGCCTTCATCATGGACGCCGGGACGCTGACTATCAACGCCAACGGTACTGTATATGGCGAAGAAGGAAAGGGAATCAAGGTCAACGGACGGGAAGCGGATCCGGCGGAAGGCATCGAAGCAAAGGGGTATCTGGTAGTCAATGGCGGAACGATTACAGTCACTTCGGTCGGCAAGGCCATGACTGCGGGATGGAAGCTCGCTGAGGATGCGACGACGGAAGGTACGGCGGACGACCCCACCCCGAACCTCATCGTCAACAATGGGGTAATCATCATCAAGACAACAGGTGCACCCTATGAAGTGAGCGAGGAAGAATCGCTCAGCCCCGAAGGTCTTGAGGCGAAAGCGAGCCTGATCATCAACGGGGGGCTTATCCAGATTACGGCGACAGACGATGCGCTCAACGCAGGCGAAAATATCACCATCAACGGTGGCCTGATGTTCGTCCACAGCAGCCAAGCCGACGCAGCGGATTCAAACGGGACCATCGTCATCAATGGAGGCACCGTCATAGCCCTAGGTTCGGGAGTTCCCGAAATGGGGCTGGATTGCGACGATGATTCACGGTTCAGCTATACGGGCGGCACTATTGTGGCGATGGGCGGTGCGGGCAATAACACCCCGTCAGGTTCACAGACGACCGGACAGGTAATTACATATGGCGATGCGCTGACGGCCGGTACGTCTCTGGTTCTTGCCGACACGGCGGGGAATGTCATCGTGGGGTTCACCGTTCCCGACTACTACACCAGCGGTTCGGCTTCGTTGCTAGCCTCCAGCTCAATCAATAGTGGAGAGACTTTCAGCCTTTCCACAGGAGGCACGTTGACCAGCGACCAAGTATTCAATGGCCTTGCGTTGGGCGAGGCATCCTATACGGGAGGTACTGAAGCAGGTACTGTCACTGTTGATTCAGCGGTCTCGCATATCGGTTCAGCGATTATCGGTTTTGGACATGGAGGCTTCGGCGGAGGCTTTGGCCGGGATTTTGGACAGGACGGGAATTTCAACGGAGAACGTCCGTTCCGCGGAGAACCGCCCTTCAATGGGGAACCACCGTTCAACGGAGGGCAATCCTTTACTGGAGAACCGCCGTTTGGCGGCAACCAACAGGAAGCGATGCCTCTTTAACCATAACCACATATGAAGACAACCGCTTTCAAAGCGTAAACCAACACAGTATTTTAGTTGGCAGCTCTGATAAACCCGCGGCGGGGATTCCCGCCGCGCTGTCAGTAGTCTCGGCAATGTTGGCAGTACCTCAGCGATGCCGACGACCAATGCAGTATCGCTGTGGCATGAGAGACATCAGCAATATGGATGAGGCATTGTTCATCTGTTCACATGTTTTATATTTTGCAAAACAGGAAGGGGCTTCATCATCCACAGTAAAACGGGATTCAATCACTTAGGGCCACCCGATGCGATACGAGGACTTTAAAACAAGCAGCCATCTCTGGAACAACCCGTTCCAGACCGACATAGGCTCGTAGTGGCAAGGAAAGTACCGAACAGGATGTGAATAGACTCTTGGCCATACCACCCTATATCGCCCGGACGCTTTCCCGTTCCACCAATGATACGGGAAGGACAATTTGCTTTTGGGGTATCGGACGATGCTCAAGGGTGGCGATAAGCAACTGAGCGGCGAGCATGCCCTTCTTCGCAGCGTCCTGATGGATGGTAGTCAACGTCGGGGAAGTCAGAAGGGAAAAATATACATCGTCAAAACCGACGACGGACTTGTCGCGGGGAACTTCCACGCCCTTGTTCTTCAGACCAGCCATGATTCCCGCGGCAAGGATATCCGCGGAAGCGAACACCGCCGTTATTTCAGGCCGGCCAGCGAGCCGTTCACCCAGGGCGAGACCCTCTTCCACGGAAATTTCCTGGACGAACACATAGTCGGGGTCATAACTGACGCCATATTCGCAAAGGGCCCGCTGATAACCGAGCAAACGCTCCTCCACGACGCCGGCCTTACGAATCGGAGGACAGGCGAAAGCGATACGGCGATGCCCCTTCTCCAGCAACAGCTTGGTCGCCAGATACGCCCCCCGGCAATCCTCCAGCCCTACATTGCAGATATCGGGATCATCGATATAACTATCGATCAATACGAACGGAGTACTTTTTTCACGAAGCATCTGGTAAAAGTCGTCACGAAACAGACCGGTGAGAATCATGCCGTCCAGATTCCAGTTGGCGATCAACGCATCCAACGCCGCGGCATCCTTGACCGTCCGGAGCATCATGAAATACCCCGCTTCGCGGATGGTCCGCTCCATACCGGCTATAAAGGAACTGTGGAACGGATCTATCAGAAAACTCCCCGCCTTTTCGGAGACGGTATGGTTGATGATGCCGATGATATTTGAAGACTTGTTGGCGAGCGTCCGTGCGCTCATACTGGGACTATACTTCGTTTCCTGGATGATGCGCTGGATGCGCTGGATGGTCTTCACGGACACTTTGTCGAACCGGCCGTTGATTACATACGATACCGTAGCTACGCTCACTCCCGCCATATCAGCGATATCTTTCAAAGTCACCATGCCATTCTCATCCTTATGGACGCAAGTATACCATTTAAGCGATTAACTATCTAGCCCAAAAAAAAGTACGGACCCAGAGAAACCCGCGACAACCATATCGGCGTTCATAAGTACATCGCTGGAGCCGATACCCACGCTCCGCATGCCCGCGCGTCCCGCGGCATCGATACCGGCCTGGGAATCCTCGAACACCACGCAGTTGCAGGGAGGAACGCACAGACGCCTTGCACCGACCAGGAACACCTCGGGGTCGGGTTTCGCACGCGACACCATGTTACCGTCCACAACCGCGTCAAATGCGTCGCAAAGCCCTACACGCTGAAGAATCAACGGAGTGTTCTTGCTTGCGGAACCCAAGGCTATCCGAATGCCAGCCTTTCTAAGCGCCACCAGAAAGTCACATACGCCGGGAAGAATCTCCGAGGCATCCATCCTATCGATATACTCCACGTACCGCGCATTCTTCCGTACAAGCGCTTTCTGAAAATCCTCAGCGGACAAGATCACACCGCCAAGTTCCAGCAGGATTTCCAGCGACCGCTCACGGCTTACACCCTTCAACAGCTCATTGTCCTGTCGCGTAAAGGCGAACCCCAATTCGGACGCCAGTTCCTTCCATGCGAGATAATGGTATTTCGCCGTATCGACTATCACCCCGTCCAAATCAAAGATAGCGCCGTCTATCCTGGTTCCTGCAATTTCCATCCATCACTCCATCATACATCCATCGGTTCGATTACGCTGACCGAATCCCGTATCGTGACCATATACCGTCTGCCATCGACCAGAATCCGGTACCGCAGGTATTTCCAGTCCTGCGGCAGCTTGCCGTCGGCGACGGGCAGTCCCCGTTCAAGCCGGAATCCACCGAAGCCCAGCACCGCGATCATCCACGCCCCGCCAGCGGAGGCCGGATGAGTCCCTCCGATATAGATATCGCCTGCGAACTGCTTGCCCCCGCCGACCATATCGACCAACGCGCTAGACAAGAACAGGTGCTTCGCCCGTTCCAGATATCCAATCCGGCATGCGGTCAACGCATACATGCAGGAGCTGAGGCTCGACCCATGTTCCGTCCGTTTTTCATAATAATCCCAGTTGGCCTTGACGGTCCGGACGTCATAATCGTCAGCGAACAGTTGCTGGAGGGCAATGACGTCGGCTTGCTTGATCACCTGCGTATGGGCAGCCACGCCATTGTTCCCTCCCCAGTATTCGTTCGGTTTCAGCAACCGGGACCGGACATCATCCAATGAGCAGTCTTCCTGCTTGAAATAACCATCGAACTGCTCGACTACGCCATCGGGACGGGGCTTCGGGACATAAATCCATTGAGCGACAGTCTCGAAAGCGGCCAACGCCGGACCGTCAACAATCGATTCCACAAACGCCTTGTCCTTCGGAGAAACCGAAGAAAGCCGGGAAACGGCCAGACGCAGCACCTCAAAGACATGGAGCACCATCCTGTTCGTAAAGGCGTTGTTGGAAACCCGTTCGTGATATTCATCGGGCCCGATTACATCGAGGAACTCGATTCGATTCTTGCGGAGGTTCAGGTAGGCGTAGGAATAGTAGAACCTCGCGCATTGGAGAATCATCTCCAGGCCGCCTTCCCGCAGAATCGAGAGATCGCCGGTATATTCCACATATTCCCACAAGGCGTAGACGACATCGGCGCTGATATGGATCTGCTTGTCCCGGAAATAGGTCCTTTGAGGACGCCCGGAAAAGACATCGGTCACATTGTAGTCCGAACAGGCTTCGTACCCATGTTCCTGACTCTCCCAGGCGTAGAAAGCACCCTCGAACCCATACTCGGCGGCTTTAGCCAAAGCGCCGGGCAAGCCGTTGATCCTGTATTCGAGGAAGCTTCGGGCCACCGATGGTTCCGTGTGGAGGAAAAAAGGGAGCATGAAGATTTCAGTGTCCCAGAACACAGCGCCTTTGTAGGTCTGTCCGGAAAGCCCCCTGGCAGCGATGGACAGCCCCTTTCCATGCCGTGGCGCAATGCAATGGAGATGGTACAGACTGTAGTTGATCGCCTTCTGAGCCTGGAGGTCTCCGCCGATTTCCACCTCGCTCCCTTCCCACAAGTGTTCCCAACAACGATAATGGCTATCGTATACGGTATCATAACCGTCCCGGCACGCCTTTGCGATTGTTTCCAAGCAGGACTGCGCGGCCGTTGGTGTATCCTGCGAGGTATAGACGGAGCCGAACACGACAAATTCCAGGGACTGTCCCGCGCTCAGATGAATCGCCCCGTCGGAAATGGATGAAAACCTCGATACGGCGACTTCAACGCCGGACTCTCCCGTCCAGGCCCGAACCGTCTCTACGGGGCCGATGTCAGGCACCTCATCCATCTGGCGAAGAAACCGTGTCAGGTGCGGCCCGTTGCAGTCATAGACCTCCTGGTCTATACCGGAGCGCAATGTCAACTCACATGCGGCATCCACAGTGACCGTCCATCGGGAGGCAAGCAGATGGATATCGTCCATGCTCACAAAACGTTCCGTCGAGAGGATGACCGTCACCGGGGGGGCTTTCTCGTTCATGCGAACCTTCCAGACAGTCTCTCGCCGGGATACGCCATGACGGAAATCAAGCTCGTGGAGATGGGATGACATTGAGCCATCGCCCGCGGCAAGCGGGACGCCGCTGCAATCGAGACAGCCGAACAACGGATTGGGCGCGTTCACCGTCTCCCGCCACGAAGAACCGCAACGGTCATATACACCGGCGAGATTGACCGCGGCCATATGAGCCCTTGTATGCTCGTCCAGCGTCCCGCGACATCCCAAGTATCCATTGCCAAGCAAGAACGTATTGCCGTTGGAAATTACACGTTCAGTGTCATATCCGCATTCACACAACGTCCAGATACCGTCCATGGTCATACCCCTACCCGAACCGGCCGAGAACCGATGGACAGCGCTTCGCCCCGGACAAAGATTTCAACGGGAGGACCTTGCAGGACGATGAATCCAGCGCCTTGCGCATCGACGGAAACCAACAACACGGAATCCTGGCAGACCAGCTTGAACCGGTAGCCCTCCCAGGAGGGAGGAAGCGTGGGATTGAAACAGAGTCGCCCATCGTCGCTACGCATGCCGCAGAACCCGTAGACGATGTTCATCCAGGCGGCGGCAAGACTGGTCATGTGCAGCCCCTCGTCGGCGTTGCGGTTGTAGTTGTCCAAGTCCAGCCTGGTGGCATAGGAAAAAAAGCGCATCGCATCGTCCCATTTCCCCAGTTCACAGGCGAGAATCGAATGTACCGACGGCGACAGCGAGGATTCATGGATTGTCCGGGGTTCATAGAACTCATAGTTCGCGCGCTTGTCTTCCAGCGGGAACGAACTATTATACAGGAAGAGCAGCATGAGCACCGATGGCTGCTTGATCATGTCAGTACGATAGATACGGTCGTAGGACCAACTGTGGTAGAGGGGGAATTGCTCTACGGGGATGGAGTCCACATCGATGTGCGGGCAGGAATAATACCCGGAGAACTGCTCGTACACATGGGTGTGTTCATCATACGGAACATACATCGACTGCGCATACTCACGCCAAGAAAGCACCTCGGTTTCGGTCAACCCTAACTGTCTGGACAACGCAGAGTATGCTTCAGAAGCCTCCCGTCGCATCGTTTCAAGAACTTCCACAGTATACTCAAAGGTCTTTTTCGCCATGCAGTTGGTATAGCAGTCGTTATTGACCATCATGTGGAACTCGTCGGGTCCCATCACCCCGTAATAGCCGAACCGGCCGGTCCGTGGATCATAGCCGCCGCGGGAGACCAAGAAACGGCAGATTTCGACAAGCATCGAGATTCCCTGTTCCTGGAGAAATTCTATATCCCCGGTCATGGTGACATAGTGACGTATCGCATAGGCGATGGCGGTATCCGTCTGAAACTGTAGGTTCGCATGTTGCCAAAGGGTGCAGGCTTCATCCCCGTTGAGCGTCGCGACAGGATAGCACGCACCTTCGCAATCGAGCATCGCGGCCCTCGCCCTCGCCTGTGCAAGCGTATGATAGCGGAAGGAAAGCAATGCCCTCGCCGCCGACGGGTCGGTGAACAGGTAGTACGGCAGGCAATAGCTCTCCGTATCCCAGAATGCATGGCCGTTGTAAAACTCTCCTGTCAGACCTTTCGCCCCGATGTTATGGAACTGGCTCTTGCCGCGATATGTCTGGGCAAGCTGGAACATGCTGAACCGGATTCCCTGCTGGTCGGCTACTCTGTTCGCTCCCAGAATTTCAATGTCCGCGGCATTCCAATAGTCCTGCCAAAATAATTTCTGATGCTCCAAAGCTGTATCATAACCATCATTTCCAGATAGAGACAATCGTTCCAAGCCTTCATTCAAGATTGCGACGGGATCGAGCGGCTGTTGCGTCCCCGCCACATTGACCACAGTCTTGTCAATCCTCAGATCTTGTCCGGGGGATATCGTGGCCGTAATCCGCTTGCCTACGTACAACGGGAGGTCCGTCACGTCCTCGTATTGAAACGCGGATTGGGAATCAGCCAAGGACGAGGACGGAGAAGAGCCAAACAGGGACGAAGATTGAACCTCCTGCCTTATTTCTGGTTGAATCTCCGTCCGTACCTCGGACCGGCATTCCGACAACCCTTCTGGCGAAGGTGTGAACCGCATTTCCGCCAAAGCCTCCGCTTGGCTCCCATATAGTGAGGATGATACATCAAGCCGGAAACCGGAGAACAACAGTTGCCTGGAATACTCGGTGCCGCCGACCATCGCGCAACCGTCCGCAAGCACCTTCCGGGCTTCCTCATGCCAGAAACACCGTCCCATGGATTCGTGATACGCATCGAAATCAATCCCGCAGGTAATCTCCAACTGGCAGGTTCCCGACAGCGACGCAATCTCAATACGCTGATAGGCGCGGTGGACGTCGTCCATGCTGAGAAACCGGGAGAACCTGAGCGACAGGGACTTGCCGGAAACAGTATCCCACTGAAAACGCCGGACGAGCGTCCCTTCGCGCATGGACAAACGACGCTCGAACCGGGATATCCGGCAGGCGGACAAGTCAAGCTTCTCCCCGTCCGCATAAATCGAGGTGGAAAGCCAGTCGGCGGCGTTGACCATGAAATGTGTCTTGTCCACGATGCCCCTGTAGGAACGGGGGACGGAATAGTCCATCTCGTACAGACCGTTGAAATAGCTCCCCCGCAGGCTGTCCACCGAAGAACGCTCGTCGGCGTATCCACGGACGCCCATGTACTCGTTTCCCAAGGAGAAAATCGACTCCGCTACCCTATTGTGGGCGGGATCAAACCCCTGTTCGACGACTTGCCAAGGATCGACCTCGAAATATCTGTCAGCTTGCTTTGCCATATATTATTCCTTAATTCCACCTTCCATGACGCTTGCAGTAATGGTTTTTGAACAAGCGAGGAACAGAATAATCGGGGGAATGATAGCGAATACTATCGCCCTGAGAACATCGACGTCCGTCACCGTGGAGGTCCTGAACTGGAACAGCCGGACCATGACAGTCTCCCTCCCCGACTGATTCAGTACCAGATACGGGAACAGGAAATCGGACCAGGAAGCATTGATTGCATAGATGACCACCACCATGACGATGCTCTTGCTCAATGGTGTCACGATTTTCAGGAACGTCTCCAATTCACTGCATCCGTCCAAACGGGCGGCCTCGACCATCGACGCCGGAAAACTCCTGAAAAACTGCTTGAACAGCACCACATAGAACGCATTGGCACCCATGCAGAGCCAAATGGGCAGGAAAGACCCCTTCAGCCCCATGTTCGTGACATTGATGAACAACGGAACGATACCGACCGTAACGGGAATCATCAACGACCACATGACGAGACCGTTGATTACCTTTGAACCGATTGGTTTCAGTATCTGCAACGCATAGGCGGTAAGAGCGTTGAAAAAAACGGCGCATACCACACATCCCACGACGGATATCAAGGAATATACGTAGTATTTCTCAAAATGGAATTTTTTCCAGGTTTCCGTGAACACGGAGAAATTGTACGACGAAGGCAGGAGGCTTGGTGTCCGGGTAAATTCACTCATGCTCTTGAATCCGGCCAACAACACCCACACCGCGGGAAACAGCGCTATCAAGGTAAGGCAGATGCATGCCGCATATACGCAGACCCTGCCGAACTTGACCCAGTGACTACCCAAGTCATAACTCCGGATGACACCGACATTTTTGTTCATAGCGGCCTCCTCCTACATGCTCTGGATTTTCCGATCCACGAGATTGTACAGCGAAGTCAGCACAATCAATATCAAGCACACTACTACGGCAACCGCGTTGGCATGCCCATAGTCGAACCGGTCGAAGGCATAGCGCCAGACCAACTGCATCAGCGATATCGAAGCATTGTTCGGGCCGCCGTTGGTCAGTACCAGCGGTTCATACAGAATTTGGAATACGGAGATGACCTGCACGATCAGCAGGGTGCTCCCCAATTTGAATAGCTGTGGCAACGTCACATGAATCAGACGCCCCCAGATTCCCGCGCCGTCTATCGCGGCGGCATCGTACAGCTCGGGGTTGATACCGCTCAGACCGGCCATATACGTGAGCGCCGTGGAACCAGCGCTTTTCCAAGTCATGGTAAGGATAATCAGCGGAATGACTTTCTTCGCGTCGCTGATCCAGACAATCGGATGCACTCCAATCTTCGACAGCAGGATGTTCAATACACCGGTTGGTCCTGAACGGAACAGGAACCCCCACATCAGTATCGTGGCAAGGCCGGGGACGATGTTCGGGAAATATGTCGAGAACCGGAAGAACGCCTGCCCACGCCTCGTCTCCATAATCAATACCGAAATAATGACGGGGACCAAGAAACCGATGGCCAATGACCAGAAGGTGTACTTGAACGTATTGACAAAGGCGGCATGGAAATCGGGATGCGTGACGACATCTTTGAAGTTCCGTAGTCCCACAAAGACTGATATGTGGATGCCTTTCGTCTGGAACAGGGAAAGGACCAGGCTTTGGACAAGAGGCACCCAGACGAAAAACGCGAACAGGACGACCCCAGGCAGCAGCAACAGCCATCCTGAGAGATTCCTTCGTACTACCCGTTGCAATTTTCTGTTCATTCCATCACCACCTTGTCGCATCGCTTCACCAGCATCTGGGAAGTCCGGATTTCCAGCCTTCCTCTATTTTCCCCCGTATATCTGGTTTTGGGCAAAAAAAGAAGAGGTGGCCTGTATTGTTCTGTACGTCGTACGGAAAGCGACGCAGACCACCCCGTCTTGTTTCGAAAATGGCTTTCGCCTTATTTGTTCACTTGCGAATCCAGAAGCTGCTGGAAGTTCTTTTCGGCGGTCGCCAGCAACTGCGGGATATTGGCGTTCTTGTCGGTCACGACGGCCTGAAGAACCTTGGTCAGTTCAGCGTACAGTTCCTGCGGAAGCTGGGGCTCTTCAAGCTTCAGCTTGCCTTCTGTAGCGACCGCGTCGTAGTAGTCGTTGTACAGGCGCATGTCAACGTTGGAATACTTGGCGATGATACCGTCCTCGGCGGTTTTATAGTCGGGATTCGTCCAAGCGGGGAACCGGGGGATGACGGGGACGCCGATATTCTTCTTGCGGGCGTAGTCGGCTTCGAGTCCGCTGATGGTCTCGGCGGATACGGTCGGGGCCTTCCCCATGATCTCGATATAGTCGAGCGCGGCGGAAATCTCAACGGGGGTGGCGTTCTTGCTAAAGAAATACGGAGTCCCACCCATGAGCAGATACTGGTTTCCGTTTGGACCGGCGGGAACGGGCAGCAACGCGAGCTTGTCCACCGGAAGACCATTGACCTCGGTCGGCATGTTCACGGCGTCGTTGGCGGCGATATACATGGCGGCAGCGCCGGAACCAAGCTTCGCGAAGCCCGTACCCCAGTCTTCGGTCAGAGGATCAGGAGTCAGGATGTCGTATTTCCATCTCAGGTCATAGACATACCGCATGGCGGCGAGAACTTCCGGAGTATTGATCTGGGCGATCCACTTGCCATTCGTCTGCTTCTCGAACTCAGCGCCGAAATTCCAGGCGATGTTGGAGAAATGCCAGCCACCGGCATTGTCCTTGGCGAGCAGGCAGAGACCCGCGGCACCAGTCTTGTCTTTGATAATCTTGCCGTATTCAGCGACTTCCTGCCAGGTTTTCGGCATCTTGGGAAGCCCGTTGGCATCGACCAGACCGGCTTCTTCAAACAGCTCGATATTGATCATCAGGCCCAGCGCATAGGCATCGCGAGGAATGCCGTAGATATGGCCGGTGGAGTCGGACATCAGGTTACGGATATCCGGGTTCATCCAGTCCGCCCATCCCTTTCCATTCAGTTCAGAAGTTATGTCGGCAATCAAATTGTTCTGGATGAGTTTCTGGGGCTCCGTGTACCAGCTCTCGAACACGGTCGGAGCATTGCCGGATTCCGCCAACGCCACAAAGGTGTCAACCGCATACTTGTAGTAGGCGGGTACGACTGTAATGTTTGAATGATTTTTCTTGAAGGTCTCTACGAACCCTTCATGCATCTTGATTTCATCGGGCTTGTTGTCCTCGGGCCAGATACCCAATCGGATCGTCCCGTCAGCCTTCGGCGCATTCTCTTTCGCACCGGCGGCAAAGACCATTGGAGCTGCTACCAGCAACAATATCATTGCGGCAACGACCAAACGACCTAGTTTCTTCATGTGATTCCTCCATTTTTCCGTTTCCGTCAACCAATGCCGACGGTTTTGTAAAACATAGCTTAAAGAATTAGTTAAACCCTTAACTACAACTATTATTGAACCCGCTTTCCATTATTGTCAATAAAAAGTTTATACGTTTAACTAAGTGATAGCAAAACGACTCAGACATCAAGTATCCCACCACATTTCTCCTCGTCCCATATCATCCTCCGCAAAGCAATCCATATACCACAGATACCTGCAAAAAGGTGTATCTGTTGACAAAAAAACGGAATCGTCCTTATCATACTGACGATGGAAAGTTCCATACATCTGCTTACACGAGGTTTCAACGGACATGAGAAGCTTTTCTTGCTAACACCCCACATATAATATGAAGCACTGTTCCAGTCATCTATGACATAATTGTGCTTCGGCAAGAAAGCGCTGTCCGACATTCCTATGTTTTCGTGTAGTTTCCCCCTGTTTCCATACATGTCTACACAGTATTCCATGACCGAAAAAGGCTCGCAGCTTCCTTGCCAGGTTCGCGTCGGACTTCCTATATCCACATGGATTTGGAATATCCACATAACGGGGACGTTTCCATCGGAAGGTCCTTATATACCCTGCCCTCCACGATTCGGAACCCCGCAGGAGACAGAACAGACAAGAGAGGCAACATATGTCCATGATCACGATACAAAATCTGACCTTCGCCTACGACGGCAGCTACGATGATATTTTCACTGGCGTCACGCTACAGCTCGATACGGACTGGAGGCTCGGACTCGTCGGTCGCAACGGGACGGGCAAGACGACCTTCCTCAACCTGCTGATGGGGAAATTTCATTACTCCGGTATTATCAAATCACCAGTCGCATTCGACTATTTCCCATTCGAGGTCCCATACATGAGTCTGGCTACCCGACAAGTGGTCGAAAGGATCCAACCAGACTACGCCCCATGGGTACTATGTCGGGAAATGGCGACGCTGGAAATACCGGAGAAAACCCTGGACAGACCGTTCGACACCTTGAGCAAAGGGGAACAGACAAAAATCCTCCTGGCAATCCTTTTCCTCAAAGAGGAACACTTCCTGTTGATCGATGAGCCGACGAACCATCTCGACGCCTATGGCAGGGAGATTATCGGACGATATCTGAATTCCAAACGGGGCTACATCCTCGTCTCCCATGACAGGACGCTACTGGATCGATGCGTGGATCATGTCCTGGCCATCAACAGGACGACCATTGAAATCCAACAGGGCAATTTCTCCTCCTGGTGGAGAAACAAGGAATACCGGGATAGTTTTGAACTGGCGGAAGATGAGAAACTACGCAAGGACATCGGACGGTTGGGCGAAGCGGCGAAACGTACTGCCGGTTGGTCCGACAAAGTGGAACGAACCAAAACAGGGTTCGGCGCCTATGACCACACGGGGAACCTCGCAGACAAAGGATTCATCGGGCGCAAAGCGGCGAAAATGATGCAGCGGTCGAAAAACGTAGAAAACCGCAGGAAGCGAGCGGTAGAAGAAAAACAGAAGCTACTGAAGAATCTGGACCGTTCCGACACGCTCGAGGTCCGTCCGATATCGCACAAGAACGACATGTTGGTCAGGTGTGCAAATCTACGTATCTCCTATGATAAAAAAACAATCTGCGACAAGGTGACTTTCACCGTTGCACGAGGAGAACAGGTCGCGCTGACAGGGAGAAACGGTTCCGGCAAATCAAGTCTTTTGAAACTGATCATGGGTGAACCGCTTTCATACAGTGGTTCCATAGTTCTTGCGTATGGGTTGAAGATATCCTATGTTCCGCAGGATACTTCCTTTCTTACAGGGACGTTGGCCGATTACGCTGAGGTCTGTGGGGTCGAGGAATCGCTTTTCAAGGCGATGCTGGTTAAACTGGGCTTCTCCCAAATCCAGTTTGGAAAGGACATGGAGGATTTCAGCGGAGGGCAGAAGAAAAAGGTGCTGATTGCGAAAAGCCTGTGCGACAGGGCGCACTTGTATGTCTGGGACGAACCGTTTAACTTCATCGATGTCATTTCCCGCACGCAGATCGAACAAATGCTGCTTGATCAGCGGCCGACCAGGATATTCGTCGAACACGACCAGATGTTCATAGACAAGGTCGCGACGAAACGGATTGAGCTGGGATAACATGAGCAAGTGAACTTGCCCTGCATTCCCGTCTGGACGATGCAAACCTAGACGAAAGCGTCGGATTCCACTGAAAAATGGTATTCACCAAGAATGTAACAATGCCATCCCTGAAGGAACATACCTAAACATCCAATCTGCATGGATGTCCCCATTTTTTCTTGCAAGGGAGAAAAGCTGTGGTACAATTCCCTCGTGTACGTACACGCACAACAAGGATGGAAAAAGCTCATGGATACGCAGAAAAAAATCATCACCATTACGGAAATCGCACGGCTGGCGGGAGTATCCATCGGCACGGTGGACAGGGTCATCCACGGCAGGGCCGGCGTTTCAGTAAAAACAAGGGAGACCATCCAGGCTCTTATCAAGGAGCATGGGTATGAGCCGAACGCCTACGCCCGTAATCTGAAGCTCAACAGGAACTACAATATCGGCGTATTGCTGCCTCGGTTCGATACGGAATTCCAGTACTGGGAAATGGTGTATCAGGGAGTAGCCCAGGCGGCGAAAGAACTGAGTGTATTATCGGTATCGATTACCACAAAGCAGTTTGACAGACTGGTCAAAGGGGACATGGCAAAAAAGGCCGAAGAATTATATGCGATGGGTATCGATGGCCTGTTGCTTGCTCCCCTCCCTGCAAACGAAGCGGAAATCCTGCTTCTGGAACATCAGGACACCCCGTATGCGTTTGTTGATTCACCATTGCCCGACATGAACCCGATAGCGACCATCGCCCAGGATTCACATCAAAGCGGATACCTCGCGGGAAGATTGATCTCCGCATTGTGCCAAGGTAAAACGGGGACTATCGCAAGCGTCCAACTGTATCCCGACGCAGTGAACAGCACCCAGCGAGCGGCAGGTTTCAAACGGTACTTCGAAGACCACACAGGCATGACGCTACAGGAAATCACGCTCGGCTCGCTGGATGAGGTCGACACCGTAACGGAAGGCCTGCTTGAACTCCATGACGATCTTCGGGGAATCTTTACCGTGAACAACATCATCAATTGTTTTGGAACCAGCTTGATGAAATCAGGACACAAGCGACAGGTAGTGACCATCGGATACGATCTGGTCAATGAAAACCGTAAAGGTTTGCTTGACGGGAGCATCGACTGCCTGCTATCCCAAAGACCGGCATATCAGGGCCATACGGCGATTTACCAGATATACCGGAAAGTCGTACTTGGACAGGAACCCGAACAATCGATAGCGATCCCGATAGATATCTATTTCAGGGAAAACCTGATGGAGACCGCCGACTGACCGCCTTTCACGGACGCAGACGGACTGGAAATTGCATACAGGATGTCGGTGGAGACACAGAAAGTTCCGTTAAGGGAAAATAAACAACCGCCAGCCTGTCTTGAAAACTATGGAACATTGGGATATCAATACTTTATCGCAGGAAGCTAAGGAGGCATGGCATCCGTATGTCAGATAGATTCACTCGCAATGAAGATACTCCGTTCATCGAACTCGGTGGCGGAACCAGAAGGAAGATACTTTCCCATAGCGACAACCTCATGGCGGTGGAGGTGTATTTTGAGGAGGGGGCCGTCGGGGCGCCGCACACCCATCCGCATGAACAGATCGCCTATATCATCGAGGGGGAGTTTGAATTTACTAACGATGGCGAGACGCAGATCGTCAAAGCGGGGGACAGCGTCAAGTTCGCGCCGAACGTACTGCACGGTGCCGTATGCCTTAAAGCGGGCAAGGTACTGGATATCTTCACCCCCTGCCGCCTTGATTTCCTGAAATAGCGTTCCGTTGGATATCGACCGCCGACTGCAAAATGCTCAGCGGTTTTTCAACGCCATGGCGTCGAGCAAATCCGCTACATCCTCGCAATTGTCCAGAACCTGTTCCATATCGTCGTAGATTTCCTTCCAACGGAGGATTTCCAGGACGGACTCTTCCGTTGAATAGAGTTTCTTTACTTCCGAATGGTACAGTCCGTCGGCTTTCTCCTCGCAATGGTTTATCTCGATGACAAGTTTCGGTAGTTTCTGGGAATTCTTGAAACGCTCGAACTCCCCCATCGCCTCGACCAGCAGTCCGCAAGCCTCGACCATAAGCTTCGATACTTCCAGCACCCCCGGACGAATAGACATAACTCCCAGCATGTCCAGCTTGATCCCCACCTGTTCAATCGCGTCCGTCAGAGAATCTATGCGATTTCCCATGGCCAGCAGATCCTCCCGATCAATCGGGGTGATGAACGCGACATTCAGTTCGTCTGAGAATCCGTGGAGCATCTGGTCACCCTCAGACTCCAAGTCATCGAGTATCCGTAGCTTCTCTTCCACATCGGTATAATGGTGCAGCAGGTCGTCCAGTTGTTTCGCCGTTCGCATCGAACAGTCCACCATTGCGGTCAGCATCTCAAAATAGTTGGTCTCTTTCTTTCTGAATTTCATCTCAATAGTTTCCTTGTATCGTCGTATATTGTTTTTCTTTTGCAGCTCTCTTCGTCCATGTCAGTCGTCTCGCCGTAAAAGCGGTCACCACCACAGCAAAAATAGCTTGGCCATGACGAACCCGATCAGCCCACAGCCGGGGAAGGTCAGGACCCACGCCCAGACCATCTCCCTGGCAATTCCCCAGTCCACGCTGGATACCCGGTGCGATGCGGCCACGCCCATCATGGCAGTTGTTTTCGTATGGGTCGTGGAAACCGGCAGTCCCGTCAAAGAAGCCAGCAACAGACAGGCGCTTGCGGCGATATCGGAAGCGAACCCTTGATAGGGGCTCATCTTCACCATATCCATGCCAACTGTCTTGATAATCTTCTTGCCGCCGACCAGCGTGCCGGCGCCCATCATCAATGAACAGAGAATCATTACCCACAGGGGGATGATGAAGGTACCATCGGACAGCCGCGTGGCCGACCCGTTGAGGAACATCGCCAGCATAAATACACCCATGAATTTCTGTCCATCCTGCGCTCCATGCAAAAAAGCCATGAGCCCGGCGGCTACGGTCTCCCCATGCCGGAAAAAACGCTCGGCACGGCGTCTGTTCATATGACGACAAATCCGTTCGATACCTCTGACAAGAATCCATCCACTTCCAAACCCTAGAACGGAGGAAACGAACAGTCCGACAACGACCTTGCTCCACTCCCCCATGTTGATCGATTGTAGCCCGCCAAGCGCCAGCGCCGCACCGGTCAATCCTGCGATCAGGGAATGGCTTTCACTGGTGGGGATACCAAACGCCCAGGCAGCGACGGACCAGGCGACGATTGAGAACATCGCCGCGGCCATGACAATGATCGGCTGACGGCCAGCCTCTCCCGGCAGCCCTGCGTTCGGCCCGAAGTCAACCATCTTTGAAATGGTATCCGCGACCTGGGAGCTAATCTGCGTCATCAGCAGAATCCCCAGGAAATTGCAGACTACGGCCATGAGAATCGCGGAACGCGGCGTCATGACACGTGTTCCGACCGCACTTCCTATGGCGTTCGGAGCATCGGTCCACCCATTGACGAACACAACCCCAAGAACCAAAACAATGCTCGTAATAAATGCGGGTTCCAATAACAACCTCCTGATGCGGACAGGGACTACAACGAACCGTTGTTCATAGAATATCTCCACCCGCCGATTGTCCGACGCTGATACAAACCGTCCGGATATCTATGCCCGATGAATCAGATTTCATTCAAACAGAAGGGGCATGATCAGGCAAAAGGACGAATCCATGTACCATTTTCAAGTCAAGTGTAGGATGCCCGCATCGGCTAGGTCAACGAACAATTACTTTTATTTTCATAATTCTAGCGCGTTTCTATTGACAAGAACATCAGTGTTTCTGTACAAAGAAACACAAGACAAGGAGATTACAACACCATGAAGAAAACAATGAGAATCATCATACTGGCATGCTGCCTGTTCCTGGTACCCCCGATGGCGGTGTTCGCTCAAGGAGCACTGGAACAGCCAGTACAGGCTGCACATACAAAAATCGGCATTTCAAAACTGCTCGCCCATCCCGCACTGGATGTCATTGAGCAGGGGATACAGGATTATCTGGCAAGTACAGGACTTCCCGTCACCTATGATTTGCAGAACGCAAACGGTGATATTTCCACCGCTGCTTCCATCGCCCAGAAATTCAAATCGGACAAAATGGATATCGTCGTGGGAATCGCGACACCAACGGCCCAGGCGTTGGCGAATGTATTCGTAGACATTCCTGTGGTATTCAGCTCAATTACCGACCCAATCGCGGCGGGACTGGTGGAATCCTACGATGCCCCCCAAGACACGAACATCTGCGGCGTCTCCGACCTGAGCCCGGTTGAATCGCAGATCAAGCTGCTGATTGACCTTACCGGGGCGAAGACAATCGGCAATGTGTATGCGAGCAATGAGGCGAACGCCGTCGCCTTGATGGAATTGGCCCGGCAGGCCTGCGACAAGTACGGGGTACGGCTCATTACAGCGGCGGTCTCGAACTCCGCGGAGGTAAAGATGGCGGCGCTATCAATCATCGACAGGGTGGAGGCCATCTACGTAGGTACCGACAATACCGTCATTTCCGCTTTGGCTTCCCTTGCTGATGTCTGTACGAAGGCGAACAAGCCGCTGTTCAGCGGCGATACCACTTCTTCCGAAGGGCTTGATGTATTCGCGGCATGGGGCTTCAACTACTACAATGCGGGTGTCTATACCGGCAAGATGATCGAGCAGATCATCAACGGAGCCAAGCCTGGTGACTTGGGTACGACGTTCCTGACTGATCCGTCGGATTTTGAACTCTGGTTCAATATGGACGTGGTCAAACGCCTAGGATTGACCATTCCCCAAGATTTGCTCGCCAGCGCCGCTAGAATCGTCGAAAACGGACAGATCGTTACACAATAGTCCTTCGACCACAAAACTACGATACAAAATACATTGGAGAGGCCGTCGCATTTGTTGAAAAACTTGGGTGATGGCCTCGCTCATGTTGCCGATGTTCAGACATACGCCGCCGCTTGTACGGCGTATAAAAGATAGGAACAAAACATATGGAGCACATTGTCATATCAGCCATTCGATTCAAGGGCAGAGGACAATATCCCCCAAAAACTTATAGTTGGTGCAGAATATCAAGTACTTGATACCGTACTGATGATGAGGCAGGAAGAGCATGTGCCAGCTGGAGCCTTGGTATAAGCATCCCGGGAAGCCTCCGGTACGGTGAACAGCAGCTTCTTTTGGTCATGTTCGCCCGTCGAAGGCAAAGTGATACGGTTTCCCAATCCTTGAAGTACGTCTCATGTGAAAAGAAACCATATCGTGGCTCACAAACCAGGAACCGCCAGCATGTCATCCAGACAGGATTTCCCCAGCTCGTGGCAGGAAACTACTTCATCCAGCATGGCGGTATAAAATTCTGTTGCCGCATGTCTACGGCGTTCCGCCATCTGGCGTGCAACTGGCGTGTAGAAACCGTCGTATAGCTTTTCAAGCTTGAATTTGTATTCATGGAAAAACGAAGGTTCCGTGTCGGTCGGACCGTCAAGCACCCGGCCATCGTCATTCAATGAATATAGAATATAGCGAACCAGAAACCTGTCCGATGTACAGGAACGTCCGGGCGATTCCAATGGCGCCGGTGACATCGAGCTTGTCCGCGTCGAACAGAATTTTCGCTTCCAAGGTCGAAGGTGGATTGTCGCCGCGGTATCGGTGGGACTGGACGCAAGCCCTCACCCGCCGGCACGGTTTTCCGTCCATTCCAGCCCCAGTAAAAACCGGTACGCTTTTTCACCCCCGGCCAAGGCATGGCATACATGCGGGTCGGAAAACTGTTCAGGACGTCCGATATCATGAAGCAGACAAGCCGCCGTCAATATATCAAGATCGACGTCCCGCTGTTCCCTGGCGATTGCCAACGCCATATACAGTACACGATAGACATGAGCCTTGTCATGAGCGCTGTCCCGCATGCATTCCAGCATGTAGTCCTCGATGCACGTATATTGCGCCTTCGTCATCCACACATCTCCAAAAAAGCAGAAGGATACCACAAGACAGGTACTGGCCACAAAGGACGTCGCATCATTCACACGCCTCCAGGATGATGGGATAGAGCTTCGCGCTATGGACGACATAGCTGCCATGCCCTTCCCCTGCGAGAATCTTCAACCGACACCCATGGATATGGCTCGCGATATATTCCGTATGTTCGCGGGCTATCATGTCATGGCTCCCCGCGACGACCAAAGTAGGGATAGCAATCTCAGCCAATTGCCCGGCGCTGATGTTCGGCTGTTCCAGCATCATCCTCATCTTCGGTTCCTTCGTTAGCCGATAGATGAATTTGAACAGTCGAAGCCACCCCTTGCGAATACCGTCAGGGGTGACGTTCGCCCCGCTGATTACCATCCGCGACAGTAGGTCGGGATGCTGGGAGGCTATCAAGATGCCGAGTATTCCTCCATCGCTGAAACCATACAGCATCGGCTTGTCCAGCCCGAGGACCGAAATAAAAGCGACAAGGTCGTCGGCCATGGACTGATAGTCGAAGGTCTTGACTTCCGAACTTTTCCCATGGCCGCGGGAATCAATGGCATAGACGGCAAACTGCGTCTTCAGCAACGGAATGATCTTGTCAAAAATGGTATGGTCTTCGCCGTTGCCATGGACAAGGAGCAAAGGCCGTCCGCTCCCTTCCTGTTCATAATACAGATTGACACCGTTGACCGAGAGCATGGGCATGGAGAACTCCTTCCGGGAAAATGAACTGCGCCTGCGGCGGCACCCGTAACTTTATTACAGCGTTATTCACATTGCGAGTCTTGCCACGGTTTCATTTTCCCATCGTACGTTTTTCTACGAAGGCTTGTCGGAACAGCAAACCTCCGTCCGCTCAAGAAAGGTTTTCATCCAGCCACCCCTGAGTTTCGCGAAGACGTACCGTGAACAGATTCCCGAGTTCCGCAGGATCCTTGGCCTGATGAAACTGAAACAGCATCTCGTCGTTCATCATCCCCAGAATTTCAATTTTTCCGCGGGGATGCGACATGCAATACTTGATGCATTTCCCTTGTCCGTTCTGCATGGCCTTCGCATGCTGTACTATAGCATATCCTTCCAACAATGGCACTTGGAATAGGTTTTTCACCCCGGCGGCGGGCCGGCATTGGAAGATATAGTACGGAACTACACCGCAAGCCGTCAGTTTTTTCAAAAGTGCGCCGAGGGCTTCGGGCGTGTCATTGACTCCACGCAACAATACGGTCTGGTTCTTGACCACGACGCCACAACGCAGCAACGCATGGATAGCCTCGATCGCCTGGTCGGTCAATTCCTTGACATGGTTGAATTGCGTAACGACATAAAGCTGTTTTTTCTGGGAGATGACAGCCAGGAGATTCAGTAGTTCATCGTCCCCGCTAATCCTTTCAGGAAAGACGACTGGCGTTCTCGTACCGAACCGGATGAAATCAAGATGCTCGATCCTGGACAGCCCCTCCAGATATCGTTCCAATGCGCGGGTGCTGTTCAGGAACGCATCGCCACCGGAAATCAGGACGTTGGTTATCTCAGGATGCTCGGAAATATAACCCAGAATCTCCGGAAAATGTCGCATGATTTCATCGGTATCGGTTCCGACCATACGTTTTCGGAAACAATGGCGGCAATACATGGCGCATTGGTTCGTGGAGAGAATCAGCGCGGTCTGGGTGTATTTGTGTTGCAGTCCCGGTAGAATGGTGTTGTCCGCCTCGCCGCTGGTGTCGTCGACTCCGCCGAACAGCGATTCATCCAACGTAGGAACGCACATTCTGCGGATGGGGTCTTTCGGGTCGTCCTTGTCGATCAAGGACAGGTAGTATGGCGTAATCGCCATGGGGTACTTTTCAATGATATGGGACAGTATGTTTTTTTCCTTTTCCGTCAAAGGAAGATACCGAGCCAACTCCTCAGCCGACTGAATACAATTCGTAAGTTCTTTTTTCCAATCCTTCATCTGTGCCTTTTTTTTATTCATTCCAATATTGGATGCAATAACGGAATGTCAGGGGCGATGATTGCCGACATCAAGAATCCTGATGGCCGTCAATCCCTCCTCTTTTCCCTCACGGCAGGCGATGAGGGAATTTGTTAATTATACATCCAGATTGAAAATGATGCAAGTTTTCCTCTTTTTTTTAACAGAAAGGAAACTCACGAACGGTACATTACAGGGAAAAACAAGCGGCAGATTACTTGACGACCTGTACTACGGAAAGGATTTCGCCATGAACGACGAACCTGATATCCAACCCGGCGAACGACATGCCATAGACCCGGCTGGGGTCATTCTGATACGAAGGCCGGGGATCCAGGGAAAGCACCTTGACCAACGCCTGACGATGGTCGGACGGAACAAGCGCCAGCAGTTCTTCTGGAAAGACGACTTGCAGGGAATAGTCCTTGAAACGGTCGGCGAAGCCTCCCGTCGCATCGGGATGCCCGTCTACGAACGGCAAGTATGGTTTGACATCGAATATCGGCGTCCCGTCCATCAGGTCGGCGCCGGAGACATGCAAGACAGGCCCCAGTTCCGGGAGCATTTCAATGGAGTCCAATTTCACCGATGAGAGGCCGATGCCGTTCGGCCTGAACGGGGAACGGGTGGCGAACACCCCTTTGCGGACGCTTCCCCCTAGCCGCGGAGGACGTACAGTCGGAGACCAAGTCTCCCGCAAGGACTCGGAAAACTGCCAGATCAGCCAGATATGGGAAAATTCCTCCAAGCCCCGCACCGCGTCGGGGTTCCTGAATTCCGGCTCGAAAACTACGATGGACCGGAGGTCTTCCGCCAGACCGCTTTGGCGGGGGATGCCGAATTTCGTGGGGAAGTCGCTATGCATTCGGGCGATAATCTTCATAGAGATTGGTGAAACAAGAGCCATGGAAACAGCATAGCGATTTTCGGGGGATTGTGCAAAAGAGGGGCGGTGCCGTCATGGATGGCTGTAGGGCAGATCAATATATCCGTACCTCAAAAACTTTGGCATCAGGATACCCATTGGTAGATTTGATACAAATGGAAATAACGTCACACTCTATCGGTTTCTCAAAATCAATGATACATAGCCGTTGATAATTGCCCCTGATACTCTGCGACAAAACGCTTTCATTCCCCAGCAACGCAGTGACCGTAAAATCCTTTACCAAATGTCCGGAAACACCCAATGGCTCCTTTTCCAAAAATGCCTTGGAGACGGAAATACATCTCTCCTCAGAAAGATCAGGATCAAAAGCGATCCGTACCTGACGGACCTCGCTTATCTGGGCCAGTCTCAACAACAACGTCTCTCCGTCCGCTCCGATTCCATCGGAAATCCATTCGTTGATATCAGCACCAATGTTTCTTGAATACCCATTGATAACACGTTGCGCCGAAGTTTTCTCACTGGTTGCGGAAACAATAGCGCTTCTCGCCAAATCGTTGGGATCTTCATTTTTCAAACCGGGGATAAAACAATCATCCTTGAGTAACTGTTGGCGCAAATCCTGAATACGCCGTTCACCAAATTCTCTTGGGTCGAGATGTGACAGGGATGCCATAGCCGCGGCCGTTCCCGCCGCTTGTCCTCCAACCGCACAAGTCGCCATCACCCTTGTCGAACCCATAGCGAGCTTGGAACAACTGATATCACGACCGGCGAGCATCAGATTTCTGATGTTCTTCGCACAATAACAGCCATACGGAATGGAATAGAAACCGGGAAATGAACGAACCCGAGAGGGAATCTGCCCTATCGCGCGAAAACCACCCGCCACATGCTCATCCATCGGCCAACCGCCATACGCCACGCCATCGTCAAATATGCGATTTGCCAGGATATCGTTTTCAGTAAGTACATAGTCACCGAGAATCCTACGGCTTTCCCTCCATCCGGAAAGATTGCCTACCCAATCAAGTTCGTAGTTTTCCGCACCATGATCCCCATAGTTCTTGATATGGTCCCAGACTCCATAAATAGTTTTGTACAGCTCCCAGCGGATATCTTCAGACTGTTTGATGATATCGTCCCAGTCGCCACCAAGCTCAATCCACCAATAACCGGATTTCACATCATATTTTTCCACCAGTTGATCGCGATGATCTTCATAATCTTCATCGCCTTTCAATACAACGACATCGTCAGCGTCATGGTAAACGACGACATTTCCATGATACCGATGTTTGAAAAACGTCTCGTCGGCAAAGGAATAGGCCCAATCGGGTTTGATAAATTTGACGGGGCGACCAGTATCGTGAGCGACGAAGTAGATGGTATTGCCCATCGTCTCTCCATCGGGGACTTTTGGAGCGTCTTTCTCAGAATAGGTGGCAGAATCTTCCCTGCCAATGACATATTCATTGCCGGCGAAATATGCAAGGCTACCGTTTCCCGTAGCATCGATAAAAATATCGGCGGTAAAATGATACCGAATTTCAGTAGTCATTTGGTAACACTCGATTGACTGGATTTTCTCTCCATTTGAAAATACTCGATCCATAGTGGTATTCATGTAGCTGTCAAGATTCTTCGTTTCCTTGACTTTCGCCCACAGGACACCGTCCCAGATGGAATAATTGTAACTGTCGTTCAGGTACTTATTGTCTAGTTGCAATTCCATAAGAATACCAGTCTCTGCGGCATTCTTTTTTCCCCAATGACAGGAAGCCCCGCTGATATGCATTCTGTTTTCCGAACTGGCATTTCCGCCATATACGCTTCTCTCTTGAACTAATGCGGTTCTCGCCCCCTGTCTGGCAGATGCAATCGCCGCGCAAAGACCGCTCATACCACCACCGACAACTACGACATTGTAATGGCTCTCGATCGCCGGATTCTGACTTGGACTTGGTATTTCATGGATAAACTGTTTCATATCATTTCCTTATATTGGATGCGCACACGGGGCGAGCAGATTTCACATGCCATGTAAAATTATTTTTGGAAACTTATAGATTCATCGACATCCTGTTCGCGGCGTATACCAGACTAGAGTATCTGGCTAAATTCAATCTTTTCCCTGTTGGGTCCTTGGACGGTAAAAAATTTGACCCCCGACTTCCAGAACGGGAGAGTCTGAATCGAGCCTTCAATACTTGGTATCCCCAAGCCTTCAACAATCTCCTTCCAAGCTTTGTGAATATCAACGACATCGAGAGCTATATGATCCCATGCCCCATCGCATAGGGCTGCCTGATGGTTTTCATATGTTTCAATGACAAGGTCGCCCTTCTTCAAGAACGCTACACGTTCCGTACCGTTGAGTGTTTCATAAGCAATCGAAAAGCCTAGCTGCGCATAGAAGGCAACGGTCGCGGCACTGTCATCGACTGGCATTCCAATATGTTGCACGCCTGTAATGTTTTCCATCACATCCTCCTTATAATTTCGGACAATGATGGGATACTGCTGATACCGCCGGTACGTGTAGTCGATATACCGGCGCTGATAGTCGCGAACCTCACAATCCGATAGAGTTCTTCAAGCGTCAGTTCGTCAGGGCTCTTGCCTGTCTGCAACAAAGCCCACATGGCGCTGCCCCCGAATATATCTCCCGCCCCTGTGGTGTCGCATACGACGATGCCGTCATCGTATGTACCGGCCGTCCCTACCCCATGCTGGTTCGCGAATATACAGCCGTCCTTACCAAGTGTGATATAGACCAGTTTCACGTTATAATCGCGAACAATTGCCGTGGCGATTTTTTCCAAGGACTCGTTCCCGAACATGAAAAGGACTTCTTCATCGCTCATTTTCACAACATCCGCCATACCCAGCCCCCAGAACATCTGTTGTTTCGCATTATCCAGTTCTTTCCAAAGCGGCTTGCGCAAATTTGGATCATAGGAGATGAGAATCCCCTGTGAACGGGCATATTCCACAGCGAATCGGGTCGCTCCACGGGCGGGTTCTTCAGTCAGAGAAAGCGTCCCGAAATGAAACACCTTGGCATCATCGATAAGTCGTACAACGACTTCACCCTGCTCCAAGCAAGTATCGGCACCCGGTTTTCTCGCAAATGAAAACTGCCGGTCATGAAATTCATTGAAGGTGACAAATGCGAGCGTCGTAAAGACATCGTCTTCCGAAATGATTCCCTCATCGTTGATTCCAATGTCACTGAGAGTTTTGCGAAGCAATTGTCCAAATGCATCCGTCCCTACTTTACCGATCAGGGCGGTCTTTCCACCAAAACGTTGAATTGTAGCTAGAAAATTCGCAGGCGCACCGCCGGGATGGGCATCTAAAATAGGATATCCATCCCTATTTATTTGTGTACAGGCAAAATCAACCAACAATTCACCAAGGGCGACGGCATCAAACATGTTCTACCTCATAAAACCTTTTTTAATTCAGGGGGAATTTCATAGCGGTAACAATACTAACATTCCCACAAGTTCCCGCAAGAACACAGAATCCTGCTTATTGGTCTTGAACATCGATCAGGACCTTCATCGTAGTTTCTCGGTTCTGGTCAATATATGCATATGCATCCAAGTATTGTCTGAATGGGAACACTCTACTTTGCAATATCTTCAGTTGAATCTTTCCAGATGCGATCAATTCAATACCTTTCAGATAATCTTCATGTCGGTACATCATCGTAGTATTCAAATCGAGTTCATGGTCATTGAGTACCGCCAAATCGACAGTAGCCATTCCAGCATATACAGCCACCAGAATGATTGTGCTTCCTTTGCGAGCATGCTTGATCGCCTGACCCATTGTGATATCATTCCCAGCGCATTCATAAATCACATCCGCCTTATCAGAGCCGAAAACATCCACCATCGCATCGCCAAAATCGACTTTGGAGGTATTATATGCCGCATCAACTCCACATTTCCTGGCTAATTCAAGACGATAGTCACTCACATCGGTAATAAGAACCTTCGCCGCACCCATTCCTTTCGCGACCTGTGCAACCAAGTTCCCAATCGGACCGGCTCCTATTACCGCGATATTCATACCATTGACATCGCCTACCCTACAAACTGCATGAACGGCAACAGCAAGAGGCTCAATCATGGCTCCATCTGTATAATCCATACTATCGGGAAGTGGAGTCACCCTGTTTCGTTCTATGGCATAATATGTCGAAGCGGTTCCCGTCGCCTGAAACCCCCTCACCTTGAGTTCTTCGCACAGGTTGTACTTGCCATGACGGCAAGGATAGCACTTTCCACAGACAATCTGTGGTTCAATGGTTACTTTCTGTCCCACAGAAAGATCAGTGACGGCTTTGCCGAACGCAACAATCTGACCCGATACTTCATGCCCTTGAGTAACAGGGTATTTTGTAAATGGATGTTTGCCGTGATATACATGGATATCGCTTCCACACACGCCTATATACATGATACGGATCAGAACTTCATTATCCTTGACTTCAGGAACAGGAACTTCCTTGAACTCTATTTCATACGGCGCCGTCATGATTTCTTGGAGCATCATCGCTTCCATGTGGTATCTCCCCCTTTTCTGCTGACATTAGGTTAACATCATTGGATTCATCTGTAAACAAGTTTTTAAAAGTATTTTAAAAAGTATGCGCTACCATATTCCATCTCTACATCCAAGCAGAGAAGAACGCCTTCCTGATACTATCCAAATACAAGTCGCGATACTTGAACACCATCAAATTGCCGGTTTTCAAAACGTTCTTCTTTTACTTTCCACTAATACGATGGACAAAAAAAATGGAATACAGCCGATGGAAACCTCTCATGTGTCCATCGTAGGTATATCATTCAAAGCGTTCGCCAGACATTCGGCGTTGGTAAAAAGATGCGTCTTGATTCCCAAAGATTTGGCGGCTTCTATATTGCGAGAAAGATCGTCGGTAAAGAACATTTCATCCAACCGGACTCCTTCTTTATCGGCAATGTATTTCCAAAATTCAGGATCAGGCTTGCTGAGTCCAATTTTAAAAGAACTGTAAGTTCTCTGAAATGTATCATAATACCCTCCTGCCTTGATTTTCTCATAAAAGGGGCGAATGTTGTTCGTTCCGCAAACGACTCTGTTCCCATTCGCCAGCAACTGCCCAATAACGGCCCTTGTCCCTGGAAGTTCCATACAAGTATATGAATCGGAGAGTATGCCTTTCCACTCGACGCATTTCTGCATGTCAAGTTCAACCATATTCCAGAATTCTTGTTCATCCATATCAGAAACCAACATTCGCTGGATCGCAGATGTCGCATTGGGACCGAGGTCCCTGATATTCTTTACATCAATTCCGAATTTCCTAAAGACGGCAGGCCAGACATGCCGTTCTTCAATCAAAACATTGCCCATATCGAAAACAAATAATTTAATCGCCATTTCCATTACCAAGCAATAATCCTGGTCCTCCTTAGATATCATTATCATGAAACATCTCATACAATAACATGCATCCCGCAATAAGAAAAATACTTTTTAAAAGGTTTTTAAAAACTTGTTGACAAGTCAATATTCCTGTCATAGGATGAATTATCGCATCAGGTGCTTTGCTTTCAATTCAAAAGGAGAGACAAAATACTTGCTGTCTTTTCTCACACAAAAGGAGATCCATTATGAAAAAGGTTTTGGCAATGCTTCTTGTATTGATTCTTGCCGGATTCACGGTATTCGCTGGAGGTTCTCAAGAAAAAACCGCGGCAGCCGTACCAACTGCGCCAGTGGAAAAAAGAGTGGTCCCCGGCGATCCCGTCTACATTGCGAAAAACGCATCCGAGCTAACTGGAACCGTCAGGTTCTGGACGGCATTCGGCGACGCTCTTGGTACAGGTCAGATGGTCAAGGACTTCAACACTTATTATCCAAACATCAAAGTCATCGTAAATGTCTACCCAAACAATACAGAAGGGAACTTGACCTGCGATACAGCGTTGATGGCTGGCGAAATCGACGCGCTGTTGAGTTTTGGAACATTCAACTCCGCGGCGAGGTGGGAAAACGGCCTTCTGTTGAATATCACTGACAAGCTGTATCATGACAACCTGGATCTTGTAAAAGAATGGGGTTCTGATGCATATGTCGACGCAAACGACCAGGTTTTCGTCATTCCATCTGGAGGACTTTCCGTCTTTGTCGGTGTGAACATGACAAAATGGAATGAAGCAGGATTAGGGCCAATTCCAGATTCCTGGACATGGGATGAATATGCCGAAGCGAGCAGAAAGCTCACGCAAAGGGATGCTCAAGGCAATACAATCGTATATGGAGGTTCCGACTTCAACCAAAGGGACTATTGGACATATGCGCTTCGCCAGACAAAGGGCGTTGACGCATTGTATAATGCCGATGGTCTTTCTGATTTTGACAATCCTCTGTGCGCGACTATCCTCCAACGTCTGATTAACTGTGCTGATGAAGGTATCTGGTACAATAAGAACAAGCTGATTACCGATGGTATCAAAACACGTGATCTGATGTGGAACGAGCAAGCCGCCACAGGCGTTGAATCCATCATGACACGTTTCGTCATGGACACGAATAAATACCCACATGACTTTATTCTTGGATATGCTCCGTACCCAGTGAATAATGCCGGTGAAACCAACTATGCGTTGGGAAATATGCCAAATTCTTTCTTCTGCGTGGCAGCGAACGCACAGAATTCAGACGCAGCGTATGAATTCATTAAATTTGCCTCTACCTATGGCGGCAAGTACCTGTACAAGGCCGGACATACCACAACTTGGACTCACACGAATCCAGATGAAATTGTGGATTTGGTTTTCGGTTCCAAGGAAGAAGCCGCGAAATGGGTTGACGTTGATTCATATATCAAAAACGTTCTTGCCGTCGGACAACCTGCCTACCATGAAGAATACATCGTAGCCTATGCCGAAGTGCAGAGCCTTTTGGATGAATATACAACATATATTCTAGGCAAGCAACTTCCAGTTAAAGAAGGACTTGCCGAATTGAAGGAACTCGCTGACGAGGCAATTCAAGAAAAACTGGCAGAACGTTAAGATCGTGCAGTCTTATGGAGGGGTGGTGACCGCCCCTCCATGACTGTATCCTTTTTTGAATCTTTTCTATCTAGATAGAGAGAAACTATATGTTAAAGAAAAATACAAGAGAAACTCTGATAGGCTATGCGTTTCTCTCCCCCGCCTTGATTATTTTCCTGTGTCTCCTGATCATTCCCCTGGTCATGTCGGTCTATCTTGCATTCACGAAATGGAACTTCCTTTCTGGATTCAAGGGGATAAAATGGATCGGGCTGGATAACTTTACCCGACTTTTTACGAAGGATCGTTCGTTCAAGGTCGCTCTCAGAAATACATTCTTCTATACGATAACAATTGTTCCCGCTTCTGTATTCATCGGGCTTGTACTCGCCTATTGCCTGAACCAAACGTTGTATTGCAAGCATTATCTGCGCTTTGCATTCTTCGTCCCCTATATTTCAAACATGGTCGCTCTGAGTGCTGTATTCAAGATGTTGTTCCGCGCCGATGGAGTCATCAATGAAATTCTGATGAAGTGGTTCCATGTTTCGAAAGGAAATCTTCCAAACTGGTTGTCCGACGGTTCTCTCAGCCGAATACCAGTCGTCGCACTCATGATATATACTGGATTGGGATTTTGCATGCTCATATACATAGCCGCACTTCAGGATATACCGAAGGAGCTATATGAGGCGGCTACGATCGATGGTGCGTCGGATACTCAGAAATTTTGGAAAATCACCTTCCCGTTGATTTCTCCCACGACCTTCTACCTGCTCGTCATACGAATGATTTCAACCTTCCAGATATTTGTCGCAATCAATGTCATTACGGAATCAAGTAAAGCCAGCGGTTCTGTAAGTATGGTGGTCTTGATATACGAAGAAGCTTTCAAGAAATACAACTTTGGCTACGCAAGCGCGGAATCATGGATATTAGTATTAATCATTCTCTTGGTCACCGTATTCCAGATGTGGGGACAGAAAAAATGGGTCTTTTACGAATAGGATTGAAGGAGAGCATATACCATGAAATCAAATAAAGGACTCATCGCAATGAAGGTGTTTCGAACAATACTGTTCATAGCCCTCTCCATTCTCTTTCTCCTACCTCTGTTCTGGATGCTTTCATCTTCGTTGAAGACATCGCCACAGGTCTTTCAAAGTCCATTCAGATGGGTGACGGATCGTCTTCATTGGGAAAATTATAAAGAAATTTGGACTTCCGTGGATTTTCCATTTTACAAGCTATACTTCAATTCAATCTTCATTTCAGTTTTTTCGCTAGTAGGACAGGTCGTCATTTCTTCAATGGCTGCCTATTCCTTCGCGATGATCAAATTCAAAGGAAGAAACATACTTTTCATCATTTTCCTCATAACGATGATGATCCCAACGCAAGCAGTCATCATTCCAAGATATGTACTGTTCAGAGAAATCGGTATCTACAACACTTTGTGGAGCATTATCCTACCCCACTTCTTCAGCATATCGTCAATTTTCCTCTTCAGGCAGTTCTTCATGAGTTTTCCCAAGGAATTGCAGGAAGCGGCGACAATCGATGGAGCAAGCCACCTGACGTTCTGGGCAAAAATCCTCACTCCGCTTACAAAAAATGTAATGATCTCGGTCTCAGTCCTGTGCTTTATTGGTACATGGAACGAATATCTCAATCCGTTGATTTTCCTCGCCAACCAGAAATTGTACACAGTAACACTGGGGATACGCTATTATCTTACCAACACGGCGAAAGACTATAATCTGATGCTCGCGGCGGCCTCCAGCGCAATCGTCCCTATCATGATACTCTATGCCTCCGCCCAAAATTACTTTGAGGAAGGCATCGCGAAAACCGGTATCAAAGGATAAGCTGCAATGAAGGAAAAACCCAATATCATACTTTTTCTGACGGATGATCAGGGCGCCTGGTCGCTGGGATGCTATGGAAACAAAGAGATCCGTACTCCCAATATCGACAGACTTGCGAATGAAGGAATACGATTTGAGAATTTCTTTTGTACCTCGCCGGTATGTTCTCCCGCCCGGGCATCGATTCTCACCGGACGTATTCCGTCCCAACATGGAATCCACGATTGGCTCCGCATAGGAAACGGTGACAGCCAAAAAGATACCGCCGCCATTGAATATCTTGAAGGTCTTACTGGCTATACGGAGTTGTTGTCGCAACACGGATATGTCTGCGGACAGAGCGGGAAATGGCACATGGGAGCTACAGGGCATCCTCAAAAAGGATATTCCCATTGGTTTACGACCTGTGGCGGCAGCGGAACTTACCACGACGCCGTCGTCTATCGTGGGATGGAACGGTTCCAATCACAAGGCTATCTGACAGATGTAATCTGTGACGACGCCATATCATTCATCGATGAACGATGCAACGCGGTGGACAGCAAGCCGTTCTATCTGAATTTGGCCTTTACGGCCCCCCATAGTCCGCATGTTGACCAGCATAAACCTGAATATGTGGACTATTATCATGACAACTGTACATTTTCCGATGTTCGGCAGGATCCCCGTAGTGCATGGAGTTTGAAACACCCCGTAGACATCCAGTACAGCGAAACTTTCTGCAATCCGGACAGAAGTTATCTTACGATGCGTGACCTGCTGTCCGGTTATTATGCGGCTATCCAAGGAATAGACGACGCCGTTGGAAGAATTCTGACGATGCTTGAAGCTCGCGGAATTCGTGACAATACCATCATCGTATTCATGAGTGACAACGGCTTTGCGTGCGGACAGCATGGCATCTGGGGAAAAGGAAATTGTACCCAGCCGCTCAATCTGTTCGATACTTGCGTAAAAGTCCCATGCATCTTTAGCTGCCCCGGATATTTCAAGCAGGGCGTTACCAGTACAGCACTCACAAGTGCATACGACTTCATGCCTACCCTTCTCGACCTTATAGGAATTGAGAATCCCGAAGCAAGCAAGCTTCCCGGGAAAAGTTTTGCAAAAACACTCCTTGAGGGTGAGCAAAATGATTACCATGAAAGCATCAATGTCTATGACGAATATGGACAGTCCCGCATGATCCGAACAAAGGAATGGAAGTATATCCATCGCTATCCGGACGGTCCAGATGAATTGTACGACCTCGTACATGACCCGGATGAAATCTTCAACCTGCTCAATGAAAACCGATATTTCACCTACGGGCCGGACTTCATTGAAGCAAAAGTATCGGAAATGAAAGCCCGGATGGAAACATGGTTCAACCATTATGTCGATCCAGCTCATGACGGGAAAAACGAGCCGGTTGCCGGTCGCGGGCAATTGGGAAGACTCGAAGATGTCCATGGCAACAAGGCTTTCTACCCCTGGGTTCAGGTAGAATATTCAAAAAACTGATACAAGGGAAAAACTGCATGAGAATTTCCACCTCAACCAATATCCATCAACTACGGGACAAGGATTCGCCATATTCAGCAGCCCAGAGCGTCCGAATCATCAAGCAAGCTGGTTTTGAAGCTGTAGATATCAGTATGAACACAGCTTCCCTCCCCGGCGGCCCCATCAGCGACGCATGGGAACGCTGGACCGACGATGTGGCCCAAGCATTATGCGATACCGCCTTGAAAGCTACTCAGTCACATGCAATCTTCCGTTCCGGAACTTTCCATTATACGCCAGAACTTGATGCGCATATAGTGACAATGACAAAACGCGACATCATCATCTCGGGACGGCTGGGAATACCATGGACAGTGATTCATCCACTGCATGGACATGATACGGAGGGCCTCACTCATCAGCAGGTTCTTGAAAGAAACCTCCAGTGGTATCGGCAATTCGCAGACCTTGCGGCAAACAACCATGTGGGAATCGCCATTGAAAACATGTTTCCCGATCAATTCACCACAGCCGACGATCTATTGGAACTATTGGACCGTCTCGGCGACAATCAAGTGTTTGGCGTCTGCTGGGATACAGGACATGCCAATATCATGAAACAGAACCAAGAGGAATCAATCCTGAAGCTCGGCCCACATCTGAAAGCGACACATATCGCAGACAACAGAGGTCGTTTCGATGACCACACGTTGCCATACCTTGGAAATATTGACTGGAAGCATGTCGCAAAAGCCTTGAAGGCATCGGGGTATGGCGGAGATTTCACCTATGAAATCCATGAGCTGACTCGTTATATGCCGTCACAGTATCATATGTACATCATGAAATTTGCCGTTGAAATAGCGAAAGACATCATCGGAGATTGACGATAGATGCAGGAACGGCCTTTTTCTATTCATTTTCTGAACCTTGAATCGGCGACAGCTTATGACGAGCTTAAGACCGGTGATTCAACACTACTGTTTTTCCCTCACGGGGAAAACATGCTTATTGATTGCGGTATTTCAGAAATCGCCCCGGTAATAATCAAAAAACTGCATGATTTCAACATTACGGCCATAGACAACCTAGTTATCACCCATTTGCACCGTGACCATGTGGGTGGAGCGGCCGCAATATTGGATGCATTTCCGGTTCAGAAGATATATTGTCTCCCCATCGACTATTTTGCGTCTGAAATCATCCCTTCCGTCCCACCCTTTAAGGAAGCTCTAGACCGACATCACATGACCGTCGTTCCGCTTTGGGAAGGCATGGAACTTGACTTTGGGCCAGTCCATTGCAATGTACTCAATCCTCCACACGACTTTCCGAGCAACAGGAAGGATTACGACCGTTATCTTGCAAAGATGAATCTTGTGACTCCATACGATGGATATGTCCAACCGACGGCGATGCTTCTTAATGATTCCTCGATCACCCTGCGGTTTACCTACGAAGCCGGCTCTTTTCTCATAGCCGGTGATTTATACTATACTGCGGAAGCTTACATCATAAAACATCACCGGTCAGAATTAAAATCGGTATTGGCAAAGGTCAACCATCATGGCGCATACACATCCAATACCCCCCAATGGATTGAAGCCGTAGGCGCACGGAGCGCTGTCGCTTCGAGAGATTCCGATCCGCCGATTCCAGCGCCTGAGTTGCTTGCCTATTGGCGTTTCTATGTTCCTGAAGAGCCATACATAAGCTATCCCGCTCATGGAACAGACTTCTACCTCACCCATTGGAATGGAACGGTCGACGCCATTTTGGAAAAGGGGGGAACCTTGGAGATTACCTGTGAAAAGGGAATCAAAAACTCCAAGCCCTCAGATCGATAATAGGAAGGAATCAACCAAGGCGATTGCCGCGCCCAACATAGGCGACTTGTCGCCATAGCGACTTGGCTTCAGCAAAAACGAATTGTTGTTATTGAAGCAATGCTGTTTCACATATTCCTGGATAAGGATCAAATCGTCTTCATTCATGAACTGCATCAAATATCCACCAATGATAAAATCACAGTCCACGACCATACGGATATTATTGATTGCGATGGATAGATACCGGGTGAAGGTATCCCAGATATCTTTACAGACCTGATCGTTTTCATGGAGCCTTTCAAAGAAAACAGGAATCTCCAGCCCTGATTTTTCTCTAAGAAGATTCGCCGAACAGAATGTCTCGATACAACCATGCTGCCCGCAATAGCATAACGGGCCGTTAGGATCAAGGCACATGTGCTCTATCGTCCCGCTACTCAGCTCCTTGCTTTTCTGCACATGCCCATTGAGAATCAATGTGCCGCCGAAATTCCTGTTCAGGGCAAGATATATCGCATTGCGGATATCAGTCGTATGCCAAATCTCGGCAAGAGCGGCAGCACCGGTATCATGCATGAGTACACAGGGAAGATCGATGTACTGCTGGAACTTGTCCCGTCTGACTCCCGGACATTTCAGGATACCGGAATACTCTATCGTCTCGCCATCATGAGAAATCAACCCCTGGATTGCAATGCCGATTCCCAGCAGTTGTTTTTTTTCGAACGGCAACATGTTCGCAAAAGCATTGACAAAATCTCCAAGTTCTTGATAATACGCATCTTCATTTGCAAATACAAGTTCCTTGGAAGATTCTCTCAGAATGGTTCCATAGAGATCGATGGCTCCAATTTGGACGCTTTCTTTCAGAATCTCAACACCGATGGCGATGCGCGCCAAATTGTTGCAGGCAAATTCCTGCGCCCTACGACCTCCTGTCGATTTCTGTTCGCCGCAGTTGAGTACAAGACCGCTTCCCACCAGTTCCTGAATATTGGCCGCCACTGTCGGCAGGCTCAGACCGGTGTTGTTCGCAATAGCAAGTCGCGAGGCGGTTTTATGATCGTACAAATAGTTGTAGACGCTTTGGAGGTTGAGATGTTTCAATTCAATGGGCGTGTAGGTTTCCCTTTCTATTTTTGTTACCATTGGACTATTCATGAGTTACCTCCGACATCTTGAAAAGTATAGCACAGCGTTGAAGTAAAAACAAATTATGAATCCGCCTTCCGCCCGCGACAACTTAACCCATCGTACAGTATTCCTTCTGGCTCAACATCATATATATGCCCCTAATTGGACGCAAACCAGATCCATGAAAAAAGTGTCACCATCAGATCATAATTGTCACTTGTGAAAATGAACAAGAGCTTTACACTGACTTCAAGGAGAAATCGCATGAAACGAATTTTTGCTCTCGTATTGACACTATGCATGATATTGCCTGCTTTTTCTCAGCCAATATCAGAAATGCAACCAGCCCAGGCGAATCAAGAAGCGCCCCTGGAACTTATTGGATATGGCTCGGAAACAAAGGGTGGTCTCGGAGGAACCGTCATCAAAGTGACCAACCTCAATGCAGATGGCGAGGGCTCTTTCAAAGCCGCCCTTGAAGCGGATGGACCAAGGGTCATAGTATTCGAAGTCGGCGGTATCATTGATCTTGGAAAGCAGCAGATAAAAATCAACAATCCATACCTGACGATCGCCGGACAGACCGCGCCGAACCCGGGAATCACCTGTATCCGCGGAGGAATCACATTCAACACACATGACATCGTCATGCAGCATATCAGATTCAGGATGGGTGATGCCGGCGCAGCGATTGGAGAGGGATTTGAACCCGAGATATCCACAAGCGCCAATGGCAATTCCTATAACATCGTCGTAGATCACTGTTCTGTTTCCTGGGGCGTCGACGAGAACCTGTCCATATCAGGACTGAGAGGCAAAGGTCCAGAGAACGCATCACACAACATTACTTATAGTTATAATTTTATTTCTGAAGGACTCGCTTGGTCCGTTCATAAGAAGCAGACAATGAATCACTCCATGGGTACTCTTGTCATGGACGATTGCACGAATATTTCAATCATCGGCAACTACTACGCCCACAACTATGAACGAAATCCTTGGTTCAAAGGCAATTCTTCGGGAATCGTCCTGAACAACCTGATCTACAATCCCGGCGCATGGGCGATTCGGCTTTCATGGATTCCAAAGGAATGGAAGGGCCTGGACGAACAGCCTAGCACTCCGATCGTGTCCATCGTGGGCAACTACGAGAAAGAAGGTCCGTCCACCACGGTCGTGGCGATGGTAGGTTCCAATTATCCCGAAAATGATGAGCGGGGCTATCTTGAAGATAATGTCATCTACAAAAAGGACGGCGTAACTCCGGGAAAACTCACTGACGAGTCGATTCCTATCACGCTCCTTGAAGAAAAGCCTATCTGGATTGAAGGTTTGCCGGTTCTTCCCGCTGAGGACGTTCCCGAATATGTCCTCAAGTATGCCGGCGCAAGACCTGCGGACAGAGACGCGACCGACCTCCGGCTCATCGAGGAGTTCCACAATGGTACGGGACAAATCATCAACAGCCAGAACGAAGTCGGCGGCTATCCCACCGCGGAACCCACATACAGGGCGCTTGAAGTCCCTCAGGCAGACATCAAGCAGTGGCTCTACGGCTATACCCTCGAAGTCATGGGGCTCAAATAAGCTCATTTCAGACAGCTAGTCATGAGACGAACCCAATGGTCTGCGTTGTGCGGGGTCATTGGGTTGTTTTGTTTCATTCAAAAAGAATCATGTCAGCGCAACATCCACTTTGTGAAGGAGAAAATCTATAATATTCACATGGGCGATGCCGTCACGGCTGAAATCAACCCTATCCAGAGACATGACATACTTGGGCGATGCATCGGATATCGGTTTATATGCTCCGAATTCCCTCTGTACAGTAGAATCATCAGCAAGAATATATGCGACTTGTATAAAGCATTTCTTTCCGTTTCTGATTGCGACAAAATCAACTTCGCCTTTATAGGTTTTCCCGGTGAACACAGTATAACCACGTACCAGCAATTCATTGTAGATTACGTTTTCAAGAAAAAAAGCATCTTCAAAACGTATTGCGTTTGTATTAATCGTCCTAAAACCCATGTCCGTAGCATAGTATTTCTCGCGGGATTTTAGTGCGGCCTTCCCGCTGATACTGTATTTATTTACCGCATGCAGCAAGAATGCTTTCTGCATTTTCTCAATGTAATTGTAGACAGTACGTTCAGAAATGTCACTGAAGCTGTTAGACTTACAGTAGTTGACAATGTTTTCCGCAGAAAACTCTTTCCCTGCATTAGCAAGAATATAGAGAGAAATAGTTCTAAATGCCTTTCTATTAATGTTCCTACCCTTTCCGATGATATCTTTTTTGACAATGCTTTCATACAGATTGTCGATATATCTTCTTACAGACACTCCATCGGAAAACTGAAACCTCAGGGGGAATCCGCCCCACTTGAGGTAGTCGTATATCAAGTCGTCGGTGTACTCCTTTCCATTGAGTTCAATGAACTCCTTCATCTCCGAATAAGAAAAAGGCAATACCTCAAACTCCACGGTCCGGCCCGTCAGCAATGTGGCGAGTTCGCCAGAAAGGAGCATCGAGTTACTGCCAGTCACAAATATGGAAACGTTCAAACTCGCCCTGAAAGAAGCAAGGGCTTTCTCAAATTCATCAATATGCTGAATTTCATCAAGGAAGATATAATATTTTGAAGCATCCTTTATACGAATCTTGACATCTTCGTAGGAAATCCTACACATTTTCTTGATACCCTAATTTCTGCAAATTATGAATTAAGGAATATTATAAGCTGTTTCCCATAAGAATCTTATACAGATGTGCCGGAGTGTGGCGATGGTGCAAGGTAAGAAAAGTCCAACGCATGATTGCATCAGGCTATAGCATCGGACTCGGGAAATAAAACATTGGAAATGAGATTTTTCAACTACTTATATCTCGATGTCTCTTACAGAACCATTCTCTCGATATTGTCTCCATACAGTTTCAAAGCAATCATCTTGGATAGGAATTGGCTTGACTGGCCTCCATTTCGGAATACAATGGAATTCTGTAAAAACTACCTCCTGTATCAGATTTTCCATGCCTTCTTCTTCAATGGTAAATCTCATCTTTTCCGGTAATGTTTTGTAGGGCTTTTTCCCATTTGCATCGTAATACAATGCGCTTCCCCGGCTTTTCCTACCGTTCTCAATATAATCTATAAAAGCGCTCACATATACGAATTGAGTAATCAAATTACATCTCAATTTGAAAAGCGTTGAAAGCTCTGCAAGGTTGTTGAACTCAATACCAGATTTCACTTTCTCCAGTCTTTCCGATATCCGTTTTCGTAAGCACAATAGATTCTCGTAATCTCTGAACGCAGAAGCATATTCACTCATGTCAGCATTAGTTTCATCATAAATGAGATTTATTTTTGACATGTCACCTTGACGACAAGAAGTTATGAACTGGAGTTCTGAATTATATGCTTTAGCCAATGCATCAGTTATCTCAGGACAAGTTTTTGAGATATGATTGCGCTTACGGGAAATATAATCAGCAACTCGAAAAGAGCCTACTTGTGTTTCATTGAGCGCCGATCCACCAGGACGACAGACCCCATGCGTTCCACTTGCCTCACCCGCAGCGAATACTCCGCTGATATTCGTTTGCCACCAAGTATCAACGGCAAGTCCACCATTATTGTGCTGAGCGCAAAAAGTAATTTCCAAAGACTGTTTCCTCAAATCAACCCCATGGTCTAAATAGAATTCCACAGCAGGCGCATTGAGCCGTTCAAGTCGTTCAATCGGAGTCCCAAAACAAATCGCCGCAGATTGCATATAATCAAATACTTCTTTGGATAGCAATTCAAAATCCACTTCCCTGTTGCACGCATTATTACGGAAATCAAGAAATACCCGTCTTCCTTTCTTACATTCGAGAAAAACTAATATGTCGATTATCGACGAACCGTTATCAATCTTTTGTACATCAAATGGCCACTGATATCCTTTCAAGAAAACCTTATTTAACATATCGTTTCGATCCTGGAAAAAATCAATAAGGAATTCCTTTTCATCACGCCCCTCAACATTGGTTGAAATGAATCTTGGAAGGACCTGCATATACGATCCAGAAACATTCCACCGGGGCTTTATCGATGCCAAACCATATTGCCATTCCGTCAGGTTCCGCCCAGCCACACCAGCCTCAAAGGCTATGCCAGAAGCACCATACTGAGAATATGGAAAAACGCTATCTTTATATATGCCGCCAGGCCCTCCAGTACAAAAAACTATGTTGGCAGTATGAAAAACAACCAAGCGAATTTCTTCCGTATTCAAAGACTCAACATCAAGACAAATCAACCCTGCGGCCTCATTGTTATGTGTCACAAGACGAATGCCAAGCAATTTATCAAATACTTTTATTTCTTTTGCCAGAACTTCTTTTTCAAGAACTTCCGTCATTATCCTAGAAGTATAAGGCCCGGCGCTTGTTCCTCTTGAGCATAAATCATGATCGGTCTGGTAACCAACGTAGTTTCCGAATTCATCCCGAGGAAAAGGAACTCCTAGATTTACAAGCTTATAAAAACATTGGAGAGAAAGAGCCGCCTCGCACAAGGCGGTGTCTCCATCCATCGCTTTGCCATCGAATAATGCGTTCGCCATAGCAAAGGCGCCATCATGGTTGGTTCCAGATGCCGCAACCCGATAATACGTCTGTTTATCGGATCCGGCATTGCGTGAAGTACCCCAAAGCCTGTTCTCAGTTACGATGGCAATACTTTTGACACCATTGTTGAAAAGGCAGTCCGCAGCATTATAGCCAGCGGCTCCAGAACCAATAATGACGGTATTGAATTCATAATCAGAACGTACAATCTTCAAATTCGTCTTCTCCCTTATTACAAAGATTGAATATGGAATCCACCATCAACATCAATGTAATCCCCTGTTGTATAATTGAACTTGTCACTCACCATAAAGGATACGACGTGTGCGACATCTTCCGGTTTACCCCATCTCGCAATAGGAAAGATACCCGATTGAAACAAGTTGTCATATTTTCCCCTTACTGATGAAGTCATTTTTGTTTCAATTACTCCAGGTCGGACTTCATGAACAAGAATATCTTCTTTAGCCAGCCGATCGGCATACAGTTTTGTGAGCATTGAAATCCCCGCTTTCGAAACACAATATTCGGCTCTGTTCGGAGAAGACACGACTGCGGAACATGAAGACACATTCACTATTGTCCCTTTTCTTGAAAACACTTTGTCCTGCTTGATCATCTGATTGGCGACCAGTTGCGTCATGAACATATTCCCTTTAGTATTGATAGAAAGAACACGGTCAAAACTCTCTTCTGTCATTTCTAGGATGTCTTTTCTTTCAAGAGGGGCGACGCCTGCGTCATTGATGAGAATATCGACTCTTCCATATTTTCCAATAGTTTCAGACAAAAGTTTTTCTCTGTCCGCTTTTTGGGAAATATCGCCGCTTACTAAAAGAAAATCGAATCCTCTTTCTTTAAAATCAGAGAATTCCGTATCGTCAAGATGTCTGGAAAAAATCACCAGATTGCAGTTTTCCATCCCTAATTGCAGAGCTACGGCGTAGCCGATTCCTCGGCTACCACCGGTGACAATCGCTGTTTTCTTCATATCGACTCTTTCTTGTCCTTCAATTCTTCCGCCCAATGATCCACAATAACTTGCGGCGCATACACAAACATCATGTGCAGGTTCGTCTCTCCCGTATTCACCAATGAATGAGTTGCATTACTGTCGATGAAGACATAATCTCCCTTCTTCATATCATGGCTTTCCCCATCAACGGTGACTACACCATTTCCTTCCAAAATAGTATATGTTTCCACAGTCTCATGTTTATGTTCAGGAATACTTCCCCCAACAAAGATATCCACAAAGCCTTGGCAAAAATGTTTACCTTTGATAGATCCATTCTGACCAATCATGACCCTTGTATTTCTTCCAGTTGGAAACGTCATATATGGCAATTCGTACATGTTTTTTATTTCCATAACATCACCCGAACAACCTTGGCAGGAACAAACTGATTTCAGGGACAAATGTAACCACCAGCAAAATCGTGAAAAGAATAATCCAGATCGGTATCATTGGTTTTACAACCTGCGTGATAGGAGTCTTTGTCAGGCTCGACGACACAAAAAGAGTAACACCAACTGGTGGCGTAGACATTCCAATGGCGAAATTCATGGTAACGATTATTCCGAAATGTACTGGATCAATTCCAAGCTTTGTTATTACTGGAAGCAGGATGGGTACTGTTAAGATGATAGCAGGAGTCGCATCAAGAATCGTTCCCAAAAATAGAAGAATGACATTGACTAAAAGAAGAATCACTACTTTGCTTTCAGAAAAGCCCAGGAGAAACTCGGTAATTCCAGAAATAATCTGCTCCGCTGTAAGTCCCCACGCAAGTATATTTGTCGTTGCAATGCAAAACATGATTGCGGCTGTAGTTTTTGCACTGGAGATAATTAATTCCTTTGTGTTTTTCAGAGTAAGTCCCTTGTAAACGACTTTACCCACAATCGCAGCATAGATTACCGCTACAACCGAAGCCTCAGTCGCTGTGAAGAAACCACCGAGGATACCACCCATGATAATAACAACAAGGAATATCGCCCAAATTGATTCAAAAAGTGCTTTCAAGAAAGATCTGCACGTCGGCTTTTTCCCTTTCGGCAAATCCAACGCCTTCGCATAGAAATAGCAATGGACCATAATACCGATTCCAAGCAAAATTCCTGGAATATAGCCGGCAAGGAACAGATTTCCAACGGAGACATTCGCCGATGTAGCATATACAACCATTACTATGCTAGGAGGAATTACTATTCCCAATGGGCCGCTTGTGGCAATCAAGGCCGTGGAAAATGGCTTGTCATACTTCGCTTCGCACAAAGCAGGAAAAAGAACTGCTCCGATTGCGGCGCTTGCAGCTGCTCCAGAACCAGAAATCGCCCCAAACAACATGCAGGCAAGAACACAGACCATGGCTAAGCCACCACGAATTTGCCCGACAATCTCTGTCGACAGATTGACAAGCTTATTCGAAATTCCACCTTTGTCCATAAGGTTTCCAGCGAGAATGAAAAAAGGAATAGCCATGAGTGAAAAAGAATCCGCTTGGGTAAACATCCGTTGCGCAACCAACTGTAACGGATAACCCGACAACAACAGCCCCCCCAATGCCGATATGCCTACAGCATAAGCGATAGGGACGGTCAATATACACAATACAAACAATAATAAAAAGGATATGGCCATAATATATTTCTCACTTTGCCTTCAGGCGCTTTATGTCATCGATAATGTTTTCCACACAGTGAAAACTTGAAAGAAAACCATTAATTGGCAATGCGAAATAAGGTATTGACATGGAAATCCGTAACGCAGGAGATTTCTGTGAACTCACCATCTTCACTAAAGGCAACCCATAGATAATCAAGACTATTGAGAAAGAAAGGAGGCAAATACTGACTATAAGTTGCAATATCGCTTTCCCTCTTTCTTTAAATGCAAACGCAAGAAGATCCATTTTGAAATGCGCTGATTCCGCAATAGCAACAGAACCGCCGATAAAAGTAAGCCACACGAAAAGATATCTTGCCAATTCCTCTGACCAAGCTAATGGATGTCCAAGGACAAGCCTGAATATCACTTGAGCAAAACAAGTAGCAACCATTCCCAACAAAAGAACGATAAGAAGCGCAATTTCGGCTTTCATGAGTATTTGGGACACTTTTTTCATTGTAATTTTCCTACTATTACCTGCAGGAGCCTTGAATGGCTCCTGCAGAAAACTTCCTACTTATAACTCTGAACCAGATCGATAAGATCCTGTCCAATAACATTCACATAATCCGTCCAAACAACCTGGGCTGCTTTCTGGAAAGATGACTTATCCACATCGTTGAACTGTACGCCTGCGGCTTTCAATTTCTCATAGAACTGCTTGTCACAATCAATCCACAGACGTCTTTCTTCCTGCTGCATATCAGCGGCGGCTTTCCAAATCGCATCCTGAACATCACTTGGCAGTGATTCAAGATAGCTTTTCTTCATGATGATTACATCAGGGGTCATGATATGGTCAGTATATGAGAAATACTTGGCTACTTCGAAATGCTTCATGCCGTCATATACAGCGAACGCATTTTCCGCACCGTCAATAACACCAGTCTGAAGCGCTGTGTAGATGTCACCCATCGGCATCGGGGTTCCAGTTGCGCCAAATGCCGCCATGGTGGACATGTAGATGTTGTTCTCTGGAACTCTGAGGAGCAAACCTTTCATATCAGACGTGGTCTTGATCGGGCGTTTTGAGTTATATACACTTCTGCTTCCGGCATCGAACCAAGCCAAACAAATAAAATCCTCTGTCGGGAATACTTCCTCATTGAAATACTGCCCTACCTTGCCGTCAACAGCGTTCAGCATATGTTCTGTGCTTGAAAACATGTATGGCAACCCAAAAACCTGAATCTTGGGAAAATAAGCGGAAAGGTCGGTCGCCATGCATTTTGTAATCTGCAAGGTCCCCATCTTGATCCCTTCCAACATGTCTCTGTGATTTCCAAGCGCAGAATTAGGGAATACCTGCACTTCTACCTTTCCATTGGAATACTCCGCTACTTTTTTCGCAAAATAGTAGTACGATTGAGTCTGAGGATGGTCTTCAGCCTGAGTATCGCCAAGCTTGAGAATAATTTTCCCATCCTTCGATTCTTGTGATCCCTGCGCAAATACCATCGTAAGTGCGAGAACCGATACCATGAACACCAACAAAAACTTTTTCATTGATTCCTCCGTTTGTTAATTGTTGTTCCAAAAATTCAAAATGTCTTCCTTCATCACTGACGGACTGACAATTTCCCCTGTCCAATTTTTGAAGGACACCGCCCCTTGGTGAACAAGTAGATTGATGCCTTCAACTGTGATATGTCCGAATTCCTGAGCCCGCATTAAATTCTTTGTCATTTTGGGAATATATATGGCATCAAAGAAGATCGCATCCTTTTTGACCGCTTCATATGGAAAGATCTCGTGAAGGTCACCAACATCTTTCATCCCGTTTGGAGTTCCATTCGCCACCAAATCAACGTCTTTCAGATATTCACTCCATTCTTCTGGCTTCCAGTCAATCAATTGCAACTCGACTCCATCAACGGCTTTTAGCAATCGATCCTTAAATTCATTGAAACTCGTAATAAAAGCTGTATCGGAAAATCTGTTTGCAACTACGATTTTTCTTACACCTTGCAAAGCAGCCTGAGTAATCGCAGAACGACTAAATCCTCCGCATCCAAGTACGAATACCTTGTTAATGTCTATTTTCTTTTCATTGGCTTCTTGGACAGCATTCCAAAAACCGATGCTATCTGTGTTGTAACCTATCAGGCGGCCACCGTTATTTACAACACAATTCACAGCACCAATAATCTCAGCTTCTTTGCTCAGTTCATCCATATAGTGAACTGCAATTTCTTTGACCGGCATCGTAAAAACATATCCAGCAAAATTCAGCTTGCATAAGACCGGGAAAACCGTATCAAAATCCGATAAATCCGCTCGTAGTGCAAGAAATATCTTATCCATGTTCTTTCTTGCAAAATTCTTGTTCATGATTACTGGTGACATGGAATGGGCAATAGGATTCCCCAGTATCGCATAAATATCCGTTTTTCCACTAACAGTTTTCATTTTCTCTCCTTTTTATTTGACTGAATGACGTATCACAATATTTGGATCAAACACTTCATTTGGCTGCCCTATGGTTGCTTTGTCTTCAATCTGCCTAATCAGTCTAGTTACAGCTTCCCGACCCATCTTTGCAAAAGGTTGCTCAATAGTAGTCAACCCGGGATTCAGCATTTCCGAAATTGGGAGATTATCGAAACCAATAACAGAAATATCATTTGGAACATGATAGCCAACATCAAAAACGGCTTTCATCGCATCAATTGCCAATGGATCACTTGAACCGAAAATAGCATCGGGAATGTATCCTGCCTTCAACTTCTTTTTCACTTCGGAAAAAGCAATACGCTCAATATCTCTGATTCCCTGCCATATCAATTGTTCATCAAACGATATGCCGTTCTTCTCCAACCCGGAGATATATCCATTGAATCTCTCTTTATATAAGGTCAGATTTGAATCGCCAGCAATAAACGCTATTTTCTTCAATCCCTTTGAAACCAGATAATCCACTGCCATTTCCGCACCTTGAAAATTATCAACCAGGATCGAATCCTTATTATCGGGAGAATGACGCAACAAGCAGACAGTAGGATATCCTTCTTTTTTTAATGAAAGGATATTTTCATTATTCAACGTAGCATCAAAAGCCGTTGAAATGAGAAAACCATCAACATTTCTTGATTTGAACTGTGAAATATACTTTCCTGCCAATTCCAAATCATTAAAAGTATTACAGAGAAGAAGTGAATATCCCAACTTTCTTGCCTCTTTTTCTATCACACTAACAAGAGGGGGATAAATCATATTCTCAATATCTGGAATCAAATATGCTATGGTATCACTTTTTTTAGCCTTCAAATTCTGCGCAAAGTAATTCGGGCTGTAATTATTTTCTTCTGCACATTTAAGAATAATACTTCTTGTTTTGGCATCCACATGTTTATTACCAGAGAGCGCTCTGGAAACAGTACCGACAGAAAATCCTGAAATTCGTGCTATATCTGTAATACCTGACATTTCAAGACCTCCCTATATATGGAAACGTTTCCATGAAGCTGAAAAATAAATTCATATTAAACGATAGCAACAAATTCTTTATGCACCATTGAAACTTGCCAGCCTTGCTCGTGGAAACGTTTCCACGAATATCAAAACAAAAAAACCGTATTGATTCATTCTTTATTATTTCAAGATTCTCCAGCATCAACACCCCCCATATCCATGGAAACGTTTCCATAACATATTATGCCAACAAGCTTTAACAACACTTATTCTTGCTTAGGTTTTTCCATCTGTCAACAAAAACTTTTTACATTTTACACACTCATACGACAAATTCCTCTTAAATAACGAGACCTCTTCATATATTTTCAGATTGATGTGCAATACTTTGAATATAGGAATCGTACCGGTCATGGTAAAATTGAAAGTCTTGCTCTCTGAATCTCCGATGGTCACAATAAAAACAAGACTGGAATTATTGATTCCAAAAAAATTCTGCATACCGGCCCTCTCCAGCAAAATACTGCCATTTTTTCCAAAATAATACCGATTGTCTTTCTGACTTGCTCGGGTACACTTGTTCTATGGATGCGTATCGGCAAAAAGGGATAAAAATACAACAATACTTTCCGGATCTCGCGGAAAAGATCCTCACCGCTGCGCATTACGCATATCGGGGCCAATTGGTTCTTCCAGGAACCATGGGGGAAAGGCATTTCGTTGGCGATCCAGTCGAATGGCTTGACAATCCCTTTGACAACAAGGAGTATGTCTACCATCTCAATAGAATGGGTCACTTGAAAGTCATGGCTGAAGCCTATGCCATGACAGGAAAGGAAACATACGCTGAAAAGGTAATCAGTGAACTGGAGAACTGGATCAATACCGTTCCCGCTCCCGAAATTGATGAATCCAATCTGGAAGCATTCAAAGAATGTTCGCCATGGCGCGCTCTGGAAGTAGGGAGCCGTGGCGGCGATTCCTGGCCTGTCATTGTATCCTGTCTGGCCGACTCCCCTCACTACACCCGCAGCTTCTCATCCAAGTTCAGGGAGTCGGCCAGAATTCATATGCAGATTTTGGCACGAATATCACCTCGCCTGTGGCCGAAGGCCGACCACAACCACTATCTGATCGAGAACATCGGCCTTCTTTCCCTCTCTTTGCTGTTCCCTGAACTGGACCGGGACGAATCCTGTCGACATCAGGCGGAACGAGAGCTTGACCGATGCCTACACAACCAATGCACCCCGGAGGGAGGCCAAGTGGAAGGTTCTCCATCCTACCATAACGCATGCCTCCATTGGTTCGCGCTACGTGGGATTCTGACCAAGCAAAACGGAAGTGCCGTATGCCCTGAATATCTTGGACAACTTGACAAGATGTTCTCCCATTCCGTCCAGTCCACACGAAATTGCGGGGGGTGCTTTCCGTTGGGGGACAGCCATGGCGAGGACAAGGAGACGCTCGCCCTTCCCGCCTTGGCGCTCTATCTGCTCAATGGAGATTATCATTATCTCGCCACAGCCCTACGGTTCGCATCAAAGGAAGCCCTCGACGAAGAGCTCTGCAAGGACATTTTCCGCTTCGACGACATTGAAAAGCTCTCCGCCGACTATGCCAAGGCGCTGACCTGTGACATAAAACCGAACCTTCCGCTGCTCTCATTCCAGAAGACCCTGGGAGAGGCGTTCATCAGGACCGGATGGAAAAGAGAGGATATCAGCCTCGCGGTAATCTGCAAAAGCCCCGTCCAGAACATGCATTCGCACATCGATCCTGGAAGCATCGACCTGACGGCGTTCGGAAAGCCCCTTATCGTCGATCCCGGCATCTACACCTACAAGGAAGGCATCGATCGGTATCGGTTCAAATCCACCCTCTGGCATAGTACGGTGACGATAAACCACAAGGACGCCTGGGAGTACCTTGGCTCATGGAAGTACGGCCCGCAGCAGGAGAGCCGGCTCGAATCCGCATACGTAACCCCGTCTTACTCCATAGCGCGCATGAACATCAACAACTATGCCCCAGTCCATATCATCAGGACCATCTTATTGGTCGAAAAACAGTTCGTGCTGGTACTCGATGATCTTTCCAGCCTGTCGGGCTGTCATTCAGACAATTCCGTCGCTGTATCAGGCGATCCAACGGATCGGAAGGCTGAACTGTCCGGTGATCTCGTGGAAATTTCATTCAATGTGAATTCCATGGCCTTTTCTATCGGGGAAAACCATGCCTATACGACCGACGAGGGCGCCAACATTTTGCTTCGCTCATCGGGAGCGACCATCCTGCGAGAACCAGCGCAATACTCACCGAAAGTCGATTTCCGAAGGAACTCGACGATGATTCGATTCAAGAACATACCGAAAACGACCTCATTACTCCATGCGACGTCGCTCGTCCCCTTCCTTCATGACGCCGTTCCATTGACGGATCTGAGCGTCGAGCGACAAGACTTCGACACCTACCGGATACATGCCGACATACAAGACGACCATTATGCGTTCTCATACAGAGGAGGAGAAATTCATGCTGCAAATCCCCAGCTTTGAACTTGACGTGACTGACGAAGAAGTCTTCAAAGGTTTCGATCTCACCTATCCAGGACTTGAAAAAGTCAAGAAACATTTGGAAGCAAAAGATTATCCAAAAGCCAAGAAGTCGTTGGTAGACTATTTCCAGACAAGGAAGAACGTCACCTATTTTTATGATTATCGCTCCCTCCCCCTCACGAAGGTCGATACGGATACCAATCCGTACTACTTCCAATCGGCGCTGGGCCTGGCAGGCGAATTGAAGCCATTCTGCATGTACGTCGCCGACAAAATGCTTGAAAACATCTATGTACTGCCGGGCAAAGGAAGGGGGGAGACATTTCTTGGAGAGCATCTTGAGAACATGATCCATTTCAATTTCCTTGAAGATCAGGGAAAACGCCATCGTTCCTCCCTCGATCAATTCGTGCGGGGGCAATTCTTTGAATCGCTGGCGATCGCATACCATGAGACACAGGACAGGAAGTACCTCGACAAATTCCGCGTCATCCTGCAAAAGTTCTTCGAGACCTATCCGCTTCGCATTGTCGATGGCTCTCCTACGGCGAATCGCTTTCAATATGACGAGGACAGGGACGTAATGAGCGCCGGCTGGCTCTGTCTGGTCTATATTAGCCTCTTCTATACCAGGGTTACTTATGAAATCGACAGCGACCTGGCTTTTGAGATTATCAAGAGGATATGGTATATCGGAATACAGTTCCGCCGTTTCGATACAGACTCCTATCGCTCTTACAACCATCATTTGTTCGAACGGGGACTGGTACCATTCACCCTAGGAACGTTGCTGCCTGAAATCCCCGCTTTCAGGCAGATGAAGAACCGAGGAGCCTCCATCGCACGGAGACACATCAAGGAGGATTTCAACAAGGACGGCGGATATAGCGAGCACTCGATTTCCTACTGGGCCGGCGCCGCGTTGGGAGAGATGCTGACACGGGCATTGATCATCGCAAGGCTGAACAATGAAAAGCTGATGGATGAAAAATGTTGTTCCCGGCTGGATAAATCTTTTTCACTGCTTGCCACCCTCGCCGCACCAACCGAGACGTTCCCCAACATCGGGGACAACAGGGGGCCGATGATCAATCCGATCCTGCGGTTGGGAACCCTTGCTTTGGACAACTCCTTTTGTAACAGCGTGCTGGAAATCAGGGCAAAAGGAGAAACGCAACGGGAACTCCCGCCATACGATTATGCCAACGCCGACACGGGCTTCGCCATTTCCAGAAACGGCTTCATTCCGGATTCCAACTATCTGGTGATGTCGGCGAAGACCAAATGCGGATATACCGGACACAACCACATGGACATGCTCTCCCTAGCGCTTACCATCCGGGGAAAGGAAATCGTGGGGGAGCCGTACTCGGGGAAGCTGTACCATAACATCAAGATGCGCAGCCCGCAGCGGGGATACATGTACAACATGACATCACACAATACCGTCCTCTGCTACGGAAACCCGATCATCGACGACATGTACTACTCAAACAAGTGGGGCGTCTACAGGCCCGATACTCCGATTGTCGCTTCACAAAGCAACGGAAATGGGTTCTTCGTCGAAGCGTACCATACGGCATATACGTTCTGCCTCCATCGGAGAAAGCTGTATTTCGACAGGAATCGCGGTTTGATCGTCCATGACAAGGTGGAACGCGGAAACCGGTACGATACCCCCCACATCCAGCGCTGGCATCTCTGCCAAGGCTGTTCGGTACGCAGGCTTTCGGACAATGCGCTGCTGATCACAAAGGAGGGGGTGGACATCCTGTTCCTGGCGAAGGAAGCGATGGAGATATCGATATGGAAGAACACGTTGCTCTATCCCGACATCTTCGCCAGTGAGGATGATGTGTTCCCGATCCTCGATGTACGGTTCCAGACGCCGGACTTCCTAATCGCGGATAACGCGGCGGCGAACCTCCATACCCTGTTCCTCGACGTGACGGGGAAAACCGGGCGGCTGGAAGCGAATTTGGAATCGCTCGGCAAGATGTTCGGCGACAGTGACGGCTTTGAGGACAACCTGACCGCCATCGCGGCGATGCTCGGCACATTGGAGCAAATGTCTGTCACACACCGCTAAAAGCATCCCTGACAAAAAAAACGGGAATGAATTACTTGGATTTTTCGACAACCACGTCAGAAACTTTCTATGTTTGGAGAGTTTCTGACGTATAAGTCGAAAAGTATTGCGTTACAAAAAGATCCCTAGCACAACTACGCTTTCTGATTCCCGATAGAACAATTCTTCAATTCATCGGATAATGCCACGTGAACGGTAAAAAGCAGTACGGCAAGAAGGCGTTCCCCTCCGGTTGACTTCATCATCCGAAGGGGGAAATGCCCTGCGATTTGTTTCCATGCCGACCTGCCGCCTGCATATCGGTCTTGTTTTACCAGTAGGCTTGCCACAAAGGATTCTTCGCCCGCATCAACGCTTCGACATAGAAGTAATCGCCCCAGGTGTTGCATTCATCGATACCCCGGTTCTTGGCGCTGTTCGTCGGAGTATGTTTGCAATAGACCCCATGGAGCAGCTGTCCGTTGGACAAAGATGAATCTTTCACCGCGCACATCTCGTACAACGGAGGGAGAAGTTTCAACGCGACTTCCCGCAGGGAGGAATCTCCTAGATTGTCGCTCATCTCCAGCATGCCGCAGATCGCTATCGCCAGAGCGGAGGAATCCCTTGGCTCGTCGCTACCGTCATCAAAGTCAAAATCCCAATAAGGTACGACAGAACCCGGCAGATGTTCCAAAAAGAAATCAAGCGTCTTCTGGAAAACAGCCTTGGCTTCCCCCGACTTAGTATACCGATATGCGAGAGCCGACCCATAGATTCCCCAAGCCTGCCCCCTCGCCCAAGCACTGTCGTTCCGATTCCCCTGATGGGTCGCGCCATACAGCGGTTTGCCGGTATCGGGATCAAAATAGAAGGTATGGTACGTTGAATTATCAGGTCTCAACACACAGTGGATTGATGTATTGAAATGCTTCAATGCAATTTCCCGGTACTTTTCCAATCCGGTTTCTTCGGTCGCCCAGAACAGCAACGGAATGTTCATCAGACAGTCGATGATCAAACGGTGACAGTCAGAATCTCCGATAGGGCCCCAGGCCTGGATGAACTCGCCTTTCTCCTGGAACCGGGAAATCAGATAGTCGGCGGCCTTCAATGCGGCGTCCCGCCCCTTTTCGCTTCCGTATAACCTGTAGGCAGCGACGCAGGAGGGGGAATAGAGGAAACCCATGTCATGATTCTTGATCGACCGCATCGTCATAATCCGTTCCATGAAATCATCAACATGCTCCAGCGCTTTTGCCTTCAGACATTCGTCCTTGGTCAGCTCATACATGATGTTGATCTCGCCGGTCCACATGCCGTTCGTCCATTCGTTGTTTTCCGAAGGCATGTAGAAATTCCGTTCGCTGTTCGTCGGTTTGAACAACGATCCCATATCTTCAATCGCTTTCTTTGTCTGAGCATAGGCATGGCCAGACATCTCGTTCCAGCGTATCATTTCAAGGATATCAGTATTCATCTCGCCGCCCCTCAATTATATAAACGATACTGGGGAAGTAAATACACAATCCCCGTTCCTTTGATAGGCTCTCAGATAGATCGCCTGGTCGTTGTCCAGCCGGAATTCCCGTTCAAGCTTGCAAATGGTCTCGCTTCGGGAACAGAACGGCCCAATCTCCACTGCGGGGGAAACGAAACCATTGACATATTCACTGGTATTCCGATCCCTGAGATCATCGATGGAATAAGTCAGGCGCCTTTCAATGGTAGCGCCCCCCCATTGGGCCCGTAGAAGAAGCTCAATCCTTGTACGCTCATTTCCATCGATGTCCAATACGAAGCCCTGCGTGGAGTTCGTCACCGCATTGAGGTTCCCATCGGTTACCAAGTGAGCCTTCACCCGCTCATCTTCACGCTCAAATTCCGGCAGGAACTTGCCTGCGTCTTCCGGTATATCCAACGGATCGACCATATCGATCCCTCTGAATCGGGGAGACGCATCAAGAAGTTTTCCATCCAATACCCGGACCTCCACATCCCATGTAGTATCGAGATGCTTCTTGCCCCACCCGAACATGAAGCCGACGCACCCCGAATAGGAAGAGGAACTATCGAAAACATATTGTCCGGCAAGAACACAGTCGCCTTGAACCAGTTCGACCTTGTCCAGTTTGTCAAATCCTACTACATATGCGTTTACGGAGGCCGTCTCACATTTTTCAGTTCGTTGCCCTTGGAATGCGCCGTTGACAAAAAGCATGGCTTCAATGGGATCGCCGGATGCCGCGGAGGTCCTTCGTTCCTTCAGGGAATTCCATATGGAATCCCTGGCAAGCCCCTCGCTCCACAGCACTGTCCGCCCGAATCCATAGCTCCCCGGCGCCGCATTATGATGGTCGGTGGAGCCGGTCACCCCAAAATGACAGCCCCGCTTCAAACCGCCCTGGTAGGTATTGTCGCTGCATCGCGGTCCCATGGTGTGCAGATATTTGATTTTCGCATCCGCGCTTTCCGCACAACCATGCATGGAAATGATTTCGACAAGTGGTGAAACATTCTCGTTATATTCATCAAAGTTGATTCCCCGATAACCAGTCTTGTATCCGATATGGTGAGGAATACATAAAAACTTCTCAGTCTGTCCAGCATTCCCTTCCAAGAGTTTTTTCAAACGTGTATCACGTTGGCCCTCAGACACTTCAGGCGGCAGTTCCTCAGACAAGTCTTTGCAGAGGATCGTATAGTCCCCGTAATGGAACGAATGATACTCATACGAAGGGAGCGGAAGGAAATCGGAAGTCTGCGATTGTCGCATGCATGCCTGATAGTGGGGCCAGTTTCGTCTGAGTTTCGCGAATCCTTCGCGGTGGTAGGCCACTACTTCGGGGGGAATACGCATGCCGTCATCCTCCGCTATATCCGGCCAAGCGAAATGCCCGGTGACGGAAAAGAAGTCCAACTGCGTCTTGGCGAACGCAATCGCATGCTCTATGGTTCCATATCCGTAGCTGATGCCACAATGATTGTGTACATCCCCCACGTACCTGTTGAAACGGCTTGCTTGTTCAAGCAGGCGTACAGCCTTGAGCTCATTTCCGAAATACTTGACAATCCTGTTCATAGTCCCTCCACCTTGATTTGTATCGCTGTCTTCCCATGTGTCAATTCGCAATCAATCCGTATCGCTTCAAAACCGGGAATCAGATTGAATACCCGCTCCAACCGGTACGGCAGGTCATAAGCATCCAATGCAATCCTGATCAGCCATCTATCGCGCCGTATGACGACCATTCCGGAAGTAGTTGAAACAATGTCAGCCGGCATTGTCACTACAGGCAGAACCAGCTTTCCACCATCGCAATAGGCGGTCATTGTCAAGCCGTCATTATCCAAGCAATATAAAAAAGCATAGGGAATACCCTGTTTTCCAGATCGGCCGGTGAGTGTTCCTCCAACGGAAATCCCCCGGTCGGACGTCTGTGCCATCGTTGCGGAAAAGTCATATACAGAGGTATAGACCGATTCTCCCGATTCCATCTCAATCCGCGGGGTCAGGCATTCATGATGCTTGACATCAACCGGCAATTGCATGTTGTTCTTTTCTTTGGGGATGTAATCGTTCATACTGGATATCAGCAGCACTCCCGCATCCTTATGCTGCAACAGGGAGAGTGCGCCCCCGCTCGGATGCCCCTCCGGCAGATATATCCAGTCGTTCGCCGTAATCGTGGCAGTATACCCGCCATGGGAGATAATCGATGTGGAAAGTTCAGGAAAACTACGTATCCCGTCAAGCAGATACCGAGGAAACGGATTTTCTTCAGACAGTTTTTTTTCGGGCGAGGTTTTATCCAATGACGCTTCTCCACAGAGTCCCTCCTGAAGGAGATACGCCAAGACCTTCGCATGGGCGAATGAATGATGGACGCAGGACTTTTGACCAGCCGCGCCATACATTGGTCCTCCTGACAGCAAACCATCGACGGTACATGCTTTTTGCAACTTCAGGTTCTGTAAAGCCGCTTGGGCGAACGCGGGATTTTTCTTTCGCAACATCAGGAACGCCGCAGCCATGCCGTCCGAGGTCCGGCTTCCATAGTAGGTCCATTTGAAGCTACGGCTTCCGAAACTGTTGTCGATCCCCCCATCGGAAAGGAGGAAGAACAGATGTGCTGACAACGACTTTTCTCCAAGCTCAAGTAGTTCCCGGTTCTCGCTGAGCAGCCCAAGCCTAATCAATGAAGGCAACGATTCCTCAAGATTGTAGCCGATGTCGATGGGGGCGGTTCCTTTGACCGTCCTCGTCTCCCTTGGTCTTCCCTCCCCGTATATCAGATGGTTCAGCGTCAGGCAATTTTTCCAGTCGGCGATGTACTCATTCGACTTCGCCAGATATTTCTCTTCCCTGAAATAGCGATAGGACAGATACAATGCGAGGCTATTTGAGATGGGATAGTTGATATTCCGGGTCTTCAAGTCGTCAAAAGCGAAGAGATATTCCGCCGCCCTCCGGGCTCTGGCCGCGACCAGCGTACTGTCCCGTTCCGCGAGCAGGTCTCCGAATTCAGCCAAGGAATCGAGCATCTGAATCAATGAGAAGACGGTCGTCCCCGTCCATGCGGAGGAAAGATCATTCCGATAAGAACCGTCCTCTTGGCTTACATTCCTTTCCGCCCAAGAAAACAGGCTCATGGCGGCTTCCCGCCATTTTGAATCCCCCGTTGAGCGGAACATGAAAAGAAAGGGATACATCGCGTCAAAACATCGTCCATGGGGAATTCCACAGGCGGGACATTCAAATACCCCGTCTTGGGTCTGCAAGGAAAGCAGAGTTTCACACCATGTATCCAATAGCTCTTCGCAGAGGGTCTCAAGCTCCCGCATGTTCGCCCGTCCTGATCATGGTCGTCATCTCCGTAATTCCCTTTCTGACAGGAAAGGTGATAGATGGGATAACTGTATTCTTATAGAGGATATTGCTGTTCGGGCAAGCCTTGATGAGATAGGGACTCCCCCCTTCCGTCTCAGTCGAGATGGAACAACGGTATCGGGCGTTTCGGACTTCAATGGAGGTCCCGTCAAGAACGACCTCTCCTGGTTCAAGGGCGAACGCGGAATCATACGCCACGCAGTCGATCTCACTATGGATGACATGCATCCTGATATGCCCGGCCTCGACAGGAATGATCCGTGTCCTGACCTGGATCGGCGGAACCGGAGACCATTCCATGGACACTTCGTCCCGGGACAACGTATAAGCGGCGCACTTTCCTTTGGACACGACCAGCGAATCAAACAGGACGAACGCCAGCGTTGAATCGGGGGCGGCGTTCTCCACCGTATCCACCGTCTGCTGTATCGAGAACGGAAATGCGGAAGAATAGGCGAACTTGAAGTATTTTTCTTGGAAATGCCCCAGATTGTTCATTGCCAACGCGCCTGGTGTAAAAGCCGTCACGTCAAAGCGACGATGCTGGATCAGCAGGCTGGCCTTCTTTTGCAGGAACGTCCCTTCGAGCGAAGGCAACGGTTCCTCGTCGGCTTCCCAATACGGGTCGTGGTCGTCCAACGCCAGAAACGCAAACGCCTTCAACGCCCAATACGGGCTTCCCGGAGCATTGTATTTCTCCGCCATGGTGGAATTGGCATAGCCGTACCCAACCTGGAGGACATGGTCGGCGGAGAATATCTCCCGGTCAAGGAAGTAACGGATGTTCCTGTTGATGATTCCTTTCATGACCCCTTTTGATAATGGTTCCCAGCCTGCGAAAAGACAGGCTGAAAAAAAACTGGATTGGGCGAAACGATATGTCAGCGACCTGCCATACGGTAACGCCGCGCCATCCCCGGCGAACCAATAGATGAAGTCCTGGGCGAAACGGCGGGCTCTCCCTTCCGTCTCCCCAAGGCATTCTCCCGTCAGGCGGGACAGAAGGATTCGGTAGAACTGCATGGCGAACGCGCTGTAGTAGTCGGTCCTGCCGGTTTGGCCATCCTTGTACCAGCCATCGCCAAGGTAGTTTGAATCGATGTACCGTACATCCTCTTTCAGCTTTTCTTCATCAAAGCGGCATCCCAATGACCGGAGCGCGGAATTTACCAGAATCCTGAAAAAATACCAGTTGCATTTGGGCAATACATGGTCGTTGATCCTGTACAGCCACGCGGCGACGTTCCTTTTCGCATTCACATCCAAAGGGTCCCAAAGCAATTGCGGCACGGACAAGAGCGCGAAGGCGATTGGCGCCATCTCCACGAACCGCTGGTCGCAATCATCGGGATCACCCCAATAATCGGGGTTCTCAGGATCACAGCCGGCGGACAAGCCCTTTCGGTAGAACCGTTCCATGTCCGCCTCCCTTCCTCCGCCAAGCCAGAACGGGACAAGCCCCCACAAGGGTCGGGCGAACGCTTCCATTTCAATCGCGTCCTTGCCATATGACGCCCCCCGCCCTGCCAGGACAATCCGACATTCGCTATCCGCCGCATGGGAAAGTACGGGTCGGACCAACGAGAGTAAAAGCTGCTGACAACTGTACTTTGAATCCAAATCAACCAAATTGTTTCGCTCCTATCGTACCGTACAGTTTTCTGAACAACGGCAATGAAATATTCGGCAAAACGATGAGATCACCAGTCGCACGCATATGTTCTTTCAACTCAGAAAGCATGTCCCCGATCGTGGAATCAAGCTCGCCGGACATAAAGACAAGGTTCTCTTTCTCTTGCGGGTCGCCCACGACATCATATAGTTCAAGATAGCACTCGTCCTTGAACAGGTCGACGATCAATTTGTACCGCCCCTTGAGGACGCACCTCTGGAAGTTCGACCGCGAACCGTTTCCGTCATATTGGATGAAGACTGAGGATGGCAACGACTTGTCCGTTCCGGTCTTGATCAACGGAAGAAGGGAGCTGCCGTCAAAAGAATTGCGATGGTTCAGTCCAAAATAATCGGCAAGCGTCGGAACGACATCAATAAGACTGATCAATGCATCATATCGCTTTCGTTCAGTCTGGAATCCCTTGGGAAATTTCATGAACAGGGGGACATGCGAGGATTCTTCATACATGCACATCTTCTGATACAGGGAATGGGAACCAAGCATCTCCCCATGGTCGGCGGTAAAGACAATCACGGACTCGTCATAGACGCCCTGTTCCTTGAGCTCCGCGATAATCCGCCCGACAAGATCGTCAAGGAGGCTTACCAGTCCAAGATAGACCCTCCAGGACTCTTTCCATTGATCCAGTTTGTAATGTCCTCCAATAACGCCGGTGAGATTGTACATCTGAAGGGGAGACTGGTATTTATAGAATTTTCCCACGTTTTCCGGAAGCACGACAGCATCCTTTCGCACACGGCTGAACCATGGTTCAGGAATCTCCAGGGGAGGATGGGGAGCTACAAACATGGCGCTGAGGAACAACGGCTTGCTCCTGTCTCTGTTTTTCAGGGCCTCCAGCGCTTTGGTTGCAAAATAGTTGTCGTAGAAGAACTCCTCGCCCTCAGCATAGACCCCGACGGATGGATTTGAGTAACGGGCCAACCGGGTTCTTCGTCCGCCCACCATTTCAGGAACCGGCGTCTTGAATTTCAGCCCGCCCGGTCGTTTTTTGCCGTTCTTGTCCAAAAAGTCATGATATGTGGTTTCCGTAGCGACGAACTTGACCTTGCAGCCGTCCTTGCTTTCCAACTTTCCACCTTCGGTAAAGAAATGCTGCTTGCCGCTATGGATGGAATCCCACCCGTCCTCCATCATTCCGTAGAGATTGTCAAAACCTTCCCTGACATCCCCATGCTGTTTATCCTCTTCCACCCAAGGGTTGATCAATGACCCATTCCTGTTGGGAAAAACACCGGAGAAGAAAGCGCCTCGCGAAGGAACACAGAGGGGACAGGCGCAATACGCACGGGTAAATTCAATCCCACCTTCCTTGATGCTCCATATGTTCGGGGTCAGCTCAGGCGAAAGAACGTCGGCTCTCAGTTGATCAGCCATGATGAGAATCAAATTGTCTTTCATTTTTTCATCCCCGAATAATCAGGATGAGGCACGAACGCCCCACCCCTGCCAATCAGGTATTCATCAGGCAACCCCAGCTTCCGTTTCATCTCCTTTTGGAACGCCTTGGCCCTTGCGGTGACTTCAAAAGGATCACAGACGCTCATAAGTCTGCTCCGGCATTCGTCCAACACGGTCCGCACCTCGTCGCTTTCGCCTCGTTCCCGCACCAAATCATGATTTTCAAGAGGATCGTTCTCCAGATCAAACAGCTGGGGCGAGTCTTCGGTATAAAACACATATTTGTATTTTTTCCAACGAATCATGAACATGCCGCCAGGAATCCCGTGGGCGTTGAATTCACTGAAAGCGAAATCTCTCCGTCCGCAGTTTTCCTCTCCCCGTACCAAAGGCCAGAAGGATTGGCCGTCGATATGTTCGGGAAGCGGTACGTGCATCGCATCACAAATGGTCGGGAAGAGGTCCGCCAGGGAAACAGGTTCCGATACCACCCGTTTTTCGCTTTTGGGCAGGGAAACAATCATAGGGATTCTCGCGGACTGCTCGAACATGCAGCATTTCCACCACAAGCCATGGTAGCCCAACTGCTCCCCATGGTCGCTGGTATAAACAATCATCGTGTCGTCAGCCAATCCCAGCTGATCCACCTTGTCCAGTATCATCCCGATTTTCTCATCCAGTTCCTTGATCGCGGCGTAATAGCCGATCCGCACGTTCCTGATAATCTCTTCCGTAGCCATTTCTCCGAAAAAATAGCGTCTCAAGGACTGCAAGGAATCATTCAGGGAGGTATACGGAGGAAGGACCTCCTTCGGAAGCTCCACGTCCTTGAACAGGTTCTCGAAGTAGTCCCAGTTTTCCTGTCGCACATGGAACGGGAAATGCGGCTCTATAAAGCCGACTTGCAAAACCCAAGGCTCTTTCAAGCCTTTATGCCCGTCAAGCCAGGAAAGCGTACTTTTCACCACCTTGTCGTCAAAGCGTTCGGTACCATCGCTGACGCCTATTTCCTGGAAACGTTTCTCAGCGCCGATCCTAATCACGTGGTCGTCCCGATAATAACAGCCAAGATCGGGAATCCTCAGCAACCCCAAGTTGTCCCCGCCCGCGAAGTGATACTCCCCATCGCAATGAAAATGGGTCTTCCCTATCTGATAGACGGGAACGCCATGCTTTTCCATATGCTCCGCGATTCCAAGCGCCTTGCCATCGTAGGGGGTTGAATTGTCCCATGTCCCTAATCTGCAGACATATTGTCCGGTGAACCAACTGGCCCTGGCGGGAACACAAAGGGGACAGGACGTATAGGCGTTGGAAAAAGTCACTCCATGCCCAGCCATGCGGTCGAGCGCCGGCGATACTACATGCTTGTCTCCCGAAGAAAAAATGGCGCTTCCACTGTGTTCATCCGACATAATGGAAATAATGTTCATACTTGCTCCTCCACTGAGTCTCGTTTTTTTCTAAATTTGTGCGGAGTGACGCCATAGGCGTTCTTGAATACCTTGATAAAATACTGCGGGGACCGATACCCCAAGGCTGCGGATATCTCCTGGACAGGAATATCCTGATAGAGGAGTTCAATCGCCCTTTGAAGTTTTCTCTCGGTGATGAACTCCATGTAGTTGCACCCCATCAAGGACTTGAAAGAACGGCTCAACGCATCTTCCCTGATTCCCAACTTGTCAGCCAACATGCCCAGGGAGACGTCATGATCCAGGTTTTCCTCGATGATCCTATCAATTTTCTGGGAAAGGGCGTTGTCGGATTTCGTTCTGCTTTCCGCTATCGCGTTAATCACGGTTTCAGAAATTCCACTCATCCAGACCTTACATTCCGCTATCGTGCCAATCCGTTTCGAATATGCCCGGATGTCATAACCCAGAACCGTCCACATGTCGATCTTATTCTGTATAAGGATACTGTAGATGGAGGTCACCAGATCTCCCAAGGTGGCTTTGCAGTACTGGACGGAGTATTCACCCTTCTCCAGATCATCGAATAGCTTTTCCAATAGCTGGAGAGTAGGTTCCTTCTGTTCCAATTTGATGAACTTCTCAATCTGCGACAATAGATTCACATGGTCACCGAAAGGTTTCTTCGCTTCCAAATGTAAAGAATCATGCAAAAGCACCAGTTCCCGGTCATACAGGAACCGATACTCATATACATCCATTGCGGAGGAAAAACTGTTTTGGAATCCATTCACCCGCAAAGGACACACCCCTCCGACATCGATCCGCAGGTCCGTTCCTAGCTGGCGGATCTTTTGCAGGTTGGCATCGCCGAGCGTCGGCTCCTTGAGGATGAACGCAAAGGCGATCCGCGGGGGCGACGCGAATGTAGTGAACAGTACGGCATTGTCGTCCTGGGACAGTTCCGAAACACATGTTCGCACTTCTTCAAGTTCGATTTCTACATCTTTTGTCGATTGCTCGACGATGACGCAGCAAACATAGTCGCCATGAGCGGCATTGTACACTGAATCGTAGACATCTTTCTCCGCCCTGTTAATCAGGAGAGATCTCAATAGCGATTGGTTCTTATAACTCTTGCTGACATCATCCAGATTCTCTATGGTCGTCTCCATGGTCTTCAAGGTTTGCCCAAGACTTCCTTTCGTCCTGATGCCCACACTATGGGAGAAACTCATGATATAGTTTTTGTAGACTAGATAGTTCAGGAGGGTGAGGACTCCCAAGCAAAGGACATTGCAGAGAATGAGCAGGATGAAGTTCCTTACCAGTCGGGTATTGTCTTCAGAGTATCCTGGATAAAGCATCTTGTAACCGATGAAACTGCAATATTTCAGGTTCGTACTGGAGGAGGTGTTGCTCCAAGAGACGAACTTGCCATTGGCATTGGTTATCTGTCGAGTGAAATTCCCATCAAGTCCTTTCGTCCCCATATCTTCTACGAGTTGCCGTTGCCAGTCGAAATCCGAATTTCCGAATACCACTTTCCCGTCAGGAGCCAATATCCAAGCCGACAAATAGAAGCCCTTGTCAGGAAGCTTGACCAGAGAGGGATCGAAATGCAGGGCGACGTAGATGTCCTTGTCGCCCCATCTCTTGTTGGATATTTTCTGGACATACGACATCGTTGGATATGCGCTCGGATAACTGTTGCTGTCAAATGGCAGGAAGCAACTTCTGTTCATGGAAACGGGAATTTTTTCAAACCAAGGAAGATATGCGCAGACTTGATCAGTAGACTCCACCGCATGTATATGGGCGAAATTCGTGATAACCGTACCGCTTCCCTCATAATAGACATCCATGCTGTAGAGAAACGGATATGTCTTCTGGATTTTGGACAAAACGGTATTGAGATTCCTCACTTCCTCAGGGCTGCCGATAATTGGATGTTCCTGAGGATACAGCAAGGCGTAATTGTCACTTGTTTCAGAAAAATACAAGCTCGGAATGGACAACATGGTCTTGAGTTGTACATCGATGTTATCAACATACAGCTCAATCTCTTTTGCCGCTGATGCCCTGAATTTCTCCTCATACGCTTTTTCTTCTTCAAGATAGAAAAAACGATAGTTGAACAAAGACAAGAGAAGCAGAGACACAAGATTGATGATCAACAGCCCCGAAAGGAAGAGATAGTTGGTTTTTCGTGTCTTGGTCGCATCCATAATCGTATATTACTGTTTCACGGCACCCACTACCATGCCTTTGATAAAATAACGCTGAAGCATCGGATAGGAACAAACGATAGGAATAAGGGACAACACCAGCGCAGCCATCTTCATGGTTTCGGTATGTACGATCATGCCCGTCTGTTCCATCTCGTTGGTTTGGCCGCTGGCTATGATCATCTGGAGCAAATATTGCAATGTGAATTTTTCCCGCTTCGTGATGTACAGCATGCAATCCATCCAAGAGTTCCAATGTTGGACACAATACCATAGGGCTATAGTGGCGATGACAGGAGTCGCCAAAGGGATATACAGACTATAAAGAATTCTGAAATCAGTAGCGCCATCAATTTTCGCGGACTCCTCGATGGCATCTGGAATCGTCATGAAATAGTTCCGCGTGACGATCAAGGCGTATCCGGTGATCAAGGCGGGAAGGATAAAAACCGCGAACTTGTTGATGAGCCCCAACCGTTTGATCAACAGATACGTCGGAATCATACCGCCCGAAAAGTACATGGTGAAAACAATGAACAACATGATTCCCTTTCTGTGGGGAAGGTTCCGTTTGGAAAGAGGATAGGCAGTCAATACGGTGATGAGTACGCAGGACACCGTTCCGACGACAGCCCTCACTATAGTGTTGAGATAGCTATGGAGAAAATCCCTGTCGGCCATGATCTTCTTATATCCCGAAAAATCAAATTCCGTTGGAAAAAGATGAAACCCGTTTTTGTTCACCACCTTGGCCGGACTCATCGATACGGTAATCACCTGCATGAACGGCAGGATAATAGAGATGGACAGGACGATGACCAATGCGTAGACGATACAGTCCACGACATAATCTTCCATTGTCTTTTTCATTTTCGTCATCTTCTTCACCTCTACCAAAGAGCATAATCGCTGGTTTTTCTGGCCACATAGTTGGTAAGCAAAACCAGAACCATGGAAACAGTGTTTTTGAACAGGTCAACGGCTGTCGTAAAACTATACTGCATGTTCATGATTCCCATCCGGTACACGAATGTGGAAATCACATCTCCTACCCCATACGTCGTAGGAGTCAAAAAATTATATACTTGCTGGAAACTGTCATTCAGGATTTTCCCCGACTCCATGATGAACATCACGGTGAAAATGGGTATCAGGGAAGGAAGCGTAACGTGAATGATCTGCTTGATCCTCCCCGCGCCATCAATTTCAGCAGCCTCGTACAAGGACGGATCGATCGAGGTGATCGCTGACAGATATACGATGGAGCCCCACCCTACCGACTTCCAAAGATCGGTAAGGACCAGAACGCCCCGGAAGTACTTGGCGTCCGCAATAAAGAAAATGGAATCAAGGCCGAGTTGCTGCCGAAGTATGTTGATGGGGCCCCTGGAAGGGGAAAGGAACTCGATGAACACACCGGAAATAACTACCCAGGAAATAAAATGGGGAAGATAGGATATCGATTGGGTGACTTTCTTGAATTTGGGCCTTTTTATCTCATTCAGAGCCAGACAAAGCACAATGGGAGCAGGAAAGCAAATCAAGAGTTTGTATAGGCTGATAATCAACGTATTTCTAAAAACCGAAAAGAAGAACGGATTCGAGAGCAATGCCTTGAAATGCTTCAACCCCACGAAAGCGCTGCCGGTTACCCCCTTGAGCGGATAGTAATCCTGGAAAGCTATCACAAGACCATACATCGGGCCATAGTGAAAGACCAAATAATAGATGAACGCCGGAACCAGCATGAGATACAGCATCCCGAATTTTTTGGCGGTGTTTTTTGTCTTTACAGTTTTTATTTCATTCTTGCTTCGCATCAATGTTCTCGCCTTGACCATTCTCAGTCCCCTTCAACCAATCAACGGCATATCGCCCACCGGCGACATGCCGTTTGGAATCCCTATGAAATTCCTAGTTTATAAAATTGGCCGCATAAGCTTCTTGCACTGCTTTTTCAGCCTTTTCACCACCAAGGGCCTTGAACTGCTCGACAAACGTATCGAAATAGCTGACGGGCTTTGCACCAGAAATGATGTCGTAATAGGTCTGCTGGGTCAGCGTCGTCAACGTAGCGATGCATTCCGCGAATTCAGTCGTAGCGGGAGCATTGAATCTCCAGTATCCATTTCCAGTCACTGAATGACCAAAGCTTGTCTTTACATCGTCGACATGCTCTGAAAAATAGGTTGTTCCGCCGAAATCGAACTCAAGCGGGCCCTGTCTTCGGAGATCAGTATCGGACAGCAGCCGTTGGTTGCCGTATTTGGTTTTCTGGAAATGTACGCCTTCAATACCATAGTTCGCGAGAGTCGCGTATTCGGGATCGGAGAAGTATGCGTCAAGCATCGCAAGGAAGGTATCGACTTTCCGTGGGTCCTGCGCGCACTTGGTCGTGATGACCGTCAATCTTCCAACCTTCGCCCACCCTTCGGTTCCACTCAATCCAGTCGGTCCGACAGGCGCCGGTCCAAAGACGATTTCGGCATCAGGATTCAACGCCTTGAGTTCCTTCATGCACTGTCCCCAGTTGTTCGGATCCTCCGTATCGGTGCTGGCGTTCAGATAATGGTAAGGTTGCGCGCAGGTCACTCCGATCTGCCCGTTCATGAACGCGTGGGAGAACCAGTTGTATCCGCCATGCCTTTCCCCAGTAATGAATTCCTTATCGACGATTCCTCTCTTGTACCAATCGTTCAACAAAGCCAAAACAGTCTTCGCTTCCGGCCTGATCCAGGAAAAGAACGGAACGTTGTCATCTCCAAGCTGCATTTCCTCAATCTTGAAATTAGGCTGGGCGCCAGTCACGCAACGCAAGCCATAAGCGCCGAAAATAGCGTTGAAGGTTCTTTCCGCCATACCCGCGGTGTTTTTCTTGCCATCTCCGTCTGGATCGTTCTCGACGAACGCAACCATGACCTTCTCGAATTCCTCAAGCGTTTTCGGCACTTCAAGCCCTAGCTTGTCCAACCAGTCCTTGCGCCACACCAAAACCATGGGGACGGCTTCCATAGGACATGCGATGCCATAGTTCTTTCCATTGTAGACCATCGTCGACCAAAGCGCCCCTGTGTCATTCTTGTCAGCTTCAGCTGCGAAGTGAGGAGCTTTCTCCCTGATCATTTCGATGGGAAGCTCGGCGATGATGCCGCCGTCGACCAACTGGGCGATCTGGTTGGAATTATCAAGAATCAATACGTCCGGCATCTCCCCGCCTGCGAATCTGACGTTCAGGTTCTCAAAAAATCTGCTGGGATTGACATTCCACGAACTCAGCTTGACATTGAACTTTTCTTCAATTTGTTTCACTACAGGAGCCTCGGGATCGACTTCTACGGAATTCTTACTGATAAGCCACTCCATCTCTACAGGCTTATCACTTTTTACAGTGGAAGCCGCCTCTTTAGCCCCCGTTGCAAAAATCAAACCTGTTGCAAACAAAGCCAAAAGTAGTACCGCAATTGTTTTTTTCATTTTGCACCTCCTAATCGGTAAAAAAAGTATAGAAGGGCGTTTCTCAATAACTCAATGGCTTTTTTATGTAAAATATGATACTTTTTTGCAGTCATCTCAAAAGAATCGTATTTTGTATCATTTCTGAATATTCTCTTATGAGAAATCGAATTCCGATTCGTGAAAATGCAATTTACCAAGAAAACGCAAACAAAAGAGGGTGTCCGTCGTCTCGAAGTTCTCCAGGATAAAGGACGCCGCCGGCTTCATCGCCGTCAATCGCGCCTGCGTTTTTCCCCCCCCCAAAAAAAACCAATTCGCAGAATATCAGAAAAAAGCCAAGGCAACAGGCGAACGGTTAACCATTCACCGCAAGCCCGTCTATTGTTATAATTGGATATTTACATTTCCATACAATACAGGCACAAGCCGAACGCTATATCAATAACGGGGGAATCGGTTTCGACCAGTTGGGAAATCCGTTCTTTGACATCATGTTCAACTGGTATTGGAAATACGAAGTTCATCCCACCAATCATTGCAGGCACATTTCCAATCCCCACCGATTCGTAAAAACCTTCATTGATATTCCTGTTGCCCAAGAAATATCAGTGGACGATGAACATAAAAGCCTATCATCAAAATCTATGCGAAACACCTTCGATTTTCGGATAACCAAGGGAATCGCAAAACGCAATTCCTTACTTTTTCCGACAGAATGGCGAGGTGTAAAGAGAAATGACCAGTTAATTGATTTCCAGTTTTCTTCATCAATATACTTCCAGGAACCTGATATGGATTCCTTGCAGGTTGAACAAGGAGCTATCTCAGGAAAAATTGGCCGCGTTAATTCCAATAAGCAGAACGTATATGGGTAATATCGAATCAGGTCAGAAATCAGCCAGTCTTGAAATACTCATTCAAATATCAAATGCGCTGGAAATATCTGTGGAAGATATTTTGGCAGACAGCCTTGAATTTACACATTTAAACCATAGACCGGATATGATTGATATTCTTTCAGATTGTACCTTGAAAGAAACTTCAATTCTTATAGAGAACATGAATTCACTCAAGTCCATTTTAATGGAATACAACATCAGATAATCTGTTTTCTTAACCCGCAAAACAGTACCGAAACTCACCTATCAGGCATACCTGTTGAATGAATCAACATTTTGAACTCTTCTTTTTCACGAATAGGTTCCACCAAAACGCGGATTTGTCCGAGGTGAAATCTTTGCACCTCGATATACCCGCGTCCCCTGTGGTTGATTGAAACATGAAGTCTTCATGCAAGGTTAAAACTTTAATGCCGTAACGGGTACAACATATACTCCGTCCGGCCTCTTATATGCGGCATTCGCCATTCCACATAGCACACAAAGAAACGACGGGTCTGACTTCGTTTCTTTCAAAAACTTTTCTTTCAGAGACAACAGCTCCTGAGCGGCACCTTCCACTTGGTTAAATCCAAGTTTAATTTCAAACATCCCCCATCTGCCATCAGTGAGCTCAACAATTGCATCGGCTTCATTATCTCTTTCATCATGATAATGATATACCTGCGCGCCATAAAAATCTGCATATATACGCAAATCACGAACACACAACGCTTCAAATAGATACCCGAAAGTATTCAGATCCCTCATCAACATTTCAGGTGTCGCACCCATGGCAGCCACGGCAAGCGATGGATCTGCGAAATGCCTTTTGGGTTTCTTCAACGCTTTTACCGAAAATCTCAATTTATTTTCGAATGCAGGTTGATCTTCTATCAGAAACAACTTGTTGAAGCAATCAAGATAGTCAGTAATTGTATCTATAGATGAAGCACTGTCATCCTTCCGATCTTCTGCATATTCCTCAGTATCCTTCTGAAGATTTTTTTTGAAGTCATGTTGCTCTCCGCCCTTCCCAAAGCACGCAACAAAGCAGCCGTTTTCTTTATATCTCGCTTCTTTCCATCGACTCTTTCCATATCATCGGGAATATTCGCAAGATAATCTTGAGAAATTCTCATAGCTTCCCGTACACTTAACCCCTGACTTCCAGGCCAACCACCACGAACCACATAGTTGACCAATTCGGATAGATGAATCTCCCGAAATCCTTTCATACTCAATGAATCGTCGAAAAAATCCATGAGAGAGACATCGCCACTTGAATAACCGGATTCATACAGAGACATTGTCCGCATTCTGATTTTTCCGATTCTGCCACTTCCTCCATGGAGACGTCCTTTCTGTGCCGGAGTCGAGGAGCCAGTCAGAATATACATGCCCTTTTTTCCACTTTGGTCCACCTGAAATCTTACAGCATCCCAGATAGATGGAACGACCTGCCATTCATCAATCAAACGAGGATAGTCCCCCTCTAAAACCAAAGAGGGATCCATCTCCGCAAGCTGCTTATTCATAAAATTTCCGGCAGGATCCCCAATATAAGAGACACTTACAGCATGATTGCTAGAAGTCCATGTCTTTCCTCACAATTTTGGGCCTTCCACACATACTGCACCATAAATATTCATTAATTCGCTGATTTGAGTATCAATTATGCGGGATTTATATCCTTTTGGAGTAAGCACCTGTATTCTCCTTTCCATATGTCCTGATAACATCAGGAGTAAACACATCAGACTAATCAAGTTTTTTCGACGATTCAAATCGTATTTTTTCTACATCAACATTCTATTTTTTTCTACAATTTTCATATAGACAATCATACCGATAAATCCTCAACTTGCCTGCGACCGAGGCAAACCCCTTTCCGTCTGTATAACCACCCCATCCAGGCAATACCGTATCGCACTCGGAAAAAAAATCATGACAAAAAAACTTCAAAAATTTTGTTGCGTCTATTGACTTGGAGTCAACTCCAAGAGTTATACATCTATTATAAAGCTGAAAGTCTGAAACCCAGATCGTAATCTGCCGCTATCTGAATTGATGCCAAAAAAGCTTGGTTTATATGCAAAACCATAAAAACAGGAGAATTTTGATGAAATATACAAGACTTGGAAAATCTGATATCGAGGTCTCACGCTTTTGTGTCGGCTGTATGAGCTTTGGAGACCCCTTGAGCAGGATGCATGCATGGACATTGAACCCTGAGCAAACTCAAGAGATTGTGAAGCATGCGCTTGATATGGGCATCAACTTCTTTGATACCGCGAACACGTATTCGGCGGGAACGAGTGAAGAATATCTTGGCCGGGCGATTAGAAACAACGTCGCGCGGGACAAGGTCGTTTTAGCGTCGAAGGTCTATTTCAACGAAGGGCATCTTTCCAAGGCCGCCATCCTGCGAGAAATCGACGGAACGCTCGGACGCCTCGGCACGGATTACCTCGACCTGTACATCATCCACCGCTTCGACTATGACACGCCAGTCGAGGAAACCATGGAAGCCCTGGACAGCCTCGTACAGGCGGGCAAGGTCCGGGCACTGGGGGCGTCCGCCATGTACGGCTACCAGTTCTACAACATGCAGCTTGCCGCCAGGGACAACGGCTGGACGCCCTTCGTCTCCATGCAGAACCACTACAACCTCCTCTACCGTGAAGACGAACGGGAGTTGATTCCGATCTGTGAGCAGATGCATGTCGCCCGCACACCATACAGCCCCCTCGCGGCGGGACGGCTCTCCCGTCCGGAATGGAAGACGGATACCCTGCGCAGCCAGACGGACAAGACCGCCGTATCCAAATATGACGGTACGCAGGAACAGGACTATGCCATCGTTCAGCGCGTCCATGGGCTTGCAAAAAAATATGACGCAACCATGACGCAGATCGCCCTTGCATGGCAGTTCGCCAAAGGAGTGGCATCACCCATCATCGGGGCGACAAAAGCGACATATCTTGACGACGCAGCCGGTGCGTTGGATATCGCGCTCACAACCGAGGACATCGCTTTCCTTGAGGAGCCATACATACCGCACAAAATCATCGGGGCCATATGACCCGGAAGGAGCAATAGAATGAAACAAACGTACAGTACATTGAACAATGGAGAGAAGATCCCGCAGTTCGGTCTCGGCGTATACATGATTCAGGGCGACACTGCAACCGAAAAGGCTTGTACGGAAGCTTTGAAGCTAGGCTATCGTCACATCGACACGGCCCATGCCTATCAGAATGAACGCGGCGTCGGCGCGGCGGTGAAGAAAAGTGGAATTCCCCGAAGTGAAATCTGGCTCACGTCAAAGTTGTGGCCCAGCGAATACGGAGAAGGAAAAACCATGGAGGGCATTGACCACATGCTCGTCCGCCTCGACACCGAGTACGTGGACCTGCTGCTTCTGCACCAGCAGTTCGGGGACTATCTCGGAGCATGGCGCGACATGGAGAAAGCTGTGCGGCAGGGCAAGGTGAAAACAATCGGCATTTCAAATTTCGAATCCGACCGATTGGAAGAACTCTGCGAAGCCGCCACAATCAAACCCGCCGTGCTTCAGGTGGAGTGTCATCCATATTATCAGCAGCAGGCATTGAAAGACCGTATCGCGAAATATGGAACGGTCATTGAAAGCTGGTATCCCCTCGGACATGCGGACGAAGGACTGATGAATGAACCGGTGTTCACCGAACTAGCAAGGAAATACGGCAAAAGCAATGTGCAGATCATCCTCCGCTGGCATATCCAGACGGGCAATGTTGTGTTTCCGAAAACCACGAACCCACAGCACATGAGGGACAATATCGATATTTTTGATTTTGCGCTGACCGATGGGGAGATGAACGCCATTCGGGCGCTGGACCGCGGCAAACGTTTTTTCAACATGAGCCTTGCGGATCAGGAAGCGCACCTTGGCGGCTTTAAACCCGCCGATTGACCCGTATCAGAGGAGAGCCATAATGAATCATGAATTTGAACAGGCGAATCTTTTTGGACTTGGACAACCGAACGCCGCATTCGCCCAGTATTTTATAGGCCAGAGCTATTTGAATCCCGTAACTACGCAGGGCGTCGGAATTTTCAACGTTACCTTTGAACCGGGCTGCCGTAACAACTGGCACATCCATCATGCGACAAAGGGCGGCGGGCAGATTCTTCTCTGCATCGCCGGACGAGGCTGGTATCAGGAAGAAGGCAAGCCGGCGCAGGAGCTTCAGCCCGGAGATTCCGTTGTCATTCCGGCCAACGTCAAGCATTGGCACGGTGCGGCGAAGAATAGTTGGTTTTCGCATCTCGCGATTGAAGTCCCCGGCGAAAACGCTTCCGCCGAATGGTGCGAAACAGTCAGTGACAACGAATACAATATATTGAAGTAAGGAGAGCATATCATGCAGAATTTTGATTACCAGACCCCGACAAGACTCATTTTCGGAAAGAACGCAGTCGCAAAACTACCTGAGGTGATGAAACCGCTCGGTAAAAAAATACTTTTAGCCTATGGCGGCGGCAGTATCAAGAAAATCGGCCTATACGATACAGTGAAAAAACTTCTCGCCGATTTCGAAATCTATGAACTGAGCGGTATTGAGCCGAATCCCAAGTACTCCCCTAGCGTGGTGGACGGCGTCGCGATGTGCAAAGAACACAATATCGACGCCATACTCGCGGTCGGCGGCGGCAGCGTGCTCGACTGCGCGAAGGCGATCGCCGCCGGTGCAAAATACGATGGCGAAACATGGGACTTGATTTCATACAAGGTCAAGGCTCAGGCCGCGCTACCGCTTGTAGACATTATTACGCTTGCGGCGACCGGTAGCGAATATGACTGCGGCGGTGTGATTTCCAGAACCGAAACCAACGATAAGATCGGGTATCTCGATCCCGTCCTGTATCCGGTATGCTCGATTCTTGATCCCGAATACACCTTTACCGTCTCGAAAAAGCAGACGGCGGCGGGAACGGCGGATGCCATGAACCATGTGATCGAGCAGTATTTTGTGGAAGACGCCACGCTCCTTAACGATGGTTTTTGCGAAGCTGAACTGAAAAGTCTGATGACAAACGTCAAAATCGCACTTGACAATCCAACGGACTATGAAGCCAGGGCTCAGTTGATGCTCGACTGCACGTATGGCTGCAACGGCATTCTCGCCCTCGGCAATTCCGGTTCAGGTTGGCCATGCCACGGCATGGAGCACGCCCTCAGCGCCTACTATGATATCACGCATGGCGAAGGTCTCGCCATCATCACTCCAAGATGGATGAAGCACATCCTGAACGAGCGGACTCTTCCGCGATTTGTCAAATTCGCCGTAAACGTGATGGGTATCGTTCCGTCAGGCGATGATATGGAAACCGCGAACAAAGGTATCGACGCATTGTACGCATTCTTTGAATCCATCGGTATTCCGATGCATCTGCGCGACGTCGGCATCGATGAATCAAGAATCGGGGAAATGGCGCATCATGTGGCGGCGCTGGAAGGTCTTGAAAACGCCTACGCCCCATTGTTTGAAACGGATATCGCTAAAATCTTCACCGATTCGCTATAATACTAATACTTGAATGGAGGAATTTTTCATGGACAATAAAAAAACATTGGTGGCCTTTTTCTCTTGTAGTGGAACGACCCGCAGGGCGGCGCAATTGGTGGCCGAGGCGACTGACGCGGATTTGTATGAAATCAAACCAGAGATCCCCTATACACAGGCCGACCTTGACTGGACAAACAAAAAAAGCCGCAGTACTGTGGAAATGAACGACCTTTCCTCTCGCCCCGCCATTTCCAGTAAAGTCGAGAACATGGATGCATATGACACGGTATTTGTCGGCTTTCCCATTTGGTGGTACGTGGCGCCGACCATCATCAACACGTTCCTGGAAAGTTATGATTTTTCCGGTAAGACGGTGATTCCATTTGCCACGTCAGGCGGCAGCGATCTTGGGAAAACGGAAAAGAAGCTTCGTCCTTCCTGCTCCGGAAGCACCAATTGGAAAACGGGCAAGCTTCTGAACCGTGGAGACAAGGCTTCGTTGAAAGCGTGGATAGAGGAACTGGGACTCAATCGCTGAACGAAAGGGGAACGGAATGACAATCAAAGAGGTCAGTGAAAAGTACAATATTTCACAGGACGCCTTGCGCTATTATGAGCGGGTGGGCATGATTCCGCCTGTCACAAGGACCTCCGGCGGCATACGGAATTATCAGGAGGAAGATATCCGCTGGCTGGATCTCGCAATGTGCATGAGAAGCGCAGGCCTACCTGTCGAGGTGATGATCGAGTATCTGAGGCTCTTTCGCCAGGGAGACTCCACTATTCCCGCACGTCTTCAGCTCCTGACGGACCAGCGGAAAGCCCTGCTCGCCCAGCGAAAACATATCGACGAAATGCTGGATCGGCTCAACTACAAAATCGCAAGGTATGAAATCGCGGTCGAAACCGGCAAATTGACGTGGGAACAATAAGCTGATCCGCATCCAATGGAACAAGAGCCGGGCATACCGATATGATCGGCTTTTGGGACAGCCTCCCTATGAAAGGTTATACCTCGTGCCGCTTCTACCCGATGATGGAAGCGGTACGAAGTCTTTTCGGCAAAACCAGAATGCCATGCCTGGTAGTCCGTTGAAAAGCTTCAGCGAACCGGCATCCCGAATCAGGGCTAGAAAACCTTGAGGAAGTCGCAGATTCGAGGATCAACGACCTCGCCGCCCCTGACGTCGAACATGACGAGCGATGTCGCATAGCCATCACCCCGACAGTCATTGACGGAGACATATGCGAGATAGGTGCCATCCTCCAACGCAGAAACGGACAATTGGGTCGAAGAAGAAAGCTTTATGCGCTTTCCACGAATCTCCTTCGCGCCACGCGAGTCCACCGATTCTTGCGGATAAAGCGGGGTGATCTTGTCGCCTTGCTTTACAGAGACAAGGTTTCTGTCGAGCGTGACCATATCCGAGTCGTAGAAGCGAATGCCCAGCAGGTTGGACTTGCCTGATTCATACGTATAATCGGTGACAAGATATGCCTTCTTACCGTTGTACTCGACAAGTGAGCGATAAAGTATTCTGTCATTCGAGGCATCGATGATGTCGGTATGGAGCGGAACGTCATCCAAGAACAACCATTTATTCCCATATTCGGAAGATAACAAGCTCTCTTGAACATCAACATAGCGATTCTCTCCCAAATAAGTGACTGTCCCCGCCCCCCCATCATAACGGGCAAGACAGAGGATGGCATCTTGGATAGTATCATATATTTCTCGTGTAATGGGCAGAGAGAAGCCACTTTCAGTTACGGTCAGCTCTATGTCGGAAAACCGTCTCAGACATTCGATGTCCAGATTGGGCAAGGGTTCAAAGCCATTTTCGTCCAGATGCGTTTGTAACTCGGGAGAGAGGCACCCAGCAAGCTTGTAGTAGTACAATGCGGTGATATTGGGATCGGCGCTGATGTGATCTATGTAATCCAGATACTTTTGAAGCCCGGCAAAACTCTGCATGCTGTCATTGGAAAGTCCTACGGGGAAATAGACAGATAGCCCTTGTGAATCCTGCTCGTAGGAACAACCACGGGTATACAGCACGCAACTATCCAACGCATTTTTCAACACCTTGATTTCATCTGGATATTCTACCGCCAAGTTGTCGGCAAAAACGCCCAAATCAATGGTGTTGTAGAGCTGATATGCGGACGAAGCATAACTGATCGAACGCGCGGCTGCGATACTAGCGGTGGTAATCGTACCCCGATCAGAGGGAATTTGGCGCAGAATCGCCGCGCACAGGTCGGAATATGCCTGATAAACGTCGTCTACCCGAGTCAAATCGGTTACAGAGAAGCAGTGAGCCTCATTTCCAATCATCAACGAATTTTCAAGCAGACGGGTAAGCCAAAATTGCGAGCGCATATATGAATCGGCGATGACTTTGCACAATTGGGCGCCATTCATGCTTGGATTTTCAGCTAACGCACCAAGCCATGCGGCGTGGTCCCAGCCTGTGCCAGGTTCCAGTTCCTCGCTTGCCGCAAGATAACGGGCGACACCGGAGAGACTGTGGGCTACTTCCAGAGAAGCCATCAGGCAGGCATCGAAACCCACTGCTTCAAAGGGAGGATTGGCTACGTCCAGCGTATATACCTGAGAGAACGCATTGCGGATCTCGGCAAGGGTCAGGTTGTCGCTACCGAACAGCTCATCCCAACAGACGCCATAGGCGCCACCGCCATGATTCCAGAACAAGAACACTGTATGATCCGCCGAATAGTTATCCCTACAGAAGGTAAGAAAATCCGCCAACGCGTCGCCGCTACCCATGTTGACGACGGGCCTGTTCTCCAATTCCTCAAAACCGTTGGAACTGTATAGGAATCGTTGGGAACGGTTGGGGTTGATGTCGCTGACCTCCCATCGGCGAGCTCCGCCGGTTTGGATGACAATCCGGATATTCTCAGGCAAATCAACCGCCAGTATTTCTCGCAAGTCGCTTGACGCAGCCCCTTCGGTGTCGGGTTCAACTGCTTCCGTACTTTCCCCTTCAGATACCGCTCCCAAATACGTGTCCGGATTATAAAGCGATGCCGGGAGATCCATTCCCTGTCCACGTATGGTATTGATAAAGTTTTGCAGACGTTCTTTATCGTCGGCGTCTTTTTCATATTCGATTTCCGCTACAGTGTCGGCGATACTATAATCGGTAAGATATGACAATTCACTGATGCCATTGCTTTCCAGATCACTTCCGCACATGTAGATATAGATGGCCCAGGTATCATCCTTGCCATACGAAGGCATTGCGTCGATGGCGAGGGCCTTCTCTTCGTCAAAGGGCGCAAGTACGGCGAACTCTTCCTCCGTAAAGTTTTTCGCATCCTCGACCAACGCATCGTCGGCGGCGGCAATCATAGCGGGGGCCACCAGCCACACTACAAGGCCAATGATAATCAACGCCAGCAGGACTATGATGAGGATATTGCGCTTTTTATGTGATTTGCGCTGTTTTGAAGCCGGAACCCGCTTCGGAGGCTCAGGGTTGGAACTGAGTTGGGGATCATCATTCATATCGCTCATGGTCGGGATTCTCCTTTCTGGTATGCGAATTTCAGAATATAGGACAAAAGGTATGTATCGGAAACAAACCTAAACTTGCGACGCCACACCCCATTATGAAGCCGGTTTGACCGACCATGCCTTTTGCGCAACGGCAGGTACAACCCGTCATGACGTTCTATATCATTATCCCTTGCCGCTTTCATTCGCTGTTTTTCTCAGGAAATCATGATACCGTTATGATACTCATTTCAGTTTTGAGTTTCAACAAAGGCCGCCGCTCTTCCTGAAAAGGGTTGTGCATGGCTCTTTTGCGCATATCAACTGTTTGTACACAAATGAATTGCTATCAGGACTCCCCATGCCATCGCCCACCTTTTCGCATACGGCGAGTCGTTTTATGCGGTGCCGCCGCTTACAAACATGGTAAACGAGATTCCCAGCGGGGCTTTTCCTTCCAAAGTCGGGTCAGGACAACCCGAGGCGTCCCGGCGCAGCCGCGATATCATCCAAGACGGCATTTCGGACGGGAGGGCCATAGTCGTTGCAACCCATGGCCATAGCGATAGCCTTCTGATTGCTATCAGGCGTTATTACCATGCCAGAAATCAGCGCATCGATTTCATCCATGATATGTACTGGAACGCAATCCTCTTTCCTGAGGCTTGATTTGATTTTCTAAAGTTTCTGGATGATTTCTGCGTTCGGCATGGTCATGATTTCCCTGATAATGTGGAGGTTCTTGGATGGTGATGATATGTCAATTCCGCAATGGAAGGTATGGCAGCGTAGACAGTATACATCTGTTCTTCTGTGTCTGGTGGCACTGTAGAGATGAATGCAAAGAAGGCATTATCCATGTCAGTGCAACAAGCTTCCCGCTTATGGTTGTATTTACTTTTTTCATTTGAACGGAAAATATCGAAAGCCACCGTTTCGACCCGATTTTTCCATCGTCTCAACCTGAACTATCCGGAAATTCCGGATGATTTATTCATTTGCCTGTTCTTCCAGCTCACGCAAAAACCTATCGTAGTCAGACATAAACATTCTGTCCTGCACAATCCGATATTTCTCAAATTCTGTTTCTGCATGGAGCTTCGCCCGCTCTGTACTGATTTTTCCTGCATCCGTGAGGATTTCGTTTCCGTTAAACTCCAAAAATCCATCCAGACGCTTTGCCCAATCTTCCATGCTCATGGGAATTTGGCGCTCTGCCTGCAACTCTGCGTAATCAAGGTACAGGGATACAATTCGTTCCATGTACGACATCTCTTTATCATTCAGGTAGTTTTTAGCGATTGACACGTCAGTCTTCACTATCTTTCCATCAGGAGCCGCATCCCAAGTAGTCAGCCCCATGTGCGCTTTCTCTGCATTAGCACGTTCCACAATCAGTTCTGCGGCGGTATGCCGGTGAACAGCCCAATGCATTTTATTTTGCACCGTCTGGAAAAATCGCAGGGTTGTCTTTGCATCCTTATTGTAATCAAAGGCAGTGGCGTACAGATCTGTAATTTTCTGATAGAATTTGCGCTCTGAAAGGCGAATTTCACGGATATTCTGCAGCTGACGCTCAAAATACTCATCCGTGAACATATGCCCCTTTATCAGGCGTTCCTTGTCCATTGTCCAGCCTTGGATGGTATAATCCTTTACGATTTGACCCGACCATTTGCGGAAACGGACAGCGCGATCGTTGTTGACCTTGAAACCAACGGCGATAATCATCTGGAGGTTATAATGGATAACCTCACGATTCACCTGTCGTGAACCTTCGGCTTGAACTATTCGGAATTTCCGAATAGTTGCTTCCTCTATAAGTTCTCCATCGTCGTAAATTTTTTTGATATGTTCATTGATAGTCGGCAAACTCACATCATACAACTGTGCTATCATCTTCTGTGTCAACCATATATTCTCATCTTCATAGCGCATTTCCATGCTGTCTGCATTGTCACCGACAGCAGCTACATAGGTCAGATATTCCGCTGCAGAACTATGAATCGTGATTTCATTTTTCTTTTTCGGCATGGTGCACCTCCAATCCATAATTTTTTCGATATTCTCAAATGACTACTTTGTAGCATTGTTCTGCCAGCTTGCTCCCAGGAATGCTTTGCTGACAGCCTTCCGCAGTCCCTTGTGCGCGTCACCTGCCACCAGCCATACTTTTCTCATGCCCCGTTCTTCAGGCTCTCGAACAGTCCCGGATATGCCCGCCCGCTTTCCTCGGCCATCGGCTCTACACCGCCAGGATATGGACAAGTCCCTGCATGCCAACGGCTTTCACTACCAATACAGCCGTACCGACCACCCGGTCGAACTCCCGTACCTTCTCATACAGGGCGTCCACCCACAGCACCGGATATTCCTCTTCCAAAGGACGGCTGCGGAAAGATTCAGCCATCCCGTCCAAGCCCCTGGTCATGTCGCTGACCCGGGAATCGCTGATGTTCTCTATGCCCAGGCTCTTTGCCAGCCTGTCCATTTTCCTCGTAGAGACTCCATTGACCCATGCCTCCCAGACAACCTCCACCAAGGCCTGTTCGTTTCTCTTGCACTCGGTCAGAAAGAAAGGGATATAGCCGCCCTCTCTGACTTTCGGTATGGACAGGAAGACGGTTCCTATTCGTGTATCCCAGCGACGTGTGCGGTAACCGCTACGGTTGGTCTTCCTCTCTTGCGTGTGCTTGCCTTTCACGGCCCCGGTACGGTGGCTGACCTCGATCTCCATGCAGTATCTTTGCCCTCCTGTTACCGGCATGGATATTCTTATCCTTTTGAAGAGGTTTCGTATTTTATATGTTCTTAAGCGACATGCCGTCTGCTGCTTTCCACATCTCATTTCCGTTCAAGCTCGATCCCCCAACGAAGGCGGCAGCGGCGGACGGGCTGGTGAAAATGATATCTTCAAGTAGAATGTGGTCGTCGTTATACTTTGCCTTATGCTTTTCCCGGAGCTTCACCACAGTTTCGGGGCAACTTTTTTGAAGGACTGATGCTATGGAACTGCCCTTAAAAACGACAAATCCATCGCTGGTACGGCGACCTGTGGCTTTCAAATTTGTACGGTTGAAATAGAGTACAGGTTCGTCATCCGAAGCGGTATCAGTCACTGATGTAAGTTTGAGGGCAACAAGCGGCTCAAAAACCTTGTGCCCAAGCGTCCCCATGACAATACGGGCATAATCCACGAACTCTTCGAGCTCGCTTTCTTTTTCTTCTGTTATATTCCCATGCGTTGGGTCATTGCCGTTTTTAACGTCATAGCGCTTTGCTGCAAGTGCCAAGCCACAGAAGCGGTTTTCGAGATAGCTTATCTCCGTCGGCCCGAAGGAGTTATTCGATGTAGTAAACACAACAGCTTCCGTCCAGTAATCTTTATCGGGATTACGCTTGTGCTCCTGTAAACGGTAAAGCAATCCTTCACCATTTTTTCGAGCACCGGCTTGACCGACATAAACGATGTTGTTTCCGGTCTGGTCAGAGATACCGAAAAGGAAGTAGATGCCGCTCTGCTTCAGGTCGTCGCGTTCCTTACACAGGTCTAAAGCTGTGCGAGGAATTCTATACGCGACACCTGTCCAGTTGGCAAGAGTACATTTGATGCGCCCACTCGGCTCACCATCCATCAAAAATAGGTTTATACTTTTTCCGCGCGGCGCCATGCTGCACCTCCTGCTTTATTTAGTCCGCTTAATCATCATCGTCAAGGTCGTCTCCTTCAGGACGAACGATACCTTCATATTTATCCAGCACAAAGCCATTCAGCATCTCCTTCGTAGTGCGCCAGTCTGGCATATGCATATCCATAAGGGCAACGAAGTGCTTACCGTGTGTTTTTTCAATCAGATGTAGCGTTTCGTGAAGAACGATGTACTCAAGGCACTTGGGCGGTTTCTTTGCAAGCTGCAGGTTGATCCAAATTCGTGCTGCTGTCGTATTACAGGTTCCCCAACGGGTCCTCATGTTTTTTACGCCGAAGCCTGCTACCACCTTCACACCGAGGGTTTTCTCCCATTGCTCAATCAACGGCGGGATGCGTTTCTTCAGTTCGGCACGATACCACTCATTCATAAAGTTTCCTCTTTGTTTTATAGTGCTACCTTCATAAACGGTCAGAATTGCCGTGTTGCCGATGAAGCGAATATTGTTTGCTTTTGTGGTGTATGCCACTTGTAGTCTGTAACGCTTGCCCCAGAAGAAGTGGCTTTCACCAGTCACATACTCACGTTCGGTTTGGCGTGGCTGATGCTCAAATTTGGCAATTTGCGCCTTCATCCATGCGAGCTTTGTCATTGCAAAGAGGCGTATTGTTTCATCGTTTGTGCTTGCGGGCGTCGTAATGCGCACCTTGCCATCCGGCGGTAGCACAGACAGATGCATATTCTTAATGTCTTTTTTGACGACCATAATATCAATGCCGCCAACCGTCATGTTATCAATAATACTCTCGTTGCTTTTCGACGATTTCAAATATGACTTCCTCCTCTGCATCGGTATTTACCTTGCAGCGAATGCTTCTTCTCAGCGCCCGCGTCTTTGCCTTGTCACCTTTCCAGTTGTCAGGTTTTGTGCGCAGAATGAACACATGCAGCTCGACTATAAATTCAGGCGTGATATCGGCAATGTTGTCATACAATGCTCTCATGGCACTGGAGTGTTTTATTTCATCTGGATAGTTAGAGTATTCTTCAGGTTTCGCGACCATCTTACTGGCCTCAACAATCTTTTCCAGGTACTCTTTATATGATATCTTTTTCGCTTTACGGTCTGCGATAATTTGCATCAGCAGTTCTGACATCTTCGAGTAGTAAAGCGGGTTTTGGCTCTGCTTTTCAATTATCTTCTTACGAACATTCTGCTCAATGGTCTCGGCAACCGCTTCTTCGTTGCCTTTTATACCATCGGGCAAGTCTTCCACGAAGTCAACACCTTTTTCTACGATAAGTTCGATAAGCGTCATATCACTCATTTTTGAGATGACCTCGCTGTCTGACGCACCAATGTAATTATCAATCAAATGGCGCATATCGGCCTCATAGGTTTTCAGGTCAATATAGTCACCGCTGGCGAGTTTTATCTCGTCGCGGATTTTATTGTAGCAATCGACATCACGGCGGATTTTCTCAATGTCAGCATCGGAATAGCCCATTTCACTTAGGTTTCCGGCAACATCGGCAAATGTGCGAATGAGGGATGCTGTTTGGGTGTAGAGTGTCAGTCGCTTGGGCTTGTTTTCATCAAGCTCGTCCAAATCGCCGTCATTTTTCCAAACGAAATAACGGATAAACTCCAGCGTTGAGCGCGGTGCTTCAACGGGCTCGCACAATGCCCGAAGTGTTTCTAAATATGTGATAAGTTCGGTTTCAGCTTCTTCTGTGCGTGTTTTAATGAGGTTTTTAACATCGTCCGGCTCAAAGGCATCAAACGCACCGGAGGTATAGTCTTTAACGGCGCTTTCGAGGCATTGGAATAAATCCCGGTAGTCAATAACATAACCATACTCTTTGCTTTCGTCGTCAAGACGATTAACGCGACAAATCGCCTGAAACAGGCGGTGGTCGCTCATCTTCTGGTCAATATACAAATAAGTCGCCGACGGCGCATCGAAGCCGGTCAGCAGCTTGTCCACGACAATGAGCAGACGCATATTGTAAGGCTCGTTGATAAACATATCCTTTGCGTCAGTTTCAAAGGTTTTTACATCCTTGCCGCCGAGCATTCGCTGGTATATATCATATTTAAAGCGGGCTTCTGTAGCTCGTGCTTCGCCAGTCGCTTCTCCCTTGATTTCAGAAATATCCCCTGAGAATGAGGTGATAATGGCACACTTATCAAAGCCGTTATCGAGGAACAACTTGTAATAACGGCAAGCGGTATAAATGTCGTCTGCAACAAGAATCGCGTTTCCTTTACCGCTTACCAAGCGGTCACGCACTTCCATGTCATAAATGATATCTGTGACGATTTTTGCCAAGCGGTCGCGGGAGCTGTATACTTCCTTAAGCGTTCCCCAGCGACGCTTTAGTTGCGCTTTTGCGAGGTCAGTTAGCCCAGAGGTTTTTGCTTCAAACCACTCATCAATTTTGCCCTGTGACGAGGATGAAATCCACTGGTCAACATCCCGTGCCTCATAGAGTAAATCAAGAACGACCTTGTCGGCAACTGCTTCGGGATATTTATAAGTGTGAATATAGGTTCCAAATATCTCAATGCTGCTCTTGATGCCGCGCTTGCGCATTTCTTTTCGGCTGAGTAGCGGTGTTCCTGTAAAGCCGATAAAAACAGCATTGGGAATAATTGCTTCCATTGCATCGTGCAGTTTGCCTGATTGCGTTCTGTGGCATTCGTCCACAAAGACGAAGAAGTCACCCTGCGGTTTGAAGTTGGGCGGGAGGGTGTGCTTCAATTCCTCAATATAATCATCATATGCCTTTTCTTCGTCGGTTGCGCCGTGACGGCCAAACTTGTGAATCAGCGAACACATCATGCGCGGGGTGGAATTTCCGACTTTGTCGATAAGGTCGGCGCAGCTCTTGGTGCGATAAATCGAGTCCCCGCTGCCGGCTTCTCCGAACACCTTCGTTTCGATTTGCTCATCGAGCTCATCACGGTCGGTAACGATAAGCACACGGGCATTATCAAAGTTTTCCTTAATCCAGCGCGAGAGCCATACCATCGTAAGGCTCTTGCCACTGCCTTGTGTATGCCAGACAATGCCTCCCTCACCGGCGGTAACGCGCTGACGAGACGCAAGCACACCGAAATACTGGTTGTGACGGCATATCTTTTTAATGCCGCCGTCGAAAACAATAAAGTTGTAAATGAGGTCAAGCAGTCGTTCCTGCTGGCAAAGACTAATCAGGTGCCTATCGACCTTGTATCCTTCGTTTTCTGAAAGCTCACGGATTCTGGCAGAGAGGTCATCAGTAGTGCGGTCTGCATCTTCCTCCGTCCATTGCATATAGAACTTAGCCGGGGTTTCAAACACACCGTAGCGCAAGCCCTCGGTGTCGTTTCCTGCCATGATAAGCTGTATAGTCGAGAAAAATGGGCGAATAAACTCATCCGATTGATTATCGAGATTTTGGCGAATGCCCTCAGACACTGAGACAGTGCTACGCTTCAGCTCAAGAACAGTCACTGCGATTCCGTTGATGTACAGGACGATATCGGGGCGCTTGTCGTGATTGCCGGACACGGTCACTTCTTCCGCAATGTAAAAGTCGTTTTCAAATGGCTCCTTCCAGTCGATGAACTGAACCGTCTGGCTCTGAACCGTCACATTTTCACGCTCGGAAGAACCATAGCGCAGGAGCATATAAACCGCCTTGTTCGCTGCTTTCGTGTCGGTCAACTGTGAGGCGGCAACAAGAGAGTTGATGGCGCGGCGAATCAGCTCTGTCGAGTAGCCTTTTTTCTTGAGAAAGGCGCGGAGCTTGTCCTCTTCGATGTTCGTATTGTCATACTCGGTATGGTCGCCGAGATATGTATAATGCAGCTTGTCACGGAACAACCCAACAATGCGGTTCTGTGTGATTCGTTCTCTGTCGCCAACACTCATCGTAACTACCTCCCTGTAGTATTAAACAGATTCAAGCACTCGGTAATCGCCCAACCGATATCATCATCCGAGAAGTAGGTCTTTTTCAGCTTTGCTCTCCATTCTTTGTCTGAGGATATCAGTTTTTTTACTGAATCGACTGACGCTGTGATGCCGCTTCCCTCCAAGTCGCACATTGCCATGTCGATGGTTGCAAGCAGCTCAAGGGTATTAACTTTTGTATGCAAGAACTGCGCCACGAGCCAATCTACATCCGGCTGCATTTCCCATTTGGAAACATACTCCAATGCTTTCTGGATACTCTTGCCCTTTGAGAACATAGAGCCTTGATTTGACTTGTTGACAGTAATATAGCCGTTTCTTGTGGCAATCGGCTCGCCGCCCTTATAACGCACCTCGTCGGCATAAGGGCCCGCCGCCTTTTTCTTAAATGCGGCAATGCTTGCATCCTGTCTGCGGCGCAGCAGGTAAAGCAGCTTTTGAACCTTCTTGCGTCCAAGCGGATACTTGCCGGAATAGAATGCGGCTACAATCGCCGCGATGGCGACCGCGTCGTCAAACTGCTGGTTATGGGGCTTTGCTTCCGGCTTTGGCGGTGTTTCAGTATTAGAAAAAGGGATAACCACGGTGGGCGCTTCCTGCTCGGTCAGACGGATTTTACCGGTAAGGAGCGTCTGCATCATGCCAATTTTGATGTTGCGGTATTTTGATAGTTTTTTCTCAAGTTCTTCTATTTCGCTGTCTATATCTGAAAGGGCACATGCGATGGCATCTTGTTCGTCAATTTCGGGAATTATTATTTCAAATTTTTTTAAGTCGGTTGCTGACAGGTTTGGCTGGGAGCTACCATTATTGGATTGTTCAATTTGTTTAGTAATGATATTGAAGCCAACCAATTGAAGCAAATAGCATGGATTTACCTCGGTTAAAATGGGGCGTATTGCCGCTAAAGACGATGCTAACGCCCCAGACCTGTTTCTGTAAAGGGCATACTTGCCAAGTGAGCCTCGTAAGCAAAATAAGATATCGTTAGGTTGTAATTTTACACCACCCATTCGTAGATAGTGCTCTTGACTAATATAATCCATATGGTCATAATTCACTCTACATTCGACCAAATGACCTGCATTGATGAAGGGAATACCTATTGGCAATATCTCGTTAGGCTTAGGATAATTTGCGCCTCTATCTCCATTGATGACCGATGCAATATCGGCAATTGTTTTTCTTTTCCACTCACTGATAAACCCCGGCAGGCGTTTCTTGCCCGTAAGCAGCAGCTGCATGGCACCTTGCTTGATAGCCTTTTTCTTTGCAATTAGCTTCTCAAGATTGGTAATCAGTGTATCGATGTCGGAGAGGGCTTCGGCGATGCGGCGTTGCTCTGGGAGCGGCGGACGCAAGATAATAGTTTCGTTGAGACTCTTTTTTGAGACAGATGAAACCTTTGTACCGACAATGTGCGGTAGCAACTGATTGTGGTAAACTGTGGCATTGATGAAGTAGCCCAAATAACGTGGAACAAACAAGTCCGCGTGCGGTCTCAGAAAAAAAGTATGCAGGCCAGATACGATTTTTTTACTGCCGACGTTAATGACTTCGACAGCCTTTCCAACAGTTTCATCTTCTGCAGTGTCTGCCATAATGATGTCGCCGGATTGCACTGTACGATTGACAGTATTAACAGGTATCCCAAGGTTGATGAACGGAATGCTATCTCGCTCACAATCAAGGATTGAACCAAACTTTATCAGAACATCGCCATAGTGGATGTTGCGCACCGATCCGGTGGCCTCGTTCATACAATCACGCGCATAAGTGTTGTTGGGATAGAAATCGAAATTGTGCTCAATAGAACAAAGATCCCACTCTTTGGGTATAACTCCTATCTCGGTTTCCTTATAACCTGCTTTCACCATTTGAACCCCATCCTTTCCAGATGAGCCTCAACCTTTGACTCGTATGTTTCAACTGCACCTTTTATAGTGGGGAGCGTTTCCTCGTAGCGTTCATATAGCTCGACCACTCGCACAGCAAGGCCATTTGAAATGGCGGTATAAATTTTTTCTACGGCGTCGCCAACGGAACCGCACCATTTTTCATCAATAACAAGGTGCTTCATTTCCTCGATGGTAAGCTTAGGATACTTCTTGAACAGAGCATCATCAAGGGCTTTCTTCGCTTCCTTGAGCGCAGCTTTATAGCTTGATTCACTATCCATAAGGCTCTGGTAGGCTTGGAGCTGCTCCAGCTCGTCAGCGGTATCCTCGTCGTCCTTGATTTCCTTAATGCGCTTCTTCAGACGGTCTTTTGTAATTTTCCCGTCAACAATGACATCCGAAAGCAAGCCGTCATCGCCGCATTGCTCCTCGATCATGGTCGCCATGAGTGCGGATACCTCGGCTAACTCGCCTTCGAGTTTGTCGATGGCTTCCTGCTCGGCGGAGAAATACTCGGCAATGAGAACAGCTTTCGGAATCAAACGACCTTCAAAGGATTTCATCGTGGAGGTCACAGTGCCGTCTTTCTTCTTTTTATACTCAATATCTATGTCGTTACCGGCTTTCCAGCCGTCGGCAACCAGAGCATACAGGTCATCCTGCATGATGGCGTCCCAATACTCCATCAGCGCCTGATACACGTCGTATTTTTCAATAAGGGATACCTCGGCGAACGTCGAAAGAATCATCTCGGAGATGATACGAATGAATTCTTTCGGTTTGTCACCGACCTTTATGGCGTCCATCAACGGGCGTACTTCAGCAATCCATCTGGCAAGGTGGGCATCGACGTTTTTGCCGTAGCTGATAAACTCCTCGTTACCGAATATAGCCTTGCGAATCTCATTCTTCGGCACGGTGATGGTGGAGTAGCCCTCGCGGATGAAGGGCGCGATGAGTGTACCCCGCAATGTCGGAAGCACAGACCAGTATTTTTCGAGCGCATTGATATCGGCATTCGGGATGCCGCCCAGCAGGTGACCGGGAATGTCTTGAATGTCTTCCGGCATGGAAGAATCTATGTATCTCGGAATGTTTAGGGTATAGCCCTTGCTCTCAATTTCATCAAACGACACCATTCTGGCGTACTTCGGATTGCTTTCGTCACGCGACAGAAATGTTGTAACAATCCTGTGAATGTCACACTCGCGGAGGCGGTTTTTGTTACCGTCCTTTATGAAGCCGTGGCTGGCATCTATCATAAAGATGCCCTCGCGTTCAGCAGCATTCTCTTTATCAATTATTATGATACAAGCCGAAATACCCGTTCCGAAAAACAGGTTTGCAGGTAGTCCTATAATGCCCTTAATGAAGCGTTTCTTTACGATGGCAGTACGCAGTGTATCTTCTGCGTTACCACGGAACAACACGCCATGCGGGAGGATGATTGCGCCTTTGCCGGTTTCCGGCTTGAGCGCATAGATAAAATGCAAAAGCCATGCATAGTCGCCGTTTTTCTTGGGCGGATATGCTTCGTAGTACCTAAAGCGCTCATCTGCCGCAGGTGTGACGCCCTGCATCCACGCCTTGTCGGAGAACGGCGGATTTGCTACGCAAAAATCGTAGTGATAAAGCCCCCGCCCGCCGTTCGGGGTCTGAGGATTGGACATTGTATTCTTACCTGCCCAAATTGTAGCAGTTGGTCTATTGTGCAGCACGAGATTCATTCTTGCCAAGCCGCCGGTCGTGTCCTCTTTTTCTTGACCATAAATCGTAAGCGACACTGGCGCTTCGTCTGCCGCTCGGATAAGCAAGGAGCCAGAACCACACGCCATATCGTATAAGGTTTGTGATTCCCTTGTAGCGCCACTAATTCCGATGAGCTTCGCCATAATGCGCGACACCTCGGCAGGCGTGTAAAACTGCCCTTTGCTTTTGCCGCTTTCACTTGCAAAATGCTTCATCAAGTATTCATAGGCGTCGCCGATGATGTCGTCGCCGGATGCACGATTGGCGCGGAAGTTGAGCTTCTCGTCTCCGAAGATGTTTATCAGGTTAGTGAGCTTATCGATTTTTTCCTGCCCACTGCCCAATTTCGCATCATCATCAAAATCGGCTGCATTGATAATCCCCTCAAGGTCGTTCTCCTGTGCAAGCCGAGCAAGTATTTTATTGATACCCTCGCCAATGTTTGGCTTTCCGCGCAAAGCCATGAGCGCGTCAAAGCTGGCTTCCGGCGGCACGATCACATCGGCGTAATTTGCGGAAACGCCCATGAATCGGTCGGACACGTATTTTACAAATAACAGCGTGAGAATGTAGTTTTTATATTCAGACGGCTCCATGCCGCCACGCAATTCATCGCAGCTTTTCCATATTGAACTGTAAAGTTCGCTCTTTTTGATAGCCATTAAAGCCCTCTCCTGTTCTCATGCTACGCAAGCGGCAGAGTATTTGTTCAGCTTCTTTTTAGTGTTGACGGGTCATCGGGCCCCATCTCCATGATCTCTATTACGTTGCATTGGAGGGCAGTGCATACTCTTTGAAGTATTTCAAGATTGACGTATTCATCCCTGCCAAGCTTCGTGATTGAAGATGAACTAATACCAGCGAGTTTTTCAAGGTCTTTCTTCATCAGGCTTCTATCCAATAATAAATGCCACAATTTCTTATAACTGACAGCCATAGCGGGTACCTCCAAGAACAGTTTGGCTTATTATAGCACAAAAATGACGAAAAAACAAGCCGATCTATCGTTTTTTGCATATTATTATTGCGAATTACTTGAAAAATATTGTTTTCTATGCTATAATAACGTGCAAAAGTTATTTGCACACGGATGACGGCTCACTCTGGGTTGCAGAGACAGTATAGGTTACGGATGAGATGCCATTGCCAGTGGCTCCGTCATTTATTATAGTCAGCGTGTAATTAGTACTTGCTATCATTATTTTCCCAATTATAAGCAAAAAGCCCAGGATTTGCAGTTTATTGATCTCTTTTAGCTCACCTCACAGAAGCAAGCTACCTTCACATCGACATCTGAGCTTGAGACGGGTATCGCTTTCTTCTTCGTCGCAACAATGCTGCGCACAGATACTACAACGCTTGATGGGTCAAACCCAGCAACGGCTACACCGTTCTTGTCGGTCTTCGTCCATGTGTATGTCATCAAGGCTCCGGTCGCAGCAACCTCGGCATCGTTCCGATAAACCCGGCATATGAGGATCGTCGAACCTGTCCCATTCTTGAAATAAGAACCCGCCGTGGACTCTATTACCGCTTGATAAGGGTCAGAGACATCAAGGATTGATACCCCTTCGGCCTAGAAGTTCTGATTGTAGGTATCCGATGCTGAGTCAATATCGGTGATGAAGCACTTGAACATAGCGAAGGAATCCACCATTGATGGAGCTACCGAGAGAATATCTGTGCTTTCAGTTGCTATAGTCCAGGAAGTGCCGTTCGTTGACTTCTTCCATGCATAGCTGAGATTGGAAGTATCCTTGGTACAGCTACGGGTTTAATAGAGAAAACTGCTTACAGCCGACGTAAAATCAATCGGTTGATTAAGACGTTGAAAGACGCTGGTAGGATTATAAAAATAGGTTTTGATAATGTGGATTCTGGAAAGTCTCTGATTCTGAATAGCTTTTCTTACAACCGTTGGCTCCTATATCGCAAGGTCAGAAAAATCAACCTCGCAGTCGAATACCGTTCTGCCATTGCAGTCAGCTGAGTCTATCTCAACGCTCTTGTGCCCGGTTGCCTTCTCACAGGCGTTCCAGCCAGAGTCAGCCTGCGTGTTTCCTGACGTCTTTTTCCAGACAAACCGCCAGGATTCCATACTAGCTGTTATCTTAGTAAGATTCATGTACACATGACACGAAAGCACTGTGCTGACATGGCAGAAACAGAACACGCTGCCGTTGATAAGCTTAAGAAGAAAAGATTGGAACTCAAAGAACGCTCGTAGGGTTCGAACAGGTAAGTTCCTTGATGAGCTTAAGTGCTCAGGGAATTTGGTAGGGAAGATTACCATCTATTCAAAAACTAACATCAGGGTCACGTTCAGAGACGGGACAGTGATTTAGAAACAAAAACCAATTACAGGCTCAGAGCAATCAGGGCTTTTTTTGTATTATACGGCAGCTTTTTTCTGTATCTGCGGGACAACATAGGCCATCTGTCGGATAGTACAAATATCTGCGGTGCAATAGACACCCCTGCTTGAGGAATTTGGGCAAAATCGGCGATTTTCGGGCCTTTCTATTTCAATATGTCTGTCGCATCTTCCGCGATATTGCTCTGGATACTGAATCCCTCATCCCTCTTGATTTTGTATAGCCCCCTATTTCAGGCTAATTACACACCGATAATGCGCATATGTACAGTAGTCTATTTATGTGCCTTTTCGCACCGACAATCACACCATATAGGATAGTATGCCCGTACAATACTACATATTGCGTGACATCAACACGACACTCTCCACATGCTCCGTATGCGGAAACAAATCCACCGGCTGAATGCCCTTCACCTCGTAGGGCCCGAACCTCAGCAGATAACGCAGGTCACGTTCCAGCGTCAACGGATTGCAGGAGATATAGACCACCGTATCGGGTGCGAGGCGAATCAGGGCGGCGAGGAACTGCTCGTCGCTACCCGCCCGGGGAGGATCGAGGAACACTACGTCCACATGCTGTTTTTCCGCAGCGAGCCGTTTCAGATATTTGCCGGCGTCGTCGCAGACGAACTCGGCGTTCTCGATACCGTTGCGCCGGGCATTGGCGACCGCGTCATGGACGGCGTCGGAGTTCAGCTCCACGCCCAGTACATGTGCCGCCCCGTTTCGGGCGGCTACAAGACCGATCGTCCCAGTGCCGCAGTAGGCGTCTATCACCGATTCCTTCCCTGTGAGGCGAGCCATCCTCATGGCTATCTCGTACAGGGCCTTCGTCTGGATGGGATTGACCTGGTAGAACGACTTCGCGGAAATACGGAACGTCAGACCGCACAACCGGTCCTCGATATAGCCTGGGCCGTACAGGACTCTCTCCGGCTCATCGCCAAGAACCATGCTGGTATGCTGGTCGTTGAAGTTCAACAGAATCGTCGTGATTTCAGGATGACGCTGACGCAGAATATTGATGAAATCGGCTTTCGATGGTATCTGGGGCGTACCTACGACAAGAACCACCATCACCTGCCCGCTGGAGAACCCTCGTTTCACCAGCACATGACGGATACAACCGGTCTGGAAGTCCTCGTCATACGGATCGATTCGGAAGGTCTTCATCAAGGTGCGTACCGTACCGATAATCCGGTCGGCGGTCTCGTCTTCAATCATGCAGTCCCGTACAGGAACAATGCGGTGCGTCCCCGGTTGATAGATGCCGGAGATAATGCGACCCTCGCGGTCACGCCCAAAGACGGCCTGCACCTTGTTGCGATAATGAACGGGATTCTTCATGCCGATGATCGGCGCCACGGGGCCAAGATGACCAAGGACATCTTCAACCGCGTCCTGTTTCCAGAGCAACTGATCCTGATATCTTAAATCCTGGAGCTGGCAACCGCCACAGGCTCGAGCCAACGGACAGGAATCATGCCGTTTCCAATCGGAACGCCCGCCGTCCCGTTTCCCGGAACATCTTTCGGACCATGCGCCTCCCCTTTCGGAACGCGAGTATCCCGCGCCTTTCTTCATTGCATCGTTTCGCATGGATGGGATTGTACTATAATAGCCGTACCCGCAACAATGCTTCCCAATGAATTCAACGCAATTCACGCGGACTCTCCAGCCTACGGCGCATTGCTATTCTTTGGCACCGCCGTCGGCATGAAACCGTACAAACAATGGGGAGACGGCCTTCATGAACATCCGTACCACATTGCCTGTAAGAAGCGCGGAAATCGCCGTACCGATCTGGATACCTTCGAGCCGCCCCAAAAACAGCAAGGAAATGGCCGTGGATAGAACAACGCTGCCGCAATCAATGATTATCTTGGCCGTTCCCAAGGACGAATGAATCCTGGCCGCCACAATCCTAGCGAGGTTGTCAACGGGAAGCAACGTGACACGGGGAATAGCCTGAAATCCGATACCAATGCCCATGATGATGACGGAAAGGGCAAATACCAGCACACGTCCGGCGAGACTTGCAGTCAGAGGATCAAGAAGCCCCATGAACGGCATGACAAGATCGAGAAAAACACTCAGCAACAGGCTCAAGGGAATCTGAAGAAGCATCGTCCTGTCGAATCTCCACCCCAAGAACGCGAGCTGGACAAGAATGAAAAAGCAATTGAGCCCAAGATGTACCGTCCCATAGGAAAGATGAGTGATATATGAAACGACCCATGACACGCTGGGTACGGGGGCAAGCCCCAGATTCGCCTTGGTCATGCCGCAGCATCCCAGGGCGAACAGGAAAAGCCCTCCCGTGAATACGGCCCATTTCTCAACGTTCAGACGCAACTGCATTTATTCCGCCAATCTGTATATTTCCATAATCTCGGCTTCAGGAAGTTTATAGACCATACCCGCCGGAGCACCCTCTTTCGCACACGTTGAAAGCATGTCGGCCCGCAGTCCGATATCCCGTAGATGCGTGGGCAACCCCATCGACACGAGCCATGCTTCAAGAGCCGCCGCCCCTTCATATACAATCGTCCCATCAGTCTTGCCCTTGCCATCGACACCGAGGCATCTGATTGAGAAGTTTATAAAGGGCCGAGGATTCTTCTTGTACATATATCTCATATAGGAAGGCGTCAGAATACCCAGGATTACGCCATGGGTTCCATGGAATGCCGTTGTGACCGGTTTTTCTATATTGTGGCAGCCCCAATCCTGCTTGACGCCGCCATTTGCGAGATTGTCGCTGTAAGCCATCATTGCCGCAATCGACAGCACAGAACGATACTTGTAGTTGCGAGGCTCTTTCAAGGCCAATGGCGCAAATGCAAGAATCGTCCTGATGACACCCTCGGTATAACCCTCCAGGAGGGGCTCTTCCTCCATCTGGCCGAAATATACTTCCAACGCATGGGAAATGCTGTCCATGGCACCCGCGGCCATTTGCTTTGGAGGAAGGGAATAGGTAAGCTCAGGATCGACGATGGCGAAGTCAAAGCAGAAAACGGGATTCTTGAGCATGACTTTCACGGCGGGATCCTTGCGATCATCAATCATCATGATGGCTCTGCTACATTCGCTGCTGGTTCCCGACAGGGTTACGATCGCGGCATGGGGCAAGACCCGATGGACAAGAACATCATTGAACCGGATACCCAGGAGGTCGCCGTTGAAATCAACGGCTCCGGCGATATATTTCGCGGTATCCATGACTGACCCGCCGCCGACAGCCAAAACAAAGCCCAGATTCTCCCGTTTGCAGATTTCCACCCCTTCGTTAGCCTTTGATACCTGCGGATTGGGCTTGACGCCGCTCAATTCACAAAACCGTACGCCAGCTTCGCGCAACGAGGCTTGTACCGTGATCAGCAAATCCTTGAGATAATCGCCGCCGTCATGTACGATCAGGCAGGAATCAGCGTAGGCACTGATCTTTGCGCCAACGGAAGTTTCTCCACCTTTTCCGAAATATATACTCGTCGCCTGAGACAATGCAAAATTTTCCATAGCATGGTTATAGATTGAAAAACATGATGTGTCAACAAGAAAATGAATAAAATGAATAAAAATGCTCAGTATATTGCGATAATATTGTATATTCACATTTACAGTTTCATTATACATGAATAATTAGAATAATTTTAATTGACAGCATATGAGATTGACCATATACTTATGCCATTATCCAATGCTTTTCAAAAAAGGAATATATACAGCATGTCCAAGAAGATACTGATAGCGACTCATACAATCCTGGCGGAGGGCCTGAGAAAGGCGACGATGTTCTTTACCGGCGAGGGAGAAGATTTCGTCACCATCTGCGCCTATGAAGATACACAGGAACCTCCCCGCGCTGAAATAGACCATTTTTTTGATTCGGTACAACCGGAAGACACGGTAGTCGTGTTCACCGACCTCATCGGCGGCAGCGTCAACCAGATCATGATGGAGAAACTTCTTACCCAGAAGTTCCATCTGATCTCCGACCCCAATTTGTCGGCGGTCATGGCGGTGGCAACCCTTGGCGAAGACGAAATCAACGCGGAAAGCATCAGGGAAAGCCTGGACCTGTGCAAGGCGCAGATGAAATACGTGAACGATGTGCAGCTGGGGCAGGCAGGCCAGGCGGAAGCTGATGCGGAAGATAGTTTCTTCTAACCTGCCGGTTTTGCAGGTTTTTCTTGAACTTGTTTTACGGGATTGATATATATGGTATGATGTTATAAGAAACACACCGCCACTTGCATGGGAGAAGAGTTGATTATGTTCACCATTAGACTGAGAAAAGCTGACGGAATACTGACCTATAAAGAACAATTGATCGCAAAATACCTTATCAACTACAATCAGTACGATTCATCTCTTCTCACTTCCAGTCATCTTGCGGAATGTATGAACGTCTCCCAGGCGACGGTCATCAGGTTTTCACAGAAACTGGGGTATTCATCGTTCAAGGAAATGGTACTGGATATCCAGGAAAGCGCGGCTCTCAACCTTGAGGGAAGTATCTCCCAAAGCGATTCTGGATATGTGATGATGGAGAAAATCAAGGCCCTCTATACCAGCTCCATAGATGAAGCGGGAAAACTGAACAATCCGGAACTGATTGAAAACACGGCATCGGCCATAGCTTCCGCTAAAACGGTATTCTGTTTCGGGGTACGTTCTTCCGCCTGTATCGCCTTTATCATGCGCAACAGGCTGGTATCCATAGGTATCAACGCCACAGGCACGGAGGACAGCTTCCTGTCGCAGTCGGCGGCCCGGAACCTCGGCAAAGACGATCTTCTCTTCATCGTCTCCGTAAGCGGCGAGACTCCGCAAGCGGTCAAAGCGGCCCGCATGGCGCACGAAAACGGATGCAAAATCGTATCCATGACGGGAAACCATCAGAACATCATACGGGACATGGCGGACTATGCCTTGTTGCTGCCGGAATATGCCGTATTCACGAAGGTGTTCTCATTGAACAACAAATGCCCTCAGATATTCCTCATCGACAGCCTATTCCTGACCATATTGAAGAATGACAGCGACGATTACCAGAAGAACATCAGGGAAATGAACGAGATGGTCGCGGAAATCCCCGGGCAGGCCAAATATGAGCTGTACAACCTATAAACTATTGGACGGCGAGTCTCTGGGCATTCACTTCATCAACAAACAGTATACCGTTGGATAAGACATAGGCGATGGTGCAGAAGAATGGGTTTTGAAACCTTACCGTGGCGTGTTATTTCACATGCCCTGAACGACTTTCATCACTGCGGACAGTCTAAATGGAACATCAATGACCTGCGCGATGTCGGAGAAATTAGCGGCATGAGCAGTACACGACTGGATCAAGCGGCACAAGCGTCGTCAATTACAGGCCAAATATTCCAGGAACAAGTCCCTGAGCGATTCCAGTCTTTCCGTATTGAGCTTTCCGTCTTTTTTGCTACGGGTATTTTTGACGATGAAATCATCGCCTTCCCGTTCTCCGCTGAACAGCAGAAGGCTATCATCCAGAAGCGCAAGAACGCTGCGTTCCGTGGCTTCGGTATCAAGCGAGACATTGAGTAGTCCGGCGCCACCCTTGCAGGACCTGAGGTCTTCAACTTCTTTCTCGCGCCGCCCCGCTTTATGAGCCAGGACAAGTTCCGAGCCCCAGGCAAGGCAATCAAGTAACACGATCTTGTGACGGCAGGATTGGGGACAATCCTGATAGAACCGCACCAGTCCCTCCGGTGATGCACAAGCGTCATTGCAAAATACGAACGCAGCGTTCTTTTTATTTACGCTATCGTTCGCCAATGCGTACATCAGGGTCAACGCCGCGCTGTTTCGGTTGAAATTCGGGCTGTTGGGGATTCCCTGGGTAATCTTATAGATGAGAATGCCGAACACTAGCATCGGCAACAAAGTGAACAAGGTCCTGACGCTCGTAAAGGAAATATCGAACCCGGCAAGCCATACCAGAAGACCGCAAAGGCCGGTGCAGAGAAGGACCAGGAGGAGTTCAATGATTCCATTGATCCTGTCGCAACGGGTATTTTCCGCCTCGTTGAGCGGACGATATTCGTAATGGGGGATGAAACTTTTGGCGCAGGTGTCGAACGGGGCCACGAATATCGTCTTGGCCCGCTTCAGGCTGCCGTACACCACGTATTGGGGCGCCTGTCGCTTCGTCGCGTCATATTCCTTATTGTAGGCGGGTTTCTTGTATCCGGCCAGCTTCATCCGGTGGTCCAGCATGGCAAGAAACAGTTTTTTACTTTTTAGCGTATAACGAGTGCCAAAAACGATACCGAAATACAAGAAGATCTCATCCATGCCTCAGCCCCCATGACGGACTATGACAAGGGAGATACCCTTTCGGAATATCCCCCTTCCCTTTTAAGAATATCCAGATATCGCCGTCTAGAATATCCCGAAGAACCTAAAGATGATACAGACCGCCATGGAACCGAAGACGATATAAATCGGCTTGACACGCTTTTTCGTCAACCAGACCATGAAGAAAATCACCACCAGCGACAGGAACCCCTTGACGATACCATCGAACAAATTGATCAGAGGCTGTTCGATGCCGTTCATCTTGAACGTCACCTTCAGCGGAACGCGAATCATTCTGGAAACCATGCCGCCGATCATGACGAGGCCGATGACTGAAGCCGCCTTGATAATATGCTGTATCACGCCGCTCTTGGCCGCGGATTCCAAGAAGTCCTTGCCCAGTTTATACCCGAGGAACGTCAGGTAATAGCGGGTCATCCATTTGGGGATGTTGTACAGCAACAGGAACAGGATTGGCCCGACCACGCTTCCTTCAAGGCTGAAGGTCAAGGCGATACCGGTAACGATGACGCGCCAGGTAACCCAGAAAATTGTGTCGCCGATGGCTGACAACGGCCCGACCAAGCTCATCTTTACCGCTTCGATGGACGCGACGTCAAAATCCTTGTTCTTAGCCGCCTGCATTTCCATACTGGCGATCAGCGCCACGGCAAAAGCATGCATCGTCGCTTCACAGTTCCAATAGTTGGCGTGCCGCGACAACGCCGCAACCTTGCGCTCCTTGTCTTCCGGGTCAGGATACAGCCAGAGGATGAACGGCATCAAGGAGAAAGCGAAACCGTTGCCCATGAAACGGCTGTAACAGAAATTGACACCTTCGGCCAGCGTGCGCCAGTACATTCGGCTGAGCTGTTTCTTTTCTTCCGGGGAAAGTCCTTCTTTGAGTGATTTTATGCCAAACTGACTCATGACAGGAAAGCCTCCTCTTCATTTTGTACTGGTGCCGCGACAGCGTTCGCCTTTCCTCCAAGCTCTAGTTTCAGGAACAGTTCGGAAAGACCGATCGCCAAGGCTATGACGAACAGGAACACCAAATCAACTCCCAGATATTTCACGAGGAAGAAACCGACGAAGAAATAGATGGCAGTCTTGGCGCTCCAGAGCATCGAAATAATCATCGCGAGACCGATTCCAGGCAGGATTCCGCTGGACAGCGTGATTCCTTCAAGAATGAATACAGGTGTCTTCTCCATGATCATGGTCACGACGTCGCCACCGAAAAGTACCGCGACAAAAACAAACGCATATTGCGCCGCCCCCGCCAGTATGAAGCCCCAGATGGCCGTCCAGTCGAACTTGCGCAGTTCTCCCGCTTTCAGATACTTGTCGGTAATGGGGATGAAGAACTCGCCGACCAAGTATCTGAGGGGTGAAAACAGATATCCGGCATATCCCAACGTGATTCCGACAGGAAGAACCGCCTCTACAGGAAGGTTCTGGGTAATTCCTATGGCCGTGGCGATTACGGCCGCCCCAAGGTAGTCCGCCCCGCCATCGCCGCCGCCAATAGCCACGACACCCATGAAGATGAGTTCCAACTGGGCGCCAATCAGGATCCCCTTGGTAACATCCCCAAGCAGAAGGCCAATCAGGAACCCCGCGAATATCGGCCGGTCAATCAAAGGTACTGCAAGCAGGCCGTAGGTAGCCTTGATCAAGGCAGTCGCTACAAATACCAGCAATGCGGTAAAAAACATGTTCATCGTATCCTCCTCATTATATTGTAAGCTGTACCCTGTTAAAATTCGGCGCTTTCTGGTTATAGACTTCCTTCACCTTCCGCTGGATTTCCTGCACCAATGCAACGTTCCCCGCATCCATGGTCACACCCTTGCACAACTGCTTTTTCGTTGCGCCGTCTTGCTGGACCACCCCACCGAAATTTCCGATATTCACTTCCGTCACGCCATTGACACTGCTTACAATCTTCAGAGCGTCCGCCGGCGTCTTGACTACAATAAAGATTCTCAAAGGATTGGAACGAGAATCGTTCAGCATGCCAATAGTTTTTTCGACTGTAGTAAAGATGCTCTTTATATCGTTCGGAATACCAAGCCCCATGACTTGTTTCTGAAAAGCATCGTTCGCGACTTCATCGTTGGCGACGATAAAATGAGTGGCTCCCAAGAATTTAATCCATCCGGCGCACACCTGGCCATGGGCGAGACGTTCATCTATCCGTAGTTGTAGAATCATACCAGCAAACCTCCTCTCGGCATTCGTTGTTAGGCGACCTTGATCCATGTTTTTTGATCTTGGGATTCATTATAAATGCATTTGTAGCGTTGTCAACAAAATTATTCATAATTTATTCAAATACTACATTTGTAAATCGTAGCATATGGGTAAAATTGCATTTTTAGCCTATTTTATACAATTTGTTACAATATTTTATTGCAAACTATTCTTATATTTATTCATTTTATTCATTTTTCGATTGACATATCAGAAAACCCGGCTATATAATCAGACTCAACAAATATCTATGGAGGACATATGAAACTTCAATTAGCATTCGACAATTCCAGCGCTGAAGAATTCTTCACCGTCATGGAACAGGTCAAGGATGTCATTGACGTCGTTGAGCTAGGTTGGCTCGGCAACCACCTAGGGGCTATTTTCATCAAGGAAGTCAAGGCGAAATATCCTAACATCCCTCTGGTCTGGGACCAGAAAAGCGCGACTATGTTTGACTGCATGCCCCCGGTGGAGTATGGCGCAGATTTCGTTTCCATCGCTTTCTGCAACGAAGCAATGGCGAAGGCGGTCGTTGACCTGGCCCATCCGAAGGGGACAAAGGTAGTCGGCGACCTCGTCCATTCCGCTTGCGACGGACAAGCGGTTCTCAAGTTCGTCAATGCAGGATGCGATGAGATTTCCCTCTTTCCCTTTATGTCATATGATGATCATGACGTTGCGCCCTTGAAGGTCGTCAATATCCTGAAGGAGAAGTATGGGTTCAACACTTCTGTATATGGCAAGCTGACCGTAGACAACATGGCCCCCGTTTTGGAGCAGAAGCCGGACATCATCGTTATCGGCGCGGCAATCGTCAAAGCGGCTGACCCCCATGCGGCGGCGGTGCAGATCAAAGAACTGATGAGCAAATACTGATAGTCGTATGAATTGTTATTCCGGAAAAAGTGTGTTTTCTGGAATCGCCTTCGGCAGGGCCTATGTCCTGAAGAAGGCGATTCCTGAACTTGACAAGAGTCCCTGCATGTCGGCCGATGAAGAGATCGGTACTTTTCGCGTCGCTTTGCAAACCGCCGACAGGGAGTTGGAAGAACTGTATGGTACAGTCCTTGAGGAAACCGGCGAAGAAGAAGCCTTGGTAGTCGATCTCCAGCGAAATATCCTGCAAGACGGGGATTTTCATGATACGGTAATCAACTTCATCAAGGATGAATCAAATCGGGCGGCCTGGGCGGTCAGCAGGGCGGGAAAACAGTTCTCGTCGTTGTTCCAGTCCCTGGACGATCCGTACATGAACGCCAGATCAGCGGACATCCTTGACGCCGCGGACCGGGTGGTCGCTATTTTGCTTGGCATCCGCAGAACCGTAATTCTCAAAGAACCCTCGGTCATATTGGCCGAAGATCTCAGCCCCAGCCAGACACTCCAACTGGACAAGACGCTCGTCAGGGCGTTCGTCACCCAGAAGGGATCCTCGACTTCCCATACGGCCATACTTGCCCGGAGCCTCGCCATCCCCGCAATAGTCCAGGCGGAGATGGTTTTGCATGACGACATGCACGGCAAGGAGGTCGCCGTCGATGCCCATGAAGGCTTGGTATACCTCGAACCCGACGAGGAGACTCAAAAGCGGCTTGAGGCGCGGCGAAAGGACGACGACCGGATCAAAAACGAACTTCATGCCTATAGGAATTTGCAGACCAGAACCAAAGATGGCGTACAGATTGGATTATACGCAAATATCGGTGGTGTCGAAGAACTGAAAGACGTCCTGGAAAACGGCGCCGAGGGCGTCGGCCTGTTTCGCAGCGAATTCCTCTATCTGGGACGGAACGAGCTGCCTTCTGAAGACGAACAGTTTGAAGCGTACCGCCAGGCGGCGGAGACACTGCAAGGCCGCAGGGTCGTTATCCGCACCTTGGATATCGGCGCGGACAAGCAGGCGGAATATCTTGGACTGGCAGAGGAAGACAATCCAGCCCTGGGCTGTCGTGCCATTCGTTTTTGCTTCACACGCCCCGAAATTCTCATCACTCAGCTACGGGCATTGTACCGCGCATCGGCATACGGGAAAGTGGCAATCATGTTTCCCATGATCGCTTCGGCATGGGAGCTGAAAAAGCTCAAGGAAACCGCGAAACAGGTTCAAAACGATCTTGACGCGGAAGGATACGAGACGGGGACCCCTGAACTCGGTGTCATGATAGAAACGCCTGCGGCCGCATTGATTGCCGATGAACTTGCAAAAGAAGCTGATTTCTTCAGCGTCGGCACCAACGATTTGACACAGTATACGCTGGCGGTGGATCGACAGAACGACAAACTGGCCGAATACGCCGACACACACCATCCCGCGGTACTGCGATTGCTTGAAATGACTGCGAACAGTGCGAAAAAAGCGGGAATATGGGCTGGCATCTGTGGTGAATTAGCCGCGGATCAGGAACTGACAGGGCTGTTCATCAACATGGGATATTCGGAGCTTTCCGTATCCCCGGCCTTTATCCTCGACATGCGAAAGAATATCCTTGAAATGGATGTATCGTCATGCGTGAAATGAGGTAGCATCATATTGAATTCAAGTCCAGCGTATGGGCTTACATATCAGGAGCAAGTAAATGAAAGAGATTACCTATGTACTCAGAGCCCCGATGGGTCTTCATGGCCGTCCCGCGGGACTCCTGGCGGGAGCGGCAAGCAAATACAAATGCGCTATTGAAGTCGGTTCCAACACAAAAATGGTAAATGCGAAACGCGTGATCGGCGTCATGGCCCTCACATTGAAACAGGGCAATGAAGTAACGATGCGTTTTGATGGTGAGGATGAAGAGGCGGCAGCGGCTTTTTTTGTGGATTTTCTCGAAAAAAACGTCTAGGAGCACCAAGGAGGTCATACCAAGACCGTACCTGCGATATATACCCTGAAATAAGAGTTGGTTATGATTCGACATATTCTTTTTGACTTGGACAACACCCTATATTCAAAGGTCTACAACATCGAGCCCGGTGTCAATCAACGCATCACCCAGTTTATCGCGGACTATCTGTCCATCAGCTTGGATGAAGCGAAGGAGCAGCGCAGACGCAATATCCCGAAGCGGTATGGCTCCTGCACCAAATGGCTCCATGCGGAAAAGGGGTTGCAAGATATCAATCAGTTCTATTCAGCCATTCATCCCGTCGAGGAGAGCAAGCCTCTCAAAGCCGACCCTGAATTGCGTGATTTTATCAAAAGCCTTCCGGTTCCCTACGCCATCCTGACGAACTCACCCATGCTGCATGTGGAGAACATACTTCAGCGATTGGAAATCGCCGACCTCTTCCCTGTGGTCATCGATGTTTGCCAGAACGGACTTGTGGGCAAGCCACAGGAAAGCGCATACAGAAAAGCCCTCGACGCCCTCCGAGCAGAACCGGAAACCACCCTGTTCATCGACGACTCTCCTACCTATGTCGAGGGATTCCTCAGCATGGGCGGACAGGGTGTGCTGATTGATGAATTCAACGACTACCCCGCATGGCCGCATGAGAAGATCCAAAAGCTGGAGGAACTTCGCAGGTTCTTGTGACGCATATCTGCAAGCCTGACGAAAAGTCTTCGTATTCCATGCGAAGAACCAGATGAGCAGCTTATCGGGAACACTATACAAAGCAGATAATCCCGCCGGGACGACAACGCCGTTGGAAAGAGACAAAAAGCCCGGGCATCGGACATCGGCACCCGGACCATAGGACAATCGTAGCGCCTATAGGTGACTATAGACGACTACAGGCGGTTACAGACTGGCGGGAGCATTCTTCATAATACCCTTCCACCAGTCGGAGTAGCCCTGCGTCTTCATCTTCTTGTTACCCCACATGTAGGTACCGAGCAACTGGTCGCCCAAAGCCAGCCACTGGTCCTTCCATTCCACGGCGGTATTGTACGCGAACGAGGACAGAAGGTTGATCGCGGTGTCGGTCTTGCCCTGACGGATCAGGCGAGCCGCGACGGTCTGGATTTCTTCGGTCTGGGCGTAAATATCGGCCATACGGGGATTACGGAAATCGTGGATGTCCTGAATCGCGCTCCGGTAGTTGATCCTGGCGATCTGCTGCACGTAGGAGCTGATCCACCAGCCGGAATCCCTGCGGAACTCTTCGTAGCGGTTGCCGGTGCGGTAGAACCCAGGCAGTTCCTTCATGGTCGGCCACAGCGGAGTCAGATAGGAGGAATCGGGCGCGCCGTATCCATACCACACCAGACACTTGGCCTCGTCAGGCAACCACTCCTTGACGTTCGCGATCATCAGATAGCAAGTCCTGAACAGGTTGATCGAACGTTCGCCGTGCTGGGGAACGAGGGGATCTCCGTACGGGCCGGCCACAGGCTGCTTGGAAAGATCATATTCGGTACCCTGATAGTAGTCGCCCTTGATCTCGTAGACATCCTGCACGGACAGCTTGCGCTCAGGAATGACCCACAGCGGATACCGCTTGGCGTTGGGGTCGAGGCGCAATGACGGAGCGACCAAGTCGAAGGCTCTCCATTCGCGACGGGTACTGTACGCACCATAATATGGAGCGTAGATGTCCGCGGGGGAAAACGGTTCGCCGGAAGCTTCGGACCACAGGCCGTTCTCAACGGCGAAGCTCCTGATGTTCGGGGAATACATGTAGTTTTCAGAATCGTTAAAATCAATATGGTCGATTCTCGCACGGTTGGAAGCCACGAAGAACCCGTTGTCGGGAATACGAACCGCGGCCCAGAGATCCTGACCGTAGAATTCCGCGACCCATACTTCGGTGCCGTCACAGATGTTGATGGTTTCACCCGCGTCCTTCCAGCCGTAAGCTTCTACCAAGTCACCCATGACGCGGACGGCCTCACGAGCGGTGGAAGCACGTTCAAGAGCGATGTCCTGGGCGTTCCAACAGTCGATCAAGCCGTTGTTGTTGCCATAGATCAGTTCATAGGTTTTCTTCCGCAGGTCGGTGGAACGATCGAAGTTCATGGTCGCCTCGCCCATCGCCACGCCTTTTTCGTTGATGAAAGAATACCGCGAATGGAAATAGGAATAGGTTTCCGAAGCCTCGGGGATCTCCAGAATGGGATAACCGTTACCATAATCCTTTACTGCAGGGTAGTTGCCGAAGTCGCCGTAGTTATGTGAATCGATGACCAGATCGCGGGTCGCCCCCTCGGGCCAATCCCCTCCGGGAATGATCCACAAACGGAAATCGGCTCCAGAGGAGTCGTCGTTGTGCGTGACAATCGTAGAACCGTCGGCGGTAGCATCCTTGCCGATTGCAAGAATGGTACAGGCGAACACCGGCTCAACCGCCAGGCAGAAGACCGCGGCCACAAGGACCAGCAGACACATGATCCGCTTTGTTTTTTTCATAGTATCCTCCATCAGAAAATTAATGCCCTCTGATTCGAGGGCAAAAAACACAAATGCTATAAATGCGATACTATTCCAACGATACAACGGTCAGCCCGACAGAAGCCGGCAAAGCCTTGTCAAAGCGAGTACCGAAGGGAATGATGCCAATGGCGAATTCCTGAACGGCGACCGCGTCTATGACGGAGACGATGTCACTTGTAGAGAGGACGTCTCGCCTGAACGCAGGATCAAAAGCAATCAGTTCAGCTTTCAATGAAGCAGGAACTAAAATCTCCCCCCAGTAACGACCGACGAGGATATCGGTTACCGTCACCAACGAATCGGGCACAAGCGTTTCGTTGACTACGACCAAGTATGGAAAAGGATTGGTTGAAATAGAGATATTAACCTCTTCCTTGGCTCCTTGGGCGAACAGTCCGCCAAGTACGCATAGCCCGATCAAAAGAACCATTACTATTCTTTTTCTCATCCTCTTCTCCTTCTTGGGCAAAGCGAGCCCTACCGTGTCATCTTCACTGACCGTACCTTGGTACAGTCCTCGTCCATTTCCCGTGTCTGGCCCACTGTTCCCTTCGAAATCTTCTTGGTCTTTGCCCCCATGGCTACGAAATTCCATTCGTTCACATATATCATATGTTCGCTATTCCATTCCTGCCATGAGGGCAAATCCCTGTGGACGCGCTCCTTGATTGAGACAATCAAAACTGGCAGGAGGGACCCCCCGCCCACCAGTATTCAGAAGCTACGCTCTAGAACGGCTGCTCAGCCGGACGCCTCGGGGCGCTGGCCATGATATCTTTCCACCACTGAGGCTGAGTCTGGGACTTCATGTCCTTGCGACCCCACATGTAAGTGCCCATCAGCTCATCGCCCAGGCCAAGCCACTTCTCATGCCAATCGACGGCAGTCCAATATGCGTAGGTGGAGATCAAATCCATGGCGTCCTCTTCCATTCCCTGACGAATCAAACGAGCGGCCAAGGTCTGTAGATTGTCTACCTGGGCATACTGCTTGTCCATCTTCTCCTGGCGGAATTCATGGATGCGAGGCACCGCGCTCTGATAGTTGATCTCGGCGACCTGCTGCACATAGGAATTGGTCCACCAGCCGGAATCTCTACGGAAATCCTCGTAGCGGTTGCCAATGCCATAGAAGTCGGGGAGCTTCTCCATCGCGGGCCACAGCGGAGTCAGGTACGTGGTGTCGGCGCCACCATAACCAAACCAGCTTACGCCCTTGATCTTGTCAGGCAGCCAGCTCTTGACCTGTCCGATATGGACATAGCAGGTCTGCGGAACGCCGATGGAGCGCTGGCGGGTATGCGCGTTGGGGTTGCCCCAAGGACCGGCCTCGGCATAGGTGGACTTGTCGTACTCGGTTCCCTGATAATAGTCGCCCTTGATCTCGAAGATATCCTGGACGGAGAGCTTGCGCTCAGGCTTGACGGACAATGGAAGAGCGGAAGCCTTGGTCGTAGGATCGAGATTGAGAGAAGGAGCCACCAAGTCGAAACCTCTCCAGACACGAAGGTTCGCTCCGGACGGGCAGTAGATATCCGCGGGAGAGAACGGGATACCGGAATCTTCAGACCACAGGCCATTCTCAATGGCGAAGGTCTTGATATTCGGAGCCCACATGTAGTTGTCGGGATCATTGAAGTCGATATAGGAGATACGGGCGCTGTTCGCGGCGATGAAGAAATGGTCATCGGGAATGCGAACGGCGCACCACATGTCCTTGCCATAGAACTCAGCGACCCATACTTCGTTGCCGTCGGTAATGTTCATGGTCTCACAGGAATCGCCCCAGCCGAACTCCTCGACCAAGTTGCCCATGATGCGGACAGCTTCGCGGGCGGTCTTGGCGCGTTCCAAAGCGAGATCCTGGGCGTTCCAGCAGTCGATGATGCCGAGATTGCTGGCGAACAGAGCCTGCCAAGCCTTCTCGCCCGCTTCGGTCTTCCGGCTCAGCCCATTAGTGGCCTCACCAATCGCCACGCCCTTCTCATTCATGAAGGAATAGCGAGAATGGAAATACGCATAGGTCTCTTTTGGCTGAGGAATCTGCGCGGCGACATACCCATTGCCATAGTCCTCGACTTCGGGGAAATTACTGAAGTCCCCGTAGTTGTGGGAATCCACGGCGATATTGCGCATGGAGCCCTCAGGCCATTCACCACCGGGAATGATCCACAAGCGGAAGTCCGCGCCGCCGGAGTCGTCGTTATGGGTGACGATCGTAGAACCGTCAACAGTCGCGTCCTTACCAACTGCGATAATCGTACATGCGAAAACCGCCTGTGCGGTAAGACTGAGGGCGATAAGCGTTACGAGCGCAATCTTCATTGCCTTTTTCATACAAGCCTCCCTTTTTCCGTCATTTGCATCATCCAAGGCAAAGGTTCCGCGGCGCTGTAAGCGACTGAGCGCCGGGAATCCCTTTGCTTTGAATAGCGGCCGAAGCCGCATCCATTAAATCTCGAACACCAGGCTCTGGTTTGGAGTAGAGCCACGGTGCCAATACCCATCGTAGAAGAATTCTCGGGCGGTCTCGGACATCTTGTAGTCGCCCATCTCAGTCGCTTCGGCGGGATCATGCAGGAAGTAGCCGCAGTCGTTCGCCTCAAGCTCCTCGTAGAGCGGCCAGGACACATACACTTCCTTGTCAGGTTCAAACATGCCGACCTGATTGATGAACTCCATGGCGCCTGAGAGGTGCCTGCCTACGCGATACCACAGCGGAAACCCTTCAAGGGCGCGCGAGTCGTTCTCCAGGTTCCGCTGCAATGCTTCCTCGTTATAGCTGTACGAAGTGGTGTAGACCAATCCCTTGTCGGCCGCGGCCTGGAGGAATTCGTCCTTGCCTTCAGTGAACAACGCTTCGCTCATGGGTCCCGGAACACGGTCGATGAACGGTTCGGGAGTTTCCATCAGCACGGCGTACGCATCGCTGAAATCGCCCCATTCGCGATGGGACAGTCCACGCAGCCCGCTCGGAGAAACCTCGCACTTCATGTCGAAGTTCATCGCGGACAGCATCATGGAAGCCATCATCGCAGGATCCTCGGCACGCTGGTGGGTGACGTACGTCGCAACGACGGGATACATGATTGAAGCCTCGTGAGCGTCAATGGCGATATCGATGTCGTTTTGGCGAATCAGCTCCAAGACGGCGTAGGAAGCGCGTTCGGTCAGGGTTCCGTCCTCACGTCCGGGATAGGTCCGGTTCATGTTGCGGATATCCTGATAGGCGAGATTCTGCCCGTCGGGATAATGCACGTAGGTAAACGGATCAGGCCACTGGTCGAGCGGGTTGGTCCCGCGGTCGCCAATACGGTACTTCTGCGACCCCCATTCGGTGGAGATGCTGAAGTAGGCGGGATACGCATTGCCCAACATGCCGCACGTAGAACCACTGCGGTTCGTCTGTGGGACGATGTACACCTTGCCCTTGTCCACCTGGATGTTCTCCATCATGACGTAAGCGGCCAGGCTGGTAGCCGGTTCATAAGGATGTACGTTCGCCATGAACAGGACGGAACCCCCCTCGACGCCGGAATCGTAGATGAAAATCGGGGTATCAGCCCAAGTATCCTTCAGATTCGGCAGATAGTCGCTGAGCATCTGGACTTCGGTCAGGTACGGTGACGAAACCACCGTCTCCTTGTAATGACGCAGATTCCAGAACTGCGTACCGCTGACGAACCCCATCAACAGCGCGACGATCAGGATGATGACCTTGCCCCACACCGGAAGAATCGCGGAGCCCCTTTCTTTTTTACTCATTGTCATCCCCCTTCCCTACTTGATGTACAAGACGCGCAACAAGAACGGAATCAAACAGTACGCGTATACGATGTCATAGACCCAACCCTGCCGTTTCACCCTCTTGAAGAGATGCTTCAGGAAGTAGATGCAGACAACGGCGGCGAACACGAAATAAATGATATGAATGACTTGTTCCCAAAATACCATGTTTCATCTCCTTCCTATTTCAAGAACGTGAACCACATCGGCCTGATGAACATCAACAATGCGATCAAGCCGAGGATCAGGCATGGAATCGCGATCTGCTTGAGGAACTCCATATAGGTGCCCTTGAAGCCGACCGTGTCTATGGACACACGTCCGACGATGCGCGACGGCGGCAGACAGTCACCGAGCGGGAAGATCAAGCTGACGGCCGCGCAGACTACCGTCGTATCCATGCCGCGGGTATTCATCATGAACACCAGGGGGACGCCGATGAGGATCGCGCTTCCATAGCTGAGGCAGCCCTGGGAGAACGGCCCGAAGACCAGCAGCAGAATGTAAATCCAAATGACGGGCATCGTGATGAACGTGATGCCGATCAAGCCGCGGACGCCGGTGGCGGCCATGACGTTGACCAGGGCGCCGACGCTGATGACCGTAGCGACGAGCGGGAACACCTGCTCCATCGTGTCGTTCAGAACCTTCAGGTAGTCCTTGGCGGTAGCTTTGTTCGGATTGCAGAACATCGCCACCACTGTCGCAATGATAAACATCAGCGGCATGCCGAACACAGGCACCGAGAACGGCGTATAAAGGGACAGCAGGATCAGTACGACCAGCGTGAGCAACGGCAACAGGATACGAATCCAATTCATATTCTCCGGGGCTTCGGGAAGCTCGGCAAGAATCTTCTCCTTGGAATCACGTTTGGAACCCCAGCCGAGGTAGATGATGGTAAAGGCTCCCACAACCACCAGAGGCACCAACAGCAGCCAGGTGAAACCGACGTACGGCATGTTCGCGCCAGCGGTGATCAACATGGTCCAGAGATTGATCGGAGGAGCGGCGGCGGACATGATCGCGAACATGAACACGAACGCGACGGCCTTCCTGTCGGACAAGCCCATATACTTGACGACCGTCGCGACCAAGGCGCCCAGCACGAACACCGAGACGCTTCCGGCTCCGGTCAAGGCTCCGGGAATCATCATGAAAACCGCCATAAAGACGAGAATCACCCACTTGTTCTCCACTTTGCCGACGATTTTTCTGGTCACGGCAGTCATCGCGCCCGTGTGGGAATAGACATTGACGAACAGAGAAGCGCAGATAAACAGAATCGCAAGGTCGAAGTTGGTGAACAGCCCTTCTATCAATACGGTGACGGAACGGGTGACGTTCAGGTCGCCGATTCCCATGACCATGCCGGCGATGGTACCCGCCACCGCCGAAAGGAACATCGAAATCTCAGGAGACTTGAGGAAGATGCTGCTCAGCACAAAAGCCGCGACCATCACAATCAGTATAGTTGACGTTGTTAAATACATTCATACCTCCCCGTCGGGACGACGCGGGTCATCCGGATCGGACTCATCGTCATTTCACGAATACTTGCTTGCAAAGATTTGTGAAGTCGAGGGCATTGTCTATGACTGTCAAAGGAATGCCGTACTGCTCGCTGATCTTGTCGAAACGCTTGTCCTTGTTGCCGTCCTTGACGACGATCAACCAGTCGCAATGGGGCGCTATGGTATCGATGCAGCGCTCGTTGGCGTTGGTGGCGATACCGGAAGCGCGCTTATCCTTCTCAAGCAGCACGCCGATCATGGGGAGCTTCAGGTTCTCAGCCCACTTGACCATTTTTTCAAGGCGGGCGATTTCCTGGTCAATGGTGATGCCGGAAGCGCCGAGGCCCTTGTCGGTGGAACCGATGACGATCATCAAGCTGGTGTAGGAGCGAGCCTTCAAATCGGATTCCTGGGGTTCGGAAACATAATAATAGTCTTTATCCAGGACAATGGTCTTGGTCTGGGAGGCCAGCAGGCGCGCCATCTTTCCACCGGGACCCTGGCCCGCGTTGGTAATCAGCATGGGCAGTCCGAACTGTTTGAGCGGAGCACCGGAGATTCCAGCGAACGCAACCGCCGGAATGAGACAAAGCAATGCCGCGGCAAGCAGCAACATGTTTCTCTTACGCATATTTCCTCCTTACACGTAATGCACAGATGAACCTATCTTCAACTCCACCTTCGTAGAGCCAAATCCAGCACAGAATACGGGACGCAAGGAACCAGAGAGAAAGAGGGCATGAAATAAAGATTCACCGAAATAGGGACGTCAAACGTCCATCGGCACACTCCACAACCCCAAGCAAAGCGAAACAGGACCAGAAACTACGGATACGACGACTAAATGGACCCGCCGTCTAAGAAACAGAAGACAAACAACACCTGAGAAAATATTTTGTTTTTATTGCACCAACAGATGACGCACAACGACTCGCGATGAACCTTTTGGAAAAACGCACAACGTACAAACAGTTTTGCACTACAACGAACATCGCTGATCTCTCCCTGCTGCTAGGTGCAGTATAGTGAGTTTTGTCCATTCATACAACAAAATTCTTTGTAATTATTTACGTCAATATTGAAACAGGCCAACTCAAGACAGATAAATTGCTCTATAGGACAAATTTGCAACAAAGGATTTATGTATTTCACTATCGACAAGGAACTCGCCTCAGTGTAGGATAATGTGGTCGAGGCATTGTATCTGTTGGAACATCTATTTCCAGGAGGAATCATGAATCCACTTGCTCAGCAACTGAACCAGACCTTGTCCGGGACCATCGTCAACGAAATGTTGTCAGATTATGGGAAACGGATGTATTTCCCAAAAGGAATCATTTCACAATCGGCTGAAGCGAAACAGAAAGCCACGCGCTTCAACGCGACGATCGGAATCGCCACAGAACACGGCAAGGCCATGTGCCTGCCCTCCGTCCATGCATGCTTCTCCCCTGACATGGACGTCGATGAACTGTTTCCCTACGCTCCGACCGCGGGAGAAATGGCCCTGCGCAAGAAGTGGCTCGAGGACATGCGTTACAAGAACCCGCCAATGAAAGACGCGACGGTGAGCCTGCCGGTCGTCACCAGCGGGCTCACCCACGCCATCAGCGTGGCGGCCTCGTTGTTCATAGACAAGGACCAGACGGTCCTCTGCCCTGACATGTATTGGGGCAACTACAACCTCATATTCATTGAACAGCGGCAGGCGAAGATGGTGTCATTCACATTGTTCAAGGACCACAAGCTCAATCTCCAGGGGCTTTCGGACGCGATCGACGCCGCTGATTCCAACCGTGTCGCCATGATCCTCAATTTCCCCAACAACCCCACCGGCTATACCCCGACGGAGACGGAGATGGATGAGCTGGTCGCCATGCTGCTGGACAAGGCCGACGCGGGAAAGAAACTGCTGGTGTTTACCGACGACGCCTATTTCGGACTGTTCTTTGAACCCGATGTCTGCAAACATTCCCTGTTCTCGAAACTATGCAACGCACATGAGAACATCCTCGCGGTAAAAGGCGACGCAGCCACGAAGGAAGAGATGGTCTGGGGCTTTCGGATCGGGTTCATCACCTATGGCTCAAAGGGCTTGACCGAAGACCACTATGCGGCATTGGAAAAGAAAACCATGGGAGCTATCCGCGGGGTAGTGTCCTCCTGCGACAAGCCCGGACAGAGCATTTTGCTGAGAGCGATGCGTGACGGCTCGTACCACAAGGACAAGGCCGCCGGTATCGTGACCATCGGCGAACGGTACTCCCTGCTGAAACAGGAGCTTGCCAAGCATGCCGATGAAAAGGTCCTGACCCCGCTTCCGTTCAATTCGGGGTACTTCATGTCCTTCGCTTGCGCCGGCGACGCCGAAGCTTTGCGTCTGCGCCTGCTCGACGCATACCAGACCGGCGCGATCTCCATCCAGGGAAAGTACCTCCGTCTGGCGTTCTCCAGCATCGACAAGGAGCAGATTCCTGCTCTGGTAGATACCGTCTACCAAGCGGCGAAGGAAGTTTTCTAGTTTTCCAAAGCAACTGGGGGCGCGTTAAAAACGGAATCGCATCAAACAAACAGCCGGCGAAGCAGCCGGCTGTTTAACGTTCTGGCGATTCCATTTCGACGGAACACGTCATCATACGGACGTTTCAGCGAATCCTATCTCCATGAGACGGGCGAAAACGCCGGGGCGAATTACATGGACCAGCCCAAACCCACATACGGGCGGATATCGAGGCCGTATTTGAAATCGGTGACCGTCGCGCCCCGCGAGCTGCCCTCATTGCCGTAGGAATCCGTAATGACATAGAAACAGGACTGGAAGAAGTTCCATGCGACGGCACAGCCGACGGAGAGGACGACGTTGCTCTTTCCGAATTCATAGGATATCGCGACATCGCCGGCGACACCGAGATCAACGATACGATAGTGTCCTTTCAATCCAGGATACCAACCGGAAATCCACGACAGTTTTTCAGACGGCATGTCGTAATATCCGACCGCAAGGCCTATCCCCAGGTCAATGGACAGGTTCTGGCTGGGTCTGATGGCGAAAGCCGGCCCCACCATCCCGTTGCACATGAAATACGAATGCTGATCAATCGCCACATTATCGATCATGATGGACAGGGGAACGACACAGTTCATATCGAGCCAGAGTCCTACAGGACTGTTTCCAAAGTAGCTGATACCGGAGACATTAATGCCGATAGCCTTGATGTCTTCCTTGTAACTCTGATATTCGTGATGCACGATCTGGTACCCCACGCCAATCGAAAGCCTTCCGGCCCCGTCGTCATCAACAACGCCGTAATAGCTCGTCGCATACGACGAGAAGCTGATCGCACAAAGAAGCGCCAATACAATACAAACCTTATGTTTCATATATCCCTCTTTACGATAAAAATTCTCTGGCTGTTAGTATACATAGCCAACAGTATAAAATGCTAGCGAAAAAAAGCACATCATGTCGTAATAATTCAAAAACATCACTGCATCCCCCCGTAAGCCAATGCTATAGTTTTTTTATGGGGAACATGCAACCAAAACAAAAAGGGAGAGCTACCATGAAAAAATTCATGTGCGCGTTGCTTATCGGCTTGAGTCTCGCCGTTCCAGTATTCGCCGGCGGTTTCCTAAGCGCCAACGACCTGGCCGCGGACAAGCTGGCGACCAGCAAGACGTTTGACGGCTTTACCGTCAAAGCGACGGCCGACAAGGGCGTCACGATTGAAACGGTCGACGAGGTGCGAGAAGCGGAAGACGGAGAAATCTTCAACGTCCGGATCAAGCTCAACGGCAGCGGCAAAGCCGACTACCGGAGCGTACAATTCGACGGAAAACAAGGAGAAACTCTTACCGTCTATCTCAATAGCGGAAGCAAGACCGACGCCCGCGTCCTGATCGTCGCGAAAGCGGACGGTTCCGTCGTATCCAACCTGACCGCCCCGCCTGATAGCGGTGTCGCAGGAATCGCAAGCTGCAAGCTGCCCACAACCGGAACCTACGTCATGTATTCCAAGTCAAGCGGCATCAACCTCTATCAGATCATCGTTGAATAATTGCAAGGACCCGCCCACGATCGATGTGAAAGCAAGAGCCGCGGGCGGTTCCATATCATGCAAGCGTCAGACGGCATGGCAGAGCGCCATACGGCATCATGGCCTTTGATCCGCAACAAAACAGGACGACCAGCGGCGCATCGTTTCCTGCCCCTGGCAAGGCGCAAGCGGACAAGTGTTGCCGTTTTTATTCGCCTAGCCAAGCCCGCCATCGTCCGGCCGCCCACAGACGCGACCATCCATAAGGACTCCACCATGCAGATGAAAAAACGAATCATAGGACTGTTCCTGTCATGCCTCTTGACGGCATCGGCATTGTTCGCAGCCACCCCGTGGGCCGACATAGAACCTCCGGTTATCAATGATGTCGCAGTAACGGAGGATGATTTGTACAGAATCACAGTCCAGTTCACCATGCCGACCGGCGCCGACGGGGCGGACAAGGGAGAAGTGTTCGTCCATGACGCGGACACCGGCGAGCTTGTGGATTCCCGTCCGGTAGGACGGTCAAAAAACGCACAGAGGACGGTTGAGTTCAATCTGGACCATAGCGCCCTGTACCAGATTCAGGTCGTTTCGGAAAGACGTTCGGAAGAAACGAAAAAACAGAGCGAAATCTATAATTACTCTTATGCGCTTCCATTGGAAAAACCCATGGTCTCGGCCCTGAACACAGGAAACGGAACTCTGGCGGTGAGTTTTGGAGCCGTGGCGGAGGCCGACCGATATCTGCTCAGACTACGCGATGTCGCGACCTCGGAGGATCTGAGGCTCCAGCTTGTACAGGACGCAGGCGAATTTCTCTTTTCCGGTCTTGGCATAGACCAGGTATACGAAATCACGGTCACTGCGTTCAGAGGCCGGGAGCAAGCGGTCAGTGTACCGTTGTCAAAGACAGCCAGGGCGGCAGCGGAGAGAACCTGGCAATTTACCAGCTTCGGGCAGTCGTCGAAGAAGGACGTGCTCAACTACATGGAGATGCTCGACAGCGACGACCTCCGGTTCACCCTGTATAGTTGTACCTACGACGGACAGAACGGCATGATTGACAGCAAGGGAGGCAAGTTCACCGCATTCCACGACGGAGTGTCTTTTTACTACACTGTCATCGACCCGAAAACTGAGAATTTTGAACTGAGTGCGACGTTTACGATAGACTATATCAATCCAGCCGCCGACGGGCAGGAGGGTTTCGGGCTGATCTGCATGGACAGTCTTGGCGAGGACGGGGTGTCCGGAACGAACCACTATACCAACAGTGCGTCGCTGATCGCGACAAAATATGAGGCGACAATCGGCGGGAGCAAGAAGACCAGCAAGGATACTCTCGGCGCCCGTTTTGTTACGGGATTGACCAAGGAGATCATTGATGGGGGTGATGAGGAGATCGCAAAGAACGGCAGGTCGGTCGCCCAGGCCTACAGCTATGACCAGAGCGAGCTGGTCCGGCAGGGGGATGTCTACCGGCTGACGCTGAAAAAGGACAATACCGGCTATCACGCCATCTACAGGCGGGAGATCGCCAGTGAGGATACCATAGAGGAATATACTCTGTACGGGCCGGAAAAGCTGGAAGTCATCGATCCCGACCATAGCTATGTCGGATTCGTCGTAGCCAGAGGCTGCAATGCGACGGTCAGCGACATCCGCATGGTCGTCACCGACCCCGCGATGGATCCTCCGGCGCAGACAGAGCCAGAAGAATTGATTCCACTGACCGCGAAGGTGGACTCCCCCACTACGTATGGCGACGACGACTATCCGTTCGTGTTTTATGCAAATGCCGACGGCAAACTCTCCGTATCCCTCAACGACGGGATGAAGCTGGTCGATTCCGGACAGGTCAAGGCTGAAAGGGATTTTACCGCGACGTTCCCGATTGCCCCCGGGTTCAACGACTATGTAGTCACATTCACTCCGGATACCTCGTACAAGCCGGGCCCGAAGCAGACGCTCGCCGCCTACGACCGTGTATTGAAGCAGTATGTCGAGAGCTACGCTCCCGTCACCATCATGCATTCCGTCATCTATATCGCCTACGAAGGTGACAGCCTGTATGTTTCGCGCAACGGTTCTCCGTTCGGGAAAGGGACGAAAGCCGACCCGCTGGATCTCGCGTCCGCCGTCAGCTATGTCCGTCCTGGGCAGACGATCATCCTGGAACCGGGAACCTACTACCTGAGTAGGCCGCTGATCATTGAACGGGGCAACAGTGGTACAGAGGGTGCGGCGAAAAGGCTCATAGTAGACGGAGGAGACAGGGCGACGCTCGATTTTTCCATGGCGAGCGGCGGCATGCAGCTTTGGGGCGACTGGTGGGAGATCGAAGGGCTTGATATCACAAGGACACAAGGGAATGTCAAAGGGCTCCAGATCGCCGGCGACTATAATATCGTACGGAATATTCGGGCGTATGAGTGCGGCGACACCGGCATCCAGATTTCGGGAACCAGCATGGAGCCGTTTGACAAATGGCCGCATGACAACCTGGTGCTCGGCTGTATCAGCCACGACAACTGCGACCCGGCGCAGAACAACGCCGACGGATTCGCCGCGAAGCTCACCTGCGGAAACGGCAATGTGTTCCGCGCCTGCATCGCCTACAGCAATATCGACGACGGTTGGGATTTGTTCGCCAAGATTGAGTCCGGCCCCATCGGCGCGGTACTGATTGAAAACTGCGTCGCCTACAGGAACGGTTCACTGAGCGACGGCTTCGGCAACGGGGACGGCAACGGTTTCAAGTTGGGCGGTGACGGCATCGCCGTAGCCCATGTCCTCCGCAACAGCGCGGCGTACCAGAACGGCGCGAGCGGCGTCACCAGCAACAGCAACCCGGCGTTAGTTCTCGACCGGGTCACCAGCTACGGCAACAACGGCTACAATGTCGCGTTGTACGGCAAAGGTACGGGAGAACGTCTATTCCAGGCATCCGGCGTACTCTCCATCAATGGGATGATGGCGGACAATGTCGATGAAACGCCTTCCCTGCTCTCCGCGGAAAACTATTTCTTCGACGGAGCGAACAGTCGCAACAGCGAGGGTGCGACCATATCTGAAAGTGTATTCTTCAGTACCGACCCGACGGTCACGCCGACCATCAGCGCCGACGGCAAAATCGACATGAACGGTCTGCTGGTATTGAACGACATGGCGCCGCCGCAGGTGGGCGCCCGCCTGTAGGCCGATGGAGGAGGTTCGCTCTAGGATTGATTGGTGTACGCTCAGTGATTGCTCAGTGTTCACTCTGGGCTTGGGATGAGAGAAATCCCAGCCCTGAAATACCGACTGCTCTTTCCGCCGCCAAGTTGCAGGCAACGCAGTACGACGTATGTCATCAACCATCATCCATCCGCGATAGTATAGCATGTGTTATTTACCGACCAGGCAGGATGCGGTATGATGTCCAGGACCTTTCGAGGAGGATACCATGAAATACGTGCGAATCGAATATCAGAATATACCCCGCTATGGAATCATCGACGGCGATGACATCCGGTTGATGGACGGCTCACCGTTCACCTCGTATGCGATGACCGAAACCGTAGTGCCGATGGCGCAAGCGAAGCTTCTCGCTCCATGCGAACCCTCGAAGGGAGTCTGCATCGGATTGAACTACCGCGACCACGCCGAAGAGTTCAACCTCCCCATTCCCGCTGAGCCAGTCGTATTTCTCAAACCCTCCACAAGTCTCAACGATCCCGACGGGGGAATCGTCTACCCCCTCCAAAGCAAGCGGCTCGACTACGAGGCGGAATTGGCGATCGTCATCAAGAAAACGGCGAAAGACGTCGAGGAGGAGGATGTCGATGCATACATTCTCGGCTACACCTGCGCCAACGACGCCACCGCCCGCGACTTGCAGCCCAAACAGGGGCAATGGACGGTGGCGAAGTCGTTCGACACGTTCATGCCGCTGGGGCCGGTCATCACCGACGAGGTTGACCCGAACGCGCTTGACATCGAAAGCAGGGTGAACGGCAAGACAATGCAGAAGTCGAACACCTCCAACCTGATTTTCAAACCGGCGTTTTTGGTCAGCTATCTCTCCAAGGTCATGACGCTGCTCCCCGGCGACGTCATTCTCACCGGCACACCGGGAGGAATCAGTGGCATGCAAGTAGGCGACCGGGTAGATGTCATCATCGACAAAATAGGAACTCTGACGAACACGATTGTCGCGCCATGATCCGAACCTACTCCATCAAACGCAGGCTCAAAGGATGTACCCGATTACTCCGCGGACATAGTGCCGCGGAGGTATTCAACATGCAAGCAAGCCGCTCGTCCTATAAATGAAACGCTATGCCCTGTACGCTTGGTCATGCACACCGGCGATGGCACGTCCAGAGGGTTCGTTCATCTTTTTGAACGCAGCATCCCATTCCAAGGCTATCGCCGTAGAGCAGGCCACCGAAGCTTCGTGAGGTACGCACCGGGCCGCGGATTCGGACGGAAAATGTTTGGCGAAGATCGAGCGGTAGTAATATTCCTCCTTGGTGGACGGGGTGTTGATCGGGAACCTTCTCGCGGCGGCGGCAAACTGCTGGTCGGATACCAGTTCATCGGTCATTTTCCGGAGGGTGTCTATCCAGTTGTACCCGACTCCATCTGAGAACTGCTCCTTCTGCCGCCAGGTGATGGAGGCCGGCATGTAGTCCTTGAACGCCTCGCGGAGAATCCATTTCTCAATCCGGGGCTTTCCATCCACCATCAGGGACATCTTGTCCTTGGGGTTGAGCCGCATCGCCACGTCGATGAATTCCTTGTCGAGGAACGGAACGCGCCCTTCCACGCCCCACGCCGCGAGCGACTTGTTGGCGCGCAGACAATCATACAGATGCAGCTTGCCCAGCTTGCGGACAGTCTCGTCATGAAGCGCCTGCGGGCCTGGAGCCTTGTGGAAATAGAGATATCCGCCGAACAGTTCATCGGAACCTTCGCCGGACAGAACCATCTTGATACCCATGGACTTGATCACCCTGGCCAGCAGGAACATCGGGGTCGAGGCGCGGACGGTAGTGATATCGTAGGTCTCCAGATAGTAGATGACATCGTCCAGCGCATCGAGCGCTTCCTGGATGGTGAAATGCACTTCATGATGAACCGTCCCGATGAAGTCCGCCGCAACCCGCGCCGCCGCAAGGTCCGGGGAACCTTCCAGACCGATGGCGAAGCTATGCAGCCGCGGCCACCAGGCAACCTCGGTATCGGCGCTTTCAACACGTTTTGCGGCGTATCTCGCAGTCACCGCGGCGATAATCGTACTGTCCAGCCCGCCGGAAAGCAACACGCCGTAGGGGACGTCGCTCATCAACTGCCGCTTGACGGCGGCTTCAAGAGCCGTGCGAAGCTCATCGATATCGCTGCTGCCGTCCTTGACCGCTTCGTAGGACATCCAGTCCCTTTTGTACCATTGGACAGGCTTGCCGTCGGGACTGTAGTAGTACTGTCCGGGAAGGAACTCCTCGATTGTCGCGCAGATTCCTTCCAAAGCCTTCAGTTCGCTGGCGACATAATAGTGTCCTTCCCCATCCCATCCCTGATACAGCGGGATGATGCCGATATGGTCGCGGGCGATCAAATAGACGTCCTTTTCCATATCGTACAGGGCGAAGGCGAAGATGCCGTTCAAATCCTCCAGGAAATCAGGCCCCTTGTCCCGGTAGAGCGCAAGGATTACTTCACAGTCGCTCTGTGTCAGGAACTCATAGTATTTGCCGTCCGTCCCGTCGTATCGCTTGCGAATCTCCTGATGGTTGTAGATTTCGCCGTTGGCCGCCAGCACAAGCTTCCCGTCCTTGCTGTACAACGGCTGTTTGCCTGAGAGCGGGTCTACGATGGACAGTCGCTCATGGCTGATGATCGTGTCCTCGCCGCAATAGATGCCGGACCAGTCCGGTCCCCGATGACGAATCTTGCGCGACATGGAAAGGACGCGTTCACGATATTGCGCGGTTCCCTCCTCGACATCGAACATTCCTACGAATCCACACATACCTGGGTACCTCCAACAACTTCGCCGGCACACTGACGGCGGACAAGCCAATCATTCACGAAACCACTTCCGCTCGGACAACTCTCGTCTCCCCACACAGGAAAAACATACCGGGCGAACTTCCCCTTCAGCCCTACTGCGTTGCGGCTCCGACGACGCCGGGCAAGCTTTACCACCAACAACCCTGCGAAGGAGAAAGTTTGTCCAGCCAGACGGACGAACAACGACAGTATGAATATACGGCGTTGCGAGTCCAACGACGCCGGGCAAGCTTTATCCGAGCAGAAAAAAAAGACGCTCCACCCCCAAACGAGATGAAACGTCTTTGTTTCTTGCCGTGATACTACTTACTTTCCCCAGTGAATGTCAACGACCCTCCCCCTATTTTTCATCAGGAACCAAGGTCGAGAACACATCATCCAGAATCGACATGGCCTGATCGACCTCCGCGGTCGTAACAGTAAGGGGGGGAACGAACCGCAGTACATCGTACCCCGCCGAAGCGACCAGCAGGCCGCGCTCCATAGCCGCGTCAACGACAATGCGCGGGGGAACGGTGAGCTGGACGCCGAGCATCAGGCCGCGTCCCCTGACATCGACCGCAATAGCGGGATATTTTGACTGCAAGCCATGGAGAGCCTTGATGAAATAAGCGCTCACAGCGCGAACATGGTCGCACAAGCCGCCGTCCAACAGGCGTTCCAGCATGACGCAGGCACCGCTCATGGCAAGCAGATTGCCGCCGAACGTAGCCGCATGGTCGCCGGGCTGGAGGATATCCGCGGCAATGCCGCAGGCGACCATGGCGCCTGCGGGGACGCCGCCCGCCAGAGCCTTGGCGAGAGTCATTACATCGGGCTTGACACCATAGGTCTGCCAGGCGAACGGTTGCCCGGAACGGCCCATGCCGCACTGGACCTCGTCGAACATCAGCAGAAGGTTCCGTTCATCGCACAGCGTCCGCAGCGCCCTGAGAAATTCAGGATCGGCAGGGATGATACCGCCCTCACCTTGAATCGGCTCGACCATAATCGCGCAAGTATCGTCATCGACCTGCGCCAGCACGCTGCTGAAATCGTTGAACGCCGCATATTTGATCCGGGGCAACAGCGGGTCGAAGTCCTTGTGGTACTTATCCTGGCCGGTAGCGGTGATCGCCCCGTAGGTCCTTCCATGGAAAGAATGTTCCATGGTGATGATTCCCGTCCGATGCCCGCCGTCCAAATGGCCGAACTTCCGCGCCAGCTTCAACGCCGCCTCGTTCGCCTCGGCGCCGCTGTTGCAGAAAAATACCTTGTCCATGCCGGACGCCTGCTTGAGCAACCGGGCCGCGGAAACGGCGTACGGATTCCAATAGAGGTTGGAGCAATGAAGCAAACCGCCGTCAATCACGCGCTTGAGGGCGGCTGACAGCGATTCATCACCATACCCCAAAGCATTCACCGCGATACCGGCGACGAAATCGAGATACTCCTTCCCGTCGGCGTCGACCAGCGTCCGCCCATGCCCCGACACAAACGCCACGGGAAACTGGGAGTAGGTATGCATGACGGCCTCCCGCCCCTGCGCCACGATATCGGACATCGGTTCATATATGCGTTCTTCCTTGTTCATCGCGGAACCTCCATTATTTCTCAGAATACACGGACGGGGTCATCATGGTACCGATGCCCTTGGTCGTGAAAATTTCCAGCAGGATGCTATGGTCGAGCCGGCCGTCCAGGATATGGACGCTCTTGACTCCCTTGATAATCCCGTCGATACAGCACTGTGCTTTCGGAATCATCCCGCCCTTGATCGTACCGTCGTTGATATAGTCCAGCGCCTCGTCGATCGTCAAGCGGCGGATGATGGTGTCGGGGTCGTCCTTGTCCCGTAGTATGCCCTCGACATCGGTCAGAAAGATCAGCTTCTGCGCATGAAGCGCTCCGGCGATGGCGCTTGCCGCATAGTCGGCGTTGATATTGTAGGTGTTTCCTGATTCGTCCATACCGATCGGGGAGACGACAGGTACGAAGTTGTTCTCAAGCAACGTCGATATCAGCGCCGTATCCACCTGATCCACCTCGCCGACGAAACCAAGGTCCCTCCCCTTCGGATCGAGCTTCTTATGGGCTGTCAGCGTCCGCCCATCCTTGCCGTTGATGCCGACGGCCTTGATGCCCACGCTTTCCAGATCAGCGACCAGAGCCTTGTTGATGGAACCGGAAAGGACCATCTCCGCGACCTTGGCCGTTTCTTCGTCGGTCACCCGCAGCCCGTCGAGAAAAACCGTTTCCTTGCCCAGTCGGTCGAGCAAGCTGGTGATCTCCTTGCCTCCGCCATGGACGACCACCGGCATCAAGCCGATGTATTTCATCAGGGCGATGTCCTGAATCACCGATTTGCGGAGTTTTTCATCCACCATCGCGCTTCCGCCATACTTTACTACGACGATGGTACCGGCGAACCGCCGGATATACGGTATCGCCTCGATCAATACTTCGGCCTTTTGGATTTCCTGTCGCATGTCCATACGCTAGCTCCTGTAGTCGCCGTTGATCCGGACGTATTCGTAGGAAAGGTCGCAACCCCAGGCCGTAGCGGTCGCGCCGCCGTCGTTCAGCCCCGCCAGAACGGCGACTTCCTTCTCCAGCAGGATCTTTTTCGCCAATTGTTCGTCAAAGACAACAGGCTCGCCGTTGCTGACCACGACGATCATTCCCTTGTCACTGGCAAAGGAAAGCTCCGTTCCCGCTGGATTGAAATCCGCTCCGCTGTAACCCATGGCGCAGAGGATACGCCCCCAGTTCGCGTCGGCGCCAAAGAAAGCCGCCTTCACCAAACTGGAGCTGACCACGGAACGAGCCAGAATCCGTGCGTCCCCGACGCTTTTCGCGCCGCTAACGGTAACTTCGATAAACTTGCCCGCCCCCTCGCCGTCCCGGACGATCGCCTTCGCAAGGAATGTATGCACATAGGTAAACGCCTCGCAGAACGCTTCCCATTGCGGAGTCCCCTTCTGAAGCTCCACACCGCTGCATCCGTTGGCCAGCACCAGTACGGTATCGTTGGTCGAGGTATCGCCGTCCACCGAAATCATGTTGTAGGTATCGATAATCGTCGTCCCCAACAATTCCTGGAGAACAGCCGCCGAAATTCCCGCGTCGGTGGTAATGAATGACAGCATCGTCGCCATATTGGGATGAATCATCCCCGATCCCTTGGCCATGCCGGCGATCCGTACCGGCTTGCCGTCGATTTCGACCTCGACGGCGACCTCCTTGCGGAAAGTATCAGTCGTACAGATCGCATCGGCCGCCGCCACAGCCGCTTCGGGCTCCTTCGACAGCCCCTTCATACAAGTCCTGATGCCTTTTCTTACCGTATCCATCGGAAGCGGCACCCCGATGACGCCGGTGGAACAGACAAGCACTTGATCGGTGCTTGCTTCACGGCTCTGCGCAGCGAGCAACTCGGCGGCCTGCGCCGCCATAGCCTGCGTATCGGCAAGCCCCTGTTCACCGGTACAGGCGTTGGCGTTGCCGCTGTTGACCACGATCGCGACCATCGGCTTGCCGCTATCGACCAACTGCTTGTCCCAAAGAACGGGTGCGGCCTTGACCTTGTTCGTTGTAAAGGCTCCCGCAGCTTGGGCGGGAATCTCGCTGACCAGTACCGCCATGTCCTTCTTCCGTTTCTTGATGCCCGCGGCGATACCATTGGCTAAAAATCCCTGGGGGGCGGTAATCCCGCCTTCAATCATCTTCATATGTCGTATTCCTTATGGTTCTCTGATTCGCCATCCGTTACATGGGAAACGAAGCGGCGGCGTCCAGTCCCGTGTCTTCGTCCAGGCCGAAACAGATGTTCATGTTCTGCACCGCCTGCCCGGCGGCGCCCTTCTCCAGATTGTCTATCGCACCAACGACGATGATACGTCCGGTACGGCTGTCAAGCTTCCATCCGATATCACAGCGATTGCTTCCCTTGACCCAGCGTGTTTCGGGCAGGTTTCCTTCGCCCAAGACCCTGATGAACCGTTCTCCCCCATAGCAGCTCCGATAAACCTGCGACACGCGCTCGGCGTCTACCCCTTCCTTGAGCTTCGCATAGCAGGTGGCGAGAATACCCCGGTCCATCGGAACAAGGTGCGGCGTAAACTGCAACACAATTCCCTTGCCCGACTTCCCGCCGCTGGCGACCCAGGACAACTGTTCCTCGATTTCGGGAGTATGCCGATGGCAGGCGACCCCGTACGCCTTGATGTTCTCGTTGCATTCACAGTAAAGGGAACCGAGCTTCTCCGACCGTCCTGCGCCGGACACTCCGGACTTCGCATCGATAATGATGCTCTCCGGCTCAATCAAATCGTCTTTGAGCAAAGGAGCCAGGGAAAGGATTGAACAAGTCGTATAGCAACCAGGATTGGCGATCAGGCGGCTGTCGGCGATCCGCTCCCTATGAAGCTCGCACAGCCCGTACACGGCCTGTCCCAGCAAATCCTCCGAACCATGCTTGACCTTGTACCATGCTTCATAGGTCTGGACATCGCTCAACCGGTAGTCGGCTCCGAGGTCGATGACAACGCATTTCTCCAACAGCTCCGCAGTGACCTGATTTGAAGCGATACCAGCGGGCAACGCAAGGAACAGAACCTCGCAAACCTCGGCGGCGTTGGCGATATTGTCATCGTCCAACACAAGGTCGCAGACCCCTTTCATGTTCGGGTAGATATCGGAGAACACCTTTCCCGCATAGGAATGGGAACCGGCGTAGACCAATTGAACCTGCGGATGCCGGCACAGCAGACGGACCAGCTCGCTTCCCGCATACCCTGTAGCTCCGATGACACCAGCCTTGACTTTGGTTCCGCTCATTGTCGCATTCTCCTATACCGCTCTAATAAAGTTGGTATAATTATACAACAATCATGTACTTTGACTAGTATTTATGCATAAATTTTCACAAATGCAAGTAAAAATATTCAGAATATCCCATCAAACTTCAAAAACACAGCAAGACATCCGATACAGACAGGCTCTACCGTTTCAAAAACGAGTTGCCATCGCCAGAAAAATGGCGGTCGAAGCGGAGAAACATCGCGAGCAACATCAACGATACGCCAGAACCAATCATCATCCACCGCAAGGGAACGACATCCGCCATCGGACCGAATACCGCCATGCCGGCCGGCATGCATCCGGCATACAGCGAACCAAGCAATCCCAAAACGCGCCCTTGCATCGCAGGCGCCGTCTTTTGTTGGACCAACGTCGTCATCGCCGTCTGGACCGTCGTCAACGCAATTCCATACATCATCATCAATACAAGATATACGATGAAATTGGCAGACAAGCCCATGCCGATCGCCATCGCGCCAAAAACGGTCAGCCCGACCAGGAGCGTCGTCACATGCCTTGTGCGGCCGCCCCACGCGCTGATCAGCAGCCCACCGGCCATCATCCCCAAGAAACCAGCCAGTTCTACCGCGGTCAGATACCAGTATGCGGTACCGTACACACGGCTCACGAAAAGGCCGGCGAGAAAACCGGCTGGAACGCAGAGGAACGTAAACAGTCCGTAGACGGCCAACAGCTTTCCAATCATCTTGTCCGAAAAGGCGTAATGGAGGCCCATGCCCATATCTGCGCCAAGAGATGTCCGTTCGCACGCCTCTTCCTGCCGGGGAAGCTTCACGAAGCAAAAAACACCCGTTCCCAACAGCGCCGTCGCGACGTCCATCGAAAGCGTGAAGCGCAGTGTACCGACCGTAAGTACGGCGCCGGCCGCCGCAGGCGCCGCAAATTGAACCAAGGACTGCATCGTCGCGTTGATGCCGTTGAACCTCATGAGCTGGCTCTCCGGTACAAGCTGAGGGATGACGGCGTTCACGGCGGGTGTCTGGATTCCCGCGCCGACGGAACGCAACACCGACATGACAAGGAGTCCGCCCAGGAGAACAGATTCATCCGCGATGCGTGGTATCGCCAGCATCATGACGAGCGTTACGGCGGCGATCGTCAGATCCGCCCCGATAATCAACGCCTTGCGGTCATACCTGTCGGCCCATACGCCCCCGACGAACGAAGCAAAAAATTGCGGGAGGTAGGAGCAGACGCTGAACGCCGCGACCCATGCGCCGGACGAGGTGCCGAGGGTCACATACCAGACAATCGCCATCTGCACGAGGGTCGAGCCAAAAAGCGTGACGCACTGGCTGATGAGGAACAGAATCGTTTTTCTTTTCCAATGATGTGTTTGTTCCGGGGTCGTCATTCGTCATGACCGCCTTGTCTGTGAGACGCGTACAAATCGCTGGGTGGGATATCCATATTCAACCAATAGCTCTTTTTCAACGAAACCGAGCCGTTTCAGCGCATCCCGATAGCCCGTATCCGCCGCGTCATGTTCACGATATGTCGTCGTGCTGATCTCACGGTCCGGAAGGAAATCCTCCGTCAGGCGTTCTACGAATAGCTCCAGAACCCCTTGGTTGCGGTATTGGGGATGCACGCCAAAAAAATCAATGCTTCCCGTATCATCGGAAAACGCCATGCAACAGACGACGACATCTTCGTCCTCCAGAATCAAGGCATTCTTTCTAGCTATGCAATTGGTAAGTTTTTGCAGATATTCCATCTCATCAAGATGAGGATAGCCGTCGATCACTATGCGCACAAAGTTCATCCACGCGGGAATATCCGTCGATTCAGCCAAACGAATCCGAGACTTTGAAAGGGCCGCGGCCTGCGCATTCCTGTGCAATGAGAACGGTAGTTGCAATGGATAGAACTCCTGTCGCTCGCGATATTCAGCGGGCGGCGCCTTGTACATCGCCTTGAACGCCACCGTGAACGCCGGCTGGCTTTCATATCCGCAGGCCAATGCGATCTCGATGACGGGCTTGTCGGAAAACACCAGCAGCGTCGCCGCTTCGGTAAGCTGCCGCCGCACCACATAGTCGTGGATCGTCATTCCAACGGTATTCGTGAACAACCGGTGCACATGGTACTTTGAGCAGTGGACGGCGGACGCGACCATGGACAAGTCCAATTTGCCGTCAAGGTTATTCTCAATGAAGTCAATGACCGCTTCAATGCGGATGACCGACTGTTCACCCATCACCGCCCTCCTTTCCTATATAGGATAGCAGAATCCCAAGGCGTTGGTTTTATAATTCTTGCGGTATTTTCAGATGGAAAGCGTTCCATGCGCCCCTTATCGACGTTGATACGACGAAGAAAAACTATACTTGATGTAAATAATAGCGTTCCGCAGTACAGGAACAAGATTTTTCTCGACTGCGGGAAATATCAAGCCGGCATGAAGCATATGGTGAAAATTTACGCAATACCTCATGTAGCATATACTCAACGGGGCATATCTTTCCCATGCCTCCAATGCTAGGCTGGTATCGCGAGGAAAAACATCAGGGATTCAGACATTGACTTCTCCGACATCCCGGAAATCAAGGACTTCTCCGGCTTTCATGCCGTATACGAACCGCGCAAAGTAGCCGTCAATCGCAAACTGGACGCCGATGTCGTGGCATGGCTGAAAAAAGACGGCAAGGGTTATCAGACACGAATGAACGCGATATTGCGGGAGATGATGGAAAAAGAGCTGACAACCAGATTTTCTGATGATGAACAGAACATCTAACGCCCGTTTGGAAATGACCGGCAGCCTTCCACGAGCAGGATATCGCTCCTACGGGATACCGAGGAACGCAAGTCATCGGTGAAGCCCCCATCCTGAACAGAACATATCGAACGTCAGGAACTCCGAACCACGAAGACAAAGCGCATCCTCGGCGTTTCAAAGCGGAAATGACGTCATCATCCTTGCAAATATATAGTTCGGAACCGGCCAGGACTTCTGGATACATCGGATATTGTAAAATCCGCAATACATGACATGCGGTCTTTGGAGCATATCATTCCCGTTCGGGAATCTTTTATCCAATTCTAGCAATGTAACATAATAATATTCCCGAACGGTAATATTATTCACTATATCTATGAAACATAGTCTTGTATTTTCCCGTTCAGGAATATATGCTGCATATATGTACGATATCGACACGCTACCGACATTATCACAGCTCATCAAGCGACGCCGGAAAGCATTGGGGTTGAAACAGGCGGATGCAGCATTGCTCTGCGGTGTTGGAACCAGGTTTTTTTCTGATTTGGAAAACAGCAAACCGACCCTGGAAATAGACAAAGTCCTGCGGGTCGTCACCCTGTTGGGAATGGACCTCCATCTTTCAGTACGAGACGACCGAATGGATATGGAGGCGCAATGATATTGGATGTCTATTTGTGCGGGGAAAAAATAGGAACTCTCCAGAGTACGCCAGATAGAGGTATCGTATTTTCATATATGCCAAGCGCCACACGCTCCCTTTCACTGTCCCTTCCCATTTTGGGGACTGAATACCCAGAGAAAAACTGTATGCCGTTCTTCAGCGGTTTATTGCCAGATGGAGACATGAAAACCCGTATCGCAAATCAACTCCATGTTTCTGAAACAAGCACATTCAAACTCCTTACGCTTCTTGGCGGCGAATGCGCCGGGGCAGTGACATTGCTTGAAGAAGGTACTCAATATCCAGAGACGCAAAACCAATATGAACCTCTTGCTGTGAAAGATATTGAAACAATGATTGATGATATCGCCGTCAGACCGCTTCTCACCGGGAGAAAAGGTCTGCGCCTGTCCTTGGCCGGAGCGCAACAGAAGCTTCCCCTCGCCCTTGTCGACGGCAAATGGCAGCTTCCATTGCAAGGTTCCCCTTCGACCCACATCATCAAACCCGACAGCAAAGTATCAAGCAACGAATATGTTTGCCTTAAACTTGCGGAGGCTTGTGGCATCCCAGTACCAGATGCTCAATTGATTCATTTCGGAAAGCATCGCACGTTGGTCATGGCCCGTTATGACAGGATATGGACCGATGGAAAAATCGAAAGACTGCATCAGGAAGATCTCTGCCAGGCTTTGGCAATCGCGCCTGAAAGGAAATACGAGGAAGACGGCGGGCCAGGCTACAATCGAATACTACCATTGTTGGTACGCTATTCAGCTTTGCCAGCTATGTCTGTATTCCAAGTCCTGACGCTTATGGTGTTCAATTATCTGATTGGAAATTGTGACGCACATGCAAAAAACTTCTCCCTGCTCTATTCACATGGAGCGGCGAGTCCCGTCCTTGCTCCGGCGTATGATCTTGTCAGTACGACACTATATCCGGAACTTTCCACTGACATGGCTATGTCGACCAATGGAGAACGGAGGATAGACAGGCTTGTCCGTCAAGATTTCCTTTCCATATGGGATGCCCCCAAGCTCACAGATTCCATCATCAAGAACTTGACATCAGTCTTTCCTAAAGCACTTTCATCTTTACGAAAAAACCTTGACGATGGTGAATGCCTTTCCGTCCTTGAACAGATAGAACGGCAATCCGAACCCCGACTACATAGACTGTAAACGTGCCACGGGTACCGCGCTCCCGAAACAGTAGTTGGTCAGCCAAGCCTCAAGGGGATGAAGAACGTTTTTCCATAATGGCCAGAAATATTTTTCAATGAGATCCATGGAGGCCATTACCATTCAATATATAGACGGTTGATACTCATTTTACAAATCAACCTACAATATATTGGTAGTTATCAAGATAACAGCAGAAGGCTCAGACCTTTCCCTGCATGATTTCCAGCAGCTCCACCAGCAAAATCAAATTCCGGGTGATGTGGTAAGGATCCTTTACCGGCAGCGCCACGACTTTGTCCTCAGGCGTCCCGTCCCGGCGAAGTATCTGCAACCACTCGCCTACTTCTTTGTCGGGATTCGGGAAATGGCTGAACACATACCCTCGTACCCTATCATGCCATTGCAGAAAGATTTCGTCGCCGGAAAGATGATAACAGAGCATCGTCGTATACAACGCTTCGGAATGCACCCACCAGAGCTTGTCCCCCCAGCCGGAGACCACCTGCCGGAACATCGGTTCGGCTTCGACCGCCGGTGGATTGGAGCCATCATCGACAGGCTCCCCCCCGCCGACCGCCGCATAATGGAGGATTCCTCCGAATTGAGCATCCCATCCAATCTCCAGCGCCCTTCTGACGATGGCGCATACACGGGGAATCATGTCTTCTCTTCCGAGAATCCGAGCTGAATCGGCAATGAACCACATATCCTCGATGGTATGGCCGGGGTTTGCGTGCATACCGAGCAAATTGGGGATGAACTCATTGTCGGAGCTTCGGATTACTTCGTGGATGACGTTGGAGCCATCGGCGAAATGTTCCAGAACGTCAGACGAGAACCGTTCAAGGTTCGCTTTCAACGCATCGCAGTATTGCGCGTCCAGAACCAGAGCCGCATCGTACAGTTCCTTGGTGATATTGTCGAGGATCATGGGGATGCCGTGCGCCCGGTATTCCTGAGAAAGAGGATACGGCAAGGTGTTGAACTGTTTTTCATCAATCCGCCGGAGAATCGAGCGGTACAGTGTCTTCGCGAAGTCATATGCCGCGACATCGCCGCTGGAAAGCCCGTACCGGGCGAGCCCCGCCACGACGAAGCAGTCGGCGTAGACGCTGGAATCCAGCGGCATTCCGTCGGAAACAGGCTTCGCCCTCCCTGTCTCATCCATCAGAAACGTACAACGCCAGTCATCGCGCCCCAACAGGCAATGGGACATGAGGAAGTCAGCGCCGTTCTTCGCCAATGCAAGAAAGCGGGAACGTTCCGCGGAGGAAAACAGATCCGCCGTCGTGGTGGCGAGTTTGCTGAACATCCATGCGAAACGCCCCTGGCTCCACGTATATTTGTCCGTACCGACCAGATTCCTGCCGGAATTGTCATAGCAGTTGAAATATCCGCCATTGACCTCGTCGAGACAACGGGGCAACCAGTATGAGAGGATATTGTCTTTCAGCTCCCGGGCATAAAGTTCACGGTACAGCCTTAAATCTTTCATACAGCCTCCAAAACCTACTTCACCGGCTTTGTTTCATCGGGATTTCAGGGCGGGACTTTTCTTACTACCGGGGACGCCCACACAACTAACATCGTCCATATCACTGGCATTGCGGAAGTACTGCTCAGACCGCCGTCATCGCTCGCATCGCCCATATCAGGCATCACACACTATATCCAGACGGATGCGAGAAATCGACACACAAATCTTCACCTGGCAGACAAAGAGGGTGCCGAACAAGTCTGACGAACCTGTACGACACCCATCAAGGAACAAACAAGGAGAAACATCAGCCCATCTTGAAAGCGGACGACATCTTGTTGCCCTGCGACCTGTTCATACCGTAGACGATCGCGAAGACCACGACGAGCAGCACGACGGACAAGGCGCTCGCCTCACCGAGCTTGCCGTCGGCGACCGCGCCGTAAATCTGAATCGGCACGGTACGGGTACGACCGCTGTACAACAGGATCGTGGTGCTCAACTCCTGCAACAAGGTAGTCAACGTCAGGATTGAACCGGAAATAATCGCCGGAAGAATCAACGGAACGCTGACCTTCCTGAACGTGTAGAACCAAGACGCGCCCATAATCGTCGAGGCTTCCTCCAGGGAAGGATTGAGCTGCGTCAGACTCGCCGCTACGGAACGGTAGACATACGGGGTACGGCGAATCATGTAGGAAATGACGATGATTGTATACGTACCTGTCAGACGAATCGCGCTGCTGCCGCTGAACGCGGAAAGCAAGGCGATTGAAACGACCGTCCCTGGAAGGATGAACGGAGCCATGACCGACAAATCGAGCAAGGCCGCTCCCTTCGGCTTCTTACGTTCCGTGATGTAAGCGACCAGGCTCCCCAGCACCGCGCAGAGCAATGTCGCGAGAATTGAGAGGTAGAACGAGTTGAAAAGCTCTCTGTGCGAATACTTGGGAATCCGTATGTAGTTCTGGAGCGTGAAGCCCTCAGGGAACAGCCCTACCCATTTGGTGAAAAACGACATGATGATGATCGTCACCTGCGGCAGCAGGGAGGCGATCAAGATAATCAGACAGAAAACCATGGCGATAATCTTAATCGCCTTGCCTTCATGCAGCTTCATCTCGGAACGGGACGCGGAAATCGTTTCATATTCATGCTTGCTGACCATATACTTCTGGGCCCATAGCACGATTGCCGTGATCAGAACGTTCACAACAGCGATCGATGAAGCGCCGTTGATGTTCCAGAAACCGTTCACCTCGAAATAAATCAACGTGGGCAGCACATAGGTGTCTCCGCCGATCATCGCGGGAATGCCGAAGTTACCGATGGCGCGGACGAACACCAGCAGTGCGGCGGCACCGAGGCTCGGCAATACCAGCGGAAATGTGACAGTCCGCAATATCCGGCCCTTCTTCGCCCCCATGAGCATGGCGGCCTCCTCCAACAGCGGGTTGGCGGAAGCGAACGCGCCATAGGCTAATTGGAACACGAACGGATAGTAGGTCAACGTCATGCACAGAATCATGCCGAACATGCCGTAGATACTGGGAACCGTGATTCCAAACGGCGACAACAGCCAGTTGAGGAACACCCTGACGATACCGTTGCGCCCCATCAGGATGACCCAGGTGAACGCCCCGACGAACGACGGCATAATGACGGGAAGAATTCCGAGGGACAGGATGAGGTTCTTGCCGGGCATCTTTACCCGGGCCACGAAATAGCCCATCGGTATCCCGATGGCCAACGTCAACAACGTTACGCTGACGGATACCACGAAAGAATTGTAGAGACTCTTGCGGTATAGCCGGGAAGTGGCGAACTGCTTGAAACCTTCCAAGCTGAACCCATGGAACGCAAGGTCGTCTGCGGGAGCCATGAAAGCCCGGACCAACGTCGTCAGCATCGGATACAGCAGAAAAATGGCAAGGAAGATCATCGGTACGGCGAAGACAAGATACTGGGTGAAATCCTTCTGGAAAAAACGCTTCGTCCTGCTCTCCGCCCCGATCACCTCCATGGAGGGACCCGTCGTCTTCTTCATTCCCGTCCCTCCTTGGAGAACAGCGAGGCCACTCCGGGCTTTACGCTGACATATACGTCGTCATGCTCCTTCACATTCGGAACCATCCCCGGCATGTCGATTTCAAAAATAGTCTCGGAGATGGAAGACGCAAGCTCAACCTCATACCGGACGAACTGACCCAGGTGCTGGATGATCTTCACGGTACCCTTGACACCTTGGGCGACAGGTTCCTTTGACACTACCAGCATTTCAGGGCGGGCGCCCACAAGGATATCGGCGCCGACCGGTAGCTGCCCAGCGTGGCAATGCGCCTTATCGACGGGAATGACGAGATCCGTACCGTGAACCTTGCAGAGCGCAGCACCGGCTTCCATACTGGAGATGGAGGACGAAAAGAAATTCATCTTGCCGATGAAGTTCGAGACGAAGGCGTTCTTCGGCTGTGTGTACAGCTCATCGGAAGTACCGATCTGTTCTACAATGCCCTTGCGGAGGACCGCGAGCCGGTCGCCTACAGCCATCGCCTCCTCCTGGTCGTGTGTGACGAAGATGGTGGTGATGTTCGTCGCCTTCTGGATGCGGCGGATTTCCGCACGCATATAGCGCCGGAGCTTCGCGTCAAGGTTGGCGAGCGGCTCATCCAGCAGCAGAATGTCAGGATCATAGACCAGCGCACGGGCGATAGCGACGCGCTGCTGCTGACCGCCGGACAAACCCGTAGGGCTTGGATTGCGCTTCAGCTCCTCCTGGAGTCCGACGAGCTCCATGACCTCCGTCACCTTGCGCTTGACATCGGCTTCAGGAGTCTTCCTGACACGCAGCCCGTAGGCCACGTTCTCAAAAATCGTCATATGGGGGTACAGTGCGAAACTTTGGAAGACCATGCCGATATTCCGCTTGTACGGCGGAATGGTGGAGATATCGACATCTCCATACAGCATCTTGCCCGAAGAAATAGTCTCCAGACCCGCAGTACTGCGAAGCAACGTCGTCTTGCCGCATCCGGAGGGACCCAGCAGGCAGAACAACTCTCCTGCGTTAATGGTAAAAGAAACATCCTTCAATGCATGTACGGGATTCTTCCCCTTCTCGTCATATATCTTGTTCACCGCTTCGTACGTCAAATTCTGGCTCATCTGGCTGGTCTCCTGAAAAATGTATCGCAAAAATATTTGTGTCAAAGGGGGCATCCGCAGCATGCCGCTGAAAGCTTGCTCCCCGCACAGAAATACGGCGGAAAGGCGTACAGCGCAACACCACCGACAGATACCCATCATCCACACAAGAAAAAAGGGACCTGTCGGCATCGCTCGGCAAGTCCCCTGAAAAAATCAGTCCGCTACAGCAACCCGTTGAACTTGGTCACCAATTCCTTCTTCAGGCTGGCGGCCTCTTTCGCATCATAGGGGAAGAACGTCATGTCGACGAGATCAGGCAGATGCTTCGGTCCAGAAATCGCAGTGGAGATCGGACGGCGGAAGCATTCGTCACGGACGATTACAAACGCTTCGTCACTCGTCATGAAGTCAATGAACTTCTGCGCGGAATCAAGGTTCGCGCTATTGGCGAGGATGGCGGAGCCTTCGACACGGTGGCCGGTTCCTTCCTCAGGAAGCACATAGGCGACGGGATCGCCGGCGTCGATCTTCTTGGCGATATTCGCTTCACCAGTTACGGTAATGGCATATTCGCCGCGGGCGACGGAGTCAGGACCGGCGGTGGAAGAAGCTACATAAGTGGCGTTCTTCACGACATCGGCCACGAAATCCATGCCATAGAGCTTGTACATCATGTACAGCTGGGCATAGGAAGAACCGGAGGACGCGGGATTTCCAAGGACGATCTCGCCTTTGTATTTCGGGTCGGCGAGATCCTTCCATGACTTGGGTGCGTCGGCCTTTGACAGCATGTTGGTGTTGTACATGATCGCCTGCAACGGCATGGAAGTGCCATAGTACTTCGGAACGTCGGCGCCATCGCGGTTTTCCGGAGCGAACGCATCGTGGTTGGCGCACTTGTACGGCTGCAACATGTCATAAATCTGGTCAAGGTTCTCAGTGCCCATCAGCAGGATGACGTCGCCTTCCGGCTTCGGCCATTCGGTCTTGACGCGGGTCACCAGGTCGCCGGAGCCAGCGCGAATGATAGTCACTTTGATTTCCGGATGCAGCTCATTGAATTTCGCGGCGAGCTTTTCAGCCTCGCCCTCCGACGCGGCGCTATAGATGGTCAGCTTGCCGGTCCCGCCAGTGGCGCTGGCTTCCGCCGCTCCCTGAGCGAATACCAGCCCGGTCAAGGCAACCAGCATCAAAAGCACAGCAATTGTCTTTTTCATCACATTCCTCCTCACATATACCATGAAAGCCCGACATCGGGCTAGTCTCGCTTCGACCCAGCCCGATTACGACAACACCCAGTCAGGATCGTATAGCGTACTGTCCACGACCAGCGCATGGTAACAAGGTTTTCTACCATCGAAGTATTTCCTCGTATCAGTATATTCCGATATTTTACATTTCACAAGAAAAATTTTCTTTTTCTGTTCTTTTTTATTTTGCAACCGCACAAAAGCAAACAAACGAAGAATCGTATCTAGCGAAGTGCAAGCAATTCATCCAAGAAAATTGCGTTTTCAACAGGATTGCGAAGCGTTTCAAGGACCAAGTTCACAGGAAGGTCCTTGGCGAGATGAATGATCTCACCGGCGGGAAAACCAAAAGCATGGAAATCGTCATGGGAATCTTCAAGGACTTCGCCGTCGGAAGGATTGGAATGCAGATGCAGGGATACGACGCGACCGGAGCCAAGCATCCGCTCCACAGCGGGAAGGAATTCAAATCCAAACACAAAATGTGATACCCACAAATGCCCCACGTCAAGGCAGAAACGAAGTTGGGGAGGAAACATTTCCAGTTCATCGGGCTGCATATACAGGTATCCGGCGCGGGGGTTGAGATTCTCAACCGCCAAGGTGATTCCCATTTCACGGAGCCGTTCGGAAATCTTCGCGACATGTTCCACCATTATGGAGAAATGGCGGTGATACCCCGTTGTATCCAGGATATCCTTCCGGGCGATATATCCATTCCGCCTTCCGATGTATTCTTGGAATTCAGGGCCTTTCATCAACTGGACGCGACCAGCGTAATTGGAACTGACCCGTCGATCGGTCAGATAACCGGGATGCAGGACCATGATGTCGGCGCCGAAACGCAACGCAGTCCGGGCGCTACGCATCAACATAGCTTCGCTTTCCTCAATGACTTCAGAATCCGCGCTTCCGAAATTGGGGAAATAGGGTTCCAACGGAGAACAGGCATGCAATGACACCACCCTGCCGGCGATCAATGGGGCGACTTCTTCCAAAAACCCCTCGTCCATATTATAGGCGAGTTCAAACCGGGCTTCCGGATACGCCTCAATGCAGGCGGCGATTTCGTCCCGAGTGTTAAAACCGACCAATGAAATAGCTTTTTTATTCATATCACCATCTCGCCCTTGGTATGGAAGCCCCATTTGGCAGTGTCTTATCGTCGATACAGCAAACAAGCCACAAGGATATCATCCGTAGCCCAACGACTCCTCCAGGGAGTATTGTATCAACTTTTTCTCTAAAAAGCCAGAAAAGAAAAATCAAACGAAAGAAAAGGAAAGATACGATATCACGCAACATATAGTTTCGCACAGCTGCGTTTCATCAGAGACACCGAAAAAGCAATACGTAAAGAGTATATCCGGTACTTGCCCCGCCGTAATGTATGAACACAGTTCCCGTTGTCCGTATTTTGGCCTTGTCGCCTGCATGCAACATATCCATGCATGTGAGTTCCTTGTTTTTGCCGGGCCGAATCTTAGAATTCGGCCATCTCGGACAACATGCCCAAAACCTACAGACGGACAACGGCAGAAAACGACAACGACTCACGACAAGTACAGGCGGGACTGAGAAATAGACTCTCCGGCACGGCGGCAAGGATATCGCCGTCCGCCGAAGAGACTAGTTGTCAACAAAACAAAGCGTCCACTCCCAAAACGATTATAGCGCGAACAGCCGTTGAGCCGATGCATCGTCGATGAACAGATTCCAATCGGGATGCGTCTTCATCAATGTGGCGGGGATTTTCGGATCGACCTTGCAGGTCAAGGTGTTGTAGATAGCCTCGGCCTTCACCGCATGGGGAACTGAGGAAACGATATGCTCGCAGGACATGATCTGCTTCGGGCACATGGTGATAGCCTGCTTCGGCACATCGGCGACCGTAGCGAACCATCCTTCACCTACCTGCTGTCGCTTGCACCGGTCGTCGAGATCCACGACTTTGTAAGCCACATCGGTCTCAAAATCAGCGGGGGGGTCGTTGAACGCGATATGTCCGTTCTCACCGATGCCGATAACACCGACATCCACGGTAGCCTCGCGAAGCTTCTTCGTCAGTTCCGCGATGTTCTTTTCGACATCGCCTTCCCCATTGACGAAATAGGCGGCCTTGAGCGGCAACTTCGACACGAACCGTTCCTTGAGATATTTCCGGAAACTGGCGATATGGCTTTCGGGCAACCCGACATACTCGTCAAGATGGAACATCTCGACCTTCGTCCAGTCAACCGGCTCACGGGTCAGTGCGTCCATCGTCTCGAACTGGCTTGCGCCGGTGGACAATATAATCCTCGCCGCCCCTTTCCTGGCTATGGCGTCATTCAGCAAAGCGGAGATTTTCTTGGCGGCCGCGGCACCCAGTTCCTGGGGCGTCGGACTGATGGAAATAGAAATATGCATATGTTCATCCTCCTCGTCAGACGGCGCATTCCACGCCGCCGACATATACGTTGTGAATTGAGATCGATTCATCAAACAACACCAGATCGGCCTGCTTGCCTATGGCGATGGCCCCAGTCTTCTCCCCGAAACCCATGAACTCGGCGGGCAGGCTGGACGTAGCCCGAACAGCTTCCCACAGGGGCAGACCGGCCGCATCCCTCAACACCCGCACCAGCCTATCCCCGGTACAGACGCTCCCGGCGAAACAGGTCCGGTCCGGCATCTTCGCGATACCGTCCTCTATGACGACCGGCTGTCCGGTAGAAAGCGCGCCGAGTATCGACGGGCCTTCCGGCATTCCCGCACCGCGCATGCTGTCGGTACAGGCGCATATCTTCGTATGGTCTTTGTTTTTGAAAATCAGCTTCAGCAGTTCAGGGGGAAGATGCATCCCGTCGGCGATCACTTCCAATGTCATGCCGTCGATCAGATAACCGGCCTCGACCGCGCCGAGAATACGCACCCCCTGTTTCCGCACAATCGTCGACATGCCTGAATAGAAGTGGGTCAGGTGGGCGATGCCATGGTCGAACCCCGCGCTGATTTCATCGTATGTCGCGGCGGTATGGGCGGCGGAAAGCCTGATACCCATCGGGACAAGCGTATCAGCCATTTCAAGCGCGCCGGGCAACTCCGGCGCCAGCGACCATCGCACTATGGAGCCTTCACCGTATTCAACAATCGGCATATAATGCTCTTTTTTAGGGATGAGGAGAAAACGGCTATCTTGCGCGCCCTTTTCCTGCTCACAGAAATACGGGCCTTCAAGATGCAGCCCTTCAAGATGGGGCATGTCATCGCGACAATCCCGCGCTTTCTTGAAGTTGTCAATCGTCGCATAGAGATCGTCGTCAGAACTGGTCAGCGTCGTCGGGAGCAATGTCGTGGTACCATGCTTGAGATGCATCCGCGCCGCTGTGATGATGGCATCCACCGAACCATCCATGAAGTCGGCGCCACCCGCTCCGTGGGTATGGATATCCACGAACCCCGGCGAAAGGTACAGCCCATGGCAATCAACAACGGTAGACGATGAGATCTGAGGACACTGGAAGGGACCCTGTCCGAAGGCAACGATCTTGCCGTTGTCCACGACAAGATAACCATCCTTGAGAATCCGTTGGGAAAGAACTAAAGAAGCATTCGTAAAGCAAAGCATGCGGCGACACCATCCTATTTCCAAGGGTTGTTCAAATGGTATCACCGTCGCCTCTGCTTTGATATATGAAATTGTTGCGATATCATATATAAATGATGCATTATACCAACCAAGGAAGAAAGGCCCGAATGCCAGAACCATGATTATTTTGCAATGCTACTGCAAAATAATCATGGTTCTGATTGACGATTCTTGAGAGGTCTTGCATCAACACCGAGACCAGAACATCAATTCGGATGTCAGAAATCTATCACAGCCTTAATGACGTCATCTTTGTGGTGCAGGCTCTCATCAAGCCCCCGCGCCAAATCCTGGAACTGATAGCGATGGGATACGACACCCTTCAGATCGACCTTTCCCGAAGCGACAGCCTCAATGGCCATTGGATAGATGTTCCTATACCGGAACACGGATTTCAGCGTCAATTCCTTGTCCAGCACCATCCCGATAGGCAGCGTCATCATCCCCGAAGCGCTGTATCCGACAAAAACAAGCACACCACCCTTCTTCGCCACTTGGATTCCGAGCGAAACGGTCTTTTCACTACCGGCGGCGTCAATGACGATATCATATCCTTTCCTGTCGCAAAGCCGCATCAGTTCGTCATATGCTTCGGCCGCGCCACCGTCCACTACGGAGCCGGCGCCAAGCTCCAACGCCTTGTCCAGCCGTTTCCGCATGACGTCCACGACCACGACAAAAGAGACTCCTTTCGCCTTCAACGCCATCAGGCACATCAGGCCGATACAGCCCGCCCCCATGACGACCGCGGTTTTTCCGAGTTCCGAGCCAGCTTGGTTGGCGGCGTGAAAACCGACGGCGAGAGGCTCTATCAACGCGCCCTCCATCGTTGAAACGCAGTTAGGCAGCTTGAAGCACAATTCCGCGGGGTGCGCGACATATTCCTGGAATACGCCGCCAACGGGAGGTGTCGCGAAAAACTCGACGTCAGGGCACAGGTTATACCGGCCGCTCTTGCAAAACTCACAATGTCCACAGGTTTTTCCAGGCTCAAGCGCGACACGGTCGCCGATCATGAGGGAGGAAACGCCCTCCCCGACCGCGACGACCGTACCTCCCGCTTCGTGACCGAGTACGAACGGAGGCTCCACAATGAAGTTCCCGATCCGGCCCGAGCCATAATAATGCAGGTCGGAACCACAAACGCCTACATGCTCTACTTTGACAAGGACTTCTCCGGGGCGGACTTCAGGAACGGGCCGTTCCACGAATTCGGTTCGTTCAAGCCCCGTCATTACCGCGACCCGCATCATCGTATTATCATTCATACTGTTACTTCTCCCGCCATGGAGCGAAGGCTTTCGTTTCCATCGGCATATATTGCGGAAACGACATATGCATATGTGCGTCCCGGCTCTACGGCGCTATCGACATAATAGGAACCCGCGATTGGTTTCGTATTCACGGGCGTATATGGACCACCGGCAAGGCTCCGATACAAACGATATCCCACAAGATCCTTGCGCTCACTGTATTTCCATGAAACATACACTTGTGGGACATCAAGGACGCTTCGTTCAATTTGACAAGCGGGACTTTGGTCCACAAGACTTTCTTTTGGCGCAGAGCATTCGGAACGCCGCACGAGCAAGACCAGACTTACGGCGTGCATCGGCAGTCCAATGGATTTCTCAAAGGTCGTTCGTCCCGTACATACATCGGGGTCTTCATACAGCTCCAGTCCGTCATGTTCCCGAAGAACGGCGATCTGTTCGGCGGAAAGCGGGTACGGGCGCCCCATCGCCAACCACTGGCCATAGGCGTTGCTATGGTCGGCGTCTATACGAAAATGAAGCACATCATACACGGAACCAGCATCCAGATGGTCAAGCTTCAGCCGTATGGTACGCTCGTTGACATCGGAATCCAGGCCATCTTCAAAGTTCCAGACCATAAGCGCATAGTCGGACCGCCCCGCCTTCGTCGCCAGAACACCGTATTTCACCCCGAACTCATCATCTGCGACATCCACCGCCAACCGTTCGTCTCCAAGCCGCCCCAACAACTGGAACGCATTGAACATCGGTTTACGGATGATATCCGTACAAGGGGCCCCCGCCAACGGCGTGAACTGGCTCCTATTGCCGGAAAAGAACGATTTCTCCCATGTAAGGTGGCAGTTGTCGCTATCGACGATACTCAGGTTCACCCCCAGCTCATCCTGTACCACAGAACAATATGTGTGGATCATCTTGCAGACGAATCCCGGCGCATAGTGGGTATTGCGGAAGTTAAGCCAGCTCTTGTAGGCGATTCCCCGGTTTCCGTCCCATACGATATCAGACTCATCGTTGAAGAATTCCGTATCGGCGAAACGGGGAAAGCGTTTGAGAATGGCGATATATTCCCGCAAGGAATTGAACATATAGTCCATCGACGGGCCGACCTGACCGGGAATGCCGCCTTTGCAATGGACGGAAATGAAATCAATCCTGCTACCATAGTCGCCGGTACAATAATTGACGCCGCCATCGCAATGCGCCAGGAATTTCTCAAACAGCCGATGCCCGTCCTCCCACTGCTGAACGGCGGGGCCGCCGACCTTGAAACGGGAATCCACGGAATGGACCGCCCGCTCAAAATAATCATACAACGCGAAGAACGACGAGGGATCTGAATTCCAGTTGGGATATTGTTCCGGTTCGTTGCAAATCTCGAAGTACCAGGTAAGGACCTCCTCGACGCCATACCGTTCCGCCCAATGCAGGACGAACGCCCGCACCACGGTCGCCCAAAGCGCATTGCTCGCGGGCATGTTGTAGTCCTGTTCGCTTTTACGAATGGCCGACGGCATGTATACGGCTTCCACGATTGGATGCATGCCATGGTCGACGATGATGTCATACACCCGGTCCACCAGTTCCCAATCGTATTTCAGGTTGCCAGCGTCGTCATAGGTAACGACGATATCGGCGTCGCCGCTTCCGTTGATAATCGGATTGCCATAGTCGGACACTCCGTTGACGACATAATAGTCCCCCTTCCCATGCAACGAGAAAATATTATGCAGCCGCATGTACAGGGGATGCCCTGCATAGGACGACAGACAGTCGTACATACGGCGCAATGGCGGCGTATATGTATAGTCGGCGTTGGCGTACCCTGTCGCCCTGAAGAAATGGGGAAAAGGCTTGCCTTGTCCTTGAACGTCTATCGAAACTGATTTGACAATCATGTCGGAAACCCTCCTAGCCTTTCACGCCGGCGTTCATCAATCCGGCTTTGATATTCTTGTTACAGAAGATGAAGACAATCAGCAGCGGAACGATGCTGATCAGCACCGCGGCGGTCAGTTGTCCATATTCCTTGAACAGATCATTGGAAAACTTGCTCAGCCCCAACGTGACGGTCTTCATCTTTTCATTGGACACGACCAGCAGCGGCCAGAAGAAATCGTTCCAGCTCCACGTGCATTTGATAACGACGAACGTCACCAACGGCCCTTTGATCAACGGTACCATGATTCGGCTGAATATCCAGAATTCGCCGGCGCCGTCGATCCGTCCGGCCTCGATATACGAGTTGGGAACCGGTTCAAACGCTTCCTTGAGCAAGAACGTGCCGAATGCGGAAATAAAGCTGGGGACCATCATTCCAACATATGTGTTGATCAACTTGATTTTGGAGACGACCATGAACAGCGGAATCGATATCATTTCCATGGGAACCATCACTAACCCCAGGAACAGGTAGAACAGGATGTTTTTGCCGGGAAAATCGTATTTCGCGAAACCATATGCCGAGGTCAGCGCGAGAATCAGGGACGGAAACAGGGAAAAGAAGGTGACGATCAGCGAATTGATGATGAACCTATAGAACGGCACCCCGTTCAGTTGCGACGCATAGCCGAAAAACACAGCCTTGATGTTGGAAAAATTCGTCCAGGAATCGGGCAGCAGACGGTGCAGCAGCGTCCTGTTGGGCATATCGTTGATTTCCGCGGGAGTCTTGAGCGCCGTAAGGACAATCATGACGAACGGAATCAATATGAAGATGAAGAAACAGGCCAGCAGAAGCGTGGAAACCACCTTGCCGGCGTTCTGTTTGATTTTTACGGTATCCAAAGCGCGCCTCCCTAGTATTCTACTTTTTTCCGCAGGAACAACTGCTGGGCCAGGCTGATGCAGAACAGCACCAGCAATAAAAGTACGGTCAGCGCCGAGGCCATTCCATAATTCTGATTGAACAGGTCCTTGATCATGTAGATCATCAACGTCTTGGTAGAACCGGCGGGACCGCCTCCAGTGGCGACGTAGATTTGGTCAAACGCCTTGAAAGCGAAAATAGTCTCCAGCGTCAGCACCATGATCAGCTGCGGGTTGATCAACGGCAACGTGATATGGAAAAATCTCTGGACAGCGGATACACCGTCAAGTTCCGCCGCTTCGTACAGGCTTTCAGGCACTGTCTTGATTCCGCCCAGCAGGATCATGATGCTAAACGGGGAACGTATCCAAAGGGTGATGATTACCGTAGCCCAAAGCGCCGTATCAGGGCTTCTCAACCAGGAGGGGGGATTCTGCATTCCCATGAACCGCAATACGCTGTTGATCAGCCCGAGGTTCGGGTCGAACAGCCAATCCCAAATCATACCGGCGCTGACCATGGAAACGATAAACGGCAAAAACACGATAGTCGTAAGCAGGAGACCGGCACGCCCCTTGAGCTTCGCCAGCGCATTGGCGACCCAAAGGGCGACCACTATCAACAGTGGGACTGTCATGATCACATAGAGCCCGGTAACGCCGACCGCTTGCCAGAAATCCGAGCGGAGAAACAGGCTCCGGTAGTTGTCCAGCCCGACAAACAACCTGGTACCCGCCAGAAAATTCACTTTGCTAAAGGAATTGACGAAACTCAAACCAAGCGGATACAGAAAAATGAACAGGTAATATATGAACGAGGGCAATACAAAAAGAAACCCCGCCAACGCATATTTCTTTCTTACATTCATACACACCTCCCATTAGGCTGAATGTGAACCGCGCAATGGTCTCCAGGAGGCACGACAGCACCTCCCGGAGCTTGCAAACCTACCAAACCTACTATTTCTGGTTCAGGACCACTTGCATCTTCTGGGCAAGCTTGTCCAGTTCGGCGGAAACATCGGCGCCGCCCAGCACCGCGGCGAAGGAATCGCCTACCATATAGGCCACACTACTCCATCTCGGTGAAATGTCATATATCGGGGCGGTATCTTTCTTCAATGAATCAATGACGGCCTGCGCATAGGGCATCTTACCGAAATACCCGTTGTCCAAGGTCATGGTAGCCGTCAATACCGGGGGATAGCCAGCGGGTTCATGGAGCATTACATCATACTCCGGCTTCGCCAGTTCTTTGAACAGTTCAACACAGATATCCGCATGTTTTGACTGTGAGTTGATCATATTGCACCAGATGCCGCTACCCGCATGGGAAATCGGATTCGCTACGCCGGAAATATACGGGACGACCATGAAATTGATATTCGGAGCCTTGTCCAGGATATCCTGGGCCAACCACCCTTCGCGGAAGATCATCGCGGTCTGTCCCGACTGGAACGCTGTCTCAGGAGCTCCAAAATCAAGGTTCACTACTTTATCCTTATATACCAGGTCTTTGTTGAACTGGAAAGCGGCTTTCGCTTCCGGGCTATTGACATATCCAACAGCCTGGGTCAGATCCTCCGACAGGACGCGACCGCCGAAGACGTGGATGAAGGGGATGAACTTTCCCGCGACGCCTTCGCCACCGCCGAGATATCTCGGATGATAGCCAGAACGGACGATATTGCCGGATGCGTCGTACTTCGTCATCTTCTTAGCCACATCGATGAATTCCTCAACGGTTTTCGGATAATCGGTTTCAGGATTCAGTCCTGCTTCGCGCATATAGTCGGTGTTGATGTACAGCAGCTGAAGGGAACCGCCTTCGCAGGGGAAACCATACCGTTTGCCATTGAACATTCCATCGCCAGCGAAAACAGAAGCCAAAGCGTTGTTCCAGACATCCGCGGCATCATCGGGGAACGGCAACGCTATCGGGTTCAAACCACCCTCGAGAGCCCAGTCGGAGGGACGGGCCAAAAACATGTCGGGGCCATTGCCGCTCGTAAACGCCGTCAGATATTTCGTCTCATAACCAGAATACTCAATTACTTCCGCACGGCAGGTCACATTGTCGTATCCAAGGTTCTTCAACGCTACGTTCGCCGTATCAGCGAACGCCTGGACGAATGCCGGAGACTGTCCATAATGGCTCCAGTACACTAGCTCAATCGGTTTGTCAGAAGCATTATCCTTCGACTCCGAGGAACCTCCGGCGAAAACAATCGTCGGAACCAAGAGCAATACCAGGCTCAATAATACAACACTTGCTTTTTTCATCATACGTACTCCTTTTATTTCTTTCTCTATCTCTCAACATCCACCAAAATATGGATGTATTCGTTGTTTTTGTCATTACGGGCGTTGAACGCCTCCTGTATCCGCGACAGTGGATAGATGCGGTCGATATACTCACCCGTTTGAATCAGTCCATCCTTCACCAGACTGATTCCTTCCTTGAAGAACCGGTACATGTCGATATCCCGTTTCGGTTCGGTGGAGAGTATCTCCAAACGTCGGCGATGTACGGTAAAGAAATCGACTTCCTCATGACTGATGCCGATGCCGCCGTACATGACGACCTTTCCTCCTGTACGTGTAACGTCAAACGCATCGGGAACGCTCGCACCTTCCAGCAAACAGGGGATGACAATGTCGAAACCATCTGGATAGTCTTTTCCGACGACCTCCTTGGTCGGAGTGTCCTCGGTAGGAACCTTGTAGGTCTTTGTCGCGCCGTATCTACGGGCCAGTTCCAGATTCCGGTCCTTCAAATCGGTGACGACCAGCTCCTTCGGGGAATAGAGGGACATGACTTGGGTCAGCATCAAGCCACTGACTCCCTGCCCGGTGATCAGGACGGTACGGCCGGAATCACATTTTGACAATTCAGCGGCGTGAAGCACGCCAGGAAGTATTTCTATCAGGCTGATGTCAATCATATCAAATTCATCCGGCATGACCTGCACATTGAACGGTCGGCAAACGATATACTGGGCATATGCCCCCCAGACATACCGGCAAGTAACTTTCTGTCCGATTTTCAGCCCCTTGACGTTTGCGCCCATCTTGTCGATTACCCCTGCGACTTCATGGCCAAGGCGGACTGGAAACGTCAGGAACTCAGGTTTACGATTCCCCCTATACGCTTCCAGATCGGAACCGCAGATTCCGACATATTTGATTTTAATACGAATTTCATTTTCAGATGGTTCAGGTATCTTCGCCGCGACAAGCTTCAACGTATAGGGCTTTTCCAGAATCGCCACCCGCTGGGTACCCGCGGCGGAAAAGTCATCTGTATATTCTAAATCGGCAATCTGCATCTTCGTTGGCATAGTGTATCTCCTATGCCTTTGAGTCTAAGGCTGAAACACATGTTCTGTATTTGTCCAGAAACGTCATGTTTTTATCAAATCAGGAACAATTGTATCTTATTTGGCGGTATTTTTCCGACCATCTTCGATAACTTGAATCAGTAAGGTGTTTTCAAATTCAGGATGAATCACAACATCTTTTCCAATGCCGGAACGTTTCTGCTCCCGCCATTGTCCAGGGGGAACCCCTACTACTTTCTTGAAGCTACGGGAAAATTGATGGATATTAGGATATCCGACAATTTCACTAATATGCTTCAGCTCGTAATCACCATAACTTAATAATTCTTTTGCTTTCAATATTCTATATTGTTCTGCATATTCTATCGGCGTCATTCCGATTTCTTTTTCCAACAGTCTGCTGAGATACCGATAAGAATAGGGAATGTGGTCTTCGAGCATGTCTGAAGTAATTTTCTTTTGGTAGTTGTGTTCTAAAAAACCAATGATTCGGCTGGCAATCAAAGAACGCTCCTGTCCTGACGTAAGCGATGTCTGCGTTGTCCTATCCGGTTTCAATGAAGTACTACTTCGTACAAGCTTTATCAAAATCCGACCAAGCAGAAGCTGACAGTATTCCTGATACAGGTAGTCCTGTTCCTCTCCCTCCGCACGGATTTCCTCCAACGCCGAATAGATGTCATCTTCATAGATGTTCATGACAGGAGGTATCATGCGGCAGATTTCCGACAATGCTGGGTTGGTGACCTTGAATTTTGTATCAAGCGTTTTAAGTCCTTTCGCACCGACTCCAGACAAGCCATGCTCAAAAGCGGGCGGTAAAAACAATATGGCGGGAGATTCAACACGTTGCGCATTGCCGTTGAGCATGACATTGCAGCTCCCCTCCACGAAATAAATCAACTGAAAGAAATCGTCATGGGCGTGGGAGGAGAGCAACCAATTCTGCTTGTAGTCAAACCGTGCTATCCACAGTACTTCGATATCATTGAAAATTCCGGAATCAGGTTCATCCATCGGCTGTTCTTCTTGTATGTGGTGTCGGCTCGCCGAACCGGCGGGCCCGTCGCGTATTAGCTTCGCACCGAAAGCCCCCGTTGGTCAATTGAAAAGGATGATTCGATGGCGGACGCCACAATCAGAACTCATGGCGGAACGCGAACGGGGTTTCAATAGACAATCAAGAACCAATGGTTGTATGCGAAACTCTAATGTTTTAGTTCACCATAGAACTGTTTCCATCGATAAACGGGCGAGATTTCAAATACAACTTCAAATCTCTACCACATATGCTGTTTCCACAACAACAGATTTACTAAATTGACGACAACCGTCATGAACTTACCATCAAGGGGCGATGAATGCTCCATCAAGGGGCGATGAACTTACCATCAACTAGCAATGAAGAGGTAATGAACTAGCAATGAACTCTCTGATGATGAAATTAAATTATTCATTCTAATACAAATAAATAGAAGTGTTTTAGATTTTTAGTCATGTTTTGGCTGTTTTTCCTTGCGAAACGCGGCCTTGCTGCAACAACGAAGTATCATGCGAGTAAAAAGGGGGTCCGGCATCGTTAGGAGAAGTACCCAGGAACCACCGGATACCGGACCCTCGGGGAAGGCTATACGTAGAAGAGCAGGTCGCCGTAAGTCGGGTACGGCCAGTATTTGGAACCGACCAAGGTTTCTAGCTCATCAGCCACTGCACGAACTTCGTTCATGCAGGAAAGAACGTCACTGTGATAGAAACGAGCGTTCTCGGCGACATCGGAGATACCGCTTACGCGGAGAACCGCAGCATCCAGTTCATCAACCTTTTTGCACAGGCTGTCGGACAGGAAGGAAAGCTGTTTCACAAGGTTGACCTCAGTATCACAAGCCAGCTCTGGACAAAGCTGTTTCTTCCGCAATGCGGTCTTGCTCAGGTCTTCGGTGTAGGACACGACGGCGGGAATCACCTGCTTCTGTACCATTTCAATCATCGTCAACGCCTCGATGTTGACGGTCTTGGAGTATCCTTCCATCAGCAGTTCATAACGGCTGTGCATCTCGGCTGGAGTAAAGATGCTGAATTTTTTGAACACCTCGACGTTTTTCGGTGCGATGAACGCTGGCAGAGCCTCCGGCGTGGACTTGAGGTTGAGCAATCCGCGCTTGACGGCTTCTTCCTCCCACTCCTTGCTGTAGCCGTTGCCATTGAACACAATCCGCTTATGGGCGGTATAGGTATCCACGACCAACCTGGAGAGCGCTGCATAGAAATCGTCCGATTTCTCCAGCGCGTCGGCGAACTTGGAAAGCTCATCCGCAACGATAGTGTTCAGAACAATATTGGGACCGGCTACGGAGAAAGTCGAACCAAGCATACGGAACTCGAACTTGTTGCCGGTGAAAGCGAACGGACTTGTCCGGTTGCGGTCGGTGGTATCCTTCGGCAAATCCGGCAACACATGGACTCCCAGGCTCATGGCGATTTTGGAGCGGTTGCCACACTTCTTGCCGTTGGACAAAGCGTCCAAGACTTCAGTCAAGTCTTCACCTAAAAACATGGAGACTATCGCAGGAGGCGCTTCGTTGGCACCAAGACGATGATCGTTGCCGGCGCTCGCCACGGAAACCCGAAGCAAATCCTGGTATTCATCGACGGCCTTGATAACCGCAACGAGGAACAGCAGGAACTGAGCGTTGTCCTGCGGGGATTCACCCGGCTCGAGGAGGTTTTCACCAGCGTCGGTGGAAATCGACCAGTTGTTGTGTTTACCCGAACCGTTGACACCTGCGAACGGTTTTTCGTGTAGCAAGCAGGCAAGACCATGCTTGTCGGCGATTTTCTTCATCAACTCCATCGTCAGTTGGTTGTGGTCGCTGGCGAGGTTGGTCGTAGTGTAGATCGGAGCCAGCTCGTGCTGTGCGGGCGCGACCTCATTATGACGGGTCTTGGCGAGGACTCCCAGTTTCCAAAGCTCCCGGTCCAGATCGTTCATGAAGGAGGCGACTCTCGGGCGAATAGCCCCGAAGTAATGGTCCTCCATCTCCTGCCCTTTCGGCGGCTTCGCTCCAAGCAGAGTACGGCCGCAGAAAATCAGGTCCTTGCGCTTGCTGTACATCTCCTTGTCAATGAGGAAGTACTCCTGTTCAGGTCCGACGGTGGTGATGACCCGTTTGACGTCCTTGCCAAACAGCTTAAGAATGCGGACGGCCTGGTCGCTCAACGCCTCCATGGAACGGAGCAACGGCGTCTTCTTGTCCAGAACCTCACCGGTATAGGAACAGAATGCGGTGGGAATGCAGAGGACGCCTTCCTTGATGAACGCATAACTGGTAGGATCCCATGCCGTGTAGCCTCGGGCCTCAAAAGTCGCGCGCAATCCACCGGAAGGGAAAGAAGATGCGTCAGGCTCACCTTTGACAAGTTCCTTGCCGGAGAATTCCATGATCACCTCACCATCTTTCGTCGGGGAGATAAAGCTTTCCTGCTTCTCCGCGGTAATACCGGTCATCGGTTGGAACCAATGGGTGAAATGGGTGCAACCATGCTCAAGCGCCCAATCCTTCATCGCATTGGCAACGACGTTGGCTATATTGATGTCGAGGTCATTCCCTTCGCGGATGGTCTTCTTCAACGCCTTGTAGGTATCCTTCGGCAAGCGTTCGCGCATCGTTCTATCGTTGAACACCAGCGAACCGAAATAATCAGCCACACTTTCCATATGTCCTCCCCGTACCGTAAGGGTACTTCTGGTATAGGATTGCGATATCGGGGGCATCTGACGTTCCGACACACCTGTCTTGAAGCAGGAGCCGGACGTCACTGTTGCCTCCCAAACCGGCCCGCACACACCCTGTCGTTGCTTAGGAGGTAGTACATGAGCCGGCAAAATCCCGTTCGGATTCATTCAGACCATCGTCAAATCAGGAGCATCATCTTCTCCGACGCATCCGAATGAGTCCGTGCAGGGAAAAACGCAGTCTGGAGAGAGGATCACAACCAGACTCCGTTCATCCCAACAGCCTTCTGCGAAGGAGAAACAATGGTTGGCAAGGCAAGTCAAGCAAAGGCAGTATCCATATACGGCTCTGCGAAACTAACGCAGCCAGACATCGTTTATCCGAGCAGAAAAAAACAAAAAAGGCGCCGTAGACCTAATTGGCCTACAGCGCCTTTGCTGTTTGCAACGGGTTTATACCAAGATGCCCCACCATGTCAACAGTTCTTACAAAAAAAAATGTTTTTTCGCTACATTCACCGTTGTACAGCCATACCACAAGGATTCCGTATAAAAGTTGATAACGGGGCGATTCCAAAAGAGATCCGTCCGCTACGGGAATTGAAAACACTGACTTGGAGCGACAGATTATCACCGAAAATGATATCCAATGTATCACAAAAGGAAAATTTGACAGTCAAGGTGGACAGAGCCAGATAGATGGTATATAGTCCTTTATGTAATAAAAAATATAATGGACAAACAAAGAATGCAAACATATCCGACATCATCATGCACAGAACTGACACGAGAATCCACTCCGCAGAGATTCAAAATCCTCCTGCTGTTTGTCCTGTTCATATTCTGTTTTCTCATTTCCTTCTCCATCGGAAGGTTTGTCATATCGCCGGTACAGGTGGTCAGAATCCTGCTTGGCAAGATACTTCCGCTCAAACAGACCTGGACGAAACAGATGGAAATCGTCATGTTCAACGTCAGGCTGCCGCGGATTATCGCCGCGGGTCTGATTGGAGCGGCGCTGTCGGCATCGGGCTGCGTCTACCAGGGGATATTCAAGAACCCGATGGTATCGCCGGACATCCTCGGCTCCTCCGCGGGGGCGGGTTTTGGTGCGGCCTTGGGCCTGTTTCTCTCTTTCGGATACCTTGCGGTATCCCTTTCTTCCTTCCTGTTCGGTCTGTCGGCAGTCATCTTGGCATGCGCAGCATCGATAAAGTTCAAGGAAAACCCGACGCTGGGGCTGATCCTTGCGGGAATCATGGTCGGTTCACTCTTTTCAGCGGCGACCTCGTTCCTCAAACTGGTAGCCGATCCTACGAACCAATTGCCGGCGATCACCTACTGGCTGATGGGGAGCCTCGCCTCCATCAGAATGAACGACGTCAAACTGTTATTCCCCACCTTGCTGGTAGCGGCCATCCCGCTGTTGCTGCTTCGATGGAGGCTGAACCTCCTGACGCTGGACGATGAGGAAGCAAGGTCCATGGGGATCAATACATCGTTAATGCGGGGCGCGGCGATTCTCTGCACCACAGTGCTCACTTCGGCCAGCGTCGCGGTCAGCGGTCTGATCGGCTGGGTGGGACTGGTGATACCGCATTTCGCAAGAAAGGTGGTAGGACCAGACTTCCGGTATCAATTGCCGGCAAGCATGCTCATCGGGGGGGCGTTCCTGATCATGGTGGACGATATCGCGCGAATCCTCGCCACGAGCGAAGTCCCGATCGGAATATTGACGGCGTTTGTCGGCGCTCCATTCTTCCTGTCCCTCATCATCAAAGGAGGAAAGGAAGCATGAGCATTTCTGTACATGACATCCATTTCTCCTACGGCGACCACCGGGTATTGGATGGGGTGAGCTTTTCCCTGGAGCCAAGCAAGCTCACCTTCCTGCTTGGTCCGAACGGAAGCGGAAAAAGCACGCTGTTCAAATGCATGCTCGGACACAGGTCGCCCAACGCGGGGACGGTGGCAGTAGACGGCGACGACACAGCGACCATGAAAGCCACGGAACTCGCCCACCGAATCGCTTACATTCCCCAAGTGACCGCACCGACCTTCAACTACACGGTCCTGCAAGCGGTGCTGATGGGGAGGACATCTCATATGAAGCTGTTTTCATCCCCCTCGGCGAAAGACATAGACATCGCCTATGAAGCGCTGGACAGGCTGGGAATCCGGCAACTCGCGAACAAAGGCTCGAACAAGATTTCAGGGGGCGAACAACAACTGGTGCTGATCGCCAGAGCGCTCGCCCAACAGGCGAAGATCATCATCATGGACGAACCAACCTCCAACCTCGACTACGGCAACCAGCTCATGGTCCTGTCGCAGATGAAATCGCTCTGCAAAGATGGCAAGCTGGTGTTCCTCTCATCCCACAATCCTCAACACGCCATGTCCTACGCCGACGAAGTGCTCATACTGCACCACGGAAAAGTACAGGGCCAAGGGACGCCGGAACAGGTGATCACCAAGGAGATGATTCACCAAGTATACGGAGTAGATGTCACGATCCTCGAATATGTCGATGATACAGGACATGCCAGAAACATGGTCGCTCCAATCCAGGAGGGACTTTGATGTATATGTGGACTGATGATACGCTTCAATGGATGATGGCAGCTACACGCCATACCCTACTCTATTCTGGCATTGCTAGTCTATTTGAAGACATCATCCTTCCAGAATCCATCGTTTGCGACGCAGGTTGTGGAACGGGAGGACTGAGTTTTGCGCTGGCGCCGAAAGTCCGGCAAGTCGTCGCAGTGGATTCGGACGCGAGAGCCATCAAGCTACTCCGAAAAGAAACACGAGCGAAAAGAATCGGCAACCTGACGCCCATATGCGCCGACATCTTTACCGACAAGGTCGCCGAGTATTTCGACATAATGGTCTTCTGTCGATTCGGGAAGCTGGAAGAAATACTTCCTACGGCCTATCGCTATGACAGCAAAAAAATCGTCATCATCAAACAACGGAACAAAAGGCACCGTTTCGATTTCCAGCAGGTTGAAAATGAACGATGTTCCTGCGACATGCTTCTCCAGCAGCTTGCCGAGGCAAGAATTCCCTATGAGCTACGTTCAGGAACGTTTGAATCAGGACAACCCTTTACCTCTTTGGATGACGCACGTGCTTTTTTCAAGGCCTACGCAAAAAACGGCGGACTCATGGAATTTACTGACGCACAGTTGCTGGAACGGGTCATTACGATGGAAAACCCCGTTTTCCCCTATCATCTGCCCGCGCAAGCGGAACTATGCGCAGTCATCTGCGAACTACAACCAGCCAGGGAGGAGTGACCGGGAACAGTGGGATTCCCGATCCTTCCGGCGAACAAATATACAAGGAGATTGTAGCATGAGAACAAAACGCACACTGCGATGCATGGTCATCGCCGTCCTCCTGTTCTGCCTGATCGCACCTATCTGGGCGCAGGCGAGTTATGAAGCGGCGAGAGCGCCGCAGACAATCGTGTTCACCGATTCCACCGGACGAGAGGTGGAACTCCCGGCGAACATCACCCGCGTCGCACCCAGTGGTCCGGCGGCCCAGATGATCCTCTACTCCGTCGCACCGGATTCCTTGATCGGCTGGGGGACGAAGCCGAGCGACGCCCAGAAAAAATATATGGACGGCAAGTACTGGAACCTCCCCGTATTCGGTCAGTTCTACGGCAAAAACAATACGCTGAATCTCGAAGCGCTGATCGCCGCCGATCCACAAGTAATCATCGACCTGGGAGACATGAAGAAGACGCACAAGGAAGATATGCAGGGAATACAGGAGCAGACAGGAATCCCGACGATCTTCATCGAAGCGAACCTGAAGACCTTCCCAGACGCCTATCGCCAGCTTGGAAAGCTACTGGGAGTGGAAGAACAGGCAGAGGCCATCGCCACCTATATCGAACAGACCACAGCCATGGCAAAGACGAATGCGGCGACCATTCCGGAGAACGAGAAAGTATCGGTCATGTTCGGCACAGGGTCTGCCGGCTTGGATGTCAATGCGAAGAATTCAATCCATGCGGACGTCATAGACATCATTGGAGCGGTAAACGCGATTGAAGTACCGAACGTGAGCAGCAAAGGCGGCGGCAACACAATCAACATGGAGCAACTGATGATGTTCAACCCGGACGTGATTCTGTTCTCCGAGGGCGGACCGTACAATACCGTCGCGACCGACCCGCTGTGGCAGGGTTTGGATGCGATTACTGACGGAGCCTACTATGAGATTCCGGGCAAGCCATACAACTGGCTGTCCAGCCCTCCATCCGTCAACAGGATTATCGGCATCCCATGGCTGGGCAATCTCATCTATCCAGAGCTATACCAGCTTGACATGGTCGAGGAAGCAAAGAAATTCTATTCATTGTTCTGGCATTGCAATCTGTCGGATGATGAAGCGAAAGACCTGTTGCAGAACTCAACAATGAAGGCCGCCTCGAAACGTTAGGCCCGACCTAGGTTTGCACAAACATATGCTACGTTCCGTTGCGCGAGACAAACCACGCGGGGGCGATGCATATGTTTGGCAACCCCTTGCCTCAATCTTTTAGGCAACTGCTTGGTACGACATATACGCCGTCTGGCCTACGATATGCGCACTCCGTCCCCGTGAGAACCATGAGAAAAGAAGGTTTCTTCATTTTTGTCGTATCAACCATCTCGCTGAGCTTGATGAGGTTCTTCACCCCTTCCTCAATTCGGTCGTTACTGAACAATTCCACCTCTACCGGAGCCCATGCACCGTTTCGTAGATGGATTACAGCGTCGGCTTCCAATCCGGCACTATCACGGAAGTGGTATGCCAGCCCATCCATCTTCTCCGCATATACGTGTAGATCCCTGATGCACAAGGATGCAAGCAACACACCGAATGTTTTCAAATCATTGATAAGATCATGAGGTCCCAAACCTAACGCGGCACAGGCGATGGAAGGATCGACATAATGCCTTGTATCAGAGGTACGTACCGCCGCTTTGGAACGCAAATTTGGATTCCAGGCGGGAAGGTCTTCCACAACATAGAGTTCCTTCAACGCCTTGATATATGACGAGCATAGAACCTTAAAAGCAGACGCATTCTTTCTGGGTCTCTCCGTACACCATCAACACGTGACCCATCGGAGAGAACCAAGCCGTCATAATAGTCGATAGCCTGTTGCAACGCAGTAGTGGATTTGCCGCACCATTTTGGTCCCGCAATCAGTACGGCACCTTTTGATTCCAGTTCGTCCCGCAAAATATTGTCGGCTATCCGTGGTATATATCCTTTCATATCAAATACCATCTCTATTGGAGAGTACTATCATTCGGTGAAATATCAATCATTCGTTCGGTGGATTATTGCAATTTTGTTCAGTTGTTTGTAAAAATACCGGCACTTGAACGTCCCACACTGATAATAGCCAAAGCGGGCATCATATCGCCCAATGCATGTTTTAGCGTCCAAGTACCTGTCGTGAAAGTGATGCACGCTTAAAGGCTCACCGTTTGTCCATCGCACCTTTGGCAAAGGCCGACGACCTCAGATAGCCGTCCACAGCCTCAAGGACTCCACCCGCAACAGCGCGGGCCTTGTCGCTGACCGTATGGATGAACTCCTGGTTTCCTCGCGGATCTATGTCCCCCACCTTGAAGCCGGAAGTCACTTCCAAACCATCATGGAGCAACCCCCTCAGCACCCCGTCGATAGTCGCGGTCACGGGTAGTTTTCCGTCACCGACCGTCGCCACCGCATCACCGGCACGGACGATATCTCCAATTTCACAGATGGTTCTGAACACCCCTTCGCAGGGAGCGCGCAACACGCGATCCGCGCCATGCCCGGCGATGATTCCGGGAACGCCAGTGTTGGGAGCGGCGGTTCCCTGCCGGATTACCGAACCCAGATAATGCCCCCGCTGTGTCTCGACCACGCAGTGGCAATCGACGCCGGCTCGGAAACCAGGTCCCAGCGCCACGACGAACGGAGCCATCGTAATCTTCGTACCGAGGTTACGCTTGGCGAGAATCGCATCGATGAGTACCACGGGATGGAACGCTTCGATAGTAGCGCCTTTTGGATCGGCAAGCACAGGGACGAACCCCGATACAAGTGCGCTCATGGCGGCAGGAACGTTATCGACCTTGACGGCCCTTACTCCTTCTACCTCGCAACTTCCGGAGAACAACGCCTGAGCGAACGCGACGGTACGGCGAATCACCGTAGGACGCTCGACGTCCAGGGCGACCACCATCAACCCGGCTTTGTGCAACCTCAGAATCGTCCCAGTCGCCAAATCTCCCGCGCCACGCACCACAACGATATCCATTATGTCCCTCCTGCTTGGTTCTCATGTCCCCGGGACTATGATCCAATCCACAGGCCCGCTGTATCCTTACAGATTCGCGAACACGATATTCCGTTCCACCGAACCGTATAGGAACTCATCTCCGATCAGGGCCATGACCCGGGCCAGTCGAGCGGCATCAAGTATATCACATTGGTTGAACAACACCACCCCCTGCCGGGAGAAACTTCCGGTTCCATCAGAGAATCCTTTTTTGATTCCCTCGTCCAAACACAACAGATTCGCTATCGTCCGTTCCGTCACGACAGGCTCAGGATTCTGGACGGCCGCGGCATAGGAAGGATAGTTGAACATCACAGCGTCGTCCAGCGGACGCCCCAAGGCCGACATGCCGACCAGGGCAATCACATCGGTCGTGAAATCAGGAATGACGGGATCCCATGGATTATGGTACTTCAACGGCAGACCCCGCGACCCATCCGCCTCCATCAGCACGACATCAAATCCGGCGGCGACTTTGCCAAGCTCCGCAAGAGCGGGAGCACAAACTTTTCGACCGTTCGACTCATCCAGCGTAGTGGCGAAGAATACCCGCCGTCCTGGTGCAGGCACTCCATCATACCTGTCCAACCGGATGATGTCGCACCCGTAGTCGAGTTCATACGGGCTCCTTACTTTCGTCGTTGTCGTTACAAGGACCGACCCGCCGCGTCGCGCATATTCTTCTGCGAGGGCAATCATCAGCGAAGTTTTCCCCCCACATCCGGTGATAGCGATCCGAGGGGATTCCGCCAGCCGTCCCACCAACAGTTCCGTCAACCGCATGTCACAGCACCTGTACATGGAACGTAGCGCCAGATTCCGCAGGGACGACCCTATCGACATGTCCGATGCATACGGCATCGGGCATGCGGCTCAGATATATTTGCGCCTGGGCTGGCGGCAAGGCGAACAGCAGTCCGCCGGAAGTCTGCGGATCAAAAAGCAAATCCTTCAGATTCTGGGGAATAGAACCAGAAAAATCGATATGCGGGCCGGCGAAGTCCAAATTATTGTACATGCCCTCCGGCAGAATTCCCATGGAGGCATACTCCAAGGCGTCCGGCATGAGGGGGACGCTACGGGAATCAATCACCAATCGGACGTCGCTTCCCTGTGCGACCTCCAGTCCATGTCCCAGCAGCCCAAAGCCGGTGATATCGGTACAGGCGTGGATATCCAGTCCTTCGGCGGCTTCCTTCGCCTTGCGATTGAGCGTCGTCATCCAGTGAATGACAGTCTCTTGCGCATTATCACTTGCGATTTTTGCTTTGACTGCCGTATTGAGCACACCAGCGCCAAGAGGCTTCGTCAATATGAGCGAATCACCCACCCGCGCCCCCGTATTGCGCCAGAGGCTTTCAAGTTCCGCGAAGCCAGTAACACACAGCCCATATTTCGGAGTAGGATCGGCAATGGTATGCCCTCCCGCGATGATTGCGCCCGCCTCCTTTACCTTGGAATATCCGCCTTCGAGAATCCTCCGCATGACAGAGATGTCAAGACAGGACGGGAAGCACATCAGATTCATGGCGATGGCGGGCGTTCCACCCATCGCATAGACATCCGACAAGGCGTTCGCCGCAGCGACCTGACCGAACAGAAACGGATCATCGACCATCGGAGGAAAGAAATCGACGGTCTGGATCATGGCGGTATGTTCGTCCATACGATAGACCAACGCATCGTCGGCGCTTTCAAAGCCAACTAACAGACGGGCGTCAGGCTCAAACTTCGGCAAAGCGTCGAGGACTTCCCTCAACAAGGCCGGAGCCAGCTTCGCCGCGCATCCGGAGGTCTTTACCAAAGAGGTCAGGCCGGCATTCGCATCCTTCATATATTCTCCTCATACACCTACGACGTGTGATTATCCGCAGAAGCGTCCTCCATTCGGACGGCGGATTCTCCGTTCACCAGGAAGACACCATCCATCGCATCGTTTTCAAACCCGATGTCCCATCGTTCCGCATCGAATTTGACGCAAGTACCGCACGAAGAACTGAGAAAACGGGGAACGGGCATCAGTTTGCCGTGATACCCGTTTGCCGTACAATACCGTTGGAACGCAATCGCACCATAATGGGTAAAGAATGTAGCGATATAGGTATTGGTCGTCATCAGGCCTGCTTCTTCAACGTCAGCCGGAACTCTCCCGGCGACGTCTCCTCCGAAACGACCGAATACCCACTGTGCCCGGCGAACCGGGTTACATTCTCCAACGCCGCGCGATGGTTGACCAGTACGGTCAATTCAGGAATCTTCGTATCGGTTACCCGCTTCGTCATGATGACGGGTTGCGGACAAGGAAGGCCGCGGGCATCTATTTCTTTCATCATTTTCCTCCTGTTTTTTGTTTCGTATTGCACACGGCGATCACCACCATGACGACAAGGCCGAGAACCGTCGCGACCTGGCCCCGCAGCGCAGGTCCCGCCGCAGAGGACGCCAGACCAAAATTATGGGCGAACGCACCCCCCAGCAACAGTCCGACGACGGTGATCGCACTATCGGAATTCCCCTCTCCCGCCAGCACGAGCTGCCGCAGCGGACATCCGCCAAGCAATACGCTGCCAAAACCGACTACGACCATCCCTATGAAATTCCACAGTCCGTCGGTATGCGCTACCGGCTGATTCGCAAATCCTAACAAAAATCGCCCAGTCGCAAGGTTCAGAACCAAAATGGTGATGAAAATCGCTACAAAACCGGTCAGCAACGTCCAGTCGCGGAACAAAATGGTATCGCGGATCCCACCCACCATACACAGCCGCGTCCGCTGAGCGAGCGCCCCGACGATCAACCCGGCAAGCAGGGAAGCCCAGATTGGCGCATGCATCGAACCAGGGCCACTGGCGCTAAAGAATAGCAAGGCGGGAATGAAGATCAGCGCCACAAGCAGCAGTAGGTTGATGATAGGAAGCGCAAGCCCATCCAGCAATGGTAGCGGGTAGTTTCGCTTCAAGCTGAATCCCCGGTTCAGGAAAAACACCCCGCCCCAGATACCTGCGATGAACCCAGCAAGCCCGACAAGCGCGTTCAAGTCGCCACCGGCCAGACGAATGATCATGCGGAACGGACAACCGAGGAACATCAGCGCGCCGACCATTACAAAAAAACCGAGAACAAGCCTAAGCATCGGAGACGACCCGCCACGCGGGGAAAACTCCTTCTTCAGCAATGCGACGATACACGCCCCCAATACCAGACCGATAATTTCCGGTCGGACATATTGGACGACTTCCGCACGCTGCAAACCCACCCCGCCCGCCATATCACGGACAAAACAGGCGATGCAGAATCCCATGTTCTTCGGATTGCCCAATAGCGCAAGAGCAAATGAAACCGCACCGACAACAATACCGGCGAAAAGCAGTCGCTTTTTTTCTTTTGAGAAAGTCATACTGTCCTCCAAACCAATTCAGCAATTCAGCATCTATGTTATACCATTGTTCTTTTCATAATACAATGGATTTTTTTGAATGCGCATGCTACTATCGGAATATGCGTAGAATCTACATGGACAATGCAAGCACCAGTTTTCCCAAAGCTCCCGATGTCGCGCGGGCAATGTCGGACTTCGTGCTTTACAACGGGTGCAACATCAACCGGGGAGATTACCAACAAGCGTATGAAGCCGCCGACATGGTATTTGACACCCGCCGCCGCCTCTCTGCATTGTTCAACTTTCCAAAATCGGAAAATGTCATCTTTACGGCGAATGTAACGACCGCCCTGAACGTTCTGATAAAGAGCATGTTCGTGCCCAGCGACCACGTACTTGTTTCATCCATGGAACACAACGCCGTTATGCGGCCGCTTGTCCAGATGACTCGGCGGGGAGTTCAATTCTCCCGTATCCCCTGTACGGAGCAAGGCGAACTCAAATTGGATGCGATTGAAGGAATGATAGCTCCAAATACGAAAGCAATCGTCATGACACACGCTTCAAATGTCTGCGGAACCATCATGCCGATAGCACAAGTAGGTGAGATCGCCCACAAGCACGAGCTATTTCTAGTCGTCGATTCAGCCCAGACAGCGGGAATACTTCCAATTGACATGGCTGCGATGCATATCGACGCCCTCTGCTTTACCGGGCATAAGGGTTTGCGAGGGCCGCAAGGAACGGGAGGTTTCGTCATTTCGGACTCTTTGGCGGAACGGCTGGAGCCATTGGTAGCGGGGGGTACGGGTTCCATGAGCGACAGCGAAGAAACCCCTTGGCTGTTGCCTGACAAATTCGAGGCGGGGACATTGAATCTTCCGGGAATCGCCGGCCTGCACACAGCTCTTGACGCCATATGCTTCGAGAATCAGGGCGCATTGACGCTCCGTTTTCTTGAAGCGCTGCGCATGTTGCCGCAGGTATCGCTGAAAGGCATTGACGGAACGACAGGCCGGCTGGCGGTATTCGGTCTCGACTTCTTGCGACAAGACAATGCGCAAGTCGCTACCCTGCTCGCCGAACGATATGGTATCATGACTCGTGTCGGCCTCCACTGTGCGCCAGCGGCCCACAAGACGCTGGGGACATTCCCACGGGGTCTGGTACGGTTCTCTTTCGGCCATTCAACTACAATGGATGATGTGGAATACGCAATTTCAGCGTTGCGAGAGATTGTCAAAGGAGATTGATCGCCGACCGCACAGTAGTATGGCTGATACGCCTGAGCGGGCTAGGATGCCGAGCATGGACAGTACTCTGGTACGGCTATCCGAGAAAGACGACGGACACGACGCATTGTCCGGACATAAAGACCTGCGAAGGGAAATGCGGCGCGGGCTAGGATGCCGAGCATAGACAGTACTCTGGTACGGCTATGCGAGAAAAACGATGGACACGACGCATTGTCCGGCCATAAAGACCTGCGAAGGGAAATGCGGCGCGGGCTAGGATGCCGAGCATAGACAGTACTCTGGTACGGCTATGCGAGAAAAACAACGGACACGACGCATTGTCCGAGCAGGAAAGGAGTTCCATAATGGAAGACGACAACAATACCCCCAACATCTACCACCGCCTCATAGACGGACCTGTCACTTTATTCACCCATATCGAAGGTCCATGCGCTGGAAGGAACCTTACCTTGGAAAAAGGTTTTCCGGTTCCTGACCTCCCGGCGATATTTGAGTATCATGGGGCAAAAGTGTTTGGTGAAATTCTTGCATTACAGAAACGAATCGTCGTCTTTGGATGCGGGCATGTAGGAACGGCTCTCTACAAGTTAGTCAGGTTCGTGGGATATCCCATCACCATGGTCGATGACCGTCCCGAATTCGCCACACAAGAACGTTTTCCAGAGGCTACGGTGATTTGTGAACCATACGACACGCTGTTCACTTCCGGTCGGTTCGGCGCCGAATCCTGTCTCGTAATCGTCACCCGAGGACATTCCTACGATGCGTTCTGCCTGGAAAAAGCCTTGGAGGAACCCCATGCCTATATAGGAATGATGGGTAGCGCCGGCAAGGTCGCTATTACGCGCAAAAACTTACTTGAAAAGGGCATCGACAAGGAACGTCTTGACTCCATATATGCTCCGATCGGCCTATCCATCGGAGCGAATACTCCCGAAGAAATCGCCATTTCCATCCTCGCACAGATCATGCAAGCCACAGGCAAGCAAAAGCATGTCGGCGAATGTCCCGCCGAGGTGTTCCAGGCGATTGAAACCAGGACGGAGCCTGGTGTGGAAATTATCATCATTGAACGGAGCGGTTCAGCGCCTAGGTCGGTCGGTAGCAGGATGTTCGTCACGAACACATCCCAAGTCGGTTCGGTCGGTGGTGGGCCTATCGAAGCAAAAGCCATTGAAGGCGCAAGGGAATTGTTGCAGAAGGGAGGACCGGCCCGTACACAACATTATGCACTGGACAATCGTAGCGCCCAAAATATAGGCATGGTCTGTGGTGGAGCGGTGACATTGCTGTTTGTGCCGAGACGATAGGCGTTGAGAACAAGCCAGATATCCAAAAGAGTTTTCGTATCTCCTAACCACTCTCAGAACCGAAGTGGTGTTACTTCGTTTTTTATCTATTCTATTCAAGATATGTATACATAACAAAATACAATTATTAAGAGGCAGGATAGTTGTTGGACAGCTTCTCTACCATGACGAATAATGCCATTACTTACACAGATTTTACCCTTCTTGCAATTTGTACAATGTTCTTTCGTTGAAAAAAAAGAATACCAACAACAAACACTACATATATTAAAGCCCCTTCAATTCCAGGGGAAAACCATAAACACCCCCAAATAACACAAGAACAAAACAAATCAATACAAATACCTGGAAAACAATTATACCCTACTCCTTTCGAAACAAGACATTCCAGTAGAATTCCTCGAATACAGTATAAAAGAAAAATCATAACTACTGCAAATACAAGACTATTAACAAAACAAACTACAACAGCCAAGAAGAAACTCAAACCAACAAGAATGATATTATTCACTAACAACGAACGCTCTCGTCCCACATTCTTTAGATAGCTTTCAAAGAGAATTGTCGAACGTGATTCAAAAATACACAAGGGAAGAAGAATTGCAAGGTAATTCAAACTCTCTGCGTATTGAGGCAACCATAGCATCATGAGTCGTTTACATGGATAATAAAAAATAAAAATGCACAAAAACAATAAAATAAAGACATACCGCAAATCTTTATATATCTGATTCACTTTTTCTACTGAAGCTCGTCTCAATGCAGGAAAAACAGAAAGACTGACAGCTCTGAAAAATGTTAGCACAAAAGAAATAAATGTAAATGTAAAAGAAATCTTGCCAAATGTTTCAAGATTCCAGTTATATTGAATAGCCGTTTTAATGATAACAATCCCAAATTGATTAGCAAAATTTGCAATCATTAAAGGGAAGCCTTTTATTATATTTGTTTTTACTTCTTTCCTAAAGAAACGGAATTCTATACCCCTTGGAGAAACAAATATAACAGATTTGGCTTGATAAGTAGCAAAACATAGACTGGCAAAAGCACCTATAAGGTTCGCTCCAATGTAGTATTCAAATTGGGTAATATCAAGGACAAGAAATAAAACAACGAAACACAACGACCCTACCCTATCGATTACAGCAATAGTAGCGCATTCCTTAATTCTATATGTAGCTTGGAAGAGTAAATCAAGGAAAATTCTAGGGACAAAAATAAGGATACCAACGCAAGACAAGGAAAATACTCGACTTATATCAAGGTCTCCTATTGATAAAGAAATAGACAAGCTAATTGCAAAAAAGCAAATCTGCAAAGCGTAGAACGCCCAATATTGCATATTAACCAAAGGTTTGTTCAGTTCAGAAAAGTCCTTTCCACCGATTTTCAGATATAGTCCATCAGGCCATCCAATGTCAAATAGACATACACAGTTCTGCAACATCAAGAACATCTGATAACAAGCATAGTCTGCAATGCTGAGTTGTTTTGGAAGAAACAGTATTGTAATGACGGAACCGACTAAAACAATAAGCTGAGCAATAATCGAATATGATATTTTCTTTAGAACCTCCAATTCACTTATTCCTCACTTAGTCGTTATTTACTCTATCCGTTTCTAGCAAAGCATCTTTATCTTGCTGTATCAAAAGCAATCCAAGAGCTAAAACAATCCAATAATGGTAGTTAGTAGTAAATCCACTTGATAAACCAAATGCAACACATCCACAGAACACTACTGTTATAACGGATATATCTTCTTTAAGCCACAACCTTCCTTGTCGTTTTTTAGAGCAGCTCATTATTACAAGCTTAATGCCAATAAATAGTAGCGGACATAGTTCTATAACGAGTCCCCAGAAACCAAAAGATGCAAAGGTATATGAGTATTCATTAAGAATGGGAAAAGCTCCTCCATAAAATTCACTATCATGTAGGAATCCAATCCAAGTTTGGATTTCTGGATTTTGCAATGCAAAATCAGGTAGTTGCTGAGAACAATATGCACTTCTAAAGTTGGGACTAACCCCCCAGAAGAAATGTTGTAAACCAACTTTTAATTCTGATAAAATTACACCGAAACGAGCAGAATTACTTCGAGAGGATACATTTGTTATATTCCCGATTACATTCTCATAATAAACAGATGCTGCTGACACTGTTTTTGTCTCTGTGGCAAAAACCGTATTTTCCTGCAAAAAGCCAGCACAGAAATATATAAGAACAAAAACACATGATAATATTACTGCAAATCGAATAATATTTTGCTTCTTTGCGCACCACCCAATAATCAAAAAAACTATCAGCTCCCCTGCGACCAAGAAAAAACATGTACGAGCATTGGAAAGAAATACAATCAGAAAGAAAAATATCGACAAAATAAAGGATAGAATTCGCCTTTTTTTTAAACCGTCAAGCCAAAGAAATGGCAATGTAAAACTTATCCAACTTCCCATCCATGAGGGTTCGGGAAAAATAGATCTCATACCGCTAGGCCAAAGTTTTGGAGGCCACCAATACCCGTTTTCTTCAATTGAATGCAATAGAGGATTGACATACAGCAATAATCGTTCAGCAACAGAACTACCATATAAGTACAGCAATTCTATCCCAGCATAAGTAATAACAAAGTAAGCCATCCCAGTTAGCGCCTTTGTCGTAATAGCCAAACAATGCCTCCAGCGCCCAAAGAAACAGTTAAAAATGACAAATACAACACCATACGAGTATATCCATTGTATTATTTGCGTAATGAATATCTGAAGAAACGCCCAAATGTCCCAGGCCTGTTTCTCACTAAGTATTGGAAATAATTCCTTTAGTTTCCTTGAAGCACGAACAATATTTGCACTAGAAAGTTTCCAAGTTTCTATAGAGAAAAAAGAAAATTGCTTTACTGACATGATAGACGTGAGGAGAATAGAAGTAAAGGAAAAAAAGAAAAAAATCAAGAACACACGAACACCATGTAATTTTCTATACTTTAAAATACACGCAATAAATAAAACAACGGCTAATGCAATAAAGCAGAACACAGACCACGTTTTATCAAAAGCAAGAACACCACTAAAAGGAAACGGAAACCTCATAGGAATCGAAGTAAAAGGTAACAACAATATTCCCAAAAAGAAAATGCCATCGATAGCTTTATCCATCCTACAATTTGTAGAAATATTATTATTCATAGACATTTCCATCTGAGAGCCTCCCAAACCACCCTTTTTATTTGCTTGTCTATCACTTACCACCATGTATAAGGAGGAACCAGCAACTCCGACAGCAACTCTTCACGGGAAAGCAATGGATACATGTCTTCCATGGGAATAGCTACACGCCTACCATCTGGCAAACGCATCTTTGCCTTTACTTGAGGATTTATTTCATCTTTCCAGCAGATTACTTCACAAATGACTAGCCTATCGGAATCACGCGCTAATAAAGATGTCAAGATTGAATGGCAACTATCCTCATCATCAATTCTACAATATTCAATTCCATAAGCATCAGCAATTTTTCTCAGATCGGGAAAAGCTGTTCCAGAAGCAGGATCAACACCAACAAATCGACCATTGAATAATCCTTTCTGATGCCCATATATCGTTCGATACCCACCATTGTTCCAAACGAATACTTTAATCGGAAGCCGTTGCGTCACCATTGTTTGCAACTCTTGGATATTCATTTGTAAGCTACCATCACCAACGATACAGAAGACTTCACCTTTTTCTTTCGCAATACTTGCTCCTATAGACGCTGGCAACGCATAACCCATTTCACATTGTGTGGCACTACCTAAATACCGTTGAGTAGATGTACTGAACTCCAAAGCCTGCATAGGGATTTCTGTTGTCGCACCAGCATCCGTAACAATCACGCTATCAGCTTTGAGTGCCGCATTTAATTCACGAATGAATGCAAACTTACTGATTCCTTGATTCTCTGGATTAATATTCTCAGGATAATAAAGCCATTTCTTCTTCCAAACATTACACTTCTCAATCCAGGAATCGATACCTTGTTTTCTATAGCCAGTCAGTTGTTCAAGGAATTGCTTTGCATCCGCATTGATTTCTTTGGTAATTCGTACTGTGCCTTTTTTATGCTCGATGGGATCGATATCCACAACAATGATTTCATCGGCACACCGAGCAAACAAATTATAATTATATCCCGTAGTAAAAAGAGACAGCCTAGTACCGACACACAAAATACAATCTGCATTTTGCAAGGCAAAATTAGCGGCCCGTTGTCCACGAATATCAGCCAATCCAATATTATATTTTGAAGTATATGGATAGATATCCCACCCAAGGCGTGTGCCAACCATGGGAATACCCGAAGTTTCAATAAAATTACCTAGCACACTGTTAGCATGAGCAAGCCGAACTCCTTGACCAACAACTACAAGAGGACGAACAGCTTTATCCAAAGCATTTCTCACATATGTTATTTCATCATTGGTACAGGCTGTTTTATAATCATCTACTGGAATGTAATGCTTATCAACAGCGGGATCGACGATAGCCTCCTGCACATCAAGCGGAATATCAAGCCAAACAGGACCAGCACATCCTGCCATCGCCAAATAAAACGCCTTTTCAATTTCAAAAATCGCCTCATGCGGATCCATAATCGTTACGGCATATTTTGTAATCGTCTTGACAATAGAAACGATATCAGCTTCTTGCTGACCGATAGCCCGTACTGGTACAGGAACACAACACATCATTTCATCACGGTTACACTGACCAGAAACGTATACGACGGGTACATGATCCTGCCAAGCATGCAACACGCCAGTCACTGCATTGGTACCGCCACAACCTGTCGTAACATAACAAGCTCCATACCCACCCCGATATTGTGCATAGCTGATAGCAGCCATAGAAGCTGCTTGCTCATGAAGACACGGAACTGTATGGATATCCTTATTGCAAGCAAGACCATCAGTCATAAACATCAAGCCTCCACCAGTCACAATAAACACATCATCCACACCTTTCCGTACAAGCATTTCCGCAAGATAATCCGCTACTCTCATAATGCTCTCCTTGTGCAAGCTATGCCAGCTTACTTGGGGTTGTCAAAGCATGACACTTCAATCAATTCCACCATAGTATCCGCTTTCAATTCATGAAAGCTTTTTTCGTTAATACAAAACGAAGCACCTGGGTAAACCGGATATTTTCCCCCATCAATTGACACAAAACCAGATCCTTCTACAATCGTCCAGACTTTTCTAATCTCATGGGAAGCCCATTCGCCAATCTTTTTTCCAGGAAATACTTTTATCTTCGTTATCTTGGCATTTATAGAATCCTGAAGAATCGTATATTCTCCCCAAGCTCTCTCAACGAACATCGCCTGATGAGAAATCTGCTCTACGTATGGTTTGATAAATGAACTATGATATTTCGAACTGACCAATATTCCATCAGGACCTACGGATACAACGGCATCTTTTAGTCCCATCACCAAAACAGGTAAGCTGGATTCGTTAATTACAGAAACGTTATCACATTCTTGACTGCAAATGACATTCCCAATAGTTGGTTCAGACATTGCTTCCGTCAATGTATTCCAAGTCCCTATATCTTTCCACGACCCAAAATACGGAATCACTCCAATACGTTTTTCATGTTCAAGAACTGCATAATCGAAGCTTGTTCGTTCTAAATCAGAATAGTTTTCGTACAGCATCAAATAAGAAGAAAAACCAACTAACTCCAACACTCTATCCAAGATAAACTTAACCGTAAAAGCCACAATACCGCAATTCCAAAGAGCTCCGTCATCAATCAAATCGGCGGCTCGTTGCTCGGAAGGTTTTTCAACGAAACTCTTAACTTGCATTATTGAACCGTCTTGTTGAACTGGCACAATATACCCATATTTCTCTGATGGATATGTAGGAACAGAACCAATCAACATGGCATTAAATTCTGGCATCGTCTTGAGAGTGTTTTCCAACTGAGAAAAAAGCTCAAAATAGCTACTTTCCACATAAGCATCAATCGGACACACAATGATTACATCTTCAGGAGCAAGGTGATGATTTTCAACAAGATATGAAACAGCCAAAGCTACTGCGGGGAAAGTATCGCGCCGTGCCGGTTCAATACATATTTCAACATTGTCTCCTAATTGATTCTTCAACAAACTTTTCTGGGCGACTCCAGTGGCTAATAATATATTCGCATCTGGGTACACGCCTTTCACCTGACGATAGTTTCGTTGAACCATCGATTCGTATGTGTTGTTTTCAGTTTTAAACACTTTCAAAAATTGTTTCGATCTCACTTCATTTGAAAGTGGCCATAAACGTTTCCCACTTCCACCAGACAACAAAACTATATTCACAATTTCTCCACACGATTATTCTAATACTTCTATATCACTTTTTGAAACAATTCTAGCCACTTTTTCTCTTACTATTGAACAATTTATTCCACAATAGTCATCGTTTTCTTGCTTTGTTCCGTAGTTACGTAATATTTCCAAAGGAACACCGATTTCATCTATGCACAAACTCTGGGGATATAATGCTTTCACAACGAGGTTAGTGATAACTCCTTGATAAAATGGCGAACAAATCAAAATCTGTTCATGGGCATATTTTTGCAATGTTTCAACATCAAAAGGCGCAATCGTTGAATAATGCAAAACAGTCACATCCATGCCGACAACGGCATTCATAACGCTATCTAAAGTTTCAGCCACAGATATTACCAACCCTTTTTTACCTGTCTGCAAAACAGTAGCTTTACCAAATTCGGCATTACATTCACTTTTACAACTATGGTCAGTCAACCGAAAATAAGTTGGTTTTCCATCGTTCCAAGAAGCATTAAATAAAGACACAAACTGAGCTGGTGTCGCAGGCGTCACTATTTCAATACCAGGCAACAGCAGTAACGCCGCTACATCTTCAGGACAATAGTGAGAATACCCCAGTGTACTAAAATCATAACTCGCACCAGTAGTAATAAAATTTCCGCTAAGCTTTTGATAGGCAAAATCAAGTTTTAATTGTTCATACGCACGATTGACGATAAAAGGAGATATCCCATACACAAAAGGAACCATCCCAGAAATCGACAGTCCCGCGGAAAGGCCGATTAAGCCATCTTCAAAGATACCGATATTTCGGACTCTATCGGGATGCCGCTGAAGGATATTTCTGAACCCCCAGACACCAATATCGACAAGCATCAGCACAGTATTCCTATGTGTCTCAATAATCTGAGACACTGCGTCCATCATTGCTTTTCTCAAAATTGATCGACCTCATGTTTTAGTATTTCCAACTCATCCACTGACGGAGCGCGATGAAACCAAGATTTATCGCCCATCAGCGTAGGGCAACCATATCCTCGAACTGTTTTAGCAATTATAACCACAGGCTTGTCATAAACAGCAACAGAAAGACAATACGTCAAAGCCGATTCATCGTGTCCGTCAACAGAATACGCACGGCAACCAAACGCTTCAAACTTTTTCTTGAAATCATCTAATCCAATCATACTGCCTATGGAAGCGTTATCGTCAACAACCAGCGTGAAATTCGTTAATTTCTCGGAAGCCGCGAATATCAAAGATTCCCAAACCGTGCCCTCATTCAACTCGCCATCACCGACTAGACAGTACACATGTTGCGTAGCCCCTTGCAGTCGCAATCCCCAAGCAAGCCCGACTGCTTGACAAATTCCATGCCCCAAACTACCAGCGGAAACAGTAATTCCAGGAACCTTTAATCGGTCTGACTGCATACTAAACTTCGACCCGAACCGCCCAAAAGTATCGAGTTCCACATCTGGAAAATATCCTTGTTCAGCAAGGAGCACCAACAATGCAAGGTTAGCCTGACCTTTGCTCAAAACAAAGAAATTCTTTTCCTCTCCGACGACAGAAGCACCGACAAAAAAACAATCATACAGGACTCGTAAGATTTCAACAGCGGAAAAACAGCTTTGCAAATTTCCGTCATGTCCCATACTGGAAACTTCAAGGATCCTTTTCCTCATTCGTTTTGCGGATTCCGTCATTTTTTATCACCCTTTTTATGAGCAATTTCAGCTTCATAAGCCGCAATAACAGAATCTGCTACAGATTTCATTAATGCATATCTGTTTTCCATTGGCAAAGCCTCCAAAAGTTGGGATTGTACTTCCAAATCCGTATACCCTTTATTGGCAAAATACCAGCTGTATGCAGAATTTATATTTTTGCTGGATGTCAGAAAATACTGTAGGGAATACCCCCAATAATACTGTTGATATATCGGTAGGATCTCCCTTTGAAAAAGTCCAACCAACTCTGTGATGTCAAATGAAAATCCATATTTTCTATTAAAATAGGACGTAAGCATCTCCGTCGTTACATTTCCCGCACCACGGCCCATACCATAAATCGTTGCATCAACAAAGGATTCAAAACTATTTACCGTTTGTGAAAATGCTATGGAATTAGCAAAAGCCATCTGAATATTATTATGAGCGTGAAAACCAAAACAAATATTCTGCTCCAACACAGACTGAATGAGATTTGCCATTCGAACCACATCGTCAGTATACATCGTCCCGAAACTATCAACCATGTAAAATGCAAAAGGATGTAGTTTGTTAATAGCCTTCACAAGTACCACGAGTTCTGTTTCAGAATAATAAGTAGTTGCCATGGCCTGCAAAAAAACTTCATAGCCTAACGCTTGAATATACTCCGCGTATAGTAAAGCATCCTTCCATTCATTCGCAAAGAAAGCGATTCGTATTGCATCCACTGTCAAATCGCTACGTGATGGAATTGTAAAGTTATCTTTCTCAGCATAGTTTATCATTAATGCATATCGACAATCCGGTTTCCGGTTCCGCAACAATATTTCGGCTTCTTGAAACGTTCTAAACTTAGTACTCCAGGGAAGCGATGGATTAGTACCCATTATTCCAATTTCAATATTTCTGATTCCAGAAGTATATAGCCCATCAATAATCCTAGATGCACTTTCATGGGAGAACCCCCAATTGTTCACATAACCACCATCGCGTAACGTACAATCTAATATATGTTTCTCCATGAATATTCCTCAGTATACTTTCATCAAAAGGACAATTGTCTTTTATAGTTCCAATAATCTTCATGACCATCAGCCCTATCCAAACCTCGGATTAATTCCAAGTCGTCAGAATCTATACAAAAATCCAAGTTGACCGTATCAAAATTTACCTTTATCCTGTCGAAATTTTTAGTCTTTGGCAAAGGAACGATATCATTTTGCATATCCCACTTCAAGCACAATTCTGACACAGAGACTCCATACTTAGCAGCAAGTTGCATCAGCAACGGTTCATTCAAGATTTTTCCATGCCGAAAAGGGCACCAAGCCTCAACAATTATGTTCCTTTCCTGACACCAGTTAACCGTTTCAATTTGCTGGTATCTCGGATGGATTTCCAACTGATTGACAAAAGGCAATATCCCTGTCGTATCCACCAGATTCCTGATATGTCTCGGCAAGAAATTGCATACACCAATTTCTTTAATCAGGCCCTGTTCTTTTAAATCAATCATAGCCCGCCAGGTTTCTGCATTAAGCGCCTGATAACAATCTTGTTTATCTTTCGGAATAGGCCAATGAATTAAATACAAATCAAGAAAATCCAAGCCCAAGTTTTCCATCGTATGCTCAAACGCAATTTTAGCCCTGTCATAACCTTGATCGGCATTAGCGACTTTACTAGATATCCAGATGTCTTCTCGCTTTATCACTCCCGTAGCAATCGCATCCCGTACAGCTTCCCCAATCCCTTTCTCGCTTCCATAAATAGAAGCAGTATCAATCAATCGGTAGCCGGTTTCAATAGCTATTCCAACACATGAACGGACTTGATCATCTGATTCAAACTCAGATGTACCAAATCCTATAATCGGGAAAACATTCTGTTTTACGCCAAGTTGCCGAGATACCATTCTATCGTTCTCCTTAAGCCATCTTCTATGGATACTTTAGGTCGCCACCCCAATGAGAATATAAATGAGCTATCCATAATCCTTCTCATCATTCCATCAGGTCGTGAATGATCGCAAACAATATTTCCATCAAAACCAACAAGCCTACTTATCAGCCGGGACAATTCAAGAATTGATATTTCAGATGAAATGCCCAGATTTACAGGCTCTATACCAGTATAGTTTTCAAGCAAGAAGACACATCCATCTGCTAGATCATCAACATAAATGAATTCTCGCAACGGTGTTCCCGTTCCCCAAAGGATTACTTCTGAATCTTTCTTTCGTTGTGCAACAAGATATTTCTTGATTAACGCAGGAATCACATGTGAAGTTTCCAGATCAAAAGAATCTCCAATTCCATAGGTATTGGCAGGAATGATCGAGATATAACACTCTCCATATTGACGAGCCAAATACTCACATAAACGCAACCCACCCATTTTGGCCAATGCATAGCCTTCATTTGTGCTCTCAAAAGGACCAGAAAGCAAATCTTTCACTTGCATCGGCTGAACACAATTCTTCGGATACATACAGGCGCTTCCTAAAAACAAAAACTTCTTTACTCCATGTATATGAGAAGCCCATATCAAATTATTTTCCATCTCCATATTATGGAAAAAGAAATCCGCAGGACATTCTGCGTTGGCTTTGATACCACCGACAAGCGCGGCGGCATCGATGACATATTCGGGTCGTTCATCAGAAAAAAAAGCTAGTACTGCTGCTTGATTTAATAAATCTAAAGATTCGTGAGTCTTCAATACAAGATTATCATAACCTTTGCGATGTAAAGCTCTTACAATAGCGGATCCAACAAGTCCGGTATGTCCGGCAACATAAATTTTTGCATGTTTGTTCATAGGTTCTCCAACAAACTTTGATCCCTAAAATACTGAGAAAACACTGAAATGATTTCTTTAATATCATTTTCCGTCATTCCATGGTGGCAGCCAATATAAAAACCATGTGAATCAATCCATTTTGCGACAGGATAGAAATCTTCAATATCACCAAATATTTTTTTATATATAGGCTGGTTCAGTAAAGGGAGCATAGGGCGCGTCTCAATATTGTTTTTTTCTAGAAACCTCACAAGATCATTACGGAGAAATGGGGCGCTTTCCTTAATGACAATCGGATACATCATAAAAGAATGCTCAACATTGTCAGAAACAAACGGTAACTGCAAATATTCTGAGAATTGTTTTAATCCAAACGATAATCGAATTGCATTATTATGGCGTTTCTCCATAATCTCATTTTTCCGTTGTAATTGAGCAAGCCCCAGAGCTCCTTCAAGTTCTCCGACACGATAACTATATCCAAGCCGTACAAAGGTAAACCTACGGTCTAAATCAGACTCCATCCTCTTGGGACAAACCTTGTTTGCATCTGAAGCTATGCACCTCTCGCAAGTACATGCTCGGCCATGTGCCAAAAGGCTTCGGACAATTTCCATAAGTTGCGTATCACTAGTACAAACCACTCCACCAATACCCGTAGTAATTGTATGAGCTACATAGGTACTTGAAGCCATGATATCAGAAAAACTACCGATAACACGCCCATGATATGTAGCAAAATGTGATTCTGCACAATCTTCCAAAATTCGTAAATTATATTTTCTAGCAATATCTACAATTGGATCCATATCACAAGGTTGTCCAAAGCAATGAACAGGAATCATGCATTTGGTTTTTTGAGTAATATGCTTTTCAATTTCACGAGGATCCATATTATATGTCATGGGATCAACATCGACAAACACAGGTTTCATATGTGCATGCATTACTGCATTTGAAGTTGCAATAAACGTGATTGCCGGAACAAGCACTTCGGTTTCATCTGTCCAACCATCAGTTTCTCGCAATGCTTCCAAAGCAAGATGAAGGGCAGAAGTACCACTGTTACACATGATTCCATATTTCTGGTCATGCATCCGAGCAAACATTTTTTCAAATTCCGCAACATATTTACCCTGTGAAAGCCGACCGTTACGGAGCGCATCCAGTACATATTGCTCTTCCAATTCAGTCACCGAAGCATATCCAACTCCAATCTTATTCATACCGTTACTTTCCTTGACTACGAAGTTCTTCCTGTGCCAGCTGAAAATCATGCAAAGCCATTTTTTCTACCAACTGTTCATATGAAGTGCTGGTCGGATTCCACCCCAAAATACGTCTGGCTTTCTCGGGATTGCCTAAAAGGTTGTCCACATCGGTAGGCCGGAAAAAATCAGGATGAATTCTTACAACGGTTCTTCCAGATTGAACATCGACGCCAATCTCATCAAGACCAGTCCCTTTCCATTCAATGGTTAAACCACACACGGAAAAAGCCCGAGTTACGAAGTCCCTGACGGTATGCTGTTCTCCTGTCGCGATAATAAAATCTTCCGGCCTATCGTGTTGAAGCATCAGCCACATACATTCAACATAATCTTTTGCATAGCCCCAATCTCGCAAAGAATTCAGATTGCCAAGATATAGACAATCTTGAAGCCCACAAGCGATACGTCCGGCCGCCAACGTGATTTTACGAGTAACGAAATTCTCGCCACGCCGCTCAGATTCATGATTAAAAAGAATACCATTGACCGCAAACATGCCATAAGCTTCACGATATTCCTTCACAATCCAATAAGCATATTGCTTGGCGATCGCATAGGGGCTATAAGGATGAAACGGCGTACTTTCACTTTGGGGAATTTCTTCGACTTTACCGAACAATTCACTGGTGGAAGCTTGATAAAACCGGCAAGTATGATTAAGCCCAAGGGTTCTCATTGATTCTAACAATCGCAACGTTCCCATCGCATCGACATCAGCGGAATATTCGGGAACTTCAAAACTTACTTGAACATGGCTTTGAGCGGCAAGGTTATAGATTTCACAAGGCCTTACAGCGGCTAATACGTTGACAATGCTTAGGGAGTCGGTCAAATCAGCGTTATGCAACGCAATATGGTTTTTTCTTAACAATGAATCAATCCTAACAGTATTGGAAACTGAAGACCTTCGTACCGTACCATGTACTTCGTATCCCTTATCCAATAAAAATTCAGCAAGATAACTTCCATCCTGTCCTGTGATGCCGGTAATTAGTGCTGTTTTTTTCATTTTATACTCTCACTTCCTAAATTCTCAACATATCGCCAGCCAGACATCTGATAGCCCCATTCCAGAGCTCTATTATGTTTCCCTTTTACAAAATGCTTTGGCGCATATACTACCTTATTCTCATTTGTACTCAAGAATTGCCCCCACCAACTATATGATCCATTAGAAATTATATAATGCTTACAATTGCTCATTAATCTGAGATCCTCCAAGGGTCTTGTCGGAGGGTTAATATCTACCAAATGATACTTAAACCCTTCCAATTGAAGATTATCTTCAACCCATTGGAAATCATTTGAAAAAATATAAAATATTGCATCAGGAAATTCTTCATGCATTTTATGCATTGCATTTTCATAATAATCACTACCACATATATTAATCATGTGATACCTAGGATCACAGAAATCACCTTTTCTGATATGTACACATACCGAATTTGTAGACTGTAAAAGGTCAATAATTTCTTGGTTTTGAGTATCAATTGGAGTTTGAATAGTAAACTCATCCCTAATTAAATCCTGATATTCCTTAAAATACTTCCAAGATAAAAAAGTCCCTTTTGCAATTATATTATCAACCTTAGAAGAATAGGTCATTGGCACATAACCTAATTGAGAAAAATACATTCCACTTTTATTCAGAAGTGGTTGAAAAAACTTTTCAGTTTTTAGTTGGAACTCTTTATTGTCAATAAGCTTAGGAACAACTCTGACACAAAAAGAAAATACAGATAGAAGCTTCCATCGGAATCTTGCTTTCTTATTACATGCATTTCTATCATATGAAAACTCCACATTTGGAGAAAGCTTAAATCCTGACAAAGGACTTTGTGTAACTTTTATCAAACCGCGAGGCCCCCCATAAGATGTTCCTTGGGAAAAATCGCATATGACTTTACAACCATAATGCAACTGTAATATCCTACCAAAAGCATATTGGAACATCAGATTCCCCAACCCATAATTTAATTCTACAATAATAGTTTTTGCCATTTCATATCCCAATTATTTGAAAAGTCAAGAATACCTTGCTCTGTCACACTAATTGAAATAAACTAATCTACAATCAATTTATTTCGACTATCTAAAACCTATTCTTGGTCATATTCCAAAATATATTTTGTCTCCCTGACTCTAAAAATTTTAATAAAAGCATAATTAACAATCAAAAAGACAGATTGGATTATCCCTAGTTTTTCATAATGCCGATATACGAACCAATTTCGCTTTACAGCCTTCAATTTATTACTCGATACAGATTCTTTTCTCCTCATACGTTTCGTCAGAACCGTATCCATTCCATAAGCAGAACAGTTATTTTTTCTTAAGATGCTTAGCCAATACTCATAATCTTCCGTTCCACCTTCTATCGGATAGGAAACTGAAGTAGCTAACTCATATGTAAGTAGCACAGACGAATTGTTAATTGGATTTACTTTAAGCAATTCTGAATAACAAAAGCATTTTGGCGGTACAATTTTTATTCCTAGTTCTTTATAATCAGAATTGATGATCGATTCAGCGGTACAACAAAAAGCAATATGATTTTTTTCTAGAAACTCAATTTGCAACTCGAGTTTCTTCGGAAGCCAAAGATCATCACTATCGCAAAAAGCAACATAATCACATTTTTCTATAATATCAAATGCTTTGCGTCTTGCGTTATCAACACCGCCATTCTTATCAAGAATAACAGCACTAATCCTACAATCAGATTTAGTGAAACTAGCAATCAAATTCTTTGTATTATCTATTGACCCATCATCAACGATATATAATCTCCAGTTCTTATAAGACTGATTAATAATTGACTGAACGGTTTTACCGAGTGTTTTTTCAGCATTATAAGCCGGTAATATAATTGCAACTGATTTAGTAGCTAGTGAACTATCCATCTCCATCCCCCTACAGAAATTAAACAATTAACATGCGAATCAAACCTAGCCAAATATTTTGCAACAGTATAATCTTCCACCTAAAGATACTACTATCTTTTATAGTTTTTCTTTATTAACCATCCCACCAAACACAGTTCTAAAAACAATCTTTATATCAAACCACAAAGACCAGTTCTCAATATAGTAGATATCATACTTGATACGCTCCTCTATGGAGGTATCGCCCCTCAGCCCATTCACCTGAGCCCACCCAGTGATTCCAGGGCGAACCTGATGCTTCACCATGTACTTTGGAATCGTTTCCTTGAATTCATCCACATAATGAGGAATTTCAGGCCGCGGACCTATCAGACTCATATCACCTTTGAGCACATTGAAGAACTGCGGCAGTTCGTCAATGCTTGTCTTGCGAATCAGGCTTCCGAACTTGGTCTTACGAGGATCCTCATTCTTGCTCCAAGCTGTATTTTCTTCCGCATTCACTCGCATGGAACGGAACTTGTACATGGGAAACAACCGGCGGCCCCTGCCTACACGTTTTTGTTTGAAAATAATAGGTCCGGGACTTGAAAGCTTTACCCCGATTGTTGCGAAAAGCATGATAGGCGATGTCAGGACAATCAGAATGAGCGAAGCGATTATATCTTCCAAACGCTTTACAAACGCATTGAACGAATGGTCCAGGGGATTGTCCCGAAGACTAATCAACTTGCTGTTTCCAACAACGGACATTGAAACTTTGGAAGACAAGCTGTTGTTAAAGGTTGGAACTACAGAACAAGGAATCCCGGATTTTTCAACATGCCCTATGATGGTATCAATGTCTTCAATCCTACTTGGATCCAACGCGACAACGACTTCATCGATATCAGTACGGGCCAATAGAGAATCAATTTCAGTCAACCCGCCAAGATAGGCTACATCGGCAAGAACAGTATCGCCAATTGAACCAAAGATATTATATCCGAGCTCCCTGTGCAATGCGATATCCCGCACATACTGGGATGCCAGTTCACCACTGCCGATGAGAACGACATGCTTCAAGTTCCTTCCTCGCCTGCGCAACGCATGGAGCAAAACCCCTACGGCAACATGCTTCAGTACTACAAGAAGCGTACTTGCCAGATAAAAGGCGAACAGCAGCCGTCGGGAAAAATCCTCATATCTCGCCACATACAGATATGTAGCGATAAACAGAAGTCCTGCGAGATTGCAGAAGACAATTCGAAAAATTTTCTTACCGACGGGAACTTTCCGATACGGTCCGTATACCCCGGCAAAAGTATATAAACAGGCAAGTATACAGGCATATACAACCGCATGAGTGAAAAAGCCCGTTGTATCCAGACCTATGTTTCCCTGATCTACAACGCCCCAAAAGGTACTCATGAAAACAGCCAGATAGTAGGCCCCTACAACGAGAAACCAGTCACATAGGACATTCAGAAATTGAAAAAATCGTCTGTGTTGTTGCAGCACCTTTCACTCCATTTTATGATAATCAAAACACAAAGCACTATACATCAGAACAATAACCCCAGCAATGAAACTTCAAGACATCATACATATTCATAGTATCGACACACTATTATTATACACTAAGGATATATATTTACTACTTCTAAAATACAAACCCTCCCCCCACATGCGGGGCAAATTTGAACGTCTTGTTCGTCCAGTCGAAAGAACCTCCGACGCCTATTGTAAAATAGGAATGCTCACTTCCTCTCAGCACATACCCGATGTCAGCGGCAATGCCCATCGTGTTCCAATGTCTATATGTCAGTTCTTCGGGAAAACGCTCATTGGACTCCGCTTCCTGATATAGCGAATGATCCATGCCGACCATCACAGAAAACCCCTGGTCACCAAACAACTGCACATACGAAAGCCCATATTGCAAGTCAAGCCGATGATCGCCATGCAGGGAAAGATATGAAATCGGCATCAGAAAATCAGCCGATGCAAACAGGCCGACCAGCACCGTGTCGAAGGGATATACCGCTACGGTCAGTCCGGGTCCGAGAGCCATGACATAGGAATTGCTTCCGTATGACCGGGAGTAGTCCCTGTCCGCCTGGAAATCGGCGCCTATCCAGACTTCAGGCTTTGACACCAGAGAAGACAGGAAAACCAACAGCAGAAGAACCAGCGGCACTATCCGTTTCATCATTTTCCACCCCCGAACCGGACGCCCCCGCTGATAAACGGTGCGGCGGTCATCAAAAAGAAAGGCATTTCATATGGCTGAGTACCGTTGGGAGTATACTTTCTGAAATGTAAATCATAATGAAGGCCGGTGGAGATGAACGTGCCGTCTACGAGATGGACAGTCAGCTTTGCTTCATTCTGCAAACCCAGGGTGATGTCATCGCCAAGCTTCAATGCACCTAGCTGGATACGCATCGCGACGGCGAGATCCAGCCAATCCAGCAATGCGACTTTGAAGATGGGGCCTATGGAACCAAACAAGGTATATATTCCAGCCGTACCAACGGCAACGGGACTTCCTTTGCCTACTTGTTCCGTATAGGAGAATGGCAGACGGAAAGAAAATGAAGTTGAGAGTCCAGTACGGCTTGTATCAGTGAAAAACATATCGACGCCAAAGGTAACGCCGAAATCTTTCTGTTTGATGAAAGCCTTTGTATCAGACCAGACAGGGTCGGCGAAAGAGTTGGTCGTATATACATACTCTCCGCCAATGGAGACGTCGGTTGATAGAGTGGCGAACGCCATCGGCATGGAACAGGCGAAAAACAGGATGACGGTGGCAAATCGTATGGTTCTTTTCATATCTCCCCTTCCCTACACCGTCAGCCGTAGACCGAACTTCGCCTGCCAGGAACTGTCAGCCGGTAGATTGAAAGAATTGTCAATAATATATCCAAGCTCATAATATGCTTCCAGAGTCGAGAAGAGCATCGCGGAGAACCGGATTCCGCCCGATGCCACGGGGTTGGAATACGTCGCTGTATCCGAGGTGTTGAGCAAACGCCCCCTGCCATATCCGACATCCAGAAAACCGGTACAGGAAAGATAGACATTGTCAATCTTCGGGATAGGCGCTACATACACTGTCAGACTCAGCCTGTTGGAGACATAATGGGTCAGATTTTCAGCTTCGACACCCCAGATTCCCCCTGATTGCATGAAAACGGGAACTTTGGAGCCGGAAAGATACCTGTAATAGGTATTGTTGTCCAAGACAAGCGATAGATATGAATGGCTATCGTGACGTAGTGAGAATATGGTAAACCCAAGATCCAGTTCGCCAGAAAGGCGGAAATATTCCGCGGAGCCATCACCCCAGAACAACCAGGAAGGACACCATCTCCCTCGAAGCTCCAGCTTGACGCCGTTTCTTGTGGTAACGTTGTCCATCATGAAATCAAAATCCAGCCCCGCCAAAAGGAAGCCTGTGAACACGGACCTGTTGCCGGCCAATTCAGGTGCGCCGGAAAAGGATGAAAACCTCGCCACCCTCTCTCCACCCTCCCGCCTTGTGAACAGTGCTTCCAGATCATTGGAAGTGTGTGCCCAAGAGAGGCGTTCATAGGCGTTCTCGAAGCGACCGCCGAATGCCAGCAGAACAGTGACGGAATCTTCAGAAGACAAAGACGTCCTGCCGAACCCCTGTCCGAAAGAAAGCTCAAATTCATCCATCAGAACCGTATATTTCGTCGGATAGTCGGGAAACCCCGTCATGGCGAACGGCACGCCCGTTTCGGGGTTCTGGCGCAATGTTCTCGATACCAAACCATTGCGGAGCGAAAAGCGCAGGATCGTACTATTGCCGCCAATGAAATCGGGGAGGGGAAAATTAAACCCATAGTTGACATACAGCGGAAACGTTCCTGAGGCAAACTCGGCGTCCCCCCCCACGTCGAAAATGCCGTAGCCAAAACTGATGGAAAAAAGAGGAACCACGGCCGCAAGTAACAGAATGAGGAGGACTACCGATAGTTTTTTTATGCTTGTTTTCATATCCATCATCCCCACTAGACCGAGAAATAGAAGCTAATGCTTCCACCATTGCCCCATTCAGGATTTGCGTCACCGATTCCTCTCATAAAATTATACCACATGCCATAGTCGAAATGGATGAACCCGAACAACTTGAGGTGGAACGTCCAATTCAGACTTCCGGTGAATTCAGAATAGGAGGCGTCAAGGACACTATTGACGATGGGGCCAAACCGATAGCCATTGTTCACGGAAAAACTTATATATGGGTAACAGTCCCATGTGATAAACTGGGGTCCGTACATAATCAGCGTCAGGCTGTTGGACAACCTGTTGGAGAAACGATTTTCCGGCAAGACGTGGCGAGGAACCTTGTTTCCTCCGGTATGGTTATAGCGTACCGTATCCTGAAGCATCAGGCTCAACCAGTTCATGCCATTTTTCTGAGCTTTCGTGAACAGGGTCAGATAGCCAATGGCGGAAGCGTCGATCGTCCAAAAATCAGTAGCACCTCCGGCAGGAGTGATTGTGTTCGCCAGAAAACTTGGACCATATTTTCCGGAAATGGAGACCTCTAGACCATCATAGAGATCCAAGCCTTCGGCCATAGTCTTGCGAAGATACAGAGTAGTTCCCGCATACAAATAATTCGACCATACCTGGCGGTTGTCCTGAAGCCAAGGCCAGCCAGAAAATACCGTCCCAGGACCGAAAGGTTCTTTGTAGGTGCCATCTGGATTTATGAAGGAAGAACCTGTAGCGGCCTTTTGGAAGGGATAATACTCCATGGCGTATTCATATCGGAGATCCAAACCAGCCCAGGAATAAAATAACCGCCCCCCAAACGGATTCCTTAAGTAATAGCTTTCCGCTTGTAGCTGGATGTCCGACCAAACGAACGTATAGGAACCGTCAAAGAAGCCGGGACTTCCATCGTTGTCCCACCAAGGCGCCCCCGTATAGAAGTTAAAACCGCCGTATCCGGCATCCGCCAACCCAAAGGATGGCAGAACTCGTATATTTACTTCCGTATCATCGATCTTGTATGGAAAACGGAATTCAAAACTGGTTCCTGTAGGGAATATCCCCCCTCCAAGCTCCCAATACGTAGTGATTGAATTGATATAATGCACCGGCTCCACTTTCGCGGAGAATACGGATGGGGAACAAAGGATAATCAAACATAATACAAGGCACCTTAAGAGGTTATTCCCAAAACGACATTTTTTCACAAAAGCCATTATACTTGTTTCCTCTTTCTTTGCAATCGCAATGAGACGCTTGTATCGGATTTATATGAAAAAATTATTATAATTGAAAATCCCCCCCAGTATGCGCTCCATCCATTTTGTGAATGTACAATTCATTTTTGAGATAGCAAATACAAGACCCCAGAACACAAGAAAAGTTACATATTAGCTTGCAACATGTAGAATACCCCTTTTTGCCAATATGTTAATATTCCGCACGGTATTCTGCCGACTGGGAAAATTCAGGCAAACCATGTGTTTCATGTGGTTTTCATCATCGATACGCGCGCTTCTGCAAAGCTAATCACGGCTCGACTTTCCTGTCCAGGCGCATATCGCGCCCGGAAAGTCGTGTACTCCCGGTAGTCCGTATCAACGCCGTGTACGCTCCGCTGGAGCTAATCACGGCTCGACTTTCCTGTCCAGGCGCATGTCGCGCCCGGAAAGTCGTGTACTCCCGGTAGTCCGTATCAACGCCGTGTACGCTTCTGCGAAGTGCTAAAAGCAATCATTCCAGACACCAAAAATACAGTCTCTGAATCACCAGCGACCTTTTTCCGCATATACGGGGTACATGCCGAAATTTTCGGACGAGACAAAACGGCTATACACCGCCACAAAAGGAGAACAACACATGTCCTTACTCGATGACAGGCAAATCCAGAACGCCCTGCATGCGTCAGGGAGAAAACTCTCAATTACTACTGATACTATCTTCAAATTCGTCTTTGGTTCCCCCGACTCATCCCACATACTGCAATCATTGCTCAACGCCCTGCTTGGCCCGTATGTAGACGCTCCCTTCGAACATCTCTCCATCCTCAATGGGGAGTATCCATCGCCTGACTATGCCATGAAATCCAACCGCATGGATATTGTCGCCGCAGATAGTGCCGGACGCATCATTAATGTGGAAGCACAGATGTACACCGACAATTGGTATGCAGAGAGACTGACAGTCTATGTCTCTCGCCTGGTTACATACTATACGCCACGAGGAGGCAAAGAAACGACCATCCAAAAGGTTGTGGGTCTATCCATCGGAGAAGGACCGTTACCAGGACTGGAGGACTATCCTGATCCTGTGGTAGACATCCGCTCAAGGCCTAAAAAGGAGGGTTTTGAACTGAGAGGGAACCTACCAGTGACAGTACATGTGAACCTATCCCTGATAAGACGGCAATATGAGAAACTGGAGCCGGAAAACTTTGACGAGGCTATGCGCTGGTGTTATTATCTAGCCATGGAGGCAAAAACCATGATTACAGACGAAGAACACAGGAAAATAGGCAGGATCATTGCCTCGGATCCAAATGTGAGGGAAGCGGACAGACGTTTTCGAGAAGCGATGGCGGGCAATGATGAAAAACTCAAGTTTGCTTTATTGCAGTCCTGGAACGCCGAGATGAGATATGCGGGAGAAATGGCGACGGCTACCGTCCAAGCTGAATCGGAGGGGTTGGCCAGAGGTATGCAGCGGGGTATGCAACAAGGCATGCAACAAGGCCTTGCAGTAGGTATTGAGAAAGGTATTGAGAAAGGCAAACTCGATACAGCGCAGGCTATGAAAGCGGATGGAATACCTATGGAGACTATCGGTCGATATACAGGGCTTAGTCAAAAACAGATCGAAGCCTTATAACCTTGTGGCGCCCGCTGTACATAGGAGAGAGCCTATGCATGGCGGGACGAAGGTATAGTATCAATCGCTCCCATACAGTTTTCTTCATTTTTTTTCATCAAGGCGATGACAAAAACAACGAATCTCGCTATCATGCCTTCCAAACGAACGATGTTGTTCGAATCTTTTTCAATCCGCCCAGGGGTTTGGAAAGATACAGATGTTCATATGCGGTGACGGGAATACCTTGAAGCCGCGACAGTATATATTTTGTGGACAAAGGCGTCCGCAAGGAATACATATGCCATGCTGCCGGTCACGGGGGAGGAAACCGTATGACAGAACTCCAGCAGGACTATCCCCAGGAAGGGGACGTCAGAATTCCATCGGGCTGTGCCATAAGCGGCATCTTCTCCAGAAACGGCAGGCGTTTCGGGGGAGAGGAAGCGATTCGGTCAATAGCGGTCATGCATGACCGCTCCAACGGTCTTGGCGGCGGATACGCAGGATACGGTATCTACCCTGAATACAAGGACTATTATGCGTTCCATGTATTCTATTATGACAAGCAGGCGAAGGAAGCCTGTGAGAAATTTCTCGATGAACACTTTGATGTCATCAACCTATCCAAGATTCCTGTACGCAAACATCCACGCATTACTGACGAACCCCTGATCTGGCGGTATTTCGTAGCGCCGCTCCCGACCAGGCTGGCGGCAAGCCAGCTTGACGCGAATGAATATGTCGTCCGTTGCGTCATCCGCGTCAATACAGCCATAGAAGGCGCTTATGTATTTTCCTCCGGCAAGAACATGGGAGTGTTCAAGGCAGTCGGCTTTCCTGAAGATGTCGGGGAATTCTATCGGCTGGATGAATACGAAGGATATTGCTGGACTGTCCACGGCCGGTATCCGACCAACACCCCCGGCTGGTGGGGAGGCGCCCACCCATTCGCACTGCTCGACTATACCGTAGTCCACAACGGTGAAATATCTTCCTACGACGCGAACCGGCGGTTCATTGAGATGTTCGGCTATCGCTGTACGCTTCAGACCGACACGGAGGTAATCACCTACATGATCGACTACCTCCACCGCAAGCAGGGACTTTCTCTGGAAGAAGTCGCCCATGTGATTGCCGCACCGTTCTGGACGACCATCGCAGCCATGCCGGAGGAGCAACAGAGGGAGTATACCTATCTCCGCAACACGTTTTCCAGCATGCTGATCACCGGCCCGTTCTCGATTCTCCTCGGCTTCAACGGAGGACTGATGGCGCTCAACGACAGGCTCAAACTCCGTTCGCTCGTCGCAGCGGAGAAAGGGGACATGGTCTATCTGGCCAGCGAAGAGAGCGCTATACGGGTTATTGAGCCGCAGCCGGACAAAATCTGGTTTCCCCGGGGCGGAGAACCGGTCATCATCACCCTTTCCGAAGAAGGAAAGAAAAACGTAGCGTTGGAATCAAAATGACCGCGTCAAACAAAGATGTCATGAAAGAGTGAGAGCAAACTATGGGAATCAACTATCTTTATCCTGACTATGAAGTCAGCAGGAATCTACAGCGTTGCATAGCCTGCCGGGTCTGCGAACGACAATGCGCCAATGAAGTGCATCATTATGATGAGGAATTGAAAATAATGGCCAGTGATGAGAGCAAATGCGTCAACTGCCATCGGTGCGTATCCCTTTGTCCTACCCGCGCGCTGAAAATCGTAAGGACCGACCATACGTTCAAGGCGAACGCCAACTGGACGGAAGAAGTAATCACCGATGTATACCGGCAAGCTGGTACGGGCGGCGTCCTGTTGGCGTCGATGGGAACCCCAAAGAACTATCCGGTCTACTGGGACAAAATCCTGATCAACGCGTCCCAGGTGACGAATCCTTCCATCGACCCGTTGCGAGAACCGATGGAGACCACCACGTTCCTCGGGCAAAAGACCGCGAAAATCCAGCGGAACCCCGACGGGAGCATCGATACCAGCACCACCCCGCAGCTAAAGCTCAATGTGCCGGTCATGTTCTCCGCCATGTCCTACGGCTCGATCAGCTATAACGCACATAAAAGCCTGGCATTGGCGGCGCAGAAGCTTGGTATCTACTACAATACGGGAGAAGGCGGGTTGCATGAGGATTTCTATCAGTATGGTCCGAACACCATCGTCCAAGTCGCTTCCGGGCGCTTCGGAGTGCATCCGGGATACCTGAAGACAGGCGCCGCCATCGAAATCAAGATGGGACAGGGGGCGAAACCAGGTATCGGGGGACATCTTCCCGGAGCGAAGATCATCGGCGACGTCTCCCGCACCAGGATGATTCCGGAGGGGTCAGACGCCATCAGCCCCGCACCACATCATGACATCTATTCCATCGAGGATCTGAGACAGTTGGTCTATACCTTGAAGGAAGCGACCAACTACGAGAAACCGATCATCGTCAAGATAGCGGCGGTACACAATATTTCAGCGATCGCCAGCGGCGTGGCCCGAAGCGGCGCGGACATCATAGCGATTGATGGTTTCCGAGGCGGTACGGGCGCGGCACCTGCCAGAACCAGGGACAATGTGGGAATCCCCATCGAACTGGCGTTGGCGAGTGTGGACCGTCGGCTCAGAGAGGAAGGTATACGCAACAACGTCAGCATCGTCATAGGGGGCTCCATTAGGAACAGCGCCGATATCGTCAAGGCGATAGCGTTGGGCGCTGACGCCGTGTACATCGCTACTAGCGCGTTGCTCGCCTTGGGGTGCCACCTGTGCAGGACGTGTCATCTGGGCCGCTGCAACTGGGGAATCGCGACTCAGCGGCCCGATCTGGTCAAACGGCTCAATCCGGAAGTCGGCTCTGAACGGTTGGTCAATTTGATTACCGCATGGAATCATGAAATCAAGGAGATGATGGGGGGCATGGGGATCAACTCGATCGAAGCGTTGCGGGGCAACCGGCTGATGCTTCGGGGAATCGGGCTTACCGAAAAGGAGTTGCAAATTCTAGGCATCCTGCACGCTGGAGAATAATCGCGCAACGACGTAGTGGCTCCAATGTCAGAGAAAACCCCTCGAAGGAGAGTGAAGCCAATACTAGGCGAAAGCGAAATGAGCATATCGTGTATATGTGAACGACGAAGCGACACGGTAGGCGCGCCAAGATACGAGAAGGAAGTAAGAAATGAAAAGAATATACGTCAACGAACAATGGTGCCTCGGTTGCCATCTCTGTGAATATTTCTGCGCTTTCGCGAATTCCGGACAGAACGACATGGCGAAGGCACTCAAGGACGCCGTCATCCATCCACGGATCAAGGTGGAAGAACACAATGGCATCAGCTTCGCGGTCAACTGTCGGCATTGTACGGAACCGCTGTGTGTAAAGAGCTGTATCGCTGGCGCACTGAGCATACGGGACGGGCTGGTAGTCATCGACCAGGAAAAATGCGTGGGGTGCTTTTCATGTATCATGGCCTGCCCGTTCGGGGCGTTGATGCCGTCTGAGGCCGGTGTCATGCAGAAATGTGAACTTTGCGCGAACAACAGCGTAGGCAAGCCCGCCTGCGTACAGGGATGCCCCAACAGGGCAATCGTCTTTGAAGAACGATAGGAGGGAATGCATGAAGTATGTCATCATCGGAAACTCCATAGCGTCGGTCGGTTGCATCGAAGGTATCCGCAAGACGGACAAGAATGGCGCAATCACCGTAATCAGCGAAGAACTCCAACAGGCCTATTGCAGGCCGCTCATCTCCTACCTGCTCATGGGCAGGACCACTGAAGAAAAGTTGAGGTATCGTCCCGACATGTTCTTCACCGACAACAAAGTCGTCAGTCTGCTCGGAAAAAGAGCGGCCGGGGTTGATGCGGAGCGCAAGGAAATCATATTGGAGGATGAAACGGTCGTCTCCTATGACAAGCTGCTCGTCGCCACCGGTTCAAGGCCGTTCATCCCGCCGATGGCGGGTATGGACAAAATCAGAAAACGGTTCACGTTCATGACGCTGGACGACGCAAAGGCGCTGGAACAGGCGCTGACCAGACAATCGCGGGTATTGATTGTCGGCGCAGGTCTGATTGGTCTCAAATGTGCGGAGGGTATTCTTGACCGGGTCAGAAGTATTTCCGTTGTGGATCTCGCTCCGAGGATACTGCCAAGCATCCTCGATGAAGCGGGTTCGACCCGGGTACAGGCTTGGCTTGAACAGAATGGGTTGGTGTTCCACCTTGGCGACAGCGTAGCGGAGTTTCTCGATGATACCGCGCTACTGAAAAGCGGCACGGTGATTCCCTATGACATCGTAGTACTCGCTGTGGGGGTTCGCCCAAATACAGAGCTGTTGCGGGAAGCGGGAGCCGCAGTCGGGAAAGGAATCAAGGTTGACGAGCATTGCGCGACTACCCTGCCCGATGTCTACGCCGCGGGAGACTGTACGGAATGTCATGACATCTCCATGGACCAGGACCGAATCCTGGCGTTGCTGCCCAACGCATTCATGCAGGGAGAATGCGCCGGGGCGAACATGGCAGGACGGGCAACGGTATTCGACAAGGCTGTGCCTATGAACGCCATCGGCTTCTTCGGCCTGCATGTCATTACCGCGGGAAGCTATGTCGGAGACGAACGGCTGTATCAGTCCAAGGACGGATACAAGCGCCTGTTCATTCAGGACGGATTGCTGAAAGGTTATATCCTGATTGGCGATACGGTGTCCCGTGCAGGAATATATACGTCATTAATACGTAACAGAACACCATTGGAGGATATCGATTTCGATCTCATTTGCGCCAGCCCACAACTGATGGCGTTCGCAAGAAAAGACCGCGCGAGCAAACTTGGAGGTGTCCAATGAAACATATCGACGCACAGGGCCTGCATTTCAAGGACTTGAATCAACTTGTCCGCACAAGTGAGGACGACCATATAGACCTGGAGCGGGTGGAAGGCCAGCGGTTCATCGGCTGCGGTCTCGCCGGCAAGGTGATCGACATCCACGGAACGCCGGGCAATGCGCTCGGCGCATGCCTCGACGGAACGGATATCACGGTCTATAACAACGCTCAAGATGCCACAGGCGACACAATGAACGAGGGTTCGATCATCATCCATGGTTCTTGTGGGGATGCCGTAGGATATTCCATGCGGGGCGGCAGGATATTCATCCGCGACAGCGCGGGGTACCGGGCGGGAATCCATATGAAGGCATACAAGGAAAAACAGCCGTTGCTGGTCATCGGAGACAGGGCGGGCAGTTTCCTTGGCGAATATCAGGCGGGCGGGACGATTGTCGTCCTGGGATTGCACCAAGACGGAAAACCGCCGGTAGGGTATTTCTGCGGCACGGGCATGCATGGGGGCAAGATTTTTCTCAGATGCGACATATTGCCGCGGGACTTGCCGGAACAGGTAGTGGCCCATACCGCCACAATTGAGGATATTGAAGAAATTTCTTCGTCAATTGATGACTTTTGCAGGGTTTTCTCTCTAGACAAGGAGGCTGTGATGCAGCAACATTTTTTTGTGCTGACACCCAACACCAGCAATCCTTACAAACAAATGTATACTTATGTATGATCCGGTTGACGACATCAGGGTATACGCCGAATTCAAACCGGGGAGGGTTTCATCTATGTTCTACGCAAAGGAAGAAGTAATGCAGTTCGTCAGGGAACAGGATGTCCGATTCGTCCGTCTCGCCTTCTGCGATATCTTCGGGCAGATGAAGAACATCTCGATTTCCGCCAGTGAGCTACCCAGGGCTTTCGACACCGGCATTTCGTTCGATGCTTCGGCGGTCAAGGGTTTCCTCCAGATCGAGGAATCCGACCTGCTGCTGTTCCCCGACCCGTCCACACTGGCGATTCTCCCTTGGAGACCGGCGCAGGGCCGTGTCGTCAGGTTCTTTTGCGATATCCGGCGACCCAATGGGGAAGCCTTCGAGGGGGACGCCCGCAATCTGTTGCGCCAGGCGGAACACGACGCCGCGTTGGCCGGTTATCAAATCGGCATCGGCCCGGAATGTGAATTCTACCTGTTCAAGTTGGATGAGAATGGCGAACCCACTACCCTTCCGATGGACAAAGCCGGCTACTTTGATGTCGCGCCATTGGACAAAGGGGAAAATGTACGACGGGAGATATGCCTGACACTGGAGGAGATGGGCTTCTATACGGAGCGTTCCCACCACGAGCATGGCCCGGGACAGAATGAAATTGACTTCAAGTATAGTTCCGCGTTGCAGGCCGCGGACAATCTGATCACATTCAAGTCCGCGGTCAAAACTATCGCGGCGCGCAGCGGGTTGTTCGCGTCCTTCCTGCCAAAACCGCTCTCCAATGAAAGCGGCAGCGGTCTCCATATCAATTTTTCCCTGACCCGCGAGGGTTCGTACTCGGAGCAGATGGAGAAGGCGATGCTCGCCGGAATCCTTAGGAGAATCCGGGAGATGACGGTATTCCTCAACCCATTGGTCAATTCATATGAACGTCTTGGCGCCTACGAAGCTCCGTTGGCTGTCGGCTGGGGGCATGGCAACCGTTCTTTGCTCGTCCGCATTCCCGAAGCCAGCGGCGAATACCGACGTATCGAGCTTCGGTCCCCCGACCCAAGCTGTAATCCATACATCGCTTTCACGTTGCTGATTCGCGCCGCGATGGAAGGTATCGCTGACAACCTGTCGTTGCAAGATGAGTTTACCGGTGACGCCTATGCGCGGACGTGTGGAACGGAGACTTCGGCGCGGCTCCCGCTTTCGCTGTCGGAGGCCGTGGAGCTGGCCCGTGGTAGCGAGTTCATCGGTTCAGCGATACCTCGACGGATCGTCGATGGTTTCCTGCAAGAAAAAGGAGCTGAATGGAAACGATGTCAGAATGCTGAGAATCCGGCTGTCGAAGCAAAGCGGATGTTCTTTATTACTATATAGTATCCAGCAAGAATTCAGCTGTATTGGCGGATTGTAGCGTCAGAAGCTACAGGGACTGTATTGGAGACACAAGGGAAAAAGAATGGAATACGTGTTGCTGGTTTCAGGGACGGAGAAAGGGCGCGAGTCCATCTCTTCCCTCCTGCGCGAAGCGGGAGGGTGTCCGGCCATCACCGCGGTATCCAACGGAAGCGAAGCCCGCCGACTGATTCTCGATGGAGAGTGGGATCTGGTGGTGATCAACTCGCCGCTTCCCGATGAATCAGGGGAGGACCTGGCGCGCATGGTCACGGAACGGACGCTGTCCGCCGCGATCCTGATGGTCCGCATGGAGTTCGTTGATGAAATCGCCGCGGTCGTAGAAGACGCTGGCGTGCTGGTCGTTCCCAAGCCGATAGTCAGGCAGATGTTCCTTCAGTCCCTCAAGCTGGCGAACGCCATGCGACGAAGGCTTACTGGTCTGCGTAGCGAAAACAGCAAGCTCCAGCAAAAAATCGAAGAAATCAGACTGGTGGACAGGGCCAAGTGCGCCCTGATCCAATATCTGAACATGAGTGAGCAGCAGGCCCACCGATATATAGAGAAGCAAGCCATGGATCTGAGGCTGTCCCGCGGGGATATCGCTGAACGGATCATCAAAACGTATGAAAAAGGTTGTTGAGCCATAAGTGCGACGACCGTCTGGAATAGGAGTGTGCGACCATGACCAAGTATGTATTCGTAACGGGGGGTGTTGTTTCCGGCCTGGGGAAGGGAATCACGGCGGCTTCGTTGGGCCGGTTGTTGAAAAACAGGGGGCTTCGCATCGCCGCTCAGAAGCTCGACCCGTACATGAATGTCGATCCGGGGACGATGAGCCCCTATCAGCATGGGGAGGTATTCGTTACGGAGGATGGGGCGGAAACAGATCTCGACCTGGGTCATTATGAGCGTTTCATTGATGAAAACCTCAACAAGTATTCCAACCTGACGTCGGGCAAGGTCTACTGGAACGTCCTTACCAAGGAACGCAATGGGGAATATCTGGGCAGCACCGTCCAGATCATCCCCCACGTGACGAACGAGATCAAGAGCTTCATCTACGCCGTCGGACGAAAGACCGGGGCGGATGTGGTGATCACCGAAATCGGCGGCACCACCGGCGATATCGAGAGCCAGCCGTTCCTTGAGGCGATCCGTCAGGTCGGTCATGAGGTCGGCAAGGAGAACTGCCTGTTCATCCACGTAACCCTGGTTCCATACATCCACAGCTCCGGCGAACACAAGTCCAAGCCGACCCAGCATTCGGTCAAGGAGCTGCAGTCGTCCGGCATATTTCCCGACATCATCGTCACCAGGAGCGACGAGCCAATCGATTCTTCGGTCAAGGACAAGATTGCCTTGTTCTGCAATGTGAAGCGGGACTGCGTTATCGAGAACCGCACGGTTCCTGTCCTCTACCAGGCCCCCATCATGCTGGCGAACGAGGGGCTGGACGAAATCGTCTGCCGCGAATTGCAGCTCGCCTGCGGGCCGTGCGACATGGCGGACTGGAACAGGATGCTCAAGCAGGTCGATGACGCCACGACGCCGATCAAGATCGCCCTTGTCGGCAAGTACATACAGCTGCACGACGCATATCTTTCCGTCATGGAGGCGTTGAAGCACGCAGGCTGGGAGAACCACGCCCGTGTCTCCATTGAATGGATTGATTCCGAAACGGTCACTCCACAAAGCGCGGTGGATCTCTTGTCCGGCTGCGACGGCATTCTTGTACCGGGGGGCTTCGGAGACCGGGGCATCGAGGGAAAGATCGAGGCGGCTAGATACGCCCGCGAACACAATATACCCTATCTCGGCATCTGTCTCGGCATGCAGATTGCGGTAATTGAGTTCGCTCGTCACGCGCTCGGCCTTGAGGGCGCCAACTCAAGCGAATTCGCCCCAAGCGGCAAATACCCGGTGATTGACTTGATGCCAGACCAGATGGGCAACATCCCCAAGGGCGGCACGATGCGTCTCGGCGCCTACCCTTGCGCCATCGTTCCTGGCACATTCATGGAGCAGGCGTACGGCCCTGCAAACAAGATTATCCAAGAGCGTCATAGGCACAGGTACGAGTTCAACAACGTCTACCGCCAGCAGATGATTGACGCAGGCCTGGTAATCGCGGGGACTTCTCCCGATGGAACGCTGGTTGAGGCGGTCGAGCTGAAGGGACACCCATTCTATCTCGGCGTGCAATATCATCCGGAGTTCAAGAGTCGTCCGAACAGGGCTCATCCGGTTTTCCGAGAATTCATCGCCGCGGCGGTAAAACAGAAAGGGATGGCCCAGGCTTCAGTACTTGCTTGAGGTTCAATTAGTAATTGATTGGTGTTCGCGCCAGGCTTGATCGGTGTTCACTTTCCGCACAGGCGCAATAGTACGATGGATTCTTCGCACGGAGATATCGCTTTCCATAAAAAAAACGATGTGCTTTCCATTATGTATGATGAAACAAAGACTGACGACTCAGGAAGTGGCCACGCGGCGTATTTTTCCGCCCGTTTCCGACGGAAGAATACAGCACGAGGGCAATTGAATCAGGCGTTCAGCCCTAACAATGTAGCAAGGACCTGCGACAGGCATCACGGAAAGGAATTGACAAGCATATAGCCTTGCGAGAATTCATCATCCACAAACAATCGGAGATGAGGGTTTCCTCATCATTCAATAATACGTATGCTTGGTTTTCCATTTTTTCAGGGAGATATCGACCCAGAAAAGATAGATTCCCAGCGTGACGATGGAAAGCAACAGCCATTTGATCCAGAGGATGAACAGGCCTGCGGCGGTACCGTCGAATTGAAGCCGATGTCCGTTGATCACCGTATGTTTTACTTCCCAGCTGTATTTCATGCAGAACGCCCAAGGATAGCAGATGCCCAGCGTCAACACAGTTACTAATATCCCGAGGATATTCCAGCCGATGAGTTGCAAGAGGCCTCCGTCAAAGAATGATTCATCGCCCATATATACCTCCTCAACGCAATTCACCATATGATTGGTGAAGCAAATATGTTTTTCCCTTCCCTCGTAGGGGAAAAACACATGTCCATGATAACACGATACAGACGGCAGGGATATCGTTATCAAATTTACGAAGACAACTTGATACGAATCGGCAGATTTGATACAATCCTTTCCAGTCGTAAGATGAAACGTGGACCGGGGGTATAGCTCAGTTGGCTAGAGCGATAGGTTCGCAATCTATAGGCCTGGGGTTCGAATCCCCATACCTCCAAAGTTTCGTACTCCAGCAATCCGTTGCATTAGCGAGTTGCTGGAGTATTTTTTCTAGGAAAAACTCCAGAATTACGATAGTGTTGTAGCCTAAATTCCGGTTTCTCAACTAGGATTGCAGAAACGAAGCAAAATGAATTTTTGTTAACTCTTGATATATCTGAAAGTTGCTTAGGAACAATAATATCAATTGGGATATGATGCATAGTTTGGAATATTAACTGGTCTTGCCAAAATCTTTATGAAACAGCGGCATGAGTAATCCGTGATTCTATCAGTATTTATACTTATCGCTAATCCCTAATTATCATATTGTCATAGTTGAGGTTCGGGAAGTTAGGTTTTCTACGAAACGAGAAGCCCTAATGACCTGAAAAAATTCCTATATGACAAAACGATCAAGGATCGAAAGAAGCACATCGGCCGATGCAGATATGACAAGCTGAAGGCTGGATACATAAGCCATGAGCAAGGTCGTCACTCCACTTTCCACCCCGTCCATGCCCCTCACGTGCTCGGGGTTTAAAAAATCTACATGTAGCGACCGCCAAAAGCAGACATGCAGGATTCAGACAGAACCCCCTGGAGGAAGAAACAAATCGCCTTTTTCAAGTCTCTTTATGGTTGTCCCGCCTAACTTGCTTCTGTACCAAGACTACCTTCATGCATACGCACATACAACTCTTTAAAAATCATGCCTGTTTCGGCGAACAGGGCGTCAATCAACGCCAATTCACCTTCCCGTCCCGCTGAGAGTTCATACAGATACTTCCACTCCTCCAAGGTAGTACAGGGAAGTCGCTCGTTACCAATCCTGAGGGAATGGGGAACTGACATTTCATCGAACCGATAGGCATACTCGCCGTAGTCGGTATCGAAACAAAGACCTGACAGCAGATTCACCAAGACGCCGTCCACCAGATAGGAACAGAAAAAATCGGCATGGCATCGAAGCAAGGGCAAAGGCTGGTGTACTGTGAATCCCAATGATGACAACGCATCGGCGGCGGCGCAGACACCCCGTCGGCAGGCAAGAATATCAACATGATTGAAATCATCAACACATCCATATCCCCACAGCAGCACCGAAGCACCGAACCCCCAAAGATACGGAGACAAGCGGTCGCCCAAAGCTTTGTTCAACTTGCAGAGCAAATCCTTTTTGCTTTCGTCCATATGCGCCTCCTGCCGCCCATCGACATCGTCATGGGCAAGGACACACCCCTATGGTACTCGGTTTTCTTTGCAAACAATTATGACGTACGTCATACTGGACATGGAGAAAAACACGATAGACTCAATAACACAAGGAAGTGTGGAATGAAAATCCAACCGATACCTCAGCGTTATCTAGCGGACAAAAAGCTTCGGAGCATATTTCCCGGCAGGGCACTGGAATGGGGCATGCTGCTCACCGTGGAACCGGGAGAATACATCACCCGGCAAGGGTATCCCGTTGACAAGATGTACTGTCTGCTTGAAGGCATCGTAAAAGGTTATTCGACTTCAGTGGACGGCAAGAACATGATCTACGCTTTTTTCAGACAGGGAGAGATTCTGGGGGACATCGAATTCTTTACAGGTTGCGAAACATTGGGGACGATCCAAGCGGTGACAACAGCCAAGTGCATCATGCTTGATGTACGGAAATATCGGGAACGGCTGATGAACGATGTGGACTTCCTCCGGACCTCGCTCAGGAAGATGGGGCAGAAGCTCGCCCGGGCATCCCATAACAATGCGATCAATTTGCTTCAGCCGGTGAACGTGCGGGTTGCGGCGTACATTCTTACCGTGGCCCGTGACGGAGTGTTCCAGACCAGTGTCACCGATATGGCGGAATTGATTGGAGCGAGCTACAGGCATGTGTGGAGGGTGCTACAGGCATTCTGCATGGCCGGTCTCCTTGAGAAGGAATCTGGACGTACTTATATCATCAGCGACAAAAAAGCGTTGCAACAGTTGGGAGCGGAGGTCTATACGCAGTAGGGTGACTTAGACAGTCACGGATATTATGATTCAAAGCGGATGGACGGGCTATAACACAACACGATGAAACAGGTATGGGGGCTGCCTGTGAAAAAAGCCATCATGGCAGAGGGCCATATTCACTAGGGAAAGAACGGTCAGAAACAATCGGCGAGGTACCCTACTCCACCCACAGTGTCAAGAATATGTAAAAAACCAAGGATGATGTTACAATCCCAAGGCAATGTCGCAATTGAATGCCAGCAATGACCAATACACCCATTCACCATGCAAATGAACAATTTTGCATAATTATGCAAAGAATATACTGTATCTCCCTTGCAATTCCCCGTTAATTTTGTACTAATGGATAGAAACAATTCATCATAGGGAGGGGGGACGCACCAATGCAAGCTGCATCAGTCCAAGTGCTGGTAGCGATGGTCCTGTACATTTCAGTGGTCATCGGTATCGGAGTTTATTTCGCGAAACGGGCGAATCTGAATTCGGAGAACTATTATCTTGGCGGGCGTTCCCTAGGCCCTTGGGTGGCCGCGTTCAGCGCGGAGGCATCCGACATGAGCGGCTGGTTGTTGATGGGGCTTCCCGGCGTAGCCTATTGGTGCGGTCTTGCCGACGCGGTCTGGACGGCGATCGGTCTTGCCGTCGGCACGTACATCAACTGGCTGTTCGTAGCGAAACGGCTTCGCAGGTATTCCCAAATCGCCGGTAACGCAATCACCATTCCCGATTACTTCAGCAATCGGTTCCATGAAAACAAAAAGGTGTTGATGGGCATTTCTTCGGTGTTCATCCTCGTCTTTTTCTGCGTCTATGCATCCAGTTGTTTCGTCACCTGCGGCAAGTTGTTCTCCAGCTTGTTCGGTGTCAATTACCGGGTGATGATGTTCGCCGGCGCGGCGTTCGTCGTGGCCTATACGTTCCTCGGTGGATTTCTCGCTGAAAGCGCCAGCGATTTCATGCAGGCGATCGTCATGGTCATCTCCCTGGTCCTTGTCCTCGTACTCGGAACGTTGGCCGCGGGAGGCCTCGGACAGGTTCTGGAGAACCTCCGGAGCATTCCGGGCTTCCTGGAATTCTTCCAGATCGCTACGCCTCAGACGGATGCCGCCGGTGTACAGCAAGTCGTCAACGGGGCGCCCGTGTTCGGGACGGCGGGTTCCTATGGGTTCATCACCATCCTTTCCACCATCTCCTGGGGTCTGGGCTATTTCGGCGTACCACAGGTCCTGCTCCGGTTCATGGCGATCCGCAAGTGCGATGAGCTGACCAAGAGCCGCCGGGTCGGGACAATCTGGGTCGTCATCTCCCTGCTTGCCGCCGTAACCATCGGCTTGATTGGGCGCGCACTGTATCCGACGGCGTTGCGAACTTATTCCGCATCGGAGAATATCTTCTCCATCCTAGCTACTGCTCTCATGCACCCGCTGTTCGCAGGCCTGGTCATGGCGGGAATCCTCGCGGCGACGATCAGTTCTTCCGATTCGTACCTGTTGATCGCCGCTTCTGCGTTCGCAAAGAACCTCTATCAGGGAATCTTCCGCAAACAGGCGACGGACAGGGAGGTCATGAGGGTCAGCCGAATCATCCTTGTCGCCATCGCCTTGGTCGGGGCGTTGATCGCCATGGACGAGCAGAGCGTCATCTTTACCATAGTCAGTTTCGCTTGGGCGGGCTTCGGCGCCACGTTCGGGCCGATCATGTTGTTCAGCCTGTTCTGGAAGCGGACGAATCGCGCCGGAGCCATCGCCGGAATGGTTGCCGGCGGGGCGATGGTATTCATCTGGAAGCTGTTGATCAAACCATTGGGTGGTATCTTTGGCATTTACGAGCTGCTACCCGCGTTCCTTGTCTCCGTAATCGCGATAATCGCAGTCTCGTTGCTCACTTCCCCTCCGAGCGCGGAAATTCAAGCCGAATTTGAGAACTCGAAGACCTTGGAGTGCTAAAGTTTCTCAACCTCAATCCAAAGCGGGGATACCATGAACGGGTATCCCCGTTGTGTCTGTTCCTCCAGGATTGCCGAGTGTTTGCTGAGTGTTTGCGCTGGGCTTGCTTGGTGATTGCCCAGTGTTCGCACCCGGCTCAACCGCTGTTCACTCCAGATACAGTGCTTCGCTTGGTATTCACTGAGATTGCTTGGTGATTGTTCAGAAACCCATGAAACCTCCGGAGCACGGCGACAGGTCATCATCCCTCATAATTCCCTGAACAGCTTGCCTTTCCCGTTCGAACGGCATAGGCTTGAAGCAGGTTTGCGGGGGCACAACCGCAAAGGGGCCAGACATCATGAAAGAGAACAAGTACGACGACGCTGTATTTTTTCAGAAGTACAGTCACATGGACCGTTCGGTCAAAGGTCTCGCAGGTGCGGGCGAATGGCATGAACTGAAGCAGCTGCTCCCTGATTTTGCAGGCAAACGGGTCCTCGACTTGGGATGCGGGTTCGGATGGCATTGCCGGTACGCCGTTGACCAAGGGGCGAGCACTGTCGTAGGGATGGACATCTCGGAAAAGATGCTGGAAATCGCGAAGGAAAAGAACAATGGGCCGGGAATCGCCTACATCAGGACGTCGATAGAGGACATCGATTTTCCGCAGGATTCCTTCGATATCGTACTCAGCTCGCTGGCGTTCCACTATATTGTCTCGTTCGAGGACATATGCCGGAAAGTGAATCACTGCCTTGTCGATGGCGGAGCCTTCGTGTTTTCCGTCGAGCATCCTGTCTTTACCGCGTATGGAACCCAAGACTGGTATTACGATGACGGCGGGAACATTCTCCACTGGCCTGTGGATCGCTATTTTTCCGAAGGCTTCCGTACCGCCAACTTCCTTGGCGAACAAGTCGGCAAATACCACAAGACGTTGACGACCTATGTAGACGGCCTGCTGACGAACGGCTTTCGCCTGACAAGGCTTGTAGAGCCCCAGCCTGACACAACTATGCTCCATACTATTCCAAGGATGGAAGATGAATTGCGCCGGCCGATGATGCTTTTGATTGCGGCGGAAAAAAAGTAGTCGGCGGTGAAAATCCGTTTCCATCAGTCCATGGGGAACAACATAAAGAAAATGTAAAAAAATCCCTGCCAGTCTCGTATTTTGCTGTATGATAATCAGCAAGAGAAGAATCTGAGGTAGCATCATGGCGAAAACATACGTCAGGCGTAGGCGCCTGGGGGATAGGAAGGATGGGTGGAGAGTACGGTCATTGGCTCCGATAGAGTCGATGATCCCGTACATCATGGTCACACGGAACGATGCGCAGAACCTGATTAGCGACGCTTTTGAATGTTCCGCCGCGGACCGGTTCGTCCATAAGAAACGTGCTGAAGGGCTGGAGGGGTTCGGTATCATGCATATCCTGCTTGCCGCATATGTCCGGCTCGTCTCGCAGCGGCCAAGGGTCAACCGGTTCCTGTCAGGCCAGAAGATATATGCGAGAAACGGTGGCATCGTCGTGAACATGATTGTGAAACGGAAGATGGATATCAATGAAAGCGGTACGGCCATCAAGGTGACGTTCCAGCCAAGCGACACCGTGACCGATGTCTACAACCGGTTCAGCGACGTTCTCCGCACGACCTTCGAGACAAAAGAAACAGATTTCGACGGAACGGCGAAAATCCTCAACTTTATACCGGGACTGATGAAGAAATTCGCCATCTGGTTCCTCAAGACGCTGGACTATTTCAACATCCTCCCCATGGGGCTTATCAACGTAAGTCCGTTCCATGGTTCGCTGTTCATTACATCCATGGCGTCGCTGGGCATTCCGCCAATTCATCATCACCTCTACAATTTCGGCAACGTCCCCGTATTCCTTGCGTTCGGCGCGAAAAGAATCGCAAACCATGTTACGGAAAGCGGCAATGTGGTAAAGCGAAAATATGTCGATTATACGTTCGTCACCGATGAACGCATTTGCGACGGCTTCTACTTCGCCTCGGCGCTACGGCTGTTCCGAAAATACCTCGCCGATCCCGCGGAGTTGGACGTTCCTCCTGAACAGATTTTCGAGGATGATGTCTAAGCCCCTGCATGAAACGAGGTGCTGGACGGACAAAGAGCATGCCCCGGAAGGGAGAGTTTCCAGGGCATGTCTATCGAACCTTTGGAGAAAATAGTCTTGTCCTGCGTACTGGCAGGAGATTCTAGAACAAAGCGGTGCCGATGCCGATCACCATGGCGTTCATGCCGTTGTCCTCGGCGGAGGTCGAGATAACCACTGGCTTGCCAGCCGAATCCACGGCGGAAAACAGGAACGTCCCTTCCATCTCCATGGTCAGGTACTGCATGTCCACCTTCTTGTATCCTCCGCTTTCTGAATCCGAACGGCAGCAATACCCGCTGTTATAGGCCTGGCGCGCATAGTCCTTCGTGGAGGCGAGGGCATTTGAAGAAAAATTGTAGCCAAGAGCCATCCAACTCGTCCCCTCCATCTCATACATCAAGAAATCCGTCACTGAACCACCCCGCGGCTGAGGCAGTTTTCCATATCCGATCCGTGAAATCTCGGCGGTCGGCCAGACTCCGTCGTCGGAAGAGGTGATCTTCATGCCGAACATGTCCATTGTTTCGGTCTTGGCGAACAGGCAGGTCATGGACAGCAACAATATCAATACTACGGTCAACAGTTTTTTCATGGGCTTGTCTCCTGATAGTAGCGGGAGGGAAGGTTTTTCATCGTGGTTCATACCCACCGTACTATACCTTCCGTTTTAGCCCCCCCGTTCACAGTCTCTTTTGTCAATCTACGGGAACAGTATGGGTGTTACACTGGCTGTCTTGAAACTCGTTGTCTCAATGATGGTTTCAGATTCTTTCACATCACCGGCCCTCTGTGCATAGTCAATATTGCTCAGTTTCAGGCAGATGCCGTTGGTCTTGTCCACAAAACACTCCATTACATGGTATGTCGGAGATGGAGCGGAAGGGTCATCAACAGTGTCATCTATTGTAATCCCGAACATATCGCATGCACGAGCCGTTCCGCCAACAGACAACGTGGCGTTACGGTCAATGGTAAATGCCAGACCTTGCTGTGCAAGAAGCGCAATAAAATCGTAACCCATTTGACTGACTTGTTCCATGGCCAGCTCTATTGCATCAAACATCGATCCGAAAGAACCATACCATGTCATGGCACTAAATAAAGAGGCTTTCAGCGTATCCCTTTCCAATTCCGCGTCAGCTATATCCGCTGCATTTACTATGGTGTAGGCCGAGGCATTATATATGTATAAAATATCGTCCGCGCCGCCCACGCCATTCCTGATCTTTATACCACCTTCAATAACCGGAGAGGCACCGTTAACAGTCCTTGTCTGTTCCAGCCACAGGCCCTCGGCGGTCTTGACATATTTATGTGTGACGATGTTACTAGAAGATATGGCACCCGCTGTGTAGTCATTTTCCGAAAACCGCATGATCAACTCATACTCAGCCGGAAGGCGGGATTCAATATAAGCTATCGCGGCTTTGTTCCAATCCCCGGCGAATTGTGGATTTTCATCCATATAATCGGCGATTTCGCCATACATGCCGGTACTCATCGAGCCACCGCTGGAACCGCCGCTATTCGGATTTCCATTACAGGCCACGAATACTATCATCAGAACCAGCAACAACGATATACATAGCAGATTTTTCTTTTTCATAGCGCTCTCCTTGGCCCAAGGATACAGGACCGCTTTCAGCGTACCACTGCCCTTCTCCACACGGTATCAACCTTAGAGGTGTATTTCATTTCTATCAGACAGCCGATTCAGACAACGCACTCGACCAGAAGAGAACTACAGCAATGTAACAATTCCATTCTGTGGGCGAACATATTCAGTAGCCGTTCAAGAAATTTATAAGCATATTACTCAATAGAAGATAGAGTACGCCGTTGTGCGGGAACCCTTGCGCGACGAGAGCAAAGCTCATACGGGGAGAACCGCGACAGCCAAGAACACCCGATGTGAGTCATACCATAGGGATGGCGAACATAGCGGGCGAAGGCTACGACGGTCTACCCAAGTAGAAAGACCTGCGAAGGGGAAATTGGCGGAGCCAAGGATGCCGAGCGGGGACAGTACTCCTGTACGGCCCTGCGAGAAGGACGAAGGCTGCGACGGTCTACCCGAGCAGAAAGACCTGCGAAGGGGAAATTGGCGGAGCCAAGGATGCCGAGCGGGGACAGTACTCCTGTACGGCCCTGCGAGAAGGACGAAGGCTACGACGGTTTACCCGAGCAGAAGGAGAAGTAGGGACATGAGCGAATTAATACCCGCAATCAAGCAACGCCGTTCGGTATATGCCCTCGGCAAAAATCCGAAGGTCAGCCAGGAAGAAATCGTCAGGACCATAGAAGAGGTCTTTGCCTACATGCCCTCGGCCTACAACAGCCAGAGCGCAAGAATCGTCGTCCTGTTCGGAGACCAGCACGACTTGCTGTGGGAGATCGTCATGAGCACGCTGCGCCAGCGGGTAGCTCCGGAAAAATTCGGCCGTACCGAAGCGAAGATCGCAGGCTTCCAGCAGGCGTTCGGAACGGTCCTGTTCTACGACGACACCACCATAACGGAGGGGTTCGCCCAAAAGTTCCCGGCCTATGCGCAGAATTTCGGGCCATGGGCGGAGCAAGCCAACGGGATGCTCCAGTTCGCCATCTGGACGGCGTTGGAGGACATGGGGCTCGGCGCGAACCTACAGCATTACAATCCGTTGATCGACCAGCGAGTCTCGGAAGTCTATGAGATTCCCGCGACATGGAAGCTCATCGCCCAGATGCCCTTCGGAGAAAAGCTGGAAGCAGCGGGAGAAAAAAGCACAGTCCCCGTACAGGAGCGCATGCGGATCCTGTATGACCGCCATCCCGAACAGAAATAACGATATCGATAGCCATTGAGGAACGAGAAACCGCCGTTGATACCCGGACACGGGGGAGGACGGCGGTCTTTTCTGCCAGGAAAACGACTGTCCGTATATCATCATCCATATATATACAATGCCTTTTCCGCTATACTGACGACACCTTCGAGACAAGGAGCAGAGCATGAAGATATACGTGGCCCGTCATGGACAGACGGAATGGAACGCCTTGAACAAAGTCTGTGGCCGGACGGATCTTCCGTTGACGGAGGAAGGCGTTTCGCAGGCGAAAAAGCTTTCGGAAGCGGTATCGCGGCTGCATGTGGACAGCATCGTCGTTTCGCCCATGAAGCGGGCGCTCCAGACCGCGCGGGTCGTGTCGGAAGAGAACGGGATTCCATATATAGTGGACGACAGGCTGATTGAACAGGACTACGGCATATACGAGGGCGTCGACAGGCTGGATGAAGGATTTCTGGCAAACAAACGTTGCTTCGCCTATCGCTACCCGCAGGGAGAATCCATGATGCAGGTGGCGCACAGAACCTATAGCCTGCTGGACGACTTGCGGAAAACCCATGCGGACGAAAACATCCTGTTGGTATGCCACGGCGGGGTCGCCAGAGTGATACGCACCTATTTCATCGACATGACGAACGAGGAATTCTTTCACTACAACGCCGATAATTGCAGTTGCACCGAATATACCCTGCCATAGGCGGCATCGCGTTCACACAACGACGCCATCTCCATACTCATCAGGACGGCGCCATAGCTGAATGGCGGACTACGCCAATCCAGTGGCCCTGCGCATGGTGCACATTCATCCGGCGGTACCGCTAGGACAAGCGAATACGACATGCGGGAAAAAACGGACGGCGACTCAGAAAACCACTGCCTCCAATTTGGCCATTAGCTCTTGCGTCTGATGTTTCGTTTCCTCGATAAACGGATTATCCTCTACCCTGCCGAGGACAGCGTTGCGTTCGGCAAGGCTCCTGTAGGTTATCTCCCTGAATGCATTGTTGTAGTCCTTCTGTTTCGTCTTGAATACCTGCTCTTCGACATATTCCCGAATACGGGCTACATGCGACTTCAACTCATTCCAGACATCCGCATTCAAAGTCTCAACACCAAGCAACGTCCGAAGTACCTGCAAGCCGTTGCAAGCCTTGTCGCGGGGATATTCGCCCCACCATCGGTCATAGACCTCGTGGACGTCCTTCCAGGAATACAGCTCCTTGTCGCAGATGGCCCGCCGTAGATCCAGGACTTTAGCCTCCGGTACAAGCTGTCCACCAAGATTCAGCCAGTTTCCGAGCGGATCCCGCGCCCCGCATTCCCGCTGGAATCCCTGGAGGGAAATTCCGGAGTCGGCGCACCAAGTTCCGACGCTCTTTACTCCGTAGTAGACCAGCATGTCCCGATACGCCCGCCACCCCTCGGCGACTTTCAGGATTTTGACGGGATAGACGGTATGCTCCAGATTTTCACCGAACACATCCAGCGTTCCGACGATCTCAGGATGCTGTGAAAGCAGCTCAAATCCCTTGGAGGAAAGCCCCGCGGCATCGGAGGCGTCGTAAGCCTCGCCATTGGACGCATACCAGGCGATCGCGGTCCAGCGCTGCAATAGTTCCAGTCCTGATAACAGCTCTTGAGCGGTATCGGGGGCGAGATAGTCAGTCTCGACATGCTGGACGATCTTCTTCCGGCGATCCCTGGCCTTGTACTTCCAGCTATTGCGTTCCAACGCATACATGTTGTACATCCACCAGTAGGCGGGCATCAGCTCGCGACGGTGCTCGCACATATTGTCCGACAACAGGCAGAACGGCAATGGAATATTCAGCTCGGCGGGATAGTTCCCCTTGACCAGCAACGTGAAGCTGGCAAACTTGCTGTCGTGCTTCAACGTACTGGACAACGCAGGCCAGAACCCTCGTCCGGCGACGATCTCACCATCGTTTCCACGGCTATTGTGGTTGGAACCGACGGTGGCGCCAGCGGCCATGTTGGACTGTCCCATCACCAGCGTGGCGATCAGGAACGAATTGTTGTGATGCTGTTCATGGCCGGGGAATACAAGGTTGTTCAGGACTTCGCAGCAGGAGACGGTGGAGTTGTCGCCGAGGATTGAATTGATCAACCGCGCCCCATACTTGAGGTTGGTGTTGTCCCCCATGATGAACCGGATAGCCTTGCAGCCGTAGAACACATGGCAACCCGAACCGATGATCCCGTTGACCAGCTCGATACCTTCACCCAACTGAGTCGGAGACTGTTCGGTCGAGCGGATAGTCAGGTTCTTCAGCTTGTGGGCGCCCTTGACGTAGGAAGCCGGTCCGAACAATACATCCTTGATGATTCCGCAGCTTTTCAGCACAGAGCCGTTGCCAACCTCGCCGTACCAACCCCGCCGCAGGTCGCAGCTCTGGTTCGTCAGCTCCATCAGCCGCTTCATGAGCAACGAGTCGTCCCGATACGCGGCCCAAATCCAGGCGTCGGCGCAGATCATCCCATCGAACGGCGCGACGGCGCGACCACCGGCTTCGTTCATCACATGAATAGTGACTTGGACCGAAGGATCCTCGCCCTCCTTGACGATCCCGTTTCCGAACTTGGCATGGTCGGTGGTCTGCATTTCATCGATCCGGTGGAGAATGACACGATCACCAATGATATAATGGCTGATATACGCGCAGTCGTGGATGGCGCAGTGGTCTCCGATATCCGAGGATATGATCCGGCAACCGGTAATTCCTTCCGGAACGGTGAAATCATGGTATTTGAGCAAACTGTCCTGGACGGCGCCGATACGTACCAGACCGTGAAAGCTGTTGCGGGCGATACGGGTCGGGTCGAACGGATCCAGCACAAGAATGTCGTCCCAGTCGTCGCAGGTGTTGGAATTCTTTACCAGCAGCTCGATTTCTCCGGCACGCAAATGTCTCCAATGCCGCTCCACCGATCGGGATTGCAAGTTTCTGAGATAGTATTCGTCCTTGCCCTTCGGGAGCGACTCCTTGGGGATGAAACCATATCCATACTTCGCGCCGGGAATAATCGTCACTGTATTGCTCATGCGAAAAGTATAGTCGACCATGGTTTCCTTGGGCAACAGACACCCAGCCGGATGATGGAAATTTTTTGGAGGATGATGGAGAAAATGTCTGTTTTACTAGGTGATGGAACGTACGTACTCAACCAACGACGTCACATTTTCTGGAGCGGTCCAGTCGGAGGATGAGTCCAGGCATTCCAGCAATCCCTTCTCCCAAGGCTCCAATGTGGCAGGGTTTTTCTTCGCCACCGATTTTTTGAGCATGCCGCAAAGGATCCGGTCAAAAAAGGTCATTTTCGACATGTCGAATGCGCCGCGTACATAGAAAACCGGAGCATCGACCAGTCTCGTCCCCGCGAAGTTGTGCTCCATCAGCGTCTTGACGGCTTCAGGATCTTCCGGCGACGCGCCTACGGCGAGGAATACCATGTCCTTTCCGTCAAGACGTTCAAGGTTTTTTTTAATCAATGCGCTTCCTGCGAGGCTGGACGCATAGATGTTTCCAGCGTAGATAATTACCTCATATGGAATCAAATCGTCAATCCTGCACTTCTTGCTTTCAAACAGATCCGCGCCAAGCATTTGCGCCGTCCACTGGGCGTATTTCCTGGTGGAACCATATTTTGAGTGATATACAATACCAATCCGTTTCATTTTCTTATCCCCCCTCTCGAAGAATACCCATAATACTGTGTCATCCTTCGCAATGCGCTTATCCTGATGTCTTGTATCCGCAGCCGCTTAATTCAGACGTTCCGCATTGGTGGACATCGCATCCAGCCGAGCGAACAGCTTCCGGCATACTCCGGCGACCATTTCCAGTTCCCCGGCGGTGACCGTCTCGTACAAATCATCGAGAAACTTGTCCCCTATCCGTTCATTCCGGGCGAAAAAGGCATAGCATCGCTCAGTCAGCCCCACATCCAGCGCCCGGCGGTCCGTCGGCGACGGTGTCAGAACGACGAAGCCCTTTCTCGCCAGGACATCGAGCATCTTCCTCACGTTCTGTCGCGAAGTCCCGGTACATTCCGCCACTTCCGTCACCGTCTGTGTTTCTTTTCCGTTCTCCATTTTCAGAATGTTCATCATGATGAGGAGAAACCACTGTTTCATGGTCAGCCCATCCATGATTCCATCACCGGCAATCTGCAACTTGTTCGACAACAACAGGATGCTCCCAAATACGAATTCTCTGGAAGGCATGGAATCTATTACGGACATTGATTGTTCCCCCGTTTCTCTACCGGCGATGACACGATATGACGCACACAATACGCAACCTATTGCATATAATAGGCAACCAGTTGCATTCTTGTCAACAGGCCACAGAGCCCGCAGTCATACCTATCGCAAAAAAACGAGAGCCGCCATTGGAAAGTAAGTCCGCCTGCCGGAAGCCACGGCCGGCGGGTAAAGTCCATGTCTGCGCATCAAAAATCACGCCCCGCGAATTCCCCCGCAGCCATAGGCATACACGCTCCATCTACTTGACGAGACACGCGGTAAAAACTAGTTTGTTGTGTATGGTTCATAAACAGAATGACATGGGGACGGCTCCCGTCGGGAAGCTGTTGCTTCGGCTTGCGCTTCCCGCGATATGCGCGCAATTGATCAACGCTTTGTACAATATCGTAGACCGCATGTATATCGGCCATATCCCCGGTACCGGCGCGCTTGCGCTGACCGGCGTAGGCGTCACGTTCCCGATCATCATGCTGATATCGGCGTTCAGCTCGCTCGTCGGCATGGGCGGGGCCCCGCTGGCCTCCATCAAGATGGGGGAAGGAAAGGACGACAAAGCGGAGGAACTGCTTTCCAAGAGCGCCAGTTCGCTGGTAATCATCTCACTGCTTCTGACATCGTTTTTCCTCGCCTTCCAAAAACCGCTGCTCCTGGCCTTCGGCGCCAGTGAAAACACACTCGGCTATGCGACGGACTATCTGACGATATATCTGTGGGGAACGATTTTCGTCCAGCTCTGCTTGGGGTTGAACCCATTCATCACCGCCCAAGGGTTCGCCAAGACCAGCATGATGACCGTATTGATTGGCGCAGGATTGAATATTGCGCTCGATCCGCTGTTCATCTTCGCATGCGGAATGGGGGTCAAGGGCGCAGCGCTGGCAACCATCATCTCACAGGCGATTTCGTCCGTATGGGTCGTCGCATTCCTGTGCGGTGGCAAAACAAGGCTGAGGATCAGGGCCAGGTTGATGAAACCATCCTTCAAGGTCATGATGCCTGTGTTCGCCCTTGGGGTGTCGCCGTTCGTCATGCAGTCCACGGAGAGCCTGGTCAATATCATCCTCAATTCCACGCTCCAGCGCACTGGAGGGGATATCGCGGTCGGGGCAATGACGATTCTCAGCAGTGTGATGATGTTCGCCATCATGCCGTTGCATGGGGTAACGCAGGGCGGACAGCCAATCATCTCCTTCAACTTCGGCGCAGGACAGACACAACGAGTCAAGAAGGCGTTCTCGCTGCTGCTTACCTGCTGCCTCGCCTACTCGATCACCCTCTGCGCTCTGGTCGAGCTGTTTCCACGGGCGTTCATCGCCATATTCAGTTCCGACATGGAGCTGACGCTGTTCACAGAACGGGCGATGCGGATATTCCTTGCGGGCGTTGGTTTCATGGGAGCGCAGCTCGCCTGTCAACAAAGTTTTATCGCGCTGGGTCAGGCGAAGATATCACTGTTCCTCGCCCTGCTCAGGAAAATCGTCCTGCTGATACCGTTGGTACTCATCCTATCCAGGACCTCGCTCGGTCTGACCGGCGTGTTCCTCGCAGAACCGATCGCAGACATCGCGGCCGCTACGACTACCACGATCCTCTTCTGCTCACGTTTCAACAAGATACTCGCACGCGGACCGAAGGACTCCTGAACGCCTCGCGCTTGTTGCACAGACAGGCCATTGGCAACATTTTGTCACAGTACTTGACTCAATATGGTGTCTTTTGCATCAAATAACCCGTAGGAACGGCGGGGACATACTTGTCAGCGGATACAAACCATTATAGGATACATACATAATGGCTATTTATGATATTTCGCATAAGTTGAAGCGCATCATCAAGCTGTCCAAGCATATCACGACCAGGGATATCACGGGACTGACTGAAGAACGCATCGACGAGATAAACAATATATCGATCCCGAACAACTGGGTGACCCGCAAGCTTTTGCAGAAACCTGCAAAGAACATAGACTCCAAGACGTTCATCATTCCCGTTACCGACGGGGTGATTACAGGCTATTTCTTTGAAAAACGAGACAGCAAGGCGTTGTCGGGGCTGAGCCCGCTGATTATCTTCTATCATGGCGGCGGCTGGACCTGGGGCAATATGGATTTGTACAACTTCTTCTGCGCAAGGCTCGCCGACCTTACCCAGGCGTCGGTATTGTCCGTAGACTACCGTCTCGCGCCACGGTACAAGTTCCCCACGGCGGTAGAGGATTGCTACGACACCTTGCTCTGGGCGGCGAACGGCGCCCGTTACTGGAAGACGGACCCCGACCGGATATTCCTGATCGGCGACAGCGCCGGAGGAAATCTGGCGGCTGTCGTGAGCCGTCTCTCCAGAGACCGGAAAGGACCTTCGATAGCGGGGCAGATACTCATCTACCCCGTGACCGACGGCAGGATGCGCACCGACAGCTACGCCCAGTACAAGGACTGCCCCACTCTGACCGACAAGGACATGACGTTCTTCATCCAGAATTACCAGCGCGAACCAAAGGACATACTCAACCCCAATTTCTCCCCGCTCCTGTCCAAGGACCATTCCAGGCTGCCGCCTGCGCTGATTATCGCGGCGGAATACGACCCGCTGCACGACGACGCGATGCTGTACGCAGATGCGCTGGCCTCTGCGGACACCCCGGTCAAGTACTTGGAAGTAAAGAAGACGGTTCATGGGTTCATCAACTACCCCGCCGCGACGGGAGCCGCGGAAACGGAGTGCGCCATTCAGCAATTCGTCGGAGGTCGCTCGGTGGAGCAAGTCACGCTTACCACGCAAAAACAACTGGAAAAGCAGAACAAACGGGAACTGAAGCTCGCCCACAAGGTCAACAAGAACCTGATCAGCGCCGAAGTCGAGGAATAGCCGACAACGTCAGGAGAACCGGCAGTCCAGATATTCAAGAAAACGCCTGACCGCGAGCGAGGCGTTTTTTTCGTCCCTCAGCGCCAGGCCGATCTTCCGCCTGGCGGGGACTTCCAGTTCCTTCGCCACGATCCGATATGGATTGCGGCGAAGGATCAGCTCGGGCAGGACGCTGATTCCCAAGCCGCTTTCCACCATGGACATGACGGCGTAGTCGTCCCATGTAGTGAAACGGACATTCGGTGAAAGGCCATGACGTTCAAAGATCGCGGAAACCTCGGACTTCGCCCCCTTCTCCAGCAGCAGGAACGGCTCGCCGCACAAGGCCGCAAGTGGAAACGCCTCGCAACCGGCAAGCGGATGGTTCTCAGGCAGAACCGCCAGCAACCGGTCCTCCTCCAGAAAAATCGTCTGGAATTCAGGTCTTGTCGGAAGCCGCAGGAAACCGCAATCCACCCGCCCTTCCGCAATCCAGTCCTCTATCTCGGCATAGTCGCCCAAAAGCAGTTCATAGTCGATATTCGGATAATCATTCTGAAATTCCCTGATGATGTTCGGTAGCCAATGGGCCGCCACGCTGGAAAACGTTCGATTCCTTGCTTGAAATGGGGGTCATTCCCATCGTCAACGAGAATGATTCTGTCAGTTACACCGAAATCGAATCGAAGGAACGCCTGTTCGGCGACAACGACATGCTGTCAGCCATCGTAGCGGTACTCCGCAAAGCGCGGAGGCTTGTCATTTTCTCCGATATCGACGGATTGTACGACAAGGACCCCAGGCTCCATCCTGAAGCGCACCTTATCCCTCGCATTGAAAAAATCGATGACCGGACGATGCTTCTGGCAGGCGGAGCCGGTTCTCGCCGCGGTACAGGAGGAATGAAAACAAAGCTACAGGCAGTGAAGCTGGCTATGCGGCAGGGAATCGACACCATCATCACCAATGGCAGGAATCCCGATGCATTGTATGGAATCCTCAACGGAGAAAGTATCGGCACGTTGTTCATAGGGAGCCGTTTGGAAGAGAGACGGACGGCAGGTCGGCGGCCATGAGAATTTGCATGGAAACATGATGAAAAAGCATATGGAGACGCCTACAGCCCCGTACACCATTACAACTGCTTCAGGACGGCATTTTCTTCAATACGGGGTCCTTGCCCAGCAACAGGCCGAGCGACTCCCGGCTGTACCGGGGGAAGGTCTCCTTTTTGCCATTCGCGGAGAAATAGCAATACCAGCAGGCCTCGTTCTCCTTGTATCGGACATCGCAGCTCATGATATACCGGCTGGCCCATCCTTCGGTGGCGGGAACCAGCACGGGAGGGCGCGCGCTCAGATGCCAGTCCACCCCGTCGGCGGAAAGCAGCATCACCATGCTCGTCATGCTCTTGCAGGCCGCAGGATTCCATGACGCACCGCATTGGAACGCGGCGAGCCCATCCACGCCGGGAACCACCTTGATGCTCCCGCACCCGAGGTTGCGATACGGATCGTCGGGCATCGGCTCCAGCAACGGACGACCGCCGTTGCCCACGATGAACGGACCGGAAAGCGTCTCGGCCTCCGCCATGGCGAAATATCTGCTGACTTTCTGCTTCGTATCGGGCAAAAGGAGATGGGAAGCCCCGAAGTACAGCCGATACCCGCCGTTCCAGGGAATCAGCTGGGGTCGCGACACTCGTGGCTGGTCCAGATAGTCCGAAGCGAACGTCACATCCCGGCTGTCGAGCAGCAGCCGGGGTTCACTCCAGACGAGCAGGTCGTTCGACGAGCGCATCTCGATACGGCTCGCCTTCAGCCGTTCCTTCCGGGGAACTCTCCTCCGCCCCCTCTCCAATATCGGAATTGGAGCGTCATGCTTCTCATACAGCAGATACCATGTTCCGCGGTCAAAGAAGATGAACGGAGAATGCCCCCGCACCTCGACCATCTTCAGAGGCTCCCAAGCTATGCCGGAACCACTGATAAAATGATGGATGCCGAACCATGAGTGGGCGAACAAATGCCACTTCTGGTCGGGGGATTCTTCTGGAAACAGAAATACTGGATCGCACAGCTTCGGGATATACCACAACCCCGACAGCACCGGTTCATCCGAGAAGGGAAACCAGGAACAATGGGGCAGCCGCGCGATGGAGGGCATCCGCATCGAGATCTATTCCTCCCGTCTCTTCTTCTGCTTTCGGGAGGTCCACAGCGGAGCGAGATGATCCTCCATGTTGAACTTCTTCGAGATCATTTTGACAACCATGGAGTAGATGAGGAAGCTGCCGCCGATCGACACGATAAACGCAAGTCCGAGCCACAGGGGCAGCATGGAGCTTTCAGGATCCACGAACCGGGCGATCAATGCGAAACTCAGCAGGAACAGCGCCAGCATCAGCACGATGTTCAGTATCGTCGCAATCACGATGAAGATCGCGGTATTGGCTTTCTTATTCATAGCATATATTCCTTTCCGGTCTTCTCACCGGGCTTTGTTGTCCTTCGTTGCTTTCAAGTCCTTCGCTTCCGAATCAGCTCCCCCGCTCACTATCTTCCGGCGCTCCGCTTCTTGATCGCCTACCCCCCGGTGCGTCGATTCCCGATGAACCGCGGCAATCAAGGAAACGACCAGCAGGATACCGCAGACGACGACCGAACTGTCAGCGACATTGAAGGTCGGCCAGCGTTCCAGACCGAACAGTCCATAGAACTTGACGCTGACGAAATCGACCACCCCGTCGGGGCGAAAGAAACGATCCGTCAGATTCCCAATCCCTCCGCCAAGGATACCAGCCAGAGCCCAGCGTTGCAACGTCGTGAACTGGTTCTTCCGGCTGAGCAACATCCAGACCAGCAGCACCATGACGACCGTCGGGACTACCAGGAACAGAATTGAACGAAACCCATCGGGCAATCCCGCCCCCATGCTGAACGCGACGGCCTTGTTCCGGACATGCCATATCTGGAGGAAATCTCCGAAATAGCTTGCCGCGATAGTCCCCAGCGGAATCTTCGCGACAACGACCGCCTTTGTCACCTGATCAAGGACGATGACCGAGATCGTCAGGATAAAAGGCAGGCAGCGTTGACGCCACGATAGTTCTAGTTCACTAGAAGGAGTTTTCTCATCCATACAGTCAACTATACTACAGCGCGGTTGGGATGGCAACAAAGGCGGCGTCAAGACCGAGTTCCTCTTGCAGCATCTTCCCCACGGCCTGTACGCCAAAAACTTCCGAGGCGTAATGACCACCGCAAATCATAGTGATTCCACGCTCTTCACAATCGTGATACACCTGATGTTCGCATTCTCCGGTGATGAATGCGTCAAGACCAAGCTCCAACGCACCGTAGACGTCATCGGCGGCTCCTCCGCTGACAATTCCCACAGTCCGTATCTCCTTTGGACCGAACGGCAAAATCCTCAAGCCATCCGCCGAAGAAAATCCCAGCGTCCGCGCCAGAACCTCCGCGCTCCGGGCCTCCGGCAGTTCACCGCGGAATCCAACGTTCAGCCCCTTCCATGAACCAAACGGCTGAAGCGTCCGCATACCAAGGAGTTTTGCCATCCGCGCATTGTTCCCCAGCTCCGGATGAGCGTCCAACGGCAGGTGGGCGGCGAACAGGGAAAGGTCATGGTCCATCAAGAATTTCACCCGGTCATAATGGGCTCCGGCTATAGCCAGCGGGCGCCCCCAGAACAATCCATGGTGAACCAGCAGCAGGTCGGCGCCAAGCGCCGCGGCAGCCTCAAAGGAGGCCATGCAGGCATCCACGGCGACGGCTACGCGGCGTATCTCCCGCTCCTTCGGCCCGACTTGCAGGCCGTTCAAGGAAATATCAACGCCATCAAACGGCGCCATGTCGAGCCGCTGATAGAGGAAATGTACTAGCTCAGTCTGTTTCATACGTACAGTATAAAGAGTTGACAGGGTTTGTTCCACCACCTATATTGAGCGTCATGGGTGAATTAGCTTTTACCATCCGCGAGCTTGCGCCTGAGGATGCAGTGTTTTCCTATCCGGTCTCCGTCGTCAGTGACCATGAACCGATTCCGGCCAACCCCGGCATCATCGGACAGCCGAGAGCGCTTCGCGCCCTCTCCATGGGAATGGCGATCGACAGCGCCGGTTACAATATCTTCGTCAGCGGCGATCCCGGCACGGGCCGGCAGTCCGCCGTCCTCCAAGTCGCGCAACCGCTCCGCGGCGACACCGGCAAGCTTAGGGACATCGCCTACGTACACAACTTTCTCAAGCCGGACAGCCCGGTCGTGCTTACATTTCCTCCCGGAGACGGCGCTGAATTCGCTTCCGCGATGAAAACGTTCACGTTCCGCCTTCAGCAGAAAATCAAGAATTTCGTCAGTGGCAAACAACCCGACGCACCCATCGACCCTGAAGAACTGGCCGCCGCATCGTGGACGTTGCTGGAACCCATCGCGCATCGGTTCGACGCCATTTCCTGCGTCAACCATCTGCGTCACATCAAGAACGACATCCGCGACCACGCCTATCTGTTCGGCATGATGGACGCGGAGCAGGTCAAGAATTCCGACATCTTCTACCGGTACGGCGTCAATCTCCTGATCAACCATGCGGACACGGCCAGCCGTCCATTGATCGTCGAATCGCATCCGACCTTCTCCAACCTATTCGGTTCCGTAGATCCCAATACCGACGTCCATGACGACCGGCACCTCCCCTATCTCTCCATCCATGCGGGATCCCTGTTGGAAGCGGCCGGCGGGTTCATGGTCATCAACGCCGAAGAAATGCTCGCCGAGGAGGGGCTCTGGGATTCGCTCAAACGATTCCTCGACACCGGGTCGCTGGTAATCCAGAACAGCTCCAACGGCATATCGGCGAACCGTACATCAGGAATCCGCCCACAGCCGGCGCCGTTGTCGGTCAAGATCATCCTGATCGGCAGCGAAACAACCTACGACAAGTTCTGCGAGCATGACGAACAGTTCCTCAAACTGTTCAAGGTTTCCGCGGAATTCGACTTCGCCATGCCGGCGAACAAGGAAAATATCGCCGGGACTATCGGTTTCATCCGCCGCACCGTGGCGAAGGAGCGACTGCTTCCCGTTTCAGACGACGCCATCGCGGAGTTGCTCCGCTACAGCTCCTGGTACGCCGAACAACGCAATGAACTGACGACCCAGCTCTCCTTTGTCAGCGACCTGCTTCAGGAAGCCGACTATTGGGCGAGACAGAGCGATGCGAACGTCATAGACCGTACCAAGGTAGTCAGGGCGATGGATGAACGCGACTATGTGTCGGGTATCACAGAAAGCCGCATCAACAGCGAAATCGCGGCGGGTGAGATGATCATCATGCTCAAGGGGACGAAGACAGGCATGGTCAACGGCCTTGCGGTGATGGACCGAGGCGCGGCGTCGTTCGGCACCCCGACGGTAATCTCCGCCACCGTAGCGCCGGGCAGTGAAGGAATCGTCAACATCGAGCATGAGGCGGGGCTTTCCGGTGAAATCCATGACAAGGGGCTTCTGATTCTTGAAGGATACCTCCGCAAGCGTTATGCCCGTTCATTCCCCCTCTCCATCTACGCCGGCATCTGCTTCGAGCAGTCCTACGCGGAGGTGGACGGAGACAGCGCCTCGTCATCCGAGCTGTTCGCGCTCCTGTCCGCCATCGGGGAGATTCCCGTCCGCCAGGATATAGCCGTAACCGGCTCGGTCAACCAGATGGGAGAGATACAGCCGGTCGGCGGCATCAATGAAAAGATATCCGGATTCTACAAGATCTGTGCGAAAATGGGACTGACCAAGCATCAGGGGGTCATCATTCCGAAACAGAACATCAATAGCCTGATTCTTCCCTACGACGTACTTGATGCGATTGAGCGGCACGCATTCCACCTCTATCCGATTGAAACGGTCGATGAAGGGATGCAAATCCTCACAAACCGTCCCGCCGGTGTCCGCAACGCCAAAGGGAATTTTCCAGTCGATACGCTGAACCGGGCGATTGAGGATCGTCTCCGCAAGCTTTACGAGCTTTCCCGTCCAAATTCATAAAGTGATGATGAACGCCCGCCGACCAGCGGACGGCGATGCGGCGATGCGGTAGTACGGTGACGCAGGGATACCCCAACAGGATGTTTCGCTTCCGAGAGGAAGACATTGCATGTGGATAGCAAACGGACGGACATTGCATGTCCTATGGCCGAGGCTCATTCCTGCGGCATCGCTTTCAAAATTTTCTGGTAACGTGTGGCCATGGATGGTACAACAGGCAAACACCACAAGGAGGCTATCCCAACAACCACTTGTAGTCACTTCTACAATCAACGATATACTCAACAAGGACTTCCTGCCCCTGTATTTGAAACAGCACAAGATACCAATTCTTTACAAACAGCTTTCGATATATGTTTCTAGGAATCCCATGAACATCCAAAAACGGAAACCGTTCAGGATTTTCCCGCAACGTAGCAATCGCTTGGATGATACTGTTTTTTATTCGCCGGGAAGCATCAACGTTCCGCAATGCTAAAAAGCGAACATGGGACTCCATCATATGCTTTGTCATATCAGAAATGACCAGTTCATATGGCTTTCGTCGTTCCATACCCAGATACCTCGTCTATGACGGCCTCCAAATACAAATCCAGCGCCTCCAACGAACAACCAGGCTTACCCGAGACACGATCTTCCTTGACCGAAAGAAGTTTCTCCCGCAGATCCAACATTTTCTCCCTTTGCTCGAACGCCTCAATATCCATGACGACAAGATCACCTTCACCATTTTTCGTAAGGTAGACAGGTTCGCCGGAGTCCTTGCAAAGCTGTGCGATATCATTGTAGTTCTGTCGTATCACAGCGGAAGGTTTGATATACATATCGACCTCCATAGTCATATTCTAATTAAATAATACTATTATTTTCCTACATACGCAATCGAAACCGTGTAGTAGCTGAAAGAATGACCAGTAAGAAATACCTTCATGTCCGAAGTATCATTCCTGCGGCATCGCTTTCAAAATTTTCTGGTAACGTGTGGTCATGGCCATACACAGGCAGAATGTGATGATGTCCGCGATAGGCTGCGCCAACTGTATGCCCAAAACGCCGAACAGCCGCGGCAACACGGCGATCAACGGGATAAAGAAGATACCCTGTCTCGCCAAGGCAATTACGGAACTTTTGCCCCCCTTGCCGGTACATTGGAACAGCATGCCCGACAGGACGTTAACGGCCTGGATCGGCATCAACGCGCACTGAAACCGGAGGGCGAGCGTGCCGATCTCCAACACGACGGGATCTGCGATGAACGCACGAATAATCAATCTGGCCCCGGCGAAACAGACGGCGCCAAGAAAAACAAAAGCCACGACGCCGGTTCTGACACAAAAGCCATAAGCCTCCCGCAACCTCCCGATCTTCTTCGCCCCCCAACTGAATCCGGCGACAGGCTGGAACCCCTGTCCGAATCCGATCAGCGCCGAATTGAGAAACTGCATCGTCCGGGTGACGATCGACATGGCGGCGATCGCGGCGTCGCCGAATGGTCCGGCGAATATGTTCATGCAGATGCTCGCGACGCTCCCCAACGCCTGGCGCAGGAACGAAGGCATGCCGACTTGCAGGATATCCCGGTACAGCGGCCATTGGAACCGGACGTTCCTGATGCTCAGATGGAGGTTGCTGCGATGGGACAGGAACTGGGACAGCAAGATGCTGAAACTGACCAACTGGCTCAGGATCGTCGCCAACGCCGCCCCCCTGATGCCCATTCCCAACGCAAAGATGAAAATCGGGTCAAGCACGACGTTCACGACCGCTCCGGACACCATGCCGACCATGCCGAGTACGGCTTTCCCTTCCGAGCGGAGGTTGTTGTTCATGGTAAAGCTCGCGGCCATGTACGGGGCGCCGATCAGAATCAACCCGGCGTAGTCCATCGCATAGGGCAATATCGTGTCGGTGGAACCCAGCAAGCGCATGAAGGGCCTCAAAAAGGCCAGCCCGAATACCGCGAGTACCAGACCGCAGGTCATCGACGCAAAAAAAGCGGAAGAAAAGACCTGGTTCGCCCGATCCCGTTCCTTCGCTCCAAGCAGGCGGGCGACGACATTGCCCGACCCCTGGCCGAACGTCAGGCCGATCGCCTGGATAATGGCCATCAGCGAGAACACGACCCCGACTGCGGCGGACGCGCTCGTACCCAGCCGACTGACGAACATGGTATCGACCATATTGTAGAAAGCCGTCACCAGCATGGTGGTGATCGTAGGCGCGGCAAGCGACAGTATCAGACGGCGTACCGGCGTCGTGGTCATCCACCGGTAGTTCTCTTCAGGGTCTAGATTGATGGTACGGGGCATGGAAGGATTCTATCCTCCTTTCCGCGCCGCTGTCAAACAGAACCATTGAAGGAACCTGTTTCCAGCATTGATTGATAAAACGCACGCCCTTCAGCTCATCATTGCTATCATCACTTGTATGGAAAACGAAGCATCGCCAGCACCTCAGAACGAGAACAATGGTAATCACCTTCCCCGTTTCTCCGGTAGGTTCCATTGAAAAGGTCATTATTGATATAAACAGGCTTTTGTTCCCGGCTTGCTTGAGGAACATGGATAACGATTATTGAGTTCCCATCCTTTTGATAGACGGCAACGGCCTTCTCTGTCAGCAGATTAACCGATACTTTGCCTTTATGCGGAGTATAAAAGAATTTTACCTTCCTCCCCACACCACTGTCAAACAAAACCATTGAACAGACCAGCTCCATCGGTATAGACTATCGCCCATGGAAACTCGCATACAGAAAGCATTGGACAATCATCACAAAGGATATAATTGCAGCCAGTCCGTCGCCTGCGCATACGCGGACCTCGTGGGAATCGATGAACAGACCATGTTCAAGATCATGGAGGGGTTCGGTCTGGGAATGGGCGGCATGCGCGGGACTTGCGGCGCACTATCAGGCGCAATCGCCGTCGCAGGCATGAAGCTCAGCGGCGGCGACCTTGACGGGCCGTATACGAAGGCCGCCACCTATAAAATCGCGAAGCAGATCGTTGAGGAGTTCCGCATCAAGAACCAATCCTGCGTCTGCCTGGACATCAAGGGCGTCGAGACAGGGACTATCCTCCGTTCCTGCGACGGGTGCATCGAGGACGCCGCCGCAATCCTGGAAGAAATCGTATTCAAAGGCTAAGACGCTACGCCAAGACCTCACTTTGACAGCCCGCGCCCCAAATCATATGGCAAGGAACGACAAACGAGCATATCGGGGATATGTGAGTGAAGATATCACGCAGGATACGGCTTCACCCCGCCATGGAGAACCAGTGGTGGAGCATGATCCCCCCCGCCACACTCACATTCAACGACCCCTTCGTCCCCGCCAGCGGAATCGTCACCCTACCGGCTGAATTGTCGCAGGCTTCCAGGAACGCGGGGCTTACACCCATCTCTTCCGAACCGAGTACGGCGACGCCGTTTGCGGGAAACATGAACTGGGACAGGGCGACGCCACCAAGCTCCAAAGCGAACATCGGGCGACCGGATTGATGGAGCTCATCCAGCAAGGACCGTTCATCCAGCATGCGCCAGGGAACCGTTGAGGTACAGCCCCTCGCCGTCCGTTGCGCCCTTGGATGTTCAGGGCTGGCAGTTCCCTCGACCAACAGGATATCCTCCACGCCAAACGAATCAGCGCTTCGGAACAGCGCCCCCACATTGAACGGGGACCGAATCCGGTCAAGTACCAGGGTATGGGGCAGAATCGCCCGGCAAGAGGTATCCAGCTCCCCCGATGCGGCGTTCATGAAATCCCAGTCGGCGGGTTCGGCGCTCAACGCGCCGAGCAACAACTGATGAAGATCCTCGCAAGCGAACATGAACCGGCTTTCAGGCAGGGACATCAGCGTAGACGACAAAACGAGCGCCCGCGACAGTTCATCATCCGACAGAATATCAGTAAAGGGGTAATCAGCGAGCAATCCGCATAACGCGGACAAATATTCCGGTGCGAAATCGCCGGGGCGCATGGCGGCCTCGTGAAACAGGCAGGCGGTCTTGCGGACACAGGTACGGGGCTTCAAGGTCCTGAGCTTGGCGATTGTAATCATGCAACACCTTACTCCTGATCGTCGGCATCGGAAGCAGAAGCCTCCATTCCCTTTTCCGACGGAGACACGCAGATTGCGAACTCCCCTTTCACAGCCGGCCTCGCCGCCAGAGTGTCCGCTACGGACGAGGCGGTTCCTTCCAGGAATTCCTCATACGCCTTGGTCATCTCACGCCCCGCGAGCACCCTCCGTCCGGGGGCAAGTTCGGCAAGCTCCCGCAGCAACTTGACCACTCTGAACGGCGATTCATAGAGGATGAACGCTTCGTCCCGTTCCAAAAGCTGTTCCAGCCGGGCGGTCCTACGCCCTTTACGCGGACTGAGGAATCCCTCGAACGTAAAGGTCTTGCCCACGAACCCCGCCACGCTGACCAACGTGGTCATGGCCGACACCCCGGGAACCGGAACGATGTCGAAACCCGCGGCACGCACGGCATGGACGAGCCTGGCGCCGGGATCGCTTACACCGGGAGTCCCGGCGTCACTGACATACGCCACGTTGTTGCCGGCCTCCATCAGCCCGACGATGCCCGCCGCTGAATTGACTTCATTGTGGGCATGGCAGGCGATCAGCCGCTTGTGGATGTCGAACTTGTTCAACAGGTTCTGCGTATGTCGGGTATCTTCGCAAGCGATGATATCGACCCGTTTCAAGGTCTCCAGCGCACGGAGGGTGATGTCGTCAAGGTTGCCGATCGGCGTCGCGATCATATAGAGAGTACTCATAGCGCCAAGTGTATACGCAAGCGTCCTAACACGCAAGTCGGACGGACTTCTTCCCCCCATCGCGGATGATGATAAATGATTAGTGGGAAGATCCAGATATCGGTTGCCAGCCGGTAATACCCAAGACGTACATATGATGGAACAAGGGGACATATCACCGCCGAGCGGAAGTTTTCCCCCTTTGACTTAGCGGCGACTACTGGAGCCGTACAGGAATCGTAGGTACGGCGTTGCCGGACGGAAAATAAGGAACCTACCGGCAGATGAGTATACAGACGAGGAATTCATCATCATAAAAATAGCCATCGGTATTTCTCACCATCGGCAAAAACATTCGTTAACGGGGATTGGTATTTTTCACCACAAATGCTTGAAAACCGTCCAAAAGCAGCTTCAAGGCAATTTCATCATCCTCATTGAAAATAAAATTTCGACATCCAGTGGGGTAAAAATTCATATGCGAAGAAAGTTGGCACGGTATCTGCATGACCATTGACGTACACAAAAACACAACCTGCCGGATAGAACCGGAGAGAAGGAGCAATACATGAACGCTTTTAAGAGAATGAAAAACATCATCAATTCCAACGTCAATTCCACGCTGGACAAGATGGAAGATCCCCAGAAGATGATTCGCCTGATGATCGCGGAACTGGAAGAGACGCTTGCCAAGGCAAGGACGTCCCTCGCGGCCCGCATCGCGGACAAGACGGCTCGGGCCGAAGAGAAGAAACAACTCGAGGCTTCCCTCCGCCGCTGGGAAGACCGTGCGAAGCTCGCCGTGGAAAAGGGGCGCGACGACCTGGCCCGCGAAGCTTTGATTGAGAAGAAGCACGTGTCCGAACGGTTGCAGGTACTCAGCGACGAGCTCGCCCAATATGAGGGCATCATCGCCAGCCAGCAGGACCAAATCGTCAAGTTGCAGGAAAAGTTGCAGGAAATCCGCGATAAGGAACGGACCTTGGTCGCAAGGGCCTACCATGCGAAAGAGAAGAAAAAGGTTGTGGAGACCCTGAGGGCGACTGACAGCAGCGCCATGTGCCAGAAGTTCTCCGACCTTGAGTCAAAGATCGAGAGAATGGAAGCCGACGCCGAGATGGCGGGTTTCACCGGTTCGAAGGGTACGGAGGCTCAGTTCGCGGAGATGGAGAAAAACGACGAAATCGAGGCCGAGCTGAACAAGCTGAAGGCTTCCATGGCCGCTCCTGCGCCGAAGGCTGAAAAGCCCAAGGCCGCGACCAAGAAAGACGAGGAGAAATAACGATGGCCACTTCCTATCGCGAACGCCGCGAATACCGCGCTTATGATGGGTCATGGAGATACGAAGAAAGGGCCTATGACCATGCTCCGCTCCGTCGCTCCCGCAACGGCCTGATCTTCGGGGTTTGCCAAGGCTTCTCCGACTGGTCGGGGATTTCCGTCGGGTTGCTGAGGGTGGCGCTCGTAGTCGCCTTCATCTGCACCGGGTTCTTCCCTGTAGGCCTGGGATATCTGGTGGCTGCGATAGCCATGAAGCCACAGAGGTATTAAGTTTCATTCCGGGCCATCGTACAGTACAGGACAGTACCTCGCGATGGCCCGTATTGTATCTAGCCGCGCCCATTTACCCATGGGTGGTCGGGAACACGACATGAAAGGCTTCCGCCCGCATACCCCCTTGAACGAACAGGTGCATCGCGTTGAGCCGGAAAACATGCGGGCGAAGGCCAAAAGAGGATTTTTTATGGACAAACAGCCACAGGTTCCGCGATCCTGCCGGCGGACAGCTCTGATGCAAGACACTACGACGCGGAATTTCCTTCAGGATACGGCGATACCCGCCCCTATTACAATCAGAAACATGCCGGTCGGTTCCAACGCCATTCGGAACGACGCCGACAAGGCCGTCGCGGGAAAACTGAACATGGCGATGTTGCTCGCCTGCGCTTTTTTCGTCGGCGCTTTTCTAGGAGTCATCGTAGAGACGCTATGGGGGCTGATCAAGCTCCAGACGCTGGAACGGCGCTCCGGCCTACTGTTCTTTCCCATATTCAACCCAGTGTACGGGGCGGGGGCGATTCTCCTGACACTTGCGAGGGGAACAGGAACAAAAGAAGATGACGATTGGAGAATCTTCTTCCGTTCCATGCTATACGGCGCGGCGTTGGAATACGGCATCTCCTTCATCCAGCAAAAAACGACCGGCAGCGTATCATGGGACTACAGCGGGATGGTATTGAACATCGGAGGCAGAATCCATCTGCTGTACTGTGTGGCTTGGGGCGCATTGGGACTGTTCTGGATCAAGATCATGCTCCCGCCGCTGGAACGCCTCGCCCGAAAGATCGACACGAACGCGGGGCGGACGATCATGCTGGTGGCGGTGTTGCTGATGTGCATCGACCTGGCGTGTTCCGGCCTGGCGATCTACCGCTGGTCAAAACGCACGACGGGCGTTCCGGCCCACTCCGTAGCGGGTCAGTACTATGACCAGCGATATCCTGATTCTGTCATGCAACGATATTATCCAAACTTAGTGTTTGTCACAGACCATCGCTAACGACAACCACCCCAATATTCTCACCAGTATCAGGCTCCGCAGGACTCAACATCCCCGGAGCCTTTTTTGGTGGCCATGCCAGATTACATCCAGCCAATCGATACATCAATCGATTCAGTATCCATGGCGATAAAGACGGAAATGTCAGAAAAGAATCCATTACCCTTCAAAATCCAAAGAATCACAGTCCAGACTCATGTTGTCGGGCAAGTCACCGGAATTTCGTTGTCAGCTACGACTATTCATCCTGCAACCTGTCCTTGAACTTGCGGTACAGGCCGCGGAACTGATCGTACGTCAGGTTCAGCAACTTGGCCGCCTCCCGCTGGTTGTCTTCGGCTTGGACGAGCGCCCTGCGAAGGAATGAAAGGTCAAGGTTCTCCTTGGCCAGCTCATATTGAGAAAGCGGCAACGATTCCACACCGACGGTCCGTTCTCTTTCAAGGGAAGCCGAAGGGGCAATCGCTGACAGGGCGGAATCCGCCGCGGATTCTTCAATCAGGGGGATGGGGGGCTGAGTTTCCGGGGCGGAGCCTACGGAAGCCGGGGAAACAGGCATCAACGTCAATTCGTCTTTGTGAGGACGTTCGGGACATTTTGCGAACGGGTTGGCGAATGGGTCGAAATCGACATGGTCGATCAGCGGCGTTTCCGACCGGTAGACGGCGCGTTCAATCACATTCTTCAATTCACGGACATTTCCCGGCCAAGGGTAGTGCATCAATTCATCGCAAAGGGGTTCCGCCAATATCGGCATGTCTTCCCAGCCGCATTCCATCGCCATTTTCGCGGCGAAGAAATTGGCGAGCAGGAGGATGTCGTCCCCACGTTCCCGAAGAGGCGGAAGAAACAGGACCTCGAAGGAAAGCCTGTCCAGCAAATCTTCCTTGAACTTGCCTTCGGCGCACAGTCGGGGCAGATCCGCATTGGTCGCACCCACGATACGGACGTTCGCTTCGTGGGTCTTTGACGAACCGACCCGTTCATACGTCCCGTATTCAACGACACGGAGAATCTTTTCCTGGACTTCCAGGGGAATCAATCCTATTTCATCAAGGAACAGGGTTCCGCCTTCCGCCTCTTCAAAACGCCCCTTGCGGGTCTTCTGGGCACCGGTGAAAGCTCCTTGTTCATATCCGAACAGCTCAGTTTCAATCAGGGATGGGGGCAACGCCGCGCAGTTGACGGTAACAAGGCTGTTCTGCCACCGATGCGACAGGTAATGAAGCCTGGATGCCGCGATTTCCTTGCCGCTTCCACGCTCACCGACGACCAAGACACTACGGTCGACCGTGGCGGCGCGGCTCAGCCGACGCTGAAAATTCAGGAACACCTCGCTCTCACCCAAGGGTTGCTGGGTATATCGCCCTCTATCCTCGTCCATACAATCCCCCTCGCATACAGGCAACCACCGATATCCAGCCGGCAAAGAACCAGAAATCCTTACAAGCCAATGCTCCAACGAAGACAACAGACACCCAAGGGCTACGCCGACCAACGACACGACATGCATCGCCTACCCGGCATCCACCAAGGGCGTTTACGGAAACTGGCTTCTGTCTGGCAAAATATACCATTCTTGGTTCAAATCACCAATACCAGGACGAACATAAATATTCGCAAAAACGAAGCACCCAGAATCCAATTTTCTTCAAAACCCCTTGATAAAGAATATATTTCGTGCATATATAACAAGTTAGAAATTGCACAATTTTTTTTAAGCGTTTCATCTTACATTGGCACGGATACTGCATGTCTATTACCGAGAACATACGCAGTCGGTTACGACCGACTATAAGAAGAGAGGATACAACATGGGAGTCTTTTCACGATTCATGGACATTGTAAACGCCAACATCAATTCACTGCTCGACAAAGCCGAAGATCCGGAGAAAATGATCAAGCTGATGATGCAGGAGATGGAGGATACCCTTATCGAGCTGAAAAGTTCATGCGCCGCAAAAATGGCCGCCAAGGCGAAGGTAGAGCGCAACAAGCAGGAGCTGGAGGCGTTGATATCACGTTGGCAAAGCCGTGCGGAACTGGCTGTCGCGAAAGGCCGCGAGGACCTCGCCCGCGAAGCGCTGGTTGAAAAGAAGAAAGCGAACGCCGACTTGCAGAAGGTCATGGAGGATATCGCCCGCTATGATGAAATGATCAAGAGCAGCAAGGACGACATCAGCCAGCTTGAAGAAAAGCTTCTAGGAGTCAAGCAGAAATACCAGTCCATCGTCGAACGCGCCAACCGCGCACGCGAAGAACAGGCTGCGAAAGAGACTATGCGCAAGGCGTCCGACGCGGATACCTTTACCCGATTCTCCCATATGGAGGATAGGATTGACCGCATGCAGGCCGAGAACGAGCTGAACAAAGGCGGTTCCCCCGACTTGGACGCCCGGTTCAAGGATCTGGAGGAGCTGGATGAAATCGAGGCTGAGCTTGAAGCTCTGCGCAAGCAGGCTGAAGGCAGGTAAACGATGGAAAGCTGGGCAATCATCGCGATAGTGGCAATCGTGTTCGGCAGTATCGTCAGCATTGTCAAGGCAGGATGCGACCATGAGCTTCAAGAAAAGAAAATTGAAGCTGCGTTGCGCCAGCAGGAGATGGAAAATGGCGCCGCACCGGGAACCTATACAGGCAAAAGAACCCGCAAGCAGGCTGAAAAGGCTTTCAAGGCGGCGGCAAGGCAGGAACGGTACCGGAGACGCCATCATCTCGACGACCAGGAATACGACGAGCCGGATATTGAGACCGAACGTGAACGGTTGAAGAAAGGCATCGACAATCTTCAACAGAGAATCGACAATATCGAGATTATCATGAAAAGCCGGAACAACGGCGCGAACAAGAACGACAGCGCGGAATAATCGGCAGATTTGCATAAGAGACATAAGACAAGAAGGGAAATCATCATGGCAACTAAGAAACTGTATAGATCAAAATACGGGCAGGTCTTCGGGGTCTGCCAAGGCATAGCCGACTGGAGGGATCTTCCGGTCGGGCCTATCAGACTCATCGTCATCATCGCCGTCGTATGTACCGGCATCTTCCCCGGAGTGGCGATCTACTTGCTGGCAGCGCTGTTCATTCCGGCGAATCCCTACGAGACGGAGCGCCCGGCGAACGATGGTTCCGACTGGCGCCGCAGCGGCCATATGCATGGGTATTCCGGCGAAACCGTTCATGGAACGTATGAGGCGAATGACAACGACGCCCGTTCCAACGATGAACTGAAGGAAGAATATGAACGTCTGAAAAAGAAAGTAGAGAAGATGGAAGAGGAGATGTTCGACAAGGAACGCGACTGGGATCAGCGTTTCCACGAGGGCAACTGATCATGCTCAGAGATTCAAAGGGACTGAAGATCACCTTGCTGGTCATCGTGCTGGTCGTTATGTTCGTCAACTTCCTGCCCGGCGATACCTACTCCGCGAAACAGGAAGTGACCGCTTCAGTACAGGATGGCTACGACTTGGCGATCAAAGCGGTGGCGGGAGATGTCTCCGTCACCATCGATCCTGCCGCTACCAGAATCAGCGCCAGTTATTCCGGTAGCGGCCGCACCAGAAGCAAGCTGGTCCTGGAGCAAAGCGGTTCCAAGGTAACGATTAGTGAAAAATATTCCGAAAAAGGTTTCCTGCGGTTCTTTGACTTTTCCTCCACACCGAGGATGATGGTGGTGATTCCGCAGGATACAGCGCTCAAGAGCCTGACGGCCAGCACAGTCAGCGGCGACATCGACATTGAGACGAACCTCATCGCCGACATGATCAAGCTGTCGAGTACCAGTGGCGGAGTTGATTTCCTCAATCTGGAAGCACCGGACGGGACTGTCCAGATATCGTCGGTCAGCGGCAATGTCGATGGATATCTCGTCGCGGCGGACAAGGTGAAGATATCGACGACCAGCGGTAATGCCGAGGTCTATCGGATGGAAGGAAAAAATATCGAGTTGACCAGTGTAAGCGGCAATATCAATGGAGAAGCGGCTCCTGGAAACGGCGATATGAAGCTGTCGACGGTCAGTGGGGAGATCGACGTTATCCTTGATACCGCGACCAATGCGACGGTTACTGCGAAAACCCTCAGCGGAAGCCTCCATCTGGGAAATCGCGACACCGACGGGCAGTGGGACAAGGAGTCGGCAAGCGCTGTCATCGGGGATGGAACCGGGGCCGTCGAAGCGAAGACCACCAGTGGCCCTATAACGATTTCCTGGTAAAAACAACATGCGTTGCGGGATACGGCGCGCCATGCGCCGTACCGCCGTACCACCAGATTCATAGACTAGAGAACTGTTCACGCTTTCTGGCTTGTATTCATCATCCATTACTCATTACACAGATTCACGGCGTCAACTGACGACGAATTTATCCTTCGCAATAGCGAAAGGAGGTATGACATCATGCAAGAAGAATCAACACAGAGGGGTTACGCATCTGTCTCTACCCGTTCAAATATACAGGTTAAGACAGTGAGTAACGATATACAAATCATGAGGGATCCCGACGCGACCAGGCTTGAGGCGTGGTTGGCGGGAGGCGGAAGACCAAGGGGAAAGCTGAACATCAATACTGACGGGACGACGATTCTGATAGAAGTCAGCCTGCCGTTGACCGAGTTATTCTGTTTCTTCAATTTTCGCTCACAGAAGCTGATTGTCGTCCTTCCCGCTTCGATATCACCAAACAGCCTGATGGTTTCAAGCTCTGCGGGGAGCATCGAATTCTCCCAAAAGTTCAGCGCCGGTTATATCGGAGCGAAAACCATCAGCGGTGGCATTCAATTCAGCTCACTGCAAACGACTTTCGGCGAACTGGTGCTGGAAAGTACCAGCGGTACAATTCGAGGAGAACACATCGTGTCCACCCATGCTACGGTCGGGACTACCAGCGGTAAGATTTCCATCGACAAGATCGATAGCGAGAACCTCTCGCTCAAGAGTGTCAGCGGTGGAATCTCCTCCTACGTGGCGCCGCGCCGCGGCAAGCTGGAGGCAAAGAACATCAGCGGAATCATCGACCTGATGCTCGCTCCCGATACCGACGCGCTGGTTCAGGCGAAATCAACCAGTGGTCGGGTGGCGCTACAAGGGGCGAAAGGTCGGGACGCGGTCAATCTCGGTTCCGGTTTCGGCTCCGTCGCAGCATCTACGGTCAGTGGGGAAATCTGCATCAACTGGTAGCGGGCTGATGCAATGCAATGTGATGCAATGCAATGTGATGTGATGCAATGTGATGCAATGCAATGTGATGCAATGCAATGTGATGCAATGTGATGTGATGTGATGCAATGTGATGTGATGTGATGCAATGTGATGTGATGTGATGCAATGTGATGTGATGCAATGTGATGCAATGTGATGTGATGCAATGTGATGTGATGCAATGTGATGTGATGTGATGTGATGTGATGTGATGTGATGTGTGGTATGATATAGCGTTGTCTAAAAGAAGGATATTCACCAAGACAATTTACGGAAACATTTTTATATTACCGCTCACTCGTTGCTTATGTTTTTCGATTGAAGCTATTGGAGAGTTATGATAAAGTGTCCCTGTAATATATAAAAAAAAGAGAGGGTGCAAATTATGCCACGAAAAAATTGTCTCGTTGCGCCTGTTATAAAATGGGTTGGTGGCAAACGACAACTTTTAGATGATTTAGCACCATTATTTCCAAAACAACGAGTTTCTTTCTACTGTGAACCATTCTTAGGGGGCGGGGCTGTCTTATTTAAGTTACAGCCTAGTACTGCATATGTTAATGATATTAATCCTGAGCTTATCCAGATGTATGAAGTTATCAGAGATAATGTTGAAGAACTGATTATTGCTTTAGGCGAACACCCAAATGAGGAAGAGCATTTTTATCGTATTCGCGACTGGGATAGAGATAGAGAACAATACGAACAATTAACCAAAGTTCAGAAAGTTGCCCGTCTTATTTATTTAAACAAAACATGTTATAATGGTCTGTTCAGAGTGAATAATGCAGGAGAATTCAATACTCCTTTTGGGCATTATAAAAATCCCAATATTGTAAATGCTCCTATATTAAAAGCAGTCAGCACTTACTTTCAGAAAGCACAATTAACATTTAGTAGTGTGGATTATGCAGAGGTTCTTGCGAATATAACAAAAAAAGAAACTTTTGTATATTTAGATCCGCCTTATGATCCAGTTTCTGATACAGCCAATTTTACAGGCTATACAAAAGGGGGCTTTGACCGTTCAGAGCAAATTCGTCTACGACAGTGTTGTGATGAGCTTAACCGACGAGGGATTAAGTTTATGCTTTCTAATTCTGCAACAGACTTCATCAAGGAGCAATACAAAGCATACAATATAACTATTGTAAAGGCGAAACGTGCTATTAATTCTAATGCTATGAAACGAGGAGAAGTTGATGAAGTGGTGGTGAGAAATTATGTGTGAGCAAAAAAGCCAAAATGATAAAGCTTGGGAAGCCTTATTTGAGGAACATGATATTTTGTCACACATCGAAGCAGAGGGAGAGTTTATCATCTCTGCACCCCAAATAAAAAAATATCGAGAACCACGATTGATGGCAAAATTTGATCACAAGATCAATCTTCCACAGATTTTTGATAAAAACAAACTCGCGATTTTACCCATATCTCGTGGAGAGTATATTATTTCTCATTTTGAGGCATATAAACCATTTGAAATATTGGATGAATCTATTACACACGTTTCTTTACCAACTAATCTTCAGAGTCTTAATGCAAACAATATTCCAAGCGAAACCATTGCCATAAATTGTGCGTTAGCAGCAGGTATGCTTTCTGATTTTTTAGAAGAAGATATACTCTACTCAACTGTTTCAGGACGCATGGGATCTGGACAGTTTGATTTTAGCATTCAGAATTCTTATACGAAAACACCGACAGCAGTTTCGGTGAATAATTCTCAAATAGAAATTGATGCTGCATTTGAAGGTATTCATAGTCTATCATTACTGGAAGCAAAACGAGATTTATCAGAAGATTTTCTCGTACGACAATTATATTATCCGTTTCGGGCATGGAGTACTCAAATAACAAAAAAAATAAAACCTGTCTTCCTTGTTTATTCAAATGGAATATTTAGCTTGTACGAGTACAAATTTGAAAACCCTAATTCATATAATTCGTTAGTTCTTGTGAAACATAAAAATTATTCCATTGAAGATACAGCAATAGAACTTTCTGATTTACAGGATGTTGCTTCACGTACTCAACTTGTTTCCGAACCAACCATTTCTTTACCTCAAGCGAATAGCTTTGAACGGGTTATCAATCTTTGCGAATTGCTCAATACTCAAGAATTAAATCGCGAACAAGTTACAGAAAAATACGCTTTTAATATCCGACAAACAAATTATTATACTGATGCAGCAAGATATCTAGGACTTCTGGAAAAGCATCATGAAGATGATCGAAAGTCAGTGTATGCTTTAAGCACATCAGGCAATCGCATTATGAAGTTGAACTACAAACAACGACAACTTGCATTTTGTGAAGCCATCTTGCAACATCACGTTTTCAAAGAAACATTCAATCTTTGTATGCAAACAGGTTCAATACCGGATACGTCAGTAATTGTTGATATCATGCAAAAAGCTGATCTTTATAAAATCAAAAGTATGCAAACATATATTCGGCGTGCTTCTACAATCAGTAGTTGGATAAATTGGATGCTCAGTTTAATTGAGGAGTAGAATTGCAAAATATAAAATGGAAACCTGATAATTTTAAATTACAAATGACAAGTGCTTGGGACTTTCCAGAAAGAGGAAGATGGGCAACTCATGATCCATCTTATCGGGGAAATTGGTCGCCATACATTCCTAGAAACATCATCCTTCGATATTCCGATGAACAGGACTTAGTTTTAGACCAGTTTGTTGGCGGTGGGACAACTTTAGTAGAAGCTAAATTATTGAATAGAAATGCTATTGGAGTGGATATAAATCCAGCTTCATTAGGCTTGGTCACTAAAAAATGTAATTTCACATTAGAAAATTGCGGAAAAGTATATTTTAAGACTGAAGATGCAAGAAATCTAGCATTTCTTCCAGACAAATGCATTGATTTGATATGTACACACCCACCATATGCAAACATAATAAAATACAGTGTCGATATAATAGAAGATATTTCAAGGATTCCGGCCGAGCAGTTTTTATTAGAAATGGGTAAAGTGGCAAATGAAAGTTATCGCGTTTTAAAAGCTGGAAAATTTTGTGCTATCTTGATGGGAGATGTTCGGCAAAGAGGATCTGTTTTTCCATTAGGATTTAAGGTTATGGAAATGTTTCAGCAATCAGGTTTTCAGTTAAAAGAGGTTATAATAAAGAAACAACATAATTGTCAGACCACAAGTAAGTGGATTCAAAAAAGTAAAAAATCTAATTTCTTGCTTTTAGCACATGAATACCTATTCATATTTAAGAAATGAGGTATAACTATGTTATGCAAACATTGTGGATTGCCATTAAAAGATGCCCAAGAACGTGGAGAATATAAATCATGCCCTCATTGTTCACAGAAGAACAATGAGCATATCTTTTACCCTAAATCAATATTTGGCTGGACGGAAAAACGAGTAACTCCTAATAACCCTGCTGGTATTCAGAGTTGGTGTACACGCTGTCGTGGAAATGATAGTGGGCCATATTCTGATGGTATAAAATGTAGTGAAGTGTAAATACAGTATAGAAAACAAGTCACGCAATCAACATGAAATCTATTCTTAATATTTGACAGTTCAGAGGTTTGTTATTGTTTTTATTAGCCCTACTAGGAGCAAGTTTGTTTGTAATTCGCATTCGTATTGTTCTGATCCATCAAATAGACAATTTCACATCCTGTAAAACACAAAATACACTCCAGCCAAAGTAGAACTCAGTTTTTTCTCAGATCAACTATCTTGTCAATTGTTGCATAAATACATCATTATGTTGCATATTACAGTGGAATTAAATGTATTGTTGCAATTTTTCTGCATACATGTTGCACAAGTCGTCTGTTTACGATATCATCCAGTCAATTTGGACTAACGCGGGGCAAGCCCTGAGTGACAAGGCAGGTTCATCACATGGACAAGACGTTCCTAGTACTTGACGACGGTATCGTCCTCAAGGGTGTCGGGTTCGGAGCCGAGGCTCCCTACTGCGAACAATTGCAGGAAGGCTCGTTTCCTGCCGGCGAAGTGGTGTTCAACACAAGCATGACCGGATATCCTGAAATTCTTACCGACCCCTCCTATCATGGGCAGATGGTCGTCATGACCTACCCTCATATCGGCAACTACGGATGTAATGAAGCCTGGGCGGAAAGTACCCTTTCCGGCGGCGGCATCCATGCGGCCGCGCTAATCGTCCGGGAAGCCTACAAAGGACCGCTCCCTCCCGAAAGAATTTCATTGGACGCGTTTCTCAGGACCCATGGGATTTGTGGCATCACCGGCGTGGACACCCGCTTCCTGACGCTCCATTTGAGAACCAACGGCTCCCGCAACGGGATATTGGTCAGAAGCAAAAATGAAACGCTTTCACAACAAGAACTTCAAGTGGCGCTTCAAACGGTCAAGGCGTTCCCCGATATCACTGAACGGGATTTGATCGATGGCGTAACCACCAAACAGACCATCGCAGACCCCCGGCTAGGCCCGGACACCTGCCCGGTTCCGACACATCCCGACCTGCGGTTCGCGGTCGTGGACTATGGAATCAAGAAATCCATCATCAACGAACTGTACAAAAGAAACGCCGCGGTAACGCTCCTTGGAGCGAAGGCGACGGCGGAAGATATTCTGAAGCTGACGCCGAAAGTGGACGCAGTATTCCTTTCCAACGGCCCCGGCGACCCGGCGCTGCTACAGGACGCCGTCGCCATGGCGAAAACGCTGGTCGGCAAGCTGCCCGTCGTGGGTATCTGCCTGGGACACCAGTTGATCACCTGGGCGCTGGGCGGCAGGACGGTAAAGATGAAGTTCGGACACCACGGCGGCAACCATCCGGTGCGGGACATGATTACCGGCAAGGTGTTCGTCACCAGCCAGAACCATGGGTTCATGACCGACCCACAAAGCCTTAACGATGATATAGAAGTCTGGTTCACAAATGCGAACGATGGTTCAATCGAAGGAATCCATCACAAAACATTGCCAGTCATGTCGGTTCAGTACCATCCGGAAGCATCTCCCGGCCCACAGGACGCGACATGGATTTTCGACAGGTTCATCGCCTGCGCAAAGACGGGAAGAACGACAGGCTAGCATCATCACCCAAAAAAACGACCTTTTACAGGGAACGGCGGAAATCGGCGGTAGAAAACTGGAAGCGATTTTCGGTGGAGCAAATCGAGGAAAGAAACCAAGGCAAAGGAAGGATACAGCATGGGTGCTCGGACAGACATACATCGCATTCTCGTGATTGGAAGCGGGCCGATTGTGATCGGGCAGGCTTGTGAATTCGATTATTCGGGGACGCAGGCGGTCAAGGCGCTCAAAGAGGAGGGATACGAGGTGTTGCTCGTCAACCCGAACCCAGCGACAGTCATGACCACTCCGGGCATCGCCGACCGTATCTACCTCGAACCGCTGAAGGTCGAATATATCGAACAGATATTCCAGCGGGATCGCCCGGACGCCATTCTCTCCACCATGGGAGGACAAACCGGCCTGAACCTGACTATGGAGCTTCATAAACAGGGGCTCTTGGAGAAATACGGCGTACAGGTCATTGGAGCGGGCATCGAGTCCATTGAGCTCGCCGAAGATCGGGGACGTTTCAAAGAGGTGGTGGAGTCCCTGGGACTGGAAAGCGCCCGTTCCGCCGTCGCCCATACCGTAGCGGAAGCCGCCGCCTTCAAGGATCAGATTGGACTGCCGCTGATCATCCGTCCGAGCTTTACGCTGGGGGGCATGGGAGGCAGTATCGCCAATACGGAGGATGAATTCATCCCGCTTATCGAGCACGCCCTGGCGGAAAGCCCGGTCAACGAGATACTTGTAGAGGAATCCCTGATCGGCTGGAAAGAGTTCGAGATGGAAGTCATGCGGGACAAGCACGACAACGCCATTATCGTCTGTTCCATTGAAAACATAGACCCAATGGGGGTTCATACCGGAGATAGCATTACCATAGCGCCGATACAGACCCTCAACGACCGGCAGTACCAGCGGATGCGGACCGCGTCGATTGATATTCTCCGCGCCGTAGGCGTCGATTGCGGCGGCAGTAACGTGCAGTTCGCCATGCAGCCCGATACGGACCGCATGGTCGTCATCGAAATGAATCCGCGGGTATCCCGGTCTTCCGCTCTGGCCAGCAAAGCGACGGGCTTCCCTATCGCCCGATGTTCAGCGAAGCTTGCCGTCGGCTATACGTTGGATGAAGTCCTCAATGAAATCACCGGCCAGTCCGTATCATGCTTTGAACCTGCGCTGGACTACTGCGCGGTAAAAGTGCCACGCTTTGAACTGGAGAAGTTTCCCCTGCCCTGTAGCGCCCTCGGAACACAGATGCGGAGCGTCGGCGAAGCCCTGGCCATGGGACGGACCGCACTGGAAGCCCTCAACAAAGGCATCAGGGCCTCGGAACGGAAGTTCGAGGGGATCACCGTACTGGACGAGCGTACCGGACATACGCCGGAAGAAGTTGACAGGCTGCTGCACAGCGCCCACCCCCTGCGGTTGCTGGCGGCCTACACCGTACTGAAGAAAGAGGGGCCGGGAATGCTCGACGAGGTATCCGGGATCACCGGTTTCGACCGCTGGTTCCTGACGCTTCTCGTCCAGCAGGCACAGTTGGAGAAGGAACTGGAACAGCTCAACGGTTGGAACGACGTCCTGTCGGTTCTCGCGCAGGGCAACCTGCTGGAACGCGCCAAGCGGGCGGGCATTTCCGACAAACATATCGCTACGTTGACCGGAACGACCGAACGGGACATAGCGAAGTTCCGCAAGCAGGCGGGGTTAATCCCCGCCGCCCATTTCGTCGATACCTGCGCGGGGGAGTTTTCTGCCATCACCCCGTATTGCTACACGACCTACGGGGAAATCGACGAGGGCGAACCGATGGGCGACAAGGCGGTGGTCATTCTGGCGAGCGGCCCGAACCGTATCGGACAGGGGCTGGAATTCGACACCTGCTGCACCCTCGCTTCGCTAGCCTATCGCAAGTTGGGGCGCAAGACCATCATGGTCAACTCGAACCCCGAGACCGTCTCTACCGACTTCAACATCTCCGACAGGCTCTACGTGGAACCACTGACCGCGGAGCATGTCCAGGCGATCGTCGAAAAAGAGGGGACGAACGATGTAGTGGTGCAGCTTGGCGGGCAGACGCCGCTGAACATGGCGGCCACCCTCCAGGAAGGTGGTGCGAATATCGTCGGAACATCGTTGGAGGGAATCGACGAGACCGAAGACCGCGGGCTGTTCTCGGCGTTGGTACGGAGGCTCGGCCTCCGCCAACCGGAAAACAGAATGGCCGGTTCACAGAAAGAAGTCCACCGTTGCGCGCTGGAAGTCGGCTTCCCCGTCCTGCTCAGACCTTCGTTCGTCCTCGGCGGCAGGAGTATGTTCATTGCCTACAACGAAGAGGATCTGGATGAGTTCTTCGCCAGAGGTACTACGGTCAGCCCGGAAGCCCCGGTGTTGGTAGACCAGTTCCTGGAGGACGCGTTTGAATATGACCTTGACGCGGTGTGCGACGGCAAGAGCATCTATATCGGCGGCATTCTCCAGCACATCGAGGCCGCGGGCATCCATAGCGGGGATTCCGCGGCGGTATTCCCGCCGTACAAGTCTTCGCCGGCGATTCTTGACCAGATGCGCCAGGCGGCGCTATCCATCGCCCAAGCGCTCCCCGTCAAGGGACTGATGAACATCCAGTTCGCAGTCAAGGATGAAAAGCTCTATTTGATTGAAGTAAACCCCAGGGCGTCCAGAACCGTACCGTTCATCTCCAAGGCTTCGGGGGTCAATCTGATTGAGGCCGCCGTCAGAGTCTGGGAGGGAGAAAACCTCGTCGCCCAGAAGCTGGTGAAGAAAGAGGGGGGCATTGGTGAGGGACGCTGCATTACCGGATGGGCGATCAAGGAGGCGGTGTTCTCCTTTGACCGGTTCGTCAACGTAGACCCGGCGCTTGGTCCGGAGATGCGTTCGACCGGAGAGGTCATCGGCATGGCGCCGACCTTCGGCGAGGCGTATGCGAAAAGCCAGGCCAGCGCGGGAAACAAGCTCCCGGACAAGGGCCTCGTGGTTATTTCCGTCAACAAGAAGGATCGGCAGACCATCATTCCAATCGCCAGACAGCTCCAGAAGCTGGGCTTCCAGTTGGCGGCGACAAAAGGAACGGCCAGGGATCTATTCGATGCGGGTATCCTGTGCGAGGTCATGATGAAGGTTCACGAAGGGCATCCGAACATCGTGGACAACATCCGCTCCCGCCGGGTCGCGCTGGTGATCAACACCCCGATGGGCTTCCACGCCCGCCGCAGCGACGACGATATCCGCACCGAGGCGATGCGCATGAAGATCCCCTACACCACCACGACCAGCGCGGCCGCCGCGGCGGTACAGGCGATCGAGTTCATCCAGCAGAGACAGTATACGGTGCGGGAACTGCCGGAGCAGTCGTTGCGGTAGTGATCAAGAACAATGTGATGGTAGTCGGAAAATTACCGGACGATAGTCAAAGGACGACCAGAGGAAAGGCCAAGCCAAAGCGGCGGGTCTTTCCTCCAACCGTATCCTAAGAATCAAGAGTTCCAAACTATCATTTTTTCTGGACAACCAGGACATCCCCTTCAAGCGCGGGCAGGGAGATATCAGCAAATACATCCCCCTGCGCGAATTCTGTGGAAACTTCCGCGGAAACAGGACAATGGTTGACCATCGCAAGAACATATTCCTTGTCCGTTTCGAGCAAACGAACCACTGGCGCTACGGCGATTCCCGCGGAAGGCAAGGATTCCAGACGGACTTCAAGACGGCTCAACGCCGTATATCCGGTAGAATCAAGTAATTCTCGCAGGAAATCTCCCGTAGCGGAATCCCCGGTATGTTCAAAGTGATATGAAGGATAGGAACCGATCCAGACGGCCCGACCGGCGCCTCGCCGACATTCGGCGACGGCGGGTTCACTATCGGCAAAACGACCGAGAACCGTTACATCATCAGCGACACGCACCAACTGGCGATAGAATCTGCCGGTCAGGCGCTTTCCAGATTGTAGCGAGATTTCGACCTCCCCCCAATCCTTGAGCCCTTGCACTTCCACATGCTCGACATGGAATAGCCGCTTGAGACTTTCATCACTTTGATTCAACAAGCCATCTTTCCGGTATAATCCGGGACAAGCTTCGCTGATCAGCGTCCCTCCTTCACAGACGAATCGCTCGAACGCGTCGGTTTCTTCCGGCGACAATACCAACGGCATAGGTAAGTACAGCACCTTGATTCCACTGGAAAACAATGTATCAAATTGGTCCTGATGCAAAAACCGAATCGGAATGGAGCGTTCATAGGCCGCCTTGAATATTCCACTGACACACCCCGCGTACATTTCCTCCCGCCGTTCGCTTGCGAAACAGAGCAGGTCGGTATCGCGAGACACATATACCGCATTCGTCGCAGAAACCTTGACGGCCTTGTCTAGAACCAGCAGATTCAGCTTTTCCGCACACGCTTTCGCACTGAGACTCCGCGGGGTATTTTCGCCCTGAAAACCGGTAAGGCCGAACCCAGGGGATTCTATGCCGGACGGTTCGGGGGCGTATTGCCAATACATGGAGCCCTTGCCGCCGGCCACTACGGTATTGTAGTTCCAGATACGGATATCAGCGGCGGTAGGGACTTCTCCCCCCAGCAGCCCCGGTTTCCCCGCGCCCCCCTGGAGTTCAACCTGATAGAAAGGACGGCCTTGTGCAGCTTGGGAAACCATCTCATTATGCAACAGATGCCGGTAATAATGTTCGTCGCCCATCAGCCATTTCGGAAAACTCGACAGGCCGAACAAATCCACCTGTTTCGCAAGCAGGAATTCATCACCCAGTTCATTGGCTAGTCCACCGACGAGCCGATTCCCCAGGATACCGCTATAGGCAACGTGGGTCTGAACCAACGTATCCGGCGCACCCCGGCGACAGGCGCACACCCGGCGCTCCAGCCACCGTGTCAAATTCTCAAGCCAGAACCGACGCCAATCCAGCATATCGGCCCAAGTACCGAACCGGGGAGGAGGCTCGACTTGCGACCAGTCCGTATATTTTCGATACCATGCGTCGCAAAGAGCGTCCAGCGTACCGTACTTCTCCCGAAGCCATGCGACAAAAGCCGCACGGGAATGCTTGCAATAGCACAGCATGTTCGACCTATAGTCATACATAGGTTCAAGATGAGGCTCATTCCACACGTCAAATGCCATTACTACTGGATTATCAGCGAAATGTCGCGCAGTCGTCTCAATGAATGTCGAGACCAACTGGGAAAATTCAGGATCATCCATACATCGGCCGGGCCAGCCCGCGCTCGGTATATTCGCGGGACCGCCATAGGAGACAGGTTGTCCGTCGGCGGTGAGATACAAATCATCATCCCCGCCATACGTCCAATACGGCGCACCCTCGGGAATCAGATTGATCACCACCCGCAGCCCATGCTTTTTTGCGAGCGCCACAAGCCTGTCCAGCTCGGAAAAATCAAACTGGCCGGGAATTGGTTCAATCCAATTCCAGACGGCCCAAAGCTTCACCAAGTTGAAACCAAGCTCCCGCATATTCTTGAAATCACGTTCCCAACAATCCTCACAAGGAAATGGTGGACGATAATACTGTGAACCGTAGAACAAAACGCACCTACCCCTTCACCGCGCCCGCGGTCATGCCACTGACCAAGTATTTCTGCATGAAGAATCCGATAATGATGATAGGGACCATCGTAATTGTGGCGGCGGCGCTGCACTTGCCCCAATCGACGGAAACAGCCCCGACATATCTCGCCACGCCGACCGTCAGCGGATAGGTCTTGAGATTCGTCAGCTGCAATGAGAACATCAGTTCATTCCAAGAACTCTGCATTACCAGAATGGTCGCGGAAGCGATGGCGGGTTTTAGCAATGGAAGGATGATGATACCAAAAGTCTTGACGCGAGAACATCCCATGATGCTCGCGGATTCAATCAATTCGTCAGGAATATCCCCGATGAATCCCGCCATCAACCAGGTGACGAATGGAAGAGAAAGACAACTCAATGTCAGAATCGGCGCCAGATATGTCCCGGTCAACCGCACCCGGTTCATCATTACGAACAACGGGACGAGAATCGTAATCGAAGGAACCATCTTACCTAACAGCAACACATTGGAAATCCGTTTTCCGATTGAGGACTTGCAGATTTTCAAACCATAGGCGGCCAAGGAGCCAAGCAGGATGGTGAACGCGGTCACGGAACAGGAAATGATCATGGAATTCTTGAAATAGACACCGAACCGGTCCAGCGAAAGTATCTTCTCATAATGAGAAAACGTAGGCTCGAACACCAGCTTCGGAGGCATCTGCTTGATTTCTATGGTCTTTCTGAAGGAATTACTGATCACGATATAGATCGGCACGACAGTCCAAAGGATGAATAGGATGAGGATACAATACATCAACATCCTCGACAGTATTTTTTTCGTCTTGTAATTCATGCTTGCCATAGGGATTACCTGTTTCCTTTGCCGAGGTTCTGTCGGACGAACGGAATGCCGAATATCAAGAACGTAAGCAGCATCGTCAGGAAGGAAATAGCCATCGCGTAGCTGAGGTTCGACTGTTCAAACGCCTGGCTATACGCATGGATACTCAAGGATAGCGAGGAATTGTTCGGCCCGCCGCCTGTCAGCGAATAGATGATATCGAAAATCTTGATTGTATCGACGCCACTAATCAGCATGATCACCATATAGACGTTCTTGAGCTGGGGCAAGGTAATTCTGAAGAACGTATTGAAAGGCCCGGCTCCATCTATCTTCGCTGCCTCATAATATTCCTCAGGAATCGCCAGCAGGCCGGCGGTCAGTACGATAACCACGAACGGCGTGACCTGCCACCAATGGGCGACGATGGTGGAAAACAAGGCCGTTGAAGCAGAAGTCACTCCAGGGAAATCCTTTATTCCCAGCCCGAACAATCCGAGGAACCAGTAGAGGATACCCTTCGGGTCGTAGATGTACCTCCAGATCAGGCCGACTACGACGGGAGAGACCAGCAAGGGCATCGTAACGATGGGTCTGAGGACAGAAGAAAGCATACGGGGGATCTTCACCAGCAGAACGGCGCAGATAGTACCCAGCAGGAAGTCCCCCGCAATTGCTCCAAATGAAAAACATACGGTGTTGAACGTGGCTTTCAGCGCTACGGGGTCGGTAAAGAAATGAATGTAGTTCTTGAATCCTACGAAAGATTCCGCATAATTCCTGTTTCCGAACCCAACACTGAAGAAACTCAGGAAAAGGCCATAGAAAAGGGGAAGCACCATGATACAGAAAATGACAGTCAACGTAGGCAGCATCAACAACAACGGCAACAGGTCTCCCCGTTCCAAGGACCATTCAAATGTCTTGTGTTTCATCGCGTCCCCCTTTTCACCGGATATTCGCCCTACACTCTTTTATTTGCTGAAATCCACTTTCTCCAGATTTTTCTGCAACTTCGCCATGACATCGGCTGGAGCGGTATCGGTCGTCGCGATTTCAGAAAGAGCAACGACGAGCTCAGACTTCAATGTACCGAAACTTACCAGCGGAGGATCGATCTTGCCGTTGGCAAGCTGTTCCATGACCACAGGAAGGAACGGAGCTTTCGCCAGCACTTCCGCGTCCTCACTCAGACTGTTGATCGCACTGATCTGCTGGTCGGCGAGGGTCTGTTTCTTTTCAGTCTCCGGCCCCGCCATCCATGCGCAATAGTCGAACGCCGTCCGGGGGTTCTGCGTATTCTTCGCGACGCCCCAGACCCAGAAGGAATTGGTAGCGGCCGCTTTTCCATTCTTGCCGGCAAGCGGAGCGTAGGCTACGGTATCCACAATCAACGACTTCTCAGGGTCGGCGTTCTGGTTGGCAAGACCGCTCATGATAATTCCGATAGGAGCGTCTTTCATCCGAACGGCTTCAGCAACCTCGTCATGATGCCATGCAAGACAACCTTCTACAGAATTCTGCACGAGCTGGTCATAAATGGTCGCAGCATAGACCGCTTCAGGACTGGTCATGTTCAGATTGCCATTTTTATCAAAATAATAGCCATCGTCGGAGAATAGCAACTGAGAAAACAACGTTACGGCGGCAGTCCCCTGTTTTGCGGGCAACGCGATACCGGATCCCTTCTGTTTGAAGTACTTCGCTACCGCCACAAGTTCCTCGGCGTTGGTAGGAACAGACAAGCCTTCCCGCTTGAACACTTCGCTGTCATAGGCGATGATGAGCGTCTGGGCGTAGGTTGGCAGGCCATAGACCTTTCCGTCAAAAATACAGCCGTCGAGCAAGCCCTTCGCATAGATGTCCAGATCAAGGCCGGAAGCCTTGATGCAGTCATCCAACGGCAATAGGTAGCCAGCGTCAACGTATTCTTTCATCCACTGGCTGTTAACCCATACGACATCATAATTTCCGGATCCCGGAACCGCCTGGAAAGAGGTAAGCTGCTTGGCCTTGAGATTGCCATAGTCAACATCGTCGATCGTAACAGCGGCCGCAGAGTAGCCGGCGGTTACCTGTTTCTGCAAGTCGGCGTGAGGACCGGCCCAAACTGATACCAAAAGCTTCTCTTTCGAGCCAGAAGCGACGCTTGCGGATTTTTCCGCGCTACCTCCGGCGAACACCATTCCAACGGCCAGCACCAACAGCGCCAAGGAACAAAAAAACCTCTTCATATATGTCTCCTTTTGTATTATACATCCTCTTCGAGAATGTAGTATTTACGATTGATATACGTTAGTACACCCTCTATCCCGCAATTCCGCCAACCAGCGCGCCACAGTCTCATCCGTAGCGGCTGATTTCGGCAACAACGGATCAGCTTCCTTTCCCAATTCCTCCGACTTCCCCAATCCATACGTATGATAGGGCATTATTTCGGCCTGTTTGATGCCGGGATATTTCTTCAGTAATCCGGCGATTCCATCAAAATGGTCGGCAGTATCGTTGACTCCCGGAATCAAGGGCAACCGAAGCACGATTTCCTTACCAATCCCATAGAGATAATCCAAATTCTCAAGAATCTGGACATTGTCCACACCACAAAGCTCCCGATGCCGCGCTGGATCGGTCACCTTGTAGTCAAACAGGAACAAATCAATCAGAGGAGCTATCCGGGAAACCACCTCCCGAGTGGCAAAACCAGAAGTCTCCATAGCGCAATGAATCTCAGGCATCAAGTTCCTGAACCCTACGATGAAATCGGCATACAGCATCGGTTCCCCTCCAGAGAACGTGATTCCGCCCTTTCGGCCATTGTCGCCCGTCTCAACGTTGAAATACCGGAAATCTCCTCGTATCCGTTCCAAAAGTCCGGCGGGAGTGTACTTTCGTCCAACCAGCGTCAAGGCGTCGTAGCAGCATACCTGTAGGCAGAAACCACAACCAGTACACGACTCTAGATGGACGACGTGCTGATATCGGCCATCTTCCAGAACCGCCCGATGCACACCATTCGGACAGGCCGCGACACATTGCAAACACCCTACGCACAAGGTCTTGTGGAATATCAACTGGCTAGTTTTCGACAGGGATTCAGGATTGTGGCACCATCTGCAATGCAATGGACAGCCTTTGAAGAAAACCACGGTCCTGATACCTGGGCCGTCGTTAAGAGAAAAGCTCTGGATATCGAATACTGTCGCTTGAATATCAGTAGCTGATCCTGTCATAGATTTCCTGTTGAACGTCTTTTTTCAGATTGACGAACCTGGCGCTTAATCCGCCGATACGGACTATCAGGTCCTTGTAGTCCTCCGGATGCCGCATCGCATTGTACAAATCCTCTTTTCCCACTACGGTTATCATCGCCTGCGCACCTCCCCTGTCAAAATAATCCCGCAGGAGATACTGCGCCTTGCCATCCGCATCATCCCAAGTCTCCCTGGTAAACCTCATGTTCTGAACCATACCGGCCATATTGTCATGCGGCAGTTTGACGATGGAGTTCAACATCGAGGTCAATCCGTTCTTGTCAGTGCCGGACGCAGGGTTGTTGGCGTTGGCCATAGGCATGCCGGATTTCCTTCCGTCGGGCGTCGCCCCCACCCATCGGCCCAACGTAGTATTCTGCGCGTTGTTGATGTTGACGCAGAGATAGCTTTTCAGACCGACCTTCGGAGCTTGCTCCCTGACTGTCGCGCAGATATAGTTGTGCAGGTCAAGCAGGATGTCATCGACGAACGGGAGGTCATTTCCATATTTTGGCGCGTCCATCATCAGCCGACGTTCTCTTTCAAATCCAACAAAGTTGTTGTCCATCGCCGCTATGACGGTAGCGGCGTCAAGCCGTCGCTCCTCGAACACCAGTCGTTTGAGCGCGGCAAGACTATTCGCCGCATCGACATTGCCATACAGCTCCACAGTACCGGCCAGATATTCACATCCGCCATTGAAAATTCCCTTTCCCCGTTCGATGCACCCGTCGTACAGCATCGTGACCATCATAAAGGGATGTATGGTCCCGACCGCTTCATACAGATACTTCTCATATTTCGCCTGGGCTTCAATGAAGTATTCCAGATGCTTTTTGTATACCGCCAGGAATTCTTCATAGGAAGCGCAATCGACCAAGCCGGGGGATTTGAAGGAGAGATAGCTGTTCGATACCGGGTCATACCCCCCATGAACCGCGAGCTCAAGAATCTTCAGGGTTCCGATTGAACCATTGGGAGAACCAAAGCTGTAATGGTCGAATTCCAGTTCCCCGCAACCCAACGGCATATAGGATTCCGCTAGCTTCCTATCCACTGCGAACGCATGCATGACCCCAGGAATGAGAACGTCGTCGTTATACAGCAACGGATAGGTTCGTCCTTCCCTGATGCAACGCATGGCCTCAGCCCAGACCGACTTCGGCGTATCTTTGTTGAATCGCAAGGTAAACTGAGGAAGTATCTCCCGTACTGTACGGCAAGCCTCGCAAGCCAGCAGGCAGAATCTGTCGGCGTTTTCCGGATTCCGTCTCCCATAGCCCCCGACAATCACCCTCCCGTCAGTCTCGCAGTCCAAGCTATCGATAAGGTAAAAATACGTCTGCATCATTTTCAACGCCTGCTTTTCTGTGATGACCTTGTTGTCCATGTCATGCGCATACAGATCCCCGATGTAGACGTCCATACGTCCAAATTCAATCAACGGACACATCAGTCCGTAGAGCCAGCAAAGTTGCAACGCCTCCAGCATACTCTGAGGGGCATGTCTGACAATCGCCTCCAACGCCGCGGCAAGGTCGGTCATTTCCTTCTTTCGCCGTGCGGTCTTCGCTTCGGAAGCTTTTTCCAATGCTTCGCGATGATAGAAGACACAGCAGTCACGCAATACTTGGAGCGCGCCGAGCATGCATTCGTAGATGACGGGGTCCTTGCCATTGTCCGCGGCATGCGCAAGGGCATCGCGCACTTCACCTTCAAGGCCGGGAATGCCGATTTTGACCAGCTTGTCGAAATCAATGAAAGCGCCCGCCATGCGGATGATGGGGGAAGCCGCTACCGGCTGAGTTTTCCACTGTTCCGTTGGAATAATGGCGGCGATTTCCTTCGGTGTATTCCGGAATACAATCTCATAAGTATTCCGAGCTTTCCAGAAAGTCAGAAGGTCATGCAAGTCTTCTCTATATTTTGCGTTTCCCGCCTGAAATTCCAAAGCTTCGGTCACGCGGGGTTCATCGATATAATAGCCGGTTCCGCCAGTCTGCCCCTGGATGCCGTATCCGACCAACCCGAACTGTACACGCCCCGCAATGACATCATCATCCTCAATCGGCATCAGAATCGCCGGATATTGAGCTTGAAGACATGCAAGTTCAATTTGGGCGGGATGTGTATATTTCTTGGTCGCTTCCCTGAAAGCCAGAGTAAAGGCAATTTCAAAACTTAAATCTGAACGAGGATTCTTTACTTTCCAATGGTTCATCGAATCACGCTCCTTCCATATTCCAAAAGATTTTTCTTCTGGGCTTTTCATATTCGCACCATAAGGCTAGCATGGCCTCGTATAGCCTTCTTGTTCTGTTCTGACAAAGTTATTGCTTTATATTGATATTTTACACTATCCATGATATTAGTAGGGCGCATAGATTATGAAAGCGGTAAAACTTTACGCAACGTCATATATTGATTTCCCCGGTCGGGGATACGCCTCGTACATTACGAGCAAGGCACAACTGAAAACTTGCCATTTCCATGATTACTATGAGATTTTCCTTGTAGATCAGGGCTATGGCGTTCATCAGGTCAATGGAGTGTCACAGAACATCGCTACGGGGTTCCTCTGTTTCACCAGGCCCCCCGACATCCATTATTATGACGGGATGTCCGAAGATTTCCGTATCATCAACATCATCATTCCGGAAACGGTCATCGACAGCCTTTTTGCATTTTTGGGAGAAGGGTTCGGAAAAGAACGTCTGGTGACGACCGCGCTGCCTCCGAGCATTCAGTTGGATTTTTCGGATCTTACCTCATTGATTCGTGAATTGGAACAACTGATACTGTACAAGAAAATCATGAAGGGAAAATCCGACACCGCGTACAGGATTACCATATTCAACATCCTGACCAAGTATTTTTCCGATAACCAGCTCAACGGCAATTCCACGCCCATCCCCCAATGGCTGAGATGGTTGAGCCTGGAGATGCTCAAAAAAGATAATTTCACGAAGGGGTTGCCGGCATTGCATAGGCTTTCCGGCAAAAGTCCAGAACATCTGTCCAGAGCCTGCAAACGGTTCTTGAACAAGACGCCATCGAAACTGATTAACGACATCCGCCTTGAATACGCGGCGAAACGGCTCATTACGACCGATATCCCAGTTATTGAAATATCCGATGAATGTGGTTTTGAATCCCTCAGTTACTTCTATCATCGTTTTAAGGAGCATTATGGGATGTCTCCGAAGGAATTCAGAATTCAGGGCAAGGAACGGGAAACCCAGATATATCTGATGGGTGAACTTTCCGTAAAAGCGGAAATTCCAGCTTCAATCCCCTTGGATGTCGGGAAAAAACTGAATGCGGCGAATTCCAATGAACATGCTGTATGATAGCAATATCGTACAATCCTCAACTTTGCCGGATATGGTATGGTGTCTGTATGAATGAAGAATCTCGGATAGTCCGGTACGATCCGGACCTCCAGCTCGAAGCATATCACTTCCAAGGCGTCATGCAGCAGTTTCCCAACCATTTCCACGATTATTATGTCATCGGCTATATCGAGGATGGCAAACGAGACCTTTTATGCAAAGGAAATCGATATCTTGTGGAAAGCGGGGATCTGACGTTGTTCAATCCACGCGACGCCCATACCTGCGACCAAGTTGACGGACTGGCGTTGGACTACCGATGCCTCAACATCCCGGTCGGGACAATGGAACATGTCACCAAGGAGATTTTCGGGGAATCCTTTGAATTGCGGTTCAGGACTCCCGTCGTCCATTCAAGTGAACTTGCGATACCGTTGAAAGAACTCCACACCATGATTCTCCAAAAAGAACCCGTTTTTCTCAAAGAGGAAGCGTTCCTATTGTTCATGGAACAGTTGATTGTAGAACAGGGTGAACTGTTTCCTCATCATCAACCGGAAAAAATTCAGAAGCTTCAACAAGTCCGCCTGTATCTGGAAGAACACTATATGCAACAGATTACGTTGAACCAGCTCGCGGACATGGCGGGCATGAGCAGATATCATCTGATCAGGGAGTTTTCCAGAGAACAGGGGCTGACACCGTACCAATATCTTGAGACGATGAGAATCGGAGAGGCAAAGAAGTTGCTTGAACGTGGAGAAACGACGATTGAAACCGCTTTGCATACCGGCTTCGTCGATCAAAGTCATTTTTCAAAGTTCTTCAAACGGTTGATCGGGCTCACTCCAGGCCAATACCGGAACATATTCCGCCAGCAGCCCTAGCGACGGTACAGCAAAACAATTCACCCCCAGGAAGGAGAATCCCATGAACAACAAGCGAATCGCGATAGCCCATGCGTTGGCGATGATTACCATCCTCATCTGGGGAACGACGTTCGTCTCGACAAAGGTGTTGTTACGGGACTACGCACCGATTGAGATATTATTTTTCAGGTTCATCATTGGGTATCTGGCATTGTCCATAGTGTCCCTTATCACTGGCAAGGGGTTCTCGAAATTTCGACTCAATACGCTGCGTCAGGAATTGCTATTGCTTGGAGCGGGCATATCCGGTGTAACGTTATATTTTTTGTTGGAGAACATAGCTCTTACCTACACTTTGGCTTCCAACGTAGGGGTGATTGTCGCCATAGCGCCGTTTTTTACCGCGCTGCTCTGCATGTTGACCGCAAAGAAAGCTTCGGAGGAAGAACGCCCGACGGTTCGGTTCTTCATCGGGTTCCTTGCGGCGATTGGGGGGATCGCGTTGCTCTCCTTTTCTGGGGCTAACAATCTGCGAATCAATCCATTCGGGGACTTTCTCGCCGTGTTGGCGGCATTTGCCTGGGCGATATACTCCATACTGTTGAAAAAAATCAATACGTTCACTACCGACACCGTCGCCATGACCAGAAGGATTTTCTTCTATGGATTGCTGTGCATGGCTTTCGTCCTGAAGCCATTGGGTTTTGCTCCCGACCTCAGTCTTCTCGCACAACCGAAGAATTTCCTCAATATCCTCTATCTCGGCTTTGGAGCTTCGGCACTGTGCTTTGTCACTTGGAATTGGGCGACTGGCATCCTCGGTGCGCTGAAAACCAGCGTCTACATCTATCTCGTCCCTGTCGTGACGGTAATTGCCTCGGCCATCATTCTTCAGGAACCTGTGACCTTCTGGTCAGGGGCGGGTACATTGCTCACGGTTGCGGGGCTGGTCGTCTCGCAATGGCATAGAGGCAAGATTACGATGACGCGAAAAACTGAAAAAGCCACTGCTACGACTCTCTAGGCTCTCCAGGAATTTCCCTATGTGGATGTGAGCTTCTCCACCGCTCGAATGCACGTTCATAGGCGGCTTTGGTTGTATCGTCAAAACAGACCATCGACACTTCTAGTTTAGGATGCTCCTGAAGTACCCCCATGATTGTGGAGACGGCCACTGCCGCGGCGGCATCGACCGGATAGCCATAGATCCCGGTACTGATCGAAGGAAAAGCGACGCTTCGACACCCCGCCCGCAACGCCAAGTCCAGACAGTTTCTATAACAGGCGGCGAGCAGTTCCGACTCCCCATGAGCTCCGCCATGCCACACAGGCCCTGGAGTATGCAATACGTATGTCGCCGGAAGCCGGTACCCCTTTGTCAACCTCGCCTCCCCGGTCCGGCATCCGCCCAGCGTCCGGCATTCAGCGAGCAACTCCGGCCCGGCGGCACGGTGGATGGCTCCGTCAACCCCGCCACCGCCAAGCAGCGAGCAATTGGCGGCATTGGCAATAGCATCGACCTTGCATTTCGTAATATCACCTTTGACAACCTGAAACGGCATACAGCACCTCACAATTGGAAGAAGTTTTCAGTTTCAAGTACATATTCATACAACCGCAGTGGTTCAGATGGAACCGGGTTGACCTTTCTGTTTTTTTCTTTCAGGCCGCCCCATCCCGACCAGTTCCTTCTCGACACGCATTTTTGAAAACACACCTTCGCCCCAATGGAAAACCAAAGTCAGAGCAAGCGCCACCAGACACCCCAGCACGACCGCCCCCATGCGTTCCATCGCGATACGCCAATGCCCCGCCTCGTTTTCCTGGATGAATACTATGATGATCGCCGCCAGCGCAGAGCGGGCGGCGTTGCCGAAGCCGAGACCATAGCAGATGAAGATCGTCAAGGGAACGCCTATGCACAGGCAGACCAGCGGCGGCAACGGCAGAAAATAACAAAGCAAGCCGACCACACCACCGGCGAGGTTCGCCTTGATACGGGCGAGCGGCAGTTTGATTGAGTCCGTATGGTCGGGAGCCAATACCAGCAGGACCGACACCAAGGACCAGTACAGGTGGTATTTGGGAATCATCACATAAAAGCCATAGCAGATGACGGTTCCCAGCAGGCATTTAATAAGATAGAGCAGAAACGCCCTGTTGCAAATCTGGCTCCGAAGCCGTTGCGTATACGTCGAGAACCAGTTTTTTTCAATATCAGCCATCATTTCATCCTGCGCCTTCAAGTCGGCATCTGTGTGATATTTCAAATTATATGGGGCGGAACTGCTTGTTGCAAGGAGATTTCCACCTGTCGGACAAACAGCCTCCTTCCAACAAATGCAGAACCCCGGACTTTTCGGACAGCCCGCATTACTGGATGGACGAGCCAGAAGCAAACTCGTTGCTACGCAACCAACGGCAGGAAACGGCTATCGCAGACGATATACTGGCAAAACATCACAAGCGACAACGACGAAGATTGCAAAGCCTCATGCGAAATGGTACTATATGGGGCGCTCCACAGGCCGTAAACGGCAGAACTATCCACCGTGAACACGGGGCTGGGGAGTACATAATAGAAGGAGGCCCGCACCGGGACCCAATATGGCAGAAGAAGCTTTCATGAAACGAACCGCCACCTGTGGCTCGCTCACCCGAGCAGACGAAGGCAAGACCGTCATTCTTAACGGCTGGGTGCATCGTGACAGAAACCACGGCATGCTCCATTTTATCAATCTCCGGGACAGATACGGAATCACTCAGGTCGTGGTTGACGATGACGCTTCCCCCGAACTCCAACGTGCCGCCGCGGAACTGAAGCTTGAATACTGCGTCGCTGTTGAAGGCCTCGTGCGGCTTCGGCCTGATTCCATGATCAATCCCGACATGGCAACCGGAGAAATCGAGGTCAAGGCGAACAAGATTGAAATACTCTCCAAGTGCGCGCCGCTTCCGTTCATGATTGAGGAAGAATCCAGCGCCCGCGAGGATCTGCGCCTCAAGTACCGTTTCCTCGACCTCCGTTGCGACGGCATGCAGAAACGCATCAAGCTCCGCCATGATTTTATCCGGGCTATCAGGGAATATCTTTCGGCGCGAGACTTCTACGAAATTGAGACACCGACCTTGATCAGGTCTACCCCCGAGGGAGCCAGGGACTTCCTCGTCCCTAGCCGCCTGTACGCGGGCAAGTTCTACGCCCTCCCCCAAAGCCCCCAGTTGCTCAAGCAGATCCTCATGGTCAGCGGATTCGACAAGTATTTCCAGATTGCCCGCTGCTACCGCGACGAGGACGCCAGAGGCGACCGACAGCTTGAATTCACCCAGCTCGACCTGGAGATGAGCTTCGTCAACCGCGATGACGTACTCCTGCTGATGGAAGAACTGTTCAACCAGGTCTTCAAAACCGTCATGAACTACGACCTTCCCACCCATTTCCGAAGGATCAGCTACCACGACGCAATGAACACCTACGGTTGCGACAAGCCGGACCTTCGCTTCGACCTGCCGATTATCGACGTCGATGACCTTGCGAAGGCAAGCGGTTTCGGCAACTTCCAGCAGATATTGGAAGCCGGCGGACATGTGAAGGCGCTGTGCGTACCGCATGCCGAGGGCATCGACTTCTCCAGAAAGTTCATCGGCGAACTGGAGGAAGCGGCGAAAGTCTATGGAGCGAAAGGGCTGGCTTGGATGAAGGTCGGAGCAGGCCGCACGCTCAGTGGCGGAGTCACCAAGTTCTTCAGCGGACAGGAAGAAGAAGTCATCAAGCGGATGGAAGCCAAAGATGGCGACCTGATCCTGATGATCGCCCATGAAAACTGGAAGAAATGCTGCACTTCGATGGGAGCCGTCCGTTCAAAGCTCGGCAAAGACCTCAACCTGATCAAGGAAGGCTTTGAATTCTGCTGGATCATCGATTTCCCGCTTTTTGAGTACAACGAAGAAGAAGGCCATTGGGAAGCGGCCCACCATATGTTCTCGATGCCGCAGGTCGAATACCTCGATACCTTGGAATCTGATCCGGGTAGCGTAAAGGGCGACCTCTACGACCTTGTTCTCAACGGCTATGAGGTAGCCAGCGGTTCAATCCGTATCCACGATGTTGAATTGCAGAAGAGAATCTTCCGCATCTGCAATATTCCGGATGATGAAGCGGAAAAGCGCTTCGGGTTCTTGCTCAACGCATTCAGGTATGGACCGCCACCACACGGCGGCATCGCTCCTGGAATCGACCGCATGGTCATGATCATGGCGAACCAGACTTCGATCAAGGAAGTCATTGCGTTCCCCAAGAACACCGCGGCGATTTCTCCCATGGACGATTCCCCTTCGACGGTAGACGATCTTCAGCTGAAGGAACTGCATCTGATCATCGACGCCCCCGAAGAGAAATAGCCGACGTACCGCTTTCAATATAGTGGCGGTACATATGCAAGCCAGACCGCATTAGGGTCTGGCTTTTTATTTGTCATCACATACAAAACAGACACTATTGTATGGTTTTGTTCAGAAAAATCGATTATTGTATAGATATGAAGCCCATGAAAGTCATCGTAGCCATCGTGTCATTATGCCTGACCATCGCTACAGGACGGGTGTTCGCCACCACGCCGCTACTGCATGTCAGGCAAAACGTATCGTGGAGCCGGAGCCTGACCAGTAAATCAGATTTGGCCACTAGCCTGTCGATAGGCTACAGCGACCACAACTTGTTTCTCCTCGGCGGTGTACGGCAGCAAGCGCAAAGTACGGATATCGGATTGATGACAAAGCTCAAATTGACCTCCTGGAAAGAGAATCCTGACTTTCATATCGAAGCTGCCTCCATCGAGTCCGACACAAATCACATACGACGAAAGGTCGCATTCCCTGCGATACTGACCATGCAGGGGCATTATAGCATCCAGCAAGGAGTCGGAAGCAATCTGGACCTGACGTTTTCCATAGGCCAAGACCTTCGGACACGAAGCCCTAGGAACTGGTGGGGTTTCTCATACACCCTGGGGTTGCAGACCAGCTTCAGTTTCTCGCCATATCTTGAAAAACCCCTGCTCAACTTCGCCCCCGCGATACTCCTCAGCATGTCGAAGGTATTTGGCGGACGAGTATTCCTTGAATTGTTCTGCAACACCAACACCCAGTTCAACTATACCAGCCGGGTGGCTTTCGTCTTGGGAGGCGTAGTCGCCGTCAGAATTTCAGAAGATTTTCTCCTTGGCGTGTCGGGCAAGGTACGGTTTGCCGATCTTCCGACGGAGACCGCGTTCCTCACTCTGGGAGAGGCGACCGTATTCCTCAACTGGCAGGAGGCGTTGCCATGAAACCTCAAAATAAATTCCTACATATATGTGGACTCCTGGCGATGCTGTCAGGCGTCGTCCTGTCGCTGTGCGGCTGCGCATTCCATGAGGGCTTTTTCATTACCGGCGCAGACCTTTATTCCCCCGCGAAGAATCCATTCCTTGAGCCAATCTTCGTCAACACAGAGGATGCAACGGAGACACACCCTCGGTCGTTTTCATTCTTGATGTTCACCGATCCTCATTTCACACGTCCGGACAGTGGCGTCTATTATGCCACGGAAGCATTCGAGAATTGGCTTGCCAGCGATGAGGCACGCACCTTGTCAATGGAATTCGCGCTCTGCCTCGGCGATGTAACGGATGATTCCTTTGAATCCGAATACCAGACCTATGCGCAGTTCGTCAGGAAATTGAAAGAAAGCTACGGACTTCCTTGCTATTCAGTCATGGGCAACCATGACAATCGTGGCAGCGGACCTGACAGATGGAAAAAATATATTGCCGCCCCACCCTACTACAGGCTCATCCACAAAGGAATCTCCTTCTACATGCTCGACACGAGTTACCGGACATTGGGGACAAAGCAGATGCAGTACCTTTCGGAAGCTATCGTGGCAGACCGAAACCCAAAGATATTTTGCACGCACATCCCCTTGTACGGCAAACCTGACTTATTTTATTTTGCATTAGCCGACACCCAGGAACGCAACCTTATCATCAAGGTTATGGTAGAAAACGATGTCGGCATGTATCTTTCAGGACATCATCATAAGGGAGATGTCATCTACCGATATACCGACACATGTACGGAGTTCATCGCAGGGGCGTTCCATGGCAGGAATAATGTTCTTGAAGGTCCCGCAAGATGGTATGTCTGCGATTACGATGCAAACCGGAACACCATTGGAATAACCCGTTATACGAAATACGATTCAACGCCCCGCATCGACAATATAGAGAAAACAAGCATGGGGACGTTTCAGCTTTAACAAATGTAGAGAAGAAGTCTGCCGTTCGTGCTTTCTTCGTGTACCTTTCATGTCCTCTTCATGCGCTCTTCATGCCCCCTTCGTGTCCTCTTCATGCCCCCTTCATGTCCTCTTCATGCCCCCTTCGTGTCCTCTTCATGCCCCCTTCATGCGCTCTTCATGCCCCCTTCGTGACAAAATCACTTTTCACAAACAGGCTTTTGCCAGTATATTCTCACAACAAGAAGGCATAGGAGGAATGATATGGGAGAACATAGACATGTACGGGCGGATTTCGTGCCGGATCATTTTCAGTTTTCAACACCTGACGGAAAAGCGTATGAAATCGGATCGACAGGCCCATATGAATATCTGCTGGGGGCTTTGAGCGGTTGTCTGTTCAAGACATTCGATTCGCTGGCTCAGAAAATGAAGGTCGGCTGGGAGCATGTCTCGTTTGAAGTCGAAGGCGAGAAACGTGATGAGAAGGTCGCCACCTTGAAAGATGTTACTATCGCCGCATCCGTCACCGGGGCTTCAGACAGGGAGAAATTCACTAAGGCGTTTGAGACCGCCACAAGGTATTGTTCCATCTACCAGACTTTGAGCCATGTGGCGGAAATGCACTGGACTATTGATTTCCTCTGACCACCAGCAGTATTCAATTGACAATTCCGGTATCATACAGGACATATCCATGTGACTAAGGTATTTGTTCCAATACACATCCCGTGCAAGGAACCGTATGAAGAGACCAGCGACCAGATACAAAAGACAAACGGTATCTGGTGGCGGTTTGTTTTGCGCACAAACACTTTCCATCGAATCAAATGGGATGAATCTCAATTTTCAGACCGTGACATATGATTGCGTGTTGCCGACCGGAATATCACGATTGGATATTTTAGTACGGTCTGGATACTTTGATATATTCCGGATGCCTCACCAAGCTCCCGTGTCATTCCGTTATCGGGAAATGATATGCACGACCATGCTTCATATGGTACAATAGACGCATGATCAATGTGGAGAACGAACGATACAGCAAGATCAGGCTTTTTGAGATATTCATCGATGCGCTGCGGCATCTCGTCCAGCAGGACAACGAGCTGTTTTCCTGGCCTCGGGGCAAGGCGGCGGTCGTGCACAGGCTGGCGAGCCATCTCCATACGGCGTTGCGCCGCGATCTGTCCCTCCATGCGGACGAAGCCAACGACAGCTACATGGAGCTTCCCGGTAAGCTCTATTTCGATGTGGGGGCGGCGGTCAACACCGGACAGAAGACCTTCTTTCCCGATATCGTCCTTCATAATCGTTCCCAAGAAAACCCAATACGGCTCCTCGCCATCGTATGTCGGGACAACTACTTGTCCGAGGACGAACAGATATCCCTTCAGGAGCTTCAGGAAACGGGCAATTGCGAACTGGCGCTAGCTCTCTCGTTCCTTCCTCAGAAGAACTATCTGCTGATCTACCGGGCCGACAGCTATAAGATGGAATACTACCATTTCACCAGGGATGAGCTCAGTTGCGTCATTCTCAAACGACGTGAAATTGAAGGCGTTGAAGATGACGAGCAACTCAAACTCGGTATTTCGTTACGTAGACGTCGCAAGAAAAAGCCGTCTATGATTCCTCATGACAACGTATTGGAGAATGCACCAGAAGAAGATGTTCCGGCAAACGTGGCTTTGATGGTTCCGCAGGAAGTAGCGCAAGCACACCAAGGAGCTGCACTGGCACAAAAATCCGACTCAGAAATGTCAGACGGCGAAAAAACGCCTTCCGCTGAATCCGCCGAACAGTAACAAACGGCTAGGATAGAGCGAAACATAGACCCTTAGGCATTGGCAGAGACAATTTTTTTTACGTCTTTGCCTTTCTTCTTTTGTTTCTCATTCCACAAAGTCGCCAAGCTTTATTTCGGTATCTTGTCCAGCGGATCCAGAACCCTACCCTGCCCGATCATTTTGAATACGGCGCGCTTTTGAGCGTCTTCGCACCCGTTCCATGGCTTGTCAATGTTCTCCGACTTGTATTTTTGGGTCATCCACAAGACATCCTGCGCGATACGCTCCAAGTTCTTTTCCGTCAACTCAACCATCGCCTTGCAGAATTCGGCTCTCGCCATAGCATCCAGCGCCTCGGAAGACATTCGCAACAATGCGTCAAGATGATGCAGGCACACGCCTTTCGACCTCGCCAGCGCCTGTCGAAATTCCTGATCCTGATTCCACAGGTAGGCGGTGGTAAAGCAATACCGGTCCAACCGTCCTTTCATCTGCGTACAAATCAGGCATCCTGACTCTCTGGCTTTCAAGGAGACGTCAAAGCCCTGTACTGCGGAATCCAGCTTCCGGCCCGGCTTCGCCTGCCCCATGGCCTTGAAGGAACCGGCCAGCTTCTCCCGCGACTTGGCGAGATAGGTGTCGCACATCAAAGCCAAAGCCTGCGGCTTACCCGCCGCCACTAATTTTTCAAAATGCTCGGGGCAGAAACCATACTCATTGACACGTATCCGGGTTTCCGGGTTCATGACGGAACTGCCAAGATAGAAGCTGACAGAATGCTCCTCCGCCTGTTTCATCAACTCGCAAAGAAAACATTCACAATCGCTTTTCACTCCATCCCAGACAGGGATGGTCTCCAATTCATATTTCATGTCCTGCATAATATCATATTCCAGGCAAGTTGTCGGCAAATACCTTTTTCAATCCTGTTCCAAAAACGCTTGATAGCGCACCCTACCCTGTTCTGTCAATTGGAAAAAGCCTTCCGCAGGACCTACTTGTACCAAGCCTTGACGCAACGCAGGTTCAATATGTTGCCAATAGAACTCACCAGTATCGGATTCGTGGAACCAGGATTTTAATTCTTCAGCGGTATTGGGGATTCTCAACAGATTGAGAAGTCTCCTCAAGTTCCTTTGCTCCTTTTGACTCCTCTCCAAACCATATGCTACGGTGTTCTCTTTGACAGTATCAGGAACAAATTCAGACCTCATGGCAGGAAAATCAAAGTTGGGAATATGGATTGTGGTGGTAAAAATGTCTCCTTCCCTAAATTCGGGATCCGCTCCACCATAGATCTTTCCATATTTGAACATATTCCGAATCCCGGATCCAAGTTCATCTACAAAGCAAGATTCACGTAAGAATCTCAGAATACCCGGATTCTTGGGGCAAGAAATCATTTGGACTTCTGGAATCATTATCCGATTCGGGATGCTGCTGTTCTGAATCCGTACATCATTTCGCCCAATGACAAATTTCGCCATCATAGGACTTGAATAATCCCTATGAGCAAGCAAATTGGTTACTGCTTCATGAAAAATTTTGCTTCGCAGGCTCATTCTCAGAGTTCCAACTGTATAGAATGGATCTGGCAAATTTTCATCGACAAATTTCATTATCCGGTCATAACTTTCAATGATATTCATATCGATTGTTTCACGAACATCATACCGATCAATATTTTTCTTTCTTACAAGCAAATCGATTGAAGGTTGGACAGGCAGAGAAAACAATGAGGCCTTTGTTCCAAAAAGCAAAACCGCCCCGACAGTCAGTCCTTCCGCACCCATTGAAAGATCCTTCCGGTACAAACCGACGCTTTTTACCAATTGCATATCATTCAATTCGCCCCAGGGATGATTAGGTCGAGCGATAACAGTACGTCGGCGGCATCGATCGATAATTCCACGATCAAGATCATCTATTGTAAGTTCTGGCAAAATGGTATTTTCATATAGCATATTTGCTTTCCTTGCATACATTGATGCAACAGCGGATTGATTTCTTGTAATATCGAAATCACCGCTTTCGTTGCGGTTGAAGATTCTCCCTTTATATCTATGTACAGATGCACTTTCCGGTACGTTCATCATCAAAACCGTCTTGCCCTCAATCTCATATTGTTCAAGTCGCAGTTGCATTGGAGGATCCAACAGATTCGGGTTGTTCGCCCGTTCAACGAAACTCTGTCGTATCGCCACGATATTTTCAGAATCGATACCGATGATTTCTCCGGAATCCTTCACACCCAGCAACAAAGTGCCACCGTAACAGTTCAAGAATGCGCACACCGTCTCGAATGCGTTCTCAGGAAACTGAAAACGACCTGTCTTGAATTCTGTGACTAGATTCTCTCCCCTCGCTATTAGGTCGAGAATATCTTGAGGAATATCCACATCATCTCCTACACCAATCGTCAAACACTACTGGCTGAATGTCATGATACCAGCTATATCCGTCCTCAGCCATCCCCTATTGAGCATACGCTCATTAAGGTATTGACGAATCAAGGTTTCTCTGTATGGTGAACGAAAAAATGAAGGAATGCAAAATTTGAATCCAAAAATGATATCACAGCGCTATTCGTACTTCTGCGATATATCGTCAGGGGGAGGGTATCTCAACGTTATCGACATTCTACAGAAAACAAAGTGCCAAGAGCAAACATTCAACAATCACTAGGCGACCCCAGACCATACAACCAACCAGCAATCGACTTACCATCAACTCCATCAAACAAAATTCAAGTAATTATCTACTATATAATGAAATATTTAAATTTCACAGAATAAAGGCTGGCCTTTGGCGCAAGGAAAGGCGCCAACAAGACAAAAAGGGCGTCGCAAGGACCATGTTTCATGGCTTTTTGCGACGCCCCAAATCATCGTATCGACAACGAAAGACTATTTCACCAGTTTTTCCGCCATCTCAACCATATGGTCGGCAGTGAATCCAAAAGATTCGGCCAGATAACCCAGCTTGCCGACCTCGCCAAACCGCTCACCGACATTCATGAAGTCCATCTTGGTCGGGCAAGTCCTGGCCAGATGAGCGGCAACGGCCTCGCCCACGCCGCCGGCATACCGGCCATTCTCACAGACCAGCATCTTCCCGCACTTCTTCGCAGCTTTCTCAAGCAGTTCGGTATCAAGCGGCTTGATGGTATGCAGGTCAATCAGCATGGCGTCGATACCTTTAGCGGACAACGCTTCGACGGCCTTCGTCGCGGCGTTGACCATTACCTCTCCGGTAGCGACAATAGCAACATCCTTGCCTTCCTTCAGCACAATGCCCTTGCCCAGCTCGATCTTCGTCCCGACGGGATACCTGTGGGTAATCCCCTTGCGGGCGATGCGAGTGTAGGAACTCTTGCCGGTGTCATATGCCTGACTGACCAACTCGTAGCAGCTCTGGGCGTCGGAAGGCTCTATCACTACGATATCGGGAACCTGACGCATCAGGGCGATATCCTCGAACGGCATATGGGTCCCGCCATTGAGCTGGGCGGTGATACCGGGGTCGGTACCGATCAGATGCACCCGCTGACGAGCGTACCCGACCGACAGGAACCACTGGTCGTAAGCCCTGCGACTGGAAAAACAACCGAAACTATGGGCAAACGGAACCATTCCCATCGACGACAGACCGGCGGCGACGCCCACCATATTGGCTTCGGCGATACCACAGTCAAAGAACCGCTCGGGATACAGCTTCTTGAATGAGCCAGAACCCAGGCAACTGACGAGATCCGCATCCAGCATCACGATTTCGGAATGCTCGGCGGCAAGATCGTTGATAGCCGCCATCATGGCTTCCTTCATGTGGCTCAAATCGCTAGTGTCTCTCATACATTGCCCCCTTTGCTCCGAGCTTCCAGATCCGCGATAGCCTTCTCGGCGGCTTCACTGTCGAACGCCATGCTATGGTTCGCGGCGATACCCTCACCAGGGATGAACCCCTTGGACTTGACGGTATCCAGCACAATCATGCTGGGGCGGTCAACGACGGCCTTGGCCTTCTCGATCGCCTGGGAGATCTGGTTGAAATCGTGACCGCAGATACGCTGGACATGCCAGTTGAATCCCAGCCAGCGGGTATCGATGTTGTCCATGCACACGATGTCTTCGGTCCAGCCGTCGAGCTGGAGCCTGTTGAAATCGGTGAACGCAATCAGGTTTCCAAGCTTCCACTGGGCGGCGGTCTCCGCGGCTTCCCAGACCTGGCCCTCCTGGCTCTCGCCATCGCCGATAATCAGGAACGTCCTCGCGTCAAGCTTGCGGAGTTTCTGTCCGAGGGCGATACCCACGGCGGCGGAAGCTCCCTGTCCCAACGAACCGGTGGTGAAATCGACGCCAGGCGTCTTGTTCATATCGCAATGGCTGGGAAGATTGGTCCCTCCCTGGTTCAACGTCAGAAGCCAGTCCTCAGGGAAATAGCCTTTCGACGCCAACGTCGCGTAGACGGCCGGGCCGGCATGGCCTTTGGAACAGACCAAGCGGTCGCGGTCAAGTTTTTTCGGGTCAGAAGGATCGATACGCATCTCATGATAGTACAGATACGTCAACAGTTCGATGATTGACATGCTACCGCCGATATGGCCGGAACCAAGGTGACCGATCTCCCGGATCGTCAACTTGCGAAGTTCCAACGCCTGGGCCTGCAACTTGCCAAGTGTCTGGGCATCAAGCATCTTTATTCTCCTCTTTTAGGCCCTGTATCACAGAACCTTGCTATACCTCGTTAAAAATCCAGTTCAGCGTTACGCTGTCAGGACTTTCCTTATTTTCCCATGGCGGTCAAAACGTCGCATTCAGCGTCGTCCAAGCTCTTTACCACATATCCGCCATTGGCCATCGTCTGGGTGATGACGGACATCCGGGCCGCGTTCTCCAAGACCTCAATCCGGTCAAAAGCCTTGAGCAACGTGGAACCGACCGCAAGAACTCCATGGTTTTCCATCAACAGTACATCACATTTCCCAGCCGCGTCAGAAACCGCTTGCGCAAGCTCCTCGGATCCCATCCGATAGTACGGAACCAAAACAGGTTCGCCAAGGACAAACCAAGACTCCCCGATTAGACGGGTATTCAGAGCCAGGGAACCGTCGGGCTTTCTAATCGTCGTGAACGCCGTGGCGTAACAGGGATGGGCATGAACCACTGCATCCACATCAGGGCGATTAATCAACGTGAGCCGATGCATCTCGCCTTCAATACTCAACTTGAGATGAGGTGTTAGGTTCTTCCCGTCCATGGTCACTATGGCGACGGTATCGGCCGTAAGGCAGGATTTGTCCAAAGCGGACGGGGTGATGCAGAACAACTCATCATTCAGCCTCAGACTGATGTTTCCCCCGCTCGTAGTCGTCAGACCAGTCCTGTACAAACGAGCCATGCATTCCGCTACTTCACCCCTCTGCTGCTCGAATTCCTTGAAATCCATCTACAAGCTCCTCTTCCGTCCCGACAAGTTCGCCACTTGTTGAAATATCAGGAAGACCACTGCACCCAGCGGCCATTTTTCATACTATATCATATGGGACGATGATAGCGGAGAGACATTTTGTATTTCTTCCGCACATCGAACCACAATTCTGGCGAAACAAGGCCATCGTACCATATCCAGACGTATCAGACCAGTCATGCTACGGCAGACACTTCAGAAGCGGCCCTGTCGATTCTCCAGCATACTTATTATCTTAATGTTTCCGGACTACTCCTATCATTTCCATACCAAAAGCTCATTGCCCAAAGACTGCCACTTTTAAAGCGCTAGTGTCAATTCTCCAAGAGGTCATTCACTCGAACCATGTTTATCTGAGTCAACGTAATATCCTAGCCTTGACAAATCCCGGCGAAGCCAAGACGGCATAGGACGAGGCGGAAGGATGCGGCAGCGCCCAAGTACTATATTGACGAAACGATACGACATTATGGCGTTTTGGCAAGAGCTCCAGCGGAGAAAAAAACAACAGGTTAAGAAACTGATGAGTTTTCAAAAACCAGCGGTTTCCCCCAAGGGGAGACGATATCTGGATAAGGGAAATAAGCACATCCATTAAAAGATTTATCCGCAAGCAACTGCACCTTACAGAGCAACCCAATCAAAATCGAGGCAAACCGACAATTTCTGAAAATACAAGTACTACCTGTCGCCTACGTCCTTTATGATGGGATTACGTCCTTTATGTGGGGATTGCGTCCTTTATGTCGGAGCTACCTGTCGTCTACGTCCTGTATGTCGGGATTACGCCCTTTATGTTGTTGCTACGTCCTTTATGATGGGATTACGTCCTGCATGTCGTTGCTACATCCTGCATGTCGGCGCAAGTTGTCGTTGGCATCCCGTTCCATATCGTCCTTGGTACATCAGATGATTCTTTTCACACAATACAGCCATCACCCAAAAGCGAAAGACTCACTTTTGATACCGATCAAAGACGCAGGCATGTACCCATTCTTCGAGCCGGTCGCCTTGAGAAGATATGGACGTTCTGCTACAATGCGGCAGAGCACGGACCATCCTGAAACGTCCGTGGTATCCAGAGGAGAATCATCGCCATGAGAATGTCCACCTTTTTTTCACGTACCCTTCGCGAAGCGCCCAACGGCGCTGACTGCAAAGGATATGAATATCTGCTTCGCGCAGGCTATATCCGCCAGATGGGCGCAGGAATCTTTTCCCTGTTGCCGCTCGGTTTCCGCAGCGCAAAGAAAATCGAAGCCGTCATCCGTGAGGAAATGAACGGAATCGGAGGACAGGAAATCCTCATGCCGTTGGTGAACCCCGCAGACATCTGGAAGGAAACCGGCAGATACTACAGCATCGACAAGGAGATGAGCCGCTTCCAGGACCGCGTCGGTCGCGACATGGTATTGGCGATGACCCATGAAGAGGCCGTTACCGACGTCGCGCGCGGAGAAATCGATAGCTACAAACGGCTGCCACAGCTCGTCTACCAGATACAGACCAAGTGGCGCGACGACCCACGCCCCCGCGCAGGCCTGATCCGCGTCCGGGAATTCACCATGAAGGACAGCTACAGCTTCGACCGCGACGTAGCCGGACTGGAAAAGCAGTACAAGGCGCACTATGCCGCATATTTTAGGATTTTCTCCCGTTGCGGACTTCCCGCAATCGCAGTGGGATCCGACAGTGGCATGATGGGAGGCAAGGTCGCCCACGAATACATGTACCTCTCCCCCATCGGAGAGGACACCATCATCACCTGCCCTGAATGCGGCTATACCGCAAACCGGCAGGTCGCGACCTTCAAAAAAACCTATTACCCCGCCGACCAGCTTCCGACCGAGAAAGTAGCCACCCCCGAAGCAAAGACCATCGATGACTTGTGCGAATTTCTCAAAATCCAGCCCACTCAGACGGCGAAGGCGCTTTTCATGGTCGGTACGTTCGTCAACCCGGAAACCGGAGAGGAACATGAAAAGCTGATCGTAGGCCTTGTCCGCGGCGATATGGATGTCGAAGAAAACAAGTTGCAGAATGCATCGAGGGCAAATGGCCTCCGTCCCGCCCATGTCGATGAAATCCGGGCCGCCGGTATGGAGCCGGGCTTCGGCTCCCCGATTGGGGCGAAGGACGACATCATCGTCATCGTAGACGACAGCGTAGCGAAATCCAACAATCTGGTCGCCGGCGCGAATATGGAAGGCTACCACTTGCTCAACACCAACTATGGACGGGACTATCAGGGAACCGTCGCGGATATCGCCTCCGCCGCGGCCGGCTATATCTGCCCCGTCTGCGGTAAACCGCTGGCAGCTAGCAAGGGCGTTGAAGTCGGCAACATCTTCCAGCTCGGTACAAGATACAGTGAAAGCATGGGCTGCTACTACCAGGACGAAGATGGCATCCGCAAACCGGTGATCATGGGCTCGTACGGTATCGGCGTCGGCAGACTGCTCGCTTGTCTTGCGGAGGAATACAACGATGAGAATGGGCTGAAGCTGCCTATTTCAGTCGCTCCATACCAGGTGCATCTGGTCAGCCTTGTGAAAGACGCTGAGATCGGCGAGAAAATCTACAACGACTTGCAGGCCGCGGGAATCGAAGTCCTGTATGACGACCGCAAGGAATCCGCAGGAGTCAAGTTCGCCGACGCCGACCTCATGGGCGTTCCCTTGCGGATGACAATCGGCAACCGCTCCCTCAAAGAGGGCAAGGTTGAGATCAAGCTCCGCAGCAACTTGGAAGAGACCATCAACCTCGACCTCGATGGACTCGCACAGGAGGTCAAGGATTTAATCGCGAAGATGCAAGGAGAAATTGACGCAAAGGTTGTCCATAAGGAATTGAACTGATTAGGGAATCAGTCGAAACCATACATTATGCAATGAGACCCGCCGCATATGATACGCGCTGTATCATCCCCTTGCGGCGGGCCTTTTTTTATGAGTTGCTGTCAGAAAAAACCCCCACCCTTTGCAGAATGGAGGTTTCCTTTGCGAGAAAATACGCCGATACCAGAGAAAAAGCGGGAACGCTTAGTTCGCGCCGAGCTTCTTCAACTGGTTGATGATGTAGGTCCGCTGCGCGGCCTTCGCATATTCAAGGACGGAATGTCCCTGATAGTCTCGTGCATTGACGTCGGCGCCGGCCTTGATCAGAGCGGAAATCACTCTGGTCTCAGGGTTCGACATGACAGCCATGATCAACGCGGTTTCGCCAAGATAGTTGCGGGCGTTCAGATCAGCGCCAGCGGCAAGCAACGCTTCGATGATCTTCGGGTTGGTTGACTTGTTGGCGGCGAGATGGAGAGAATTGGAACGATATTTCGGCTCCGCCTCCACAATGTCCGCGCCAGCTCCCAACAATGCGTTCAAAACGGGAACGCTCGGATTGTACTGTGAAGCAAGCATGACGGGAGTCAGTCCCCATTCATTCTGACAATGGATGTCAGCACCCTTGTCCAGCAGTTCCTTGATTTCCTTTGCTTTTGTAGCGGAAACAGCCGCCGCAAGCAATTTCTTGTTCAAAGCTTCTACATTACGAGGCATATGGCACCTCCTCCTTACAGTTTTCTAAAATGGAATAGCACTTTTAGTATCATACTAATCCTTAGCAGGGTAAAGAGTTTCTCCCCTAAAAAGAGAAAAAAACAATGGTTTTTCTACAATTTTCAGAACATTTCGCACGCAAGATACGAAAATAGCGACACAAACGTCACTGAAATCATCGCGCCTGCATTTCAGAACAATCAAATCAGAGCCTTGAACGTCTTGATCTCAAACGGGCCGAAGGTGAGTTCATCATCATTCCGATAAACCTTCCCATCCTCGCCGATAGGCGCTTCAAGCAGATTGCATTCATGGAAACACAAATCCCCGGCACATTTCAGGCGAACCTTCGTATGACGCCCATTGTTTTCCACAGCCCGCCAGACCAGACCGGTACCATCCTCACTTCGTTTGATGACGGACAATGTTACATCAGAAGACGAAAGAGACACGGGCAAGTCGACTGAACTAGGCCGTTCGGATGAAAATACCGCTATATCAGGAGCGTTCAAGGAGGCCGAAACGTTCCTCACATCGCTTTCCGCAAGTTCCCCGGAATGCGGCACGAACGCATAGATGAACTCATGATGCCCAATGTCCGCATAAGGATCGGGGTCAACGGGGCTTCTCAACAGGCTCAGGCCCAGCACCCCGTTTCTACAGGAGTAACCATATTTGGAATCGGATACGATGGCCGCCCCGCCCTCTTGGCCGCTTACATCGACAAAACCCCTCGCGCAGAACTCGAACTTCGCAAAATCCTCTTCGTTCTGTACATGCGTCTTTCTTTTGAACAGACCATACGGGATATCGCAAACAGCCCATTCAACGCCAGGATCTACAGGAAAATCGACACGAAGCAATTTCCGGAATTCATCCCATTCCACACTGGTGATGAAATATACTTCTTTCCCCTGCTTCGGAAGAACGACGTATTGGAGAATTTCGGAAGATGGCGTATGGAACACGGCGCGCAGAACGGAAAAGACGTCATTGTCAACAATGTTCACGCAATCGACGCAGGAAATGGTGTCAAGCTCCTGTTCACGGTAATAGAAATCAATATCCCAGGCCTCCCAATTCTGCGGAACATCGGCATACAGCCGGAGAATGTTGCCGGACCTTCCGCCCATATAGTCCTTTCCCGTCGCCTTATCATAGGCGACGACGATTCTCCCCTGAGCATCGAACTCATACCGGATGAAAGCATTTTCAAGAACCAAAGGAGTACCCGGCGCTCGCCCGACGGAGCTTGCGACCAACTCAAAGGAATTCCATCCATCATGCTCCATCGGAACATATCCGTAGCAGGCATTTCCAATCTTCACCACCGGGTACCTGCCATCCAACGAATAATCCTTGCCGTCGCTCAGAAAATCGTTGAACTTTATCAATTGGGGAGCGGCATTCCCGGTAAAATTGAACAACGAGACGAAACCAGCCTTCCCTGCGGAACCTGACCGATACGCAGTACCGAACGAAGATGAACAGAAGAGCCATGCGAAATGGTTCCGGTCAAGATACTCCCTCAGCAGACCGACGAAACCAGCGTAGATGTCAGCGTACATCTTTCTCGCCTCCACATAGGCCTCCCCGATACAAGAACCAGGGAGAATGTCATGGAACTGCAAGGTCAGCCCGTCATGGAGCATGGATTTGAATGTATCAAAAGGATACTCATCCTCCGCCGCGTACAGGGCTTCCAATACCCGGAACGCCTCTTCAAAGATACGGTTCTGCTTCTTGGTGAGCGCCTGGCTTGTCAAAGTTCCCCGGTGCAGCTCCAAGTACAGTTCGCCTTTGTAGGTTTCCAGCTTGTCCTTCTCCCGAGCCAAGCGTTCAAAAAAATCACTGACAAAACCGAAACACGCCTTTGGAACTCCCTCAAGGTCCGCGGCAAGCAGGATACGTTCAATATGCTCCTCTTTGGGACCTCCACCGCCATCACCGACGCCAAGGGCCGTCACGAACTCATCCAGCCGGTCTTTTTCAAGAAAATTCTTTTCCGCCCGGGCAAGCCCATCGGCGGTTCCATCGGAATTGTAGGTACGTTCCGGCAAAAAGTGGGTAACGACGGAAGAGCCGTCGATACCTTCCCATATGAAGCTTTCATACGGGAACCGGGTATGGGCGCTCCATGAAATTTTCTGGGTCAGAAAATACGGCGCATCGGCTTTTTTGAGAATCTGGGGCAAAGACGCAGGATATCCAAATACATCTGGAATCCAACAGTTCCGAACATCGACCCCGAATTCAGCGGAGAAATACTGCCGGCCTTCCAGAATCTGACGGACAAGAGATTCCCCGGACACCAAAGAGCAGTCCGGTTCAACCCACATCGCCCCCAGAGGTTCCCAACGTTTCTCCTGAATAGCTTTCCCGATGTCGGCATAGAGTTCGGGATGCTCTTCCTTGACCCATTTGTAATGCTGCGGCGAAGAGGAACCGAATACATATGAAGAATAGTGCTTCAGGTTTTCAATCTGGCTGGAAAAGGTTCTGGCTACTTTCCTGTGGGACTCGGCTATCGGCCATAGCCAAGCGGTATCAATATGGGCATGACCAATAACGACCGTTGAAAGCGCGGAAGCGACGGCGGGCTTCGCCAGTTCCTTCGCGAGCGATTCATAGGCGACTTTCGCCCCATGGACCGGATATGCCGTCGCAGCGTCGAACAACGCTCCCAGCAACCTGACCGCGCGAGTCGAAGTCTTGTCCAGGCTCTGGTACAGCTGAAACAGGAAATCCTCCGCCAAGAACAAGTTCCAGACATCTCCATCGAATACGCCAAGACGGGCATAACGCAGTACGCCGTTCCACCGACCTTTCACATCCACCATGTTCCGGCTCAGTTTCTTCGTCTCCCGGTCTAGTCCGAACAAATCGTTCGCGGCGGTTTCGACATAGAGCCTCAACGACCCGTCATGAGTTCCAATCCTATGGATATCCTTGAGATAGTGAGGCGCATGCACACAGCAGCTGGTAAGCCCATAGAGAGGACGTCCAGTCGCATCATACACCAGCGTCTCCCCTCCCAGATTCAATCGCACGGCGAGTTCCCTGCCATGAAAAGAAACGGGGACATCGACATCCAGGGCAAAATACGCGGACTGCCAGTTTGCGCCCCATTGTGTTCCTTCATGAATCGGCTTGCGAGGCAACGCGATGGCATCACGAAGGGAAAGCCTGTCGTCAGTGACATACACGCTGGAGGAAAACGGTATCTCATCCCGCAGGTATGCATGATACAGTTCGTTGATACAATCCTTGACTCTGTTGACGGCGGTGTTTCTTCTCCCGTCGTGTATCCATCCGTTCATGATGCCTCATATCTCCTATGTCGCTGTCTTGATAAAACAAGTGATCAGTCCCCTAAAAGTACATGCGCAGCATGTCCACTCTGATAAACCCACAAAGCAGCAAAACCCCTGCATGTAATTCCACATCAAGTATTCCTTGCTGCACAGCACTGTAAAACCAACCTTGCCTACGGAAAAAGGACGGACCGCCCCTGCCAGCCAGTCCGTCTAAAATGCTCATCGTGCGAAATCAGCGTCTGTTCGTGAATATCCTGTGGTACTGCTCGATGTCACATTTAGGAGTTCTGTCAGGATAGAGCAGGCCATTGACTTCTTGAGCCACGTCCGTAAGCTGCGTATAGCAGAACCCCTTGACCCGTGTATCAGCGAAAATCGCTGACATGAGCTTTTCGAGCCGGGCCAGCAGTTCTTCCTTGCTGCTCGCAGGATCGCGGTAGCCCCACGCCCCGCCGTTTACCTCATCGCGCAAGGCGACGCCGCCGAACTCCGTCAGCAATACGGGTTCTCCGGTATATTCTCCGCCTTCGCTATATATCTGGCGATGGCTCGCAGCCGTCTTCATCAACGTCCCGAAATCGCCCCAGGTATGGTCATAGCTCTCCTGGTCATGGATATCGTAGTCATGGATCGCACAGAAATCGGTGACGGTCTGCTCCCATCCGTCGTTCCCGCTGACGAGGCGGTTCGGATCCAGCGTCTTGAGGAGATAGTAGACGGACCGCACAAAATTCTGCTGTAGCGGATCAGTGAATACATCCCGAATCCCCCAAGACTCATTGAAAGGTACCCATGTGATGATCGACGGATGGTTGTACAGGGTCTTGACGGCCCGCAACAGGTCGCGATGCACGTTTTCAACTTCATCAGTCGAGAAGCAATATGCGCTTGGAAGCTCCGCCCAGACCAAAAGCCCCATTTTGTCCGCCAAATAGTAAAACCAAGGCGACTCGAACTTCTGATGTTTCCGAACTCCGTTGAAGCCCATCTGTTTAGTGAGCATGAGATCCCTTTCCAAAGCATCCTTGTCCGGCGCCGTCAACAGGGATTCCGGCCAATAGCCCTGATCCAGAATCAGGCGCTGGTACAAAGGCCTGTTGTTCAGCAGGACCTGTCCGTTCCGCACACTTACCTTCCTCATGCCGAAATAGGTAGAAACCTCATCCAGCGGAGCCATATCCGATGTGTACAGCCGCAGCTTCACCTCGTACAGCCTGGGGCGTTCAGGACACCAGGCATGGACATCATCAACACTATTGGGTTGAGTGACATGCAGATGCAGAAACTGACGATACTCTTCAGTATCCGTGAGCAGCGTCGCAACAACCGTCCCTTCGTAGCTCAATTCAATTCCAAGCTTCTGTCCTTTCTTTACGGCGTGTGAATATTCAATCTCGAACGAAGCCATCCGCCTGTCGAGGTCGGGAGTTATCCTGCAAGCCGTAAAACGGGCTTTTTTTGAAAAGGAAAGCCAGACATCCTGCCAGATACCGCTTGACGGAGTATACCAGCACCCCCATGGCTTTTCCGTCCAAATCTGTTTTCCCCTCGGCTGGGCGTCGTCATGAAAATCCTCCACCCGAACGACTATCGTATTCCCCCCCCTTCTGACAAACGGAGAAATCGGTACGGAAAACGGGGTGTAGCCACCTTCATGAACTGTAACGAGGCATCCGTTGACCCACACGCTCGCCTTATAGTCCACCGCGTTGAAATTGAGGAGGATTTCATCAGCCGCCGAAATCCCGTCCGATATGAACGACCGGCTGTACCACAGTATTGGATGGTACGGAGGTTCCTGCCCGTCAAACCGGATGCGGCGCCCGTCCTTGTCGGCAAGCCCGGACTTATCACACTGGTAGGCGAAGGGGACGGTAATCCGTAATTCCAAATCCTTCCTTTCCCAATGCTCCTTGAGTCCGACATCCTCATCATCGAACGCAAAAGCCCATTCCCCATTGAGATCAGTCCACTTTTCCCTTCGAAACGAAGGATCTGGATAATATGACATGTCTTTCATCCACTACTCCTTGACCGCGCCCGCGATACCGTTGATAAAGTATTTTTGCAAGGCGATGAATACCAATACGATCGGAAGCAACGCAAGCGTACCCGCCGCGGCCATACCGGACCAGTCGGTCTCGTTGACGCTCTGGAACGCCATCATGCCTACGGGCAACGTCCGGTATTGTGGTACGCCGAACGTGAATACCAAAGGTATCATGAAATTGTTCCAAGCCGCCATAAAGGTCAAAATAATCGTCGTCGCGGTCACAGGGCTTGTCATCGGCACCATGATTCTTGCGAAGACGGTGAAGAATCCCGCGCCATCGATTCTCGCGGCTTCTGAAATAGATTTCGGGACATTCGCGAAAAACGCCTTGTACAAGAAGATCGACGCGACATGACCTCCCCCGGCAAGGGCGAGGATAACGCCGGTCCGGCTGTTCAGCAAGCCGAGTTTGTTGCTGATCTCCACGATAGGGATGATCGTAGTCCCCGTAGGAATCAGGAAAGTCGCGACCAAACATGTCATGATAATCGACTTGCCCTTGAAGTCATACATGCCGAGTACGTACCCCGCAAGCATGCAACGCACGACGACAATGACTATCGTCCAGACCGTAACAAGCACGCTGTTGAAGAAATAGTCGCTGAAACCGCCCTTTACCCAGGCGCGGACATAACTGTCAAAAGAAAAATGGTCGGGAATCAGAGAAAGTCCATTCTGGAAAATTTCCATCGTACTTTTGAAAGATGCGCTGATCATCCACAGGAAGGGATAAATCCAAATGAATGACACGAACACGATCAGGAGACCGGCCACGATGGTAATTATTGTTTTCGTCTTCTTGTTCATACGTTCTTCCTCTTGCCGATCTTCCCATAGGCAAGCTGCACTACGGTAATCACAATGAAAATAAGGCCGAAGATCATCGCAGCGGCGGAAGCGTAGCCGATACGGGGAACGGTCGCGGTGAACGCCTGACGGTAAATGAAGAGTTCAATCACCTCCGTCCTGAAGAACGGCCCTCCGCCAGTCAAGGTAAGCATCATGTCGAAGACCCTCATGGCGTCGCTGACGGTAATAATCAGGATAATCGCACCGAAGGGGACAAGAAGGGGCGCTGTAATGTATCTGAACTTCTGCCAGACGCCAGCCCCGTCGATAGTCGCGGCTTCATACAATTCAGCCGGAATGCTTTGAAGGCTCGCAATCCAATAGATCAACGAAGTCCCGGTCCATTTCCATATCCAGATCATGGCGGATGTGACCAAAGCCGTGGAAGCGTTGCCCAAAAAGAAAATCTGCTGGTCTATGACCCCCAGTTTCGCCAGTATCAGATTCACCGGACCGTTGTTCGGATCAAAAACCATATTCATGATGGTCCCGACTATGGCGCCGGTCGTGACGACGGGAATGAATATGATGGTCCTGAAACCAGCCTTCATGGGGCACCATTTGGCCGTCACGACGAGAGCGAGCAACAATGAGAAGAAAAACCGTCCTGGAACAGCATAGAGGAGGAACATGAATGTATTTTTCAAGCTGTTCCAGAACAGTGAATCAGAAAAGAGTTCCGCATAGTTCTCGAATCCCACGAAGGTCCCGCGCACGCTGAATCCAGTCCAATCCAACAGGGAATACCACAATGTCGCGATCAACGGATATATGGTATAGATTCCATACAGAATGATGGTTGGAGCCAAAAACAGCCATATCCACGCATATGGTTTTTTATTCTTCGAGTTCATCGAGCCCTCCAAGGTGTATGGTTCCGATGTTTCCGGTACCCTTCACAAGATACCGGAAATGCATGGAACATCAGGTTATTTCGTATACATGTCGCTCAGGAAGGATTCGCCATAAGTGAAGTTCGGGAAAATCCAGTCGTCAAGGGAAACGTCCACACCCTGGGATTGTACCTTCTTGACGGCTCTGGCGCGTTCCGCCGTCATGGCGTCGTTGTATTTGACAAGCTCGGATTTCCAATCCTTGATGGCGCCGGAATAATATCCCTGAAGGATTTCCGCGGGATTGGGATGGATTTCCCTCATTTCCGTATTCACCTGCGCGACATTCAGATTCCCGAGAATCGGATCGGGCCTATAGCCCATCGTTTCAGAGAAAATACCACATAGCTTCTTATAGGACGGATGGACATTCGCCCGGCCAACGGCGGAGAGATCCAACGGGGGCTGATCCATGTTCCGGGCCAGACCGATGTAGTATTCTTCACCCATGAATTTCAGCAACGTATGGGTCGCCGCTTCCACTGCGTCGGAATTGGCGGAAATAAAGAAGTTGCCTTTAGGAGGTGTCTTGTAGACCATATAGTCCTGGCTCGCGTCGACGCGCAAGGGACCGACAACGCCGACGGAGTCGTATATTTCAGGGAAACTTGACTTTACGACACCGATGTTCCAGGCCCCGTCCATGAGCAGGGCCGCTTCGCCAGCCGCCCAACGTTCACGGGCCGCCCTCATGTCAAGATTGACGGAGGCGGGGTGTACGCTGCCATCGTCATACAATCCCGTGAAAAATTCAAACACTTTGAAAGCGGCGTCGGAAGCATACTGATACTCACCGGTAGTCCAGTCAATCCATCCGGGACTTCCTGAAGCCATCATCAGGTCTTCAATCGTGTCATTCATCCGCTGCGTGAACGCAATCGGAACGATGAAGCCATACTGCTTCCTGCCGGATTCCGCGGTGATCTTTTTGGCGAGGGCACGAGCTTCGTCGAAGGTTCCGGGAACAGCTTCTTCCGCCAACTGATCGGCATGATACCACAGCAGGGCGTTATGGTTGATGCTCATCGAAGGGAAGGAATAGACCTTGCCATCGAACATCGTATATCCCTCGAACAACGCATCCTGGATATACTGGGGAAGATCCTTCTTCTCAACCGCGAGCGGGCTGAACCAGCCCTCCTTGTACATCGATACTTCAGAGACCGACATGGTCTTTGAAAACACATCGGGACAGGAATTGGTCCTGAAGGCCAGCAAAAGCGCCTCGTTCTGCTTGGCGGGGTCGTACTGGGTATATACAATGGGTACACCGGTCTCGGCTTCACTTTCCGCAAACAGTCCCTTGTGGAGCTCTGCGAGCGGCAGGAAATGATCCCACCATTCAACGGTCTTTGGTTCGGCGGAAGCCTTGGGACTCTCGCTCGCACCTCCTGCGAACGCTGTTCCGCAAACAAGCAGAACAAGCGTCATCGCCACCAGAATTCTCTTTTTCATTCTGTTTTCTCCTTTTGTATTTCGTGATATCGGTCTGTTTTTACCAGTCTGATTTTCTTACAGGAACGGGATCGGGCATCCTCGCCCATCGTTCAAGCAACCGGGAGTACAGTTCATGTCGGATATCCTTGTAGTCATCGTTCCCAAACAGATTCTTCATTTCTCCAGGATCGTCCGTCAAATCATAGAGTTCTCCCTCGTGGTTTCCGCTGTGGGATACGACCAGCTTCCATTTGTCAGTCCTCACCATCGAGGCGAACGCCTTTGGATCGGTATGCCAAGGCATCGCATTGAGATATTCACAATAGACATCGTCATGAATTTGGATATTCTCATTTTTGAACATCGGCAATAAGGATTTCCCTTGCATCCGCTCAATGACGCCGAACCCGCACAAGTCAAGCAGAGTCTCAGGAATATCCATAAGCTCGACAAGCTGGCCGTACCGTTTCGCCGGAATATGTCCGGGCCAGCTGATGATCAGGGGAACCTTGATCGAACAATCATAGAAGAACGGCCCTTTCAGATATATGCCATGATCTCCCAGCAGCTCCCCGTGGTCGCTGTGGAACAGAATGATCGTGTTCTCATATTGACCGGAACTCCGCAGAGCGTCAATCATCCGCGCGACCTGCATGTCGATCATGTCGCACATGGCGTAGTACGCAGCCTTTTGCATCCGGTGGTCAAGTTCAGTCATTTCGGAAAATGGATGTCCGGCATGATGATTGTATGCTCCGGTATGATCCTGCCGCTGCCACACCGTCTTGGTGTTCTCCTCTCCGTCGAAATAGCGTGGCAGGGGCAGCTCGGAGAGCCTGTCCATGTATCTGTCCAGCAGTTCCTTCGGAGGGTCGAAAGGATGGTGGGGATCGTACATGTTCACGGAAAAGAACCATGGGTTCCCGTTGTTCTTCTCAATGAAATCCATCGCTTTCTCAGCGCACCAGTAGGACTGATGTTGTTCAATAGGCATTCCATAGCTCACCCATTTCGACTCGTTTGTAACCTCAGTATGGTAAGTCGTTCCATGCTCGTCATGAAGCCAACGATAATACTCGTTGTTCAACCCCCATGCGGCGCCCGTATCATGGGACCAGTGGAATTCTTCGTAGCCATCGTCTATACGGCTTTCCATTTCGGTACAGCCGGAGGACGGGTTGCAAGCCCTGATATGCAGTTTGCCGGACAGTCCGCAGGTGTATCCCCGGTCGTGGAACAGTTTTGAAACGAGTATCTCCGTTTCAGGAATATCAGCGCCATTCTGCCTCATGCGGCAAGTTACGGGATATCGTCCCGTAAGAAAGGACGCCCTGCTCGGCGAACAGACCGGACTTTGCGCAAAAGCGTTTTCAAACAAGGCGGCGCCTGAAGCCAGGCCATCCAAAGCCGGAGTAGAGACGAACTTGTTTCCATAACACCCCAACGTATCAAACCGTTGCTGATCCGTACATATCCACAGAATATTTGGATGTCTATCTGTATTTCGTTCTTTCATGCCTTCCATACTACCGCCGTATATGAATTCCACAAGTTTCAGAGAAATCATTTTTTTTTGAATTCGGCTCATTTATCGTGTATACTATGGCACATGGCGAAATTCAGAGAATTCAACAGGATACCCCAGAACAGCATTGAGCAATTCATTCCCGTACACCTTCTGGATAAAGAGTATTTCAAAAACATGGGAATATTGCGGGGTGGAATCAGTATTTTACGCAAGGGTTGCGTCATCAGCCGTCCAAAAGGAAGGGAATACCATATAGTAATCGTTACTTTAAAAGGAACTGGAAAGTTCATCATGGAAAATGGCGTTGAGCTTGTAGCGGAACAAGGGCAATATTTTTTCTCCGCCGCCGACGGACAAGGCCACAAGCACCTGCCGCTTTCCGATGAATGGCGAATTTGCTGGATCCAGATTGAAAAATCAGGGAACTGGTTCGTAGCGCCTCCATCCGACTACATGTTGTCAAAATGCAGCAGTTTCAGGGAGATCGGGAATTGCTTCGAATCCATCATTTCAGAATACTCAGAGCAATACAGGGACCATACGACGATAGAGGAACTCCAATGCCAGCTGCTCATGCATTACGTCAAAAGGGAGATCGACCTCAACAACTATTCAGGCAAGAACATGATGTATCTCAAAAAATTCAATCGATTGTGGCATGATGTATCCATCAATATCGGCAAACCATGGGACATAGGGTCATTGTGCGACTATATGGGGCTGAGCAAAGCCCATTTGGTCAGGCTGTGCAATGAGTTTTACCAGACAAGTCCGGCAAACAAAATCAAACAGATAAAAATGGACCACGCATACGCCCTCCTCGCAAACCTCGACTATAGGGTGTCCGATGTCGCAGAAGTGGTCGGCTACAACAGTGTTTCGTCGTTTTCCGTCGCATTCAAAAAGCATTTTCACATCCTGCCAAAGGATGTTCAACTGAAATGAGGCAAGGCTTCGGCAAGGAAACTCCATACAGCGTCCCCTACGGCGCAAAACACCTTGCGTCTGATGTAAAAACCTGCGTTCTGTTTTTCATTTGCCCCTCAGGGGGCTCTCGTAGTATGATACATGCATGTTGACACAAGAAATCATCCATCGCATCCCAAAGGTAGAACTGCACGATCATCTGGACGGAGGACTTCGCCCGGGTACGATCATCGAACTCGCCGACAAATACGGGATACAGCTCCCGACGCATGACCCGCAGGAACTGACGGACTGGTTCGCACGCGGTTGTAGGCAGAAAAGCCTGTCGTTGTATCTGGAGACCTTCGCGATCACCACGGGGGTGCTACAGACCGCCGAAGCCCTGGAACGTGTCGCGTTCGAGGCGGTCGAGGACCTGTCGGCGGAGAACGTGGTCTATGCGGAAATCCGTTTCGCCCCCGTCCTGCATCAGGAAAAAGGGCTTAACCTCGAAGAAATAGTGACGGCGGTCCTCTCAGGATTGGAAAAAGGCCGCAAGAAAACCGGGATGTCCTATGGGTTGATACTCTGCGCGATGCGGAACCAGCATCCCGAACTATCGCTTGAAATCGCAGAACTCGCGGTTGCGTTCAGGGAACGGGGAGTAGTAGGCTTTGATATCGCAGGCGATGAATACGGACACCCGCCCAAAAAACATCTCGAAGCGTTCCAGTACATCCGCAACAAGAACTTCAACATCACTATCCACGCGGGAGAGGCGTTCGGGTTGGAATCGATCTGGCAGGCCATCCAAGTCTGCGGAGCCCACCGAATCGGACATGGGACCAGGCTGATCGAGGACATGTCGATAGACGGTACCAGAATCGAAAAGATGGGGACGCTCGCCCATTTCATCCAGGATCGGCGAATCCCCATGGAGATGTGCCTGACCAGCAATGTTGGAACCGGCGCCGCCGCGGACTACGCCAGCCATCCGTTCATCATCTTCTTCAGAAACAATTTCAGGGTATTCCTTTGTAGCGACAACAGGCTGATGAGCGACACAAACCTCACCAAGGAAATGGAGATCGCGGCAAAACAGTACAACCTGACGCTCAGGGAACTGGAGAAGATCACGGTCAACGCCATGAAGTCCGCGTTCATCCACCACGATGAGAAAATCAGGATCATCTACAATATCATCAAGAAGGGCTACGCGGACATCCGCAAGGAGTACGGGGTCCTGGACTAGCGCCATGCCATGGCCGTTACCACTGGATACCGGGCGGTAGTGGCTCAGAACACGCCAACCGACACTTTCGTATCACCGCCCCGCTCGATTCTGGCGCTACTTGAGGAACAGGGGCGCAACCCGTCGGCGGTCTCTTCATAGACCAGGATCGCATAGGAACCGACCGGAAGCCCACCGATCGAGAACTTGGAAGATTTCTTGACATCCGGAACAGTGATGATTTTCGAGGGAGATTCCTCAATAGTCCAGATTTCAATAGTATAAGGATTGCCAGAATCGGTGGAAACGGAAGCACCGGAGACAGATCGTGAAGACGCATCCAGCTCTCGGACGGTCACGGTCAACCCTCCCAGATTCCTGCCCGAAGCATTGCCGCTACAGGCCACCGCCGTGCTGAGGATCAAGCACAGGCACAACCCCAATACGGTCATACCCCAGAACGTCCTTTTTCCCATAACAAGCTTCTCCTACATCGACATCGTGCGAACAACCCCACAGGACGCCACTTCGCAAAAACGCCAAATAAAAAAACAATGCCGGACAAGTCCCTCCCCTACAGCATCATTTTCAAACCTCGATATCATTCTTATATAAATATAATGTAAGAATACTGTAGAAACAAGGGATAAAATAAAAAAATCCCCGAATTTTGGCAAATGCATGGTAATCATGCGCCGCCCCACCTCAATTCTCCCACACAGTCCGAGACTGATATGCCAGTCTCGTTCGTCAGGGGACATCCCCGTTTAGATATCTTTTTGGGGATGATGAGCGATGTGCGCCCTATCTCTATGTGTGAAGAATAACAACACATAGGGGTGACAGAATCATGCGATACTTGCCATTGTTTCATTTTTAAGCCTATATTTACATGTCAGTATTTTTCCACAAGGAACGGACATGGCATCAAAGGATTCAGAAAAAGCCGCGGATTTTGTATATACGACCATCAGGAACAGAATTCTCAACCTTGAATACAAGCCGGGCCGGGGGCTCAGCGCCGCGGCTCTTTCACAGGAGCTCAAAGTCAGCCGTTCACCGGTCCGGGAGGCTTTGTTGCGGCTTTCTCTGGAAAGCCTCGTTGAGATTTTTCCACAAAGCGGTTCTCGAGTGTCCTTGATCGACCTGAACAAAGTCACGGAAGAACGTTTCCTGCGCAAGAACATGGAAATTGCCGCCGTCGTGGAATTCATCAGCAATAGTCCCGTTGAATATCTTGATGAAATGCAACGGTTCATCGACAGGCAGATAGAGGCCTGGAACAAACAGGATATCGTTGATTTCCTGAAATATGACGACGCTTTCCATGGTGTCATATTCAAGGCTATCGACAAGTATCGATGTTGGGAGCTGATCACATCGTTCTGTCCGAATGAACATCGGCTACGGCTGCTGTCTTCCTGGGTTATCGCGGGAACAAGGAACTCCGTCATCTCAAACCATCAGGATCTGGTTGCCGCCCTGGAACGGAAAGACAGGGAGGAAGCGCTCAGGATAGAGCAGCAGCATCTTTCCAGGATATCCGAAGAGAGCGCCAAGCTAGTGGCGGTATATCCTTCGATTTTCAGGAGCGACACTTCGTGGATTCCAGCCGAGCAGACGACGGTTCAGCCACACATCCGTTCGTTTCAAGATGGGAACGAGAATTTCCTGACAAGCCTCCGGCATTGAACAGCATCGGCAGCGTCGCATCCTCCGACTATAAGAACCCGCCCAGCCAAGACTACGGAACAGCTTCGGCATGTACGATATGACGGCGTTCCATGCAGCATGAAGCCGGCTTTCAGCAACCGACTGCTCCAAGCCCACGGATTACGCTGAATGTTGTTTGGCTGCAACGACGCGACGGCCTTTGACGATCAATGGCGGCGCCATTCCTTGACAGGATCAATCCTCATCCTGACCAGGCAGTACAGGTATGCGAACAGCAGACCGCCCAGGTGTGTCAGATGGGCGACGCCTCCGTTCAGGCCGGTGAACTGGCTGACCAGTTCAATGACAAAATAGACGGCGACCAGTAGCGGAGCGCGCATTGGAATCAAGCCGAAGACATAGACCACGGCATATGGATACAATACCGCGAACATCAGCATTACCGCATACAAGGCCCCCGAGGCACCTACAAGCACGACGTTCACACCGGCCAACAGGTAAGCGACAAAGCTGAATATTCCGGACAGAGTCCCCGTCAGCAGATAGAACAGCAGAAATTCCCTGCTGCCGATACGGCGTTCCACCATCGACCCGAATATATAAAGCCCAAGCATGTTAAACAGCACATGGGAGAATCCCCCGTGCACGAACATGTAGGTAAACAGCTGCCAGACATAGCCATGCAGGACGAACGACGGAATCATCGCCAGATAATAGACACTTCTCGGATATATGAATTCGGTCAGGAAGAATACCAGGACGTTGATGATGACCAGCTTCAACGTAACATTGGTATAGCTATACCGCATGCGTCTGTTCAAAAATGAATCTTTCATGTCTCTAAAGTACTTTGACGCAGGGGATTCGTCAATTATGCATTTTTTGCACAAAAAGATGGTGGTGTTACAGGATTGCGCGCATATTTGCCATAGTCCCGCTTTTTGCCCGATAGGTCAAAAAGATTACTTGTAGACGAAAATCGCTGTTTTTAATATGAATGAACGGCATTTGATAGTTTTTCATAGGGCTTCCAGAAAATTGGCACAGGATTTGCAACAAAGCAGATGCAGAGCAACAGTTTTTTTCATACCTCCTTTTTAGTGTGATTTTCCATTGGCGCCAGACGGTTTTCTCTCCCCACCCCATAACCTCCGTCTGGCGCCTCTCCTTTTTGACGATATCTACAATACTTCTCCTTCCAGACCCGAAGTCCAGGCACTTCTTATGAAGCCACAGGTTCGGCGGACGCGCCACCCCCTGGGGAAAGAAAGAGTGTACAACGCATCCGCAGGGCCATTGCGCTATGGACGGACAAGGCGCGTCCACCATCGGTTTTGTTGAATCCAGATTGATATGGAAAGAATAATCCAGAATAGCCAGAAGGAATTGCGAAACTGATACGAAGAAACTGAGTTGAAACAATAGAAATCGGCAAGCAGGCGTTTATTTGCCGGTACGTCCGGACCATCTCGTCTCCCATGTCCATGTATCGCCATTCGCTCCGGAATACTTTCTCAGGAACGTGAAAATTCTCCTTGAGGAAGCCGGATTATCAGGAGACTTGGCGGATTTCGCTCCTTCGGCAAAATCAAAACCCCGTTATTATGGATGATTTCAACACAGAGGCGTTTATAAACGGGGGGATACAAGGGAAAGAGGTGGAGTTTGATGTTCCGTGCCCATCCGAAGCCGTGGGCGGGCAAAAAAGAAACCCGCCGTTTCGGGCGGGCCTTTGTCGCGGGTGGGTCAATCAGTCTGTTTCAACCTATGCTCCCCCCATACATCGCTGACATTTTATTTTACAGCATCAGTACAACGCCGTCAACATCGACATTCTTAGTTCAGGATCGGTCAGGGATTTTCCTGCAACACCTCTTTTCGCACATCAATGCCTATGGAGTTAAAAAATCGCAAATCAAAGTGTGAAAAAATTTCGCATTTTTATGCTGGTGTAACAGGAATGCACGCATATTTTTTGTGATTAATGCACTATCTCTTTATTTCAGAGAACAATACATAACTACAAAATCCGCATCCAACGTATGAGTTTCGACGTTTTTCCATCCGTTCTCTGCCATCAACGAGAAATTGGCACGCTACTTGCATAACTATACGTACAGAGCAACAGTTTTTTCATACCTCCTTTAGTGTGATTTTCCATTGGCGCCAGACGAACCTCTCTCCCCACCCCACAAACCTTTCGTCTGGCGCCTCTTTTTCGCCTCCACACAGAGCCGTCCGAAAAGGCCAGGTACCAATGTCCTCCTGGACAAAAACAGGGATTGCGTCCGGCATAAAAGGCTCCATGCTGGCAACAGAACCAAAGACATGCCGATAAGAGCCACTTCCACACATCCCTGACAGAACCAACATCCCAATTGACAAGTGAAACACCGACCCTTTTGTAAAGCGGGGAAGCTATGATATAGTCGAAACATGGCAACAAGTCGCAGAGATCGCGCGGACTCCTATACCCAACGGGCGCACAAAGAGGGATACCCCGCGAGATCAGTATACAAGCTGGAAGAAATCCAGCAGAACTTCAAGATCATCAAGCCGGGGGACCATGTCCTTGATGTCGGCGCGGCCCCAGGGTCGTGGACGCTCTATACCCACCGCATGCTGCTCAAAGGAAACGGCACCATCGTGGCGGTCGACCTCAACCCACTGAACCTCAATCCGGTTCCCCCTACCGTCACGGCGTATGTCGGTGATGCGTTCAGCAAAGATATCCGGGCGAAGCTGGTCGAGCATGGACCGTATGACGCCATTATCAGCGACGCCGCGCCAATGACTACCGGAAACCGATCGGTGGATACATCCCGGAGTGAAAACCTCGCTGAACAGGTCGTCTATCTGGCGTCGGAGCATCTCAAGCCCCATGGCAACCTCGTCCTGAAGATATTCCAAGGAGGCGGTCAGGAAGCGGTGCTCAAACAGATGCGGACGCTGTTCGCCAAGGCGAGGGCGTTCAAACCCAAGGCATGCCGTTCTGATTCCTTTGAAATATTTCTGGTGGGGCTGGACAGAAAAGAGGAGTAACGTGAGAAACCCCGGATATTTCATGAAAATCTCGGGAACCCTACGACTGCCCCGCGAGAGATGAAATACATTCCCTGCCGGGCATGATTGCTTTTTCACAAATCACCGTCAACGGACCAGCAATCGATAATGAATTACTCTCATGCACGATAGACATCGCCTCTGACACCATGCCGTCCACGATGCGGAACGATGGCCACCGTACATGAATAGGACATCGGAAATTCCCGATGACACATGTACTGCATCAAGCCTTCGTACTTGTTTCAGTTTTCGCCTTGGCATTCTTGCCGAGATTTTCGGGGGGCGTCGGACGCCGCTGGCGGACATCGCCGCCGATCTTGTCGATATCGTAGAGATTGACATCGAGCTGCGGGAACGGAATGCAGATACCGTCGGCGGTAAGCTTGTCATAGATGTCCCCCTGGAACCTCCAGAAAACCTTCCAGTAGTCGCCGGGCAACGTCCAAGGACGTGCGATCAGATCGACGGAAGAATCGTTCAGCTTGCTCACCTCGATCGTGGGGGCGGGATCCTTGAGGACCTCAGGATAGGAATCGAACAGCTCCTGGATATCCTGTTTCACTTTCTTCAGGTCGGTCCCGTAGGCGACACTGACGATCATGTCGACACGACGGTTGACGGTATAGGAATAGTTGACGATAGGATTGCCCCACACCAGCTTGTTCGCCAGCGTAATCTGCTTGTTATCAGGAGTAGACAACGTCACGCACATCAGATCCATGTTCGTCACCGTACCGCTGAGCGTACCGACATCGACGTAATCACCAATACGGAATGGCGCGTTGATGACGATCATCACCCCGGAAAGAAGGTTCCCGATCGATTCCTGGAACGCAAAACCAAGAATGACGCCGGTAACGCCCAATCCTGCTATGACCGGCGCCATATTAATCCCCATATGCTCCAGGAGGACCAACGCGACGATAATCCAACCAATCGAGGAAATCACTTTGAGGAGGAACTTCGCCATCAGCTCATTGATCTTCTTGGACCGGGCGAACATCCGTTTGAATATCCTGGTGATGAACATGATCAGCAGTTTGCCGACAATGACAATCAGCACCGCAATCGCCAGATTCCATATAAACGCGGCAAAGCCCTCGTTGGTCAGATTCTCCAACGCCCTTTTCACCTGATTGAGAAAATTCATTCCGACATCATCCGTTCCCGCCGATGTGGCCAATGTGATGAATGAAGCGATCATGTCCGCCCTCCCTTCCATAGTTGCGTCATGTTCTTGATTGACCGACAGACGCTATCGCGTCAACTGTATCATACCCTCGTACCCTCGACAAGAACCGGCACGTCTGGCCGCCGGAGCCCACCCCATAGTGAACAACCTATCAATCACTGAGCGCCCCCGGAGAGAACCTCATATATGGCAAGGTCAAAGTGATACCCATGGACTGCCGCAGGGCCACGTCCGGCCCGCCTACTTCCTGAAAACAAAAGAAGCAGGATGGCCGGAGATACCCCCCCCCGCGCCATCCCGCTCCGTCCGGCCGGGTCCGCCGGAAACAGTCGAGAACCCGGAACTACTTTGACAACAACGCGTGCAACCGCTTGGTGAAAGCCACCGGATCCTTGGGCATCACGCCCTCGGCGAGCAACGCCTGGTCGAGCAACACGCTGGACATGTCGGCGATAAACGCCTCATCGTCGCTGGCATCGATTTTCTTGACCATGGGGTCGTCAACGTTGATTTCAAGCAACGGCGAAGACTCGGGCAATTCGGTCTGGCCCATCGCCTTGAGCATCTGCTGCATCTGTACCGATGGATCATTCTCATCCACCACGATAACGGCGGGAGCCTCGGTGATACGCGATGATACGACGACATCCTTGACCCGGTCGCCGAGGGCCTTCTTGATCTTCTTGACCAAACCCTTGGACTCCTTGGCCTTTTTCTTCTGGTCCTCGTCCTGCAAGTCATCGACCGCGCCGGACTTGTTGATCGCCTTCAGCGGCAGCTCCTTGTACGTACCGATGGAACCGACGATCAAGTCATCGATGTCATCGCTCATGACCAAGACTTCGTAGCCCTTCTTCTTGTAGGCGTCGAGCAACGGACTGCTCTTGAGCGTCGCCTCAGTACCGCCGGTGATATAGTAGATGCTCTTCTGGTCTTCAGGCATCCGTTCCTTGTACGAAGCAAGGCTCACATAGCCGTCCTGAGCAGAGGATTTGAAGCGAACCAGCTCCAACAGGGCGTCGTGGTTGGCGTAGTCGCCATACAGCCCCTCCTTCAAGGGACGATTGTACTGCTCGATGAACTTGGTATACAACTCCGGGTTCTGCTCGGAAATCTTCTTGAACTCACTCAGCAACTTCTTGACCGAAGCATTGCGGATGGCGCTCATGACCCTGTTCTGCTGCAAGATTTCCCGGCTGACGTTCAGCGGAAGATCCTCGCTGTCGATCACACCGCGGACAAACCGCAGATAGGTAGGAAGCAGCTCCTTGTCATCGTCAGTGATATAGACGCGCTTGACGTAGAGCTTGACGCCCGGACGATAGTCGGCGTAGTTCATGTCGAACGGGGCTTTTTCAGGGATATAGAACAAGGTGATGTACTCGGTAGCGCCTTCGGCCTGAGTATGGATGTAGAACAACGGCTTCTCCGAATCATGGAAGCTGTTCTTGTAGAACTCGTTGTAGTCGTCATCAGTCAGATCGCTCTTGCTCCGTCTCCATAGGGCGGCGGCGCTGTTGATCTGTTCGACCTTGTGCTCGACGGTCTTCAGTGCGTTGCCCTCGGCGTCCTTCTGCTTGTCATCGTAATGGGTCTGGTCGTAGGCGAGATAGATCGGATAGGCGATATGGTCGCTGTACTTCTTGATCAGCTGCTCCAGCTGCCACCGGTTGGCGTATTCGTTGCCATCTTCGTTCAGATACAGGGTGATGGTGCTGCCCTGGCTGTCGCGGGATGCCTCTTCAATCGTGTACGTCCCCTTACCGTCGGACGTCCATTTCCACGCCTGCTCCTCGCCCGCCTTGCGGCTGACGACCTCCACCTTGTCGGCGACCATGAACGCAGAATAGAACCCGACGCCGAACTGACCGATTAGGTTGGAGTCCTTCTTCTGCTCATCGGTCAGACTGGCAAGGAACTTGCGGGTGCCGCTGCTGGCGATTGTGCCGAGGTTGTCGTTCAGGTCGTCATGGTTCATGCCCAGGCCGTTGTCGCTGATCGTCAACGTGCGGCTGTCACCCTCGGTAAACGAGATATCGATCCGTGGATCGAAAGAAAACCCCTTCAACGATTCATCGGTCAAGGACAGATACTTGAGCTTGTCCAGAGCATCGGAGGAGTTGGAGATCAACTCCCTGAGGAAAATCTCCCTGTTTGAATACAGGGAATGGATGATGAGCTGAAGCAGTTGCGATACTTCGGTCTTGAATTTCTTCTGTTCCATCGTGAGCCTCCCAGTCGGAACGTATTGTGTAAAAAATGATCCGGGGCCCTTCACATTCGCTCAGGATTCTCCGGAAAGCCCGCGCATGCGCGCGAATCAGAATTAAACATAGTGAAAAAACTGCGCATAGGCAACTTCTCTTAACAAAATCTCACAGTTCGAGTATGATTTCATCATGCAGTTTTCACAACCATCGGCCGCAAGGGCCATCAACAGGCTGAGGATACTCAATCTTCTCGCCACACATGAGAATCTTTCCCGTGCCGAAGCCGCCCGCCTGCTGGAGCTGAACAAGGTCTCCACAGGGGAAATCGTTGACGGACTGCTCCAGGAGGGGCTGATCGCGGAAACGGGCAAAATGGTCACTGTCAACGGACGACGGCCGACTGCGCTGACCCTGTGCAAAGACGCCAAGGCTGTGCTCGCCGTCGATCTGGGAACAAAAGCCACCAGCGTGGCGTTGGCCGACCTCGGAGGAAACCTGCTCCGCTTCGAACGCTTTCCGACCCCCCGAGACCCCAAGCCGGAGGAGTTGTGCGTACAGATCATCAAATGCTGCCTGCGCATACTCAAGATGATGAAGGACCCCTCCATCACTATCGGCATGGCGGTGTCGGTGCCTGGCGCGCTCGACCCCACCGGAAAAACGATTACCTCCGCCCCGGTCTGGGGTTGGAAGGATATCCCGCTGGCCGAGGCGATCAGCAAGAACACCGGCCTCGACGTCGTGCTGGAGCACAACGTCCGTGCGATGGTATTGGGCGAGCAATGGTTCGCAGAGCCTTCGGACGTACCGTCCATGTTCTATGTGAACTGGGGCGAACACATCTCCTCCGCATGGGTGGCGGACGGCAAGGTCATTAGCGAGGGGGCTGAGTTCGGCCATATCCCGCTCCGCCAGACAGGGCTTTGTCCCTGCGGTTCCATCGGTTGCCTGGAAACTGTGGCGGCGGGCTGGTCGCTCTCTCAGAAAGCCGCCGAACTGACCGGCAAAAACGACATTACCGTCAAGCAGATGTGCCAGATGCTCGAACAATATCCTGAGCTGTCCCCGTTGCTTTCCGAAGCGGCGCAAGCCATGTCCGAGGCATTGGTATTCGCAAGCACCATAACCGGTTGCGACAGAATTATCCTCGGCGGGGGAATCAGCTCCCTGCCCGACAATTTCTTCCAGGAGATGAAGGAACGCTATGTGACGCTGGCTCCAGTCAGGCGCGCCGACACCAGCATCGAGCGAACAAAGCTGGGCGACAAGGCGGGATTGCTAGGAACTACGGCGGTCGCCTTGGACAGGTTCGTCTTCAAACGGACGTTGCTTGACCAACTGAACCGGCAGGAATAGGGATAGAACCACAGACAAGGTCATTCTTCGGACGAGGCTTTCCTTTTTTTCGCCCCGACAGTGAGAATAACGGCCAACAGGACCGCAGCCAGCAGGACCACCGCTCCGACAACGAACAACAAGACGAGCCGCAGGTCGAGGTCGGCCAGGATGTCCGTCGCACTTGCAGGTCCTGCCGCGACCGTCGGAGCAGGGATTACATCCGCCGAAGTTATCTCAGGTATCATGGCTTGTGTGACGACAGTATCAGCCGATTGTTGCAATGCGATGCTTTTCAACCACTCATTCGACACCAACGCAGTAATCCATCGCATGGACTGCGCAGTAGCGAGAGTATCCGTAACCATGAGATAGTCGCCGATTTCAACGAAATCGCCCGCCCTATAGCTTGCCAAGGGCAATATCGTCTCGCAGTCGGCGGACGGAATGAAACGAACGACTTTTCCAGAATCATTCTGGACAATGAACTCAAATATGCCGTTCTCATCACTGATGGAGAGTATTGTCCCGGTATAGGAACTTTCACCGACAGGCTTCGCTCCTTGGGCGAACAAAGAGACGGCGATCGGCAGAAGTACCAAAAGTATGAGGACCATTCGTTTCTTCATGGGCGGTTCCCCCTTTGTTTCTTCCAATCATATAAGAAGATATGCGACTTGTCACGCATTGTTTCCGAAAGGGGCGGATGGGGGCTGAAGAGAAAGCGTAAACACAGGCAAGCCCGAACGCCGGATAACTATGCCACCTTTCAACCCGTATTGCGGACGAATGAACCGATTGCCATACCGTCGGCGTACAGGGCGTCCATGATCGCAATACAGTGACGGACAAATGGCGATGCGACCATTCCACGACCAAGCATTTAAGCAAAAAAAACCGCTAAACCTGACGGAATAGCGGCAACCTCCTTGTTGTCCCTAGGGGCTGAACCTAGAGAGCCTGTCCATACGCAGGATAAAGCGCCATGAACAAGAGCAACGACTTTTGTAGTATTGCATGAATTTCAAAAACAGGAAAGAAAAATCGTAATTAATTTACATCAGTTTTCTGAGACAACAAATCGCAACAGCATAAGCCGATACATGCGAAACCAGTATTGGTTAAGAATCCCGTAGACTCTTCAACAAAGGGGAGATACGGACGAAGTGAATCAACATGCAAGTCAAAAAAACTTGCTGTTAGCGACATACACCCGCAGTACACATCTATCGCCCGCAGAATATAGACATCACGTGGAAGATAAAACGGACATAGCAGCATTACACGGACAAAGCCCACCGTCCATCGCCCGCATGCCGCATGGCGGAATCATGTCCCGCACGCCGGTTCCGCCTGGCGTTTCCGCCATCTTCAATAATCAAGCGATCTTCCCTCACAAAAAAGGGACGTTGCCCACAAGCGAGAATACTCACTTCGGAAAACGTCCCCCTTCGTCTGCGATGGAAATGTTTTTTTATTAGCTCGCCGAGGTATATTTGATTACCAGCGTACCCTCATATTCGCCGGTGGGCAGCATGCTTGAAGTACCCTTTGTCGCAGTGATGGTAATGGAAGCGAGCTCCCGATCGGTTGAAATCCCCTTGAGGAAAGTAACGAGCAGGGAAGTCGCATCATCGTCCACAGTCACATATTTTGAATCGCTGGAAAACAGCTCCATGCTTGTCTTGATTCTGCTGTTCTGATCATACACCAAATCAGAAAGCTCGAATGAAATTTCACATCGGGTACTCGCAGGCAGATTCGCGGAATACCGCATGCTGATGGTATGGCTTACGGACTCGGGCGTACCGGCGGAAAAGACGAACGCGATTTCACCGTTGGTGTCATTCAGCTCCATGCCGTTTTCATCAATCATAGAAATCTTTACATTTTCCACAGGAACAGAGCCACGCAACTTGAGCGACGCATTCTCCGGCGTAACCGCCATGATTGCGAAGGACATGCAAAGAAGAAGTATCAATATGCAGATGAAGCTTTTCTTCATAACCTATTCTCTTTACTGTGCAAGTATTCACCTCTCCCAAGGTGTACTATAACAATACTCATAAACGCCACTTATGTCAACAAATACGCATATCATTGTAAATAGTTATTCTAGATTTTTTTATTAATATTTTTAATTTATTACAATATATGATGATAATATCAATACAACTAATGACATGTGTTCACATTCATTCTATCAGTACAGTAGTTACCGCCGAGAGATGGGCGCAACAGCCCCAAATCGGCGGTAGCAAAGCTGTCAATCGGGGGTTTAGCGGGCGGTTCCTTTTCGGAAATAGGCCTTCCGATTGTCGGCGTTCGTTATCGAAAACGTTTCCGTCAGGCCGTCAGAACTGGCGGAATACTGGACGGCGAGGACGCCGCCCGTTCCCGTCGTCACCGACAGACCGTGCGCGTTGCCATGCAGAACCCAGGACTCCCCTACAGGATTGCCGGCGCAGAAGACCGTGACATCGAGATTCATGTCAGCGTCAGGAACATTCCCGAACCGCAAGCGCTCTATGGCGGAGCCCTCCACATCGACCGTCGGTTGCGCGGCATCAGCCGTCCACTCCGTCCCGCCCAACTTCTGGAGCTGGACCAGGGCGTTGACCTCCCCCATCGGCGGATTCTCATTCGAGCATCCGAAACAACCGATCACGACCAGGACGGTCACTAGGCCGAATGCAACCAGCAGATAGATCAGCCGACTATGGACGTCTACCCCTTTCCCCTGTACGACAGACGCTTTTTTGTTCATCGCGCCCTCCTCAATAGTGGTATTGCGGGCAGTATCCGTCGAACAGCGGGAATCGGCTAGTGGTAAAGGAACGACCGGAGGAAGGACACCGCCCGGCAACCAATCGACACGGCTTGTACGATGGTGGCGAAAACAGGGCGAGACGTAGAGGCAAAGAAAAACCGCCCTCGGAAGGGCGGCTGTTATAACTTTGTACGGTACGCTTAGTTGGCGGCGATCTCGAAAGTCACAGTAGCGGTGTAGTTGTCAGCCGCAGCAGCAGCCTTGTAGTCAGCAGCATCGGCATTGAATACCAGTTCCTTCTCAGCACCAGCAAACCCAGCGGTACCAGTCGAGACGCCATTAAACAAGACAATCGCTTTATTCGCATCAGAAGAAGCAACAGCGGTCGGAGTGTCGGCGCCAATCTTGACAGTATATCCGACCTTAGTATCTACATCCGCAGAAGCCAAGGGATTGAACTTCGCAGTAGCGGTCACGGTCCCCTTCCAGTTCGTCATATAGCTATAAAAGACCTTAACGTTCTCCTTTACACTCTCAGCATCAAACAACACCTTTTCACTAGTAGCGCCCGGAGTATACAAAGCCGCATCTTTTATGGACTCAACACCCATCGTACTGTCAGAAAGGCCATGCTTCAACACAGCGCCGACCTTACCGTTCAACGTCAAGGTAGCATCACCAGCAGTAGGAGGAGCTGCGAACAGCCCGGTCATCACGACAGCCAGAACCAACAGGATTGCGATAGTCTTTTTCATATTCATTCTCTCCATTTCATTTTTTACAGAACCATGTCTGTGCAAGTCTTCGTTCAGCGCTCTTTCCTGAGCACATTCATACAATACTCATAATACAGACTTATGTCAATACTTTGGTATTTTTTTTATTATTTTTTTGAATATTTTTTAAAATAATATATAATTCTTTTAAATATAAAGAGTTAAAAACTGACAAAACACAACAACTCATGACAACCTATTGTTTTTCGTTAGAAATAACAAATCTTTCTTCATGTTTAATACGTTTTACAAAACCACAGAACTGCTCAAACATCGCAAACTTATGTCACCTTTTGACAAAATGTATGTAGTATGTTAGAGCTTATGTACAAACCGCTGTCGAAAACGATGGGCAAAACCGCGGAATAATGATAGTATTCAGTATATTAAATTACTTAACAACCTTGTTAAGAGAGGATACCGATGATTACACCGCTCGCTACTGAAACAAAGTCCACGCAGATAGCAAACAAGCTTGAGGAAATGATCCTTTCAAAAGTCTACAAAGCAGGAGAGCCGCTCCCCTCCCAACAAGAGCTGGCCGCCCAATTTTCGGCTAGTTCACGTTCCGTCCGCGAGGCATTCAAGAATCTTGAGGCAAAAGGGCTGATCCAGGTCAGCCAGGGCAAGCGGGCAATCGTCAAGTCAAACAATCTCGACCAGTTCGTGGAGTCCCTGTCCATGACGCTGATTACAAACCATGCGCCCGACAGGAAACTTATCAACGACTTGATGCAGGTACGCACTACGATTGAAGTTTCAGCGACAAGGGAACTGAGCCGCGACCCGGCACGCATGCTAGTCGTCCGGTCTCTGGACAGATGCGTGACAAAGATGGAGCAGCTGCTACCGTCCTTGGAAACCAGCAAGGATCCTGAATTGCGGAAACAAATGCGGGCGATAGACTTCGAGTTCCACACAAACCTGATCCGCTCAAACGACAACATCATCCTGAACAGCATCTACGAGAACCTTTCGCCACAACTGTATAACGCCATGGAAAAACTGCCGGAAACGTTCACCGAGCTGCGCAAGAAAATCAACGAGTACAGATACTTGGTCGAAGCGTTGGAAAACGGCCAGACGGACCTGGCGGTCGCGCTGACCTTGGTAAACATGACCAACATCAAGAACAAGTTCGAGAGCCTCGACCTATAGGAAACCTGATTCAGGAGACATCAGCCCGTCGGAACACTTTTTCGGCGGGCTTTTTTTGTCACATGAGTACAAATAGCCCATAATAAAAGAAAGTCCCTGGAGGAGGGACTTTCACATGTATAACGTTCGCATCTCAAGAGCGAATCAGGCGGATACAACATCCTCGTCAGGGAATCTGTCGATGATCTTGGCTTTCAGCGCGGTCATGGCGACAAGCATCAACGCTACGGCGAGGTCCGTTTGCCCATTCTGGAGTGCGTCGCACAGATAGGAATAGTCTCTGGAGCGCTTTTCCATCTCCGCATAGGAGAACTTGATGAGCTTGACGTTTTCCTCCAACAACGGGGAAAGGTTTTCATAAATGGCGTTCAAAATCAAGTTGCCGTTTGAATGGACGAGGACATCCTGGAATTCATTGTCGCAATCATGAAAACGCGCCACCGCTTTCATATCGCGTCTAGAAATCGCAGGCAACAGATCATTCATGCGGTCGCAACAGTCCCGAAGCCTTTCAACAATCTCCTTACGGTCGGGATTCCTGGAAAACTCCCTGGCGGAAGAAGTCGCGACGGAAATGCGGACCTGCAGGAGGTCAAGCATCAACTTCCGATTACTGGTCTGGTTCCTGATGATTGAAACAGAGAGGGATTCCATGAATTGATCAAGATTGTTCGCCTTGATCTCAGCCCGTCTCCCCTGGTGGATATGCACCAGCCCCTTGGCCTCCAGATGCTTGTAGGCCTCCCGCACTGAACGGGAACTGGCGCCGAACTCATTAGCCAAGGACTGCTGCGATGGAAGAAACTCCCCGGCCTTCAACTGATTGCCAAGAATCATCTCTTCGAGCTTTGCGGCGATACGAGAAGATTTTGTTTCTGAAATTATGGGTTGAACAACCATGAATATCTCCTATCACATGAAATCATCAGCGATTTCCAAGTACAAAATACATGACACAAGTATTTAACTGCATCAACTTCTGACATAATATCGTATCTGATAAAATTATGCAATATAGTATGTTCTAATAAATAAAAGAATGTCAGAAGTTATTTTCATTCAACAAAAATGATATAGATATGACATACATTCCATATACGCCGCAGAAATACAACAGACAGAAAAGGGGCGAGCCCATCACAGGCCCGCCCCTGATTCATTCTTCAAACAGATTCGATTAGTTGGCGGTGTAGAAGATCGTCACAGAACCCTCATAGGTTCCAGCGGGAGCGTTATTCAAACCGAAGATGTGGTTCGCAACGCTTGCGCTGTCGGTGGTTGAAACGCCCTGCACCGCGAAGACGCCACCGGTCACTTTTTTACCAACGGTATTCGTCGAAGCATCCATCAGCTTCACCGCGGTTCCCGCGACGTCCGTAGCAGTCGAGGTCAGGCTACCAGCGGTCACCGTATAAGTAATGAAGTTGCTTCCGGACTTCAAGGGGTTCGCCTGGACGGTCACTTCGGCCAAGTTCTGGTTGGTCTCGACAACGAATGCGTAGTTGACAGGAGCGGACGTTACGTCCTGCTTCGCATCACCGATAATTCCACTGGTCGGGAAAGTCGAAGGAACCGAACTCGCCTTGACTACCGCCACATTGGTCACACCAGCTACAGTGGTAGTCAGGTTCAAGGTAGCGGTCTCGACTGCGAATGCCGCCGCGAAGGAGATTGTCAGCATCAGAAGGATTGCGATAGTCTTTTTCATTTCAGTTTCCCTTTATCGATTTACGTTGTGCAAGTTTCTCGTGCTCATCCCTAAGCACACCCACAATATACTCAGTAAGCAGACTTATGTCAACACCACTGCTATATTTTTTCAATATTTTTTCTATCATAAACTCATGACAATTTATAATCATATACAATATAACAAATTATATTTAATTTAAGATTTTATTTTTTACAACAACTCATGACATTTTAATGAAGTTGTACGAGAAAAATTATAAAAATAGCTATCAGACATAGAATTTGTTCTCAAAATAATTGACAAGAACTACAAACCTGTGACATCACACCAAACCGCAACGAAATGGAAAGCAACAGAGGATTCGATACGGGCAATGAAAATTTCTATAAGTTTGTTCGGCGAATTAGCAATGGCTGGAAAACAAAAGATTGCAGAAAGAAAAACGCTTCGCCCGACAGTCGATTTTGATGCATAGGTCGGGGCAGCAACGGCACTCCCGGACACCAGCCCAGATGCACCGCCCCGCCTTTCGGAAATGAACACTTACATACAAACAGAAGATGATCCAGATCGTGGAGACAAAGAAAAACCGCCCTCGGAAGGGCGGCTGTTTTTCACACGCAAAGCAGGAAAAGGTTAGATACTGGCGATATTAAAGGTGACAGTCGCAACATAGTCACCAGAAGCAGCTTTGGCGACATCCGCCTGAGTAGCGGCAAAGGTCAAGGAAACTTCTTCGCCACGAACACCAGCTCCAGCAAAATCGAAAGCCACAGTCACGTCTTTTGAAGCATCCGATGTAGCGACAGTCGCGGCAGTCACCTTAGCGGCTGTACCGGTAATCGCATATCCGACCTTCTGGTTCTCGGTCGCACCCGCAAGATCAGCGCCATCTTTCTGCAACACAAAGGGTTTCGCAACCACGGAAGCAGTAACAGCACCAGCATAACTCTTATTGGTGATATAACCGAAATACACCGTCTTCGCATTGTCAAACGCACCTTCGATGGTGTTGGCCGCACCAGTATCAGCTTCCCAAGGACTTTGAGCAGGCAAAGCAGTAGGGGCAGTTACAATAGCACCCTTTGCAGTCTGAGACACACCGAAGAAACTACCTTCGGCCACGGTGGACTTCAAGGTTACCGTAGAAGCGGCGGCGAACGCACCGGTCATCACGACGGCCAGAACCAACAGGATTGCGATAGTCTTTTTCATATTCATTCTCTCCATTTCATTTCTTACAGAACCATGTCTGTGCAAGTCTTTCGTTCAGCGCTCTTTCCTAAGCACATCCATACAATACCCACAAAGCAGACTTATGTCAATACTCAATTAAATATTTCTTGATATTTTGTGCTATTTTTTCTTTATTATATTTAACTATATATTATATAATAAATTAACTTAAGTCATATTTTAAAAACTCATGACAACTTGATTGTCATAATTCTAAAATGTAGGAAAACCATCGCACACATGCGCTTTTTTACAAGCAAAAAAACTTGAACTTGTGACACCCTTGCGACAATCGTATCAGTACCTACGCAAAACCGCTTATCGCAGAAACCAAAGCCAAAGGGGAAAAACTCGGACAGGCGGCATTCCCGGAAAACCATGCCACACAGCATCAAGCCCCACCCCGACCACAAAAGTGAACGCAGCCCAGGAACACGCAAAGATCCCTCACACGCGCACAAACGTCATAGGCGGCTGGGAAAGTTTCTCAACGAAAAGGATTTATTCAAATGACTTTATAAACAAAGTCCGACGCACAACTGGATATTACAGGTTTCAGGGAATACCTCAGAATACAAAAGAAAGGGCGGTCAGCCCAACAGGCCGACCGCCCCGGATATGTTCAACTATCGCTTAGTTGGCAGTGTAGGTAATCGTCACGACGCCCGAATACGTTCCGGCGGGAGCGGTGGCCAGGTCAAACACCTTGTCGGACTTGTCGGCATCGGCATCCACGGCGAGAGTGAACACCGCGCCCACGACACGCTTGCCGGTATTGGCGTTAGCCTCCAGCAGGGTAACGGAAGCGCCGGCGGCGTTGGTCGCCTTGGACGTGGCACCTCCAGCGGCAAGGGTATAGCCGATATAGTTGGCTCCATCGGCGACCGGCCCGGCGACAACCGTCGTCGTAGCCAAGGCCTGGTTGGTCTCGACAACGAACGCATAGCTTACCGGAGCGGAGGTCAGGGCCTGAGCCTCCCCACCCAACACCGACTCGGGAAAGGCCGCCGGTACTGCGCCAGCCACTACAATGCCAGCTTTCGTAACACCCGTAATTTCAGTGGACAGGTTCAGGGTTGAAGTTCCGGCGGCGAAGACCGAGACCAGAGCGGCCACCATGACCAGCAGAACGGCGATTGACTTTTTCATTTTGTTTTTCCTTTTTGGTTCGTGCAAGCTTTGTGCTTTTTCCCAAGCACATCCGTAATATACCTCCATGGCGGACTTATGTCAATACTTCGCAAAATATTTTTCAATTTTTTTGCGGTGTTTTTCATAAAACCAGCATAATTAACTATCATACAAACAAATAACTTGAGCCACAAGTTTCCGAACTCCTGACAAGCTGCCCATACCCGCAGGACAACCGGCGCGGCAAGCGCGGAACACTCCGCCCGAACCTCACCGGAAAACCATGAACATATGACATCAATATTACGCCAGTCCATAGACTGAATACAAAAAAAGAGCGAGAGGCACAACGCCCTCGCCCTTCTTCAAAGCCGCCCCCTGACGTCAAACCACTGTATAGCTCACGGTGATGGTCGACTGGTAATTTCCCGCGGGAAGGCTTGGAGCGGGCTGCCATATGACCATGAAGTCCGAACCATCCAGCAACACGGATGTAGAAACATTGCCGGCGGGCAAGGCGATCGGATTCAAATCCATTGAAGCGGGCAAAGAAGCGGTGCTCGTCGCAAAACCCTTATCGACATGATACAACCTGACGGGAGCGGAAGGGAGCGAGGCGTCCGCCAGATTCAGGAAGCTCGTAGCGGAGATGTTCACGGAAACCTTTCCCGCGTTCTCCCTGTTGCCGGAGTAGTATATTGAATATGGCCGATGCCCATATTCGGTTATGGTGACGGCCTCATTTTCCGGAGCGATCGCCCCTTCCCGATAGTTCTTGTCATAATGGATAGTAAACGTCGCGGGAACTTCCGCGACCTGCACCCCGAGATTCAACGTGCTCGTAGCACTAGCCGCAGAAACTGCGGACAACGCGCAAGTCAGGATAATCAGTATGTTGATGATGTGCTTTTTCATTTTTATTTCCCTTCCTATCACCACATTCCGTCAATACCGTGTGCAAGGCAGCATCGACTACGCCCCCAATATACGAACATTTATTACTTATGTCAACAATTTCTACAAACTTCTGCTAAACATTTTTTATCCCACCATTGGATATATATACTATTCATTTATAATAAATATAATTAGTTTATTAGCAACTTATGACATCAATAGCTTTTCATCATCAATCGACATACACGACAGCGAATAACAATGGGATAAAACGGAAGGACGTACATCATCATACCGAATTCTTATGACAGTAGTTTACCCAATACACAGACTGTCTGGGACTGTGCTATACTGCACCGGACGCAGGGAATCTGGAGGCCCGTGGAATGAAGCTCAAATTGGCGCGTTTCAAGGAGACTGAGAAGTTGCTTCGCAATGAAGCTGGTTTTGCCGGTCATTTTTATCCGATGGACGATGAAAACGTAGTCATTCCGTTTGAACTGGCAGATGTGGACGAGCTGTATGAACCGACATCGCCAGCGGACTCCCGGGAACCGGCGCAAGAGATATGCGACAGGATTGACCGGGCGCTCCTGTGCGTCCCCATACTGAGGAACATACGGTTGCAATTCACCGTTCCAGAAATAAGCGCGGAACAAAAGGAGACGGCGATACGCATTCTGAGAAATCGCTTTGCGCTGGATGTCAAACGGCAGCAGTCCGCCGACCGCTACGCCAAGTTCAAGGCGTTCTTCCTGCTCCTGACGGGGGCGGTCCTGCTACTGTTCAGCTATATGCTGGACAACTGGACTTCGCTCAGCCAGGTGTTCTATGATACGGTGAACATCTGCGGAACGTTCATGATATGGGAGGCGGCGGATACGTTCTTTCTGGAACGGCGCGCCCAACGGTACGATATGGCGAACCGGCTGAGGCTCTACACGAGCGAAATCATCTTCAAGGAAACATGAAACATATGGAATCAATCATAGACATCAGACATGCGACGGTCCGTCGCAATGGTACGGATATCCTCGACGATGTGTCGATTACGATAGAACAAGGCACCCATGTGGCGATCATCGGCCCGAACGGGGCGGGCAAGAGCACACTGGTACAGGTGATTTCCGAAGAGACGCATCCCTTGTGGTCGCCGGATTTCAGCCGCAAGCTGTTCGGCAAGGATCATTGGCAGGTCATGGAACTGCGAAAGCACATGGGCATTGTTTCCCTTTCGCTGCAATACTTGTGCAACAGCACTTATCTGGCGAAGGAGATAGCGGTATCGGGCTTTTTCAGTTCCATTGGACTTGACTTCCATCATCAGGTTACGGAAGAGCAGGAGCGACGGGTCGAGGAAGTCATGCGGGAGCTTGACGCCTGGCACTTGCGGGACAAGCAGATGAACAGGCTCTCATCGGGGGAGGCCCGGAGGGTGCTGCTGGCGCGAGCCTGCGTCCACAACCCGTCGGTCATGCTGCTTGACGAGGCGGTGTCGAATCTCGACTTCCCCGCCCGCAGGCAGTACAGGGCTTCGCTGGACGCTTTCGACAAGGCTGGCAAGACGATTATCCTAGTGACGCATGAGCTGTCCGAAATCATCCCCGCCATCAACAGGGTGGTCGTCATGAGCAACGGCAAGATCGTCGCGGACGGGCCGAAAGAGACCATCATGGACGAGGCGCTCTTGTCCGAGGTCTACGGCGCGAAGGTGTTTCTCGACAAGCGAGAGGGGTTGTATACGGCGTGGTGCTAGAACGCCGCCGTACATCGGGTCATTGAACTTTACTTCCACCTTGATTGACAGGCGGGTGTCGATGAGTTTTCCCGTTTCATGGCTTTCCACAACCCGTCAATATTAGCGTACACGCCGGGGTGTTTCCGTAGTATAGTATACATAACACATCCTCGGTGAAACCGAGGGCAAGCGAGGGCTACCATGAAACGATGTTCTATCATCATCCACAGTGTCAACGGAAATTCATTTTTGATGGGTTCGTATTTGCAGGAGCAGCTCCGAAACCGCAATGTGGACGCACGTCTGTACCGGGTCGAAGATACTGACTTGCACATCTGGGCGAACAAGCTGGAAACGACCAACGATTATTACGAGGATATCCTGGCGCTTCCCGAAGCGACTATTTCCACGCTCCGCAAGAGCGACATGGTTGTTCTCGGTTGTCCGACCCGGTTCGGCAACATGACGGCGGAAATGAAGGCTTTCCTTGATTCCACCTTCGATTTGTCCGAGGACCGCAGTCTGGAGTCCAAGTTCTTCGCTTGTTTTACCAGCTGCACCCACTCGACTTGTGAAGGTTCCCACGCCCTCGACTCCCTGCTCTACTGGGCGCAGAACATGGGGATGATCCATATTCCGTTCGGTGTGCATACGGAGATGCCGAACTGCAATCAGCCGGTGGCCGGTCTTGTGCATCTGGCTGGCAAGGAGAACATGATTCGTCCGTCCCAGCAACTGGGAGACGCGATGGACGTATATGCGGATATTCTGGCGGCGTATATCCAAGAATAACAGCGATCAGTCAGCCGAATTTGTACATAGGCAACAAACAGACCGTCGTTCGTGGGCAAAAGGCCTTTTGAGCGGCGGTTTTTGTTTTGATTAATGGTTGCCTCATGGAGTTCTCCGTGATATTGCATAAGGTTCGCTTAGTGTTTGCTTTAGGTTCTGCCCAGTGTTTACTCCGGGCTTGATGAGTGTTCGCTCAGCGATTGCTCCAGAGGGCGAACGCACCAAGGTTGTGGTGGGAAACATCGCTTCAACCTCAAGTTGTCCGCCAGGTTTCCGGCCGGCTTTCAGCGACGTCGCACACCCTCTTGCTTTTTCTGGCAAGGTTTCATATATTTCAAACTGAACGTTGTTCATTTTGAATTTAGCTTCCATTATGAAACCCATGCGCAAGGGGTGAAAAGCGGCATGAATACAGTCATCACTTCCAGAGAGGCGTTGTTGGACATGGCGAAGACAATCGTGCAGGAGCATGGTTTTGACCAGTTGAGCATGAGGAGGCTGTCCACGGCTTGCGGTGTCTCAGTCGGGTGCATCTACACCTATTTCCCGACGAAAGCTGAGTTAGTAGCCGCCATAGTCGAGGATTTCTGGAAAGGAGCTTTCCATGGTGTTGATTGGTCCGGTTCTGGGATGATGAGCTTTGAAGATTTTTTCGATGTGTTGTACCGGCGGTTCAAGGAGTATCTTGAGGTTTTCTCATCAGACTGGCTGGGAAAATTCGGACAGCTCGACGGCAAGGAATACCGCAAGTGCATGGAGACGCAGGCCTTTTACTTCGACCACATTACGAAAGGGCTTCTTCAAGCGTTGGAACGGGATGCTTCCATCCCCCAAGAAAGATGGACGGAAACGTTCACGCAGGAACGGTTCAGCCGGTTCGTATTCGACAATATGATGACCATGCTCCGCAAAAAGGAACGGGACTACGTTTTTTTTGTGACGCTGCTCCGGGAACTGCTTCATGGAAAAACAGGGAACGGACAACCGATGGGAATACATGACAAGGATACAAGGAGAACATAGACATGCAGGCAATTTTTGAAACGGCTTTTGACATCCTCTACCTTTGCTCAGTAGTAGCAATTGGCGTATACATGCTGGTCAAGGGACGGGAACGGCAATACAAGATGGCGGGCGCCATGGCGGTTCTGCTTGGCGCAGGAGACGCTTTTCATCTCGTCCCGCGGGCCATAGCCCTTTGTACTACGGGGCTGGAGGCCCATGCCACGGCTCTGGGCGTCGGAAAATTGGTGACTTCCATCACCATGACGATATTCTATGTACTGCTGTACACGATCTGGCAGGAACGATACGGAATCCGAAAGAAAGGGCTGACCTATACAATCTGGGGACTGGCGGTACTTCGGGTCATCCTCTGCCTGTTCCCGCAGAACCGATGGCTCGTCTACCAAGGGCCGTTGAGCTGGGGTATCTACAGGAACATCCCGTTCGCGCTCATGGGATTGCTGGTAATCGCGCTGTTCCACCAGCAGGCGAAACGGGGACAGGATCGGCATTTCCGGTTCATGTGGCTGGCGGTGCTGCTCAGCTTCGGTTTCTATATCCCTGTAGTACTGTTCGCCGAGGCGGTGCCGTTGATTGGAATGCTGATGATTCCCAAAACCCTGGCCTATGTCTGGGCTATCTGCATGCCGCTAACGAGCATGCTTGAAGCAAACGGGAAGGTCGGCAAGTAGATTTGACGCCAGGATGGACGATGGGCGGCGGCGCCAAGCAGCCAAGCGCCAAGAACGGGGCGGGACCGGGCGGCGGCATGGATATACACGACTCGCCGCCACGCAGGACGGCAGAAACGGAGAAGCAGACCGCAAGGCCGGTATCTGTGGGTAGCGGGCGACTGAACCCGGCCCGTCCGAGCATATGTGAAGTCAATCGTTTCCTTGAACTGCTCCCTGTCGTTGTGCAGATATGCCATGCATGAGCCCCGTTCTGTACAGATTTTTATAAACCCGATCAGGGCAATACGGAAGATACGTTTCAAGTTCCGGAAAATCGAGGTCAAGCGTGTCCGAAGGCGCCGCGGGGAATCGGGGCAATGGCTTGCCATAGTCAGTCTCTGGAAAGCACTTCCTTCATCCGGTCAACCCATCTCTGGAAAGTGCCCTTGCCAAATCGTTTCTTATAGTCCGAGGCCGCCTTATGGATCGAGACATCCTGACTGCCGGTAGAGTTCTTCAAGTTATCCCAGTGGCGGACAATCCACATGTAGAGGTCGCCCTCGGTGTGGCCGGGGAACGTGGAAAGCAGGCGTTCATGACGAATTTCGCGAACAATCGGCATATATACGTTGTCGAACCAGGATTTGGCGGCTTCCTCAAAGGAAATTTCTTCTGTCTGGTTCTGGTTGATGTAATACTTGTGGACGAGGATATGGTTGACCATTTCCGGGTACATGCCGGGGGCGGTAAATTCAATCTGGCTCATGTCGAGGTATTTTTCAGGATGATACAGCTCAAGGAAGCGTTCGCGTTCATAGTTGACGACCCGCTTGCTCAGTTGTCGTTTGGTCAGGCCCGGCTCGATCGGTATCTCGGAATCCAGCTCCACGACTTCGGCGTCGATGAACTCCACACCCTGTGTCTTGGCCACGGAGACGCGGTGGTTGCCGTCACGGACGAAGTACCAGTCGCCCAGCTTGTATACGCTGATCGGAGGCAGGTTCACATACTGATGATGAGCGCGGTCGATACTCTCCCATCGGGTTCTCAGCAGTTCTTTCTTCGGATAGAAAGCCAGGGTAAAATCATGATACCTGCCTTCCGAACCAATGATCTTGTCTATCGGGATGGTACGCATGCCCAGATAGGTTTCATGCTTCGGCTTGAGCAACGCCGTCACTTCGTAGAAGGAGAGCAAATCGGAGTTCTTCCATTGCAGGGTCGAGAGGATTGACTGCATACGGCCACGGGCCCGAGCTTTTGTAAAGTCTTCGCCGGACTGATACGAAAGTTCATCTTTCATACGTGTCTTCCTAATTCATCATCGTTCAAGATGTAGTTCTGATAGATGTTGATTACCGTCGTGTCACGGTAGACGATTTCCCTCGGCGAGTTCATATCGATCATATGAACATGCCCGTGCAGCAGATATTTTGGCTTGAACCAATCCATGAACCATAGGAACGCCTTGAAACCGGTATGGCAGGGATCAATATCGTCGTTGATTCCCAACGGAGGCGCATGGGTGACTAAAATATCAAGATACCGTCCGTAACGAAGCTTGTTCCATAGGAGGCGGGGGACCATGCGGATGATTCGCCAAAACATTTCATTGTCCGTGAACTGATTGCCTCCGGCGTTGTACCGCATTGAGCCTCCCAGGCCAGCAATCAACAGGTCATGGCGCTTGCTGTACAGCACCTTGCCATCCACGAAATCTCCGCCGAAGGGGGGTAGTGCGGTTGCGGTAATCACATCCTTGAAATTTGAGCGGACGCTGCCGTAGTATGGGTTTCCAGGCAGGAACATGTGCTGGTGTTCCAGATTGTGGTTGCCGAAGACAAAAAAGAGTGGTTTGTTCAAGGATGAAAGGATGTACTCATAGTACCTCAGCGGCAAATCGCCGGATGAAATGACACAATCGATATCCGCATATCGTTCGCCAATATTCGGGGAGTATACCAGAGGATCGGTCGTGTCGGAAATACAGAGTATCTTCATCATTCATCCCCAAGATTACCGCAATAGATAGCCGCAATCAACTACAATCGTCTCCCCAACGATTCCTCCGGACAAGGGCGAAGCCAGAAAGACCGCTACCGACGCTACGTCGGCGGGCTGGACCATCCGTCCAAGCACTGCGCGACGTCCATACATCGGCCCCAGTTCATTGTTGTCGGCGTGGAGGTATGGAGCGTCGAGCAAGCCTGGCGCAATGGCATTGACACGTACCCCGCCACCACCGATTTCTTCAGCGAGCGACCTCGTAAAGGACACGACCGCTCCCTTGGACGCATCGTAATGGACAGTGCCCCCGAACCCAGGATGGACTGCGTTGATGCTGGCGATATTGACGATGGCGCTTGGTTGGGAAGCCTTGAGCAAGGGCAATGCGTTTCGACAAGTACGCCATATTCCTTTGACGTTCGTGTCGAACACCCTGTCCCAGTCGGCTTCAGGCAATAGCTCCTGTTCAGAGCAAGTGAACACCCCGCCATTGTTCACCAGTACATCCAAACGTCCTTCAGTTTTCTCTATGGTACGCAAGGTCCGCTGTACAGACTGCTCGTTGCACACATCCATGGCGACACAGCGGCAGGCAGGCAATTCCTTTGCCAAAGCCTCGGCTTTCGTCCTGCCCGTTTCGGAAGCCCAAGTACAGACAACGATAGCCCCTTCATGGGAGAACGCACGGCAAATTGCCGCGCCAAGGTTGCTGGAGCCACCGGAAACCAATACGACCTTGCCAATCAAAGCACTATCCATAGCATTTCCCTTTTCCTTATCCGCTCAGCCTATCCTTGTGCGAAATATGCCCTTGTAGCCGCAGTATCCTTGTGTCATTGGATAGTCCGTACCATTGCGCAAGCAAGCATGTTCGCGAAAACCGGCCTTTCCCGGGACTTGCCGTTTTTTTAGGAGGGAAGCCAGTCCATGCCGCTTGCCCAGGTGGTCTGCCAGCTGACAAGTCCCGGCAACTAGTCGCCGTCGCCAATCGCCTATCCGAGAAAATCCCGAATCATAGGACAGTTGGGATATTGCAGCAACAAGTCAATATCTCCCTGCCGATATGTCGTTTCATCGTATGGGGGGCTCATCATCGTACAGCACAGGGCGTAACCGAATCGTTGGTGGTCATCGCATTCCACGGCCGACATACCGTCCGCCATGACATCTCCTGGCATGCCATGCGAAAAACCGGTGAGCTTCGTCCCCTGCCAATAGCGTCCGGGAACGATGGACACGGGACGTTCCCCCGCCGCAAGGTCGGAACCCAACCTTCTGCGGCAGTGCGTTCCGTCGGGAGCCAGCAACAGCTGATCCAACGGATCGCCTAGACAATGATACCAGACTTCGTCGGTCGGCAACCAGTGGAGTGAAGAATAGCTGTCGGGCGTGACAAGATACCAGATGGTTCCCGCCGACCGTGTCCCTTCGGCGTCAAGACAGGCGTGGACGAACTTGAAATAGCCGCCCTCCCCTTTCAAAGGTTCAAGATCAAGAAGGTCTATCACTTCCCGCGCCGTCAGTCGTTTCATAACGGTCCTCCCGTTTCGCAGTGGAACCCGACGGTCAGGCGACAGGCCAATGGCGGATGACGCTTTTCACCAATGCGGTGAAGGAAGACTTTACCCGCTCGCCAGTTTCCAGAACTTCTTCATGGTCCAGCGGCTGGTCGAGAATTCCGGCTGCCATGTTGGTCAAGCAGCTGATACCAAGCACCTTGATTCCGCAATGGTTTGCGGCGATGGTTTCCGGCACAGTGGACATGCCAACGGCATCGGCGCCGCACAGTCGCGCGAACCGGACCTCCGCAGGGGTTTCAAACGAAGGGCCGGTAAAGAGCTGGTAGACGCCTTCGCGCAATTCAAGCCCCAGTTCCTTGCCACATTTCAAAGCCATAGTTCGCAACGAGGGGTTGTAGGCCTTGGACATGTCAAAGAAACGAAGCCCTAGGTCGTCGCAGTTCGGCCCGCGCATTGGATTGTCAGCAATCAGTTTGATGTGGTCTTTGATGATCATAAGGTCGCCCGGTTTCCAATTCTCATTTACGCACCCGGCGGCGTTGGTCAGCAACAGGTTTCTGATTCCCAAAAGCTTCATGACCTGGATCGGGAATACAACTTTGTCCATCGAATAGCCTTCATAGAAGTGGAACCGCCCCTGCATGCAAAGCACCCGGCGTCCTTCGAGCAGGCCGACGACCAGCCGTCCGGCATGTCCGGGCACCGTTGAAACGGGGAAGTGGGGAATATCCTTGTAAGGAATAGCGATGGCTTCGGAGAGTTCATCGGCAAGGCCGCCAAGGCCGCTGCCAAGAACCATTCCGATTTCCACTGGGGTTTTGCCAATTCTGGCTTTGATATATACAGCCGCTTCCTGTAATTTCTTCATGAGATCTTCCATATGCATCCCTCCTAGTACGCCATGCGCTGAACCACGCCCCGACAGAGGGACGGATGGCTCTGACCGATGGATTATGTTGTTTTCAGTGTAGCTGTTTTTCAGGGAAAGGGAAAGTCACAAATGCAGGGTCCATTCCGTAGTAAAGCTATATTGTTTTTCCCATGGGTTCGCATCAAAAGAGATATCCCAATCGATATCGTCCGAGATGTCCAGTCTGACTCCGGTACGGCCGTCCTTGAGAATCGACGCGGAAAAATCCTGCCCCGTGAGCAACACCCCGGGCTCTTTCTCCGGAGCCTTGTCCTCGGCTGGCAAATCCGGCGATGCGTCACCATAGGTCGGATATTCCCGATTCAACAGATTGACCATGTTCAGAGGGCCTTCTGTCAACGAAAGGCCACCGAAGTCCCGGGGGCGCGACACGAACAGATAGATTCCCAGTCCCAAGGAAATCAAGGCGCAGAGGATCAACAAAATAAGGAGCAGACGTCTCACGGTAGGTTTCATATGTCTGTTCGATGATACACAAAATAGCCGAAAGCGAACAGTCGTCCCGTTCCAGCAGGCCTTAATGAGACTACACGGCGATGAACGAATATTTTTTACCTAATGGCTGTTTCTGATATGGGCGGCACCTGAGCGATATGGACCACTTCAGCGATACAGGCAAAATTTGAGCGATATGAGCGACCTCGGTGACGTGGGCGGAACCTGAGCGATATAGGAGAACTCTCAGTGTGTGAACAACAATACCGGGGAAACGCACTCCCCATATCGGCAAGACGTAGCACCGACATGCAGGATGCAAATTACTGTTTGTAGCCAACGATTGCTCATGAGGTACGCCCCGAATACAGGCCAAGAATATATGCGGAACATAAGACATCATCCACCCGGACAGAGTTAAACCAAAACTCAGACCGGGGGGACGTGCGGGAGACGTACGGCAGCCGGAAACAATCATCTGCCCAGAGAACGGTAGGTGCGGGCAATTGCGACAACGGAAATCAGGAATGTCAGGACATCGGACACCGGCATTGAGTACAGGATGCCGTCCAAACCGAAGAATATCGGCAGCGACAAGGCAAACCCCACGCCGAAAACAACCTCGCGCACCATTGACAGCGATGTGGAAAGCAACGCTTTCCCAAGGGACTGGAGGTAGATGAACGTAGCCTTGTTCACACAGGCCAGGATCATCATGCAAAGATAGATTCTGAATGATTTGATGGCGAATTCCGTATAGTGGACGCTTTCGTTCGCCGCGCCGAAAATGTTGATGAGCTGTCCGGGAAAGACTTCGGTGGCGAACAACGCCAGCGCGCCGACCACCGCTTCAGAAATCAGCAGATAGGTGAACAGTCTCTTCGCCCGGTCTTTCCTTCCCGCCCCGATATTGTAGCCGACGATAGGGATGCATCCCGCGGCAAGGCCGACCGCGGTAGAGATGACGATTTGGAAGAACTTCATGACGATTCCGACGACGGCCATGGGAATCTGCGCATACCGGGGCTGTCCGAAAATCGGGTCGAGCGCACCATATTTGCGAATCATGTTGTTGATCGCGGCCATAGCTGCGACTAGTGAAATCTGGGACAGAAAACTGCAGGCCCCCAGCGGTAGAAAACGGGAAATCACGTTCCGGTTCAAGAGGAAGCTCTCCCTGTTTAGTCTTACCGACTTCATACGACACAGATACCAGACCGCAAGAACCGCGGTAAGGATTTGTCCGATCACCGTAGCGACCGCCGCACCCATCATCCCCCACCTGAATATGAAGATAAAAACGGGGTCGAGGATGATGTTGATGACGGCACCCGCCAGCGTTGAAGCCATCGCGAAACGGGGGCTGCCATCGGACCGAATGACGGGGTTCATCGCCTGGCCGAACATGTAGAATGGAAGACCAATAGCGATGTATAGGAAATACTCCTTGGACAGGGCGAAGGTTTCAGCGTTCACTCGTCCGCCGAACGCGGCCAGTATCTGGTTTTGGAACACCAGATAGGCAGCAGTCAACAACAGGCTGCTGCCCACACAGAGGATGATGGCGTTTCCGACGCTTCTGTGGGCGTCCTCCTCGTTCTTCGCACCTAGACTGATACTGACGAACGCGCAACACCCATCACCGATCATGACGGCGATCGCCAGCGCCACCACCGTCAACGGAAAGACCACCGTGTTGGCGGCGTTACCATACGAGCCGAGATAATCGGCGTTGGCGATGAATATCTGGTCCACAATGTTGTACAACGCCGCCACCAGAAGCGAGATTACGCAGGGAATCCCATACCGCCGCATCAATTTGCCAAGCTTTTCTTTTTCAAGAAACCTGTTGCCACCAAATTCATTCATATACAGACCTCTCTTGCCGTCCAATCTACGGCCATACAAAAACAGCGCGCCGCCTAAAAGCTGGATTTACGCCTTTGGCAACACGCTGAGATTCATCGTTCCGCGATATAATCGTTATCTATACACCCGCCATCCCCCTCATCGTCGGTGACACCGCCGCATCATGCCTGAGCATGACCGGGCCGCGGCACAACGACAGGACGGGACGAAGATTCGTCCAAGCAAGCGTGCAATGGAGAACGGGAACGACCAGGAAGGAATCGACAGGCCTGCGCCATAGGAACGACAGGCTGAGAAACCAACGACACCCCCATTGTCCAAACAAAAAAAACGTGCGGCATGCAACTGGTTTTACGCAGTCAATGCCACACGTTGTTGTTGAGCTTATATCAGAAATTCAAAAAAAATTCAAATCGTCCACGATAAAAATGATGGATTTTCTGTCGAGGAGGGAGACGGGGGCGATGTAGGCGACCTAGGCCATGCTCCAGACATTCCGCGCATACTTCGGCGGCCCAATTTCGTACAGCTCCTACGTTCCGCGCCTACTGTATCCGCCCGGTCGTTTGCCTTGTCATTCTTTGTTTCAGTCTTCATCACCCATCACCAATAGACGGCAACACCCCGCCAAAAGAAACGACGGGGTGTCACATGGAGAGAACAGGCGAAATGGCCTACGCCTAGAAGGGTTCTCCCGAAGCCTTGGGCGCAGCCGATTTCTTTGAGAACGCGACCAACGCCAACAAGGTGACGACATACGGGAAGACCTTGAATATCACTGGCGGAACGACGCCGAGCTGTGGAATGACCTGGGACACATTCGCTATCGTCGTGGCGATGCCGAAGAAGAACGTCGCGCCAAGAATACCGAGCGGCTTCCATTGGCCGAAGATCAATGCGGCGATCGACAGGAATCCCAAACCGGCGACACTGCCGTTGAACTCTCCGGAATAGGTAATCAGGATGACGCCGCCGCCCAGACCGGCGAGCGCGCCGCTCATCACTACTCCGAAGTACCGCATCGCATGGACATTGATACCGGCGGATGCGACGGCGGAAGGGTGTTCGCCACAGGCCCGAAGCCGCAACCCAAACGAAGTTTTGTACAGCAACAGCCAAGAAAGGCCCCAAATCAGCAGGCACAGCCAAGTACTCCAGTAGCTCTGCGAGAAGAACAGCGGCCCCAATAGGGGAATCTTGGACAATATCGGGACATCGTTGCGGATAATGCCCATCATGATGCGGACGTTGCCGCTACCGGCGATTGTGCGGGCAAGATATACGGTCAGGGCGCTGGCCAACATGTTGATCGCGGTACCGCTGATTACCTGGTCCGCCTTAAGGTTGATTGCGGCGAAAGCGTGCAACAGTGAGAAAATCGCACCGGCGACCATCGCGGCCAACAGGCCGAGCGGCAACGCGACCGCATAGGAATACCCTTCCATGAACTTGATGGTAATGGCGCTGGCGAAATAACCGATCAGCATCAGACCTTCAAGGCCGAGGTTCGTCACACCGCTTCGTTCCGAATACAGACCGCCGAGGGCCGTAACCAGCATAGGAATGGTATATGCGATGGCGTATGGAAAAATCATTGTGATGGTATGCCACATATTATTTCACCTCCTTGCCGTCGTCTTTCGACACTGCTGATGGTTTTTGTTTCAGACGAGGGGCATTTTCCGTCGCAGGCTTCGGTTTTCCTTTGACGGAAGTCGAACCAGCCTTCGTGCTAGTTTTCAACCCTGCTTCCGCACCTGTTTTTGCACCGGCATCGGAGACCTTGAGCTCATAGGCTTCATCGGCGGCCTCCAACGCGACATTCCGTTCAGCGGCATCCTCGACCACCAGGGCTTCTTTCGCCTCTCTGCGAAGCGTCAGCTTCTTGGCGACGGAATCCCAGAATTTCTTAAACAGGACGCTAGTCGCGGTGAAATAGATGATTGTGGCGATGATCGTATCCGCGATTTCCGGCGGCACGCTCGTCATGGCGTTCATGAACCCCTTGCCGGACTGCAACATGCCGAAGAACAACGCGGAGAAAAAGACGCCGACAGGGTTGCTTGCGCCGAGCAAGGCGACCGCGATACCGTCAAAGCCCTGGCTGGGCATGACGCCGATCTGCATGTTGCGGCTGTAACCGGTGTAGTAGGTCAGTCCTGCCAGCCCCGCAAGGCCTCCCGCGATCATCATGGAAATGACCACATTGCGGTTTACCTTGATACCGGCGTATTCCGCGCAGAAACGGTTGGAACCGACGGCCTTCAGCTCAAAGCCGAGCGTGGTCTTGTCCAGTATCAACTTGATGACGATGACCGAGATAATGGCCACGAAGAAACCGAGGTTCATGTACGAACCATGGAACAGGTTGGTCAGCCAGCCCGTCCGAAGTGACTGGGTGAGTGCGATTGACGCCGATTCAGTTTCGAGCGACGGCCCTTTGAGATAGGCTGGAACGAAATAATATACCGACCAGTAGGCTATCCAGTTCATCATAATCGTCGCGACGACCTCATGCACGTTGAACTTCGCTTTGAGCAGGCCTGGAATCACGCCCCACAACGCACCGCCCAGCAAAGCGGAAAGAACGAGGACGATCAGGTACAACGGACGGGGCAGGAATACATGATGGGCGACCAAAGTCGCGCATAATCCGCCGACCAGCATCTGGCCGGAAGCGCCTATGTTGAACAGCCCGGTCTTGAACGCAAAGGCGACAGACAGACCTACGAGCATCAGCGTGGTCGCGGTGGCGATTGTATTGCCGATACGCTCTATGTTCATCAGGCCGCCCTTGAACAGATAGAGGAAACCGGTGAAGGGGTTGCTGCCTATCGCGGCCATCAGTATGGCGCCCGCGACAAGCCCAAGGACGACGGCGGAAATGGCGATCAGAAAATCATTGCTCTTGAATTCCCGTTTCTTCTTGTTCAATTGCTTGTTCACTTCGCACCTCCGTTGCCCTTGACTCCAGCCATCATCAGCCCGACCGCGTGTTCATCAGTTTCAGAAGTCTTGACGATATCAATCAGTTCTCCGGAATTCATGACCGCTATCTGGTCGGAAAGATTGAATATTTCATCAAGCTCGAAGGAAACGAGCAAAACGGCACGTCCCTTGTCCCGATGGGCGACCAACTGCTTATGGATATACTCAATGGCGCCGACATCCAGACCACGGGTCGGCTGTACGGCTATCAGCAATTCCGGATCAGCGACGATTTCACGACCGACGATCGCCTTCTGCTGGTTGCCTCCGGAAAGCTTGCCCGCGAAAGAAAAAATGCCTTCGCCACTACGAACATCGAACTGCCGTACAACATCCTCGGCGTATTTCTCTATGGCGTCCTTCTGAAGAATTCCATGCTTTGAAAAAGGTTCGCGATAGTAGTCCCTGATCACAATATTGTCAGCTACGGTCTCATTGAGGACGAGACCGCGTTTCTGGCGGTCTTCAGGAATATGACCTACCCCGGCCTCATTGCGTTTGCGAATCGGTTCGTTGGTGATGTCCGTTCCCGCGATGCTCACAGTGCCGGATTCTATGGGGCGCAATCCCGTAATCGCCTCGATCAGCTCACTCTGTCCGTTGCCGTCGACACCGGCGATACCGACGATCTCCCCCGCCCTGACGGACAGGGAGAAGTCCTTGACGCCGAGCACCTTCTTCGAGTTCATCACATTCAGGTTGTGGATATCGAGGATCACCCGGCCGGGCTGCGCGGGCTTCTTCTCCACCTTGAAGGAGACGGGGCGTCCGACCATCATGGCGGCCATTTGCGCCTGGCTTGTAGTCGCGACATCCACGACGCCGACCATCTTGCCACGCCGAATGACGGTGCATCTGTCCGCGACGGCCTTGATTTCATCAAGTTTATGGGTGATGAGGATAATCGACTTGCCTTCCGCCACCAAGTTGCGCATGATCTGCATCAGTTCTTCAATTTCCTGAGGTGTCAGGACCGCAGTAGGTTCATCGAAAATCAGAATATCGGCGTCACGATACAGCATCTTGAGGATTTCAACGCGCTGCTGCATGCCGACGGAAATGTCTTCAATCACCATATCCGGGTCGATGCTCAGACCATACTGTTCGGAAAGAGCTTTGATTTTCTTGGAGGCGCTTTTCCTGTCTAGGAAAAATCCACCTTCCTTGCCGAGGATGATGTTTTCCGTAACGGTGAAATTATGGACCAGCTGGAAATGCTGATGCACCATTCCTATACCAAGGTCGTTGGCATCGTTGGGGGAAGCTATGTGCACTTCCTTGCCTTTTACTTTGATAACACCTTTGTCGGCATGGTACAGACCGAACAAAATACTCATCAGCGTGGATTTTCCCGCGCCATTCTCGCCGAGGATGGCATGAATCTCCCCCTGTTCGACTTGAAGGGTGATGTCATCGTTGGCGACGATGCCTGGGAACTCCTTGCGGATATGCAACATTTCTATGACATGACTCATTGGTGGTAAAACTCCCTTTGAGGGCGCGGCCTCTGCCGCACGACAATAATGAATATCCCAATACCTCACAAGGGCCGCCTGATGGGGCGGCCCTTGTGCATGGCATAATGTAAAACAGCGACTACTTGTACAGACCGGCGATCTGAGAATCAGCGACCTTGATCTCGCCGCTCTTGATCTTGTCATAAACCTTGGCGACCTCGGCCTGGACATCGGCTGAGAGGTTCGGGTTTTCGACAGGGATACCGATACCGTTGTTGGTAGCGTTCAGGCGAAGGATCTGTCCGGCGGGGAAATTCCCGTTCATCTCATCGACGATCATGTCGTAGGACGCGCGGTCGAGATACTTCATGGCGGAGGTCAGGATGACGGACTTGCCGCCGGGGAGAATACCCTCGGAGTACTGGTCTACGTCAACGCCGACAATCCAAACGTTCTGGCCAGAGGAAACACGGCTCTTGGCTTCGTTGATGGCGCCCACACCTACGCCACCGGCGGCGGCGAAAATGACCTTCACGCCCTTGTCGAACATGGAGGCTGCGATCTGCTGTCCAGCGGCGATGTTGTCAAACGAACCCTGGTACAGGTCGTTCTCCTGCTTGAGGGTAATCTTGGTGCCGTAGTTTTCATTGGCGTACTTGATGCCCTGCTGCCAGCCCCAGTTGAACTTCTGGACGGCGGGAATCTCCATGCCGCCGATGAAACCGAACTCGGCTTCCTGCATCTGCAAGGAGGCTGCGATACCGGCGAGGAAGCCGGATTCCTGCTCGGCCCAATACAGGGCGACTACGTTCGGCTCAATCCTGAAGGTTGCGTAATCAGCGGTATGCGGCTCGCCGTCGAGAATGACGAACTTGGCGTCCTTCCACTTGTCCTGCGCTTCATAGACCGCGGTTTCGAACTTGAAGCCGGGGCAGACGATGAACTTGTAGCCGGCGTCGTAGAGGTTTCCCATTTCCTTCAAGTAGTCGGCTTCGGTGGTGCCGGCGGGCTTGAGGTATTTTACATCGAGGCCGAATTCTTCTCCGGCGCGCTTGATGCCTTCCCAAGTCCCCTGGTTGAAGGACTTGTCATCGATGGTACCGGCATCAGTAACCATACCAACCCTGAGGCTCTGTTTCGCGGAAGCGGCTTCCTTGCCACCCTGAGCGAAAGCGAAAGAACCAAGCATCAGCAGTACACAGAGTACAACAGCAAACTTCTTCATGTGTTCTCTCCTGTTAAGAGTATATTTGTAGCTATCATTCTACAGGTCATCTAGAGTGGTGTCAAATGTTAAGCATGTATGAATCGTTGTATATTTGTTGCGACAATTCTCTAAAATAAATAGAAATACAACAATATTACAACATGCTGCCTCTTTAGATGGTGATAAAAATCTATTTTTTTATTGATTAAAAGCGTGAAAAACGCTTTATATCTTCTCACAAGTGTTTATAAGCATCGGCGTAAAGTGGCTTGTATCAAGGCTTTGCGCCGTTTTCCGCTTAAAACCTGTCATATCTCTTCTTTATATCTCCCTTTTGTAAGCGCGGGCGTCAAAAAAGCGTCACGCGCAGAGGGCAGAAACAAGGAGAACGACATGGAAAATATGCTTTTTACTAAGAGCGCAGACTTTGGCGAGATTATTCAAGACTTCATAGCGGACGAAACAGAATAAGCATACCGCATAAGCGGCGTTTACTCACTCCCAAACGGAGAATAGGAAGGAACGTCGCTGTTTTTATGCCCTCATGTCACGCAATAGGGGCAAATAACGCCTTGTCCTATGCGGCTTTGTGGGCGGTCTTTGAGTGGGTAAGCCTAGCTGGTGACAATGAAGCGTTGACATTGGATTTATCGAGAGACTGATACCACGAAGCAAAACGGGTCGGAGAATTGGCTACCGTTCAGATCGATGGGGAAATGAAAGGAGTGAAAAAAGTTGCAAAAGCCATGAAAGCCTTTGGAATTAGTCTAGATATGATTGCTACATGTACGGAACTCAGTAAGGAACAACTCGAAGCACTGTAAAAACATTGAACCTGTCGTATACAACGCGAGGAGGCCCCCCCTCACACATCCCGATATCGCGCGAAAACTTGGAGTGCGATATCGAACAGGGTGAGAGCGTCAGCGACGCTATGGTACGGGAGAGGGGCGGCCAACGCAATATCAAGATATCCAAAGCCTTAACAAATGTTCTTAACAAGCGTTGCGAAGGATAACGGCCTCAGTGACAAGGCGGCAAGACGAAGACAGTACTATTGTACGGCTTTGTCGATGACAACGCCGGCAATGAACCGTTGCCGGGCAACCCGTTGCGAAGGAGAACGGATACAAGACAAGGAGGGAAGCCCCCTCACACATCCCGATATCGCGCGAAAACTTGGAGTGCGATATCGAACAGGGTGAGAGCGTCAGCGACACTATGGTACGGGAGAGGGGCGACCAACGCGGTATTGTGTCCGTTATCCGAGCAAGAAAAAAACATGGGCCCTGGGAGAACAGGACCCATGCGTCCGCTACGCGGACATCGAGGTAGCACAAAGAGGAAAGCGGACTGACCGCCTCTGCATGAACGGCTACTGCCGTTCTTCCTCTATGCAGGCAAGAATAAACGGACCGACTCCCTTGAAGTCGTCCTCTACGACGGGTTCCAGCACATAGTAGCGGAACGAACCGTCGCGATACGGATTGCCGCCGAGACCGGCGACCGAGCATATGCCCCCTAGATGCAGTTCGCCGGAAGGATCTTCGCGGAGATACTTGCCGCGGATACCCTGCATGCCCCTTTTCGCGGCGGCGATACAGGATTCCACATCATCCAGGATACCGAGACGGGAAGCCTTGAACAGACTGTAGCAGAACATCGAAGACGCGGATGTTTCGAGGTAATTGCCCTTCCGCCCCGCTTCATCGACTACCTGCCACCACATGCCGCTCGGATCCTGGAACTTCAGAATTGAGGCAAGGAGCTTCCGCAGCACCGATTTCAGTTCGGGAATACGGACATGGCCTTCCGGCAGATAGTCGAGGACATCGAGAATCGCCATGCAGTACCAACCGATGGCGCGCCCCCAGAAATGGGGGGAACAACCAGTATCGATATCCGACCAGCGCTGCCCGCGAGACTCATCCCATGCATGATAGAGCAAACCGGTCTTCGGATCGAGCAGCTTTTCATGGGTAACGAGCAACTGGCGGCACACATCGTCGAATGCGCCGTCATCGCCAAACGTGGCGCTGTATTCGACATTAAAAGGGCCTTGCATGTACAGGCCGTCGAGCCAAATCTGCCAAGGATAGATTTCCTTGTGCCAATATGGACCGGCAAGCGTACGGGGCTGCCGCTTGAGCTGGGACTTGAGTCTGTCGGCAGCCAGTTTGAAACGCTCTTCACCTGATTCGCCATAGAAGCAAAACAGATTACGTCCAGCGTTGATTTGGTCGAGATTGAACTCACCTTCCCGGTAGGTGGCGATAGCGCCGGTATCGGAAATCAGCGGATTGTACATCGAATAGCCCCAGTCATAATAGGAAGAGTCTTTGCACGTCTCGCCGACCCTCATGGCGGCCATGATGACCAGGCCATGCTCGTAATGCCATTTCATCATCCCAGGCCGATAACGGCCGATGACAGAATCCGCCATCCGCCGGGAAAGTGTTCTTGTAGTATCAAATTGCATGCCGCACATCCCCACGATTGTCTTCCGAAGCCGTCGCACAACCACATGACGTTCGCGGCGTGGCATGGACGACCCGGGGTATTATCACATAACAGACAAGGATACAACGGCCGCCCCGCCCAGATTCAACGCCCAGAACCCAAAAGACAGAATCCAAGGCGGCCGCCGATCAATGATGAGAAATGAACCGCGGAGTCCATTGAACCCCGCGGGACGCAGAGACAGTTATTTGAGCAAGCCTTGTTCGGTAGCGTAGGCAATACCGGACTCTTCCCAAGCCTTTCCACCGACCTTGTCGAACTCGGCGATCCATGCGTTCCAGTTGTCCTTGGTAAGCTGCCGCTTGCCAGTCAGGAACTCAAGGACGCCCTGCTCATAGAAACGCTTGACATCGGCGTTCGGAGCGGGCAAAGTATCGCAACCGATGGACGGCGTCCACTTGCGGGACTGCATGTCGCGCAGGACGGTCAAGGCGCTCATCGTCTTGCCGGACACTTCGCAAACATACTGGGGATACCGGGCGGCAAGCTCGATATCGCTGTTGTAGAACACCATGTTCCTCAACTGAGTGACGGTCTGTCCGTTCGGAGTGGAGAAACCAAGCTCAAGACCGGCGTCAACGGGAACGCCATTGGCATCCTTCGTGTAGTTCACGCCTTCGACGCCCCAGCCGAGGAGGTAGTAGCCTTCATCGGAGGACATCCATTCGAGCAAACGGGCAATAGCATCGGACTTGCCGGCCTTGTCAGCCTTGGCGGAAATCGCATAGATGCGGTAGTTGGCGGTATACGGACCAACGGAAGCCTTGCCGTTCGGCCCCTTCGGGGGATCGATGATGATCCACTCGCCATTGGGGAAGTTCTTGTCGAACGGAGCATAGTTCGCCTTGGCGGCATAGGCCGCGTTCTGCTCGCGCATGATACCGAACTTGCCCTGTTTCCAAGCGGCGCGGAAGTCGTCCTTCTTGTACGCCATCCAGTTGGGATCGATCACGCCCGCATCCTGCATCTGCTTGATGTAGACCATGGCATCGTACATCTCGGCCTTCTTCACGTTCAGGCCGGCGGTGGCGGTGTTGAGATCCCAAGTACCCTCGACACCGAACGCGCCATAAATCGGCTGGAAACGGCGGCCGAGGCCCTCTTCGTAGTTGTTCAGCTCAATGAACGCGCCGTACCCGTAGGTGTCGTTCTTACCGTTGCCGTCGGGATCGTTGAAGGTAAACGCTTTCATGACATCCATCAGCTCGTCGGTAGTGGTGGGAACGGACAGCCCAAGCTTGTCCAACCAGTCCTTGCGAATCAGCAGGCCTTCGTTCTTGATGATGGAACCGGGAGAAGCGAGGCCATAAGACTTGCCGTTGAGGGTCGTGAACGCAACGCTGTCGGCATCGTACTGCAAGGAGGTGCGGGTAGGCATCTCAGCGTACAGGCTGTCGACGGAGGCAACCAGCCCCTGCTGCACCAGACGCTTCCATGCATCACGGCGAACCATGAAGAGGTCAGGCAGGTTATTGGCTGCGCCAGCGGCCTGAATCTTGACGTCCTGGTCGCTTTCATTGGAAGGAAGGGCGGTCAGCTTAAGGTCGATGTTCAACTTGTCCTTGATGATCTGATAGCCGACCCAATCGGCCGGGGGAGGCCCGGCTTCAGTAATGGCCGCGCCATACCACAAGTCGATGGTCACGGGCGCCGCGCTTGTAACCGTAGCTTTCGCCTCCGATCCGCCCTGGGCGAATACAGGGGCTGCGACCAGAGCGAGCAACGCAATGATCGTCGCGACAGTCAGCAGATGTTTTTTCATGGTTATTCCTCCTTACATGGACACCAATCAATATCTATCCCGGATAGTCTAAAGCCATCCGGACACATCTCCACCGCATTCCACGGCGGGGACAAAAACCACTATCAACCCTTCACACTTCCAAGCAACGTGCCCTTTGTGAAGTATTTCTGAATGAACGGATAGGCGATGATCATCGGAATCGCGCTCATGAACACCGAAGCCGCCTTGATCGCCGCGATTGGAGCCTCACCGAACGCATTGACCTCGACATATTCATTCATACCGGATGCCATCAGGATGTTCCTCAGCAGAATCGGCAACGGCTGCAAGTCGTTCCTGTTCAAGTACAGCATGGCGTGGAAGAAGTCGTTCCAGAACGACACCCCGTAGAACAGGCCCACGGTCAGGATGATCGCCTTGGACAGCGGAAGCACGATCCGAATCAGGACGCCGATCTCGGTACAGCCGTCGATTCTCGCAGACTCCTTCAGCTCGTTCGGAATACCCTCAAAGAACGAGCGCATGATAATGCAGTTGTAGGTGCTGATCGCCCCCGGCAGGAACACCGCCACCAGCTTGTCAATCAAACCCAGGTGCGTGACCAACAGGTAGGACGGAATCATGCCCACGTTGAACACATACGGTACGATGATCAGCAGGTTCAGCCACTTGCGCCCCGGCAGCGTCTGGACGGACAGCACATAGGCGAGAGGAATAGTCAGCAGCAATGAGCAAGCTACGCCCATGACCAGAATCTTCAGGCTGTTCGAGAACGCCATGATGAACCCGTTGTTGCCCAGCAACGCCTTATACGCCGCGGTAGACCAGTTCCAGGGCATCAGGAACATGCCCTCGACATTGCTGCCGATGAAATCGTTCGGTCGGAACGACAGGGTGATGGTACTCCACATCGGAATCGCGATGACGAACAGCATCACCCAGAGGAAGATATCGACTAAAAGATAGAAAGCCTTGTCGGCGCCGGTCAGCCGGACCGTGGTACCCTTGATCACATGATGTTTCTTTGCCATGTCTCTTCCCCTCCCCTTAGAACAGCGAGGATCCGGAGATCCTCTTGGTCAGCCTGTTGGACAGGAAGATCAGCAGCATGCCGATCACGCCCTTGAACAGACCCACGGCGGTGGCGAGGCCGAACTGGAACTCCAGCAGGCCCTGGCGATATACCCAGGTGTCGATGATGTCGCCCACGCTGTATACCGCGGGAGAATAGAGCATGAACAACTGGTTGAAGCCAGCGTCCAAGATAGTACCGATCTTCAGCAGCAATACGGTCACGATGACAGGCGCGATGGACGGCAGGGTGATGTACCGGACCCGCTGCCACGAGTTCGCGCCCTCTACCATGGCGGCCTCGAACAGCGACATGTCGATGCCCATCAGCGCCGCGATGAAAATAATCGCGCTCCAGCCCATCTCCTTCCATGCGTCGGAGAGAATGACGATCCAAGGAAACGCCTTGGTGTTGGTCAAAAAGTCAACCGGCTGTCCGCCGAAGAACTTGATCACATCATTGAGGACGCCGTCGCCGGGAGCCAGCAACACCAGCAGAATACCGTACATGATGACCCACGACAGGAAGTGCGGCAGATATGTCAGCGTCTGCACGACCTTGCGGAGCTTGGTCCTGCGACATTCGTATACGGTGATCGCCAGAATGATCGACAACGGCAGACTGAAGATGATCTTTCCGAAACTGTACATCAACGTATTGCGCAGCAGTTCCCAGAAATAAAAGGAATGGAAGAACGCCTTGAAGTTGTCCAGACCAATCCACTTGCTCCCCAGCACTCCGTCCAGCGCCATGTAGTCCCGAAACGCAATCTGTCCGTTCCAGATAGGTACGTATTTGAAAATAATGTAATAGATGAGTGGTATCGCCAAGATTGCGTATACAGCGCGATGGCGAATGATTTCCCGCATAAGGGGGCTTCTCTGCTTGAGCTCCTTGGTTTTTGCCATAATTCTCCTACCTCGATATATGTACCTTACACCTGCTTGCGCAGAAAATGCAGAGAGCAAATTGTACTTTTCCGACTTTTCAACTTTTACTTCTTCGGATTCATAAAACATTTAACTATCTATTATACATACATTTGTATATGATTTGACAAATATTTATCAGATTCTGATGATGAATGATGAAAGACAGCCCGTCCATACCCCACACCCATACATCGCGCCCGCCCATGGCAACCCGATCCGTTTTCCAGGAGAAATTGATGTTGTCGTCACCTCCAGCGGGCAAGACAAACCGGCGAGACTACATTGGTGAAGGGATTCAGAAAAACACTCGACGCATTCAGCTCCCTGAATCTAGAGAAACAAGAAGATCGCAAACTTTTTGAAGCGCAACTTCCCGTGAACTCGCTCGTCCAGCGAATTTACCTGAAAAAACAAATTGTCCGGCAGGGAAGCATTTTGCTGCGCATCGGTGAAATACAGGATTCTCAGGAAGCGGGCGCTCCATTCCTTTATGAAAAGGACGGACACACGGTTTGCAATACGTCGTCACAATGGTTCGTTTTCCATAGATACAACCACGACACCAAGCCAAGGCACACAATACAGACTTCTGAATCTTCCCTTGTTCATCGTTTCGGACATCCGGCATCCGGCGGCATGCCACGGAATATTTGTCGATATAGCGCAACCGACGGCTACCGTCCCCTTACCTTTCCGGGAGGGCAACCCTTCACCTTCTTGAACACGCGGCAGAAGTAGGCCTGGTCCTGAAAACCGGTGCGGGAGGCGACCTCGTTAATCGTCATAGCCGTCTGGCGGAGCATTTCGGAAGCAAGGTGGATGCGATAACGGTTCAGATAGTCCCACGGGGACAATCCGAGTTCCTTACGGAAAATGCGGGTCAGGTAGTCCTCGCTGACGTTCACCGCCTCGGCAAGCTGCCAGCGGGAAATCTGGTTGGTGGCGTGCCTGCTCAGATATACTACGGCCCGTTTCACCAACGCGCCGGTCAGGGGCGGCAGGATGTCGTCTCCGCCAAGCAACCCGCGGATACGTGAGCTGAAACCGTCGCTCTCAGCCATACAGGAATTGCAAACCAACACGCGGGGGAGCAGACACAGCCGTTCGACATCGGCGACATCAAACATGTCGCGCATCAACAGGATCGGGATGGTTCCACCGACACGGAGTTTGCGGACCGCCTCAATGTCATCAACCGAGATATCGCGAGTAACGATAAGCAATCCGGGGGTATAGTCCCCGGCGAGCGAGGCGTAGTTCTCCAAAGACTCCAAGGAAATGAAATCGCTGGAAGGGGCGAGCTGCATCAATCCAGGAAGGACATCACCATACAGGAACACGGCGCCACCGCCGAACGACTGCCCGACCGACTCTATGGCGTCGCCAAGCGTAACGGCGTTTTCAGGTGCGCCGAAACAGAGAAACGGAATACGGTTCTTCGCCAGATCCTTGCGAAGGATACGCAACGCTGCAAACGTCTCATAACAGACGTCGCTGACATCCCATACTAGGAAGGAAGGGGCTGTCAATGGAGTTTCGTCCCGCACAAGCAGGGAAGCCGGAATTTTCGCGAAAGCAGGAAATCCCGCGGGCAGAGGCTCGCACTCCCGTTCCAAACCTGAAACGATATACCACACGGGGCCTTCCACCTCGTGCGGGACGCGCCGGTTCTCCCCCGACAGCGTCGGCCAGGGAAATATACATTGCACGGAACGGAAATCAATGGCAAAACAGCCGTCATGCATCATCATAATCCGTTCCGCCAACAGAAGCCCGGGATCTTGTTGCGTCATGCGCGGATCCCATCCAGATTCAGAGGAGGTACACACGAGCCGCAACCCCTCCGGCACCAACTGCACGGAAAGACGGCTGACACCACCGTTTTGAACGATTAGGCGGTTGATGATGTCAAGTATCTGGGACAGTCTTGATTCATCGACCCGCACGGCGGGAAGTCGAACGGGCATTTCCAACGCCATGTTGAGGGCGTGGCATCGTTCTTCCAACACCCGCATGGGATCGCAGATACGGATATCAAGTTCCAGTTCACCAGTCTGGGACAAGGTGAGGTCAATCAGATGGTTCGCCGTCGACAATTCTTTTTCGATAGCCTGCGCCATTTCAGCATGTGAAGTTTCTGCTGAGTTACCAATTTTCAGGACATCAACAAGCTGTAGGATCGCATGGAGCGGGTTACGAAGACCATCACTCACATTCGCAAAGAATTCGGTACGAGATCGTTCGGCACGTTCGGCCTGCTCCCTCGCTTGGTTGGCGACCTCCAGCAGGAACGTCCCCTTGATCGCGCTGCTCAGCGAAGAGCGGAGTTCTTCGAACATGCCGCCATCACGACTAATGGTCCGGATTACCAGATATCCTAGAGGCTGGTTCTCCATGAACAGCGGTTCAACGACATAAACGCCCCCCTCCAGTCTGGCGCTGATATCGGGAGGCAATAGCTCCCGATGAGGAAACTCCTGCCGGACACCAGTTACATAGTCGTCCGCGAACCCGCCGACAAACTGGGAGAAATCCTCGTCTCCGTTGAGGACCACGAACGCGGCGTCAACCCCCAGACCGGGAAGATGTGCATGGAGGACCTCGGCCAAGCCCGAAAGGGACCGGATGCACAACAGGTCGCATTTGAGGGAATTCAACCTGCGGGCCCGCCTCCCCGATTCGAAGGTGTTGAGGTTGAAGACCCTGTTCTGCGTCTTGCCGATCAACGGTTGAAGGCGTTCCGCCACAAAAGCCTTGAACGCCTCATCAACAGGCAAGAACAGGCAGAGCCACCGCAGGGCCTCGTACAACAGGTTGATGTCACCGTTCCGGCCAAAAAAGTTGAACAGCAGGGAAGCGAATTCCCGTTCCAGTTGTTTGGACAACGAGGGTTCATGGGAGATGGACACTTCCAGCGCGCAATCTATCAACGGGAGAATTTTCTGATTCAGGCTTTCTTCCGTCAGATGAAAGGTTTTCTTCACCCATTTCAGATAGGAAATTTTGTCGATGATCAAGGTCGCGGCTTTCTCCGGACCTCCGAGGGAATCTTCGCAACCGCAGGACCGGCGGACAAGCAGATCCGCGGGAAGCAGGACGTCGGGGCATCCTTGGTTCCATTTATCGGATCGGAGCATCTGTCCCAATGAATCCCATGCCATGATACCCATCTGGGCGAACGGCATGCCGACTGTAGTGCAGGGCACGCGAAGCAATTGGCTTTCATGGCTGTCGTTGAAGCCGACGATCCGCAGGTCGTCCGGAATCGTCACCCCCATCTCTTCCAGCCGTTTCCCCGCGCGGAACATCATGAGGTCGCTGGCGCAGACCAAGGTATCAAAATCTATGCCAGGGACAAGGTTCCGTTCAACTACGAGTTGTTCAAGAGCCTGCTCCCCGGACGACCAAGGGGTGGGGTCGGAAATCAGACGTTCATCGACGGGAATACGGCATTCACGCAGGGTGTCGAGATACGCATGATACCGGTCTTCCGCGGAAAGATGGTTCTCCGGGCCACGGATAAAGGCGATTTTTTTCGCTCCATGAACGCTGATACAATGGAGTATTTCGGATTTCAGCCCGGCGTAAGCGTCAAAGCTGATGTCCGGGTGCCCTTCTTTCTTCAAGCCGATGGTGACATACGGCAACCCTTCAAACTGTTCATGGAACCTGAGGACTTCGCTGACTGGCACAAATCCGCCCAAGCTGGAACCCCAACTGATCAGTCCGTCAAGGTTGTCGGTGTTGGCCAGTGAATAGACGCTGGAACGGAGATATTCAAAATCATCCCTGCACTCAAGACGACCGCCGGGAAAAACGTACAGGGCGTCTCCGGAACGGGAAGCCATGTCGGCGAGCACCGCCCAGAGGTTGTTTGACGAACCTGTATGGATGGAGGCCAGCATAAATCCGATTTTCCTTGGATGGTCGCTCGTTGACATCCAGCACATCTCCTTCTTATCCGTCATCATACCATAGGAACCGTTTTATCGCAAAGTCGGGTTGCAAAAAGAGCAAAGTTCACTTTTCTTGGTTTCTACAACAGCCGCCACCCACAGTGATCTCCGCCATGAGTGATATAAGAATGATAATATTGTGCTTCTCAAGCCAATTAAGCAGAATCATCCAGATTCAATAGTTTCATTCGGTCAGATGAGATAAATTCAATCGATGAAATTCGATACCGCACCATTGCGCGGGCCACCCTCGCGAAGCTTGTCCATGTCAGTGGAACCAGAACCAAAGAACCGCTACTTTTCCCATAAAAGTCGAACCAAATACGGCTATCTGTCGATTACGTCCTTTATGTTGTTGCTACGTCCTTTATGTCGGGATTGCGTCCTTTATGTCGGAGCTACCTGTCGTCTACGTCCTTTATCTATCGCCTACGTCCTTTATGTCGGGATTGCGTCCTTTATGATGGGATTACGTCCTGTATGATGGGATTACGTCCTGTATGATGGGATTACGTCCTGTATGATGGGATTACGTCCTTTATGTTGTTGCTACGTCCTTTATGTCGGGATTACGTCCTGCATGTTGTTGCTACGTCCTTTATGTCGGAGCTACCTGTCGTCTACGTCCTGCATACATGCCCTCAAAGTTCCAAAGATAATACACCAGTACGACCTCATCGAAGTTGACGCAGGAATTGGTGGTTCCCTACGAAGGGCAACACCCGCAAGACAAGGCGGACGAACAAGGACAGTGCGCGAGCACGGCCTTGTGAGGACACCGCGGTATGGGGCAGTGGTGACTATTTAGGCATTGACCAAGTAGTTCGCTACGAAGCAAGGACCGCCAAGACCAAGGAAACAAGATGGGGACAGTACTCCGGTACGGCCTCGCTGAAACAAAAACCAGCAGTCCATTTCCAAAGCGACTCCCTACGAAGGGCAACACCCGCAAGACAAGGCGGACGAACAAGGACAGTGCGCGAGCACGGCCTTGTGAGGACACCGCAGTATTGCGGGCGTTGCCCAAGTAGGACGGGATTGTGATAAGAAAACACGGCTTAATCAACTTGACAGCCCCACCCCCGAGGTTTAGAATTGGAACGATGTTTCATTTTCAGCAATTCGAGACATTTCAAAAGCGCGCCAACAAGGTATTGGAACGAAGCATGCCGATCCTCACCCCGACTGGGGTGATCATCGGACTGTTGCTGGGGACGCGAATCAGTTGGATGAAACCGGCGGTCACATGGTTGTTCGCGTTCATCACCATGTCGGGGGCGTTCGGTATCAATCCCAAGGATTTTTTTCGGGTGATCAGCCGCCCGAAACCGCTCGTCGCGTTTTTCATCGGCTCGCATGTGTGCATGCCGCTGTTCGCTTGGGCGATAGCGTCGCTGGTTTTCAGGGCCGATCCCGCGGTGGTCACGGGATTTGTACTGCTGTTCTCCATTCCGACAGCGGTAGTCGGGTATATATGGAGTTCGATATACCATGGGGATGGAGCGTTGTCTTTGACGCTGATTTTGCTTGATACGATTCTCGCACCGTTCGTTACTCCGTTCACGGTAAAGTTCCTGACCCATACCGCCGTGCAGATTGATACGACGGGCATGATGCTTTCCCTTGTATGGATGGTCGTGATTCCGTCCATGGTCGGAATCTGCGTCAACTATATTACGAAGGGCAAGGTGAACGACCATGTGGGCCCCTGCCTCAAACCGTTCGGCAAAGTCGCGTTGCTGATGGTCGTGGCGATCAACGTATCGCAAATCGCCGACGAGATACTGAAGTTCAACATCACCTATATTCCGACCGTCCTGCTTTGCCTGCTGCTCGCCTGCGTGGGATTCCTCCTGGGCAAGCTGACGGCGAAAATCTGCAAACTGGAGAAAGATCAGATGGTCAGCGTAACATTCGCCATCGGGCTGAGGAACATCAGCGCGGCACTGGTACTGGCGATATCGTTCTTCCCGCCCCACTCGGCGCTGCCCGTCATCTTTGGAATCGTATTCCAGCAGACCGTCTGCGCCTTGACCGGGCAACGGCTGTTCGGTGTGCGGGAAACGGTGAAGAAGTTGGAGAACAAAACCAAGGCAGGAGACCTGCAAGAGCAGGTACCCATGCTTAAGAAATAGCAAATGGATGATCCCGGACATCGTTCCGGAATGGATAGAGAAACAAAAGACCCAGGAGAGGACGGTTCCTCGATGGGTAAGCCTAAAGGAGATGCGAAATGAAATCCATCACAGAAGTAAAGAGCGCAGTTTCAAGACCGGAACGTATCCTTCAGTTTGGAGAGGGGAATTTCCTCCGTGCATTCGTGGACTGGATGATTGACCAGCTCAATGAAAAGACTGGTTTCAACGGCAATGTAGTGCAGGTGCAGCCGTTGGACCGCGGCATGGCCGACATGATCAACGCCCAGAAGGGACTGTATACGACGGTCCTCAGGGGAGTGCAGAACGGCAAGACCGTAGAAGAATACCGCTGCATCAACAGCGTCAGCCGCTGTCTCAATCCGTACCGCGACTATGCCGACTACATGGCCTGCGCTGAGAATAAGGACTTGCGTTTCATCATCTCCAATACTACGGAAGCAGGAATCGCCTACCACGAGGGGGACAAGCTGGAGGACAAGCCTCAAGTATCCTACCCCGGCAAGGTTTGCGCATTCCTCTACCGGCGCTGGCAGCATTTCTCGGGTGCGCAGGACAAGGGTTTGATTGTCATCCCCTGTGAACTGATCGACAAGAACGGCGACAACCTCAAGCGGATCGTCCTTCAGTACGCCGGCGAATGGAAGCTGGAACAGGAGTTCGTCGATTGGCTTGAAAACGCCTGCGACTTCTGCAACAGCTTGGTTGACCGTATCGTGCCGGGCTATCCCCGCGAGGAGGCCGAGGCACTGTGCGAGAAGCTTGGTTACAAGGACAACCTGCTCGACGCCGCGGAGATTTTCCATCTGTGGGTCATTGAATGCCATAAGAATTTCCATGGCGATGAACTGCCGTTTGATAAGGCGGGGCTGAACGTCGTATGGACCGACGACATGAGCTTCTACCGCACCCGCAAGGTACGGATACTCAACGGCGCCCATACCATGACCGTGTTGGCGGCGCATCAGGCGGGGCTGGATACTGTCGAAGAATGCATCAACGACCCGATGGTCTACAGCTTCATGCACAAAGGCATCTTTGAAGAAATCATCCCGTCGATGGACGGAGACAAGGCGGAGCTGGAGAAATATGCGGGGGATGTGCTGGAGCGGTTCGCCAATCCGTATATCCGTCATCTGCTCATGTCCATCAGCCTCAACTCCACCAGCAAGTTCAAGACCCGCGACCTCCCCTCCCTGCTCGGATACTTGCAGAAGAAGGGTGAATTGCCGAAGAAGCTGGTGTTCTCCCTCGCCGCACTGATTTCTTTCTACCAGGGCACGGAGAAGGACGGCGCGGCGCTGAAGGGCAACCGCAACGGCGAGACGTATCTGATCCAAGACAGCCCCGAGGTGCTTGACCGGTTCGCCCAGCTCTACGCCGAAGGTGGCGACAACGCTACAAAGGCGGCGAGGTTGGCGAAGGGCATCCTTTCAGAAAGCGCATGGTGGGGCCAGGATCTGACAAAGGTCCGGGGATTGGAAAAATTGGTCGCCGCAGACCTCGCATTGATCTGGAACGACGGCATGCAGGCCGCCATGAAGAGCATTCTGTAAGGGGACGCCATGCAAGTGAACAAAGTTTTGAAGATTCATCCGACCGACTCGGTAGCCGTGGCGATAGAGCCTCTTGTGAAAGGAGAGGTCGTCGTGGTCGCGGGCAAGCCGTTGACGGTCGTCACCGACGTTCCGGCGGGTCACAAGGTAGCCCTTGCGGACCTGCAACCGGGTACGCCGGTAATCAAATATGGCTATCCGATCGGAGCGGCTAAAGAGCTGATTCCCGCCGGTAGCCATGTCCATGCCCACAATATTAGGACGCTGCTGGCCGAAAGCGCCGAGTACCATTACGATGAAGCCGCGGCAAAGGCCTGCATAAAGGCCGCCGAACAACGCAAGGAAGAATGGGCGGGCAAGATTCCGACCATCCAGGCGTACCAGCGGGCTGACGGTCGCATCGGTGTGCGCAACGAGCTATGGATCGTCCCGACCGTGGGATGCGTCAACCAAATAGCAAACCAGTTGGTTGAATGGGCCAGGAAGGAATTCACGGCCTTGCCGCTGGACGGCATTCATGTCTGGAACCATCCGTATGGTTGTTCCCAGATGGGAGACGACCACGAGGCGACCAGAAGGATTCTGGCGGATCTGGTGCATCACCCGAACGCCGGGGGCGTGCTGGTACTCGGACTTGGCTGTGAGAACAACACCATGGCTTCATTCAGGGAACTGGTCGGGCCGGTCGATCCCCGGCGGGTCAAGTTTCTGGTCGCCCAAGAGGTTGAGGACGAGGTTGAAGCCGGACGGAACCTGCTCCGGGAGTTGGCCGATGTGGCGTCGAAGGACGTTCGCACACCTGTTCCGATGAACAAGCTCGTCGTAGGCTTCAAGTGCGGCGGCTCGGACGGTTTCAGCGGCATTACGGCGAACGCCTTGGTCGGAAGGTTCTGCGACGCCCTCACCGCAATGGGGGGAACGGCCATTCTGACCGAGGTCCCTGAGATGTTCGGTGCGGAGCAGATGCTGATGAACCGTTGCGTCAGCCGTGGAATCTATGACCAGACCGTGGCGTTGATCAACGATTTCAAGCAGTATTTCGTCAAGCACGACCAGGTGGTCTACGAAAACCCCTCGCCCGGCAACAAAGCGGGCGGCATCAGCACGCTTGAGGACAAGAGCCTCGGCTGTGTACAGAAGGGTGGACAGGCTCCGGTCGAGGCTGTGCTCGGCTATGGGGACAGGGTAGCCCATACGGGGCTGAACCTGCTCAGCGGGCCGGGAAACGATATCGTGTCCACTACGGCGCAGACCGCCGCCGGAGCGCATCTGATTCTGTTCACCACAGGCCGGGGAACTCCGCTCGGCGCTCCCGTACCGACGGTGAAGGTAGCGAGCAACGACATGCTGGCGCAAAAGAAAACGAACTGGATAGATTTCAACGCAGGACGGTTGCTGCATGAGAACGATGGCGTTGTGACCGAGGATTTCATCAAATTGATTGCCGATACCGCATCGGGAGTTTATCATACTAAGAACGAGCAGAACGGATATGCCGAAATCTCGCTATTCAAGGACGGTGTAATACTATGAAGAAATTTATGGATGAGAATTTCATGTTGAACAACAAGACCGCCGAGGTCCTGTACCACGATTACGCGGCCGGGCAGCCGATCTTCGACTACCACTGCCACCTGATCCCCCAGGAGATCGCGACCGACAAGCGGTTCACCACCATTACCGACGCATGGCTTGGCGGCGACCACTACAAGTGGAGGATGATGCGGGCCAACGGGGTTCCTGAAACGCTCGTCACCGGCAAGGACGCCGATCCGTACGAGAAGTTCCTCGCTTGGGCCGGAACGATGGAGCAACTGGTCGGCAATCCGCTGTTCCATTGGACGCACCTGGAACTACAGCGGTATTTCGGCATCGACCTGGTGCTCAACCGCAAGAACGCTCCGGAAATCTATAGAATCGCCAATGAGAAGTTCGCCAACGATCCTGAGCTTTCCGTATTCGGTATCATGAAGAAGTTCAATGTCTACGCCGTCGGCACTACCGATGATCCCGCCGACGACCTCCACTACCATGAAGTCATCGCCAAGGAAGGCAAGTGTCCCGCGAAGGTCATTCCGTCGTTCCGCCCCGACAAGGCGCTGAACATCGACAAGCCAGACTTCGCCGAGTACATCGCCAAGCTGGGCAAAGCGGCTGGCATGGAGATCAAGTCGGTCTCCGATGTCATTTCCGCATTGGAGAAACGGCTTGACTTCTTCGCCGCCCTCGGCTGCAAGGCCAGCGACCACGCCCTCGCCTACGCCCCGTTCGCAATCAAGAACGACGCGGAAGTGGAGGCGATCTTCGCAAAGAAGATGGAAGGAGCCGCTCTCTGCCAGTGCGAAGTCGATGCCTACAGAACCCGTGTGCTGATTGCCCTGGCGAAAGCCTACAACAAGCGGAATATCGCGATGCAGTTGCATTTCGCCTCCATCCGCGACAACAATACCCGCATGTTCAGGCAGCTTGGGCCTGATACCGGCTACGATGCGTCCCATGACATGGCGATGTCCCAGAACCTCAGCGCGTTGCTCAACGCCATGGCCGCAACGGACAACCTGCCCAAGACGATCCTCTACACGCTCAATCCGAAGGACTACTACCCGTTGGCCACGTTGATGGGCTGTTACCAGGACGGTATCCCCGGCAAGATGCAGCTTGGTTCGGCCTGGTGGTTCTGCGACCACCGCGACGGCATGGAGGAACAGATGAAGGTCCTTGGCAATATCGGCCTGCTCGGACGTTTCGTCGGCATGCTGACCGACAGCCGTTCGTTCCTCTCCTACCCCCGCCATGAGTATTTCCGCAGGATACTGTGCAATATTCTCGGAACATGGGTCGAAGCCGGGGAGATTCCGAACGACATTGACATGTTGGGCGAGATGGTGAAGAATATCTCGTTTGGAAACGCAAAGGCGTATTTCGAGGGCTGACATCGACCAAGACTGTCAGCCGGGGAGCAATCGCAAGTGAGCAAGAAAGAAATCGAAGAGCTGGAACAGACTGGTTCTGACAAGCAGCAGATCAGTTCGGTAGTACGGACCATTACCATATTGGAGAGGTTGGCGCGGCACAAGAGCATCAATCTCGAACAGTTGGCGAAGGAGACGGAGCTGCCGAAGGCCACGCTTCTGAGGTTTCTTTCAACGCTCGCCAGTCTCGGCTATGTCTACCGGGATCCCGGTGACCGTTATTCGCTCACGCTGAAGATGTTCTCCGTGGGTTCGCATGGGCTGGAGCATCTGGATCTGATCAATCTAGCCCAACCCATCGCGGAACTGCTTTGTGAAAATCTCGGCGAGACGGTGCATATGGGAATCCTTGAAGACGACCACGCCGTCTACGTCCTGAAAAAAGAGTCTTCCTACACGTTGCGGATGTATTCGCGCGTGGGCAAGATGATCCCCCTCTACTGTACGGCGATTGGCAAGATCCTGCTTTCCGATATGTCGGAGCAGGAGGTGGAGGAATATCTGGCGGGGCGGCAACTCAAGCCGTTCACTCCCAAGACGCTCCGTACCCCCGAAGCGGTCAAGGCGGAGCTTGCCGCCATCCGAGCCAGGGGCTGGGCGATGGACGACGAGGAGCATGAGCAGGGGATCATGTGCATCGGCGCTCCCGTGCGCGACTATACCGGCAAGGTGATCGCGGCCATGAGCGTTTCATGGCCGTTGTTCCGTTTCGAGCGAAAGGGGTTCGATCTGACCGTCGAGATGATCAAACAGGCGTGCGGCCGTCTATCGGAGCTGTTGGGCTGGGAGCCGGAGAAACAATAATCACCCTCCAAGATATGCTGCGCGTACCTTTGGATCTTGAAGTAGTTTTTGTGCAGGACCTTCCAAAACAATACTACCGACCTCAATAACGAATGCCCTATCCGCAACAGATAGCGCCGCTTTTGCGTTCTGTTCAACTAATACTACGGTCTGTCCATCTGCGTGAATTCTGCTTACCACTTTGAACACTTCTTCCGTATATCTTGGCGAAAGCCCCATGGATGGCTCATCCAGCAGGAGCAACTTAGGCCGGGCCATCATGGCTCGTGCTATGGCAAGCATCTGTTGTTCTCCACCAGATAATGAACCACCCAACTGGGCAATACGTTCTTGAAGTCGGGGAAACAAAGACAGAGCATATTCGTAATCTTTTTCGATATCATTCTTGTCTTTTCTTAAATATGCGCCCATCATGATATTTTCTCGAACTGTCAACTGGGGAAAAATTCCTCTTCCTTCTGGGACATGTATAACACCTTCAGCGACCAATTTATATACAGGCACCGCCGTAATATCGAACCCCTCATAGGATATCTTTCCAAACTTTGGAGTAATCATGCCACTGATTGTTCGCAACAAAGTTGTTTTTCCCGCTCCATTTGCACCAATCAATGCTACAAATTCCCCAGCCTTTACAGAAAAAGTTATATCCTTGAGAATATGTGCGGCTCCATAATATGTGTTTATATGATCCAAAGAAAGAATATCTTTATGCTGTTCATATTCATTGAAGGAACTTTTCTTATGGACGGATATACCTTCATTAGAACCTTCTCCCAGATATGCCGCAATGACTGCTGGATTATTCTGGATATCTTCAGGTTTGCCTTCTGCGATTTTTTTTCCACAATCCAATACAGTAATTTCATCGGCAAGCCCACAAACCATCTTCATATCATGATCAATCAATACGACAGTGATTCCACTTTCACGTATTTTGTTGATTAAGTGTGATAGGTTCTGTTTCTCAGTAGGATTCATCCCAGCAGCAGGTTCATCAAGCAACAACAGCCGAGGTTCAGTCGCCAAAGCCCGAGCAATTTCAACAAGTCGTTGCTGTCCATAGGCAAGTCCACTGGCTGGATAATCCTTATATTGGATGATTCCCACAAACTCTAATGCTTGTTCAGCTTTTTTTCTAAAAGTCTGCTCGTCCCGTTTGATGACCGGAGTATTGAACATAACACCAAATGGCCTTGATTTTTCCCTACATTGTACAGCAACAGTCACATTATCCAGGACAGATAGACCCTTAAACAGTTCAATATGCTGAAAAGTTCTTGCTATGCCTTTCCGAGCAAGCTGATACGTCGACAGACCCTTTATCGTATTTCCCTCAAAATTCATGATCCCCGCAGTAACCGGTATATATCCTGTCAGAACATTGAACATAGTTGTTTTACCAGATCCGTTGGGACCAATCAACCCGCGAATTTCTCCTGTATGAACTGTCAAATCTACACCGTCAAGTGCAACGACTCCACCAAATTTTTTGACAATTCCTTGTACGGCAAGTATGGATTCCGACACATTAGTTTTCATTGTCAGCATCTCTCCCTATAAACGCTTTTTTGAAAAATTGGTAGACATCGACCCCTCCCCCGAGGAGTCCATGTTTGAGAAAAATAGTCGCCATAACTATGAGCAATGAATAAATCACCATCTGCCATGAACCGAGGAATCTCAAAGATTCAGGAAGGATAGCAATAACAAGTCCACCAAGAATGGATCCAGGAATTGACCCTACGCCACCGATGACAATCATTGTCAGAGCGAGGACACTCAAATTCATGTTGTAAATATCAGGACTGACCGTCGTCATATAATGCGCATACAGAGATCCACCGGCCCCGCCAAATGCGGCAGATATAATGAATGCGAGAATCTTGTAATACGCCAAATTGATGCCAAGGCTCTGCGCTGAAGTATCACTTTCCCTGATAGCTTTCAGACTGCGCCCAATCCGAGAACGTTCTATGCGCATAGCAATGATCATAGCTACAAACAAGAGTATATAGACAAGAACCATCCATTGATTCAGTGTTCTGACGGTAAAACCAAATAATGACGGTGATGCGATTCCGACGACTCCCATGGGACCATTTGTCAAACTCACCCACTGAGTCAAAATAGTCTGTATGATACTTGCGAAGCTAGTCGTTATCAAGACAAGATAGACCCCCCCCCTGACCTTCAGCGCGGGATAGCCAATAATGAGGCCAGCAATTGCCGCAAATAAAATCGCTATAGGAAATGCAATCCAGAAACTCACGTTAAGTTTTGATGCCAATAAAGCCGAAGTGTATGATCCAATGGCATAAAAACCAGCCATACCAAGGTTAATCTGTCCACACAGTCCTGTTACAATATTGAGGCCGATTGCCATAAAACCATAAATACCGCCAATAATCACTATATGAGAAATATAAGGATCTCTGATAAGAAATACAGTCAAAACTAATAATATAAAAATAATCGGTAGATAAATATTCTTGTGTCTCTTTATTGTCTGAGTAAAATTCATGCTTTCCTCCCCGGTCCAACGTCAAACAGCCCACCAGGTTTAAACATCATGATGAGAATCAAAATAATAAACGAGACTGCATCTTTGAACTGGGAAGAAAATATTCCTCCCGCCAGATTTTCGACCATACCGAGCAACAGCCCCCCTACAATAGCTCCAGGAATGTTTCCGAAACCTCCAAGCACAGCGGCTGTAAAAGCCTTGGAATTGATTGACGCTCCCATCGATGGTGTAACAAAAAATTTTGGAGCTAGCAGAATTCCTGCAAGGCCAGCCAAAGCACTAGCAATAATAATCGTCAGAGCATCTGTAAGAACATGATTGATACCCATTAGTCCCGCGACAGACCGATTTTGAGAAGATGCTCGCATCGCCGTCCCGATTTTCGTCTTTGTCAAAAAAAACCAGAGCAATCCAGCCGCGACAAGACTAATTACCAAAATGAAGATATCCTGAGGAACGATGTATACTCCACCAATGTGTATCGGAATCATGGGGAATATCGCAGGATACGCCCGTCCTGTAGCACCCCAGATTAAGATAGCTATGTTTTGCAACAGCATTTGAACACCGACACAACCACCTATTACATATAGAAATCCAATTTTTGTTGTTGGCCTCATGACCAAGATATAAATCAAGAACCCGAACAACGCTGAGGCAAGCGCCCCGATTATCGCTGACGGAATGAAGGGGAGCTTTGCTCCCCATTCACCCGTTACAAACATGAGGGATACAGATGCCGCGATCATAAGTATCTCACCTTGCGCAAAGTTAACGACCCGCACGCCACTCCATATCATTGAATGGGCTAATGCAATCAATCCATATACGCTTCCTATCGCAAGTCCGCTTACAATCAATTGGATAATCACTGACGACGAATTCATATATCCCTCCTTATCCTTCCTATCCTAACCAAAAATCAATTATAGAAAGCAGTGGTTCCGTTTTTGATAACACCATATTGCATCGAATGCAACCCTTCACCTTTCTCGTCAAAATCAAAAGTCCCTTCGACGCCTTTGAAGGTCATCTCACGCAAAGCTTTTTGCAAAGCAGCAGGTTCTGTAGAACCAGCGCACTTGATTGCTTCCGCAAGGATATAAACCGCATCATACCCTGTAGCAGCAAAATCATCGGGGGTTTTCCCTCCACTGATTTTCTTGAATGATTCAACAAAAGAGACAACCTGAGGATCAGGATTCGCAGAAATGAAACCAGCGGCGAAGATCAAACCTTCCCCAGCACCACCAGCGGCATCTAGCGTAGTAGAACCTTCAATTCCGGCTCCACCAGCGAACTGTACATTGAGACCCATTTGCCTAGCCTGTTTCATGGCAAGTCCCATATCAGTCATAGGACCAATCAAGATCATTACATCAGGATTTGCATTCTTAACCTTCAGCAACTGGGAACTAAAATCCTTGTCACCAGGAGTAAAAGTCTCGTCAGCGACAACTAGAGAGGCTGCACTATCTCCCAATGCACCTCGAATTGATTGAATTCCACCCAACCCATAATCAGCAGAATCATGAAGGACAGCAATACGTTTATATCCTTCATCGACGAGGAAGATCGCGAGGGAGCCGAATTTCACAACATCGTTCGCACGAGTTCTGAATATCCAAGGGTTCCCCTGTTCACAGATATTCAGACTGGTACCATGAGGCAACATCGGAATACCGGCCTTTTCAATAACGGGCATCATACCCAGACATGGAGAGCTTTGACAATCTCCAACGATGGCAATGGCATTATCACGATAGATAAGCTTATTCAAAGCAGCTACCGCTTGAGCAGGAACCCCCTGGGAATCTTCAAGAATGAGTTCAATCTGTCTGCCCAATACACCACCGGTAGCATTAATCTCCTGTGCGGCAAGTTTGGCACCGTTCCCTTGCATCTCACCAAGCCCTGCGTTATCGCCTGTTCGCGCAGCTACCACACCAATCACGATTGAGGATGTTTCTTCTTTCCCTCCCTGCGCCAAAACAGGAAAGAGAACCGCAAGCAATAAAGCTAATACTACGAAGACACGAAATGGTTTGTTCATTGTGCCCCTCCTTTTATTGTTACTGAAATTCTAAGGCACAATGACAATTTGTCAAGAAAAATAAAACTGAGTTTTAAAAAACTATTTTTTTATCCACCCTAGGCTCTGAGAAATTTCACGAGCGGATACTACGACAAGATCTACCAATGATGCCATTCTATTATCATCAAGCCTTACGGTGGGGCCGGAAATGCTGACGGAGGCTATCACATTTCCATAATAGTCCCTGATAGGAGCGGCAACACATCGCACACCATTTTCATGTTCTTCATCATCAAAGCAATATCCCCGCTCCCGAATCTGATTCAATTCATTCTCAAGATCAAGCCGATTACAAATAGTTCTAGGGGTAAAACGTAAAAACGGACATTTTGACATATATTGCTCCAAATCATCGGCGGAAGCCCAAGCCAGCAGTATCTTACCAACACCAGTACAATACTCAGGAGCAGAACTACCTATACGCGACTGCATACTCACCCGCAGACTATGCGATGATTCAATTTTATGCAAATAAACAAGTTGACCATCACTTTCCATTGCAAGATGCACAGTTTCTTCAGACAAGAATGCCATTCGCTTCAATGTGGGCATCGCTTGATTTACTAAATCAATACGAGAATATGTACACATTCCGATTTGGAACAATTTTAATGTAGGAGAATAAAGATCACTATCATCCCGTTTCGCATACCCTTGTTCAATCAACGTACACATGAACCTATATACGGTACTTTTGTGTCCGCCCACAAGATCAGCCAAATCAGTAAGCGTTATTTTGTCGTGTTCCGCCAACGCCTCCAGAATTCGAAGCGTCTTAATGACGGATTGCACTTCTCCAGGTTCTTTTGAAACTATCCGGGTTGTATCCATTATATCATCCTATGTTGTAGTTAGTTCTCAGTATATCGCATCCAACCGATAGGTCAATGCGTGTATAATAAAAAATTATAAATATGCATAAAAATAAAACTGAGTTTTAAAAATGTTTGACAACTTAAAAAGAGTGTGCTTGTATATAAGAAAGTACCGTAGGAGGTGTCGAAGTGAAACATGTCGTAAAAGACCGGCAGATACTGGATCAAAAGATTCTATCCAAGTTTGCGGAACTAGAAAAAGTAATGAGTATATCCTGTGTTGTTGGAGATAGCCTAGAAAGAGATGGAATCATGCATAGTAGCATGAAGATGCGTAGCGTCAACAAAACATTCATCGGTCCGGCATTTACTGTTAAACTATCTTCGGGGTTTCTATGCGACTGCCTTGAAATCTTCAAATATGTGCAGGCTGGGGATGTTGTGGTAATCGATGCCTTTGGGGATACGGAAACATCCATATGGGGGGGACTCATGTCAGGTCTTGCAAGAAACGCAGGGGCGAAAGGAGTGGTTATTTGGGGTTCGGCACGTGATACAGACGAGGCTAGAATGCTTGATTTCCCAATCGTTTCAAAATCAGTATCGCCAAGGGAAGCCCATAGTGCTCTTACACAGATTTTTGAACCCATAGAACTAGGAACCGCCATATCTTGTGGCGGAGTGATAGTCAATCCCGGAGATATTATCGTTGCTGATGAAATCGGAGTGACCGTCGTGCCATATGGACAAGCGGAGGAGGTATACGAAAAAGCCGTAAAGCAGGCTACGAATGAAGAAGGTTGCAGACAGGAGATTCTCAAGGGCGCGACCGTACCGGAACTTTTAGCAAAATTTGGGAGAATTTAACAATGTCTTCAACAAAATGGGTTTTTCCAGAAACTCTCAAAACGAAATTAAAAAACGCGAAAATCATGGCGGTTCTCGTTATTGACGATGCTCAGGATGCAGTCGTAGCTGCACAAGCTTTAATTGACGGCGGTATAACCGCGATTGAGCTGGCCTTACGCACCCCAGCGTCAATACAAGCACTTATCAATATCAAGCAAGCTTTACCACAAATGATTACAGGAGTAGGGACTGTATTGACGCCAGAGCAAGTTGAACAAATTGCACCATATACGGATTTAATCGTTACTCCAGGTTGTAACCCAAAAATCATCAAAACCGCAAGCCAACACAACATTCCAATAGCACCAGGAATATCGAATCCCTCAGATATTGAGACTGCTGTAGAATTAGGTTGCAGAATTATGAAAATATTCCCCGCAGAAAATTTAGGAGGACTCTCGTACCTCAATGCAATCAATGCACCATATGACCATCTTGGCGTATCATACATTCCACTTGGTGGAATCAATGGTAAAAATTGCCGAGAGTACAGTACTCATCCAAAGATACTTTGCATTGGTGGTTCATGGATTGCTCCACGAAAACTGATTCAATCAAAAGATTGGAAACAAATTACCGAAAACGCACAAGATGCCATGGCACTTTGTTCCGAGCAGGAGGCTGTATGAAAGGAACTTTATTGACATTCGGGGAAGTAATGGGACGCTTTGAGCCAGACCCCCCTCAGTTGAGATTCCCTCAAAGCGTTCCAGGAATACTACGATGTACGTTCGCAGGGGCAGAAGCGAATGTCGCAGCATCTTATTCTATGCTAGGGGGCGATGTCAGATATGTAACAGCCCTACCCCAAGGCCCTTTGCCGGATGCATTCATCAAGCAAATGAAAGGTCTTGATGTTGATGTGTCCCATATTATACGTACAGATATTGGCAGAATGGGAATTTTCTTTCTTGAATCTGGTTCGGGACAACGTCCAAGCAAGGTCTGGTATGATAGAGCTTATTCATCAATTGCTATGCTTGGTCCTGAAAGTTACGATTGGAAATCAATCTTCGATGGCATATCCCAGTTACATATTTCAGGGATCACCCCCGCGATTTCAGAATCCGCAGCCAGAACATCAATGGAAATCGTCAAGCAAGCAAAACAGCTTGGGGTATCAGTCTCCATCGATCTTAATTTCAGAAAAAAACTATGGAATTGGAGAGCGGGAACTCCTGCGAAAGTCCTTGCGAGAGAAGTCGTAGGAGATATGTTGCAATATGCAGATATTGTAATCGGTAATGAAGAAGATGCTGCGGATATTCTAGGAATCACGGCCGGAGAATCGGATATAAACGCCGGAAAACTCGATATTGACAAATACCCTGATGTCGCCCGACAAATCTCTAGGCGTTACTCCAACGTAACCCATGTTGCATGTACATTACGGGAAAGTATTTCAGCGAATCATAACAACTGGGGTGCAATGCTTTGGGAAAAACACTCAGACAAAGCATTTTTCGCACCTATTTGGGAAAATAACTATACACCGTATAAAATCACAGACATAGTCGACAGAGTGGGCGGAGGAGATTCCTTCGCAGCATCCCTGCTCTATGCATTACAAAATGATGAGTTCATGGGCTCTCTCCAGACATGTATTTCATTCGCAGTGGCCGCATCTTGCCTCTGCCATACCATCAGGGGAGATTTCAATTATACCACGAAAGAAGAAGTTATTTCGTTAATGAACGGAAACACTTCCGGCCGCGTTAACAGATGAGGAGAAATTCACATGATTGATGTATCGGATCTAATCGGAAAACATATAAACCCCGAACAATTAGAAGCTTGGTGTAAAAAAGCAATGCTTGCAAGCGGACTCTCTGAACGCGACGCAACATACGCGGCAGATGTATTCACCGCCGCGGACACTAGGGGTATTCATAGTCATGGAACCAGACAAATCAGGCAGCTCATGAACAACATAAAAGACGGTAGAATAGACCCTAAGGCATCTCCAGAAATCTGTGTAAACTGTCTTGCCGCATCTATCATCGATGGACATAACGCCATGCCAACGACCAACGCGGTGGAAGCGATGAACCTTGCAATCAAAAAAGCAAAAAAGACTGGAATAGGTTTTGTCGGTGTCAAAAATTCCAGTCATATTGGAGCGTTAAGCTATTACCCTATCATGGCGGCAAAAGAGGGTATGATTGGGCTTGCAATGACTAATACAGATCCTTGGATGACCGTCCCAGGCGGCAAAGGTGCAATCATGGGAACCAATCCGATTGCCTATGCAGTGCCAAATGGAACAGATAATCCAATCTTCTTGGATATTGCCACCAGTTCTGTGGCTGTCACAAAAATACTTTCCATGAAAGCAGTCGGAAAAAAACTTCCAGAAAAATGGTTAGTAGATGAACATGGTATTCCTACCGATGATCCTTCGGAATATCCAGAAAAAGGGGCGCTGCTTCCAATGTCGATGCACAAAGGATATGGAATTGCATTACTGGTCGAAATTCTTGTGTCGACGTTGACTGGCGCCGCATTTCTCAGTGGTATAAACTGCTGGTTGAACGATGTTCCTAAATTCGCCAATGAAGGTCATGCATTCCTTGCCATCAACATTGACGCACTTGCTACCAATGAGGCGTTCCAATCTCGGCTTAAAGCAATGACAACAGAAATCCTCACGGCACCAAAAGCGGAAAACGGAAAAATCATGCTTCCTGGAGATATTGAACATGAAAAACGAAAAAAAGCATATCAGGAAGGACTTACCTTACCGGACTACGTACTTGTAAACCTTCGAGGATTAGCGCAGGATATCGGCGATGAAACAACTTTTGATAGTATGTTTTTCTAAGAAACTGTTATATAATCGAAATAGTCGTGCAACATATAGCAGGTAAGATTTAAATAGGAAGTAAAGTCTTTTCAAAAATGCGTTGATTCAGTGGATATTTTATCGTTGTTCATGTTAAACAATTTAGCATAAACAACGATGAACAAAACTAAGCGTTCAAATATGTGTGGAATCGCAAGAGAGAATACTAAACGTTAATTTCGACACTCCTTTTCAACAAGCTTTAAAAAAAGCTGGGAAACTACTACAGGCTTGCTGGCATCATTACTACCCTAAGAGCGGCGAAATCACCTTTGACAAAAAGTACCCCAAGAAAAGTTGAATAGTGTAAATTTTTCCGCGATCTCCAAGACCGGTGGAAAAACATTCATCTTGAACAAGGTCAAGTGAGACTGCCTATTTATCCAATTCATCGCTTTAATCCTGCTGCCAGCCATTAGGCTCATCATTCATGAGAAAGACACTTCTGTATGGGATGACCCGCAAGACCCTCTTCTAGAAAGTTGGAAGCTTCTGTAAGGTAAGTTTCAAAAGCAAAGATGTGTATAGTGTTCTGTCACAGGCATAGTAGCTGATCTTCGATACTTTTGGAATCGATGTTCCCGCTATAGATTCGAAGCCATACTCAACAAAACGCTGATATTTTGGTAACAATTCATTTTAACTTCAACTTTTTTCAAACATTGAGGAACTCCGGCTTCGGCGTCAGTTTCGCAAGCCGTTCAGCAATCATTCCCGCCACTTTCGCAGCCCCTTCGGGACGCAGGTGAGTATCGTCGGCCTTGCCATTGGGGTAGTTCTGATACAGTCCCGCGGAAAAGTTCATGAAAAAACGCTTTGAGGCTTCATCCCCGATACCAGACAGCCAGCGCATGGTTGCCGAAGTCATGTCAACGCAGGGAACTCGCAGGTCCTGGGCGACAGCCTGCATGGCAACAGGATAATCGCCATGGGTATCCTGCAAGACCAGGGCACCGTCAACCGGCAGGAACCGACGGCGGGCGATGGAAGTCACGAAGTACGGCGTCGCCCCATGGTTGCGGATAGAGGCGACCATTAACCTGAGATTGTCCTGGTATGTCGTCCAAGGCTCCGTATGCCGCCAAGCTTCAGGTTTCGGTTCGTTATGCCCGAATTGGAGCAGAACGGCATCACCCGGCTGCAAGACGTTCTCTACCGCCTGAAAGTTCCCTTCCAGCAGGAACTGGCGGGTACTGCGACCGTTGACGGCGCGGTTGTCCAATGTCCAGCCATCGGCCAGATAGGGATGGAAACATTCCCCCCACCCTGTTTCGGGACGGGCTTCGGTTCGTTTGTCAGCGCAGGTGGAATCTCCAAGCAAAAACAAAGTCGGCATATTTTTTCTCCAACACCATACCGGGGGACATCGCAGACGGCCACACGGCGGCAAAACTATCGGCTACAGGTCGAAGCCGATCTGCATGCCTACGGTGACACGCGGAACGAAATAGAATATCGAAGTAAAACTATCTTCCCACTTGGCAAGCTCTGAAAGCAGCAGTATGAGCTCTATCTTTTCAACTTCGGGAATCCACGTAAGCCCGCCGCTGACCAAAATCCGATAGGAGGCGTTTCCCGCTTTTAGCAAACCTTCGGGCAAAATGGACACACCGATTTCCGCATCCATGATAAATGTATATTCCACCCAACTGTACCATGGCGAGGTAGCCTTTGGAACCATATTATCCAATATGGCGATTTCCCAACGTTCAAAACCAAGGCTGAGGCTTACGAACGGAGTACACCAGCCTTTGCTCCAGGTATCAGGGATTTCATACTTGACGCCTACTGTCCAAAGGGAGAACCCTTTCTTGAGCCGGGGATACTCGCGAGGATCTTCTTCAAGTTCCGAGACTTTGTCAATCGGGTTTCCAGCGATATACCGGTTGGTACTCAACAGCGACCAACGGGAATCAAACAGACGATTCTGAATCTCCAGCGTGTGGTAGAAATTCTTCAGAAGATAGCTGAAAGCAAGCGTAATCGTGAGGTCGTTCTCCTTCCAGTTGCTTTTCTGGAAGAACGACATGACATCGACGCTATAGACGGTATAGCCGTCGGTACTTTGCAAGGCATGCCAGTAATTGACCGAAAGCGCACCGGCGTTGATCGCGAAGCCAAGCCGCATCCCCTGCTGGAACCATAACGTCAATTTCTGCGTCCGCCAGTCGGTATATTGCTGGTACCAGATATATCCGAAAGACAGCGAAAGTAGTTTTTTGGTATCACGCTGGAGGAAAAGCTCCAGCCCGACATGCTGCGAGGTCTCGAATCCGATGTTGTTGTCAGTATTGAAAAACAGACTGGCGCCGTAGTTCGTCGTTTTCTCCCGTTCTACGGGAAGTCCCCAGAAACCGCTGAACCGGAGGTCGGCGGACAATTTCGGAGCGAATCTGCTACCGGCCTCATATGGCAGATGCACCTGATGGATGTGGCTGACCTTGTGGACAAGGTTCTGAAAATACTCGAATCCGTAGTTGCCCGCCATCATGAATCCGACCTGCGGCGTAATATCCAGACGCCAATGAGCGGTGTTGAACGGCGCCAGTTTCAAGGCGAACGCCAGATTGATGACATCGTAGCGGCCATCATAGAACTTAGTTATATCTTCATCTGATTCCCCCGTATACCAAGCGTCCTTCCAACCACGGTTGGTATAGCCGTTCAGGTCAAGGCTGAGCGTCCAGACGGGGGCCTCTACCCGGATATTCCCGCTGTAGGAAAGCTGGTCGTCGTTGTTGCGGCTCAAACCGAACGCCCATTTGTCGTTTCCAGTCCCGAGCAAGACGCTTTCGGGGACCCAGGAACGCCCGTCGGAAAGGGCAGGGACGGAAGCTGCGAACAACTGCCAGACGGTAATAAGGCAGAGTAGAGTGCATATTATCTTTTTCATAGGGTACAATATAGCATCTAAATAATCGCTACTCAATTTTTACATGCAGAATTTCTTCATCATTTTTTGAACAGATTGAGTAGAATTGTCACTTTTAATCATTGCGGGGGTTCTGAATTTGTTCTATCCTATAGCTGAGACAAGAACAATATGGACTATTGGAACAGTGCCGCTAAAAAAGGTATTGGACGTTCCGGTATCATTGCCTGCATCCCATCAAGGGGTGGCGAGCAACTGACATGTATCGCAATTTGACATGCTTTTCATTATGAGGAGAATGAACACAATGAAAAAAAACCGCTTTTTTCTTTTGCTTGCAGCTATTATGGTGACGGCGGCATTTGCTTCATGCAATATGGGATCGTCCGACGTTACTCCGACTGCATTAAGCATTGAAATGTTTACCAATGCCTTTAAAGTGGGGAAAAAATATACACCAAATGACTATGAAGTCAAAGCGAAGGTCGGAGAAAAATCCTATCAGATCGTGACCGACAAGGCGAGAATCACAGTAAACGGCACGACGGTCGCAAGTGACAACGTAGTGTTTAGTGAGGGTGAAAACACACTTAGCGCTTCATACGGAGGAAAAACGGCTACAAAAACCCTCAAGGCGTACAATCGCGGCGACGTAATCAATGCTTCCAATAATCTGGAAACGCTGGATTTCTTCGTCGGGACGACGCTCCAGCGAGATTTCGTCCCATCATCTGTCGAATACTTTGACAAGGATTGGAACTCACGTTATACAACTTTTCTCCCCGACAGTACAAAAGTCTATGTTTATAACACTAGCCAGGAGGAACCAAGTTTGGTTAATTTGGGGACGTATACAATTCAGACAAATGACGCTGCGCTTCTCTATTATATCTATGAAAATGAGACGGTCGGAAGCGACACCATCACTTCCGTTCCAGATATGTACCTGCTGAATGTGTATGATCCCACTACTAGTCCAAAGCGAAGGTTAGGTCCTATCAGCCCGCGTTATGCCGGACAGGAGTTCAGGCCCACAAGACTAGCCATGCTTTTTTATAATGCCGAAGAAAAGCGCCTTGGCACAGTAATGGCAATAGATGCCGACGGCGTAAAACAGGAGAACTTTACGATAACGCTTGATGATGGTGCTGGCACTGTAACACCTATCGACAACACAGGAGCTAGACCTATCCTTGAGACAGGAAAAAACTATACGTTGACGGTGACATATACGTACAATGGTACGCCCGTACAGGCAACGAAAACGTTTATCGCTAGATGACAATCTCCTGCCAAAATGATTACGGCCTCCTTCGGGAGGCCTTTTTCATGTAGCCGCCAACACATGACATTGAAGTGAACGCTTACAACCGGTGCTTGTCCCCGCTTCCAAGGTTTTCCGCCAGAATCCTGCATGCCTGCTTTCAGGACTGCTTTTTATGGAAAAGTATAGCTCGTACCTACGTTTACTGGCGGCCATGCTTGCCAGAAATGCATTGGAGAAGCAATCGTTTCCCGTGTATCCTTTTGTTGACATTTCAGGCCTGAAAGCATCAGACGCAACCTTGTGAAAGACAAAAAAGGAACCACCGGCAAGCCCCGAAGAACCATGCCGATGGCTCCAGTTTGATACGATACCCAATGCGTCACGTCCAGTCCCGTCGGCAGGGCCATCGGAACGGAACATACGCGGTACACCCGTCAGCGCTGGACGCGACCGCTGCCGTCGCCCTTGCACAGAGCCTCCACTTCGCTCTTACGGGCGAGGTTGAAATCTCCGTTGATTGAATGCTTGATGCAGGAGGAAGCGACGGCGAAGTTGATCGCATACTGTTCGTCATCGGCATACTCGCTCAAACCGTAGATGATGCCGGCCGCGAAGGAATCCCCACCGCCGACACGGTCAACGATATCGGTAATCTCATAATGCCTCGACAGATAGAACCCAGTCTTGCCGGACAAGGCCGCGGACCAGCCGTTGTGGTCGGCGCTATGGCTCTCGCGGAGGGTTACGGCGACTACGGAAACATTGGGGAACTGCTTCTTTACCTCGGCGGTCAGATCCTCGTACACCTTGGTATCCAGCTTGCCGGAAGTAACGTCGCTGTTCGCTTCGATTCCCAGGCATTTCTGGATATCTTCCTCGTTGGCGATGATGACGTCGGCGTACTTGGCCAGCCCACGCATCACTTCGGGAGCCTTCTTGCCGTAGTTCCACAGCTTCTTGCGATAGTTCAGGTCGATTGAGACCGTAGCGCCAGCGGCCTTGGCGGCCTTCATGGCGGCGAGAGCGCAGTCCGCGGAGTTCTGGCTCAACGCAGGGGTAATGCCGGTCACATGGAACCAGGCGGCTTCGGACATGATGGACTTCCAGTCGAAATCCTCCGGCTTGGCGACCGCGATGGAGCTTTCCGCACGGTCATAGACAACGCTGCTGGCCCGCTGGTTGGCGCCGGTTTCCAGGAAATAGATACCTACGCGACCATTTTTCGGCCTGTTGATGCGGGAGACATCCACCCCGTACTTGCGTAGTTCGCGGACGGCGGCCTCACCGACCGCATTGTCCGGAAGCGCAGATACAAACTGGGCATCCTTGCCAAAAATGGCCAGGGAAACCGCCACATTTGCTTCGCCACCACCGAAGGTGGCTTCGAGAACGGGGGACTGGAACAAGCGTTCATGCTCAGGAGACCTGAGGCGCAACATGATTTCACCGAAAGTTACAAATTTCTTACCCATGAGGAAATCCTCCTTGATTATTTGCCGGTTCATAAAAAGACACAGGGCTCCCCCTGTATTTCAACTCCATGATATTGTCCTTGGACAAATCTGTCAACATTTTTTTGAAACATTGTTCCATTTTTATAAAAAACATGATATACTCCATGCATGTGATGAGGAAAACATCCTCCAGCACACTGTGTTCAAGCAAATTTCATTATATAACATTCATACCGGCTTGCATTGGAACGGGCAGCGCCGCCCATACAAGCTTTCGGAAAAGGAGAGTGTTTCATGTACGAAGATTTTTTTGAGAAAGTCCACAGGATCGGCCTCGTCCCCGTAGTAAAGATCGACGACGCCAGCAAGGCGGAAGGGCTTGCCGGAGCCTTGATCAAAGGCGGCCTCCCCTGCGCAGAAGTCACGTTCAGAACCGACGCGGCGGAAGAAGCCATCAAAAGGATCGCCGCGAAGTTCCCCGAAATGCTGGTCGGAGCTGGAACGGTCGTCAACGTAGAATTGGCGAAGAAGGCCGTCGCCGCCGGTGCCACCTACATTGTCTCCCCCGGCTTCAACCCGTCCGTCGTGGACTGGTGCATTGAAAACAAGATACCCGTCGTTCCAGGCGTCTGCACTCCCAGCGACATCGAGCAGGGTCTTGCGCGCAACCTCACCGTACTGAAGTTCTTCCCCGCCGAAGCTTCCGGCGGCATCAACATGCTGAAGAATTTCGCCGGGCCGTTCCCGCAGCTCAAGTTCATGCCTACCGGCGGCATCAGCCTCGACAACCTCGCCGACTACGCCAAGACCTCCAACGTCCTCGCCGTCGGCGGTTCCTGGATGGTCAAGGCGGACCTGATCGAAGCCGAGCAGTGGGACGTAATCGCGGACATCTGCCATAAGGCGGTAGTCGCCCTGCAAGGCCTGACATTCGCCCACATGAGCATCGACAACGAGAACGCCGACGAGGCCGAAGACGTCATCAAGGCGCTTTCCGCATTCGGCATGGAGACCAAGCGCGGCAATTCCTCCGTGTTCATGGGTGGTGCCGTGGAGGTCCTTCCCCGCATCTTCCGCGGCAAGCGGGGCCATCTCGCCTTCAAGTGCTTCGATTGCGAACGGACGCTGGCCTATCTGGAGCAGTACGGCTTCCATGCCGACGAGTCGTCCATCAGCCGCGACGCAAAGGGCAAGATCAAGGTCGTGTACTTCAAGGAAGAAATCGGCGGGTTCGCCGTTCATTTGATCAAGGCCTGAACACCTCGGTAGATTCTGGTTTTCACACAGACGGCGCGCACCCTGTCAGGGAGCACGCCGTTTTTTTCATCCTCTCCCCGGTTCTTGAGGGGCAATCGGATCACGGACTTTTTTCAGCTATGCGCCGCCAGAAGCCGGCGTCTCCCGCCGCAGAAACTTCGGACGTCGTGGGCCAGGGGCCGGACATCCTCATCATCCATATTAAATATTTAATATTAAAATTAAAAAATTTAATGTAGTACGATAAAAAATAGTTGACAACCATTATTCAAGCAGGTATAGTCGAAGTATCAGAAGAAACGCGGAGGTTCAAACATGAACATTACAAACAAATCGAAGAAGTTCAAAGCCATGGGAACCCTGTTCCAAGTCCTCACAATCCTCAACTACGTGGGACTGGGCATCCTCGTCGTATTTTCAACATTGGGCTTTGTCGTGGGCCCTCTTGGAAAGGCAGTCGCGGGACATGTGCCGGAAGACACCGAAGCAATTGCCATATTTTCGGAAACCGGACAGATGATGGTGAAAACGCTTCCCACGATTCTTGCGACGATAACCAGCATGGTTCTGTTCATCCTGATATTCAGGAAAGCCAGAAGCATTTTCAGGAGCATTCAGAACGAAGAGACTCCGTTCACCAGGGAGAACGCAGAAAGAATCAGATATATTTCTCTGACGATGATCGTCGCCGCAATTCTCCCGGGGATTGTCCAAGTCATTACCGGCCTGATCGTCAGGGCGATGGATTGGGACAGCGTGTTCAGCGTGGTATCCCTCGTAATCGGACTTGTCCTGCTGTGCCTCTCGGAAGTGTTCAACTACGGCGTCCGGCTGCAAGAAGAATCGGACAATACCATCTAGGGAGGACATCATGGCTATCATAGTGAGATTGGATAGGATGATGGCGCACAGGAAGATGTCCCTGAACGAACTGTCGGAGAGAGTCGGGATCACCAATGTCAACCTATCGAAGCTCAAGACGGGAAAAGTGAACGCGATCAAATTCACCACGCTTGACGCAATCTGCAAGGCGTTGGACTGCCAGCCGGGAGATATCCTGGAATTCAGCCCGATGGCGATGGACGTAGAGCCATTGGAAGGGGAACGTTGACACGGCGCAGCCACCGGAACTGGTACGCATCTTAATCCATGGTACCGGCAAAACGGTGGCTTTTTGTACGTGAGCCGCTACAAGACGCCCTGAACCGTTCAGTTCGGGGCGTCCATGTACAGGACATAGCACACAGAGTCCTGCGTTTCACAACTGAACGTAATGGTTTCGGGCGCTTCCTCGAAGTAATTCAGCACAAAACCGTACCCGGCGATCTCTGAGGTATAGGAAATCTTGCTTGCGGGAATCTTATAGTCGATGAGATGTCCTTTGTAGGTTTTTCCATCGAACTCAGTCAGAACTCTGTCGATGTCCTTCCGCAGCTCATAGGTTTCCGGGAATGTCATGGCGGCCCGTCCAGAACCGATCGGTTCTCCCGCGATAGCCGAGAACGTCTCGAACACGAAGTCCCGGTACAGCGTCGTGAATGAAATACCCGTGGCCTCCTCTATCGGCTGGACCATATTCCCTTCAAGCTTGACGAGCCTTTCCACGACGACGGAGCCGAACTTCTCCTCCATGTAGGACATCATCATCGCCCCGACTCCGTAATTGGCAAGTTTGCCGTCCTGGGTCAGCGGATGATAGGTTTTCATCAGCTTGATTCCACTCAGCAGATTGCTGGATGTGGAGCCAATTACTTTGCCGGTAGCGCTCAGGGCGGCATAGTTCGCCCCTCCTTCAGAGAAGAAATGCATGGTGTTCTTCGTCCTGTACCCCTGCCGTTCCTTGAAGTCCCGCTGAAGGTAATGAAAATATTCATGGGCGATGGTCGAGGCAAATTTTTCGGCGGTGTCCTCAATCCCCAAGTACTCGAAATTCCGTTCCAGGACATCATAGTTGAAATAGACCATGTCAGAATGGTTGGATTTCGAGTAGTTCCCCAAATCAGAGGCGCGGAACCATCCGTTTGTCGTCGTCGCCTGTTCCCCGAAGCTATGGATAAGCACCCTGAAATATCCGTCTTTATCGGTATCCGTAGGGTGGTTGAGCCCAAACATCCTGCGTTCTTTCACAAGAAGTTCGGTCGCCAGCGGATTCGGACTTTTTTTCAGCTCCGCGATGAGGGCTTTCCATAGGGGGTTTTCTTCTTCATAGATGGAGTCGTCCGCATAGAAGCGTATGCGGTTCGTCTCATCCGTATAAATCCCCTTCGCGTCCGTATAATACCATTCAGATTCTTCGGGCTCGTCTTTGACCAAAATTCCGACATCCGTCCAGTCCGGCGGTTTCACTTCATTGGACGACTGGAGGAAGGTCCGGGCGAGGGATCTCGATCCTGGATACTCGGCTTTAAGTGTAAAGGCCGTTTCATAGTCGTCGTTTTCCGCGGACGTGTTGTAGTTTTCCGGGAAACAGACGGTCAGGGCATATACGCTTTTCCCCTCAGGCACATCAAGGACAAGGCTCCCGCCGTCTTCAAGTTTTCGCCCCGCGTCCACCTTCAGTATCTTTTCGTCCAGACCGGCGGGTCTCGCGGGGATGGGATCCGTAGTACCCGGCGATGGATCGGGGGAGAGGGAGCAGGAGGCGACGGCGAACAGCAACACCCAGATGATGCAGGTCAGACGGAATTTCCTACGCATGTTCATACTCCTGTCGCAGCCGGTGCGTCGAGATAGAGGATATAGCGTTCAATATTCCCATCCTCAGTTTCCAGCGTCAGCGTTTGCGGCGTGTTTTCATAGTAATTAAGGACGAATCCTATTTCACCGAGGTACAGTTGCGGGTTCCAGCGGCCTTCTTGGCTTCGGTACTGTTCAAATACTTGTCGAGGTATTTCCTGAACTTGAACTCGTCGGGGGTATCAGGGTTGCGGACGGTTATCGACAATAGGACCAACAATATGACCAGTAAACATTTTCCACAAAAACACACGTTGTTTATATGGTACATATTATTGCTATTGGCACAGTTGTTTCAATATCGCCCTACGATATATTTTTAACTTGCAGAAGTCGGAAACACTGGATTGATTTCACAGACGCACTGCAAATATAATCGGGAAACCATAATACTACATCGCGCCTGCGGCGACTTGCGGATTCCGTTATTCTCATGTCGGCGCATACCGGGCGGCAGGGACACTGGCTTATGGTACACGGTACGCAGTATGACGAGGTTCGACGGCGACCCGCACTTGTTGACAGCCGTACCGGAAACCTACGACAATGGGCATCGTGATATTTTCCATGCAAGCCATCCATACAGGTTTCAGGCGCATCGCCCAAAAACGGCGAAACCAAAGGAGTACGGTACGAGCATCATTGAAACAGCCATCTTGACCGACGTCCAGAAATGCGAGGTACAGACACTGCAAACCATCTGCAACGCCTGCGACGACCTGCACAGCGAAACCATGCTGACAAACAAGTTCAACCTCGACAAGAAAATGCCTTGTTTTTTCCTGGGGTACGACGATGATTCTCCCGTTACGGAGAATCCTACGGAACAACACGACCTTACGGCGTTCCTCTATCTATTTTTCATAGAACCCTCCACGATTGAGATTACCGCCTTCACCGCTCCGACAACTCGCAGACGGGGCTGGTTCACGCGGCTGTACCAGACGGCCCTGCCCCATATACGGCGATCCTCAGCCAATACGGTGCTGTTCCAGATAGAACCGGACAGCGGCTGCGGGATGGCGATGCTCCGCCGAAGATTCGCCGACGCGACGTTGAGCCACTCGGAATATCAGCTTTCCTGCGTTACACCGCCAGCCAGAGACATCGCCCCGCTCCGGTTGGAAAAAGTCACGCAACGAAACAAGGAGACCGAGATACATCTCGCCATTGAGATATTCCAACGCAATGAAGCCGCTGAAAGGAGCCATATCGAATCAATCCTGAACGAGGACGGGAACGATGCGTTCATCGTCTATGACGGGAATCACGCGGTGGGGCTTTGCAACCGTGTGCTTGAAGATGACTCCGCAGGACTGTTCGGCTTGGGCGTCCGGCCTTCGCTGCGATATCTGGGCTACGGCAAGCGGTTGCTCGCCAGCATGTTGCGCCAGTCGTTGCAAGAACGCCCCAAGGTAACGCTGGAAGTCGATTCCCACAATCCGCCGGCGCTGAACCTCTACCTGCACAACGGGTTCACCATCGACTTCCAGATGGACTATCACGCAATACCGATTGTCTGATACTCGCCGCCGGTACTTGTGATTATCATCAAAACAAGGTGCTTGCCGCATTTCAGGATGTCCTGACGACAAGGGGAATCTGAAGTGCGGAATAAGGTGTTTTATGCTATCAACTGCACAAAAGTATTATTTTCCAGGACTTTGTGCAGTGTGATGATGAAATCAGAACGGGCGAACTCTGCTTACAGCGGAAGTCATCGACATCAAAAAAACCACCGGGGCCGGTACGGGAGGAATCAGAGCCCCGATGGTAGGGGATTGCCATGGAACGAAACAACAAGCACCATAAGGCAAACACCAGAAACAAACATAGATACCGATACCACAAATCAGCTCTATCACGAACTACTTCATGATTCAGGGTTCATGCGGGGGAGGTATCTCCAAAGCCCCCTTCCCTACATCATCAATTTATCTGAACTGTACTGCCCCGCTCCAAGATGAACGGCAACTCAGCGCCGGAAACGGTGACATTGGTGAACACAGCTTCCACATTCCGGCACCGGACGCCCCGTCCATTGACGGAGGGCAGCCCGCAGTACATTTCAGAATCTTCAATAGCCGCGGTGGCGGAGGAATCGACATTGAATGAACAATCGGATATGACCAAGCCGCTAATCGGGCTTTCCGGCAAGCCGACGATAAAGCCCGCGGAGGAACGGCTCCCTTCGGCATGGCAGGAAACTACCCTAATACGCTCGATACGGGGCGTCTCGCTTTCCAACGGCAACGGTTCAAGGGAGAAGAACCGTTCTTCAAAGCCACCGCAACGGTAGTACATGTTCAATGTGATGGGGCAGAGGTTGTCCTTCATGGACAAGCCAATGAACTCAAGATCGTGGATATGCCCCCCGCGACCGCGGCGGGTCTTGATCCGGATACCCCGGTCAGTCCCCTCGAACTGACAGTCAACGGCCCTGATTTTCCAGATACCGGCGGCGGTCTCGCTACCGATCACGATACCGCCATGGGCGCTACGGACGGTACACCGCTCCACCAGGACGGAATGTGTCGGACGGGCGACGGCGATACCGTCCGGGCCGCTGCCGCTCTTGAGTGCGATGCCATCATCCCCGACATCGACAAGACAGTCGGAGATTGTCACATTCGTACAGGAATCGACGTCAATACCGTCGGTATTGGGGGCGTCGGCGGGATTCTTGATAAGGACGTTCCTGATCGTCACCCCATCAGAATACAACGGATGCACCGTCCAGAAAGGACTGTTGATGATTGTAACCCCTTCTAACAATACATTTGAGCAATTCTGGAACTGAACCAACGGCGGGCGAAGGAACTGGCACTGCCGTCCGCCGCCACCGCCGGGCTGGTCTTCGTACCCGATGTTCATGGAGGCGAAACGCTTCTCCAATTCAGTTTCCGGCGCATTCTGGGTCATCCGCTTGAATCGGGAATACTCCCACCAGTCCATGCCGCACCCGTCAATGACACCTTCGCCAGTAATCCGTACATCATGGGAATCATGGACATATAGACAAGGGTGCATGCACCAGCAGTTGACGCCCTCCCAGCGGGACTGGACCGGGACATACAGGTCAAAATCAGGTATGAACTTGATGTGGGAATCTTTCAACAGACGCAGTTCGACTCCCGATGAAATTTCCAATGGCCCGCAGGACCAGGTTCCTTCGGGAACAACCACCCGGCCACGAACCGGGACGGCAGCGGCAAGCGCCAGGCGGAACGCATCGGAATCATTGTGCCGACCGTCGCCCACCGCTCCGAAATCCTTTACCGAAAACATATGCATAAGGGCCTCCATGGGCTTTCCATTTCTTTACAAACCGCTTCCTACCCGCTACAATCCACAATATGTTGCAAATAGGATTCCGTGCTCATGATTTTGGCAAATTCGCCACGGCTGATGAACTAGCCGCCACTGTCGAGACTTTCCAGAAACCGGCTGGCATCCAGCTCGCGTTGAAGAAAGTCATCCCCTCCGCCCCCGACGCTTCCGAATACACTTCGGAATATATCGACGGCATCCGCCAATCCCTCGCCGCGCATGGGGTGCATGTCGCGGTTATCGGAAGCTATATCAATCCAATCCATCCCGATCCGGAGCAGCTTGAAGCGCACCTGAAACGGTTTGAGACCCACCTACGGTTCAACAAGGAGTTCGGTTGCCGCGTTGTCGGAACAGAGACCGGTTCAACGAACGCCGATTGCTCCTATAATCCAGACACCTTCGAGCCAGCGGTTTTCGATGCCTTCTGCCGCTCGATCGAACGCTTGCTGAACGCCGCGCAGAAATATGACGGCATCGTCGCGGTAGAGGCGGTCGCCCGCCAGCATACCATCTGTTCCGTCCCGCGGATGGCCCGGTTGCTGGACAAATTCGACACCCCGTACCTGCGTGTCATCTACGATCCGGTGAACCTCGCCCCCTGGACCGGTATTCCCGAACAGGACGGCTCGGTACGAAAACATCCAACGCAGGAGGCCCAGCGGAGTTTCTTCCGCGAAGCGCTCGACGCATTCGGAAACCGTATCGTGGCAATCCATGCCAAGGACTACGTCCTGGACGCCAAGGGCTGGAAAATCGGAGACATTCCATTGGGAACGGGGGTGATGGACTGGAAAAGCCTTGTGCAAGAACTCCAGGAAAGACACATCGATGTACCCGTCTTGTTGGAAAACCTCAATCCCGCGACCTTACCGCAGACTCTGGATTATCTATACCAATTCTGAACCCAGTTACCGCTGGGCGCAATGTCCGTTATCGCTCTGTTTTTGTACTTTCCAGACGTGAACCGGGCAGCCAGCCGATGGCCGCCCGAACAGCCGGGAATAGGTTTCTGGCAAGGCATGGGTATGTCGGACTGAAACGGAGAGTCGAATATAGGCAGTATCAATCATCATTCATTTGACTCGATAGGTTTTCTGGGAGCCTTTGCCTTCCGCCACAATCAAACCGGAATCAATCATCTGTCGAGAAATTGTGTATGCTCTTGTCTTCCTGACTCCCAGGAGTTCCTGAAGCTTCGCATCGTCGATAGTCTTGTGTTCGTCCAGATATTTCAGAATTTCCTTAAACTGGGGCTGAACATTTTTTTCCCCCCGTTCCGCGTTCATCCCATAGACATTCATGTTCGGAAGAACCATCTTGAATGTTCCAGGTGTTATTTCCAAACGGGGTGTCTTGGCGCAATTCTTAATTCCCTGCGACGCAGATTGTTCCCGTAGCAAGGACGACGCAACAGGACAGTACATACTGTACGGCCTGTCAAAACGGTATCAGTATAAAGCAAACAGTTTTTTTCCGTCCCCGACGGAGAATCCATCCAGGACGAGGCACGGGAGGACAGACAGTACACAGGTACGGCTGTCCGACCGTAACGCAGTCATGGGCGAACGTCAATATTCCCTGCGACGCAGATTGTTCCCGTAGCAAGGACGACGCAACAGAACAGTACATACTGTACGGCCTGTCAAAACGGTATCAGTATAAGCAAACAGTTTTTTTCCGTCCCCGACGGAGAATCCATCCAGGACGAGGCACGGGAGGACAGACAGTACACAGGTACGGCTGTCCGACCGTAACGCAGTCATGGGCGAACGTCAATACTCCCTGCGCCGCAGATTGTTCCCGTAGCAAGGACGACGCAACAGGACAGTACATACTGTACGGCCTGTTGCGGAGGACGCTGCTACAGGAACAAGATGCAAGCAGGTTAGAAGAGCAGGGGCTGCTCGAACGACACCGGCCTCCGATTATCCGCCAGCACCTTCCCCATATACTCCCTATCCAGACCGAGGTCGTTGACTAAACGGATCAACACCTCCTCCGGTACGAGATTCTGCTCCGCGAACAGGAAGATCAACGCCTTCTCCGCGATATTCGCCGGACGGAGGGAATTGAAATAAATCTCTTCATCGGGAAGCCCCGCGTATCTGTCGCAGATATTCTTATGGAGCATCGACCGCTGGATATCGTGCTTGAGCGCGTCAAGCTCAGTCCGCAACGGCTTTTCATCCCCCCTGGCCGCCTGTTCGCCAAGCGGCTTGAGGTGGAAAAACGTATACTCCTTGCCGGGCAGATAGTGGTGCTCGTCGCAACGGGAAGCGTAGTTCGGGGCGAAAGCGTCGGATTTCTGAGTGTCGCCGCCGACGATGATCAACGGGTCGAAATACAAGGCCGGACACTCCCGGCCCCCGACCTGATAGTACCGATAGGTGTAGAACGCATTCTTCATGCAGTCGGGATGCTCGCAATAGGCGGTAAGCGGAATGACGTCCGTCGCCATGTCCAGCATAAGCCGAGCGGTCGAATTGAAGATGTCCCGCCTGAAATTGAGAATCAACGTCGGGAAAATGAACATGACCCCACGTTCCACACTATGGTTGCGAACTACGTAAGCCAGCCGTTCATCGAAGAAAGACCCTTCATCGATAATGAACGTCCCCACCGTAGGATTGTCGGCGAGCACCCGTTCCAGACCGAACGAATCACGGATTCGGGCGATATTGTCGCCGCAACGGATATATCCGCCCCGGTAGCACAACGCATCGTCGGGATACTCGGAAAACCTGGCGCCGTCGATTTCTGAACGAATGAAGAACACCTTCCGGCGGTCCACATCGCCGGTACTGGTCATGGCGCGCACCTTGTCGCTCTTGCGCTGGGCAATCGCGGCGTCACGCCAGACCCGCGCCGAGAACTCCGTCTTGCCGGAACCCATCGGCCCGATCAGCAGAACACGGCGGCCTGGAGAAGTAAAATCAAAGTGAGAGAACGTTTCATGGACGTCTATCGTCGGGAAGCCGAGGCTTTTGAGAAAATCCTCGGCTACCGCCTTCTGCTCAATACGAGGCATCCGAGGCAGCCCCCTGGACAATGGCGATTCCGCTGCTGGTCCCCAACCTGGTGGCGCCGGCTTTGATCATGGCGCACGCCGCTTCGTAGGAGCGGACACCACCGGAAGCTTTGACACCAAGTTCCGGCCCGACGGTCTTGCGCATCAAGGCGACATCCTCGACGGTAGCGCCGCCAGTGGAGAAACCAGTGGAGGTCTTTACATAATCGGCGCCGGCGGCGACCGATAGCTTGCAGGCACGGACTTTCTCATCGTCCGTCAGCAGGCAGGTTTCAATGATGACCTTGAGCAGCTTGCCGTTGCAGGCCTCCTTCACAGTACGGATATCCGCCTCGACCAGATCGTCGCGACAATCTTTGAGCCAACCGACATTGATTACCATATCGATTTCCACTGCGCCTTCCTCGACCGCATGCTTCGCTTCGAACGCCTTGGCCGCAGTGGACATCGCCCCCAAGGGAAAACCGACTACAGTACAGACGTTCACTCCGGTTCCCTTCAACCGTCCAACGCAGAACGGCACCCAGCAACTATTCACGCATACGGACGCGAAATGCCATTGAGCGGCCTCATCACACAATTTTGCAATCCGATCCTCAGTGGCGTTCGCAGCCAATACCGTGTGGTCGATATACTTGGCGATATCTTTCATCCCCCTACCCTCCATCATATGCATTTCATCATACGGTCAACTACGTATCCACAGGAAAAACATCCCGCCATACCGGGGAGACCGTCAGTCTAGATTACTCCAAAACAGAGGGGAACGCAACGTATGACTGAGAAAAACCACCGAAGGAAGTTTTCATGCCCTCCACCCCTTGCCCTTCCTTGACGGAGGCGATAGAACTATAGCCGATACTTCACGATATAGGCGGGAACCATACGGAAATGAGCATATCGGTACGACAATATCGACGACGGGATTTACCGGGCATGGTCGAAATATGGAACCATGTCGTGGAGGAAGGAAACGCATTCCCCCAGCTCGACACCTTGACGCAGGAGACCGCCCAGACGTTTTTCAACGCCCAGTCCTATGTCGGCGTTGCCGATGATGACGGCCAGATCCTCGGCCTGTACATCCTCCACCCAAACAATGTCGGCCGTTGCGGACATATCTCCAACGCTTCCTACGCGGTCAACGACAAGCTCCGTGGCAAAGGGATTGGAAAGCTTCTGGTTCAGGACTGCATGGAGCAGGCGAAACGGCTTGGGTTCCGCATCCTCCAGTTCAACGCGGTTGTCGCCACGAACATCGGCGCAATCCATCTCTATGAAAAGCTGGGGTTCCGCAGGCTCGGTACGATTGAGCAAGGCTTCCTCAAAAAGGACGGCGCCTATGAGGACATCATCGCATTCTATATCCCGTTGACGCAGCCCCAAGCCCTCTAGGATACCCATGAAACGGATGCGCAGGCGGATCGGCAAGTTCCTTCTTTGGGCGGTCTGCGTCCTTCTCATGGCGCTGGCGGGGCTGACCATCTATCATCAGACGGCGAAAACCATTGAAGCCAGCCGACTGACTCCCACCGGACGCCTATACGAGGTGGACGGGCATATGCTCCATGTACGGGTGATGGGGGAAGCCGCCGCCGTCCAGACGCTAGTCCTGTTGTCAGGTTCAGGGACTGCAGCCCCCGTCTATGACTTTCAGGCACTCGCAAAACGGCTTTCACGCACGTTCAAGGTGGCCATCGTGGAACGGAGCGGATATGGCTATTCACCGGCCAGCGGCGCATCACGCGATATCGATACGGTCATGGAGGAAACCAGAGGGGCGCTCGCCCAAGCGGATATCCAGGGGCCATATATCCTCATGCCCCATTCGATAGCCGGAATCGAGGCCCTTTACTGGGCGCAATGCCATCCACAGGAAATTGCGGCTATCATTGGACTGGACATGACGGTCCCGCAAGCGAAGGATGACATTCCCGATGTTCCGTTGGCGAGGCCGCTGCTCAGTATCATCGGAGACATCGGCATTCAGCGAATTCCCTTCATCTACCCGATTGAATATATTGAACTTTCCGATGATGAAGTGAAACAGGCGAAGTATCTGACGTACAGGAACGCCTTTGACCTGGACATTCGCAATGAATTGACCTATACCCAGGCGAATATCGACAAGATTGACCTTTCATCAATCCAAGGCCTGCCAATCCTAGCCTTCGTCTCAAACGACCGGGACAGCCAGAAAGAGCATGAAGCGTTCTCCGAACAAATTCCATGCGAGCTATACCGGATTGACGCGCCCCACTATATCCACCAGTTCGCGCCGACGGAAATCTGCGAGGTCGCCACGCGGTTCATTGAGGATACGGTACTTCATTCTCTTGACCACGGCCCCGTTGCACTATAGTCTGTGAACCATGTTGCAAAAGCTAGCCGATCAATATCTGTGGGTCATCTGTGCGATCCTCTTGGTGAACCTGTATCAGCGTCGTATCGCCGACTCTGAGAAAAAACGTTTCGCGACGATCTATATCGCCGCGTTGGCAATGGTGTTCGACGTGTTCCTCGTCATCATCATCTCCCAGAACTGGCCCCGGTGGACGGCGATCATTGCGCTGGCCGTCGTTCTTGTGCTGGGCATCGTATTTCGCAAACGGGTGTGGCCGTTCCGGCTTCACTGCGCATCCTGCGGGACAAAGCTCAACCTCGACCATATCATAGGGCATGACGACAATCTCTGTCCCGACTGCTGGGCGAAAGCGCATCCCGAAGAAGCTGCGAAACAGACGGAAGAAGACGCAAAGAAAAACGCCCCGCAGCTTGCGGAGGAACAGGATTACAGTGCGGCGAACGATGTACGGGAGATTGACTGGGATTTGTGGGCCCCGAAGGAAACCTGCGTAATCACCTACCTATTCCAGGGCGAAGGCCCCGACAAGCAGGTGCTGCTAATCGACAAGAAACGTGGGTTGGGAAATGGTCTGGTCAACGCCCCCGGCGGTCATGTGGAGTTGGCCGAAACGGCTGAGGAAGCCGCAATACGGGAATTTGACGAAGAAACCGGCGTCAAGGTCTCAGACATCCATCACATGGGGATCCTCAATTTCCAGTTCAAGGACGGCCTGTCGATGCGAGGGCATGTATTCTTCGCCTACAGTTACGAGGGAGAGATGCATGAGACGGACGAAGCTCGCCCATTCTGGTGTCCTGTAGATGAGATTCCCTACGAAAAAATGTGGCAAGACGACCATCTATGGCTACCCAAGGCCCTTGAAGGCCAGCGTTTCCAAGGCTTCTTTATTTTCGATGACCGGCTAATGACGAGCAGCAAGCTCGACATCCTGCCCATGCAGGAAAACGAGGAGTAGCCTCTCCATGCCCGCCGATTCCCTTCCGGAACTTGGTCTTGGATGCTGGCAGTTCGCCGGTACGTTCGGTTTCTGGGAAGGACAGGCGCGGGAAGATTCAATCCGTACCGTCCACGCCGCCCTGCGAAGCGGCGTGCGTCATTTCGATACCGCCCAAAGCTACGGCAACGGGCGGAGCGAACAGTTGCTCGGACAACAGCTACGGCGGTTCAGGACGGAATTCCCCCGCCAGACGCTCACTATCGCCACCAAGATCATGCCGATGCCGCCGCACCGAATCAGGGCGGCCATTGAGACGAGCCTCCGGCGGCTCTGCGCTCCGTACCTTGATATCCTATATCTCCACTGGCCCGATTCCAGATGCGACGCGCTTCCCCTGCTGGAAGCGATGCGGGCGGCGCAGGCCGAAGGGTTAGTCCGCCAAATCGGCGTCTCGAATTTCCCCCCCGCCCTGCTGGAACAAGTCTACGAACAAGTTCCGCTCAATTGGGTGCAGTGCGCAGGCTCGTTGCTCTGGACGCGAAACCTATCCTGTACGCTGGACTTCTGCCAAAGCAGGAATATCCGCACCGCCATCTACAGCCCGCTCGGCATGGGGTTGCTCAGCGGCCGCTACCGTACCACCGATGACTTGCCCAAGGGCGACGCGAGAAGGAGTCTCTTTTGTTTCCAAGAAGAATGCAGGGAGAGCTGGAACGGCCTTCTCGATACCCTGCTGGCTTGCAGCGGGCGGATGGGCTGTACGCCGGGGCAACTGGCGCTGGCCTGGACGTTCGCCCAGAACGTCTCCGTCGTGATCGGGGGCGCGCGAAACAAGCTCCAGCTTGCGCAGAACCTTGCGGCGAAAGAGTTGGTAATCCCCCCGGACACGATGAGCGAACTCTCCGTCGCCGCCCACAATCTGGAGCGGGACACCCCCCCGCGGCAGGACAATATCTTCGGCCATATCTGGTAATGGCTTTTGCAACCCGAAGGGTGTTTCGACAAGCCGATCGCCATCTCTGACAAACGGCGCATCGCGCATGCCCGCTACATTCGCCAAACAGCGTACCCCGCAGGTTCGCTCTGGAAGTCTGGCGGATACCTGTGCTATCATGGCTCCATGAACATTCTGTTGCACAGGCATGAAGCGGAAATAGAAATCAAGAAATCGCGGTTCATCGCAATCGCCTATCCCTGCGAATCGCCCCAGCAGATCAAGGAGCTGGTCAGCCAGACAAGGAGGGAACACCCGCAGGCGACCCATGTCGTCCACGCCGCAGTCATGGGGGCGCAGGGAAATTCCTTCTCCATGAGCGACGACCATGAGCCGAAGAATACGGCGGGCCGACCGGCGCTTGAAGTACTCAAAGGCAGCGGCATCACAAATATCGCCGTCATGGTCGTCCGCTATTTCGGCGGAACGCTGCTCGGCACCGGGGGTCTGGTAAAGGCATATGGAGATAGCGTCAAAGCGGTTCTCGATGGTGCGGAAACAGAAGAACTCATAGAAAAAAGCACTTTCCATGTCGTAACAAGCTATGATCTTTACGAACAGATGAAGAAACTCCTGACAGAGCACGGCTGCACCGCCATTCAGGAGGAGTTCACTACGGACATCAGTTTTTCAGGAACATTGCCTACAGCCAATGCACAAGCCCTCGCCACAGCGGTGACGGAGCTGTCGTCAGGCCGGAACACAATCCTAATCCAATAATCGCCAATACCACGCTGCGGTATCAGTAGGCTACCTCGTACCGGCAACATGTTGTATCAGCGACAGACTCCTGTAACGGGTAACGGCACCGTACAGGCTATATGCCACCGCATATCACGGGCTAACATTGCGCCCTTCATCTCGCACCTTGCCCAGGACCGTCCCAGTACGTCAAAGATTCACTACCGTTTGGAAAGACGGCGAAACCGTAGGTTCGGCATCGGCGGTTCGCACTCTTCGGTATCAGAAGACTCAGGCGCGCCGTCCGCGGCGGCTTCAGCAGACGGGGCGTCCATCGGCACGCTCCACGGGGAATCAACCGGAAGCTTTCCCGCATCGAGCAAATCGACGAATTTGATCGCGATGGACAACGCCGCCTCGACTACCGCCGGTTCAATGGCGTCGGGCAAATCCTGCGGGGTATGGTAGACGGCGGGCTTGCTGGTGTCATCCCATGGAATGGCGGTGAGCGTGACCGCATGCAGCCCGGCACGCGCGCCCTCGGCGGCATCCGTACCACCGGCGAGGAACGGCAACGCCTGCGACTTCGCCTTATAACCCATTGATTTAGCGATCTCGACACACCCGGTGGCCATCTGCTGGGAAAGCTTCACCGTTCCGTTCACATCGCGGACAAGGAACGTCAGGTCGTCTGCATAATAGGGACAGTCGAAGTTGAAATGCCATCCGTTTCCCGCGACATCATCATACAGATCCGTATTATGGGAAAACCATTGACGGGAACCGCGAAGCCCGACCTCTTCAGCGTCAAAGCTGGCGAAAACCAGCCGGGTATGCTCCAACGGCTCGCCCCTGTGCCGCTTCGACGCATAGAACCGGGCCAGCTCCACTGCCATGGATGAAGAAACAAGATTGTCGCCCGCGCCGGGGGAGACAGAATCGGACAGGAACTTCCATAGCGGCAGGACGAACGGGAAAGCCGCGGTCAAAGCAGCCAGGATGACGATGAACGGTATTTGAGGAAGCCCCACCCCCAGCAGCCTGCCGGAGAACAACTCCACGCACAGTTGCAAGACGGACACGAGACAGAGCAACGCCAGCAGGCCGAACGGCACGCCGACTTTCAGGAAATAGTTCTTTTTATCCAGCTTGTTGTACCGATAGAGACGGGCGCTGTCGTGATGCCCGCTGAAAACAATCGTCCGCAGGACTTCCCCGGACGGCTCCTGCACTCCATGGACATTGCACCCCGTCTGTTTGGGATAGTATTGTTCAAGCCAAGGCCTGTAGCAGATGAACTCCCGGAAAACAAGGAACAGGAACAGCCCGCACAACGCCGTCGCAACCACAGGCATGCCGAACCACAGCGCCAATGCTACCAAAGGATATACGACCACTCCGACCTTCAGCCATCCGGTGAACGCGCCGGGGCGCATCCGGAATTCCTGCAAATCGGTAGTATCGCAGAACAGCGAGAGATCCTCGCGAAGACGCCGGGCGCAGTCGCGGGAAGCCTGCCCGCCGGCGACACGTGGGCCAAGCTCGGAAATCAGCTTCGCCGTGCGGTCCATGGCGAATTTCGCGAGCTTCCCGGCTTTCAGGGATTCCATGCCGGGCTTTTCTTTCTTAGGCTCCTGAGGGGGAGTTTCTTTCGGTTGTCGTTTGCGTCTGAATGAAAAGAAAGCCATCACCAAGCATCATGCCAATACGACCGAAGACTGTCAACGAACGGACGCCGTTCCTCCCGTCTTTTCGCCCGCCACCTTGCCGGGCGAGGTTCGTCCGAAGCCTGTCAGAACCTCGCCAGAACCAGAAATCCTTTGCTTGCAGTAAGGCTTGACAAAGAACGGGACTGTCAATATAGTAGAAACCCGACTGACAAACCGTTTCATTGGAGAGATGTCCGAGCGGTCGAAGGAGGCGGTCTTGAAAACCGTTGAGGCGCAAGTCTCCGGGGGTTCGAATCCCTCTCTCTCCGTTTTGGCATCCTACTGACAACAGGCTCGATGTCATTGGAGAGGTGCGAGAGTGGCCGAATCGGGCTCCCTGCTAAGGAGTTGACCTGGTAACGGGTCCGGGGGTTCGAATCCCCCCCTCTCCGATTCGTTTTTTTGTAGTTTGATGATGAGACCATAGCTCAGCTGGATAGAGCATCAGTTTGCGGAACTGAGGGTCGGAGGTTCGAATCCTCTTGGTCTCGTATACGGTAAGCAATCACCGGGAGAGATGTCCGAGTGGTCGAAGGAGACGGACTCGAAATCCGTTGTATCGTCTGACGGTACCGAGGGTTCGAATCCCTCTCTCTCCGAATGCTCGGAAATTTTTTTGGGCTGTTTATCGACTTGAGGAGGGGTGTCCGAGTGGTCGAAGGTGCACGCTTGGAAGGCGTGTGTGCTCACAAGGCACCGGGGGTTCGAATCCCCCCCCCTCCGTTGTTTTCCCCAGTCAGATAGATTCTGTGCTATCGGCATCCACCCAACCCCGTCAGGACCGGAAGGTAGCAGCGGTAAGTGGTTTGTCGATGAGCCACAGGCGATTTATCTGCTGGGGTTTTTTATACCCTGACGCCATCCGGCATTCCCATTGACAGCCTCCCGTCATCCTATAAAAATGAACAGGAACACAGGAGGTACAGGCTCATGCTTAAGAAACTGGCGGAAAAGCTCTCGTACTTGGACATGATAGACGCGGTAGTCCTTTCAGGCTCCATGACCAGCCCCATACACGACGACAAGTCCGACTACGACCTGTACATCTATTCGCACGCGGACGTCCCCCGCGAAGCAAGGGAGGCTATCATCCGGGAATTCTCCGACGAATACACCGTAGGCAACACCTTTTTTGAGGAGGGGGATGAATTCTTTATCGACGTTCCCCGCAGAACCGCCGTGGACATGATGTACCGACGGCTCGAATGGGCGCGGGACGAGATCGACCGGGTATGGGCAAAGTGCAACGCCAGGCTCGGCTACACGACCTGCTTCCTGTACAACCTCAAGACATCGGAACCTCTGTTTGACCGCGACTGCGCATTTGGACGGCTGGTCGCGCCGTTGGATGAACCATACCCGGAAGCGTTGCGGCGGAATATCATCGACAAGAACCGCATGATGCTCCGCGGACATCTCGAAGCCCCCTACTACGCCCAGATAGAACTGGCGGCAAGCCGGGGCGATATGGTCAGTCTGAACCATCGTACCGCGGCGTTGCTGGCGAGTTATTTCGATATCCTGTTCGCCTACAACCGGCAGTTGCATCCGGGAGAAAAGAAGCTGATGCCCTACGCCCATATGTTCTGCACAAAGCTGCCGAAGCGGTTCGATGAAGACCTCACCACAGTGATACAGACGGTCGGAAATAGCGAAAAACTCCTTCCTGCCCTCACTCGGCTGCTCGACTCCTTGGACGACATGCTCGCCAACGGCTGACGGGCTTAGGCAGCCAGTATCGACATGAATACAGGACATGGACCATCACGCTGTTTCTCTGAAACAGGCGTTTGACCGCGCCATCTTCCACTACACGGGAAAGGATATCATCAGGGATTCCCGCTTCTCGGACTTTTGAAGGACTTGGACGACCTCTTGTTGTCCGCACCACGTCCGATATGATATACTTGAGGATGAAGTCCGCGACGTGCCGGAGCAAGCCGGTTCCATCGGTGCGGCACACAGCGGGAGACGACAAGGCCGGAGGAGTTCTACATGGCATATGAAGTGACGGCGACACGCAAACGCCCCCAAGCGTTCGACACCCTGGTCGGGCAGGAGTTCGTCGTCTCGACGATCACCAACGCGATTGAACAGGGACGCATCGCCCACGCATATCTATTCTCCGGACCACGGGGCGTTGGAAAGACCACCTCGGCGAGAATCCTCGCGAAAGCGCTCAACTGCGTCCATGGCCCTACCCCGCACCCCTGCGGGGAATGCGCCAACTGCCGCGAGATCACCCAGGGCAACAGCATGGACGTCATAGAGATCGACGGCGCGAGCAACACCTCGGTCAACGATGTCCGCACGATCAAGGACGAAGTGCTGTTCCCGCCCCAGAGCAGCCGGTACAAAATATACATCATCGACGAAGTGCACATGCTCTCCACCAGCGCTTTCAACGCCCTGCTCAAGACGATTGAAGAACCGCCGGAGTACGTCATATTCATTTTCGCCACAACGGAGACACAGAAAGTCCCCGCGACCATCCGTTCCCGTTGCCAGCAGTTCCATTTCCAACTGATTCCGCTGGAGATCATCAAGGGGAGGCTGGCGGAAGCCGCCGCCGACTTGCAGGTCGAAGCGGACGACGACGCGCTGTTCTGGATCGCCAAGGAAGCGACCGGTTCCATGCGCGACGCATACACGCTGTTTGACCAAGTAGTCTCATTCTCCAACGGACACATCACTTTGGCCCAGATACAGGACAAGCTCGGGCTGGTCGGCGTAGACCAGATATCCGTCATAGTAGCCTCCCTGCTCGGCGGGAACAGAAGCCAAGCCATCCTCGACCTCCAGGCCCTGCTGGGAAAAGGCGTTTCCGTAGAGCAGTGCATCAAGGACTTCGCTGAATATTTCCGTTCCCTCCTGCTGATGAAAAAAGGGGTGACGGACGCCGACGTCCTCGGCGAACAACCCCAGCGTTTTCCCGATGCAATCAGGAACGCCTATACGGAGGAACAGCTGGAAGCCGCCGTTGAACTGTTTCTGCGGCTGTACCGCGATATCCGCTATTCCCTGAATCCGCGGCTGGAGCTGGAGCTTGCAGTCAGTCGGCTCGGCTCGCTGCCCTACCTCGTCTCCCCCGTCGTGCTGATGGAACAGCTCGCCAGAATGAAGAACGACCTGCTTTCCGGCAAGATCACTCCGACGAACCCCGCTTTGGCGGACATCCCCCCGGTCATGGCGAACGCATCCGCATTGCAATCGGTCCGACCGGTCCAACCGGCGCAAGCCGTACCACAGCAAGCTCCGGCTGAGCGTCAGGCGCCTACGGTACAGCCGACACAGGGACAAACCCCACCGACACAGACCTATCAAGCGAAACCGCGGCCAGCGGAGACCCAGCAACAGCAGACCTTGACCTTCGGCAGACCCGAACCATGGCAAAGCGGACAGCCCGCTGAGAATCCATTCAAACGCGAGACGATAGCCCCTTTTCGGCAACCGATAGCTGAGAATGCCTCGTTGCGACCATCTCAGACTATCGTTTCTCCAACAATATCTCGGCCACAGGCTCAATCGCAAACACCAGCTCAACCACAACCGAACGAACAGCCAAGAGCGTTCACGATGGAGGACATACCGAATCTCAAAGTCTTGCTTGATGAAACCAAGGAACGGGCGGCAAGCCTCCTGGGACAGATTGTGGCCTGTCCGGTTGAAAACGGAACGCTGAAGCTGGTATTCGCCAGCAAGTTCTGCGCGGACCAGGCGAAGACTGACGGAATCGTGTTACGCAAGGCGATTGAACGGCTGTGCGGCTATACCGGACCTCTTGACTTCATCGTCCAGAAAAAAGAAGAACAGACACATCCCACGGCGCAGGACGACCCTACGGTCAACAGGATCGCCCAGATGTTCCGTGGAGAAATCATAGGCTGACGATTATCCCCGACACCAGCAAACAGGAGTATTCATTACCATGAACCCATTTGAAATGTTCAAGAATGTACGGACTCTCCAGGACAAGATGGAGCAGATGAAAAAGGAACTTGAAAACAAGACCTTTACGGGAACGGCGGGCGCCGGGATGGTGACGATTGTCATCAACGGACAGCAGGAAGTGGTTTCGGTAAAGATTGCGCAGGAAATCGTCGATCCCTCGGACGTCTCGACGCTGGAGGTGCTGATCGCGTCGGCGATGAACAACGCCCACAACCAGCTTCAGGAATACCTGCAGCAGGAAGCGGTCCGCCAGTCCAGTGAAATGGGACTCGCAGATCTGATGAAAGGCGGGTTTCCGCAATGACAGCCTTGGAACAGCTGGCCCGGAATCTCAGCAGGCTCCCCGGCATCGGGCCGAAAAGCGCGTCGCGCATCGCATACCATCTGATCAAGACAGACCCGACGTACAACCAACTGCTGGCCGACGACATCAGCCATATCCAGGAAGTAATCTTCCCCTGCTCCGTCTGCGGCAGCTATACCGAAACCGACCCCTGCCCGTTCTGTACCGACCCGTCCAGGAACCAGTCCCTGCTTTGCGTCGTGGAACAGCCGCAGGACGTCGTGACCATTAGCGCGTCGGGTGCGTATGACGGCCTGTTCCACGTCCTCGGGGGGGCGATCAGCCCGCTCGATGGCGTAGGCCCTGAACATCTCTCCTTCGACAAGCTGATACGCCGCATCGACGAAGGAACCTTTACGGAAATCATCATCGCCACGAATCCCACCGAAGAAGGCGACACTACGGCCCTGTACATCCGACATCTGCTGAAGGATAAGCCGGAACTTTCAATCACCCGCCTCGCTTCGGGCCTCCCGATTGGCGGCGATCTGGAATACGCCGACCGTCTGACGCTGGCCCGGTCGCTCAGGGGAAGGATCAAGTTCTGAATGGCAAGCAGCAAAGAATACGTGGACTACATCGTTGACCAAGCCTCGGATGCGGGAACCGTCGCCTGCAAGAAGATGTTCGGGGAATACGGGCTCTACTGCGACGGCGTGTTCATAGCCATGGTCTGCGACGACCAGTTGTTCTGCAAGGTTACGGAACAAGGGCGGGAGACTGTCAGGGACGCGGGCAAGGAGGAAATGCTCGCCCCTCCCTACGAAGGGGCGAAACCGATATTTCTGATTGAGGACGTTGAAGACCGAGAATTTCTCTCGGCGCTGTTTCGCGCCACGACGCTGGAATTGAAGAATTCCGTGCAAAAACAGAAGAAATAGACCGTTTTAGGTTCAAAACATCGGCGATATCCCGGAAACTCTGACAGAATCACATGCGGAAACGTAGGCGCGATGTACGGAAGCCGTAAAAGAGACATAAGCGAAATGTTACGTGCGGCTATTTGATTCCCCGCTCCCGCTTGATGGACTCGTAGGCTTCCTGAATCTCCCGGAACTTCTCCGTGGCATAGGTCGTGAACTCTTCGGGAAGCCCCTTGCTGGCGACCGTATCAGGGTGGAACTCGATGCTCATCTTCCGGTAGGCCCGTTTGATTTCATCGTCCGAAGCCTGGGGAGTGAGCCCAAGCACCGCATATGCCCTGGTGGTTGCCGACGCACCGCCGTATTTACGGCTGATGCTGTCCATGATGGAATCGGAAAGATGGAAGATTTTTCCCGCGGTACGAATCAAATCGTTCTCGGCCCTGTTGATTTCACCGTCAGCGACCGCGACACGATAGAAAATATCAATCATCAACTGGAGCAAAGCTGGTTCACGTGAAAAATTCTGATAGAACTGGGTGGCAAACTGTTCAAACGTACCACCGCCATTGATGGCCGCCTGGAACACGCGCATCGCGGCGGCATGCCCCTGCGTATCAAGCCGTAGATCCTGAACAATGAATTCCTCGACCTTTTTCTGTTCCGCGGATGAAACCTGTCCGTCCACGGCGGCTATGCGGGCGAGCATCGAGAAGGCGCCGACGAAAAACAGCATCTGCGTCTGGTCCATGCCATACGCGACAGGGCCGGAACCATAGTACCTCCCCTGCTGCCGTTGCGATTGCCCGTCCTGCCGGGATCCCTGTTGCCCAAGCTCCCCCGCCTTGTCGAACATATGGCCGAAAGCGGCGCCGGCGATCAAGCCGAGAGGCCCCCCGAACATGAATCCGAGGGTTCCTCCGATAATCTTACCCAACCAGCCCATAGTAGTACTCTATCACAGCTTGTCGATGAGCATGGAACACTTGCCCGAAGGTATCGGAAGAGTTTTCTTCTTTTGCTCATCAAGAATTTCGATGGTGAAATAGTAGAGCTTTTCGGATTCAAGGCGGATTTCCCAGCCCCTGGCGTTCTTATTGCTCAGGATAGTGATAAGATTCCGTTTGAGGGAAAGGCTTTCGATCCCCATCGCTTCAAGACTCGGCATCGTCCAATTGACCGTCTTGCGGGGCAGGGAGATATCGAGGCCGATGATATTCTCAATCATCAACGTAATCGTCACAAGACCCGCCATCGGCATAAACCGCCTCCGGGGGAAACCGGGAAGCTTGTCGCTGACGGGACAACCTTCCTTGGTCGGCAGGTACGCCTCCCAGACATCGCCCATCTTATCCCCGTCGGGATGCAAGGTATCGAGGATGAAATAAAGGTGGCGAATCGCACATTCCCTAGCAAAAATAAATTCGTTGTATCGCTCCAGCCCTTTGATGACCATGTAGGTATAGAACGGAACAACGCCTCCGCAATACCCGTCGCTCGTCTCGGAATAACCCGGAGAATCGACCGACAGGCAGGGGAACGGATTTTCCGTACCGAATTTCTGCGGATCCTGGAGATATTCAATCATTTTGGCGGCACGTTCATCGTTTGGAATCTCCGCCAGCATTGTCCAATACGCGCCGATATGCTTGCAACCTATGCGGTTTTCCTTGATATCCAGATCATAATAGAATTCCGTTTCGGGATCCCACATCAACGAATTGATCCTTGTTTTCAGAGAGAAGTATATACGCTTGTACCTGAAACTCAGTTCCTTGTCGTTGAGGATGTCGCCGATCGCGGACATGTACAGCGCGTTCACCGCAAGCTCCGCGTTGAAATCAACGGGATAGTAGACCCGCTCGCGAGGAAGGTTCCCGGTCATGCAGGCTTCCACAGGAACGGAATACAGGCCGTTCTCCCGCCGACAGGTGGACTGAATCCAAGAGAAATGCTTTTCTAGGACGGGAACGATTTCTTTCAGCCGCTTCTTGTTGCCAATCTTATGATAGAAGCTATACTCCACATAGGCGAACAACGGAGGAAACACTCCTTCGGGATTCAAGGGGTCAACGACGGGAGTTCCGTCCTCGATTGAGTACTCACCGCGTATCGCCCCGTTTTCCTCTTGCTTTCCATAGAAAAAGTCAAGCAACGGAAAAGGCGAATACGCCTGATTGCTATACACTAGGAACAACGCGGCCATACAGGAGTAGAACTGGCTGAAACTCGTTTGATCAGGAAAAGACAGGTAACCACCGGGAAAACCATTTTCCTTGGTCCCTTGTCTCCACAGCTCGTCAATCCACACCCAAGAACGGTCGTACATATCGACGAAATCCTGATCATAAAAATGTACGGACGGTACCAAATCCTTTATCAAAGCGGGAAACTCCTTGTATTTTTCCGACAGATTGTTGCCGACATGACGCTTAGTATATAAAATACACCGCAATTCGTCAGAAGTCAACAAAAACTTGTTTTCCCAGTTTTTGGAAACTGGAATTTTTCTTTTGGCCGAAAGAAATTAGAACCAGAATCAATTTGTCCAAAATCTTTAACAAATCTTCCAAGACACACCACTAACGGCTCCACAGACCATTATACCATGATTGTCAAGGCCTCCGGGACCAATTCGACCCGGACGCTGGAACAATTTCGGGAAATGACCTCTCCGTCCGCATGGACGGGCATCCCGCCGGCAGGAGCTTCCAATGAGATGTTCTTCGTCCTCTGTACCTTGAAATACCGGTGGCCGGTCTGCTTGCCCTTGAAGAACAGTAGGGCCAGGGGAATCAGCTCGGAGCCCTTGATCGGCTGAGCGGCGTAGACGATATCCAGCAAGCCGTCGTCCAAGATAGCGTCCGGCCCCATCAGGAACGTCGAACCCATCCTCCGACCGTTGCAAATCGAGACCTGCTGCGTCGCGAACTGTTCTTCTCCGTTGTCCGTCCTCATGGTCAACTGGATGGGGGCGGGATAATGGCACATGATCTTGATCAGGGCCAGCACATAGCTGGGCATGCCGCTCAGCCGCTTGAAATCCATCGCGCAGAAATTGACCAGCGGCTCGAACCCCATGCCGACGCCGTTGATGAAATGACGGCCTTCAGGAAAATCTCCCCCGTAGACCTTTCCTACGTCGATTCTCCGGTGTTCGCCACTGATGATCCGCCGGCAGGCGGTGGGAATATCCTTTGAAATACCGGCGGAAAACGCAAAATCGTTTCCACGACCGATAGGAATCAGACCAAGTACGGGAGCGTCCGCCAAGGGAACGCCAAGCTCCTCGACGACACGCAACGTCCCATCGACGACCTCATTGATCGTACCATCGCCACCGGCGGCGACAATCAACTTCCGGCCGTCTCGTACGGCCCGGGACGCCAAAACCGCGGCATCCCGCGGCGCAGTCGTACAGACGATCTCACAACGATATCCCGCGCCGGTAAAGCACGATACAATTCTATCCCGCTGACGAAACGCCTTGCCCTTCGCCGCATTTGGATTCAAAATGACATACACTTCGGGAGAACGCCTACTCTCTTCTTCCATTTATCCTATCTTCTCTTTGCTGTGGCGGACAGTACACTAAGTTACATCACCACAATTGGTTAATGTACCCTATTTACACCCTGAACGCAATACCATATCATGTTAATAATGCACAAGTCACCAATTGTCACAGGGCGGAATACCGCGGATTTCCTACCTGTCTGCAAAGAGGATATGGAACGGCGGGGATGGGATCAGCTTGACATCGTCTTCATTACGGGCGACGCCTATGTTGACCACCCTTCCTTCGGGGCGGCCCTGCTCGGACGGCTTTTGGAGGCGAACGGCTGGAAGGTCGGAATTATCGCCCAGCCCCGTTGGGATAGAACTGACGATTTCCTAACAATGGGGTGTCCGAAGTTATGTTGCATGATCAGCGCAGGCAACATCGACTCCATGGTGGCGCATTATACCGCCGGAGGGAAACCCCGCGGCGACGACGCATATTCACCCGGAGGAATCTCCGGCAGACGGCCCGACCGAGCGGTGATCACCTACACAGCCCGCGCACGACAGGCCTATGGCAAGGGAATCCCGCTGATTATCGGCGGACTTGAAGCATCGCTTCGACGTACCAGCCATTACGACTGCTGGTCGGACACCGTCCGCCGCCCGGTGCTTCTGGACGCGAAGGCCGACTTGCTGGTCTATGGCATGGGAGAACTGCAAACGGCGGAGATCGTCTCCAGGCTCGCCGCCGGAGAATCCGTATCTGACATGACCGACATCAGGGGGACCGTCTGCAACATCTCCGCGAAACGGTACGAAGAATTTTCCAAAGTTTCGGCATGGCCCATCGTGGAACTCCCCTCGCATGAACAAGTCTGTGAACGGGACGTCAAATCAAATACGCCGACACAAGAGGGAAAACTCGCATACGCGAAGCTGTTCCAGATGAAGTCCACCCACGAGAACCCGATGCGCCCACAATGTCTCGCCCAAGCCTGCGGCGACAGGATGATCATCCAGAACCCGCCTGCGCGTCCCCTGACGACCAAGGAATTCGACGACCTCTCCCAGTTCCCATATACCAGGAACTGGCATCCCATGTACGACGAAGCGGGGGGCGTCCCCGGCCTTGCGGAAGTACAGTTCAGCATTACCAGCAACAGGGGTTGTTACGGAGCCTGCTCCTTCTGTGCAATCACCAGCCATCAGGGAAGGATGATTCAAGTCCGTTCAAAGCAGTCTCTGGTCAGGGAAGCCCAAACTCTCGCGGCGCATCCCGACTTCAAGGGCTACATCCACGACCTGGGAGGCCCAACGGCGAATTTCCAAGCCCCGGCATGCGACAGGCAACTTGAAGCCGGCCCTTGCGCCGGACGGCAATGCCTGTTTCCTTCCCCATGCCCGAACCTCAAGGACTCCCATGAACGATACCTTGACATACTCGACGCAGTACAGGCGGTCCGGGGAGTAAAGAAAGTCTTTATCCGCTCGGGTATCCGCTACGATTATCTGATGCGGGTCGCTGACGAGAAAACCCGCCGGAGGTTCCTTGAGCATCTGGTCCTCCACAATGTCAGCGGGCAGCTGAAGATCGCGCCGGAGCATGTCGCCCCGGAAGCGCTTGACGCGATGGGCAAGCCGTCGGTCGAACTGTACGATGCATTCCGTGAGGCCTACTCCAAGGCGAACGAACGGTTGGGAATGAAGCAGTATACGATTCCCTACTTCATAGCCGCGCACCCCGGTTCCACCCTCGATTCCGCCATCACCCTAGCCCTCCATCTCAAACGGGAGGGATTTATTCCCGACCAGGCGCAGGAGTTCTACCCCACGCCGGGAACGGTGGCAACCTGCATGTACTATACGGGGCTCGACCCCCGGCCGGGAAGGAATTTTGCCTCGGTCTACGTACCGAAAGGACGGGAGAAGCGGCTACAACGGGCATTATTGCAATTCCATAAGCCTGAAAACCGGGAGTTGGTGAGAGAGGCATTGGAACAGGCGGGCAGGCGCGACCTGATTCCAGTGCTTCTCGGCGGACACGCCCCACGGCCTCAAAACGCCGGACGACAGACGCAGACAAGACCGAATCGGGAGCGACCGCGAAACAAATCACGGCAGGACTTCCGAAAACGATAGAACGGCCAACGCCCTGGAAGTACAAACGCGACTTGCATTTTCACGACACCAAGCCTACCATGTATATATTCTCGGAAGAGGAATATCATCAATCCAAAACGGGAAATGATAGTTTTAAAACTGGAGACGTAGTTTTCCAAACATCTCGGCGAACCGTCACAATGGCACGGTAGACGAATCAAAAGGAGCTGATATGAAAAAAACACTCGTAACCACACTCATCGTCCTTGTAGTGTTGTTTGCTTTAGGATCCTGCGCTACCAGGATGAATCAGAAACAAACAACGGTTGTTCCAGGAACATATGATGTCACGTATCAATCCAGAGGCGTGGACATTCCTGCCACGATAGTAATCCCTAAGGAACAAAACGCCGCTTCATATCCGTTGGTCGTGCTGATTCATGGACATGGAGGCAATCGGGATGAGAACGTCGGATTCCCGGCGATAGCCACGGCACTGGCAAAGCGGGGCATCGCCACCATCCGAATGGATTTCCCCGGCTGCGGAGACAGTACGGAAAGTTTCCGGAACAATACGCTTTCCAACATGAACCATGATGTCCGCGCAGCCGTTGACTACATGGTTGAGAACTACCCAATCGACGCAAAGCGTATCGGACTATTCGGCTATAGCATGGGGGGAAGAATCGCGCTGGAGCTTCTCAAAGAGAAAGCTCTTGATATCAACGCCGTAGCGTTCCTGGCGCCAGCGGCTGATACACAGGATTTGAAAGCCCTTTTCGGCGGCGCAGAGAATTGGGAAGCGTTGAAGGCCACCGCTATCCAGAAAGGCTTTACACCTTTCACAACGATCTTCGGCCAAGTGCAAGAGCTTAGCAAACAATGGTTCACCGACCTTGAAGCCGACATGAATCCGACACAGGCCGCCGCAAAAGCATACAGGGGAAAAGCGCTCGTCATCTACGCTAAAGATGACAACTGCGTTTCTCCGACCATATCCGAAGAGGTCGCGCTGCGGTTCAACGCACAGGTAACGCTTGCTACGGGAGACTCCCATAGCTATGGATTCTACAGTGATAGAAAAGACATTCTCGCCACTGTCGTGGAGAGTACCGCCGATTTCTTTGCAACGAATCTGTAGCAGGGCATCAAATCCGCCACATCGCCGGAGACCTGACCCAGAAGGCGCTGTAATCTCCGGCGACTTCATTTCCTATAAAATACCCGCCCATGGCTTTCGGCAAAGACAAATGACCGCCCCAGCGAAAACTTGACAAACCGAAACCTACAAAAACTGATTAAAACCACGACGTCCCCTTGACTCTTATACGATGACGCTATAGAGATGAAAACATGTCCATTACCCAGACCAACATGACACTTCCTCAAGAAACCCAGAAAGAATTCTACCGGCGCATGATATCGATCGCATTGCCTATCATGCTCCAGAATCTCCTGATCTCGTCCCTCTCCTTCGTCGATACCCTGATGATTGGTCAGCTCGGCAGCAATGAAATTGCGGCGGTAGGACTCGCAAACCAGATGTTCTTCCTGATCAACCTGTTCTATTTCGGAATCAGCAGCGGGGCGAGCATCTTCGTTTCACAATTCTGGGGCGCGGGAAACAGGGAAAGCATCCAGAAGGTGATGGGGCTGGCCTTGACGACGGGCATGGTCGGCGCGGCCATTTTCTCAATCATCTCAATTGTGTTTCCGGAAGCGGTCATGCATATCTTTACGTATGATGAAGCCGTCGTTCTCCGCGGCTGCCAATACCTGCGGGCCGTAGGCATCAGCTACATCTTCTCCGCTGTCACATCCGTCTACTCCACGACGCTCCGTTCGACAGGCGATGCGAAAACACCGCTCATCGTCGCCTGTTTCGCTCTTACCTTCAATGCGCTATTCAACTGGCTTCTGATCTTCGGGATAGGGCCTTTTCCTCGCATGGAGGTCGCTGGCGCGGCGTGGGCCACTACCGCCAGCCGTTTTATCGAGATGACGGCACTGATCGTGTGGTCGCAGGTTCGCAAGACCCCGGCCTCCCTGCACCTGAAGTTCGCGATGAAATGGGACAAGGCGTTTCTCAGGGCCTTTTTCCCGACCTGCCTGCCCGTCGTATGCAACGAGGTTTTCTGGGCGCTGGGAATGACGACCTACAAGATAGCCTTTAGTCGGATGGGTATCGACGTCATAGCATCAGTCAATGTCACCGAAGCCATCAACAGCCTTTTTTTCGTGGCGATGATGGGTGTCAGCAACGCCACGGCCATCATGATCGGTATCAAAATCGGAGAGGGAGACCAAGCAACGGCAAAGCTCTATGGCAAGCGGTTCGTGAAAATCGGCCTTGGACTCGGCACGTTCATAGGCGTATTCATGGCGGTGGCGTCGCCGTTCATCCCCCGGTTGTTCAACGTATCCAGCGACATCTATACCATGACCTCCCGCTCGCTGTTGGTCGGAGCCTGCTTGATGCCGATTAAATCAGTGAACATGAACATCATCGTCGGCATACTGAGAAGCGGCGGTGATACGAAATTCTCGATGCTCGCGGAAATGCTGGGTGTCTGGGGCGTCGGCGTGCCCTGCGCGTTCCTGGGGGCGCTGGTCCTGCATCTGCCGATCTGGTGGCTCTACCTGCTGCTCGGCCTTGAGGAGTTGAGCAAGTTCATTATCGGCACGGCGCGCGTTCGTTCCGGCAGATGGCTCAACGACCTCGCAAGGAAAGGGGCTTAAGTACAAACTATTTCCTGATTCCCAGGACTACCGGCGTGGATTTGTACCCTACGCCCATGCGGTCTATCCCCATGTCGATCAGCCGGAGGAAATGCTCCCTGGTACGGATACAGCCGGAACCCTTGACCTTGCATCTGCCTCGAGAAACGTCAAGCATCAGCTTGACTATCTCAGGCGTCGCTCCGTTGACCGGGCCGCCCGTATAGAACCCTGTCGAAGTCTTGACGAAATCCACTCCAGTCCGAACCGCCGTCTCGGTGGCCTGCGCTATCTGCTCCATGGTCAACGCATCCGTCTCGAGAATCGCCTTGACGACGACCCCGTGTCCGTGGCAGACCTCGGTCACCGCCCGCAGGTCTGCTTCTACTTCGCTCCACATTCCGCTACGAACCCATCCATAGTTCGCAACGATGTCGAGCTCGTGGACATCCCCGCGCCTGCAATACGACCCGGCCTGCAGAACCTTCGATTCGGTCGTGGACAAGCCGAACGGAAAATCGCAGACCACGCAGACCTTCGTATCGCTTCCCGTCGTTAGTTCTGCCGCGATATCCAGTGACGAGGGGTTGACACATACCGTCGCGCAACCGAAATCGACCCCTTCCTGAATGTACCTTCTGATTTCATCCTGTGTGAATTCCGGTTTCAAGACCGATTGGTCGATATATGAAGCCAATTCCCGAACGCTCATTTCCTTCGCTTTCCGATTAGGACGCATGGTATACCTCCGTTGTGTTGGTAAAGTATCAAATGTATGATACATTTAGAACATATCATAAACCCACATCCCAGTCAACAGAAAAACCAAAATCAGAATTTTTTCAATTTGACGCTGTTCCGCCGCAATGTTATTTCAAGCCGAGACCGCAGGCCGGGCATTACTGACCGCGTATACTCGAACACACGTCCATCAGCGGCATATCCCTTGCGGCAGATGGAGAATGCGCAGGGATTCTCATCGACCGCGAGCAAACGCATCGTTTCATCATCCATCAGAACCGGCTCATAGGATTCCGTCGCACAATCCATTTCCAGTCCGTTCTCCAGAAGAAGAAGGTACAGGGAACCCGTTTCAACACGGGATTGATTCAGCGAGGGACAGAATTCCTTGACGATGCAGGTTCGTTCCAGCAGCAGAGGAACGGAATCCGCAAGCCTGATCCGTTCGATATGATACACAGGGGTACCTACCGCTATACCGCTCGCCATGCTTTTTTCGGCGGTGACGGTCTCTTCCGCGAAGACGAGGATACGAGAGGAAGTCTCATATCCCATTTCTCCAAGTTGCAGGGAGAAGCTATACAAGGAATCCAGATTCCGTTTGATTTTCGGTTCTGAAACGAAGCTTCCCAAACCGCGACGACGAAGGATACGCCCGCTGTCTTCAAGCAGCTTGAAGGCTTGGCGGACGGTGGTGCGGCTGATCCCATAATGGGAGCAGAATTCCCCTTCGGAAGGGATTGTGTCCCCGGGCTTCAATTCATTTTCAACGATATACGACGAGATGATTCGCTTCAGCTGCATGTACAGCGGCGTTTCATCGTCCATGTCGATCGCCTGTTTCCAGATATCCATCATACCGTAAACTCCCCAATGACAATCCGAGAATCAGGAAATGTATCGGACATATCATACATCCAATTTACTTCGGCGCGGACATCACGTCAATGAGGGCCTTCCCTTCATTGACGATTGGCCCGGACAATCGTATAGTTGAATCAAGGGGCGAGGAATCGACTATCCTTCCTTGTCGGCGTTGTATCCGCGGTGGGGAACGGATGAAAGGAGCATAACATGAGTACCCGGACAGTCTTGATCAACGGAACAATCATCACAGGTTTCGCCAAGCTGAAAAATTGTGGCCTATACATAGAAGATGATGGAACGATAGGCGATATCTTCAACATGAAAAGGCTTGCGGAAAAGAAGTTCCCGCCGGAAACCGTCATGATCGACGTAGGCGGCGCATATATCACGCCGGGTTTGATTGATACGCACATCCATGGAATCGGCGGTTTCGGAACAGAGGACTGTGACAGCGACTCAATACTCAATATGTCGGAACGTCTGGCCGATTTTGGCGTAACAGCCTTTCTTCCGACCGTTTATACGGACACCCTGGACAAGATGCTCGCCTCTACGAAATCCATAGTCGAGGCGATGGGCCAAGAGAAGGGTGCGAAGATACTCGGCGTCAACCTGGAGGGGCCGTTCATCTCCCCAGAACGAATCGGGGCGCAAAACCCAGCGGGACTCCAGACAGTGGACATTGATATATTCAACGAATTGATTGCCGCTGGACAAGGCCAAGTCGTCTGCATGACGGTAGCCCCAGAATTGAAACATATGCGTGAATTAGCTCTTGCCGCACGAAAAGAGGGTATCATTCTCCTTGCGGGACATACTGACGCCACCTATGAGAACATCATAGAAGGCATGCAGTGCGGAATACTCCATTCCACCCACTTCTTCAATGCGATGAGCCGGTTGCACCATCGGAACCCTGGAACGGTGGGCGCCATCATGATCCAGCGGGACATGCAATGCGAGATCATCTGTGACGGCGTGCACGTACATCCGGAACTGGTAAAACTGCTCCTGAGGGAAAAACCGCTTGGCAACGTCGTCATGATCACAGACTCCTTGAAACCAACGAAACAGCGTACCGGGAAATTGCTCGCGAACGGAGAGCCTTGCGTACCTGGTCCTGACGGAGGCTTCGTCAGCGCAACAAACCCGGAACTATTCATGGGTTCATCGCTCACGCTCCTGCAAGCGGTGAAAAACATGGTCGGTTGGGAAGTCCCTATCGAGCAAGTCATCCAGATGTCCAGCACCAATCCTGCGAGAATCTACGACTTTAATAGGATAGGAAGCCTCGTCCCTGGCTACAAGGCCGACATTACGATATTCGACGAAGGGTTCCAGCTCAAAGGGGTGTTCATCGACGGCGAGCTGGTCAGGGACCGCTTCGCCTGAACGAAACTGCCAGAATCATAGAGCATATACCGATAATCCGAGGAGGGGTTCATCATGTCATCATCGCTGGATGCAATCAAAGGTCTGAAACCAGAAAACCTGTGGAGATATTTCTACCAGCTTTCCCAGATTCCACGAGAATCGGGGAACGAAGAGGGGATGCGCCAGTGGCTGGTGACCTTCGCGAAAGAGCATGGCATCCGCCACGCCGTAGACTCCGCCGGCAACGTAATCATGTACAAGGAGCCTACTACGGGCTATGAAAGGATTCCATCCTTGGCGTTGCAGGGGCATATGGACATGGTGTGCGTCAAGACCGCCGACAGCACCCATGATTTCACGAAGGACCCGATAGAGTTGGTTCGAGACGGTGAGTTCATCCGGGCCAAGGACACTACCCTCGGAGGAGACAACGGCATCGCCATCGCCATGATCCTCGACATCTTCACCGATCCATCGGTCAAGCATGGACCGCTGGAGGCCATTTTCACCATCAGCGAAGAGACTGGACTGACCGGTGCGTTCGGACTGGACGCATCCTTGATCGACAGCCGGCGCATGCTGAACCTCGACAGCGAGGAAGAAGGCGTGGTCTATATCGGGTGCGCGGGCGGTATTGAAGTCGATGCCACATTGAAAGCCGAGCTTGTAGAACCTCCCGCCCATTGGGAGACTTGGACGCTCAGGGTCGACCACATGCTCGGCGGACACAGCGGCGGAGAAATCCATAAGCAACGGGGCAACGCCATCAAACTGGCGGCGAGGACGCTGCACCAGATCAACGGGCTCACCCCCGTCATGCTGGCGCTGTTGCAAGGCGGGACAAAGCGCAATGTCATCCCGTCCATCTGCGACGCGGTATTCTTCGCCCCTGCATCGGCGCACGGGGATATTGAGAAAGCGGCGCAGGCAATCCAGGACGCGGTTTCCATTGAATATGGTGTAGCTGACCCCAACGCGACCATCACCGTTGCCTGCAAAGGGGCTGCGGAAGGCAAGGCAATGGAGATCAACCAGAGCCACAGGTTTATCGATGCCCTCTTTATCGCTCCCCATGGCGTGGATGCAATGAGCATGACGATTCCGGGCATCGTCGAGACCTCCTCGAACCTCGCCATCGTTACCTATGAAAACGGAGAGTACCACGTGGTGAGCAGCCACAGGTCGTCGATCCTGTCGGCCCGCGACGATGTGGCGGCCAGAATGGGCGCCGCGTTGGCTACCAGCGGAGCGGACGTCTCGTTTGAAGGGGCCTACCCTTCCTGGACGCCAAACCCCGATTCAGCCATGGCGAAGTTCTGCGCCGAAGCCTATGGGCAGCTTACGGAGAAAAAGCCGGTAGTCACCGCCATTCACGCAGGACTCGAATGTGGAATCATCAACAGCAAGATTCCCGGCATGGATTCCGTCTCCTTGGGGCCGGATCTCTTTGGGGTTCATTCGGTCGATGAGAAGCTGTCCATCCCGTCTACGGAACGGACGGCCGCTTTCGTGAAGCAGTTGCTCGCGATTATCAAGTGATATATGCGTGACAACGTATTACGACCGGTCATCGGGATAGCGGGAACGCTGGACAGACCTCCGGCGGACTCGCCGTTTTCCGACATTCACCGGGATATCACCAACGAAGCCTATACAAGCTCAATTCGTCTGGCGGGAGGAACGCCGATTCTCCTGCCGGTTCCCGTCCATGCCACTGACGACACGGAAGTGGCCGAATATCTTGCCCTCTGCGATGGGATACTGTTGCCCGGCGGCTATGATATCGTCCCATCTTTCTACGGACAGGAGCGTCATGAACTTCTTGGTGAAACCGACGAAGAGACGGACCGGTTTCAGCTCGCCCTTTGCAAAGCGGCGCGGGCGAAAGGTCTTCCGGTACTCGGCATTTGCAAAGGATGTCAGGTTATCAACGTCGCCTTTGGGGGAACGCTCTGGCAGGACCAGAGCCTGCGCCCCGTCGAGGGTGTCCGTTTAAACCATCAGCATTACACGAATCCCAAAGAAGGCTTTCATCAGGCGTTCCTTGAACCCGGCTCAAAATTGGCGACGTTATTTCCCGGCCCGCATCTGTTCGTCAACAGCCTGCACCATCAGCAGCTCAAGGACGTCGGCGAAGGGCTGGAAGTAGCCGCACGTGCGGAAGACGGGGGGATTGAGGCCGTTGAAGCGGTAGACGGCGGACCTTGGACTTGCGGCGTGCAGTGGCATCCCGAGGTCATGATGCTGCGCAACGACATGATGTTCCCTATTTTCGCGAAACTCGTTTCCGAAGCCCGCAACGCAAGGTAACCGCGTCCGATGCCGGATCTCGTAGTGATTGGAGGCGGCCCCGCAGGATTGTTCTGTGCGATTCGGGCGAAGGAACGGTCTTCCCTAATGTCTATCCTCATCCTTGAGAAGACGGACCAATGCGGACGCAAGTTGCTCGTCTCAGGAGGCGGGCAATGCAACCTCACCAGAGATGAAGAAAGCCGGGATCTGGTCAAAGGGTATGGAGACAACGGTCGTTTTCTAGGGACGGCACTCTCCGCCCTCTCTCCCGCTGATACCAGAGAATGGTTCACAGCCCATGGACTGCCCCTAGTCAGGCTTTGGTTCTGGCGCATCGGTTCTGCGCCTGGCCCTTGAAAATATCCTTTGAAGGCGCATTCAAATCCTGCATGGCCACCGCGGGGGGAATAGCCCTGTCGGAAATCGATTCCAGGACGATGATGTCAAAACTCATCGACGGGCTCTATTTCGCCGGCGAGGTAATCGATATAGACGGCGAATACGGAGGCGACAACCTCCAGGCGGCATGGTCAATGGCGGAGCTGGCGGCAAAAACGATTGCTTCGTAGGGGAGCCGAGAAGCTCCTTGTTCAAGGACGAAGACAGCCAATGGGTATCACATACACGCCGTCCGTCCTTCTGTATGCATAGCCTTCGCCGGTAAGGATCATGAGAAAAGCAGGAGCATGCATTACGATAGTTTCGGGTAATACATCATCTATTAAACATCTCTAGTATTATTGCTTTTGTTATAACATGATATCCATATTCTGCTAGCCCCGTTGCGGCAAATGGCAAGGTTTCGTTGTGGAAGTTGGCAGCGATATGGACTAACGGCGTCCCAGTTGTTTATTCAGACGGTCAAGAAACATGTCCTTGGATTCGGGGTCGGCATGACCCGGAAGTACCGTCGTAAAATCAAGACGCTCCAATTCCCCGACTAATACCGCCAGCTTCTCAGGATAGTGCTTCGGCGGCCAGCCATGATGAAAATCCTCACCATAGATATCACCGGCGAACAAGAATCTTTCTTCGGGAACATAGACGACGCAACAGTCGTCTGAATGGGAGTTCACTATTCGACGCATTTCGCAATGGACAGCGCCAAGGCCAAATCGGATACACGAATCGAACAGGATATCAGCCGGGACAACGACAATTTCATTGCGATCAGGGTATTCCCGCCGGATATGTGTATCACAGAATTTGATATCTTCCCCAGTCCGCACCCGGTCTTTCATTGATGCATCATCCCATTTCCAAGCCATCATTTTCTGTAGATATTCATTTGTCCTTGTGCAGGCGACGGTACAGGAACCGGAAAAACCCGCCATGCCGTAGGTATGGTCCCAATGCCAATGGGTAAGCCCGACAAAGGACGGCGCAGGAAGCCCATGGTCGGAAAGCTGGTCAAGAAACAGACTCGCGTGTCGCGGCGAGTTACCGGCGTCCACGGCGAACGACCGGCCATCCCCCAGCACATAACCGAGGTTTGGGCGGTCGGTAGAGTCATCGAAGGGAAGATAGAAAATACGGTCGGATAGTTGTTTCAGCATACAGATACCTTATTCAATCATATCATAGCCAGTTGATAATTTGTATACATACAGTGATTGTCCGTGGCAATGGAACAAAATGAGGCAAAGAGGTTCGGGTTATAACCCGCCATATATGCCGGATATCGTCATCTCGCCTGTTTAGATGATAACATTATTTTGCCTTTGCAACTCATCTGCCTGTCTTTAGCGGCACAAATAAAAAAGGAGGCATCGCAAAACGTCATATTTCATGACCTTTGCGACAGCCCCCTGAGCATAGTATTCAAGCGCAACCCAACGGACTACTTCGTCGCGCACCAGTCCTTGACCTTGCGGGCCAGTTCGGCGGCCATTTCCCTGGCCTTGGCTTTGTCCTCGTCGGACGGAGCGCCCTGAAATTCGACGTTGCCGACATGCTCCCACTTTAGGCTTTCAACAAACGGGTCGAACTGCTTCTGCGCACCGCCGGACCAGCCGAAGGAACCGAAACGCATGACCTTGCGGTTGTTCACATGGCTGCGGTCCAGGATATCCAGGACATGGTACATCGGCGGGAACATCTTGTATTCATATGTCGGCATGCCGAAGATCAACCCGCTGGATCTCCAGGCTTTTTCAAGCACGAAGGACTCATGGGTCTGGGGAACCTCCAGGACATGGAGCTTCACCCCCTCCGATTCCACGCCGGCCTTTACCGCGTCGAGCAACGAGGCGGTGTTGCCGTACATGCTGCTCCAAATCAGAGCAATCTCGGGCTCGGCGGGGCCGTTCATGTAGGAAGCAAGCTTCTGATACCAAGCCACAACCTTGCCGGGCTCCTTGCGCCAGACAATGCCATGGCTCGGCGCCACAATTTTTACGGGGACGTCGGCAAGCTTGGCGATACCACGTTGGACGAACAAGGAGAACGACGAGACAATGTTGGCGTAGTACCGCTCCGTCTCAGGACCAAGACGATCCCACTCATCCTGAGTCAGCTCATCATCAAAACAATGCTCATACTGACCATAGGCTCCGAAAGCATCGCAGGAGAACAGCGTCCCGCTCTCCGGCTCGAACGTCATCATCGTTTCAGGCCAGTGGATGTTCGGAGTTTCTGTGAAGATGAGGGTCTTGCCACCGAGGTCAATCGAATCCCCGGTCTTTACGGCGCGGACACCCCCATGCACCTGATAGAAGGTCTGCACCAACGGAACGGCCTTCGCCGTACAAAGGATCTCCATACGGGGATTCTTTTTCTTGAAATCGGCCAATGCGCCGGTGTGGTCCGGCTCCATGTGGTTGAGGATCAGGTAGTCTATGTCGGAGACCTTGATGCCAAGCTCGGCCATCTGGCCGGTAATCTCATCCTCCGCGCCTTCCCAATCCTTTACCAAATCAATCAGCGCGATTTTGTCAGAACCTTTCACAATATATGAATTGAGCAACACCCCTTGGGGAATCGGCCAGATACCCTCGAACAAGTCGCGGCTCCCGACCTTCGCATGGACACGCCAAACGCCGTCAGCGATTTTATCTGGATGCATAGAAACCTCCATATCTCAATATTTTTCGTTTCCGATAAAAATATACCAAAATGCGCCGAACTCGTACAGGGAGGGGATCCTCCATACCCTTGAATACCGGCTATTTCGCCTCAAAGCGGAGATCCGACAGTGCCTGATGGTCATACAGCTCCCGTTGACGGCTTTTCCAGTCAGGCATCTGGCTTGTCAGCAATCGCTTGAATTCCACGCCATGGTTGAAATAGACCAGATGCGACAGCTCATGCAGCACAAGATATTCAATCAGCCGCTCCGGCAACGTAGCGATCCTCGCCGCAAATGACAGCTTTTTCCGGGAACTACAGCTCCCCCATCGGCTGGTACAATTAATTACGGAAAATTGAGGTGCGGGCAAACCCATCAAGGACGCTCTCCGAGGAATTGATTCAGAGAGATACGCCAGTGCCTGTGAACGGTAGAATGAGATAACCGCATCATATACTTGTCTTGGATTGATGTCTTCCAACGCAGTCATGACGATGATTTCATCTGCATTTATCATTACCGAGGTCATTTTTCGTCCCAACATCAATCCACATTCTATCCGCAGAATGTATCGATTTCCAAACAGCAGGAGAATGTCTCCGTTACTCCAGGTATGGGCAGGCAATTGAGGACGGGACTGCATCTGGGCGACATGTTCTTGAATCCAGCCTTCCTTCTGCCGCAGGAAAAGCTCAATATTAGAAAGAGGCTCGCTCAACGACGCAGACACAAAAACCCGACCATCCGCCTTGATCCTGATGGTAATCCCCCGTTTCCCCTTCCGCCGACTCAGCGTATAGGATATCGTCTGTACTTTGCCCGCCGTTTCCACTACAATACTCCGCATGCAAGAAGAGTCCAGACAGATGATACTCCATTTATATCAGGCGATTCCATATCTCTTTTGTAAAACCCGGCCAGTGGTTTCTGATATCGCCGCCATGTATGATGTGTCGTTGCGCATGCTCGATGCAGCTCCCGTCGGCAGCGAAGCCTGCCTCACGTGCCGGTACAAACGCTCAGAAGACGGGATACGGTTCTCCGTCAATCAAACGGGCTGGGCGAATCCGCCGGACGAGACCATGCGGCGGGCGGTAAACGAGGGTGCAGTCCAGCCTACCCCCGCCACGGACGAAACCGCTTTCGCGATACCAGCCGCCGACTACCGTTTCACGCAACTTCCCTGGACGCCGGAAGGTTCTTCCCTGGTCATGGCGCTGCTCCCCTTTTTCGCGACTCCGGCGGAAATCCATGATGCCGAAGGAACGTTCTTTCTGAGGATGATCAAGGAAAACATGCTGGAAGTCGTTGTACAGTTGTTGGCGCCGTTGGCAGAGAAGTAAAGCATTATTCTATACCTCACCCATCCAACAACACTGTACAACAGGACTGTATATCTAGAAAAATAGAGGTATCAGCAAGGGTGCGGAGAGCGATATCGCCACTCCATGGAATATCGCCGCTCCAACCGCCTGAGAGCCGAACCTGCTGGTAATTAGCGGCAGGGTCACGTCCATGCTGGTCGCACCGGCCACGCAGACGGCGGGAAACAGGAATTTGCTTCCCAGGCGAGCCAGCAGCGGAATCAGGAAGAACGCCAGGCTTTCACGAAACAGATTGCTGAGAAAGGATACGGAGCCAAGCAGGGGATATCCGAGGTCGGAGATCAGCACGCCGCTGAGGGAATACCAGCCGAAGCCGCTCACCAGTCCAAGGGAATGCAACAGGCTGTAGCCGGTACATACTGGCAACAACAACGCTCCGAGCCAAGAGCCGAGGATTGTACAGACGGGGAGCAACAGCAATATGGGAGATGAGAACATCGCCTTGAAGTCTACACGTTGCTGAACCAGCGACATGCCGACGAAGGTCAGCATCCCGTAGAGCAGATACGTAATCAATGAATCATCGAACCAATTGAACAAAGGGGTATAGAGCCTCGACAACAGCCCGGCCAGCACAATGGCGACAAGGAACAGCGGCTCCTTGAAGATGTCCCACAGCTTGCGAAACGGGTTCTGCCCTTTCCGGGACGCTACCGGAGAAACGGCGGGTTCATCATCCCCTTTTCGGAGATGGAGGACAAGGACCAGCAGGAACGACACGACGAACGTCCCCAGAACGGCGAACAGGGAGCAAAGCAGGGCGTTCAGCCCGATCGACGCAAGTTCGCTGGTGATATTCGGAATACTGCCGGTGTTGACCCCCATGAAGAACAGCAGCGTCCACAGCACAGCGGTCTGGAGCAGGGAAGTCGCCCTGACAAACCGGTTCGGGCCGAGCAAACGGGCAATCAACATGCCCAGGAAGAGGAAGGAGAAGAGTTTTACCAGATAGATGATGGTCGCCATGGCGGGGATAGTGTATCGGTAAAGGAACGGGATGGCAAGCCGGACAAATGTACTCCACAGGGGACGGGAAGTACCTAGTCCCTCAACGCGGTAATCGGAACGACATACACGCCGTCTTCCCTGCGGTATGCGGCATTGACGCAGCCACAAAGGACACAGAGAAAGCAGGGGCCTTTGCCCGTACTGGAACTTGCTTCAATTTTGTTCCCGATCTTTAACAGGCTTTTTGCCGCTTCATCAATCTGATGCGCCCCAAGCTTGATCTCGAACGCACCCCAACGGCCATCTTCAAGGCGAACGACAGCGTCAATCTCGTCGTTGTCATAGTCTTGGTAATGAAAGAGTTCCCCGTCGTTCACTTCCGCATAGATTCTTAGGTCACGTTCACACAAGGATTCAAACAAAAAACCAAGAGTCTGAAGATCATTAAGCAACATCTGTCCGCTCGCTCCTAATAGTGCGACAGCAAGGGAAGGATCGGCAAAGTGCCGCTTCTCATTTTGTTTTAACCGAAGCCCTGATCTGAAATTGATGGCAAAGGGTTGCTGGTTGTCAAGCAGATACAAATCTTCAAGAATATTCAAGTATTCGGGAATCGTTTCAAGATCAATCTTGCCACCATTGGCGATAATGTCATTTCTTAAAGTGGACATGGAACATGTTGTACTCTCATTACGGGCCAACGATTGCAACAACAACTCAATTTTTTTCAAATCGCGTCGTTTTTCGTCTACTCGTCGGATATCGTCGGATATGACCAGCCGGATATATTCTTTGGGAATCAAGGCAGCCCGATTATCTGTGAACTCCAGATTTTCCGGCCATCCTCCTCTCACAATGAAATGGATGAGCTGTTGTAGATGGACTTCTCCAGTAAGCTGTGCCTTAAAGTCTCCTTCAAACAGATGTTTCAATGAAACGACTCCCGAAGAATCCCGGGATTCATACAAAGACATCGTCCGCATCCTGAGTTTTGCAAAACGGCCAGCACCGCTATGTAATATTCCCGTTCTATTAGGTGTGGATGAACCCGTAAGGATAAACTGGCCTTTTCTCTTTCTCCGATCGACTTCCGAACGCACAATATCCCACAACTCCGGTACAACTTGCCATTCATCGATCAAATGAGGAGCATCACCCGCAAGCGCCAATGATGGCTCAATCCGGACAAGTTCCGTCGTATGCGCATGTTCCGCTGTATTGGATAAATAAAACACGCTGTTCGCATGATGTAACGAAGTCATTGTTTTCCCGCACCATTTTGGGCCTTCGATACAAATGGCACCGAACACATCAAGATACAACGCAATCTTCTTATCAATCAGTCGCGGCAGGTATTTTTCAGGGTTGAAATCAAGCATGACAAGACTCCTCTTACGATATAGAATATTCCAACCTGATAGATTTGTCAAATTCAACCCGATAGATTTGTAAAATTTAACCCGAAAGATTTTAATATTCCAACCCGATAGATTTTGCAAAAAGGGATTTTATCCTGAAAAAGCTAGAGCATCTGGTCTGTATAAGAACATGAAGAACTCGCTTACTGAATCATATCCCCGATTTCTTCATGACCTGTCCTCCCCCCGACAGAACACAACTGGTACTCCAAGCCGCTTCGCAAAATCATCATATGCAGCCACACATTCAGAAACCGCAGGTATTCCATCGGGGCAAGCCAATACGATGATAGTCTTTGTCCGTCTCGCCAAAGCGAACAAAAAAGAAATCCCGGCGGTATAGGATTCAAGCGACTCGTCCCCTACCACATAAAAGCAAGGCAGACCTTTCTTATCACAGAACTTCATTATTGTTGCAACGGCGCAATCCAATGAGGATGCCGTATATCGGGGAAGAAGAAATCCTGGAGAAGTTCCAAGAAGGGAGCGGACTGTTCCTCCTCAGCGGAATCGTGGAACGCAAACGGTACATACGGATACGGAAACTCTTCACGAAAGCACTTCGCGAGCCCACATATTACTCTTGGACTATGATGCCCCAACACGTTCAAGAAACAATCCAGCCAGAACGCGACACGGAATAAGGGGAGAGCCTGTTCATCATCCTCCGTAATACGGATATCGGAAAAAGATTGTATGATGGAAAGGGCTTCAAGTTCATCGATAGCGCAAGCGTTCATCCACAGGCCATGTATAGTCGGTACTGGCTAAATACAGAAAACATGGCAATTCAGCGCCGATATCAGAAATGGAAAGAAATCGCTGAATCGAAGAAAAAGCAAGGGAGTCGCACGGAGAAGTACTGTCCATCATGAGCGCTGATACGATATCATCACTATACCCGACGGAACGAGGATCGCGCTAGGGCGGTTGGAATTTTCTGCTTCTTCATGGCAATTCAGAGGAGAGGAAGATCCATGGAGCGACAGTACGTAAGAGGTCGCCAAGCACGGAGCACAGTCTGTGCAGTCGTGCAGGTAGTTTCAACGAGACGGACGAGGAATGTATTCCCGACGTTAAGATTGGCGTATTCCACTTGTACCTTTGGCGGTTCACAGGTATAGTTTCCTCTATGACGATTGAACAGGTTAGCGATACGGTACGCAAACTCCATATGGCCGACGGGCGGGAAATCATCCTGGTCGGAACGGCCCATGTTTCCAAAGACAGCGTAGATGAAGTGGCTGCTACGATCGAGACGGAGCGGCCGGACCATGTCTGCATTGAGCTCGACAAGGGCAGATACCAGACGAAGACTCAGGGGCAGTCCTGGTCGAACATGAACGTGAGTAAGGTTCTCAAAGAGGGCAAGGGCTTCCTGCTGCTCGCGAACATGGCCCTCTCCTCCTTCCAGAAGCGGATGGGGGCGCAGACCGGCAGTGCGCCCGGCGAAGAGATCATCGGTGCGGCGCATATCGCGGAAGAGAAAGGAATCCCGTTTTCATTCTGCGACCGGGAAATCCAGGTCACGCTCAAACGGGCATGGCGCAAGTCGAACCTCTGGAACAAGGCGAAGCTGATGGCTACGCTTATCTCGGCGGCGTTCAGCAAGGAAGAGATCTCCGAGGAAGAGCTGGAACAACTGAAGCAATCCGACATCCTTCAGACGATGATGGATGAAATGGCCAAGGAGCTTCCAACGGTCAAGGAAGTCTTGATCGATGAACGGGACAGGTTCCTCGCCACCAGCATCTACGAAGCGCCGGGCAAGAAGATCGTGGCGGTCATCGGGGCAGGACATGCAAACGGCATCATCGCGACCATGGAGAAGCTGGAAAGGGGGACGATCAGCACCGACCTGACTGAAATTTCGGACGTTCCTCCATCAGGCAAGGCGGGCAAGATCATCGCCTGGGCGATCCCGACCATCATTGTCGGAATCATCATCTTCGGCTTCGTAAACGCAGGATGGACGCAAGGGCTGAAGATGTTCCTCTACTGGGTCGCGGTCAACGCGGCGTTTACGGGAATAGCGGCGATCATCAGTTGGGCGCATCCGTTGAACTGGATTGTGTCGATGGTGGCAGCTCCGTTTACGAGCCTCAATCCGACCATCGGCGTCGGTATCGTTAGCGGCATACTCGAAGCAAACCTACGCAAACCGCAGGTCAAGGATTTTGAGGGATTGTCCGACGATGCACTCACCTTCAAGGGATGGTATCGCAACAGGGTACTCCATGCGCTGCTGGTGTTCTTCATGACCAGCGTAGGCAGCATGGTCGGCACGTTCGTCGGGTTCCCGGTACTGGTGGGGTTGTTGGCAAAATAACGGCCTGAATCTATCTGATAGTACGAAATTTCGCTTTGTTATTCCATGATACGGCCATCGAGTAGTCGGATATGCTGATCGGCCAATTCCATAATCCGGTCGTCGTGCGTGGCGAATACAAACGTAGTTCCGTACTCCTTGTTCAACTGTTTCATTAGGCCGACGATATCCTTTCCAACCTGTGAATCAAGGTTGGCCGTAGGTTCGTCGGCAAGGACGAGCAAAGGCTTCTTGACCAAGGCGCGGGCGATGGCTACACGCTGGCGCTGCCCGCCGGAAAGCTCCGCGGGACGATGATTCTCCCATCCGACGAGGCCAAGTTTCCTGATCAGCTCCTTGGCGTTCGCCTGATACTCGGACATGGGCCGACGGTCGTTGCGCATCCCGACGATAGCCCCCATCAGGATGTTCTCCATGACATTCAATGATGCAATCAGGTTGAACGACTGGAAGATGAACCCGATCCGGGTGAACCGGACATCGGAGAGCATGGAATCGTTCATCTCCGTCCTGGTGTCCATGGATTCAAACAAGATGTCTCCGCTTGTCGCGGTATCGACACAACCTATCAGATTCAGGAGCGTGGATTTGCCACTTCCCGACGGCCCGGCTACGGCGATGAAAGAGGAATAATTGATGTCCAAGGTGACATCCTGCAAGGCGGGAACTTCTACTTTGCCCATCCGGTATGTTTTGGAAACATGTTTGAGCTGAACCATAGGTGTATGTTTCGGATCTTCGATTCTCCAAATAACCGCTTTTTGCATATCAATGTCTCCTCCATTTAAAATTGCCTATCGACGTACAAAGCCAAAAGGCATTGTACGGTACGAGCGGGTGCAGAACATAATTGCCAAGGATCATCGTGAAGTTGGTCTCCCCAGCCTCCACATATCTGAAATGAAAGCGATACAACATCAATGGGGTTCCAGTTGATCGTCACGCGCCAAGATCCGACAAACCGATCCAACCGCGCCCGGACCTGTCCCGTGACAGAACCAGGGACCTTCTCCCAAGGGGAAAATAGCCGAATCTGGGCCAAGGCAAATTGTCCATGTTCCACACGCTCTCCAGTAGAAAGATTCGGGAAGGATTCCACAAGGAACTGGCCGGAAAGCTGGAACAGGCGTCGTCCTTTCGTTCGCCAGGAGAAATCGAGACTGGCACTGTAATAGAGATCGGAATATTGGATCAACGGCCTGCCGGGAAAGCCATAGGTCAGAACACAAAACAAGGATGTCTGTACTGGTCCTAGGGTTGTCGCGACCGAAGCCATTCCGCCCGACACTTCCTGGTATCTGTACTCCCCCGCGAATCGCAGGACGGCGGAGGACAAGGAGAGGTCGTAGGAAACCGCCGCCCCCCATTGTCTTTCAGAGATCATGGTGACGGTGGAGGGCATCAGCAACCACATATCAAGATGGTGCATACTGGAGAATGATGTGGAGAAACGGGTCGCAAGCGGTGCTTCGCCACGGTTCCGCCCATTGAGATTCAGCAGGTTTCCCCGTTCCCAGAATCGCCCCGTCCCCCAATCGCCACGTTGTTTCCCAATCCTGAGAAACGAAGAGGTTCCAAGGGCAAAATCCGCAAACAGTTCCGCCAACGACAGGTCAAACGGGTTCATTTTTTCCAATCTCGACGGTAGATCCACTTCTGCGGCCGCATGGAACCGGAAGGAATCGCCAGTACGGATATCTATGCCAAGAACACCCAATATCTCCGGGGCTATCGTTCCTTTGTCATCGACCGATATCATACTGGTAAAACGCCCGGACAAGGAAAACGGATCGGACAGCAACAACGAATCGGCGGAGAAGGGAACTGCCGAGGAAGGCAGGGAGACAATCAAAGAAGATGTTTCAGTGGGGACTGCCGGAACGAAGTTTTCCAGTTCCGTATCCGAAAGACCGAACCCTGGCAACAACTCGTCCAATGGCGAAGCCAGAAGAAACGGTATGCTCAGAATCAAAACACACAGCGATGTGCACCAGTTCCTTTTCACTGAGACGCCCCCTCCCCCGTTCCCGGCAACCGCAACGTATCCGTAGCCAGATGATCATAGGTATCCCGATGGGTGATCATAATAATCAACTTGGTGTTCACCAGTTCGGAAATAATTGCGAGCAAGGTATCGACACTTTCCTTGTCCAAGGCATTCTCTATTTCATCAAACAACAATAGACAGCTATCATGCAACAACGCACGGGCCAAAGCAAACCGTTGGCTTTGCCCCTGAGAAAAGCGAAATCCATCATCCCCCATAATGGTATTCAAACCTTCCGGTAGTTGTTCGATGATCTGAGAGAGATGTACGCGATGCAATTGCTCCATGATATCCGCGTCACGGACCTCTTTCCCCATTGCGATATTATCCCTGATTGTAGTTGAGAAAAAGACAGGCCGCTGAGAGACATACGCAACCTGTCCCCGCGTATCATTCATCGGCATACCCGTTCCACATATGCCTTGGTAAAGTAGTCGTCTGGAACATCTTCCTCACGAATATCAATGATCCGATCCCGCCAGAGAACGTTGGGCTGAAGATAAGACCAAGTCTTTGACGAAGACGGGTAATATGCACCAGAGGAAAGTTGGACATAGGAGAGTATCTCCATACGACTCAAACGCGCACCTCGTTCATTGAAGCGGTCTTCCAAAAGTTGGAGTCCGGTTGAAACATCAAACCAGATTTCAAGAATCGCCGATGCTTCTTTATCATGAATTCTGACCATATGGGCTTCATATCCATTGCACGTACCATGATAATATCCGGTAACCTCTCGCTTTGTTTCATCGCCAGACAAAAGACTACCCAACTCCGTACTGACATCGATGGTAAGGGTAAAGGACCGCTTTACAGGATTGTAGGTCCATATGTTCTTTCCGATAATCAAACGGCCAGTCCCTTTCTGCGCCTCTGGTTTCATAGTAAACGACAGAGTTTTGTTTTCTTTTCCCCCTGTGACCATCTCCAGATTTTGAAAAATTTCCTTTTGTCCATCCGTATCGTTCCATCCTTCACGCAAAACGACTATATCTATCGAACGCCGGGTTATATCAAAATAGGTCTGTAGTTCCTGCAATGCCGCGGCTTTGGCTACCTCATCCAAAGGAATCTCCTGAGAAACGCTTGTCGCACCAGCCCATAGCTGTGTAGAAAGAATCAAACAGGCGACAATGAACAATATATATTTTTTCATAGGAGATCTCCTTATCTAGCCTCGGCCAAGGCCCGTACAGGGGGTTTTTTGAGCAGCGGAAGCAAGGCGGGCAAAGTACCCAACAAAGGAATCATTATGACAGCAAGACCACAAATAACGGGTAGCCACCACGGAGGGGAAAATACGTAATGGCCTTCTCTTCCCAATAGCTGAACATACATGTCACTTGGAAAAATAATCATCTTGAAAAAAAAGCCGGCCCCGACCTGCACAGCGATACCAAGAAACAAAATGATGGAGGAGAGAAACAGATGCTCTTGCACGACCATCCAGAACACCCGGATTTTGCGAGCCCCGATGATCCGGCATGTAGCCAATTCCCTGCTACGCAAGTCAATACTGATATACATGGTTACGAATACAGAAAAGGCGACCAATCCAAAAAGCAACAATCCCGCCATTGAAAGCTGGCGTTGGAGGTCAAGGACTGTTCTGACATTCTGGAAGAATCTCATAAAGTTGTCAGTCGAGAATTTTGACGAGCCATCCAACCCAGCTCGGACATCCGGCATCATGAAACGGATTCCATCCATCGTGATGGTCTCGATCTTGTTGATGGGCATCGTCTTGAAATACCCTTTTTCAGAGACTGGAGCGATAGTTTCCAATGCCTGCACGACATCCAGATACGGAGGATTTGACTTGAACAAAAGTGAAAGTTTTGAGCAAGCGGTTTCATCTTGCATCCCTAGGACCTTTTTAGCGATTGCAGGCGAGGTCTTCACACTGAACGGTGAGACAAGCAGATAGGGGACGTGCATTTCAATTTCCAGTTCTGCCAAGCCTTTGTTCGCAAGCATCAGGATATCGCCATCCGATAGGGAAATATTGAGCAATACGTTCGGAGTACACTGTATGAGATTGTCAGGAATCAAAGAATCGGAGACGAGTGTCACGTTGAAGGACTTCGGCCCATTTGCAACATTTGCAGATGCAACCTTTTTCGCAGTCCTGCCGCTTGGTACGATCTGTCCGACCATTTCAATGGTCTGGACGAACAGTCCTTGTTGGGTATCATCTTCTTCCAAGAAATCAGGAATGGCTGCGCGCGACGCAGTCGTCATGTTGACTACACGTGCATTACCTTCGTAAATACGGTCAAAACCGATATAATTCAGAGGGAATCGTTCTTTCATTATCGTATCAATTTGTGTTTCAAGTTCTTGAGGAATATTGGAATGGAGGTTTTCCGGCGTATAGGCGGACACCACGAAATAGCCGCCGAACATATCCGCCATGTTTTGGACGCTGGAGCTTGTCGCACCGTTCGTCAGGCCGATGCCCACTACAGGAATCACATAGCATCCCAGCAATAGCACCCCTGTACAGATATGGAACCGCCAATGATTCCGAAGATTCTTCCAAGCAAGCAGCATCATGTTCATCTGAGCATCCCACCCTTCGTCAACGCTTGTATCGGCGAAACACGGACGACCAAGAACAATGACAGCAGTATCATGGCTCCAGACAGAGCCAGCAAGAGCCCAAAGCAGATGAGCGGTATCCACAGGCTGAAGAACACCATGCCAGTCTTCATCCAAACCCCGAACATTCCCATTCCCCAGCCCAAGACAAACCCAAGCATTCCCGCCGGCGACAGATAACAAGACACCTGGAGGGAGATGTACATCCCCAGCCAACCCTTGCGGCAACCCAACAAGCGGCAGACACTGTAGACCTCCACCTCCTTGAAATACAGCAGGTACTGGAGTTCCCCTAAAATCAACAGAGCGATGATTCCGACTGCGATGCAAACGTTCATAATCCGTTCTTGTCCCGCTTCCATTTCAACTAGATATGAATGCGAGGCCTCCATCACCTTTTCAGAACGGAGCGCGACCGTGTAGTTGCCATCCCCGATCATCCGTCCTTTGTCAATCGTTGGGAGGAACTCCTGGATATCTTGAACCGCGGCGTCCACGTCCGTACCGGGCTTCACCCTCACGCAAAGCTGATGCCATTGGACGGAGGCGTCCACATAGCCGGAACGGGAGATGCGCAGCGTATCCAGATTGATCTTGTCCAGACCATCCAGCCCGGAATCCCCTTTCACCCGCTGGCCAGAGTTGTATCCGAGTAAGGTGAGGAAATTCAGGCAGTCCATGTATATGACTCCTTCCCGACGCCTCGGAAAATCCCAAATCATATTGGCATAGGGTATTTCTCCGAGGTATGGAACCTCTATTTCCCTGTCCCCGCCGATTTCGCCGCTGTAAGAGATTTTCAGGGAAGTTCCTACGGACAGTTCCTTGCCCGTCAATTCCTCGATCGTCTTTTTCAACTCGGATGACATGACGATTCCTTCGCCATCCTGGGGGATCGCTATGCTCTTTCCGTACTTCCCCAGCGCCTTGTTGAAGCCAAGGTATGAAAACAGGTTGACGCCGGCCATCGCACAGGAGATAGAGTATCCTTCCTGCTGTAGCTCGACCCAGAAAGTACTCTGGTCAAAAATCTTGATCGTCCGGGGTTCAAGATCCAGGCACCAGGAACGGGACGCCACCCATTCCGCCAGTTTGTCGTAGTCAGGCAGGAACCACTGCCGGATATTTTGTGGACCAATAACAGGCCACCCATCAGATCGACGTCCTAGCAATCCCATATCGATACCTATCGGCTTATCCTCCACATGAGATTGCGTCTGGATGATTATTTCGCCAAAAGGTAGTTCTGATGCGTCAGCGAACTGAGTCACCCCCAAGACGGAGGTACTCACAGCCCAGCCAAGGACAATGCAGGCTGTGAGAATCGTACAGAGAGTCGCCACGGTGACGATCCTCTGCGCTTCCATTTGTCGCAGAACGAGCCTGAATCGGGTCATCTACTTCAGGGAGTCCCCGGAAGGACAGGCGATACTGCAAGAGGAGCAACCACCAAGGCAATCGTCATTGCAAGAAGAACTGCCACTATGACAACTAACACAGCTTGTACACGAACTACAGTTGTCGTTTGTACAGGAAGAGCATTGCGACCAGCAACCGGCTTTTGCAAGGGTTCCATCCAAGTCACCTTTCCATGCAACCAGGCCAGAATCAGCAATATCCTTTTTCAATTTTTCAAGATTCATACTACATCAGTCTCCTTTCCATAATATTGTTTCCTGCGGATTCACACCGTGAGGAACATCCCGTACTCGGACATCCATTTGAACAAGAACTACTACAGCCAGAAGAACATCCTTCGGGGCAAACTTCTGCGAAAGAACATCCAACAACACCATCATGATTCCCAAGCCCAGCTTCTAAAATCAATTTCTTCAATTTCTGTTCATCCATTACATCATCCTCCTATACAATTCTTGTTTTTGGAAACGCCGCGAACGGACATTTCGTATCGGGACCTTCGGTAGTCCCTGTAAACTCCCTGATATACCGAAGGCATCTGCTATATAACTTGTGACATTCCTGATACAAGGATTCCTCACAAGAACGACAGGGAGAATCCACTGGAAATATCTCCCGACTGGGAGGGGAAAGCCATTCGTTCCCTTGGAAATCAATAACATAAGAAAAACTTTTTGAAACCTCTCCTATTGTTCTACCATTCTCAAACAAAAGGAGCAGTATTACATCCAAAGGTGTCATTACCGTCAGGTTTTCCACGGCATGGAAGAACTCATCGACTGTATATAGAAAACATTTTCCAGCGTCTTTTCGAAATCGAATCGTAGGATTCAATACATACTGAACGGAAGCGTCAAATTTTTGCATGCTTCCCCCCTCTCCTCGAGTTCACACTATCCATGCAGGATTCAATTGTCACGAAAACTTTGGTTTTTAAAAGGGGACAATCCAAAATAAACACAGAAAGATGTTGTATAATGGATCTGGTTCTATAAGTTGATAATGGGAGGCTAGAGTCTTGAGGAAAAATATTGAAACTTTTTCTGAATTCTCATCCCAACGAATAATCGGAACAATCTATATTGTGATAGAATTTTATGCTATACTCTCCACCCTTGTTTCCGCAAGTCAACAGTCATTTCCCGAACCCGTCTATACGTATCCTATGTTCTGGATACCCATTATCATGGTGGTGCTTTTAGCGTCTACTTCCTATATCAATACCCAACTCGCTCGTTTGATATTTTCGCTGTCTTTCCTCTTCTTTGGACTTGCAAGCATATACCATGTTCGCGCCGATCTTTTTCAGGGATGGGGTTTCATACTCGTTTCTTTCTTCATGCTGAAACGGTATGGCTTTCTGGAACATCATCCTATCCTAAAAGTGGTTCCGATCATCGTCTCTATTCTTGTCGCGGTAGAATTATGGTATTTCAAATATAGGGAGAGGTATCAATACATACCCGTAGTATCCACATTGGAGGTCTGCTCTTTTTTCTTCATAATCGTCCTGTTTCTCTGTATCCTCTACAAAGAAGAGACACGGGACTTCTTGTTCGGAAAGAAAGCCCTCTCGGAAGAACGGAGCAAACTCCAGAAAGAAAAAGAGGCTCTGGAAAAACAAATCAATGCCATTGAGGCGACCATGCTGAAAGGTTCATATTGGGCGGATATCCTTGCCAGACACTGGAACCTTGATACCGCCCATACAGAAACCCTGCATCAGTTTCTTTCCAACGCAGGCCAGATATCAAACAAGGAAATGGCATTTCAACTCAATGTGTCCGAACAGGTAGTCAAGAATAGAATGCATAGACTGTTTTCCATGGCGCAAGTCTCTTCACGCATGACATTCCTCAACGCATGCACAGTACTATCCAAGAAGCTTTCCCCAAGAAATTACGCCGACCACAGTGGAACAGACAATGAACAGAAGCAACACTGAGTCTGCATCAGTTAGCAAGGAATCCTTATAAACTATATCATAGAAAAACTTCACCATATCCCCCCAGACTGTCCGAAAAGTATCTTTTTTTGAAGATTATCCCTTCCTGATAGGCTTGAAATACATGTTTTTCTATTTTCGAGCCGACTTTTCGGACAGGCTCCCTCACCGATGAGGATAGATAGACCTCTCACCTCTTACTTGCATGACCATGAGTTGCTTTATTAGTTAGTTTTACTTACTAAATATTATTTCATCTGGGAACAGGCTGTGAGCGCATCCTTGACCGTATTGCACCGGCACACTGACAGCCGCTTGCCCGTCACCATGGACTTTGGAAGCAACAGACGCCTGAACCCCATGTCGGAGGCGGCCTTTTCCCGCTTTTCCCCGAATCCGACGGAACGGGCCTCCCCCGCGAGGCTGAGTTCCCCAAAGCTTACCAGCTTGTCAGGAAGGCTCTTGCCGGTGGCCGCGGACCACAGGGCCAGCGCCAGAGGAAGCTCAATTGAGACTTCGGACAATTTCATGCCGCCAGCGACGTTCACATAGATGTCCTGGTCGTTCAGACGGACGGAAGCATGGCGCTCTAGAACGGCGGCCACACGAGTAACGCGAGCGGTGTCGATACGGTCGGAATAGACACGCGAAAAACCACCTTTCGCAGGAACACAGAGGGCCTGAATCTCCACGAGGAACGTCCTGGAGCCCTCCACCACAGCGGTATAGGCGATTCCAGGAGGGACTTCGCCTTCGGTACGCTCTGAAATAAAGAATCCCGCGGGATCCTGCACCGCCTCCAGACCTGCGGAGGTCATCAGAAAAATGCCGATTTCATCAACCGAACCGAAACGGTTCTTCGCGGCGCGGATCAGCCGGACGCCGGTTCCGGCCTGGTCAAAATAGAGGACGGTATCGACCATATGCTCAATGACCTTCGGTCCGGCGAGAACCCCCTCTTTCGTAACATGTCCGACGAGAAACAATGCAATGCCGAGTTGCTTAGCCTGGCTAATCAACTCCATGCTGCAACACCTGATCTGGTTCACAGACCCCGCTACTGAAGCGATGTCGGAGGATGTCAGCGTCTGCAAGGAATCGATGACGACCACAGCGGGTTTCTCATTCTGCATCACCTGGGAAATCTCTTCCAGCCGGGTATCGCAGAAAATCGTAATGGCGTCGAGGGGGAGTCCCAGCCGTTCAGCGCGTAGACGGACTTGGCCGGGGGATTCCTCACCGGAGATGTAGAGAACCTTCCGTTTCGACGTACCGCCGCCGCATTTCGCCAGCACCTGCAACATGAGCGTCGATTTGCCGATACCAGGCTCACCACCCAGAAGGATGGAGCTTCCCCGCATCACACCGCCGCCAAGTACGCGGTCAAGCTCGGTGATGCCGGTCTCGAAGCGGAACTCCGGCTCGACCACGACCTTCGCCAAAGAACGGGGCTTTTCCACCGTTTCAGTTCCGGAAGCTGAAGCGGAAGGCGATACCTTCCCGCCCTTCTTCGGAGTCTGGCGGATGGTTTCTTCGGTGAATGAGTTCCATGAGCCGCAATCAGGACAGCGGCCGAGCCATTTCGACTCGATCCGTCCGCACTGGGTGCAGACAAATCGGGTAACGAGTTCCTTCATACAAAACAACCTCTTGCAATGCAAATAATAAACTAAAAACTTATCAACTCTACGTCAAAAATGAGATACGAATTCGGCGGTATCAGACCGGGATAGCCGTGTACGCCATATCCAAGCTCAGGGGGAATGATCAACGTGCGTTTCTCCCCTTTCTTCATCTGCTGGAGCGCCTCGTTCCAGCCTTCAATCACCTGACCGATGGCGAACTGGGCGGGAGAACCACGATGCACCGAACTGTCGAACATCCGTCCATCCATCAGCGTCCCGGTGTAATGTACAGTGACGAGCTGGCCGTACTTGGGGCTTTTTGCGCCTTTTCCTTCCTTCAGTACGACATAGCGAAGTCCGGAAGCTGTCTTTACGGCATTGGGCCACCGGTTGTTGATTTCCGTCTCAACAGAAGCCTGTGCGGCCGCCTCGCGTTCCTTGGCGACTTTCTCGGCCTGTTCGACGAGCTTGCCGAAGGTCTCACGATCAACAGTAAAAGCCTCCGCAGCCTCGCCGATACGGACTATTTCGACGCTATTGATTGTATCGTCCTGTTCAATGGCGTTCACCACATCCTGCCCTTCGACGACATGTCCGAATACCGCATGCTTGCCGTCCAGCCAAGGAGTCGCCACATGGGTGATGAAAAACTGGCTGCCATTGGTTCCAGGCCCGGCATTCGCCATGGAGAGCGTCCCAGGACCCGTATGCTTCAGAGAATCGTCAAATTCATCGGGAAAGCAATAACCAGGGCCGCCAGTACCATTTCCTTTCGGGCAACCACCCTGAATCATGAAATCCTTGATTACGCGATGAAACTTCAGACCATCGTAATAAGGCTTTCCTTCATTCTTCAAATTCAAGGTTCCTTCCGCCAGACCGACAAAATTCGCCACGGTCATCGGAACCTTCTGATATTCAAGGGAAAGCACAATGTCTCCCTTGTTGGTATGGAGAATGGAATATACACCATCCGCACGTTTTTCCTTCATTAAAAATACTTCCTAATTATATAATATATAACAAATTATTCAAATTCATACAAATCATGTCCAGGAGCAAGCAACTGATAGAGGCGTTGCAGGTCGTCCTGTGAATGATAAGTAATCTCAATCCGTCCGTGATCAACGGTTCCCTTGATTTCGACCCGCGTACCACAAGCCTCAAGGAATTTTTCCTCCAAAGCAAGCATGTCGGCCGATTTCATCGGAACGACATCGTCTGCATTACCCCCCTTCTTTCTCTGGAACGCAGCCCGTTTACCCCTGTTCAAGTCAGAGGCAAGCTGCTCCGCGGCACGAACAGACAAATCCTGTTCCATCATTCGCCGGTACAGGATCTCCTGATCCGCTGGATTGACTACAGAAAGGATGGCTCTGGCGTGCCCTGCGGTAAATTTACCACGAAGCAACGCATCTTGCATGCTTTCGGGAAGCTGCAACAGACGAATGCTATTGCTAATTGTAGATCGGTTCTTGCCGACACGTTGGGCCAGTTCGTCTTGTTTAATTCCTGCTTCTTGGAGAAGATATGAATACGCCTTCGCTTCTTCAATCGGATTGAGGTTTTCTCTTTGGATGTTTTCAATCAAGGAAACCTCAAGCCTCTGAAGATCCGTAAAATCCTTGACAATCACGGGAACCTTTTCCAGTCCAGCAATTTTGGAGGCTCGGTATCTTCGTTCACCAGCTATAATACTGTATTCTCCTTCCGCAATCTTCTCAACAAGTATCGGCTGCAACACCCCTTGGTTCTTAATGGATTCGGCCAATTCTCTAAGAGCATCCTCATCGAAAGTTTTTCGCGGCTGCCGCGGGTTTGGCCTGATATGGGAAAGTTCAATCTCCTGTACCACCACATCATCCGACGTTTTTGCCGCACCATCTTTGACCGGCGCGACACCAAGGGCGCTTTCAAAAACAGCGTCAAAGGAATAATCATCCATCAAAGAACTGATACCCTTACCCAAACCATGATGCTTTTTTGTAAGATTATTTTCTGACACGGCTGACAACCTCCTCGGCAAGACTCATATAACTCTTTGTCCCAGCGCTGCTTGCGTCATATGCATTGATAGGCAGTCCATGTGACGGAGCTTCAGAAAGGCGAACATTACGGGGAATAATCGTCTTAAACACAAGATCAGGAAAAAAGGCGGTGATATCTTCCACCACATCGTTCGCCAGTTTCGTCCGCTTACTATACATAGTAAATAAAATACCAAGTACAGTAAGGCGAGGATTCAGGGATTTTTTGATATTGGCGATTGTTCGCATCAACATATTGAGGCCTTCCATAGCAAGGTACTCACATTGCATCGGAATCACCACATATTCAGCCCAGCACATTGCATTCATTGTTACCAGCCCCAGCGAAGGCGGACAATCGACAAGGATATATTCCCAGTCATTTTCAATTGGAGCAATCGCATCTTTAAAAAAAGATTCACGCGAATCTTCGTTGACTAATTCAATATTCAATCCTGCAAGATTGATATTGCCGGCCATTGCATAGAGGTTCCTTACAGGTGTCGGTTGGCAAGCGTCCTGCGGGGAGCATTGGCCAACAATGACCTCATACGTTCCCGGCAGACGGCTATCGGCAGAAACAGCGCCTGTCATGTTACCCTGTGCATCCAAATCAATCAGAAGGACCCGCCTGCCCATCTGCGCCAGTGCAGCACCAAGATTGACAGCGGTAGTTGTTTTACCAACTCCACCTTTCTGGTTTAAAAAGATAATTTTTTCAGCGCTCATGCATCTACTATAAAGAATAAATGACTAAATGTCATCAGAAAAAAACATAGGGGAGGAATGCCTTGACCTCTACCATTCTGTGATGTATCTTCAAGTTACCGAGAAGGAGAAAATCATGGAAGATAAAGTCAAGGATGCAATTGAAGCAATCCGTCCCTCCCTCCAAAATGATGGGGGAGATATTGAATTCATCAAGCTTGAAGGCAATACAGTAACTGTACGGCTAGTCGGGGCATGCGCAGGATGTCCGATGTCTCAAATGACACTCAAAAACGGTGTCGAACGATATTTGAAACATACTGTAGATGAAAACCTAGTAGTTGAGAATGAAATGCTGTAATAGCAATCGTTTCTTGTTTTTTTTAAAGTTTCACGTGAAACATTGTCAAAACGGATGATTCCGAATGTTTCACGTGAAACTTTTTTATTTTACTTACCCATAAGTTAAAATCATCAACAATCAACACAACATCGACCAAAAAAACCATTGCATCAACGGCGCATTGTCAGTCAACCATATAAAGCAAGCAACACGCCCAGCATCCCCACCTCATGCAACAGAACATAATGATATTGGAACAGGAGCAGTTTTCCTAATACCACATAAGTTCTTCCGATTTTTTTGTAAGTATTATCTCAAAAGTACAAAAACCGCAAAATTCATATCAAAAACGCAGGTTTTAGCTACCACGTTTCTATTAATCAATACAGATTCATGTAAAAAAAAGCGGCAAAAAGGATCCCAATTTACCCACACATTCGTATAAAAGAAAACCATAAAAGAAAATCTTCACTCAGTAGTTTCATACGAAAAAACAAACAATATTAAATGTATTTTATAAATCAATCACTTGTAACGAATATATAATAATTGAGAAGAATCCCAATTCTTTTCAGTACAAAAAAAGATTTACCATACGCTCGAAAAGAAGGGTATTTGCCATATATTTTGCAATACCATTATCAACAGTTCTCTCGATTCAGAAAATTCGGTCTAATACTATCCAACAGCCAATTCACAAACGCTTCCACTCAATTCAGAGTCCGATTTGACCATTCATGCGTGGACATGTCAAAACAACAAGAATTACTTTCCATATTGATTTATGTAAGAACCAAACACAATCCGTCAGGCAGCAATCAACAAATTAACTACTCATTCAATTATTACACAACTTCACACCAATGCAATATCATTTGAATACTAGAAATAAATCCAAATGAGCACTACAATATTACACATACATCGGCACATAAGCTTTTACCTAATCTCACAAACAACAAAGATGGTATTTTTTCATTATTGCATATAGAATTATGCAATAAACCGCCAAAGAAAATCAATTACAACACAATTACATATCACACTATACTATAGCAAAAACACCTCATAATAATTCAGCCTCTGCATGCATACGATTTAATGCTCCAGGTTTCAGAAAAAATGTTTCACGTGAAACATTTCACAGGTAATCAACCACCCCATCTAATGATTAGTAGACGGTATACTATTGCTTCACTTGACGACATACATCTACAATCACGCAATCGCTAATGAAATAACAACAAGTTTCTGAAAAATGTACGCAGCAATTGCAACAAACATCTTTGTACATAAAAAAACTGGCCGGCTTATACAACCGACCAGTAAATAATTTTTTAGAATATAACTAGTTATTCTTCTGACTGACCGCTTGAAGAATCAACATCAACAATATCACTTGCGTCTGTTTTACGTGAAACATCCGTATTGGTATCATCGACGTTCACCTCATCTGCGGATTCATCTTCGTCCTCATCCTTCGCATATTCAGTAACAGCCATAGCAACAATACGGTCTTTGGCACTTCTCAGCTTAACCACGCATACGCCACTGGCATTACGCCCTTGAATGGAAATCGTATTGACATGAACCCTAATTGTCTGTCCGTTCAACGTGATGCAAACGAGATCATTATCATCGTTAACTGCAAGTGCATTAACGATTTGACTTGTTTTTTCACCTATACGGTAAATCTTCTGCCCTTGAGTGCCACGACCATGACGCGAGAACTGGTTGAATTCAACCTGTTTGCCCTGACCCAATTCAGTGACCATCAGAATACGCTTTGCAGGATCAACCTTGACCAATCCTGCCACTGTATCGTCGCCAAGCAACCTGATGCCGCGCACGCCACGAGAGGCACGCCCCATTGCCCGGACGTCCGTTTCTGCGAAGCGCAACCCTTGACCCTTGCGAGTGACAAGCATTGCTTCATCGCCATCGGCGACAAATTCACACTGCATCAGCACATCGTCCTCATCGAGGATAATTGCCTTGACACCGCGGACCTTGGCATTTCGGAAGGCATCCAAACAAACCTTCTTAATAACACCAAGTTTAGTTACCATAAGGAGATAAGTATCTTCTGAAAAATCCTTGAAGTTGATAATTGAGGAAATTTCCTCACCATCCTCAAGTTGCAGGAGGCTCTTCATGCTGCTGCCTTTCGCCGTTTTGGAGCCTTCAGGAAGTTCATGAACTTTAATCCAGTAAGCCTTGCCAAAACTTGTGACGAACATGACATACTCATGCGTTGAAGCAACAAACAGATGCTCGACGAAATCCTCGTCACGCAACGCCGCCCCGCGAACGCCTTTTCCACCACGGCCCTGCGATCGGTACTCATCGACAGGAACGCGCTTCACAAAGCCTTTGTGGCTGATTACGACGACAACATCCTCTTCCTTGATAAAATCTTCAATTGAGGACTCTCCGATCTCCTCCACACGGATTTCCGTACGGCGCTTGTCACCATATTTCGCAGTGATATCGCGGGTTTCCTGCTCTACCACTCCGAGGATTTTCTTTTCATCGGCAAGAAGTTCCTTGTAATAGACAATCTTCTGTTCCAGATCAGCCAGTTCATCAAGGATTTTCTCAGTCTCCAGATGAGATAGCCGGCCGAGTTTCATATCAATGATTGCCTGTGCCTGGACTTGAGAAAGACCAAACTTCTTCATCAGGTGGTCTATGGCGATATCGTTGTTTTCCGACTCCTTGATTACCTTGATGACTTCATCGATATTCTCCAAGCCGATTTTCAAACCCAAGAGGATATGGGCGCGCTCTTCCGCCTTGCGCAAGTCGTAGCGGGTCCTCCGTTCAACGACGATCTCCCGGTGATGGATGTAGTGGACAAGCATTTCTTTCAGGGAAAGGAGCTTCGGTCTTCCATCGACCAAGGCGAGGTTGTTAACGTTGAAGTTGCTCTGCAACGGAGTACGAAGGAACAGCAGGTTTACCACCACCCGCGCGACAGCGCCCTTCTTCAACTCCACGACGATACGCATACCATCACGGTCGGATTCATCACGAACCGCGGCTATGGCGGGAATATCCGTCTTGCGCAGTTCATCGATCTTCTTGACCAGTTCAGCCTTGTTCACCTGATAGGGAATTTCGGAATAGACAATCTGACTGTGGCTGGCATGCTCTTCAATCTCATACCTGGCCCTGATGACGATCTTCCCACGTCCGGTGGTGAACGCATCCCGAATCCCGCGGCGACCACAAATAACCCCATAAGTCGGGAAATCCGGCCCCTTGATATAGTTCATCAGCTCATCGATGGAGATGTCGGGATTTTCAATTACGGCGCCGATAGCGTCGCAAATCTCCACAAGATTGTGGGGAGCCATGTTCGTAGCCATACCGACGGCGATACCACTGCTGCCGTTGGCGAGCAGATAGGGGAACGCAGCGGGTAGAACAAGCGGTTCCTGAAGGGAATCATCGTAGTTCGGACCGAAATCAACCGTTTCCTTCTGGATATCAGTCAGCATCTCTTCACCGATGCGGCTCATCTTGGCCTCGGTGTAACGCATGGCCGCCGGCGGGTCGCCGTCTACGGAACCGAAGTTGCCCTGGGGCTTGACCACCGGGTAACGGAGAGAGAAATCCTGGGCGAGGCGCACCAGCGCATCATAGACGGAAGCGTCGCCATGCGGGTGGTACTTACCAAGAACGTCGCCGACGATCCTCGCCGCTTTCTTGAACGGAGTGTTGGAACGCAGCCCCATCTCGAACATGTCGAAGAGAATTCTCCGGTGAACAGGCTTAAGACCGTCCCGGACATCAGGGAGCGCACGGCTGACTATGACGGACATGGCGTAGTTGAGATAGGATTCCTTCATCTCCTTGGACACGTCCACTCTGATTATCTTGTTTGTTGATTCTTCCACGTGACTATCCTCTGCTATACATCCAAGTTGGAGACGTATACTGCGTTATTTTCAATAAAATCCTTGCGAGGCTCGACTTCCTCTCCCATCAGCATGGTGAAGACCTTGTCAGCCTCGACGGCATCTTCCAGACAGACCTGGGTGATCATTCGGGTATCAGGATTCATGGTTGTTTCCCAAAGCTGATCGGGGTTCATCTCACCAAGACCCTTGTACCGCTGAATGGGAACCTTGCTATCGTCCGCCCCTACTCCGTTTTCCTCCAGAATCCGCTGGCGAGCGTCTTCATCATAAGCATAGTATATCTTCTTGCCGATAGTAATCTTATAGAGGGGAGGCATGGCGAAATACACGTATCCCGCCTCGATAAGAGGCCTCATGTATCGGAAGAAGAACGTCAACAACAATGTCCTGATATGAGAACCATCAACATCAGCATCAGCCATGATAATGACTTTATGGTATCGAACCTTTTCAACGTCAAAGTGTACGCCAAGACCGGCGCCGAGGCTTGAGATAACCGGCTGGAGCTTGTCGTTGCCCATGACCTTTTCCTCGCGGGATTTCTCGACGTTCAGCATTTTTCCCCAAAGAGGAAGGATCGCCTGACATTGACGGTTTCGCCCTTGTTTGGCGCTACCGCCTGCGGAATCACCCTCGACGATGAATATCTCACACTTGGCGGGATCTTTTTCACTGCAATCGGCCAGCTTGCCCGGCAACCCGCCGCCCTCGCTCGTCTTCCTGATGCGCATCCGGGCGTCGCGGGCGGCGAAACGGGCCTTCGCGGCGAGAATGGACTTTTCAAGGACCGCCTCGGTAACGGCGGGATATTCATCAAAATAATTGGTGAGCTTTTCGTACACCATCGATGAAACGATACCCATGACCCGCGGATTACCGAGCTTCATCTTCGTCTGCCCCTCGAACTGCGGATCGGGAATCTTGACGGAGATAACGGCGGTCAGGCCTTCGCGGAGGTCATCTCCCGTCAGCTGCTCCTCAAACTTCTTCGACAGCTTGACGTTCTTCTTAAGCTGTTCGTTGACAGCGCGCGTCAAACCGGCGCGGAAGCCGGAAAGGTGCGTACCGCCCTCCCTCGTATTGATGTTGTTTACAAAGGTATAGAGCACCTCGTCGTACCGGTCGTTGTACTGTACGGCCACTTCAACCTTCACAGAGTCCTTTTCCCCCTCGAAGGAGATAGGATCTTCGTGAATGACCTTCTTGTTCTCGTTTAGATGCTGGACGAAGCTCTTGATCCCCCCTTCAAAATGGAAGGACTGGCTGCGCTTCTCCTCTTCGCGATTATCGGCGATGGAAATCGTAATGCCCTTGTTCAAGAAGGCGAGTTCACGAAAACGCTCGGAAAGGACTCCGTAGCTGAACTCGTTGGTCTCCATAATCGTCATGTCGGGCTTGAACCGGACAATAGTGCCGGTACGGTCGGTTTCACCGACTATCCTTACCGCTTCTTCAGGGATTCCCTTGTGGTAGACCTGCTGGTAGATATGCGGGGCGCGATGAACCGTGACTTCCATCCAGTCGGACAGGGCGTTCACGACGGAGACGCCTACGCCATGGAGCCCTCCGGAAACCTTGTAGGAATTCTTGTCGAACTTGCCGCCGGCGTGAAGCTGGGTAAGAACGACTTCCAAGGTGCTTTTGTTTTCAGTCGGGTGAATGTCGACGGGAATGCCCCGCCCGTTGTCCTCCACGGCCACGATCTGTCCCGGTTCTATGCTGACTTCAATGGTATCGCAATATCCCGCCATGGCTTCATCGATACTGTTGTCGACAACTTCATACACCAGATGATGCAGACCGTCGATACCCGTAGAACCGATGTACATGCCGGGGCGTACACGAACGGCTTCAAGTCCTTTCAGAACCTGAATGTTGTTCGCGGTATAAGCCTCAGTACCCTCAGTCTGATGCTCCACATCCAAGTGCGGAGCCGGCTTCAGGGAAGCTTCGTCAAAATTGGCTTCATTCATGCTTTATATCCTTATGTACAAATAAAAAGTTGGCTAAACCACATTTATAGTAGAATAACATTTTTTCACCCTTTATGACAACCCTGACGCACAAAAAAAACGGATTATTAATTATATATAATAAATATAGTTATATTACTTTTCCACAAGTAGAGGAATCATAGGGCCGACAACTATTGCAAGGAGACGTTCGACAAGGTAATATAGGGGGTATGCCACAGAACAATTTGAACTACTTGCTGTTCTGGCAGGAAACCGATTCACGCATGAAGGAAACCCTGCCGGAACAAGACTACATCGCCTGGTTCGCCCGGATAAACTACGATTCTTCCCAGAATCGCAAGCTTATACTTTCCGTGCCGTCGCAGTTTATTCTCGACAAGGTTTCCGCGCAGTTCAAGAGTCCCATCGAAAACATGATGAGTGAACTGACCGGCGAGGATATCCTTGTCGAATTCATCGTAAAACGGATGAATCAAGACCAGCGAGAAAGCCTTGAGCAAATGGCGGAAAAAGCCGACAGCAAAGATGAGGCTTCCCTCAGCCGCCAGCGGAACACAGAACCAACGCCGATACAAACGGTATCACCATCAGCGCGACAGGCAAGCAATTTGAACCCTGTATACCGTTTTGACACCTTCGTTACTGGAGACAATAGTTCCTTTGCCTATAACGCAAGCTTGGCAATTTCCAAGAATCCTGGTTCAAGCTACAATCCTTGTTTGATCTATGGCGGAGTAGGTCTGGGCAAGACGCACCTGCTCCAATCCATTGGCAACTACATTCTTGAACATACTCCAATGCTGAAAGTAGTTTACGTGACAGCCGAAATGTTCACCAACGAATTCATCCAGGCCATCAGCGAAAAGAAAACTAATTCATTTAAAAACAAGTATCGTAAAGTAGACGTCCTGTTGATCGACGACATCCACTTTCTGCAAGGAAAAGATTCTACCCAAGAGGAGTTGTTCCATACATTCAACAACCTGTATGACACGAACAAGCAGCTCGTATTCACCTGCGACCGTCCAATCAGCGAGCTGAAGGACCTCACCGCCCGGCTGAGAAGCCGGTTTGAAAGGGGGCTGAACGTAGACCTTCAGCCGCCGAACTACGAGACGCGAATGGCGATACTCCGGCTGAAGTGCGAAGAAAAGAACAGCTATATGTCTGATGATGTCCTCGACTATATCAGCCGGAACGTCAACACAAACGTTCGTGATTTGGAAGCATCACTTACTAAATTGATAGCCTACAGTGACCTTCTTGGACAAGAAATCACATTGGATATAGCCAAGGAGCAGCTGAAAACTTCATACCCAATCATCAACAACAACCAATCGCTGTCGATAGACACCATCATTAAAGTGGTTGCTGAATATTTCAATATCTCCCCATACGACATCAGGGGGAAGAAAAGGACGAAATCCCTTGTACAACCACGACAGATGGCCATGTACATAGCGAGAAACATCACGGATTATTCAACTACGGAAATAGGATGTGAATTCGGGGGAAGGGATCATACCACGGTCATGCACGCCATACAGCGTATAGAGGGCTTGGTAAAGAGCGACAGCGGAATGAACACCACCATCCAGAAGCTTGAACGGGAGATACAGAACTACAAAAAGAATTAGTCAGGATTCCATATTATATATGGATAAAGGGATTTTTATAGTTTTTCATCAAAAAACAACCTGTTGATAAACACTGGACAAATGGTGGATAACTCATAAAACCTGTGGAAAGCGATTAACTCATGTGGAAGACTTGTGGATGAAAACACCTGTCCTTCCACAAGTTGTCGTTTGATTAATAAAAATCATAGTAACGAATTACTGTATTTATCCACATAAAATGTGCTATTATTACTATGATTACTAAAAAAGAGTAACAATATAGGAGTAATCCGAAATGAAATTCGTCTGCCAAAAAGCCAATCTGCTCAAAGAGATCACCCTTGCCCTGGATTTTACAAGCCAGCGCAATTCGCTTTCAATCGTTTCAAACGTCCTCCTTGAAAACTACGGCGACAAGCTGATCATAAAGGCGACGGACCAGAAAGTCGGTTTTTATTCGGAAATAGAAGTACAGACCATCGAACCCGGTTCGACTACGGTATTCTGCGATAAATTCCTCGGAGTCCTACGTTCCCTGCCTGAAGGGGACGTCCAATTTGAAGAAAAAGACACAAAGCTAATTATCCGACCTGTAGGACAGACCATAGACTTCCAACTCAGAACCATCGAAGCTGACAAATTCCCCCAGCTCCAGTCGATTGACGACAGTAAGTATTTCTCCATTTCGCAAAGCGATTACATCGAAATGATCAATCAGACGATTTTCGCCATCAGTGAAGACGAAACGAGATATTTCATGAATGGCGTATTCTTCGAACATGCGACGGACTCCTTGACTATGGTAGCCACCGACGGAAGAAGACTTTCCATCATCCAACGGAAATTCATGGAGAAAATCACGCAGTTTCCATCCGTCATCATCCCTGCCAAATTTCTCAACCTCATAAAAAAAATGGGAACGGGAGAGGGAATGTTCGATCTTGCCGTAACCGACAGCATGGTATTCGCCCGTTTCGACAACCACTGCATCTATTCAACTTTGATCAACGGACAATTTCCCAACTACAAGCGAGTCATTCCTGATAGCCAGACTTTCTCATGCAGAGTCTCCATTCAAGAAATGCTGGACGCATTGAAGCGTGTTTCCCTATTTGTCGAAAACAAGTCCAAGCGACTGATCCTCGACATAGAGCCTACCGGTATCATGCTCAGCTCAGAGGAAAGCGACCTTGGAGCGGCCAAAGAAATCATCCCCTGCGAATATGACGGCGATTCCTGTAAGCTTTCATTGAACTACACATACTTGTACAGTCCGTTGCGCGTCATGGAAGGGGAACACTTCTTCCTCCAGTTCAGCGGTCCTACGAAAGCCATGACGGTGAAGCCGGATCCTGAAAGGGATTATTTCCATATCATCATGCCGATGCAGCCGCAGTCGAACTCATGAGGTTCACTTCTGTCCGGTTTGACCGGTTCAGGAATATTGCGAACGCCTCCATTTCCGTAGATTCCCGACAGGTGATGCTCGTAGGTCATAACGGTCAGGGGAAGACTAATTTTATTGAGGCTCTGTACGTATTGTGCTATGGTTCTTCGTTCAAGGCGATGAACAGCAAGGAAATGATAGCTCATGGAGAGAAAGAATTTTCCCTTGCCGCTACTGTTCTCAACGATGATGGATTTGAACAATTGGTGGAGTACTCGTTTTCCGAGGGACGCAGGACTGTCAAGATCGACGGACGTGAAATCAAGGATCGCAAGGAACTGATTTACAACGTTCCCTGCATTGTATTCAGCCATGATGACATTTCATTTGTCAGGGGTGAACCTGAATTCCGCCGTAGATTCTTTGACCAGACCATGTCGATGTACAATCCGCTGTTCTTTGACGACATGCGCAGATACAAGGCGGTACTCAGACAACGGAACGCGGCTATCAAGGAGGAACGATCCTCGTTGGTGCCTATATATGACCATCAACTCGCCACGTATGGAATCGACATACAACGGGAACGAATCAAGGCCGTCTATGAATTTAACAGGATATTCCCCGCCATGTACAAGCAGGTGTCCCGCACGGACAAGGAGATGCGCATCGAATATCTTCCGTCCTGGGGAGATTGCGCCACCGCTGATGACGCCGAGGACAAACTTGGCCGAACGCTTCAACGTGATTTCAAGCTTCAGACTACGGCCAGCGGCGTACATAGGGATCGGTTCATCGTCATGGATGAGTATGGCCCCTTCGCCTTGACGGGTTCGACAGGGCAACTTCGTCTTGCTTCCCTGATTTTCAGAATGGCTCAGACGGCCTTTTTCAGAAACAAGACGGGCAAGGAGCCTGTCCTGCTTGTCGATGATGTCTTGCTTGAGCTTGATATACAAAGGCGAGGAGCTTTTCTTGATCTGATGGACGGCTACAGTCAGGCGTTCTTTACATTTTTACCGGAAGAACAATATTTTTCTTCACTGGCGGATGTCGGTTCCCTTGTGTATGATGTCAGTGACGGGAGGTTTTCGAAGCATGAGGGACGATAGGCCACACAGAAGTCCGGACGATCCGTTGGATATCAAGGAATTGCTGGACGCGACGTTGCTGAGGCTCAATATTACCGACGCTGATCCCTATCTTAATTTTTGTAAGAACTGGCAGCGGTTGATTGGGCCGAGCCTATATCCCCATGTCAAGCCGGTGGATGTCAAGAACGGTACGCTGATATTGCGGAGCGATCATCCCAGTTGGTCTTCTATCGTTCAGCTTCAGAAAAAACAGATCATTGCGAGAATCCGCCGCACATATCCGTCGTTAGGAATTTTTACGCTACAGATTGTGTCCATATAGGCTGAAAGTCATGGTGGATACACAAAAAGACAGGTCGTATGACTGAATGCCTTGTAGGTATTGTCAGGGAACGTACTTGACTGTCTGGGCATTGCTCATTATACTGCAAAACTCGGTGGCTTATCGCCCGACATCGTAGAAAAATCCCGCGTAAAAGCGATGAATATTTGGAGAATTATCCCATGAGCAACAAAGGAAAGAGAACTTACCAGCCTAGTAAGATGAAAAGAAATAGAACATTCGGTTTCCGGGCCCGCATGGCAACCAAAGGCGGCCGTCTTGTTCTTGCTCGTAGAAGAGCCAAGGGTAGACACAAGCTTACCGCTAGTGATGAGAAGAAGCCTTACTAAAAAAGAAATCGTCAAGAAGCAACCAGAGATCAACAGGATCTTCAAGACCGGGCGGGAGAATTCCTGCCGTGGTCTGCGGTTGATAGTTTCCAAGAACCAGTTGCAGTATAATCGTATCATCGTCATTCCTGTGCGCCATTACGGTACCGCCGTCCAACGCAATAGGATTAGACGACAGATCAAAGAGATCTGGAGAAACGAAAAGCCCAAGATGGTTCCTGGTTATGATTTCGCGTTCGTGGTGTATCCAGGAAAGGCTCTTGATCATGAAAAGCAAGCGAAGCAGATAGTGACTCTTTGTGAAAGAGCCGGGGTTTATCTTCCGACGGAAGGCTGACCTCCGGTTCGTTGGTAGTATGTCCAGTTGAAATAGATCTTCGGTTCTTGTCTTTCCTATACATCATCACCTCTTCCGCGATGCGGAAACATATCAAGTCTACAAGACGTTGAGTTTTGTCGATGAGGAGTAGAGATGGATAAGAATACCATTATCGCCATTGTATTGTCTGTCATTGTCATTACTGTGGCGATGACGATCCAGACGACGTTTTTCGCCCCAAGTCCTGTAACAACAGATGCTTCCCTGACGGAGAACGTGGTTTCCGCCAATGATCTTTCGTCTTCCCCCGAACTTCTTCGCGCCAGCGCCGACATGGCCTGGAATTCTGGTCTGCCTGGATCATTCTCCTGCGTAGGCGACCAAAGTAAATCCCAACAGTTTGAATATCAGACGGATGTATTCCAGATTACCTTCGATCCCACCGGTGCTTCGGTGTCCAGCATCAAGCTGAAGGACCACCTTGACGACGGTCAGCCTGTGGAGTTGCTGTTCAAGGGACCGGAAGACAATAACGCCTTTCTGATGTATGCGGGTGACGACAGGACTAACCCGATCAACGCCGTGTTCAACTATGAAGTGCGCGGCAATGAAGTGATTTTCAGCCAGACTTTTGCCCCTGTGAGCGAAGACGGTTCCTTGTCCGACGAAACCTTCACCATTACGAAAACCTATAATTTTGGTCAGAAGGAATATCTGTTTGAAATCAAAGTCGATATCGCGAACAGCGTCAACAAGTCTATTCCTCTCTCCTATGACAATTTTGCCTATACCCTGGCGTTTGAACCGCAGATTGGACCTGCGTTCGACGAGATGCCGAACAACAACTACAACTATCGCAGATTCTATATACAGGCTGACGGGGGCAAGAAGGCTACTCCGAAGATATCCAACGGCCAGTACAGGACTTCCGACTACCTTACATGGGCTGCGCTGTGCGGCAAATATTTCTCGCTGATCGGGATTCCCGATGCCACCCGTTATACGACAACGCTTACTGAAAGCACTTCGGGGGATATTGCCCTTGCTTCCAAGATGTATTTCTCCCGTCCCGCGGTTCGTAGCGCCTCCAATACTGATACATTCCGTTTCTATTGCGGCCCACAGATCAAGAATCAGATGACTATCTACAACGAATCCGCCATGAATGGTTTCGGTCTCGCCAATTTGCATCTTGAAAAGGCATTGGACAGCAGTTCCTGGCTCGGATGGCTTGAGAATGTCCTGAAATGGATTCTCCAGTTGTTCTACAAGCTTATCCCCAACTACGGTGTGGCTATCATCTTGCTGACGATTTTCATTAAGCTGATCCTCTATCCCCTTACCAAGAAAAGCATGGACTCCACCGCCAAGATGAGCATGCTCGGTCCCAAGATGGAGGAAATGAAGGTCAAGTACAAGGACAACCCCCAGAAGCAGAACGAAGAAATGGCCAAGCTCTACAAGGAGGAGAAAATCAATCCCCTTGGTGGCTGTCTGCCCATGTTGCTCCAGTTTCCGATCTTCATCGCCCTGTACGGGCTGCTGAACAAGCACTTCGAGCTTCGCGGCGCCATGTTCATTCCCGGCTGGATTCCCGACCTCTCCGTACCCGATACAGTCTTTACGTTCCCGTTCAACATACCGTTCCTCGGCAACGGTCTGCATATCCTGCCGATCATCTATACCGCCAGCATGATATATTCCATGAAGATTACCCAGACCGGAGGCACTCCGCAGACAAACGGCACTATGAAATTCATGACCTGGGGCATGCCTATCATATTCTTCTTCGTCCTGTATGACGCTCCTTCCGGCTTGCTCCTGTACTGGACGGTGATGAACTTCCTGTCCATCGCCCAGCAGTACTACATGAACAAGAAGAAGCAGAAGGAGGCTGTAGGGGGAGTTCCCGCGAAGACTTCCAATGTATCTAAGTTTCCACAGCCAAAGAACCAGAAAGGCAAGAAAAAATAACCTCACATAAGAAAATACCTATGAGGACGCTCGAAAACGGGCGTCCGTGGAGTGATATATGACGAAAGAATTTGAAGGACGAACCGAGCAGGAGGCTATCGCCAAGGCGATTGATGAACTGCACATAGAACGTGAGGACTTCGACGTGGAAATCGTGGATACCGGTAGAAAAGGCCTGTTCAAAAAGAATCTGGTCAAGATACGGATTCACATCGGTGAAGAAGAGGAAGAACAGGACAACGCGCTGTTCACTAACGACCCCTACGATGATCATTACGAAGAGATTGTCCCTTCTTCCCAGCCGCTTGTTCCGGAAGGGGATATGGAAGAGCGTGTCCTTGAGTTTGTGGCTACGTTACTTTCAAAAATGGGCTATCCAGGAAGCGTTTCTATCAATTTTCGCAAAGAGCGCAAGCTTGGGTTGAACATTGACAGTGAGTTCTCCAGCATCATTATCGGACGCAAGGGAAAGAACCTTGATGCGATTCAATTGCTTGCCAACGTCTATGCGGGGCAAATCGACCCAGACCAGAAGATTATCGTTGACAGCGAGAACTATCGGATGCGCCATGAGGAACAACTGATTCGTCTGGCGTACAAGACTGCCGAACAGGTCAAACGCACTGGAAGAAGCAAGTTGCTTGAACCGATGAATCCGTTTGAACGCCGTCTGATTCATTCTGCGTTGAACGATGTTGATGGCGTGGAGACCAAGAGTGAAGGTGACGGCCTATACAAGCAGGTACGTATCTCTTGTACGAAACGCTAAGATTCAGGACTGACTTTAGGAGCGCATGAGAGCCGCTGGCCTGCTGGTTGTCGGCAACAATACCGGCTCCTATAAAAAACGCTGATACCAATCGGGCGATTTCTCAACTGGTATCAGCGTTTTTTTATCGGGAGGGTCTGCTCTCGTTTGACGGTCGGGGACAGCCCTCCTTGAAATACGTGCGCGGGACGTACAGCAGTACGGGAGACATTCGGACTACAAGCTCCAATTTGAACTGATTTCCTGAAGTTCCAGCATATGTTTGAACAGACCTTCCTGTGATTCCAGCTCCATTGGTGAACCTTGCTGGACCACCTTCCCGTTTTGCAAAACTACGATCTTGTCCGCTTGTGTGATAGTCCTGAGTCTATGGGCGATTACCAATACAGTCTTGCCCTGAAGCAATCTAGAAAGTGCCGTCTGTATCTGCGATTCATTTTCAGCGTCCAGCGATGCCGTCGCTTCATCGAATACTACCACTGGGGCATTCTTCAACAATGCCCGTGCGATGGATATCCGCTGCCGTTCTCCGCCGGAAAGCTTCTGTCCGTTTTCACCAATCATGCTCTTGTATCCGTCAGGCAGGCGTGCGACGAATTCGTCGCAGCAGGCGGCTTGTGCCGCGGCAAGGACTTCTTCATCGGTCGCTCCGCGTTTTCCCAGCCTGATGTTCTCCATGACGGTATCATTGAACAGCACTACGTCTTGGAAAACCATTGCATAGGACGTGAGCAGAGTTTCCGGATCCACCGTCTTGATATCGGTACCGCCAAGAGATATCGTTCCCGTCGTCGCATCCCAGAATCTGGCAGCCAGTTTCGCTACTGTACTTTTTCCTCCTCCTGACGGACCTACCAGCGCCGTCACCTCCCCCTGTTTCGCGGTAAAGGAAACATCTGAAAGAACTTGTTCGTCCCCTAGATAGGAGAACCCGACATGGTTGAAGGCGATGTTATAGTTTTTCGGAGCGAAACTCGTGGTTCCGTGCTGTTCTGGTTCCTTGTCGAGCTGTTTCATCCGGTCTATCTTCGCCTGAGTTGCAAGCATCTCGGCGAGATTCTGCAATGTCATGGAGAGAGGGTCGTAGAAACGTGTCGCGGCGAGCAAGAATACGAGGAATTCCAACAGCGACAGAGCATTTCGGGATATCAATATGGAACCAGCCAGTACGACGCTCGCGATACCGATTTTGAGGACCATTTGCGCTGAAGTGACGAGGATTCCCGTACCAAGTTCACCTTTGACGATATGTTTCTCAGTATTTTTCAACGTATCGTCGAGATGAATGAGGTATTGGTCCGTCTTTCTGAACGCCTTGAGGTCTCTGACATTTTCCAAAGATTCCTGGATAAGCTCAGTACCTTTTCGTTTTTCCTCCAAGTTTTTGAGACTCAACTTCTTGATATATCTGCCGCCGAAAATCACAAATAAAAACGAGACCGGCACCACCCAGACCAACGCCAACGCCATCCTCCAGTCGTAGAAAAAGATACCGATACTGATCAAGATCGTCGAGACAACGGAGCCACAGAACGTCGGCACCGCATGGGAAAAGGAATGCTCCAGGGCGGTACAGTCGCTCATGATGGTGCTGGTCAAGTCCGAGAGATTCTTTTTCCCGAAGAACGCCAGCGGCAGCCTCCTGAGCTTTTCCGCGAGATTGATCCTTCTATTCCCGCTCTCTTCATATGTCGTGTTGTACAGGTATTTGTACTGGATGAAATGAGTGATGAAAATCAATGCCAGCGATACGGCGCAAGCCGCGATATAGAAGGGGAGGTTCAGTGAAACGGGTTGTCCATACAGTCCCGGCAATATATCGCGGAGGAACAGAAAGCAGACGCAGACGGGCAGCATGAACATGAAATTGACGATGGCCGACCATACGATGCCTTTGACAAGGTCTTTCGCGCCCTGACGGGTCAAATTGAATGTACTTTGAAGATATGTATACATGCTCAGGCCTCCTTCGCCACTTTCCAACTCAATGAGGTTGTGAATTCTTCATAAAGTCGTGCATACTCTTTTTTCGCTTTCATCAACTCCTTGTGCGTTCCTTCTTCCACAAGCCGGCCACGGTTCAAGACGAATATCCTGTCAGCGTTCTTCACCGAGGAAAGCCTATGCGCAATCATCAGTACGGTTTTGTTCTGGACCAAAGTTTCAAACGCCTTCTGTATCTGGTATTCGTTTTCAGGATCCGCGAAAGCGGTCGCCTCATCGAGTATGACGATAGGAGCGTCCTTCAATATCGCGCGGGCCAGGGCTATCCTTTGTGTTTCCCCTCCCGACAGATAGGTTCCTTTCGAGCCGAGGACGGTGTTTATCCCATGCGGTAAGTTGGAGATAATCTCGTCGCATCTCGCCGCGGAAAGTGCTTCGTTCAGTTCCTCGTCCGTCGCGCCTGGTTTCGCCATGAGCAGATTTTCCCTGATGGTGGTCTTGAATAATCTATTGTCCTGGAACACGAACGAAATGTTGTCGAGGATATCCTTTTCCGACATGTCCCGTATATCGATGCCCCCGATGGTGATCCTGCCGGAATCGGGATCCCAGAAACGGAGAATCAATGCGGCGGCGGTTGTCTTTCCGCTGCCGGAAGCACCGACAAGAGCATAGGTTTTGCCCGGTTCCATGGTCATCGAGACATCGTCCAGTGCCTTGTCAGTCGTCCCCGGGTATGTGAATGAGACATTTTTGAAGCCGATTGACATGTTCCTTGGCTGTAACGGTTGCCTAGGCTGTTTCAGGGGTTCAAAGTCAGTGAGCTGGTCGAACTTGGTCAGGACTATCTGCACTTGCTGCATGCTTTCCGTCGCATACATGATCTTGTTCATCATGACCGCGCATACTGGTGTGAAGAGTATGTAGAATACGATGTCCAGCAAGGTCGCGGCAAAATCCGCGCTATGGCGTAGCAGAATAATGCCTACGGGTATCAGCAGCGCGAAGAAACCGTTGATGATCATGATGAAGCCGGTATATGGAACCCTGCATGCGTGGGAATATTCCGTAGCCCATTTTCCGTAGGATTTGATTGCTTCGTACAGATCCTTGAAGGAGTATACCGTCTGCTGAAATGTTTTCACAACGGGGATTCCCCTGACATATTCAACAGCGGAACCGCTCATGTTCTCCAGGCTCGCTTGATATTTTACCATGCTCTTTGCGTTGTCCCCGGTCATCATCTTTGCTAGGATCAAGAAGGAAAGAACGAAGGGAACCAAACAGAGGAGTCCCAGTTTCCAGTCGAATACGGCGAGGAATACGAGTACCGCCACTGGAGTGACGAACGCGCCCACCAAGTCAGGAAGATTGTGGGCTAGCAGGGTTTCTGTCATGTCTGCGTTGTCGTCAATCTGTTTTCGGAGTTTGCCGCTGTCTTTTCCTTCAAAATATCCCAACGGAAAATTCAGGATGGTATGCATCGCGAGGCTCTTCATGTTCCTGGATATTCTGAAAGCGCTGAGGTGGGTACACATCAATGCGCAGAAATAGATGAGCATACTGACCAGTGTCAGCCCGAGGGCCCATAATCCGTATCTGATGATTCCCGTAGCCATGGAAATGTCCGGAACCGCCGTGAACAGGGATTTGATGCACAGCCATATGAAGATGTAGGGGAGCAGCCCCATGATTGCGCTGAGGCCGGATAACAGGCATCCCGTATAAGTCAGGTACCGGTAGTTGCCGGCGAAATTGAACAGTCGTGTAAATGAAGTGTTTTTCTTGTCCATATACCCTCCGCGTGTAGGTATGGAAAAGTATATGGACACCTCTCGGTCGCCTCTACTCCATGAAGACGGCGTTTTGCTCCAAACAGGCGGAGGGAATCCTGGAGGTGTTTCCGCACAATGCGCATTGGACGCAGGGACTGGTCTGTCCGCTGCGCATCTGCTTCTGGTATTCCAGCGGAGTCTTACCAGTTTCCGCTTTGAATGCGGCGGAAAACTTGCTTGGGTTTTCATACCCTACCGACAAAGCCACATCCATTACCGACATATTCCCCGTGGTGAGCCTGCCTGCGGCTACTTGGATTCTATATGTCCGCAAATAACCGCCGATACTGGTTCCATAGATAATCTTGAAGCCTGTCTTGAGCGTTGTTTCCGCCATGGAGAATTGTTTTGAAAGCTGTTTGATGGTAATGTGCTTTTCAATATTTCTGACCATGTAGGCGTGGATTCGTTTGATACCGTCCACCTGTTGTCGAGGGATGTACGCATCCCTTGTTTCAAATAATCGACCACTTGGCGTATGGTAGATGAAATACAGAAGTTCCAGAATCTTGATTTTCAGATATGTCGGCCGGAATTCCTCCTGTATTTCATACATCTCGGAGAAAATATGCTCTATTTTATCAGTTGAACGCATATAGAACGGAGATGTATCAAGGTGAAGCATCTGCGGAAGTTTATCCAGGTCTATGCCAAGGTCCTTGAGTTGTTTCTTCAATTTTGGTTGTATAGCCGATAGTTCCACCAAGACGGAAATTCCATAGTAGTAGCCGAGCGGGAAGTTTGGATTGATTGGAAGGAAACTCCTTTTATGTACCGCCAGATCACCTTTACCCATGTATGAAACCCGCCCGTCCTGCGTGGAACATTCGAAACGTCCTTCCTTGCAGTGGTTGATTTCTATCAAGTCCGCGCAGGGCGAGCCGTTGGAAGGGCTACTCTTCATCGCGAATTCGTTGTAGCTGAGCATGATGCCGGGATAGACCTCATAGATTGTCATGTAGCCGACCCCATGTTCGGACAGAAAACGGTAGACGGTGCATGGGCCTTTTTGCCCGACTACGTTGACTGACGGCTCCAGCCGTTTTTTTTCCGCGGGTGTCGTCTTCCTCAAGGGACAGCATTTTCCGAATTCTGTTCCAAGAACTTGTTTTGGATATTTTGGGGAGAAAGTAGTAATTTTTGGTGAATTTGTGTTAACTGTAACTAACATTATTTTGTGTATATGAATGCCTCAACATTTCGTTGAATTATACTAATTAATGCCATAATATAGATAAATCAATACAATAATAGGATATTATGATCCGCATTATGGTTACATTCAGTCCTGTTTCCATAACTTTTTAAAAGTTTCCATACGCTAATATTATATCAACACACTGCCCTTAATGCAAGAAGGGGCTGGTTGAAATCAAATGAGACGCAGATATATAAAAAAAGCTTCAGGGTCGTTAGCCCTGAAGCTGTATGGATCGTTGCCGGATGTATTTATCAGTAGAGCATGTCCAAACAACAGGCGGCTGCGCCCGCACATCCAATTCTGAATACCTCTTCAGTGATTTCTCCTATTTTAAAACGCCTGACACTCCTGTCATATTTACGTTGGATCACTTCTATGGATTCTTCTGAATCTATATAGACATTGATTTCCTTTGCGCTGAGATTTATGAGCATTCTAGTGAGATAAGATTTCACGATTTCCTTGAACTCATCAAATGTAGGCATTTATTTCCCCTCCAGCGCACAGTCTCTCGTGACCATTACAGTGTAATATTCTCGAGGGACAGCCGCCCGAAGGCGGCCGCCGAACAGATACGGAAGAGGTAGCTCCCTAATCCCCTAAGAGGATTAGGGAGCAAATCTCATTTCAGATGGGCGGACCCGTGTCAGTTTCCTACAATGGCCTGACCTCTTCCCAAGGGACGCCAACTTTGCCGAAGTGCCCGTAGTTCATGCTCGCCCGGTAGATTGGCCGTAGCAAGTCGAGGTCTCTGATGATTCCCTTTGGAGAAAGATTGAATTTTTCTTGTACAAGCTGTTCCAGCTCCCTGTCGCCGACAGTCCCCGTCCCGAAGGTATCCACTAAGACGGAAATCGGGAACGGAACACCAATCGCATACGAGAACTGTATCTCGCACCGTTTGCACAATCCCGCCGCGACCAAGTTCTTCGCCACATGCCGCGCCATATAGGCCGCTGAACGGTCAACCTTCGACGGATCCTTGCCGCTAAACGCTCCGCCGCCATGCCTGCCCATGCCGCCGTAGGTATCCACGATGATTTTCCGTCCGGTCAGTCCCGTATCTCCATCAGGACCTCCTATGACGAACCTTCCCGTCGGATTGATGAAAAACCTGGTTTTATCGTCTAGCATGCCGGTAGGGCCGAGTACCGGTTTCACGACGGACTCCACAAGGAATTCCTCGATTTGCTTCCGCGTCGCTTCCGGCGCATGCTGATGCGATATGACAATGGAGTCGATGCGGATTGGCTTTCCGTCCCGGTATACGACTGATACTTGGCTTTTCGCATCCGGACGGAGCCAGGAAACAGCCCCGTTTTTTCTGAGTTGCGCCGCTTTTCTGAGCAGCGCATGGGAGAACATGATCGGCGCCGGCATCAGCTCAGGAGTCTCATCACAGGCGTAGCCGAACATCATGCCCTGGTCACCCGCCCCCTGTTCTCCGAACAGGCTGCTGTCCGCGGTAACTCCTAGCGAAATGTCCGGGGACTGCCGTTTGATCAGGTTCTCGACGACCAGTGAACTGGCGTCGAATCCGCAAGCGGGATCAGTATATCCGATATCGGTTACAACAGTACGGACGATTTCTTCAATATTGAGGTTTGCGTTCGTGGTGATCTCTCCGCCGACGATTACCCTGTTGGTCGTCGCGAATACTTCACATGCGACCCTGCTGGATGCGTCCTGTGTAAGACATGCATCAAGGACCGCGTCGGCGATCTGGTCGCAAACTTTGTCAGGATGTCCTTCACTGACCGATTCCGAAGTAAAGACATGAGTTCCTGTTTCAAGCATTGTAGTTGTTCCTTTCCCCCAGAGACCGGGCTTCTACCGAACATACATGGTACAAGCCATGAGACAACATTGGCGGCTATGCCAATGAAACCAATGAGACGGACACTTCCGGGAGATCAGCTACTGTGGAAAGTAAGCGTAGCGTCCTTGTTGAGGAGCGATACCAATGCGTTCATAGACGCACCTCCCTTTTAGCAATTTTGTTTTGCGACGTCTGCAAGCTGGGGGGCTTTCAAATCGACGTCGTTGATAGCGGCATCATACCACTCCTGAAAAAACTGCACAATAGTGATTTTTACAGATCGTGTTATTTGTCTAGAAGCGTATATCTAGCGTATTAGAAACGTTTTCATATGAACGGAGCGAATCAAAAAACGCTACGTGGCGGGCTCCCCGCTTTCACGTCGTTGAAAATGTAGACGGGGAGTTTTCCTCAGTCTCACCGTTGATGTCATCGTTTGCATACAGTCTCCAAGTCTGATGGCTTCTGTTTTTTGCTTGGCTGAACCTTGGAATCCTGATTTTCAGACGGATTTGACCGTCCTGTGTCCATTGCCACTCATACAATTTGGCAAAGATATGAAGCGGTAGACTGGTGGGAATAGAATAATATTCTGATATGTAAATATACAGAAATATAGTTCATGATATAATTTTCGTTATTGTTGATTTACGGAAAAATCTACGGTATTATTTCATTGATGATTTCCATTACTGGGAGAACTGCCATATGAACGACAGGGCGGGAACATTCAAAAAAAACTTGTCTGGAGTTATGGCTTATCAATCCTTCATGCCCGCTCCATTGCCTCCTGCTCCTCCAATAGTGTTGGACGACCACTGTCTGCATCTGCTGATACAGGCGAACCGGCAAATCGCCCGCCTGGAAGGGATTGTTTCCCATGTGCCGAATCTGGAGTTGTTCATCTCCATGTATGTACGCAAGGAAGCGTTGCTTTCCTCTCAAATTGAAGGGACGCAGGCGACGCTTGACGACATCTTTGATCCGTTACGGAAGGAGAACGCAAATCAGTATGTCGCGGAAGTGGTCAACTATATCAAAGCGATGGAATTCGCGGTTGCCCGGTTGCGCACGCTTCCGCTCTGCAACCGCCTGTTGCGAGAAACCCACGCCGTATTGATGGAGCATGTCAGGGGACAGGAGGAAACTCCCGGAGAATTCCGATATTCCCAAAACTGGATCGGAGGGGTGGGGTGTTCCCTAAAAAAAGCCAGCTACGTTCCTCCAAATCCTGAGGACATGTGCATCGCCATGTCTGATCTTGAAAAGTACATGAATGGAAACGATGGCTTGGATCCGTTGATACAAGCCGCTTTGATACATTATCAGTTTGAAACCATACATCCGTTTCTTGACGGCAATGGCCGTATCGGTCGGTTGCTGATCATATTGTTTCTCATTCAGAAAGGGCTGCTGTCTACTCCTGCAATGTATATCTCCTATTTTCTTAAAAGAAACCGTATTGAGTATTATGATCGTATGACGGAGGTCCGGCAGAAAGGAAACTATGAACAATGGATACGTTTTTTTTTGCTGGCCGTCATGGAATCCGCCATGGACGCCATTGAAACGATAGACCGGCTTGTCGGACTGCATGATGGGAATGCCGCCCTATTGGAACGGATTGTACCGCACAGGCAGATGGATACTGTACAACGATTGTTCCGCTATATTGAAATGCATCCGATTCTTGAAATTTCCAGGACCGCGCAGGAATTGTCCTTATCCTACAATGCGATAGCGAGAGCCGTTTCCATCATCACGTCGCAGGGGATTCTGAGACAGTCGAAGAAAGTCGGAAAGGCGCGTATCTATTCGTATGATGCCTATCTGGACATTCTTAGAGAAGACACCTGATCAGCTTTTTGAAATTCCGAACGGGGACTGTTCAGGGGTTTTCGTCCTTCTGAGCCACCTTTCTTGCCAGACACAGACACTGTTTTTTGCTTGGCTGAACCTTGGAATCCTGATTTTCAGACGGATTTGACCGTCCTGTGGACGCCTAGATGACGCTCCGCCACGCGTCTCCCGCAAGAAGCGTTCTCAGTTCAGCAGCCTTTTCGATGGAGAACTGCGCTCCTCTCTGGGTGATGATTTGTCCGGCAAGAATCGATGCGATAGTCCCGGATTCCTCGATACTCATGCCCTTGCACTGGCCATATAGGAATCCTGCGGCATATACGTCTCCCGCACCGGTGGTGTCCACAGGAACGACCGGCCCTTTCACCGGGATTGTCATGATCTCCCCCCTATAGGAAATGAAGGAGCCCCGCTTGCCGTTTTTGACGATAGCCGTCTCACACAGTTTACCCATGCTCCTACAGCATTCATAGGCGTCATAGTTGTCGAACAGAATACGGGCTTCCTCGCTGTTGGCGAATACTACGTCGCATTCATGCTTGATCAGATTGAGGAACGTTTCCCGATACCTACCCACGGCGAAAGGGTCCGCAACATCGAATGTCACTCTGGTTCCGTTCATCTTAGCTTCGTACAGAGCCTTCCTAATCGCCTGTTGTTGACGGACCGTATCCCACATGTAGCCTGTGAAATGAAAGAAATCGGCCTGTCTGACAGAATCGAGAATGACATCCTCCTCCCCGTATTCCCTGTTAGCGCCGAGGTAGGTGTTCATCGTTCGCTCGGAATCCGGCGTCACGAGGATGATGGAGGATCCCGTTGGCTCGCCGCATACAGCCAGTTCGTTGTGGACTTGCGACTTGTTCAGATTTTCTTTGTAGATGGTCCCGTATTCGTCATCGCCCACCTTGCCAGCTATCGTCGCGTCGATGCCAAGCGCGGCCAGCGCTATAATCGTGTTCGGGCAAGATCCTCCGCAGGAATAGGAGGTCTGCCTGCCTTTCACATAAGAGACGAGCTCCATGCGCCGTTCCTTGGTGATCAGGTGCATCGTTCCCTTGTGGATACCTAGTTCGGAGAGATCCTTGTCCTCGATATTGACGATGACGTCTATCAGCGGATTCCCTATTCCATAGACACGGGCGGCTTCATCTTTCATACGAGTATAGTATACGTAAACCGTCGCCTTTTCAACGCCATGACGCTGATAACATGATGGTTGTAAATTCGCCTGTTCACGGATAGGATGGAGATGTGACGGACTGACTTCTTTTTGCTTGCCGGGTTGCGATGGCGTAGGGAAGAAAGGAGGGTGAGATGAGCGTGTATCGTATCAATGGGGGAACCCCCGTATCAGGCGTTGTGCGGGTGAGCGGCAACAAGAACGCAGCTTTGCCTTGTATCGCTGCGACGCTTCTTACCGATGAACCGGTAATCCTCCGTAATATTCCCGCCATCGAGGATGTCTCGGTGATGCTTTCCCTGTTGCAATGTCTGGGTTCTACCGTTGTGTATCTAGACGACCACTCTCTTCGCATTACCTCCGGTTCCCGGACAGGAAGACTTCCCGCCGAACTGGTCGACGCGGTGCGGGGATCAATCCTGCTCGCCGGGCCGTTGGCCGCTTCTACCGAGGGCGTCCGGTTGCCTCCCCCTGGCGGGGATGTAATCGGGCTCCGTCGGCTGGACACCCATTTTATCGGACTGTCCGCGCTGGGCGCCGCTTGTACGGTAGAGGCTGGCGGAACGCTCCATATCTACGCTCCCGGACGGCTCCATGGCGCCGATGTCTTTTTGGACGAAGCTTCCGTCACTGCGACGGAGAACGTCATTATGGCGGCAGTTTCCGCCAAAGGGCGTACTGTAGTCCGCAATGCGGCCAGCGAGCCTCATGTGCAGGACCTGTGCGTCCTGCTCAATGGCATGGGTGCCTCGATCAGCGGCATCGGGTCGAATTTGCTGACGATTGATGGTGTGGATGAGTTGCATGGTTGTGATTTCACCATTGGCTGTGATTTCATGGAGGTCGGCTCCTTTATCGGTCTTGCGGCTGCTACTAGGGGGGATATCCTGATAGAGGGCGTCGATACCTACCAATTTCCGATGATTCGCCTCGGATTCTCCCGGATTGGCGTTCGGTGGGAGGATGTCTCTCCCGATACGATTCATGTGCCGTGTGTACAGGAGCGCATTCTTGCGAAGGATCTTGGCGGCAAGACCGCCAAGATCGACGATGCGCCATGGCCCGGTTTTCCCGCTGACCTGCTGAGCATCATGACGGTAGTCGCGACCCAGATGAACGGTTCTATCCTGATTCATGAGAAGATGTTTGAATCAAGGATGTTCTTCATTGACTGGCTGATTCGAATGGGTGCCGATATCGTGTTGTGCGATCCCCATAGGGCTGTCGTGAATGGACCGTGCAAATTACATGGCGCAATCGTCACCAGCCCGGATGTCCGTGCTGGTATGGCGTTGGTGATCGCGGCCTTGTGTGCCGATGGACGGACTGAGATACAGAATATCTATCAGATTGAACGAGGATACGAGGGGCTTGCCGACAAACTGCTGGCTTTGGGCGCCGATATTGAGCGGCTTGCCTAATCCTTTGTTTCTCAATAAATTCACAACTCATAGCGACAAGTTATCCAACACTATTGCACAAGTTATCCACAACCTTTTGATATGGCTGTGGATAACGGTGGGAGAAGGGGTGTAAGATGTTATAAGTCATCGTATTCTTGACACAGGATTATTATGTGTATAATTTGTTATTATATATATAATTATATTTCAATTTATGCTTTTATTTTGATGTAATTCTTATATAATTTTTAATATGAAAAAAGTTGAAATAAATACCGTCGGTAAAGTGTTTTTTATACGGCGATACACAAGTTATCCACAAGTTGTCAAATAGGCGGATGATCGTTACAACTCCCATATAATACAAGAATTATCAATGAATTTCCTGTTCTTCTGCCATGGACGGCACAAAGCCGGGGTTGTGGAAATCTTGTTGTGGCGAAGTTCGTCCGTAGTGGTGTCAGTCGGTTGTGAAGCAAAATGGCGTTGTTGGGATTTCCGATGAAAAATGATGCGGGCAACAAAGCATGGCAAAGCTCCTGTACCAAACAATGAACGGCAGCGAAAAACGCCGCAAGGGAAAACCTTGCGGCGGAACTGTGCGATTTGAGAACACTATACTGTTTTAATCACCCCTGCCGATCCGCCATCAGAAAACCCAAGCGCGCCCCAGAGCCTCTCCTGCTGTCGTGTCCGTCATGCCGCCATACTCATCTTGCTGCCGTACTGTGGGGCGTGCTTGGATCATATGTATCTTGTCCGTCACCTGGAAATGAACAGTCCCCCGTTGACATCCATGGTGTCGCCGGTCACATAGCCCGAAAGGTCGCTTGCGAAGAACAGGACCGCATTGGCGATATCCTGCGGTGTCCCGAAGCGTTTGAGGGGGATCGTAAGGGCTGGGTCGTCCTGGGGATTCTTCAGCCAGCTGAGCCCTTCGGCCATCTTGGTGAGGGTGCGGCCCGGGCACACCGTATTGGACGTGATGTTGTACTGTCCCCCGTTGAGGGCGAAGGACTTCGCTACGTTGATCACGCCCGCCTTCGCCGCGGAATACGATGCGGAAGAACCACGCCCCCCGCGTTCTCCGGCCATTGAAGCGATATGCACCAGCTTGCCGTAGTTCTGCTTCTTCATAATTTCAAATACAGCCTGGGTGCAGAAGAACACGCTCTTGAGATCGATGTTCTGCAACAAGTCCCACTGATCCTCCGTAATATCCTCGATCTTCGCCGACTGAGTGATGCCAGCATTGTTCACCCATATGTCGATTCGACCGAAGAAGGACGCTATCTTGTCAACATTCTGCCGTATATTCTTGAAATCGGCGACATTGAACATGATATGGCGCGCTTCATGGCCAAGACCGTTCAAATCGTCGGCAACGCCTTTCGCGGTCGTCTCGTCGATATCGGTAATGACGACCTTCGCGCCATGCTGAGCAAGAGTCCTGGCGATCGCCTCGCCAATGCCTCGTCCTGAACCGGTCACTACCGCGACCTTCCCTTCCAATAGCCCGCTCATCTTATCTACCTCCAATAACCATTGCCAGCGCCTTGTCCCATCGTGCGATCACCTCATGCCGCCATTGCGGCTGACGCTGGGGGACAAACTCCGTCTGTAACGTATAATTAAAGAAATCTTCTTCATACAAGCCGATTTTCTTGCCTGCGATCAGGGCGATGCCCGCGCTCGTCATTTCCTCGTCCATCGGCATTTTTATCGGACAGTCGAGGATGTCGCTGAGGAACTGCATCAGATACCGGTTTTTCGCAGGGCCACCGCTTGCCTTGAGGCAGGCGATTCCCACTTGGCCGCAATCCTTGGCCATGCAGTCGATCACGTCCCGGCACTGCAACGCAATTGATTCCAACGCCGCCTTTACCAGTTCCTTCCGGCCGGTACGACGTGTCATGCCGACGAACGCGGCTTGCGCGTCATCCGCCCAATAGGGAGCGCCAATTCCATTGAACGCAGGAAGAAGCACCGTCGTGTCTTCCTGATTTGCCTGTCGCACGATTTCATCGCTTTGCGCGGGATTGTCGAGGATATTCAGATCCTTGACCAGCCAAGTCACCACCGCTCCTGAATAATTGATAACCCCGTCGAACGCATAGGTCGTTTTTCCATTGAGCTTCCATGCCACGGAAGTGAGCAACCCGTTTCTGGAAAGGAGCGGTTCATCCCCGATATTCATCATCAGGCACGTACCAGTTCCCATACCGGCGATGCACGAGCCTTTTTCAAGGCACTGTTGTGCGTACAGCGCCGCATGGGAATCCCCGATACAGGAGGCAATGGGAATGTTGCTTGGGAAGAAGCCGTTCACATCCGTGTAGCCCAGAATCTCGTCCGAAGCGCATACTTGTGGCAGCATGTGGAGGGGAATGCCCCAGAGCTCGCACAACGTGGGGTCCCAGTCCCCCGTCTCGAGGTTGAACAGCATCATCCGTGAGGCGTTGGAGGCGTCTGTCCTGAAACTTCTGCCTCCAGTGAGGCAGAAAAGCGTCCAGCAGTCCATCGTTCCGCAACACAGTGAACGGGGATTGCGGCGTAGCATGGACGTGTCGTAATGCTCCAGCATCCATAGAATTTTTGGCGCGGAAAAGAACGGGGAAAGCTTCAAGCCGCAGGTTTGCCGGATATAGCTTGCTTGGTCCGCTATTTCAGGACGCTTGCATATTTCCGTTGCTCTGTTGCACTGCCATACGATGGAATCGCAAAGTGGTTCGCCTGTTTGCCGGTCCCACAGGCCGACGCTCTCCCGTTGGTTGCCTATGCCGATCGCCAAGACCTGTTGTTTATCAATCCCGGCCTCGGTCACCACTCCTGTGACCACCTCGAACAAGTTGCTCCTGATTTCCCTCAGATCATGACCCACCCAACCGTTGGCGTCGATGATTTGAGCATGGGGAAGAAGCTTGCGCGCGACCAGGACGCCCGTTTCATCGTACAGGGACGCCTTGGTGTTCTGGGTGCTTTGGTCAATGGCGACGACATAGCCGTGTTTCATGGCGGATCCTTTCAGGCGGGGAACTGATGGACGGTCCCCTGGAGATATTCGATACCATATTTCGCCGCGAAGTCCGTTGGCTTGAATCCGGCGATCTTGACGTAAGTGTTCTTCAGGCTTTCCTGAAGATGTCCGTCCTCCCCCCATTTCTCGATGGAGAACTCCCCGTTGTCCTTGATGCGCATTTTTGTTACCGACGTGTTTTCCAGCCTGTAGAGCCTCCATACGTCGTCGATGGGGATATCAAACAACTTGCAGATGATCAGCTGGATGGTGAGCATATGGGAGACGATTGCGACATGCCCGCCGTGGTTCGCCGCGATGATTTCCTGGAACGCCGCCATTCCCCGTTGTTGGACTTGCTCGAAGGTCTCTCCTCCCGGCATATGGAGCTTCGAGGGTTCTTCCTGCCAGTATTTGATCATGCCGGGCCATTTCGCTTCGATTTCTTCGCGATTCAGCCCTTCCCACTCTCCGCAGTTAATCTCACACAAACCTTCATTGCGCAGGATGGGAAGCCTCCTGCTTCCCCTGACGGCCTCGGCGGTCTGCATCGTCCGAAGGAAGGGGCTTGAATAGATCGCCGTCAACGGAACGCCGCTCATCGGTTTCGTCAGGCAGGCCGCTTGTTCAAGACCCCGCTGGTTCAATGGTTTGTCGGTGAATCCGATAAAACGATGGGCTTTGTTGTTGTCCGTCTCCCCATGCCTGATGATGTACGCTACAGTATCCATGAATTACCTCTTCATACCTTGTGGATCGCTTTGCCGAATGCGTCCAGCGCCGCTTCCTTGAACATCTCCGTCAAGGAAGGGTGGGCGATAATGATTTTCTCCCAATCCGACAACGTGTACTTCTTCGTTACCGTTGTCGAGGCGAACGCAATCATCTCCGGGGCGTTCTCGCCGACTATCTGCGCTCCCAGCGTCGCTCGGCTGTTCTTGTCCATGATCATCATGACGAAGCCGGATGCGTTCTCCGCCATCGCCATGCCGTTGGCGTCATAGCTGAACCGGCCGGTAACTGGTTCGAACCCGTTTTTCTTCGCCTCTTCGCTGGTCATGCCGGTCGCGGCGAAGGGCGGGATGGTATAGACGCACCGCGGGATCGCGGGTTTGTCCCCGTCATGGCCCGCACCCAGAATCGACTGGAGGGCGACCTCTCCTTCGGAGTAGGCGACGTGGGCGAGCTGGTATCCGCCGATGACATCGCCAATCGCATACACATGATCGGCTGACGTTTTCATGTCGGCATCGACGACAATGCACCCGCGCCGGTCCACGTCGAGCTTCACGTCCGGGGCGAGAACTCCGTCGGTGTACGCTTTTCTGCCGATCGCCATAAGTACGACGTCCGCTTCGTCCTTGGCCGGTTTGCCGTCCTTGTCCGTATAGTTCACAGCTTTCGCGTCCGCGCTTTTTGTGATGGATTCGACCTTGCAGGAGGTGAGTATCCTGATTCCCCGTCCTTCCAGTGCCTTTCGAAGGTACGCGGAAGACGCCGGTTCTTCGTTGGGAAGGATCTTGTCCGCCATCTCGATAACCACGACCTCGCTCCCGAAGGATGAATAGGCGCTGGCGAGTTCAAGTCCGATAACCCCGCCGCCAATGACGGCCAGGCGTCTGGGAATGGATTGAAGGGCGAGGGCGGAGGTGCTGTCCACCGTCAGTTCGACTCCCGGGATCGGAATCATCATCGGCTGCGAGCCCGTGGCGAGGATGATATCCTTCGCCTTGTATGACATCCCGTTACACATGACCGTTCTATCAGCTTGGAGCGTCGCCTTGCCGTTGACTACGGTAACGCCCGCCGCCTTGAGCAGGCCCCCTACGCCGTCGGTCAGCTTCTTGACGGTGGCGGCTTTGCCCTCCTGTATCTTTTTGAAGCTGTACTGACCGGCCTGTTTCACCACGCCGTTCTTTCCAAGGCTTCTGGTCTTTTCCAGGAACGCGGCCTTGTCCAACAGGTATTTTGTCGGAATACAGCCGACGTTGAGGCAAGTCCCGCCAAGCCTGGTCATTTCAAAGAGGGCCACCTTGAGGCCCGCTTTCGCCGCCGCAATGGCGGTGGAATATCCTCCCGGACCTCCACCGATGACTATTACATCGAATACGGGTGCATCTGGCATCGCAAATCTCCTTAGCAGGCCATCATCGCCGGTTCTTCCAGCAATGCCTTGATATTATTGAGAATCTTGATACCATCGACACCGTCCATCATCCTATGGTCGAAAGAGCCGGTGATATTCATCTTCTGAACTTCCACGATGTCGTCGTCGACGAGCTCCAGCTGTTTGAGAATGCCGCCGATACCCAGAATAAAGCTTTCGGGTGGGTTGATAATCGGCGTGGTCATGGTCGCGCCGAACATGCCGAGGTTGGAGACCGTGCAGGTGCCGCAGCCCATTTCTTCGGTAGTCAGCTCGCCTTTCTTTGCCTTTTCAATCAGAACCTTGTTCGCGGCTGCGATGTCCAAAATGCCCTTGTTCTCGATGTCCTTCTGCACGGGGACGACCAGGCCGTTCTCTATGGATACGGCCATGCCCACGCTCAGATGCCTGTAGATGTGGATTTCATCGTTTTCATAGCGGGCGCGGACAAGAGGGAAATCTTTGGCGGTGACAGCTATCGCCTTCATGATCAGGTCGTTGTAGGAGATTTTGCGTTCTTTTTCCGCAAGCAGCTTCTTCAAGGCGATGGCCTTGGTCATGTCCACCGTAACGGTCACGACGAACGCCGGGATGCTCTGGACGCTCTGGAGCATCCTCTTGCCGATGATCCGCCTCATTCTGCTGAGCTTCATCACCTCGAATTCAGCTTCTTCCCCCGCGGATATCTGTGCGTTTTCCAAATACCTTTGTACATCGCGCGCTTTGACCAGCCCATTGTTGTCGCTTGTGACGCTGTTGATGTCGATTCCGGATTCCTTCGCCAGCTTTTTTGCGTTGGGCATCGCCTTGACGATGGTTCGTCCATCTGTATGTCCGGCGAAGGCGGGGGCTGAGACTTGCGCGGGAGCCGGCTTTGTGGTCGGTTTGACGTCCTTGAAGATTTCGATGAACTCATCTTCTTCGACGAGAGGAGCCTGAACAGGTTCCTGTGTGGCTGTGGCGAGTGCGGTGGCCGTAGCGGTCGGTGAACTACCGCCTTTCGCGTAGCTCTTCATATCCTCCGCATCGCCAATGATCGCGAGGACGTCCCCTGCGTCCACCGTGTCCCCTTCCTGGGCGAGGATGTCGATTACTTGCCCTTTCGTAAAGCTTTCTACGGGAAGGACGGCCTTGTCGGTTTCCGCCTTGAGCAGGATATCTCCACGGTTGACGGAATCCCCGACTTTGACAAGCCACTCGCATATTACCGCTTGGTCAGTGGTCTGGCCAGCGCTTGGGAGCTTGATTTCCTTGACCATGATGTCCTCCTAGGCCTTCATTAGCTTGCGTACCGCGTCGATGATCCGGGCGGTGGACGGAATGACATGGTTCTCCAATGGCGGAGAGAACGGAATGGGGGTGTCCAGCGCCGCGACCCTGCCAATCGGGGCGTCCAGCAGATAGATAGCGTTCTCCGCTACATAGGAAGCGACCTGAGCGCCCCAGCCGCAGGTGTAGTTGTCTTCGTGGACGATCAGGAGGCGGCCTGTCTTCTCCAGACTTTTGATGACCGTATCGTAGTCGAACGGCACCAGGGTTCTCGGATCGATGACTTCGCAGGAGATGCCTTCCTTTTCCAAAACCGCGGCGGCTTCGAGGGCCTTGTAGTTCATGAGGAGGTTCGCGACAATCGTTACGTCGGTTCCTTCGCGACGGATCGCCGCCTTTCCAAATTCGACGGTATAGTCATCTTCCGGAACCTCTCCCATGGTGTCGATCGCATCCTTTTCCTTTCGCTTGCTTCCGTACAGCAGCTTGTGCTCGAACACCAGCACGGGATTGTCGTCGCGGATCGCCTGTTTCATCAGCCCTTTCGCATCGTATGGCGTGGAGGGGCAGATGACTTTCAGGCCGGGAACATGGGTGAAATAGCTTTCAAGGCTCTGGGCGTGCTGCGCACCGCGGTTTGAAGCGCCGCATGGCGCTCGCATGACCATCGGCACATGGACGGTCCCGCCTGACATGTAGCACATCTTGGCGGCTTGGTTGACGAGCTGGTCCATCATGCAGAACAGGAAGTCGCCGTACTGCAAGTCCGCTACCGGGCGCATGCCCATCATGGAGGAGCCGACGCACACGCCAGCGATCATGATTTCAGAGATGGGGGTGTTGATCACCCGGTCGAAGCCGAACTCGTCGGCCAGCCCTTTTGTCACGGTAAAGGCTCCGCCCATACCGCCTGGAATATCTTCATCTTCGCCGATGCAATATACGTTCTGATCGCGTCTCATTTCTTCCGCGATAGCGAGTTTGAGCGCGTCCGCAATGGATAGTCTGGCCATGTTATTTATCTCCTTCCCAATACACATCGGTCGTGGCGGTTTCCACTGACGGGAAGTCTGCCTTCTGGGCGAGTTCGACGGATTCATCGATCTCTTTCTCAATTTCCGTTTCAATCTGTACAAGCGCGTTTTCGCCGATGACTTTTTTGTCGAGGATTACGGTCCGGAAGTTTTTGACCGGGTCATGGTCGAACCAAATCTTCTCCTCTTCCTTGGGACGGTAGCCGCAAGCGTCGTTTCTGGAATGCCCGCCGTGGCGGTAGGTCTTCAGTTCCAGGATCGTGGGGCCTTCTCCTGCCCGGGCGCGCGCTATGGCCCTCGTGGCGGCTTCGTTGACGACAAGAACGTCGTTGCCATCCAGCACTTCAGCGGGGATGTTGTAGGAGGCCGCCCGGTCGGCCGCGACGTTTTCCTTGTTGCACGTGAGCTTGATCGACGTGGTGGCGCTATAGAGGTTGTTCTCGCAGACGAACACGACCGGCAGCTTCCACATCGCCGCGGCGTTCATCGTTTCGTGGAACGAGCCTTCGTTGCTCGCTCCGTCACCGAAGAAACAGACGACGACGTTATCCTTTTTCTGCATCTTGTAGGCAAGGCCGATGCCCGCCGCGATAGGAAGGTTCCCTCCGACGATCGCATTGGCGGGGATAGCCCCCACCCTGATGTCTCCCGTATGCATCGCGCCGCCCTTTCCCTTGGCGCAGCCGGTGATCTTGCCGAACATCTCTCCCATCATGGAATTGACCGACACTCCCTTGGCAAGGTCGTGGCCGGCGGGGCGGTGGGTGGATGCCATATAGTCGTCGGGACGAAGGTCGTAGAGCATGCCTACTGCGCTGGCCTCCTGACCTGTGCTTTGGTGGATGGTTCCCGGCATGATGCCTTCCAGGAACAAGTAATAGATACGCTCTTCATACTTTCGGATGAGGTACATCGATTTGTACATGCCGAGCATCTTTTCTTTTGATGGCTGTCCTTTCATTCTCTCTTGTCCTTGTTTATGTAATTACATTTAAAGATTCAAAATTTCTTCGTGATAAACTCTTGTATCTCTGTATATATCCATTTTAACGCGGATATACAATATGTCAAACATAAATTACATTAAAAATATAATGTAATTACAATTCTGAATGGGCACATTTCCCCTGTTCTGATTTTCTTGGGAAAGCAATCTACCGATTCTGGAAGTCGCCTACGACCCTCCTTGGCACGATGCTGTGGATTTTGGCGTCAATCTTGCCGTCCGGCCAGACATCCGCCTCCATGAACCAACCGGGGGCGTCCGTCCTGGCCGGGTGCGCCGCCGACAGGGGCGGGTTGACGAGGTACGTACCTTTTTGCGAAACCCGGAAGCTCCACCAATGCAGATGTCCGCTTGCATGTAGCAGGAAGTTGCGTCCGCCTTCAAGGATTTCCCGTACTGTGTCGCTGTTTTTCACCTGCATGAGCGGGACCGTCTCTTCGGGAATAAGAAAGTTCCTATGTATTTCATGGTAGTTCACCGGATGATGACTGAATGCCATCTTGGGCAAGTCGTCGTTGTTCATCTCGTTTCTCAGCCATTCGAGCTGGTTTCGGGATACTTCGCCGCCGACACCTTCGATCATGGGGTCGAGGGAGTCGAAGAAGATGCATTTGTACCCCTTGAAGGTCATGGCGTAGGGCAGTGTGGGTGAGTGAAGTACCTGCGCAAGCTGTTTCTTGAAGGCGTTCACGAAGTCATGGTTTCCGTCCACATGGAAACAGGGACATGAAACCCTCCTGTCTATCGATTCAAAGACGGTTCGGGTATTTCTCAGGTCGGTCTGTTCATCAACGTCGATGATCCTGTCGCCCAGCTCCATGATGACATCGGGTTTGAGTTCATTGTTCACGATATCCACGAAACGATCCAACAGGCCGGGGATTTCTTCGTTGGGAGTGTACTTCCAGATGCATTGGCTCCAGTCCTGGTTCGGGGAGAGGTGGATGTCGGAAATGAAAACGATTTTGATTTTTTCCATGGTGCGCCTTCCTGATGTTTTGGTTGTATTCAGACCTCTAGCTATGCAGTCCCTTCTTTCTGAAATAGTCCAGCATCTTCTTCGGGTCATCGGCCATGATGATCCTGCTTCCCCAACGGACGGCATCGTCGTAGGTCTCCATACTAGTATAGAATGATGTCGTCAGAGGCATGATTCCCTTGCGAAGAAGAGTTGTATACCACCTTTGAGGGCATGGGACGGAGATTGTGGACGTATCGAACGTGCCATCGTCCCGCATCTTCCAGTTGAGCATGCAGGCAACATCGCAAAAACTTTCCGGTTCCGTGTCCATCGTTCCCATGATCGGCCATGGATAGAAGCCATGATAATGAAATTCATCTCCATAGACATGATGGATATGCTGTACCAGCGCGCCCGAGAAAGAGTTGATCCAAGTGCGTTTCCCTACGCCATGTCGGGCGAGCGTCGATGCGGTTCTGTCGGCGCTCTCATAGGCGAAAGCTCCATTGACCGAAGGCATGTCCTTCAATTCTATGTTCAGCATGAGGTCTGGATGATCCGCCGCAAGCTCCAGCAATTCGTCAAGCGACGCGATCGGTTCACAGGATGGAACGTCGAAGTCTTCCGTGGGAGAAGCGTGTACAGCCGCGTTCATGTTGCGAAGTTCTTCGTAGGTATGGTCGCTGACGAATCCGCTTCCACTGGTCAGGTCGGACAGCTCCTTGTTGTGCATGAGGAACAGATTCCCGTCGCGGGACATGCGGACATCCGTCTCAATCATGTCGACGCCGAGATCCACAGCGCGTTTCATTGCTGTCATCGTGTTCTCCATTCCATGGACACGTTCGCCCCGATGTCCGCAGACCGCGACCTTTTCCTTGCATTCAAACACTCGGTTCCTCCCGTTTCCCCAGGCTATTTCAGAAATTCTTCAATTGCTTTTCCTTGCGCATGGGGGAGTTCAACGCCAAGCAACCGTGCGAACGTAGGGGCTTCATCGACGATAGGTCTCCTTTTTACGATGACATCTTTTCTGAAGTCCGGTCCAATGGCGTTGAAAACCGGTTGCGGACCCAAATCCGGATTGTAGCCATGGGTCGCCCTTCCGAAACGGTAGTCAGTAGTGTCGTATGGTTTGATGACGGGCCGGACGCAGGAATCGCTGAAGGAGGTATAGCCGTCGGTCTCCAGCACGAACGAGAAGTCTCCGTTCAGATGCTCCCGCTTGTCAATCTCCTCGGCGGTGAGAACCTCGTTGAACCCATAGATGCCTTCCTTTGCAAGTTCTTTCAGCAGCTTGTATACGGCGTCATAGGTTTTCTTGTCATTAGGATTCTTCAGATAGACCAAATCGGACATGGCGTCTGAGAGGCAGAACGCTTTCCAGTCCCTGACGGTTCCGTCCTCGTCGGCATCTATGAAACCATGGTCGCGAAGAAATACATTCGGTTTGATGATGCGTTTGGTCTCCATCTGCCCATGGTCGCTCAGCACCGCGATGTTCGTCTCATCCAAGACTCCGGCATCCTTGAGTGCTTCGATGACCATGCGAAACTGTTCTTCCACAAAACCGATGCCTGCGTCGGTTTCGCTGTTGAAGACGCCATATTTGTGCCGCGTACCGTCCATGATGCCGTTGTGGATGAACATGACCTCCGGGGCGTACCGCCGTATGATGTCGCAGGCGCAATGGATCAGGAACAGGTCGCTGTATGGTTCAATCATGAAATTGGCGCGCCCGGTCTTGGTATGGGATTTGGGTAAGAAGCCTGCGTTTTTCTTGATGATTTCGATGACATCTTCCGAAGAACCGCTGCGCCTGAAGGATTCTTCCAGCGTGTCGCCTGGGAACGGCATCCAGTATTCATTAATTAGATAGTCGATGTCGGGATGTCCGCCCGTCACGGGCCAGAATACCGAACCGGTAGTGTATCCTCCCTTTTTGGCCGCGTTAAAGATATCCTCCACCTGTACATGGTCGTGGTCCCATATCCAGTTTTGCTCCTTGTCTCCTGTCGTCAGCTCGAAATTGCTGACGATTCCGTGCTTGTTGGGATAGCAACCGGTCGCGATGCTGGTATGGGCGGGGTAGGTGATCGATGGATATACCGTCCTGACATGCGTAATTTCGCAACTACCCTTCATTACGGAGCCGAAGTTGTGCAACTGCATCAGCTTGTCAACGTCTTCCCGGACCATGGCGTCCACGGAGAATACCAGAAGTCTCTTTTTCATTTGTCAGCTCCAATCATGTAGTGGCAGTCGGCGGCAGGTTCTCCGTAGAATGTCTTTTCCCGAATCCGCTCGCACTGGATGTCGTAGGTACCATCTCCGGGTGTGGATACCGAAACCGCGCCATCCTGGCAGTTGTAGAACGTCAAGGCTCCGAATTTCAAGGAATATCTTAAGCCAACTGTCTGGCTGGTGATGCTTTCATGTTGGGCGACGGCGACCTTGGGACTGATCGCGGCGATAAAGGTGTTGCCATTGGAGGTGTCATAGCCATGATGGTTCATTTTCATGATATCGGAATCGATTTCATCACCATGTCTTGCCACTACTTCCTCTTCTCCTGAGAGGTAGAGGTCCCCGGAACTCCAGAAACTGGAGTCGCCGTAGGTCAGTTTCATTGCAAGGGAACAGTTGTTCGCTTCCCCGACATTCATCGCGGCGCGTTCCTCAGATCCTTCCAGAGGGTTATAGACGGTTACTTCGACTGAATTTCCAAACTTGAAGGAGTCTCCGTCGTCGAGGACGGTACAGGGGATATTGTGTTCCTTGATGCTGGACATGACCTTTGCATATGTCCCGGAGGAATATTCATGGGAATTTTTGTACACATGCCCAATGGGATATTTCTCAGCGAGAGCCGGGAAACAGCCGATATGGTCCGCATGCGGATGGGACATCACGAAGATATCTATTTGGGAAACGTTCATCCTGCGCAGTTGCGCGTCTATCTCATCAAAACTGTTTACATTACTGCAATCAATCATCATGACAAGGCCTTCGGGGGAGGTGAATACCGTGCAATCGCCGGCATTGACCTTGTCCTCGGGGGAGTTGTATACATCCTTGAGCGCGAGGTATCGCGCCGTAAGTTTTCCTTGGTCGCGGGAAGTGTCAAATACCGTTGAAGTATATGGACTGTCTACATCTGTCGCTCTGGAAGCATCAGTTGTCCGGCAGCCGGTGAAGAGAGCCAGGATGATCAGCGATCCAGCGAATATTTTTCTATAGTTCATGCGTTTCCCCTATTGGATGCAGGAATGGAAGGGTGGAGACGATTCCGCCCTTCCATTCATCCATATCAGAAATTCAGGTTAGTTTGAGAGGTTGTACAGGTCGATCGCATCCTGAATCGTATCATGGGCGGTCTTGATTGCGCTCTTGATTGATTCATCGTTAGGATAATTGGCTACGGTTTCGATGGCCAGCTTGTTCGCCTGTTTGATTGTCGAGGAAATCGCGCACAAGGGCATCTTCGCGGAGTCGTCGGACTTGGCGAGGCTGTCGTATACGACGGAGATCGCCGGGAAGGTATTCTTCAAATAATCCTGATAGACGACACTGTTGTACGCATCGGTGCTTGGCGCAAGATATCCAGTCGCAGAAGCGAAGTATCCTGCCTGTTCACCCTTGCTACAGAATTTCATGAATTCATATGCGCCCTGCATGGCCCATTTCTGTCCGTTGTCGGCAATGAAGAGTCCTGTTCCTCCGGCGGGTTCACCACCACGTTTTCCAGCGGGCGTTACGGACGGGCAGGGGATGACGCCGACTTCAAACGCGCCGTTGACGGTATTGAGAACCTTGGTCGTCATGGAGATGACGCCCATCAACATGGCGCAGTCGTTCGCAGCCATCAGCGGGAGGACTTCAGAACTATAGTTCGCGCCATAAGCGACCGCGAGCCCTTCCGAATAGAGATTCTTGTAGAATTCGAGATACTTGGTAACGGTGTCCTGGACCTTGCCGCCGTCGGTGTAGTAGCACTTGGTGATGTCTCCGGTGTACCCGTCTTCATTGTCAAACGCGAGAACCGCTTCGCGGGCCATGCTTGCGTTGAAGTAGTAGCCTCCATCACTATGGAAGCCGATGCCGTAGGTGCAATAGCCCCCGCTGACCAGTTTCTTACAGGCTTCGTACACTTTGTCGAGGGAAGTCAGCGAGAACGGGTCGATTCCGGCTTTTTCAAGCATATTCTTGTTATAATAGATTGTAGGATAGCTGACACCGTTCGGATAGCCGACGAGATCGCCGTTCTGGTCACTGTACGCAGCTCTGAACGCCGCATAAGTATTGTCGAGTTCCGGCCATCCTTCTTTATCCTTGTCAAGGAAAACCTGCGCGTTGATGCAATAGTCGGCTGGAATCAGCATGCCGATATTCTCAATCGCACAGTTGAACATGGCGGGAAGGTCGGCTTGGAGCGTTGACTGCATCTTCGCGATCATCTCCAGCTGGCTACCCTGATATTCGATGGTTACATGGTAGTCATTCTGGCTGGCGTTGAACGCATCGATAACCTTCTGAAGGTAGTTGATGTTCGCCTGTCCGAAATATGTCCACCATTCGACCTCTACCGTTCCTGCTGGCTTTACCTCTTCCGCCGCGGCTTGCGCCGGAGTTTCGCTCTTGCCATTTGCAAATACCGAACAGAAAACGAGAGACAGCATCAACAATACAGCAATTAGTCTTTTCATGATATTCTCCTTTTTTAAAGCGATGATTTCGCTCTTTGATCTTTGTCTGTCGGGTGTCGGCGCGTTAGCCCTTGATGCCACCGGAAACCATTCCCTTGATGATGTAGTCCTGTCCGAAAATGAACGCCACCACCGTCGGAAGCATCGCGACGATCGCCGCGGCGAGAACCTTTCCGTATTCCTCCACATCGCCGGTAACGAGGTATGCGATTCCGACCTGAATCGTCCTCCAGCTATCCTTGTTCGTGACCAGCAACGGCCAGAAATACGCATTGTAGATGTGTACGAACTGGTAAATGGCCAGCGCCGAGATTGTCGGGATTGAAAGGGGGACGGCTATCTTCGTCAGGAACTGGATATCACCGCAGCCATCCAGCGTGGCGGCCTCCTTGAAGTCCCTTGGAAGCTGCATGTAATATTGCCGCATCATGAAGATTGAGGTTCCTGATATGAGGGATGTCAGGAACAGGCCGGCGTAGGTGTTGACCAGATGCAGATTCTGAATCGTGACATAATTGGTGATCACGACTACTTCTCCTGGAACCATCATCGTCGCCAGGATCAGCGTCCAGAAAAAGTTCTTGAGCGGGAACTTGAAGAACACGAAGCCGTAGGCCGCAAGGCTTGCGAATACTATCTGCGCCGTTATCGCGACCAGACATGTGACCAACGTATTTTTCAGATAATGGAATATCGGAACATTGGTAAATACCTTTGCGTAGTTCTCGAGAGTCGGATGCGGCGTGAACAGCTTCAGCGGCAGCTGGCTCAGTTCCTGTTCCGTATGAAGGGAGAACGAAACCCCCACTATCAATGGAAAAATGAAAACCAGTCCGACGGCCAGTTTGAGCAGGAAGGACAATGCCCTTCTCAATTTTTTTTGACGTTTAGCGGTTATCATTGGTAATGTACCACCTTCTTTTCAAGGATGAACTGGATGCGGGTAATTCCGAATATCAGTAGGAACAGGAAAATTGCCTGAATGCATGCGGTCTCGAATCTACCGTTGATCATGGCGTTCTTATAAATGGAATAGATAAGGGTCATTGTCGAATTGACTGGTCCTCCCTGAGTGAGAAGCTTGATCTGTGCGAAGCTCTTGAAGGAACTGTTGATGTTCAGGAACAGGACGAAGAAAATCTGGGGGGATGCTACGGGAACCAGTACATGACGCACCCTCTGCCATGCGTTCGCGCCATCGAGGATGGAACTTTCAAGCAATTCGTCGGGAACGTTCCTGAACCCTACCAATAGGAAGATGAAGCTCGAACCTATGTGCATCCAGACTGTGACGAGACAGACAACCCATATCGCATAGTCTATATTTTGCAGCCATGCTATGTTCTGGCCGAGGACGCTGTTGAGCAACCCGTTCTTTTGCCTGAAGATAAACACGAAAATCGCAGCGGCCGGGGATGACGCGATCGCCATCGGAAGCGCATACATCGTTTGATAGATTTTTCCGCCCGGCGCGGGAGTCGTGGCGAGCAATGCGAATACCATCGCTATGAAAAACGTTCCGCAGAGGTTGATTGCCGCCACCTTGAGCGTTACGGCGAGGACGTTCCAGAATTCTTTCTTCGTCAGCACCCTTTTCCACATTTGCAGTCCGACGAACTTCGTTGGATTTCCATATTTGTTCGTCAACGTGAACGAGAGAATGAACGTTCTGATGAACGGATAGATCGTGAACATCCCGAACAATATGATCGCGGGTGCGATAAACAGGTAGGGAAGCAGTGGAATCTTTTTTCGTTTGTTGAGGACGACTAAGTCTTGCTTTTTCGCTAATGCCATCAGATGCTCCTGGACAGTAGTATGCCATACCGCTTTGATTGTGTATTATCAATTCAAAACTAATGTAATTACAGTAAAAATTCTGTGATATAACATAGTTTAGCACATTAATTCGTCTCGTCAATCAAAAAAAATGTTAAGTTATAGGTGTGGAGATGGATTTTTTATTGTAATTACATCATTCTTTTGACATATGAACGATTTCTGCATATAATAAATAAACAAATATCGGAATGCTGAGGTGGCTTCAATGACCTTAACTGAATTGTCCAAGAAGATCGGTGTGTCTACCGCTACTATCTCACGAGTCATCAACAATGAGAACAATGTCTCCGAAGAGACCAAGAAACTTGTCGAAGATGCGATCAAAGCGCATGACTATCAATATAAGCAACGAAAAAGGACTGGGATATGCAAGAACGCCGATACTGTGCTGATTATCGCGGGCCAAGTTACCAACCCCATAACCTTGCAGTATATAGACGGAATCCGGGAGACGCTTGAGCCGGAGAGGAAGATGGTGTTCATTGCCGTCAGTGATTACTCGGAGGAGAAGGAACTTGAATATCTCCGTTATGCCAAGGAAACGGGTATCGCTGGTATTTTCATGCTCAATATTATGGAGAGCGACCAAATGGTACGGTTGCTCAAGAGCCTTACGGTACCTGTGATTCTTGTGAACCGCTATCTCCGTTCGATGGATACCGACTTGGTGACGATTGACAACTATCGTTGCGGTTATATGTCCACCCGGTATCTGATAGACCAGGGGCACAGGCATATCGCGAACCTCGCCGGTCCGGTGAATACGTCCATCACCTGCCAGAACCGGACGCAAGGCTATCTCGATGCAATGCATGGAGCTGGGCTGCCGGTTGGAGATGACAGCATTTTCTATGGTGATCGCTCATATCAAAGTGGGTATGGTTTCGGAGAGAAGGTCGCCCATATGAAGCCGGAGGAACGTTTTACCGGCATCTATTGCATCAGCGGAAAGATGGCGGATGGATTGGCCGATGCATTGAAGGCCAACGGCTTGTCGATTCCCGACGATATCAGCTTGATCTGCAACGATGATTCCAACCGGGAATATGTTCGCAAGGAAAAGATTACTTGTGTCGAACCGAACCATCATTCAATCGGTGTCGCCGCGGGAGAACTCTTTTTAGACAGGATGAAGAACCCTGACGCTTCGCCCAAACGAATCGTCTATCCGCCGGTTCTTTCCGATTACGGCAGCGTGAAGAAGTTGGATGCGGACTTGGATGGGGATGATGAATAAGCCTGTCACCCCCCTAAATCAAAATCCTCGTCGCATAGCGTGATCGTCTCCCGGCTCTCGTCGCACCTGATTCGCCCCCGGCACAGTACGGAGAACAGTTGGCGGACATTGCCGGGCCAGTCGTACCTAAGAAGCAAGTCAAGGCTTTCCTGCGTGAGGCTTTTTGTCTCGCCTTGTTGTCTGAAGTAGTGCGCCGCCAATTCCGGGATATCTTCCTTGTGTTCTCGGAGCGGTGGCATCCGTATCACGAATTCATTAATACGATAAAGGAAATCTTTTCGCAGGCGATTGGCTTTCGTCAGTTCCGTCAGCGGTTCGTTGGCTGCCGTGACAAGGCGGAACGTCGCATATTGGGAGTGCGGAGAACCTACCGGACGAAATTCTCCCGTTTCCAACAATCTCAGAAGCTTCGCCTGCGTGGAGAGTCGCAGGTTCTCTATTTCGTCCAGGAACAACATCCCCTGATGCGCGGCCGCCACCAATCCTTGGCGATTTTCATGCGCATCAGTGAAAGCTCCCTTTTTGTGCCCGAACAACGTCGCCTCCACCAAAGTCCCTTCTAGCAGGGAACAGTTTTCAGTGATAAACGCACCGTCGGGATTTCCCAACTTGTGCATCGCCTTGGCAGCCAGCTCCTTGCCCGTCCCCGTTTCCCCTGAGATATGTACCGTACAGCGTTGACGTCCGAGTTGGAGGATGGTTTCCCGTATCGTGAGCATTTGAGGGCTGGAGCCTATAAGTGTCCGTACATGATATTCTGGTGATGATTCTCGAACGATATCCTTATCTCCTAAAACCTCATTGAAATTCAGCCTTAAAAGTGCGTTCTGGAACTCCGAATCGGAAAAAGGCTTTGCGACCAGCGTAATATTCCCAAACGATTCCAGCGTATGTTCCGTTGATTTTTCCGCCTTCTTGAACAGCTGGATGACCGGTTTCTGAATCTGCTTTTTTGCAAGATGGTACAGTAGTTCCGCCGATGTGCCGTCCGCGATTTTATCATCGATGATAATGCACGTCTCTGGATGGAACAGCGGAGAGTGTGAGGCTAGCATGTCGGAGAGGCCGTTTGCGGTCTTGCAGGGCCGGGGCAGCAGTTTGTTGATGCGTGTGCGCAGATGCGTGTCGGAGGAAACTAGGAGATAGTTCATGGAGACAGCCTTCCTTGTCTGGTGATGTCTTGAGAAAAGCTGAGTTGCGATGTGGCGAATGCAAGGACGACTATATACCATTCCCCTTCCTGCCGCCACTCTTGTTCTGAGAGGGGGGGGAGACTGTCCGAAAAGTCCGTTTAAAACAGAAAACTTGCATTGTGAACTACTGACTTACAAAAAAGATATTCTTTGACAGTCTGTAGGGAATTCTTTCAGCCGCGTCAGAAATGTTGTCAGTTGTGATTGCCGATCCTAGGATTTTGGGGACGTTAGTCCTCCGTCATCAGTGTCTGGACGGAGGCCAAGGCGTAGATCGCGGCGGTTTCGGCCCTCAGTATGTTTGTCTTGAGCAATACCGCGTGGAAACCTGCTTGTTCCAAGAGCGTGACTTCCTCCGTTGAAAGCCCTCCCTCTGGACCGATTACCACGGCTACGGATGCTTTGGGGCCCTGTTCAAGGCGGTATCTCCGTACTATGGATGTCAGATCTTCCTGACCTCCGACTTCGCTTTGATGGAAGAACAGGCCTAGGCCCCGCGAACCCCAATATGAAGGAATCTCGGAAAACGGAATCGGTTGCGTTACCGACGTGGGGATTCTGGAACCACTTTGCTGGACGGCTTCCTTGACCATGGCGTCGAGCCGTTGGATGCGCCCGTCGATGCTGTCCTGCTTTTTGTTCGCCATGTCCACGACGCAGAACCGGCTCTGGACGGGGACGATCTCCATGGCGCCGAGTTCGGTAGCCTGCCTGACGATCTGCTCCAGCTTTTTTCCCTTGCAGAGGCACTGGAACAGACATAACGAGGGAAGCGGTCCCTGATAATCAGGGAGGGAATCCGTCGTCTCCACCGGCCCCGTATCTTGCGCAGGCTCGCAGGCTAGGACGCAGGAATCTCGTTCTACGGTGAGCAACGAAAGATTCCAGAGCCTTCCTGATACATCCCTTCCGGCGAACCGCTGTCCTGGTTTCAGACGAAGCACGCGGGTAAGGTACTGCGCCTCCTTCCCTGAAAGAGCTATGGTGGTCTGTCCTGAAAATGAAGAAGGGAGGAGGTATAGCCGCATGTCAGTTCCCTGTATTCAGATAATCAATCGCCCGTTTGAGCTGGAGGTCGTAGACAGGATCGGCTACCGGCCTGTCGTCGTAGTCCATCCTCGCTAGGTATTCATTCCTCATCAACAGGGACATGACATACGAATCCAAACCATACTCGGCATGTTCTCGGACGAACAACTGGATGTTCGCGTCGGAATACTCGGGATGCTCGTCGGCGAATCTGTAGATGGCCTGGTCGTCCATGAGTTTCTCGAACGCCGGTAACTGGTCCTCCGGAACCTCTGGCGCCTCTACGAAAATATGGGGTTCAATGCCGATTTTATGGATGTCCTCTCCATTAGGCAGAAGATACTTCGCGTTCGTCACCTGTACGACGCCCCCCGCGAACGGGACCGCGATTTGGGTGATGCCCTTTCCGTATGTGGTAGTACCGATCAACGTCGCGCGGTCATCTCCCTTGAGGATTCCTGCAAGAATTTCAGACGAGGACGCAGAACCCGCGTTTACGAGGACCACCACCGGGAGCTCCTTCGCGACCTTGATACTATCGCTGGCTATGTACCGCACGTCCCCTACGTTGTCCTTGTGGTTGATGGTGATCAACGGGCGGTCCTGGATGAACATGTCCGCAATCGACAGCGCCGAGTCAATGATACCTCCGCCATTGTTCCGCAAGTCGATAATGATGCCCTGTACCTTCGCTTTGTTGAAGGAATCTATGGCCAGAGAGGCCTGTTGAGCTGTCTTGTTGGTAAATTCGTAGATGCGTAGATATCCATATCCACCTTCAAGGATACCGTTTTCCGTCGTAGGCGTGTTGATGACCTCGCGTTTGAGCGTCAGGTCGAAAACGCTGTTCCCTCTATGGACGGTGACCGTCACAGCGGTCCCTGGCGCTCCCTTGAGCGCTTTCGAGCTTTCGGTCGCGGTCAGGTCGTCCACCGGTTCTCCGTCGATATGGCTGATCAAGTCGCCCGAGCGGAGGCCTGCGCGTTCAGCCGGCGCTCCGGGAAACGGCGAGATGATCTTGACCATCCAGGTTTCAGGGTTTTCAGGATCTTTCCTGTCTGGAGAATACTTCGTCAGGTATGTTCCGATTCCTCCATAGGTTCCGCTGGTTTCCGCCATGAAATCTTCGGCATATTCGCTGGTGATATAGTAGGAGAAATCGTCATCCAGGGAATCCAGCAGCGCCTTGGCCATGTTGTCGAACGCTTTCTGCCGGTCTATGTCGTAGAGATACTGGCTGTCCACATACCGGTACAGCCGTTCCAGCGTCGCCATGTCGCTGCCGATCCCGTCTTCGGTCCGGGCTGTCGTTCCGGCGGACGCCGTAACGTTGTTGGTCAGGAAGGCCGGTATGGAAAGACCGGTCGTTTGTTCCGAGCCGCCACCGGCGAACAACAGGGACATGGTCGCCAGACAGAGGGAAACGCAGATGATCCATTTGATCCGTCGTTTTTTCATGGGTTCAATAGTACTGAAAAAACGACATGTTGACCACTGCCCGACCGCCTTGAGTTTGTGGTTAAAGCCTGTTTTCCCGGTTTTCCCGATTGTAAGCGTCAAAGTATACGTATTGACCATGCTACAGTTGGTGATTACACTTTCCATATGTCGCTTTTTATCAACTTCCCAGCCTGGATTTCTCCAGAAATTATTCCTGGTTTTCCTGTACGATGGTACGGTCTCATGTACATCGTGGCGTTTTCCATCACATATATGCTGTTCAGGTATCAGGCCCGGCATGGTGAGATCGATATCGACAAGGACGATTCCCTGAGCCTGTTCCTCTGGACCATTGGCGGCCTCCTGATTGGCGCCCGGCTCTTCTCCGTCCTGTTCTACGATGGAACCTCCTATTATTGGACTCATCCGTGGATGATTTTCTGGCCGTGGCGCAACGGTCGTTTCGTCGGGTTGCCCGGAATGAGCTATCACGGGGGCTTGATTGGAGCCATCATCGGCGCATGGATTTTCTGCCGTGTGCATAAAAAAGACTTTTTCACCATGACGGACGCTTTGGTCGCGGGCATTCCTCTGGGCTATACCTTTGGCCGATTGGGAAATTTCATCAACGGAGAACTTTGGGGGAGGGTCACGACAAAAAGCTGGGGAATTATATTTCCCGACGCTCCGAGGTTTTCAACAAGCTACCAATGGGTGCGGGACATCGCGGACCAACTTGGAATCGCCTATTCCCAAGGCATGTCGCTGAATCTTCCCCGACACCCCTCTCAGTTGTACGAGGCCCTGTTTGAGGGGGTGTTGCTGTGGCTTGTCCTTTGGTTCGTGCTCCGTCCGATGCGAAAGAAGAAATTCCCCGGTTTCATGCTCAGCGGGTATCTGCTTGGATACGGGCTTGTCCGGTTCGTAATAGAGTATTTCCGCGAGCCGGACAGCAATCTCGGTTTTATCGTGGCATGGGGGAAGGAGACCGAGCCGCTCGCATTGTTCCATTCCTTCCTGAACATATCCATGGGGCAGATATTCTGCCTGATGATGATTTTGGGCGGCATGGCGCTGTATTTCATCCAACGGAGCCGGAATAAGGCGGAGCCTCTGGTAACCGCCGTTGCGGATAATACGAAGAAAAAGAACAATACGACGAAGAGAGGTCATTGATATGATAGATGCGCGCGTAAAAGAATTGCGTTCCATCATGAAACGGGAAGGGGTGGACGCCTGGATTATCAACGGGACGGACCCCCATGAAAGTGAATATGTCTGCCCCCGGTGGAGGACGCGAGCTTGGATCAGCGGTTTCAGCGGTAGCGCGGGAACTGTGGTCGTTACGCAGGACCTGGCTATCCTCTGGGTTGATTCCCGGTATTTCATCCAAGGGGCGAAGGAGATTGAAGGTTCTTGTTTCACGTTGATGAAGCTTGAGGCTCCCGGTGTCGTGGATCCCGTGACCTGGCTTGCGCAGAACATGCCCGAAGGTTCGTGCGTCGGCATCGATGCGGCTACGCTGATGCTTTCCGCCAAACGGAAGATGGAGGGGGCGTTCGCGCCGAAGGGGCTTCGGCTCATCGGTACGGCTGACTTCCTCGATGAAATCTGGACGGACCGTCCGGCGGTTCCGTCATCTTCCGTAATTCAGTTGGATGATGGCCTTGTTGGTTACAACCGGGCGCAAAAATTCATGTTCCTGCGGAATAAATGCCATCAAGCGGGCTGCAACTATACATTAATTTCCAGCTTGGACGATATCGCCTGGGTAACGAACCTCCGGGGAAACGATGTGGTGTACAACCCTGTTTTCCTTTCCTATCTGCTGGTCGGTGATAAGAAGGCGTGGTTGTTCACCGACTTGGCGCGGTTCACTCCAGAGTCGCTTGCCAAGGTTTCCGAGGATCTTGAAGTCCTGCCGTATGACGCGGTGGTCGGTGCGGTGTCTTCGATATTGAAGGTGGGCGACGGTCTCTATATCAGCCCGGACAAGACGAACCTCAAGCTCTATGCGGCGATTCCTTCCGGGGTTTCCGTCGTCGAAGGCCGCGACTTCACCACCGACATGAAAGCTGCTAAGAATTCCGTCGAACTTGAAGGCATGCGTCGCGCTCATCTGCTCGACGGCGTCGCCCTGGTCAATTTTCTCGCTCGTGTACCGAGGGATGGGGGCGGGTACGACGAGGTGACGTTCGCCCAGGCTTTAGCCGACCAGCGGGCGAGAAGCAAGGAGTATCTCGGCCCTTCGTTCGGGCCGATCGCCGGTTTTGGCGAGCATGGGGCGATGTGCCATTATTCCGCGACGCCGCAGAGCGCATCCAAAATCGAGGGCGACGGTCTGCTGGTACTCGATACCGGCGGCATGTATGAATCCGGCATGACGGACGTTACCCGTACCTTGTTGTTCGGGAAAGCCACCGACGAGCAGAAGCGCGACTATACTCTGGTGCTGAAGGGCAACCTCGCCTTGGCAAGCCAGCGTTTTCCAGAGGGAACTTGTGGTTATCAACTAGATGCCCTGGCCCGCCAATATCTGTGGCAGACGGGCATGACGTTCTACCATGGTACCGGTCATGGCATCGGTTTCCGTCTGAACGTCCATGAAGGGCCGCAACGTATCGGACCGAATCCGTTGGCCGTACCCCTCGTGCCAGGTATGGTGGTCAGTGACGAGCCCGGCGTATATAAGGAAGGTCGCCATGGTATCCGCATAGAGAACGTCATCTGCGTAGTGACCGACGCCAAGACGGAATTCGGCCAGTTCCTCTCTTTTGAGACATTGACGCTTTGTCCGTTTGAACGGGAACTGATCTCGAAGGAGCTGCTGACTGAGCGGGAGGTCGCCATGGTGGACAGCTACCACGCTTGGGTCTACGACGAATTGAAGGATTTGGTGGACAAGGATGCGTTGCCGTGGCTCAAAGCGGCGACTTTACCCCTGTGAGATAATCCGTTATATTCTCGATGGCGTTGTTTTTGATGATGAATGATGATAAGGAAGAAGGAGAAGATAGCAATATGGTTGATGCATTGAAGAAATCGGGCAAGATTTCCCGCAAAGGCCCCGTCGTACTGGTAATTATGGACGGCGTAGGCTTCGGTAAATATAAGGAAGGAGACGCGGTGGCTTCCGCCATGACGCAGAATCTCGACAAGTTCTATGGGACTTGCCCGTGGACGAAGCTCAAAGCGCATGGTACGGCGGTCGGTTTGCCTTCTGACGACGATATGGGCAACAGCGAAGTCGGCCACAATGCGATGGGCTGCGGCAGGGTGTTCGCCCAAGGGGCGAAGCTGGTTGCCAATTCCATCGACACCAAGGCGATGTTCGCGGGGGCCACGTGGAAAAAGCTGGTCTCCAACGTCAAGGACCATGATACCACCTTGCATTTCATCGGGTTGCTTTCAGACGGCAACGTCCACTCCCATATCGACAACCTGAAGAAGATGATCGTTGAGGCGAAGGCCGAAGGCGTGAAAAAGGTCCGCGTTCACGCTCTCCTTGACGGCCGCGATGTCGGTGAGGTCTCCGCCTTGGATTATTTCGACCCGTTCGCTGAATTCCTCGCTTCCCTCAGTGGACCTGATTTTGATGCGAAGATCGCCAGCGGTGGCGGTCGCATGGTCATTACCATGGATCGCTACAACGCCAACTGGGACATGGTTCGCAAGGGCTGGGAGACCCATGTGCTGGGCGAAGGCCGGCAGTTCCCCTCCGCTCATGACGCGATTGTCACATTGCGCGAGGAAACCCATGCGATCGACCAGGACCTGCCTCCGTTTGTCGTTGCTGAAAACGGCAGGCCCGTCGGCACGATCGAGGACGGCGACAGCGTGATCCTGTTCAACTTCCGCGGCGACCGCGCGCTGGAGATAACAAAGGCGTTTGAAGCCGAGACCCTGACGGAATTCGACCGCAAGCGGCATCCGAAGGTGGAGTACGCCGGCATGATGGAATATGACGGGGACCTCCATGTCCCCCGCCAGTACTTGGTCAGTCCCCCTGCGATCGACCGGACGATGGCTGAATACCTGTGCGCTTCCGGGGTCAGGCAGTTCTCCATCAGCGAGACGCAGAAGTTCGGGCATGTCACCTATTTCTTCAACGGAAACAAGAGCGGCAAGTTTGACGGGAAGCTGGAGGAATACGTAGAAATTCCTTCTGATATCGTTCCGTTCGAGCAGCGCCCCTGGATGAAATGCGCTGAGATCACCGATAGGGTCATCTCCGAAGTCGCGTCCGGCAAGTGGGATTTCATCAAGCTGAATTTTCCCAACGGAGACATGGTCGGACATACCGGCATCTATGAGGCGGTCATCTGTTCCATGGAGGCGCTGGACCTACAGTTGGGCCGTATCCGCGAAGCGGTGGAGAAGGCCGGCGGCGTCATGGTGATCACCGCCGACCACGGCAACGCCGACGACATGTTCGAACACGACAAGAAGTCCGGCGACGTGTCGCGCAAGGCCAACGGCGATCCCAAGGCCAAGACGTCCCACTCCCTGAATCCCGTTCCCTGCATCATCTATGATCCTTCATACGATGGTGAATACGGCAAGGAACTCAAATCCGGTCTTGGAATCAGTTCTATTGCCGCGACCTGTATGACGTTGCTTGGGTATGTGCCTCCCGCCGACTACGATCCGAGCATCGTGACGTTGAACTAATTTCTCGTTTGTTTGGTATGATGAAGGGCGTCGCAAAAGCCATGGGGCTTGCGCGACGCCTTTTTTTCATCTCATGAAAAACGCATCTGATTCCGATATGATCAAGCATTTCATTATGTTGTAGATAACTACAATAATATTCCTCGATGAAGTTCATTGCCCATTGGTGGTACGTTCATCCCCCATTGGTGGTACGTTCATCCCCCATTGGTGGTACGTTCATCCCCCATTGGCGGTACGTTCATTGCCCGATGCTTTTCGTGTTGGCTATCACCGATTATATGCCTGACTTTGTCTATTCATGGATTACAATGACGGTTGGCAAGAAAAGTCGAGAGAATTATTCTGAGAGGAACTATAACAAGTCTCGATAGGGAGGTGCAGGAGCATGCAGGAACAGGTGGAGGCGGTTCAGCGGATGCAGGACTATATTGAGGCTCACTTGGTGGAGGACATCACCTTGGCGGATTTGTCGAGGGTATCCTTGTTCTCCCCCTGGTATTCGTACCGCTTGTTCATCAAGCATGTAGGAATGAGCCCCGCTGACTATATTCGCAAATTCCGTTTATCAAAGTCGGCCATGAAGCTGCGAGACAACCCGTGCAGGGTAGCTGACGTCGCTTTTGAAATGGGATTCGGGAGTGTGGACGGGTATCAGCGGGCGTTCGCCCGTGAGTTCGGATGCAACCCGAAGGAATACGCCGTTCATCCCGTTCCTGTGTATCTGTTCACCCCCTACGGAGTAAAATTCAGACATATCGAGAGGAGACTTGTCATGGACAACCTAAAGAATGTGTTTATTCAGGTAATTGAAAAACCCGCACGGAAAGTCATCATAAAAAGAGGACGCGCCGCGACGGAGTATTGGTCGTATTGCGAGGAAGTCGGTTGTGACGTGTGGGGGCTGTTGCAGAGCGTCAAGTCGCTTGGAGGGGAACCTGTCTGCCTGTGGCTCCCCGCGATGTACCGCCGCACGGACACTTCTGAATATGTACAAGGCGTTGAGGTTGATTTGCAATACAACGGCGTTGTGCCTGAAGGGTTCGATATGATTGAACTGCCCGCGGCGAAATACCTCATGTTCCAGGGAGAGCCCTTTGCGGAGGAGGACTATTGCCTGGCTATCGAAGAGGTACAGGCTTCCATTGAAAAATACGATCCTTCAGTAATCGGTTATGTTTTGGATGTCCGTAATCCACGCATCCAGCTTGAACCGATTGGAACCAGGGGATATATAGAACTGGTTCCCATCAGGCAAAAAGGGTGAAATAGACATTGAATCTCGCATCGCCATACGCTGGACGCCACTGGGATATCCGTATGGCGACGAGGCGTCCGACATCATTGGACTTCAGCCGGCGGTTTGTGGAAAAACTCCATGTCCGTCGGCTTTTTTATCCAGAACAAGCATTATGTACGACATTCATACCTCTTCATAATAAAAATACAGACTCATATATTGATTTTGTTTGTAAAATGCTGGTTTCGATGTTCTAATATTACCTATAGAGTATCGTTTCGGTTTGTGGGAATTTGGATGTCTGCACCGTCGTAACGAAAATATTTGAACATCGACAGACGAATGGTATGAATTACAGGGGATGAAAGATGGACTTTCATCTTCGATGGAGATGATGTTCAGAGAAAATAATTGTCATGTCGATTTTGTAAATGCTGTTTTTGAACTTGTGTACAAGTTTGTGAAATAAAGCTTGTACTCGTGTACATTGTGCTGTAGAATATGTTTTTGAATAGCTTTGCATAGTGCAGGGCGTTCGGAAATTTTCTGTATTTTGACGCAGAAGGAGGAAACTATGCGTTCAAGTCACAAGTTGATCGGCGTGTTGCTGATCTTGTCGTTTGCGATGTGTTCCGTATTCGCTCAAGGTGGAGCGGAGTCCGCTGGTTCTGTTGTTCTCAACAAGGACAAGCCTTTGGTATGGTTCAATAGGCAGCCGTCAGACCCTACTACTGGCGCGATTGATATGGACAGCATGAACTGGAACGCCAAGACCTACTATGTCGGTTTTGACGCCGCTGGTGGCGGTGCCGTCCAGGGCAAATTGATTACCGATTATCTCGCCGCCGCGGATCCCGCCAAGCTGGACCGCAACGGTGACGGTACCATCGGATACGTGCTGTGCATCGGAGACGTCGGCCACAACGATTCCAAGGCTAGAACTGAAGGTATCCGCAAGGCTCTCGGGACTTGGAATGGTTCCACCGACCCCGGCAAGACCAAGGAAGGTTCCGCTGTCGTCGGCGGCAAGACCATGAAGGTTGTTGAATTGGAAGGCAAGGCGATGACTGGTACCGATGGGTCTACTTGGAACGCCAACGCCGCTACCGAGGCCATGGGTGGATGGGCCACTAAGTTCGGTACCCAGATCGATATGGTCGTCTCCAATAACGACGGTATGGCGATGGGCTGTCTGCAAGCCTCCAACTATCCCGCCGGCGTTCCTATTTTCGGCTATGACGCCAACGCCGACGCCATTGAGGCTATCGGTGCCGGACGACTTACCGGAACCGTATCTCAGAACGTTGACGCGCAGGCCGCCGGTACCCTCCAGGTACTGAGAAACCTGCTTGACGGACTGTCTGGCGCCGATGTCTACACCAAGGGTATCTCCGTAGCGGACCAGTGGGGCAACAAGATTTCCGCTCCTCTGGACTACTGGGCGGACCAAAAGGCCGTCATGGCCGCCAACTCCGGCGTAGACAAGTCCAACTGGAATCAGTACACCGAAGGCTCCAGGGACCAGGGCATCAAGCAGAGCGCAGCTCCCAAGAAGAAAGTTTTGCTGACCATCTACAACTCCGGCGATAACTTCCTGTCGTCTTCTTATCTGCCCGCATTGTATTACTATGCGCCGCTGATTGGTATCGATTTGACAGTTGTGCAGGGTGATGGACAGAACGAGTCCAGTTGTCTCGATAGGTTCACCAACCTCAACAACTTCGACGCCTATGCCATCAACATGGTCAAGACGAACTCCGGTAGAGACTACACTGACAAGCTCAGGTACTAGTCCAGAAAACCTGGAATGTGAAGCATGCGGGAGCGGGTGTTCCCGCATGCTTTTTCTACAATCGGGCTGGAAACCGCGACGGGGTTTTCCGGCAAGCGCAGGTGAGGAAGTGTATGGATGAAGTAGTACTTGAAATTAAAAACCTGTCGAAATCCTTCGCCAAGAACAAAGTCCTTGACGGCATCAACCTGACGGTACAGAAGGGGACGGTGCTGGGGCTGATGGGCGAGAACGGGGCAGGCAAGTCAACAATGATGAAATGCCTGTTCGGGATCTACGCCAAGGACGAGGGGCAGATGTTCCTCTCCGGTAAGCCGATCGACTTCAAGAATCCAAAGGAAGCCCTGGAAAACGGGGTCGCCATGGTTCATCAGGAGCTTAACCAGTGTTTGGACCGAACGGTGACGGACAATTTGTTTTTGGGCCGTTATCCTATGCGTTTCGGGGTAATAGACGAAGCACGGATGCTCAAGGAAAGCAACAAGCTCTTTGCATCCCTGAACATGAACGTAAACCCTCGGACCATCATGCGGACCATGTCGGTCTCGCAGCGTCAGATGGTCGAGATAGCGAAAGCGGTGTCCTATGATGCGAAGATTATCGTGCTAGACGAGCCGACATCGTCATTGACGGAGCGTGAAGTCAAAAAACTATTCTCCATTGTCGATGATCTTCGTAACAAGGGTGTCTCTTTTGTATATATTTCTCATAAGATGGATGAGGTCTTTGAAATCTGCGATGATGTGGCGGTTCTTCGGGATGGTAAGATGATCTTGGTCAAACCGGTGAAAAAGACGAACATGAACGAATTGATTTCGGCCATGGTCGGGCGGTCGCTGGACAAGCGGTTTCCCGATGTTGACAACAATCCAGGAAGGGATTATCTGGAAATACGGAACCTCACCACGAAATTCGATCCAATTCTGGAGGATATTTCCTTTACTGTGAAGAAAGGTGAAATATTCGGACTCTATGGGCTTGTAGGTGCGGGGCGGAGTGAATTGCTTGAATCATTGTTTGGCATCCGTACTATCGCTTCTGGGGAGATCGTCCTCAACGGCAGGAAGCTCCGGTTCCATAATAGCAAAGATGCGATGGACTATAACTTTGCATTGGTAACCGAGGAACGCAAGCTCAATGGCATGTTCGGCAAAGATACGATCAAGTTCAACACGACGATTACCAACCTGGACAGTTACAAGACGATGAAAATCCTTTCCAATCGTAAAATGCTGGAGGCTGCGAACAGACAGATCAAGCAGATGAAGACAAAATGCGTGTCGGCCGAAGAGCTGATTACGGCGCTCAGCGGCGGAAACCAGCAGAAGGTCATCATCGGCAAATGGCTGGAGCGGCAACCGGATGTATTCCTGATGGACGAACCTACCAGGGGCATTGATGTCGGGGCGAAGTACGAGATATACCAGTTGATCATCCAGATGGCGAAAGAGGGCAAGACGATTGTCGTTGTATCGAGCGAGATGCCTGAGATTCTGGGGATTACAAACCGTATCGCGGTGATGTCCAACCATCGGCTGGCCGGTATCGTGAACACGAAGGATACGGATCAGGAAGAGCTGATGAGGCTGTCAGCTAAATACTTGTGATGAGGTGAAGCAATATGACCAAAGAAACTAAAGACATCCTGTCGCTGGATGAAGACCGCAGGATAGCCGAGTATACCAAGCGTCTGAACGGGCTGAGAAGCACGGGCGTCAACCGCATCACCGAGCTGAGGCAGGAGATAGTGACCCTGCGCAAGAGCAAGATGGTCGATCCTTTGACGAAAAAGAAGACGATCTCGGATCTTCAGCAGCAAATCGGGTTTGCAAAGCGGGACGCTGAGGAACATAAGGCGGAAATCGACGCTTTGACAAAAGAAGCGGTGGCCTATGCTAATACGGCATCCGATGCTTATATCAAGAAAGTCACGACCTTGGAGAACGAGGCTATCAAGGCGGCCAAGGCGGAATATCAGGTCGAAGCGGAAAAAATCAGGCTGGAAGGCGTTGAGCAAGAGAAGAAGATTGTTGCCAGCTATGAGGGAAAAACTTCCAAAGAGGAACGAAAGGAACTGCGGGAGGAAATCGATACATGCCGATATGAAATGAAGTCTGCGCTGTTTGATGCGAAGAGTCGTTGCCAGACGCTCATCGACCGCAGCTTGGCCGCCAAGAATCAGGCGTTCGTTGACCATGTGCAGACGAACCGGAGTCTGAGGAACGGCAAGACGAAGTTTTCCGAGAATATGGAGTTGAAGTTCAAGAACTATATCTTTAACTTCAAACTTTCAAAGTTCCTGCTCAATAATGGGCTGTACATCGCGATTCTGATTTTCTTCATTGTCTGTATCATTCTCGCTCCGTTGTCGGGCAGTGGCAACCTGTTGTCGTTACCCAATATACTGACGATTCTGGAGCAGGCGTCCACCAGGATGTTCTTTGCCCTTGGAGTAGCCGGTCTGATTTTGCTCGCCGGTACTGATCTGAGCGTTGGGCGAATGGTCGCCCTAGGCGCGGTGACTACTGGCTTGATATTGCATCCGGGTATGAACATCGTCACGGTATTCGGCATGGGACCATGGAATTTTACGCCGATTCCGATGCTGGTCAGGGTGCTGATGGCGCTGGTTATTTCAATCGTCCTGTGCGTGGTGTTCAGTTCGTTCGCCGGTGTGTTTACCGCTAGGTTGAAGATACATCCGTTCATCTCGACGTTGGCGACGCAGTTGATCATCTACGGCCTGCTGTTTTTCGGTACGAGCGGTACTCCCGTCGGCTCGATTGACAGCAGTATCAAGGACATGCTTGGTGGACGATGGATACTCGGCATGGTCAATGGCCAGCTAATCACGTTCCCGAAGTTGATCATCCCCGCCGTGATAGCAATCATAGTCGCTTGGTTTATCTGGAACAAAACGACATTCGGCAAGAACATGTACGCCGTAGGCGGTAACGCCGAAGCTGCCAGTGTCAGCGGTATCAGCGTGTTCAAGGTGACGATGGGCGTGTTCATCATGGCTGGTATCTTCTATGGTTGCGGTGCGTTTTTGGAGGCGTTCAGGGCCAATGCCAGCGCCGGTACGGGGCAGGGGTATGAGCTTGACGCCATTGCCGCGTGTGTTGTCGGTGGTATCTCCTTCAATGGCGGTATCGGCAAGATAGGTGGAGCGGTAATCGGTGTCATTATCTTTACCGGTCTGACTTACTGTCTGACGTTCCTGGGTATCGATACGAACCTCCAGTTTGTGTTCAAGGGCTTCATCATCATTGCCGCCGTCGCCCTCGACAGCGTCAAGTATCTGAAAAAGAAATGATGTCCTGATAGGAAACGTTTCTCACGATTTCATTGACCGGACCTGCTTTTTGCGGTCCGGTTTTTTAGGCTCGATTGGTGTTTGCTCGGTGATTGCCATGGAATCGAGTCTTCATGAGGCAGTCGAGCGGTTGGTGTGTCCAAGCAATCCACGCCGTATGTGCCGGAGCCTCTGAAAGATGAAGGTGCGTTGGTTCGTTCCGGTCTCCCTCCTCGGTGGTCGTTGGGAGGTACGTTGTTAATCTATGCCCAGATATGGTATGTCCGGGTCACCAGGATCAGCATGACCACGCCTGCGGTATAAAAGACAAGCCCCAAGGCGTTCATTGCGATTTGCTGGAAATTACTAAGCAAGCTATTGCCTATGATTAACAGAATGAAAGCTATGCAACGCCCTGTATTGTGTCTGTTTTTTTCCCGTATCGCTACAATGGTGAAGTTGGCGATTGCCAGCAGCTCAAGAATATAGATGATATTGGCGAACATGCCGTCTGTAAAGCTGATTTCCGTCAGGAATTGCACTGTACTCAGGGATACCGGCGTCAGGACGGTCAGGAAAATTGAAAGTACCGCCCCCAGGACGATATACTGGGTTAGCTTTGAGCTACTGATTCCTTGTTGGAACAACCCTGACCCCACAAGCAAATATGCTGTGAACAGCGTGGCGAAATGATAGATAAGAGATAGGCTATATGGAGACAACAGCATAATATGGGTAATCGACGTATACAGTGGCATGACCTTGATGTTGGATAGGGTAATCACCAGAAACAATGTAGGAAGCAACTGTGCTTCTGCTCCGGTATTCGCTCTGTAAAACAGACAGAGTAGAACGGCGGCTACCATCGATACGATGATATGAAGCGTCGCTGGTAGAAAATATTTCAATACGACTACGACGGGTCCTTCTCCGTTCGGTAACGTAGAAGGACCTACGGGACCAGCCAGGACTATGACTCCATGGAGCATGAACCCGATGAAAATGAGCGCCAAAGTTGCTTGAACAGCCAACAATATATACCGGAGCGACTTGTTCATTGGTTCTACAGGATATCCTTGTAGGGTGCGGGAGCGGCCGTTCCCATGATATCGCAAGTTGCGCTGGCTCCCAGTCCTCCGATGAGCGTATCAATCAATATACCGGCGCCGTTAAGCAACGGCAATAGGCCAAGCAACGTCATTTCTGCGCCATAGAGATTGATATGGAGCAGTCGAACTGAGACGACCGCGATGAACACTACTTCGTAACCGAGATGCAACGAAGAACCATAGGAGACCACCGCGCACATGGCTGCGACCGCGAGGATCACGCTCCAAGAAGGAACGCCGCCCATCGCCGCATACAGCAAAGCACAAACGGAAACCGTCGCAACCAGTGCGCTACCGCCTCTTCCGATAATCGTATAGAGAGGAATCGCAGTTCCCGCGACCCGTTTCTGGGCTCCAAGGTTGTGGCGGGTACTGGCTATCAGGCTTGGTCCTGCAAAGAAGATGTTTCCGCTGAATAGACCAGCCAAAGCCGGCGACAGCAGCCGGTAGATATCCCGATAAGGGTTCCTTTTGAATTTGGTGAAGCAACAATAGACAAGAGGGATGATTAACAGGATTACGACCGCTACGGAGACGAGGAATGTGGTCATGAACGGAATTGCCACAAATACCGTACCGTCCTGCCACAGCATGGAAAACCATGAAGCGGAGAAAAATGCGATAAATATGTATCCGATGCACGTAAAGATATAAGCTAGACGGAACATCACTTCACTGAAAGAATTCATGACCACGTATGCCGGACGAATCACTTCGACGTTCGGTTTGATCGCATAGCCAAGAATCCAAGCAAGAAAAATCACCGGCAGGAGAAAACCGTCGCTGATCGCAAGCGTATAGAACGGATTCTGCTGGAAAATTCCTGAGAAAACCTTTGAAATGCTTCCAGTACCGATGCTATTGACGAAAGAAGCGTCCGCACCGGCTGAACTGGTAGCGGGGAACGCGGAGGGGAGCAATCGGAATATGACGGCACCGATGACCGCAAGAAGGAACGTCGTGCAGAGACTCCACAAGATGGTCGTTCCAGCGAGAAGCCCGCCTTTCGCATCTTTCCTCAATGAAGCTGTCCCCGCGGTAAAGCCAATGAATACTAGCGGGAAGAGAATCAGACCGCCGAACTGAACCAGCAAAGACGAAATGACATACATCAGTTGCTGAAAAGCTGCGGTTTCTCCGAACAACAACGTCGCAGCCAATCCCATGGCGGCCGCGGCCAGGTAGGTTATCCAAGTCTTCATATCATCAAGAGTATACCAATGCTAGACGCAAGTCAATGAAAGGGATGAAGAGGGAATCGCAAAAACCTGCAATCCCCTCTTTTTTATGTATCACGAACAAATAATATGCATTTGAGCCAGATTCACGCCGTTAGTCAAATAAGCCGCTGATCTTATATTCCGACTTGGAATCCCTGGCGAGCATCTCCGACGAGAACCGATCGATACTTCCAATATCCGCTCCCTCGCAAAAGAGCATGGTGGAAAGCGAAACTAGGAATATGGCATCTTGTAACGATTCTTTCGTATACCAGGTGACATTTTGGTATTCGTTGCACCCGATATAGTCCCTGAACGCCCTGTCCGCCAGCAACGCTTCAAACGCTTCCTTGACATCTCCCGTCAGAATCGTATTGCCTACCGCCGCTGCCGCCGATGCGAACAAGCCTGCGCCATGACATGCTTTTCTCGCGGCATCCCCTTGAAATCCTTGGAGCGTAAGCTCTTGTCGGTAGAATCGAGGTAGCAACAATTTATCCGCCGCCGTCAAGGCGTCCGAAATAGAATCTGTTTCCTTGATGAACGGTTTGAGGAACATGGCCGCGGATACGATGACCGGCAATTCATCCATGATTTCCCCTCCGTTGAAGAAGAAATCGCTACGATTTTTGCCGGCTTTGAAAAGTTGGGCGAACCGCTGGACCTCCTGAAGCATCTGGCTCGGCCGGATTTCTTGGGGAAGTCGTGGAAGACATTCGGCCGCTGCCGGATGCATTGTCTCTACGACCGCGCCAAGATGGGTGTATGCCTCTCCTACCAACAGCAGGAGCTTTTTTTTATTCTGGCTCATTGATTTGCCACTGAGCATCGTTTTGATCAGCTTGAACATTTGGTCGCTGTGGAAATTGTCCATAGCCTTGAACACTGGTTGCAGGCGAAGAGCGAGAATTTCCTGTTCAAGATTTTCGACGCCCCGGCCCCCAAGCATTCCGTAGAGCCGGCTGTAGCAGCCGTCGATATCTTCCACTTCTCGAATGTTCAGCAGGACTTTGCTCTGGTATCCGTCGAGATGGAACCACATGCCCTCGTCGAAGATTCTCATGGTCGGAACGAGGTATGTCAGGCCGGAAGGGAACTCCTCATAGATTAGGAATCTTCTACCTCCGAGAGTCAGATTAAGGCTTTCCGCCAACGAAGAGCATCGCGTCTCTCTACCGCCGTCCGGCTGTCGATACAGCTTTGGAACGGACGTATTGATATTGCCTTCCACAGCCTCATACTGGTTGTTGTAGAGAACCAACGCAGATTCTTGATCGTCTCCATTCACGTAGGCGAATGCTGATTCCTGGACTTGTCCGTCGCGATACATGTCGAATAGCTCGAAATGCTCGACTCCTGAGAACAGATACCGTTTCCTCAGCAGGGGGAATATCCTTCGGGAATGTTCCCCCATGAGGAAGTCATTGGGCTTTTCATCCCAGTAGGCGCGGCGGTATTCCATGCCGTATTTTTCGCGGTAGCCTTCCAGTTGCCCATGACCGAACATCGGCAGTCCTGGCATGGTGGCGAGGAGAGTGCAGACTCCAAAATATTTGTCCCCGTCTCCGAACTGGGCGATCGCGGTCTCCTCATCGGGATTGTTCATGAAATTCACGAACCGCTTGAGAATTTCGGGATCGAAGGAAATCGTATTCTTGATTGTGTCTCGATATTTCTTGTTTTCTTGGTTTTTCAGCATGTTCATGAAAGCGCTGTTGTATACGCGGTGCATGCCGAGAGTCCTGACGAAGTAACCTTCCATCATCCAGAACGCTTCCGCGAGCAACAGTGTGTCGGGAAGCTCCGCGCCGATGCGGTCCACGACCTCCCTCCAGAATTCGGCGGGGATCCGGTGGTTGAACTCCTCGTCGCTCATGCTGTACATGGCGCGTCCGGCGATATCTCCGCCAGAGCCGGGGCGGGGATACCATAGCCGCTGGATATGTTTTTTTGCAAGGGTCATCGCCGCGTCGAACCGGATGATGGGGAAATTCCTTGCGACATGCATGATTTGCTGGATGACAGCCTCTCTTGTCATTGGGTTAAGAAAATCAAGCTGTGCGGTGTCGTTCCATGGCATCGAAGTTCCATCATTGCCATGGAAGATGTACGTTGTCTTTCCCGATCTCCTGTCTATTCTCTGGAAGGTTACAGCCGCGTCAGTTCGATTATAGTAGTGGTCTTCCAGCTTGATTTCGACATCGGGGTTCAAGGAGAGGTCTGGACCATTGTAAGTGTACGAGGGGAACGGGGGATAATCCTGCTGGATAAAATATTCAGGATGATCCATCACCCAGTCGCCGTCTATGCCGGTATGGTTCGGCACCATGTCGCTGGCAAGCCTGATTTGCCGGTCGGCGCAACGCCGTCGGAGATTTTCCAAGGCGTTCCATCCTCCAATGGTCGAGGCGATTTCATAGCCTTTGAGCGAATAGGCCGACGCCTCGGCTTCCGGGTTTCCGCAGAGGTTCTTGATTGTTTTCGACGCAGTGCTGCGTTCCCATAGCCCGATCAGCCAGAGTGCGGTAATCCCTCGTTCATGAAGCAAATCCAGTTCACGGTCGGGGATTTGGTCTAGCGTGTTGATCGGATAACCGTACAACTTGCTCAACTGATCCAGCCATACCAGCGTGCTTTTCGCTATCATAACCACATTGGGCATCCAGTTACGGTCGGCGGTAAACGCTTCGTATTCTCCGTTTCCGAATTGGGACGCATAGTCCGGGACGTGGGTAGGTCCGGGGCCCCCGCCAATGAACCTGGGCTTGTCCTCTTCCGTAACTACATCGATGGCTCTCAGCAGAAGCGTTTTCATGTCGTCGGGCAGAAGGCCTGACCAAGCGTCGAGGATATATTTGATTTGGTCGATCAAAGAATCAGGATGCAGCTTCGCCGGTCTCGTCAGGAAGGAGAAGAGGTCTTCGTCACTTTTCCCTACCAAGGGGGCGTTCTTCGTGTATCCGCCCATCAGTGCCGACAATGCTTGTGCGGCAGGCGGAAAAGCAAGCCCTTCAGGTGCCATAAAGGGCTTTGAAGCCTTGAGTAGCGCTGGGTTGGCGAGCATGATCTGATGAACGAAGAAGCCCCTGATGGTTTCCTCCATGAAATAGGGAAGCGTCGGGTCCTGCTCCATTAGCAGGGGGGAGGGAAATTCCTTCGCATAAAAAGAAAGAACTTCCTGGCAAGCATGGTTTTTTGACACGAGCGGGTTGAGCCGGGAGAAGAAGTCATGGTCGCTGTCAAGAAGATACCGAGTGATGACGGTCTGGTATAAAAGATGCAGGACTCCCGTCGCATGCAGTTTGCCGCTGGATATGAATGCTTTCCCGTTATGTTTGCGAACGGCCGAGTTGTACCGTTGGGCTATCTCGTTCGCTTGGTCGTGCATGGCACGGAAATCTCCGCCCGAAGGGAAAATCGGAGAAAAATAATCCATATCTGTTCTTGTCCTGATGGAAATGCGCAAGTCTCTGGCACCCATGAATTCCTCCTGGATGGGGTTTGTAGGCACTGTGTCCCCGACACGAGGGGGAGGTCCGCTGATGATGGTTGTCGCAAGGACGCAGCTTTGTCAAAGTATACCACGCAAGAGGGGGGATGGAATATCAAAAAGAATGGAGAAACAGAAAATCCTTCGTGTTTTTTGTACATTTGTTTAAAAATGTACAGTAAGGAATCTGTTCAGCAAAAAACAGGCTAGCGGGTGCTGTCATGGTAGGGTTTCTGTATGCGGAAGCGATGGGAGTCCATTTCCTGTGCAAGTCTGAATGAGCTTTACTGATTTGTCGAGCACCAGCGGAAGCTGTATTTCTTCGTCAGGAGAGAATTTGGAAAGGACGAACGATGAAATGTCCCCTCTGGCCGGTCGGCCGATGCCTATGCGTAGTCTGAAGAACTGGTCGGTACCGAGATGCTGTCTGATGGACCTCAGCCCGTTATGTCCCTGTAGTCCACCGCCATTTTGCATCCTGATAGTACCGAATGGAAGCTCCAGGTCGTCATGTACGACTAGGATTCCTTCTGCGCCGATTCCAAAGAAGTGAGCGGCCTCCGCGACTGACAGTCCGCTTTCGTTCATATAGGTCTGGGGTTTCAAGAGCCGGATTTGTCCTGCGCCGCCTATGGTTTTTGACCAGATTCCATGGAATTTCTGTTGCCAAGGGGCATCGATATGCATATTATCACAAACCAACCAGCCTGCGTTATGTCTTGTACGTTCATATTGCCTGCCGGGGTTGCCGAGAAATACGAGAAGTTTTACCATAACGCCAATCAGTATACGGAGATTCGTATCGGGCGGCAATGGTGTTCCTGTGAGCCTTTTCGTATTGATTCGATGTCTTGGCGGCGATGAACGCACGATCGGGGGGAAGTCGGAAAATCCGGGAGCCGGGGTTCGTATATATCGCGAATCTGTGGGCGAAGGTGCGATATTTCTGATACGATGCATCATAAGGAGGCGTAGCCCTATGTATGTACTGGTCTGTTATGTTCCCGCTTCTCACAAGGAGGCTGTGAAACAGGCTTTGTTCGCCGCCGGCGCGGGTGCCGTGGGTTCCTATTCGTGTTGCTGTTGGGAGACCTGTGGAAAGGGCCAGTTCCTTCCTTTGGAGGGGAGCGTTCCGTATCTAGGTGGCCAGGGCAAGTTGGAATATGTCGAAGAGTGGCGTTTGGAGCTTGTCGTTGACGAAGAACATGCGGCGAACGCCGTCCGCGCGATGCGCGAGGCTCATCCGTACGAAGTTCCTGCGTACCACCTGATTCCGGTAATGACGTTCGAGGATGTTCCTGACGAGGTTGAGGAATTCTGACTTATGAGGCGGATGATGTCCGTGGTTCTACGGGCTGGGAAGTGTTTGCATTGTTTGAGAAAGCATTCGAAGGGAATCATGGGATAGACAAGGACAACGAGCAAGGACAGTGCACATCGAAAGAAAGCACGAATACATGGAGTACTTTCTGTACGATGAGAGCGAAGCGAAGTACGGCCTTGTGATAGTGCTTGTTAAGATACAGGGATATATGTACGAGAATATATGTTCGAAGGAGAAAAGGCTTTGGGACAAGGAAGCGCGATGAGGGCAGTGCTACCGCACGACCTCTGAGCGATGACGTAGTTACAAACCTTTTATCCGAGAAGGAGAGGGAGATGGCGAAGACAATTGCCCAAATCAACGAAAAAATCAAGGCTGGTTCCGTCGTGGTCGTGACCGCGGAAGAATTCACCGCAATGGCGAAAACGAAAGAACCCGCCCAGCTTGCACGAGAGGTCGATGTAGTGACCACGGCGACCTTCGGCCCTATGTGCTCGTCCGGCGCCATCATCAATTTCGGCCATTGGAGTCCCGGCATCAGAATGGAAGAAATTACTATCAATGACGTTCCTGTTTATGAAGGCCTGGCCGCCGTTGACAGCTATATCGGCGCGACCGCCGAGTCCAAATACAACTGCCAGTACGGTGGGGCGCATGTCATTGAGGACTTGATCGCTGGCAAGGAACTGCGTCTCCACGCGAGGGGCAAGGGTACCGATTGCTACCCCACGAAAGAGATTGACACCTATATCGATAAGGACGCCGTCAATGAATTCTACTTGTTCAATCCGAGGAACGCCTATCAGAACTATGGCGCCGCGACAAACTCTACGAACAAAATCAAATACACATACATGGGCTGTCTGCTTCCGTCTTGCGGCAATGTGACGTATTCGACCAGCGGCGAGCTGAGTCCGCTATTGAACGATCCGTATCTGAGGACAATTGGTCTGGGGACGAGGATATTCCTCGGCGGGACGCAGGGCTATGTGGCCTGGAACGGAACCCAGTTCAATACCGCCAAGGAACGGAACGGTCATGGTATCCCGCTTGGCGGCGGAGCTACGCTCGCGGTGATCGGCGACGCGAAGGCGATGTCCACGGAGTTCATTAGGGCCGCTTACTATGAGAAATACGGGGTGTCGATGTTCGTCGGCTTGGGAATCCCCATTCCCGTATTGGACGAGGACATGGCTCGTCGCCTGGCCATCGCCAACAATGAAATTGAGACGTTTGTTCAGGACTACGGGGTGGATGGGCATCCCGCCGTCAGGAAGGTCAACTACGCTGAATTGCAGAGCGGCAGGATTGAACTGAACGGCAAGAAGGTAAAAACCGCCTCGTTGTCCAGTCTGAGCGTAGCCCGGAATATCGCCGACATTCTGGTCGGATGGATCAAGGACGGCTCGTTTCTGCTGACAGAGCCCGTCATGCAGTTCCCTATGGACAATGCGGTGAAATCGTTGCAGCCACGGATTCCGGAGTCATCCGGGAATGAGGAGAAATAGGATTATGAAGAAAAGATTCGCCTTGAGATTCTCTCCCGGTCTGGTGGAGCAGCCGTTGGTATCAAAGCTGGTACGGACTTATGACGTTGATGTGAACATTCTCAACGCCGATGTGTCTTCGGGACGCGGCGGCAAGCTGATCGTTGAGCTTGTCGGCAAGACGGACGCCATCAGACAGTCGGTTGCTTGGCTCGATGGAATTGGCGTCGTCGTTTCGGAGATTGTCAAGGAACTGGTGTTTCATCAGGATTCCTGCATTGGTTGTGGTAGTTGCACCGCCGTTTGTTCGGCGGGTGCATTGCAGATGGACGGGCAATGGAAACTCGTATATGACGCCTCCCGCTGCGTGGTCTGTGGCCTGTGTGTGAACGCTTGTCCGATGCGCCTGTTCGAGCTTTCCATGGAACGGGGTGCATAGTGTCCAGCGTCAGGCCGAATCCGGTGTATGAAGTCCGCTCGTACCGTGACGGCATGGGAACTGGCCGTTTTCGCCCGTTTGAACTGGAAGTCGGGGAGACCGATCTGTGGCTTGGATTTGACGCGGGTTCCGCCCGAAGCCTTTCCCCATCTTCTGTACTGGAGGAACTCGGGCGTCTGGTTCGTCGGTTGCGCAATGAAATCATTGCCTATGCTGAATATTGTCCGAGTTTTTTGACATCATACCAACCTGTTCAGGCTATCATTATGCCAGACGGTAGGGGTACGCCGAAGTTGATTGAAACGATGCTTGCCGCAGGTCGTTTTGCCAATGTCGGGCCTATGGCTTCCGTAGCGGGAGCAATCGCCGAAGCGGTCGGTCGCTATTGCAAGGAACGTTGGGGGCTTGTCGAGGTCGTGGTGGAGAATGGAGGGGATCTGTATATAGATGCGGCTTTCCCCTTGTCCGTTCAGGTGATGGCTCCTTCCTCTCCGTTGTCGGGGAAAGTCGCGGTGCGGGTCGTTCCTGAAATCTGTCCTGTCGGGGTCTGTACTTCTTCCGGTACCGTGGGTCATTCGCACAGTTATGGCAAAGCGGATGCGATGATGGTTGTCTGCAAGGACGCCGCCACGGCTGATGCTTGGGCGACCGCTTGGGGTAACAGGATACAAGGACCGGGCGACATACAGGATGTGTGCGAACAGATTCGGAATGTCGGGGATATTCTTGCCGCGATAGTTGTTGTGGCGGACAAGCTCGGACTATGTGGTTCACTGGAGGTATGCGCTGTATGACGCGACAGGAATACTTGTATCGGCTGGCGGGACACAGGGTGCTGGTACTCGACGGAGCGATGGGTACGATGCTTCAGCAGGCTTGTCCTGACGCTGGAGATTTCGCCCTGTATCCATTGGTCGAGGACGCGGCTCTGGACGCTCGCGCGGTCGGTTGCAACGAACTGCTCTGCATCAACCGTCCTGACCTCATCTACGACATCCACATGGCGTATTTGCAAGCGGGCGCCGACATTGTCGAGACGAACACCTTCTGTGCCAATGCGTTCTCCCTTGCCGAATACGGGTTGGTAGACCATGTATATGACCTGAATCTGGCCGCTTGCGAGATCGCCAGGCAGGCAGTTGAAACAATTGAGGAGACGGAAGAAAGCCGGTATGCGTTCGTAGCGGGCGTCATGGGGCCGACAAGCCGGGGACTTTCCTTTTCTTCTTCCGTGGAAGATCCCGCTTTTCGTCAGAGCGATTTCTCCCAGTTCAAGGCGATGTACATGGAGCAGGCCAAGGCTCTTGTCGAAGGTGGCGTCGATCTGATCCTGATTGAGACCGTATTCGATACATTGGCGGCGAAAGCCGCCCTTGCCGCTTGTCGCCAAGTGTTCAGGGAACTGGACAAGGAGCTTCCCGTCATGGTCAGCGTTACGTTCAGCGACCGGAGCGGCCGGACGTTGAGCGGACAGGATCTTGAAGCGTTCGTCATTTCCTTGTCCCATGAAAAACTGTTCGCCCTAGGCATGAACTGTTCAACAGGAGCCGCCGAGATGGTTCCGTTAATCAGGCGTCTCGGCGCCTGCTCTCCATTTCGGGTGAGCGCCCATCCGAACGCGGGATTCCCCGACCGGGAAGGCCGGTATGAGCAGACCCCGCGTCAGATGGGGGGGGCTCTGTCTTCCGTCTTGCGTGACGGGGCTCTGAACATCGTCGGTGGTTGTTGCGGGACGACTCCGGCGCATATCGCGGAGATTGCAAGCTTGGCGAAGACCGCCCGTGTCCGCGAAGTTCCTCGACTTCCAATGGCGTTGCGGCTTTCCGGACTTGATTCATTGGTGGCGTCGCCTGGACACCGGATGCTGGTAATCGGTGAACGGACGAACGTCGCCGGTTCAAAGAAATTCGCCCGGCTCATCAGCCAGGGGAAATGGGATGAAGCGCTGTCCGTCGCACGACTTCAAGTGGAGCAGGGGGCGCAGATCATCGATGTCTGCATGGACGCCTCGTTGATTGACGCGCCTCAGGCTATGGTGACGTTCCTTCGTTATGTAGCCAGCGATCCCGCCGTCTCCCGTGTTCCAGTCATGGTCGATTCTTCCGACTGGGCCGTCGTCGAGGCGGCGCTTGGCGAGTTGCAAGGCCGGGGGATTGTCAATTCAATCAGTCTGAAAGAAGGGCCTGAGAAATTTCTGTCGCGGGCCAGGCAGGTGGCGGAAGCCGGATGCGCCATGGTGGTGATGCTGTTCGACGAATCGGGCCAGGCCGATGTTCTTGCCCGGAAGATTGAGGTCGCCAAGCGTAGTTACGAGCTGTTGACGGAAAACGGCATTCCGGCTTCTTCCGTCATCATGGATCCGAACGTACTTGCGATTGCGACGGGAATCGACGAACACGACGGGTACGCCTTGGACTTCATCGAGGCCGTCCGGTGGATTAAGACGAATCTGCCGGGGGTATCCGTCAGCGGCGGCGTCAGTAATCTTTCTTTTTCGTTCCGGGGCAACAACAGGCTTCGGGAGGCGATGCATACGGTATTCCTCCACCATGCCTGCAAGGCGGGGCTTGATATGGCGATCGTCAATCCGGCGACTGACTGCGCCTATGAGCAGATTCCCGCCCATGCGTTGGCGGTGATCGAGGAGGCGTTGCTGTTGACCGGCGGAAACGGTCCGGCGGCGCGGGAGGCGTTGATTCAGCTCGCGGTGTCCGATGAACTGTCGGACGTAGCGTCCTCAGCCAGTCCCATGGCCGATGCTTGGCGTTCTCTTCCTGTCGCTGACCGTATCGTTGAAGCTGTCGTTCGTGGCGATGATTCCTATCTACAGGAAGATCTGGATTTGCTGCTATCCGAAACCAGTACCGCGGGGGGGGCTCCCGTCGCTATCGTCGAAGGCCCGCTGATGTCCGGTATGGGCAAGGTCGGCGGACTGTTCGGCGAGGGCAAACTGTTCCTGCCCCAGGTTGTGCGAAGCGCACGGACAATGAAGCATGCAGTTGATATCCTGCAACCGCATATTTCTGCATATTTGCAACGACAAAACCAAGAAACAGAGTATCAGACTGCTCAGAAAATCGGAACAATCGTTATGGCTACCGTTAAGGGAGATGTCCATGATATCGGTAAGAATATCGTCGATCTGGTATTGGCCTGCAATAATTTTGATGTGGTCGATCTCGGTGTGATGGTCCCTCCTGAGCGGATACTTGAAGCCGCTTTGGAGCATGACGCCGATATTGTCGGTCTGAGCGGACTGATCACCCCCTCCTTGGCGGAGATGGCTGTTGTCTGCCGGATGTTCCAGGAGCGGGGGCTTCGTGTTCCCGTCATGGTCGGTGGCGCTACGACTAGCGAACTGCATACGGCATTGAAGCTTGCACCATTGTACGATGGTCCTGTACTCCAGACGGCCGATGCTTCGGCCATGGCTTCCGCCGCGTTGAAAATCGTGTCGGCTGAACCTCAGCGCACGATATTCCTTGAACAGATGGCGATGCGGTACCGACAGATAGTTGCCGAGGACGCAAAAGAGGATCGGACGCAGGATATCGTGAGATATCCGAGGTCGAAGATTCTGGGACGGCGGCTTTCCTATGAGGAGGCATTTGCCCGTCGATATATCAAGGAAATTCCTTCTGTATATCCATCCTGCTTCGGTATACGGGTGTTTGACGACATTTCGTTTGATGACCTGTTCCCTTTGGTCAACTGGGACATGCTCGCAGTAGGCTGGAAGGTTCCTGTCCATTCTTCGGAAGCCGAACGATTGATCGACGACGCCAAGCGTCTGGTAGAAGATATCGGTTGCCGAAAAGCTCTTGCGAACGGCATACGTTCCGTGGCGGGGTTGTTTGCGGCGAAGAGCGACGGTCTTGCCGTAACCTTGGCGTTGCCTTCCACGACGAAGGGTGATGGTTCGTCCTGTCCTTTCTTGAAAACTGATTTTATTCCTATTGGAGAACTTCATTTTCTGAGACGCCAGACGGTCGTCGATGGCCGGCCTTCGCTGTCGTTGGCGGACTATATCGCCCCCGCCGGTGCTCAAGGAGAATATCAGGACGCTGCGGCCCTATTCGTTGTCACCGCGGGTCTGGGGCTTGCTCCTGAGGTCGAACGCCTGAAAGCGGAAAATGATGGGTACCGGGCTATTTTGCTTCAGATGGTCGCGGACCGACTGGCGGAGGCCTGCGCCGAGGTGACGAATGAACGGATATGCCGTTGGTGGGGGCTGTCTGGCTCGGGGGGGGGCATGGTTCGTCCTGCGCCTGGTTATCCGACTTGGCCTGACCACTCGGAGAAGGCGACGATTTTCAGGATGCTCGATGCGACGGCCCGTATCGGCGTTGAACTAACCGATCATTTCGCCATGTCTCCTGCCGCGTCGGTCTGCGGATGCGTCATGGCGGGGGGAGACCTCCGGTATTTTTCTGTTGGGGAAGTCGGTGAGGATCAGATGAAGATATATGCGGACCGTAAGAACTGCATGCCTGAGAATCTTGCAACGGTCATCCAAGGTATGGAATAATTGGAGATAGTATGAAAGTTACCGATATCATCGCGCAGGCGAAGCGTCCGTTATTCACGTTCGAGCTGCTTCCTCCTTTGAAGGGGCATACGCTTGACGGCATTTTTGCAGCGGTTGATAAATTGAGGGGATTTGAACCATCGTATATCAACGTGACGAATCACCAGCAGGAGCTGGTATATGTTGATCGTCCTGACGGCTTTGTCGAGCGGAGGACCGTCCGTAAACGGCCTGGTACCGTAGCGTTGTCAGCTGCGTTGCAATATCGGTTCAACATTCCAGTCGTTCCTCATCTGATTTGTGGCGGGATGAACGCCGAGGAGCTTGAGAATACGCTTGTTGAGTTGAATTTCCTTGGGCTGGACAATGTATTCGCATTGCGTGGCGATCCTCCAAAAGGCGAACGGCGGTTTGTTGCCTGTCCCGGCGGTTGGGAGCATTCCGACGCTTTGGTCCGTCAGATCAAAGCCTTGAACGCCGGTCGGTATCTTGATCCCGAGATCAAGGAGCCTGTTCGTACTGATTTTTGCGTTGGTGTCGCCGGTTATCCGGAAAAGCATGCCGAGGCTCCCAATTTTGCCGTCGATATCGCGAATCTGAAGAAGAAGGTCGAGGCTGGCGCTGATTATATCGTTACACAGATGTTCTTTATCAATGACCATTACTACCGGTTCGTACAGGCCTGCCGCGATGCCGGGATTACTGTCCCGATCATTCCCGGCATCAAGCCGCTTGGCCGTAGGAATGATCTGGAGCTTCTGCCTCAGACATTCCATATAGATCTTCCCGATGCATTGGTCGGGGCGGTCTCCAAAGCGTCGTCTCTCGCGGAAATCCGCGAGGCTGGCATCTGGTGGTGTACAGAGCAGGCCAAGGATCTGCTTGCCCATGGTGCGCCGGGGATCCATTTCTATACCTTGGGGAAGTCGGACGCCGTCGCCCAGGTGGTTCGTTCAGCGTTCTAGTACCGGTACGCCGGATAGAAAATACACATTTTTTCGGGTCGGGTAACCGGCCAATGGAGAGGAAGCAATGGGAACGAAAAAAGCTGCTGCGACGGTCGCAGTGAAGGGCAAGGGTGTTAATTCAGGGTTCATCCTTCGTATCATCATCGGTCTGCTGTTCATTTGTCTGGGCATCCAGGGGTATGTCGGCGGTGGCAAGGGCGCCATGGGTGTCGGGGACCTCTACAACGCATTTGATTCCGAGGTCATGATCTATATTCTTGCGACCATCGTCCTGTTGAGCGGCGTTATCCTGCTGGTGCCGATGTTCATCCGTGGCATTTCTGAAAAGATCGTCCGCGCCGGTATGATTGTAGTCCTGATCATCTGGGTCGCCGTCATCATCTTCGCAGATTTCATCAACATGCCCAACAATCCGGATTGGCTGGAATGGATTCAAATGTTCCTGTACCACCTGATCGTCCTGTTCGGCATACTTCAGGTGTGCGGCAAGGCTCTGATGAAATAACGGCCCGAAGCCGGTAGACAAGCATGATACCCGTTCGTCCGAATCTCGGCGGCGGGTATTTTTATATGGGGGTGGCCCAAAGGTGGACATCTGTAGTCGGCTTTGGATTATCCTAGGTGGTCATGGCGTGGTCACGATACCATAGAGGGCAGGTTCAATGGCCTAAATCTTGATGGAGCTTGTGATAAAGTTTCAAGAACAAGAACTATAGGCTATCGTTATGGTGGATGCGTAGTAATCCGACGGTGTATCAAGGCTTGTTGCGTCGCCATGGCGGAGGCTTGAATACCAGGAGCTTGCATATCGGTCAATGCGCCGTCGGCATCTTCACCGGGGTTTTTCCTCCGGCCGTTTTGTGCTATACCGTCCGTATGGATATTACCGAAACTACTTTGGATTCCGAACGCATCTATGAGTTTCCCCCTTATTCCCTGGTCAAAGATACGATCCGGCTACCGGATGACAAAATCGCCACACGTACTTTTGTAACCCATCCGGGGGGTGTGGCTGTTCTCGCGGTGAATGAACATGGTCTGGTTTCTTTCGTGCGCCAGGTCAGGCACCCCATCGGTCAGGAGACGCTGGAGCTTCCCGCGGGCAAACTGGACGGATGCGAACGGGAAACGAAGGCCGAAGCCGCAATACGTGAATTGCGGGAGGAGACGGGCCTTTCCTGCGAGGATATCATTGAACTCGGTCCCATCTATCCGTCGCCAGCGATTACGGACGAAGTCATTACGCTGTTTTTCGCCCGAGGTCTTCATGCGGGAACGCAGGATTTGGATGATGATGAATTTATCAACACGACCTGGTTGTCGATGGATGAGATACGGGCGAAGATTCTTTCCCATGAGATAACGGATGCGAAGACCATCTGCGCCTTCGCCATGGCCGGCCTCAGGGGATTGTTGCGTAATGGAGTGAAGTGATTATTGAATGTGATTTCCATGATACTATAGTGTAATGCTTCGTTTGTGCGGGCTCCGGCTGGGGAATGTCCTGTCAGGTTTTGGTAAAACAAGTCATATAGTTGTATAGCAGTCCTGCGTTTTGATAGGATTGTTCATAACGCTGGAGGTATGCACGATGGACGAACGATATTGGGATGATGTTTTTAACAGTTTCAACAATGCTTTGGCGTTGGAGGGGGCTTCTCTCCCGTCCGTTTCCGCCATCGCTATGGAAAAGCAAGATCCTTTCAGGGTTCTTGTCTCCACGCTGATATCCCTTCGCACGAAGGACGACGTGACTATTGCCGCCAGCAGGCGCCTGTTCGCTTTGGCGGATACTCCTGAAGCTATGCTTGGGCTTTCTCCGGAGGAGATTGAAAAGGCGATCTATCCCGCAGGGTTCTATCGCACGAAAGCCAAGAACATTCTATCCATCTCCGAGATTCTTATTCAAAAATACGACGGACGGGTTCCCGACTCGCAAGAGGACTTGGTCGCCCTTCCCGGTGTCGGCATCAAGACCGCCAACCTGACGCTGAACCTTGGTTTCGGTATCGAGGTGATTTGTGTCGATTGCCATGTCCATCAAATCGCCAACCGCATAGGGTGGATTGTGACTGCGACTCCTGAACAAAGTGAGAAGGAGTTACAGAAAATCATGCCCCGCCGTTTCTGGATCCCCCTCAACGAATTGCTGGTAACCTATGGTCAGCATATCTGTACTCCGGTAAGTCCTTGGTGCAGCAAATGTCCAATGGAAAAGAGGTGTCCACGGGTTGGCGTCCTCCGTTCCCGCTGACTCACTCGAATCAAAGAGCCGGCGCATCGTTAAAATCGCGATGCCGTACACTGAGAGTGGCTGTACGGCATATGATCAGGTCATAACTGTTCGATTTATCCCTGGCGCAGCCCCGTATAGCGGGCGATAACTTCTGTTGCCATGTTATCAGCTTTCATTGCGCGGGCTGTATCAAGCTTGCCTTGCTCAAGACCTTGTTTGAGGCCTTTTCTCGGCCTTCGTTCTCGCCATCGGCCCTAGCTGTGGACAGTTCCCCCGCTTCCTTCATCTCGTGGTACCAGTGTTCCGCAACAGCCCAAGCTTCAACGCTTCGCTGTCGCCTCCCGGCGCCTTCATGTATTGTTTATGCGCCTCAGCAATCCTCGGGTTATCGTCCATGAGCTGGTATATCCTTTCCAGGTTCCCGTCCGTGGACATCTCGCCCTCCATGGCTAGATTTTCCAATAGGTCATGGGAACCCCGCGAAGCAAAGACTGATTTGAATATGCGGTCGAAAGTGAATGGGAGTGGCTGGCATGGGAGTTGGCGTCGCACTATGCGGGGAGTGATCGTTTTTCGGTGTCATGAAACGACCTCCAGGTATTGATGTCCGGCGAGAGGTACCTCCGCCGGTCCGCCCGCCTTGTAGTGCGGACACCGGTATTAGAAGAAAAAACGACCGTGTTGATTCGGACTACCGGGAGAACACGACTTTCCGGGCGCGATGTGCGCCTGGGCAGGAAAGTCGAGCCGTGATTAGCTCCAGCGGAGCGTACACGGCGTTGATACGGACTACCGGGAGTACACGACTTTCCGGGCGCGACATGCGCCTGGACAGGAAAGTCGAGCCGTGAGTAGCTCCAGCGGGAGCGTACACGGCGTTGATCCGGACTACCGGGAGAACACGACTTTCCGGGCGCGATATGCGCCTGGACAGGAAAGTCGAGCGGTGATTAGCTCCAGCGGAGCGTACACGGCGTTGATCCGGACTACCGGGAGAACACGACTTTCCGGGCGCGATATGCGCCTGGGCAGGAAAGTCGAGCCGTGATTAGCTCCAGCGGAGCGTACACGGCGGTAATTCATCACCCATATTTCTGATAGCCAGAATGTAGTTTTTTTTCAAAAGGACTGTCGGAAAAGAACCGTTTGGGCTGTATTGAGGAAGGAAATTTGCGAAAGAACGAATCCTTGACGTTTCTAGGGAAAAGTTCTAGCGTAAATCCACCATGTTTGATAGCCTGTGGAACAGAACCACAGCGAAAACTATGGTTGGACGAACGGAGGCGACAATGATTATCGTATTGAAGCAACAGACGACGGATATCCAAAAGGACCGTATACGGAGTTTTCTCAAGGAACGGGGGTTCAAGGTCAAGGAGATCGTCGGAAAAGAAGATACCGTAATCGGAGCCGTCGGCGCCCAGCGTATTGACATACGTGAAGTAGAGCTGCTGGAGGGCGTTGCCAGCGTCATTCCCATCAGCAAGCCATACAAGCTGGCTTCGCGGGAGTTGAAAAAGGAAGATACAATCGTCCAGGTCGGCAGCGTAAAGATTGGCGGGAACCGTATCGCGGTCATGGCCGGTCCGTGCGCCGTTGAGTCCAGGGAGCAAATTCTATCCATCGCCGGCAAGGTTCGTGAGGCGGGGGCCGTCATCCTCCGGGGCGGAGCCTTCAAGCCGCGGACTTCCCCCTATTCCTTCCAGGGGCTTGGTGAAGAAGGGCTGAAGTATCTGAAGGAAGCAGGTGAAAAGTACGGCATGCCCGTTACTACCGAGGTTGTCAGTACCGCCGACGTCGAAATGATGAAGGACTACATCGACATGTATCAGGTCGGTGCGCGCAATATGCAGAACTTTGAACTGCTGAAAGCCGTTGGACATACAGGGATGCCGGTCCTGCTCAAACGGGGACTCTCCGCGACGATTGAAGAATGGCTGATGGCGGCGGAATACCTCATGGCCAACGGTACGGATCAGGTCGTACTCTGTGAACGCGGCATTCGTACCTTTGAAAAGGCCACCCGCAATACGCTTGACTGTAGTGCGATTCCTGTGGTGCAGAAATTGACTCATTTGCCTGTCATCGGCGATCCCAGCCATGCCACCGGTCTGCGCGACATGGTAGCTCCCATGTCCCTGGCGATTATCGCTTCCGGTGCGTCGGGCTTGATCGTTGAAGTACATGACCATCCTGAAAAGGCGCTCAGCGACGGCCCGCAGTCCCTCTATCCCGATCAATTTGAGAAGTTGATGCGTGATATCCAGGCATTGGGGCCCGTGGTCGGCAAATCCCTTGAACGGATTCCACGCATCATCCCCGCGTCGTTGGGAGTCGCTGAGCCAAAGGTGCGGGAGACTGAGCGCCAGACGTTGACCATCGCGTTCCAGGGCGAATATGGAGCTTTCAGCGAACTGGCCGTCAGACGGGTGTTCGACGAGACATCACGGGTATTGCCCCGCAAGAAATTCTCAAATGTATTTGATTCAGTGATGGATGGAACCGCTGATTATGGAGTTGTTCCTGTCGAGAATACGTTGGGCGGGACCATCAACGATACTCTTGATTTGCTTAACAGCCACCCTGGAATCACCGTGGTAGGGGAGCAACAGGTCAGAATCATTCATAATCTGATTGTGTTGCCCGGTACCGCGTTCGAACAGATCAAGAAGGTCTATTCCCATCCACAGGGGTTGGCTCAGTGCGCGGAGTTTTTGGAAAAACAGATGCCATGGGCGGAGGCTGTACCGTTTTTCGATACCGCCGGTGCGGTTGCGTTTATCAAGGAACAGAACGATCCGACGCTTGCCGCCATCGCCGGCGCTCCTGCGGCGAAATGCTACCAGATGGAGATTCTGCGGGAAGGTATTGAGACCAACCCCCGCAACTATACCCGGTTCTATGTGATTTGTAGGGAAGAGAGAGCCTCCACATTCAGAAGCGCCGCACCCGTGGACCGTGCTTCACTGGTATTCTCAGTCGGGGATCAGCCCGGTGCGCTGTTCGCTGTGTTGGAAATTCTGTCGAAGTATGGATTGAACATGAAGAAACTGGAGTCGAGACCAATTCCGGGAAAGCCCTGGGAATATTCGTTCTTCGTTGAGACTGAACTGGGGAAGTCCAACGCGTTTGAGCAGGCGTTGGAACAATTGCGCGCCACCTGCGCCTCCATCCGGGTGCTTGGCGCCTTTACTGCGGCGCATTGATATGGGCGCCGTCCACGAGTTCACTCCGGCACGTCTGGTAATGGGGGTTTTGTCTACCCGACCTGAACGGGCGGAAGAGTTGTTTGATGTCCTGAAATGTGAATTTGGACCTATAAAAGAAGTAACAACGCCGGTTTTGTTCTCTTTTACTGATTACTATGATCAGGAAATGGGTGAACGCCCCATGCGTTTTTTCATCGTTTTTGAAAACTTGGTCGATCCATCCCAACTTGCGCGGATGAAGCACATCACAAACGATATCGAAGTCCAGTTTTCCGAAGACGGCCTGCGTAAAATCAACCTGGATCCGGGGATTCTCAGTGCGGACAACTTTATTCTCGCCACAACGAAGGATCGTTCGCATCGGGTGCCGCTGTCCGACGGGATGTATGCGGAAGTAACGTTGATGTATGCTTCAGGGCGATTCAACGCACTTCCCTGGACCTATGCCGACTATCGGAGCGATGAGTTCCGCGCATTGTTCAAACGATTCCGTCAGGACTATCTCCAGCAAAGGCGGCTTTCCTCGAAGACGTGAACCTTTCTCATTTCCGGACTATGCTGATTGCTGCCGACTACGCCGAGCCGTCCTTCATGTGCCCAGCCTGTTTTTCCGTTTTCGCATGGGCGTATTTGTCATTGCCGTATCGCCCATATCGTTCAGGTTCCGCTGATATCTCTCACATGAAACACACATCATTCTTTCAATCCAATAAGCATGGTTTTTGATAAATCAACGGTTTTCGATATGATTGAATCAACATTTTTGAATCACTGGCGGGATTTTTTCATATATAAGCGACATGAAGCAAATTCTGTCTTTTTTTGTAATGGGTCTCCTAGTGTTTGTCAGCGTTGCCTGTGTCCTTTCTTGTTCTGACGCTTACCGGACGATAGAAGTCTCTTTGGAAGGCCAACACCCTTGGGAATCCACTTGCCATAGACCCATGTGGTACACCTTGGTATGGACCGACGGTAAAGGCGGTTTTCAACGATTGCACTTGGATGCCGGTACACGTTCGGTCAGCATACCCGTTCCTAGAGGTATGGATGTCGTTTTTTGTGCCTATCCGCTGGGGGAGCTTGAGCCCTTCGGCGGTGTGTTTCATCCGTTGTATGCAGAAAGCCGAATGACCCTGACTCAACGCGAAGGCTGTATCGCGAAATTGTTGCAAACGTTGTCCAAGACCGCCGCGGGACCGATCAACTGTCTCAACTATCCCATGTTGCTTTCCCTGTTGGACGATATCTTGGGTGATGATTTCCGCACTGTCGATGTCAATCGGTTGGGGAAGGACATACTCAACGGCGTGCTTTCGCGACAATCGATCAGGCGTATTCCCCCTTTGAAAGCTGCGCTTACAAACTTGCCGTCCGGCCTATGGGTTTCCGCGGATTTGAAAACTGAATCTTTTTGGCTTGATTCTGAAACGGTCGCGGTTGAATTGTCCTTGCCCGAAGGACTTCATCGGTTCCTGAATCGTGAGTTGAGTCTTGAGCTTCGGCTGCTAGTGGATGGAAATTCTGGAAGGATATTCCAGTATGTACGGGAACCCCCTTCCTTTTTGTTATGAAAGTGCTGTTTGCCTGTTTCAGAGTGATGAAATGGCTTCACTTTACTTGTGAAACAAGATAGAGTGGGGGCATGGAATCACTGAGGGAACTATACCGGATTGGATATGGTCCATCTAGTAGTCACACTATGGGACCACGTTATGCGGCGACCCTTTTCTTGTCGGAGCATCCCGATGCTGAAAAGTTCGAGGCGGATTTGTATGGCAGTCTTGCCGCAACGGGCAAGGGGCACTTGACCGACCGTGCAATTCGGGAAGTGTATGAAGCCGCGAAGAAGCCGGTGAACATAGTATGGTATCCAGAGATAGAGAAACCCTTCCATCCGAACGCGGTGACTATCCGCGCGTTCGCTGGTGAAACCTTACTGGCGGAACAAACGTACTATAGTGTCGGCGGCGGGCGTGTGGTCGTTGAAGGCGATACTCAGCATGAGCCTCCTCAGATGTATCCCGCCGAATTCAGCACCATGAAGCAGGTTCTTTCCTACTGTGAACGCGAAGGTTTGCAGATATGGGAGCTTGCTCTGCAATGCGAGGGGCAGGGTATCCTTCTCTATATGGAGGAGGTGTGGGAAGTAATGTGTGCGGCTATCGATAATGGGCTGAGCCATGAAGGCGTGCTTCCCGGCGGACTGAAGCTGGCCCGCAAGGCGTCGCAATGCTATGAAAAGGCGAAAGATACTTCCGGTGCGCTGGACAATACCGCGATAGTGCTGAGCTATGCCCTGGCCGTGGCCGAGGAGAACGCCGGCGGCGGAAAAATCGTCACTGCGCCGACCTGCGGGAGTTGCGGGGTGCTGCCTGCGGTACTGTACTATCTGTATACCCGGCATAAATTTCCCAAGGCTAAGATATTCAGGGCGTTGCTGACTGCGGGTATCATCGGAAACATCGTCAAGACGAATGGGTCCATCAGTGGCGCGGAGGTCGGTTGCCAGGGGGAAGTCGGTGTAGCCTGCGCCATGGCCAGCGGTGCCGCGGCCCAGTTGATGGGCGGTTCCATCTATCAGGTTGAATATGCCGCGGAAATGGGATTGGAACATCATTTGGGGCTTACCTGTGATCCGATGATGGGCTTGGTGCAGATTCCCTGCATAGAGCGGAACGCCATGGCCGCGATGCGTTCCATAGACCATTGCGTCTATGCCCTGTTCTCCGATGGTCGCCACAAGGTTCCGTTCGACTCCGTTGTAGAAGTGATGATGGAGACGGGCCATGCCTTGCCGTCCCTATATCGGGAGACTTCCCGTGGCGGGTTGGCAAAAGTGCAGATGTAATGCCGTCCGGCCGTTTTTCAGCGGTCGGATATCGTATGTCCGATATCATCATCCAAATTTGATTTTGTACATTTTCCGCCATAGTCTGCCGATTGGCTGTCATGCAGGGATGAATTGGCGAAATATTAACTTATGTCCATGGTGCATGGGTAGACGTATGACGTTACGCCTTGATAAGTAGCTGTAATATGCCAAATGTGCGACTCATATATCAGAGGAGATGCATCGTAGCGCCGGATTGAGGCCAAACATTGTTTTGAAAAAGTATGTTGATTGCCGATATATTGTGTGGAATAATGTTATGTCATAAGCTTGGGAAAATAATTTATTGGCAATCAAAAAATTAATATTTATTCTTGTGATAGAAGGTAAAATATACCTTTGCTGTAAATCTATCTGTTGACATATGTTTGCTAGTAGTACATAATTTTTTATCGAAAGAACAATAAAATGGGAATGAATTGCCGGGTGTCCTGAAGGCATGGGTACGGCGTTTGAAAGTCGGGGAAATGACAAATTCTATGGGAAGGGTGATTGCGATGCGGAGCCGTGGATTCAGCGGAAAATTTCTTAGCCTCTTTTTCCTGTTCATGTTTTTGTCATTCATACTTGTTCCTGGCGTCCTCTTGCCGACGTCTGGCGTATTGGGTAATTTTGGATTGACCTTCAATGTCACATCGGGAGAACCCTTGTCTTTGAAAGTAGACATGATTTCTCCATCCAGCGGGCAAACAATTGAAACCGCAGCGATTGACCTTGTGGCGGAAAGTACTACGGTCGCAATCTGCCGCATGTCGACCAATAGGGAAAACACAACTCAAACCTTCGACTTTACATGGACACCGTTCGTCCTTGACGGAGAAGCGGCCTCGCAGTCTTTCGGATATGGCATGATTTTGGAGGTAAACAGTCAGGAAATCGTTACGGAGGGTTTCGGACATTCTATTTCCGTTGATATCCCGTCACGTTCGGACACGAACTGGATTGAGATAGATGTCTGTACATTCAAGATACTTCCCGACTGCGAAACTGCGTCGCTGTTGGTGGCGGGCACGTATCGTGCGACGATTCGTGTCGAAGTCGAGGGGGCGTAGACATGAAAAGACTGTTGGTCCTTCTCTGTTGTCTCCTATATTGCCTGACCGGCGTTTCGTCGACCGAAGTCGCGAATATTACAAAACGGATTTCCGCCTATAAATACGGGACGTCGTTTGGCGATGACACCCCTTCCGATTCAACGATCCGTATCCTCGATTCTTCTGACAACGAAATTGTGTCAAACGGGGATATCGTTGTAGGAGTGACGGCGATTGGATCTGAAAAACTGGCGTTTTCCTGGGTATTCAGCGGCAACTCCATCGCGCCGGTTACGCTTTCCTTCACTTTTTCACCACTCCAGAAAGTCTACTATTCTGTATTTGAGTCGATTCCGTACACGATTCGCATAGCGCATGAACGGACGCGGGTGGCGAACTCCATTCTTCCCGCCTCCGGTATTACGCATTCTTTGAATGGCGTGACTTATAGTTTCAACTATGCAGAGGGGGCGTCCGGCCCGACGATTTCTCCCGCTCAACGGGAGTTCTTGCGAAACGGGGAGGGCTCTCAGTCGTTGTCAGTTCTGTATCAGATGGAATGCGCGATAACTCCGGCTTATTCCGGCGCACTCAGTGTAATTGACCAGTGGTCCAGATACGGCAACGCGTACATCACATTGAATATCACTGACGATATGGCGTTCACTCCCGGTCTGTACCGTATAGACGTTACGGTATCCTGTACGACGACGTAGGAGGAGGCGAGATGAAAAGGTTGATGAAGATTATCCTGTATTCCTTGCTGCTTTCCGCTTTCTACTGCGCCAACCTGTTTGCCGTCACTTCCGCGACCCTTGGTTGGGCGCAGGAGGTGGTCGGGTTTGTCGAAGACTACAATAGTCTTTTGGTGACGATTGACGAAAGCGTTCTTCCTTTCGATTTATCCAGCCCCGCTGTAGCGGAAAATACAAGTTTTTCTGTTGTCAGGGGATTGAGAATCGGCACGATCGACATGACCAGCAACGCTGAAAGCTTCACCGTATCCGTCTCCCATGACCGCCTCCGATGGGTGGACCCTCTTACTGGTTCTACCGCGGGAACGAATTCAATCGACTATCGTCTGGATATCTTCTACGGTGCCGGCAACTCGGAATTCATTTCAGTACGTTCAATGGACGGCGGCGTCATTACGGAGACGGACTTTGCGTCCGGCCCTCCCTACGCCGTTGCCTCAAGAAGCATATATGTGAGTCTTTCGCCGGATATTTCCGGACAATTGGACGCCCAGGTGGAAGCGCTGCCCGCTGGACAGTATATCTCTGATATCACGTTCAACATGGTCGCGGACTAGGAGGAGCTATGAAATCTGCTGTCTATACAGTGTCGATGATCATGATGTTGTTCCTTGGCTCCACGTTCCTGTTCGCGGGAGGAGATACTGAGTCGGGGGTCTGGTACGTACCTTCCGAGAATGTTGCGAGCGGGTATTTTGATCTTGGCCAGACTGTGTCTGTACCAAGCTATGACAACGCCAATTTCAGTTCTTGGAACATCGGTCAGGTAGGGTCTTCCCTGGGAAGTGATGTTTCCGTTACGATTCAAGATGCGCTGAATAGCGATGGGTTCTATTTCTCCCACATTTCCAATCCTACCATGAAACGGGCTTTTTTCGTAAGGGCGTTCCGTACGCGGACTTCCCGGGATTGGTTTGGGAATACCTTTACACATGACCATACCAATAGTGCCGCCAACAGTGGGAATGGTAATTCGTTGGCCATGGTATTGCCCAAGGCATCATATCGGACTGGCGGCAATGTCAGTGAATACTATTATATTGATTTTGCGATGGAACTAGGGCCGCCTCCCGCGGATTTGGAGGCGGGCATATATGAAGCGCAGATGCTTGTCTCGATAGGTACGTCGAGCTATATCCTGCTGATTCGCGGACAGTACGCCACTTCTGAAGAGTATTTCACGGGTGCGAGCCTGATTGTAACACCCACGGCTGCGGCAAACACGTTCAATATTCGTGAATATGCCGGCAACTACCAAAAGATTGTGGATGTCCACTTCGAGACTCATACAATGGGCGGGAGCAATACTACGTATAATGCGAACTCTTTCAGGGTTGGCGTTTCCCCCTCCGGTGTGTGGCAAGAGTATATCAACGATCCTCCGTACATTTTCGTCCGTGACGGTTCTCAGAATCAGACGCAGAACCAGTACAATTCCGTTGCATATGATGTGCAGTTCGCAAAAACGGGAGGTTCTTCCATTTCGACCGAGAACCCGCCCGATTCGTCTTATCCGTATCGGCTTGCTCAACCAGCTACGTGGGATATACAAAACGCCTCTACGGTATCTTCTTTGTTCGGCGGAACTTCCGTTTATACCAATTCATATTCTTTTAATGGAGAAGTCTCCATCAAAGTCCCTTCCGATAAAGTGCAGGACCTCGCCGGCGGCGTCTACCGAACCAATATCTATTTTTATGTCATAAGCAACGTATAGATATCTAGATATTTATTTATCATGTAATTTGATAAAGATATTTTATGCGATGTAATTGTGTCTCATGTTAAGAAAGTTGAAATACTTTATCTTGTACAATCAGTATATATATTTGTACTGATTGTATATAGTTATAATATTTATATAGAGTGTGTCATAAGATATTTTATTTTAATTACATATAAAATAATAAAATGTATAATTCATATTCCATTGGTTTATATTTTTATGTAAATGATATTGATAATCACTTGACATAAGTCATCCAAAGCAACATACTAACTATAGCTTGCACGGCTGGTGGTCAAAAAATTGCGATTCGCAAGAGAAGCGCATCGTTTTCCGAGATGGATGAAAAGTAGGGATATCATGAAGCCTAGATTGTATCGTTATAGACATACGTGGCAGTTCCTCGTGACGTGTATCCTGTTCTGTCTGTGCGGGAATTGCCTATGGGCGGCGACAGTGGAAAACGGCAACATGGCGTTTTCCATGGTCATCAACAAGCCCAAGGATCCATTCTGTTCCGTTGTGGTTCGGGATGCGGCGGGAACTTCTGCCATTAATAAGGCGCATATCAGTGCCAATGCGACATTGACGGATATCTTCGCGACGGTCTTCGTGGATACGAACATCTCCAGTACATATCAAATTCGCTTTATCTGTTCTCCGTTCGAGATGGCGTTGCCCGGTGGTTCCACGGCATACCTCTACTACGATTTGACGATTTATGATGACACCGCTCCAGTTGCGGGAGCGCCTTTTACAGTAGGGCTCGGCGGTTATACCTCCGACTATCTGGTGACTAGGGACAAGGCGGGCAAGGCGGAGGAAAGCCTTGAGTTCGCAAAACTGGCGATACGGTTGAGAGACGTCCAATCTGCGCTTGCCGGCGATGCGTATCAGGCGGACATCGCCGTCGAAGTGAGGACTGTATGAGACGAGTTGCGGCGGTTATTGCCTTGTGTGTCTTCTGTGCCACTTCGCTATTTGCCATTACCGACAGTGTGGACATGAACATTTCGGCGTACAAGCGTACCGACCCTACCGGAGTGGACTGGGTCCGGCTGGCGGTGCAGAACTTGTCGGGGGATACTTTGGGGCCTGGTCGCAGTCTTGATCTTGGAGATGGAGAGGACTGGCTCTCCGGATATGTCGCCGCTTTCAAGTTTGTCATGACGGGAAGGAATATGCAGCGGGTCGATCTTTCTTTTTCCTTCTCAAATTTTATCGCCGCCGATGGCTCTGGATCGGAAATCACCGGTAACGTCAAGTTCAATGACGTGTACAACAATGCGAACGGCTGGCTCTCTGATTATGGAACCAGTCCTAGTTATCAATATAGATATCTTACCGTTAGTGGGTGGACTACATATATCTATAGAGAAGAATGGCCTTCCAGTCGCACCACGGCGGGAGTTTCTCTTGATGACGGAGAACTGAGCGTATCCGGTGTTGTCAAACGTAAAAAAAGCAGTCAGTCAGATTCGAAGTATACAAATAAAAATATAACCGACGCCCAACGGGATTACACCCGCACAGGCATCGTGCAGTTGCGGCTCGACAGTGCTTCCTACAATGCCGCGCCCGCCGACACCACATACATCTCGACCGTCACCGTAACATGTACTGTAGAGTAAAAGGGGGAATGATGATGAAAAAGTCCATTTTGTTTCTGACAGTCCTCCTGATGGTTCCCGTTATTTGCGTAGCGGTTTCTCAACCTGCGTCTTCCCGGCATATTCCCATCCAGGGAATCGTCGGCAAGGTTCATTCTGTTTCGGTCTCTCCCATTACCGCCGCGTCCTCCAGTGATACGACGGGTATGCCGTTCGATATCATGGGGACGGATGTTCAAAGTACATTACGGCCGGAACAAGGGCGGAAAATTGCCACGTGGTCGTTATTGACCAACTATTACCCAACGACTTTGTCCGTTACGGTAAATCCGATGCAGGGCGTCGTCACTGGAGAAATATTGAATTATTCATTGTACATTAAGTATCTGTATTCCTGCGCTGGTTCTGGCGGAACGACGCTTACCGTGGATAACGCATTGGTTGTCGCTACAAACTCGAATGCCGCCAATACAGTAAGCAGGCGTCTGGATGTACCGTCTGGATCAATCCCCGATTCCTTTATTTCAATCAACAGCAGTCCGATACGCTTTCAGTTCACCGACGGCGCCGGTGTTTTGGACCTTGCTCCTGATGATGAATATCTGGCGACGGTCACGTTTACCATCACAAGCGATTGAGGAGGTGGAAAAATGAAAAAAACATATCGCATGTTGTTCACCGTTCTCAGTCTGGTTCTCATGACATCCTCCGCGCTTTTTTCCGCCGACATATGGATTCAACGTTTTGATACTAGTTCTACGGTAGATTTGGCATCCAACAAGTTTTGGTTTCCAACCAACGTGTGGGGAGCTTCCGATGGATACAATGACAGCCAGATTATCGCGGTTGTCGGTGTAAAGGAATCGTCGGAGCTGACTACCGTTACCTTCGACAGTGATTGGTATCTGACTTCAGTCAGCGACCCCTCTCTGAAACGTCCGTTCAGCGTGTGTCTGGTGCCGCGCGTGTCTCAAAAGAACTTTCCCAACCAGAATAGCACCAATTATCCACGGTATGGGTATGGTGGCGATTTCATCGCTCCTTCGTTCATGCTTCCAAAGACCAATGGAGGAGTGGTGATGACGGATGGTGTCAACATCGTGACTCAGAACGGAACCTACAACTATGGCAACGTTTCTTCCGCCTGGATCGATGTCGTACTCGTTCTGGACCCCGTCCTGCAATCGGACGGAACCTTGCCTGGCGTCAGCACCGATATCTGCAACGTGGCTGCCGGCGACGACTATCTGGGGGCGATGACCGTTACTGTAGCATCCGGCGACATGTCGGAAAGCTCGACCTTCTATATGAACGGGTATTTCGGTGGTACGAAGCCGACATACTCCGCCCAGCTGGTGGTAACTCCCGACGCTGTGAACACCAACGCCTTCAACCTCAAGAACGGCAGTGGTCCGACACATATCGCGGATGTCGATTTTATTACGGTCTCGAATACGGCGCAGGCGAATGACTATTATTTGTTTGTCTCCAGCTCTTCCGACTACAATGTGGCCGGCCAGAAATTTGAATTCAAGAAAAATAATTCTTCAAGCGCCTCCAATGCCTATAATTCCTGTGAATATGTTATTGTCCCTACCTCAACGACAGGTTTAGTCCCCACAGGTCTTGAGTTTGACGGGACCACGGCATATACAGGAAGTTCGGATACCTCAAACTATCTGAAAGCACTTTCGACTTCACACGTAACAGGAAATGGCAAGGGAACGATCTGGAACTATGATTTCCATGGTTCGCTGAACATCCGGCTGACGGGAGCTACCGATGATCTGCTGGCCGGCGTGTATTCAACGGATATCTACGTCCATGTCATTACCGGCATCTAGCCGTCGTGCCATGTAGCAAGAACCGCACCTCAAAGGGTGCGGTTCTTGTTTGGATGGTTCGAGGGCCCGGACAAAACTGTCGTAGGAACATCAGCCCTTGACAACTATATTCACCAGCTTGCCGGGGACTACAATCTCTTTGACGATTTCCTTGCCGCCAATCCATTCCTGAAGCTTGGCGTCGGCCTTGGCCGTTGCCAGCAACTCATCTTTGGAAGCATCCTTCGACATGGAGATACGTGAACGCACTTTGCCGTTGACCTGGAGGACGATTTCAATTTCATCGTCGACCGTCAACGCTTCATCGTAGACGGGCCACGACACGTTGGCGACAGATGGCTCATGTCCTGCGCGCGCCCATAGCTCTTCGGCCAAATGCGGTACATAGGGTGCGAGCAACAGGATCAACGCCTCCCAGATTTCCCTAGGGAGGGTTTCGGCCTTGTACAGCTCGTTGACCAAAACCATCATCTGGCTGATCGCCGTATTGAAATTCAACGTGGCGGTATCCTGCGTGACCTTCTTGATTGTCTTGTGCAATACCTTGCGTAGTTGCAGAGATGCCGGAGCGTCGCTGATCGTCCGCTCATCGCCCAGACGCCAGACCCTGTCGAGGAATCTCCACACACCAGAAAGGCCGGTAGTCGACCAGGGTTTGGAGACCTGCAACGGCCCCATGAACATCTCGTACATGCGCATGGAATCAGCACCGTATTCATTGATGATGTCGTCGGGATTGATAACATTCTTCAAACTCTTGGACATCTTCGCAACGATGCGTTCAAGCTGCTCTCCAGTCGATTTTTCAACGAACACATCGGGAGCGGTTTCTTCCACCTGGTCGGTGGGTACAAGGGTCTTGTCCTTGCGCTGGAATGCGAAGGAAGTAATCATTCCCTGGTTGACCAATCTCTGGAACGGTTCTTTTGTGGAAACCAGCCCCAGGTCGTACAGAACTTTGTGCCAAAAACGGGCGTAGAGCAGATGCAAGACTGCATGCTCCGTCCCGCCGACATAGAGATCGACCGGCATCCAGTACTGTTCTTTCTCTGGATCAACGAATCGTTCGGTGTTATGGGGGTCGAGATACCGCAGATAATACCAGCAGGAGCCTGCCCACTGGGGCATCGTGTTTGTCTCTCGTTTCGCCTGCGCCCCGCAGACAGGACATGTCGTGTTTACCCACTCCTCAACATTAGCGAGCGGGCTTTCTCCAGTACCTGACGGTTCATAGGTCTTTGTCTCCGGCAACGTCAGCGGAAGTTCATTTTCAGGAACGGGGACAATTCCGCAATGCGGGCAATGAACCAGAGGAATCGGTTCTCCCCAGTAGCGCTGGCGGCTGAAAATCCAGTCGCGGAGCTTGTAGTTGACGGCCATGTGTCCGAGCTTGCGCTCCTCCAGCCATGCAATCATCGCCTTGATAGCGTCCTCTTTGTTCATGCCGTCGAGGAAGCCACTATTCACATGGACGCCGTCTTCGGTCCACGCCTGTTCCTGGACATCGACTTTTCCCTTCAGGACCTCGATGATCGGCAGGTTGAACTTCTTGGCGAACTCCCAGTCCCTGGTATCGTGGGCGGGAACGGCCATGATGGCGCCAGTGCCGTAGCTGATCAATACATAGTCGGCGATCCAGACTGGAATTTTCTTCCCGTTGACTGGGTTGATGGCGTAACTGCCGCTGAATACACCAGTCTTTTCTTTCGCCAGATCGGTACGGTCCAGATCGGATTTGCGGGCGGCTTGGTCGAGATATGCTTCGACGGCCTCCTTTTGTTCCGGGGTGGTGATTTGCCGTACCAACGGATGCTCTGGAGCGATGACCATGTAGGTCGCGCCGAACAGCGTATCGCATCGGGTGGTATAGACCTCCAGCGTGTCGTCGCCGTTCTCCATCTTGAAGAGAACCGACGCTCCTTCCGAACGACCTATCCAGTTGCGCTGCATCAGCTTGACCGACTCGGGCCAATCAAGGTCGTCCAAATCCTCCAGCAACCTGTCCGCGTAGGCGGTGATCTTCAATACCCATTGTCTGATGTTCTTGCGCACGACATGGGAACCGCAACGTTCGCATTTGCCTTCCTTGACTTCTTCGTTCGCCAGACCCGTCTTGCACTGGGGACACCAGTTGATAGGCATGTGGGACTCGTACGCCAACCCCTTCTTGTAGAGCTGCTCGAAAATCCACTGTGTCCAGTGGTAGTATTCGCTGGTGTGAGTGGATACCTCACGGTTCCAGTCGTAGCAGAAACCGAGGCTCTTGATTTGCTTGCGGAAGTTGTCGATGTTCTTTTCTGTGGAGATGCGCGGATGCGTACCCGTCTTGATGGCATAGTTTTCAGCGGGAAGCCCGAATGAGTCAAACCCCATCGGATGAAGGACGTTGTATCCATTCATCCGTAGATACCGACAGTAGATGTCAGTGGCCGTATAGCCTTCCGGATGACCTACATGCAAACCGGCTCCCGATGGATAGGGGAACATGTCCAGTACATACTGACGCTTTTCCGGTGGGATCGAAGGATCCTCAGTCACGGCGAAAGTATCGTTGTCTTCCCAATACTTCTGCCATTTTTTCTCAATCTCGTTAAAAGGGTATTTGCTCATACCGGCAATCATACCTACGCACTTGTTTTCAGTCAACAAAGACGGAGCCTTTTCACCGGCATGAGCGACGATTTGGATTGTCAGTCGAGGAAATATCCCGCTTCCCTGTCATAGCTGACCGGCAGGTTCGGCGGGGTCGTGCAGCATTTCGGCTGTTTCATCATCTCCCTCCATCCCATAGCGGGGATGCCCGTAGCTTGTTCCAATGCCTCCCTGTCTATATATCCGTCATCCTTGTACAATAGTTCGCTGCCGCCTCCAAACGGGAGCCAGCCGGGATTGTTGTATTCCGTGTCGTCATATATATCCCGAATCATGTCGTACATCATCCTGCTGGTAAGTATCGGATGATACAAAATCTGGGGAGTCAAGGGGTTGTCCTTCCGTTTCGTCCCTTGGTTGAACCGTCTGGCAAATTCATAGGAGAGGTTCTCCATGGCGGCCATCATCTCCTGAGTGTCCCTGATTTTGACGATCAGTACATATTGATCTGGAAAACCGCAATAGTAGACCAGCTTGATTCCGGCTTCCTTGAATTCTTCTTGCACGATGTCCATCAACCGCAAGAACTGCTCTGGGGCACCCAAATGTCGTTTGCAATATTTGACTCCTTGTCCGATGACGAAATAGCCGAATTTCATGTCGGCTTCAGTCATGTTCGTAAATGGTTTTTGTGTCATGTCCAACTCCTTTTTACGGCCCATATGGGAACCGTTGCACATTGATTTCCTACCTATATGCATAAAAAGGTCGCTGGTGATTCAAAACATGTGAATTCCATCGTATGGTTGGGAGGCTCAGTGGCAACGAGCTTCTTGCGCTACTGGTCGGGTCCATGACCGGCGTCCTGAAGAAGTTCATCACCGATGGAATTCGTGCGTCCGGCGGTAACGAGGACGGGACATGTCGTCATCGCTTGATTCTTGAAACACTGGAAAGCGGGGATCCTGACAAGGCGGAGTTCGTCATGCGCGACCATCCGACCCATTCATGGGAAAATGCCCAAAGGCAACGGGCCCTGGAGGCTCATACTTCGTAAGAATCAGAACCGCTGGTTCGACCGGTGTCCATAATTATTGTTGATTCATGGATGCGACGGGCATATATGTGTAGCGGTGGGCTTTTCCCCTTTCGGCCTATATTCCGGGCGCGGGCTTATCCATACGGTTTGCCGTCGAGGTCACTTAAGCCGCTCTCATTGCTCATGTCGCCTACATCGCCCATATCGCTGAGGTACTGATATGCGGTAAAAAAAGCAACGCTTTGTGGAAGAATGTGAAGCGCGAAATAACATTTCCAGCCCTGTTCTTGCGGGGGCAAAATGAAGGAGCGCCGAACATCCTTCCCCTGCAAAAGAAAAAAGGACGCCGTTCAAAAGTGTCTGGACACTCTTTTGCGGCGTTCTCTCGACGGCCTGGCGCCATTGAGCCTAGTCTTCTTCGGCCTCATGCGGGGTGAATTCCACCTGTTCTACCCGTTTTCCTTTCATGGAAAGGATTCTGAAGCTTCCGATGGGGGACTCCAGTACATCGCCCTCGACGGGGATCCTGCCGGACAGTTCCATGAGATATGCCGCGACAGTACCGATTTTTTCCGCATGCGGCCAAGAGATGTCAAGCTCATCCACCAGTTGCTGGAACGGGGTATCGGCCTGGACCAAGTAGGCGCCGGGACAGCCCTCCGACTCTTTGATCCGCTCCATCTCGCCAGTCTCATGCTCATCGTACAGTTCACCGAACAGCTGTTCGGCTACATCTTCCATAGTGACGATTCCTGACAACCCCCCGTACTCATCCAGGACGACGGCGATCTGCAATTTATCGCGTTTGAACTGGAAGAACATATCATCGACATGACGGGTTTCCGGAACGAATATCGGCTCATGGACGAAGTGTGATATCGGTTCATCAGTCCTTCCGTCCACCTGCGCCTTGAGGATGTCTCTGAGCAGAAGGATACCGGTAATTTCCTCAGGAGTTTCGGAATAGACCGGAATCCTGCTGTATCCACTCGCGACGATTGACGGGAACGCTTCCCGCAACGTCAGCTGATCGGATACTTTGAACACTTCGGTCCTATGCGTCATGATTGTCTTGACTTGGGTTTCGCTGAAATGCAGCACGCGCTGGACAAGGTCGGATTCATATTCATCAACGACTCCCTCGTCTTCCGCGACATCAAGGACGTGCATGATGCCTTCGACGGACATCTGGTTCTGCTTTTTGCGGCTGAACAACCTGGTGATGCCTCTGCTGAGCGTTTTGAACAGCCAAATGACGGGGAAAAGGACGATTGTCAGGAAACGGACAGGATACGCCATCGCCAATACGATGTTGATGTTGTAGTGAAGGGCGATCTGTTTCGGGGTTATCTCACCGAACATGAGTACCAGTACGGTCAGCACTCCCGTCGCAAGCCCTACGAACTGGTTCCCAAAGACTTGGATTGTAAACGTCGTGACCAGGGACGAAGCGCTGATATTCACCACGTTGTTCCCTACGAGGATCGTGGTGAGCAGCAGGTCCGGATTCTGCGAGAGCCTGCACGCTATTTTCGCATTCCGCCCCTTCTTGGATTCCAAGGCTTTTTTTTGAATAATCGATAGTGAGGTATAAGCTGTTTCGGTGGCGGAAAAGATACCGGAAAGAATCAGCAACACTACAATGGCGCCTAGTTGTGCGTACATACACACCTCCGGCTTGACGCCATGTCCGACGAACTGCGCGGGTGTTCAGCTGAGCACCCTCTACTAGGTAACGGGTCATCCATAATGGGAACAAGTATAATAAACAACGCCACTATGGACAAGACCTATGCTAGCTTCTACAGCGCTCCCGCTACAACAAGCCTGTGCTCACACCCACAACGCCACCGCCGCGACAAACGTCAGCGCGCACCATAACAATGGAGACAACCGTTTGATCCTGCTTCCATTGAACCCGCAGAACGGATAGAAGAAACAGGCCAGGTCGAGAACCAGCAGCGTCGCTGCGTACTGGAAGGATGGATGGAGAATCATCGTCAGCGAAGTTCCGAATAGAAGCGTCGTTCCCCAGATGGCATCGAGGAGCTTCAATCCGATGACCACCAGCAGTGTCGCAAGCACGCCGCATAGAGCCATCAACCCGATACGCCGGTTCTCTTGGTTCAAACTCCAGCGAGCGCCCCTGACATACCAGTTTCCCGGTACAGGAAACGGCCACCCAGTCAGCAATGGCAGCAGAAGTCCAACTAGCCAGGCGGTGTCCCAGGGCAAGTATATGATTTTTAACTGCGCCAGTTTCGCCGCGCACCACATGACGGAAGTCCTGAACAATATCAATGCGAAGGGGAACGCGACCAACAGCGCAATGTCGAGCGGGGGCGGGGTAAGCGACGTACCCCGGCGAAGCAATGCGACGGCCCACAATGCGGAACATGACAGCGCGGTACCGAGCAAGGTACTCGCTTGGCGACCCGCGGAAGGGGTCAAAACCCTGTCGGCGGCTTCGTTCGTGCCTTGGTCGGGCGCTTCCGGTTCATCGAGCCGTCTATACCAGAAGAAATACCCCATGTCCAAGAACCGGGAGGCGCGCTTCCATACCTTGAGAAATCCGAGTCCAAACCGTTTCAATTGCCTGCCGAGCGGAAGGATGGAAAACCCGCGATAGGCCATCTGCTTGAAGGAACTTGGATTGTCCCCCTCCACGCAAGCTCCCGCATCGGTACATCCCTGTTGCCGAAGAAAGGTCAGCGCCGCGTCGAACAGTCGGCCGCCAAGCCCCGCGCCACGATGCCGGACGTCGGTGTAGAGCCAGCCGATATACCCCATCTTCACCTTGCCGCCCCTGACCGTATAGATGTCGAGATTGATACCCGCGACCACCTTCCCATCGTGGACCGCGACAAGCGTAGTCTCCTCATGGATAAAGAATATCGGGTGGAGATAAGCCTCGAAGGACTGTTCCATAAGCCTGCGTACTTGTGGCCGTTCTTCGGGATTCATGCGTCTGATCGTGTATTCCATAGCGGACAACTATAGCAGGCTTTGCGCTATCCTGCAACGAAGCCGACGGCAATGTGTCGTGGGAGGGGGGGCTGTTGGATTTTCAAGGATGTTGGATTCCGAGGTGACCGCCGTCCTTTTTTTCATATGATGATGAATGGCCGTATTCGTATGGTGGTCGTCCTTGGTGTGAGGATCGCATGGGCGTGTACGGGGTGGATGCGGCCATCGCTTGGCCGATATGGACAGCCCCTATAGGGCTAGCGTTCTTGCAAGAATTTGAACATTTCTATTTGGCGGACGTTCACGGAGAACCCCAGACCCTCCAGTGCGGAGGGAAGCAGCCGGTCGTCCGTATCAACGTTCACCATGCGTATGCGCGGAGCGGTGCTATGGCACGCGATATGCTGTAGTAACCGGAACACTGCGTCGCCGTCCCATGTCGCCAGTCTGGCGATGGAGCCGGACGAAGGATCCCATGCCGCGAACCCGATGGTTTTACCCTGGCCGTCCGTCAGCTTGATGTACTTCATCTGTGTAGAGATCGCCAGAATCGCCGAATCGCTGTTCTGCCAGGACGGATAGGAGGAAAGAATGTTCTGTGCCTCATGCAATTCCGCAGGGGTGCCTTCCTTAATCTGATACTGGAGCTGGATATCCATGGTTTTTGTCAGTAACGTCCGCCTCTCAGTCTGCCAGCATGTGAAATACCGGGTACGGCGGAAACCGTTCTTCTGATAGAGCGACAGGGCTTTCGTATTCGTCTCGATACACTCCAGGACATACCCGTAGACTCCCGCCTGGGAAAGAAGCTCCATGGTGAATGCCATGAGCCGGGTGGCGATCTCTTGTCCACGGAACTTCGGCAATACCGCCGTTCCGCTGTCGTAGGCGAGCTTGCCGCCGGCATAGTATCTCACGCCATTGAAGACAAACCCTACGAGCTGCCCGTCGCAGAACGCCCCCGCGGACAGAGTCGCCTCGAACCCATTGCGGGCGAGCATGGAGCGAAAACGCTCCACCGGCAGATCCATGGGGACCTGATAGTCTCCAAACGCCCTGACAAAACATTGATGCAGCTCCTGCAGCGAACAGCCTTCCAGCGCCGAGAATTCAATTCTGTTGATCATGGACGTTCTCCATTACCACCATTTCTTGCGTTTGAACCATAACGCCATGCCGACCGACAGCACGACGCAGACCCCGAGGATACCATAGAACCCCCAGGGTTTGAGCGTTTCCGGGGGGAGATATGCGAAATTCATGCCATATAGCCCGGTGATGAAGGTCAGGGGGATGAACACGGTTGAAATAATCGTCAGCACTTGCATGATATGGTTCATGCGCATGTCAAGGCTCGAAAGATACACCTCCATCAACCCCTGCATAGTTTCCCGCAGGTTCTCCAACGACTCGATCAACCACAGCACATGGTCATACGTATCTTTGAAATACGCCCTGGCGATGGGGCTTATCAGCGGTTCGTTGCCGGAAGAGAGCAGATTGAAGATGTCCCGTAGCGGCAGTGTCGATCTTCGCAGGTTCTGTATCTTGCGCTTTTCCTTATGCAGTTCGGAAGCCTTCACCGCGTCGGGGGTATTGACCACAACGTCCTCAAGGTCGTCGGTGTCATCTTCCAGCTGATCGGCGAGAACCAGATACCTGTCCACGATCATGTCCAGCAACGCATGGAGCAGCACATCGGCTCCGGACTTCCGCAGTTTGCTCTCCGTCCTCTGAAGCCGTTTCTGTGCGGGAACGAACACGTCGGACGGTCGCTCCTGGAAGGAAATCAGAAAATCCTTGCCCATGACCAGGCTGATCTGTTCGTCCTCCATCGCGGGTTCTTCCGGATGGTTCAGCCTCAGGGTGATGAACAGGTACCCTTCCGTCCGGTCCACCTTCGGGCGCTGGTCCGTGTAGAGGATATCTTCAAGGTACAGAGGATTGACATTGAAGCGTTGTCCTAGCTGTGCGATTGTTTCGATGTCCTTGAGGCCTGTGACCTGTATCCATAGAAGTCTTCCCGTTTCCCGCTGCGGAATGGTCGTATCGGTTTCCTCGATAGCATCCGCATTGTAGGCTATGGAATGGATATGCGTTTTCTGGCTAGGCGTGTCTCCCACATATACGAGGGAGCCCGGCACCAGCCCCGCTTTCTGCGTATGCCGTGGACGACGTGGCGCGGAGGAAGGTTTCTGTCGTGCGTTTGTTTCCTGTTTCATATGCTTCTGTCCGTATGATAGATTATAACAGCACGTATACTGTAGGCGTTCGGGTCAGAATCCATACCCCTGCGAGCAGAAGGATGTTCGCCAACAAGTATGTCGTCATGATGATGTCATCGCCCGCGACATGGAAGGATACCTTGTCCATGGCGATAAAACTATCGGAAAGCGTATAGGACGCCGTTCCTGCGAGGGCTACGATCGTTCCTGCGATTGGCCCTGTTCCCCATGATGAGGCTACGCAGACGGAGAATACCCCCATAAGTACCCCATATGCGCAAAGCCAAGGGGCCTGCCGCGTCTTACTGGATAGTACTTTCCTGCAAAAGATTACGAGAAGCGCCATAACGACTATCGAGACAATCGCCATCGCTTGCCAAGCCAGGGTATTCCATCCTGAGAAGGTAAGGAACCATGTCGCATAACATATATGGCCCGCCATGAAGGCCGCCATGCCAATCAGGAACAGCGCGGGCCTCTTTTCGTCCGGCAGCGCTAGGAAAATATCTCCCGCTGTATAGAGCGTGAGGGCGATGACCAACATCTGGATGCGGGGGACGGTTTCGCCAATCGACGATACAGCGGTCAGGAAGGTCGCCAGCAACAATGGCATCAGCAAGGGTTTTGTGAAAAACGCCAGTTTGTTTTTTCCGACATGCCGGGCGTAGACATGCGCAATGGAACTTGCGAGAAACAGGCCCGCTGATATAGCCGGCATCGCATACGACATTGTTAATCCCTCCCCGACAACCAATTCAAATGTAACCGACCACGTTGCTCCGGGCAACAAAAAAAGACGGAGGTTGCGAAGCCGCCCGTCGCATTCCGACATTCCGGTTCTCATTGATTCCTGTCAAGACCCGCATATTGACGTATGCGCATAACTATAGTCTGCGTAAAGCGCTCGTCTGTTTTTCAGGACCTTTGCAAACACTCGGAAAACCGTATATAATCAAAAGCTATGGCGTCTTTTACTAACAAAAACACATATGATGAAAGCAAGATACAGACTTTGAGCGCCCTTGAGCACATTCGTCTGCGTCCTGGGATGTATATAGGCAGGCTCGGCAATGGTTCTCATGTGGATGACGGCATCTATATCTTGCTCAAGGAAGTCGTCGACAATAGTATCGACGAATTCATCATGGGCTATGGAAGCCGCATTATCATCTCGTTGGATGACAACTGCGTTTCCGTCCGCGACTATGGCCGCGGTATTCCACTGGGCAAGTTGGTTGAATGCGTATCTATTATCAATACCGGTGCGAAATACAATGACGATGTGTTCCAGTTCTCCGTAGGACTGAACGGCGTCGGTACGAAGGCCGTCAATGCGCTCTCCTCCTATTTCAAGGTCACAGCCTATCGTGACGGGCAGTATGCTTCGGCCTCGTTCGCCAAGGGCGTGCTGGTCGAGCAGAAAAAGGGCAAGACCGACGAACAGGACGGTACGCTGACCCAGTTCATCCCCGACGAGGAGCTGTTCGGCAAGTACGTGTTCAACGAGGACTATATTCGCGAGCGGATGTGGAACTATGCGTACCTCAACACGGGGCTGACGCTGGAGTTCAACCGCAAGACGTTCAAGTCGGCGCACGGACTGCTCGACCTGCTGGAGAAGGAGGTCGGCGACGAAAACATGTACCAGATACTCCATTACCGGGGCAAGCAGATTGAGTTCGCCTTTACCCATACGCCCGGTTCTTATGGAGAGAACTATTTTTCCTACGTGAACGGCCAGCATACCAGCGATGGCGGTACCCATTTGGCTGCGTTCAAGGAAGGCATCATCAAGGGGATCAACGAACATTTCAAGAAGAATTGGGCGCCTCAGGATGCCCGCGAGGGCCTGATTGGAGCGATTGCCATCAAATTGCAGAATCCTGTATTCGAAAGCCAGACGAAAAACAAGCTGGGCAATACAGAGATCCGCATGTGGATCGTCCAGGAAGTGAAGGAGGCGGTCATAGACTTCCTGTTGAAGCATCCGGAGGAAGCCGCCAAGCTTAACCAGAAGATCCTCAACAACGAGAAGCTGCGCAAGGAGCTGAACGAGGTCAAGAAAGGGGCGAAGGAAGCCGCCCGCAAGGTGTCGATCAACATCCCCAAGCTCAAGGACTGCAAGTATCATCTGGGGCAGACGGGCGCTCATGCCGACTTAGGCGACCGGTCGATGATTTTCCTCACGGAAGGTGATTCTGCGTCGGGGACCATCACGAAGACACGGGATGTCATGACTCAGGCGGTGTTCAGCCTCAGAGGAAAAATCGCCAACGTCTACGGCCAGAAGCAGACGGTGATCTACAAGAACGCCGAGCTGTACAATATGATGGTGGCGCTGGGAATTGAGAACGGCATAGAGGGGCTTCGGTACGGCAAGGTCATCATCGCCACAGATGCCGACAACGACGGTTTCCATATCCGCATTCTGCTCATGACGTATTTCTTGTCGTTCTTCGAGGATTTGGTCTTGTCCGGCCGTCTCTATATCCTTGAGACACCGTTATTCCGCGTGAGGAACAAGCAGCAGACGGTCTACTGCTACAACGAGGAGCAGCGGGATCATGCCATGAGCCAGATTCGTGGCTCTGAAGTTACCCGGTTCAAGGGGTTGGGCGAGATAGACCCCCGCGAGTTCGGGCAGTTCATTGGGGAGGACATCAAGCTGACTCCGGTCTCGATTTCAAGCATGAACGAGATTCGTCAGGCCATGTCGTTCTATATGGGAAACAATACCCCTGAAAGAAGGGACTTCATTATGGAGAATCTGATCTGATGGCACACGCGCAAACTATTTTCCGACAGAACTTCTTGGAGTATGCATCGTATGTCATCAAAGAGCGGGCGATTCCCGATATCGTCGATGGTTTCAAGCCCGTTCAGCGGCGTATCATCCATACGCTGTTCGAGATGGACGACGGTAAGTTCCACAAGGTCGCCAACGTGGTCGGCTGGGCCATGCGGTACCACCCTCACGGCGATGCCTCCATCTACGAAGCGCTGGTCAATCTGGCCAACTGCGATCTGTTCATAGAGCGTCAGGGAAACTTCGGCAACTTCATGACCGGCGATAGCGCGGCGGCGGCCCGCTATATCGAGTGCCGTATCCTACCGTTCGCCAAGAAGGTTCTGTACAATCCCGAGTTGACCGAATTCGTGGAATCCTACGACGGCCGCAACAAGGAGCCGGTTGTTTTCCCGGCGAAGATTCCCGTAGTGCTGATCCAAGGCGCGGAAGGCATCGCCGTAGGTATGGCCACCAAGATCCTGCCGCACAATGCGCTGGAAGTGCTGGACGCGGTGGCCGCGGTGCTGAAAGGGGAGAGCTTCCAGCTATACCCCGACTTCCCCGGCGGCGGCATCGTCGACGTCAAGAACTACGAGGACGGGACTGGTTCTGTTTCCGTCCGCGCCAAGCTGGATACTTCCGACCCGAAGCGAATCGTCATCGAGGAACTGCCGTTCGGCGTAACCAGCGAAATGATGATTCATTCTATCGACGAAGCCGCCAAGAAAGGGAAGCTCAAGGTCGCGTCAATCAGCGACTTTACGGCTGAGAAGGTCAATATCGAGATATGTCTGGCCCGTAATACCTATTCTAAGGATATCGTTGACGCCCTGTACGCCTATACGCTGTGCGAGCAGAAGATCGCGGTGAACTCATTGGTCATCCAGGATAATTTCCCTGAGATCATGAAAATTTCCGACATGATCCATTTCCATGCCAAACATCTCGTGGATGTATTGAAGGCGGAACTGGAGCTGGAGAAGTCCCATCTGTACGACAAGCTCCACGCCCGCACGTTGGAGCGGATTTTCATTGAAGAACGCATCTACAAGCGGATCGAGCAGAAACGAAGCGCCGAGGCGGTCGAGAAAGCGGTAATCACCGGCTTTGAGCCGTTTGAAGACCAGTTGCTTCGTCCGGTGGACGGCGACGACGTTGAGCGGTTGCTCAAGATTCCCATTAGGCGTATCAGCTTGTTCGATATCGAGAAGAACCGTCAGGAGATTGACCAGATCAATGAACAGTTGAAGGAGGTCGAGTACAAACTCAATCATCTGATCGACTATTCGCTGGATTACTTGACCGAACTGAAGGGGTTGTTAGGTTCTGAGACTCACAAGCGCAAGACGGTGATCAAGAGTTTTGATACTGTCGATGTCAAAGAGGTAGCCGTACGCGACCTTTCGTTGAAGTACGATCCCACCACCGGATACTTGGGCTACAATGTCAAGAGCGGAAATACCATGCTGATGGTGTCCCCTTACGACCGTATCCTGATTATCCAGAAAACCGGTACGTATTTCGTGTGCGACGCACCTGAGAAGCTGTTCATCGGCAAGGGGCTGCTCCATTGCAGCTTCGCTGACAAGACGGAACTTTCAGGCATCGTCTTCACGATCATCTATCAGGAGAAGACTTCCAAGTTCCTGTTCCTTAAACGATGTCAGATTACCCAGTTCATCCTCAACAGGACCTATGAATTGGTGCCGGAGGGGAACTATCGCCTTCTCAAGCTTTCTACATTCCCCAACGCCGAGCTGACGGCTACCTACAAACCCGCCCGGAACATCAAGATTCTGGAGGAGAAATTCTATTTCTCCGACTATCTGGTGAAGGGTGTCAAGGCCTCCGGCGTCCGTATCGCCGTCAAGGAAGTCGCTTCGCTCAAGCTTCGTAGCGTCAAGGAAGTGGTGAAGGCCGAGGAGCCCTCCTTGTTTGATGCTGCGGATGATGACGCTTCTGCGGGAAATGGGCGTTCCATGGACGAGGGAACGCCCGGGGCATCCGACGATGATGCTTCCGTAACTGAAACCGATGTCGGGGAGGATCAGGAATGAGCCTGCTTCCTCCTGTCGCCGACCGGATTCTGTATGAGGACAACCATCTGATCGTCATCAACAAGCTTCCCGGGGAGCTTGTGCAGGGAGACGAGACGGGCGACCCTACGTTGGCCGACGTGGTGAAGCTATATCTGAAGGAAACCTATGGAAAGCAGGGAAATGTCTATTTGGGCATTCCCCATCGGCTTGACCGGCCAACCAGCGGGATTGTCGTATACGCCAAGACGGAGAAGGCTCTGGTTCGTCTGAATGAGTTATTTCGTGGCAGCGGGGTCAAGAAAACGTATTGGGCGGTAGTGGACAGGGCTCCGCAGCAGCCCGAAGGTACGTTGGTCCACTATATCACCCGCGACGCGGTCCGCAACAAGTCTGTGGCGCATCCTGTGGAACGGAAGGGGAGCAAGATCGCGAAGCTTTCCTACCGGCTGATCGGTGCTTCAAAATCATATTATCTGCTGGAAATCGATCTTCATACCGGCCGTCACCACCAGATTCGGGCGCAGCTCGCAGCCATTGGCCTGCATATCAAAGGCGACTTGAAATACGGGGCGCAGCGATCCAATCCTGACGGTGGCATCCATCTCCACGCCCGTCGGGTCAGTTTTCTCCATCCGGTCAGGAAGGAACCTTTGACTATCGTGGCCGACCCTCCGCACGATGTTATTTGGGATTCTTTTTTACAAAAATAGAATGGCGGTGGAGTCGCCGGCCTGATGCCTGACGGCGCCCCGCCTATATCAGCTTCGTTCCAGCCTGACGACATGGGCTGTGCCCCCTCCCGTATGTATTCGCCATCCGCCATTCTCGTATTCTCACGTCGGCTTTGTACTGGACGCCAATATCCTTTGTATCTGTCCCGTGCATGTCTCACGCGGGTTTCGTATCGGCCTTGCAATTCCATTCATTGACCCATAAGCGTTGATTGATTCACCGATTGACAAAGTTCGCATATTTTATTATACATTACGATAATATTATCAAATTGGATAATGAATATGGAAAAAGACTATCTGAAGATTATAATGAATCCTGAACGCCAGCGCATCTGCCAGGCTCTTGCGGCGATGGGAACCGCAACTACGTCCGCTCTGTCAGAACAGCTGCCGGACATACCCAAGCCAAGCCTGTACAAGCATCTGAAAAAGTTGCTTGACGCTGATATGGTTCAGGTTTCCGGGACACAGGCCAAGCGTGGAGCTCTGGAGAAAACCTACAGCCTGACACAACCGAAAGGGAATCCAAGTATCCAGGAAATAGAGAAAATGACCGTTGGGGGCTTGATGAACCTTACGGGGATGTTTACATCCTATTTCCTGACTCCAGGTATAGACCCTGTGAAGGATATGCTGAGTCTCAGCATCGCCACCCTTGTGCTGGACGACGCCGAGTTTGAAGAACTCCTGAAAACTCTTGCGAATGAAATAATGGCTGCATCAGGCAAACCCAAGACCGGCGACCGCAAAGAACGTGTTCTGTCATTGGTCAGCCTGCCTGTGAAAACCGCAGGACAAGGAAGGGGACAAGAAGATGAATAAGGCTTATGTGAAGAAACCGCTTGTATTCGCGTTGTGCATGTTTCCCATAGCGGTTGTTGGGAGCATTCTCGTTTCCGTATATGCTTATGAGAATTATAATGAGCAAACTAGGGCATTGATGATTCAACAGCTTGGTTCTTACCGGGCGCTGCTGCTCATGGGGGCAATCCAGGGCGGCATGTATGGACTGTTCGCTTCGTTCTTTGGCTGGATTCTTTCGGATAAGGTCGGACTGATGAGGCCGTTCAAGTTCGAGAAGGAGAAGACGATCAAGGTTTGCTTGATTACCGTTGCATGCGGCATCCTGTTCGCTCTGGATGCTCCGGTGTTCGGGTCGATCATCCCCGAGGTAAGAGCCTCGTACACACAAGGAATCTCCCCCGCCGGTTTCTTCTGTTCGCTGCTCTATGGGGGGATAGTCGAGGAATTGTTTCTCAGGCTGTTTGTCATGTCACTGATCTCTTGGATTATCTGGAAGGTCTTTGCTCGAAACAAGGCTAGGGAGGACATTCCCCAGTGGGTTTTCATTACGGCCAACTTCATCGCGGCAGTGCTTTTCGCCGCGGGACATATCCCTGCGACGATCAGCCTCTTTGGCAGACTGGACTTCTGGATTCTGTTCAGATGTTTCCTGGTCAACGGGGGGCTTGGGCTAGTATTCGGACGTTTTTATCGGAAATGGGGTATCCAATATGCATTTATCGGACACTTTGGTTGCCACTTGGTGTCCAAGCTGCTGCTTGTGCTGTTGCTTTGAACTGGTCCTTCGCTGGTTTTATCGTACTATCGCTTTCTGAACTGGATGACCGTCAAGCGAATCTGATTCTTGGAATGATTCAGCGGATGGGAGTGAAGATGCGTTGTTCTGGTTCATCACCTGATTCCGATAAAGCAGACCTCTTTACCCATCTTGGGCTGTAATTCTGTCACTTTCTGTAACATGATGTGTTTCCATTATGTTGAATGAACCGGGCCGCACATGGTATCGACGGGACGGGCGACTAGCCGGGACGAAAAGCCCATAGCGACGAAACTGGCTGTAGATTGAAATCTTGCGTTTGTTTCCGGACCTGGGTTCGACTCCCAGGCGGTCCAGATTGGTTGATACTATACTTTATGATTGAATGTCCTAATGACGAACACCGAGAATACAGAGGGGCCTTCGCAGAGGACTGTTTGCCAGTGTTGTATAATTCGTTCGCATGGTTATTCCATGAATCATATTCGATGGAAATACCGGTTTTAAAGTTGTATTCCGTATGATAAGATCAATACACATGATGAGGACTGAAGGATGGACGTTATTGTGTTTGAACCTTGGAAAGGCGAGAACTATAAAACGGGCGGTATTTTCGGGAAGAAAATATTAGTAATAGGCAATAGTCATTATTGCGATGCGAAGATGTTGGAAAAATATCCTGCTTGTCGTAAGGCCGGACGTTGTCTCAAAAACTGTGAAGGATGTGCCAACTATACGAAAGACGCAATTTGCGACCATCTTGAAGGTTGTGGACATCCTATTTATGGAAAGATCGAAGCGATGCTTTACAGGTGTTCGGGAACTGACAAACCATACAAGGACGTATGGAATTCCATTGCATACTATAACTATATTCAGCAATCCCTTGTTTCTGGTAGTTCTCATGCCGCTAAGGATCTGTATGACGAGTCAGAACAGGCTTTTTGGCAAGTGCTTGAAGACTTGCGGCCTTCGTACATCATTGCATTGGGGAAATCTGCTATGTGGACTTATATGAGTGGAGCGAGTTGGACATTGGAATCTCCCATTGAGTATGAAAGGGAAAAAGTTAATTGTGGGATCTATACACTTTCTGATGGCACACCCATTCATGCGATATGGGTTCTGCACCCCTCTGCCTTTGGTAAATATCATTTTTGTCCATCATACTGGAATCATGTTCTCAATATGTGGTTTAATAAGAAAACAATAGACTTTTCTATCAATCAAATTAATTCTTGAACAATTTTATTGTTCTGTATCCGGTTCATATTCCGTCGCATTTTCCGAAACCGCGGAAATACTATGATTCGCATATGTCGCCCATGTCGGCTCATAATCTTGATTCGCTTGATTGCCCCATAACGCCCATCCCGGACGAACTCCCCGTGCAAACAATTCAAGATAAGGTCCTGGACTGCATGCTTGAATGAGGGGAAAGATTTCGTCTGGTTTTCGGGAATGTTCTCTTTTCTGTGTACGGATGAGGTTTACTTGGCTTCTGCCCGGATCCAATGTTCTTGCGTTGGGGCCTTTTGTGCCAAACAAGAGTATTTCCGTTACATTTCGGAAATAGAAGCCTACACCTCTTCCGTCCGGATTTCCGTCTTTCCTTACTTTTTCCCAGATAATGTTTGTTTTGTATGAAAACCCCCATGCTTTCATTACTTCAAGACCCTCAGGCAACAACGCATTGGGAACCCATAGATACAGGTGCGCAGTATCCATCGTCACCTGCGATACCGGCAGGCTTTTGATTGATTCCAGATCCATTGTTTCATACCGATTAAGCCGTTTATGTTCTGGAGCGACTTTCCCCGTCCGGTTCTGGAATTGCCATGGTGGGTCGGCGAGGATTGTGTGAAATGTATTGGTACCGCAGAATGAGAGCAGATTTGTATTGGTTGTGTCGCCAGTAGTAAGAGTCATTGTTGATATTCCTTTTGATTCTGAATGATGACGCCTTTGATCGTCGAAGGTCGTATTCCGATAGCAAGAATCGGGCATCCTCCATGACGCCTGGATTCCAGTCGCGGGAGCAGTTTTCCCATCCATGTCGTACTTGCTCCGTATTTTTGCATCTCCCCAAGCATTTTAAAATAGCCATTTAGTTCTTCACTACGGGTGATGATGACCGCGGCGCTGATAATTCCACATTCATAAAAGGTTCGGAAAGCAAAAAGATCTCTGTCAAAAGTCTGATCCTTGCTGTTCCATTCGACATCGCAAGCGATTCTTCCTTTATAGAAATCAATATTATGGCCGTCGATATAATTACACAATATACTTTTATGCGAGACAGAATCTCCGGCATGCCTAGGGTATAGTGTAAGATGGAGATCTCCCGATAGCTTTACTTCGTCCCATCCCAGTGGCGTTAGGATCGTTTCAAATTTCGGGGGGATTGGGGACTTGCTGCCTCCCTGTTGCTTGATATCTTCAACAGTTAACTCAAAATGATCCAGTGCTTGAAGAATCTCGCCATATTCTACAGGATAAGCCTGATAAAGGATTTCCAGCGCATGATTGTAATTGTAGAATTCAAACCTTTCAAAAAGTGCTTCCGGTATAAGTGGTGATTGGGAGACCCTCATGTATTCCTTCCTCTATTTGCTGGTACTATACCATGAAAATAATAATTCATGATGATGAGAATATACTATTTGCCATGACATATACCGTCATGTTGTATTTCTGCTTGTTTCAATTTGCATTCGCCTTCAGCATTTTCATGATTCTCTGCGCCGCATTCCTTTACTCGCACTCTTCCCCCTCCAGCTTTTCCACTTCCTCCTTCCGCTCTTTCGGGACTCCCGCAGCCATGACTCCCTCACCCTTGAACCCGTTGACCCTGATATCCAATGGGAGTTCTGTGCGAACATGTCTGAAAAACTCCGTTTCCTCAACCAGCGGCAGACCGTCCAACGTGGAGAAATCGCACCTGCCGTCGTTATAGGAAGGGTTCACCGTCATGTAGATGTTTCCGAGCGACGTCAGATTCTGGAAGAAATGCGTACCCTGGCTAGGCTCCACCTGGAAATTCGGCAAGCCGGTCTCGACAATCACCTGCGCCCGCGATATCTGGGACCATGAGACGGGTATGCCCAGCCAAGGATCGCAAGAACCAAGCCGTCCGGCGACGATCAGCGCATAGTCGGCCTGGTTCAGGACCATCGGGGCGTTGAGCTTGTCCAGCTCCGCCGCCATCTCCGCCGTATGGGAGGGGTTGAACCGGTCGGTCTTGAGATAGATGATGTCGCGGATCGTATCGATCTTGCCATTGCCCATCACCTGACGGGAATACACAAACGCACGCTCTTTCACCGAATCGTCGACTACGATGTCCGATTCCTCGTTGCCCTCGACGATAGGCCTGATCTGCAACAGGCTGAACTCCGGCTTTTTCGGGGCCTTCCGATTGAGGTTGACGGCGAATTCAATTTCGATGGGGGTACTCATCGCCCCTGTGCCGAGACGAAGGATGTCGCGTACAATAGCCGCCAACGGGAATGCGTCATATTTGAGAACTCCGTTGAACGTGATCACCTTGCGACCGACGGCGCGGATACTCTCCGAAAGCTGGCCGGTTTCGTTGTCATACGTACTTGCGACATATTTAAGGGAATCGGGATGCGCCTCCGCCTCTGAAAGGGGAAGAAGTTCAAGGTTTTCTGGGGAGACATCCAGCGGATGATAGCCTGTACCAAGTCTCAAGCCATAGAAGTGAGTCTGTGAACTCGATTCTGTACCTCCAAGAAACTGAACGGGGCGCCGAGGATGCCTCGGAGAGAACCGAAACGCCGAACCATTGTCCACTACCGATTTGCCGAAGCCGAAACTGAGCATACCCACGCCATCCTCCGGAGTCTCGCCTCCGAGCGGGTAGTAGTTCAACGACCGGGCGACGCCGGAGATGTTCGGATACCAGTAGTCGCCATGTTCGCTGCCGATTACCTGCTGGATGACGACGGCCATCTTCTCTTCTTCCAGCATGTGGTCCGTAGCCCGCAGGTATTCCTTCGCCCTGCGGAAGTAGGTGGAGGCCCAGACGCACTTGACGGCGTCGCTCAGTTCGGCCAGCCGCTGGGCGTCGCTTCCTTGGTTCGGGATCATGCAGGTCTCATATACCCCGGCGAACGGCTGGAAATGGGAGTCTTCGAGCAAAGAGGACGACCGTACCGTAATCGGCTGATGTATTACTTTGAGTATCTCCGCCAAATCCATGCTCAACTCTCCCGGAAGCGGACAGGCAAGGAACACCCTGAGCAGATTTTCATCGGCGATATCCGCGAATGCGACTTCCTGCAACTGGTTTTCCTCGATGAACCGGGTGAACAAGTCAGTCGCGATGACCACGGTGCGAGGTATGGAAAGGTATATGTCAGGATAGTTCTCCAGAATGTCGCTGGCCCGTAGCTCCATGTCTATGAAGGCGAGCCCCCGGCCTTTGCCGCCGAGTGAACCGGAACCGATGCGGCAGAAGAACAACGTTTCGTCGTAGTTGTCGCGGTTGAACTGGGTGATAATTCCCTTCGTCCGTTCTGTGCGGTAGGTTTTGATGATCTCCACCATCTTTTCCTGAAAAATCTCCGGAGTATCAAAATCCTTTTCCTTCAGCGGCTTGATCTTCGCGGCCAACACATACAAGCTCTTTGCCCGTAGCCAGCGGGAGAAGTCGTTGCGTCTCGCATGACTGATGAAGCTGGTGTTCGGAATCTCCGGAAGGATGCGCTGCAAGTCCCGCATCGTCTCGGCCCTGGCAAGCTCCTCGCCCGTTTCAGGATTCCGGAAGATGAACGGGCCGAAGCCGTAGTTCGCGACCAGATACTTGTGCAGGTCGGTCAGCAGCGAAGAACTGAGTTTCCAGATAAAGGCCGCCCCCGCGTCATTTGCCATCTCGCGATAGCTTTCCTTTGTGCTTTGCACCAGAATCGGAAGGTCGGGATCTTTGTCATGCACCAGACGGCAGAGCCTGAGTCCCGCTTCCGGATCGTCCTCACCATCGCGGCTGTAAGATACGTCGGTAATGATTCCCAGAATGTTGTGACGATAGGTCTCGTATAACGATACCGCATCCTCATAGGTTCTCGCGAGCAGGATCTTCGGTCGCCCCCTCATCCGTAACGTCCTTCCCCAGTTGTTCAGTGCCTCAAGGATGCTGGAACGGTTCTGAAGGATCAGGCTGGTATACATCAGCGGGAGGAACGACGAATAGAAGCGCACGGAATCTTCTACAAGGATGATGACCTGCACGTCGGCCTCCGCCGTATCGTGGTCGAGGTTCATCCTGTCCTCTATCAGCTTCGCCATGGCGAGGAATATGCTGGGATTCCCCTGCCAATAGAAGAAATAGTCGATCGCCGAGTTCATTGAACCCTTGATCAGCTTGTTTCTCCGGTGAGTCGGGGAGGGGGACATCACTACTACGGGCATGTCCGGCTTGAGTTCCTTGATTTGCGTCGCCAGCTCTTCGACATGTTCCGTTCCAAGATCGAGCATGGTGATGACCAAATCGAATTTCCGTTCTTCCAGCAGACTAAGCGCCTCGGTGGGACTTGCTGCATGGGTGATCTTCGGCGGGTTGGTCAGTCCAAGCTGGGTGTACTCAAGGTACAGTTCTTCTTCCACCCGTCCATCTTCTTCGATGAGGAACCGGTCATAGTCGCTGCAGATAAGCAGGATGTTGTAGATATGTTGAAGCATCAGGTTGCTGAAAGGCAACCATGTCTGGTCGAGTTTGTACATGGGCAAATGATACCATGGATTCGCAGAAGGGAGAATAGAAATGCCCTGTAGGTGCGGACTTGGGCTGTTGTCTCGGATTCACTCAGAATCGACGCTTCATATTTCGGAATCCATAGAGCAAAGAAATATTTTCAAAAAGCTTGCGATTATAGAAATATAAAATCAGGTTAAATGCGTTTTATTGCATTAAAACAGCATATTTTGATGAAAATATAAAATATAATGAAACTTATTGACGGTTCTTGAAATTTCTTGACAGCATGAATCTGCGGGTTTACGATGTGTGCATGGAATCGCGATGGGGCTATGCGCCCCAAGTTCGGGAGGAACAGAGAAATGTATCAATTGGAAGAGTTCATGGCTGACCTTGAGCGGAAGAATCCAGCCCAACCAGAGTTTATCCAGGCGGCTCGTGAAGTAATCGAGTCCATCATCGATGTCGTAAACGACAATCCAGTATATCTGAAAAATAAAATCCTGGAGCGCATCACTGAACCGGACCGAGTTTTTTCCTTCAAGGTGGAGTGGGAAGATGACAATGGAGATATCCAGGTGAACCGCGGCTACCGCGTTCAATTCAACAACGCCATCGGCCCGTACAAGGGCGGTCTCCGGTTCCATCCCAGCGTAACGCTCGGTTCCTTGAAATTCCTTGGCTTTGAGCAGACCTTCAAGAACAGCCTGACGACGCTGCCCATGGGCGGCGGCAAGGGTGGCAGCGATTTTAATCCGAAGGGTAAGTCCAACAATGAAATCCTCCGCTTCTGCCGCTCCTTCATGACTGAGTTGCAGAAATACATCGGCCCTGATACTGACGTTCCCGCCGGCGACATCGGCGTGGGTGGCCGTGAGATTGGTTTCCTGTATGGGCAGTACAAGCGTCTGCGCGACGAGAATACCGGTGTCCTGACTGGTAAAGGGCGGAACTGGGGCGGTTCCTTGGTTCGGCCGGAAGCGACTGGTTTCGGTACCATGTATTTCGCCAATGAGATGCTTAAGGCCCATGGTGACACCATGAAGGGCAAGCGTATCGCCATCAGCGGTTTTGGCAACGTAGCCTGGGGCGCGGTCATGAAAGCTTCTCAGCTTGGTGCCAAGGTGGTGACGATCAGCGGTCCTGACGGCTACATACTTGATGAAAACGGCATAAGTACTCCTGAGAAATGGGCGTACATGGTCGAACTGCGCGCATCCAACAATGATGTCGTAAAACCGTACGCCGACAAGTTCGGTGCGAAGTTCTTCGCCGGCAAAAAGCCTTGGGAAGTTCCTGTTGACATGGCGTTCCCCTGCGCAATCCAAAATGAACTGGGCCTGGAAGACGCCAAGACATTGGCCGCCAACGGCGTCAAATATGTCGTGGAGACCTCCAATATGGGATGCAAGGCCGATGCCGTATCGTACTTTGTCGGACGGAAGATCCCCTTTGGCCCCGGCAAGGCTGCCAACGCCGGTGGCGTCGCCGTCAGTGGTCTCGAAATGTCCCAGAACGCCATGCACTACAGTTGGTCCGCGGAAGAGGTCGATCAGAAGCTGCATGGCATCATGACCAGCATCCACGCCGCCTGTGTCAAGGAAGGTACGGAAGCTGACGGCTACATCAACTACGTGAAGGGCGCCAATATCGCTGGTTTCAAGAAAGTGGCCGACGCGATGGTGGAGCTTGGCTACTAGACGTCTTTGTCGATGCGCCGGTCTTTTCCTGTCCGGCGTATCTTGTTTCGTCCTTTGCGCGAGGTCCGTTGGGCTTTCGTGATGGAATAGTATGCTCCTCCTTCCTGATGAGCGTGTGTATCGCGAGGGAGCCGCCGTGAGGTTCATGGTGGCTCCCTTTTTCTGTCTCGATGTATATCATCTCCCCTCCGTTTCGCTTTGTTTCCGTTCATGACGATTGAAATGACGGGTTGTGGGTTGTGAGGAACGCGCTTCCTCAATTCGGTAGTCCCTTCATGCGGCTTCTTTATTTCCTGCGCTGCGTTTGCTTTTGTGTTTGATGTTCTGCGTATTATTGACATATGCCAATAATACGGATATTGTATCATTGATTTCAGCTCATTCCTGTGAAGAATTCGCAGCAAGGGGGATGTGGTGTCGCGACCTCAAAAATGGAAGCGGGTCTGTATGATGCCCCGCTGCGTTTCGTTCGTTCCTGCCGAGGACATTCGGGCGTCCGTCGTTACAATGTCGGTGGATGAATACGAGACGATACGCCTGATTGATTACGAGGGATTCACCCAGGAGGAGTGCGCCCGCCAGATGTTGGTGGCGAGGGCTTCCATTCAAAGCCTCTATGCCCGCGCCCGGCGGAAACTTGCTCTTTGCCTCGTGCAAGGCAAGGCTCTCCGCATCGAAGGCGGGTCCTTTTTGCTGTGTGGCGAGGTGGACGAAGATGCTCCCGCCTGCCGTTCTTGCCCCCATGGTTCACAGGTGCGTGGAAGGATGGTTGTCGGTACATTCAAAGTCGCCGTTCCTGTGGATGCATCGCGAAAGGTCGTTTCGTCGTCTTTCGCCCGTTGCGATGGTTTTCTGATTGTTGATGGAGAGCGGGTTGAGTTTTTTGACAATCCCCTTGCCGCCCATCCGGGGTCCGCGGGAACAATCGTCGCGGAGAAACTGGTCGGCATGCATGTGGACGCTGTATTAGCCTCGCGATGCGGGGTGCATGTCGGTGGGCTGTTGCTTGGAGCCGGTATTCCAGTCTACAGGACGGTAGGACTTTCCGTAGAGGATAATCTTCTGGCGCTACGGCAGGGGAGGCTGGTACGGCTGGGGGATTTTCGGGTTGGACCAGCGGAAGATGAACAACCCGATCCAGTGGATTGAATGCAACATGCATCAAGCATAGGAGGATATGCGGTATGAAGATAGCGGTAGCTTGCAGTAGTTCCGGCCAGCTTGGCCATTTCGGACATTGCGATGTGTTTCGGTTTTACGACGCGGACGGTACGTCGGTGCTTGGCGTACAGGAGATTCCAAACCCCGGACATCGTCCGGGGTTTCTTCCCGATTTTCTTGCCGAACAGGGCGTGGAAGTGATTGTCAGTGGGTGTATGGGCGCCGGGGCCATGGAAATTTTCAATGAACATGGCATTGAAGTGGTGCTTGGTGCGGAAGGTACGGCCGACGACGTGGTGGCCTCCTATCTGGCCGGTACGTTGCGTTCCACCGGCGCTGTATGTGCGGGACACAGTCATGGACATGAGCACCAGCATGGCGAGGGGCATTCCTGTACCTGCGGCCGTTAGTGCCATCTTTGTTTGAAAGGACTGTCGCGATGCGGGGTGTTCTTTTTTGTTGGACGGGAATCTTGTTCATGAAAGGGGCATGCCGGAGTGCGACGGTCTTTTTATTTGCGCATCTAGTGGCATGTTGTTTTTATTATCGCGCATAAAGCGTGGGAGAACGTCGGCGCTCTGTTTTCTTCCCCCCGATTTCCTGAAAAAAACCATGGACTCCAATTCCAATGTACGCAAGGAACTGTGCCGGACAAACTGTTGGTTGACTGAATCTGATAGTTCTGTTGTTACTATATACAGACGATATCTTTCTGCTATAAAAATTATATATACGCTATATATAGCGGTGGGTAAATAAACAGCACACCATAAATGTTGTCTTTCCTCTTGCCTTGTTTTTGAGCTTGTGCTATGGTAAAGAAGGTGTCCGGGGAGCCGGACGTGTTGTCATGGGTATGACGGATGGGACTGGCATGGTGTCCGCGGCAGGTACCGCGCACTACTGTTCTCTTGTGGCGCCATGGATTGTTTGGCTCTCAAGTTTGTCCTACCAATAATTTATTTTCTCAGAATTGTTCGGGGGTAGTATGGCTGTAGTCAAGAATCAGTTAAGTCCGCTTGGAAGGAAGATTTTCCTAGATCGTTATGCGTTGAAGGATGTCAAGAAAGAGAGCCTGTCGGTCGGTGATCTTGTTGTCGCTGTCAGCAATCCAAAGACGGGTCAGCGAGAGATCGGCAATGTCACTGAGATTGAAGACGACAAGCAGATTACTGTGAAGCTGGAGGACGGCACCGTCATCCATACAAAAGTGGAAAATGTCGATAAACCGCTGGAAACCGATCCTGCGCAGATGCTTGCGCGTGTCGCCCGCGGTATCGCGGAGCAGGAGAAACCCGATGTCCGCAAGAAGTGGGAGAAGGAGTTCAACTGGTTGCTTGAGGACTGGAAATTCGTTCCTGGCGGACGTATCCTCACCGGCGCGGGCACTGACCAGAACTTGACCTATTTCAATTGCTATGTCATCCCGTCCCCCAAGGATAGCCGTGGCGGGATCATCGCTTCCCTCGGCCAAATGACGGAGATCATGAGCCGAGGCGGCGGCGTCGGCATGAACCTTTCCTCGCTTCGTCCCCGCCACAGCTATGTGAAGGGGGTCAATGGCCGCAGCAGCGGATCCGTCTCGTGGGGTGCGTTGTTCAGTTTCGTCACCGGTCTGATCGAACAGGGGGGGTCCCGCCGCGGCGCCCTGATGCTGATCCTCAACGTCTGGCATCCGGATATCATAGACTTCATCAACAGCAAGCGCGAGATGGACAAGATCGTCAACGCCAACATCAGCGTCGGCATTACCGACGATTTCATGGAGGCCGTTCGCAAGGACGGGGTATGGGAGACTTGCTTCCCCGACACCAGCGATCCCGAATACAACGAGAAATGGGACGGCGACCTCAATGCTTGGAAGGCGGCGGGACACAAGGTCATTCCATACCAGACGCTCAAGGCGCGCGACGTATGGAACGCCATCATCGAGAGCGCCTGGGCTTCCGCTGAACCGGGTGTGTTTTTCATCGACCGTTATAATAAGATGTCCAATTCCTGGTACTACTGCACGATCCAGAGCACGAACCCTTGCGGCGAACAGGGGCTTCCTCCTTGGGGCGTCTGTAATCTCGGTTCCATCAACCTGAGCAAGTTCGTGGAGGACAGGAAGGTTTTGTGGAAGGAGCTTGGCCGGGCGGTTCGGAGCGCGGTCCGTTTTCTGGACAATGTGATCGATGACACTCCCTATTTCTTCGAGGAGAACCGGCAGCGCCAGCAGTCTGAACGCCGTATCGGCCTCGGTACCATGGGGCTCGCCGATATGCTGATCAAGTTGGAGCTGGGTTATGGCAGCGACGAGTCGATCAAGTTCATCGACGAGCTGTATAAGTTCATCTGCGAAGAGGCATATGCCGAAAGTAGTGATCTTGCGGTAGAGAAGGGGGCTTTTTCGATGTTCGACGCCGACAAGCTGCTCCAAAGCGGTTTCATGAAGCAGATGCCGGAATCCCTTCGCGAAAACGTCCGCAACAAAGGTCTCCGCAATGTCACGTTGCTGACCCAGGCGCCCACCGGCACCACCGGCACGATGGTCGGTACCAGCACCGGTATCGAGCCGTACTATTTCTGGGAATGGGAGCGCGTCGGTCGTATGGGCTCAAATATCGAACGTGTGGCTGTATATGATGAATGGGTCAAGGCCCATCCCGGCCAGCCCCGGCCCGCGTATTTTGTTTCTGCCATGGATCTCGCTCCAGAAGGACATGTCCGCGTACAGGCGGCTATTCAGCGTTGGGTTGACTCCTCGATTTCCAAAACGGGCAACACTCCCTCCGACTATACCGTCGAGCAGACCGGCAAGCTCTATGAATTGCTGTATGATCTCGGTTGCAAGGGCGGCACGACCTACCGTGACGGTTCGCGCGACACCCAGGTGCTGAAGGCCAAGGACGAGAAGAAAGACGAGAAGAAGGAAGATGCGCCGAAACCCGCGCCCGTCGAGCCAAAGCCGCGCCTTCGTTCCACCGTCCTTCGTGGAACTACATATCGCAAGGCAACTCCGATTGGCACGGCCTATATCACGGTCAATTCCGACGGAGATCAGTACGAGGATCCGTTCGAAGTATTTATCAACGTGGCTAAGGTCGGTTCTGATGTCGCAGCCGACGCCGAGGGCATCGGCCGTCTGATCAGCTTGATACTGCGTATGCCCAGTCCCCTTACTCCGAAACAGCGCGCTCAGGCGATTATAGCCCAGCTCAAGGGTATCGGCAGTGGTCGGCCGATGGGATTCGGCAAGAACCGCGTCATGAGTCTTCCCGACGCTATCGCCCAGACTTTGGAGGAGCATATCGGCAACGCCACCGCGATGCAGGTCGCCGCCGCCAAGCTGCCCGACGAGGAGGACGAAGACGCCAAGGCCGAAAACATGCAGCTGGACCTGGGGCTCGCCGCTGTCACCAACAACGGCATCACCCCCGATGTCTGCCCGGTCTGCGGGAATGTGACGTTCATTAATATCGAGGGGTGTAAGAAGTGTATCTCCTGCGGTCACAGCGAATGCTAACCGCCTAGGAGAATCTCTCCATTACTGCGTTGCAATCGGAGCGTCGTGCAATAGCGCTGCCGCTTCTTTTGCGCCTTGTTCTGGGAAGATTCTCCGTCGGCGGAACCTAGCTCGGAATAACTCCCCATACCTTCGTCGCTTCGGCAAGGCCGTGCAATAGCACTGTCCTTGCCTTTGCTTCTTGGTTCGGGGGAAGTTCTTCCTTCGCTAGAGGGGCAGGGGGATAGCCCATCTCTGCGTCGCTTCGCCGGAGCCGTATACCTTATCTGTCTCCGGCTTTGCTTTCTTGACCTGGGGCATGTCTCCTTCGCTAGGGAAGTAGGTTAAAGCCGTTCATGGGAACTTGCGGTTGTAGTTTTCCGTTCGGCGGACTAGCCCGCTAAAGTGCCGGTTCAAATTCCATTGAATCCAGATTGATGTTTATTTCTTCAAGGGCATGCCCGTTGTACGCAGATGAATCATCGTTCAAATTTCCTTTTTCGTACTGTCCCGGAGCATAATCTTATGGCCGATTATCATTCGGATAGATTGTACCTGTTGTTCATGAAGCAACTTCCATAAGGTGTCCACGGCAAGGATGCCCAGTGTTCTGAAAGGGTAGTGGATACTGGAAATTGATGGTATGACGTTTTCGGACGATTCGATGTCATTCATTCCGCTTACCCCGAGATCATGGGGGACTTGGATGTTTTTCATGAACGCCAATCGGATGACCCTTAATGCGGTTTCATCGTCCATGGTCATGAACGCGTCCGGTTTATTTTCCATTTTCATAAAATGGTCGAATGTCTCTTCCAAAGGATGTTTTTCAACATCAGTTTCGATTATATCCTCATCATATGGTATATTCCGTTCTGTGAGTGCGTCCCTGAGGCCTGCTAACTTTCCCTGGGAAACCATATTGGTCTGATTCCCCCAAAAGGCTATTCGTTTATAACCTTGGTCAAGGAGATGCGTCGCCATATCATAAGCCCCTTGGCGCACGTCCACTGTGACATAGCTGATTCCCGGTTTGTCGATTGCACGGTTGATCAAAACAAAAGGGATTTGTTGTTTTCTGAGTCGCATGCATTCGCTTTTTAGTTCTTCAGTATCTTTCCCGAGAATGATTACTCCCGTTCCCCGTCCATTTTCGGCGTAGTAACCCGGTTCATGTTCAAGGCGAACGGCGATTCCCTTTTTCGACGCTTCATCCAAGATACCGGAGAGGACTTCCCCATAACCTTTGAAATCATCGAAATTATGGGAATTTACAGGTACAACTATCTCAAGTTTCTGTTCTTCATTTATGTGCTTCCCTCCTTCTATGGAAGCGATGGCGTTACAGATTTTCTGCTTTGAACTTTCTCGTACCTGTTTTCCTGCGAAATATCGAAAGATCGTGGATCTGGAAATGCCGGATAGTTTCTGTATCTTTATTATCAATTCTTCTTTAGTGTCAGTTTGTCTCATATTGCAATCATAAAATGATGTTGAATAAAAGTCAAGAAATAGTGTCATTTCGAATATAATTGACACTAATAAAGTATTATTTATGTCAATTAGTATTATAAATATGGTTTTTTATAAAAAAAATTCTTTACAAGTTATATTGTGGATGATAATATTCATCATGACAGATATATATTGACATTAATTAATACAATATATATGTCAATATTGTACGATCATTGAGCGATGGATGATCTGACAATTGAATATTATCTATGTAGTAGAGGCGAAGGGTATGGAGACATCGATAATGGTGTTTCCATAAAATTTTCAAGAAAAATCAATGGTTCTCAAAATATAAGTCCTATTGGTTTTTGAAGGAGGAACGTATGAAAAAGACGGTAGTGGGTCTTTTGTGTGTGCTGATGTTCGTGCCCGCCATGCTGTTTGCGAATGGGGTGCAGGAAAAGGCGTCGAGTCCGGTTGAACTGGTGTACTGGTCGCATTACGGACATTCTCCTGCAAGCGTACAAGCGTTCGCTGAGGCGGTGAATCTGGCCGCCAAGAATCTTGGTTATGACCAGGTGACCTGCCGAGCTGAGGTAATTGAGTATTCGGGTTATGAAGCGAAATATCTGACTGGATTCGCTTCAGACAACGGCCCTGACTTTTTCTTGGGCCGTACCAGTGACTGGGCGCTGAATGGAGGAGCGAATCCAATAGCGCTTCCATTGCGTGAAGATGTGCGTACCGTATGGGATGAAGGTCTTGCCCCCATGTTCAGCGATTCCGGTATGTTCAATGGAGAGCGGTATGGTTTTCCTGTAGAAGGCGGTTCTCTCCAGATGCTGTATATCAATACTGACCATATGGTGGAAGTTGGGCTTGATCCAGAGAAGGATATGCCGCGAACACTGGAAGAGCTTACCGAATTGGCGAAGAAATTGACGAAATACACCGCTTCCGGCAAGATCGTTCGGTCCGGTTTCCAGCCTCGATATCTTGGTACCGGAGATGGTGTCGCAAGTAAGTTCTTTCCGTATTTCCACAATATGAGCGCCCGTTTGCTGTCTGAGGATCTGACGACTTCTACTGGTTATGTGAACAGTCCTGAAGCAGTCAAGGCGTTCCAGTGGCTCAATGACCTTGTATACGGGTATCGTATTTCCAATCTGGAATTCGGTAGTCCGGAAGCTGCTTTCCAAGCCGGACAGGCATCGATTATCAACAGAGAAGGGTGGTTTGCCCAGGATACATTGGACAAGGCCCCTGATATCCATTTCGCGGTGATTCCATTTGTTTCTGGAGGGAGCGTGAATCTTGTTGCTGATGGCGCGGGAAGTATCTGGGCAAATCTGATTAGTGCAAAAACAAAATACCCTGAAATCTGTCAGGATATCTTCAAGGAGCTTGCGAAGCCCGAATATGACGTACTCATGCATGAAGCGGCAGGATTTCCTCCTGTGTTGAGCGCCACCTTGACACTTGACAATGAATATTTTGGCAAGATGCCGTACGCAGAAGCGATGTTGAATTCAAAAGACAAGGATCCTGCGCCAAAATACGACAGCATCAAGCAGTCCGGGTCAATTCAGATTTTGTTCGGAGATGTGGTGGCGAAGGTACTGGGGACACCTGGAATCGATGTCCGGACGGAACTTGATTCACTCGCTGTAAAGATTGATCAGCTTCTAGCTCAGAATTAGACAAAGACCAAGATTGTTGTAGAACAATGGCCTGTATGTGATCTGGAGCCGTTGCGCAATATTTGACTTATGCAACGGCTCCATTGTTGATGAGGAACTGTATGACGACACAAAATAAATATAAGCTTACAGGTTTTTTGTTTGTATTACCTTCTTTTCTATATTTCCTATTTGTGTTTCTATATCCTTTGCTGCTGTGTTTCATGAATGCGTTCTGCAAGGTGAATTTCTTGCTGAATACAAGGGCTTTTGTGGGATTTTCCAATTTTAAGGATCTTCTTTCTCGTGACACCATGTGGCAGTCCACACTCATTACACTGCGCTTTGCCGGTATGAGCGTCCCTTTGTTGCTGTTGATAGATTTATATATTGCTAATTCTTTATCTAGGTTGAAAAACAGGGGTGGAGCTTTTTTGACGACATTATCGTTCATTCCGTTCATTGTTTCCATGGTAAGCGCCGGTATTGTATGGGACTGGCTCATGGATCCCAATCTTGGTTTAATCAACAATATTCTACGAACAGTAGGGGTTTCCAACCCTCCTTTGTGGCTTAGGGCTCCCCAATCAGCTTTATTTTCGACACTTCCTATCACCATTTGGGTACGTGCGCCGTTCGGTATCATGATTCTTCTTGGTGGAATACAGAATGTACCGGTAAGTCTCTATGAAGTCGCTGATCTTGACGGTGTTTCCCAGACTAGGAAATTTTTCAGAATTACGTTGCCGTTGATTAATCCCCAGTTGGTCATGGTTCTGACTCTTGAGACTATTTTTGCATTCCGTGCTTTTGACCAGATCTATACCTCGACTGGCGGAGGTCCTGCCGGGGCGACCAGAACAATTATGATTTATCTCATTAAAGATCTGTTTACCAACAACTATGGACTTGCGTCCGCGTTGACAGTGCTTTTGATACTCGCATTGTTTGTCATTAGTTTGTGTCAACAGATATTCCTGCGTAGAACAGTCGATTATTGAGAGGTGGACGACATGAAGAATACGAAGATGTCAAAGACGAATATCATAGATTGGACTGTATTGGGATTGTTCTTCATTTTCGTGCTGACGCCGTTTGTCATGATTATATTTACGGCGTTCAAGACTCCACTCGAAATAACCGACATGCCGAACAGAACCTTGATGCATAGACTCCTGCCCGATAGTTTCCTGAATTTCCAGAATCTGACGGATGTATTTCTAGGAACGGCAACGCAATTGAACGGTGTTCCTTTCTATATATTCATTTTTAATTCCATCGTTGTTACATTCTGCTCATTGTTTCCTGCGCTGATTCTCGGATTGACCTCTGGTTATGGTTTCGCGAAGTTCAATTTCCCCGGGAAAAACATCATCTTCTATTTATTCCTAGGTTTGGTCATGGTCCCGATGGAGATGATTTCCATTCCATTGTTTATGGTGACGAGCAAGCTGCATCTTATCAACACGTATGTTGGGATCATGATTCCCAGTTGTATTTCGGCGTTTGGGACGTTCCTGCTGAAGGAATCTATGACATCCATTCCGAATTCATACATAGAAGCGGGAAGAATCGATGGCGCTGGGGAGTTCTGGATTTTCAGGAGGGTGATAGTGCCGTTGCTCAGCGGTCCGATAGTGACGTTCATCGTTATCAAGTGTACTTGGAGTTGGAATGAATTCTTCTGGCCGCTTTTGGTGGTGTCCACCGAGAGCATGAAGACCGTAACTCTGGGAATGAGCAAGTTTTCCAACGATTTGTTCCGTGAGTATGGACAAATCAATGCGGCGGTGTTGATAAGCATGGTGCCGCTGTTGCTTGTCTTTATTCTCGGGCATCGGCAGATCAAAACTGGATTGATGAGTTCAGGAATCAAGGGGTAGGAAAAATGAACGAAGGAATCGAATATATGAATTTGTTGAAGTCCTGGGTGGATCGGTTGATTTCCTTGCAGGTCAAAGAGGCCGCCGAGTCATATTTCAGGGGAGGAATCATGTGTCCCGCCTGCGCCAAAATCCATGGTCGTTGCGGCGACGCGGTGCTTCCCCTGATGTACATGGCGTCGGTTACACGGGAAGATAAGTATATTCATGCGGCGAAAGAACTGTTTGACTGGTCGGAACGAAATATTGTCCGGGCGGACGACAGCTATATCAACGACAGCAACAACGAGTGGCGGGGAATAACCATATTTTCCGTAATAGCTCTTGCGGAGACTGTGGAATTGTTCGCTGACTTGTTGGATGGGGAAACTCGGCGGAGATGGCTGGAGCGACTTGCGAAATCGACTGAATGCATCTATCATCTCATCGATACATTGAACCCGAACGTCAATTATCCGATTTCCTGCGCCGCCGCACTGGCCATCACCGGAAAAATTTTCAATAACTCCGCCTATATGGAAAAGGCCCGGGAATTGGCGCATTCCCTGTTGAAGTACATCAATGAAGATGGGCTGATCTACGGGGAGGGAAAGCCTGAACTGTTGGTGACCGAGAAAGGGTGCCAAGCGATAGACATCGGTTATAATGTCGAGGAATCCTTGCCCGCGCTGGCGCTGTACAGCCGGTATGCCGAGGATGAAACGATTCTGCGCGCCACAGTCCGATCGCTATATGCGCATCTGCCTTTTTGGATTCCTGATGGGGGCTGGAACAATAGTTGGGGTACCCGTAATGCCAAATGGAGCTATTGGGGGAGCAGAACCAGTGATGGGTGCCAACTTGCCTATGGCCTGCTCAGCGATATCGATCCGGTATTCGGGGAAATCGCATATAGGAACTTCAAGCTGATGGAGGCCTGTACCAGTGACGGGCTTCTCCTCGGCGGTCCGATGTATGCAGGTGAAGGCGAACCGGCTTGTGTTCACCATACATTTTGTCATGCAAAAGGACTGGCCCTGATGCTCGCCAAAGGTTACGCCCCTAACGGAGGCCTGGTTCTTCCGCTGGATGATGAAGTGGCTTGCCGGTCCTATGAAAACGGCAATCTCGTCCTTGTTGCCATGAATGGATGGAAGGCGAGCGTTTCCACGACGGATTATCCATATTGTCCTGGATCCAACTCGTCCGGAGGGTGTCCGACGTTCCTTTGGCATAAGGCCATAGGCCCGGTATTAGCCGCCACCATGCCCCATTATTCGTTGCACGAGCCTGCCAACATGCAGATTCCCAAACGGTATCCCTTTGATTGCCAGTCTTTCCGCATTGTGAAGGACTTCTGCGGGACGGAACAGGAATGCTCCAGTGCAAACGACGTTCGAGCCACTATGTTCTGGGGGAAAGATGAATCGGGATATCATGTTCATGCCAAAGGGAAACTCTCATATCTCGATGGAAGCCGGTCGGATACGGAATACCGTCTTTCTTATTTGTTCAACGCTGACAAGGTGGTCGCGGAAGTCCGCGCCGATGCCGATGCGATACTGAAATGTCCGATTGTGTCGGATGACGATGAATTTGATTTCTCGGAGGATGTTCTTTTTGTGCGCAAGCGAACCGGTCGTAGCCTTCGCATACGTTTTTCAGGTGGTACGCCCCAGTGGCGGACGACAGAGACCGGTTGTGCGGCAAGGGCGTTCAATCCTGTCGGCGGCATGAGATATCTGCAATTGTACGTTCTTTTGGAAGCGCGCAAGGCGATAACGGTGGAATTTGCCGTCGAATAGTGAAATACAAGGGAAAAAAGGAAGTGTAGTGATCATGGAACTTGATATGCTGTATAGAAGAGAATATTGGGAGAACGCCATCCAATATCCGTTGGAGGTAATCCGCCGCAACATCGACTGCTTCGGTAACCTGTATCCGTCGCCGTCAAGCGTTACCTTGGCCTATCGGCTCATACCGAATGAAGACTGGACAAGTAGTTTTTGGAATGGCATGCTGTGGCAGGCGTATCAATATTCAGGGGATTCCATATTTCGTATCGCGGCGGAGCGATTGTTGCCTGATTATCAGGAACGCATACGGAAACGAATCAATACAGATACTCATGATCTTGGGTTTTTATATATTCTTTCTTGCAAGGCGCAATATCTTATTACTAATAATAGACATGCATACAACGCTGCTTTGCAGGCGGCTGAACTGCTCATGCTCAGATACCATGCGAAAGCGGGGATAATCCAGGCCTGGGGCAATCTTGACGATCCGTCTCAGCGGGGCAGGATGATTATCGACGGTCTTATGAACCTGCCTCTTCTGTTTTGGGCCGCGGCGGAGACTGGCGACATGACGTATTGGAACGCAGCGCAATCACACCTTCTCCAGACCCGACGGTATATCATTAGGGATGATGCAAGTACATTCCACACCTTTTATTTTGATCTGGACAGCGGCAAGGCGTCGCGGGGAAGTACGGCGCAAGGTTATAGTGATTCTTCCTGTTGGGCGAGGGGGCAGGCTTGGGGTATCTATGGACTTGCCTTGAACTACAAGTATGTCAAGGATCCCTCGATACTCGATGACGCAAAGCGGTTGGCTGAATATTTCATCACTCATCTTCCTGATGATTTCATCTGTTATTGGGATCTGGCGTTCACCTGTGGAAGCGAGGAACGTGACAGCTCCGCCACGATCATCGCCGCTTGCGGATTGATGGAACTTTCCGAGCAGCTTCCTCTCGTAGATAAAGACCGCAGGCGCTATGAAGTGTTGGCCCTGAGGATATTGTCTTCCCTGCATGAGCATTACGAGACACGGCTCTCTCCGGATGCCACGGGCATCCTTCTTCATGGCGTATATAGCAAGCCCGGTAGGGAGGGTGTCGATGAATGTACTGTTTGGGGAGATTATTTCTACATCGAGGCTCTCGTCCGAGTCTTAAGACACTATCCGCTATTTTGGTAAGGGAGCAACTATATCATGTCCATATATCATTTTCTTGGTGATAATCCGTTGAAAACACGTGACGATGTCGCGGCGAGTCTTATAGCCATCCTGGATCAATGTACTGGTCATTTGACACCCGGTGGGGGCGGGTTGTCCATCGGCAGCTCCTCAGCCCACTATTCGGGCCATATCGCTCTGTTCGAAGGGTGGAGCCGGTTGCTCTGGGGCGTGGCTCCGTTGCGACATGGCGGATATGTGTGGAAAGGTGAGGAACATCATGCACATGGCTTCGTGACAGGGCCCGATCCCTTGAATGCGGAATACTGGGGGGCGGTCCAGGATTACGATCAGCGGATTGTGGAGATGGCGGCCATGTCTTTGGCTTTGTTGCTGTGCCGAAATGAGTATTGGGATTCTCTGACGGACTCCCAACGGCGCAACCTTTCTTCTTGGCTGTATTCTGTCAATGGCAAGGCGATAGGGGGAAACAACTGGCATTATTTCAGGGTCCTGGTCAATCTCGCATTGCAAAGCTTGGGTGAGCCGTATGACCAGACCCAAATGGAGGCCGATTTGGATTTTATCGATGGCCTGTATGTCGGTGACGGGTGGTATCGGGATGACGTCCCGTTCGACTACTATAATCCGTTTGCCATCCATTTCTATTCATTGATCTATTATGTGTACATGAAGGAACGTGATGGTATTCGGTGTGAACGGTATCGTGAACGGGTCATCAGGTTCGCCGAGCAATACATTACGTATTATACCGCCGAAGGGCAGTCGATTCCGTTCGGCAGGAGCCAGACCTATCGTTTCGCTGTAGTGTCATTTTTCAGTGCTTGCGCATTCGCCGGCATTGAGGTATTGCCTTGGGGGGTATTGAAGGGACTTGTCCTGAGAAATCTTCGCTGGTGGTTTTCCAAACCTGTTTTTGACAATGCCGGGTTGATGACGGTTGGATATGCATATCCAACCTTGATTGTCGCGGATGAGTACAATGCCCCGGGATCTCCATATTGGGCTCTGAAGACATATCTTGTTCTGGCCCTTGGCGATGATCATCCGTTTTGGAAAAGCGAGGAACTGGACTTACCGGTGTCGCCTATGGCGACGCATCTTCCTGTCCCAAAGGTTCTTATGTGCCATACTCGCCAAAAAGACGTCGTGATGCTGAGCGCGGGACAATATCCTGCATTTGAACTGAATCATGCGGCGGAAAAATATTCGAAATTCGCCTATAGCGCCGACTTCGGTTTTTCAGTATCGATTGGTTCATTCGGATTTGACAAGACGGGCTGTGACAGCATGCTGTTTTTTAGCGAGGGAGATGGTTATTGGCGGCCTCGCAGAAAGGTTGAGTACAGTCTGTCAATGGATGCACAGCTGTATAGCCGTTGGGCTCCGTTCCCGGATGTCATGGTTCGGACATGGTTGTTGCCCGCGGGGGACTGGCATGTGCGGATACATGCGGTATCCGCGGGGCGGGATGTCGTCATGAAGGAGGGTGGTTTTGGCATTATGCGCTATGACGGAATACAGCCCGACGCAGGTTGTGAACAAATGCTCTTTGCCAATGGTCATGGCCTTGAAGTGAGACTTCCTTGGGGGCTGTCGGTGGTCGAGGATCTGCTCGGTGTGCGTACGGTGGAATGTGTGAAGCCCCGTCCGAATCTGAACTTGATGTTCAGCACGTCTGTAGTCCCTGTATTGGATTCCGCCTGTCGGCGGGGCGAGACGGTCGTACTCGCGACTTTAGTCGGCGCGGGACTGTATCGGGAGGGCGTTCCTTCCATAGCGATGACAAAACCTGATGTGCGTGTAGATATCGCAAAGTCGTGTGTTGAGATCAATGGGAAGCAAGTCGCCTTGTTTGCCGAATGACAGGAGGATGCAAAAATGGCAAGGATGATCGGTATTGTATTGCCGGGGGATAATACGGTGCGGTTTCGGGAATATGACATTCCGGAACCAGACTTCGGCCAGGTATTGGTAAAAACCAAATGTTCAACGATTTGTGGAAGCGATATCCGGTGTATCTACCATGAACACATCGGGAAAGGACCTGAAGGATATCAGGGTGTCATAGCTGGACATGAGCCTTGTGGACAGATAGTGGAAGAAGGACCCGGCCTCAGACGCTTCAAGAAGGGTGACCGGGTGATCGTATACCATATATCGGGATGTGGGATCTGCCATGACTGCCGACAAGGGTATATGATCAGTTGCTCAAGTGATAGGCGCGCGGCGTATGGTTGGCAGCGGGACGGTGGCATGGCTGAGTATATCCTTTGCGATGAAAAGGACTTGATTTATCTGCCGGATGAATTGACCTATGCTGATGGCGCACAGGTCGCCTGCGGTTTTGGTACCGTGTATGAAGCCATCGAGAAAATCGGTGTTTGCGGAAACGATTCCGTCCTAGTCGTAGGCCTTGGTCCTGTTGGTCTCGCCTGCCTGCAGCTTTGTCGGGCGATGGGGGCGAATAAGCTGATTGGTATCGAAAAACAGGATAATCGGATTGAGCTCGCCAAAAAACTGGGTCTTGTCGATGATGTGTTTTATCCTGGCGAAGATAATGTCGCGCAAGTAAAAGCCATAACGAACGGTAACGGTGTGGAACGGGCCTTTGATTGTTCCGCGAGTGACAATGGACGGGCGACCACGGTTCGCGCCACCCGCAAATGGGGAAGAATCGCTTTCGTGGGAGAGGGCGGGGCTGTCCATTTCAATCCTTCCCCTGATATGCTCCATGATCAAAAGACTATCTACGGAAGCTGGGTAACCAGTATATGGAGAATGGAAGATTTGGTCGAACGTTTGGTTCGCTGGCATATCCATCCACAAGAGCTGATTACCCATCGGTTTCCGCTGTCCGAGGCTGATAAGGCGTATGCGTTGATGGCTAGTGGAGCTTGTGGGAAAGTCGCCGTTTGCTTTGATGAGGAATTGAAATGATCTCGCCCTGTCGTGCACGTTCACGTTGCTGCCCTGGCGACTATTGCGTACATGTGGTTTTTCAAGAATGATTTCCATATGTTTTTGCCGTTGGATATGAATTCCAGCGGCTTTTTTATTGAAAGGGTATAAAGATAGGATATGACCGTTGCAACAACTTGCAACACACTTTCCACACAGATATCCAACATATCGTCCCAATTGTTTCAGTTCCCTTCTTTTGACCCTTTTGGCTTGCTTTTCTCCCGCTAAAGGTTGCATTCCATATCTCTTTGGTTTATATTCTTATAGTGGAGTTTCATGTGTGGAAGCTCCCGTTCGTGTGTTTACCTAGGTGATGTGCGTCCTACGTATGGGGCGCGAAAATTATAGTTTTATGGAGTGTAATATGGGTAACAAGAAAATGGTTACTATCGACGGAAACACCGCTGCCGCGCATATAGCGTATGCATTCAGTGAGGTCGCCGCGATCTATCCCATTACCCCGTCTTCCCCGATGGGCGAGTACGCCGATTCCTGGGCCAGCACCGGCCGCGAGAATCTTTGGGGCAAGAAGGTGGAAATCATGGAGATGCAGTCCGAAGCCGGCGCTGCCGGAGCCGTCCATGGCGCGCTCGCCGCTGGTGCGCTTACCACGACCTTCACTGCTTCCCAGGGCTTGCTTCTGATGATTCCGAACATGTACAAGATCGCCGGTGAAATGATTCCTACGGTTTTCCATGTGTCCGCTAGAGCGCTCGCTGCTCAGTCCTTGTCGATTTTCGGTGACCATTCCGACGTCATGTCCTGCCGCAATACCGGTTTCGCCATGACCGCCGCTTCCAGTATCCAGGAAACCATGGACATGGCGTTGGTCGCCCATCTCGCCACCTTGAAGTCGCAGGTTCCGTTCCTGAACTTCTTCGACGGGTTCCGCACTTCCCATGAGATCCAGAAAGTCGAGGAGATTTCCTACGATGACATCAGGCCGTTGGTGGAAGAGAAATACATTGAGCGCTTCCGCAACCGTGCCCAGCGCCCTGACCAGCCGATGATCAAGGTCGCGGCTCAGAACGAAGATGTCTATTTCCAGGGACGTGAGACCGTCAATTCTTATTATGACGCTGTTCCCGCCATCGTGCAGGAATATATGGACAAGGTCGCCAAGCTGACCGGTCGCCAGTACCATCTGTTCGACTATGTCGGCGCTCCCGATGCCACTGATGTCGTAGTGGTCATGGGCAGTGCGTCAGATACCTTCGAGTGGGCCGTGAAGTACATCAACGCCCATGGTGGCAAGGTCGGCGTCCTGAAGGTTCGCCTCTATCGTCCGTTCTCCGCGGAGCACTTTGTGCGGGCGCTTCCCGCCTCCGTCAAGCGCATCGCCGTCATGGACCGCACCAAGGAACCCGGTTCCGTCGGTGAGCCCCTCTATCTTGACGTCGTAGCCGCGCTCGACCTGATCGGCCGCACCGGCATCAAGGTGATCGGCGGTCGTTATGGTCTGTCCAGCAAGGATTTCCCGCCATCCCACGCCAAGGCCGTATTCGACCATTTGGCCGGCAAGGCGTTCCACAACTTCACCGTCGGCATCAACGACGACGTGACCGGTCGTTCCATTGAGATCGGCGCTCCAATTGACGTTACCCCGAAGGGTGTCGTGTCCTGCATGTTCTGGGGCCTTGGCTCTGACGGTACCGTCGGCGCGAACAAGAACTCCATCAAGATCATCGGTGACAACACCGACCAGAACGCTCAGGCGTATTTCGCCTACGACTCCAAGAAGTCCGGCGGTATCACCATCAGCCACCTGCGTTTCGGAAAGGGTTCTCTGGACATGCCTTGGCTGATTGACCACGCCGATTTCGTCGCTTGCCATAATCCGGCTTATATCGGTCGTTATGATATGCTTGGGCCGCTTAAGACGGGTGGTGTATTCTTGTTGAATTCATCCATTCCTTCCGACGAAGTATTCTACCATCTGACCGCTGAAGAGCAGCAGACCATCATCGACAAGAAGATTCGTTTCTACAATATCGACGCCCTGAGCATTGCCCAGAAAGCCGGTCTTGGAACTCGTATCAATACTGTCATGCAGGCCGCGTTCTTCAAGATCAGTAACGTGCTTCCTGAGGCTGAGGCCATTGACCTGATCAAGAAGTACATCAAGAAGACCTTCATCAAGAAGGGTGAGGAAATCGTCCAGAAGAACTGGGCCGCTGTAGATGGTGCTTCTGATGCGTTGCACGAAGTACAGATTCCCGCCAAGGTTGATCCTAACAAGGTCTATGTTCCCAAGAAGCTGATCGCTGATGACGCCGATGCGTTTGCCAAGGACATCATGCTTCCGATCATGCACCTCAAGGGCAACGACATTCCGGTATCCAAGATGTCTTTCGATGGTACGTTGCCTTCCGCCACTGCGAAACTTGAAAAGCGTGGCGTCGCTCCGTTCGTCCCTGAATGGAACCCTGACAACTGTATCCAGTGCAACCAGTGCGTGCAGGCTTGTCCGCACGCAGCCATCCGCGCCAAGCAGATTCTGCCTGAGGATATGAAGAACGCCCCCGCGAGCTTCAAGACCCTCAAGTCCAGCACCAAGAACACCCGCGATCTCCAGTTCAAGATTCAGGTGTACGTGGAAGACTGCCAGGGTTGCGGCGTCTGTGTCGAGACCTGTCCTGCGAAGACAAAGGCGTTGTCCATGAGTCCGATCGCCGTTGAACGCGAGAAGGGCGAGAACGCCAACGAGGCTTTCTTCAATGCTCTGCCTGAGAACATCCTCGATGGCGCTCCCGAGACCACCGTCAAGGGCTTGCAGTTCAAGCAGCCTCTGTTCGAGTTCTCCGGTGCCTGTGCGGGCTGTGGTGAGACTCCATACGTCAAGATGGTTTCCCAGATCTGTGGCGAACGCATGATTGTCGCCAACGCCACCGGTTGTTCCTCCATCTATTCCGGTACGTTCCCGTCCATCCCGTACTGCAAGCGTCCTGACGGGCGTGGTCCGGCTTGGGGCAACAGCTTGTTCGAGGACAACGCTGAATACGGTCTTGGCATGCGTCTCGCTGTGGACAGCAACCGCAATCTGCTGACCATCAAGATCAAGCGCCTGCTTGAGATTGGAACCACTCCTGAGCTGACCGCCGCGTTGCAGAAAAACCTTGAGCTGTGGGAAGATTCCACTGAAGCTTCAATCGAGGCTCAGAAGGCTACTCAAGCTTTGCTTCCCGCCGCCCTCGCTGCCGCGAAGGACGATGAGGCGAAGGAAGTTCTGGCGAAGATCATCGAGCTGAAGGACTATCTCTCCGAAAAGACCGTATGGATTATCGGTGGTGATGGTTGGGCCTACGATATCGGGTATGGTGGTGTTGACCATGTTGTCGCTTCCGGCAAGAACGTCAACATTCTGGTTCTGGACACCGAGGTGTATTCCAATACCGGTGGACAGGCTTCCAAGGCCACTCCGATCGGCGCGGTCGCGAAATTCGCCAACGCCGGTAAAGAGATTGGCAAGAAGAACATGGGCTTCATGTGCATGAGCTACGGTCATGTCTATGTCGCTTCGATTTGCTTGGGTTCCAACCGCGCCCACGCTCAGAAGGCTCTGCAAGAGGCTGTCGCCTACAATGGTCCTTCAATCGTCTTCTGCTACGCTCCTTGTATCAACCATGGTATCAACATGCGCTTTAGCCAGGTCGAGGCCAAGAAGGCCGTCGATGCCGGTTACTGGCCGCTGTATCGTTACAATCCGCTCGCTGAGGCCGGCAAGAAGTTCTCTTGGGACATCACCAAGGATCCTTCCGTCGACTATCAGGATTTCATCAAGGGTGAGGTCCGCTACACTTCGTTGTACAAGACCAATCCTGAGCACGCCGATGAACTCTTCGCCAAGGCCGAGGCCGATGCGAAGCGCCGCATGGCGTTCTACAAGAACATGGGAGCGATCATGTAACATCGCAGGTTCCCGATAGGGCGCGGGACGCCGCGTTCTTTGGGATGATGCGGACAGGCTCGTCCGGAGCTCCGGATGAGCCTGGAAACAGTATTGCGTTTGATTCGGGAACGGCATGGCTTCGGCTATGCCGTTCCTATTTTCATCAGGTTCCGTATCTGTTTGTGGACAAAATAAGGTTGGGCGGGACTATCGTGTGCCGTTGTTCGGACAATCCTTCAGGGGGGACGACATGCGACAGGCGTGGTGTCCGCCCGTCATCATTCTAAACAAACAGATTGGTGCGTTTATTCTCCGAATATTGGTTCGATGTCTCTCAGAATGAACTCTATCCGGTCCTTGATGTCAGGTACAAACAGGGATGCGATGGAAACTACAAGTTGTTTCCGGGGATTGACGTATATAACGTTCCCACCATCGCCTATGGCCGCATAGCTATGCGCTGTAGCGTCGATAATCCACCACAGGTAGCCATACGACAACTGGTTCCATCGGCTGTGTACTGTTGTACTTTCATCTATCCAGTGTGCCGGTATAAGCTGTTTGCCATCCCATATTCCGCTGTTCAGGTACAATTGGCCTATCTTCACCATGTCATCGGGTGTCAAGGCAAGACCCCAGCTTGCAGTATGTATCCCTTGCGGATCGACGACCCAGCCACGGGAATGCCTGTCCTTCATGTAAAAAGCAAGTTGCTCTTCCTTGTCGTGCAATACCACGGTACGCACATCCTTGATTCCCAGCGGCGAGAAGAGATGCTCCGAGGCAAAATCGAGTACGGAGCGTCCCGTCGCTTGTATAAGAATCCCCGACAGGATATGCGCCCCAATGATGGGGGAATACATGAATTCGCCTATAGGGTTTGTGCCGCCCAAGAAATCAAGGGCGGTTTTCACCCAGTTGTCGCTTGCGAAGAACGCTTCGTATGGCTCGGATGCAAAGGTGTACGGAGCCGTCATGGTAAGCAGGTGCTTGATTGTTACGTTCTGTTTTGTTGTTTCATCGGCCCGAACGATATAGCCGGGGAAAAAGTCGAGCACTTTCTGGTTCACACTGTCGATATATCCCTTGTCGATGGCGATACCGACCAACGCCGAAAAAATGCTTTTTGTCACTGAGAAAATGTGGATGGCATCATCGGCGGTGTGTTCATGAAAATGGTTCTCATATATTTTCATGCCGTCTTTCTGTATGATGACGCCTGCGATGTTGCCATAGTCCCTGACTATTACCTGTTCAAGTCCGTTCAGCTTTTCTTGATTCACGTATGTTTCTCCTTGAATCCGCTATGCAGGATATCGGTGAAACAAAGCATAAGTTGATTAAAAATGGTTTTCAACGAATATTTTATACTTTTTTAAAAAGGCTCGATAGTTATTCGACCCTGCGCTTTTTCTTGAAGCCCCCGTTCCCGCTTGCCTTGGTTGCCCTCCCTTTCTCTCCGGAATGTGATGGTTGATTTTGACGCCTGGCTGGTTCCGGGGGGTACTTGCTTGTCTGGCTGGGCTTGAAAACTGGTAGCCTTACTCACTCCCCAAGGCATGTGGCGTTGTGATATTCCGAGAAGGTCCGGATAAATTCTTGATTGACTGTGGAAAGTCTGCGTTCCTATAATGAAATATCATTGACACGAAGGAAGGTGAGTATGAAAAAACTTGGATTCGGTTGCATTGTTATCGTAACCGTCTTGTTGGCTGGTTGCGCTTCCACAAAAATAGTCGATTCGGTACCGGACATGTCGGTTGTATCAGTCGATCTTTCCGTGCGTCAGGACGTATATTCCGAAACGGTAGTCAGTTTTACAGCGAACGGACGTACTACGGTGGGCACTCTGTGTCTCCCCTCCAATGCGACTTCGCCCGTACCCGCGGTGGTGATGCTGCACGGCACCGGCAGTTCCCGTGACGAGGCGGGCAACGGCTATGCCTATGCCGCCCCCGCCATGGCTGCGAGCGGAATCGCTACATTGCGCATCGATATGATTGGCGCCGGTGATAGTGAAGTCGGGTATGAATTCTACAATTATGAGACCGCCGTCGAGGACGCCGTCGCAGCCAAGGAGTTCCTGCGGGGGCTTTCTTCCATTGATGGCGACCGTATCGGTATCATGGGGTGGAGCCAGGGGGGCACGAACGCCATTTCCGCGGCTGCGGCAGACTCGGGATTCAAGAGCGTGGTTCTTTGGGCCGGCGCGTTGGATTTGACCATATTGGTCGCTCCGCAGCAGTACGAAGAGGCGAAGGCCAATGGTTTCGCCATGCTGGAACTTGGGTGGCGGGCTCCGCTGAAACTTGGCTTGCGGTGGTTCGATGATGTGTTCACCAAAGACATGGATGCATATGTCAAGCAGATCAAAGCTCCAGTGCTTGCGCTCAATGGGGAGAATGACGATGTCGTGGATCCCTCTAGTGGTGCCCATATCGCGGAAATCTGCGCTAATCCGGCGTCCCGTCAGATTCTGATTCCCGGGGCGGACCACACGTTCAATGTGTTCTCCGATCCCGAGCTGAAAGCCTTGTCGCAGGTCGTAGGAACGACGGTCGCTTGGTTCCTGTACACATTATAACCTGACGTTTTCTGTCTTTATTGGGATGATGAATACAAGGGGGCTGTTCCACAAGCGACTTTTTTCGCTTGTGAACAATGCCCCCTTTCCATATGGAAAACGCTATCTACCGGAGCGATGCGCGGGAAACGCTGATACTGAATGGCATGCAAGTGGTCGATAACTTCAACAAGCAGGACGCAATCCCGTCATAAAGGACGCAATCCCGACATACAGGACGTAATCCCGACATACAGGACGTAGACGACAGGTAGCTCCGACATAAAGGACGCAATCCCGTCATAAAGGACGTAATCCCGACATAAAGGACGTAATCCCGACATAAAGGACGTAATCCCGACATACAGGACGTAATCCCGTCATAAAGGACGTAGACGACAGGTAGCCGTATTTGCCCCTCCCTTCCGCCTTGCTTTTTGTGCATGGAACATACCCCTGATTGGAGACTGCGGTTGCATCTGGTTCCATCTTGCTTTTTGTGCGGAGGAAATATCCTGATTGTCAACCGCGATTGCATCAGGGCTTGCCTATCGTCCATCATCTTTCATGCATGCGCCCCAGAAAACCCTTGTAGTGATTTCCTCATGAGGTATGTTACCGCCGTTGCCACTATGAGTTCCGTAATCGGCATGGTGAACCAGATTGCGTTAGGACCAAAGCATACCGGCAGGAGATAAATCAGCGAACCACTCAATACCAGTCCTCGAGAAACGGAGACGAAGAACGCCGCGCCAGGTTTCATGATCGCCTGGAAATAGTATGTCGAGAATACATTGAACGGCAGCAACAGGAATGAAATCCCGTAACAGCGCATGATAAACGGTGCAATCCGGTAGATGCCGTCGGTCGGAGTCATGAAGACGCTGATGAACCCGTTGGGGAATGCGACTACCAGAAACAGCCATGCAGTGCCGAAAAAGAAAGAGGAATACAACGAGTACTTCAGGGTTTCTTTGATTCTATCCCATTGTTTAGCTCCAAAATTGACGGAAAGAATTGGCTGTGCCGCTTGGCCTACACTGTATGCGCAGCATTGGACGATTGTGCTGATGTTGACGATTACGCCATAGACCGCCAAAGCATCGATTCCCAGATATCCGATGATCTGCCGGTTGAACAATACCGTCAAGATGCCCATCGCCACATCGATGAAGAACGTGGAGAAACCAGTCACCAGAATACGTTTCGTCTTGTCGAGGAAACCGACCGGCCAGACGACTCGCAGGGTATTCTTTTTGGAGAAAAAATGGATGAGCATGACGAGAAAGGTTATGGCCGCCCCGATTGCAGTGGCAAGGCCTGCGCCGAATATACCCAGCCTGAAGGTAAAGACGAACAGGTAGTCCCCGAATATGTTGAATATGCCGCCCGCCAGTACCGCGGCTGTCGCCAGAGAAGGGTTGTCATCATTACGCAGGAACGCCGAGAGCATCTGGTTGAACAAGAACAGCGGCACAGCGAACTTGATGGGGCGTAGATATTGTTTGGCGTAGGGTAGCAGGGTTGCTTCCGCACCAAAAAGACGGAGCATCCGCGTATCTAGGAAAATGACCGCAAACCAACTTGCCATAGCCAAGAACAAGGTCCCAAGCAACGCAGTCGTAAAATATTCGTTTTTCTTCCGTATGTCCCCCTGACCACTGGCCGTACTGAACAATACCGAACCACCTATACCAGTCAACAAGCCCAAACTGTAGACGATATTCCATACTGGGGCCACCACCGCCAAGGCCGCCGTTCCATTTGGGCCTTGATACTGACCGACCATGGCCATGTCCACGATGCTGTAGATAGCGCCGATTAATGCGCTCCCGAACGCTGCGCCCAAATATCTGAAATACGTAGTCTTGATGTCTGTCTGCGACAAATTCATCGTATGACCCTCCTGATTATAAAAAAAAGCTGGACAAGATTGCAGGCGTCTCAGCCTGCCACCTTATCCAGCTTGCCATTTCCTGAAGAATGGCTCACCCTCCGAGTGAACGGTTAGTGATATATCCGATTGGCCCATTCATGTCAAGGCATGCGATTTATTTCGTTTTCCGTCATCCTCCATGTAGAATATATATGGAAAGCGGTATACAGGATTATTAATATAGTTCAGTACCGGTTGCTATGATTTAAATGATATTATTCTGCATGTTTTATCGTTACTTATGTGGAAATATCCGTTTGCCTAAAAAACATTTCAATTTATTTGACAAATAAAAAAACCTAAACTAGTATACAAGTATGATGATAAGATAAATATGAAAAGGAAAAAAGAAGCAATGACAAAACCGGGCGGTGGGGACAATGACTCGATACAGTCCTGGAACGATGACATGTCAGGGCGCTTTTATCCAAGAAGGAGGACTTGTATGAGTGGGAAATATCATGGTGTAATCCCAGCTTTCTATGCCTGTTATAATTCAAAAGGTGATATTAGTCCGGATGGAGTACGGAATTTGACCCGATATCTGATTGACAAAGGGGTACAGGGCTTGTATGTCTGCGGCTCCTCCGGTGAATGCATATATCAGAGTGTCGCGGAACGGAAGCTCGTGCTTGAAAACGTCATGTCGGTAGCGAAGGGGAAAGTTGTGGTTATCGCTCATGTCGCCTGTAACAACACCGCTGACAGCATGGAACTTGCACGTCACGCCCAGTCCGTCGGTGTGGATGCGATTGCGTCAATCCCGCCGATTTATTTCCATCTACCGGATTTCGCCATAGCGCAGTACTGGAACGATATTTCCAATGCGGCGCCCGATACCGATTTCATCATCTACAATATTCCCCAGCTTGCTGGAGTAGCCCTTTCCATGAATCTGTTCCGGATGATGTTGGACAACCCCCGGGTCGTAGCGGTAAAGAACAGCTCCATGCCGACTCAGGACATCCAGATGTTCAAGGCGGAGGGAGGTGAAGCCTTCACCGTGTTCAACGGCCCTGATGAGCAGTTCGTCGCTGGCCGTGCCATCGGCGCCGACGGCGGTATCGGAGGGACCTACGCCGTAATGCCGGAGTTGTTTCTCACGATGGATCGACTTGTCGAGCGGGGCGATATAAAACGAGCTTGTGAATTACAATATGCCGTGGATGCGATTATCTACAAGATGTGTGAAGCGAAGGGAAATCTCTATGCGGTAATGAAGGAAATCCTTAAAAGACGAGAAGGGCTGGAGCTTGGCGGCGTCAGAACCCCGCTCCCCAACCTGTTTCCGCAGGACGAAGCCGTCGTAGAATGCGCCCGGAAGATGATTGATGACGCGATCAACAGATACTGTTAGTTGGAATGAGGTTGTAAATTCTGACTAGACCTGTCTCTTTCACCCAAAATCAGTCCTAATACTTGTCAAAAACGGGAGAGCCTGTCCCAAAAGCCGGATCGAAAACAGAGAAACATGCTTTTCAAGGCCTATCAGGAAAGGGTGATTTTCAAAAAAAGATACTTTTGGGACAGTCTGGAGGGAGGCCTGTCACTCTTTTTGGGTATTGCCCAAAAGTTGTGACGGCCTCGTTTTTTTGCGTCCGACGATACTATACGTAGCGCTTTGTCATATCCATGTATGCACGGTATGCATCTCCGAAGAGCGGTGGTGTATCCACCGCTCTTCGGAGAGAATGATCCAGTGGGCGCTTATCTGGAATACTATGACGAAGCAGAACAACCATGGCGATTGTGTGAGCAGGGCGCAACCCAAGAAGGATATAAAATACGATACATACATCGGGTTGCGGGACAGCCGGTAGAGACCGGCTCTGTTCATTCCGTTTTCTGATGTTTTCACGAAGCTGACGATAGAAACGGCAAGCAACTCCGTACCGAGCGCATATATGATGAGACCCACGCAAAAGAGCATGGTTGGAGCCGTTTTGATTTTCAGGCAAAACGGGGATACGAAAATCGCCACGTTGGAAAGCCGGTATGTCCAGTAAACTACCTTTTCGTTGGGGTTGAACAGGGCGAAATGAGCCGCACGTTGTATGGCGGTTGTGTCCAAAACTGCCAAAAGTCCAAACCGTATCAGGAAAAATGGAATCATCAGTACAGTACCGGACATCATCGCTTCTATCGCCTGGACATACCTATCCCGTCGGGTGTACTGCGTGCGTAACCCGAAAGCGGCGTTGGTTCAGTCCTTTGTTCCATCATCCATCGAATCAATGATTTCCACAACCTTCATGCAGAGGCGGGGAATATGGAACGGCCCCTTGTACAGGTTCCCCTTGATCGGAGTCGCCAACGTGCCGTCCCTATGGAAGTAACCGTACCATTCCCCGTACTCTGAATCTGGGAACCTGGACTGCATGTAGTCGTGGACCTGGTGGAATTTGTCGAGATAGCTAGTTTTGCCGGTGATGCTATAGGCAAGTAGCGCGGCTATGGCAGCCTCGCACTGGGGCCACCAGAACTTCATGTCCTGATGGTATTCCGACGGACTTTTGCCCAAGGCGTCGCGGTACTGGATGATGCCTCCGAATTCAGCGTCCCAACCGCAATCCCACATCCAATCGAACATCTTCAGCCCCAGGTCAATCAAATGTTGGTCACCACGGGCGAGCCCTTCGTTCATGATGAACCAGGAGCCTTCAATCGCATGACCTGGGTTGAGTAGCCGCCCTTCAAAATGCTCCGTCATGAACGTGCCGTCCGGCGCGCATTGCTCCAGGACAAGCTTCATGTCTTCCCGCACGAAATAAGTCTCGACTTCGTGAAGCAAACGGTCCATATAGGCGTTGATCCAGTCCTCTTTTTCCGGCAGTACCCGGCGAAGCTCGCTCAGTACGTTGAGCAGGATCATCGGCCCGCCAAATCCAATCGAGGGTTCGGTCTCTTGGTTGAACTTCGGGATCAGTATGCCTGGAGTGGAACGGATTTCCTCGACTTTCCGCAACAATGCGAAGGCTTTGTCTGCGTAGGTTCTGTCTCCGGTCACTTCCGCATAGGCCGCAAACCCGATAATGGCGAAGGTTTCACTGAAGAAATACCGAAGCCGTTTGATAACCGGCCTGCCGTCTCTTGTGACGCGGAAGAACATCCTGCCGTCAGCGTCGAAGCAGTGGTCTTCAAGAAAATGGGCCAGGCTGGTCGCCGCTTCGAGGTATTCCGCCTTCGGCTCGACAGTTCTGTAGGCGGTGGAGAAAGTCCACAGCGCCCGACCCTGGAACCAGACCGACTTGTCCGTTTCGATGACTGAGCCGTCCCGGTCCAGTCCGGTCAATATGCCGCCATATTTTCGATCCATGCCGTGTTCCAGCCAGAAGGGAAGGACCGACTCCTTGAGTTGCGCGTCATAGAGCGCCCTAATCTGTCCAAGCGTCTGTGCCATATGATTTCTCCTCATTATTTATGCTGTAGTATATAGCATCTTGATCATGACGATGAATCTTTTGAAATGCCATCCTCAGTATTCTGGATATAAAACTTGTATTCAAGTTCACTGATATGCTATTGCCATTTTCGGTACCTGTCAATGTGAATCTTCCGTTGCCGGGATATGCATGAACAATTCTGGCCATGTGGAGTCATCTCCGATATGAGTGAGAAATTCCTGTTGTTGACTATAGGTTTTATGGTATACTCGTTGCCATGAGTCAAAGTACAGCCATTGCTATTGAAGACATAGTGGAGACCATACGGAAACGGATCCTCAACGGCGAATATGCGCCTGGGGTGAAATTGTCCGAGAACAAACTTGCCAAGGAGTTCTGTTGTTCACGAACGCCCGTCAGGGAGGCGATCAAACGTTTGGAACAGGATAATCTGGTAGAGGTCCAGCCGTTTTCCGGTTCATATGTGAAACAATTGTCGGACGAGGAAAATCTTGAGTTGACTGAAATCCGAGCATCCCTTGAATCACTTGCGTTCCGGCTCGCCTGTGATCGTAGGGTAGATGCGGAACCATTGAAACAATTGCTTGTGAAAATGGGAGATATCCTGGAATCTGATACCCCGGACTTTGTTCTTTATGGTCAAACTCATTATCGGTTTCACATGACGCTGATTGAGATGTCCGGTAACACAATGCTGATTGACATGTATAAGCGCATGAATCTCAATACGGCGTCAAAGCTGTTCTACTACAGGATGAGCCGTCCGGAAGCTGCGATCACTCAGCATGAGCATGAAGCTATCGTTACCGCGCTGGCTCTCGGTGATACAGAGGCGGGACAACTGTTCATGTTCAATCATCTCTGGAAAAAGCGTGAACGTCTTCTTCATCAACTCGAAAAACAGCCCGACGCCGAGTAATTATTTTCTTTCGCACTTTTCTTTGTCTGTCCGTCCGAACTAGTTTCGGACGTTTTTTTTGTCATCTGATGAAGCTTCTTGGTGTTTCTCATATGTTTATTGCAAAAAATTGAAAATAATGTTTGACAGATATTGAAACCTCAAACTAGTATACAAGTATGAGGCCGCAGAGCCTGCAATGACATCACATGAAAAGGAAACCAGTAAAAGGAGAGATGAAATGAAAAAGACTGTAACACTACTTCTTGTTTTACTTCTGGTAGTCGCTGGTGCGTTCGCACAAGGTACAAAAGAATCTTCAGTTATGACTGATGGAACTGTGACGATCACTTGGTGGGCGTTTCCCACCTTTGGACAGAACAACGGCGCTCCTGTCGGAACTTATGAGCAGAGCCTGATCAGTGCGTTTGAAGCCGCCAATCCCGGTATCAAGATAAAGCTTGAGACCATCGACTTCACGTCCGGCCCGGACAAGATCACCGCTTCCATCGAAGGCGGTACCGCTCCCGACGTATTGTTCGATGCTCCGGGACGTATCATTGAATATGGTAAGAACGGCAAACTGGTTGATTTCAACGCTGAATTCACTGACGCCTTCAAGAAGGACGTAGGAAATGCCGATCTGATCGCCGCATGCTCTGACGGGACCAACTATTGGATGTACCCAATCAGTGCGTCTCCGTTCTACATGGGCATCAACAAGGAAATGTGGGAAAAAGCAGGGGCCTTGAAGTATGTGAACCTAGAAGGCGACCGTACCTGGACGACCGATAATTTCATCAAAGCCATGGAAGCCTTGGGCAAGGCCGGATATGTCGGACTTTCCGTCTACTGCGGCGGACAGGGCGGCGACCAGGGGACCCGCGCGTTGGTTTCCAATCTCTATGGCGCGACGATGGCCAATTCTGATTTTACAAAATACACCATGGACAGTCCCGAAGCGGTCAAAGGCCTCAAGCTGTTGAAGGATTTGGTGGACAAAGGCTATATCGATGCCGGTGCCGATATCGTGGCTTCCGGAGAACTGCAACTGTTCAGCCAGCAGAAGCTCGCCTCCACGATCTGCTGGGGTACCAGCAATGCCAAGACCTACGCCCCCAAGGACTTTACTCCGATTTCCTTGCCGTTCCCGTCGGATGATGGCGTTCCTGCCCTGGAATACTTGGTCAATGGGTTCTGTGTATTCAACAACGGTAGCGCGGCCAAGGCCGACGCAGCGAAGAAGTTCATCCAATTCCTTTGCGACGATCCCATGTACGGTCCTAAGAACGTAGTCCAGACCGGCGCCTTCCCTGTGCGCACCTCCTACGGCAACCTCTATCCCGGTAACGCCGAGATGGCTCTGCTGAACTCCTGGACCAAGTACTATGGCGGCTACTATAACACCATGGACGGTTTCGCCAACATGCGGACCGAATGGTGGAACATGCTTCAGTATATCTTCTCCGGTGAAAAGACTGTCGAGAAGGCCACGGCTGATTTCGTCGCGGCTGCCAACGCAGGCATGTAATCGCTCAAGATCATTCAAGGGGCTGTCGTGCAAGGCGGGAGGTTTGAGTTCCGCTGGAGCGACGGCTCCTTTTGAATCGGAGGAGATCATGGCTTTGAACAAAACGAACGGACAGGGCGTCAGCCATGCGATACAACGGCAGCAGAATATCGCCTCGTATCTGTTTTTACTGCCGATGATGGTTTTCTTTATCGGATTCGTACTTGTTCCCATGGGAATGGGAATCGTGACGAGTTTTTTCAACTATACGATGAGTAAATTCGATTTCATCGGCTTCAGGAACTATACCGAGCTGTTCAAGGACGTCAAGTTCCAGAAGTCGGTCGTCAATACGATTGTCATCGTCGTCACTTCGGTTCCGTTGGTGACGATATTCTCCCTGTGGGTGGCATCCCTCATCTATGAATCGAAGCCGCTCGTGACTTCATTTTTCCGGGGCGTGTTCTACCTGCCTGTAGTGACCGGAACCGTTTCGGTTGTCGTCGTGTGGAAATGGATTTTTGACAAGTATTCGGGCATCCTGAACTGGCTGCTCCAAGCCATTGGAGTTTTAGACAAGAACATAGCGTGGCTCGGTGACAAGAATACGGCGATCTGGTGCATCCTCGCCATTCTGTTCACCACCTCCATCGGTCAGCCAATCGTCCTATATATCGCCGCGCTGGGCAATGTGGACAATTCAATCATCGAGGCGGCGGAAGTGGACGGCGCCTCAAAGTTCCGTACCTTTTGGCAGGTCAAATGGCCGAGCGTCATGCCCACTACGCTGTATGTTATCGTTATTACAACCATCAACTCCTTCCAGTGTTTTGCGTTGATTCAGCTGCTCACCTCTGGTGGACCTGTGTATTCGACCAGTACTGTCATGTACTATCTCTATCAGAATGCCTTCTCGCTATATCGGTACGGCTATGCGAACGCCATGGGTGTTCTGCTTGCGATCATTATCGCGTTGTTCAGCGCGATTCAGTTCAAAGTCATGAAAAGTGACGTGGACTATTAAGGGGGCGGTGTATGACGAAAAACAAAGGTATCTATCATTACATCGCTTTCGTCTTGCTGGTCATCGTCGCGTTGATGTTCATCTTCCCGTTCTACTGGATTATCACCGGGGCGTTCAAGGCTCAGTCCGTCACCATGCAATTGCCGCCTGAATGGTTTCCGAAAAACCCTACGATGTACAATTTCCAGAAGCTGTTCAACAACCCCGCGTTGCTGTGGTTCTTCAACAGCGTGTGGATGTCCCTAGTGTCGATGGTCCTTGTCTGCGTGACAGCCTCCATGGGCGGGTATGTGCTGGCGAAGAAAAGCTTCACTGGCAGGAAGGTTGTTTTTTCGATTTTGATCTGCGCCATGGCGCTGCCAAAACAGGTCGTGCTTGTCCCGTTGGTTCGCATCATGAATATGCTGGGTCTGTATAATACCCTTTCAGCTGTAATTCTGCCCGCGGTGGGGTGGCCGTTCGGCGTGTTTCTGATGAAACAGTTCTCGGAAACGATTCCTACCGAAATCCTTGAGGCCGCCAGAATAGATGGCGCGGGGGAGACCCGCACCTTCGTGAACGTGGTCTGTCCGATTATCAAGCCTGCGTTTGGTGCTTTGGCGATATTTACGTTCATATCGACTTGGAACGACTATTTTCTCCAACTGGTCATGCTCCAGTCAAGGAACAAGCTCAGCATAGCGCTGGGTGTGGCGACTTTGCAGGCGGAAATGGCCACCGACTACGGGGTGATTATGGCGGGTGCTACGCTGGGGTCGCTACCAATCGTCCTGATCTTCATCTGCTTTCAGAAGTATTTCGCAAATGGCATCACCATGGGGGCCGTCAAGGGTTGATTTCCTTGACTGATGTATTCCTGTCCTGAATTATTTGCCTATAGCCACCGTCAATGCTGAAAACATACGACGGTGGTTTTATTTTGCTAAAAAATGACGATTTATCGGATATCTGTTGTAATTCCAACATACCAATGGAAAAAACATGGCTACTCTATATACGGAGGGTTGCAAAAATGAAGAACCTAAAAATTGGAGAAGTAATGCCTTTCGCGGAGCAGGTAGCGTACATGCCCGGCCAGGTCGTCAGCAAGACTCTGGAACAGAACGATGCGCTGAGCTTGACCTTGTTCGCCTTCGACAAAGGAGAGGAAATCGGAACGCACTCCTCTGGTGGGGATGCTCTGGTCATCGTCCTTGACGGGGAGGGCGAAGTCGCCATAGACGGGGAGAAGCAATTGTTGTGCGCAGGCGACTCAATCGTCATGCCCGCGGGATTTCCCCATTCCGTATTTGCGAAGGAACGTTTCAAGATGCTTCTGGTCGTGGTATTCCCCGCGGCGGGGAATCGGTAGTTCGTGCTGACAGGCATCGGAAGGCTTCGCGTCCGTGTGTCGTGTATCTGCGCTCATCTGTCGTACATGAACGGGGCGCATTGTGGAAAGGACGCCGAAATGGAGCTGAAGGAGGAACAAGAGGCATGAAGAAAGCACATATCGATAGAGAAGGCTGCATTGGCTGCGGTTTATGTGCGGACACCTGCCCGGAAGTATTTTTGATTGACGAAGAAGGCAAGGCGCAGGCTTTCGCTGACATCAGACCTGAATATGAAGAGTGCGCGGAGGATGCCGCCGCAGGTTGTCCCGCAGGGGTCATCGCAATAGAGACGATTGTCTGACAAAGGTGGAGAAACACATGGAACGACAAATGTTTTGTTATCAATGCCAGGAAACAGCCGGCAACAAAGGCTGTACTATCACCGGAGTCTGTGGAAAAGTTCCCGAAATTTCCGCGTTGCAGGATGTCCTTGTCCATGCGACGAAGGGACTTTCCGAGGTCGCTACCCGTTTGCGCAAGGAAGGGAAAACGGTAGGAAAGGATGTCGACCGTCTGGTGACGCAAAACCTGTTCTGCACCATCACCAATGCGAATTTCGACGGAGACGCCATCGCTGGCCGGATTCTGACGACATTCGCGGAGAAACGGCGCTTGCTCACCCTGCTCAACGATACGACAGGGCTTTCCGATGCCGCCCTGTGGGAAGTTCGGACAAAATCCGAAATGCTATCTCGCGCTCCTGGAATCGGGGTGCTTGCGACTGCGGACGATGATCTGCGAAGCTTGCGTTGGCTGGTTACTTATGGAATCAAAGGACTTTCAGCCTATGCAAAGCACGCCAGTGTCCTGGGCAAGGATGATGAATCAATCGATGCCTTCCTGCAAGAAGCCTTGGCCAAGACTTTGGATGATTCGCTGACGGTCGATGATTTGGTGTCGCTGGTTCTGGAGACTGGAACCTATGGCGTCCAAGTCATGGCGTTGTTGGATGCGGCCAATACCGGGGCGTATGGAAAACCGGAGATTACGAAGGTCAATATCGGGGTGCGCAAAACCCCCGGTATCCTGGTTTCGGGACATGACCTGCGGGATTTGGAGATGTTGCTTGAACAGGCCGAAGGCGCAGGGGTCGATGTCTATACTCATTCCGAAATGCTTCCCGCCCATTATTATCCTGCGTTCAAGAAGTACGGGCATTTCGTCGGTAACTATGGAAACGCCTGGTGGAAGCAGAAGGAAGAGTTTGAGAGTTTCAACGGACCCGTGCTGTTGACGACCAATTGTCTTGTCCCGCCGAAGGAGAGTTACAAGGATCGGATATACACTACCGGTGTGGTAGGGTTCCCCGGTTGCAAGCACATTCCTGGAGAGATCGGAGAGCGGAAGGACTTCTCCGCGATTATCGCGCATGCCAAGAAATGCGCTCCTCCTACGGAAATAGAAACCGGAGAAATCATCGGCGGTTTCGCCCACGACCAAGTTCTGGCTTTGGCGGACTCAATCATCGCGGCGGTAAATTCCGGTACGATCCGCAAGTTCGTCGTCATGGCGGGTTGCGATGGGCGGGTGCGTTCCAGAAGCTATTACACGCAATTTGCCGAGGCGTTGCCGAAGGACACGGTGATATTGACCGCCGGTTGTGCGAAATACCGATACAACAAGCTCCAATTGGGAGATATCGGCGGTATCCCCAGAGTACTGGATGCCGGTCAATGCAACGATTCCTATTCTCTGGCTGTGATCGCCTTGAAGCTCAAGGAGATGTTCGGCCTAGAGGATGTGAACGACTTGCCAATCGTCTTCAATATCGCCTGGTACGAGCAGAAGGCCGTCATCGTCCTACTTGCGTTGCTCTCACTTGGTGTCAAGAACATCCATTTGGGGCCGACCTTGCCAGCCTTCCTCTCGCCGAACGTAGCGAACGTACTGGTGGAGAAGTTCGGGATTGCGGGTATCGGTACGGTGGAGGATGATATCCGATTGTTTCTCGACTAAATTTTGTTACTGAATCTCAGATAATTCCGGCGTGGGCCTGTTTTACCGGTTTTGCAGGCTCACGTCGTTTTTTGTTTTTTGGAGGTCATTCTGTCAGAACCGAGGGCCTGTCTGCCAAAATTGACAGTTTCCCTTGATTCCGATTGGTCTGGAACATGGTGATTCGTAAATTGGCTGCTGTTTATGTCATGTACAGAAAAATCGCTATTAATATGTTTCTTTTTAAAGAAAACGATGATTTTCAACTTGTGCTTGAAGCAAGGTTATTATAGTTTTTTAGATAGGCGTATGCAGAATGCCTCATATACTTGTTTGTGGCTGTCAAGGAGAAAACAAACGCATGGGAAAGCCCGTTTCATGTACACAACAGGACGACTTGGAGCAATGGATTGTATGGCGATATCCTGTTTCTGTACGAGTATCTGTATTTGCTTCCCTGACGACGGGCGGAATCGGTCGGTTTTCTCAACTTGACGTCAGAAAGAAACAGTATGCGGTTGTTGTCAAAGACGGGAAGGTGTACGACTGTCTTTCTATGGGGAAATATCCTATGACGCTTGAAAGTTTTCCAGAACTTGCGAAAGCCTTTCCTCATCCCGCCGAAGGTTTTGTCTCCGTTGATATTTTTTTTCTAAATGCGACGATACAGTGGTCACTCTATTTTGGAACAAGCAACGGCCCCGTGCGTGTAGTCGATCCCGTCTGTTTCGTTGAATACCGGCTGTATCTGTTCGGACGGCTGGTGCTTGTCCCTGATGATATCCACATGTTCTTCCAGAATATCCTGTCGTTTGATACTTCGCGCCAGCCCAATGGCGTGGAAAATGTTCTGAGCGCTTGTCGAAATCAGATCAACGCAAGATTGAAGATGAATATCAGCAAAGCCATCAACAATCATAAGATGTCGGTGTTGTCACTTTCTTACCCTTTTCTGGCGGGTTATGTACGGCAGATGGTCGAACAGGATTTGGTTCCATATGGTTTGGCGATAGATGCATTTTATCTCGATACACTACGCATCGACGATGAAGACTTGGCTCGTTGTTTGGTAGCGCTCCAGCAATTGTCCAGGGACAATGTCGTGGAGAAATTTCCGATAGGTGTTGTCAAACGAACCGGATCAAGCGGTGTTCCGGTGTATGACGCCCATACCAGGGTCTTCATGCGAAGCGCAACGAGAACCGGATCAAGCGGTGTTTCGGCGTATGACGCCCATACCGGCATCTGTCAGTTCTGTCATTCTGAAATACCTGCGCTGGCTCGGTTCTGCCCGAACTGCGGTCAATTGGTGTCCAAGGACTTGCATTCGTGATTGATTTAAGATAATGGGGGAGTCCGCCCGAATAATCTAGATACCAAAGTCCTGCTGGTCGAAGACGAAACCGATGCCATCCTATTAGGAGAAAAATATACAAGAGATACTGCCGCAAGGCTGATGAACCATCCTTGCATTCATCTGCGGCTCGGGGCGGCCGATGTATTGTCGCTCAATGACGTTTTGAGCGGCTTGGTATTGGAACGTCAGTATTCTTCCGGGCCGTTCCAACGGTCCATGAAAGTTTTTGCCGACCTGTTCATCTCTTCCATGAAATTGCTGGTGTACTTGCGAAAATAGTAAAAGTCGGCGATTGAACCGGTGTCGTTGAATGGCAGACGATTATGAAGGCGCATGTCGTTCTCAAGTTCTCCATACGCTTGTTGCAGCTCAGGAAGATGCGGTTCTTCATAGCGGTCCGTCATGAATACGCTTGACGCTGGGCAACGTTTTTTTAGCTCAACCTTATTCTCCGGGTTCTTTGGGTAACCGAATATGACCATACAGGCGGGGATCGTATATTGCTTCAAGTCAAGCAGGTCGCGGACTTCCTCATAATGTTCGATGATGTCCCCGATATAGCAGGAGCCGATCCCCATCGCCTCCGCGGCGAGTACAGCGGTCTGCGCTGCGATAATCGCATCCTGCATGCACAAGTGCATGTCCCCCAGCCCCGGTTTGCGCCAAGTCGCCGTTCCTTTCTGCTCTCCTTTCGCCACCGAGCCCCCTTCTTTGAAATAGTTCACCCATTTCTGGGTATCCGCGAGGAACACCCATACCAACGGGGCTTTCGCAATCATCGGCTGGTTGTCGCAATATATGGCTAGTTTGTCTTTTACTCGCTGGTCCTTTGCCTCAATGACGGAGTAATAGAGCATGTTTCCTGCCGATGGAGCGCGCAATGTCGCCTCCTTGAGCGTAGTTACATCCTCTTTTGATATGGGACGGTCGGCATATGCCCTAATGGATCTGCGGTTGTGTATCGTGGTCAAGGTGTCTTTCATTGTCTGCACTCCTGGGCGCTCCGTCCCTCATCATTACAATCTGGCGATTCGACTACATTATGGCAATCATCCGCACCTTGCGTCAATTTGAAAAGCCCTCCTTTCAACAGTAACTTTTTATATCGTCCATGTCGCTGGGGTGCCGGTCATATCGCTGGCATCGCCTATACCGTGATATAAGCCCTAATATGGTAATGCGTTTGTGTTCTACCGGAGTATGTCAGGAAACACTTTCGTGTACTGCCTGGCGCACGCCAGGTGACGCTTTCTTGACGACTGGTACTGACTGGGGTGACAGGTTCTGTATATCGCAATATTATCCAATAGCGAAATTTTCAATCATTTCTTGGAGTCTCCATGGGTGCTTCTCCGTTGTTGTGTACAATCTTTTGGGTTTGGGGTAATATAGTAACGGTTTGATTTCGCTTGATATGGTGGTAGATGCCATGAAAAGTGTACGGGCATATAAATATAGATGGCTCATCCTTGTCGCCTTGATGTTCTTGACACTCTCCGTGGAACTGCATTGGCTGGCGCTGGCTCCCGTAGTCAGAGCGGCTGGCGTCTTCTATCAAGGGCAGTTCAATTCTACGTCATTCTTCAACATTGATTTTCTTGCATTGGTCTATATGATTGTGTTTGTGCTTGCCAGTATTCCCGCATCATATATCATCAACAGGTTCGGTATTGTCGTCAGCCTGCGTATCGCCGCCGGTATGGTCATTATAGGAAGCCTCGGCAAATGGTTCGTGTCGACTGACTTTAGGGCCGTCGTGGGGTTTCAGATTCTGCTTGCGTTCGCTCGACCCTTGATACTCAACAGTGTGACGACCGTCGGAACGCGCTGGTTCCCCCTGAGAGATCGTGGCTTTGCCATAGGACTGGTTTCTTTCTCCCAATACCTGGCGTTGGGGCTGGTCATGATATTTTCTCCGTTGATGGTCGGAACGAACTACGGGACCAGTGACTACGGGACCGGTATAGACCGGTTGATGATGGTATACGGCGTCGGTTGTTCCGTAATGGCGCTTCTCGGTGGGGTGCTGATCAGGGAAAAGCCTCCGACCCCCGCTTCGTTCGAACCTGTTGAACCGACTGCGTTCAGAAAATCCTATAAATCGATGTTCCATAATCCTTCTTTTGTTGGGTTGATGATTGTCTTTAGTCTGGGGTGGGCGCATTTCATCACCTTGCTCGTTAAGGTCGATAGTGTTAGCGCCTTGACTGGATTCCAGAATTCGAATGCGATTGTAGGGGTGGTCATGCTCTGCGGCGGTATGCTTGGAGCGTTGTTGATTCCTGGTCTGAGCGACAGGTATCGTAAACGAAAATTGTTTCTGGTCATCTGTGGCATCGGTGCGATTCCCGCTGGGGTACTGTTGACGTTTTCATCCGCGCTATCGTTCTGGGTGTTTTCTGCCCAGACGATTACCCTGATAGGGGCGAGTCTGTTGGGGTTTTTTCTCATGGGCGCTGGTCCTTTGGGATATCAGTATGCGGCCGAGCTGAGCCATCCAGTTGCGGAGACCGTCTCCCAGGGACTGTTTTCGTTGAACTCGGAATTCATAGGGGTGTTTCTTGTCCTGTTCACCACGCTACAGGGGGGCGCGTACCTTCGGATTGAACTGCTTGTCATGTTGGTTTTTGGTGTGGTGGGGGTGTTCATCCTGATGCGGCTCAAGGAATCTCCGGTAATCATTACGGAGGATGAACGTCTTCAGGAAGCGGTCAAGAAAGAGATTGTCCATCTCATGTGATGGAATCTAGGTTCCTGCCCGCCCCTGAATCAGCTATAAGGCCGTAGCGTTCCGTCTAGTTTGATGTCCCACAGACATTATCCAGCCATTGAATAATATCGTCTATGACTTGCGGGGCTATCGTTGTCTCAATCTGATAGTATTCGTTCATCATGCCTGTCTTGCAGGGTTGAAACAGATGATTGAGATTTTCATAGACGATTACCTTGTAGTCAGGGTGGGAACTCTCTTCAATCGCCCGCGTTATGGCTGGAATATTCAGATCCGCAGGAACCTGAAAATCCTTGTCGCCGTTCAGCACGAGGACGGGGATAGCCACCTGCCGGAGATATGTCGCCGGGTCGAGCGTCAGGAAGGTCTGTTGCCATGGCTGGAACAATTGGGGCAATCCAGCGACCGCCGCTTTCATCATGGGGCGTACCTGTTCCGGGCTGTTCTGGACGACATCCAGAAGCTCTGCCATCCGTTGTTCCTCTGTTTTGGACGTATCGGTCGCGATGCTGAACATGCGGTCGCTGAGTGAATTCAGCAGATCGGTGATTTCTTCGGGTATCCCCGCCGCCATGTTGATGGCTTTCGACTGGTAGAGGGATATCGTTTTTCCTGGAACACCCGTCCCCGCCAGCATGACGATGCCCGCGAGGTCGTTTCTGTATGAAGCCAATATCGGGGCGATGATACCGCCTTCGCTATGCCCGATGGCGAACAATCGCGATACATCCACATATGGTTGTCCTTTCAGCCAATCCAGCGCGGACGATGCATCGTCTGCTATTTCCAGCGTGGTCGCCGTCAGTGGATTCCCTTCTGAAAGACCATAGCCGCGGTCATCGTACCGTAGTACCGCATAGCCGGCTCTCGTCAATGCGTCGGCAAGAACGAGGAATGGTCGGTGGTTCATCAGTTCTTCGTTACGGTCTTGGCTGCCGGAACCGGAAATCAGCACGACTGCGGGATGCTTTTGGTCATCGTCTGGTCTGGTGACGGTCCCCGCCATGGTAAACTGGTCAATCATCTGTGGGAAGGTGATATCCTCACAAATATAGGGATATGGCGATATCGGATCCTGCGGCCTGCGATTGAATGTCAGTGGGTCAAGTTCCGTTTTGTTGAGCGTCAGGGGATATTCCCCTCCCTGGCGGTAGATGCCCGTCAGCCTTTGGGGCATTTGCGCGTTGTCCATCCGAAGGCTGAGGCTGGTATCGAGATAGTCGAATGCTATTGTAACCGCTTCCGCATCTATCGTCATGGATGAGCAGGGGAGGTTCGCCGTCATCTGCTGCGGTATGGTCAGTTTCGCCTGATAGTCGCCGGTTTCGTCAGGAGCTATGGCGAACTGGAGCAGGATGGAGGCTCCGCCAGCCTCAATGGTACCTTCCCAAACGCCATAAAGCCCCGAAGTATCGCCAATGTGTTCTGTCGCGCCATCAATGCGCTCCGAACCGTTGGTATGAACCACCGAACTGCTGACCTGTTTTGCGTCATCAGCTTGGCTCGCCGGGCCGATGTTGTAGTCCGTCGTCTGTGATTCCGTAGTCGTAGAACAAGCCACCAAGGTTATAGCCAATGCAATGCACAGGATGCCTGTGAAAGTCAGCCATATTTTTTTCATGAAACACCTCCCCGATGCTGGTTGTACCATGATACTACGTCGGGTGGAGTTCTCCAAGCCTCTGAAAAGCGCATGGCTTATTGTCGTATGTTTGGTGTATGTTGGTGTCAACATAGTTATGGGATGATGGACATGTGCATAGAGCTTGAAGCACGGAACAGGCAAAACCTAAACTACAGGTATGGGATGTGGGCGATGGATAGTGCCGGCAAGCAGGACGTAGACGACAGGTAGCTCCGACATACAGGACGCAATCCCGACATAAAGGACGTAGCAATAACATACAGGACGTAATCCCGTCATACAGGACGTAATCGATAGATAAAGGACGTAGACGACAGGTAGCTCCGACATACAGGACGCAATCCCGACATAAAGGACGTAATCGATAGATAAAGGACGTAGACGACAGGTAGCTCCGACATACAGGACGTAATCCCATCATAAAGGACGTAGACGACAGATAGCTCCGACATAAAGGACGTAGCAACAACATAAAGGACGTAGCAACAACATACAGGACGTAGGCCCACCCCAAACGGCGGGTGCGCGGGTGCGGCGGGCGGGCAGTCTGTTCCTTTTGCTCAAAAGTAGCATAGCCCGTTCTTGTGCATATATATAAAAAAACGGAGCCGAAGCTCCGTTTTCCTATCATGTCATGGCGTAAAGACGACTATCCCAATTTATTCCATTGGAGAAAAGTCGCTCTTGGACGCGCCACAGAGAGGGCATACCCAATCCTCGGGGATGTTTTCAAAAGCGGTTCCCGGCTGGATGCCGCCATCAGGATCTCCCTCGGCTGGATCGTACACGTAGCCACAAAGGTCGCAAACATACTTCTTCATCCTATTCCTCCATATCTATCTGTTTACTAGATGTACCTAAGATACTCTCAAGCGCCGGACTCGACAACTATGCTTGTTCATAGATATCGAGTATTTTTCGTAATTCCTTGCAGAACTTCTTTCTGTACTGTTCCGGACTGACAATTTCAACATCATCGCCACATTGGATGATTCTGAGCATCAGCTCAATGGAATTTTCGACATCCATCATGCAGATTGTCTCTCCCTGTGGATTCTTTTCAATTCTTTGCGTTCCATGGACGAGATTCCTGAATGAGTTGAGAGCCGATTTCTCCTTCAGCTTCAATACTAGCGGAATCATGTCGATACTCTCGTAGCCGTCCTGTTTTTCTGGATGCCTGAACGGTTTGAGGTTATCGGGAATCGTATACGTCTCGTCAAGGATTGTTGCGGCGGTGATCTTGTTGATATCAATTGTCACAATTTCAGTGGTGTGGCGAAGCCGTCCTGTGACGCTGATCGGGTTGCGCCCGTGTTCTTCTTCCCGGAAGCCGATGAAGTAGGGGGCTAGCTCAGTTTCCGTAGGCTCGTCGCCTTGCATATGGGTGATACGCACGATACGACCGGAAACCCAGGAGTCGATCAACACTTCAAGAATAGAGTTGAACTGCCCGTTCTCTTTTTTCCGCTGTGCTTCGGTGTCGATTGATTCAGCGACCTGGATGATGTTGTCGCTGATCTTCGGTGCATAGGAACGCATGTTCATCGCTATTTTTCTCAGCCCCGAAGCGAGATGGGGATTCTGGAATTCCGCGCTGTTCGCCAGAATTTCCGCCGACATGTTGAACGCAAGGCTTTCGTACACGCTCAACGCGATGTTTTCTTCACCCTCGTGTTGCTTGATTTTGATGAGGTTGTTGTCCTCATAAATATCAATGTACTGTTTCAACTCATCCACGTATCTGCTGATCGTGGACCTATGCACACCGAGTCTTCTTGCGATTTCCGCCCGTCGAAGCCCTTCGGGATGGGAATGAAGAAGCAGTTCGAGCTGTGCTACTCGTTCACCTTTCATGGATACCTCTTTTGCACCAATTTGCAACAAATCTAATTCAGTATATCATGTTTTCATTGCACCGCAAGGAAAAATAAGGCATATTTTGCAACAGTTGGCAAAACACTGACAACTTTTCCCGTCTATGATAGGATGTCCGGGAACGCGGAGGCGACAATTATGGAAGATGGCGGCTTGGTAGCGATAGAAATGAAGCTTTCCTTTTTAGAAGCTACAGTGGTCGAATTGAATGAGATCGTGATCGAGCAACGGAAAGAACAGGCGCTGCTGGAACAGAAGCTGGCGAAGCTGACGCAGAAGGTGGAAGATTTGGTGGAAGAGGCCGGCGACGGTCCTCGGCCCAATCGTCGTCCTCCCCACTATTGATGGGAGGCGCACGGCGCGGCCGAATCATATGCCGATCGTGCATTTGTTTTTGACCATCTGGATAGTATCAGACTATCAACAAACACCGTTTGGACTGGATAGGGCAATGCCGCCAGTCCCGCTGTAATCATACTCCCGTGAACATCGCTTCTCGAGATTTCCATACGGTAGTGGCCTCCCAGACTACGGTTTCGCCGCCGTCGGGTTCCGTCCTGACAATCTTGTGGTAGAACTGAGGAGTTCCCTTTTCCATCTCGTTGGTGTTGACTGCGCCAGTATAGACGGTCAAGGCATCGTTGCGGAATGTCTGATGGATCCATGATACGTCGATTTCCGCGACCTTATATTCGTCTCGGAAAGGGACTGGCAGAGAATCGAGCATCCAACCGATATAGGATATATTGTTCACATGCTGGTTGTAGTCGGTGTCGAGGTATTTGATCTGGGGCTTGCATGAGCAGATATCCTGAGCATGCGCCTCTTCATACGAAACTCTCCGGCCCAACGCCGGGTCGCAATAGTGGGTTGCGTCCTCTAAGGCGGGGGAGCCGATTCTTCCGGTGATCTCCTGCGGACGGCAGGGACGGAAGTTGTGTTGGATATCCAGGACCGCCCACCAAGCCATGGCTTCCAAAATCGGCGCGCCCGCTTCATCCTTGATTCTCGTCGCGCGGGGAAAATGGAGCTTGTATCCCGGTTGCGCCCAGGTTTCAAGAAGCAGGCGTTCCGGCCATACAGTGTATCTATGGATTTTCATCCGGGTTCTAGTGACCACCCAGGTCTTTCCCTCCGCATTGAGTTCCGGGATGCTACAACCCCTGAGCGCCGCATGATGTCCGGCGACCTCCTGCAACATCTGGAAATAGAACTCCAATCGTGCATGGTAATGCGCATCGGTATTGTAGGTGTATGTCGTAAAGTCTGATTCATACACATTGCCGTCGTTGATTCTGAACATCGTTCCTCCTCAGCCCCTTGTCATTGAATTTCTTCCGTGCGCCTGTAGAATCTCAACAAGCTTCTCCCATAGGTCCGTTCATCGTTGTATTCCAGCCCCCCGATTTTTTCCGGCCATCCCGCTTTCTCTTCCGCGGGATAATGGATGATGAACAGCCCGCCGGGTTTCACGATGCCCGCCGTGTCGATGGACTGGGCCAGTGCCACTTTTCCCCCCATGGGAAACGGAGGATCGGCGTAGACGATGTCATACTGAAGCTTCGCCGTCGGGATAAAGCGGTTCACGTTCATCATGAAGACCTGGATTTGCGATTCCACAAAACTGATGTTCTTCGCGATCACCTGCTTTTTGCCCCGGTCCATTTCCACCAGATGGACGGGTTCCGCCCCTCGCGACGCAGCCTCGATTCCAACGCAGCCGCTGCCTGAGAACAGATCAAGGAAGGAACATCCCTCCAGATTGCCGAGAATCGAAAACAACGACTCCCTCATGCGGTCCATGGCGGGCCTAATGACACCTGGCGGGCACTGGATAATACGACCACAGTAGATTCCACCTGTTATCCTCATGAAGCGGTTCCTCTTTATCTGTCCGTTTTTCCATCAGACTTCCAACGTTCCAAGCATTCACCCATCTCTGCGGAACGGACTGAATCTCGTGAAAGATTCAATTGTTTCTGTCACTTTTTGGAAAAACTGTCAAATATGATGATACGGAAAGTCAGAGAAATATGCAACCTGATATGCAGATGGCGGATATCAGCCGATACCGGTATTTCTCTTTCCTTCAAGAGACACCATGACATCATTGCCAGTGGGATACTAGAATACGGCCATCGCAGGCGATACAGGGCTATTCTGTATGAAAAAAACTATGACTTGTATTTTTGCCGGTACATCTCGTATGTTTTTGCCGATTAAACTCTTTACTTTTTGCCGATAATATCAGAAGATTACATATGATACAAAGATGGCTTGTCCCCAAGATAATCACCTCATTGAAAGAATTTCCGATTGTCCAGATTGTTGGAGCCCGCCAAACAGGCAAGACAACGATACTGATGCATCTGCTTCCCTATGATTTTCAGATCTATAGTTTAGATGACCAGACCTTACTCCAAGCCGCGGCCCTCGATCCCCAGGATTTCGTGAATCGCGATGAACGTCCCATGTGCATAGATGAGATTCAAAAACTCCCCGCTTTGATTCCCGCCATGAAACTAGCCGTAGATAGGAGTTCTCATAAAGGATTGTATCTGATTACTGGCTCCGCGAATGTATTTTCTTTGCCGACGGTACAGGAGTCTCTGGCAGGAAGGATTCATAGCCTACGCTTGAGACCTATTACGGTAGCAGAGCAAAAAGGGCGGACTCCTGTTTTTCTCGACTATATTTTTGGTGATGAACTTAGCAAAGATGTTCCAGCGACTTCTCGGGACGAAGTGCTTTCTTTTGCTGTGAACGGTGGATATCCTCGTGTCCTGGATACGTCGGACAATACCTTTCGGGAGGATTGGTTTTCATCCTATATATCAAGTATCCTGGATCACGACATTATGGAACTCTTCAAAGTTCAGCGTTTGGACAAGCTTGAACGGGCATTGCATTCCCTTGCCGCATGGTCTTCCAAAATTCCGGTCAACCGCAATATCGCGGAAAAACTGGAAGTCAGCCCGGCTACGTTTGAAAATTATGCGGCATATCTGCACGAACTATTTTTGGTGGACTATGTTCCAGCGTTTTCTTGTTCCGATTACAAGAAAGCGACTGGGAAAGAGAAAGTCTTTCTTGCGGATTCCGGGCTCATGGCGAATCTGCTTCAGGTCGAGAAAAACGCTGTTACCTTGCAACCCGATACTCTTGGCAAGCTGGTTGAGACATTCGCATATACACAGCTCGTCGCACAATGTGAACTGGCAGCTCGCTGTCGGCTATATCATTATCGTGATCGAGATGACCACGAAGTGGACTTTATCATTGAACTGAACAACGAACTGGTTGGCTTGGAGATCAAGGCAAGTACCTCTGTCGGTCCCGAAGACTTCAAGCACCTGAAGTATTTCAAAAATCGTTCCACGCAACGACATTTCCGCCGGGGAATCGTTCTGTATACCGGCTCGCAAGTCCTTTCCTATGGAGACGGGATGTTCGCCGTTCCGTTCTCCGCACTATGGATGTAGCCGGGCCTACGATACCTCCGCCACCTCGTCGTCGAACGGCGGGGCTTTCGCCAACACCAGCCTGATCACCGAATTGGAGCCGGAAATGAACCCGGGATCTTCGGTAAGGATCCTATCGGCCTCCGTCCGCGCCACTTGGATCATCGGCAGATCGTCCGTCAGGCTGGCGAAGCGCAGGCGGAGGAAGCCCGACTGCTTTGTACCGGTAATCTCGCCCGGCCCCCTGATCAGCAGATCCTGCTCGGCGATATAGAACCCGTCGGTTGATTCCCGCATGACCTTGAGACGCTGCTTCGCTTCGTCGGAAAGCTCATCGCCATAGACAAGAAAACAATAGGACTGGAGATCGCTGCGACCGACCCGCCCCCGAAGCTGGTGGAGCGCGGACAGCCCGAACCTGTCGGCATGCTCTATGACCATGCAGGTAGCGTTGGGAATATCGATGCCTACCTCAACGACGCTGGTGGAGACAAGGTACCGCAACTCTCCGTTTCGGAACCTGAACAGAATATCGACCTTCTCATCCTCGGACAACCGACTATGGATCAAGGCCGCTGGCACGCCGGGATAGACCTCGGACGACAGGAATTCATACATGTTGGTCACGTCGCGAAGCTCGCTTTCCCCGGTATCGTCGATTCTGGGATAGACGAAATAGGCCTGGTGTCCGCGCTCGAACTCCACGCCTACGGCCCGGTACATGCGTTCCCGGCTCTTGTCCGCGACCAAGTGGGTGACAATCGGCAACCGACCCGCCGGCATCGTATGGATCGTGGAGACATTGAGGTCACCGAATACCGTCAGGGCAAGGGTACGTGGGATGGGAGTGGCGGTCATGAGCAGGACGTCGGGAGCTTCGCCCTTGCCCAGCAGCGCCATTCGCTGTTCAACGCCGAAACGGTGCTGTTCATCGATGATGATGTACCTGAGCGCCCTGAACTCGACCTCTTTTGAAAACAGCGCATGGGTGCCGATGATAATGTCCACCTTCCCCTGTGCCAGAGCGTCGAGCAGCAGTTTCCGTTCCTTGCCCTTGACCGAACCGGTCAGGAACGCGATCCGTATCCCCAGCGGCTCCAGCAGTTCCGCCGCATGTTCGGCATGCTGCCGGGCCAGCAGTTCCGTCGGCGCCATGAACGCGACTTGATATCCCGCCGCTATGACATGGAGCGCCGATATCCATGCGACCAACGTTTTGCCGCTGCCGACATCGCCTTGGAGAAGACGGTTCATCGGCGTTGACGAATCCAGGTCGCCGCGGATTTCCCCCAGAACCGTCTGCTGGTCTGCGGTCAGCGAGAACGGGAGGGTGCCGATGAACTTGCGTTCAAGCTCCCCCGCGGCTTTCGCCACCCGGCCCGTCAACGCCCGTTCGCCATCGGGAATGGAGAATGAACGACGTCTCGCTATGATTTGCAAATAGAATAGTTCAGTGAACGCCAGCGTTCTTCTTGCCGCGGATACCTCGTCCATGGCGGACGGAAAGTGCCACAGCCGTATCGCCCGGTCCAATGGCAACAGGTTGAACCTGCTCATCAGGTCCGCTGGAAGTTCATCATCAAACTGGTTCTCCGCAAGAATGGCCTGGACATCGCGTCTGATAATCCGTTGGCTCAATGCCCCTGATAGTGGATATATGGGGAGGATTTTACCAAAATTACCCGGTTCTGTGCCATCGTCCGGCAAAGGAGTCATCTCAAACTGGGTACACTGGAGATCCGTCATGTGGTGCGTGACCGCGCCATAAAGGTAATAGCATCTCCCTACCTTCAGCGTTTTTTCCAGAAAGTTGCGGCCGAAACAGAGGAGCGAAAGGCGGCCGTCTCCCTCGCCGCTGATATCCTTGACGATAATCTTGAGCGTCCGTTTACGGGCGGTCCTTCCTCCGAAGAAAGAATGCGAGACGACCTCGACGAACGTATTTGCGAACGTGCCGTCCGGTTCTCGGCGGAGCTTGCCCAACGGCATGATGACGCTGCGGTCCTCCCATGCGCGGGGGGGGAGCAATACCAGGTCGGCGAGCGTCTTGATTCCAAGGGCCTCATACCCGTTCGCGGCGCTTTTTCCGACGCCGTGCAAGGTCGCGACACTTTGGGCAAGCTCTCTGATGAACATCGTTTCCTCCCGGCGACCGTCCGGCTGGTCAGAGCGGCAGCTTTCCCAGCGCCCCTACCGCCAGATTCACGAGAATCACCGCGAGTATGTAGAGACAGACGGTGAAGATGAGGGAGGCGATGACCAGATTCCTGTCGTTTACGGGCTTGTTGCGGAAGAATACCTTCTGAACCCAATTGAACAGGCCGCCAAGCATCGAATCGAGCATCTGGATATACTGGATTGCGTTCGGGCTTCTCCGATAGCAAAATACGAGGCGGATAATCAGCATGATGATGAAGAACCAGAAGAACAGCGAGAATATGTAGCTCCAGAGCGTCCTAATGACCAGCCCCAGCACCAGTCCGAGGGTGATTCTTCCATATGCGCCGAAAATCCTCAGCAGGCTTTGGACGATGCTCAGGACGGCCATCGCCACCAATGGCGTGAAATCGAGATGGGACCGGCGCAACGGAGTAATGCCGGAGAACAGGTTGAGATACGGATCGACGATTTTGGAGAGAAAATTGAGGAACGGGTTTCCTCCATTGTTCCATTGGCTGCCTGGAACTCTGATCCAGGTAAGAATGATGCGTATCCAGATCAGCATGGAATACAGCGACAGCAGTGTTGCCGCGATATTCGCCAGAGTCATGAGAAAATTGGAAGGGGGCGGGGTCACGATATCCATAGCGCCAAGGTCTCCTTTGACATTCAAAAACGTCGCCTGTGCTAAATATACGGTACAACGTCCCGCTTGGCAAACATCTCTTTGCCAAACTGGGTGTGTTTTTCTTATCGGAACCGCCTCCCGCCGGTCAATTGAACCATGCCGAACGAACGATTGGCATTTTGTTCAGTTCTGAAAGAAGTTCTTCCGAATATCGCAGGGAGAATTCCCGTCCCGCCTGTATGACGGCGCATTGCTTCTGGACGCCCTCCTGCGGAGTCTGTTCGTCCTCTCCCGCGGCCATGGAAACCGCACCGTCCATGACATGCAGCAGGATAGAGCAGGGGCCATGATAGTTCAGGCAAAGATCCATCAGTTCCCTCAATGCGGTGGGGGAGCACATTTCCTTCTCCAGGCTGATATGGGCTTCCTTGACGGCCTCCGGCTCCAAATCGTTCGGATTTTGTACCATCTCATCAATCAGAAAAGAGTATTTTTCCGGATCACGATTGTTGTCGAACTTGCCCTTGAATCCATAGATGCCGTCAACCTGTATCTGTGAACTGATTCTTTCCCAAGTTTTGGGGAACACGGTAGCGTCGATGGAACCGTTAAAATCGGTCAGGACGAGGAAGGCCATTTTCGAACCGCTCTTTGTAATGAATTCCCGCAGGCTCGTGACCATGGCGATCATTGCGCAAGTCCGGTTTTTTGGTAGCCGGTCCGTATGGCTGATATCGACGGTGACCCGCGTCTTGAACGCTTCTCTATAGAGATCCAGCGGATGTCCTGAAATATAGAAACCGAGAAGTCCCTTTTCGATTTCCAGCTTTTCCATGATACCGTAGTCCGCGGCGGGTACCATGTCGAAGGTATCCATGGCGGCCTCTTCCTCGGCGTCGAACAGGGAACATTGGCCGAACGCTTGCGCCTCCCTTCGTTTCTGGACGAACTTGACCGCTGCTTCGAGGTTGCCCATCAGCGTCGGGCGGTTTGTGCCCAGCGCGTCAAACGCTCCTGCCTGAATCAGGGATTCCAGGAGCTTCGAGTTGACCGCCTTCGCATCAACACGCATCAGGAAATCGATGAAATCCTTGAACGGGCCATGCTCCTCACGTTCCTTGACGATCAGTTCGACGATGCCTTCTCCGACATTCTTGATACCGGCGAGTCCGTAGACGATCTTGTGATCGACCACATTGAAGTGCTTGTCCGAGAAGTTGATTGTCGGCGGCAGAATCTCCAGCCCCATCTCCTTCGCCTTAAGCAGGTATTCGGTGAACTTGTCTGGACTGTTGATTTCGTTGGTCAGGTTCGCCGCCATGAACTCGGCGGGGTAGTTCGCCTTGAGGAACGCCGTCTGGTATGCGACGACGGAATACGCCACCGCATGGGATTTGTTGAATCCGTAGCCGGCGAACGGCTCCAACATTTCAAAAATCTCTTCCGCGTGCTTGGCATCCCGGCCAAGCTTCTTCGCTCCAGCTATGAACTTGACCTTTTCTTCGGCCAGCTTGTCCTTTTTCTTCTTGCCCATGATACGCCGGAGGATGTCCGCGCCGCCGAGGGTATACCCGGCGATAATCTGGGCGACCTTCATGACTTGTTCCTGATAGACGATTACTCCGTAGGTCGTCTTCAACTCATCTTCCAAATCTGGATCTGCGTAGGTAATCGGCTTCTTGCCCAACTTACAGTCTACGAACTGGGGGATGTAAGCCATCGGGCCCGGCCTGTACAGGGCGTTCAACGCCACAAGGTCCTCGATGTTGTTCGGCTGTGCGTCCCGGAGAATACGTTGCATGCCGGCGCTTTCAAACTGGAATACGCATGCGCTGTCTCCATCGCAGAGCATCTTGAACGTAGGTCCGTCGGTATCGGAAATCTTGTCGATATTGAAATCAGGTTCCCGCTTTCTGATCAGATCCACCGTATGTTTGATCAGGGTGAGTGTCTTCAACCCCAGGAAGTCCATCTTTACCAGTCCGCAATCCTCAATCAGGTCCATCGTATACTGTGTGGAAATCGCCCCGGTCTTCGGATCACGATAGAGGGGGACATAGTTGATCAACGCCTCTTTGCCGATTACCACTCCCGCCGCATGCGTCGAGGTGTGACGGTTCATGCCTTCGAGCCGTTGCGCTACGTCGAACAGTTCGCCATAAATGCCGCCTGATTCAGCCTTTTCCTTCAGTTCAGGACTCATCTCCATGGCCTTGGCCAAAGTCATTTTGGGATCATCGGGAATCAATTTGCATATTTGGTTCGATTCGTCGTATGGAATGTCGAGTACGCGGGCCACGTCCTTCACGACGGCCTTCGCCTTCAGCGTCCCGAACGTAGCGATCTGGGCGACCCTCTCGATTCCATAATGTTCCGTTACGTAGTCGATGACTTCCTGTCGTCTTTCGAAGCAGAAGTCGATATCGAAATCGGGCATCGATACGCGTTCCGGGTTGAGGAACCGTTCAAACAGCAGGTTGTACTTGATTGGATCCACGTCGGTGATGTCGATGCAGTAGGCGACCAGCGAACCCGCTCCCGAACCACGCCCCGGGCCTACCGGGATACCATGTGTCTTCGCCCAGTAGATATAGTCGCGAACAATCAGGAAATAGCCTTGGAAGTCCATTTTGATAATGATGTCCAGCTCGTAGTTCAGCCGTTCCGTCAAGGCGGCCGTCGCTTCTCCGTATCTGCGGATCAGACCTTCGGAGGCGAGGTGCCTCAAATAGTCGGACGTATCGGTAAAGCCCTCGGGAACCTCGAAGACGGGGAGCAATGGCCCAGGGAAATGTATCTCCAGATTGCAGCGTTCCGCGATTTTTACCGTGTTTTCTATCGCCTCTGGACACCATGAGAACAGTTCAGACATCTGTTCCGGGCTTTTCATGTAGAATTCTTGAGTGGGAAAGCGCATTCTGTCGGCGTCGTTTTTCTTCGAGTTCGTGCCGATGCACAGCAGGATGTCCTGGGCGTTGGCGTCGTCCTGGTTGATATAGTGGATGTCGTTCGTCGCCACCAGCGGGATCCCCGTCTCTTCGGCCAGTTGTTTGAGCAGCGGGTTGATCCTTTGCTGGTCCGGCATCCCGTGGTCCTGGACTTCGATGTAGTACCGGCCATCGTTGAATACCGACTTGAACCAGTTGGCACGTTCCACCGCCCGGTCATACTGCCCGTTGAGGACGAGCTGGGCTATTTCGCCACCGATGCAGGCTGAGGTACAGATCAGCCCCTCCTGATGCTCCATGATCAGCTGGTCGTCGATACGCGGCTTGTAGTAGTAGCCTTCTGTGTAGGCGATGGAGTTCAGCTCTATCAGATTGTGGTAGCCGGTCTCATTCATTGCCAGCAATACCAGATGATAGTTCCTGCCGCCACCCGATACCGTTCCTCGCTGGAGATGGCTTTCCGGGTTCACATAGAATTCACAGCCAATGATTGGGTTGATGCCCGCGGCTTTGCAGGCGCGGTAGAAGCGAAGGGCGCCGAACATGTTCCCATGGTCGGTGATCGCCAGGGAAGTCATGCCGAATTCCTGAGCTTTCGCTACGTACTTGGCAATCGGCGCCGCTCCATCGAGCAGAGAATAGTCGGTGTGGTTGTGCAAATGGACGAATTGGGACATTGTGAGCTAACTCCTAGCGGTCCTGAACTCCAAAGCCGGGTTGTTTTCGCCGGCGACAAGGAGGGCGGCCGCTTGGGTATTGTAACATAACATCGCCCGTCGGGGGTAGCCCATCCGGACAATAGGCCGGGGGGGGGATGGCTGACGTCTGAGAGCTGGTACGGGACCTGATGCTTCGGCTCTGTCTGTTTGACGAACGATGGATTCTGAGGTATGAACGCTGGGATTGGAGATAGTGGTCGTCACGCCGTCAATTGGAGAAAACGGCCCGATTCATGGCAGGGCATGTTTCTGCATACGGAAATGTATGCTATGGAAAACTTATTAATCAAACGATTGGGAAGTATCTTACAGGCATATATCATGCTTTTTCGAGAAAGAAAGCGGAATATGAAAAAGCGAACGAAAATTACAGCACTGTGTAAATGATGCCGACCGAGCTTCTTTTTGGCAAGCGCAGGGAGAATCTCTTGAACGTGCCGGAGCCGAATACCGATGGAAACGGCATGGCAGTTTGACGCTCAGAGAAAACAAATGATATTGGCATTTGCGGAGTAGGGGCGGAAAACCGATTAATTTCGCAATGGAGTTCTTCGGCAAGAGCTTCACCGAAGCCGTAGCTGCTCATAGGCGATACGACTACAAACCGAAGCCTAAACATGGTGATTCCCTTGATGGTGCGTTCATCAAGTTGGATAGTGCTCGTTTTGCAAAATCATTGCTGGTTTGCTGGATGAAACGCTGGGAAGCGCGATAGAACTACAGAGCGTTTTCTTGTTCCCTCCACGAACAAGAAATTCTACATGTATGTCATCACGCCGTTCGCCTGTATCAAGGCGGTTGGAGCAGGGAAGAAACGCAGGGAAACCTGAATGGCTACGGCGGATGGATTCGCAGTACGCCCCTATTCCTCCAGCACTTCAGTGTTCAGGTCGTGGAAAACCGCCTCGAACATCCTCCTGCTTCGTTCCAGCTGCAAGTCCGTCACCAACGGATGCAGCTTGTGGATTTCCGACGTCAGCGCAAAAGAGAGCCTGTTGATTCGTTGCGGTGGCACAGGAAGCGACTGTCCTGACAACTGCGTTTCCAATTCCCGGCTGATGTGGAATCCCGAAGTGGGGAAGGTGAAACAGAAATGGGCTTTGGAGATTGCGCTCTGGCCACGGGTGCACTGGAAAGCGAAAATGACGCATTGCTGCGGATTAAGAACCGGACTGTCGATTACCCTGAATCTCTGGAAGTTCCCCGATTCCAAGCCGATTCTGATTCTTGTGATCAGATTGGTTCCATTCAGCAACAGCTGTCCATCCTTGTCATAAAGCCTTGATATAGGAATCCAGCGGTTGATGGTCTTGTTCCCCTGAATTTGCTTGACCTCGACAATTGCGTCGAGTACGGCCAAGGAACCGGGAATGGACAGCCTGATGTCGGGAGTGCACAGCGAACCGCCGATAGTGACCTGCCTGCGTACGATTCTGGAAGCGAGGGAATTAAGCGTATCCAGCAGGACATCGGACAGCACAAGCTTCCCCGCATTGAGCAGTTGGCTGGCCGTAACCATAGATCCGATTTCAATGAACCTGTCGTTGCGGGTGATCTTCTTGAGTTCCGTGATCTCCCCTAGATAGATGATGTCGGTATTGTCTTCCGACGGATAATAGTTCGGCCTGCCCATGATATAGGTACCGCCCGCCCAAATGACCGCGTTGGGGTAATGGGCCGCCGCCGAGATGAACTCGCTGACTGAACGTGGAGTATGGATGGCTGGAGACCTAATTCCTTCGTACACGCCTGCGCCTCCTATATCCCGCCGCTATATTCACAATCTGCAAGAGTTCCGCGGAATCCATGCAGCGGCACGTATTGAGTTCCAGTTCCTGTATGACCTTTTCCTGATCGAGTTCCTCCATTGTACTGGGAATCCTTCCTCGCGAAGGAACTGGGAACGGTTGATCTTCTGAAGGTTGCTCCATACCTTGGAGAATTGATTCAATGATCAGCGTCTTCGCCGCATAGCAGTTCGGACAGGGCTTGCTGCCCGCAGCCAAATAGGCGCGCTCTATATCATGGCAGGCTCTGGTCTTCTGGAAGCCGTCGAATGTCTTGATCTCCATGCCGCGGAGCCTGAAAGCCGGAATCATGCAGGCGAGAACGGCCTCGCCGTTGAGCAGGACGATGCAGTTTCCACAGTTGTCGCCCCTGCACCGACTGTTCAGGGACTGGTTGCCGACTTCCTCCATCAATATCAATGAGAGGGGCTTGTTCGAGTTTACCGAAAGCGATAGATGCTTACCGTCTATCGTACATTCGATTTTCATGCTTCTCCTCCCCTGATGCCGTTCAGGACATCTTCCGCAGATACAGGCATATACCGGACTTCCGCATCCATCGCCTGGGTCATCGCATCTCCCAATGCGGAGATGACCAGCCCCTGGAGGACCGAACTGATTGAGATGGGTTCTCCCTTGCTTTGGGTCGATATCTCAATGTCCATTGTGAATTCGTTGTTTTTTTTCTTACTCAGCTGCGCTCCATTCTCCACTAGTGTTCTGACAATGATGTTGTGGACTTTGGAACGTAACGCATGTTCATCGTGGACGTACCCGAAATCGAACGACGCCCATGCGTGTCTGATAATCGGTTGCAAGGAAATTGTGTCGATTTCAAGCTCCAGAATCAGCGCCGCCCAACTATCGCTGTAGAATTGTGAACCGGAAGCTCCCGATGCCTTGGAGCTGATGGTCGCGACAATCGGCAGAGGCTCGATGAACCGTTGTGCCTTGATTGTATCGCAGGCTTTTTCGAAAAGCAACGGCAGCCTGCCGATGTTTCTGGAAAGCACTACCGGTCCGCTGTCCACCAGTTCAATGGGATCTTCAATAAAACCGATGTCTCTGTCGTCAACGTCCAGCTCCCTTGCGACAATGGCTTTCCAGACGTCCGCGCTGGAGGAACGCGTTGGGAATGATGTGTTTAGGGTCGTCCTGTCGTTGGCGTTCAATATGACCTGCACGGAGAACTGGTTCTCCTGCCGGAACGAGCCGCTGAAACCGCTGATGCCCGCCCCGCATGCGATTCCGATTCCTCTGGAATAATTGAGAAATGTCGATACCCGGAGTTTCTGACTTCGTTGTATTTCATATGTGGCGTGCTTGCGCTGGTAATCGCTCCGCTCGCACAAGGCGTTCAACATCTCCTTCAAACGAGAGAATCGCACGTTGGCGACTTGCGCCGTTCGTTGAGGATACTCACCGAGATATTTAAATCTCCAGTCCGCCGGGTTCATTCCGGCTTCCCTTGCAAGTGCCGAATAATGGGTTTCCGTACTTGCAATCGCCTTGGAATATCCGAGGTCACCGAAGAAATGGGCCGGGGCGGTAGGACTGGACATGGTGGTGATACGGATTTGCATGGCCTGGAGCGGATACAGCGGGACAAGCCCCGCAGTCAACTGGTTTGCCAGCTCGGAACTGAATAGCGGGTAGGCTCCTTGGTCCACCATCACGTCGATTTGTTCAGCCAGCGGTTTCCCGTTTTTGTCTATCGCGCTTTTGCGCCGTATCTGAATTTCCGGGGAGAACGTCGGTTGCTGGCTCTGAATTTCTACCGAGAACCCGGTATTGTTCGCGGCAATAGCCGCCAGTGCGGACAATATGGATGGTTCGAGCAATTTTTCATCACATGGGGCGTAGTACTGTTGCTGGTGTATGACGATTTTCTTTTTCGGAACTGAGGTTGCTTCACTGACGGTGTCTCGGACATGGAATGGCCATTGTGTTGGAACGTCGATATGCAACAGGTCTTCGACCTTTGCGGCAGTTGCTCTGGTGATCGATGTAGTGTTGCTGCTTACAGACCGGAAGGTATAGGAACGCTGTACGACAGCGACTCCCTCTTGGTGGAATACAGTATCTATGTCTCCCCATCCAAGGGTTTTGGGAGGGACGCTCAAGGCGACCTTGCGTTTGTCTGCGGCAAGACGTGGTTTTTCCTGCGTACCCGTCTGAACCGGTCGCCCATCCGGCATGGCTGGAGAAACCGGCTGTTGCGTTTGGCCTGACTCTTGTGTCGGCGCTGGTATCGTTTCAGTCTGGGCGTCTACTGTCTTGCCGTCGTTTTTTCCTGATCCTTCCATGATGGGGATTTCCTGCTGTTGTACGACGGAAGGTATTGTGGTGGGTTCTACCGACGGGGGGAGTTTGTAGGATATCCGGATTTCGCGAGCCTTGAGCTCCACCGATTCAAAATCATGACCGAAGAGAGCCAGGATCGGCTGCCCTTTGTACGAAATCTGAGATGAAGTCAGCAACGGCATCTGTGTATCCAATACCTGAATCCTGTTGTTGCCGGGGATGTCCCTTGCCGCGATGACAAGGAAATGGCTGTCCAGTTCCGGTAGCTGGATGTCCACGATTTGGCCTTCATCAACCGTCGAGCGGATGATGATTCCGTGGAGGATATTCATTTTGTTGATCGCCGTAGATTTTTTCTCTGCCATCTTGCGTGGTTCTCCAAGTCGGTCCTGTTGCAAAGAATATCATGTTAGGTGGTAATCGGCAATTGGTTGGATGCGTCGGTTTTGTTACTCTCGCGTTTTCCCTTGTGGGGAATGTCGCCGATGCTCGCTCATTGTGTGGTTCCGGGGTTTTCTGGGCTCTCCCATGGCGGATCGTGCGAGTGAGCGCCGGAGATACGCTCCTCGCCAAGGCCGAGCTTTTGTTTCTCTCTTGGGTGCTTGTGCGAATGAACGAGCCGTTGGGCAAGGCGGCGGTTGAATCGGTTTTGATGACGTTGCGTCGGTTTCTTGATGCGGGGATGCGTTGCCCGTGGGGCCATGTCGATACTCTGTCAATACCTCAATGAGCGTATGCTCGTCAGCGTATGCTGAACAGGGTATATCTTTTCGTTCCCTGGTGTCGTATCCTTTCTTCATGGATGGATTCGTGACAGGCTAATCCCGTGCGGTTGGGTAGCGTGTTGATGAATATGTAATGCAATAACAATAATTTAACATTACAATATGATGGACAAAGAAACCAAGGAAGACAAGATGGTGAACGTACAGGTTCGCATGGATTCTGAACTCAAACGGTCCTTCGAGCAGACTTGCTCGGAATTCGGCATGAACATCACTACTGCGTTCACTGTATTCGCGAAGACGGTGGTGAGGCGGCGGCGCATGCCGTTCGAGATCGCCGCTCAGGACGACTTCTATAATCCGTACAACATGGAGGTGTTGCGCAAGTCAATCAAGGATGCGGAAGAAGGCCGGCTTTTTGAACATGATTTGATAGAGGTGTGAACTGCGTGAGAATCAGTTGGACGGAAGAAGGGTGGGCGGATCATGTCTATTGGCAGTCTCAGGACAAAAGGATGATCAAACGTATCAACCAACTGATTCGCGGCATTCTTCGCAACGGTTATATGGGGCTGGACAAACCGGAGCCGTTGAAAGAGAATTTGTCAGGATGGAGGGGGCGTCGGATAGATGAAAAACATCGGCTCATCTATCGAATCTTGGATGGAGCCATCCAGATTGCGCAGTGCCGTTCGCATTATGCGGATTGATGGAATGTCGCCCGGCACCTATCGTCGTGTTTGTTCATAGCGCAAGAGGCAGGGGAAGGGGAGCATGACATGGTTGGGAACTCCATCTCAGAAGAGTGTCTGAAACCAGCAACCGGATACGGATTCTATCCGCATGGTGTCTGCATGGGCTGTCTGCGAGGGGAAAACTGTTTTTCCGCGCAGGCCGCCATGATATCGTTCGTAGCTCTGATTTTCTTGAACCTTCTCCCCTTTATCGGTACGATATGGGCATGAGTACTACTGAAACCACCTTGGCTCAGGAAGTGGCCGCGCTTTCCGAGCAGCTTCGCGCCTATCAGCACGCCTATTATGTCGATAACCACCCGTTGGTCGGCGACTTGGAATACGACCGGTTGTTCGACCGCCTTGTGGAGCTTGAGGCGGAACATCCCGAACTGAAGTTTCCCGATTCTCCGACCCAGCGGGTCGGTAGCGACCTGACCAGCGACTTTCCTGAAGTCCGCCATACCATCCCGGTTCTGAGCCTTGACAAAGCCTACAGCGCAGACGCCGTGCTGAGCTGGATCGTCAAAAGCGAGAACAAGGGGGAACGGGAGCTTTCTTTCGTCGTTGAAGAAAAAATCGACGGGGTGTCGATGGTCCTGTACTATGAGAAAGGGCTGCTGGCGCGGGCCGTCACACGTGGAAACGGCTTCGTGGGCAACGATGTCACCGCCAATATCAAGACCATCGCCTCCGTCCCCCTTCGGCTGACCGAGCCGATAGATATCGCTGTGCGGGGTGAAGTCTACCTGCCGAAAGCCGATTTTGAAGCCATCAACAAGGAGTTGGAGACTCCCTATGCGAATCCCCGCAATCTTGCCGCGGGGACGGTGCGCCGGATCAAGAGCAGTGAGACGGCGAGGATTCCGTTGCAGATTTTCGTCTATGAAGGTTTCTGGGCCGATGGTGTCGAACCGTTCGCCGACCATGTGCAGATTCTCTCCGCGTTGAAACGGTATGGCTTCAGGGTGAACCCGACTCTTGGCTTGTTCTGCAAGTCGGCGGATGAAGCCCGGCGGAAGCTGCGGGACGCGGGGCTTGAAGGGGTCGCCGGTTCTTTCGACGATATCCCCGGCTATATTACGAAACGGACGGACGCCCGTGGAGACCTGCCATATGAAATTGATGGCTTGGTGACCAAAGTGAACGAGATCGCCATCCGAGAAGCGTTCGGCTATACTGAACATCACCCCCGTTGGGCGATAGCCTACAAGTTCGAGGCTCCGGAAGCGCAGACCGTCGTGGAGAATATAAATGTGCAGGTTGGACGGACGGGCAGGGTGACGCCGTTGGCCAGGGTGAAGCCTGTGTTCGTCGGGGGTTCGACGGTCTCGAACATCACCCTTCACAACCAGGACTATGTGGACATGCTGGAGCTTGCCATCGGGGATATCGTCTCCATTTCCAAACGAGGGGATGTCATTCCCGCGGTTGAACGGGTGGTGGAGAAGAATGAATTGGGTAATGTTACTTGGAAAATGCCCGGACATTGTCCGACTTGCGGTTCTTCCTTGGTGAAGCGGGGCGCCCATACTTTTTGCCCGAATGATGAATGTCCCGACCAGATTGCGGGGCGGGTTTATTTCTTTATCGGCAAGGGTCAGATGGATATCGAGAACTTCGGGCCGGAGACGGCTTCCGTATTGATTCGGAAAGGACTGCTCAAGGATGTTCCCGATATCTATACCATCGATTATCATGAAGTACTCGACAACGAGCCAGGCTTTGGCGAGCGGAAAATTTCGTTGATTATCGATGGTGTTGCGAAAAGTAAGGAAAAGCCGTTTCGCAACGTGCTGGTTTCGTTGGGGATCGCGGAATTCGGCAAGAAGGCCGTGGACTTGCTCGTTTCCAACGGGATTCGGACGATTGACATGCTGCTGGACATCGCGGATCGGAACGATGTGGAGCGTCTGGTCAGCATCAAGCAAATCGGAGAAAAGACGGCCCAATTGCTGATTGATGGCTTGAATGATCCACAGATGCGCAATCGTATAGCAAGATTGCGAGGATTAGGCCTTTGTTTTGAAGAAGATTCCCCGAAGGCGAATGTCCTTCCACAGATTTTCGCCGGGCAGGTGTGGTGTGTCACCGGTTCGTTCGAGCATTTCGCTCCAAGGTCGCTTGCGATGGATGAGGTGGAGAAGCGCGGGGGACGCACCGTCAGTTCCGTAACGGGCAAGACTACTCATCTGCTCGCTGGGGCGGGTGCCGGAAGCAAGCTGGCGCAGGCTGAAAAGCTCGGTGTCGCGGTGGTGGGCGAAAAGCGGTTCCTGTCGATGCTTTCCGAAGCTCAAAGTGGCATATCCAGTGATATGTCCAGCGACATGTCCGACGACATGGAAGGAAAAGTGTCTCCGGCGGATGGATCGGAATCAGCGGGGAACCATGTCGGTACGGGTGAAAAGGTTTTTTCTGAAGAAACAAGGTTTGCGATTGAAGATATTTCCTCATCATCTGTCATGGATAATATTTTGGGTTCCCGCGGGGATGGTAACGACGATAGTTCACATGTTCCCATGAATAAGTCAGAGACCGAAAAATATAATGACGGAGGCGAAATTCAATCTATTGCAGACCGGACTCGACCATCATCTGTTTCTACAAGTCGAAAAAGTAAGGCTGATACGGATACGTTGGATTTATTCGGGGAACTCGATGAGTAATCGCTTGTTCCCCGATTCTCGCTGTATATCTCAGATGTCCATATTGGTTTTTGTTTTTAGGGGAGTGTCGTGACGTTTGCGTAGTGTGCAGTTTTTTTCCATTTCGTTACGAAGAATTTGGTTGATTCGGGTCTGATACCCCTGTCCTTCCGATTTCAGCCAGAGGAGTATGTCTTTATCCAGTCTGATGCTTACGGCTTGTTTGCGATTTCGATAGAGTTCTTTTCTGAATTTATCGGCTTCTTGCACGGTCATCCAGTTGGAAAAATCAGTGACTTCCGGTATGTCTGAGAAATCAATCTCATCGTCTGATATATTTTTCAGCCGTTCTAGTTCTTCCTTGGAGATGGGGGGGGTATTATTAGTTGTACATTTTGCGATGGACATGGTACGCCTCCTTTTCCCGATTGCTCGCACAGCGGGCGGAAATGATTCTGACAGTATCGTTCGATACTTCGGTATATACGACAAACAGGATTTTCCCATGTACGCTTCCTGTGGCCTTCCAGCGGTCTTCGTCCAAAAAACTGGATACTGTGTCAAAGGATTCCAGCCTATATGGATCTGGGAATATCCAGCATGCTATCTCGAACCGGACGCTGTGTTTTCGCAGGTTTGTACGGTTCTTGGCTTCGTCCCATTCAAAAAACGATTTTTCCCGTTTGCTGTATATGCAATAATGTATATGCATATGGATGTCAACGAATTGTGTAGTCATTGGTTTCATACCCCTTGAATCATGCCAAGTCTTGTTTTTTGGCTTTTCTGATACTCATATGTCCCAAAAACCCGCTGCTGATTCAAACCATCAAAATTCGTCACTGGGATGCATGTTTTTACAGGGTTCACCAGATTTGTTTGCTACCGTGGAATGCATGTCCCACTTGCGTCCGGCTTCATCTTTCTCAAGAAAAGTCATCTCTTTGCAATGACATTTTGCCGTCAACGGTGTATACAGGAGATAGCCGCAGGGTGTTTCGGAACATGTTTTGCGCAGGAGGTTGATGAAGATGAATGAACTCGCCGCTGAACTGAACAGGATGTTGGAGAGAACCGTAGCCGGAGACATGCTCTCTCCGTTCGGGCGCAGAATGTATTTCCCCAAAGGAATCATCGCCCAATGCGCCGAGGCGAAACAGCAGGCTACTCGCCACAACGCTACGGCGGGCGTGGCCATGAGCAATGGCCAGACGATGCATTTGCAGGACATCTACAATCAGTTCTCCCCCGAGGCCTTTGCGCCGAACGACATCTTCAACTACGCCCCCGCCGGTGGCGACCCCCGCTTGCGGAACCTTTGGCGTCAGGCGATGCTGGACAAGAATCCCTCCCTCGCCGGAACGCCTGTATCCCTGCCTATCGTCACAGCCGGTCTGACCCATGGAATCTCGGTCGCGGCACAGCTGTTCATTGGTGAAGGCGATCCTGTAGTGCTTCCCGACCTCTATTGGGACAACTACGACTTGATTTTCACCGATCTCTGTCAGGCGGATATCCGCACTTTCCCACTGTTCGACGCCCAGTCACGTTTCAACGTCTCGGCGATGAAGGAGACTCTCGCGTCTTGCGGAGGCAAGGGGCGTCTGTTGCTCAACTTTCCCAATAATCCGACTGGCTATACTCCGTCCGTAGCCGAAATGCATTTGATTGTCGATGCGTTGGTTGAACTCGCTGAAGGAGGGATGCGGCTGGTCGTCATTTCCGACGATGCCTATTTCAGTTTGTTTTATGAGGATGATACATGCCGGGAATCCTTGTTCGCCTATCTTGCCGGGGCGCATGAGAACATCCTCGCGGTCAAGGGCGACGCCGCGACCAAGGAAGACATGGTCTGGGGCTTTCGGGTCGGCTTCCTGACGTTCGGTTGCAAAGGCTTTTCCGAAGCCCAATATGGCGCATTGCTGAAAAAGACCATGGGTGCCATCCGTTGCACCGTTTCCAGTTGCGACAGGCCCGGACAGAGCCTGCTCATCCGCGCTATGGAGGACGGGCGCACCTATCAGGCTGACAAGGACTGCGCGAAGCGGGAGATGGAACGGCGATATCGGAAGTTTATCGACGCTTTAAAGCGGCATGCCGATACTTCCCTGTTGACTCCGTACCCGTTCAATTCGGGATATTTCATGGCGTTTCGATGCGCTGGGGATGCGGAAGTACTGCGCAGGCGCTTATTGGATGCCTACCATGTCGGAACGGTAAACATTCTTGGAAAGACGTTGCGGGTCGCGTATTGTAGCGTTGAATGCGACAGGATTGACGATCTTGTGGATATTGTATATCAAGCGGCGGAGGAAGCATGGAAGTAAAAGTCAAGCTCTATCTGGTCGATGAAGAAGGCGACAAGTTCATGGGAATCGGGGTTCTCTGGCTGTTGGAGAAAATCGAGACGGAAGGGTCCTTGCGGGGAAGTGCCGCCGCATTGGGCATTTCCTATTCCAAGGCGTATGGAATGGTTCGGAATCTTGAAAAGAGCCTCGGCGTTCCCGTCTTGGTACGCAAGAAGGGCGGGGCCAGCCATGACGGCGCCACTTTGACTCCATTCGGCAGACAGTTCATTGAATTGTATCGGGATTTCCAGGCAAAGTCTAAGAAATTGGTGGAGGGACCGTTCGCTGATTTTCGTACGGGACTTGCAAAACTTCTTGAAACCGTAGACGATATGGAGCCGATGGAAGGTGAAAGTGGAGCTTGCCGCTGAGAGTGGCGTTTCAGTACATTGGTACATATGCGCAGTTCATATAGGAGGCGTACCGTGAGCAATGACAGAATCTATGATTTTTCTATTCCAAACCTAGGGGAGGCCAAGATTCCTTCTCCAATCATGATGTCCACCTATCAAGGTGATGGATTGGCCGACTATGTGAACGATGAAGACCGTATTCTGTATAGCATCCAGACCGTCATGGGCGTGGATGGGCATCCTGTTCCACTCCATGAAGATACCGTTGAACTTGCCGGTCCACGTTCCAAATTGTATTTCAATCCCGCCCACGTGCATGCCGCAATCTGCACTTGCGGCGGTATTTGCCCAGGTCTGAACAACGTGATCCGTGCCGTTGTCCGTTGCTTCTGGTACCGGTACGGGGTGCGCCGCATCAGCGGTATCCAGTATGGTTATCAGGGGTTGTTGGAGAATAGCCCATATCCATTGATTGCCCTTGATCCCGATCTCGTGGACGATATCCAGGAGAAGGGTGGTACGATTCTTGGCTCCGCGCGCGGTGGTGGGAAGCAGGTTGATGAAATCGTCGATTCGTTGGAACGGCTGAACATCAATATCCTCGTGACGATTGGCGGTGACGGTACGCTTCGCGGCGCATATGATATAGGAGAGGAAATCAAGAAGCGCGGATTGAAGATCGCTGTAATCGGCATTCCCAAGACCATCGACAATGACCTTTCGTTTATCCAGAGTTCCTTCGGATTTGATACTGCCGTGGCGATGGCGGTTCCTTCCGTCCGGGGCGCCCATGTCGAGGCGAAGAACTCAATTAACGGAATCGGCATGGTCAAAGTCATGGGACGTGAATCCGGTTTTATCGCGGCTCATACTTCTTTGGCTCAGAGCGATGTGAACTTCTGTCTGATTCCTGAAAATCCGTTTGATCTTGAAGGTCCGAACGGCCTGCTGGAACACCTGAAGCATCGTATCCTTGACCGGGGTCATGCGGTAATCCTAGTCGCGGAGGGCGCGGGACAGGACCTTGTTCCTCCAACGAACGAAAGGGACGCCTCGGGAAACGTGAAGTATCAGGATATCGGGCTGTTCCTCAAAGATCAAATCAAGGCGTATTTCAAGCGTGAGGGGATTGAGTGCAACATCAAGTATATCGATCCGAGCTATATCATCAGGAGCGCCCCCGCCAATCCGAATGATTCCATCTATTGCGCCCGGCTTGGCGCCCATGCCGTACATGCCGCCATGGCGGGAAAGACGCAGGCGTTGGTCTCCTTGGTGAACAATCAGTTCGTCCATATTCCAATCAAGGTGGCGGTCTCGTCGAGGAACCATGTGGACCTCGAAGGTTCCCTGTGGAGGGACGTCCTGGAGAACACCCGCCAGCCCAGTTCTATGAAAAATCTGAAGGAATGAGGAAAACGGTGCAGAATCAGCAAAAATTTTTTATGAAAAGTGTTTAAAACAACTTGATTCTTTTTAGTGATATCAGTATTTTTGGGACTAGAAAGAGAACGACACCAGCCATAGCACCCGTTGGGTATATGAGTTGAAACATCGGTATTTTTCTAACCTCCTTTTGTTCCCCCTCAGGTTTAACCTCCTTTTCCTGAGGGGGTTTTTGTTTGTATTTGCATTATTAATGTGATTGCGGTTATATTAATTTGAATATTGTAATGTTTTTGTGTGGTGAGGCATAAATAAACGCATGGCTTCTTGAATTAATTGAGGGGCCTATTCGATAAAACCTTTGCGGATGGCATGCCATTTTTGGTTTTCTGAGAAAAAAGTTTATACGATTTTTAAGGTAATTCATTACTGTGAGAATAAAAAAAACAGCCACCGCTTTTTAGGCGGTGGCTGTTTTCTAGAAAAAATGGTTGAAACTAGAACAAATCTGCGTATGCTTTGAGAATTTCATCACCTTCACATCCTGCGAGGACTTTCTTGGCGAGGACTTTGCCCAGCTGGACGCCCTCCTGGTCGAAGGAGTTGAGATTCCATGCGAACCCCTGGAACATCACCTTGTTTTCATAATGGGCGAGCAACGCGCCGAGAACTTCCGGTGTGAGCCTGTCGGCGTGAAGCAGCGAAGACCAACGATTGCCTGCGAACTGCTTGTTCGGGTTTTCGTCATCCTTGCCCCTGGCGAACGCCACTATCTGCGCCACAAGGTTCGCGTCTAGCTTTTCCTGGCTGGTCGATCCTGCGGTAGAGATGTCCTTGTTCCGTTGTGACTGCTTGAAACCGATGAACTGCAAGGGGACGACATCGGTTCCCTGATGCAGCAACTGATAGAAGGAATGCTGTCCATTGGTCCCTGGCTCACCGAAAATTACCGGGCCGGTAGGGTAGCCGACCGGTTCTCCGTACCGGTTTACATGCTTTCCATTGCTTTCCATGTCGAGCTGCTGGAGATGCGCGGGGAATCTGCTGAGCGCCTGAGAATACGGCAGGATGGCGGTACAGGGACGGTCGAGGACGTTGCGAAGATACACGCCGATCAGAGCGTCCATCAACGCCGCGTTTTTGGTGATGTCGGTCTCCAGCGCATTCACGTCGGCGGCGTGTGCGCCGGCGAGCAGCTTGTCAAACGTTTCATACCCGAGGGCGGTGGAGATGATCACGCCGCCGACGGCGCTGGTCGAAGAATACCGCCCTCCGATGTAGTCATCGATAAAGAATGCGTCCAGAACATCCTTGGAAGAGGCCAGCGGACTGGTTTTACTCGTTACCGCCACCATATGTTTCGCCGGATCGAGTCCGTCTATTCCCGCATTGGACATGGCTTGGATGACAAGGTCCCTGTTCGTCAGCGTTTCCTGTGTCGTCCCGCTTTTTGAAACAAGGACGAACAATGAACTTTCAAAATCAAGCTCCTTCAGGACGTCCGCGGCATCATCCGGATCGACGTTGGAGATGAATCTAGCTTCAAGTTGCCGGATACCTTCGGCTTCCGCCCAACCTTTCAACGCAAGATACAACGCTCTCGGTCCAAGATCGCTTCCGCCAATTCCGATCTGCACCACCGTCTTGAACAGTTTACCCGTAGAACCAAGAATCTTTCCGTTGCGCACGTCGTCGGAAAACTTCTTGATATGCGCGAGCTGCCCTTGGTAAAACGCTCCTTTCTCCTCTCCATCGGCCATGACCGTTGCGCCGTCCAGGACGCGTCCTCTGGTAAGCTGGTGCAGGACCAGCCTCTTTTCTCCCGTATTGATGATTCCCCCGGAAAGCAGGGCCTTGTATTTTGCGATTAGTTCCTGTTCATCGGCAAGCGCCTGCAACAGCTTGATATGGTCTTCCTCTACCGGCATTGTCGCATATCTATAGGTCAGCCCTGCTCCCGCGGGAATCGCATAAGAACTGATTCTCTGCGGAGTAAGCGCACATTTCAAGCACGTGGGTTTCGTTTTTGCCAATGCGGAGAACGCGTTGGTTTGGTCTAGGTTATGGTATGTCATCTCTCTTCTCCTTTCCTTCTCGGAGAATGCATGCGGGGCTTCGTTGTCGGAACAAGGCCGTACTTGACGTACTGTCCTTGTTCCTTCGCCTAGCCCGGCCTTCATTCTCCTTCGAATGTTTGCGTTATAGGTGATGCGGGGGCTTCGTTGTCGGAACAAGGCCGTACTTGACGTACTGTCCTTGTTCCTTCGTCTTGCCCGGCCTTCATTCTCCTTCGAATGTTTGCGTTATAGGTGATGCGGGGCTTCGTTGTCGGAACAAGGCCGTACTGGTGTACTGTCCTTGTTCCTTCGCCTTGCCCGGCCTTCATTCTCCTTCGAATGTTTGCGTTATAGATGATGCGGGGCTTCGTTGTCGGAACAAGGCCGTACTTGACGTACTGTCCTTGTTCCTTCGCCTTGCCCGGCCTTTGTGGGCATGTCACGTCGTCCGCACCCGCTCACGTACCATGAGTACGCTCGCTGCTTTGCAGCCTAATCCATGCAATGCATAAGAATCTTTTCACGGTTTTCGAATCCGCGGATGAACTCGGCATGATAGCTCAAAAACCAAGTCCCTCTTAAGCAGTGTAGTACAACGAAGAAGTTCTAGGCAATAATAGAGGGACGCTCGGAAGTTTTTCCGTGAAGATCATTCTTCAATTGCGGGAATCCTGGTCTTGAAGCTTTCCTGGAGATCTTCTTTTGTCATGCCTTCCCTGAGGATGACGAAGATTGTATCGTCTCCGGCCAACGTTCCGAGTATTTCGGGTATCGCCAAGACGTCAAGCGCGATGCCGACGCTGTTCGCATGTCCCGGACGAGTTTTGATTACGCCGAAGTTTCCGCTGAACTCAATAGACAGGATACCTCTGCGGACATCCTGTATGTAGCTCTTTTCAGATTCGGAAATCAAGTCGTTTTCAGGAAGCGCATAATAATATCCTGACCAGCCATCGGATATCTTGCCGACCTTGAGCATTTTCAAATCTCTGGACAGGGTCGCCTGGGTTACCGAATACCCCTCTTTGCGCAACATCTCAAGCAACGTATCCTGATTGTCGATCCGATTGTTCTTGATCATTTCCTTGACGACCGACAATCTGTTATGACGTTCCCTCATGGCTGAGTTCTCCTCATGTCTTAAAACTGGAATATTTATTCACTCTGTGCGGATAAATATACATTACCATGCGGGTAAAAGCAAGGATAAACCTGCTTTTGCTCCAATTCTCATATGGCGCACAATACTATGGGTGATGTTTTTGTGGTCAATTTGGGTATCAGCCATCAAAGTCCGGTCATAAATGAGAATTTCGGCAAAAACGAGCGTGCCCTCATAAGGCAAGATGCATTCTTCGGCGGGATGCATTTCTGAATGCATGCTCTTTCTCCGCAAGTGTATGTCTACCTACTGAACTTTCTTTTTGAAAAGTAGGACTAAAAATGCGGTGTTGGCATGATTTCTTTGTAAATAGCTCTTTGTCAGATAAAACTTTTCTGGTAAAATTCACTTCTGCCAGTACAGAATCATACCGGTTTATGGACTGAATGACGTTGGAAGGGTTTAAAGGGGAATACCGTGCCAGAAGTAATTGCTTGTCCCAAGGGAGTGAAAGACAAAAATTGGTTTGTGTACCATCTTGCGGGGCAGAAGCTCATTGGTTCCGGCATTGACGGTGCAGTCGCTCAACAAGTTCCTTCGCAGATAGCCGTCAGAAAAGGACAGACTGCTTTTCTCGTGACGGAAGGGATGGTACGTGTCCGATTGCACCATGGCATGTACCCGTTGTCCGCCGTGTCGATTCCAGAGTTTGGCGCCCCATCTTTGAGCGAGGTTCCCGTGGATATCTATTTTGTCAATGACAATGCACGTTTGTCCATGTATTTCGGCACGAGCACTCGCCCGGTTTCCATCGTCGATCCCATATGCGGAGAGAAATATCGTTTGCAAATGTTTGGAAGATTTTCTCTCTCTCTCTCTCTCTCTCTCTCTCTCTCTCTCTCTCTCTCTTATAGTTCTATTTCAGTGGTTCAGTTGGATCAGCTTTCAGATTTTCAATCGGTCCTTGTGTTCTGCCGCAATCTGATAGATAGGAAACTCCCTGAATATGTCCAGCAGGCGGTTGATGAATGCCATATGGAAGTGTCTGTTTTTTCTTCCGCCACCCTGTCGGGCCATATCCAACAATCGTTCGGGCGGGATTTAGCCGTTCACGGTTTATCCCTCGATCTGTTCCTGCTTGACGCCATCTGGATTAACGATAAAGACATGGTCCGTTGTCTGGCTACTTTGCGTGCGCATACTGGTTCCGGTCCTTCAGGTCCGGCGACGTGTCACTCGCCTCTCAATGATAGTGATTTTCGATTCTGCCCCCATTGTGGCCGGGCGTTACCTCCCGCGGCTCGCTTTTGCCCCTATTGCGGGAAGAATTGCCTCGTCCAATCTTGATACAATCCGAGTATGGGTAATTTTTCCAGACTCTGGCTACTAGACCTCTGGCAGGAATGGTCGTATCATGGATCTATCTGACTTTTGTCCGGTAAGGAGGGCCTAGCCATGGTCGCATTGTGGATCATTCTTATACTTGTCGTGATCATCGGTCTCTACGCAATCAGTGTACACAATCGCTTGGTGCGTTTGAGAAATCAGGGGGAAGAGGCGTTCGCCGCGATCGATGCGCACTTAAAACAGCGGTATGATCTGGTGCCGAACTTGGTTGAGACCGTAAAAGGTTACGCCGCGCATGAACGGGAGACGTTGACCGCTGTCATAGACGCACGCAACCGCGCCATGTCCGCGACGACTATCTCCGAGAAGGACGCCGCAGACAAGAGCTTCTCCGCGACATTGAAAAGTCTGTTCGCCTTGGCTGAATCCTATCCCGATCTCAAGGCCAACCAGGGGTTCATCGACTTGCAACGGCAGCTGACGAAGATCGAAGGGGAGTTGCTCAATGCACGCAAGTACTACAACGCCGTGATCAAGCAGTTCAACACCGTCGTCGAGGTGTTTCCGTCTTCCCTGTTCGCACGGCTGGGACATTTCGAGAAACAACCGTATCTGGCTATCGAAGAAGAAGCCCGCTCCCGCGTGGAAGTGAAGTTCTAGGAACCGCCATGACCAGACCCGCCAAGACGCTGACCTCCGCCATCCTCTGCCTGTGCATTATACAGGCTCTTTTCGGGGCTTTTTACGATTATGTCATTGACCGATACCAGATGGATGTGAATGTCGCCGCAGATGGGGTCTACCGGGTTGATGAAACGATTGATTTTGATTTTCAGACTCCGCGCCATGGTTTTTTCCGTGATATTCCAGTAGGGTATGGCATCCGGCGGGTCAAGGTTTCCGATATCCAGGTAAATGCCCCTGTTCAGATTGAGAGGGACAAGAACTACATCTCGCTCCGGATCGGCGATCCCGACCGGACGGTACGAGGGGCTCAACGGTATGAAATCTCCTATCTGTATGATACTGGAGACGATGGACATTACGACTACGATGAATTCTACTTCAATCTGGTCGGAGAAGGTTGGGAAGTTCCTATTCAGGACTTTGAATTCCGTATCGTATTCCCGAAGCCGATAGACACCGACTACATCTTTCTGACCAGAGGCGCGTGGGGTTCTACCGATTCTGTAGACGCCGCATACTCCATTTCGGACGACAGGACTGTCATTACCGGAAAAGCCGTGTCCCTGAGGCCTGGGGAAGCTCTGACCATGCGCGTGCAGTTGTCCGAAGGGTATTTTTCCGGGATGCGGCAGATTCATGATTGGACGCCCCTGGCCTGTACGGTATTCCTGATTGTTTCCGCATTGGCCGTCGCCCTTGCGTTCTTCCTCTGGTCCCGATGGGGACGGGACGCCGAACCGATCGTCATGGCTCGGTATGAAGCTCCCGATGGACTGACGCCGATGGACGTTGGCTATCTGTCCGACGGGATGGTCGACGACAAGGATATCACCGCCATGATCTTCTACTGGGCGGACAAGGGAAATCTGACGATCGCGGAGTCCGGCCGCAAGAAAGATTGCGTCTTTACCCGGCTGAAGGAGCCTGTGGACGGTAGCCCCCACGAACGGAAACTGTTCCAACAGTTCTTTTCCTGTGGCACGGACGGGGTCGTGACGATGCCTGAGTTGGAAAAGCGGTTCGGGCAGTATGTCGATGGCGTGAAACAAAGCGTCGCTTCCTATTATACCGGGGACAAGTCCCTGACCGATTCAAAGTCCGTGGGCGTCGCCGTTGGCTGCGGAACGCTCGCTGTATTGCCCGTGGTCGGTTATGCCGTCGCCATGACGGTCAACTATATGGATGCGGCGACATTGTTGCTTTTGGTCGGCGGTATCGTCGCCATGTTCGTCGGGTGGCTGTGCGGTTGGTCGCTGATGCGTAAATGGTACCTGCGTTCGCCTGGTTCGAATATCGCGTTGATTTGCGTCTATTGCCTGCTGTTAGTCGTAGAATATGCTTTTCTGGTAGGCGTTACGTTTGTGTTCAACGGGGATCTGGGTAGCCCCTGGATATTCGCTTGTGCGTTGGTTCAGGTTGTTTCCATTTCCGTCATCATGTTCCTTTCCTATGTCACCCGCAAGCGGAGCGCCTATGGACAGGAGATGCTGGAACAGGTGCTGGGGTTGAGGGAGTTCATCGACAAGGTGGAGATGGATCGTCTGCGGACGATGATCGACCATGATCCGATGGTTTTCTACCATGTGCTTTCCTTTGCGATCGTACTTGGTCTTGAAAATACCTGGGCAAAGAAGTTCAGCTCAATCACTATCGAGCCGCCGAATTGGTATACCGGTAGTGACCTGGTCTGGGACGCGATGTTCTATAGCGCCTTGTCCCGCCGGTGGCGGAGTTCTCTCAATACGGCCCGTGCCTCGGCAGCCGGACATGGCGCGAATCCCCGGAATCCTGGAATGCGGTTCGGTGGATCATCTTTCGGTTCTTCAGGATTCTCCGGCGGCGGGTTCGGTGGCGGTGGTGGTCGCGCTTGGTGATGCAATGCGTAATAACCGTGTTCTCTCTTTCTGGAAACATGAGCCCGTGTTGCTCATAGCATTGGTTCTCGCTGTAGTTTCTTCGTTCTTCGTTCCATTTTCGATGTCGGCGTTGATACATGCGGTTGACTGGAAGGTGCTTGGCTGTCTCGCCTCGTTGATGCTTGTGGTGGCGGGACTGCGCAAACAGGGGGTGTTCGCCCGTTTGGCCGACGCATTGCTTCGGAAAGTCCATGGCGTGCGGGGAATCGGGTTTTCCTTGGTGTTCCTGACGTTTTTTCTTTCCATGGCGATCACCAACGATGTAGCCTTGATTACGTTCGTGCCATTTACCATGGCTGTATATGTTTCCAATGGTACACCGCGGGCGATCCTGCCCGTAGTCGTGTTGCAGACTGTGGCCGCGAATGTCGGTTCGGCGTTGACTCCTGTAGGCAACCCGCAGAATCTCTATATCTATAGTCGTTACAGGTTCTCGGCGGGGACGTTCTTCACTACGATGCTTCCGTTCGTGCTTGTCGGAGCCGTATTGCTTGCCATCTGCCTGTGGGTGATGCTTCATGGCCGCAAGAACACCATTGGGGCTTCGTCCGTGAACGAGAATCCTGTGCCGAACGGCTTGAACGCTTTGAACAACGTCCCGACGCAGTCTCCGGAAGCGTTTTCCGTGGTTGCGGTCGTCAGATACTGCGTGTTGTTCATAGTCGCCCTCTGCGCGGTTTTTCCCGTTGTCCCCTGGTATGTCGCCGTCTGCGTCGTCGCCGTGGCGATGCTTCCCGACCATGAGCTGTTCGCGAAGATCGACTGGTCGCTGTTGCTGACGTTCATCGGGTTTTTCGTGTTCATCGGCAACTTGTCTTCGATGGAAGACTTGGCCGCATGGTTTGGCCGGTTGCTGGAGGGGCATGTATTCGAGACTTCGTTGTTGGCGAGCCAGATCATCAGCAACGTTCCCGCCACCTTGCTGCTGTCGCGTTTCACCGAGGACGGGATACAGTTGTTGCTCGGTGTGAACGCCGGTGGATGCGGTACCTTGATCGCAAGCTTGGCGAGTGTCATTTCCTATAAATATTATGCGGGGTTCCATGTCGGCCATGCCGACCTCGTGCCGGGAGTCGGGCGGTATATGGTCGTATTCACCGTCGTGAATCTGTTGTTCATCGCCGTATTGTGGGGCTGCCAGGTCGTTATCTGGTAGAAGCGCCTTGTGGGGCGGGGTGGACCGGCCGCACAGACCGGAAAAATTCGATATATGCGCCGGTATGCCGGCACGTGATGGGGAATCGGAATATGGAACGGGAGAAAATTGAACGCAAACGGATACAACCGGGTCTCTACAGGCATTTCAAAGGCGGCCTGTACGAGGTGATGGATACTGTCATTGACAGTGAATCGCTCGGCACCATGGTTCTATATCGCCCGCAGGGCTCCTTGGACTGGTGGGTGCGTCCGTACGACATGTTCATGGGGACGGTAGAACGGAACGGCGTCGTGTACAGACGATTCACGTTCATTGAATAGCGTCGGCGTCTTTCCGATAGGACGGTGCTTCTTGGGCGGGGTTCCTGTTTCTCTGTCGGAATTGTCGCGGCGTCCGCGGGCTCCCATTTGGAATTTTGTTGGAATCGTCCTCCACCATTCCTGCGAGCCTGTCTTTTTCCGTCTGCCGTACTCAATGATCGGATTCGGACTGTCGTTTTGTCTTAACGACCAGAAGCATGCCTATGATGGTCGCCGCCGTACCCATCAGTATTCCCATGAACCCGTTCGCCGTGGGATGCGCATCCACTTGGTCGGACGCGAAGGACAGAAGCGCTGTCTGCGTCAAGACGAGACTGATCAGGGATGCCGCCAGATTGATCATCTTTACCGATTGTCCTGGCAGGGAATGGTTTTTTCTTTCCCGCAGGACGCCGCTGATGTTCAGCCCGATTTCCGCGAATGTGATGGCGGCGATTCCAATGGCTACGTATTCGTGGAATACGGTATGTTCGGGAAAGATGAAGAGGCGTAGCGAATACAGGATATAGCAGGCGCTCGCGACGATAAGTATCACTCCTGAAAGCCGACAGTACTTCCGCTGGACCGTCTCGTCCTTTTCCGTGAACATCCCCGCGACGGCGAAGCCTTTGGCTATGACCATGCCGAAGGTATAGCATGCGCTTACACAGGTAAAGAGGGACGGCGATGCGATGCCGATCAGCAGTTTTCCCAATCCAACGAACGCATTCCCCATGCAGGACGCGCCTGTAATGCGAATCGTCCTCCTGCGTCGCTTGTCCACGGACCGTCCGATCGAAGCATTGGGCTGTTTCAATTGTGTGCGCCACGAGCTGTTCATAAAAACGCCTCTCTCATGATGTAGGTACGTGTCAAAGATGTTAACGGGATATGAAATGGATGTTTGAGAATTGTAGAACGCATCAGGATATTCTATCATTTATTGAACAGGACGGCGTTGCATGATATGAAAACGGGATCGATTTCTCGATCCCGTCCCATTACTGAGTCTGTCAAATGTGATTAGTCGCGATAATTGCTACGTGCAGGGCGAGTCTTTGCGATTGCTTCGTTCACGCGAAGATTGCGGCCGCCGAACTCTTTGCCGTCGAGCTGGGAGATAGCGGCTTCCGCAGCGGAATCCTCTTCGATTTCAACGAAACCGAACCCCTTGGGGCGACGGGTTTCGCGGTCGATGATGATGTTTGCGCTAAGTACGGTACCGAACTGTGCGAACAGGTCCCGAAGTTCTTCTTCGGTGGTGTTGTAACTCATGTTACCAACGTAAATTTTCTTTGCCATAGAAAAGCATCCTTCACAGGCATAATCGCCTGTATGCATTAAATTGCTTTAATTGGCGGCATGCTCGAACCAAAACCTGTCTGCGGGAAAGCGACTCAGTAACGCGCAAACGAAAGATAGGAAAAAGAACTAGCTGCAGCGAACAAAAACTAAAGCAAATGAACGGTAGCACGGCGTTTTCATCCTGTCAACGTCACGACCTCATTAATTTTGCTAAAAAGTCATGAGAAATGATAAATATTGCTTTTATTACTGTTTGCAGGCATGATAGTCCACATGGACAATAATATTCTTGGGCTTGTCATTTCATTCGTCTTTCTCGGACTTGTCATCGGCATCGCCGTGCTGCTTCGTCGATTTACCGGCTTTTCTTCCGAGTTTATCCGAAAATTCATCCATATCGGTGTTTCAAACTGGTGGTTCATCCTGATGGCCTGGATGGACAACCTCTGGTATGCGCTTGCCGGCCCGGTTGTGTTCATCATCCTCAATAGCGTCATGACGTTCGGCGGATATGGCGGTTTCCTGGGGATGAACGACAAGAAGCGCAACTATGGATTGATCTATTTTCCCATTTCCCTGCTCATACTGGTACTGTTGGTCTACAATGGAAAGCTGGCCGCGGCGGCGGCCACCATCGGCGTTCTGTCCATGGGATACGGAGATGGGCTTGCCGCGATTGTCGGGCATGCGCGGGGAAAGAGGAAGCTTCCGTTTCTTACCGGGGGAAAGACTTGGCTCGGGACTGTGGTCATGTTCTTTGTCGTCGTCGTGGTGGCGTATGTCTTCGCTCCGATATCGGAGGTCCCTTATCGTCTGGTGGTCGCTGTGACGACTGGTCTGGTCGGGGCGTTCCTTGAAGCCGCGACCCCGTTGGGGCTGGACAATGTGACCGTGCCGCTGGGTACTGCGCTCTGGGTGGCCGTCTTATGCTAGCGCCGCTGGACAAACTGCTCCATTCCCTTCCGTTCCCTTGGTCGCTGGCGGTGTTGTGCTTGGTCATGACGGTGGTCGCGGTCTTGGCATGGAGGGCGAAGCAACTGACTGTGAGCGGAGCCGTCCTCGCTTGGCTGGAAGGGGTGTGCATAGCGTGGTTCCTCGGTTTTGAGGGGCTGGCGGTCATGCTGCTGTTTTTCCTGTCCGCGGCGGTGATCGGCAGATGTTCCAAACGGATTCATGCGGCGCGGAATATCGTGAGCATTCAGAAGAAGACGGGTGCGCGGGACTGGATGCAGGTAATCGCCAACGGCGCGCCGGCCACGGTCGCCGCGTTGCTGTATGCCGTGGCGCCAACGCCCCTTGCGCTGGTCATGTTCGGCGCCGGAGTGGCTGAGGCCGCTTCTGATACCTGGGCGGGGGAAATCGGCATTCTTTCACGGCGGAATCCCGTCTCGATCCTGACGATGCGCCCCATCACTCCCGGCTTGTCCGGCGGGGTGTCCGCCATCGGTACGTTCAGCGGTCTGGCGGGAGCCGTAATGATCGCGGTGTTCTGGCTCGGCTCTTTCGCGGCGTTTGGGTCGCAAAGCTTTTCCGCTTGGGTCGGCTATGCCTCGTTTGTGGCTGTCGGCGGGTTCTCAGGTTGTCTGATGGACAGTCTGCTCGGTGCGCTTGTGCAGGCCCATTACTGGGATGATGAGCGGCAGCGGCTTACTGAGCATGAATTCGTCAATGGTCGCAAGCTGGAGCTGTCGCGGGGTATCCGGTGGGTGGACAACGATATGGTGAATCTGATCAGCAATCTGTTTGGCGTACTGCTTGCCGGGGGGTTGGCTTCGATTGTCTGAGATTCGTTGACATATGCATGGCTGGATTCTCACTTTCCCGTTTTTTGACGTTTTTTTCGTTCGTCCCGATACCAAGAAAAAATTCCTCATGTGATATTGTCATGTTGAAGATATTTGATTGTCCGCATAAGTATCCAAGTATGTCGGATGCATATTTTATCACCCATGTTTCATTCTGTAATGTAGAAAACTTGACAGCTAGTTTGTGATAATAGTAGAATACTGACATGTTAATTTTACAGATATCGTCTATACTGTATAACATATTGGAGGAAATCCCTCCCGTTTCCGTATGCGGGAATTCAGGGATGCAATTGAAATGAAAGCGATAAAACTAGAAAAACCATGGGAGATCGCCTGTGTGGACGTCCCCATGCCGGAACCGAAGGAAGGCGAGGCGTTGATCAAGGTGAAAGCCGCCGGTATTTGCGGCAGCGATATCGGAGCCTTTCGGGGGACCAATGGCCTCGTGACCTATCCCCGGCTCATCGGCCATGAGATAGCCGGAGAAATCATCTCCATCGCGGAGAATGACAAAGGACTGAAGCCTGGGGACCGTGTCGTCGTTGATCCGTATCTCTATTGTGGGCATTGCTATCCATGTTCGATCGGGCGCACGAACTGTTGTACAGACTTGAAAGTGCTTGGCGTCCATGTCGACGGGGGCATGGCAGAATATTTCTGTCATCCCGCCTCTATGCTGGTGAAGATCCCCGATGACATGGATTATGTGCGGGCGGCGATGGCGGAACCTCTGACCATATCGCTCCACGGTATACATAGGGGAGGGCTGAAGGCCGGTGAATTCTGTACGATTATCGGCGCCGGCCCTATCGGTTTGGTCGCGGGGATGGTCGCTCAGGAGTATGGCGCCCACGCCATTCTGATTGACTTGGTGCAGGAACGGCTTGATTTCGCCAAGGAACTTGGTATCGAACACACCATCAACGCCAGTGTAGAAGACTCCGCGCAACGTATTTTTGAGATTACCGGCGGAACGATGTCGCAGCAAGTGATGGAGTGCAGCGGAGCCAATGCGTCTATCCGCAACACTTTGGATTTCGTGTCCCACGCGGGGCGCATTACGTTGACCGGCTGGCCGAAGAAGGAGACGAGCCTTCCCACCGACATGATCACCAAGAAGGAAATCGATATCCGGGGTGCGCGGACGAGCGCGGGTGAGTTCGAGGAAGCTCTGGAGTTGATCCGCACCAAGCGCGTTGATATGACGAAGATTCTGACGAAGACGGTTCATATGGATGATGTTCCCGCCGTTGTGACGGATATTGAGAAAAATCCCGGCCGGTATATGAAGGTCGTTGTCGAACTCTGAACAGCGTTTGCCTGTATATGATGGTTGACGATGAGGGCCGGGGCAACCCGGTCCTCATGGTTTCCCGTTGAGTTCACATGGCTCATCACGGATGCGGCCGGATAAGGCCAATAATAAAAAAGGTTGACTGCGCTATGACAGCCAACCTGTTCAATAACAAAAAAATACGTTTATTTGATGCTCTAGGCTCGCATCTGGCCTCAATCACCTTTCTTTATTCAAGATACTGTCCCGAATCAAAAAAGTCAATGCAGACATTCTGCTTTCTGTCGTGGGTGCGGGGCTTGGATGTTCCTTGGATGTTCACAAAATAATTGAGATGGAACTTCCTGCGAAACAGTCGATATCTTTACGTGCGCTCTATCGATGATGAAATCCAGTGGTGGCATATTGTTCGCCGGTTCGCGCAAGAATTAGGAAATATCGCCGACAGACTACCATCCAGGCGAGGCGTTGCGGGGATATTCATCATCTTGAAATGAAAATCTGAAAATTTTCCTTGATAATCCTTCGCTTTATTTGTATTTTACATTCCGACAGGAATACCTGTTGACAGTATCGGTGCGTATTGCCACAATTGGCAAGCCGAAAAAACAAATTATTAATTTCATTAAAGAGAGGATATACACATGGCAAAACAACTTCAGTTTAGTGAAGAAGCCCGTAAATCGCTCGTCGCGGGCGTCGAGAAGATTTCTCGTGCGGTTATGACCACCTTGGGACCGAAAGGCCGGCTGGTGTTGCTGGACAAAAAGTTCGGCGCCCCGACAGTAACCAAGGACGGCGTTTCCGTCGCTCGTGAGATTGAATTGGAAGACCCGTTTGAAAATATGGGCGCCCAGCTTCTCAAGGAAGTCGCCACCAAGACCAACGATGTCGCTGGCGACGGAACCACTACCGCTACCGTGCTTGCTTGGTCCATCACCAAGGAAGGCATGAAGAGCGTCGCGGCCGGTGTGAACCCGATGGGTATCCGCCGGGGTATCGACAAGGCCGTGGCCGACGCCGTCGTCGAGATCAAGAAACAGGCCAAGATCATCAAGGACAAGGAAGAGATCGCGCAGGTCGCTTCCATCAGCGCCAACAATGATCGCACCATTGGTGATGAAATCGCGAATGCGATGGAGAAAGTCGGCAAGGACGGCGTCATTACTGTCGAAGAATCCAAGACTATCGAGACCACTACGGAGTTCGTCGAAGGAATGCAGTTCGACCGGGGGTATCTGTCCTCGTATTTCTGCAACAACCGCGACACCATGACCGCGGTGCTCGACGATCCGTTCGTCTTGATCTACGACAAGAAGATCTCCAACATGAAGGAGCTCCTTCCCGTTCTGGAGAAGGTCGCCCAGTCCGGCAAGCCTTTGTTGATTATCGCTGAGGATGTCGACGGAGAGGCTCTGGCGACATTGGTCGTCAACAGCGTCCGCGGCATTCTGAACGTCGTCGCCGTCAAGGCTCCTGGCTTTGGCGATCGTCGCAAGGCGATGCTTGAGGATATCGCCATTCTCACCGGCGGTCAGGTGATCAGCGAAGAACTTGGGCTGAAACTTGAGAACGCGGATCTTTCCCAGCTTGGCCGTGCGAAGAGCATCAAGGTTGAGAAAGAGAACACCACGATTATCAATGGCGCCGGCAAACAGGCCGACATCAAGGATCGTGTCGCTCAGATCAAAGTCCAGATTGCCGATACCACCAGTGACTATGACCGTGAGAAATTGCAGGAGCGTCTTGCCAAGCTGGCGGGCGGTGTCGCCGTCGTCAATGTCGGCGCGGCTACCGAAGTCGAGCTGAAGGAAAAGAAGCATCGTGTCGAGGATGCGTTGAGCGCGACCCGCGCCGCTATTGAAGAGGGTGTTATCCCCGGCGGTGGCGTAACGCTGGTTCAGGCTGCGAAGATTCTTGAAGCCAAGGACTTGTCCAAGCTTACCGACGAGGAGCAGGTCGGCTATAAGATTGTCCGCCGCGCCCTTGAGGAGCCCATCCGACAGATTGCCGAGAACGCCGGCCTGGATGGTTCCATCATCGCCGACAAGTGCAAGAGCGCTGAACCTGGCGTTGGTTTCGATGCGAATCTGATGCAGTGGACCAATATGATGGCCGCCGGTATCATCGACCCCGCGAAGGTCGCTCGTTCCGCTCTGCAGAACGCGGCTTCCATCGCTGCGTTGATACTGACCACCGAATGCTCCATCACCGATATCCCCGCTCCGGAACCGGCTCCGAATCCGGCGGCAGGCGGAATGGGCGGTATGATGTAGGCCCTTCGGGCGCTGTGTGCAATTGATCGAGCCGCGGAGCTTGTCCCCGCGGCTCGTTTTGTATGGAAGGTCATGGCATCGTACGGAACGGCTTGTATAGGCGGGGTGAAACGTCCCGGTGTCCGCGGTCTGTGGACAAGTGATTCCATGGATGGGTCAAACTTGACTATATAAGCGGTAACGTGATACTTTTATCGGTACTTATGGAAATCGGGTGCGTGAAGCTTTCGGGGTATTCCCCGTGGCTGTACATGTCGGGACTGATTGAATGAGATTGGAACAAGCTGGTTGCGTTGCACTGGTTTTCCAATTTCGCCGATAGAGACGACCGCCCCTTATTTCAAAGCGAGGATTTGACATATGCATGCATTATTGGCGGCCATGGCCGCACCTGCCACCGACGCTAGTTCCGGCAGTTCCATGATGGTGACGTTGGTCACATTCGGAATGATCATCCTGATTTTCTATTTTCTGATCATCAGGCCGCAGAAGAAGCGGGACCGTGAGGCCAAGGACATGCTGGCCGCCATCAAGAAGGGCGACAAGATCCAGTCGATCGGAGGCATCCGCGGTACTGTCGTGTCCGTCAAAGAGTCTTCCGTGATTGTGAAGGTCGATGACAATACCCGCATCGAGTTTGCGAAGAATGCGATTTCCACCGTACTCGACAAGAAGCCTGAAGCTGCGCCTTCCAAGAAAAAAGCCGCTTCCGAGGAAAAGGTTGAGAAAGTGGAAGCTCCTTCCAAGAAGGACAAGAAGGCGAAAGCCGCTGAAGAGGCCGTTGAGGTCGTTGAAGAGGCCGTTGTTGAAGAAGCTTCCGCCGAGGCTGGGGAGAAAGCGGCCGAAGCTCCTGCTTCTGAAGAGAAAAAATAAACTAACTGACCCCTGCTTTGAGAAGAACGCATTGCCGCCAGCCCGGCGGCAATCTCGTTTTGCTTGGGCATGACGATGTTGTTCGATATTTCGTTATCTGGAGAGAATCATGAAAAAACGAGGGCGCTTGATCATCGTTCTTCTGGTTTTGGTAGTTTGCGGGATTTTCCTGTATCCTACCATCAAGTGGTATGGTTTCGTACCGCAGTCGGCCAAGGAACTAGCAACAGGCTCGAATGTGCAGATCAAGGAATATTCCCGCGGACAGGCTTCGCGTGAGCTACGGGAATTGAAAGAGTTGGTGCAGGGCAATCCGTCTGCGGCGCTGCCTGAGGAATACGATTTCCTCAAGTCCATTGCCAAGGACAACTATAAGGCGATGAAGCAGCCGATTCCAAAGACTTGGACCGTTGAAGCCGTCTTCTATGCCTTTGTCAATGAACAGGCCATGTTCGACGCACTTGAAAACGAACATAGGACTCAGTTGCTTGACCTCAAGGCTCTTGGTTCAAAGGTGTTGCAGCTCGGTCTCGACCTCCGCGGCGGCATGAGCATTCTGCTCGATGCGGACGTGGACGCTTATCAGGCGAAAGTCGGTCGTAGCGTCAGCTCTTCCGAAGTGACTACGTTGGTGAATCAGGATATCGAAATTTTGCAGAACCGTATCGACCAATTCGGAGTGTCCGAACCGGATATCCGCCTTCAGGGCTCCGACCAGATTCTGATTGAGATCCCTGGTGCGGCCGATCCTGAGCGTGTAAATTCCTTCCTGCGCGGCAAGGGTTCCTTGACGTTCCAGATTGTGGATACCGAGCTTACCAGTCAGTTGAATGCCTATTATGCCGCGAATCCGTCCGAGGTCTATACCGACACCGGTATCATCAAGCAGCCGGACTTCCTGCCGGCTGGCAAGATCGCCGCAGGCTACTATGTCAACGACGCCTATGGTATTGACGAGTTGCAAAGCTTCGTCGTGTTGAACGAAGAAGTAGGTCTTGACGGCATTCATCTTGAACAGGCGACGACTTCTACCGACGGCGTTACCGGTCGTCCGGTAGTCAATTTCCAGCTTGACAGCGTAGGCGGCGACATCTTCTACAAACTGACCTCCACCCATGTCAACGATACTATGGCGGTCGTCATGGACGGCAAGGTGAAGGCCATGGCCACCATTACAGAAGGAATCCGTAACAGCGTCCAGATTTCCGGTTTCTCCGCTGACGAAGCCGCCAATCTCGCGGTTGTGCTGCGGACCGCGGCGCTTCCGATTGAGCTTGTCGTCTCCAGTCAGCAGGCGGTCGGCGCTACGTTGGGCGAAGACGCCGTCGTCACTGGCTTGAAGGCGATTGGCTTGGGGTTGATTCTTGTCGTTTTGTTCATGATCGCATACTATGCCTGGAGCGGTCTGATCGCCGACCTCGCGTTGATTTTGAATCTGATCATCATGCTCTCGGTGCTGTCCGCTTTCAATTTTACGCTGACGTTGACCAGTATCGCCGGTTTGATCCTGACCTTGGGCATGGCTGTCGATGCCAACGTCATCATCTTTGAGAGAATCAAGGAAGAGCGCGCGTTGGGCAAGACTCCGCAGGCTTCGGTCAAAGCCGGTTTCGGAAAGGCTTTCTGGACGATCATGGACTCCAACATCACCACGATTATCGCGGCTTTGGTACTTTCTCAGCTTGGAACCAGCGCCGTCAAGGGCTTCGCCAATACATTGGCGATCGGTATCGTCAGCTCGCTGTTCACGGCTCTGTTCGTATCGCATCTGGTCTTTGATGCGACCGTTACGGACAAGCCGAACGCCAAGCTGCATATCAGCTGGAGGAAGAACTAAAATGGCCAATAAGAAAGTTCCTGTCGTTAAATTTCGTTTTTATGCGGTGGCCATATCGTTGGTCCTGCTGGTGGCGGGCATCGTCGCCTTCATCGTGTTCGGTGGTTTCAATACTGGCATCGACTTCGACAGCGGCTTGAGCCAGCGCATCCAGATCGCTCCCGCAGGCCTGCAAGTTTCCTATACCGGAGCCGCTGATGCGACGTTGTCGATTTCCGGCAATGCGTTGTCCTTGGAGATTCGTGACGCCTCCGGTGTAAAGACCTACAACTTCGCTTCTTCCGCATATCCGACTTCCGCCGATTTGGCGAAGGGGTTGAACGATATCGAAGGGGTGGAGGCCGCTGCAATCGAAGGCGGGCTGCTTACCCAGAACCTTCTCTCCGGTTTTGGTTTCCCCGCGACGCTGAGCCCCGTTCCCAAGATGTTGAATTTCAGTACCGATACCGTGGATGTGTCGATCAATCAGGTTCGCGAGGCACTTTCCTCTTTGGGTAATGTCAAGGTGCAGACCGTCGGTTCCACGGCGAACGCTACCTTCCAGATTCGTCTGGGAACCACGGAAGGCGATACCCAGGCTTCTTTGGAGGAGAAGGTCTCCAGCCTGCTTGGCGCCGCTTTCGGCGATGACAGCGTGGTTGTCTTGCAGAACGACTTTGTCGGTCCCAAGTTCTCCGCTACGCTGGTCTCCAGTTCCGTCATTGCGATTCTCATCGCCATGGTGCTGATCATGGTCTATGTATGGGTTCGCTTCCGTTTCGCATACGCCGTCTCCGCTTTGGTGGGATTGTTCCACGATGTGTTGCTCCTGCTGAGTTTCATCGTTGTATTCCAGCTTGAGATTTCCAGTACGACGATTGCCGCGGTTCTGACAATCATCGGTTATTCGTTGAACAACACGATTGTTATTTTCGACCGTATCCGTGAGAACGTCGGGCTCAACAAGGATGCCACCATGGCGTCTTTGGTCGATACCAGCGTGACACAGTCATTGAGAAGAACTTCGTTCAGCTCCCTGACCACGGTTCTGGCGATTCTGCCGCTGGCTGTCTTCACTACCGGCGATATCCGGTTGTTCGCTATTGAACTGGTGTTCGGCGTTGTAGTCGGTACCTATTCCTCAAACTTCATCTCCCCCGCGTTGCTGTATTGGATTGTCAAGGCGCAGGGTCAGAAGGGCGGCAAGACGCCTGAGAGCAAGGCGAGCCTGACCGAAGATGCTTCCGTGGTCGATGCCGAATTGGTCGAGACTTCCAACATCGTTGAGATTCCTGTCGCGGAGAGGAAGCTCAAGGGCAAGCGCCAGCAGAAGAAATAGGGCTGTGCCGCTATGGTTTCAATGGGGCTGTCGCAAAAGTCGCAGGACTTGGCCGATGGCCCCGTTTTGTTTATCGGGCGGTGGGCATCAAGCCGAGGCGGCATGAAAGGCTTGCCTTGGGCGGAGCTCCATCGTACAGTATGGGAGAAGAGGTGTATCGCCGTATGGATTTGATAGAAGCCTCCACGATGGGGTTTTGCAATGGCGTCTCCTATGCCGTCGGCAAGGTGGAGCGATGTCTTGCCTTGGCTGTGCGACAGGGCGTGCAGGCATACTCCTATGGGGATTTCATCCATAACCGACAGGTGATGGAACAGTATGAAAAGCAGGGACTCAAGGTCATAGAAAGTCCGGAAGGCAATGTTCCTGGCTACATCGTCATACGTGCCCACGGCATTTCCGATTCCGTCAGGAGAAGTTTTGAGGATGCGGGGTTCAATATCATTGATGGTACGTGTCCGACGGTGGCCAAGTCTCAACGGCTGATCAGGGAGGCCGGGCGTGATGGCTTCCATGTGGTGGTCATAGGTCTCACCGGCCATCATGAGACGCTCGCCCTCGCCGGCTGTGAGGTTTCTCCGGGGACGTTGGTTCCGTCCACCATTGTGGAAAAGGTCGGGGATCTTGAACGGGTGCCCGGCGGCATACCGTTGTTCGTCATGATTCAGACGACGTTTCCGGAACTTGAAGGCAGATTGATATATCAGGCGATATCTTCGCGTTTTGTCGGGCGGAAGATCGTTTTCGGCAATCGTATTTGTCCCAGCTCTTCGGCCCGCCGGGAGTCCGTCAACAGACTGTGCGACGTGTGCGATGCGGTGGTCGTGGTCGGAAGCCACATGAGCGCCAATACTCAGGCGCTTGTCGAGATCGTCCGGGATAGACGGATTCCTGTCTATTGGGTTGAGACGGCGGATGAGCTGACGGAAGATATGTGTCGTTATGACTGCGTTGGCCTTACTGCCGGAGCGTCTACGGCGACGGTCGTCATAGAGAATGTCAAGAAGCGTTTGCGTCTGATGTGTGATAGAATGTCTCAAGGAAAGGATGAGGGGTAATCAACGAATGAGCAGCATGGATGTGACAAACAAGAAGGAAGTTGAGCTTCGGTCGTCCATATCGATACCGACGATCAAACGGTTTCCATCGTATCTGAGGATCCTCAGGCAATATGATGAGGCTGGCCATGAATGGGTTTCCGCTACAAAGTTGGCTGAGGAATTGGGTTTGAAGCCGATTCAGGTCCGCAAGGATATGTCCTGTACCGGTGTCGAGGGGCGGCCCAAGGTCGGTTTTGAGATACCGTCCCTGATCAGGGCGATCACCCATTGTCTTGGCTGGGACAATTCCACCGACGCTCTGGTCGTGGGCGCCGGACATCTTGGCTCGGCTTTGGCGAGATATGAGGGGTTTGAATCCTATGGACTGCGGATTGTGGCCATGTTCGATCGGGATCCTGAGAAATGCGGCAGGAAGATGGGCGACGTCGATATCCTGCCGCTGGAGAAGCTGCAGATGTTCATCAAGGAAAACAGGATCAATATAGCCGCGATTGCCGTACCCGCCAACCAGGCGCAGGCTGTAGCCGATTTGCTGATCAAATGCGGCATCAAGGCGATCTGGAATTTCGCTCCCAAGGATCTGAAGATTCCGCCGGGTGTCGTCCTGCAACGGACCGACCTCGCCACGAGCTTCGCCGTATTGTCGGCGAAATTGCGGCGGATGATGGCGGGGGAGATGCTTGATGCCTTTGACGATGAAGAAGACCCCGGACAGGTATGAAAACGCTGTAGGCGCAGAAGTATATTCCATGGATAAAGCCATTGCCTGAGAGAAACATCTGGGAATGGCTTTGTTTTTGTATGTGTACCTATGTGCTTATGTATGATTAAGTATGATTAAAGTGATTATATTCACATTAATTATTATTTTTTTAGAATGATGTTTCAAAAACGAGAGTATATAGCGTTAATTTGTTTCAAATGATATCTTTTGTTGACTTTTCCGGTGTTGTGATGTATCCTTGTTGCGTACGATCCGCCTTCCTGGTGCGTATTGGAGGGTGCGGTGTGCGAGGAGTGTGTTCGCAATGGAAAAAGTGACGGTAGAGCTTTGCATGGGCAGTTCCTGTTTTGCTAGGGGGAATTCCCAGGCCCTGACTAATCTGGAAAGCTATATTTCCGAAAACAGCCTGGAAGATCGTGTCGATCTCATCGGCCATCTTTGCTTGGGCGCTTGTGCGAAGGGGCCTAACATCAAGGTCGGAGACGTCTCCTATTCCGGTGTCGATCCGGATTGTGTCGTAGACCTGTTGGTCGAAGCGTTGAACAAGGAGTCGGCGTCATAAAGCGTCGCGGCTTTGTTCCAGGCGCGGCGAGAAATCCATAGGGTCATCCAGGAGGGGTGTATGGTCTATCCGATATATACTGAACTGACACAATGCAGGGATTGCTACAAATGCGTTCGGTCTTGTCCGGTCAAGGCGATTCAGGTAAAGGACGGCAGCGCCGTCGTCATCAAGGATCGTTGTGTTTTTTGTGGACATTGCGTCGATATTTGTCCAAACCATGCCAAGAAAGTACGAGATGATATCGCCCGGGTCCAGATGTTCCTTCGTAGCGACAAAAAAGTATACTGTTCAATAGCGCCCTCCTATGCGGCTGAATTCGCCGGGCAGAGCGATGCCGTACTGGCCGCTTTGGTTCAGCTTGGTTTCACCGGCATCTCCGAGACGGCCATTGGCGCCGCTTTGGTTTCCGCTTGCGTCGATCTTGACGCCAGCCGCAATGGCGGCGTCTGTTCATGGATTTCGACCGCCTGTCCCTCCGTGGTCGAACTGGTTCATAAATATTATCCTCAGCTTGAAGGTAATCTGTCGCCTGTTCCTTCTCCATTGCAGTGCCATAGCGCATATCTGCGTGAAATTTACGGAGACGACATCGGCATCGTATTCATCGGGCCTTGTATTGCGAAGAAAGTCGAAGCGGACACTACGCCCGGATTTCCTGATTTCGCTTTGACGTTCGGAGAACTGCGCCAGTGGCTTGACCGTGAGAATATTTCTTTGGACGAGCTCGCGGCGGGTATAGAACGCAAGACGGTGCGGATTCCTAATTTTGTCCCGGCTCCTGCGGGAGAGACTACCCTGTATCCAGTTGAAGGCGGCATGATCGCTTCGTTGGTCTGGGGGCATGATGTGTTCCAGGACAAGGCTGTTGCGATTAGCGGCGTGGATCAGGTAATCGGGGTTCTGGACGAACTGCCGGGAAAAGATTCAGCGACCGGTCAGGATCGGGATGTCTACGATGACTTTCTGGAACTGCTGAGCTGTGAAGGGGGGTGCGTGAACGGGCCCGGTGCGTCAAAAGGGCGTTCTCCCGCCACGAAGAAGTCCCTCTCCACCAGATATACTAGGGAACGGATTACCACAGAGCAGGAAAAACTGTTCGTACCTCCAATGGACTTCCTTGAACGGCTGTTGGACAAGGGTTATGACATGTTGGTTCGTAGCGACCGGCGTAGTGAATATCCACCTTCCAGCTTTGTTCCTGCCGGACACAAGGGGAAGTTTACCGAGGAGCGGATTACCCAGGCCCTGAAGGATCTCGGCAAGATGACCAAGGCGGATGAGCTGAACTGCGGTGGTTGCGGCTATAACACCTGCCGCGACATGGCTATCGCTTATTTGGAAGGCATGGCTGAGCCTGAGATGTGCGTCACCAAGATGCGCAAGGAAGCCCAGAGCAAGGTCGATGTATTGCTGAGGACGATTCCTATGGGAGTCGTCATGGTTGACGAGGATCTGAAGATCGTTGATTGCAATACTGGTTTTCTGCATTTGTTCGGTGATATCGACTACAGCATCGAAAGTGAGATCCTCGACCTGATCAGCGGCTTGCCGCTGGAGCGGTTCGTTCCGTTCCATGACAAGTTCCGTGACCAGTTCTACGCTTCCAAGCCCGGCCAGTACCGGTTGCACTATCAGGACAAGTTCCTCCGCGTTACGTTCTTCATCGTCGAGAAGCAACGGTTGGTCGGGGCGATTTTCGAGGATGTCACTTCACCGACCGTGCGCCGCGAGACTGTGGTCAAGAAGGCCGAGGATGTTATCCAGAAGAGCTTGGAGACGGTTCAGCAGATCGCCTCCTTGCTCGGCGAGAACGCCGCGGAAACGGAAATCATGCTTAATTCGCTAATCGACGCCTTCAAAGTTCCCGGTACTGGCGAAGAAGATGGCTTTATGCTCGATGACCAGCAGGATTTGTCATGAACGATATATTCATTGATGTAGACTATTCACAGATATACAAGCATGGGCAGAAGATCGGTGGCGACGTGTTCCTTCTTTCACGGAATCCGGATAATGACCAGATCGTCTGTACGCTCAGCGACGGTCTGGGCAGTGGAGTCAAGGCGAACGTTCTTGCCAGCCTGACCGCCCATATGGCCCATAAGCTGAGTTTCAGTCCCATCAATCTGACGCATTCCGCAAAAATCATCATGAATACCCTGCCGGTCTGCAAGGAGCGGAAGATCAGTTATTCGACCTTCACCATCGCGGATATCAGGTTCCCGACCCGCGATGACATCGAAGTCCAGCTGGCGGAATACGACAATCCTCCGGCCCTGCATTTCGTTGGTTCGGAATCTCTCAAATGGGAACGTCACCAGATAGACCTCCAGCGAGAAGGGGCTTTCAAGAAAGAACTGCTTTCTCAGTCGCAGTTCCGCCTGTCCGTAGGGGACCGCCTGGTCATGTTCACCGACGGTGTCACTCAGGCCGGATTGGGCAAGAGCCTGCCGTTGGGTTGGCGTCTGGACGGGGCTAGGAAGTTCATCCATGAGCAGATAGCGGCAAATCCAGACATCTCATCCAGGGAGCTTTCCAAAGCAATCGTCCGCAAGGCATATTCTTTGGATGGGCTTGCTTCCCGTGACGATATTACTTGCGTGGTCGTCTATGTGCGCAAGCCTAGACGGACGGTGATTGTCACCGGCCCTCCGTTCACCAAGGAAGCCGATGAGGTCTTGGGGCAGAAGCTTCGGGAGTTCGAAGGCAAGAAAATCGTTTCTGGTGGTACTACCGCCCAGATCGTGTCCAGATTGTTCGGAAAGAAAGTCAAGGTCGATATGCATTCGTGGTCGCCCGACGTACCTCCTTGTTCAACGATGGAAGGGGTCGATCTGGTAACGGAGGGAATGCTGACGCTGAGCAAGGTCGCCACCGTGCTGGAGAAGAAAATTCCCACTACGGAACTTCCCGACGACGCCGTGAAGCGGTTCGTCGATATCCTGTTGGATAGCGATCAGGTTCATTTCATTGTCGGGACGAAAATCAACGAGGCGCATCAGGACCCGAACATTCCTGTGGAGATTGGAATCCGCAGGACAATCATCGGTCGGTTGCGAAACGCTTTGGAACAGAACTATCTCAAGGAGACTTCGCAGGAATACCTGTAGTTTCCCCGCGAATGTGGACTTTCTGCTTCCCCGCCGGAACCGGGCGTGGATGCGGGATGATGAAGACTGTCGATTGTTCCGGTCTGGACACATCCGTTGGAGATGGCGAGCACCGGAGGGAAGAACAAGAGCATGTTGCGATGGCGATACGCTTGGGATAAAATCACTGGTTTCGCCAGGCAAGGATAATATGAGTAGAAGGAGAAGTATATGAACAAGAAGAAAAAAGTCGAAGTAAAGATCTGCGTCGGAACCGCATGCTTTGTCCAGGGGGGTGCTGATTTGCTCCTCTATAATGATTTTCTCGATCCCGAAGTTCTTGCCGGTTGCGAGATCGAAGGAAGTTCCTGCCTGGATGTCTGCAAAAAAGTCGAAGCTGACGCCGGGATTGATTCAAAGCCGCCTTTTATCACCGTTAACGGCAAGGTCTACGGCAGTGTGAATCAGGATCGGTTCTGCAAGCTTCTCGAGGAGGCTGTGAATGCTTGAACTGAATAACCAGTATACGCTCATGAAACGGCGTATCGACACCGAGGTACTCAAACTGTTCTTTTCGGACAAGCTTGACATAGATGCCGACAAACTGCCGTTTCAGATCATCCCGAAGGATCGTGTCCCCAACCGCTGCTGTATCTACAAGGAACGGGCCATGGTCCGCTACAGGATCATGGCGTTGCTGGGTATCGATATCGAACGGTTTGACGATGAGATGAAGCCGCTCGTTGACTATGTGAAGGAGATTCTTGCCGAAGATCCTCCCGCGGTTCCTGTGCTGACCACAATCAGCACGGCGTGTTCCGGTTGCCCGCAGGACCAATATCGCATCTCCGACGCCTGCCGCGGTTGTTTCGCGCGTCCTTGTCTGGCCAACTGTCCGAAGGACGCCATCGTGTTCATCAATGGCCAGGCCCATATTCAGGAAGACCGCTGTATCCGTTGCGGCAAATGCATGGAGGTGTGTCCGTTCCATGCCGTCGTGCATATCCCCGTTCCGTGTGAGGATGCCTGTCCAGTTGGTGCCGTCAGGAAGAATGAGCAGGGATTCGTCGAGATCGACCACAAGCTCTGCATCAGTTGCGGCAAGTGCGCCCGTTCCTGTCCGTTCGGCGCGATTGTCGAGCGTAGCGGGCTGATGCCTGTCGCGAAGATGCTGAAGAACCACGAAAAAGTTGTGGCGATGATCGCCCCGGCCATCGAAGGGCAATTCCCTGGTTCGCTTGCTCAGATCAAGGCTGCGTTGCTCAAGCTTGGCTTTACCAGTGTGGTTGAGGTCGCGGAAGGCGCCGAGGTCACTTCCATCCACGAGGCGAAGGAAGTGGTGGAAAAGAAGGGGAACGGCGAAGGGTATATGACCACAAGCTGCTGTCCCGCTTACATGGAGTTGATCAACAAACATCTGCCGTTTCTTAAGGACCGTCATTCGACGGCGCTTACTCCGATGGCTTATACCGCCCAGCTCTGTAAAGAGCGTGATCCCGAGAGCAAGCGGGTGTTCATTGGGCCATGTCTTGCCAAACGTGTCGAGGCGGCTCGAACGCCAGAGGTCGATGGGGTGATTAATTTTAGCGAGCTTGCCGCCCTGTTCATCGCGAAGGATATCGATGTTCGGGAGCTGGAAGCCGCCGATCTGGGCGATACCGTTTCGTTCTCCGATTGCCGTGAATTCGCCTGTAGCTCCGGTGTCGCCGGTTGTGTATTGCATCGTGTCATTGGTGACGATGTCCGTACGCTGCCGATCAACGGGCTGGACAAGAAAACGGTACGGCTGATGAAGACTTGGGAGCGTCGCGCCCCTGATGCCGACTTGGTCGAGGTCATGTGCTGTGAAGGCGGCTGTATCGCAGGGCCCGGCACGATCGTCAAGCCCGCGCTGGCCATGAAGCTTCGTGGTGGAAGTGGCGTTCCTGGTGCGAAAACGGGAATTTCCGGTGTAAAGCCCGTTGTCCCCGGTGTCGCCAAGCCGCCGGTGAAATGATCGATTGGTTATATTGATGTCTTGGTTTCTCCGGTTGACCGTATCGGTCTGCCGGAGTTGTTGTTTTTGTATCTTCGGTTGTTTTGTGCCGAGAGTCGCGATATCATGAGTAAAAGCGGACTTCCCGCAAAGGAGAACCCATATGTTTGAACCGTTCCTTCGTAGCGGAGACCGAGCCGCCGATGACCATGCTTTCCTTCAGTCGCTGTCAGCCTTGCTGGGGCCTGCTTCGCATTCTATCGCTTCCCAGTACGCCGGGCTTGCCAACGCCGCCGCGTTGTTGTGGTGGTACTTGACCGATATCAACTGGGCGGGATTCTATTTGACCAATTTTGAGATTCCGGTGATCAGGAAAGCATCTGACTTGGATTCCATGTTTCCTATCGGTACATTGCTTCAGCTTGGCCCGTTTCAGGGGGTGCCCGCCTGTATTTCCATTCCATTCGGCCGGGGTGTCTGCGGAACCGCAGCAGCTACGGGCAAGCCCCAGCTGGTAGCCGATGTCCATGCTTTTCCAGATTACATAGCCTGTGACGGCGATTCAAGAAGCGAACTGGTGGTTCCGATATTCAAAGAGGGGGTCATGGTCGGTGGCGATCAGGCTTCCAAAGCCGTCGCCGGAGTAATCGATATCGACAGTCCCTTGGTCGGGCGTTTCACCGATACCGACGTCAGATTTATAGAGGAAGTAGCTAGGGTAGTGGGAGAGCGGCTGTTCTAGTTTCGTACCGCATGTGAATTCTTTCGCTTCGTCGAGTTGCGGGATATCCTTCATCTTTTTCAGCTCAATACTTGGTTTCTCAGCTTCCTTGTGTTTTCGTAGCTTTGCGATGCTACCGTCATCGTCAAGGAATACCGGAGACGGATATTCTGGTTTTCGCTGTATCGGCAAATCGGTGACACCCTTGTGCCGGTATCGTCATTGGCTTTGAGAAGTGGAATCGCCCCCTTGTCGTAGTGGCGCCTTGCAAAAGGACTGGAATTTACGGAAATATCTTTGCCTGATGATCAACTACGTTGGAACCATTGTGGCTATTGTTCAGAGCATACTGGTAAAAACTCAGTAAATTCCCTTGTAAAATACGTAAAAAGCATCATACTGGAAGCATGATAGGTGTCAAGGAAATCGCGCGACTAGCGGGGGTTTCGCCCGCTACGGTATCAAATGTACTCAACGGACGTGCCAACGTAGGACAGGGAACCAAAGAACGGGTGCTCGCCATCTGCAAGGACTACAACTACCATCCCAATATCGTCGGTAAAAACCTCAAGACCGGCAAGCCGAAGACCATCCTGTTCACGTTCAGCGATTTTGACCGTTCTTTTTACCTTGAAGTCATCCATGGCATACACGACTACGCCGATGCGCATGACTATGACCTGTTGATCTGTACAGGACGGATGTGCGAAAAGTACATGCATCCAGCCATAACCAGCGGGTGCGTCGCGCTTGACGGCAAGCTTCCCGACGAAGTTCTGGATCGGAAAGCCGCCCCCGATTATCCAATCGTCGTGTTGGATAGAATTCTTGTGAATTCGTATGTAAAAAGCATCCTTGTAAATAATTATGATCCAATGTACGCTTTAGTGGATTCTTTGGCTAAGAAAGGTTTTTCCCGTTTCTCTTTTCTCGGAGGCGTGGAGAATACCGCGGACAACAGGGAACGATACCAGGCGTTTATCGACGCGTTGGCGGCCAATGGCGTCAGATTCACTCGGGACGGGTATATCGCAGGCGACTGGCATGAGAACAGCGGCATACGCGCCGCTCAGATTCTCCTGCTGACGGAATCGAGGCCGGAAGTACTGGTATGCGCCAATGACAACATGGCCTTGGGGGCGATTCGGACCTTCAATGCGAACGGACTGGCAGTGGGGCGCGATATCTCGGTGACGGGCTTCGACAACAACGCGATCGCGGAATACAACGGTATCACCACGATAGACATTCCTGACTATGAACGGGGCTATCTTGCAGCGCAAGCCTTGGTCGGCAATATTGAGGGCGATATGAACAAAGAGTTGTTCCGTGTCACTGCGAAACTGGTAGAAAGGACCTCTGTCGCGCCTTATCCAATACGTTAGTAAATATATTTTATATAAATATATTATTTATTAATGTAAAATTTACTCAATATATTCTGTAAATCATTATAAAACAACTTAATATAAAAAATTACTTGACAGGCATAGTATCGTCACACTGATAATTAATTAAACGATTTATTAGAAAATCATCATATCTTTATGAAAGGAGAGGACGATTATGAAAAAAATTGTGATTGTATTGCTCGTCGCATTGTTGTCAGTTTCATTGTTCGCCGCAGGCGGCTCTGAAAAAAAGACGGACGCTACAAAAATCATCATCTTCCAGTCGAAGGTGGAGATAACCGACGCGCTTGCGAGGGCCGCCCAGGACTTTTCCGACGAGACGGGTATCCGGGTGGAAATCTGGGAGACTACCGGTGACGACTATCGCGCCCAATTGCGCTTGAAGCTCGCTGGTGATGAAGTTCCCACATTGTTCTCCGTAAGCAAGGGTGCGGAGGCCGACATGTTCAAAGCGTATCTCGCCGATATAGGCGCTGGTGCGGTTCAGCGCTACATCGCTGATTCCGTGGCGTTGAAGATGGACGGGAAGAGCGTCGGCGTTCCCTATAGCGTCGAAGGGTTCGGATTGGTAGTTGACAACGGCTTGGTGACGGACGCTGACCTCGCATCACAACGGGCTTTCTTCAACGCTATCAAGTCGCTCTCATCCAAAGGCGTCAACCCATTGGGCTTGAGTCAGGAATCCTACTTTCTGATTGGACATCTGCTCAACACGCCGTTCGCCATCATGTCCGACCCTCAGGCCTTTCGCGCCGAATATGAACTGGGCGGGGTACGGCTGGCCGATCAGAAGGAATTTCAGGCATTCGCCCAGATGATGGAATTGATTCGCCAGTATTGCGTCAACCCGATGGAAATCAACTATGACCGTTCCTGCGGTGATTTCGCTACCGGCAAGACGGCGATGATTCATCAGGGCAACTGGTGCTATGGCATGTTCAAGGACTATGCCCCTTCTTTTGACATGAGCCTCAGGGGAGTGCCGTTGCTCGGCAACCAGAAGGTATCCGTTTCCGTACCGTATTACTGGGTGGTCAATTCACAGGTTCCCGCCGCACAGCAGGAAGTTGCGGTGAAGTTCCTGGATTGGCTGTACACATCTGAACGGGGTATGTCCTATATCGTCGATCAGTTCGGTTTCGTACCCGCGACATCGAACATTCCGACCGATTCTCTCGATCCTCTTTCCGCCGATGTCGCAAAAGCCGCTGGTTCCGGCAACACCCTGCCTTGGACCTTCAATGAATGGCCGATGAACATCATCGACACGGATTTTGCACCGATTACCCAGAAGTTTTTCACCACTCCGTCCATGAGCGGTCTCGATTTCGTCAAGCAGCTCGACGACGCATATCAGACCCGCTTGAAAAAATAGCGGAAACATAATCAGAGTTCCAGCCTGGATGGGGGATACTGGCGGGAACTCCGCTTTTATCTGACCCAGGAGGTGGTTCATCATGGTGACAAATATGAGAAAAGAACGCTTATGGTTCTTTGTGTTCGTGTTCCCCGCGGTTTTTGCCTTTTTCGTCGTTGTGATCATACCGTTTCTGATTGGCATCGGTTATTCTTTCGTGGAATGGAACGGACTGGTGATGGAACCCGCGAAGTTCGCGGGGCTGGAAAATTTCAGGACCTTGTTCAGCGACACCCGTTTCGGTGAGTCCGCCCTGCATACCCTTGTATTCACGGTCTCGTCGGTGGTGTGCATCAATGTGCTGGGACTGGCGTTGGCCCTGCTGGTAACCTCCAAGCTCCGGGTCAACACCATGGCCCGTACCATGTTTTTCATGCCGAACCTGATCGGTGGCCTGATTCTCGGCTATATCTGGAAATTCATCCTCTCCGACGCTTTCAAGGCTATCGGCGAAAGTACCGGCATGACGGGGATATTCTTCAACTGGCTGCTGCATCCGAACTCCGCGCTGGTCGCGCTAGTGTTGGTGATTACCTGGCAGATGGCCGGCTATGTGATGATCATCTACATCACCGGTATCCAGGCCGTTCCCGACGAGGTCATGGAGGCCGCGACAATCGATGGCGCCGGCGCCTGGAGGAAATTCTTCGCCATCGAGTTGCCGCTGATCATGCCGTCCGTGACCATCTGCACGTTCTACTCCCTGTCCAACTGCTTCAAGATCTATGACATCAACCTCTCGCTGACCGGCGGAGGCCCCGGTACCTCGACCGAGATGTTCGCCATGAATATCTTCCACGAGATATTCTCGTACAACCATTATGGTTACGGACAGGCGAAAGCTATCATGTTCTTCCTGCTGATCGCCGCCGTGACCATCACCCAAGTTGCGTTTACCAAGAGAAGGGAGGTGCAGCTATGACGGCAAAGAAACGAATCGGCAGAATCATCCTGTCCATCCTTGTGATTACGCTGGGGCTCTGTTTCCTGTTCCCCCTCTATATCATGTTCATCAATTCCGTAAAGAACCGCGCCGAGCTGTACATGGGTCCGGTGGCCATTCCCAAGGCTTTTCTCTGGCATAATTACGCGGAGGCGGCCGAAAAGATGAGTTTTTTCAGGGCGTTCGGCAACTCTTTGTTGATCACCATCGCATCGGTCGTGTTCATCATCATATTTTCGTCGATGTGCGCCTGGATGATCGCTAGAAAAGACGACCGGCTGAGCAAGCTGATCTATTTCACATTCGTGGCCACCATGCTGATTCCGTTCCAGACGTTGATGATGCCGTTGGTCCAGATGATGAAATGGACCAAGGTCAATCTCGGCATCCAGGTCCTCAACACCTACAAGGGAATCGTGTTCATGTATATCGGGTTCGGCATGTCTCTGGCCGTCTTTTTGTTCCATGGCTTCGTCAAGAGCATCCCCGTCTCCTTGGAGGAGGCCGCCACGCTGGACGGCTGCGGCAGGTTCGGCGTGTTCTGGCGCATCGTGTTCCCGATGCTCAAGCCGACGACGGTCACGGTCATCATCCTTGATATCATCTGGATATGGAACGACTATCTGCTTCCGTCCCTCGTCCTGAACAACAAGGCGTTACGCACAATCCCGCTGTCAACCAGCTCCTTCTTCGGGGTATTCACCATTCAGTGGAATCAGGCGATGGCCGGTCTGACGATGGCCATCATTCCCGTTATCATCTTCTATTTCTGCGCCCAGAAGTACATTATCAAGGGTGTCGCGGCCGGGGCGGTGAAATGATGCGAAAATATGCATATGCTCGGAAACGGCAGGCTCTCGACAACGATACGCTTTCCTTGGAAGAGACGCTCTTTCATAGCGCCAACGGTTATTTCGGCGTCCGTGGCGCGTTTGAGGAGGGGTATCCTGAAGATTATGTCACAGTCCGGGGAGCCTACATCAACGGTGTATACGATATTGTACCGATGCCGCAGGCGGAGCTGCTTCCTGGGTTGGCTACGGAAAAGCAGACGTTGGTGAATGTCTCCGACGTGCAGGATATCAAGCTGTACGTGGACGATGAACTGTGCACGCCGTTTACCGGCGGGCTTGCGGAGAGTGAACGGATGCTGGACATGGCCCGGGGCGTGGTGACACGACGCTTCGTCTGGAAAAGCCCTGCGGGCAAGACGCTCCGGCTCAACATCGTCCGTATGGCGTCATTTGTGCGGCCGTCCCTGTTTCTCCTGCTGTATACCGTCGCCGCCGACGGACCCTGCGAACTCCAGCTGGTCGCCGCTCACAATGCGGACGTCCGCAACTTCAGCGACCCGAACGATCCAAGAGTCGCTGCGGAATCCTTGAAGCATATCATCGTGGATCGGGTGAGAACCCGCAAATCGAAGGAAGGGTGCTATTCCACCATAGCCACTCATACTGCGAAGAGCGGCATTTCCGTCGTCACCAATCTGCTTGATACCATCGATGCGCCTACGGCGGATGTTGCCACTGCGGTGTTTCCTAAATGTGTAGTCCATCGGTTCTCTGTCAAAGCGGAGACGGAAGTCCCTGTGACATTCACCCGTTATGCAGTTTTCACCGACGGGCGACGGTACTCGTCACCGGAGTCAGACGGGGCGAAGTTGCTTGCTTCCGCCGTTACCGCCGGTTCCGCCCGCCTCCTTGAGGAACAGGCCGCCTATCTCACGTCTTTCTGGAATGACTTCGATTTTGATATCGACGGGGATGATGTCCTTTCCGAAGCGTTGACGTTCAATGTGTTCCAGCTATTGCAGTCGGTGGGCAAGGACGGATACTCCCATCTGGCGGCGAAAGGGCTGTCGGGGGAGGGCTACGAAGGGCATTATTTCTGGGATACCGAAATGTATGTCCAGCCGCTTTTCACCTTGATGCGGCCCGAAATTTCGCGGCAGTTGCTGACATATCGCTATTCCTCCCTTCCTTTGGCACGGGAGAACGCCCGGACTTTGGGACATCGACGCGGCGCGCTCTATCCTTGGCGCACGATCTCCGGCAAGGAATGTTCCGGCTTTTTTCCCGCTGGTACGGCGCAGTACCATATAGACGGCGCCATAGCTTATGCGGTGGTCATGTACTATCTGGTTACTGGGGATGATGATTTCATGGAGTCGATGGGCCTTGAGTTGCTGCTGGAAATCGCCCGCCTCTGGTATGACTTGGGAACCTACCATGAGGGACGGTTCCAGCTTCATTGCGTGACGGGGCCGGACGAATACACCTGTGTCGTCAACAACAACTACTATACCAACGTATCCGCCAAGTACGACCTTCGCCGGGCGGTGGAGCTGTACCGGGATTTCGACCGCAGGGGGCTTGCCGACCGGGCGAAACGGGCTACGGGGATTACGGATGCGGAGCTTTGCGCATTCACCGAAGCCGCCGAAGCAATGTATCTTCCCTACGACGCGAAACTTGATATCACCCCGCAGGACGACAGTTTTCTTTCCAAAAAAGTGTGGGATGTCGCCGCCACCCCGCCCGAAGACTTTCCTTTGCTGATGCACTATCATCCGCTGACCCTCTATCGCCATCAGGTCTGCAAGCAGGCCGACGCCGTACTCGCTCATTTTCTCTATGAGGATGAAGTTGATTTTTCCACGATGATGAATTCCTTCCGCTATTACGAGAAGCTGACGACGCATGATTCTTCGTTGTCCACCTGCGTGTTTAGCATCATGGCTTCCCGGCTCGGTCTGGCGGATGAAGCGTATGCATATTTCGGCGACTCTGTGGAGATCGACATCCGCAACACCCACGGCAACACGAAGGACGGCATCCATACCGCCAACATGGGCGGCAGCTATCTGGCGATCCTGTTCGGTTTCGCCGGTCTGCGGATCAAGGAGAGCGGTTTCTACCTTGCCCCCGCCGTACCTCGGACGTGGCGTGGATACCATTTCAGCCTGAAACTCAGAGGGCGCGTCCTGAAAGTGCATGTGGATCACACAGATGTATCGCTGCAATTCAAAAGTCCTGTGGTTCGGGAGGGCGGCCAAACGCTCCGCGTCTTTCTCTACGGCGAACCGGTTGCCATAACCGCGGCGATTCAGACCTATCCGTTGCGAACGCCCGCACAGTAAGGCATTGTACGGAAGTTGTATTTGATGTCCTGTAATTGGTGAAACAACGCAAAAAAAGCGCAGAACTCATGCCCGAAGTATGTTGTCAATGTATGGAATGATGCTGAAACATTCTGGGAGACTTTATATGACATGTTCCGCTTGTGAAACCTATAACGCAATACGCCGCTACATAAGGAGGGATTTCTGATGATGCTGTCCGCATGTATTTTTGACCTGGACGGTGTAGTCTGCCATACCGATGAGTATCATTATCTCGCTTGGAAACGGCTGTGCGATTTCTTAGGGCTACGGTTCGACCGTCCTCTCAATGAACAGCTACGGGGCGTCAGCCGCCGGGAGAGCCTGGAGATTATCCTTAGCCACAATGACATCTCACTTTCCGAAGACGCCCTGCGGGACGCCATGGACCGGAAGAATGCATGGTACCGGGAATTTCTGGAACGTATGACCCCCGCCGATCTGGAACCCGATGTACGGCCCGCGTTGACCGAACTGCATGCCATGGGCCTGCGTCTCGCCCTCGGTTCCTCCAGCCGAAACGCCCGCCTGATTCTTGATCGCCTGGGACTGTTCGACATGTTTGACGCAGTGGCCGACGGGACGATGATTTCCAGAAGCAAGCCTGACCCGGAGGTCTTTCTCAAGGCCGCCGCGCTAATCGGTATCGAACCGTCCCGCTGTGTGGTCGTGGAGGATGCGCTTTCCGGCATCCATGCCGCCAAGGCCGCCGGCATGCGCTGCATCGCATATCGGCTTCATTCACCGGAGCTGGAGGATTCCATACCTCATGCGGAAAGGTTCGGGGAGATAGTGGAGTTGGTGAAGAGCGGGATAAGTGAACGCAAGTGATATTGCGACGCTACACATTATCCGCATATATAATCATGTGTTCCATATAGAGTTGCTGTGAATTTGCATTCGGGAAAATTTACGTTTTTTTGAACATCGAGACACGTTTTTTTGTATTTACAGATTAAAAAAATCAACCGACCATAATGCAAAAGGGGATAAGAACGTGAAGATCGCATTGGTCGGTTGCGGCGATATCGTTAACAGATACTACGGTCCTTCCTTCGTAAAATTGCGGAAAGAGGGGAAGATTGATTCGCTGTCCTGTTGTGACCTTGATATGGCCAAGGCCCATGGGTTCGCCCAGAAATATGGATTCAACAGAATTTTTTCCGATGTCGATGAAATGATATGCGAGGTGAAGCCAGATTGTCTGTTCATCGCTACCCCGGTGACGGTGACGACTGAGCTGGCCACCCGGCTTTCGTCGTACCGTATTCCCATGATGATTGAAAAGCCCCCTGCGTTGACCTTTGCCGCCGGGCGGCGGCTATGCGATGCCTTGGAGCGGAACGCCGTTCCGCACCAGATCGCTTTCAACCGGCATTTCATGCCGGTCGTCCAGTATCTGAAACAGGAACTCTTGCAACACGACAGACACATCCAGTGCGTCCATTCGCTCATGTCGCGTTACCGGAGGGTAGAGGATACGTTCTATACTACGGCGATACACAGCATCGACCTTGTGCGTTATCTGGCGGGAAGCGAGTACCGGAGCATCCGCTTCTCATATCAGGATCTCCCGAATTATGGACGCGGTGTGAGCAATATCTTCATGGACTATGTATTTCAGAATGGAGTGTCGGGGCAGGCGTCGATGCTTGTCTGTTCCGGCACTACCAACGAACGAGTCATGATTACTTGCGACGACGCGACGTATTTCGCCCATCTTCCCATGTGGGACTGCGACGACGTCCCCGGGCTGGTTCAATGCAATGAGAACAATTCCCTGCGTTATATCAAGGGTGGAGCGGAATTGGATGGTGCGGAAGACTATATCATCAACGGTTTTCATCATGAAATCGATCATTTCCTCTCCTGTGTGACTTTGGGAAAACAACCTGAAGAATCGATGGCGTACGCCCTTCAATCGGTTCGGATCGCCGAATGCGTCTCCTTGAGAGAGCCGACATATCAAGAATGACAGGATGGAACGGATATGAAAGAACTGACGCAGAAATACCTGTGTGAAAAAGTTGGACTGGTCGTTGACCGGTTGCTGCACCTTGGCGGGGGCAAATACGAGAACGACAAGGCCACCGACGCCGATTCCCATATAAAGGGCCAGGTCGAGAGGGACTTCGGCATCGAGGAATGGGATTGGCCCCAGGGGGTGGGGCTGTTCGGTTTGACGAAGCTTCAGAACTTCTACAAGGACAATCGGTACGATGAATTCCTATCGGGATGGTATCGGCGGAATTTTTCGGTCGGCCTACCGTCCAGGAACGTGAATACCACCGCTCCATTCCTCACGTTGCTGGATTTCGCGGAACGGACTGGAAACGAGGACTACCGGAGGGAGTGCGAAACGCAGGCACGATGGATCATGGAGAACCTTCCAAGGACACGTGAGAACGGTTTTCAGCATGTGACGAGTGCGATTGGGGATCGGCAGGCGGTTCGATTGAACGACGGCCAACTTTGGATTGATACGATTTTCATGGCCGTCCTGTTCCTCAACGCCTATGGGCAGCAAAATCAGGTGCAGGAATACGTCCAGGAGGCGGTTCATCAGATATTGCTCCATATCAAGTATCTCTATGAGAAAGAAAACGGTTTGTTCTATCATGGATGGAGTTTCACCCGCAATGATAATTTCGGGAAGATCTTCTGGTGCCGGGGCAACTCCTGGTTTACTTTGGGGATTACCGAGTTCCTTGCCCAGGACAAGGCTTTTCCGTTGGACAAGGGGGTGAGGGAGTTCCTGATAGATACCTACAGGGCGCAGGTATCCGCATTGGCGAAACTCCAACGCAAGTCGGGGCTGTGGACGACGGTCCTTGACGATCCATCAAGCTACGAAGAGGTCTCTGGATCGGCCGGCGTCGCAGCGGGAATATACCGTGGTATCCGACTGGGAATTTTGGACGATTCCTACAAAAACGTGGCAGATAAGGCGACCGCTGCGATTTGCCGGAACATCGCCGACGACGGTACGGTGGAGAACGTCTCCGCGGGAACGGCGATCGGCATGGACGTCCAGTTCTATCAACAGATTATGATTCGGCCCATGGCCTATGGCCAGGCACTCGCTTTGATTGCTCTGGCGGAAGCTTTGGGCTGAAAAACATAAAAGGAGTAGCGTATGAAGAAAACAATTTTGAAAGTCATCGTGTCGATGCTCGTAGTAGCGATGGTATGCGGCGGCCTGTTCGCCGCAGGGCAAAAGGAAGCAACCTCATCTGCCGCGACGAAATCTGGAAAGACAGTCCTGAGACTATCTTGGTGGGGGAACCAGTTGCGCAATGACCTGACGCAGAAAGCCATCGACCTGTATATGCGGCGGAACCCCGATGTCGTGATCGAAGCGGAATTCACCGACTGGTCCGGCTATTGGGACAAGCTGGCGACGCAGGCGGCCGGCGGAGGATTGCCCGACATCATCCAGATGGACTATTCGTATCTGCTGCAATATGCCAACAGCAACCAGCTCGCGAACCTCAATGCGTACTTGCAGGATGGAACGATAGACTCATCGAAAATCGCTGATGCCGTAATTCAGAGCGGTTCGGTCGATGGCAATTGCTATGCGATCGCATTGGGCAGTACCGCACCGATGATGATGTATGACCAGGCTGTGATCGACAAGGCGGGAGTCGTCATGCCGATCAATCCTACGGTAAGTGAGTTTTATGACCTGTGCCAGACAATCTATGACAAGACCGGCGTTCCCATGTTCTGGGAAAGCGGGATGAACATGATCCTGTATGTCGCCCGTGGCTGCGGCTCCGAAATCTTCTCGGATTTGAGCAAGGGTGACGCGACCTCGTCCGCCGCTCATTTCGAGCTGGTGGAGAAGTTCTCCAAGGCGCCGTTCCATATTTCTCCCGAACTGTTGGCTGAGAAAAATACGCTTGTCGTGGACCAGATGCCTATCAATGACCTGACCACTTGGAATCAGTTCACTGTATCCAACGGCTTCTCCGCGATTTACGCCGCCTGCGGCGGCAACCGGCAGATGGGTGTCTGCATGTATCCGAAGCTCGACGACGCGGTGCAGGAGCCGGTGTATGTCAAGCCGACCATGTTCTATTCTGTCGCCGACACTTCCAAGAACAAGGAAGCCGCCGCCGCGTTCATCAACTGGTTCGTCAATGATCTGGAGGCGAACGCGATCCTCATGGGCGAACGTGGCGTTCCTGTAAACGGCGATGTCGCCGATATGGTCAAGAAGAATGTCAGCGACGTGGATTCCGTCGCATACGGATATCTCGCCGAGGTGAACAAGGTCGCGAACCCCGTCGATCCACCCAATCCTCCCGGGTTCAGCGAGGTCGAGGCTCTTCTGTTGACCTATGTGGACAACATCCGCTACGGAAACATGACCGCCGCCCAGGCTACCGCCCAATTCGTGCCCCAGGCTCAGGCGATATTGGCCAACGCCGCGAAATAACGATATACAGGTTGGCTTATGAATAAAACACGTTCAGGTTTTATCAGGAAGCTTACCGATGAGAGAACGGCGGGGTATGTATTTATCCTGCCGTTCGTAGTCGGCTTCATCGCATTCGTCAGCTTCCCGATGCTCATGTCATTGGTCTTCTCGTTCACACGGTACAATATCCTGACTTCTCCCTCGTTCATTGGCATACGCAACTATCTGGATATGTTTTTTCATGACCAGTTGTTCTGGAAGACATTTGGCGTAACGATGTACTACGTCGTATTTTCCGTACCGCTTCGATTGGTGATGGCCCTGCTGGTCGCCATGCTTCTGGTGCGGCCGTCGAAGCTTTCCGGTTTCTATCGCGCGGTTTTCTATCTGCCGTCCATCATAGGCTCCAGTGTCGCCGTGGCGTTGCTTTGGAAAAGGCTGTTCGCCAGCAACGGCATCTTCAATGCGTTGCTCGGGCTGATCGGCATAGAAAGCAAAGTGGCGTGGTTGGGACGGGTGGACACCGCGATCTGGACCTTGATCATCCTCGCCGTATGGCAGTTCGGTTCATCGATGCTGATTTTTCTGGCGGGGCTGAAACAGATTCCCGTACATCTGTACGAGGCGGCTACGGTGGACGGTATCGGCGGCTGGGCGAAGTTTACCAAGATCACGCTGCCGATGCTTACCCCGACCATTTTCTTTAACCTCATCAACCAGCTGATCAATGGTTTCATGGCGTTCACCCAGAGCTTCATCATCACGGAAGGAAAGCCGTTGAACAGTACGTTGTTCTACGTCGTGTACATGTATCAGAACTCCTTCAAGTTCAACAAGCTCGGCTATGGTTGCGCCATGGCCTGGTTCATGGTATTGGTCGTAGGCACCCTGACCGCCTTGATTTTCTTCACCCAGAAGAAATGGGTGTATTACGAAACGGAGAAATAGGCCATGAAAAAAGTAAAATTCAGACGGACGTCCCGTACAGTGCTGTACCATTTGTTCGTCATCCTATTCGCTTGGACCATGGTGTATCCCGTCATCTGGATGCTGATGGGCGCGTTCAAGACGAATTCCGAGATATTGACTTCTGCCGCGACTTTGCTGCCCAGGCAGTTTAATTTCTCGAATTTCGTTACCGGATGGAAAGGGTTCGCCGGACATTCTTTTGGGACATTTTTCAAAAATTCACTCTTCATCTCTTCTGTCGCGACGGTCGGTGCGGTGATATCTTCCGCGATTGTCGCCTTTGGATTCGCGAGGTGTAGCTTCAAATTCAAGAAGTTCTGGTTCGGCTGCATGCTGCTGTCCATGATGCTCCCGTTCCAGGTTTTGATGATTCCCCAATACATCATGTTCAACCGGATGGGCTGGATCGGTACGTTCCTTCCTCTTATCGTCCCCCAATTCTTCGGACAAGGTTTTTTCATCTTCCTTGATGTGCAGTTCATCAAAGGAATCCCGATGGATTTGGACGAAGCCGCCAAAATCGACGGACTTTCCATCTACGGCATTTTCGTCAGAATCATACTTCCGCTGATCAAGTCGGCGCTAGTGACCAGCGCTATCTTCTCCTTCATGTGGAGGTGGGATGACTTCCTGGCCGCGCTGCTGTACCTGAACAAGCCGAGCCGGTATCCGGTCAGCCTTGCGTTGAAATTGTTTTCCGATCCCGCCACAGGTTCGGACTGGGGCGCCATGTTTGCGATGGCGAGCCTGTCCCTGCTGCCGATTTTCCTGATTTTCTTGACGATGCAGAAATACCTCGTCGAAGGTATCGCGGCGACCGGGATCAAGAACTGACCTTCTTCCGGCGGGCGGCTGGAAGATGAAAAAGGAGAACCATATGAAAATGAAAGCTTTGGTGCAGTATGCGCCGTTTGACAACCGTTTGGAGGAGGTGGAGGTTCCTTCCGTCTCGGATGATGAATTGTTGCTCAAGGTGCATGCCTGCGGTATTTGCGCCGGCGACCTGAAGGCGTACCACGGCGGTATCAGAATCTGGGGTACGAACGAAGCCGACCGGTATATCGAGCCCCCCGTCATCGGCGGACACGAGTTTTTTGGAGAGATTGTCGAAAAGGGGAGAAAGGTAAAGGATTTCTCCATTGGCGATGTCGTGACGGTAGAGCAGATCGCCCCTTGCGGGGAATGCCGGTTCTGCAAGGCCGGAAAGTACTGGATGTGCGAGCAGTCGGCGGTGTATGGGTTCAAGCAAGCCATACACGGCGGGTTCGCCGAGTATGTGAAAGTCCATCCGAACAGTCTCATCCATAGGATTCCCGCGTCGTTTTCAATCGACCAGGCCGTACTGGTGGAACCGATGGCCTGCGGCATGCACGCGGTGGAACTGGCGCAAATCAGGCATGACGACAATGTAGTGATCGCCGGCCTGGGGGCGATTGGCGCGGCCATGGTCGGCATGTCACGGCTCTGCCTGCCGAACATGGTCATCGGCCTGGATGTGAAGCCCTTCCGGCTGGAGCTTGGAAAGAAATTCGGCGCCCAGCAGGTCCTGAATCCCCTCGACGCCGACTTGTCGGAGCGGATTGCCGCAATTACCGGGGGGCATGGATGCGATGTGTATATTGAAGCTTCAGGAAGTCCCGCCAGCGTCAGCCAAGGACTGAATCTACTGTGCAATCATGGCCGGTATGTCCAGATGGGGGTGTTCGCTTCTCCTGTCACGGTGGACTGGAATGTCATAGGGGACGGTAAGGAACTCAGCATACAGGGCTCGCACCTTTCCGCGAAAACCTTCAGGGCGGTGATAGACGGTATTGACCAGGGCCTGTTGAAGACCGACGGTCTGGTGTCGCATCATTTTCGGCTGGAAGAATGGGAACGGGCGTTTGAAACGGCGGAGAAAGCTCCCGATGCGATGAAAGTCGTACTGATCCCATAGGAGCGGCGACCATGGACAAGGTACAAGTCGTGATCATAGGCTACGGCAGCATGGGCGGGCTGTATGCTGATATGATTGCGTCGGGTAGGATACCGGAACTTGATCTTTTCGGTATCTGTTGCAGGAACCAAGCCCGCCATGACGATATCCATAGCAAATTTCCCGGTGTCCGGATATATTCTTCCGATGTCGAAGCCCTTTCCGACTATCGTTCATACGATGCGGTCATCATCACGACCCCGCACAAGACCCATGTTCAGCTTGCAGGCGCGGCGTTGTCCCATGGAACGCATGTCCTATGCGAAAAGCCCCTTGGAGTAAGCCTGAAGGATGCGCGGCCCCTTCAGGCCGTTGCGGCGGCTTCCGACCGGCGGATCGCCATGATTTTCAACTGGAGAACCAGGGATGTATATCGCAAGGCCAAGGAGCTTGTCTCCAGCGGCGGACTGGGAACGTTGACCCATGCGGTCTGGATAGCGAATTTCTGGTACAGGACCTCCTATTACCACCGCCTGAATCCCTGGCGCAGCAGTTGGACCGGAGAGGGCGGCGGCCTTGCGATCAATCAGATGCAGCACGTGTTCGATATCTGGAACTGGTTGCTGGGCGTTCCTCAGGAAGTTTTCGCTTCCGTCTCGTTCGGCCGGTTCAATGATATTTCCGTAGATGACAGCTTTGAGGTCCTGTTCACCTATCCCGGCGGGTTGCGCGGGGTATGTGTCGCTTCCAGCGGAGAATCGCCCGGAAGCAACCATCTTGAACTCCACGGTACTTTGGGAAAGCTGGTTCTTGACGGACACGACCTGCGGCTATATCGGAACGCCGTCGCTTCCGATGAATTCTCCAAGAGCGCCACGGTGACCACGGGCATTCCCTGCGTAGAGGAAGCCTGGTCGTTCGAGGACCGGGGCCATGCCGAATACGAGGAAATCCTGCGCGATTTCGGTCAATCCGTACTGTCCGGCAGGTCTCCCATCGCCCCTCTTTCAGCGGGAGTCGAAGCGCTGACTGTCGCCAACGCGATGTATCTTTCCTCATGGGAAAGCCGTCCTGTCCAAATTCCTTTCGATGTTGATGCATATCAGAGGTTGCTCGATGGGCGCATTGCATGTGAGAATAGAGAAGGAGGTGTCGCCAAGGGGTGATTCCAGGTAGATGAAGGAAGGCCGTATCCGAAGATTGCTGCATCATCTGAAACTCGAACAGAAGATTGGGATTGTCCTGATTGTTGTGTTCGCCGTCATTGTATGCATCGGCTTGTTCGAGATTCGGCACGTGACCTCGGTGTACGACGAGGAAATGTACAATATCAGCGTGATCAATACGCGGAGCATCCTTTCAGAACTTGATGGCATTCTGGACAGCGTGAACGTCTTCGGGGATTATTTCGTAGGGGATGATGTCATCCAGACGAATCTCTCCACTATCAAGGAATCTCCTGACCAGGCCGATATCAGCGTAGCCAAGCGTACCATCGTGCGCCGCCTGAATTCCTTGCAAGGGACCGTCCAGTTCGTCAAGGACATGGCCCTTGTCCTTCCCTCCCAGGAAGTCATCCATTCCGGCGATGGATTCCTGCTGTTTTCCGACGACACTGGCAAGGCCAATGACCTTGCCATGGCTTCCCAAGGAAAAGTCGTGTGGGTTCCCGACGGCTTGGGCAACATCTACTATGTACGGCAGATACGCCGCAAGGAATACCTTAAGCTTGATCATCTTTCCGTACTGTATCTGAAACTGGATATTTCCAGCATCCTCTCGGAAATTTCAGACAGATTCGGCCTCGACACTCCTTTGAACCTGTCGGTCTATCATGACGACCGACTGCTCTATTCAAGCTTTCGCGTCAATCCTGAGGACGCAGATGTGTTGCATTCCTTTGTCGAAGGCAACGGCCGGTATTCGTTCATGACCGTCGAGGGCAACAAGTATTTCGTGACTGACGGGGTGATGTCCAGCAGTCAATGGCGGTATGTCCACTACCTTGACTACCAGTCGCTGTCGAACCGTATCTCATCGATCGTACTCTCTTCCGTCATCACCCTGCTGTTTGCGATGCTGCTGTCCCTGATCATCATCCACTATATCGTCAAGCACATCATCCATCATCTGCATGTTCTTGAACTCAAGATGGAACGCTTTGAGTTGGGCGACATGGACATGTCCGACTTCCCCTCCTATGCGAAGCGTCCCGATGAAATCGGCGTCGTCCACCAGCATTTCGACCAGATGGTCGTGAAGTTCGACGGGCTGATCAAGGACAACTATGTCAAGCAGCTGCTGATCAAGGACAACACGATCAGGATGCTGAGCCAGCAGATCAACCCCCATTTCCTGTACAATGTACTTGATTCGATCTATTGGCTTGCGCAGGGATACGGCGCGGAAGACATTGAGCAGATGTCGTACAGTCTGGCGAACCTGTTCCGGATATCGATTTCCAACGATGAAGTCTGCGTTCCGTTGAAACGCGAACTGGAATTCCTGGACTACTACATCAAAATCCAGATGATTCGTTTCAATGACCGCCTGTCGTTCGGGCTGGATATTCCCGACGATGCACTTGACGTCTCCGTCCCTAAGTTCTCGATACAGCCGCTTGTCGAGAACGCGATCAAGCATTCAATGGAGCTGAACGACGAGCCTTGCAGGATTCTCGTGTCCGCGAGGTGCGAGGAAAATCAGATCGTCATCAGCATAGCCAATACGGGCTCCAGTTTCGATGCGGATATCGCCGAGCGCGTTCGTAGCCGCCAGATCAAGCAAAGCGGAAATATCGGCCTCGTCAACATCGATGAGCGGTTGCAATTGCTGTTTGGCTATGACCATGGACTCTGTTTCCACAACCATGCCGGAATGGCCGTCGTTTCGTTCACCGTACCAAGGAGTATTGGACGCCATGTTGAAAGTACTGATTGTTGACGATGAAGAAATCATCCGCAAGTCGCTGAACATGATGATTCCATGGGCCGAGCTGGGTTGTACCGTAGTCGCTACCGCACGGAACGGCGTCGAGGCGTACCAGCAGGTCAGCGACAATTATCCTGATATCATCATTACCGACGTCATGATGCCGGTAATGGACGGTCTTGAACTGATCGAGAAGGTCCGGATGCTCGACGGGGACGCTGAGTTCATTGTACTTTCGGGTTACGGCGAGTTCGGGTTGGCGCAGAAGGCTATGCGGTTCGGGGTGAGGCATTATCTGTTGAAGCCGACCAAGAAGGCGGATCTTGTGAAAATCCTGAAGTCGGTGGTCGGCGAAATCGAAGAGAAAGAACAGCGGCGCAAGGAGGAGTACCTGAAGCTGGTACGGGAATATGGATTTTATTTCCAGAAGGGCATACTGCTGGAACTGCTCAACAACCCCGCCTCGACCAACTCCATTCTGGAACGCAATAGGCATATCCTTGGTCTTGAAGGCGTTGAAAACGCCTGTTTGCTGGGGGTGGCCGCCGACATCCCGCGCTATCGTTCATCAGTTCTCGATATATACAATTACTGCAAAGTCCGTAAGACTGAGTTGCTCATGAGCCCCGTCCTGGGCAACGGCGTGATCTATTGCATCCTCCACATAGAGAACATCGCCGCGGCGGACGAGTTCCGACAACATGTCGTTTCCGGGAACTACGATATTTCTGTTTTCCATCTGGACTCGATATCCGCGATTTTTTCTGAACTGATGCATCATATCGGTGGTTGCAAGGAGATTCGGATTTTCGATGTGGCCGGGCGTTCCGAATGCGTGTTCAACGACAATGGTTTCGTGCGAAAGATCATGGCCCTTGGTTCCGATATCGCTCGCCATGCTCAGTCGGGCGATGACGTCCAGCCCCTCATGGACGAATTGGGCCGGGTGTTGTCCTCGTGTTCCCTCGACGAAGCGAAATCTGTTCTCTTGTCCCTCGCCACCACCTTGCACGGCAATGAAGAGGACGCTATCGGGGACCATCTGCTGTCCATCATGCGCGGCGCCGGTTCGGTTGATGAAATCGTCACCTACGTCAGGCGTCTGGTACAGCATCAGCTTTCGACGGAGGCCGAAGATGGGAGCTATCCCGTCAGGACGATCAAAAAATATGTCGAGCAGAATCTCTCATCGGAAAGCATCTCCCTCAAATGGATAGCTGAGAACCTGCTGGGCATGAACGTGGGCTATCTGAGCAAACTGTTCCTCAAGGAAACCGGCGTCAAGTTCTCCGACTACGTCAGCCGTCTGCGGATCGCCTCGGCCAAGCAGTTGATGTCCGTCTACCACGAGAGCATGATCCAGGAGATCGCCCAGGAAGTTGGTTTCGGCAACAACCCACGGTATTTCAGCCAGGTGTTCCGTAAGTACGAGGGCGTCACCCCCACTGAATACATGCAGGCTATCAAGGACCAGAAGCGGGGGAGCGGCTAGGGGAACCAAAGGGGTAGCTTAGGGGTAGCTAAAGGGTGGCTTAGGGGTAGTCCACGAATAGTCGTCGTTCTGTTTTGCCTCTTGGCCGTTTTGCAAGTATCTTATGCCTAGGGAAGAGAAAATATGGAGGCGGGCATGAAATATGATGTGCGGTATTTCGACCAGATGGAAGCGAATGAATTTTTCTCACGGATTGCGGATGGAGACGTGACCCCTGTCATAGACCTCTCCACCGGGGCGGTCGTTGCCTGTGGCGCGGTTGCGCGTATGCTTCCCCCTCAAGGGGGCTGTGACTACCTGTTTCCTGACGCCGATTCCGTTGAAGAGGCGGAAGCATGGTGGAATGGTTTGAGACGGATTGACTATGAGGACGCCGAGTATGTCCTTGTCGATGATGAAGCTCTTGTAGCGGACGATACCTATCGGGGCGTATGCGTCAACCTCATGGATAAAAAACTGTATCGGTTGATATGGTGCATGCAGCCAGAACTGACCGTTCCCTTTTCCGACCCCGAATTCGCCCGTCTGATGCTGGACAAAATTCCCGTCTGCGACTGGAATAAACCGATCGGGGTGGAAGAGGTCCGCGGTAGTTGCGGCGGTATCCAAAGATAACTGATTCCTTTTCGCCACAAATGACCAAGAGAGGCCGGAAAGTACCGATATGATCAGATTTGACATCTCGGAGCTACGTAGGAGGATGGCGCTTGAACCCTTGTGCTTCAATGCGCAATCATGACGACTCTCCTTATTGGACAGGCACTATGTTTTCTATATCCAAAGCCTTGGTTATGGTGATAAAATCATTTTATCAAAAGCCGCAAGGAGTTCATGCAGATGCGTTTTCCCCAAAAAGAGACGATGACGGTTGAGTTCAAGAGTGACCTTCGATGCTATGGTGAGGACAAGCTCATCTATGAACTTGTCTCCATGGCCAATGCTGAAGGTGGAATTCTCTATCTTGGAATTGAAAACGACGGAGCGGTCACCGGCGTCCACCCCCAGCATAAGAACGCCCAGCAGCTTGTTGCTTTGATTCTGGAAAATACCGTGCCTCCTTTAGCGATCAATGCCTTCCTTGAAACCGATGATATAACCGGGAAAGAGGTAATGGTGTTTTCTGTTGGACTAACCGGTCAGCTTCATTCTACAAGAGATGGCAGATATGGTAGCAGGACTTTACAACAGGATGGCACTCCTGCCACGAGACCTCTTGTGCCAGAGGAAATAGTACAACGTCTCTCTTACATCCAAGTACTTGATCCCTCGTCTCAGATTATCAAGGATGTCACTTCTGAAGAAGCATTCAGCGCTATCGAGCATGAAAGATTAAGAAAGCTCATTGGTATACATAATGGCGATAAAGCTCTTCTTGCTTTAAGCGATATTGAGATTGATTTGGCGCTTGGCTTCTCTAGGATGGTAGGTGGCCGATTTTACCCTACTATTGCAGGTCTCCTCATTGTTGGAAAGCAGGAGTATCTAGAAGCATATGTGCCAAGCCATGAGGTCCTTTTCCATGTAATGGATGGTACTAATGTGCTTCAGAACCCACCTGCCATGCATGAACCTCTCCTGGAGGTGTTTGAGAAAGTAAGTACTCTATTCCAATCAAGGGTGAGTGAGCAGGAAATACAAGTAGGTCTTTTCAGGGTACCAATACCAAATTATGAGCCAATCGCTTTTAGGGAAGGTTTTGTCAATGCCTTGGTTCACCGTGATTATTATCGAATGGGTGCTGTAATTGTGCAAATCCAGCCGGATGTGCTTCAGATAAGCAGCCCTGGTGGCTTTATTCAGGGCGTCAATGTAGATAATATCCTTACGGTTGCTCCGACTCCACGCAACAGATTGCTGGTTGAGGCTACGAAGAGAATAGGGCTGTCCGAGAGAACCGGAAGAGGTATTGACAAAATATATTCCTCCATGCTCAGGAGCGGGCATCCTTTTCCTGACTATTCTCTATCGACGACGACAAATGTCACTCTCCGTCTTATGAGCGCGGAAAAGGATATGAAGTTTGTTCGTATGTTGGTTGAAGAACAGCACAGGCTGGATATTGAATTTTCCGTAGATACTCTCATCGTCCTCTCTGCCCTACGAGATGAACACAGGCTCTCCGTTGAACAGTTTTCAAGACGAATGCAGAAGGGTGAAGCAGACGCTAGAAGAATTGTTGAACAACTTATTGAGAATGGCATTGTGGAAGCGATTGGAAAAGGTAGAAGTAGAGAATATATCTTCAGTAAAAAGGTATATTCCATCGCTGGTAATCCCGGTGGTTACTCCAAGCAGAAGGGACTGACTATAAAAGAAGAAAAGAATCTGATTTTATGGTATCTTCAGAATAACCCTTCCATATCTAGGAAAGAGATGCTTGAGCTATGCAAATGCGCGGATAGCCATGCAAAGTATGTTTTCAGCAAGATGGTTGAAGAAGGAGTACTCATTAAGGATGGTAAAGGCGCCGCTACCAATTATAGATTAGCTTGAATCGGCGAAAATCGGCGAAAATCGGCGAAAATCGGCGAAAATCGGTAAGCGTTATACGGAAGTAAAGTCGGGGATTACTTCAAAACGCGGTTCTTTTTGAGCTATTTCTCATTGTCCTGTTGCTTTTCCCTCCGTATGAATTCCGTAGGAGAACATCCAAACTGCCGGTGGAAGGATCTTGAGAAGCTGAATACATCGGCATAACCGATTATCTGGGCCACCTCGCCAGGGGTCTTGTCCTGTTTCGTGAGCATCAAGGCCGCTTGCTTGAGTTTGCATTGAAGCATATATTTCTGAGGAGAGATTCCGACAATGGACTTGAAGAGCCTGCTGAAATAACTACGTTCCAGATTGATGCTGTACGCTAGCTCTCGTACCGTCATATTGATGGAGAAGTTAGTCTCAATGAAGAAACAAACTCTGTTGATGTCGCGATGATTGTCACTCTTATTCGGATTGTCGGCTTCTACCATAAGCGCCAGTAGTTGCGTTATCAGCCCAAGGACATACCATTCCCTGCCAGCGGAAAGGGAAGCGCATGACGAAACAGAACTGAATATAGACTCACATATGGGAAGATGCATAGTATATCGGTCAAGGACCGCAGGGGGATGGGCACATGTGAAGCCTAGCCAGGCATAGTCCCAAGGATCATCCGCCGAGGCTTTGTAGAAGGTTGTTTCATGTGGATGAATGATAAAACAATCTCCCTTCGACAAGGTAAATGTACCGGCTGGCGAAACATAGTTCCCTGTACCCGAGAAGATATAATGAATCAGATAAAACGCCCTCTGCGTCGGACCGAAGCTATGCTCCGGGGCGCAACGTTCCGTGCCGCAGTTGATGGGGGATACATGTTCCCAGTTTACAGGAGAAATCGGAATGAGGTGCTGCATGTAGAATCCTTATGTAAACACATCATACTATTGAAAAGACACATTTCACAAGAAGAAACGTCTTCTGTCGTAAACTATGGCAATGATATCCTAGGTACTGTACTTGTATGGCCATTATCCCATTTGTTGCCAATACAATATCAATCAACGTATTAATTTCGTATTTAAGATTCGATATTCACGTCTGTAAGAAGCATCGACATGCTCGGTTCGTGCAAGCGCGTCCAAGCTGGGTAGTCTATGGCTTTTCCGTAAAAAGACACATTTGGATATGAGCTGGACACATCGGACGATGTTCTTCTAAAAGGGCCGGCCATATACTATCCCGGAACAAGGAGGATGCCTCCTGTTTGAGAGAAAGGAGAATAAAGCCGGTTATGCATGTGAAGATTACTTTTCTTGGGGCCGGAAGTGTAGTGTTCCTCCGGAATGTCATAGACGACTGTCTGCTTACAGACGGTCTGAAGGATGCCCACTATGCCCTTTATGATATAGACTGCCAGAGGCTTTCCGATGCCTTGTCGATGGTAAATGCGCTGAATATGAGCATCAATGATGGCAAGGCGACTTTTTCAGCGCACTGTGGAGGAGCCCACCTGGCAGAGGCTTTGCATGGTGCGGATTTCGTCGTTAACGCTATCCAGGTTGGCGGCTACGAACCCGCGACCAAGGCTGATTTTGACATCTGTAATAAATATCATCTACAGACAACCATCGGGGACACCTTGGGACCGGCCGGAATCTTCAGAGCGCTACGTACCATACCGATCTTGGATTTCTTTGCGGAGACCATGAGCAGGGAATGCCCACAGGCATGGTTCCTGAACTATACAAACCCTATGGGAATCCTCTCGGGTTATATGCAACGATATACGGATATAAAAACCGTAGGTTTGTGCCATAGCGTTCAGGTTACCGCGAAGAAGTTGATGGATGGCGTAGGTTTTGTAGCGAAAGGCCACGTCGCCTATCGTATCGCCGGTATCAACCATATGGCATGGCTCCTGGCCATAACCGAGGACGGGCGTGATATTTACCCGGAAATCAAACGTCTCTCTTTGGACCATGTCCCTGAAAATGATCGAGTCAGGATAGCTGTAATGAATAAATTCGGATATTACGTTACGGAGTCCAGCGAGCATGTCGCGGAGTATCTACCGTATTTCATCAAGAAGACATATCCGGACCAGATAGAAAAATACAACATCCCTCTTGATGAGTATCCGCGGCGGTGCATCATGAATATCGAGAAATGGTCCCAGATGCGACGGGAGCTTGTCGAGAACGACAATCCATCGCATGAACGTTCAAGGGAATACGCTTCTCTGATCATGCGGGGAATCGTTCTTGACAGCCCGTTTGTATTCAATGGAAATGTCATCAACAATGGATCTATTTCTAATCTTCCTGACAATGCATGCGTTGAAGTGCCTTGTGTGACTAGTTCTTTCGGTATAGATCGCATTATGGTGGGGGCTCTTCCTGAACAATGCGCCGCTTTAAACCGCACGAACATAAATGTCCAGCTCATGGCGATCCAAGCTGCGGCCACGAAAAGAAAAGAAGATGTATACCAAGCTGCTTTGCTTGACCCCCATGCGTCCGCGGAATTGAGCATGGAGGATATCAAGGCGCTTTGCGATGACATGTTCGTGGCGCATGAACAATGGCTTCCCGAATACAAGTAGGGGTGCTAGGGCAAGGAGGTTATATGCCTGGCAAGAAAGGTTTTTCGATCAAGCAAGAAGTGAAGGGACTTGTTTTTGTTGTCCCCGCCTTCTCGTTTCTTGCGATCTTTACACTGTATCCGATGATCAATGCAATCCTCAATAGTTTCTATAACTGGAACCTTGGGGGGAGGAAAAGGTTCGTCGGCCTGTACAATTATCAGAAGATGTTCTCGGCCGATGAAATATATATGGTGCTGAGGAATACTTTGGTCTATGTCGTATCAATCCTGCCTTTCACAATCGTGCTTGGTTTCCTCCTGGCCGTGTTTCTCAAAAGAAAATCAAAGCTGAATGTTGTTTATCGGACGATGATTTTTACTCCTCACATCGCAAGTATGGTCGGTCTTTCCGTCGTGTGGCTATATATCTTCAATCCTCAATACGGAATTCTCAACAAGGTTCTGACAAACATGGGCCTTGCTCCGTTGCGTTGGGTAAATGATTCTTCAACTGCGCTTCTTTCCATTGTGATAGTCACTGTCTGGAGGATGCTGGGCTATAACGTGATCGTCTACCTTGGCGCGATACAGAACATTCCCCAGGAAGTCATAGAGGCCGCACATATTGATGGAGCAAAAGGTATTCGTACGGTATGGAACATAATCATGCCGTTAGTTTCGCCTTCAACCTTCATGCTGCTTATTCTGAATACCATTTCTGTGATGAAATTATTCACGACCATAGAAAACATGACAGGTGGCGGGCCGGGTACATCGACGGCCAATCTGGTGATGATGCTGTATGAGTATGCTTTCCGACAATACCAGATGGGATATGCCTCTGCCATCGCGGTACTCCTTTTCCTGCTGATCTTGGCGATCAATCTCGTACAGATGTCTTTTGAACGCTATGTCAATTACGACGTATGAGGAGGAGCTTATGAAAAGCACCGGCACCATGACGTATGGAAAGCCGTTTCCATTAGGTGAAACTATACGCATAGTCTTCCTGACAATATTTTCCCTTTTGATGATATTCCCTATTTTCTGGCTTGTCCTTGGGTCGTTGAAGTCTCCTGGTGAAGTGATGGACTCCAATGTTTTCTTTCCCACGAGGCCATATTTCGAGAATTACCTGACCGCTATGAGCGGCGCTCCTTTTGGTCTTTATTTTCGCAATAGTTTCGCTTTCGCGATTGCTTCCGTAGTCGCGCAGATAATCACGGGATCACTGGCGGGATTTGGCTTTGCCAAGATGAAATTCAAGTTGAGCAAACCATTGTTCATGTTGTTCATGTGTTCCATGATGATTCCGTCCGAAGCGACGATCATCAGCAACTACCTGACGATTTCATCGTTGCATTTGATGGATACTTTCTTTTCCGTAGTGGTGACCTCCATGGTGAGTGTATTCAGTGTCTTTTTGTTCAGACAGTACTACATGACGATAGACAACGCCCTGATGGATGCCGCCCGTATAGACGGCGCAGGGGACTTCAGGATTTATTCCAGCATCTTCGCCCCTCTGAGCAAGGGAGTCATGGCGACCGTTGGTATCATCGGTTTCATCAATAGCTGGAACAGCTACCTCTGGCCCTTGATCATTGTCAATTCCTCTAGCCTGAGGACAGTACAGACGGGATTGAGGATGCTCATGCAGTCTGATTTCGGAGTTGACTGGGGGTCGGTAATGGCTGCGGCCGCTGTCATCATCATGCCAGTCGTTATGCTTTTCATATTCCTCCAGAGGTATTTTGTCCAGGGCATAACGAAGGTCGGGCTGAAATAGAATGTTTCACTGGCGCAAGCGGGACACCCGTATCCTCATTGCTCCGTGATTAAACAAAAGGAGAAGAATAGATGAAAAAGATTTCTTTGATTTTCATGATTGCGTCGCTTGCTATGATGGCCTGCTTCGCAAAGGGTACCAGTGAGGAAATGACATTGGATTTCTGGGTACGGTTCAATGACGACTTGACTGAAGAGATTCAGAATTTCGAAGCGTTGCATCCGGAAGTGACAATCAATCAGGTTCAAATCGGGCAGAATTGGGATGACTTGGTGGCGAAGTACAATGCCGCCATGCAAGCGGGTGACATGCCGGATGTCGGTATGGTAGGGCAGCGTCACGGCATCCCCCAGTTCTATGACGGGGGGTGGCTGATTCCTATGGAAAACTTCATGACCAAGGAAGAACAGGCGGATATCATCGATGGATATTGGGTCCGTTATACGTATGATGGAAAGCGCCTTGCCGTGCCTTTCGGCTGTTCCATGCCGATCGTGATGGTCAACATGACCCTCTTGCGAGCGCTTGGATATGATTCTGTTCCCGCGACTTGGGATGGAATAGTGGAAGCGGCTTACAAGGCCGTCAAGGATGTCGATGGCGACGGAATGACGGATGTCTATGGTATCAACTTCAACTCTGATACCCCTTGGTATATCCAGCCTCTGATTTGGTCCGCTGGTGGTACGATCTCCGATGGAAATGGCAATGTTACAGTCAATACTCCTGAGATGAAGCTTGTCCTGTCCCGTATCGCCACTCTCGTCAAGGACGGAGTTCTGCCAGCCAACCAACATAAGACCGCAGGTCAGGATTTCCAGAACGGAAGGACATTGTTCTACTTTATTTCCTGTTCCGCGGTTGATAAATACGCAAAGAACATCGGCGACAAGTTTGAGTTTGTCGTTGGACAGTTCCCCACTGACAAGACGCTTAACGTATGCACGGGAGGAAGCGGACTGGCGGTTTTCAAGTCCAACGACAAGAAAGAAGCCATGGCCGCGGAATTTGTGAAGTATCTGATCAGTCCCGAGGTTTCCATCAACACTTCGCTGAAGCTTGGCTATATCCCCTATACCCACAGCCAGTTCGAGTTGGATTACGTCAAGGAGCTTCTTGCGGATCCCCGCCATCAGGTTGTCCTGGATCAGACCCAGTATATCCGAGGCGAGGGCGTAAACCCTGTCGATGCGACTGTCTGGAATACGATGACCAAGCTCATTTCTGAAATAGAAGCGGATCCCGATCTGGATCTTGACGGCAAGCTGACAAGTTTCCAGAAGGATGTCGACGAGTTCATCAAGATGTATTGATGATACTGCCGGACAGGGGAGCCGTTCTGGAAGTTTGAAGTATCTGGCCTCCGAGCGGTGGGCTTATGACTTTTGAGGGATGATCAAAAACCAAGGAATGGTTCCCCCTGTGGTTAAACAAAGGAACGATAATGGAATTTATCAACTACGCCCATAGGGGAGCCAGTGAATATGCTCCGGAGAATACCATGGCATCCTTCGCCCTCGGCTATGAGATGAAGGCAAATGGTGTGGAGACCGATGTGCAGCGGACAAAGGATGGGGTGCTTGTTTTGTTTCATGACAATGACCTCATGCGCATATGCGGGCGTCCCGAGGCAATCCAAGACCTGACCTATCAGGAGCTTCTGCGGCTCGATTTCGGAATCCACAAAGGAGCCCGGTACAAGGGGGAGCCTATTCCGAAACTAGAGGATTTCCTTCGTAGGTTCTCCACCGGATACCAGTATTTCGCCATAGAGATAAAAGAGGTCGGGGTGGAGAATGAGACGCTCGGACTCATCAGGCGGTACGGGTGCTACGATAGGACGATCATTACTTCCGGTATTTGGCAGGCTTTGTTGACCGTACATGCCCTCGACCCCGAAATGAAGCTCGGCTATCTGGCGAAGCTCCTGACGCCCGAGTTGCTTGTTGCGGCCAAGGCCAACGGCATCTTCCAAATCTGCCCGAAGGCCAGCGTCCTCGATGAGAAATGGAACTCCATTCTGCGGAGCGGAGGTTTTTCCGTGCGCGCCTGGGGTATCGACTGCGAAGACACCATGAAGCGCATGCTTGATCTCCAGGTCGATGGAATGACCATCAATTTTCCCGATGTCCTTGTCCGTGCTTTGGAGACAAATAGGAGTGACTGCTGAAGACGATCAGGGCCGGCGGATAGGGACTCGCTCATGGAACATGGGAGCCCTTTTGTTCTGAATGATTGCGTTGGGGGGGATAACTGGAATTTCTTGCTGTAGGGTATGAGTATCCTGATGGTTATAGTTAAAGGTTCCATCAGTCCCGGCGTCGACCGGGTCCCCCCTGTATCAAATACAGCACATATCGGTCTCAACTGTGTCCGTTGGATTTTATGAATACAAATTGGTTCTGTGAAGACAGTTCTTCATGGTATCTGAACCCCAGCCTATCGAATGTTTTAATCTCTTCCATGTCGATGATATCGTTCTCCGCCATATACCGGACCATCTCTCCCCGCGCCATCTTCACGTAGACACCTTTCTCCTTGACCTTGCCGTTCTCCATCTCCCCCAAAATGCAGGTGATGCACGAGGCGTCCGGGGTGAGGTATTTCATCACGGCCTTGCCGTATTCCTCCGACGCTAGGTTGAGTATCTGGTCGTCGTCTTTGACAAGTTCTTTGTAGATGGCATCACCCCAGTAGTCATAGAGGTTCTTGCAAAAGTCGGTTCGCAGCTTTGCCTGCATCTCCAGCCGGTACGGCACGACCCCGTCAAACGGTCTGAGTATACCGTAGAGCCCGGAAAGAATCCGCAAGTGTTCCTCGATGTATTCATAATAGGGATCCTCGAACACCTGCGGGGCCATGTATTTGTATTGAATGCCATCGTAACAGAGTATCGCCGGGTTGGTCGTACCGTTATCCAGATCCATGCTCTGGTATCTGCCGTAGTTCAGCGTCGCGATTTCATCGTTGCAGGCGAGCAGTTGCTTCAGTTCTTCGTAGGGGAGGGATTTGAGATATCCGGCGAGCTGACGTGCGCGGTCGATGAACACCGGGGTGTTCCGCGGTTCCAGGAAATCATAGTCCATGCGCATCTTCTTGGCGGGGGAGATGATGATCTTCATGGGGAGAGTGTAGGGGAGAAGGTGGGGTTGGGGCAAGATGGGAGGTGAAGGCGAACAATTGTAGATGTCTCTTGGAAGCGATTTCTTCTATTGTCCCTCATGATGCAGGTATGATGGAAGCCCAGGATATATTTTACAAGATACCTAAAATCAGGAAAGAAGCCAGTCAAATACAATTTATGTGTCATTGACATGTTCCTCGAATTTAATCCATGCATCCACGAGGGGTGCGACACTCGTACAGATAGATCGTAGTCGCGTCGAACTGGTTTCAATTCACGCACCCATGAGGGGTGCGACGGTAGCCGTCCTGATGTACTCCTTGTTGTCCTCGTTTCAATTCACGCACCCATGAGGGGTGCGACACCGGCGACCGGCAGCAGATATGGGTCAATCCCGGAGTTTCAATTCACGCACCCATGAGGGGTGCGACCCAGACTGGTCAGTAAGCCTGAACGCATCAGAACCAGTTTCAATTCACGCACCCATGAGGGGTGCGACACCGGTAGGCCATCACCAAAACAACGACCACCGCAAGTTTCAATTCACGCACCCATGAGGGGTGCGACACTACCTACCCAATGGCGGTCAACGCATCCTGGAAGTTTCAATTCACGCACCCATGAGGGGTGCGACACGCGCGAGTCCAGGCGGTTCTCGAAGCTCCTGAAGTTTCAATTCACGCACCCGCGAGGGGTGCGACGGTCAATTCTGTATCCCTTTTCGTTGATGTAGCTTGTTTCAATTCACGCACCCGCGAGGGGTGCGACTTCTCTTCTTTAATTCTCTCTTTAATACTGTGTGTTTCAATTCACGCACCCGCGAGGGGTGCGACTTAATGCTTTCGTTGCGGTCGGTCTGCTTATCCCTAGTTTCAATTCACGCACCCGCGAGGGGTGCGACCTGTTCATTGCTTCGGCGGTGATGAAAATTTCGTGTTTCAATTCACGCACCCGCGAGGGGTGCGACGTATCGTCTGATGATTTCCTTTTCGTTCGTCCTGTTTCAATTCACGCACCCGCGAGGGGTGCGACCCGACGTGTTCTGGGCCGACCCCACGCGACGGTATGTTTCAATTCACGCACCCGCGAGGGGTGCGACTGACGAAGCGATAGAGCATTACCACAAGACTGATGTTTCAATTCACGCACCCGCGAGGGGTGCGACGGAGAAGGATCATCGTGACGAATGGTTTTGTAAAGTTTCAATTCACGCACCCGCGAGGGGTGCGACCATCAGCTTCGCCACCATCTTGTCGTCCAAGCTAGTTTCAATTCACGCACCCGCGAGGGGTGCGACGAACTTCATGGTCCTCGACATCATCCGCGACAAGGTGTTTCAATTCACGCACCCGCGAGGGGTGCGACGCTGGCGAAGGAGTATTTCGATGGACAACGAGACGTTTCAATTCACGCACCCGCGAGGGGTGCGACTCGGCGGAAGCGTACATCAAGGCGATCGAGGCGGGTTTCAATTCACGCACCCGCGAGGGGTGCGACCAGCAGTTTATGGACGGACTTCGCGCCGAGATTGTTTCAATTCACGCACCCGCGAGGGGTGCGACCCAAGGATCTCGCGGTTGATTTGTCAGGGCTGAAGTTTCAATTCACGCACCCGCGAGGGGTGCGACTCACGCTTTTTCAACGGACTGGACGCATGGCGAGTTTCAATTCACGCACCCGCGAGGGGTGCGACGTACCTACTCGTATTTTGGATGAAAACTGGGAGGTTTCAATTCACGCACCCGCGAGGGGTGCGACCAGCAGGTTTTGCCTCCTTGGCCTTCGGGTTCTGCTGTTTCAATTCACGCACCCGCGAGGGGTGCGACGTTGTTGATAAGCGTCCTATGATTTGGACTGTTGGTTTCAATTCACGCACCCGCGAGGGGTGCGACGGCGACCGGCATCATGTACTTCGGCATCGAGGCGTTTCAATTCACGCACCCGCGAGGGGTGCGACTATGTCGAGTGGTTTGCTTGGTGCTGGTGTTGCTGGTTTCAATTCACGCACCCGCGAGGGGTGCGACCTGAAAATCTGGCAATATTTTCTGACTTGATTAGTTTCAATTCACGCACCCGCGAGGGGTGCGACTCGGCGTTCTGAATGGGCTTTACGTATGCAACTTGTTTCAATTCACGCACCCGCGAGGGGTGCGACCGAGAGGGACGGGGATGATAACACATGGATTCAAGTTTCAATTCACGCACCCGCGAGGGGTGCGACTTTCGGCGGTGGTTTGGGGGCGTTGCTCCTGTTGTTTCAATTCACGCACCCGCGAGGGGTGCGACCATCCTTCCACATAGGAGCAAATGACGGAGGAGCGAGTTTCAATTCACGCACCCGCGAGGGGTGCGACTGGTACTGTTGGTGGTCTTATTCAAGGCGTTTGTTTCAATTCACGCACCCGCGAGGGGTGCGACCCCTATGTATAACATCTTACTGCATTGTAGCACTTTATTTCAAGGATTATGCGAACCCTCTTATGTGTAACATGATAAATCGAGTTTTCCTTCGCTGTTTGATATCAAAAATCAATATCATATAAAATTAGAATAATTGCGAAAGGTGTGGGATTTCTTGTTTCTTTGGGGTTCGCAATTCTAAATAATCAATGGCTCTTCTATATCGATATCCATCCTAGCCCCGAAATGCTCAACTTTGTTTTTCCAGTTTGCTCCCAAATGATAATATCGGAGGCTATCTGTCTTTTTATTGATGATCTTTTCCAAACGCGCTTTCAACTGTACCCATTGATGAGGTTCAACGATGCATTCAAAGACTGAGAATTGGACTCGCTGTCCATAATCAGAACAAGCCTTCGCCACGTTGCGCAAGCGTTTAGCTCCATCATCATGCGTTACACAGACATCATAACTTACAAGAATCATCATTGGTCACCTCCAAAAGAAAGGTGGATATCCATCAATATCACCACGTATGAATCGTGACAATAGGATAGCTTGTACATGGTACAGCAATCCTATTGGAACAGTATCATCAATAAAAGGATGATAAACGGTTTCCTGCTTTCTTCGTTGGTATTCGACAAGAACGGTTTTGCGTGTCTCATCGTCCATCATGACAGCTCCTTGCAAGGCTTGTTTGAAACCTTTGTGTGAAACTTGATTACGGTTAATCAGAGATAGTACCAAACGATCGGCGATGACGGATCGAAATTCTTCCATGATATCGAGTGCAAGGCTGGCGCGTCCAGGCCTGTCACAATGGAGATATCCAACATATGGATCTAACCCAACGGTTTCTAATGCTGAGCGGATATCATGCATCAATAATGTATATATAAATGAAAGCAATGCATTCACTGGATCCATCGGAGGCCTGCGGTTTCGGTTTGTGAATCTGAATTCTTCTCCCTTGTTAATAATCAGTTCATCGAATACAGCAAAGTATTCAGCTGCTCCTTGCCCTTCATGCCCCCGTACTTCATCGACAGATTGGGCAGCAGGAAGTCGTGCGGCGATTTTCACCAAGGATTGGGTTGCCGCTGTAACCCTCGGAACATCAATCTTATCGCCATGATCCCTGAGCGCTCGGTTCAGAACGACCCGGGAATTCGAAAGCTTCCCCAAAATGATATTTGATGCAATATCCTTTGATGCTGACGCAGAATCAGCCAGTTTGTATTGCTGTCTTCGAAGCAATACATTACCTGAAACAGGCCCCCGAGAGGATGCAAGGAAACGGCCATGTTCACTGAGAAATGAGACGGATATGTCTCGTTCTGCACAAAAGCCAAGCAAAAATGGTGAGCAGCTGACATTGCCGAAACACACGATGCCAGCAAGACTATGAATGGGAAGTTGAAGCACTTTCTGATGATCAACTTCTATCACGACTGTTTCCCCCTCTTTATGGAGATAGGATCCTTGGGTTCTCACATACAGGGTATTCAGCAATTTTTTCATGATTGTACCTCCGATTGAAGGTTTTTGATCTGGTTCAGGATGTATTTCCCCACATGCTTACTCCCCGCTCCGAAACTCTTTGGTCCACAAGCGTCAAAGAGAGAACAGGTATTGCATTTCTTTGGATTGTATTGTGCATGAGGTGTTGCGTTCCGAACCAATAGTTCTGTACATCGTTCTATCAAAGAGATAGTTTTTTCAAACAATGAATCATCGAATATGAAAGTCTTGCGCCTATGTTCCTGGAGATAGTAGATTTGTCCTGAGCGAACATCCAATCCAAACATTTCACTTAGACATATTCCTTGTGCACAGAGCTGGACCAGGTCAACATCGGAATCTTTTGTATGACCTCGCTTGAATTCGACAGGGGTTACACTCAAAGGAATTTTGTGATCTTGCTGAATTTCAACAAGATCGCAAATTCCTATCAAATTATGCACTTTGGAGTATATCGAATAGTTGAATTCCTGACGCGTGGTGCATCTGGACTCGTGATGTTCCACATGCACCCGTTCATGGAGTATTTTCCCTTCTGCTGTATACCGGTTTTCAGACCATATTTGTTCCACATGGATCAGTGAGAACTGACGTTCGCAGAACAATACATGTTGTAAGGCTGAAACTGGAATCAGTAGTTCGTTTTCCATACAGATTAGACGGTTACGATAGTCATCAATTCTGTCAGAGGATGTCCATCCAACAAAACCTTGTAGTCCGTGAAATCTCTCGGCGGGATTTCAGAATCTGTTGCCCGCTCCACAGTGACTCTGGAAAACAGATCCTGCGACGCCTTATTGCCCATCAGTGAGTCATGTTGGAAGACAACCAGACGTTGTGTGCTCATCAGTCCCCTCGCGGCAGATCTGTCTTGCTCAAACATATGTATCAAAGCATCCCAGAGCAGGTCAAGATCTTCACTGGAGAAACCGGTCTGACGGGCTAGGGGAGCAGAAATGAATCCATATGCTCGGTACAGTCCATATGGAACCGTAAATTTTCTTCCCATCGTTCGGTTGTCGCCCGATTGCTTTTCTGCTTCTTTCTGGGTTGTTACAGCCATGCGCGTTATACTATGTTCTGCAGTTACGATAGGGTCTACCGAACGGGAGAATGTGATCTGGACCGGACCCCGGACTTGCCCACAATTGATTCCAGTGGACATGACTGCTCCAAAGGTTCGCACATCAAAGAAGTTCTCGCACATCCAGGCTCTTGCCTCACCAACTCGATCGCCTCCTTTTCGCTTTCCTGCATCCTTGCTCAGGTCTTCATTCAATGCTGTATAAGCGCGTTCCTGTTGGTCATTCAGAATAGCTTTCTCTCGTACGAAAATTTCATACGGCCGCTGGTTGCCTTTGGCCAGATCAACAAAATTGCGTATCTTCCTCTTCAAACAGACATCGGTGACCAGCCCATTGCCAGTTTCTGGATCAATGCGTGGGAGATTACCAGCGTCAGGATCCCCATTTGGGTTTCCATCTTTCACATCGAAAAACAAAACGAAATCATAACGTCCCTGTATATCCATTTTCAGTTCTCCTTTTCTTCCTGTACTGACTCTTTTTTGGTATAAAACATCTGGTTCTGATGATAATATCCGATTGCGAAACGTCCTTGCTCCTGAAGATTGAGATGCGTCGGGAAATCTTGAATGTGACTGAGTATCTCGTTCAAGTTTTGATTGAGGAAAATTACCCTTCCTTTTGAATCGATCTTCGCAAGGTGAAATTTCGTCAAACGAAGCAACGTTCCGAATACAGAAACCGGTGAGCTGCTGGCTGCACTGTAATACCGTTCTGTAATCGTTGAATTCAAGTCTCCCTTGCTTGCATCCTTTTGGATCATCTCCAATGTCGCAAACAAACGGCCTAACTGATACCCTACAGATGGATGGTTTACATCCAATGATACACCCATTTCTCTATCCTCCTTATTCGGATACATCCGAACATACCGATTCAGATATCCTTTGATCAAAGCTGCACGAGCCGATGTAACACGTCTCGATGTATCCGCAATAACCCTTCGCAATGCAGCTTGAAGAATGCTAGCCGGAAAGGGTGTGCCGTCTAGGATTGACATCATGAGGTCATTCGTAATGTTCGGTGGGATATTTTCACTCTTCCCTTGCACTGCGATATTGACCAAGAGATGCCGTAATGAATAAAACTCAGGCTCATTCGATGGTTTGACAATTTTGATGTCTTCAAAATACTGGCGAATGTGAGCTGCAAACCGTGATACGGTTTCCATTCTCCACATTCTCACAGAGATTCGTGCTGCATTCGGGGATAGCCCCAATACATAGAATTCTGTTGACCCAGAATCCATGACATATGCGCCTGTCTGTGGTGCGTTCAAAAGGTTTTTGACCTGATCCGTTTGGGCACGTGGATCATCTGTCGCAGGCTCGCTGAAAAAGAGAGAAAAAACACTTTCAAATTCTGTGGGTTGTGCACTCCAGAACACAAAGGTGACATCACCGTATGTAAGCTTCTGCTTGGAGCCGCTTTGGAGCAGTTCGTTCAAGGCGGTGGTGTATGCGAACATCCCCGATTTGCCGATTGGAGCATTGAATCCCTGCTTTTTCCCATATGAACAAAAAGAATCCAAGTTGAATGATACGATGCTCGCGCCGCTCGATTGTGCTCCTCTCACTCCTTTCAACGAGGTGTGCAACTTACAAATCTCAGCCTTTTCTCCTGTTATCAGACAAAAACCATCCTGTTTCCCTTGGGCATATTGGTCATTGATTTTCCGGCGGATGTCTTCATCTTCACAGAACAGATGGTTCTCCCCTTGGAATCGAAAGCTGACTAAAGCATTGCTTTGTTTCATTTCAATCCAGCAAGGAGACTGGATCAAATCATCTTCCGTGACAGCATCCAAGAAGTCGATGATCTTTTGTGCTTTAAGATCATTAGGCAGAAATTGCCGGATCTTCCCAATGAAACTCTTTTGCTGTTCAGGAGCGCGTTTCAACATCCTCTCCTGCTTTTTGTGGTCATTCTCCAATGAGATATCGGTACCTATTTCGCCAAATACATACGACATTGTGTCCCATAGGAGATTTGCCTCAATACCAGATGCCCGTTTTACACCCAATGGCACCGTAAAGGGTTTCGGGACTTTCTTGCCGCCCTCCAGAACTCTGGTATCCTCAATCTGGACGAGATGCCCATCGGCATCCAGAACGATAACGAACGATATCGCTTTTTTCTCCCATCCGTCAGGAGCGATATCGCTGTCAGGATCGGCACTTCTTCGGTCATAGTACTTTTTAAGTGCTTGTAAGATCATGAGCGAACCTCCACATTTCGACGGTCAACATCGACTCTTCCATTATCGAGGTATGCCCGAAAGAATTCCGGCTTGATATCTTGAGGATCAGAGAAATCAAGATCATAGAGCATCCAGCCTAAATCCTTGGATTCATCGATTGGCAGCGGTTCTTGGGCAATCATATCGGGATCAAGCAGGCGGAAATGGCAAGCAAATTCACGGCAGCCAAAATATGGACGATGAAAACATTGCCCCCTTCGAGCTCTGCGCTCAAACATCGCCGCATATTTTGCAGGGCTTTCGTCAGTCCGTCGACTGGTATCAGCCTCTTCACGATTCGCCCAGTACCTATCATCGGCTGCTGTGTTATCATTACGATTTTCAGGTGGTATGTACTCAAACCAGCCATGAATACGATATCTGACATCCCTGAGTAGCAATCCAGCACGTTGTTGGCGGTGTTCCTCGACAAAGAACCCCGCAGGAGCCGTTACAGCGCCATCCAATTGTGCTCTGGTCGGTTTTCCAGCTATCCGATCCACTTCGTTTCGGCGGACAGAGATGAATCGTATGGGATTCAGAACCTCAATTTGCGTGATGTGCCATTTGATGGCGGGTTTCCAAAAAATGGCTTCAAAAATCGCACGGGCAGAGGATGGTGTCATCACATCATAACTGACACGTTCGACTTTCATTTCAGGACGTGAGAAACATGCGTATTCTCCACTAACTTCCAGACACCAGTCTTTCATGTGCGAATTGCTCCTTATGCTAGATATGATTCCGGATTGTCGTTGATTTCATCGATCAGCAAACCTACTTCATCACTATACTCGATATGACACTGCAATGCAAAAAAATTAACAGACGCTTCTACCAACGACCCTCGATGCAACAATTGTTGGAATTGGGCGTCCCTGATCTGGACGGAAAATCTTTGCAGCTTTCTTTGCGTCCTTGTATCCAGTCCAAATCGTTTTACATGTTCGATCAGTGTGTTCCCCTTACCATATGGGATAAAGATAGTCTTCATGTTGGAACTTTCGATCAAATGAAAAGCTTCAGAAATGGATCTGAACTGAATCCCGCATTCTTCTGTATCCGGGATTGAGAGCTCACAAATCTGGTGTGCATCCAAAGTGTTTGCTTTCCAGTACAACTCTGAGAAAAAAGTTTGGAAATTTGCAGGAGCCAGGGGATCTGTCAAGCCGTTCATAACCATTCCCGCTGTAGTTTCAGATGCTTTGCGTAGAATCCCGCTTGGCGTATTCCTAGGACCTCTGAAAACAACGACCCGCCCTTGCTTTCCTTCCTGAGACAACAGTCCTTCCCGATTGCAACGCCCCGCTGCCTGTGCAATGGAATCTAGGCCGGCCAAGGACCGGTACACAACAGGGAAATCGATGTCGACACCGGCTTCGACCAGTTGGGTGCTGACGACTCGCACAGGCATATCACCATGCAAATCCTCTTTGATGCGTTTGATGACATCGCTTCTGTGCTGCGGACACATTAAAGCGGATAGATGATAAGTCCCCTTTGGCATGAGGGCGTGAAGTTCCCTGCAACTTTTTCGGTCCGAAACAATGCACAATACTCTCTCTTCGCTAGAGATCTCTTCGGCTATATCATTCCATGTCCTGATGCTTTGAACATCAATCGGATCAAATTCGACCCTGCGCAATGTACGATACAACAGAGGGACGTCTTTGATGATTTCGCGAATACTTCCTTCGGGAAGTCCAGGGAACCCTGGAAAACTTGATTGCTTTTCCAGTACCGGCTGAGTCGCTGTGCAAACAACGACGCTAGTGCCAAAATGCTCAGTCAGACTTTGCAGGCAGGAAAGAATCGGTTTGAGATATTCTGTAGGCATCAACTGTGCCTCATCGAGGATCACCACGCTTTCAGCGATATTGTGGAGTTTCCTGCATGCTCCTGGCTTTGAAGCAAAAAGGGATTCATAGAACTGCACGGTTGTTGTGACAATGACCGGCGCATCCCAGTTTTCCATCGCCAAACGTGCAATGGCCTCTTCCTGAGTATTCTTCTCTTCAATATTGCAATGGTGTTCAATAACTTGGTCATCACCAAGAACAGTGCGAAATACATCAGCATTCTGTTCGATGATGCTGGTATATGGCATGACATAGATAATTCGGTTCTTTTTATATCTGCAAGCATGCCCAAGCGCGAATGCAAGACTGGAGAGAGTTTTTCCACCACCAGTGGGTACTGTCAATGAGAAAAAGCCGGGGGGCTGATCTGCCGCGGAACGGCAATCTCCCAAAACAACCTGTCTGATGCGATTGACCGGGGTATCGGATTTCTGTAGGGTTTCTTTCTGTAACCGTTCCATGTACTCATTGAACTTGCGTTTCAAGTGTTCAAGATCAAGATACATGTTTCGTTTGGCAGCATTCTCCGGTACCATGTAAGCTTCCGTATCCAGATAATCGGCATCGACAAGACAAGAGAACAGCATTCGTATCCAGAGTGAAAACCCAATGTCCTTCGGGGCGAATTTGAAAGGAGGAACAACGATACTTTTCTTTCGTTTTTCCAGCAACTGACGGAATTGGGATGGAATGGAATCTGTTTTGGCCAGTTGCAGCCTATATTGGAGAGAGCTGACTGAACCGGACCAATCCGGTAGTCCTGTATGATGGCCGGCGATCAGATACGCCAGAATCCGGCCTATTGCCTTTCCGAAGATTTCTTCAGCCACTTTGGCGCTTGATGATGCATGTTCAATTTTTTGGTAACTCTCCATTGGTGGAGCATCAGTCCCATATCCACTGACTGCCATCACATATGTCTGCCATTCATTTCGGCTTTTGCTTATATCATGACCAAGACCCGCATTGAAAGCCCATTCCGACGAATGAAAACTATCTCCAAACATTGCAGATAGGCCCGCTACCTTTTCAAGATGGTCAATCAGCAACTGTGGCATGTCCCACTCGCCGGTTGCCATTTTTCTGACATGAGCTATTCGAAAACTTGAATTGTTATTAATCTTCATTATATTATTCGAGTAAACTGCAATTAAAGAAAAAGCAACAATTATTTTAAGTTTTTGCGAAAACAGTCATTTATTCCAGTAATTGGATAGATTCCATGTCAGAACCACAGAGGCAATCACTTCACGGTGCTTTCCGCTTTTTCCGGAAGTGTCAAAGTGGTATATTCTCAGATGGATAATGTAGTGTTATTCTGATCTCGACAGAGATTGGACGCCGATGATCGTGGGGTTTGTTCTGGGATTGCAGATTGTTCAAGAACACAATATGTTGTAGTACTATCGAGAATGCTTTCCAAGGAGGACTGAAGAGGGGAAACTACTCTTTGCCTCATGATTCCAAGCCACCTACCCATATCCTGCAAGAAACCACAACACTTCCATGGGAAAGTAGGGTATAAAGTAATGTAGGCCTGCTAGGCTGCTTTCTGGCATGGTACTACAAGTTGCAAGAACTTTTCACCTACAACAAACACCATAGAAATGGTATCCTGTTGCAAATACTTTGACATGGGGTTATTCTCCATTGACAAGACTATACAGGACTTTAGTTCCGCCCCAGGCCGCCGTAGCATGATCGCATGACGTAGATGCGAGGCGTACGGTGGAGGATGGCGCGGGCGTAAAATCAATATCCGGCTACTGCATAGGGACGGCGTAGGTTCGTAGCGTAGTACGGAAGAGAGGTGTTATATGTCAGAGAAACTGACCGAGAAAGAACAGAAGGCGCAGGAACAGCTGAGCAAAATCCGCCACTCGATGGCCCACGTCATGGCCGAGGCCGTATTGGAGATGTTCCCTACCGCGCAGATCGCCATCGGACCTGCCATCGAAAGCGGGTTCTACTATGACTTCGACCTGCCGCGCCAGCTCACCAACGAAGATTTGGACGAGATTACGGAACGCATGAAGAATATCATCGCCCAGGACAAGAAGTTCGTGAGGACCGTCGTCAGCCGCGATGAAGCCCGCCAGAAGTTCGCGGATCAGAAATACAAGCTCGAACTGCTCGACGCGATCCCGGAAGGGGAGGAAGTCTCCCTGTACAATCAGGGAGGCTTCACCGACCTGTGCCGTGGTCCCCACGTGGAATCCACCAAGGAACTGCATGCGGACGCGTTCAAGCTGCTGAGCATCGCAGGGGCGTATTGGAGAGGCAAGGAGACCAACCCCATGCTGACCCGTATCTACGGAACCGCATGGAACAACGCCAAGGAACTTCGCCTCTATATGGACCATCTGGCCGATATCGAAAAGCGCGACCACCGAAAGCTCGGCAAGGAACTCGATCTGTTCAGCCTCCACGAAGAAGCCGGTCCCGGCTTGGTATACTGGCATCCGCGAGGGGCTCGCATCCGTCAGCAGATTGAGAACTTCTGGCGCGAAGAGCACTACAAGAACGGCTATGAAGTCGTCTACACCCCCCATGTCGGCAAGTCTTGGCTGTGGGAGACCAGCGGACACCTCGGTTTCTACAAGGACGGCATGTATCCTCCCATGCAGATGGACAACATGGACTACTATGTGAAGCCGATGAACTGTCCGTTCCATATCATGATCTACCAGAACAGCAAGCGCAGCTACCGCGACCTGCCGTTCCGCTGGTGTGAGCTTGGTACCGTCTACAGATACGAGAAAGCCGGCGCTTTGCATGGGCTGATGCGCGTCCGCGGCTTTACTCAGGACGACGCACACCTGTTCGTCACTCCTGATCAGATGGATGATGAAATTCGCGAAGTCCTCCGTTTCTCCCTGTACATGCTCCATTCCTTCGGGTTCCAGGAGATCAAGGCGTACCTGTCCACCAGACCGGAAAAGGCCGTCGGTGAACCGGAGCGTTGGGAAGCCGCTACCGAAGCGCTTCGCAAGGCTATCGTTGCTGAAGGGCTGGACTACGATGTGGACGAGGGCGGCGGTGCGTTCTATGGCCCGAAGATTGACCTGAAGATCAAGGACGCCATCGGCCGTGAATGGCAGCTTTCGACCGTACAGTTCGACTTCAACATGCCCGAACGGTTCAAGCTGACCTTCGTGGACAAGGACGGCGTTGAGAAGCGTCCGTACATGATCCACCGCGCGTTGCTTGGTTCCATCGAGCGGTTCTTCGGCGTGCTTGTCGAACATTACGCCGGGGCGTTCCCGCCGTGGCTCGCCCCTGAGCAGGTCAAGATCGTTCCGGTCGGGGAGACCTACTTCGACTATGCCAAGCAGCTTGAAACCCGCCTGCGTCAGGCTGGATTGCGGGTCGGCAGCGACTTGGGCGACGACCGCATGAACGCCAAGATCCGCAACGCCCAGAAGATGAAGACCCCGTACATGCTGGTCATCGGCGAGAAGGAAGCCTCCGGTGATCTGGTCGCGGTCCGTACCCGTACCGGCAAGCAGTCAACGATGACTACCGACGAGTTCATCAAACAGGTACAGGATATCGTCGCCAGCAAGCAGCAGCTGGAGTAGTTCGGGGTCGGTTAGACTTGGACTAAACTAGAGGGAATTGCTTCAAAGCGATGTCTCGAAATATGCGAAAGCCGCTTTTCTGTTCCGGGTAGCCGGGGTGGGGGAGCGGTTTTTTTGTATTCATAAATATTCTTTAAGATTGTTGTGTGAATTGTTTCTGTGGCAGCATGTCTATATGCCAAGAAAGTTCGCAACTTATAATGCGTTGATGAAACATATCCGAAATTCCGGAATAAACATTGGTGGAACTGCCCAAAAACGTCATCTTCTTTTGCAGGGGTATTTTCATGGATACAAAGGGTATCGGTACTGTAAGGTTCCACAAAATATTTTGCCGTTTACCGCTTATTCACAGATAAAAGCTGTGATTGAGTTCGATGAGTCGCTCAAGGCGATTATGTATCAACCATATCAAGAAGGATGTGGACGAAGCCCACCATGCCATGGGCCGATTCGTTCTGACTGGAAGCCAAAGCTTTGCGTTGATGCGGAACATCTCTGAAAGCTTGGCAGGAAGGGCCGGTGTCCTCCAGATGGAAGGCATGGATTTTGAAGAGGCCGGATATGTTTCTATCAATGAAGCAATCTTGCGCGGAGGGTATCCGGAACTTGCCGGAAACCGGGAAATGAACTTGAACCGGTTCTACAGTTCTTATTTGATTACCTATCTGGAGCGCGATGTCAGGCAACTCAGAAATATCGGAAGCCTCAGGGAATTTGAATGGTTCATGAGACTGCTTGCCTTGCGCAGCGGTTGTCAATTGGACATGACCGCCCTTGCCGCTGGAGTCGGAGTGAGCGTTCCTACCATTAAGGACTGGCTTTCCATACTGGAGGCTTCTTGCGTGATATCATTCCTGCAACCTTGGTCGGGAAATCTGAGCAAGCGGTTGGTGAAAAATTCCAAGGTCTACTACAACGACACCGGCTTGCTCTGCTTCTTGCAGGGGATCGGTTCTGTCGATGAATTGACTCATTCCATGATGATTGGCGAAATATGGGGAACTTTCGTCTACTCGGAACTTCGCAAGCATGTCTTGGCAAATGGACTGAACAGACAGTTCTATTACTATCGGGAAAATAGCGGCTTGGAGGTGGATTTTCTGGTAATCGGCAATGGTTGTCGGTTGCTTGAAGCGAAATGGAATGAGCATCCTGACCGAAGCGATACCAAAAATCTCGTTTTGCTGAAAAGAAAAATCGCGGAACAACCGCAAGATGCTTTTGAACTACAGCAAGCGACGGGCTATGTCGCTTGCCGGACGGTCGTCCCATATCTGGTGAATCCTCAAGAAAACATCCAGGCGATAGGCGGGGAATGCGTTGGTATGATTCTGTAAGCCCCTAACTGAAATCCTAAAACGCCGGAAGCTGAATCCCCCAGAACCATCAACATCGTATCGACAGTCTTGGTTCGCGATTCAGCTTCCGACAAAACCAGGCTTCTCGGACTCTTAGCCCCGATACACAGCGTATGCGTTTGCGGCCAATACGCAGTGTCGTTCCATCTTTCCAGTCAGGACATTCGACAGCTCTCCATGCAGATCGACAGTCTCTTCTGTTTCGCCATGGTTGATGAGGAACAGATAGGCGCCGCGCCTTGTCGCCCGCACAAGCCCCGGAGTGGAAAGGACGGGATTGACGCCGACCTTGCCGACAGCCATGTCAAGGATACGGTCAGTTCCTGCTTGGTCGGGTTTTGTCCCGATGTAGATGCACGTACCCTTTCCATATGTGTTCTCAGTCAGGCACGGAGTGTCCTTGTAGTAGCCGCCGCCGTAGCGGGCAAGTATGTTCGCACCTTCGGTTCGTATAACATCGCACATCCAACCGGCGCCGCACGTAAAACCATCAGGGAATACCATGCTGTTGTCATCTTCGGGCCGCGCCCCATCGATTTCTTCGACCCAGAGCCCTGCGATTTTCCTGAATGGTCCCGGCTGTCCGCCAAGGTACATGTAGTCACATTCATTGGTGTAACCCGAATAGTAGGTCAGCACCAGCGTTCCGCCGTCCTCGACGAAGTTTTCAAGCCGCTGGGCATATTCCTCTCTGACCATGCAGACCATAGGCGCCACGATGAGTCGGTAGCGGGCGAACTCCTGATCGAGCGAAATGACATCGACGTTGATGTTGTGGTCGTGGAAATACCTGTAGTAGTGTTTCACCTCCGCACTATAGTCAATCATCTTCTGAACGGTACAGGGAATCTCGACGCCGAGCTTTTCATCCCAGTCGTGGATTACCGCGACCTGCGCACCAAGCCCCTCCGTCTGGAGATCGAGAGGAAGCTTCGCAATGTCCGCACCCAATGCTTTCAGCTCCTGGGCGATCCTCGTGTCGAGATGTCCCGCATGGGAAATCATGGCTCCGTGGAATTTCTCAAAACCCGCGGGAGTCCGCCTGATCTGGAAATACAACGCACTGTTCGCACCATGCGCGATATTGTCCATCGCGATCTTGCCGATTTCACCCGGACGCTTTGAGGAACAGCATTTCGCCCAGCTTGCATGGTTGGGGCTCATCTCCATGATCAGGAATGGCTTGTCTTCCGTAATGAAGTTTCTCGCCGCATCGAGATTGAATGACGCCTCATACGAGGACTCTCCCCTGTTGGGATAGATATCGAGAGCGATCACGTCCAAGGTTTTTGCGATTTCATGGTAGTTGAAGCGGTCACGAAACTGGAAGTTGTTCGTACAGACGGCATCGGGAACGTACTTTTTGATACATTCGCTTTCAAGTGCGAACAGCTCAGCATGCTTTTCCGACATGAAACGCGCATATTCAATCGCCTCTGTCGGGAGACTGTCGAGGTCAAACCCCTCTTTATTGACGTTTACATACAACTCATTGAGTTCCGTAGGAGCCATGATATCATCGAAAGACGTATAATATCTTCCCCACATCGCAGTACACCAGGCGTCGTTGAGGGCCGTAATCGTTCCGTACTTTCTTTCCAGCCAGATACGGAACTCTTTCTCGCAGTGCTCGCAGTAGCAAAACCCTGAAAGTTCGTTATTGAGATGCCAGAGTAATATGCTCTTCTCATCCTGATAATGGCTGGCGAGCGCCGTCACGAGTTTTTCAATCGCCGCGATATAGGTAGGGGAGGTCGGACAGAATCGCTCGCGTACGCCATGCTTGAGCGCCCGGCCCTTGATGTCGGTCTTCAGAATCCCGTGATCCTTCTGGTACAACCAGGCGGGAGTCGCGGTCGTCCCCGTCGCCATGATAACGGAGATATCCGCCTTTTTCAGCCGGGACATCACCCTGTCGAGCCACGAAAAGTCGTATGCGTCCTCCGCCGGTTCATCGAATATCCATGAATGAACGTTGATGGTCACAGTGTTGACACCTAGCTCCTGCATCAGGCGGATATCTTTCTCCTGAAGTTCCTCTGGCCATTGTTCGGGGGAGTAGTCTCCCCCGAACGGATAGTTCTTCAACTCGAGATCATTGATCATTTTCCCACCTATTTCTCAGCAGCGTAACTGACGAAGATATTCTCGAATTTCTTGAGAAGCTCGGTGCGTGTAAGCCTTCCTGCGGCATATTCGATGATTGCATCACCACAGGCGAACTGCGCTCCCGAAGGATACTTCGGCCATTCCCATCCAAGTGCCTTGTCGTTCGCGACTGCTTCGCTGACCGCGCGAGACAAGGGATCGGCCTGATCTGAAACGGAAATCGAGGTAAGTCCAGGAATGAAATTGAAGACATCGGTCAGGTAATATTTGCCTCGGTCGCTCGTGACGAGCCATTCCAAGAAATCCTTCGCCTCTTCTTTCACTGCGGAATTCTTGTTCACGACCCAGTATGTGGACGGTCCAGCATAGAGGACATCGTTGAATTCACGGTTTTCATTGATCGGTACCGCCATATAGTCCGGCTTGATGTTCTCGTTCATACCGACGAAAGAAAGCCAAGCCCCGTTGTTCGCAAGGGTTATCGCGACATCTTCAAGGGCGAACGTACTCATCTGGCTGGGGAAATCGAGTTCCAGCGGGTTGCCGAGACAATGCCGGAGCGTCATGTCGAGGAAGTCAGCCCAGTCCTGCATGATTTCATTGTTCACGAAATCGGCTTTTCCCGCGGTGGCGTCGGCGATGAACTTGTCAACGTCAGGCTGATGGGCGATCGCGACGTTGAACATGAAAAGCCCGGGATTGTAGTTTCCGCCGAAAGGCAGCCCGAACGCCGTGAACCCAGCCTGTTCAAGCTTGCCGCAAGCTTCTTCAAGTTCGCTGAGCGTTCCAGGAATCTGCGTGATGCCGGCTTTGGCAAACAAATCCTTATTGTAGCAGAGGCCGTATCCTTCAAGATACAGCGGAAGCGCATGGATTTTCCCGTCAATCGTTGCTCCGCTCACGGTAGATGCCGACATGTCCTTCACCCAGCTCTCTCCGGAAAGATCATCGAGATATTCGGACCATTCGACGAGCTGTGTGTATCCTTCGTTGTTGAAGATATCAGGAAGCTCGCCCGCCGCCTGTTTTGCACGTAGCGTAGATTGGTAGTTGGTCGATGAAAGGGACTCGACTTCGACCTTTACGCCAGTAAGTTCCTCATATTCCTCGGCAAGCTTCTGGAGATCATCCGCTATCTCAACCTTGAATTGACATATTCTGATGACTTTCTGGTCGGAAGATTCGCTGGTTCCCTTTGCGAATACAGAAAAAAGAACGAAGCACATCAGGACTGTTGCGAAAACTTTTCTTTTCATAGTTTTTCTCCTTATTGGTGTTTTTATCCTTTGACTGCGCCGGCAACAAGTCCCGCCACGATATGTTTCTGTAGCAGAAGGAATGCCGCCGCTGCCGGAAGAATAGCCATTGTAAGCGCCGGTAGCGCAAGATCCCATTGCAGGAAGTACTGTCCCATGAACGAGCTGATCGCGATCGGGAGCGTCCTGAACGCCGGTTTTGAAATAACCAGTACCGGGAGCAGGTAATCATTCCAGAACCAGAATGTATCAAGAATGATGAGTGTGAAGACGATCGGTTTCAGCAGAGGGAATACGATTCTGAAGAACAGCGTGATTTCCGAACATCCTTCAAGCATCGCGGATTCCTCAAGCTCCCTAGGAACGCTTTTGATAAAACCTGAGAACATGAACACGCCCAGCGCGACTCCAAGACCCCAGTTGGAGAAGACAAGTCCCGCAAGCGAATTGATGAGGCCGAGGTTCTTGAGGACCACCACGAGGGGGATCATAATCACTTGGAACGGGATAATCATTTCCGCCAGGCAGAGAACATAGACGAAATTGTTCCACTTTGAAGGGTATCGGGTGATCCGATACGCCGCCATGCTTGAGAATATGATGACGCCCGTGAGGCTGGTAACCGTTACAATCAAGGAATTCTTGAGCGCTCGTGGGAAATCCATCCGCGTCCAGGCTTTTCCGAAATTGGAAAACAACCATGTTTCAGGGAGCTTCGCCACATCTTTCGAGATGCCTGCGAGGTCCTTGAATGAGTTGATGACCAGGAAATAGAAGGGAATGATGAACACGACGACGCAGAAAGATACGAGTAGGATGCAAAACGAGGTCGAAAGCCTCTTTTCCAGTCGGTACTTGGTTATCATTGCTCCACCTCCCTGGATCGTGTGAATCTGACTTGGAGGATGGAAATGATAAGGATGAATGCGAAGAAGATGATGGCCTTCGCTGAACCTACCCCGTAGTTGTTTTTCGTAAAAGCTTCAGCGTAGAGATCCATCGACACCGTCATTGTACTTTTGAACGGTCCACCCTCCGTCAACGATGCGACGAGGTCGTACATTGTGAATGATTTCACCATCACCCAGAAGACGCATATCGTGACGGACGGCATGATCAGGGGAAAGGTGATCTTGAAGAAATGCGTTACTTTCGGGCATCCGTCGATCAATGCCGCTTCGTTGATATCGTTGCTTATCCCGATGAGTCCAGCTATGTAGATGATCATGGTGTATCCCGAATACTGCCAGCAGGAGACGATGACGATCGACCAGAAAGCGTATTGCGGGTCGCCAAGCCAGCTTTGCGCAAGGAAGGAAAGTCCTGTCGCCTTCGCAAGCGATGAGAAGCCTTTCTGGAATATGAATTTCCAGATGAAGCCCATGATGATGCCGCTCATGATGTTCGGCAGAAGTAGCATCGTTCTTGCCGCTCCCTGGAGTTTTTTGGGGATTGAGCAGACGAGAAGGGCGAACGCGAGTCCCATAAGGTTTGAAATGACCGTTATCGCGACTGTCGATTTGATTGAGAACAGTAGGGAAGTCCAGTAGTCAGGATCATTCGTGAATATGTTCTTGAAGTTCAGAAGGCCCACGAAGGTCTTGACTGAAGATATGCCGTTCCAGCGTATGAAGCTCATATAGATAGCGTAGAAAAACGGGATAATGACTATCGGCATGAAGCAGATGAGCATCGGACCGAGAAACGCTGTCTGATTGATGATGTCGCCTTTCCTTGAAAGCTTGCTCATACCGTACTCCTTTCTTTCTACAGAAATAGACTAAAACTGGCGGGATATCTATGGAACTGAGAATTTTTACAAAATGGTGGATTTTTTTTACATCCAGTCCTACAATCAGCTTCATGAAGGAAATAAAAAGCCTGAGTCTGAGGAGCAAGGTAATCGCAGTCTTTGTGACTCTTGTCGCTGCGTCGATGCTGATCCTGCTTGTGCTGAACTACTATACGGATTTGGCGAAGCAGAAAGAGGCATACATCACATACACGGAGGACATGCTTGCGCTGTCTGCCGTCAACCTTACCTTTGAATTGAGGCAGATTCTTGATTTGACGCTCGTTCCATACATGGACGATGCGCTTTTCAACCTGCTCGCGGGGAAGGGCGTGGAAAACGTGGAGACGGAGCTGCTTGAGAATTCACTTCTTCCCATACTCAATTCAAACAGCTATATCACGCAGGTACATCTCTTTTCGGAGGCGAGGCAGGAATCGTTCGTGGCGAGAAGTCATAATCTCTACAGGCGGAAGGTCGGTGCCTCCGATACCAATGCAAAGTCTCATGATGTTTCCGTTTCCTGCCAGAAACAACATTCATACGGAATTCCTTTCAACAAAAATCCTGATGGTCTTGTGATTACGGTAAGCCGGAATCTCTATGATCTTCCGGGACGGGACTATACGGGGTGTATCGATGTTGACGTAGCGCTTGATTTCTTTGCGAACGCCAATGCGACGCTATATTCCGGGGATGACGATATCGTCGCATGCCTTACGGGTGACGGTGAAATTATCTACGCCTATCCTGATGGAGCGCTGGCCGAAGCCGTTCTTACGAACATCTCGCTGGAGGGCGAATATGGAAACGCTTCGGTCAGGAACGACGGTGTCGGATATACAATGCTGTACAGGAAGGTCAATCCTGGCGCGGGGCTTGATCCCGTGTATATCGTAAAGGTCATCGAGAACTCCGTGATAAGCCGGAATGCGAAGGAATCTGGACTGCGCACGTTTCTGGTGGGAGTTATCACGACTATCGTAGCGCTTTTCCTGATCGGCGTCGTCATATCAAGGTTCTTGGAGCCGTTCGGATATATAGAAAGCCAACTCGCCAAGGTATCCGAAGGCAACCTCAATGTAAGCCTTGAGCTGAAGGATTCGAAGGAATTCTCACGCCTGGCGTCACAATTCAACGCCATGATAGATACGATCAACAACGTCATCATACGAAACTATCAGCTTGAGCTTGAGAACAAGAACAACCAGCTCAAGGCGCTCCAGGCCCAGCTTGATCCTCATTTCATCAACAATACATTGCAGACGATAGGCGCCGAGGCGTTGAAAAAGGGGAATATGGAACTGTACAGTGCGATTCTTCATTTTGGCGAGATGATGCGTTATACAATGAACTTCCGAGAAATGAAAGTCCGGTTTGGCGATGAGGTCGCATATACCGAAAACTACCTCAATTTCCAAAAGATGAGATTCGGCGACCGTCTGGACTATGCCGTCGACGTATCCCCCGATGTACTTGAAATAGAAGTCCCGAAGCTTCTTCTCCAGCCCCTCGTCGAGAATTCCCTCAAACATGGCTACAATGACGCATTTGTCGGCGTGATCAGGATATACATACATGCGTCAGTGGAGAACGGACGTTTTTCAATGATATGCGGCAATTCTGGAGCTGGTCTGAGCGCTCAGGAACTTTCGATGCTCAGACAAAACATTGAAAAGGCAAGGAGCGGGGGAGGGGAATCGACCAACATAGGGTTGAGAAACCTTGCGAGAAGACTCCAGCTACTTTATGGAAACCGCGCTCTGCTTCAGGTCGACTCGAAAGACGGTAGGGGATTTTCCGTCACCCTTGAGATACCGCTGGAGGATAAAGGTGTTTAATGTTCTGATTGTAGATGATGAAGAAGCTGTGCGGTTGTCCGTCCGGTATCTTGCGGATTTTGAGAAACGGGGGATATCGAACATATATGAAGCTTCCAATGGAAACGAGGCTCGCCAAATCATGTACGAGCATAAGATCCATATCCTTCTTACGGACATCTGTATGAGCGGACAGGACGGCATATTCCTCATGAACTGGGTTCGGGCTCACTTTCCTGAGACAAAAATCATAGCTATCAGTGGATATCAGAATTTTGACTATATCCTTCAGTCGATGCGGAACGGCGCGATGGATTACTTGTTGAAGCCCATCGATCCCGCCCGTCTTGACATGTTGCTTGATGCGGCGATACGGGAATTGAACGGACAAAGCGGAGAAAATGACTTCGAGGTGTTTGAACAGTTGCGGGTGTACATTGAAAAGAACTATGACAAATTTCTCTATCTGGGTGACCTCGCGAAACGTTTCGGATTCAATGCTTCCTATCTTTCAAGGCGTTTCAAGCAAAAATACGGCGATGGGATCATCGAATATGTAACAAAGATACGGATTCAGAAGGCAAAGGAGAGCCTTGTTTCTTCGGATATGAAACTCAAGGATTTGGCTGCCAGGCTGGGATACAAGGATGAAAAGTATTTTTCCCGTGTCTTCGCCCAGACGACCGGCATGAGTCCCAACGCATGGAGAAGAAAAGCCCGGGAGGAATCATCCCCGTCCGGTATGCCCGTCGTTGATATGGGAAACACCATTGATACGGAAAACGGCGCTGTTCCCCCTGATACCCATGATGCCCCCAATACCGATGTATAGCCATAGTTTCTGCAAGAAGGAGGCTGTATCCGTTTTGCACTCCTTGCTGTATCCATTCCTCCTCCGTTGCCTTTGTCTTCTACTTTACCGGCTTTGCGATGATGAAGCACATGTTGTTTGCATGGTCTTCGGGAAAGAGCGTGTAGAACGTGAAATTGTCGAAGAACCGTTCCGCGCCGTAGATCCCATAGCCGTCCTGATTGTTGTCGGTGGTATCGAATGAATCCGCTACGATCAGCACGTCATCACTCGTATAATCCTCAGTTCCCATGGAGTCGTAACCAATGATTACCTGCCAGTGTCCACCCCAGTCATTCCAGCCGATGATGACTGGAAGCCCTTGGCGGATCTGTTCTCGGATGAAATTCAGGTCGAACGTCTCCGGATTCTCGGCATAGTCGTAGGTGGTGGTCAGTTCAAAGCCTCCTATCTTGTCAAACATCTCGATCATCTGATCCAGGCACGTGCCAATGTGCCGTTCGCCATGGTCTATTCGCAAGGCGGCCAGCGTTTCTTCATTCCACGTTTCCAACTTGCCGAAATAGTCCAAGACCATCAGCTCGCAGCACACGCCACAAGACCACTAGGAAGTCTGCTGGATTGTGCGGAATCGCGGGAGGATCGCCAGTGCGTCGGTAGAGACCGCATTGTAGAAATCTACATGGGCGAAATAGGGGGAATCAGGGTGGTCTCCCAGCCGCTCGACGGCCTTCGCGCCATTATCGTTCATATCAATGGCGTATAATGTTCATTGAGATGTGTAAGTGAATCTCGCGGTTATATTAATGCTTGTTACTGGCATAATAACGGGCTATCTGTCGATGTAATATATACGTAGGCTTAAGGTTTTATCCCCTCGGAAGATTTATTAGTAATTAACTGATATTTTTTAATAATAAAAAAATATTAGTTGACAGTTGAAATATTCCGTCTGATAATGCAAATACACGAAAAACGAGGAGGATGATATGTTTTTCACAGTCCTACTACTTTGTCTGACGGTTCTTGTGTCCCCGGTTTTTGCGGCGGGACAGAAAGAAACTTCTGCGCCAGCGGTGAACATGGAAGTTGGCGAGGATGGAATCGCCTGGAAACAGTTCGCCGGTACGACCCTGCGGCTCGGAATGAACAAGCATGCGTATACCGAGACAATCCGGAAGGTATTGCCCGAATTTGAAGAAAAGACCGGTATCAAGGTTATCGTGGAGGACTATGCGCAGGATGAATTCATGTCCAAGCGGTTGGTCGACCTCTCTTCCGGAGCCGGGACCTACGATCTGGTCATGATGGACAGCGTTTGTACGCAGGCCGCCCAAGCCGGTTGGATCGAGAATCTTGAACCTTGGTTCCAGCGGCGCGACCTGGTTGATCTGGAAAGCTACGATCTCAATGACCTCGCTCCGTCTTGGAAACTTGCCTTCACCTATCAGGACGACCTGTACGCGATTCCCGTTTCCGGTGAAAAGCAGATGCTGTTCTATCGCGCCGACCTGTTCAAGGAACATGGAATCAAGGTTCCTGAGACGTTCGACGAAGTGTACGCCGCCGCCGAATACTTCAAGAAAATCATGCCCGCCGGTATCCTGGTAAGAGGGCAGAAAATCCACACCGTATCCAACTGCACCGGCGTGATTTGGTCCTATGGCGGCAAGATCGCCGATTCTCTTGACTACAACTATGCGGTGTTCAACACTCCGGAAGCGGTCGCCGGCGCCGACATGTATACTTCGTTGGCCCGCAAGTTCGGTCCCGCGGGCATCGAAAACTACACTTGGTATGAATGTGTCTCCGATTTCCAGCAGGGCAAGGCCCCGATGTTCCTTGACATGAGCGTATTCATGAGCCAGCTGGAAGACCCGACGGCCTCCACCGTGGCGGGCAAGATCGGGTATGCGCCGATGCCGGCGGGGCCCGCAGGTTCCAAGCCGACCGGCGGCGCCTGGGCCATGTCCATGAGCTCTTCTTCTAAAAACAAGGACGCGGCCTGGTTGTTGCTGTCCTGGCTGACCTGCCCCGAGACCAGCAGGAAGCTTGCCGCGATCAGTGGCGTGGCGTCCCGCGTCTCCGCATTGTCCAGCGACGAAATCAAGAATACGTTCCCTGAAGACTGGTTGACTGCTTTGCAGGCGGGACTTGCGGCGGAAGTTGAGGAAACCACGTTCCCGACGATTTCCCGCAACGAGGAATACTTGGATACGATCGGTACTGCGTTCAATTCCTTGATCCAGAAAGAACAGGACGTGCAGAAAGTTCTCGACGACGCCGTCGTCAAGGTCACAAAGCTGTTCGAGCTTGAAAAGAAGTGATGCATTGAAATTCCGCGGGAGGGCGGCGGCCTTTGTACGACTGGCTGTGCTTTTCTGACTGTGCCGTCGCCTTCCCTGATTTTTCCGCTGAAGTTCACCGCATCTGAGATGTATGCGGGACGTATGTGAAGACAAGAGGAGAATGCTATGCCGCCTCTCAAGAACAAAGGATTGAGGGAACGTGAAATCGCCAGGTTCCGGTGGGCCATGCTCGGGCCGGGGCTGCTGGTGCTGTTCATCATCAATCTTATTCCGATTCTCGATACGATATATACCAGCCTGTTCGACTATTACCTGCCCATGCCCCAGGACAAGGTTTTCGTCGGATTGTCCAACTATATCAATTTGTTCAAGGAGCCGCGGTTCCTGCAATCCTGCCTGCGGACGCTATTGTTCATGCTCATGGTCGTCTCCGCCGAAACCCTGCTTGGTTTCGCCATCGCATTGGCTTTGACGTCGAACGCTTTCGGGACCAAGGCGTTGCGTGGAGTGCTAATCCTGCCGATTATGCTGACGCCTATCGCCACCGCGTTCATGTGGCGCATCATGTACAGCCCGACGCTTGGAATCCTCAACTATTTTCTGGAGCTGCTGAATATTCCGCCGCAGAAATGGATCTACGGGGCCAACCAGGCGCTTCCGTCGGTAGCTGTGGTGGTCGCATGGTGCAAGACCCCGTTCATGGTGATGGTGTTCTATACCGGGTTGCTGTCGGTCAGCGACGACGTCCTTGAGGCGGCGAGGATCGACGGAGCGAACGGCTGGAACATCCTCTGGAGGATCAAGCTTCCGTTGATCAAGCCGGTGTTTTTCGTCGCGATCCTGTTCCAGACCATCGATACGGCGAAGGAATTCGATTTCACCCAGATACTGACGCGCGGCGGTCCCGGCTCGGCCACCGAATCGCTCTCCATCTTTACGTACCTGAACAGTTTCGGGTTCCTGAAAATGGGCTACGGTTCAGCCTCCGCGATCATACTGAGCGCGTTCATCTTCATGCTGGCGATTTTCATCATCAAGGCGGGAGGGATTGATTTTGACAAATAAACCGAAACTGGTCCATCTTTCCATGGCCGGGAAAAAGAAGACGATGAAAATCATCGCTACGGTACTGCTGTGGCTGTTCGCGGTCATATATATGTTCCCGTTGGTTTGGACGGTCATGTTCTCGTTCAAGACTAAAGTCGACGCGCTGTCGTATCCGCCGAAGATATTCTCCGCGTTCACAGTCGCCAACTACGTGGAGGTCTGGACGAACAGCGAGTTCCTGCAATATACGGCGAACTCCCTGATCATAGCGTTGTCCGCGACCGGGATCGGCATGCTGCTGGGGACTCCCGCCGCCTATATCCTGTCACGCAGCTACTATAAGCCGAAAGGGTCGAAGTACCTGCTGTTCGGGGTGCTGTCGACACGTATCGTGCCGCAGATCACGTTCATGATCCCGTTCTTCATTGTATTTCGCAAGCTGCATATGATTGACACCCATATTTCAATCATCATCATGCATCTGACGATCATATTGGGATTCGGAATATGGATGATGAGGTCTTACTTCATGGATATCCCCTTCGACCTGGAACAGTCGGCGCTGATTGACGGGTGTACGTATTTTCAGGCGTTCTACAAGATCATCATCCCGCTGGCGGGACCGGGTATCGCTACCACGGCGATCTTTTCCTTCAACTATAGCTGGAACGAGTTCCTCTATGCGTTGATTCTTACAGGGACGAAGACAAAGACGCTGCCGCTGGGGGTGTACAACTGGGTGAGCTATGAATCCATCGACTGGGGAGGCTTGACCGCCACGGCGGTCCTTGCCCTGATCCCCATCGTAATCTTCTACTGCTTCGTCCAAAAGGGCCTGGTACGTGGAATGACGATGGGCGCGGTGAAGGGTTGACCTTCCTGACTTGTATATTCAGATACGTCTGATACGACATATATCGCTGGAGACAGCGGAAAAGGAGAAAATCATGAAAAACGAACTTGGATTGCTGATCAAGCTGGACCGCCAGGAGAATATTGAGAATCTGCTCCGCAGAGTGGTAGACCTTGGCTTCAAGTCATGCCAGATATCAACGTATGTACCGTCCTTGTATACGCAGGAGACCGCCGACCTCATCAACACCTATTGTAGGAAATACGGTCTGGGCGTGTCATTGTGGTGGGCCGGATGGCCGGGGACGCATCATTGGAATTTCGTAGGCGGCCCGGCTTCCGTGGGGTTGGTCCCGATGGAATATCGCAAGGAGCGGTGCGAGATCATGAAACAGGCGTCGGACTTCTGCAAGCTGATCGGGGTGGACCGGATCGCCACCCACGCCGGATTCATTCCCGAGGACCTGCACGACCCCTTGTATGTTTCGTTGGTCGAGGATCTGAAGGCTGTCGCCGCCTATTGCAAGAAGAACGGCCAGTTGTTCTGTTTTGAGACTGGACAGGAAACTCCCGTGACCTTGCTGCGGACCATACAGGACATCGGGTACGACAATGTCGGAATCAACCTCGATCCCGCCAACCTGGTCATGTACGGCAAGGGAAACGCGGTTGATTCGCTGAAAGTGCTGGGCAAGTATCTGTTTGGCGTCCACATCAAGGACGGCTGCTATCCGACGGACGGCAAGGAACTCGGCGTCGAAGTCCCTGTCGGCCAAGGGGATGTCGATATGCCCCGGCTACTCGCCGCCATCGAGGAGCTTGGATATGACGGGCCGCTCACCATCGAAATCGAGCTGGACAGGCGCATGGGTGAAAACACGCCGGAGCAGGCCATCAAGGAGACCGTGGCGTACCTGAAGCAATTTATCGACTAAGGATGACTCTTCCATGAATATACTCTCTTGCTATGTAATCGGGGCGGGCTATATGGGCGTGACCCACTTGGAGTGTCATCTCCGGAATCCGGAGGTGAACGTCCTGGGAATCATTGAAACCGATGAGGCAAAAGGCCTCGCCCTGGCGGAAAAGCATTCGTTGAGATGGTTTCCCGATATCGCCTCCGCTTTTGCCTGGACGCCCGCCGTTTTTTGCGATGTCTGTCTTCCCAGCGCCATGCACAAGTCCGCCGTCATCCAGTCGATGTCCCTTGGGGCCCATGTCGTCTGCGAGAAACCTTTCGCCGTGACTTTGGATGATATCGACGCCATGCTGGACGCTTCCCGGATGTATGGGAAGCGCCTGATGGTGGCCCATGTCTGTAGGTTCATGCCCCAGTATGCGCAGGCCAAGGCTTTGCTGGACGGAGGGCGGCTCGGTGCGCCGATTTCCCTTGTCTGTTCGCGGGAGAGCGAAACTCCGGCGTGGAGCTGGAACAACTGGCTGTATGACAAGAAGATCAGCGGTGGGACGTTGCTTGACCTTTCGGTCCATGACTTGGATATCGCGAACTGGTTTCTTGGCGAACCTGAATATCACAGGGCGAGCCTTGTGGGGACTTCCGGCAAGCCAGGCGTGAGTTTCGTCATGTCCACGCTGGGGTATCCGGGCGGCGCGCAGGCGAACGTGATCGCGAACCATCTGCTGCCGGACGGCCATCCGTTTGTTTCCGCGTTTCGCCTGACATGCAGCAAGGGCGTCGTGGAGTTCAATACCGAGGTGTCCCCGAAGGTGCTGACTGTTTTCTGGGATGACGGGAGGGAGGATATCCCGTTGGATTCGCTGGACGGCTTTGAGAACGCTTATGAAACGGAGCTGAAAAGTTTCGTCAGATGTCTGCGGAAAGGGGATGAGTTCGTCATTACCAACGCTCAGGCTCGTCTTGCGGTCAAGACGGTGCATGAACTGTATGCGAACATGCATGAAACCCATGCCGGCTGAACATTGCGCCGCGGTATGCGAAGGGGCTGTCGCATAGATGGATAGCCCCCGTGTTCGTGGCACCGGCGACTGCCGGTGGTGGTTATCAGCTGTGTCGTTGCAGTCGTGCGCAACCAGTTCCTGCGGTCTTTGCGTAATCGACGTCTGTCGGCGGTACTGGTGTTTCAGATCGTCATTTCGGTTTAGTTTTTTGGAGAAGCTTCCGCCGCCTGCAAGATGATCTGTCGGGCGAACAGCTCGCTGATGCACAGGCGGGCCGCTCCGATAGCCGCGCTGCTGGTAGGGAGCTGGGAGAATTCAACCGAAAAATTATGGCCGATCCAGGGATAGGCCTTTTTCTGGATCATGTTCCTGATATAGTAAAGGTAGTTCGGTCCGAGCTGGGTGAGCTGCCCCGCTATTACGATCTGCGCAGGATCGAGGAACATCGTGAGCATGCCGATGATCTCTCCGATGGATTCCCCCGCGTGCTGTATGATTCCCAGTGCGATCCGGTCTCCCTTGTCCGCTGCGGTTTTGATATCGCATATCTCCAGACCGTTTTTTCGCTGGTAGAGTTCATGGAGCTGAGAATCCTGTGAGGCGAGAGCCTTTTCCGTTGTTTTTCGCAGTATCGCCGGTGCGGAGGCAATCGCTTCGATGCATCCAGTCTTGCCGCATTCGCACAGTTCCGTGGCGTTGGATATCTGTATATGTCCGATATTGCCGCCTCCGCCGTTCTCTCCGCGGTAGATTTTGTTGTCTATGACAAGGCCCGACCCGATGCCGGTTCCGACTTTGATGCATAGCAGCACATGCTGCTGCTTGTTCGTCCGCTGCTGATATTCTTCCAACGCCATGGTGTTGACTTCGTTGTCGATGAAGGCTGGACAGCCATATTTTGTCTGAAAATAGCTTTTCAGGTCGAACATGTGCCAGCCGGGCATGAACGCAGGGTAGTTCGCATACCCCTCCTCATATTTCACGGGGGATGGGATGGCCATCCCGATTCCAAGGATTTTCTTGGCGTCGGTACAGTATTTGCCCTGGAGATAGCTGATGTGTTCATCGATTTCCCGGAGGATCGCCTCCGGTCCCCGGATCAGATCGACCGGATAGCGGATAATTTCGACCGTCTCGCAGAGGATATTGAACATGCCGATCCTGCAACTGGTTCCGCCGATCGCGATTCCGATGATATAGCCGAGGTCCACGTTCAATTTGTATTCGATGTTCTTCTTTTTGTTCATCGTCTTGGTATTGTCCGTGACGATGAGCCGGTTGTGTATGAGCTGTTCGCACGCTATGGAAATCATCGGACGTGAATATCCTGAAAGTTCGAACATCCGGGTCTGCGAAATCGAACCATTGTCATTGATCAGCTTGAGAATGGTGTTGACCGCGGTATCTGAGGTATTGGAAACGGGCACAATCAGCTCCTTTTCTTTTAATGATTAAATTATAGCCTATGGTTTGTTAAAAAAAAAGGTATCCATCCCGCTTTCTTTTTGTATTGCTTGTACATCGCCCGTTCGTTGGGTATTGTTGTAGACGAATGATTGCATGTGATGATGCATTCCGTCGGAGGCGATGGGGGCTGCGGGGCATGACCGCCGGTCGGGGGAGGCCGCCTCCGCGACCGCGTTCGTCCGTGGTTTCCCGCCGCGGAGCGAATGGAAGAGAGGTTTTACATGACGACACAGGAAGCGATGCGGAAACTTGAGGCGCTCGACAGGGAGCTGGTGCTGCTGGAGCACATAGCCGCGACATTGAGCTGGGACCAGCAGACGGTCATTTCTGAAAAAGGCCACGATGAACGCGCCATGCAGATGGCGTGGGTACAGGGGCGGCATCATGAGCTTGCGACAAGCGACGCCATGGGGGAGCTGCTTGCGAAGCTTGGCGCGGATGGCGGAAATCCCGAAGGAGGCGCCTGCGTACAAGAGACCGCCGATTCCGCGGAAGCGATACAGCGGAACAGGGCGTTGGTCCGCATCCGTCAGGAGGCCTGGGACAAGGGGCGCAAGCTCCCGGCCTCGCTTGTGGAGAAATTCGCCGAAACCACAGGGATGGCCCATAGCGCCTGGGTCAAGGCCCGCCAGGAAAGCGACTGGAGCATCTTCAAGCCGTTGTTGGGCGACATCATCGCCTTGGTAAAGGAAAAGGCTGTCCGCTACGGAGGAAAGGCAGGGTGCGGTGTGGACGTCGCCACGGGGGAAAAAAGCTTGTACGACGTACTGCTGGACGAATATGAGCCTGGCATGGACACCGCTACCGTCGCCACGTTGTTCAAGACGATGAAGCATGACTTGCAAGAGTTGCTGACGGACATCGCGCGCAGCGGCCAGCCGGACGACTCCTTTCTGTATGAATCCTACCCGGTGGAGCTCCAGGACAAGTTCGGCAAGGAAATCCTCCGTGACATGGGTTTTGATTTCAGTCGTGGTGTGACCGGCTTGGCCGCCCATCCATTCACATCGACGATCGGGTGCGACGACATCCGTATCACCACCCGCTATACGGAACCATCCGTGGCGAGTCCGTTGTTCTCCACCATCCACGAAGGCGGCCATGCGCTGTATGAACAGGGTGCGTCGAATCTTCTGACCCATGGGACGAGCGTGGCCAACGGTGCGTCGATGGCGTTCCATGAGAGCCAGTCCCGGTTGTGGGAGAACATTATCGGTCATGGCCCCGCGTTCTGGGAGCATTATTATCCGCGGTTCAAGCGGCTGTTTCCCAACCAGACGGCAGGTATCGGCGCACGGTCTTTCATTCGGGGAATCAACAAGGTCGTTCCGTCGATGATTCGCGTCAATGCTGATGAAGTGACCTACGGTCTGCATATCATCCTCCGTTTTGAGTTGGAGCAGGCGTTGATCGGCGGGTCCCTGTCTTTGGATGAACTCCCTGAACTATGGGATGAAAAGATGGTCGAGCTGCTGGGTGTCCGACCGCAGACCGCCGCTGACGGAGTGTTGCAGGACGTCCATTGGGCTGGTGGAGATTTCGGTTATTTCCCGACATATGCGTTGGGCAACCTGTACGGGGCGCAGATATGGGAGACGCTGTGCCAGTCGTTCGGCGGCCTGGACGCCGTAGATGGCTTGCTCCGGCAAGGAGACCTGCGGTCGATTGGTTCTTGGCTGAATGAACACATCTATAGATATGGGATGATGTATCGTCCCGCCGACTTGCTGGCGCGTGTGACTGGACGTCCTCTTGACGCAGGTTGTTTCACGAGATACCTTGGTGACAAGTATCGTCATCTCTATGGCTTCTGATTGAGGGGTAAGCATGAATCTTCCGAATAAACTGACGGTCGCGCGACTGGTCATGGCTCCTATATTCTTTATGGCGTTCAACCTGCCCGTGTGGGTTGACGACGAAATCCTCGCCACAGTCAGCACGGTGCTGGTGCTGGTGCTTTATGTCCTGATGGAGCTGACCGACCTGCTCGACGGGAAGATCGCCAGAAAATATCATCTGGTCACTGATTTGGGCAAAGTGATGGATCCTTTCGCGGATACGTTGAGCCATCTGACCTATTTCGTTTGTCTGATGAGCGTAGCGGTCATGCCTTCGTGGGCGTTCATCGTCATTATGTGGCGTGAATTCTCCATCAGTTTCCTTCGCATGTTGATGATGGGCAAGGGCAAGGCCGTCGCGGCCAATATCTGGGGCAAGAGCAAAACGGTTCTCTATGCGGTGACGAGCGTGCTCGGCATAATCTATTATGCGTTGCTGCGCTTCATGGCCGGCGCTTCGTTCCTTCCTGCGTTCCATATCATCCTGACAGTGTTGTTCGCATTGGCCGCTGTGGCTTCGGTAGCGTCGTTCCTTACCTATGTGAAGGCGATTCTCCGGGACGGCAGTCTGTCGAGCATGACCAGATAAGGCGTTCGGCATCGTATGTTCCCTGTAAATCGACCGGGGTATCTGAAGCCGGTTTCTGAATTGAGCGCCGCCGACGCGAATGACGTCCAGTGGTTGCTGACCGACGTGGACGATACCATCACCACGAACGGGAAACTCCATCCAGTCGCCTTGGACGCGCTTTGGCGGCTACGCGACGCCGGTGTCAAGGTCGTCTGCGTGACCGGCGGGTCGGCGGGATGGGGCGATGTCTACCTGCGTCAATGGCCGGTAGAGGCGGTAGTCGCTGAAAGCGGCGCCGTCTCCTTGTATCGCGATGCGACGCCGGGACCGTCGTGCGGCCGGATCCGACATTTCATCCATCCTTCGATTGATACGGCGTCGTATGCGGAGAAGGCCGGACGGCTGATTTCCCGCGTATTGTCCGAAGTGCCCGGCTCCAAGCTGTCCAGCGACCATTTCGCCCGTATCTATGACATCGCTTTCGACTATGGCAGTGAACCTCCGTACCTTGGGCCGAAGGAGATCGAGCATGTTCTGTCCATCTGCCGTGAGGAGGGAGCCTGCGCCGCCGTCAGTTCCATCCATGTGAACTGTTGGTTCGGCGGGCATGACAAGCGGGAAGGAGCCCTTTGTTTCATGGAGCATGTCATGGGCGTCGCGCGTGAAGCGGTGCCTTCGTGCTGTGGATATAGTGGCGACGCGCCGAACGACCAGCCGATGTTTTCGTTGATTCCGGTCAGCTTCGGAGTGGCTAACGTGTTGGACAAGGCGGGCGACATGGAGTTCCTGCCACGGTACGTGGCTTCCCGCCGGTATGGCGAGGGTTTCGCTGAAATCGCCTCTACATTGCTTGAACGGCGTTTTTTGCCATGATTTACTGAAAAATGAAAGATTTTATAGAAATTATGAAAAGGTACTAGACGTAATGATGTTTGTCGGCTATTATCCAACTCGCTTTGAACGATGACTGATAGCCGATTGCGGTTGGCTGGTCGCTAAAGAACAGGCGGCCGACGAAATTCAAAAATAGTGAAAGTTTTCACTTGACACTATCTCGGGAATTTTGTTATGTTAGTCGGGCACGCTGAGTGAAACCGTCAAGGTTTTCGTGAAGTGTGAGTTTGAAGAATTTGGTTTTTTGACAGAGATATGAGAGAAGAGAAGGGAAAAAATTCGCGAAGATGATTACCAGCGATGGTCGTTGATCCGAGCGAGGAAGACGAAAGTCTTCGGGGAAGCATGAGGGCTTCCAGTCAATTCCGATTCATATACGGACAAACGAGGCAGAGAGAGATTGAAGCCGCGTTCGTAGGTTCCGCGCCGGAGGGCGCGGAGGGCATTGGCTGGGTACATACTTGAGGAGTGGAGAGCGGGGCTTCGGCCCCGTGCTTACATGACGGAGAGTTTGATCCTGGCTCAGAACGAACGCTGGCGGCGCGTCTTAAGCATGCAAGTCGAGCGGGAGGCCCCTTCGGG